>Ga0209281_1000006_pt1 | contig 1170244 bp, 1079 predicted proteins | sample MedtruBG_FD_187514 | JGI IMG/M metagenome (GOLD analysis project Ga0209281, IMG submission 187514) | Root nodule microbial communities of legume samples collected from California, USA - Medicago truncatula BG (SPAdes) (version 2) | ecosystem: Host-associated > Plants > Roots > Nodule... | reverse complement strand
AACTTTAGCGTTCAGAGTCTGAACGTCAGAAGACAGTTGGTCGATTTTAGCATTGCTAGAACAACCAGCCAGCATAGTAGAAGCCAGGATTACCGCGCCCAGTACCAGTTTAGTACGATTCATTATTTATACCCTCTAGATTGAGTTAATCTCCATGTAGCGTTACAAGTATTACACAAAGTTTTTTAGGTTGAGAATATTTTTTTGATGGGAATACACCTATTTTTGATCGTTCGCTCAAAGAAGCAACGAATCCGGCACTTTCTCAAAAAAGCTATGTTAAAAAAGGGATTTTTCATCGGATTCATCTTAGATAATTCAGACTTAAATAGAGAATCTCTATTTGCTTTTTGAATAAACATGGCGAATGGCAGGTATAAAAAAAGCGCCCCGCAGGGCGCCTTAAGCAAAACTCATTCGTTTTAGAATGATTACAGTACGTGAACAGAGGCAGTGTTGGTCGTTCCGCTTGGGACTAATGCACCGGAAACCATGACGACAACATCACCTTTCTGTGCCAGGCCACGATCAACCAGCTGCAGAGCCACTTCTTTACCCAGACGATAGAAATCGTCGGTAGAGGCAATCTCTTTCACCAGGTGTGGTACCACACCTTTGCTCAATACCAGCTGGCGAGCGGTCGTTTCGTTGGTGGTCAGCGCCAGAATGGTCGCGTTCGGGAAGTACTTACGGACGGCTTTCGCAGATTTACCGCCCTGGGTGGCAACCACAATCAGCGGCGCTTCCAGTTTCTCAGCCGTTTCAACGGCACCACGGCAAACGGCTTCAGTGATGCGCAGTTTGCGGCTGTCGTTGTTATTATCCAGACGGCTGGTCATCACGCGGTCAGTACGCTCACAGATGGTTGCCATGATGGTAACGGCTTCCAGTGGGTATTTCCCTTTTGCGGATTCGCCAGACAGCATGACTGCATCGGTACCGTCGAGGATGGCGTTCGCTACGTCACCCGCTTCAGCGCGAGTAGGACGTGGGTTTTTGATCATGGAGTCGAGCATCTGCGTTGCGGTAATAACGACTTTACGCGCGCGCACGCATTTCTCGATCATCATCTTCTGCGCGAAGATCACTTCTTCAACCGGGATTTCAACGCCCAGGTCGCCACGAGCAACCATGATGCCATCAGAGGCTTCGAGGATTTCGTCGAAGTTGTTCAGGCCTTCCTGGTTTTCGATTTTGGAAATGATCTGGATGTTTTCGCCGCCGTGCGCTTTCAGGTGCTCGCGGATCTCAACCACGTCAGAACGTTTACGGATGAAAGAGGCCGCAACGAAGTCAACGCCTTGCTCGCAACCGAAGATCAGGTCCTGTTTGTCTTTTTCAGCCAGTGCCGGCAGCGCGATAGAAACACCTGGCAGGTTAACGCCTTTGTTTTCGCCCAGGTCGCCGTTGTTCAGCACTTTACAGATAACGTTGTTACCTTCGATAGCGGTGACTTCCATACCGATCAGGCCGTCATCCACCAGCACGGTGTTGCCAACAGACAGGTCGCTGGTGAAGCCTTCATAGGTGACCGCAACGATTTCGTTGTTACCCACAACGGTTTTGTCGGTGGTGAAGGTAAAGGTCTGGCCTGCTTTCAGCGAAACGTCGTTACCGCCTTCCAGCTTGATAGTACGGATTTCAGGACCTTTGGTGTCCAGCAGGATTGCCGCTTTCTTACCGGTCTTGCTCATTACGTTGCGCAAGTTTTTGATGCGCTGACCGTGTTCAGCATAGTCACCGTGAGAGAAGTTCAGACGCATCACGTTCATGCCCGCGTCCAGCATTTTAGTCAACATCTCTTCGGATTCGGTTTTTGGGCCGATGGTGCAAACAATTTTCGTCTTTTTCATGACAGTCTTAGTCTTTAAGTTGGGAAGGATATGGGAATCTCGCTCCGGGGGCGCACTGCCGCAGAGTCAAACCTGTGTTGCGAAATTTTAAATGACACGCACTAAGAATAGGTGACATCAAATGAGCGTGCAGAAGAAAGTGTGCCTGTGTGACAGCCCAACGGGAGAGAGGAGTTGTTGTAGGATGTTTTCTGTATTCCAAGCGCTGAAACCATTCACCAGGGGTTTGGCGCGCATTATACGCTGATTTAATCCCAAAAGGAAAATGAAAACAGCGTTTCAAAAATAATGTGTGATGTAACACATAATATTGTTATCAATGCGTTAAGGCAAGTTGACATCTTATGGCGACAGGGGCATTGCCTGTCGCCATTTGGTTAGTATTTAAGCGCTTGTTCGAGATCGGCGATCAAATCTTCCACCTCTTCAATGCCGACTGAAAGCCTGATCAGCTGCGGCACGATACCGTTGGCCAGGCGTTGTTCAAGAGGAATAGAGGCGTGGGTCATGCTATAGGGCTGGCAGACCAGGCTTTCGACCCCACCCAGACTTTCCGCAAGGGTGAAGAGTGTTAGCCGACGGATAACCTCCGTTGCACGTTGCGCATCCCCGTTCACCACGACCGAGATCATGCCGCCGGGCAGAGACATTTGCTTGTGCGCTAAGGCCGACTGGGGATGAGAATCGAGCCAGGGATACCAGACTTTCTCGACTTGTTCATGGGATTCCAGCCATTGCGCGATAGCCAGCGCGTTTGCGCTGTGCTTTTCCATCCGCAGGGCAAGCGTGCGGATGCCGCGAAGGGTCAGGAAACTGCTAAAGGGATCGAGCACGCCGCCCACCGCATTTTGCAGGTAGCCCAACCGCTTTGCCAGTGCCGGGTTATGACCTACGATCGCAATACCCGCCACGACGTCGGAATGACCGTTCAGGTATTTCGTCGCGGAATGCACCACGATATCGAAGCCAAATTCAAGCGGGCGATGAATCACCGGCGAGGCAAACGTATTATCCGCCACGCTGATAATATGGTGACGACGGGCGAGAGCGGCAATGCCCTCCAGGTCGGCCAGCTTAAGAAGCGGATTGGTCGGCGTCTCGACCCAGATCATTTTGGTGTCAGGTCGAATGGCGGCCTCAAGCGCTGCCAGATCGCCCGGTTTGACCCAGCTCACCTGCAAGCCCGTGCTGCGTTTACGCACGTTTTCAAATAAACGATAGGTTCCGCCATAAACATCATCTATGGCCACGAGATGACTGTCTTTATCCAGCAGTTCCAGCACGGTAGAGATAGCGGCCAGTCCAGAGGCAAAGGCGTAACCTCGTGTACCGTTTTCAAGCTCGGCCATGGCGGTTTCAAGCGCGTGTCGGGTCGGATTCCCGCTGCGGGAATACTCATAGCCCGTATGTTCACCTGGAGCAGGTTGCGCAAACGTCGATGTGGCATAAATAGGCGGCATCACGGCTCCGTACTGATCGTGATTCTCACCGCTGTGAACGCTCAGGGTTGCTATTGATTTCATCGTATTCTCCTTATTGTTGTAGCCGGTTGCGCCAGGCGCTCAGCACATCGCTGCGTGTTATCAGCCCAAGAAAGCGATCCTTGTCATAAATCACGGCAACCTGACCGCGATCGAAGATGGGCTTTAACGCACTTTCGGGCGCGTGTTTATCGAGAAGATCAACATTGCGGGTCATGGCCTGGGTGACCGGCAGCGAGAAACGATGACTGTCACCGGCGATGTGGCTCACCAAATCCCACTCATCAACAATGCCCACCACACGGTCATTTTCCAGCACCGGGAGCTGGGAAATGTCATACAGCCGCATGCGGGCTAACACCGTTGCCAGCGTGTCATCGGGTGAGGCCGTGACCGTCGCGCCTTCATCGTGTCGCAAGGCGATATAGTCCGAGAGATCGCCCGAATGCGGCCGGGACAGTAAACCTTGCTGGCGCATCCAGTCGTCGTTGAACATTTTCGACAGATATTTATTGCCGCTATCACAGGCAAACGTCACCACGCGTTTGGGGGTTTGCTGTGCCTGGCAGTAGCGCAGAGCCGCGCTGAGCAGGGTACCGCTGGATGAACCGGCCAGAATGCCTTCGGTTTTCAGCAAGGTTCTGGCGGTCATAAAGGCTTCGCGGTCGGTCACGCGGAACGCCTGCTGGACACCTTCGATATGGGCAAGAGGGGGAATGAAATCTTCACCGATGCCTTCCACCAGCCATGAACCTGCGTCCTGAAATCGCCCGGATTCCACCTGGTCCGCCAGTACCGACCCCGCCGGGTCAGCCAGGACGAATTCCGTATGGGGAGAATGTTCGGCAAACCACGCTTGTAAGCCTCCCAGCGTACCGCCGGACCCGACGCCCACGACGATCGCATCGATGTTCCCGCCTAGCTGCTCGTAAAGTTCCGGGGCGGTGGTAGTGCGGTGGGCCAACGGATTAGCGGCATTATTAAACTGGTCAATATAGAAAGCGCCGGGGATCTCCATGGCAAGGCGTTGGGCATAATCCTGGTAGTAGGCGGGGTGACCTTTATTGACGTCTGAGCGCGTCAAAACCACCTGCGCGCCGAGAGCACGCAAATGAAAAATTTTCTCCCGGCTCATTTTGTCGGGTACCACCAGAACCAGCGAGTATCCCTTTTGCGCGGCGATTAACGCCAGCCCCAGTCCGGTATTTCCGGCGGTAGCTTCAATAATTGTGCCCCCGGCAGAAAGCTGACCGGTACGCTCGGCTTCGTCGATCATCGAAAGGGCGACACGGTCTTTAATCGACCCGCCTGGATTTTGGTTTTCGAGTTTCAAAAAGAGCGAGCACAGGCCGGTATCAAGCTTGTGCAACTGGATAAGCGGTGTATGACCAATCAGTTCTGTGACGGAGTGATAAATTGCCATGGTGATGACTCGTGAATGAACATGGCTGGATAATAAGACCAGTAAAAAAAGCCTTTAAAGAACCTTTCACTGCCTTTTATGCCTGAATGGAATATTAACGCCTGTTTTGGCGGTAAGGGTGGAAAGCCGTTCGGTGCTCCGGACGGAGGGATGGCTAAATAAGCCTGATTTGCCGTTTTTTTATCCGTTTTAGCTCTTACAGTCGGGAAGGATATGCGATTCATCGCTATAGATTGCTGAAATTAAGCTAAACGCGCCTCCCTCATCTGTATCGCTGTATATGCGTTGTAGTTATAAGAAAGATGATTTTGTTCATTTAAATATTGAAGCCCTCTGATTACTCTCTTTCGGACATCCATACTTCTAAACCGCTATAAGCGGTACGGATTACAGAAAAGAATGATTGTTCTCAGGAATGTTTCGAAGATTTTCGATAACGGTAAGGTCAAATTAACCGCCGTTGATAACGTCAATTTGACGGTCGAACAGGGACAGATATACGGCATCATCGGCTATAGCGGCGCGGGGAAAAGCACCCTTATTCGTCTGTTAAACGGCCTGGAAAAACCGACACTGGGCCATGTTACGGTAAATGGCCAGGATATCTCATCGGCAAAAGGGGAGGCGCTGCGCCAGGCCCGGCTGAAAATTAGCATGGTTTTTCAACATTTCAATCTGCTGTGGTCGCGCACCGTAAGAGAAAACATCGCCTTTTCCATGCAGATCGCTGGCGTTCCTAAAGCAAAAATTCAGACTCGCGTCGACGAACTGATTGAGCTGGTGGGACTGAAAGGACGTGAAAACGCCTGGCCATCGCAGCTGAGCGGTGGGCAAAAGCAGCGTGTAGGCATTGCTCGCGCCCTGGCGAATAACCCAGATGTGCTGTTGTGCGATGAAGCGACGTCAGCGCTCGACCCGCAGACAACGGATCAGATTCTTGATCTCCTGCTGGACATTAATCGCCGTTTTAACCTCACCATCGTGCTCATCACCCATGAGATGCATGTGGTGCGTAAGATTTGCGATCGTGTGGCGGTGATGGAAGAGGGCAAAGTGGTCGAAGAGGGAGAGGTTATTAAGGTGTTTACCCATCCACAAAAGCCGATTACCCAGCAATTTATTCGCCAGGTCAGCCAGTATACGGAGGAAGAAACATTCAACCCCGAGTTGACCAGCGAACTCGCCGGCACGGTGATCAAGCTGACCTTTACCGGTCACAGCACGCATCAACCGGTGGTCGGGGAGTTAACGCTGCGTTATGGCCTGCCGTTTAACATATTACACGGGAAAATGACGCAAACCGCGCACGGTGTGTTTGGTCAGCTATGGCTGCATGTGCAGGCAACAGAAGAACAATTAAACAATATCCTCGCGGATTTGCAGCAAAGCGATATTGAAGGCGAGGTGATTAAACATGTCTGAGACTTTGTTCCCGCATCTGAAAGGGGATCAACTGTGGGCCGCTACGCTCGAAACGCTGTACATGACGGCGCTCTCCGGTATCGCCACATTTGTTCTCGGCATTGCGCTGGGTTTGGCGCTGTTTTTAACCGCCCGCGGTGGCCTGTTCCAGAACAGGACGGTCTACAGCGTGATATCGATTCTGGTGAACGTCTTCCGCTCGATTCCGTTCATCATCCTGATTGTTTTGTTGATTCCCTTCACCAAAACGCTGGTGGGGACCATTCTGGGGGCAAATGCCGCGCTGCCCGCGCTTATTGTGGGGGCTGCGCCCTTCTACGCGCGTCTGGTAGAGATCGCCCTGCGCGAGGTCGATAAAGGGGTCATCGAAGCGACACGCTCGATGGGCGCCCGGCTGAGCACGCTTATTTTTCGGGTCTTATTGCCGGAATCCTCACCTGCTCTGGTCTCAGGCATTACGGTGACGCTGATTGCACTGGTGAGCTACAGCGCCATGGCAGGGGTGATTGGTGCCGGTGGTTTGGGAAATCTGGCTTATCTGGAAGGATTCCAGCGCAACCATGGTGACGTCACGTTAGTGGCGACGGTGACCATTTTAATCATCGTTTTCATTATCCAGTTCTGCGGCGACGTCATGACCTCACTGTTAGATAAACGATAATCTCTAATAACACACAGGAACCATCATCATGAAAAAAACACTGACATTGATCGCCGCGGCCACCCTGAGCGCCCTGAGTTTTGCCTCCTGGGCTGACACCCTGACCGTGGGCGCGTCCAACACGCCACACGCCGAAATTCTGGAGCAGGCAAAGCCTATCCTGGCAAAGCAGGGTATCGATCTGGAGATTAAGCCCTTCCAGGACTATATTCTGCCGAATACCGCGTTGGCGGGCCGCGACATTGATGCCAACTATTTCCAGCACATTCCCTATCTGAACAGCGTACTGAAAGATCATGCGGGTGAAAAAGACTATGACTTCGTGAGTGCCGGTGCGATTCACATCGAGCCAATCGGCATTTACTCGAAAAAGTACAAGTCCCTGAAAGATCTGCCCGAGGGCGGCAAAGTGATCATGCGTGATGCCGTGTCTGAAGAGGGGCGCATTCTCTCTATCTTTGAAAAAGAAGGGGTGATTAAGCTGAAGCCCGGTATCGATAAAGTCACCGCGCGTATCAGCGATATCGTTGATAACCCGAAAAAGCTGAAGTTTACCCCTAACGTCGAAGCGGCGTTACTGCCGCAAATGTACAATAACGACGAAGGCGATGCGGTCGTTATTAACGCAAACTACGCCATCGATGCGGGTCTGGATCCGGTACATGACCCGATAGCCGTTGAAAGCGGTGAGAATAACCCTTATGCCAACATCATCACCGTGCATCGTGGCGATGAAAAGAAAAAAGATATCGTCGCCCTGGTGAGCGTGCTGCACTCGAAAGAGATTCAGGACTGGATCCGGACAAAATATAAAGGTGCTGTGATCCCTGTAAATAACTAATTAGCTGATTTTACTCTGGAAGCCCGGCGATCATTCGCCGGGCTTCTTTTTTTGTATAGAAGCTGTGAATCCTTTAAGCTGATTGTTTACTGCAATGGAGTGATGGCAATGGGCAATGTGACGAAAGATGACGCGCTCTATCAGGAAATGTGTCGTGTCGTAGGAAAGGTCGTACTGGAGATGCGCGATTTAGGGCAGGAGCCAAAACATATCGTGATTGCCGGTGTGGTCAGAACGTCGCTGGCGAATCAGCGGGTAAAACGCAGTGAATTGACAACGCAGGCGATGCAGGCGGTGGTAAACGCGCTGGCGGGCCAGGCGTAACCTGTTGTCCTTTTTCTGTCCCGATGGCGTGGGGCAAAGATATCGGAAAGGGGATTTTAGCCCTACCGGACGGCGCGTCCGGTAGGGCCAGCTCACCGATTAGATTTTACAGGCGTCGCCGCAATCGTCGTCAGCGACCATCGCCTGGGCTTTCTTATCCGCATCGTCCAGGCGCTCTGCATTACGCTCTTCCGCTTCATCCAGACCGTTAAACACCAGATTGTCGAGATCAATTTCCATCATTTGCCTGCTCTGTAGAGTTTTGCTGTAGGTCATATTATAAGGCAAAACGGGCGGGCGATACACGCCAGCGCACATAAGGATAATCCTGCCATACTCTTTCAGACACCACTGAAAGGAGACGCAATGATCACGTTATGTCACGCCTGCGGCACCTCTTATGACGAGGCCGGTGAGCCTGTGCAATGTAAAATCTGCGCGGATGAGCGCCAGTATATCCCGGCGACAGGGCAGAAATGGGTGGGGTTCGACACGGTGAAGTCCACGCACACCAACAAATGGGCGCAGCTGGAGCCGGATCTGTTCAGTATTAAAACGGTGCCTGCGTTTGCCATCAACCAGCGCGCGCTGCTTCTGCGAACACCGCAGGGAAATATTTTATGGGACTGTATCGCTAATCTGGATCCTGCAACCCGGTCCCTGGTCATGGCGCTGGGCGGTATTCACGCCATTGCGATTTCGCATCCACACTACTACACAACGATGCAGGACTGGGCCGAAGCCTTTGACGCGCCGGTCTTTTTGCATGCCAGCGATCGGGAGTGGGTGATGCGCGACAGTCCGGCGCTTCAGTTCTGGGAAGGCGACAGTCTGGAGATCGCGCCCTCGGTGACGTTACTGCGGCTTGGCGGGCATTTTGCGGGCGGCACGGTGCTGCACTGGCATCAGGGGCCGGGCGTCCTGCTGGCGGGGGATATTTTGCAGGTGACGCCGGGAAAAGAGTCGGTCTCCTTTATGTGGAGTTACCCGAATATGCTGCCGCTGCCGGGCAGAACCGTGGCTGAGATGACCGAGCGTCTGAGCAACGTCACCTTCGACAGGTTATATGGCGCATTTGAAGGCCAGAATATCCTGGCGAATGCCCATGACATTGTGAAGCGGTCGGGCCAGAAATATATTGCTTGTCTGAAGTAAAGCCCGCTAGTTAAACTCATAAAGCGTGATCGCGATCATGCCTAAACAATTACAGAAAAAAGAGACATTGCTATGCAACATATCATTGAAGGTTTTCTGAGCTTTCAAAAAGAAGTTTTCCCACAACGTAAAGAGCTCTTCCGTAGTTTAGCGTCCAGCCAGAATCCCAAAGCGCTTTTCATCTCCTGTTCTGACAGTCGTCTGGTTCCAGAGTTAGTCACTCAACAGGAGCCTGGACAGCTCTTTGTCATTCGTAATGCTGGCAATATTGTGCCCCCGTTCGGGCCGGAGCCAGGCGGCGTATCCGCGACGATTGAGTATGCGGTCGTTGCGCTCGGCGTCACCGATATCGTGATCTGCGGGCACTCCAACTGTGGGGCAATGAAGGCCATTGCAGACAATGCAAATCTGGATCCTATGCCTGCGGTTTCCCACTGGTTGCGTTATTCCGATGCGGCAAAAGCGGTCGTTGAGAAAAAAACCTGGGATACCCCGGTTGATAAAGTGAATGCGATGGTTCAGGAGAATGTGTTTGCGCAACTCAGCAACATCAAAACGCATCCGTCCGTCGCGGTAGGGCTTCGCAACAACTCTCTGCGCCTGCATGGCTGGGTGTATGACATCGAGAGTGGCGATATTCGCGCACTGGATAAAAGCACCAAAACCTTTATTTCCCTTTCTGAAAACCCGTCTATTTTCTTCGAGTAAGCCCTGACAGCAAGGGCGGGTTGTCCCGCCCTTGCTGCTGATGTCACTCAGTCTGCGAAATAAGGCAGCCGTCGGCGGGCTTTTGACGCAGGCTGCGAGCAGGCTTTCGCAATGGCCTCGCCAATTTCTGCACACACCACCAGGCCCTGAACGAAAGGCCGATCGTGCATAAGCCAGGGCAGCGCGCCAAAGGCAATCCGCCCGCGAAGGGTATCAGGCTGAAGCAACGTATAATCATCGCCCACGTCGGGGATGTCATCGCCGTTTGCCTGCAATTGCCGACGCAACGTCGGGAAAGGGAGATCCTTCGTTTTAAGCGGTTTTTGCCCACGAGCATCAATAAATACATCAAACGTCTCGGTTTCACCCTGCGCGTAGATGACTGTCTTGTCAGACTTAATCTCCATGTCATAGTCATCACCCAGCGTCAGGATACTGATGATGCCCGCTTCCCGTAGCGCCAGTAAGCGACGAATCGACTGAGACGGAATGGCGGCATAGTTATCAATAAAGATCCGTGCAAGGCCATGTTTAAAGCGTTTCCGGTCCCGCTCATCAAGATGGGGCACAATGTCCTGTACCGCTTCATGCAGCCGCAATACCGTATAACGCCATGGTACTGTGCGTTTATCGCGCTTATTTCGTTCGACTTCATTCAGATTGGCGACGGCCCAGTGAAACGGACCGTGTTTTAGCCGATCGGCAAACCAGGCATCACGCAGGCTATCGGCATCAAGGGTAGATAACTGGATGTCCTGGCACCACTGTGGATCGGCTCGCTCAAGCTCTTGCACCATCAGCCGGAATACGCGGTCGAGCAGGCCTTCGGACCCTTTTTCAATCTCAGAAGCGATCGCCTGTTCAGTGACAATGGTTAAGGGTTCGTAGGGGAGCGGGCAGTAAAAATCGGCTTCAGGCAGAATGCCCGAGCGCGACATCAGGACAATGTTGAGTGCCTCGCTACCTTCATCCAGGTTGAACTGAATATGTCCGTCGTCCGCTTCCTGGAAGTGACCGTGCTGAATAACCACGGCCATCGCAGCATCCAGTCCGCTCAAAGACGTCCCCATAATACCGACGCGACAGGGCGGGATAGTGGCATCCATTAAGCCTGACCAGGGACTGGGGAAAAATGAGCGTGGCGTGGAGTCTTCCTCAGGCCAGACGTGTCCGGTGGCGACGACCGCGAGATCGAACTGTTCTGGCACTGGCATGCCATCTGCCCACAGCCTGACACCGTCTGGTGTGGCCTCAATGTCATTTACCTCGCAAGATTCATGAACCGTGACGTCGAAACCCTGCTCTTTTGCCCGTTTAACCAGGGCCAGAAAACGATCGCGGTAATACTCGCCAAGCAAAATGCGCGGCAAAAACTGACGATCGTGAAGGGTGGATTTATCCACGCCATAGCGCGCAAGGTGGGCTTCATCCTGCTCGCGTAACCAGTCGAGATAGGTCTGGAAAATAGGGGGAATTTCAATACTGGCAATATTAGCCAGCATCATGCGCGAGTTATCTTCATCGCTGTAGGGCATGCCAACCCCAGCCTCATTCGCCTGCTCATAAATCACGACAGACAGCGGTGTTTTCTGGTTCAGAAGAGAGAAAAGCGTATAAATGCCCGTCGGTCCCGCACCGATAATGGCGATCTTTTTCATTGTGTTCACCCGCTTGTTATTGCACCGAATCCATGGGGAAAAGTCATACAGGATAAGTGTGGTCGAAAACGAGTAATGAGCAAATAGTAGAATGTTCTGGAAGAGGTAAAACAGGGAGTATGAAGAGAATATGCACCATTTCAGGACTGAAATGGTGCGTCCGAGTGGACTCGAACCACCGACCCCCACCATGTCAAGGTGGTGCTCTAACCAACTGAGCTACGGACGCAGAATGGTGCGTTCAATTGGACTCGAACCAACGACCCCCACCATGTCAAGGTGGTGCTCTAACCAACTGAGCTATGAACGCAACGTGTTGTCTGGGACAACGGGGACGAATATTAGCGGCACGTGCGGATTGAGGCAAGAGGGAAAATGCAATTTTCTTCCAGATTTCACGCGATTGCTTCATTCCCGCGCAAAATGAGGAGAAAGTAGCCGCCCGCAGGCGGCTGATGAGGAATTAACGCGCAGCGCGTTGCAAAATTATGGCTGAAGACTGACGTTGCAGGAAGCGCATACGCAGCATCATCATGATCGCGGCGGAGGTCAGACCGATGATAAAGCCTACCCAGAAGCCGGCCGGCCCCATGCGGTCCACCACCCGATCGGTCAGTGCCAGCACATAACCGGTGGGCAGTCCGAGCACCCAGTACGCGATAAACGTAATAAAGAATATGGAACGCGTATCTTTGTAACCACGCAAAATCCCACTGCCGATCACCTGGATGGAGTCAGAGATCTGATACACCGCAGCCAGCATCATCAGATGCGACGCCAGGAGAACCACTTCCGGGTTATCGTTATAAAGCAGGGCAATATGTTCACGCAGGGCAACGGTGAAGATTGCCGTGCAAACCGCCATACAAACGCCCACACCCAGGCCAGTACGCGCCGCCGTTTGTGCATCCAGGGTGGAGCCTTGTCCCAGACGGTAACCCACGCGAATGGTGACGGCCGCAGCCAGTGACATCGGCAGGACGAACATCAGCGAACTGAAGTTCAGCGCTATCTGGTGGCCCGCCACGTCAATGATCCCGAGTGGGGAGACGAGCAGGGCGACCACCGCAAAAAGGGTGACCTCAAAAAAGAGCGCCAGAGCGATAGGTAAGCCGAGCTGAATCAGTCGCTTGAGAATCGCGCTGTCGGGTTTGCTGAAGGATGCCTCGTGACGAATATCGCGCATGGCACGCGAGCGTTTCACGTATGAGATCATACAGGCAAACATCACCCAGTAGACCGCCGCTGTGGCTACGCCGCAGCCTATGCCGCCCAGTTCGGGCATGCCAAAATGACCATAAATAAAGATATAGTTGACCGGGATGTTCACCATCAACCCGATAAAGCCCATCACCATGCCGGGCTTGGTTTTTGCCAACCCTTCACACTGGTTACGCGCTACCTGGAAGAAGAGATACCCGGGCGCACCCCACAGCAGGGCGCGCAGATAACCTACGGCTTTGTCGGCCAGAGCCGGATCGATATTGTCCATGGAGCGAATGATATAGCCCGCATTCCACAGCACGAACATAATCAGAATGGAGACAAAACCGGCCAGCCAGAAACCCTGGCGCACCTGATGCGCAATGCGTTCGCGTCGACCCGAGCCGTTCAGTTGCGCAATCACCGGCGTCAGAGCCAGCAGCAATCCGTGACCAAAGAGAATGGCGGGTAGCCAGATAGAGGTGCCAATGGCGACGGCGGCCATGTCGGTGGCACTGTAGCCGCCTGCCATCACCGTATCCACAAATCCCATTGCGGTCTGGGCCACTTGCGCGATGATCACCGGTATAGCCAGTGCCAATAACTGACGCGCTTCAATCATGTACTTCTGCACGTGTACACCTTTTCTATTTTTGTTATTTGAGAGACTAAAAGAGCCGCCGTAACTGGCAGCAAGAAGAAAAAGCAGGGGGAATACCAGCTATTGTAGCGGGGTTTATCTATTTATCTAGTGAAAAAATCGTCAGAAAATGCGCTTCACTGGCAACCTGTTTTTCCAACTGTTATTGTGATGGGATTAAACGGCGTGAGCGTCGAACGGATAAAACAGGAGCAGGTCGTATGTTTACGGGTATTGTGCAGGGCACCGCGAAACTGGTGTCCATTGATGAAAAACCTAATTTCCGCACCCATGTAGTGGAGCTGCCGGAATATATGCTCGACGGTCTGGAGACAGGGGCATCGGTGGCGCACAATGGTTGTTGCCTGACGGTAACCGAAATTAACGGGAATCATATCAGTTTCGATCTGATGAAAGAGACGCTGCGCATCACCAACCTTGGCGACCTGGTGGTGGGCGATCTGGTCAACGTAGAGCGCGCCGCTAAGTTTAGCGATGAAATTGGTGGTCATTTAATGTCTGGCCACATCATGACGACGGCTGAGGTTGCGAAAATCCTGACCTCGGAAAATAACCGTCAAATCTGGTTTAAAGTTCAGGACGCCTCATTAATGAAATACATCCTCTATAAAGGATTTATTGGCGTTGACGGTATTAGCCTGACGGTTGGTGAGGTCACGCCGACGCGTTTCTGCGTGTATCTGATTCCGGAAACCTTACAGCGCACCACGCTCGGCACGAAAAAACTGGGCCATCGCATTAATATTGAAATTGATCCCCAGACTCAGGCGGTAGTGGATACCGTCGAACGAGTGCTGGCGGCAAAAGAAGCGGCAATTAACCTGGCTGCACAAGAATAAAAAAGTAACCCCGGAAATCCGGGGTTACTTTTATCGTGCCACACGCAAACCGTTTTCAACACCCCGGCTGAATACCACCTGCCACAGCTGAATATCCCGCGCGCGGAACGCACCGGCACAGGCATTCAGGTAATAACTGAACATCCGTTTAAATCGTTCAGAATAGTTGTCGGCGATATCAGGCCAGGCGGCCAGGAACCGGGAGTACCACGCCATCAGGGTGGTATCGTAGTCAGCGCCGAAATTATGCCAGTCTTCCATCACGAAATGAGCTTCGCTGGCGTTGGCAATCTGGCGGACGGACGGTAAACAGCCATTCGGAAAGATGTATTTGTTGATCCAGGGATCGACGTTGTTATCGGTGATTTTAGAGCCGATGGTGTGAAGCAGGAAAAGACCTTCAGGCTTTAGGTTGCGATCCACCACGTCGAAATAGGTGTCGTAGTTTTTGGGGCCGACATGTTCGAACATGCCCACCGAGACGATACGATCAAACTGATCGCGTAAATCACGGTAATCCTGAAGCAGAATGGTGACGTCCAGGCCTTCACAACGCGCCTGCGCCATTTTTTGCTGCTCGGCAGATATCGTAACGCCTACCACGCTCACACCGTAATTTTTCGCCATGAAATACGCCAGACCGCCCCAACCGCAGCCGATATCCAGCACGCGCATGCCGGGTGCTAACTGCAGTTTTTCACAAATCAGACGCAGCTTTGCTTCCTGCGCCTCTTCAAGCGTTTCAGCCTCTTTCCAGTAGGCACAGGAATACTGCATAAAGGGGTCGAGCATGCGGCTGAAGAGATCATTACCCAGATCGTAATGTTCTTTCCCGACAATCCATGCGCGTTTTTTACTTTGCAGATTAAGGAGGCGTGCGGCAGCTATGCGTAACGTATCCTTGAAGTGACGGGGAAGCTGGCGTTCGAGACCCGCCCGCAGAACCTGGGTAAAAAAGATATCCAGCCGTTCGCAATCCCACCAGCCGTCCATGTAGCTTTCGCCTAACCCTAACGATCCCTCCTGCAAAACGCGTTTAAAGAAATCGGGGTGCTTTACCTGAATATCGGAGGGGGCTGTCCCGTTAATCGCGACACCCGCTCGATTCAGTAATTCGTTAACGATCCGGAACCAGTCATCGTCCCGTACGCTGACTTCTTCTATACACGATGAACTCATAGCTTCTCCATCACCCAATGTGATCAGAACCTTCAAAAAGCGTAGCCGCTTTTGACAGTTTGTGAGAAATCTCACGGCAATTCCGCGAGGCTAATATCCGACGTAGAACAGAGGAAGGGAGATAACCCTTGCCGAAAAGCCATCCATGGTAAAACGGGAGCACTCCGGCTCCCGTTAACACATAATATTTATCGTATTTATATGAAGCAAATTTAGTATAGGCTTCAAAAATCAGTCGTTCAACAGAAAATTGTTAGCAACCTAATCACTGAAAAATAACATAGTTTCCCCGGCAATCAGGCATGCGAGGATTCACCCTGTGCGTTCTCTTCTGCCAGCTTGTTCGCACGCGCCTGCATACGGTAGCCCAGAACCGCCAGCGCAACGGTGACCAGCATAACGCTGGTGGTGGTCATCAGCGGGGTGGCGATAAGCGTAGAAACGATCAGGCTTGCCAGGAAGCACAGGCCAAGCTGTAACGTGTTCTGAAGCGCCGCGGCGCGCCCGGTTGCATGGGGGAACGGACGTAGGGCCTGCGCTACCACGATAGGGTAAATCGCGCCGTTCGCGATTGCCATAATGCAGAATGGCACCAGGATCTCCGCCAGCCCGACCTGTGGAATAAACCCGACGGCCCAGGTACCGATCACGCTCAGTGCATACAGCACCAGAAGCCACGGCAGCATCTGTTGTCCCTGCCATTTTTGCAGCGCCGCACGACAGCCGTATCCGCCGACGAGGAAAGCAATAGTCTGCGGTACGTAGCTCAATCCAATAACGGCCGGGCTGTAACCCATGTCGTGCAGAATAAAGGGTGAGCCGGTCAGCCAGGCGAAGAAGCTGGCTGAACACGCGGCGTAGATCAGCACATTGCCGCGATAGGCGCGTGAGCGCAGGAGCGACATAAATGTGACTCGCGTTTCATGCTGTTCGGCTTTTCTTGCGGGTGCCGCTTTCAGGGCGAATGCGGGCAACATCAGGACCAGGGTAATGGCAAAGAGCGTGGCAAAGATAGCCTGCCAGTCAAAATGGACCAGAATCCAGCTGCCGAGCAACGGCGCAAGCGCCGGAGAGAGACCGACGAGCGGCATAATGGTGGCAAAAATACGGTTCGTGCGATTTGCCGGATAATAATCGGTGACCAGCGCCTGCCAGGTGACGGCAGCAGCGCAGACGCCAAAGGCCTGGATAAAACGCAGGGTCAGCAACCAGGTTGCATCACGCACCCACAACATCCCCAGGCAACCGATCGCAAAAATGGCCAGACCGACTAATAAGATGGGCTTGCGGCCAAAACGGTCAGAAAGCGGTCCCCACAGCAGTTGCGCAAAAGCGAAACCGGCAAGAAAAACGCTTAAGCTGGCGCTGATGGCCGCGGCGGGCGTTTGCAAATCTTCCTGCATTGCTGCAAAGGCAGGCAGGTACATATCAGTGGCTAAAAAGCCCAGCACGCTCAAACCAGCGAGCCAGACTAAAAATCCTTTTCTCGGTTGCATTGTTTTATTCTCCAGCAATCAGCAGGTGTACAGTCGGCCAAGAGTGTAGGGAGTGCAAATCTGCTTGTGAAACGCTAATATTTGCTGGGTGCATTCAAAATTTTTGCAGGCAAAATATGTGGTCCGAATATTCTCTTGAAGTCGTGGATGCGGTTGCCCGTAACGGAAGCTTTAGCAGGGCAGCACAAGAGCTGCATCGCGTGCCTTCCGCCATCAGTTATACCGTGCGTCAGCTGGAAGAGTGGCTGGCCGTTCCGCTCTTTGAACGTCGCCATCGTGACGTGGAATTAACGCCTGCCGGGGTGTGGTTTTTAAAAGAAGGGCGTTCTGTCATCAAAAAAATGATGATCACCCGTGAGCAGTGCCAGCAAATTGCCAACGGCTGGCGCGGACATCTTTCTATTGCTGTCGATAACATTGTGAAGCCTGAGCGGACTCGTCAAATGGTGGTCGATTTCTATCGCCATTTCTCTGACGTCGAGCTGCGGGTCTCCCAGGAGGTCTTCAACGGCGTGTGGGATGCGTTATCCGACGGGCGAGTCGAGATGGCGATAGGGGCGACTCAGGCGATCCCGGTCGGTGGACGCTATGCGTTCCGCGATATGGGCACGCTGAGCTGGAACTGCGTGGTGGCCAGCCACCATCCTCTGGCGTCGCTTGACGGACCTTTGAGTGATGATACGTTGCGCAACTTCCCGTCGCTGGTGCTGGAGGATACATCACGTTCTCTTCCTAAGCGTATAACCTGGCTTCTGGATAATCAGCGACGCGTGGTCGCGCCGGACTGGGAGTCTTCAGCCACGTGTTTATCGGCGGGATTATGTGTTGGCATGGTACCCGTACACGTTGCCCGGCCCCGGATCGACAGAGGGGAGTGGGTGGCTCTCACGCTGGAAAACCCGTTCCCGGATGCGGCATGTTGCCTGACATGGCAACAAAACGATGTTTCGCCTGCACTGGCGTGGCTGCTGGATTATCTGGGGGACAGTGAGACGATGAACAAAGAGTGGTTACGGGAGCCGGATTAACCGGCCCCCATTGATGCTTAACGACGGTAGTCGCGGAACGGACCGTCTGCCACCGAACGGCGCTCGATCAGGCGCGGATGGACTTCAATCGACTGTGACTCTTCGCGTTTGTTGACGATACGATCCAACAGCATATTGAAGGCGGTTTCGCCCAAGGAGTCCTTCGGCTGATGAATGGTCGTCAGCGCCGGGGTAAAGTAACGGGCGTTGCGCACGTTATCATACCCGATCACCGAAATATCCTGCGGAACCCGCAGGCCCATTTCATCGGCGGCACACAGGGCGCCCATGGCCATGATATCGCCGCCGCAGAAGACAGCGGTAGGGCGATGCTGCTGAGAGACAATTTGCTGCATGGCGCGATAGCCAGATTCCGGCTCAAAATCACCCTGCACGATCCACTGTGGCGGCACGGTGATCATGGCTTCTTCCATCGCTTTCATAAAGCCTGCCAGACGTCCCGCACCCGTGTTGCGCTCCAGCGGACCCGGGATGACACCAATTTCGCGATGACCACGATCGATAAGATAGCGCCCGGCCATATAGCCGCCTTCGAAGGCGTTATCATTGACCGAATCGGTAAAGTCCGCGCGGGTATCACCCCAGTCCATGACCACCATCGGAATGTGGCGGTACTCTTCCAGCATCGACAGCACCGATTCCGGGTATTCTGAACACATCACCAGCAGACCATCGACGCGTTTCTGCGCCATCATTGACAGATAAGCACGCTGTTTTTCCTGGCTGTTCCAGGCGTTGCCTAAAATCAGGGTATAGCCTTTATCAAAGCAATTTTGTTCTACCGCTTCGATGATCTCCGCAAAATAGGCGGCCTCGCTGCTGGTTGCCAGCAAACCAATGGTTTTTGTGTGATTGACTTTCAGGCTGCGGGCGACGGCACTCGGGGAATAGTGCAGTTCTTTAATTGCTGCCCACACGGCGTTGCGCGTCTCTTCAGCAACGAAACGCGTTTTGTTAATAACATGTGATACGGTTGTGGTGGAAACGTTTGCGCGTTTCGCTACATCTTTAATAGTTGCCATTAAATGTTACTCCAGACCACATCCTAAGCTCCTGAAAAATTGAGAGGTAAACGTTTGCCTTCTCTCACCCTAATCTCGCAAACTGAATTGCGATACGCCGGGAAAACGACACAGGACGTCAGGAGGGGGTCAATGGCCGGTACGCTTATAAATTTAGCGTGGAATTTTGTCCTATCTTGATGAAAAGGGAAAGCGCAAAAACGTTCATCTGCTGAATTCCGGGGAGATTTTTGACCTAAACTGTGTAAAAATGAGCAAGCTCACTTTTCGTGTGGGCATAAAAAGGAGAAAAATTGATGAGTACCGATCTGAAGTTTTCGCTGACGACCACCGTTATTGTACTGGCGCTGATTGTTGCTGCTGGTCTGACGGCTGTACTGCACTGATTCACGCGGGGGAGAGTCTTCTCCCCCGTGACCCGCCTTCGATTGTTACTCCTGCGGCAAAAATCTTTTGCCAAATTGTTAACTTCTCATTTTTTGTGATTGATGTCATGCTTTCGGCTTCTTTGTTCTGTGTCCTTGCGTGACACGGCCCCCGGAGTTAACCCATGAAAATCAATTTTCCTTTGCTGGCCCTGGCGATTGGCGCCTTTGGTATCGGCACGACTGAATTTTCCCCAATGGGGCTATTGCCCGTTATCGCTAAAGGCGTGGATGTCTCTATTCCCGCAGCAGGCATGTTGATTAGCGCCTATGCCATTGGGGTGATGATTGGCGCGCCGCTGATGACGCTCTTGCTTTCCCATCGCGGACGACGCAATGCGTTGATTTTCTTGATGGCCATTTTCACCGCAGGGAATATTCTGTCGGCCATCTCACCGGATTACACCACGCTGATGCTGTCACGCATTCTGACCAGTCTCAATCACGGCGCCTTCTTTGGGCTGGGATCGGTGGTGGCGGCGAGCGTCGTTCCTAAGCATAAGCAGGCCAGCGCGGTAGCCACCATGTTTATGGGGCTGACGATTGCCAATATCGGCGGCGTGCCAGCAGCAACCTGGCTTGGAGAAGTGATTGGCTGGCGGATGTCCTTCCTCGCCACGGCCATGCTGGGTATCGTGGCGATTATCGCGCTTTTCTTCTCTCTGCCGAAAGGCGGGGCAGGCGAACGGCCTGATGTCCGCAAGGAGCTTTCCGTGCTGATGCGTCCGCAGGTGCTCTCTGCGCTTCTGACCACCGTCCTCGGTGCCGGGGCGATGTTCACCCTCTATACTTATATCTCCCCGGTACTGCATGATATTACCCATGCCACGCCGGTGTTTGTCACGGCCATGCTGGTGCTTATCGGCGTCGGATTTTCGGTTGGCAACTATCTGGGGGGCAAGCTGGCGGATCGCTCCGTGAGCGGTACTCTGAAAGGCTTCTTAACGCTGTTGATCGTTATTATGCTGCTCATTCAATGGCTGGCGCGTAATGAACTGGGCGCCGCGGTTGCGATGGTCATCTGGGGCGCAGCTACGTTTGCCGTCGTTCCACCTCTGCAGATGCGCGTTATGCGTGTGGCGCATGAAGCACCGGGACTGTCATCCTCGGTCAATATCGGGGCCTTTAATCTCGGAAATGCGCTGGGAGCCGCCGCGGGCGGAGCGGTTATCTCTGGCGGGCTGGGATACAGTTTTGTGCCGGTAATGGGCGCAATCATCGCGGCGCTGGGCTTACTGCTTGTGCTGGTTTCTGGGCGTAAACAGCCTCAACCTGCGTGCGCGACGGAATAAAAATAACGCAGAAGGGAAGCCCCTTCTGCGTCTCTTTTACGCGGCGAAGTTCTTCGCCACGAAGTCCCAGTTGACCAGCGCCCAGAAGTGTTCCAGGTAGTTAGGACGCGCGTTACGGTAGTCGATATAGTAAGCGTGTTCCCACACATCCACGGTCATCAGCGGGGTTGCACGGGTGGTCAGCGGAGTACCGGCATTCGACGTTGAGACAATCGCCAGCTTGCCATCGGCCTCTTTCACCAACCACGTCCAGCCTGAACCAAAGTTTTTAATCGCCGCATCGGTAAACTTCGCTTTAAATTCTGCAAAACTGCCAAACGCTGCGTTGATAGCGGACGCGAGGTCGCCTGTCGGTTCGCCGCCGGCATTCGGTGCCAGGCAGTGCCAGTAGAAGGTGTGGTTCCAGACCTGCGCGGCGTTATTGAAAATGCCCGCATCAGAGCTGCGGACGATCTCTTCCAGCGTTTTGCCTTCGAAATCGGTGCCTTTGATCAGGTTGTTCAGGTTTGTGACGTAGGTCTGATGATGTTTCCCGTAATGGTAGTCCAGGGTTTCCGCAGAAATGTGCGGAGCCAGGGCGTCTTTTGCATACGGTAGTGCAGGTAATTCAAACGACATTGCTTCTCTCCTTATTATTTTGCGCACCCAATAACCTTATTAAGTGCAGGGATAGAGTAGCAAATTGAAAGGGTATGCAAAAGAGGAACTTACCCTGCCGACAGCGCGGCAGGGCAGGGATCAACGAATGGTTTTCGGGGTCATGACGCGGCGAGCGCCAACGTAATGGCGGACCCAATAGTCTTCGCTTAAGGAGGTAATCTGAATATCCTGTCCGCTGCGGGGAGACTGAATAAATTTACCGTTACCAACGTAGACGCCTACATGGTCTGCCGTGCCGCGCCCTTGCGTGCGGAAGAAGACCAGATCGCCACTTTGTAGTTCGCCCCGATCAACCGATGCGGCATCACGCAGGTGATACATTTCGTTCGCCGTGCGCGGAATACGGAATTTAACCAGGTCTTTATAGGCATAATAAACCAGACCACTGCAGTCAAAACCGGTGCGGGGAGAGGTGCCCCCCCAGTGATAGGGTTTTCCAATTTGCCCCATCAGCTTATTCATGGCCGTTTTCTGCGCCTTCTGCACGCGCACCTTATGTACTTCAGACAGCTTCGCTGTTTTGCTCACTTTCACGCAGGTTGATTTATGACCTTTACGAACCGTGCATTTTTCTTTCAGAGACGCGGAGGCGGTACGAGAGGTTTTGCGGGTGCTTTTTACTGCAGAGTGAGTGGACTTGCTGGAAACGTTTTTTTGTCGGGATGCGGTTGTTTTTTTCTTTTCGTTTTTCTGCGTGCTTTTTTTCTTACGTTCTGTGGTTTTTGCCAGATGTGTTTTTTGTACAGCCGAATGCCGCGCCTGTTCTGAGGCGCTCGCCAGCGGCGTAAATGAGAGTGTTGTAAACAGTAAAGCACAGAGCGTCATCGAGATTTTAGTTATCCGCGCCACTGGGCAGTCCTCAGGTAAGTGCAGGTCAACAATAATACCTGCGTGTGATTTACAAAACCCGTCGATTCTAATCTATAAAAACACAAAATGTTAATAGCAATTTCCTCTCTAAAATTGCGTTTCGTAACCAGGTGCAAAAAAAATCGTCAATCCGGCCGACAATTGTGCTGTCCTTAAGCAAAACCACACCGCTTACGGGGATAACCTTTATTGAGAATGCAACTTTAGCCAACAAACGTTAAAATAATAAGACGTGACGAAAATGTTATTTTCCGATGTCTCTCTGACCCGCTACAATGTCAGACGAATGCCGTAACAGAAGTATAAGGAAGCAAGACATGAGCACTACTATTGAAAAAATCCAGCGCCAGGTCGCTGAAAACCCGATTCTCCTGTATATGAAAGGTTCTCCAAAACTGCCAAGCTGCGGTTTTTCTGCTCAAGCGGTTCAGGCGCTGTCAGCCTGTGGCGAGCGTTTTGCTTACGTTGATATTCTGCAGAATCCGGACATCCGTGCCGAGCTGCCGAAATACGCTAACTGGCCAACCTTCCCGCAGCTGTGGGTTGACGGCGAACTGGTTGGCGGTTGTGATATTCTGATTGAAATGTACCAGCGCGGTGAGCTGCAGCAGCTGATCAAAGAGACCGCTGCGAAGTACAAAACAGAAGAGCCTGACGCAGAGTAACTGAGCGTAAGGCAAAAAAAAGCGACCTTTGCAGGTCGCTTTTTTTATTCCTCACTGTCGCCCATCGGTAGCGGCCAGCCGCCCAGCCGCTTCCAGCGGTTCACGATTTCGCAGAACAATTCTGAGGTGCGCTCGGTATCATAAAGCGCGGAATGTGCCTGCGTTCCGTCAAAATCAATGCCTGCCGTGATACACGCTTTCGATAAGACCGTCTGCCCTAGCGCCAGTCCGCTGAGCGCGGCGGTATCAAAAGTGACGAACGGGTGGAACGGGTTACGCTTGAGGGACGCACGCTCAGCGGCGGCCATCATAAAGCTGTGATCGAAGGTCGCATTATGCGCCACCATGATCGCCCGGTTGCAGTGAGTCTCTTTCATGCCTTTGCGCACCATTTTAAATATGGCATGCAGAGCGTCGTATTCGCTCACGGCACCGCGCAGGGGATTTGTGGGGTCAATACCGTTAAAGGCCAGCGCTTCGGGTTGCAGGTTGGCACCTTCAAAAGGTTCAACGTGGAAGTGCAGCGTGGTGTCCGGTGTAAGCCAGCCCTGTTCATCCATTTTCAGTGTGATGGCCGCAATCTCAAGCAGCGCATCGGTTTTAGCGTTAAACCCGGCCGTTTCTACATCAATGACGACAGGATAAAAACCACGAAAACGGTCACACAGACCGGTAAGTTGAGCGTTATCGGACATCAGGGTCTCTTACAAGGGGAAAAAAGCAGAGCGTATTATGGCAAATTTTGCGCGGGGATGCAGTAAAACAACGGGCGCATCACGCGCCCGCAGGGATCAGTTGCCCAGACCGCGACCGGCGTCTTTGGCTTCAATCAGCTCAATTTTATAGCCGTCTGGATCTTCAACGAACGCGATAACGGTCGTGCCACCTTTGACCGGACCCGCTTCACGGGTGACATTGCCGCCGTTGCGACGGATACGCTCGCAGGCTTCTGCCGCATTGTCCACTTCCAGGGCGATATGACCATAGGCATTACCGAGATCGTAACTGTCGACGCCCCAGTTATAGGTCAGCTCAATCACCGCCTCGTCGCTTTCCGGGCCGTAGCCCACAAAGGCCAGAGAGTATTTGTATTCCGGGTTTTCGCTGGTACGCAGAAGCTGCATGCCCAGTACATTCGTATAGAACTCGATGGAGCGTTGCAGGTCGCCAACGCGCAGCATGGTATGAAGCAGGCGCATAATTTCCTCTTAACCAATGAAATGGATTATCTTTTTGAACAGAAACGATGTTTTAGTATAGCGGCGAAGTATCGCCGCTATCAATGTGCAAAGGGGAATTACAGAGAAGGGTAGTCGGTATAACCTTCAGCGCCGCCGCCGTAGAAGCTTTCTGGGCGCTGTGGATTCAGTGCTGCTTTGCGCTGTAAGCGCGCCACGAGATCCGGGTTCGCGATAAAGTCGCGGCCAAACGCAACGGCATCGATCAGACCTTTTTCGATCAGCTCTTCTGCTTTCTCCGGCGTGTAGGCACCAGCACCGATAATCACGCCGTGGAAACGCGCGCGCACTTTCTCGCGGAAGGCATCAGAGTACGGTTCGCCGCCTGCCCAGTCTGGCTCTGACATGTGCAGATAGGCAATGCCGCGCTTTGCCAGCTCTTCGATCAAATACAGCGCGTCAGCTTCTTCGTTTGGACCGTTATCGACGTTCTGGAATGAACCGACAGGAGATACGCGGATACCAATACGATCGGCGCTCCACTCCTGACAAACGGCGTCAACCACTTCCAGAACCAGACGGGCGCGGTTTTCAACGCTGCCGCCATACTGGTCGGTACGCTGGTTGGAAGACGGGGACAGGAACTGGTGCAGCAGATAGCCGTGGGCGGAGTGCAATTCGACCAGGTCGAAGCCCGCTTCACGGGCATTGGCCACTGCCTGACGGAAATCATTAACGATGCCTGGGATCTCGTCCAGCTCCAGGGCGCGAGGGGTGGTGGTGTCGACGCGAATGGCATTGCCTTTCTCATCACGCAGAGACGTGCGGGTACCCGCATTCAGCGCTGAAGCAGAGACTGGCGCTTCGCCGCCAGGCTGGATGCTGCTGTGAGAAATACGTCCGGTATGCCACAGCTGTACCGCAATGCGCCCATCATCATTATGCACACCCGCAGTGATTTTCTTCCACGCGGCAATTTGTTCCGGGCTGTGCAGGCCTGGTGCACCGGCATACCCTTTAGCTTGTGCTGAAATTTGGGTGGCTTCGGAGATGATAAGGCCGGCGCTGGCGCGCTGACGATAATATTCGCCCATCAGCGGCGTAGGGATGTCGCCAGGCTCGATGCTGCGCAGACGCGTCAGAGGCGCCATAAATACGCGGTTAGGTGCCGTGACAGCACCCACTTTCAAGGGGGTGAATAATTTTTCAGCTGACATAAAAGCTCCTGAATAGACCAGTCGACTAGTAATAAGGGAAATAAAAACGCCTGTCAGACAGGCGTCGTGATGCTGTTTTTCACATGCGCCAGCGCGCTTTCAAGCGGCACAGCGCTGCGAGAAATCTTGGCCTGAAGGTTTGCCCCTAACCATAGCGCATATAAAACCTGCGCCTGCGTCAGAGGGTCACCGGTAAAAGTCAGCGTCTTCTCGTCGCGACCTTTTTTCAGCGCCTCGCCCAGAAGCGCAATCACACCCCGGGCGCCTTTGTCCATTGCCGTACGCATATCTTCTGAAAGATCGCACACCTCGGCGGACAATTTTACGGTCAGACAACCACTGATAATGCCTTGCTGGCAAAACTGCGTCAGGGTTTCCTGATAATAATTCAGAACACGATCGCGGTAGTTTCCTTCACCGCTGGCGAAATGCGTGGCCAGACGCTGATGGTAGCTGGCGTAATGCCGTTCCAGCATTGCCACGCCAAAGGCCTCTTTCGACCGGAAATAGTGATAAAACGACCCTTTGGGCACTTCAGCCGTTTTCAACAACTCACTCAATCCCATACCGGTGAACCCGCGGTGCATACAAAGACGCTCGCCGGTAGCCAGTAAATGTTCGCGTGTATCGTGCTCAGTGTTTCTGCTCATGGGACCACTGTAATAGACCGTTCGGTCTATTGCAAGCCTTACGATTTCCGACACGTGGTAAGAAGGTCCATCTGCGGCTGGTAAACCGCTGATTTTACATTCATCATTCCCATGACGGTGGAGTACAGATTATCCTGCGACACCGCATTTTTTGCCGCCAGATTACGCAAGCAGGGCTCATCCACACCGTAATTTTTCATATAGTCCGGTGACAGCCAGAACATAAACGGAATATGCGTTTGTTGTTCCGGGGCCAGCAGATAAGGGGTTCCGTGAAGATAAATCCCGTTTTCACCCAGCGATTCACCGTGATCGGAGAGGTAGATCAGCGCCGTGTTCATCGTAGACTGGCGAGCTTTCAGGGCATCAATCGTTTTGCCGAGCACGCTGTCGGTATAAAGAATGGTGTTGTCGTACGTGTTGATCAGCGCCTGGTGATCGCAGTCCTGGATTTGGTTAGTGTCGCAGGTTGGGGTGAATTTGCGGTAAGCCTGCGGATAGCGCTGGTAATAGGCCGGGCCGTGGCTTCCCATCAGGTGGATCACCAGCACGGAGTCCTGTTTTAAGCCATCCAGCACGTTATCCAGACGATAGAGATCCGCATCATCAATGCAGGATTTATCTTTGCAGAATTGATCCAGTTTCCATTGGGTCATATCGGTATGAGGGATGCGATCGCAGGCGCCTTTACAGCCACCATCGTTCTCACGCCACAGCAAATTGATGCCCGCATGGCCCAGCACGTCCAGCAGACCTTCCTGATGATGCGCCAGATCGGGGTCATATTTCTTGCGCGGCATCCCGGAGAACATACAGGGCACAGAGACGGCGGTTTCGGTCCCACAGGAAGAGGCCCGCGGGAAGTTAATCATGTTTTGTTTCGCCAGTTCCGGGTTCGTGTCGCGCCCGTAACCATTCAGGGAGTAATTTTCTGCACGTGATGCTTCGCCAATGACCAGCACCAGCACGGTTTTCTTCGCCTGGCCCAGAATAACCGGCCCTTTATGGGCATCTTCACCCATACGCACCAGCGTCTGATCGCCGGCGAACCAGCGATTTTTTGTGTATTTCATCATCGCACTAACGTAGTTAGCGGGGGTAACCATCTTGACGATGCTTTTGTTGTTACGAAAAAGCGAGGCGTAATCTTTATAAAAGACGGACGCGATCAGAATGATGATTAACAGCGCACCCAGAATCGACGCCAGACGCATCAACAGGGTATACCACCATTTACCTGAATGAATACGAGTAAGTACAAGGATCAGTGACGGAATGACACCGGCAATCGCAATCCATAAAATCATCTGCGGCGTGACTAACGCGGTGGCTTCCTGTGAGTTAGTTTCAAAAACGTTAACGATCATGTTCTGATCGATGACCGCGCCGTAGGTATACATAAAATAGGTTGCCCCGGCGCATCCCATGGTAAGCAGAATCAGCAAAGGCTTACGGATAAACGGAATATTGAGCAGGCTGAACACAATCACCCAGCCGCAAAACAGCACCAGCGGGACGGAGGCGGCAAACAGGAATTCATGCAAATGTGCCGGAGCGATTAACGCCCAGCTGCGCTCAATGAAGAGGGCATTCAATACCGTGAAAAATAGAGCACATGCCAGAGTAAATTTCGTATCGTTACATTGTAACTTTTTAACTGTCCACTTCATCTTTTAAACCATTCATTCTAATGATGTAGCGAGTATAGGCAGGGAAGATTAGAGAAACCTTAATGACACATTTCTGTGCTACGCCCCTTGCAGGGCCGGCGATTAACGTCTTCACTGTAGGGATAACAGGTTTCGGGAGGTGGACGTGGCAGAGCAACTGGAGTTTTTCCCCATCCAGAGCCCGTGCCGGGGGATTTGTCAGTCTGATGAGCGCGGATTTTGTCGGGGCTGCATGCGCAGCCGCGATGAGCGTTTTAACTGGCAAAAGATGAGCGACGTTGAGAAGCAGGAGGTGATTCGCCTGTGTCGGCAGCGTTTATTGCGTAAATTACGTGCGAATAAAACCGCCGATACCGAAGAACCGCAGCAACCCTCACTGTTTTAGTTGTGTATACGCGTATACTCATCGCAATGACATCATTGAGGAAATTGTTATGGTTCAGCGTATTACCCTTGCACCCCAGGGCCCGGAGTTTTCCCGTTTTGTGATGGGCTACTGGCGTTTAATGGACTGGAACATGTCCCCGCGCCAGTTGGTGAGTTTTATTGAAGAGCATCTCGATTTAGGGGTAACCACGGTCGATCATGCGGATATCTATGGCGGCTATCTCTGTGAGGCAGCCTTTGGCGAGGCGCTGAAGCTGGCGCCTGCACTGCGCGATCGTCTGGAAATCGTCACCAAATGCGGCATTGCCACGACTGCCAAACCTGAGCATAGCCTCGGCCATTACATTACCGACACCGATCATATTATCAAAAGTGCCGAGCAGTCATTAACCCATCTGGCGACCGATCGTCTTGATCTGTTGCTCATCCACCGTCCCGATCCGCTGATGGACGCCGATGAGGTTGCTGAGGCGTTTCTGAGCCTGCATCAGAGCGGCAAGGTGCGTCATTTTGGCGTCTCGAACTTTACGCCTGCGCAATTCACGCTGCTGCAGTCTCGTCTGCCGTTCACCCTCGTCACCAACCAGGTGGAAATTTCTCCGGTTTATCAGCCTCTGCTGCTGGATGGTACGCTCGATCAACTGCAACAGTTACGTGTTCGTCCTATGGCCTGGTCCTGCCTGGGCGGCGGGCGTCTGTTCAATGACGAGGCGTTCCAGCCGCTGCGCGATGAGCTTGAAACCGTTGCGCGTGAACTGAATGCGGAAACTATCGAACAGGTGGTTTACGCCTGGATCCTGCGTCTGCCTGCGAAGCCGTTGCCGATCATTGGCTCTGGCAAAATCGAACGTGTTCGTTCGGCGTTGAGCGCTGAAGAACTGCAGATGACCCGCCAGCAGTGGTTCCGCATCCGCAAGGCGGCGCTGGGTTACGACGTGCCATAAATGGCTGAAGGTGGCTTTCCGGTTAAATGTGCGACCCTGGTATAAACTTAAGGGGCAAAAACGAAACCGAGGAGGCTACATGAAGCATTTTGCTCTGGCAGTTGTTGCTATGGTGGTATGCGCAGGGGCGCAGGCCGCCAGCGAAGAAGTAGAATTAAACCTCGTCACCTCACAAGGGGTAGGTCAGTCCATCGGGACAGTGAAAATCACTGAAACGGATAAGGGACTGACCTTCACCCCCGATCTTAAAGCCCTTCCTCCGGGCGAACATGGCTTCCATGTTCACGCTAATGGCAGCTGTCAGCCTGCATTGAAAGAAGGCAAAGCATCGGCAGCCGAAGCAGCAGGCGGCCATCTTGATCCGCAACATTCAGGTAAGCATGAAGGCCCTGATGGCATGGGACACCTGGGCGATCTCCCGGTGCTGGTGGTGAACAACGATGGCAAAGCGACCGAGTCTGTTACCGCGCCCAGACTGAAAAAACTGGACGAAGTGAAAGGCAAGGCCCTGATGGTGCACGTAGGGGGCGATAACATGTCCGATCAGCCTAAACCTCTGGGCGGTGGCGGGGCGCGTTATGCCTGTGGCGTCATCTGACCGATGGTGCCCGGCGGTGGCGCTTGCTCAAGTTGTGAAAGCGAGCAGTGCAGTCGCCAGATAATGGATGCCAGCTCGCGCGCGGCCGGTGAAGGGTGGTGCGCGAGCGTGTCACAAATCCGCTGAAGTTCTGCCAGCGTTATGGCCAGCGGACGCTGCTGAACGCCGCGCTCACTCATGACATCCCGCAACAGTCCCAGGCAGACATCGCGAACCTGTGAAAGGGGATCTGATCGCGTCTCCCACGCGCGCAGTTGCCACACGACATGCGAACAATTCAGCAAAACGACCCCCCAGCGTAAAAGCCAGCGGCGCGACAACTCATCCTGGCTGTTATTCAGCTGGCTCACGTGGTGATACACCAGAGATTCATATTCACTTTCCCGCAGGTGAGGCTTACGGCTGAGTTGGTCGACGAATCCCCGGCGGAGCTGGCGAATATGACGACGGCTTTTGCGCGCGTCAGAACCAGGCCGCAGCACGGCGAACGCCAGCCATGCCAGACCCACGCCCATTATTTTTGCCAGATTATCATTCAGAAAATCGGCGTAATCATATACCGGTGGATTGGTGACCGAGATGAATGAACCCATAAAGACGATCAGTTGCCCCCAGAGTCCGGCGAGTTTGGGCATTTGCAGCTTGAGTAGCTGCATTGTGGTCAACAACGGGAAGAGGAAGATCAAAAACTGCCAAAGATCGCTTATTTGTACCATCAGGCCAAATTTCACGACAAAGCTGAAGAGCGACAACAGGACCAGCGTGCGCAGCAGCAGCGTCAGGGAATTATAGGGTGAGGCGACAATCGAATAAAGCACGCAGCTGATAGCCGCCAGCGTCAGTGCCGCCGCGCCAGATTCCCACTGCGTGGTAATGCTCCATGCCCCTACCAGCATCAAGGCGCAAAAGGTACGAAAGCCGCTCCATAACGCCTCAAAATTATCGGTGTGTCTCGTTAGCGCCGGGCTGCGTGGCACGCTGAATTCAGTAATGGGAGTGGCATTTTCGACAATAGCAATCCAGCGGCTGCTTCGCAGGTAGAGCCGACAAAAATAGATCAACCGCTGCCAGAAGGCGCGATGGCGATAGTCATATTCGTCCGTAGGGGCAAGCGGGGCAATAATTCGCGCCACGGTGTAGAGGTCGGTTTCTGGTCGCGCCAGTGCGTCCAGCAGTGATTCGATAACCGCGCGGGTATTCTCAGGCGGATTGGGCCAGTTGAGCAGCATCCGACGTAAGCTTGAAATAGCGCTGGTCATGCGCAATTGCTGGTGCAGCAGGGCGTTAAGCAGCGCATTCTGGCGTCGGAAGCGGTAATGGCTCCAGAATGCCTGAATACGCAACAGGTTCATGGTCAGAATCTGACCAATGACTTTTTCGTGTGCCAGTCGGATACCGTCATGCGTGTCGGGCTGCCAGAGCAGGCTGGCATGTTCAAGTAAGCGAGCGTGCATGGTTTTTAACGCCGAAATAAGCGTCGTGCCATCAGAGGTGCTGGGCAGGATCATCATCATTACGCCGCCGCATAATATACCGATAATGACTTCACAGACGCGTGCCTGAGCAATATCCCACAGCTCGGTAGTGTCCAGAACATTAACGACCGGGAAGGCGATGATGGCCGCCGTATAGCCCGCAAGCTGGAAGGCATAGGCCACATTATTGGTAAAATGCGCGCAGGCCCAGGTGCATACCCCCAGCCAGATCGCCATGCTCAGCAAAAATAGCCAGGGATCGTTCAGGGTATGCCCGGCGATAATTAACGCCGCCGTGGCACCCAGCAAACTCCCGGCGATACGACCAAAGCTTTTACTGATCACCCCGCCAACGGTCGGGAAACTGACCACCGCAGCGGAGGTCATCGCCCAGTAGGGCTGATCCAGATTCAGGTAGTAGGCAACGGTCAGTGCAAGACACATGGCGATGCCGTTGCGTAACGCGTAGCGCCACTGCGGACGGGTCGCTTTCACCCAGGGTAACTGATGCCAGGAAAAAGCCGCCCGGTTCATTATCGCTGCCCAATCGAGACGGTACAGGTTGTGCCAGAAACCAGCGTAATACCCTCAGGTAGAGTATCGAGGGCTATGCGTACCGGTACCCGCTGTGCCAGACGCACCCAGGGGACGTTGGGTTTAATATCGGGAACCAGCCCAGAATCTGTCTCCACACTCTGATCGTAAATGGCGCGACCAATGCTGGCAACGTGACCCTGTAACGCCTGGTGACCGCTGTAAAGCGTGATTCGGGCCGGCGCGCCTTCATGGATGTGGCGTAGCTTGGTCTCTTCAAAATAGCCCACGACATAAAAGGAGCGGCTGTCCACCAGGGCAAACACCGGCTGCCCCTGGGTGGCGTAATCCCCGGTGCGCGTCGCAAGATTGGTGATCCATCCCTCGACCGGAGCCGTCACGACGGTTTGCGACAATTGCCATTGCGCCTGTTTTAACGTGGCTTGCGCAACGTCCACGCTCGCCTGCATCGCTTTGACATTACTATTGGCGGTGTCGAGATCTTCAGCGGAAATATAATTTTTGGACAGGTGGCGACGACGATTGGCTTCGTTATTGGCTTTTACCAGTTCCGACTGCGCTTTCGCCAGCTGGGCCTCAGCGTTGAGCACAGCGATATGATACGGCGTCTCGTCAATGCGGAATAAGACATCGCCTTGCTTAACGTACTGGTTATCTTTTACCCGCAATGTGGTGATGCTCCCGGACACCTGCGGCGTGATGCTGACTTGCTCAGCGCGGACTTTTCCATCGCGCGTCCAGGGAGATTGCATATAAAAATTCCACAACCACCATCCGGCGATTAACGCCAGTGCAAGAACGATCAAAGTAGAAAAGTACTTCAGAGTTTTCAGCGACATAGTTACCACGCAATCAGCAGGGCAAGGCCCAGACACACGGAAAGAACAAACAGCGAAAGATCCATCAACATGGGGTGCCAGATTTCACCGGAATACATCCAGTCGCGCAGCAGACGGTGCGTGACTAACCAGATCAAAAAACCGAGCAAGACGGCTTTAAACAGTGGAGGAAAGTAGACGGATGCGCCAACGATCAAATCCTGAAGGGGGAGGCCAACAGTGCTATTGGTGAACGTCACAAGCAGAAATCCTTTGCAATGGGAGTGGGGCGTTGTGGCCTGTCTTAACATGACGGAGCCGTCAGTATTAAGTGTAAATCAAAGTATCAACATGGTTGAATGCAGTATTGCATTTGTTTTGGCAATACAAATGCTGCACACTATTCTAAAATCAGTATAATAACTTAGCAAGCTAATTATAAGGAGATGAAATTGGAATCGCCACTAGGTTCTGATCTGGCCAGGTTAGTACGCATCTGGCGTGCTCTGATTGACCATCGCCTGAAACCTCTGGAATTAACGCAGACGCATTGGGTCACACTGCACAACATTCACCAGTTGCCGCCGGACCAGTCGCAGATTCAACTGGCAAAGGCGATAGGCATTGAGCAGCCGTCTCTGGTTCGCACGCTCGACCAGCTGGAAGAGAAGGGATTGATTTCGCGTCAAACCTGCGCCAGCGATCGCCGTGCAAAACGTATTAAGCTCACCGAGAAAGCTGAGCCTATTATCACTGAGATGGAAGCCGTCATCAGCAAAACGCGGGGCGAAATCCTGTCGGGTATTTCACCTGTGGAGCTCGAACAACTGATTGATTTGATTGCTCGTCTGGAGCAAAACATCAACGAGCTGCAGTCCCGCGACTAACCTCCATAAAGCCTTGCATCCGCAAGGCTTTATTTTTTATTGCCAGACGACAACCCGGTTCCGTCCGCTCTCTTTTGCCTGATACATCGCCTGATCTGCCCAACCCACGCACGCTTCGGCGCTGACGTCGGATGTGGTCGCGGTATAAACCCCCATACTGATCGTAATGGATTCCGGCAGCTGGCCATGACTGCTTTCTGTATCATAAGCGCTAAGGCTCAGGCGGATCCGCTCTGCAACCTGTTGCGCATCGGCAGAGCCGGTGTTTTGCAATAACAGGACAAACTCCTCTCCGCCAATGCGTGCGGCGATATCCTCTGGTCGCACGGAGTCCATCAGCAGTTGTGCCACAAACTGCAATACGTTGTCCCCCTGCAGATGACCGTAGGTGTCATTGATACGTTTGAACCGGTCAAGATCGCTCACAATCACCGACACGGGCTTGTTTTCACTTGCCGACTTCAGCGAGTGGGTTAACGTATCGTAAAAATAGCTGCGGTTATAAAGCCGGGTCAGGGCGTCACGTATAGAGTTCTGATAAGACTGTTGGTATCTGGCGTTCGATAAGCGGTAAAGGCGAAACACATCACACAGCAGGACAAAAATCATCATTAACGTAGCCAGCGTTTCAAAGAGGCGTGATGTGTACCAGGTGTATCCTTCCGTGTGTCCGGCAAATAACAAGATGACCAGCGCCGCAATATAACTGATACACAAAAAATTACCGCTCATCCAGAAAAGATTACGCAAGCGGGTGATAGACATTAATACCGCCAGGGTCACACACCACAAGGCAATTAAAACCATATTGTAGGTCTTCTGCCATAAAATCATAAATTGCTTATTTTCGTTATCCACCAGATCCATGGATAAAAAGGGCGAATGGCTAGAGTATAGCCAGGCGGAAATTAACATCCCGACGGTAAACAAAAAGATGAAAAAGATAACCAACTGCTGGAAATGGGGCCGTACGGTCTCTCGGCGCAATCTGAACAGGAAGGCAGATAACAAAAATAACGTCGCCATCATCAGATGACGAAACAGGAAGAAGATCATCGCGTCATTATAATTGACGCTGGCAAAATGATACAGGTCCAGCCAGCCGGGGAAGCTCGCCAGCGTACCCACCATCATGATGGCGGATCCCACAAAAGCAAATGCAATGGGAACAAGGTAGAGACGGGTTCGGTCACACCAGTACTTCATGATCATGAAACATGACATGAACAAGTGAAACACCAGCAAAAAAATGGTCAGCGTCGGAAATAACAGAGGCGAAAAGGAGGGAATGATTTTTTCCAGGTGCAACATCGCGCATTGCAACGAGCCAATAATGAAAACACACCCCAGCAAAAACGGGATATAAAGTGTGATGACACGGTTGCGCATAGTTTTCATAAATTAATCTTGTCATTGATAAGAGAAAGCGGCCCGGAGCCAATAATCAGGACAGTTTAATTGATTTGGGTAAATGAGACTTTGCGCAAGGACAATATAACAGAAGGGTGAATTATATGTTCTGTAAATATAATTATATTAATATATTTATTTAATGAATATATATAAAGATAAACGATGTGGTCCGAAGGCCACATCGTTTATTCACGTTAGCGTGGAGAGACGGTGACCTGGCTGCCATTGCTTGCCAGAACCACGCGCTGGCCTGCAGAGAAACGGGTGTTACCCTGTTTCTGCACAACCATGATGGTGTTGCCGTCGTCTTTACGAATTTCCAGCTCAACGCCCTGCGTTTTGTTCATCGATCCCTGAACACCCTGACCTGCAACGCCGCCAGCGACTGCACCTGCCGCAGTTGCCAGTGAACGTCCAGTGCCGCCGCCTACGGTATTACCCAGGAAGCCGCCCAGAACTGCACCGCCGATTGCACCGATCACGTTGTTGTCGTCGCCACCCTGAATCTGGACAGGACGTACATTCACAACCGTACCGTAGGTGACGTTTTGAACCTGTTTCGCTTCGCCTGCGGTGTAAACGTCTCCTGAAAGGGAATCGTTATTCACACAGCCCGCCAGCGTCAGCCCAATCATCGAAACGCCCAGTACACGTAAAATCATTTGAATCTCCTGTTCACCAAAACGCTCATTCTGAGCATCCGTAATGGCTAAATTATATGGCATAGCGCGCCATAGATCATATCTTTGCACTATCAATAAGAAAATTGTACTTGAATTTAGTTTAACAACGCATAAACGAAACGGGCCATGATGACGTTCGAAGGATTGTTAAAAAGTATTATCCCGTCATAGCAAAGCGGGGCGGTTTATGGTGGAGTGGGGTTAATTACCTCTCGCAAATAAGGAAAGTGCATGAAATCGGGTCGTTACATTGGCGTTATGTCAGGTACCAGTCTTGATGGGGTAGATGTTGTGCTGGCTGCCATTGATGAAAACATGGTGGCGCAACAGGCGAGCCTCACCTGGCCGATTCCTGTTGCCTTGAAACAGGCCGTACTGGACATTTGCCAGGGCCAGCAATTGACACTTTCTCAGCTTGGACGACTGGACGTGCAGCTGGGTGCATTGTTTGCCGACGCGGTTCAGGCGCTTATGGATCAAGAAAAACTGCGCCCGCAGGATATTGTCGCCATTGGTTGTCACGGACAAACGGTCTGGCATGAGCCCACAGGAGAGGCGCCACATACTCTGCAAATAGGCGATAACAACCAGATTGTGGCGAAAACCGGAGTCGCTGTGGTCGGTGATTTCCGGCGTCGCGATATGGCCCTCGGCGGGCAGGGCGCGCCGCTTGTACCGGCCTTCCATCAGGCTTTGCTGGCGCATCCCCATGAGCGACGAATGGTGCTGAACATCGGCGGCATAGCTAACCTTTCCCTGCTGATTCCGGGGCAGCCCGTTAGGGGTTATGACACGGGGCCGGGAAATATGCTTATGGATGCGTGGATCTGGCGTCAGTGCGGAAAACCTTACGATAAAGATGCGCAATGGGCGTGCGAAGGCAAAGTCATTATACCTCTGCTGCAATCCATGTTGAGCGATCCCTGGTTTGCGTTACCCGCGCCGAAAAGCACCGGAAGAGAATATTTCAATTACGGCTGGCTTGAACGTCAACTCGCACTGTTCCCGGGCCTTGCGCCACAGGACGTTCAGGCTACGCTGGTTGAACTGACGGCAACGTCGATTGCAGAACAGGTGCTTTTAAGCGGCGGCTGTGAACGTCTGCTGGTATGCGGCGGGGGAAGCCGGAATCCATTGTTAATGGCGCGACTCGCAGGGCTTTTGCCGGGGATTGAAGTCACCACAACGGATGAAGCAGGCATAAGCGGCGATGATATGGAGGCGCTGGCTTTCGCCTGGCTTGCCTGGCGCACGGTCGCCGGGTTGCCGGGAAATCTGCCTTCTGTGACCGGTGCCCGTGAAGCCAGCGTATTAGGAGCCATTTTTCCGGCCAATCCACGGAATAATCAGAGTTAACTGAATTGCAGGGCGATCTGTTGCCGTTAAAATCGGACGAACCAGAGGAGGGTGTTTTTGCCCTCCAGGACCAGGATAGTCTTCGGAACAGGCCCATGAAAAAAATTCTTCTCGCTTTTATCCCTCTCATGCTCTCGGGTTGTAGCTACTACAATCAGTTTGTGGAACGTATGCATACCGACACGCTGGAATATCGCTGCGACGAAAAACCGCTGACGGTGAAGCTCAACAATCCGCGTCAGGAAGCCAGTTTTGTCTTCGACAATAAGCTGTTGACCCTGAAACAGGGCATGTCCGCATCGGGCACGCGTTACACTGATGGCATTTATGTCTTCTGGTCAAAAGGCGACAGTGCAACGGTGTACAAGCGTGACAATGTGGTGCTGAGCAACTGCACGCTGCAGAATCCAAAGCGTTGAGATTTTCCGAGGGGCGGCGCACAATAGCGCCACCCACTCCTTATCTCAGCTAACGTCATGTCAGATAACGATGAATTGCAGCAAATAGCGCATTTACGCCGTGAATACACCAAAGGCGGTCTGCGCCGTCAGGATCTTCCCGCTGAACCCCTCGTGCTTTTTGAACGCTGGCTGAAACAGGCGTGCGAAGCGAAACTCGCCGACCCTACGGCGATGGTTGTTGCGACCGTGGATGAAAACGGTCAGCCCTATCAGCGTATCGTCTTGCTCAAGCACTATGATGAGAAAGGCCTGGTGTTCTACACCAATCTGGGCAGCCGAAAAGCCCACCATCTGGAAAATAATCCCCGCATTAGCCTGCTGTTTCCGTGGCATATGCTGGAGCGCCAGGTGATGGTGACGGGCAAAGCCGAACGCCTTTCCACTCTGGAAGTCGTCAAATATTTCCACAGTCGCCCGCGCGATAGCCAGATTGGTGCCTGGGTGTCAAAACAGTCGAGCCGTATCTCCGCCCGTGGCGTGCTGGAGAGCAAATTCCTCGAACTGAAACAAAAATTCAAGCAGGGCGAAATCCCTTTGCCAAGCTTCTGGGGCGGTTTTCGTATTCCCATCGAACAGATGGAGTTCTGGCAGGGCGGTGAACATCGTCTCCATGACCGCTTTTTATACCAGCGCGACAATGGCGCATGGAAAATTGACCGACTGGCCCCCTAATCCCTGAAATTTGTTGTGTTAAGCGCTAGCGCACGCCGCGCTTGCGCTTTATTCTATGTACCTTTCGCGCTAGGCGAAAAGTCGTGTACCGACAGAGGTGCAGTCGTTTATACATGGAGAATTTGATGGCAAGCAGTAACTTGATTAAACAATTGCAAGAGCGGGGCCTCGTGGCTCAGGTGACGGATGAAGAAGCGTTAGCAGAGCGACTGGCGCAAGGCCCGATCGCGCTCTATTGCGGCTTCGATCCCACCGCCGACAGCTTGCATTTGGGGCATCTTGTTCCCTTGTTATGCCTGAAACGCTTCCAGGAGATGGGCCATAAACCTGTTGCTCTTGTGGGTGGCGCGACCGGTCTTATTGGTGACCCGAGCTTTAAAGCCGCCGAGCGTAAGCTGAATACGGAAGATACCGTGCAGGAGTGGGTAGACAAAATTCGCAAGCAGGTCGCCCCGTTCCTTGATTTCGACTGCGGTGAAAACTCGGCCATTGCGGCTAACAACTACGACTGGTTTGGTAGCATGAATGTGCTGACCTTCCTCCGTGATATCGGCAAGCACTTCTCTGTTAATCAGATGATCAACAAAGAAGCGGTCAAACAGCGTCTGAACCGTGACGATCAGGGTATCTCTTTTACTGAGTTCTCCTACAACCTGTTGCAGGGTTATGATTTTGCCTGCCTGAATAAACTGCATGGCGTTGCGCTGCAAATTGGGGGATCCGATCAGTGGGGTAATATTACCTCGGGTATCGATTTGACCCGTCGTCTGCACCAGAATCAGGTATTCGGCCTGACCGTTCCGCTGATCACCAAAGCGGATGGCACCAAATTCGGTAAAACTGAAGGTGGCGCGGTATGGCTCGATCCGAAGAAAACCAGCCCGTACAAATTCTACCAGTTCTGGATTAACACGGCTGATGCCGACGTTTACCGCTTCCTGAAATTCTTCACCTTCATGGACATTGCCGAGATCAATGCCCTGGAAGAAGAAGATAAAAACAGCGGCAAAGCGCCACGCGCACAGTATGTGCTGGCCGATCAGGTGACCAAACTGGTTCACGGCGAAGCCGGTCTCGCTGCGGCGAAACGCATCACGGCAAGCTTATTCAACGGCACCTTAAGCGATCTGAGCGAAGAAGACTTCGAACAGCTGGCGCAGGATGGCGTTCCAATGGTTGAGATGGAAAAGGGTGCCGATTTGATGCAGGCGCTGGTGGATTCCGAGCTTCAGCCGTCTCGCGGCCAGGCGCGTAAGACTATTGCGTCTAATGCGATCACCATTAACGGCGAGAAGCAGGCCGATCCGGAATACACCTTTGTTGACGGTGACCGTCTGTATGGCCGTTATACGCTGCTGCGTCGTGGTAAAAAGAACTACTGTCTGGTTTGCTGGAAGTAATTAACAGTCAGCAGGGGCGTGGGAAACCACGCCCCTTTATTTTCAGGGTTGTGGTAAGAAAAATGAATAACATCCTCGCCATTCAGTCCCACGTTGTTTTTGGACATGCGGGTAACAGTGCAGCAGAATTCCCCATGCGTCGCCTTGGCGCCAATGTCTGGCCTTTAAACACCGTACAGTTTTCTAATCATACGCAATATGGCAAATGGACCGGTTGCGTCATGCCTCCCTCGCATCTTACCGAGATCGTGCAAGGTATTGCCGATATCGACCAGCTCAAACGCTGTGATGCGGTCCTGAGCGGCTATCTCGGCTCGGCAGAGCAGGGCGAGCATATCCTCGGCATCGTGCGTCAGGTGAAGGCGGCTAACCCGGCGGCAAAATATTTTTGCGACCCGGTCATGGGGCACCCTGAGAAAGGCTGCATTGTTGCGCCGGGCGTGGCTGAGTTTCACGTGCGCCACGCGCTGCCTGCAAGCGACATTATTGCCCCCAATCTTATCGAGCTGGAAATACTCTGCGAGCATCCGGTCAATAGCGTCGAAGAGGCGGTAGCCGCTTCCCGTGAACTCATTGCCCAGGGGCCGGAAATTGTGCTGGTGAAGCATCTTGCGCGTGCGGGACTGAGCCAGGATCGCTTTGAAATGTTGCTGGTCACCAAGGATGAGGCATGGCATATCAGTCGGCCGCTGGTGGATTTTGGCGCGCGTCAGCCGGTCGGCGTGGGTGATGTGACCAGTGGGTTACTGTTGGTCAAATTGCTGCAAGGTGCTTCGTTGCGCGATGCGCTTGAGCATGTAACGGCGGCGGTATACGAAATAATGATTGCGACGAAAAATATGCAGGAGTACGAGTTGCAGGTCGTCGCGGCACAGGATCGTATCGCGAAACCAGAGCACTATTTTAGCGCAACCCAGCTTTAAAAAAGTGCTGGATGGCGCGACGATTACCCGGCTATACACCATGGGTTACCGTTGCGCCATCCGGCATCGTTAAACGTACTTGTTAGTTCAGGCCTTCCGCGCTCAACGCCGCCGCTACCGCAGGGCGCTCTTCGACACGTTTCATATACGCCGCAATATGATCTAATCCGTCCATATCCAACTTAACCGCACGCGCCCAGCGCAGGACGGTAAACAGATACGCATCGGCAATCGTGAAGCGTGCGCCACAAATCCACTGGTCGTCTTTTAAAGACTCATTAATATACTGCAGCTTTTTTTCCAGCATCGTACGCACGGTGGGTTTGTACTCTTCTGGCGTATCCGGGCGGAACAGTGGCGTAAAACCTTTGTGCAGTTCGGTCGCAATATAATTCAGCCACTCCAGCGTTTTATAGCGTGCAATGCTGCCCGCAGGAGCGAGTAGCTGACGATCGGGTACGGTGTCAGCCAGGAACTGCATAATGGCGACGCCTTCGGTGAGCAGCGTACCATCATCTAACAGGAGTGCGGGAACCTGTCCCTTCGGGTTAATTGCGAAGAAGTCATCGCCGTTTTCGAGGCGTTTTTTCATCAGGTCGACGCCATCGAGCGTGAAATCCTTACCGCTCTCTCGCAGCGTAATGTGTGAAGCAAGCGAACAGGCACCCGGTTTGTAGAACAGTTTCATCGGTAACTCCTTTGTGCTGAGGTTCTTACATGGTAGTGCGGCGCAGGATAAAAAAAAAGCCGCTAACGCACAGTTAGCAGCTTCTCTTCAGTCGTTTCCCGAGAACAATCAGGCCGTCGCGGTATCCGCGCTTTTTGCCGGCTTGTCATCGTCCACCGTCATACGATTCAGTTTCGGTGCAGTCAGCATCATCAGCACGGCAATGACTGCGGTGGCGATACCAATCTGCATGAACACGCGACCATAAACTTCCAGGGAGACCAGCGGATCGGTGACGTTCTCAGGCACAGCCATCAGGTTAGCGATTTTACCGGCAATCAGTGCCGCGCCTGCCGTCGTCAGGAACCAGCTACCCATAATGAAGCCCATCAGACGCTGCGGAACCAGCTGCGCGACCATTGCCAGACCCAGACCGGAGATCATCAGTTCACCGATGGACTGCAGGGCGTAACTCAGAATCAGCCAGCTAACGGACACGATGCCTGCGTCGGTGGCAAACTTGGTGCCCAGCGGCAGCACGAGGAACGCACCCGAGCACAGCAGCATACCGATCGCAAACTTGTGCGGCATTGGCATGCGGTCGCCCATCTTGTTATAGATAGCGGCCAGAATCGGGCTACCAATCATGATCCAGAACGGGTTCAGCGCCTGATACTGCTCTGGCTCGAACGCGATACCCAGAATAGAGTGCTCAACGTTACGAATGGCGAAGAAGTTCAGTGAGGTAGGCATCTGGCTGTACAGCACGAAGAAGACAATCGCTTCCAGCATCAGAATAAAGGCAACAATCATCTTACGACGTGCTGCACCCTTCATGGCGAAGGCTTCTTTTGCAAAGATACACACGATACCCAGGGCAACCAGACCCAGAACCGCGCGCGCCACGCCCTGGTTATGCAGCAGCCAGGTGGCAATGGCAACCAGCACCACAACACCTGCGATAGTCGCCATCAGCTTGCCCATGTGGACAGGTTCGAAGTCTGGCTTAGAACCGTACTGTTTCACCCAGCGCTTGCAGAAGGCAAAGTTCACGACGGTAATCAGCATGCCCACGACGGACAGCGAGAACGCTACGCTCCAGCCATACTTCGCTGCCAGCCATGGAGTCGCCAGCATAGAGAAGAAGGAACCAATGTTCACCGACATGTAGTACATGGTGAAAGCACCGTCCAGACGCGGGTCATCTTTTGCGTAGCAGGTGGAGAGCAGGGAAGATGGGTTGGCTTTGAACAAGCCGTTACCGACGGCAATGGCTGCCATCCCCATATAGACCACTGCGGCATCGTGACCGGACCATGCAACCAGTGCATAACCAATCGCCAGCACGATGGCACCCAGCATGATAACGCGTTTGGTACCCAATACTTTATCGCCCAGCCAGCCGCCGACAGCGACCAGACCGTAAACTAAGGCACTAAAAGAAGAGAACAGTGTGATGGAATCCGCTTCAGACATACCCAGCTGTTTAACCAGGTAGACGGCCATAATCCCTTGCAGGCCGTAATAACCAAAGCGTTCCCATAACTCGATAGAGAAGATGAGATAAAACGCTCTTGGTTGCTTGAAAGCGTTCAGACTGACGCTTTCTTCTGTTGGTTTATTGTTTGCAGTAGACACATATACCTCTTTTTTTACATCCCATATTAACGGGGGTGTTCACAGCGTAAGACCGTAGTCCATTCGCCTTATAGTTATATTGGGAGGGGAAACGGCAGGTAATGTTCACTATCCTGTCTGTTCTGACAAGTCATTTGTAATACTCTGTTACATATATCTGGTGTGGTATAATCATCGGATCATACAAATGTTATTTAGCGTTAAATCTTTCCGCTTCGATATTGGTAGTTTTTTTCACTGCTTACCCCCGGTCAGAAATCCTCTGTGGCAGTATGTTCTGCTGTCTTGCGCAAAAGGCAGTCATATAGCCCATATTCTGAAAAATGTCTGGTTTAATCTGTTGCATTACCGCGACTGGATACAGCCTGTACAAGGGGTTAGCGTGATTTTGGCAACAAAAATCCAACACCACGTTATCAGAGTGATCGCGATCACATATGTATAGAAATTTTCGCTGAGAAAAAAACAATTAACCTGTTTGGTTGTTAATTAACCGCATATTCAACAGGTCTGAAAAGGGAAAAGGCGAATAAAGATGGGGCAAATGACAGGCTTACAATAAGCCTGTCGGTTGTAAGGAGATGTATATGCGGTTGACGGAAAAAAAGAGAGGGCTCAGGCGTACACTTTCTCTTTGTATTCGCATAAATCTTCAATAATGCAGGAGCCGCAGCGAGGTTTACGCGCTATGCAGGTGTAACGACCGTGCAGGATGAACCAATGATGGCAATCGACCTTAAACTCCGCCGGAACCACCTTCAGTAGTTTTTCTTCCACCTGTTCTACATTCTTGCCTGGGGCGAAATGAGTGCGATTACAGACGCGGAAGATATGGGTATCAACGGCGATGGTCGGCCAGCCAAAGGCTGTGTTAAGCACCACATTAGCGGTTTTACGTCCGACGCCGGGTAAAGCTTCCAGCGCAGCCCGGTCTTCCGGCACCTCGCCACCGTGCTGTTCAAGCAGAATACGGCAGGTTTTGATGACGTTTTCAGCTTTGCTGTTAAACAAGCCGATCGTCTTAATATAAGTTTTCACGCCGTCGACGCCAAGCGCGAGTATAGCGGCTGGGGTATTCGCGACCGGATAGAGTTTCGCCGTTGCTTTATTGACGCTGACGTCGGTGGCCTGAGCAGAAAGCAGCACCGCAATCAGCAGTTCGAAAGGCGAGGAGAAATTCAGCTCCGTTGTGGGGTGTGGGTCATTCTCCCGCAAGCGAGAGAGAATGGTGATGCGTTTCTCTTTGTTCATGAAGCCTTCTCGGGGATCCCTTCCTGCGCGCTACGCTCCGCTGCCCGGCGCTGGCGCTTTTCATCAATAATATATTTCACCGCCAACATCATGCCCAGGCCGATAAACGCACCGGGTGGCAGCATAGCCAGCAGGAACGGCGTATCCGTATGGAACACCTCAATGCGCAGAGACTTCGCCCAGCCGCCCAGTAAGGCATCAGCGCCGTCAAACAGGGTTCCGTTGCCCAGTATTTCACGCATTGAGCCCAGTACGAACATGGCACCGGTAGCGCCCATGCCGATAGCAAAGCCGTCGAGGGCGGAAATCAGCGGATCGTTTTTCACCGCAAAGGCTTCTGCACGGCCAACAACAATACAGTTGGTGACGATCAGGGGAATAAAGATCCCTAGCGACTGATACAGACCAAACGCATAAGCGTTTATCAACATCTGGACCACGCTCACCACCGAGGCGATGATCATCACGTAAATAGGAATACGGATTTCTGACGGTGTCCAGCGACGCAGCGCTGAAATAGACAGATTCGTCAGCGTCAGGACCAGCGTCGTTGCCAGTCCCAGACCCAGGGCATTGGTGGCAGTCGAGGTCACCGCCAGCAGAGGACACATGCCCAGCAGCTGTACCAGCGCGGAGTTGTTTTTCCAGAGACCCTGGACAATAACCTCTTTAACCTGGCTCATGTTTACTCCTCACAGGCGGGAAGTGTATCGAGTTGTGCCGGCAGGGTCTCAGCGTAAAGACCTGCCCGTTTCACGGCATTCACGACGGCACGCGGTGTAATGGTCGCGCCGGTAAACTGGTCAAACTCACCGCCGTCTTTTTTAACGGCAAAGGCGGTATCGTCTTCGCCATGAATCACTTTACCGGCAAAATGTAAAATCCATTCGCTTAAACGCAGCTCAATCTTATCCCCCAGGCCCGGCGTTTCGTGATGTTCCGTCACACGGGTACCGAACACCTTTCCGGAGAAATCGGTGCCAACCAGCAGCTGAATCGCCCCAGAATAGCCATCCGGCGCGGTGGTTTCCATCACGGCACCCACGGCGGTGTCGCCTTTGCGCGCAATAAATACCCGATGCGACCCTTTGCCAAGCTGAGGGGCCTGAACGATAAAGCAGCTATTTTGCAGATCATTATCATACACGTCGGACGGTATCACCTGATCGAATAACGCTTTTTGCTGGTTTGCTGCCTGCTCATCAATGGTTGATTTGGTCAGTTCGTTGACCAGCGCGGTCAGCCCTGTCAGGGCTGCGGCGAAAATTGCCAGCGTCACGCCGTGTTTTTGCATTGTTTTTAGCATGGCGATCTCCTAGCGATGACCATAGACGCGAGGGCGCGTGTAATAGTCGATTAACGGTACGGTGATATTGGCCAGCAGCACGGCAAAGGCAACGCCATCCGGATAGCCGCCAAAGCTGCGGATTAACCACACCAGCAGTCCTGCCAGCGCGCCGAAAATCAGGCGTCCACGGTTGGTGGTGGAGGCTGTCACCGGGTCGGTCAAAATAAAGAACGCACCGATCATGGTTGCGCCGGAGAAGAGCTGCATAACAGGGCTTGGGAGCGGCTCGGAAGAGAACGCCCAGCCCAGGGTTGAGCAGACGGTCAGCGTGACAAGAAAACTGACCGGGATATGCCAGCGAATGGTTTTGTTCCACAACAGGAATGCACCGCCCGCAAGCCAGGCGAGGTTCACCCACTCCCAGCCTTCCCCAGCCAGTACACCGCGAAAAATAGGGTACTGCATGACCTGGTCAACGCTGTGTCCGGCATGGAGGGACGTTTTAAAGGTGTCCAGTGGTGTTGCCTGACTGACACCGTCAATGCCCATGCGCAGTGTCGTCATATCCCCGCCGGCGACAGTGTGGCCGCTAAAGATCATGTGCAGCGTATCCATAAAACCGGGGACGGTGGCTGCGAGCTCGTGCGGCGGAAGCCAGCTGGTCATTTGCACCGGGAAGGAGATCAGCAGGACCACATAACCAATCATGGCCGGGTTAAAGGGGTTATGCCCCAGACCACCATAAAGCTGTTTGGCAATAATGACCGCAAAGAACGTCCCCAACACTACCATCCACCAGGGGGCAAAAGATGGAATACTGACCGCCAGAAGCAGACCGGTCAGCAGCGCTGAGTTGTCAGCGAGAATACGAGAAACGGCCATTTTGCGCAGTTTCAGGATCAACGCTTCGGCAGTCACGGCGCTTACGCAACCCAGGAGGAGCTGAACGAGGGTTCCCCAGCCAAAAAACCAGCACTGTACGGCAATGCCAGGCACGGCGGCCAGGCACACCAGCATCATGATACGCGATGTCTGGCGCTGGTTGTGGGTATAAGGAGAGCTTGCGATTCTGAAAACCATTTAATCCTCGTTGACTGCCTTCTGAGCGGCTTTCTTAGCCTGAACGCGCGCAATCGCGGCGGCGACTGCGGTTTTTCGTGGGTCATCATTTGCGGCCGGTTCCGCTTCCTGTTGAGCGGCTTTCCGCGCTTTGGCGCGGGCGATGGCTGCTTCGACAGCCGCTTTACGCGGGTCAACGGGTGCAGCCTCTGAAGGGGCGTCGTCTTGCTGGGCGGCTTTACGCGCTTTGGCGCGGGCAATAGCTGCTTCGACAGCCGCTTTACGCGGGTCAACGGGTGCAGCCTCTGAAGGGGCGTCGTCTTGCTGGGCGGCTTTACGCGCTTTGGCGCGGGCAATAGCTGCTTCGACAGCTGCTTTACGCGGGTCAACAGGTGCAGCCTCAGAAGGGGCGTCGTCTTGTTGTGCGGCTTTCCGCGCTTTGGCGCGGGCAATAGCTGCTTCGACAGCCGCTTTACGCGGGTCAACGGTCGCAGCCTCTGAAGGGGCGTCGTCTTGCTGGGCGGCTTTACGCGCTTTAGCGCGGGCTATAGCTGCTTCAACAGCCGCTTTACGCGGATCGGCTGGCGCTGCGTCTTGCTCACTTTGCATTTTTTCAGCCTGACGGGCGCGGGCCTGCGCTTTGCGGGCTTCACGCGCGGCAATCGCGTCGCGGTTATCCGGTTTTTCGCCGGCCGGGATCACAATGGGCTGCGCGGCAGTGGCGTTTTTCTCACGCACGCGGGCCAGCGCGGCGTTGATTGCATCCTTGTCTTGCTCACCAGGCTGAACAGCGGCCTGTTTATGGCGTGCCTGCCGCGCCGCTTTTTCACGCTCCAGGCGCGCCTGGCGTGCTTCAAAACGGGCTTTCGCTTCAGCGGCACGTTTATCTTCCAGAGAAATGGCCCAAATTTCGGCTTTCTCCTGACGGAAATATTGCACCAGCGGAATATTGCTTGGGCAAACCCAGGCACAAGCGCCGCACTCAATGCAGTCGGCTAAGTTATGGGCCTGCGCCTTATCGTGTAACTGACCTTTACTGAACCAGTAAAGCTGCTGGGGCAGCAGATCGGCAGGGCAGGCGTCCGCACAGGCGCTGCAGCGGATACAGCCTTTTTCTTCCTGCTCTTCGCCCATTTCACTGGCCGACGGTGCCAGCAGGCAGTTCGTGATTTTGACAACAGGCACGTCGAGCCATGGCAGGGTAAAGCCCATCAGAGGGCCGCCCATAATCACCATTTGCTCACTGCCCGGGCAGAAGCCTGCATGCTCTAGCAGATGGCGTACGGGGGTGCCGAGACGCGCCCAGACATTTCCGGGCTGAGAGACGGCTTCGCCGGTAAGCGTGACAACGCGTTCTGTAAGTGGTTCACCATCGATGACAGCTCGCTTCACGGCATACGCCGTGCCGACGTTTTGCATTAACACGCCGATATCGGAAGAACGTCCACCGTGAGGAACCTGTTTCCCGGTCAAAATTTGTGTGAGCTGTTTAGCGCCGCCCGACGGGTATTTGGTCGGGATGACGCGCAGGCTGATATCGTGACTGCCTGCCAACACCGCGCGCAGCATAGAAATCGCCTGAGGTTTGTTGTCCTCAATACCGATCAGCACTTCACGCGGTTGTAAAATATGCGCCAGTATGCGAATGCCTTCAACAATTTGCGCGGCACAATCCTGCATCAGCCGGTCGTCGGCAGTGATGTAAGGTTCACATTCGGCGGCGTTAATTATCAAGGTCTGAATGTTATCGCCACCGCCACGCAGTTTCACGCCAGTAGGGAAACCCGCACCGCCTAAACCGGCGACGCCAAACTGATGAATTCGCTCAATCAGCGCTTCGCGGGTGTGTGACCGATAATCACTCCAGCCGTCGCGATCGATCCAACGATCTTCGCCATCAGGTTCTATAATGACGCTGAGTTCAGCCAGTGCAGAAGGGTGGGCGACGGTGTGCGGAGTGATGCTCACTACGGTTCCGGATGTGGGGGCATGAACCGGCAGCATACGTCCGCGACCAAAGGTCAACGGCTGGCCGCGCAGGACGGTATCACCGGGCTTAACGCGCAGTTCACCCTCAGCACCGATATGCTGCTTCAAGGGCATCACAAAACGGTTAGCCAGCGGGATTTGGCGCAATGGCGTTCCGCTGGACTGGGTTTTCATCTCCGGGGGATGGATCCCACCGTCAAAGTCCCAAATCTTCTCTTTTCTGAAAGCAGAAAATAACTTAAACATGTTGTTCCACAGGAATAACTCGAACCGGAATGGTCTGAAGATCCCATTTCCAGCTATCGATAGTCGTTTCGACCGGACGCAGCTCAATACACTGTGTCGGGCAAGGGGCGACGCACAGATTACAGCCCGTGCACAAATCCGCCATGACGGTGTGCATTGCGCGCGTTGCGCCCACGATGGCATCAACCGGGCACGCCTGGATGCATTTTGTGCAACCGATGCAGTTTGGTTCGTCAATAACGGCAAGCATGCGCACCGGCTCTGGGGCATTGTCATCGCCATCGGCAGGTTGCGGATCGACGTTAAGCAACGTGGCGATTTTCAGCATTACGGCTTCACCACCTGGCGCGCAGCGGTTTATCTTTTCACCTTGCAGGCCGACGGCCTCAGCGTAAGGGCGACAGCCAGGGTAACCGCACTGTCCACATTGACTTTGCGGCAAGAGTTCATCAATTTTTTCGACAACCGGATCGTCCTCCACCGCAAAGCGGCGCGAGGCGTAACCCAGAATGATGCCAAACACCAGGCCCAGAACACTGAGGGCGGCAATGGCAATCCAAATCGCATTCATTACAACTTCACCAAACCACTAAAGCCCATAAAGGCCAGAGACATCAGCCCCGCAGTGACCAGCGCAATCGCGTTACCGCGAAACGGGGCAGGGATATCGGCTGCTGCCATGCGTTCGCGAATAGAGGCAAACAAGACCATGACCAGCGAGAAACCGACCGCGGCGGAAAAACCGTACAACGCGGACTGCAGGAAGTTATGCCCAAGATTGATATTGAGCAACGCGACGCCCAGCACCGCGCAGTTGGTGGTAATCAGCGGTAAAAAGATCCCCAGCAGACGATAGAGCGCCGGGCTGGTTTTACGCACCACCATTTCCGTGAACTGCACCACAACGGCTATCACCAGGATAAAGGCCAGCGTGCGCAGGTAGATAAGCCCCAGCGGGATAAGAATCCAGGTATCAATCCACCAGGCGCAAATGGAGGCGAGCGTCATGACGAACGTGGTCGCCAGGCCCATGCCCATTGCGGTTTCCAGCTTTTTGGACACGCCCATAAACGGGCACAGGCCAAGGAACTTCACCAGCACGAAGTTGTTAACCAGTACGGTTCCGACAAAAAGCAGTAAGTAATCAGTCATTATTAAGCATTGAGCCTGAAATAAAAAAGCCGTCTATTATCGGATAAACCCCATCACGCGACAACAGGCTAACTGTAAGGTTATTACGGGTTCACAAAGGTCTTTTTCACGCGCTCAGACCGTCTGAAATAAGGGGCAAACAGCGCCGCCGCAAGGAGCGGGAAAAGAAGCTGACGCACGGCAAGCGCGTCTGAAACCGGAGAAAAAGCAAAGGCTTTCAGCGCTAACAGCACGGCGATCAGCAGCCAGATAATATAGTGTTTTGGTACGCGACGGCGGCGTTTAAAGAACGCGATGGTCAGCCACAGCGTGTAGTACCACATAGCAATCGCGAAACCAAATGACACAAACCAGACCGCAATGTCCATTGGGGTCTGCGAGGTCAGGTTCTTGAGCGCATAGGGCGTAACCAGTGCCGTACAATAAAGCAGTAAGGCCAGTGATGCACTTAACAATGCAACCAGTAACCAGGCAAGCGGGGCAAGTAACCAGCCTCCGATTCTCTCTCCAGGCAATGCGGTCATGTTGTCTCCCGTAAGTCAGCGCGAAAGGTTATCCAGCAAAATTTGCCGGGGCGTGAGTATATAACATTTCGCGAGGATGGCTACTTTCTTATAGTACGTAGCGCCAGACTGACTTCGGTACTTCGCCAATATTGAATAAGCGCCCACCCGAGACCAGCTCAGCCCGACGATGATCGGCGGCTCGGTACATGTTGATGATGTCCTGATTATCGGTCAGCGTGTAGTTCAAATGATCGAACAACTTTTCCAGACTCTCAAGCGAACTGATTTTGCGAAATTTTAATAAATAGTCCTGAACCGTCATTTTTTATTAGCTTCCATATAAAGAGTACGTGCCCGTAGGGTAATTCTTGCGAATAATAAACGGATAGATAAAGACGCACACTGGGCACGTAAGCCATACGATAAATTTAAGATTTTTCTATGATAATTTCAGGCGTCGGACGACGCCTGGGGGAGAAGGTTAACCCTCATGACTCAGACTCGCAATAAGCAACTGACAGGATAAGTCACTCTCTTATTGGCAGGTCACTTAGCCTGAGAGGCCGCGATGGGCTCCGGAGGCTGATAGTTATCAATATGGCTGGCAACGCCGAGCAGCACGACCGAAACACCCAGGACAATCCATCCCGCTAATTCAATAATTCGATTGATAATTGACGTCATGATTCTTGTTTGTGATTTATCCATAAATACAGGTCGAGAATGTTACAGCGTGACTTGGATCACGGCAAGTCTCTGTTTAACGAATCTCTTTTTTAATTCAGCAGGTTATATAAATGTAACGAAAATGTTTAGTGACTCATGCTATTTTTAATAAAGCGCCGTGAAACGTTGAGGACGGTACACGATAATTTAGCCCATAAATGAACGTAATCTGTCCGGAGGCAAGGGTATGAGTGAGACAATCCGCGTGGCAATCATCGGCTACGGCTATGCCAGCAAAACCTTTCATGCGCCGTTAATTGCGGGTACGCCGGGGCTGGAGTTGTGTGCGGTGTCGAGCAGCGATGTTTCCAAGGTTCATCAGGACTGGCCGACCGTGAACGTGGTGTCAGAGCCAAAGCACCTCTTTAACGACCCTAATATCGACTTAATTGTGATTCCCACCCCCAACGACACGCACTTCCCTCTGGCAAAGGCAGCGCTCGAAGCCGGGAAGCACGTAGTGGTCGATAAACCTTTTACCGTGACGTTGTCACAAGCGCGTGAGTTGGATGGGCTGGCGAAAAGTCTTGGACGCCTGTTGTCGGTCTTTCATAACCGACGCTGGGACAGTGATTTCCTGACGCTTAAGGCCTTGATAGGCGAGGGCGCGCTGGGCGAGGTGGCCTATTTTGAGTCACATTTTGACCGCTTTCGCCCGCAGGTAAAGAATCGCTGGCGCGAACAACCCGGGCCAGGGAGTGGAATCTGGTACGATTTAGCGCCGCATTTACTGGATCAGGCTGTCCATCTGTTCGGCTTGCCGGTGAGCATGACGGTCGATCTGGCACAACTGCGACCCGGTGCACAGGCGACGGATTATTTCCACGCGATTTTAAGCTATCCGCAGCGCCGCGTGGTACTGCATGGAACCCTGCTGGCGGCCGCTGAATCGGCGCGCTATATCGTGCATGGCTCACGGGGGAGTTATGTGAAGTACGGTCTGGACCCTCAGGAGGACCGCCTGAAAAATGGCGACCGCCTTCCGCAGGAAGACTGGGGCTACGATATGCGTGACGGTATTCTGACCCGCGTTGACGGGGAAGAGCTTACAGAGGAGAGTTGGCTGACGCTGCCGGGCAATTATCCAGCCTATTATGCTGCGATTCGGGACGCGCTCAGTGGGTCGGGCGAAAACCCGGTACCGGCAAGCCAGGCAATTCAAATAATGGAACTGATTGAACTGGGGATGGAATCCGCCAGACATCGCGCCACGCTTTGTCTTGCCTGAAAAAGAGCCGGCACATTGCCGGCCCTACAGGTTACTGTGCTGCTACTTTATCGCGCAGCGCCTGCTTCTCTTCTGAGGTTAAGAAGGCAATCTCCAGGCCGTTAATCTGAGCCTGACGAATGTGTTCACGGCTTAACCCCGCCTGTGGCGCAGCGATGTTGTACTCGTGAATAATATCCACACCCTGGACCGCAGGATCGTCCGTGTTCAGCGTGGCCAGCACGCCGTGATCGAGGAACGTTTTTAACGGATGATGGGCCAGTGATGCCACGGTGCTGGTCTGGATATTAGAGGTCAGGCAGGATTCAATGCCAATACGCTGTTCAGCCAGGAAGTCCATCAGCGCGCGATCTTCAACGGCCTTCACGCCGTGACCAATACGTTCCGCACCCAGTTCACGAATGGCCTGCCAGATACTTTCCGGGCCAGCGGCTTCGCCTGCATGGACCGTAATGTGCCAGCCCGCGTCGCGTGCGCGATTAAAATGCGAAAGGAAAAGGCTGCCCGGGAAGCCCAGTTCGTCGCCCGCGAGATCGACAGCGGTGATATGGTCACGATGCGCCAGCAGTGCTTCAAGTTCCTGCAAACAAGCCGCTTCACCGAAGGTGCGGCTCATGATGCCGATCAGTCGCGCCTGCACGTCAAAAGCGTTACAGCCTTCGCGCACGCCTGCGATAACGGCTTCGACCACACCCGCCACCGGCAGGTTGTGCGTCATCGCCATATAGCCTGGGGAAAAGCGCAGCTCCACGTAATGCAGGCCATTACGGGCGGCATCTTCAATATTTTCAAACGCCACGCGACGGCAGGCGTCCAGAGAAGCCAGAACTTTGACGCCCCAGTCCAGTTTGCTCAAAAAGCTGACCAGGTCCGGTTCATTAGCGGTGACCTGAACGTGGGGAATCAGGGATTCAAGGGACTGAGCGGGCAGGGTTAAATTGAACTGGCGGCCAAGATCGAGAATGGTTTGGGCACGGATGTTGCCATCAAGGTGACGGTGGATATCGGTTAAAGGCAGGCGTGTATCAATCATGGTCGCACTCTTTTTCTGGTTAAAGTGCGGCTTATTATAAGAACAAAACGGGGTAAAAAGCTATTTGCGCAACGGATAATTCCATTGCGCAAATCCTTAAAGCAGAGCGTTGATGCCCGCGATAAGCCTCTGAACGCCTTGCTCCAGCTTGCTTCGTGGGCAGCCTGCATTCAGGCGAACAAAACCACGACCTTCTTCACCATAGGTATATCCCGGCATGATGGCGACTTTTTGCTGCTCGATCAGCACCGTTTGCAGTGCGTGGTCATCTATGCCCAACGGGCGTAGATCGATCCATGCCAGATAGGTTGCCTCTGGCGGCTGCCAGTTCAGTTTCGGAAAAGCACGGTTCAATTCTTCAGCAATATAGCGCAGGTTGCTTTCAAGATAAGTGCGCAGGGCGTCCAGCCAGGGTTCTCCCTGCTGGTAAGCCGCGATATGTGCCGTCAGTGCAAGCACCGACGGGGAAGAGAGGCCGTCGCGGTTTTTCAGGGCAGTCAGGTATGCTGCGCGGGTTTCGTCATCGCCAATCAGGCCATATGCGCCGGTCAACGCCGGGATGTTAAAACTCTTAGAACCCGATGTCAGTAACGCCCATTTCCCGGTGGCGACGTCATTCCACGGGGTGTGCTGGTGGTGATTCCAGGTCATGTCCATATGAATTTCGTCGCTGATGACCGCGACATTATGCCGGGCGCATAGCGCGGACAGGGTGCTCAGCTCATCGCGGGTCCAGACTTTGCCCGTGGGATTCTGTGGGCTACACAGCAACAGCACTGTGTTATCAGGTTTTGCCAGTTCAGCCTCGAGTGTGACCCAGTCACCCTGCCAGCCAGCGGCCTCTTTAATCATTGGCACGGGAACGATCCGCCGTTGATTGCCTTCAACAGCCTTATAAAACGCGTCGTAGGCTGGCGTGTGGACGATAATACCCTCTCCTGGCTTCGACCAGAGTCGAATCAGCTCCGAGACCATATAGATGACGGAAGGGCCATAAACGAGGGTCGAGGTCTCTATTTCGCTGGCAAAACGCTGGCGGAACCAGTGCGCCACGGCGGCGAGAAATTCGTCATTCTTCCAGCGACTGTAGCCAAACACGCCGTGCTGAATGCGGGCATGCAGCGCATCAGTGATACAGGGGGCGGTGGCGAAATCCATATCGGAAATGGTGAAGGGAAGCAGATCGTCTGCGCCGAAACGGTCGGCGACATAATCCCACTGAGTGCACCAGGTGCCATGACGATCCACAACGTGTGAAAAATTGAACATCTTTATCGTCCTTAAAGTTAAGCCCCCTTCCGGAGAAGGGGGCAAGACGTCAGGCTTCGACGGTTCTCATCAGTGTCGATAGCTCATCTTTAACCGACTGAACCTGCGGCCCAATCACCACCTGCAGGTTGTGCTGGTTCAACTGTACCACGCCAATCGCACGGTTGGCTTTCAGTGCATTGGTGTCAACTTTGGACATATCCGCCACCGACAGACGCAGGCGGGTGATGCAGTTGTCCAGCGAGGTAATGTTGTCCGCGCCACCCAGTGCCGCCAGAATAGCCGGTGTGTTATAGCCCGATTTGCCCACGGTGCCTGTGACCGCTTGCTCGACACTGCTGGCCGTATCCACATCACGACCCGGCGTTTTCAGATTAAAGCGCACGATCGCAAAGCGGAAGATCCCGTAGTAGACCGCAAACCAGATAGCCGCCACGACAGGCACCAGATACCACTTCGTTGACAGGCCGTGCAGGATGCCAAAGACCACGAAGTCAATCACGTTGCCGTCGGTATTACCGATAGTCACTCCCAGTACAGCCATCACGGTAAAGCCCAGACCGGTCAACACAGCGTGGATGAGATACAACACCGGCGCGACGAACAGGAACAGGAATTCAATGGGTTCGGTTGTTCCACCAACAACGCAGGCAATCACACCGGAAATCAGCAGGCCTTTAATTTTATGGCGATTCTCAGGACGCGCACAGTGGTACATCGCCAGCGCAGCACCCGGCAAACCGCCGAGGAAAGCAGGCATTTTCCCTTGTGAGAGGAAGCGTGTGGCGCTCTCAGAGAAACCATGCGTGGTCGGGCAGCTCAGCTGCGCCTGGAATATGGTCAGCGCGCCGCTGACGTCGTGTCCACAAACATCCATCGTTCCGCCCGCTTCGGTGAAGCGAATCAGCGCAACCAGAATATGTTGTAAACCAAAAGGTAACAGCAGACGTTCGCCGGTACCGAAAATCATAGGCCCGAAATCGCCCGCGCTATTAATGATGCGACCAATACCGGTGATACCCATCGCGAACACCGGCCAGATCAGGGGAATAATCAGACCAAACAGTCCCATGACCACCAGAGTGATGATAGGCACAAAGCGCGTGCCGCCGAAGAAGGCCAGGGCATCGGGGAGGCGGATATTATGGAAACGCTCGTGCAGCATCCAGATAATGACACCCGCAATCACCGCACCCAGAATCCCGGTATCGATGGACTGGATCCCCAGTACGCTCTGAATGTTATTCGCTTTTAATACGGCAGCATCGGTGGTCGGCAGGATACCTTTTGCGGTAAGCCAAAAGTTAACGGCAAGGTTCATCACAGCATAGCCAACGAAACCGGCAAATGCCGCAACGCCTTTGTTTTCGCGGGCCAGACCCAACGGAATGGCGATACAGAACATCACCGGCAAGAAGCTAAAGGCAAAGGAGCCGACTTTGCTCATCCAGATGAAGATGGCCTGCAGCACAGGGTTCCCCAGGAAGGGGATTAAGGTCACGACATCATGACTGCTCAATGAACTGCCAATGCCCAGCATGATCCCGCAGAAGGAGAGCAGTGCCACGGGCAACATGAAGGTTTTCCCCAGTTGCTGGAAAAATTCCCACAGCGATATTTTTTGTGCTGCTTTCGCCGTCATAAAACGACTCCTTAATAGTTAAACGATAATGACCTGCTTCAATGCTGCAAAAAGATAAAACGTTTTATCAAACTTTAGTGAGCGCCAAATCACATTCCCGTGCTTTAATTAGCAGTATAAAGATAACGTATTGATAAATCGTTTTACCGTACTGAATATCAGGGAGTCACGCCGCTTCATGTCTGTCGTAAAAAAAATCACCATTAATGATGTCGCGCTCGCGGCCGGGGTTTCAGTCAGTACGGTATCGCTGGTTTTGAGTGGCAAAGGGCGTATTTCTCCCGCCACCGGTCAGCGCGTCAACGAGGCCGTCGAACAACTCGGCTTTGTGCGTAACCGGCAGGCTGCGTCGCTTCGCGGCGGGCAAAGTGGCGTCATAGGCTTGATAGTGCGCGATCTCACGTCACCTTTTTACGCCGAACTGACGGCAGGCCTCACGGAGGCGCTGGAAAGGCAAGGACGCATGGTATTTTTGTTGCATGGCGGTCGCGAGCCTGAACAACTCCTGTCCCGGCTTGACATGCTCCTGACCCAGGGCGTGGACGGCGTGATTATTGCCGGTGCCTCGGGGGTCGGCAGTGAATTGTGTGAACGGGCTGCACAGAAAGGGGTACCGGTGGTCTTCGCTTCGCGCGCCAGTTATCTCGACGAGGCTGACACCTTGCGTCCCGATAATATGCAGGCCGCACAAATGCTGACTGAACATCTGATTCATCGGGGTCATCAGCGCATTGCCTGGCTGGGCGGAAAAAGCTCTTCACTCACCCGCGCCGAACGCGTCGGTGGGTATTGCGCCACGCTGATAAAATATGGTTTACCGTTCCACAGTGAATGGGTTGTTGAATGTGAGTCCAGTCAGAAAAAAGCCGCGGAGGCGATGGGGACCCTGCTACGTAACAGTCCCACGATTAGCGCGGTGATTTGTTATAACGATATCATTGCGATGGGTGCCTGGTTTGGTTTACATCGTGCGGGCCGACAGAGCGGTGAGGGCGGGGTGGAAACCTTTTTCGACCAGCATGTCTCGTTGGGCGCCTTTGCCGATGTCGGTGAGAATGCGCTGGATGATTTACCCATTGTCTGGGCCACCACCCCAGCACGCGAAATGGGCTATACCCTGGCAGAAAAAATAATGCAACGTATTGAAAAATCAGAGGTGCAGGGAGGACATCAAATTGTTTCCGCGCGCCTGGTTCTGGCGAAATAAGACGGTTATTTTCGCATACCATCCGTTTTTACCGCCAGCCGCGTCAGAATGCTATGGCCGATATAGTTGCTCCAGTTAAAGCTGTTTTGCAGCACCACCACGGCATTCTGGTTCACGTTGTCGAAACCAATGTAACTTGAGTATCCACCAATATAACCAACCTGCCAGATGATGTTACGGTCGGCATACCGGTCGCTCACCCAGGCGATATTGGCCGCTTCTTTCTGACGGTAATAGTAGGTGTGCGTGACATCTTTAAAGGCTTTGTCCAGAGGCGGCACGCCCGTTGAGGTAAATTGTGCGCGGGCATAGGTCGAGAGATCCCGGGCGCTGCTGTAAAGACTCGCCGCGCCGATCATATTCTGGTGAAACACCCAGTCGGGCGTTAATTCGCCTCGCGGGATGAACGTCGGCTGGTCTCCGGCGTGACCGAGAGCCCGATAAGCGTACGCCGGCAGGACATCCGGGGTAAAACTGCTGTGACGCATTTTTAACGGTGTAAAGATCATTCTTTGCGCCAGCGCTTCAATGGTCTCCCCGGTGCGCCGGTGCAAAATATACCCCACCAGGGCATAGCCAAGATTGGAATACTGAGGTGCTGCGGACGTCGGGGCGCTGAAATCATCGAGATAACTCAGCACGCTATCCTCATCAAGTCGGGAGTAAAAATTCTCTCCCGAGCGGAAATAACTCAGCAGATTCTCCAGGGTCAGCAGGTCCATGGGTTGTCGCGGTAAACCGGAAGTATGGGTGACAAGCTGGAGCAGGGTGATCCGTCTGGCATCTTCACTTAACGGTGTGTTCGCCGGGAGCAAGGTTTCAAGCGTGTCCGTCCACTTAAGTTTGCCCTCGTTGACCAGCAGGGTGGTGACCTCGGCAGTCACACCTTTACTCAGCGATCCGAGCGCGAACAGCGTGTCAGGGGTGACGGGGTAGCGATGTTTATCATCTGTTATCCCGTAACAGTGAAACTCGACCGGGCCATTGTTCTGAATAATCGCCACGACCATCCCACTCACCTGTTTTTCCTGCATGTACTGGTGGACGAGAGGATCAATCCCGTGCCCGTAATCACCTACCGTGAAAGAGGCATTTTGATTAACGGGTAAATCCATCTGCGATAGCGTGCCGTTACCACAGCCGGTTAATAATACGGAGCAGAGCAGCGATACGAGGGGCATCGGCAACAGGCGGGTGGAGACCATCGTCATGCGACGGGAAACCCATAAAAAAAGGTCAGCGGACGGCAAAGAGAAAAATAGACAGACATACGACGTAAGGGTTCCGCTGAAAAATGAGGCCGTATTATACAAACCCTTTATTCAGGAAAACCATAGGAAGCAGGCGCGATTTCGCCAGGGAGAATAACGTCAGAAAACGCCCCTCCAGAGAGGGGCGACAGGATTATTGCTGCGGTACGGCGGGTGTAGCGGGGAGAGCAGGTGTTGCAGGAACAGCCGGCTCAGGCATGCCTAACGTCGGCATACCAAACATGCCGACAAACTCTTCAAGCGGCATTTTTTGGCCGTTCAGCGTGACCTGACCATTTGCATATTGCAGGCTGGTACCGACCACGTTGTCTTCCAGCGTGGTGATGCGGAACATCTGGCCCATTGCCGCCATGCCTTTAACCTGCTGACTGGCAAGCTTACCGGCATCGGCTTCGTTATAGCCTTCCAGTTTGGCCACTTGGGTCATTAGCTCGGTCGCCATATCCACCGGAATGGTCAGTTTACTCTCCAGCGATTTCACGCTGCGATCCACTTGCTGTGCCAGGGTCTGCACGTCACCGGTTGCGGTCGCCGGATCTTTCAGGAACAGTGACAGGTTAAAGTTGGCTTCGCCTTTGCTGTTTTTCCAGCTCAGAGGAGCGATGGTGATTACCGGCTCACCCTTCAGCAGCAGCGGGAGGTTGCCAAAGAAGGCATCCATCACTTTTTGTTGATACAGCTCCGGATTTTTGTCCATCAACGCTTTGTCGGCAAGGGCTGCCTGGCTTTGCTGGGTATATCGCTGGCTAAACTGATGCCACGCCTGCCCGTCGATATTGCCAATTTTCACGGTCAGCTTACCGGAACCCAGATCCTGGCTCTGCACTTTCAGGCTGTTCAGGGTGTAATCAAGCTGGCTGTTAATGCTTTTGCCATCTTTGGAGACATCGGAGGTCCCTTTCAGATCCATTCCTTCCAGCACGGCCATCTCTTTGCCTTCAACAGACACGGCCAGCTTATCGAGACTCAGTTTCTGGTCGCCGATACGCTCATCAAAGCTGGTCAGGCGGCTATTGCCGTCCGCTTTCAGGTTATTGAAGGTCAGTTGAACCTTTTGACCGTATTCATTAACAGCATTGATCAGGCCACTTTCCGCATCGCCGGTCAGAGAGAAAACATTCCCTTCGCGGTCCGCATCCAGCGTAAAGTTACCGCCGCTAAAGGTGACTTTTTCATCCCCTTTTTCGTAATTCAGCGCTTTCAGAGCGATGTCTGAGCGGGTATCACCGGCGTAGCTAATGCGGGTATCGATGACCATCGGGGATTCATTTTTCGCCAGATCAAACAGAGGCTGCGTGGTCTCGGTTTTCACAAGCGTTGATTTCACCGACGCCATAGAAGGGATCAGATTGAAATGCTTAAGCTGCGCCAGCGGGAACGGGCCGTGATCGACCACTTCATTGAGCACCACGCTTTGATCCGCTTTGAGCCAGCCATTCTGCGCACCGGCAACAGGCTTCACGACCAGCTGCATATGGCTTTTGAATACGCCGCGCTGGTAATTCTGGTAGCTCAGCTCCAGCCCGGCTTCAGGCGCGCTGCGCTTCAGCTCGCTGTTAGCCTGGGCCACCATTTCGGCAAGGCGATTTTCCAGCTGTTTCCCGGTAAACCAGGCGGCGCCCGTCCAGACGATGCCTAATGCAACAATAACACCCACCGCTACGACTGATTTTTTCATCGTGATTATCCCTAAAATGAAACCAGGCGGTAAAACCGCCTGGTGAGGTAAACAAAGCTCTGTCTAGCTTAGCAAGAGTTGGTGAAAAATTCAGTAAGCCCTTAAAGCTTATTGAAAACTCGTGCCACCCGGCCTTGGCCGCTTATCGCAACAGGGGAGTCACTTGCCGATAAAAATGCCGACTCGCCAGGCGCAAGCGTTAGCTGCTGATCGCCTTTGCGTAATAGGGCTTTACCTTCCACACAGAAAACAATCGCTGCGCTCTCCTGTGCAATGGTGGTGGCCTCTTCGCTGAGATGATGAAGGGAGAAGGCAAAATCCTCTACCGGGATCGGGAAATCGAGCTCTGCACCGTGCTGGGTCGGCTGCGTCAGCAGTTCGGCAGCAGGTTTGGCAACAAACTTCACGTTGGCGACCAGCTCAGGGATGTCGATGTATTTTGGCGTCAGACCTGCACGCAGCACGTTATCTGAGTTCGCCATGACCTCCAGCGCCACGCCCTGCAAATAGGCGTGCGGGGTTTCAGCAAACAGGAACATCGCCTCGCCCGGGTTTAATTTCACCACGTTCAGCAGCAGCGGGGAGAAGAGACCGCTGTCTTCAGGATAAAACTCGGCGATCAGACGAATGGTCTCCCAGGGCTCGCCTTGCTGGCTGTTTAACGCCGCTTTCAATACCGCCAGGGCGTGGGATTTATCCCCGTCCTGCATATTAAGCAGGCTGGCAAACAGCTGGCTAAGACCTGCGGCATCCGGATTTTCCAGGAAGTGGGCAATCGCTTTATGTGCCCCGGCCACCGGCTGCAGCAACGAGACGATCTCTGAAAATTCGCGGAACGCATTCATCGCCAGGAACGGCGTGAGGGCGAAAACCAGTTCCGGCTTGTGATTAGGATCTTTGTAGTTACGCTCAGCGGCATCGAGGGGGATACCCGCCGCGTTCTCTTTCGCAAAACCCAGCTCAGAGGCTTTTTTATTCGGATGAACCTGAATAGAGAGCGGCTGATCGGCACAAAGTACCTTAAACAGGAAGGGCAGTTCACCAAAACGACGGGCGACTTTCTCACCTAACAACGCCGTTTTATCGGCGTCGATTACGTCACGCAGTGAACGAACCTGGCCGCTGGCGTCTTCAATTTTTGAGCTGCTCTTCGGGTGTGCGCCCATCCATAACTCTGCCATCGGCAGATGGTTGTCGTTGGCGATACCGTAGAGATCCGTTAACGCAGTTTTACTTCCCCAGGCGTAGTTTTGCACTGAGTTGATGAGTTTTTGCATTATCAAGCCCTGCTTCAAATGTGGAATTAACTGCCCGTATTAAAGCAATAAACCGGACGGAAGTAACCTGCGCGTGCAAAAAGTCGTACTAGTCTCAGTTTTTGTTAAAAAATTGTGTAGGATAAGCCAACTCGCTTTTAAGCAGGGCAAACGGAAGATCTGCCTGAATCATAATCAGCAAAGTTGTAAGTGAGAGCACAATGTCGAATAAACCCTTTCATTACCAGGATCCTTTCCCTCTGAGCAAGGATCACACTGAGTATTATCTGTTAACCCGCGATCACGTCTCTGTCTCGGAGTTTGAGGGGCAGGAGATCCTGAAAGTCGATCCTCAGGCGCTCACGCTTCTGGCGCAGCACGCGTTTCATGATGCCTCTTTCATGTTACGCCCGGCGCATCAGCAGCAGGTGGCGGATATCCTGAGCGATCCTGAAGCCAGCGAAAACGATAAGTACGTTGCCCTGCAGTTCCTGCGCAACTCCGACATCGCGGCAAAAGGCATCTTGCCGACCTGTCAGGATACCGGCACCGCGATCATTACCGGTAAAAAAGGCCAGCGCGTCTGGACCGGTGGTGGCGATGAAGCGGCGCTGGCGCACGGTGTGTACAACACCTACATCGAAGATAACCTGCGTTATTCGCAAAATGCGGCGCTGGACATGTACAAAGAGGTCAATACAGGCACCAATCTGCCTGCACAAATTGACCTCTATAGCGTGGACGGTGACGAGTATAAGTTCCTCTGCATCGCTAAAGGGGGCGGGTCGGCGAACAAGACCTATCTCTATCAGGAGACGAAAGCCCTGCTTTCGCCTGGTAAGCTTAAAAACTACCTGGTGGAAAAAATGCGTACGCTGGGTACCGCAGCCTGTCCGCCATACCATATTGCCTTTGTTATCGGTGGAACGTCTGCTGAAAGCACCCTGAAAACCGTTAAGCTGGCCTCCACGAAGTATTATGACGGGCTGCCGACGGAAGGAAACGAACACGGTCAGGCCTTCCGTGACGTTCAGCTTGAGCAAGAGCTGTTAACCGAAGCGCAGAATCTGGGTCTCGGTGCCCAGTTTGGCGGAAAATATTTTGCTCATGACATCCGCGTGATCCGTCTTCCTCGTCACGGGGCTTCGTGTCCGGTGGGGATGGGCGTGTCCTGCTCGGCGGATCGTAATATCAAAGCGAAGATCAACCGTGACGGTATCTGGATCGAAAAGCTGGAAAACAACCCAGGTAAATATATTCCTGAAGCATTGCGTCAGGCAGGCGAGGGCGAAGCGGTTCACGTTGATCTGAATCGTCCGATGAGCGATATCCTGGCCCAGCTGTCGCAGTACCCAGTGTCAACGCGTCTGTCCCTCAACGGCACCATTATCGTTGGGCGCGATATTGCCCATGCGAAACTTAAAGAACGCCTGGACAACGGCGAAGGGTTGCCGCAGTACATCAAAGATCATCCTATCTACTACGCCGGCCCGGCGAAGACCCCGGAAGGCTATGCCTCCGGTTCACTGGGGCCTACCACGGCGGGGCGTATGGACTCCTACGTTGATCAGCTGCAGGCTCACGGCGGCAGTATGATCATGCTGGCAAAAGGTAACCGGAGTCAGCAGGTCACCGACGCGTGCCACAAGCACGGTGGATTCTACCTGGGCAGCATTGGCGGCCCGGCGGCGGTGCTGGCGCAGGGCAGTATTAAGAGTCTGGAATGCGTGGAATATCCTGAACTGGGTATGGAAGCGATCTGGAAAATTGAAGTGGAAGATTTCCCGGCGTTTATCCTTGTGGACGACAAAGGCAATGACTTCTTCAAACAGATCCAGTCCTCCCAGTGCGCGGCCTGTGTGAAATAGCTTAAAAACGCCGGGCAGCGCCTTGCTGACCCGGCCTCCATCCCCTGGCCCGCGTAAATGAAACGTCAGCTGGGGAAAAAGAGCGCACAAAGCGCCAGGCAGTAATTCATAAGCCATCAATACTTATCTCTTCAGCATGTGAGCAATTCCACTATTGTTATCAAGGAGAAAGTAATGACAACGCATCGTCGCGAGAAAGATTCTATGGGCGCCATTGACGTCCCGGCTGACAAGCTGTGGGGCGCGCAAACCCAGCGCTCTTTGGAACATTTCCGCATTTCTACCGAGAAAATGCCCGTTACGCTCATCCACGCGCTGGCGCTCACCAAACGCGCCGCAGCGCAGGTAAACCAGGATTTAGGGTTGCTGGCCCCGGAAAAAGCCACTGCCATTATCCGTGCGGCGGATGAGGTGCTGGCAGATAAACACGTGGACGAATTTCCCCTCGCCATCTGGCAAACCGGCTCCGGTACCCAGAGCAACATGAACATGAACGAAGTGCTGGCCAATCGCGCCAGCGAACTGCTGGGCGGCGTGCGCGGGATGGAGCGCAAGGTGCACCCCAATGATGATGTCAATAAGAGCCAAAGCTCGAATGACGTCTTCCCGACCGCAATGCACGTTGCGGCACTGATTGCCGTTCGCGAACACCTGCTTCCCCAACTGAATGTCCTCAGGGAGACGCTTTCTGCCAAAGCGGAGGCGTTTGCCGATATCGTCAAAATTGGCCGTACTCATCTGCAGGACGCCACGCCGCTGACGTTGGGCCAGGAGATTTCTGGCTGGGTGGCAATGCTGGAACATAATCTCAGGCATATTGACCACAGCCTGCCGCATCTGGCTGAGCTAGCGCTGGGCGGGACGGCGGTGGGTACCGGTCTGAATACCCATCCGGAATATGCCGTGCGCGTGGCTAAAGAACTCGCTGATATCACCCACCAGCCTTTCGTCACGGCCCCCAATAAATTTGAAGCGCTGGCAACCTGTGACGCCCTGGTTCATGCCCATGGCGCGCTGAAAGGGCTGGCGGCCTCCCTGATGAAAATCGCCAACGACGTGCGCTGGCTCTCCTCCGGTCCGCGCTGCGGGATCGGCGAAATCAGCATTCCCGAAAATGAGCCGGGAAGCTCTATCATGCCGGGTAAGGTCAACCCGACCCAGTGTGAAGCCATGACCATGCTCTGCTGTCAGGTGATGGGGAATGATGTGGCAGTGAATATGGGGGGCGCGTCGGGTAATTTTGAACTGAATGTCTATCGCCCGATGGTCATCCATAATTTCCTGCAATCGGTTCGCCTGCTTGCCGACGGGATGGAGAGCTTTAATGAGCACTGCGCGGTCGGGATTGAACCGAACCGCGAACGCATCGACCAGCTTCTGAATGAATCTCTGATGCTGGTGACTGCCCTCAATACCCATATCGGCTACGATAAGGCCGCGGAAATTGCCAAAAAAGCCCACAAAGAGGGGCTGACCCTGAAGGCCTCGGCGCTGGCGCTGGGCTATCTGACCGAGGACGAATTTGACCGCTGGGTCCGTCCGGAAAAGATGGTCGGCAGCCTGAAATAATCACTCCACCACATACAGGTGCAACCGCGGGATAATCAGTTTCAGCGGTTGCGCCTGGGGCTTATAACGATGCTGAACGTTTTCCGCATCGTAATTGAGTAACTCACCGATATCCGGAATCACGGCGCCCTGGTCGGCATCGTATAAGGCAATGAGCGGTGTCGGGCAGGCATATTGCACCTGTTTTTGCTCCCCGGAATACCAGACGCGGGCGATGGGCTGGACCTTAACCGGACGCTTGATCTTCAGGCGCGCCTCCACCGGCAGGGCGGCGATGCTCTGGTATTCAGATTCCAGGCGTTCTATCCACTGTTCCCGTGACCACGGCGCAACCGTACGCGGTGATTTCAGGCTTTTCTCCAGCAGGGACAACACCTCGTTCCGGCTGAAATTTTTAATGACATGTTTGTTGGCCCAGCCGAAGCGCAGCGTTGCCGGATGACGCAGCGCGGTCAACGTGCGATAGGCATTCAGGGTGATAAGCCCGGGTAAATGCCGATGCACCCACTCAAAACGCGCCGTGGGGGGCAGGCCGGATTCACGGGCGACAATGTTCTCGAAGGTAGCTTTGAGATCATTGATATGCGCAATCTGCTGCTCGATCTGCTCCCGCTCGGCGGCAGGGGTTTGCAGGCAAATCACACCCGGCAGGCGTACCGCCGCTTTACTGCTGCGGTTTTCAGATTGCTGCTGAATAAAAAGATGTCGGTAATGTCGGAGGGCAAGCCCCAGCGCCTCCTGGCCGGTATGTTGTTTCACGTCAATGCTGTCGAGCGGATCATGTTCCGCTCCTTTCACGACGTCCGGCAGGCTGAATACGCGTGCGGCAAGCAGACGACAGCGTTGCAGGCGTTCAGCAAGCGTAGCCAGTTCATGCTCAATGTCTCCAAAGGTTGAATTGAGTCGTTCAATCAAATCGTAAGTCGCCATGCCGCCCCCTCAGTAGTTACAACATACTTATTTTATAGCACATTGCGCAGAGTCAGGCTATTGCGCCGACAAGGTCAGGCAGATGGTAAGGTGAAATTATGCTTAGAGGATTAAATATACAGATTTTGTATATTTCTCCCGGCAGGGTGCCCCTCCATTGATCCAGGACACGTTAAAAGTATGATGAATATCTAAAATCGTCACACGCTTTAATGTACTCCCAAATGATGAGAGGCAAGGATGTTGACCCTGACTGGTCGCACGATAGCGGCGCTGTTCGCCTGTTTAACTTTTTTTGCTCAGGCGGCGGGCTCCGACGAAATTACCACCGCATGGCCAGTGAATGTTGGTCCGTTGAATCCCCATCTTTATACGCCGAATCAATTGTTTGCGCAGAGCATGGTGTATGAGCCGCTGGTAAAATATCAGGCGGACGGGACGGTTATCCCCTGGCTTGCGCAGCGCTGGAGCAAGACAGCGGACGGAAAAACATGGGTGTTTACCCTTCGTGACGGTGTCACATTCTCTAACGGCGAACCTTTCAGTGCGCAGGCCGTAGTCGACAACTTCCGCGCAGTGCTGGATAACCGCCAGCGCCATGCCTGGCTCGAACTCACGCATCAGATAACCGACGTAAAGGCACTGAGTACGAATGAAGTCCAGATCACACTTAAGAGCGCCTATTACCCCTTCCTGCAGGAACTCGCGCTGCCGCGACCCTTCCGCTTTATTGCGCCATCGCAGTTTAACAATAATGAGACGATGAACGGGATTGCCTCTCCCGTGGGAACCGGACCCTGGATACTGAAATCGTCGAAACTGAATCAGTATGATGTTTTTGTACGCAACGAACACTACTGGGGAGCAAAGCCTTCCCTGCGCCAGGTCACCGTTAAAGTGATCCCCGATCCCACCACCCGAGCTGTCGCGTTCGAAACGGGTGAGGTTGATCTCCTTTATGGCAATGAAGGCCTGCTCCCTCTCGATACCTTTGCCCGTTTTAGCCAAAATCCGGCCTACCGCACACAGCTCTCTCCGCCCGTTGAAACGGTCATGCTGGCGCTTAATACCGGCAAAACACCGACGAATGAGCTGGCCGTACGCGAGGCGCTTAACTATGCGGTAAACAAAAAATCGTTGGTCGACAACGTGCTGTATGGCACGCAGCAGGTGGCTGATACGCTATTTGCGCCGACGGTGCCTTACGCCAATATAGGGCTCAAACCACGTCAGTATGATCCGCAAAAAGCGAAAGACCTGCTGGAACAGGCCGGATGGATTCTGGTGAACGGGAGCGATATTCGCCAGAAGCAGGGTAAACCGTTGCGAATTGAACTCTCGTTTATCGGCACCGATGCGTTAAGCAAATCCATGGCGGAAATTATCCAGGCCGATCTGCGTCAGGCAGGCGTGGATGTCTTGCTGGTAGGGGAAGAGGAGAGCAGCATTTATGCCCGCCAGCGCGATGGGCGCTTTGGCATGATCTTTAACCGTACCTGGGGCGCGCCTTATGATCCGCATGCGTTTATCAGCTCGATGCGCGTGCCGTCGCATGCTGATTTTCAGGCGCAGCGTGGGCTGGCGGACAAGCCGCTGATTGACCGTGAGATTGGAGAGGTCCTTTCTACCACGCTGGAAACGGAGCGTCAGTCATTGTACCGCGATATTCTGACGCGCCTGCACAACGACGCCGTCTATCTGCCGATCAGCTATGTCTCCATGATGACGGTCGCGAAGCCCGAACTCGGCAACATCCCGTTTGCCCCCGTGGCCTCCGACATCCCCTTTGAACAAATCCAACCGGTGGCGCCGTAATGTTACGTTATCTTTTGCGGCGTCTTCTGCTGCTCGTGCCGATGATTTTTGCCGCTTCGGTGATTATCTTCACCCTGCTGCGGTTGGGGACAGGGGATCCCGCGCTCGATTACCTGCGCCTGTCAAATCTGCCTCCTACGACGGAGATGGTAGCCTCAACGCGGACGATGCTCGGTCTGGATCAGCCTTTGATCGTCCAGTATGGCACCTGGTTATGGAAAGCCGTGCAGCTTGATTTTGGGATTTCATACGCCACGCAACGCCCGGTACTGGACGATGTATTGCACTTTTTACCCGCCACGCTGCTGCTGGCGGGCGCAGCCTTAGTGCTTATTTTGCTGACCTCGGTTCCGCTGGGTATTTGGGCCGCGCGTCATCGTGACCGTTTACCCGATTTTATTGTGCGCACAATCGCCTTCCTGGGCGTCTCGATGCCAAACTTCTGGCTCGCGTTCTTGCTGGTGATGTTCTTTTCTGTTCATCTCAACTGGCTGCCCGCCATGGGTTACGGCGGGTGGGAACACCTTATTTTGCCTGCGGTCTCCATTGCTTTTATGTCGCTGGCCATCAATGCCCGTTTGCTGCGAGCCAGTATGCTGGAGGTGGCGGGGCAACGGCATGTTACCTGGGCACGGCTACGCGGGCTAAGCGACAAACAGACCGAGCGTCAGCATATTCTACGCAACGCTTCTCTGCCGATGATTACCGCCATCGGAATGCATATTGGTGAGCTGATTGGCGGCACGATGATTATAGAAAACATCTTCGCCTGGCCGGGGGTAGGCCGCTATGCTGTTTCGGCGATATTTAATCGGGATTACCCTGTCATTCAATGCTTTACCCTGATCATGGTCGTTGTGTTTGCCCTCTGTAATCTGACCGTAGATGTGGTCAATGCGGCGCTCGATCCGCGTATTCGCCGCCATGAAGGAGCACATGCATGACCTTTTTCCTGACGGCTCGCGGGCCGGTACGTCTGGCTATGTTGATTATTTGTCTTCTTGCAATGATTGCCCTCACCAGCGCCTGGTGGCTGCCTTTCGATCCGCAAGCCATAAACTTACCCGCCCGTCTGCAGTCGCCTGACGCGCAACACTGGCTTGGGACCGATCATCTTGGCCGCGATACGTTTTCTCGTCTTCTGGCGGCCACGCGTGTCTCGCTTGGCGCCGTGCTGGCGTGCCTGACGCTGGTGCTGACGCTCGGGCTGGTGGTGGGGGGCGCAGCCGGTTTGTTGGGCGGACGCGTTGACCAACTGACGATGCGGGTGGCAGACATGTTTATGACCTTTCCGACCTCTATTCTCTCTTTTTTCATGGTGGGTGTATTGGGTACAGGCCTGACGAATGTCATCCTGGCCATCGCGCTCTCGCACTGGGCCTGGTATGCCCGGATGGTGCGCAGTCTGGTGATTTCGCTGCGTCAGCGTGAATTTGTCCTGGCTTCGCGTCTTTCAGGCGCCAGCCAGATTGCCGTTTTCTGTGAGCATGTCCTGGGGGCGGTATTGCCCTCACTGCTGGTGCTCGCCACGCTGGATATCGGACACATGATGCTGCATGTGGCGGGGATGTCTTTCCTTGGGCTGGGCGTGGCTGCTCCGACGGCGGAATGGGGCGTGATGATTAATGACGCCCGCCAGTATATCTGGACGCAGCCAATGCAGATGTTCTGGCCGGGCTTGATGCTCTTTATCAGCGTGATGGCGTTTAACCTGCTGGGTGACGCCTTGCGCGATTATCTTGATCCTCATTTGACGAAGGAGCATGCCCACTGATGCCGAAACAGATTGAATTGCACAATATCGTTCTCGAGGCCGACAAAGCGCGGGTGAAGGGCGTTACGCTGACGCTCACCCGGGGGCGTGTTCTGGCGTTGGTTGGGGGAAGCGGGAGCGGAAAATCGTTAACCTGTGCTGCCGCGCTAGGTCTTTTGCCTGCAGGCGTGCGCCAGACGGCAGGACAGGTGCTGGCAGACGGCGTGCCCGTTCGTCCTGAAGGCCTCCGTGGGGTTAAAATTGCCACTATTATGCAAAATCCGCGCAGCGCGTTTAATCCACTGCACACCATGGAGACACACGCCCGTGAGACCTGTCGGGCACTGAATAAACCTGCTGATGAAGCGACGTTGACGCGCACATTAGAGGCGGTAGGTCTGGACAACGCCTCGCGCATACTCAGGCTTTATCCTTTTGAGATGAGCGGCGGCATGCTGCAACGGATGATGATTGCGATGGCGCTCTTGTGCGATGCGCCTTTTATCATTGCGGATGAACCTACGACCGATCTGGATGCTATCGCCCAGGCGAGGATTCTGGATCTGCTCGATGAGATCATGCGGTCCCGGGCGCCGGGCATGTTGCTGGTGACGCACGATATGGGCGTCGCGGCCCGGCTGGCAGACGATGTGGCGGTGATGGATAACGGCAAAATTATCGAGCAGGGTGATGTCGAGACGATATTCCGTGCGCCGAGGCATGAGATCACCCGCCAGCTGGTCTCGGCGCATCTGGCGCTTTATGGCATGGAGCTCGCGTGATGACTTTTCTGACGGCAGCACACATTTCGCATCAATATCATCCTTCGCATCGGGTACTGAATGACGTCTCACTGAACCTGGCGACGGGTGAATCCGTGGCGTTGTTGGGCCGCAGCGGCTGCGGAAAAAGCACGCTCGCCCGGCTGCTTATCGGCCTGGAATCGCCGACACAGGGGCTGATTCGATGGCAAGGTGAACCGCTTTCTGCATTAGATCGTGCCCAACAAAAAGCCTTCCGGCGCGAGATCCAGATGGTCTTTCAGGATTCCATCAGTGCGGTAAATCCCCGAAAAACCGTGGGTGAGATCTTACGAGAACCGATGCGTCATCTCCTGTCATTAACCAGACCAGAACAACGCGCGCGCGCGATCGCTATGCTTGAGGCCGTTGAACTGGATGAGGCGTTGCTTGAAAAGCGGCCATCGCAGCTCAGCGGCGGCCAGCTACAACGCGTATGCCTGGCGCGGGCACTGGTCGTCGGTCCTAAGCTGTTGATTCTGGATGAAGCCGTTTCCAACCTCGATCGGGTGCTACAAACGGGGGTCATTCAGTTATTAAAAAAAATACAGCATCAATCGGGCACCGCCTGCCTGTTTATTACGCATGATTTGCGTCTGGTAGAGCGCTTTTGCCATCGAGTCGTGGTGATGGATGAAGGTGCTATTGTTGAAACGCAGCCGGTCTGCGAAAAACTGGTCTTCACCTCCGCTGCGGGGCGTGCGTTACAACGTGCGGTTCTGCCCGCATTACCACGTCGTCGCTCCTCACATCAGGATTAATCATGCAACGTATCACCATTACCCTTGATGATGATTTACTGGAGATGCTGGATACGCTGAGCCAGCGTCGTCGCTACAATAACCGTTCGGAAGCGATACGCGATATTCTGCGCGATACGCTGGCGCAAGAAGCCGCTCAGGAGCAGGGCACCCAGGGCTTAGCCGTGCTGTCATATGTTTATGAACATGAAAAACGTGATTTGGCCCGACGCCTGGTTTCCACGCAGCACCACCACCACGATCTGTCGGTCGCGACGCTGCATGTACATATCAGTCACGAAGATTGTCTGGAGATTGCGGTGCTGAAAGGGGATATGGGCGATATCCAACATTTTGCAGAGGAGGTTATCGCCCAGCGTGGCGTGCGCCACGGTCATTTACAGCGGTTACCCGACGAGGCGTAACGCGCTTCAGGCCGTTTCGGGCAATGCCACCAGAGGATTTATCGGCCAGCAAAACGTGAATTTCGCGCCGCCAAGATCGCTCGTTTCGCAGCTCACCTGACCCCCCATCGCCTGAGCAATAGAGTGCACTATTGCCAGCCCGAGTCCACAGCCGCCCGTTGCGCGGTCACGGCTGGGATCGAGCCGAACAAATGGCTCGAACACCTTATCGCGCTCATCCGGGGCAATACCCGGCCCGTCATCTTCTACCGTCAGCCTGGCCTGGTTGTCTTCTGACGCTAAGCTCACGCGCAGCGTCTTTTCGCTGTAACGCAGAGCATTATTGATAAGGTTGTCCAGTACCCGTTCCATCAGACGCATATCGAGCGCACCGTAATCGCCCTGAGGCGCAGATGACAGCAGTAACTGGCGTTGCGGATTAATGCTCTGCACGTCTTCAATATGGCTTCGTAGCCAGGCGGGAAGGTCGGGCGTGCTGAGCTGAAGCTCGTTTTGCGGTCGGTCGAGACGGGCGTAGGTGAGCAATTCCTGAATTAACCCTTCCAGTTGCCCGATATCCCGGTTGAGTGCCTGAGATTCACTCTCCGTGAGGTTATCGCTCATCGCCAGCCGGTAACGCAGCCGGACCAGGGGGGTACGCAGTTCGTGTGCAATACCGTCGATAAGCTGCTTTTTGCTGGCAATCAGCGCATTGATGTTATCCGCCATCTGGTTAAAGGCTACGCCAAGACGTTCAAAGCTTGAGCCGCTTTCAAAATGAATTCGCTCGGTGAAGCGACCTTCGCCAAAACGTTGTGCTGCAGATTCCAGGCGTAACATGTCCTGCCAGTGCGGACGCATCCAGATAAAAACGGGAAAGGCGAGGGAGATAGCAATAAACGCCAGCAGTGCCATATCCAGCAGCCGCATTTGATGTAAAAAATAGAGATATGGGACGGGACCGACAGCCAGCACATAGTGGCTGCGGGGAATGCGCTGGATGAAGGTATATTGATCGTCCAGCGCCACGATGTCCCCGTCTCGCAGGCGTTGCGTCGTGAGGGCATCCAGCGTGTAATTTTTGAGGGGCTCAATGCGCATGTTAAAGGAGAGATTCAGGTCCATCTCTTTTAAGGTGCGCGCCCAGTCATGCGGCGGGATTTCGCGTAATTCACTGCGCATCAGGTATAACGAGCTTTTCATCAGATCGTCCAGCGATTGCCGGCCTGCTCGTTCTGCAGTGAATTTATAGACCAGCCCTACCAGTAGCGTCATCACCAGAAAGCAGACAAACAGTAAAAGATAAAACTGCACAAACAGCTTTTTCATGACGATTTCCGGAGGATCAGGTTTCCCAGGCGTGCGGAGCAAAAAGGTAGCCTTTATTGCGCACGGTTTTTATGCGAAACGGTTCAGTGGCATTATCCAGCAGCTTTTTGCGCAGCCGGGAAATGGCAACATCCACGCTGCGGTCCATGCCGTCGTAGCTTACGCCACGCAGATTTTTCAACAACGCATCACGATCCATGATTTGCCCTGCATGCGTCGCCAGTTCCCACAACAGGTCAAAATCAGCCGTAGAAAGCGCGACCTCTGCGCCAGCGAGCAGAACCTGACGATTGACCGGATCGATGGAAAGTGTACCAAAACGCATGGCTTTGTGCGGCGTTAAGCTCGCCGGTGAGTTCTCGGTGCCCGAGGCAGCATGTTGGCGCAGGTGGAGGCGCAGGCGTGCCAGCAGCACGGCCGGTGGGGTTGTTTTGAGGATATAATCATTCGCCCCCATCTCCAGTGACAAAATATGGTTCATGTCACTGTCGAGTGAGGTCAGCAGAACGATAGGACCCTGCCACTTAGCCCGAAGGTCTCGGCAGAGCGTCATGCCATCTTTACCGGGCAACATGATATCCAGCAATACCAGGTCGGGCTTCTCACGCAGCACAACCTCTTCACCCCTGTCTCCGCGGGGTTCGACGACAACGTCCATATCGTGTTTTCCCAGATAAGCGGCGATTAACTGGCCAACTTCGGGTTCGTCCTCAACAAAAACGATCTTATTCATACCACGTCTGTTTTCGCGAAAAATGCCAACATACACCGCGTAACCTTAACCTTCCATTAATCTTTCAAAATTAACCTGCGTTCCGTTATTCTGCCCTGTAATGTTATTTGATTGTTAAGGGAAAAAGATGGGGCTTTTGATGAAAGCGGCGCTGGGCGCGCTGGTGGTTGTGCTGATTGGGGTGCTGGCGAAAACAAAAAACTACTACATTGCCGGGCTGATCCCGCTTTTCCCGACGTTTGCCCTTATTGCCCATTATATCGTGGCTTCGGAGCGGGGCATTGAGGCGCTGAGAACCACCATTGTCTTTGGAATGTGGTCCATCATTCCCTATTTTATCTACTTGCTCTCGCTGTGGTACTTCACTGGAATGATGCGTTTACCTTTGGCGCTGGGTGGGGCGGTCGTGTGCTGGAGCCTCAGCGCCTGGGTATTAATCTTTTTCTGGAGTCGTTTCCATTAATTAAGCGGACGACCACCGTCTACGCCGAAAGAACGGCCCGTGACGTAGCAACTGGTAAACAGGTAGTCGATAAGGTCGATAATCTCTTTTTCGCCCGGTGCAATTTTCATCAACGATTTGTTAAGCGCTTTCTGACGGTATTGTTCATCGTCGTCTTCATTAAATAAAATCAACGAAGGCGCGATAGCATTCACTTTGACTTCAGGTGCCAGTTTGCGGGCAAAGGAGCGCGTCATATTATCCAGCGCCGCTTTGCTGGCGGCATAGGCAATATGTTTATCGCTCCCGCGTTCTACGACGTAATCCGTAAAGTGAATAATATCGCTGGCCGCATGTCCATGACCACAGAGCAAATCCTGCAGAGCGTGATTAAGCAGATACGGCGCGTGAACGTGAATTTGCAGCATGCAGGAAAGCGTATCGCTCAGTGATGCGCCGGGTTTTTCTGCCAGCCAGGCGCTGGCATTATGCACAATTGCACGCAGCCCACGGGTGGTGGATTTCACCTTTTCAGCAAAAGCGAGAATCCCCTCATCGGTGGAAAAATCGGCCTGGATGCAGACGGCACCCGCCTGACGTAACCCTTCAATGGAGGGGTAGTCATTGCGATAGCTCACAATAACCGGTTGACGGAGGTTCAGGAAGTGGTGGGCAAGGGCGAGGCCAATACGTCGGCCTCCTCCGGTAATCAACACTGGACGCTGCGGGGTTCCCATCATGTTCTCCTTTCAGTTAAATAATGGGAAAATCGCACTATCCCATCAACATCCACGTAGCCGGCACGGCAGCGACCAGCAACAGGCCAATCAACGCCATTTCGCGGCGCTTTAAGGTCGTCGCCAACTGATGTGTACGGCGAGCATAGATAAAGACTAACAGACCTGGCGCATAGAGCACGACGGAAAGCAGTAAATGCATCGGACCTGAAGCATACAGTAACCACACGCCGTAGATACAAGCCCCTACGCCGACCAGATAATGCACCGGACGGGTGGCGATTTTTAACAAATAGGCGCCCACCAGGAAATAGGGTACCAGAATCATCTCCGAGGCGATGGTCAACAGGGTGTTATAGTCTGAACCTGTGAGCCAGATCAGCACCAGACACACCTGCACGCTGATATTGGTCAGCCACAGCGAGGCCGAAGGTGCGCTATTTTTGTTCTGTCGCGCAAAGAGACGGGGAAACGCTTTATGCGTCGCTGCCAGGAACGGAACTTCAGCCGCCATAATGGTCCAGCTTAAATAGGCGCCGCACACAGAGACGATAAGCCCTGCGGCGATCACGACGTCTCCCCACGACCCCATCATATTGACCATCAATCCTGCCATCGACGGATTACGCATGCCCGCAAGTTCCGGTCGGGCGACCACCCCCAGAGAGAGTAGCGTCACCAGCAGATAGACGCTCAGCGCCGCCAGTACAGCCAGCAGCGTTGCACGACCAACATCACGTTTGTTACGCGCCCGGGCTGAAACAACCACGGCACCTTCTACCCCGATAAACACCCACAGGGTAATGAGCATGGTATTTTTAACCTGCTCCCAGACGGGTACGCCCAGCGCCACGCCGGTAAAATCCAGGCTGAAGACATCAAGACGAAAGGCAATAAACGCCAGGACAATGAACAGGCCCAGTGGCACCAGTTTGGCCAGGGTTGCCACCAGGTTGATACTGGCCGCTGTTTGCACGCCGCGTAATACCAGCCAGTGAACAATCCACAGCAGGGCCGATGCGCCAACGATCGATTGCCAGGTATTGCCGTCACCAAACAGGCGAAGTTCCGGGGTATCCGTAAAGAAACTTAATGCGGAAAAAACGATCACCAGATAGGAAACGTTGGCAATGACCGCGCAGAGCCAGTAGCCCCAGGCCGAGCAAAAACCAATCAGTTCGCCAAACCCTTCACGTGCGTAAGTGAATATCCCCCCATCCAGGTCCGGACGAATGCGCGTAAGCAGCAGCATGGCAAACGCCAGCAGGAGGATACCCGCTCCGGTGATCCCCCAACCGATGAGCAAGGCGGCCGGGCTTGCGACCATCGCCATATTCTGCGGCAAACTGAATACACCTGCACCCAGCATGGAGCTTAAAACGAGCGCAGTTAAAGCGCTCAGGCCAAGTTTCTTTTCCATTGGCTTCCTGTTATGAAACGTCCAAATCCAGAATAATTATTTCGCAGTGGCGCATAAAAATGGTGGATCACACTAAGGCGCGGAATTTTACGGAGTGTCGCGAAGGCATGCAATGATGTGTGGCAGAAATTCAGTGAAAACTGAAAAAAAAAAGGCGGCTTGCGCCGCCTGATGGTAAGCATTTTTACTTGTAGAGGTCGGCACTGATGGTGATGTTGTTTCCACGTTCCTGCCACTGGCGGGTAATGTGGTAGTACTTCGCCCCTTTTTTCGCCGCACGCTTCGCAACCTGATAAGAGATTTCGGTCATATTGCCGTAGTTACCGGTGAACTTAACGCTGTCGAAAGGAACCATTTGAGCTGCGGTGGTTTTATTCAGTTCTTCAATTTTGGTTCCGTCCGGCAGTGTGACAGTGTAACGACCGCCTTTGGTTGATTGCGTCTCGAAGAAACGACCGACTTCTGCGCTTGGGGCTGCGGAGGTCGCGACACCTGGGATCTCCACTTTTTTGGCTTCTTCGCCCCCTTTCGCTAAGGCAGCGCGACCCGCTTCAGAATTAGCAGGAATCGCATCCGGGCTTTGCAGCACGCGTTTTTTGGCATCTTCTTTATAGATGAAAGCGGTAATACGCTGATTGCCGCCCTGGTTAGCATCTACCTGACGGACGATAAAGAAAGAATAAGCCCCTTTTTTCAAAGCCGCTTTCGTAATGGCATCGTTGACTTCTGGCTGGCTACGGTAGAAACCCTGAACAGTGACGGTATCGTACGGCTCCAGTTCAACGGCCTGGTCTTTTGGCAACTCAACAACGCCGTTAATTACACGATTTTTAGGTGCGTCTGCTTTAGGCGCATTGTCTTTAAACAGCGCAATGGTCACACGCTGGTTGCCGCTGTTACCGTAATCAGACTGGTCGACAACATAAAACGAGGCGGCACCGTTTTTATCGGCGGCTTTTGAAGCAGCAGCGACGGCATCGCCAATGGAGTTATAACGACCCACAATGACCGCATGGTCAAAAGGTTTTAACGCTGCCGCTTGCTCCGGCGTTAGCTCTGTGGCGGCATTAGCAGACAGGGCGGTCGCAGAAAGGAGCGCGGTCGCCAGGAGAGTGTTCTTAAGCTTCATAAAAATAATCCTTCGCCTTGCGCAAACCAGGTACTGGTGTTGTTGTTAATTAGAAACGTTGCCGATTATGGCATTTAAAACCCGCTGCTGTCTGCGGCATTTTTTGCAGGCTGTGCCAGTACCCGGATCTTATTCGATAACATTTAGTGATATGTTGGCAAAACAGCGGTTTGAACAGTAAAACTGATTAATCATATCACTTTCACAAGTTAATTTAATGTTAATGAGTTGTTCTTATATGGCGCTATATCATGTTTTTACCGCTTCGCTTAAGCGAATCATCGGGGCTGGCGACGAATTTAAGGCAAATATCTCTGTCAGAGACGGCGATCACTTATTTTTCACAGATAAAGTCAGAAATAGTGTTTCCTTGCGGTAGATCACAAGCGCTATTTTCAGTAGGTTATAGAAAGTTTGTTACTGTTTTATTTTTCCGCGGTTCATTCATTCGCCAGGCGATGGCCAGGGTGAATGGGTAGGCAAACCGCGGGCAATTATCGACAAACCATCAATAAGAACCGATGGAAGGGAAAACTATGCGTATTGGGGTACCTAAAGAACGGTTAGCCAATGAAACCCGCGTAGCCGCAACGCCGAAAACGGTAGAGCAGCTACTTAAACTGGGTTTTACCGTCGCGGTTGAAAGCGGCGCAGGCAAGCTGGCCAGCTTCGACGACGAAGCATTCATTCAGGCTGGTGCAGAGGTCGTGAGCGAGTCTGACGTCTGGCAATCGCCGATCATATTAAAAGTGAACGCGCCGCAAGAGGACGAGATAGCGCGACTGAATCCGGGCACGACGCTGGTGAGTTTTGTCTGGCCTGCGCAAAACGCAGAGTTAATGGAGAAGCTGGCCGCGCGTGGCGTTACCGTGATGGCGATGGACTCCGTACCGCGTATCTCACGCGCCCAGTCTCTGGATGCGCTGAGTTCAATGGCAAACATCGCGGGTTATCGTGCGATCGTTGAAGCTGCCCACCAGTTCGGTCGGTTCTTCACCGGGCAAATCACCGCGGCGGGTAAGGTCCCTCCTGCCAAGGTCATGGTGATTGGTGCCGGCGTCGCGGGTCTTGCGGCTATCGGTGCGGCGAACAGCCTGGGCGCGATAGTGCGTGCTTTCGACACCCGTCCGGAGGTGAAGGAGCAGGTCCAGAGTATGGGCGCCGAGTTCCTTGAGCTGGATTTCAAAGAAGAAGCGGGCAGCGGTGATGGTTACGCGAAAGTCATGTCCGAAGCGTTCATCAAAGCTGAAATGGCGCTTTTTGCCGCCCAGGCAAAAGATGTCGACATTATTGTCACCACTGCGCTGATTCCAGGTAAACCTGCGCCAAAACTGATCACCCGCGAGATGGTCGATTCCATGAAGCCGGGCAGCGTGATTGTTGATTTGGCATCTCAGAACGGCGGCAACTGCGAATACACCGTGCCGAACGAAGTGATGACCACCTCAAACGGGGTGAAGGTGATTGGCTACACCGATTTGCCAGGTCGTCTGCCGACTCAGTCTTCTCAGTTATATGGCACAAACCTCGTTAACTTGCTGAAACTGCTGTGCAAAGAGAAAGACGGCAACGTCGTGGTCGATTTTGATGATGTGGTTGTTCGCGGCGTGACGGTCATCCGTGATGGCGAGATCACCTGGCCTGCACCGCCGATCCAGGTTTCTGCTCAGCCGCAGGCTGCGGCAAAAGCGGCCCCTGCGCCTAAAGAGCCTGCAGAACCGGTTTCACCATGGCGTAAATACGCCCTGATGGCGCTGGTCATCATTCTCTTCGGCTGGCTGGCTGATGTGGCACCTAAAGAGTTTCTCGGCCACTTCACCGTCTTTGCGCTCTCCTGCGTCGTGGGTTACTACGTGGTGTGGAACGTCTCCCATGCCCTGCATACGCCTTTAATGTCGGTGACGAATGCAATTTCCGGGATCATCGTGGTAGGGGCATTGTTGCAGATTGGTCACGGCGGCTGGATTAGCTTCCTCAGTTTTATCGCGGTGCTTATCGCCAGTATCAATATTTTCGGTGGTTTCACCGTGACTCAGCGCATGCTGAAAATGTTTCGTAAGGGCTAAGGGGTAGCATATGTCTGGAGGATTAGTTACAGCTGCATACATTGTTGCCGCGATCCTGTTTATTTGTAGTCTGGCGGGGCTTTCCAAACACGAAACCTCACAACGTGGCAATAACTTCGGCATCGCGGGTATGGCGATTGCCTTGCTGGCGACCATCTTCGGCCCGGACACCGGCAACGTTGCCTGGATCCTGGTGGCGATGATCATCGGTGGCGCGATTGGTATCCGTCTGGCGAAACGCGTTGAAATGACCGAGATGCCTGAGCTGGTGGCCATTCTGCACAGCTTTGTAGGCCTGGCGGCGGTACTGGTGGGCTTTAACAGTTACCTTTATCACGAACCGGGTATGGAACCGATTCTGGTTAATATCCATTTAACGGAAGTCTTCCTGGGGATCTTCATCGGTGCGGTCACGTTCACAGGTTCCATCGTGGCGTTTGGTAAACTGCGCGGGAAAATTTCGTCTAAACCGCTGATGCTGCCTAACCGTCACAAAATGAACCTGGCGGCACTGGTGGTCTCCTTCCTGCTGCTGGTGGTGTTTGTCCGTACCGAGAGCGTCGGGCTACAGGTGCTGGCACTGCTGGTGATGACCATCATTGCGCTGGCGTTTGGCTGGCACCTGGTGGCCTCAATTGGTGGCGCTGACATGCCGGTGGTGGTCTCGATGCTGAACTCCTATTCAGGATGGGCAGCGGCAGCCGCAGGGTTTATGTTAAGTAACGATCTGCTGATCGTCACAGGGGCGCTGGTGGGCTCCTCGGGCGCGATTCTGTCCTACATCATGTGTAAGGCAATGAACCGCTCCTTCTTTAGCGTGATTGCGGGCGGCTTTGGTACCGACGGTTCGGCATCCAGTGGCGAAGAAGAAGTGGGTGAGCATCGTGAAATCAGTGCGGAAGAGACGGCAGAGATGCTGAAAAACTCGCATACGGTCATCATCACTCCAGGCTATGGTATGGCGGTGGCACAGGCACAATATCCGGTGGCTGAAATCACGGAAAGACTGCGTGCCCGAGGCATCAAAGTTCGTTTCGGTATTCACCCGGTAGCAGGTCGCCTGCCAGGACATATGAACGTCCTGCTGGCAGAAGCCAAAGTGCCGTACGATGTGGTTCTGGAAATGGATGAAATCAATGATGATTTCTCTGATACCGATACCGTACTGGTGATCGGTGCGAACGATACCGTTAACCCGGCAGCACAGGACGATCCGAACAGCCCGATTGCCGGGATGCCGGTTCTGGAAGTGTGGAAGGCGCAGAACGTGATCGTATTTAAACGCTCAATGAATACCGGTTATGCAGGCGTGCAGAACCCGCTCTTCTTTAAAGAAAACACCCATATGCTCTTTGGTGATGCCAAAGCCAGCGTGGATGCGATTCTTAAAGCGTTGTAATCGTCTCATTCAGACGTAAAAAAAGCCGCCAGTGTTTGGGCGGCTTTTTTATTTACGGGCGAGGGCAGAGCGACTTAATCGTCTTCCGCGTCGTCCAGTTCAACTGGCGTCTGGTACTGATCGGGTTTAATCACCAAAAGATCGCAGCGCAGATGGTCAATGACCTGCTCGGCGGTATTCCCGAGGAACGCAGCAGAAATGCCCGTACGGCCTACCGTGCCGAGCACCACAATCCCCGCCTGGAGATGCTCAGACAGGTCAGGGATCACCTCTTCCGGCAATCCTTTCTCAACGTGGGTCATCTTCTCGTCAATGCCGAACTTCTGACGCAATGCCTTCATGGCCAGCAGATGCTGTCCGCGAATAGCATCGTTGTAGACACTTGGATCAAATTCTGGCAGTTCTATCGCGATATTAATCGGTGTGACGGGATACGCGCCAATCAGGTGGACTTCCGTATGGTTAACCTGTTCAGCAAGCTGGATAGTCTCCTTCACCAGCTTTTCGTTCAGCGCGTTGTGATAATCCTCTTCACTGGCAAGATTAACGGCAACCAGCGCTTTGCCGCCTTCCGGCCACGGTTGGTCTTTCACCATCCATACCGGGCAAGGGCATTTACGCAGCAAATGCCAGTCTGTCGGGGTAAAAATAACCGCTTCAAGTTTGTCGTGCTGATGGGCCATTTTCAGGATCAGGTCATGGCCGCCAGCAATGACTTCCTGAATGATGGCTTCGAAGGGACGATTGTGCCAGACCACTTTAATTTCAATGGGGACACCAGCATCAAGATAAAATTTAGCCTGCTCTCGGATCCATGCGGTACGCTGGCTGATCACTCCCTGACGCATGGCGGTGCGCTCGTCAGGCGACAGAAGGGTGGTCATTTCGTATGAGAAGTCATAGATCGGCAGAAACGCTTTGATTTTGCCACCAATCCGTTGATGTAAATACACGGCTCGCCGTAATGCGGGTTGATCGTCCTGATTAGGATCGATGGCCACCAGCATGTTTTGATACTTTGCCATACAGGTCTCCTTACTACTGTCACCACAGTCTGTAATTAAAAGAGTAACCTATATATCTTGAATGAAACAGGGGAGAAGTTTTTACCAGATCAATAAATCATGAAAATTTACCGATCTGGTGGGGTAATTTGAGGGTCAGGCCACGTTGCGGGAGTGTCCGGCGAGGACCGCCAGCGCTTCACCATTTTCGATAGTGATATATTTGCCTTTCACTGCCAGCATACCGCTTTTCTGGAAACGCCCCAACAGACGGCTGATCGTTTCAACGGTCAGACCCAGATAGTTGCCAATGTCGCCGCGTGTCATGGTCAAACGGAACTCACGCGGGGAGAAACCGCGCTCGGCAAAACGGCGCGAGAGGTTATAAATAAACGCGGCCAGACGCTCTTCAGCATTCTTTTTGGACAGCAGAAGAATCATGTCCTGATCGCCTTTAATCTCACCGCTCATCAGGCGCATCATTTGCTGGCGCAGGTTTGGCATTTTGCCTGACAGATCGTCCAGCGTCTCAAACGGGATTTCGCAAACCATTGAGGTTTCCAGCGCCTGAGCAAAACTCGGGTGATGGCCTGTACCGATGGCGTCAAAGCCGACCAGATCGCCTGCAAGATGGAAGCCGGTAATCTGCTCATCACCCTGTTCGGTGATGGTATAGCTTTTAATGGTGCCAGAACGGATAGCGTAGAGAGACTTAAGCTCATCTCCCGCTTTAAACAACGTCTGTCCTTTCTGAATAGGCTTTTTACGCTCGATGATATTATCAAGCTGATCGAGTTCATGCTCATTCAGAGTAAACGGGATACAGAGCTGACTGATGCTGCAATCCTGACAATGGATAGCGCAACCGCCAGACTGAATACGTCGTATAATTCTCTTTTCCGGGATCATAAGTCTACTCAAGCCTTAATTGATATTGGTCAATTTTAACATCTTTTTGGTGCTGGCGTAAGCCTGGGAAACCATCAATGAGGGCAAGAGAAGACAATGAGTCTACATCTTCTTGAAATTCCACAGTTTACGTGTGGAAAAGTGACCTGACAGGTAGAAAATTAAGCACTAAAAGCCTGGAATCTACAGCAGAAGATAGCCTTCATGCCGCAACAACCACTCTTTACGCTGTACGCCGCCCGCGTAGCCGGTCATTGTGCCGTTACGCCCAATCACACGGTGGCAGGGAACGACGATACTCACCGGGTTTGAACCGTTCGCCGCACCCACCGCTCGGGCTGCGCCAGCGCGGCCTAAGCGTTCGGCGAGCTGACCATAATGCATGACCTGACCACAGGGAATCGTGCGCAAGGTTTGCCAGACTTCACGCTGGAAAGGCGTGCCAGCCGTCGCGGTCGGAAGGTTATCAATAATGGCTAAATCCCCCTCGAAATAAGCGGAGAGTTTGTCACTCAGTCCCCCAGGATTAACGGCATCCACGCGCTGAAACCCTTCCGCCCGATAATGAACATTCAGCAACTGTTCCATGCGGTCACTATGCTCTTGCCATTCTACCGCTCGTAGCTGGTACGCCTCATCACAGAGGATCCAGAGGGGGCCGAGCGGCGTCGGGATGAGTTCCTGCAGAAGTGTTAACATCAGATTCACCGGAAATTAAGAGAAACTAAATATTGTCCGTATTTGCGCTCATAATCAAGAGGATACCTAAACATTAACGTGGTAGTTCTTTCGGATTATATTTAGTTTGTCAGGGATTACTTTCAACTATCCGCTCGTTAAAATAGTCTGATATTGAAATTGGATACTATTTACGTGTGTGAGTCGCTGGTTTTATTCATAAGATTTATATTTGTAGGTGTTGCTAATACAGCCATTCACGCGCTTATATTTCTTCTGTTCTACATTCTGTTTTCTTTTCCGCAAAGTATGGCCAATGTTTTCGCCTTCATTGTTGCAGCAACGTTTAGTTTTATCGTTAACGCGACATGGACTTTCCGAAAGCGAAAATCCACCCTTAAATATCTGTTATTTCTCTCCTTAATGGCCTCTCTGGCCTGGGGGACGGGCAGAACGGCAGAAGTGGTGGGGCTACCCGCTATTTTCACATTATTGATTTTTTCGGCGATAAGTATGGTCGTCGGCTTTTTGCTTTCACGCTATATAATATTCAGGGATTGAATATGATAATTTCTCTTGTGATACCTGTTTTTAATGAAGAACAGGCGATTCCCCATTTTTTTGCTGCGCTTCGCAATGAAACGCGTCTACTGAATTATCAGATGGAGTTGATCTTTGTGGATGACGGCAGCACCGATAAGACCGTGCAGGCGATTCAACGCGAGCATTACGCATCGGGTCAGGTAAAAGTTGTCGAATTCAGCCGTAATTTTGGTAAAGAACCAGCGCTGCTGGCGGGGCTCAAGGAAGCAACTGGCGAAGCAGTTATCCCCATTGATGTCGACCTGCAGGACCCTCTCCACGTGGTGCCGGTTCTGATAGCTCGCTGGCAGGAGGGCTATGATACCGTCCTTGCTCAGCGTGTTGACAGACGATGTGATACCTGGCTCAAGCGTAAAACGGCGGAGTGGTTTTATCGCGCGCACAATAAAATAAGTTCGCCGGGTATTGTTGAAAACGTGGGGGATTTCAGGCTCCTCTCGCGCCAGATGGTGGATCATCTTCTTGAATTACCCGAAAGAACGCTTTTTATGAAAGGATTGCTTTCCTGGGTCGGCGGCAAAACCGCCATTGTTGAATATACGCGTGACAGCCGAAAGGCGGGCGAGAGTAAATTCAACGGCTGGAAATTATGGAAACTGGCAATAGAAGGTATCACCTCATTTTCTATATTTCCCTTGCAGCTATGGACCTATCTTGGATTCGTTATCGCATCGCTCTCACTTTTTTATGCAATATGGATGGTTATTGACAAAATTGTCTGGGGGAATGATGTGCCGGGTTATCCTTCATTGATGGTCGCTATTCTTTTTATTGGTGGTGTGCAATTGATCAGTATCGGTGTGCTGGGTGAGTACATCGGCAGAATCTTCATCGAGGTCAAAGGAAGACCTCGTTATATCCTAAAAAATAAAAGTGAAGGACACGCTAATGTTAAAGAATAATGTTACTGTATTTTGGTTATTTGTCATTTGTGCCATAGCCTATCATTTACCCGCAATCACACAAACCTATTATTTTGTAGATGATATTGGACGTAATGCCATTGGTTATGGCCTTTATGATAATTCTGGTTGGGGTGAATATACCGATAGTGGTCGTCCCGCTGCAGAGGCAGTGATCCGTTTTCTCTCAGGCTGGATAGGGCGAGCAACAGACATCGTTGCTATCGATCTTGCGCCACTGACTAAGTTACTGAGCGCTATGTCGGTGGCAACCACAGCCTGGATAATATATCGGAAAGTGATCAATCATGTCTCATGGACGGCTTTTCTGGTGGCTTTAACGATCGTTTTTTCACCCTGGTTTATACATTGCATCCAATATAGTTTCGACTCTTTAACGATGGGCTGTGCATTACTGTTCACTGCTCTACCATTTATAAGCCCAAGAGATCATAAAAGCTGTCTGTATTTTTTTGTTTGCTATTTTGTTTCTCTCTGTTTCTACCAGTTATTCCTGTTTGCGCCTTTTCTCATCATAATGCTAATTCTTATCAAAGCCTGGTTTGATGACGGGAAGATAAGTGTCGAAATGCAGAATTATTATGGGCGCGTGATACTTTCCCTTCTCGCCAGTTTTGTCACCTATAAAATGGTTCTCCAGCTGTTGCCTCTCAGGATGTATTTATTGCAGCACAGCAAAATGTTGACGTTCAGTATTGTCCTTCCTGCGCAGATACGTACCCGGTTAGGACATCTGATGGATGTTTTCTTCTCTCCATTCTATGGTGTGGCTGGAGTGATTCTGGCAGGTTTATTTTTACTGGCTTTGGCAGGCGTAATCACCAAAGCGAGAACAAGTGGTCGTAATGTATGGTTATTATCCATTGTTCATATTGCCATATCTCTATTTGCTTTGCTGATTGCTTTGCTTCCTCAGTCACTGCTGCGTGAACCATTGTTCGCAGGAAGGGCAACAGCAGGAAGCGCGTTTGTGCTTGTTATCTGGATGTTCCCGCTTATTTATCTGCGTACCGCTTTCTTTAGGACCGTGTGGGTATCCTGTATCATCTTTTTCACGCTGATGGCAGCGCTAAATGCTGCAATTACGAATGCGATACGTGCGCAATATAATTATGAAGACAGGTTATTGAATGTTATTCTGACCTATCCCATGCATGACGTATTACCTGTCTCGATAAAGTATGTCCCTCCTTTTAATGCAAAAAATAAGATCTGGTTACGGCAGGCCAGGAATGTTCGTACCAATTTTCCTTTTGCGAAATACGTGCTGCACAACACCTATATGCTAAGTACCTCAATCTGGGCAACGCGACAAACGCAACTGTATAATCGCGAGGTTGTCTTTAATTTCGGCGATGGAAGTCGAGACTTTTGTCAGTGGCCCGACAAATTAGTGATGCAGGAATTTATCCTGTACGGAAAAGGCGATCGCCGCTACGTTGATTTTAGTAAAACGGCGTGCGACGGAGTCAAGTGATTTGAATCTTTGATTCATACAAAAAAATAGAGCCTGCCGACATCGTCAGGCTCTACAGTACACACAGCAGTCGATCTTCTTGCATGCCCACTTATTATTTCCTTGTAGCAGGTACTTTTATTTATAGCAGTTGCTGTGAAAAAATAAAGGGCTGTGAGTGATTGATTTCACAAATATTTAACGTAAATTTTCTCTATTAACTCACGTTAAATTTAACTTAAGCACCATTTAAGTTTACTCATAAATTATAAGAATTAATTTACTCATGTTATTATTTTGCTATTGACCGCTCGCTGAGCGCGTACACGCCGTTGAGCCGATTGCTTCGCACAGGTATAGTACTCTTCCAGTTGTAGCCGGAGAATTTCCATGAAACCTGACGACAAATCGCTTTTTCTTGACGCCATGGAAGATGTCCAGCCTCTTAAACAATCAGCCGACATCCACTGGCAATCAAGTCGTAATCAACGTAGCCGACAAGCCATGGATACCCTGCAACTCGACAATTTTCTCACGCTGGGCTTTCTTGACATCCTCCCCCTCGCCGAGCCGCTGGCCTTTCAGCGAGAGGGCGTGCAACACGGCGTGTTTGAAAAACTTCGCAGCGGAAAATACCCCCGTCAGGCCAGCCTTAATCTGTTGCGCCAGCCGACGGAGCAGTGTCGACAAAAAGTGTTTGCATTTATCCACCATGCCCAGCAGGACGGGTTGCGTAACCTGATCATCGTGCATGGCAAAGGACGGGAAGATAACTCCCATCCTAATATTGTGCGCAGCTATCTGTCGCGCTGGTTAACGGAGCTGGACGCGGTCCAGGCATTTTGTGTTGCGCTTCCACACCATGGTGGAAGCGGGGCGTGTTATGTAGCCCTGCGTAAATCGGAAGATGCCCGGCTGGAAAACCGGGAACGGCATGCAAAACGCAGTCGCTAACGCCTCCCTGAAGCGTCTTTAATAGCGCGTTTCCGGCGATATCAACCGGCGAGGGCTTTTGACCGCTCGCCTTCAGGATTGATAAATAATCAGAATGTTTCCCAGTGGCCTTCGCTCGCCGGGCGAAGCACTTTTTCAGCTTTAACCTGAGGAGTGCGCGGGGCGATAACAGAAGGTTGTGCATTCAGACGAAACGCCGCCACGGCCTGACGCAGCTGTTCTGCTTGATCTTCCAGCGCGGCAGCGGCCGTTGCGGATTCCTGCACCAGCGCGGCGTTTTGCTGCGTGACGCTATCCATTTGCGAAACCGCCAGACTGACCTGTTCTATCCCGCGGCTCTGCTCGTCGGAGGCAGAGGCAATTTCACCCATAATGTCGGTCACGCGCGTGACGGCCGCAACGATCTCCTTCATGGTATCACCGGCTTCGCTGACCTGGTCAGAGCCAGTATTGACGCGATTGACCGAGTTCTCAATCAGGGCTTTGATCTCCTTAGCTGCTTGCGCACTGCGGCTGGCCAGGGTACGGACTTCGCCAGCGACAACGGCAAATCCACGCCCTTGTTCACCCGCCCGAGCCGCTTCGACGGCAGCGTTAAGGGCCAGAATATTCGTCTGGAAGGCGATACTGTCGATGACGCTGGTGATATGCGCAATTTGCTGAGAACTGTCAGCGATCTCGGTCATTGTGCGCACGACGTTATCTACCACGCGTCCGCCGCGTGCTGCGGTATCAGAAGCATTTTTCGCCAGCAACGTGGCCTGACGAGCATTGTCGGAGTTTTGTTTAACCGTTGCTGTCAGCTCTTCCATACTTGCGGCAGTCTCCTCCAGCGAGGCCGCCTGTTGTTCCGTACGCGCTGACAGATCGTTACTTCCCGCTGCAATCTCACCGGCGCCGGTATAAATGGAGTCCGTACTACCACGAACAACGCTGACGGTTTTGACCAGGGATTGCTGCATCTCCTGCAAACCGGAAGCCAGTTGGCCCATTTCATTACGGCTGTTGATGGCGATAGCGTGGGTCAGGTCGCCCTGAGTAATGGTGCGGATATGGTTCATCACGCTACGAAGCGGTTTCAAGAGTAAATGTTGCAGACCGTACCAGATGATAATCAACGTCGCGATGACCACCAGGAAAATGGTGCCCAGCGTCCATTGCATATGGGTAAAACTGTCCTGATTCTCAATGGCTGCGGCTTTCAACAGCGTATTATTTTCAGCACGCCAGCGGTTATAGACGGTTTCCATGGCATCCTGCGCCTGCTGCGCATCAAGATCGCCATAGGCCTGATAGTTATCGGCACGCAAATACTCAATCGACAGGCGCATCACGTTATGCATATCGCCATAGGCTTTTTTCATTTCAGCGGTTAATGCAGCATTTTGTCCCTTGACCGGCGGCATCGCTTCCCAGGCGCTGTAATAGGCTTCGGCTTTACTCAGTGAATCACCGGCCTGACCGAGGAGTTTATTAATGCCCGCCAGAGAAGCCGGGTCGCGTTGATTCTTAAGATAGCGAATTGCCACCCGCGTGATGGTGACACGGGTTTTGACCAGCGTGTTTACGCTATCACTCAGATTTTCCTGTTGAGCGTTGAGGCTACCGGTATTCTGGAAGTTATGACGATCGTTATTAACGGCCGAATAGAACAAGCCACCCGTAAGGGCTTGCAGCAGACAGAACAAGACCAGAGCAAATATGATCCCGGTAACCACGTGCAGATTTTTCAGCATGACGGACGTCCATTATGTGTGCAGGAGTTGCATCATTACTATCGACGTAGTCGTCCTAAACTTTAATGTACTATCGCTTAACTAATTGACCTTTTGCTCGGGATGCTTGCAGCCAATGAGATAAAAGAAGGGGGCATCCAGACGCCCGATTAAAGTAAGCCATTGACATAATGAGGGTCATGGTGCTTTTCGGACAACCAGCCAGATTCCGCTCAGGACAGCGAGCGTTGAAAGCAACATGCTCAAACTCAGCGCTTCGCCCAAAAATATCACCCCGGCAAGCGTCGCCAGGCAGGGGACGCTCAGCTGAACGGTACTGGCGGTGACGGCATCTATTTTTGGCAGGATGGCATACCACAGAACATAGGCACCCGCCGACGCGAGTGCACCAGACAGGATGGCCAGCACAATCCCGCGATGATCATAGTGCAGGTCTGACCCCGATACGACCAGGGCAAGCAAGGTAAAAGGGACGGCCAGTAAAAAGTTTGCCGCGGTAGACGTCCCCGGATCCGTTGCAGACTTGCCGGACAGAGAATAGGCGGCCCATGCCACCCCCGCGATGCCCATTAACAGTGCGCTCTTCAGTGACGGAGCCACCGCGCCGGGTAGCAAGAGTGCGGCGATTCCGGCGATGGCAACAATCAACCCGCAACTTCTGGTGAGATTCAGTCTCTCGCCGCGCATTAACCCGCTCACTACCATCGTTATTTGTACGACGCCGAAAAGCAAAAGGGCACCTGCGCCTGCATCCAGCCTGATATACGCAACGGAGAAAAAGAGTGCATACATCGCCAGAAAAAATGCCTGGCTCAGTTTCCAGCGAGGAGTTGCCCGCGCGCGCTTTCTGAAAAGCAGCGGTGCTAACACCACCGCGCCGCTGAGCAACCGAAGTGTGCTAAACAACACCGGCTCAATATGTGCGCCCTTAAGGGCGAGGCGACATAAAACGGAGTTGGCGGCAAATGCCACCATCGCCAGGCATATTTTTACAGCGAGTGAGGAGCGATATAGTGGCACAACATCTCCGGCTTAAATGTTGAGTGTCATCAAGGGGTTTATTTAATTAAAACACACGTGGCTTGATCTGCGGGCAAAATTCATAATGCTGTATATAAATACAGTTATCGGTGTGGCAGGCTATTATGAGCACGGTTTATGCTTATGCATCTGACAATATTATGGCGTTACCTCTGTTCATGGAGAAGGTGGCATGTGGATTCCCCAGCCCCGCGCAGGATTACGTCGAGGATCGTCACGATCTGAACAAACTGGTGGTGGCACATCCCCATGCAACCTATTTTGTGAAAGTCAGCGGCGATTCCATGATTGGCGCGGGTTGATGTTAACAGCTTCTACACTTCCTGCTATACCACACGTTACGCTGATTTTCCGGTAGCGAAATAGACTCTTCCCTCAGGAAGTAAGACAATAAGCTCTTGCCCACAAAAGCTATTCTGGCCGTCTCATGAACAATATTGCGTTGCGTTATCACCGCTTCGGGGAACCTGAGTCTGTTTTAATGCGTGAAACGATCGCGCTTGCGCCCCTTTCTGCAGGGGCACTGCGGGTAGAAATGTGCTTTGCCCCGGTGAATGCGTCCGATCTTATTCCCGTCACGGGGGCTTACCGACATCGAACGCCGCTGCCTGCGGTGGCAGGTTACGAAGGCGTTGGTACGGTGATTGACGGTCCGACCCCGCTGCTCGGCAAGCGGGTGCTACCGCTACGTGGGCAAGGGACCTGGCAGCGTTGGGTCGATTGCCCGGCTGAGCTGGCGATCCAGGTGCCCGATGAGGTTGACTCTTCTCTCGCGGCACGGGCTTACATCAATCCGCTTGCCGCGCAAATGCTGCTTAAACGCTATCCGGTACGGGGGAAATGTGTGTTGTTAACCGCAGCAGGTTCGGACTGTGCGATATTGCTCGGGCAATGGGCGTTACGTGAGGGGGCTAAGGTCGTCTACGGTATCCATCGTTCCCCTGTTCATGCCGACAGGCTGGCTGCGATGGGCATCACGCCGGTTTCTCAACATGATTTGCCGGCGATTGCAGCCATGTCGGCATGCGCTGAGATTGTCTTCGATGCGACCGGAGGCGAGCTGGCAGAGGCGATTTTGCGCGCAATGCCAGAGTCGGGGCTGTTCGTTTGCTATGGTTTGCTCTCCGGCAAACCCTTCACACAGTTACCGCAAGTGCGCTGGTTTCATATGCGAAATGAGCTGGCGTCTCTGAGTGTTGAAGCGTGGCAGGACGCCTTTCGCGCGCTCTGGCCGCGACTACAGGCCAGCCAGTGCAGCGAGAGCAGATTATTCCCGTTTGAGGCCTGGCGCGATGCCCTGGCCTGGTACCGTGAACCGGGCAGAGTCATTAAGCCGCTTATCGTCTATTGATGACTCATGTCACTCAATAGCACCGCAATACTTTGACCGCCTGCCGTTTGTTCCAGCGCGATTTTAACGATGATGGTCAGGGGTACGGATAGCAACATTCCGACTGGACCTAATAGCCATCCCCAGAATATCAGAGACAAAAACACCACCAGCGTTGACAGGCCCAGGCCTCGTCCCATCATGCGCGGCTCAAGAATATTACCAAAGACCAGATTAATCACCAGATAACCGGCCAGGACGATCAACGCGTCATACAGCCCGCTGAACACCAGCACCTGAGCGATAGGGGGGATCGCGGCCAGCACCGATCCAATATTGGGAATATAGTTGAGGGCAAACGCCAGCAGCCCCCAGACGAAAGCGAAACGCACGTCCAGTGCAGCGAGCATGCCCCAGGCGATCAGCCCGGTGACAATGCTGATCGCCGTTTTCAGCACCAGGTAGCGAGAGACGCTGTCGAGCGCACGCTGAATCGCACCCATCCCTTCTGCCGGACGACTCATCACCTGTTGCAGCTTAGCGGGTAACTGAGGTACTTCGAACAGCATAAAGACCACCGTCAGCAGCAGTAAAAAAATGGAGGTCATGGCATTTGAAAGCTGCGACAAGATGCTGGTAACTAACGTCATCGCGGCGTTAGGGTCGATATACTTAAGTAATTCCTCAACGGAGACTTCAATTCCTGCCCGCTGCAACCAGGGTTCGATTTGTTGCAAAGGAATGACCAGCGACGAACGATACTGCGGCAGGGTACGGGCCAGTTCGTTTAACGAGGTGCCGAGATAGGCCACCAGTAACACCATCGCCATGATAATTACCGTGATGAGCAGGGTAATAGCCAGCACGCGGGGAACGCGAAGTCGTACCATTCGCTGTACCAGTGGGTTCAGGATCACGGCGATAAACAGAGCCAGAATAAACGGCACGATAATATCGGCAGCGAAGCGGATCCCCGAAAGGATAATCACCAACATTCCCAGCATGATGACAATTTTTAATCCGTTCAGGGTAATAATAGGTTTGGCCATGTGTGTACCTGCATTCATCATTTTATTTATAATAATGGCAATGTGCCTGCAATAATCTAACGTAAATCAAACAGACTGGGTAAAGAATTGAAAATTCTTTGAGTTTAATCTTAGCTTATGATACAAATCAGCCGTGTTTAACTACTGAGGACAATTTTCATCCGCAATGACGAGAAGCAACACCGCGGATAATTGTAATATTATGGACAATCGGTTCAGGACGTACGTGTCAAAAAACATCGCTGTTATCTCCTCCTCCTTCTGCCTGCTGTCAGGTGAGCAACACTGGCGCAACGCACTGTAGTCCCGTCTTCTGCCTGAGCTGGCGCATCGCGCTTAGCTATCTGATTTTATTTCTTTTTTCTGGGGTTTGTCGCTGTCGACAAGCTGCCATAGATCATATTCTCATGCAGGAGAAAAAACATGTTTTACTGGATCCTATTAGGCCTGGCAATCGTTGCTGAAATTACGGGTACGTTGTCTATGAAATGGGCAAGTATTAGTGATGGCAATACCGGCTTTATTTTAATGCTGGTGATGATTTCCCTTTCGTATATTTTCCTGTCGTTTGCAGTGAAAAAAATCGCCCTTGGCGTGGCGTATGCGTTGTGGGAAGGGATCGGTATTCTGTTGATTACGCTTTTCAGCGTAATGATATTTGATGAAACCTTATCAACAATGAAAATTGCCGGTCTGACTACACTGGTAGCCGGGATTGTGCTCATCAAATCGGGGACGCGCAAACCGTCTAAAAAACAGAAGGAGCAGACGCATGCAACAGTTTGAGTGGATTCATGCAGCGTGGCTGGCGCTGGCGATTGTGCTTGAAATTATCGCCAACGTTTTCCTGAAATTTTCAGATGGGTTTAAGCGTAAAACCTATGGCCTGATGTCCATTGCTGCTGTGCTGGGGGCCTTTAGTGCGCTTTCGCAGGCGGTTAAAGGGATCGATCTCTCCGTGGCCTATGCGCTGTGGGGCGGGTTCGGCATTGCAGCCACGCTGGCGGCGGGTTGGATCCTCTTTGGTCAGCGCCTTAACAATAAAGGCTGGATAGGTCTGGTCCTGTTGATCGCCGGGATGGTGATGATAAAACTGGCCTGATGCAATCGCTGCCTGCCCGGGCGGGCAGCGACATTCGCCCTCTGAAATACATTTCTACCTTGCAGGAATTGAGATACAGCCAGCCAACGCCGTCAGAGACGTTACGCCAGATGCGGCAGGGGAATTTACTGCTGCGCCAGCGCTTCCAGTTTGTCGCGAAAACCGGTCACCGACAGCGCACGGTTATCGGCCCGATAGCGATCTTTGGCCGCAGGCGCGGAGCTTTGTACGCCGATTAACTGCCAGCCATTACCAGTGTTAAGCATCAGCGGCGAGCCACTGTCGCCGGGTAACGTGTCGCACTGGTGAGACAATACATTATTCTGCGCCCATCCGGTGACGATGCAATTGGCATGGGTATAGAGCGAATCCAGATGATCGAGCGGATAACCGGACTGGGTCACTTTACGATCGACCGTTTTTAGCGCGGCGGTTAACGCCGCTTTATCTCCGTCGAACAGCGGCAACGGGGTGATCCCGGAGGGGGGATTACGCAAAATGATCAGACCAAAATCCCATTCAGCCGCGTTGGGCGGCACAATCCAGCCGTCACCGTCGGGTTTCAGCCGTTTACCTAACGAAGCATCGACCCGGCCTTCAACGTCATGTATTTCGTAACGCCACAGACCTTTTTTCGAGACAAAACGCAGCGCTACCGCTCTGTCCGGTTTACCTTTTGGGGGGATCAATAAGCAGTGTCCGGCCGTTAATGCCAGGTGGGAGGAAATCAGGGTGGCGGTGCACAGATTGCCGCTGGCCGTTTCCAGTTGACCAATCGCATCCCAGGGCGCTTGTGTCGGATCGGAGACACGGGTCCGGTCATCATGACCAAAGAAGAGGGTTTTGACCTCCGGAGCCGTTATCGCAGCTTCATCGCCATCATCCGCGTGCGAAAAGCCCGACATCAGGCACAACGTTCCCAGTAACAGCACAACAGTTTTCCGCATATCTCACTCAAATGGGGTAATTATGATTATTAAAAGTGAACCCTATGAAAATACTATAGACGGGACGACGGGAAAGTGGGAGTAAAATCAGCGTGCTACATTCAGGAAAGATAAAAATGGCTGGCGATGAGCGCGCATAAAATAAGCATGATAAGAATCAACTCAAACCGATAGCGCCGCAGCATACGCCCTCCGGATATCATAACGGCGCTGAACCGTAAAAGGGTCAGCGCCGGTTTACTCACCTGCCCGTTAGGGCACGTAAAAGCGGGAAGCTTATGCCGCTGGCTGAGCAGCAGGTTTAGTTGCTTCGTGTTTTACCGCTTTTTTATGGTGCTTTTTAGCGGCCTGCGCTTTTTGCTCTACAGCAGGTTTTGCTGCTTTTTTATGATGTTTCTTAGCAGCCTGGGCTTTTTGCTCAACGGCTTTTTTGTGTTTTTTGTGATGAACAGTTTTGGCCGGTGCCGCTTTAGTGGTGGTGGCTGCAGCAGCCGGAGCTGGGGTAGCGGTAGCGGTCATGTCAGCAGCGAATGCAGCAGAAGACAGACCCATAGCAGCGGCAACAACCAGAGCTAATACTTTTTTCATTGTGAAACCCTCGAATTTGGTTTTTCAGTTAACCCCACTGCGGGGCCGTTGAAAGCACTATATCCTTGTCGGTCGGGGGCTTCCGTGAGTGATTGGTTTCGGCGTGTAACCTAATGTACAACGCCGGGGACACGCCCCGGCGAAAGGCATTACAAATAGCGTGACGTGAGATGTTCGCGGAAGTAGCGAATATTGAGATCTTCGCCTGTCGCCTGGGTGATGAGCTGAGAGGTGGTAAAACGGCTACCGTGCTGCCAGATATTCTGGCGAAGCCAGTCAAAGAGTGCTGAGAAATCACCTTCAGCAACAGAGGCACTCAGACCCGGCAGCGCCGTATTGGCCGCGCTGAACAGCTGTGCAGCGTACATCGCACCGAGCGTGTAGGACGGGAAATAACCGAAACCTCCATCGGTCCAGTGAATATCCTGCATACAGCCGTTACGATCGTTCCCTTTTGTCGACAAGCCGAGCCAGGCCTGCATCTTCTCGTCCCACAGGGCCGGAATGTCCTCTACCTCGATGTCACCGTTAATCAACGACCGCTCAATCTCATAACGTAATACGACATGCGCGGGATAGCTCACTTCATCTGCATCGACGCGGATATAGCCAGGCTTCACCCGCTGGTTCCAGGCAATGAAGTTCTCTTCGCTAAAGGCGGCCTGACTGCCGAATCGGGCCTGGACCGCCGGGAGGAGATGTTTAAGGAAGGCTTCGCTGCGTCCAAGCTGCATTTCAAAGAACAGGCTTTGCGATTCGTGGATAGCGGTGGATCGTGCCAGAGCGACAGGCTGACCGAGCCAGTTACGCGGTAAATTTTGTTCGTAACGGGCGTGACCTGTCTCATGTACTACACCAAACAGTGCGCTGAGTAACTCTTCTTCATCGTAGCGGGTGGTGATACGCACGTCCTCAGGCACCCCTCCGCAGAAGGGATGCGCGCTCACGTCCAGGCGGCCAGCGTTAAAATCAAAGCCCAGCATTTTCATGGCTTCCAGCCCCAGTTCGCGCTGAACGGCGGTCGGGAAGGGCCCTTGCGGCGGGACAAAAGAGTGCTGAGATTGTTTCTCTACCACACGGGCGAGGAGATCCGGCAGCCAGGTCTTCATGTCGCCAAACAGCTCGTCAAGCCGTGCGCTGGTCATGTCCGGTTCAAAGAGATCGAGCAGGGCGTCGTAAGGCGTACAACCTTTAGCGTCTGCACGCAGGCGAGCCTCTTCACGACTGAGTTTTACGACCTCTTTCAGGTTGGCAGAAAATCCCTGCCAGTCATTGGCCGGACGTTGCGTGCGCCATGCGTGCTCGCACTTGCTGCCCGCCAGGGATTTGGCTTCAACAAGAGATTCCGGCAGCAAAGCGGCTTGCTGATAATGTCGTTTCATTTCGCGCAGGTTGGACTGTTCGACATCGTTAAGATCTTCGTTTTCTGCGGCGGCCAGCCAGTCCGCTACCTTTTTATCCGTCAGGATTTGATGCTGCAGAACACTCATTTCGGCAAGCGCTTCACCGCGTGCGGTGCTGCCGCCAGGCGGCATCATGGCGAACATGTCCCAGCTGGCGATGGCGGAGAGGTGGGAGAAACGATGCAGACGCTGGAAGGTACGGGTGAGTTGTTGATAGTGGTTTGTCATAGGTTCCTGTCGTGAATTTTATTATTCGGAATAGATGAAACGTTAAAAAAGGGTTGCGTTCAACTATCCACGTCATCTGGGGCGTGTCAATCATTGATGTGCGATAATTCAGTATGAAAAGTGATCATTCGATCGGTGTTAACGATCAATAAGTTAAATTCATTTGATAAATCCTTTCAATGACTTACTCTATGGGGGTTTTGCTTAATATGCCAACACCAGCTGAAGCAAAACGGACTGCTGATAAAGCAGTCAACTAAAAAGGCCACGCGTTTGCGTGGCCTTTTTTTGTGCTGTAGAGGATGGCGAATGTGCTTCTGTCAGAGCGGAGGGGTGGTAAGGCCATCCAGGTCAACTTCTGCGTCGGCTTTCTCAATAAGTCTCGCAATGGCGAGCAGTTCGTTAAATTGCGTCAGCAGCATTTGTGCATCCGAGCGCAGGAGATCGTCAGATAAGTCCATGGCCGAGTTAATGGCTTTATTGACACTTTCAACCATTTTATCTACCCCACCATTTTTGCCGACGGTCAGCAAAAGGGCGCTAAGCATCAGCGACTGTGCTTCTACCTGCGCGGTAAGCAGTTTCGCTTCCGCATCCATTTTTGAAATCTTGGCAACCATGCTGATGATGATGTTTTTCATTTTTACCCCCGTTAATAATGCCCTGATTGTAGCGTGGCTAAAGAAGGAAACAGTGACGGTGGGTAAATATTATTGATCGGATATATCACCGCAAACGTTTATGTACGCTTGCCCCTACCAGGAGGGCCGCGCACAGCATTAACGCGATGAAAATACCCACCCCATTCCAGCCATAGCGATGCCAGAATACACCGCCAAGCGTGCCGGCGATACTGGAACCCAGATAGTAGCTAAACAGGTAAAGCGAAGAGGCCTGGCCCTTGGCACGGCGCGCGCGTGGGCCGATCCAACTGCTGGCAACGGAGTGCGCGGCAAAAAATCCCGCTGAAAAAAGTAACATACCCGCAAAGATCAGCCATAAAGAAGAAAACAGCGTCATCAGCAGGCCCAGCAGCATCACCCCGGTCGAGGCCAGCATGACCGGACCACGGCCAAAGCGGGTGGTCATCGCCCCGGCTTTGGGTGAACTCCAGGTTCCGGTGAGATACGCCACGGAGAGCAAGCCGACAACGGCCTGATTCAAATGCCATGGAGAGAGCATTAATCGATAGCCAATGTAGTTAAACAGCGTGACGAAAGATCCCATTAACAAAAAGCCGGTCAGAAACAGGCGGGGCAACCCTTTATCTCGCCAGTGCAGCCGAAAGTTAATTAACAGTGTCTTAGGGCGTAAAGCGGTGGGGCGAAAATGGCGCGATTCGGGCAGGATTTTCCAGAACATTAAGGCTGAGGCCAGGGCAAAACAGCCAATGACCGCCAGCGCGATACGCCAGCTGAAGAAGTCAGTGAACAGCCCGCTTAACAGGCGTCCACTCATACCGCCAATCGAGTTTCCGCTGATATAGAGCCCCATCGACAGGGCAACAAAGCTCGGGTGGATCTCTTCGCTCAGATAGGTCATCCCAACGGCGGCCACGCCGCTTAATGACAAACCGATGAGCGCCCGCATAAACAGGATCCCGTGCCAGCTGGTCATCATTGTCGAAAGCAGAGTACAGACGGAGGCTAACAACAGCGCGGTCACCATGACCTGTTTGCGGCCTATTGCGTCGGATAACGGACCGGTGAACAGCAGGCCAATCGCCAGCATCCCGGTTGAAATCGAGAGCGAAATACTGCTGGTCGCAGGCGACACGCCAAACTCATGCGACAGCACAGGCAGAATGGGCTGTACACAATAGAGCAGGGCAAATGTCGCCAGGCCTGCGGAGAACAGCGCCAGCGTGACGCGCATAAACTGAGGGGTACCACGTTTTATAAACTGAGCGGGCTGGGTCACGGCGGGTGAATCATCAACATCGCTTACCGCAGCGTCATTGACGGTAGTTGTACGGCTCACATCGGGTCCTTGCTTTGGGGGTCTGCTGTTAGGGTAGGAAAATGTAAATATTCTGTCTAATATATTAATAATCTCAAATGATATGTTTAAAATATGAATATCGAACTGCGTCACCTGCGCTATTTTATCGCCGTCGCCGAAGAGCTGCATTTTGGCCGTGCCGCTGCGCGGCTCAATATTTCTCAGCCTCCTTTAAGCCAGCAAATTCAGACACTTGAACAGCAGGTCGGTGCACGACTGCTGGCGCGAACCAACCGGAGTGTCAGCCTGACTGCCGCAGGCAGGCAGTTTCTTGCCGACAGTCGACAGATTCTGGGCCTGGTGGACGAGGCAGCCGCCCGGGCAGAACGTCTTCACCTGGGAGAGACCGGCGAGCTGCGCATTGGCTTTACCTCATCCGCCCCCTTTATCAACGCGGTATCAGAGACGTTGTCCTCGTTTCGTCGTCATTATCCGGACGTCCATATTCAGACGCGTGAAATCAACACCCGTGAACAGATCGCCCCGCTTAACGAAGGCTCCCTCGATTTGGGGCTGATGCGCAACACCCAGCTCCCGGACACGCTGGCATGGGAGGTCATTTTGCGTGAACCCTTGCTGGCGATGATCCCCCGGGATCATCCTCTGGCCTCTCAATCGGTGGTAAGTCTGGCGGCGCTGGCGAAAGAGCCTTTTGTCTTTTTTGACCCCCACGTCGGGACGGGCCTTTATGATGACATTCTGGGGCTCATGCGCCGCTATGGCCTGGCACCGGTAATTACGCAGGAGGTGGGCGAGGCGATGACCATCATAGGCCTGGTGTCGGCTGGGCTAGGCGTTTCTATTCTTCCCGCGTCGTTTAAACGCGTCCAGTTGAGCGAAATGCGTTGGGTTCCGATTGCACAAGAGGATGCCATATCCGAAATGTGGCTGGTATGGCCGAAACACCACGAACTGAGCAATGCGGCACAGCGTTTCAAAGAACGGCTTATTGCCGCATCTCAGCAGGGCAATTAAGCGGAAATAGGCGCAAAAACGTGCGGTAAATCACATGGCTAAGTAAAAATTTGACGACTGCGGGTGAAGTGCTTCACCATAGCTAAAGTTTATTTCGAAGCGCGAAAATAAGGGAGTAACAGGTGGTTGCTGATAGTCAGCCAGGACACATTGATCAGATTAAGCAAACCAATGCGGGCGCGGTCTATCGCCTGATTGATCAGCTTGGTCCGGTGTCGCGTATCGATCTTTCTCGTCTGGCCCAACTGGCGCCCGCCAGTATCACCAAAATCGTGCGTGAAATGCTGGAAGCCCATCTGGTGCAGGAGACTGAAATTCAGGAACCCGGTAGCCGTGGTCGTCCGGCCGTCGGCCTGGTGGTGGAAACCGAGGCCTGGCATTACCTCTCTCTTCGCATTAGCCGGGGTGAAATTTTCCTCGCGCTGCGTGACTTAAGCAGCAAGCTGGTGGTCGAAGATCAGCTGGAACTTCCGCTTCAGGCCGAAGAGAGTCTGCTTGAGCGTATCCTCACCCATATCGATCGGTTCTTTATTCGTCATCAGCAGAGGCTGGAACGACTCACGGCCATCGCGATTACTCTTCCCGGAATCATTGATACAGAGAATGGTATTGTCCACCGGATGCCATTCTATGAAGACGTGAAAGAGATGCCGCTGGGAGAAGCACTGGAAAAACATACGGGCGTGCCGGTCTATATTCAGCATGATATTAGCGCCTGGACCATGGCGGAGGCACTGTTTGGCGCTTCGCGCGGTGCGCGGGACGTTATTCAGGTGGTGATTGATCATAACGTGGGTGCAGGGGTGATCACCGACGGACGTCTGTTGCACGCGGGCAGCAGCAGTCTGGTTGAAATAGGCCACACTCAGGTCGATCCCTATGGCAAACGCTGTTATTGCGGCAACCATGGCTGTCTGGAAACCATCGCCAGCGTAGAGAGCGTGATGGAGCTGGCCCAGCTGCGACTGAGCCAGTCAATGAGTTCTTCGCTGCACGGCCAGCCGCTCACGATTGACTCGTTGTGCGGCGCGGCGCGGCAGGGCGATCTGCTGGCGAAAGACATCATCACGGGCGTCGGAAATAACGTCGGACGCATACTGGCGATCATGGTCAATCTTTTCAATCCGCAAAAAATCCTCATTGGATCGCCCTTGAATCAGGCGGCAGAGATCTTATTCCCCGCGATTGCAGATTGTATCCGCCAGCAGTCATTACCGGCATACAGTAAAAATATTGCGGTCGAGGGAACCCAGTTTTCTAACCAGGGCACCATGGCCGGGGCGGCACTGGTCAAAGATGCCATGTACAATGGCTCTCTGCTGATTCGCCTGTTACAGGGTTAACTCTTTTCCACTGATCTACGAAAAATTGCGCTATCTCAAGCTGGCGTGTTCGCGCATACCTTAGACTCACTCCACTGAATTATTTAGTTCGTTTATATTTTCAAAGCATAACGGTGGAGTAAGTGATGCTTAAGCGTTTCTTTGTAACGGGTACTGATACCTCTGTTGGTAAAACAGTGGTCTCCCGCGCCTTGCTGCAGGCCCTTGCGGCAAGTGGTAAATGCGTGGCTGGGTACAAACCGGTCGCGAAAGGAAGTAAAGAGACGCCAGAAGGACTACGCAATAAAGATGCGCTGGTTCTTCAAAGCGTCTCAAGCCTTGCGCTGCCTTACGAGGCAGTGAATCCGATTGCGCTGAGTGAAGATGAAAGTAGCGTCGCGCACAGTGGCCTGATCAATTACACCTTGTTATCGAATGGCTTGCTGCATCTCAGCGAGCAGGTCGATCACGTCGTGGTGGAAGGCACGGGTGGCTGGCGAAGCCTGATGAACGACCTGCGCCCCTTATCTGAATGGGTGGTGCAGGAACAACTGCCGGTAGTCATGGTTGTCGGCATCCAGGAAGGGTGTATCAATCATGCATTGCTGACGGCGCAGGCTATTGCGAACGATGGCCTTCCGCTTATCGGTTGGGTGGCGAACCGCATCAACCCGGGCCTGGCACATTATGCCGAGATCATTGACGTCCTGAGCAAAAAATTGCCGGGGCCGCTGGTGGGCGAACTGCCTTATCTGCCGCGCGCCGAGCAGCGCGACCTAACGCCTTACATCGATTTGACGATGTTCGGCGACATGCTCTCCGTAAATCGAGTCGTGGCGTAACGTCCGTGACAGCACGGAGGCGATAACGCAGGCAATCAGTAAACCGGGCAACAGGACATATTGCCCGGTCATTTCACAGACCATCAGCGCAGACATGATCGGCGCGTGCGTGGTCGCCGCAAGCAGGGTCGCCATGCCTGCCAGTCCCGCCAGAATCGCCATATCCGTGCCAGGAAAACCCATCGAAATTATCTGAGCAAACAGCATGCCTGTGGCCATCCCCACGAACAGTGTCGGGGTGAATACCCCACCCGGCGCGCCTGAGCCGCTACTGGCCAGCACGGCCAGCAGTTTGCAGATAACGATGCCGACGAGGGTGGTCAGCAGGGGTGGCGACAGCAAAAACGCCTGCACTACGCTGTATCCATTGCCCCACACCGTCGGGGTCAGCAGAGACAACAGTCCGACGATCAGTCCCCCCAGTGCCAGCTGCCAGGGCGGGGAAAGCTTAAGACGTAAAAAGAGCGAATGGCTGTACTGCATCAGCCACATCAACAGCGGACCACACAATCCGGCCAGCAGACCGGTGCCCACCATCAGGGTATAATCCAGCGCGGTAAGCGTTCCGCTTAGCTGCACGTTGTACAGGGTACTGGCGCCCGGACTCAACAGATGCGTGGTCAACAGTGCCACCACCGCCGCGATGGCAACGGGCCCGAGTGAGGCCAGCATTAAGGTGCCAAAAAGAATTTCCGCAATAAACAGACTGCCCGCCAGAGGTGCGTGATAAGCGCTGGACATACCGGCCGCCGCCCCGCAGGCGATCCACAGCTTCCATTCCGATTTTGGCGTATAACGCCGGGCGAATAACGATGCGGCAAGGGCCGCCAGCAGGATCATTGCTCCTTCGCGCCCGATGGCGCTACCGCTTGAGACCACCAGCAATGAGGCGAGGGATTTGACCAGGCTCCCGCCGTAGTCGAATCGGCCCTCGTCGGTGTCCAGGGCTTCCATGTAATCGGTGGGGGCATGGGGGCGCTGCTGATTCAGACGCTGCCAGCCCCAGAGTAGCAGACCTGCGGCAAGGCCGCCGAGGGCAGGCGTCAGTGCCCGACGCCACGGTGCGAGCTCACTGGCCGCCGCGACCAGGCTTCCGCTGTGATTTCCTAAAAACAGCCCTTCGAGTAAATACATCGAATGGCGAAAAACGGCCACGGCGAGTGCGGCGAGTACGCCAGCCAGGGTGGCAATCAGTAAGCGGCGGAACATCGCGCGAATGTCCGGATACACGTGAAGACGTTGCATGGTGATTCATCAGGCAGGAGCGATACGATAGTGTGCGGTGAAAACGCGAGGTTAGCAAAAGGTATGCGTGCGAAAAAGGGGTACCCGGCATCCGGAAGGAGTGCCGGGCAGGGCGCGTTAACTATCTGAATGGATATTCAGCGCACGTCGCGTTCGCCCAGAGCTCAGGTATTCCGCAATGTAATCCTGCGAAATCTCGCCGTTATAGCGGCCCTCTTCATCGACGATAGGCATCCAGCTGGTATTACTTTCGTAAAGGCGGGAGAGCACCACGCGCAGGTTATCTTCGGCTTTGCCCGTCATGCGGAACGGATGCAGCATGTCCGCACACGTGCCGGTAGCATGGCGTGCTTCACGACGCTTAACAAATCCTAAGGGTTTACCTTGTGCATCCACCACCGTTATCGCGCGGATGTCGTTATCATCCATGGTCGCAAAGGCATCGGTCAGAGAAGTGGATTCACGGACCGTCAGGGTTGGTTGCTGATCGGTGACATCACCCGCAGAGACCAGGAGCAGGCGTTTCAGCGTACGGTCCTGGCCGACAAAGGAGCCGATAAATTCGTTCGCCGGTTTCGCCAGCAGTTCATCGGGGCTGGCGCACTGCACGATGCGTCCCTGACGGAAGACCGCGATGCGATCGCCCAGCTTCAGCGCTTCGTCAATATCATGGCTGACCAGCATGACGGTTTTTTTCAGCTTCCGCTGCATCTCCAGAAACTGATTCTGGATCACTTCACGGTTAATCGGGTCTACCGCGCCGAAAGGCTCATCCATCAGCAGTACCGGAGGATCCGCCGCCAGAGCGCGGATCACACCGATACGCTGCTGCTGACCGCCGGACATTTCACGGGGATAGCGGTTGAGGAATTTATGCGGGTCCATCGCCACCATATCCATCAGCTCTTCGGCGCGAGATTTGCAGCGCGCCTTGTCCCAGCCGAGCATGCGCGGAACGACGGTAATGTTGTCTTCAATGGTCATATTGGGAAACAGACCAATTTGCTGAATAACGTAACCGATATTGCGGCGCAGGGTCACCGTGTCCATGGCGCTGGTATCTTCGCCGTTAATCAGGATCTTGCCGCTGCTCGGGGTAATCAGTCGATTAATCATCTTCAGCGTGGTGGTTTTACCACAGCCCGATGGGCCAAGCAGTACGCACATTTCACCTTCAGGTACGTTCAGATTAACGTTGTCCACGGCCTTAAAGGTCTGGCCGTTTTTCTGTGAAAATTGTTTGGTGAGGTTTTCCAGTTTTATCATTATCGAATCCCCTTTGGAGTCAGTACGATCTGCAATCGATGGAGTAACCAGTCGAGCACAATCGCTAAAAGACAGATCATTAATGCGCCAGCAATTAACATACGAATATCGCTGCCGCCAATACCGTTAAGCAGTAACAGCCCCAGGCCGCCCGCGCCAATGACGGCGGCAATCGCCATCACGCCAATGTTCATCACCACGGCGGTACGGATGCCACCGAATATCACCGGAAGCGCCATTGGAATTTCGACCCAGCGAAGACGCTGCCAGAAGGTCATGCCAATTCCGCGACCCGCTTCACGTAAACCGGGAGGAAGACTGTCGAGGGCGGTGTGGGTGTTACGCACAATCGGCAGTAACGAGTAAAGAAATACTGCGGTGACGGCGGGAAGGGCGCCAATACCCTGACCGACCATCGAAAAGAGCGGGATCATCAGGCCGAACAGGGCAATTGACGGGATGGTCAGGACAATCGTGGCAATCCCCAGCACCGGCGTGGCCAGCCACTTGTGGCGGACAATCAAAATCCCCAGAGGGACGCCGATAACAATCGCCAGCCCAACGGCCAGTGCGACCAGCCACAAATGTTGAAAGGTCAGCGAAAGCAAATAGCCCCAGTTATCAATAATGTAATGAATCGTCTCCATAGCGCCTCCTTACAGCAGCTTTTTGCTTTGCAGGAACTCACGCGAAACCTGCTGGGGTGACTGATGGTCGATATCCACCTTCTTGTTCAGTTCGGTGATAACGTCGTTATTCAACTGGCTCGAGAGGGTATTTAATGCCTCTTCCAGGCCGGGATTGGCCGCCAGCGTGTCTTTACGAACGACTGGCGTCACCGCGTAGCTCGGGAAAAACCCTTTGTCATCTTCCAGGACCTTCAGGTCGAAACCTTTCACGCGGCCATCGGTGGTATAAATCAGTCCCGCATCGACGAAACCGTCGCGCACGGCGTTGTAGACCAGGCCCGGATCCATCTGCCGGATCTGCGGGCGATCCAGCGCCATGTTATAGGCGGCCTGCAGCGGCTTCATGCCATCGCTGCGCCCGGAAAACTCCAGATCCAGCCCCAGCAGCCAGTTGTTATCCGGATCGGTTTGACGAATCTGTTCAATCTTCGCCACCATGTCGGACATCGTATTAATGTGTTCGGCTTCTGCACGTTTGCGCTGCATGGCGAAGGCGTAGGTATTATTCATGTCAGCCGGTTTCAGCCAGACCAGACCGTGTTTTGCATCCAGACGTTTCACCGTTTCATAGGACTCTTGTGGCGACATGCGTTTGTTGATGTGGTTAAAGATAATCAACGAGGTACCGGTGTATTCCCATGTCATATCAATCTGTTTATTGATCATGGCATTTCGGGATATCACCGTGGCGATGTTGGTTTTTGGCTGGACTTCAAAGCCTTTCTTTTGCAGATATTGCACGGTCATCGCCGACAGAATGTGCTGCTCTGTAAAACTTTTGGTGGCCAGAATCAATGGGGCGGCGAGCGTCTGGCTGGAAAAGAGCGCAGCGGCGCACAGGGCCGTCAGGCCAGAAAGCAGTCTCATAAAAGCTCCTTGTTATTGTTATCGTGCGATGTGCGGGCTCATCACACGGCCCAGTAAGGCGAGCAGCGTGTCCAGAATCAGGGCGAATAACGCGGTGGCGGCGGCACCCAGAATCAGCGTCGGGAAGTCGTTGAGGTAAATGCCCGGGAAGATCAGTTCCCCATAACTGCTGGCGCCAATGAGGAAGGCCAGCGGGGCTGTACCGACGTTAATGGCGGTGGCAATACGAATACCTGACAGCATCACCGGCCAGGCATTGGGGATTTCAACCTGGCGCAGACGCTGCCATTTGGTCATGCCGATACCATTCGCGGCTTCCAGCAACGAGGCCGGGACGGAGCACAATCCTGCATAGGTGTTTCGCACAATCGGCAGCAGGGACGCCAGGAACAGAGCGATAATGGCTGGTGTATCACCAATCCCCAGCACGACCATCGCCAGTGCCAGCACGGCCAGTGGAGGCAGAGTATTCCCGACGTTAAAGATCTGCATCACATATTCAGCCATACCGCGTGCGGCGGGGCGGCTCAGCATAATTCCGCTGGGGATCCCTACCAGAAGTGCGAAGAACATGGATGAGAAAACCAAAATCAGATGCTGTTGACCCAGATAGAGCAGATCAACCTGGCGCGCTTTTATCGTCTCAGGCCCAATTCCCCACGTCAGAAGAGCCAGGACCACAGCGATGGCGCCGATAAATAACAGCGTACGTTTCAGTAGTGATGATTGCATTGCGGTGTGTCTCCCTGTGCGCATGCGTTATAGCAACTCATTGATTGCCTGTTGTTATGCCATGTTTCGGCAGGGGTAGATGACCTATAGCAAGCGATTGGGATGGGTTCCAGCGAAGCGGCAAATTAATTTCTTAAGGATAGTAATGTAAACAGGAGGTTATGCCTTATGGCATCAGGGATGAACGCGGTCGGGCAGAATTATCTGAAAGGAGAAGAGTGGAGGTGACGTTGTCACAAAATTAATGTTACCCGCGCGATTTCCGCGCGGGTTAAAGGCTTAGCGGTACAACGTTTTGTCCGCAACGGGGATGAGTAGCGTGGATTGCCAGTCAGCCAGCGTAAGCTGAGCAAGCTTCGCTAAGGCGACATAAAACGGATGACGGGCTTCGTCGATAAATACGGCCAGATAACGATGGCTCCAGGGCAGCAGATGCCAGGCCAGCAATTGATCGCATTCCGCGTCACGCCCGTTCTCAGCCAGCCAGGCGGCGAGCATAAGCAGGGTACCGAAATGGTCTTCGGGTTCGTTTTGTTTCATTTCGAAGGCGATACCGTTTTCTCGCATCCATTGACGCAACGCCAGGGTGGAATCGCCAAACAGAACGGACTCACGATCGAGCCAGACGGAGCCCCACGGCGGTGCAGGCAGCGCCCATGGCCCAATAAACAGACGCTGCCAGGCATCGGGCAACGATTCCTCTGACGGTGTTTTCATCGCCCCGGCAAGCGGTACCAGGCTTTCGGATGGCAACGGCCAGTCTTCATACCAGTCGGTGCAGGTTAACGCGGTTACCAGCGGGGATGCCTGTTCACTGTCAGGGGCGAAATAAAACAATGCACCCAATACCCGGGCGCTAAAAGCGAAAGTCTCGCGTTGTGAAACGTCTCTCATTACTCTGTTCCTTACTCGCACGGCCAGCGCCGTGCGTTTGTATTAACCGGCAACTGCCATACCCACGGTCATGTGTAAACCGTAGAACACACCCCGGCCTATTAATTCACCTGCGATGACCAGCATCAAACCCACGGCCAGCCCGGCAAATTGCGGATCTTTGCGGCGTACCAGCGGGCAGATCCAACACCCCAGTCCGGCAGCAATGAGCGCGATGCGCCAGACCTGAAGCGAACCATAGTCGGGCACCAGCGCACTGGCTTGCTGCACGGCGGTCTGGATCGTCGCCAGTTGATTGCTTTGTAGCACGATTATCGCCACGATGGCGAACAGTGCCAGCACGCTGATTGACGTGCCCCTTGCGCCGTTGAACGGGATTTTTGAAGCGCGCAACAGCAGAGCCGCAAACAGTGGGCCGCTCACCAGAGCCGTCAGGAAGAAGGCCAGCGTGGTATAGCCAGTATACCAGGTCGGCACAGTATCAATCTGGTAAACCCGCGTCATGGCCCAGATAAAGACAATACCTAGCGCCATGCTGACCATAAGCCAGATTTTACCCAGCGCAACGGGCATTTTTCGCAACACTGATAGCAACCACCAGAAGCCACCCACGGCAAAAAAGAGGGAGCCTGCCGCAATCTCGTTACTTAACGCCGAGCTCCCGATGCGATTCAGGGAGTTAAACGCGCGTAAAGGTGAGCCCAAATGCAGCACTGATGCCATAAAGCCAATGCCCATTACCAGCCATAAAAAGAACATGCTGCGCACAAGCCGGTCACGCGCGGCTTCCTCTTTCTCGTTAAACCAGGCGGCTCCGCAGACGATTAACGCCCCGGCCACGCACTGCCCAAAGACGGTGAAAATCACCAGCGGCCATTCATGCCATCCACTTCCCATGTCACACCTCCTTCGGGTTAGCCAGATAGCCGGTGGTATCACCCGTCGGACGGCTATTCGCGTTAGGTTTAATGACAATGCTCGGCCTGGTGAAGTGCGCGGAGGGCAGCGGTGCAACGGCCGCAAGCTCACCATGCTTTTTACGCAGTTCGTCTATCGGACCAAAGTCCAGCGCACGCAGCGGGCAGGACTCGACGCAGATCGGTTTCTTGCCGTCTGCGACGCGAGTATGGCAGCCGTCGCATTTGGTCATGTGACCTTTCGCGGCATTGTACTGCGGCGCGCCGTACGGACAGGCCATATGGCAGTAGCGACAGCCGATGCAGACATCTTCATCCACCACGACAAAGCCATCGTCACGCTTGTGCATAGCCCCGCTCGGACACACTTTGGTGCAGGCCGGGTCTTCACAGTGGTTACAGGCAATCGACAGATAATAGGCAAAGACGTTCTGATGCCAGACGCCGTTGTCTTCCTGCCAGTCGCCCCCCGCGTATTCATAGATCCGGCGGAAGCTGACGTCGGGGGTTAAGTCCTTGTAATCCTTGCAGGCCAGTTCGCAGGTTTTGCAGCCGGTGCAACGACTTGAATCAATAAAAAAGCCATAATGGGTGGTCATCGGTTACTCCTTACGCCTTCTCGATCTGCACCAGATTGGTATGTTGCGGGTTGCCTTTTGCCAGCGGCGAAGGACGATGGGTGGTCAGGGTGTTGATACATGAACCATGATCGACCCGATCTCCCTTCATATTGGCATCGTGCCAGGCGCCCTGGCCCATCGCGCTGACGCCCGGCATAATGCGTGGGGTGACTTTGGCTTCAATGCGCACTTCGCCGCGCGCGTTAAACACCCGTACCAGATCGCCGTTTTTAATGCCGCGTTTTTCAGCGTCAACCGGGTTGAGCCACACCTCCTGACGGCACGCTGCTTTAAGCACATCGATATTGCCGTAGCTGGAGTGGGTGCGGGCTTTATAGTGGAAGCCGAAAAGCTGAAGCGGGAAGCGATCGCGCTCTGGTGCATCCCAGCCGTCGAAGGTCGAGGCGTAGACCGGAAGAGGGCTGATCGTCTCGTCTTTTTCCAGCTCCCAGGTACGGGCGATTTCCGCCAACTGGCTGGAGTAGATTTCGATTTTACCCGACGGTGTTTTCAGCGGATTGGCCTGCGGGTCGTCGCGGAATTTCTTGTAGGCGACAAAATGGCCTGCCGGATCTTTTCGTTTATAAATCCCCATTTTTTTCAGCGCGTCATAGGACGGCAGTGTGGGATCTTTCTCCAGCATTTTGGCGTACAAAAACTGTAACCACTGCTCTTGCGTACGTCCTTCAGTAAATCGCTGATAAATATCTGGCCCCAGGCGTTTCGCCACTTCACTCATGATCCAGTAGATCGGTTTGCGCTCAAACTTCGGTGCGGTGACGGGCTGAAGGAAGATCAGATAACCCATGTTGCCCGCGTAGTCATTTGGAATAATGTCTTCCTGCTCAACGGTCATTAAATCGGGCAGCAGGAGGTCAGCATATTTTGCCGACGAGGTCATAAAGTTATCGATCACCACAATCATTTCGCACTGTTTATCGTCCTGCAAAATGTCGTGTGTCTTATTAATGTCGGAGTGCTGATTAATGATGGTGTTACCGGCATAGTTCCAGATAAATTTAATGGGCACATCGAGTTTGTCTTTGCCGCGCACGCCGTCGCGCAGCGCCGTCATTTCTGGCCCGCGCGCGATGGCATCCGTCCAGCTAAAGCAGGAAATTTGGGTTTTAACCGGATTATCCGGCAGCGGCATACGTTCAATCGTGATGGTGTAGGTCGATTCACGTGCGCCGCTGTTCCCGCCGTGAATCCCCACGTTACCGGTTAAAATCGGCAGCATGGCAATGGCACGCGCGGTGAGTTCGCCATTGGCCTGGCGCTGCGGTCCCCATCCCTGGCAGATGTACGCCGGTTTGGTGCTGCCGATTTCACGGGCAAGCTGAATAATTCGCGATGCAGGAATCCCGGTTATCCGCGATGCCCATTCCGGCGTTTTTGCGATGCCGTCGTCACCGGTGCCCAGAATATAGGCCTTGTAATGCCCGTTGGCAGGCGCGCCTTCCGGCAGCGTTTTTTCATCATAACCGACGCAGTATTTATCCAGGAAAGGCTGATCGACCAGATTCTCGGTGATTAATGTCCACGCCATACCCGCGACCAGCGCAGCGTCGGTGCCCGGGCGAATCGGGATCCACTCATCTTCACGCCCTGCGGCGGTGTCGGTATAGCGTGGATCGATAACAATCATGCGCGCGTTGGAGCGTTCACGCGCTTGCTCCAGAAACCAGGTGATCCCGCCGCCGCTCATGCGAGTTTCTGCCGGGTTATTCCCGAACATCACCACCAGTTTACTGTTTTCAATATCGGAGGTGCTGTTGCCATCATTGGTGCCGTAGGTATACGGCATGGCGCAGGCAATTTGTGCAGTGCTGTAGGTGCCGTAATGGCTGAGGAAACCGCCATAGCAGTTCATCAGACGGGCAACTAACGAGGCATAGGGTGATGAACGGGTGATGTTACCGCCCACGATCCCGGAGGAGTAGTTGATATACACCGCTTCGTTGCCGTACTTCGCTACCACGTCTTTCAGGCTCTTGCTGAGGATATCCAGTGCTTCGTCCCAGCTGATGCGTTCGAATTTGCCTTCGCCCCGTTTACCGGTGCGTTTCATGGGATAATTCAGGCGATCGGGATGGTTGATACGCCGACGAATCGAACGGCCACGCAGGCAGGCGCGCACCTGATGATCCCCGTAAATATCCTCGCCGGTATTATCGGTTTCGACCCAGTACACTTCCTCATCGCGCACATGCAGCCGTAACGCGCAGCGGCTGCCACAGTTGACGGAACATGCGCCCCAGACCACTTTATCATCCGCAGGGTTCAGGGCGTGTTGCACGGCTGCCGCCGCGCTTTTGAGGCCGAAGGGGAGAGAAAGCCCCCCGGCGGCGAGCGCCAGTGAGCCAATTGCAGTGGATTTAACCAGAGATCGACGGCTGATCCCGCCGGTATGTTCGACATCGGACATGACTCACTCCATCATTGTTGTTGCGTATTATTTAGCGACGTTATTACAACCGAGCTAATGATAATGATGGAGTGAGTGTTACTTATTCAGGAGTAGTAAGTATTAATCCGTGTCAATACAAAGGGTATTGAGGGAAAAATTATAAAATTATTGTGGTTCGGTTGGCGCATTGCCCTGGGTGCTGGCACCGCTGGTCCGGGTGTACAGAATCTTAAAGGTATCATTTGCACAGTGACCCACCACCTGCGCATCAGGTTGATCGGCCTGATCGTTTGGCACAATATTGAGGGTGAAACCTGATTCAGGCACACCATTCTGGATAATGCGCTGCTGAATATCGCTTTTAACGCGTTCGCATGAATCGGGGGCTGCCAGGGCTGAAGAAGAGACGCCAGCCAGCATCAGGGCGGTAATCCAGGTTAACCTTTTCATATCAAGCTCCTTTGTCTGTATGTAGGTTAATTTTAGCAGATTTAGTGTAAATGACTGTATTTGCTAATATGATTGGGAATTATCTCCACGCAACGGTGAAAATGTGAAGAAACTTGCAGTGACAATCGCGTTGGCAGCTTTGCTGGCAGGCTGTGACAACAGCTCTGCGCCGCTGTCCTTCACCCCTGAAATGGCCAGCTTTTCGAATGAATTTGACTTCGATCCGCTGCGCGGACCGGTGAAAGATTTTACCCAGACGCTGATCAATGAAAAAGGTGAAGTCAGCAAACGTGTCACGGGCACAGTATCGACAGAAGGCTGTTTCGATACTCTCGAATTGCACGATCTGGAGGCCAATACCGGCATGGCCCTGGTTCTGGACGCCAACTTTTATCGCGATGCCGAAACACAGCAGCAGAAGATCAAGCTGCAGGGCAAATGCCAGCTCGCCGAATTACCCGCTGCGGGCGTGAGCTGGGATACCGACGATCAGGGTTTTATCGTCCGTGCCCATGGCAAAGAGATGGAGGTGAAATACCGTTATGACGCGGATGGCTATCCGTTAGGCAAAACCACGGTATCGGGCGATCAGCAGTTGTCCATAGCGGCGACCCCGTCGAAAGATAAACGTAAAAAGCTCGACTACTCCGCGGTAAGCCTGCTTAACAATAAACCCCTGGGCAGCGTCAAGCAGAGCTGTGAATACGATCGTCATCACAATCCGGTCAGCTGCGAACTGGTTATCCAGGATAAAAGCGTGAAGCCGGCCGTTGAACACCGCTATACGATCAAAAACAGTATTGATTACTACTAACAGAAGATGAAACCGCGCAGGTTACTGCGCGGTCGGTTTCAGCAGGGTACTGCCCGGTGCTTTATTTTGAGCCAGGTGCTGGTGCTGGAAAATGCACATGCGAATGGTGTTGCGGTACTCGCCGTTAATAAAGAACTCGTGAATCAGTTCACCTTCGACCATAAAGCCCAGTTTACGGTAGATATGAACGGCTTTTTCATTCTCTTTATCCACGATCAGGTACAGCTTGTAGAGGTTGAGAACGTTAAAACCATAATCCATGGCCAGCCTGGCTGCACGAGAAGCCAGCCCTTTGCCCTGATATTCCGGGGAAATAATAATCTGGAATTCAGCGCGGCGATGGACATGGTTAATTTCCACCAGCTCTACCAGCCCGGCTTTTTCACCGTCACACTCCACCACAAAACGGCGCTCGCTCTGATCGTGGATGTGCTTGTCGTAAAGATCGGACAGCTCAACAAACGCCTCGTAAGGCTCTTCAAACCAGTAACGCATGACGCTGGCGTTGTTATCGAGCTGATGCACGAAGCGGAGATCTTCACGCTCCAGCGGTCGTAATTTTACGGATAAAGTCGTCGGCATAATCATCCTTTCAGGCCGGGTTTATTACTGTGCCAGAGTGCGCCCGGTGCGGCGGTCCAGACAACGCAGCGTGTTGGGTTCCCAGTAAGCGTTCACGTTCGCGCTTTGCTGACACTTATCGCGCGCATCAAAAGCGACGTCTTCTTTATCCCACTCTTTTTCGGCACGTTTGTTCACTTTCTGACGAAGGTTGCGGGTGTCATTCCACTGTTCTTTATCCATAGCGGCATTCTGGCGACTTTGCGCGCTGTCACCTGATTCAATGACCAGTTTGCTGGTTTCAGCAGAAACCGGCGCGGTGAACGCAAACGTGGTCAACGAAAGCATCGCCGCCAGACAGAAGCCTTTGCTTAATGTACTCATTGCATGTTCCTTATCGTGGTGCAGACAAACAGTTTATCTGAGGCAATTCTACACGCAATCTCGGGTATGATGTTTAAATCAATCCTCACCCAATGTTGAAAATGATCAAAACAACACTGCTTTTTTTTGTAACGGCATTATGCGAAATCCTCGGCTGCTTCTTACCCTGGCTATGGTTAAAAAAAGGCGCATCAATAGGGCTGTTGATCCCCGCAGCGGCGGCGCTGGCACTTTTTGTGTGGCTGTTAACGCTTCATCCCGCCGCGAGCGGGCGCGTGTATGCCGCTTACGGTGGGGTCTATGTCTGCACGGCGCTACTCTGGCTGCGCGTGGTGGATGGTGTCAAACTCAGCCCTTATGACTGGGCAGGGGCGCTGATTGCCTTATGCGGGATGTTAATTATTGTTGCGGGCTGGGGGCGCGCCTAAGCGCCTTTGTTTTGTGATCCAGGGATGATTTTTTGATCATTATACTTGTATGGTAGTAGCTCAGTTGGTTAAGTTTCTTACATCACAACGAACGATGTAAGGAAAAGGATTATGAAGATTGTCGGGGCTGAAGTGTTTGTTACCTGCCCGGGGCGCAATTTTGTCACCCTAAAAATCACCACCGACGAGGGTATCGTGGGCCTCGGGGATGCCACCTTAAATGGCCGCGAGTTATCCGTCGCCTCTTATCTGGAAGATCACCTGTGCCCGCAGTTGATTGGGCGCGATGCGCATCGTATCGAGGATATCTGGCAATTCTTTTATAAAGGTGCTTACTGGCGTCGCGGACCGGTCACCATGTCGGCGCTTTCCGCCGTGGACATGGCGCTGTGGGATATCAAAGCGAAGGCCGCGGGTATGCCGCTTTATCAGCTTCTGGGTGGGGCCTCCCGTGAAGGGGTTATGGTGTATTGCCATACCACCGGTCATACCATTGACGATGTGCTGGAAGATTACGCCCGCCATAAAGAGATGGGTTTTAAAGCCATCCGCGTGCAGTGCGGCGTGCCGGGAATGAAAACCACCTACGGCATGTCGAAAGGAAAAGGGCTGGCGTATGAACCTGCCACCAAGGGCAACTGGCCTGAAGAGCAGTTATGGTCGACGGAGAAGTACCTCGATTTCACGCCAAAGCTGTTTGATGCCGTGCGCAATAAATTTGGTTTTGACGAACACCTTTTGCATGACATGCACCACCGGCTGACGCCAATAGAAGCGGCGCGTTTTGGTAAGAGCATCGAAGCGTACCGAATGTTCTGGATGGAAGATCCGACGCCCGCAGAGAATCAGGCCTGTTTCCGTCTTATTCGTCAACATACCGTCACTCCGATCGCCGTCGGCGAAGTCTTTAACAGTATCTGGGATTGCAAGCAGCTCATCGAAGAGCAACTGATCGATTATATCCGGACCACCATTACCCATGCGGGCGGTATTACCGGAATGCGGCGGATCGCCGACTTTGCCTCGTTGTACCAGGTGCGCACCGGATCGCATGGCCCATCGGATCTGTCGCCGATTTGCCATGCTGCCGCGCTGCACTTTGACCTGTGGGTGCCCAACTTTGGCGTGCAGGAATACATGGGCTACTCCGAGCAGATGCTTGAGGTCTTCCCCCACAGCTGGACCTTTGATAATGGCTATATGCATCCTGGCGATAAACCGGGCCTGGGTATTGAATTTGACGAAAAGCTGGCTGCGAAATATCCCTACGACCCGGCGTATTTACCGGTAGCTCGTCTGGAAGATGGCACCTTGTGGAACTGGTAAGACAGGAGCGAACAATGAAAAGCATAGTGATTCAACAGCCGAACGACCTGGCGATTGAAACGCGTCCTTTCCCGGAACCGGTGGCGGGGGATGTGCGGGTCCGTATTACGCTCGCCGGGATTTGCGGCTCTGACAGCCACATTTATCGCGGCCACAATCCATTTGCAAAATATCCGCGCGTTATCGGCCATGAGTTCTTTGGTGTCATCGATGCCGTGGGCGAGGGCGTGGACCAGGCCCGTCTGGGTCAGCGCGTCTCGGTCGATCCGGTGATCAGTTGCGGAACGTGTTACCCCTGTTCGGTGGGCAAGCCGAACGTCTGCACCTCGCTGGTGGTGCTGGGCGTGCACCGCGACGGCGGGTTTAGTGAATATGCTGTGGTGCCCGCTAAAAATGCATGGCCTGTTCCCGATGAGATCCCCGATGAACATGCAGTGATGATTGAACCTTTCACCATTGCAGCAAACGTCACGGGCCACGCGCAGCCAACGGAACAGGATGTGGCGCTGATCTACGGTGCAGGGCCGATGGGGCTGGTGACGGTCCAGGCATTGAAAGGCGTGTATAACGTGAAACAGGTCATCGTGGTCGACAGAATTGACGAGCGGCTGGCAATGGCGCAGCGCAGCGGTGCGGACTGGGTATTCAATAATCGCGATCAACCCGTGGCGGCGGCATTGGCAGAAAAGGGGATTCAACCCACGTTGATTATCGACGCGGCCTGCCATCCGTCAATATTGCAGGAAGCGGTTAGCCTGGCATCACCGGCAGCGCGCATCGTGCTGATGGGCTTCTCCAGCGAGCCGAGTCAGGTGGTTCAGCAGGGGATTACCGGCAAAGAGCTGTCCATCTTCTCTTCGCGCCTGAATGCTAATAAGTTCCCGGTTGTGATCGACTGGCTGCAAAAAGGGCTGATTGATCCCAACAAACTCATTACCCATCGCTTTGACTATCACCACGTAACAGACGCCATCGAACTGTTTGAGAAGGATCAGCGGCAGTGCTGCAAGGTCTTACTCACGTTCGCACAATAACAACTGACGCGGTTAAGAGCCTGCAACGACAGGCTCTGAGTGGTACGCATCTTACCTTTTAGAGATAGCCATTATGACGCAAGTACAACCTCAAAGAACGACGACCGATCTGGTGAAAGCCGCCGTTTCCGGCTGGCTTGGTACCGCACTGGAGTTTATGGATTTCCAGCTTTATTCGCTGGGTGCGGCGCTGGTGTTCCATGAAATCTTCTTCCCCGAACAGTCCGCCGCGATGGCCTTGATCCTGGCAATGGGTACCTACGGCGCTGGATACATCGCCCGCATCGTGGGGGCCTTTATTTTTGGCCGAATGGGTGACCGCATTGGCCGTAAGAAAGTGCTGTTTATTACCATTACTATGATGGGGATCTGTACAACGCTCATCGGGGTCTTACCCACTTACGCGCAGATCGGCATTTTTGCACCAGTACTGCTGGTCACGCTGCGTATCATCCAGGGGCTGGGCGCAGGGGCAGAGATCTCTGGCGCAGGCACTATGCTGGCGGAATACGCGCCAAAGGGCAAACGCGGCATTATCTCCTCGCTGGTGGCGATGGGCACCAACTGCGGTACCCTGAGCGCCACGGCGATCTGGGCGGTGATGTTCTTTGCGCTGGACCGCGAAGAGCTGGTTGCCTGGGGATGGCGCATTCCTTTCCTCGCCAGTGTGGTGGTCATGATATTTGCCATCTGGCTGCGTATGAACCTGAAAGAAAGCCCCGTTTTTGAGAAGGTGAACGATACGCAAAACGATGCGGTAGCTGACGCGCAGGAAACCTCTTTGGGGGCAATGTTCAAAAGCAAATCCTTCTGGCTCGCCACCGGGCTGCGTTTTGGTCAGGCAGGCAACTCAGGGCTGATTCAGACCTTCCTCGCCGGTTATCTGGTGCAAACGCTGCTGTTTGATAAAAGCATTCCGACCGACGCGTTGATGATCAGTTCCATTCTCGGGTTTATCTCGATTCCGCTGCTGGGGTGGTTGTCCGATAAGGTGGGGCGTCGTGTGCCGTACATTATCCTTAATATTTCCGCCATTATTCTGGCCTGGCCGATGTTGTCGATTATCGTCGATAAAAGCTACAGCCCAGGGGTCATCATGATGTCGATCATTGTGATACACAACTTCGCGGTACTGGGCCTGTTCGCGCTGGAAAACATCACAATGGCCGAGATGTTTGGCTCACGTAATCGCTTTACGAGAATGGCGATTTCTAAAGAGGCCGGTGGGCTGGTTGCGGTGGGGTTTGGTCCGGTCCTGGCGGGGATTTTCTGCAACATGACCGGTTCCTGGTGGCCGATTGTGGCGATGCTGGTCGTTTATTCACTGATCGGTCTCCTCGCAGCGATTTTGATGCCCGAAGTGCGCGATCGTGACCTGAGCCTCGCGGAGGACGCAGCGGAGGCACCCGGCAAGGGGGCGGTGACGTACGGCGCGTTGAATACGCATCGATAGGATTTTGGTTTACAACATTAGAGACTTGTCACACAGCTTTGAATTCATGTCACACCACATGAACAAAAGTTAATGTAAATCAATATCTGAACGTTGAGTATGAGTATGGTTAATGGCAGTTATTTTTTACCTCAACTGCCATTCTAGTTGGTGTAGTCAGCAGGCGCTACCGTCCGTCAGGGCGGCAGTGAATCACAGCATTTACCTAACGAGTCACAATCATGGAAAACCGGTTATTACAGGCGAAAGCCACGCTTCCTCAGTACGATCGCAACACCCTGAAAGCGCGAATGGTCCATCTTGGCTTTGGCGCCTTCCATCGGGCACATCAGGCGGTCTATTCCGATATTCTGGCGGCGGAACACGGTAGCGACTGGGGTTACTGCGAAGTTAACCTGATTGGCGGCGAGCAACAAATCGCCGATCTTAAGGCACAAGATAATCTCTACTCCGTGGCGGAGATGTCTGCCGATGCCTGGACCGCCCGCGTGGTAGGGGTGGTGAAAAACGCGCTGCATGCGCAGGTTGATGGTCTGGAAACGGTGCTCTCAGCACTGTGCGAGCCGCAGGTAGCGATTGTTTCCCTGACCATTACCGAAAAAGGCTATTGCCATGCGCCGGCGACCGGGCAGCTTATGCTCGATCATCCGCTGATTGCCGCCGATCTGCAAAATCCGCATCAGCCGAAATCCGCTCCGGGTGTGGTGGTTGAAGCGTTGGCCCGCCGCAAAGCCGCAGGTCTGCCCGCCTTTAGCGTTATGTCCTGTGACAACATGCCGGAAAACGGTCATGTGATGCGCAACGTAACGCGCGCGTATGCCGCCGCCGTCGACCGCGAGCTGGCCGAGTGGATTGATGCTCACGTTACCTTCCCGTCCACCATGGTCGATCGTATTGTTCCCGCCGTAACGCCTGATACCCTGGACAAAATTGAACGTATTACCGGCGTTCGCGATCCGGCGGGCGTGGCATGCGAGCCGTTCCGCCAGTGGGTTATTGAAGATCATTTTGTCGCCGGTCGCCCGGAATGGGAAAAAGCAGGCGCAGAGCTGGTAAAAGATGTCGTGCCCTTTGAAGAGATGAAGCTGCGTATGCTCAACGGGAGCCACTCTTTCCTGGCCTACCTGGGCTATCTGGCAGGCTATGCCCACATTAACGACTGTATGGAAGATGAAAACTACCGTCATGCCGCACATGCTCTGATGCTGGATGAACAGGCTCCGACGCTGAAGGTAAAAGGGGTGGATCTTGCCGGTTATGCTGACCAGCTGATCGCGCGCTATAGCAACCCTGCGTTGCAGCACCGGACCTGGCAAATTGCCATGGATGGCAGTCAAAAACTCCCGCAGCGTATGCTGGATTCCGTGCGCTGGCATCGTGTCCATCAAAAAGCCTTCACGCTGCTGGCCCTGGGGATTGCCGGATGGATGCGCTATGTTGGCGGCGTCGATGAGCGCGGCAACCCGATTGAGGTCTGCGATCCTTTACTGTCCGTGATTCAGGACGCCGTTAAAGGCAGTGAGGAAGGGGCACAACGCGTCACAGCACTGCTGCAAATTCAGGCCATTTTTGGCGAAGAGTTGCCGCAGGATGCCGTTTTTGTTGAGGCGGTGATGAAAGCCTATCAGACATTAGTGGAGAAGGGCGCGAAAGCGACCGTGGCACAGTATATGGCGCAACGGTAATACCGTCGATGCCGCCGGAAACGGCGGCATCACGTTGCATGCTTAGTGCATGCCGAGGCGAATCAGTTCAATCGGTTCAAATTTCCCTTCACACCCTTCCACTTCTACCGTTTTGCTGCGACGGATCTGCGCGGCATCCAGCCCTTCACTATGAATGGCTTTAATCACGCCGGTGTGTCCGGTGCCATTAATCATCACGCGGCTGCCGGTAGTAATCGCATTTCGGTTACGGTCATAGGTCATCATGGTTATATCTCCTCTCAAGCTTACCCGTTACGGCTAAATACAGGTGCTGCCGTCTACGGGAAACTATAAATACGCCTTTTACGTTTTTCATTTTTTGTTTTTGATCAAACTCACACTTTTTTCTTCTTTCAGGGGCGTATTGACCTGGGTTGACAAACCAGACAATTATTTGCGTTTGCTGATAATGACACTGTGCAACCGTTTAGGCTTCGTTTCATTAATACATGTCACTCTGAATCCAGACAAACGACGTGGATATCGTTAAAAGGAGTAGGGCTTATGTATAAGAAGATATTGATGCCTGTTGATGTGTTCGAAATGGATTTGAGCGACAAAGCAGTGCGCCACGCAGAGTTTCTGGCGAAGGCCGACAACGCAACCATTACGCTGTTTAACATCCTTCCCAACAGCAGCCGTTCCTTGCTGCGCGGCTTTAACGCAGATATTAAAAAGTTTGAAGCCTTTATGGTGGAAGAGTCAGAAAAGAAAATGAATAACCTGAAGCGGTTATTCGATCTCCCACCGGAGAAGATTGACACCCTTGTTCATTTTGGCAACGTCCGCGATGAAATTATCGCCATGAGTGATAAAGGGGAATATGACGTTATTGTCATTGGTTCGAAAACGCCAGGATTATCAACGCACCTGTTAGGGTCCAATGCCGAGTCGGTATTACGCTACGCCAAAATTCCGGTGCTGGTGGTACGTTGAAATAAATGCCGCATCCCGGTAATTAAGCGGGATGCGGTAAGTTTTACTCTTCGGAAAACCACTCGCTGTTTTCCTGACGAATTAATTGCACAGATTCGCCAATCTCCTGTAAATGCAACGTCATCGCTTTTTCTACCGCGTCGCCATCGCGTTTCTCCAGCGCGGCGAAAATATCATGATGCTGGCGCAGCAGCATATCCGGCGGTGAAACGTGATCAAGGCTCATATACCTAACGCGGTCAATTGTCGCTTTAATGTTTTCGATGGTATCCCATGCCAGTTGGCAATCGGCGATCAGCGCCAGTTTCTGATGAAACTCATCGTCCAGCTGGAAAAAGTCATTGAGCTGCTTGCGTTCAATCGCAATACGTTGCTGATGAAGGTTCTGCTCCAGCAAATAACACTGATGATCGTCCACCAGCGAGGCGGCACGCCTGACGACGGCGCATTCGATGGCCTGGCGGACGAAACAGCCGTTTCGCACCTGTGACAGGGAAATTTTATTAACGTAGCTACCGCGCTGCGGGCGGATCTGAATCAAGCCATTTTCAGCCAGTTTAATAAACGCTTCGCGCACTGGCTGACGTGAAACGTCAAAACGCACCGACACCTCTTTTTCTGAAAGCGGCGTTCCAGGTGGGATCAGGCAATGCACAATATCCCGGCGCAATATACGGTAGATTTGTTGATTAACGGGCTGGGTGGGATTCAGTTGCGATTCAGCGGCCATGGCATGTGATGTCTCAGAGAGTTAACCCTTGAATACTACCATTCTTTTGCCTGGCATCCCATACCCGACCCGCAGGCCGGGCAGGAGATATCAGCCGCGATGCACGCTTAAGCCTGCAAAGCTCTGGCTGACTGGCATGATTTCGAGGGAGTTAATGTTAACGTGCTTAGGCAGGGTCGCTACCCACCACACCGCCTCGGTTACATCTTCCGGGGTCAGGGCTTCGGTGTTTTCGTACGTTTTACCCGCCTTCGCATCATCCCCTTTAAAGCGGACATTAGAGAATTCGGTGCCGCCGACCAGACCCGGCTCGATATCGGTGACGCGAATCGCGGTGCCGTGCAGATCGGTACGCAGATTCAGGCTGAACTGACGGACAAAGGCTTTGGTTGCGCCGTAGACGTTGCCGCCCGCGTAAGGCCAGCTGCCCGCTGTCGAGCCAATGTTAATCACATGACCCCGGTTGCGCTCAACCATACCCGGCAGCACGGCGCGGGTCATATACACCAGGCCTTTGTTGTTGGTGTCGATCATGTTTTCCCAGTCTTCTACGCTGGCTTTATGCGCAGGCTCCAGGCCTAACGCCAGACCAGCATTGTTGACCAGCACGTCGATCGCTTTCCATTCAGCCGGCAGGTTTGCCATCATCTCTTCGATGGCGGCGCGATTACGCACGTCAAGTTGTGCGGTCAGAATGCTATCGCCCAGCTCGTCTTTCAGCTCCTGCAAACGCTCCTGACGACGGCCGGTAGCAATCACTTTGTGCCCGTTGGCGACGAAGCGACGCGTGATGCTTTCACCAAAACCCGCCGTTGCCCCAGTCACTAATATAATCATCTCACTGTTCCTCAACGCTTTTTGTGTTGTACTACCATAGCACGCGCTGGCGCACCGCGTTAAGGCAACTTTTGTTACACCCTGCACGCCAGTTATTGCAGCCTGTTGCGTGCTGGCCTACTCTGGGTGAATGACCCGTTCTCAGGAGTAAAAAATGTCGGTTTCTAACCCTTTTTTTGAAGTCAGTTATTTGCCTTATCAGGCCCCTCGCTTTGATGTTATTGAAGATGCGCACTATCGTCCGGCATTTGACGAAGCCCTGCGCCAGAAGCGGGCCGATATCGCGGCCATTATTGCTGACACCGCCGCCCCTGATTTTACGAATACCGTTCTTGCCCTGGAGAAAAGCGGGGCGATGCTGTCGCGCGTGAGCAGCGTCTTCTTTGCGATGACCTCTGCGCATACCAACGATTATCTCCAGGAGCTGGATGAAGCGTTCTCCACGGAACTTGCCGATCTGGCCAATGAAATCTGGCTGAACGAAACACTTTTTGCCCGCGTCGAACGCGTTCGTGAGAACCCGGCGGCCCTTGATGATGAATCCCGACGCCTGGTTGAGGAGATGTATCAGCGCTTTGTTCTGGCGGGTGCACAACTCCCGCAAGAACAAAAAACTGAACTGAAGGCGCTTAACACCGAGTCGGCCTCATTGACCAGTCAGTTTAATCAGCGGCTGCTTGCCGCCGATAAAGCGGGCGGGCTGGTGGTGGATTACCGTCATCAGCTTGAGGGAATGAGTGCAGAAGAAATTGCCACTGCCGCGCAGGCGGCGGCTGAGAAAGGCTTAACCGATCGCTGGTTTATTCCTTTGCTTAATACGACACAGCAACCGGCACTTGCCGTGCTTCAGGATCGTCAGACGCGTGAAAATCTCTTCAGGGCAGGCTGGAACCGCACGCAAAAAGGCGATGAAAACGACACGCGCAAGCTGGTGTTGCGACTTGCAGCGCTTCGCGCCCGCCAGGCACAACTGCTGGGTTTTGACAGCTACGCCAGCTGGAGCACGGCCGATCAAATGGCGAAAACGCCTCAGGCCGCGCTGGACTTTATGCGGGGTATCGTCCCGGCGGCACGCAGACGAGCAGAAAGCGAGCAGGCAGATATTCAGACTGTTATCGACAACGAGCAGGGTGGATTTAAGGCCGAGGCATGGGACTGGGCCTATTACGCCGAGCGTGTCCGTCTGGGAAAATATGCGCTGGACGAGTCACAGATCAAACCCTATTTTGCGCTGAACACGACCCTTGAGAAGGGCGTATTCTGGGCGGCCAGTCAGCTGTTTGGCCTCCGTTTTGTCGAACGGTTCGATATCCCGGTTTATCACCCCGATGTGCGCGTCTGGGAAATTTTTGATGAAAACGGGGAAGGGATGGCGCTGTTCTACGGCGATTTCTTTGCCCGGGATTCAAAAGGCGGCGGTGCGTGGATGGGCAATTTTGTCGAACAGTCGCATGAGTTTGCATCACGCCCGGTCATCTACAACGTCTGCAATTACCAGAAACCCGCCAGTGGCCAGACGGCCTTGCTGTCATGGGATGATGTGATCACGTTGTTCCATGAATTTGGTCATACCCTGCACGGACTCTTTGCCAACCAGCGTTTTGCAACGCTTTCCGGCACCAATACCCCGCGTGATTTTGTTGAATTCCCTTCGCAAATCAACGAACACTGGGCCAGTCATCCGCAGGTCTTCGCACATTATGCGCGACATTACCAGACCGGCGAGCCCATGCCGGACGCGCTGCGCGAAAAAATGCTCGCCGCTACGCAGTTTAATAAAGGGTACGACATGACAGAGCTGCTCAGCGCAGCCCTTCTCGACATGAACTGGCACGGGATTTCAGCTCAGACCAGTGTGACCAGCGTCGAGACGTTTGAGTCTGAGGCCCTGAAAAAAGAGGGGCTGGATCTGTCTGCCGTCCCGCCACGCTATCGCAGCAGCTATTTTGCCCATATCTTCGGCGGCGGCTATGCGGCGGGGTATTACGCTTATCTGTGGACGCAAATGCTAGCGGACGATGGCTATCAGTGGTTTGTCGAACAGGGCGGATTAACCCGTGAGAACGGGCAAAAATTCCGCGAGGCGATTTTGTCGCGCGGGAACAGCACTGATTTAGCTGAACTTTATCGCCAGTGGCGCGGACACGATCCGCAGATTGAACCGATGCTGGAGAATCGTGGATTGAGCGAGTAGAGCTATGCTTGCCAAAAAACAGAACCGGGCGTGATGCCCGGTTTTTTAATGGACTTTTTCTTCCCCAAAACGCCCCCAAAATAAATCCTTAAATTCTGCGAAATTGGCAGGGGGAGACGGCCCCACTTTTCACGTCGCTCTCTCAGAAATGCCCATGGCATGTTAGACAAAACATTTCAGCAGGTAAATCAGCGTATTCTGGCCTGCGAATGACGACTACCCTTCAAGCCACATATCCGCTTCTTCAAACATTTCCTGAACCACTCTGCTGATCTGCTCTTTCTCATGTTTACTGGCGTCGGTGTTAATCGCAGGGAGCGTCATCATCGGCTTAACCCGAACCTCTGCGTCGGCAAAGATACGATGCACTCTTTTAGTCAACTCGCGATGAATGATCTCTTTGGCGCCGGGCAAACCCTCAAAATTCCTTTTGTCATAAACGAGTTCCACAAACATGCTTTACTGCCTCTTAACTGGGGGGGATGACAGTGTAACCTGTATGCATAAACAGTATCAATGCGCATGAGTTTAATCTGCCGGAATCAGGATGGACGTACAGTGAAAGAACTGCGTGGAACACTCTTTCTTGAGTCCAGCACGTTGACACCTTTACTGAAGCGGCTGGAGACAGCGGGATTTATCACCCGGACACGCAATCCGAAGGATGAACGCGAAGTGCTTATCCACCTGACAGAGAAGGGGGAGGCGTTAAGAAGCGAGGCCAGTACGATAACGAGCTGTATTGTCGATACGCTGGGAATGGACGCGGGCATCAAAGCCTCAGTCGATAAGATTCGTGACAAGATCCACAGAGAGGAAAAACCGAAGAGCAATACCTCTTCCTGATGTCAGTTTTTGAGTGCCTGGCGCGACTACGCCAGGCTATAGAGCGTTTCGTCAGCTACGTCATTCTTGTTGGGGAAATGGGGGGAGAGCGTCCGTTTTGTGCTCGCAGCGGACCTTCTGCTCAGTTAGTTTGGCCGCTTTGTGCCAGGAGCGAACTGTTCAGCAACATATTGCTGAAAGAATCTAACATGTGTAGAGACAATCTAAGTTCCTCAACAGATTAACAAAGACAGGTAGAGTCCTACCGGTCCCGGCCAGCAAAGGTTAATACTTCTAAGGTTTTAAGAGATAAACAGGCTCAGAACCAACACCATCCCCAAGCCGACCACAGAATTAATTAACTCCAGCAAACCCCAGGTTTTAAAGGTATCTTTCATTGAGATCCCAAACGTTTCCTTAAACAAAAGGAAACCGCCATCGTACATCAGCGTGATGGTATTGCTTCCGCAAGCGACAGCAAGGCACATCAGCGCCGGATTGAGGTTAAACGCGCTAACCATTGGTGCAACAATTCCGGCAGAAGTAATAGCCGCTACTGCGCCCTGTCCTGTGAGGATTCTGATAATCGCCGTAATTATCCACGCCACGATAAACGGCGACAACGGAACATCACTCATAATCGTTACGATGTGATCACCTACGCCGGAAACGACAATCACCTGTTTAAGAATGCCGCCCGCGCTTATCACAAATAAGACGTTAGCGATTTTTGCAATCGCGTCACTCACACAGTAGGTAACATCATCCGCTTTCATGCCACGTTGCACGCCGAGGAACCACACAGCAGCGAGCGTGGCCAGTAGCATGCTGATCTCAGCACTGCCCAAAAAGGTACACAGTTTTACCAGCTCGGAGTCAGTTGGCATAAATCCTTTAACGATAGAGGCTACAATCATCAATACAGCCGGGATCAGAGGAATTAAGATACTGATGCCGAAAGAGGGTAGTTCCTGCGAGGTTTTTTCCTTAACCGGTTTTAACAGAGAGTTCAGCGGGATCGTCTTGATACCTGGTAGATACTTCGGCAGTAAAATACCTGCGCAGAACAGTGCAGGGAGGATAACTAAAACGCCATATAGATAGACTTGCACAATATCGGCGTTAAAGGCGCTAATAAGCGCTACTGGACCTGGCTGCGGCGGGAAAAGACTGTGGCCCATTGTTGCCCCTACAACCGTTGGGACAACTAATTTCATATACGGAATATTAGCTTTTTTAGCTATGTTTAATACCAATGGCATAGCAATGAGGAACGCCACTTCGTAAAACATTGCAATGCCAAAAATGACACCGATAAACATTAATCCTACAGAAAGAAACCTCGTGCCGCATCGCTCTATAACCGTGTCAGCAATCCGCTGACTTGCGCCAGATTCGGTCATGAATTTTCCGATAATAGCACCGAATATAATAATTAAAGCAAGATGGCCGAGAATACTTCCCATGCCGTCTTGAACTACTTTAACTATTTTATCAAGCGGTATTCCTTCCATGATAGCGACAAAAATACCGGCTATCAGCAAGGCGAAAATATTGTGAAATTTAAAGCGTAGGTTCATGACGACCAAAAGCGCAATACCTACCAGAACCCAAAATAATGCCATGAGCGGGGACATAGAGCATACCTCACAGATTTTGCATTAAGAGAAGCCGGAAATCCCCCGGCTCATAAATTATTTATTTTGTTTTTCGAGAGCTTCCCATAATCCGTGCAGGTAGGTTACGCCTAGAGCACGATCATACAGTCCGTAGCCCGGACGCCCTGTTTCCCCCCAGATAAACCGTCCGTGATCCGGTCGAATATAGCCATCAAAACCGTTATCAAAGAGTGCTTTCATCACCTCGTACATATCCAGCGAACCGTAACGGGATAAATGAGCGGATTCGTAAAAATCTTTATCTTTAATTAATTTAATATTGCGCACATGTGCAAAAGGTATGCGCTTACGGCGGGTAAATTCTGCGAGGATTTGATAAACATTGTTGTCTGGATCTTCTGCAATAGAGCCAGTGCATAAAGTGATTCCATTGGCTTCTGAGTCTACGGCATTACAAATCCAGTCGAGGTCATCTCTGTTTTTAACTATGCGAGGTAGCCCGAAAATTGAATAGGGGGGATCGTCCGGGTGAATAGCCATTTTAATACCGACTTCTTCACATACCGGAATAACATGCTCAAGGAAATAGACAAGATTTTTCCGTAGTTTAGTATCATCAACATCTTTATATTTATCAAATAATTCCTTAACCTTAGCGAGACGTTCCGGCTCCCAGCCAGGCAGAGCGAAACCATTTGAGTTATCAAGTACCTCTTTTACGACTTCATCAAGGGTTTTATCTATGCCTTTTTTCTCAAATGCCATAGTGAATGATCCATCCGGCAGGATGTAATTCATATCCGTTTTCATCCAGTCGAAAACTGGCATGAAATTATAGCATATGACTTTAACGCCGATTTCCGCCAGGTTGCGGATCGTCTGCTGATAATTTGCAATCAACTGGTCGCGGCTGGGGAGGCCGATTTTAATATCATCATGAATATTAACGCTTTCGATCACTTCCATTTTTAATCCCGCTTGCTGAACCTGTTCGGCAAGCGTGCGTACTTTCTCTTTTGACCATACATCACCTACCGGTACGTCGTATAACGCACCTACAACCCCTTCTACTCCGGGAACCTGCCGGATGTACTCAAGCGAAATCTTATCCTCGACAGGCCCAAACCAGCGCATCGTCATTTGCATGCCTATTACCACCTTTAAAGTTTTAACTATCATCTACCATACTAGTATTTATAATAAACTGCGTTTTGGAAGATTTTCTGCGATCTGATTCACACAACGTCGTTATCTTGGAGATTTGTTAAGTGAGGTGTTGGGTTGTTCGAATTGCTAACCTCTTGGGTTATCGAGTTGCTTTTGATAAATTTCGAAAGCTCTCAAAGGGGACCATTGACGAGGATCTCTTAATCTCGTTGGACGAGATTGCTAGACGAGCGATTGCTACTGGGGCCAGAGTGTTAGCTGTGCGGGGCAGAAGATCTGCCATCTGGTGCTGATCTCCTCGTAATGTGACGTTAACCGCTGTAATCAAGTGAGGAAACTATAAATGGCCGCTCCTCGCTCATAAGAGACAACCATACTCAAATTTCCCACATTGCAGGAGATTTGAATATGAACACGTCACCGTGGAACAAAGACCGTATCATCGGCCAAAAAAGACCACTTCAGATATCTCATATCTGGGGGATCCGAATCAGGCTTGAAATGTAAGGTAAAACGCGCGATTTGGCTCTGTTCAATAGGGCCCTGGATAAGCTACGAGGCTGTGATCTGGTAAAACTCAAAGTATCTGATGTTGCATATGGTAGCGCTGTTTCAAGCAGAGCAACGGTGCTACAACAGAAAACAGGCAGCCCTGTCCAATTTGAGATAACCAAAGGGACAAGAGAAGCTGTTACTGCATTGATAAAGCTTGGCAATTTACGCAGTAAAGACTACTTGTTCCGATCTCGGGTCGGTACTAACCAGCACATATCAACCCGGCTATACAACCGAATTTTTCATGGGTGGGTAGCAAAACTTGGTCTTGAAGATTCGCTTTACAGCACACATTCCATGAGAAGAACAAAATCTTACCTGATCTACAAGAAAACTAAGAATCTCCGGGTGATCCAACTTCTGTTAGGCCATTAGAAACTGGAAAGCACAGTCCGTTATCTGGGCATTGAAGTCGATGATGTGTTAGAGATCTCTGAATTAATTGAAGTCTAAGGTTGTCAGGGCTGCAACAGCAGTCCTGTGCCAGGAGCGGGCGTTGCCTGCATCATGGTTTGTTATTCGATGAGGAGCAGCCCCCGGCAAAGTAAATCATTTATCATTGTCAGGCTAAAACATGAATTTACCTCCAGGCGTTTGAACGCCTGATACCTTTTACGATCCTGGCGTATCCTGGTTTGTTCAGGTTTTTGGGCATCAAAATAGCGTCTGAGCCTTTGCGATCTCGTCCTGTGTCCCGCCAGTCTTTTCCTGCCTCAGTCCCGGACGGCTAAATAAGAATGTCTGGTTTTGACCTTTATAAAGCCGCTATTTGCGATCGGTCAAAATGCTTAACAACCGCCTTCCCTGAACATTCGAGCACCCGGACCCACACAGGTTGTATGCAGCACGGGAATCAGAATTGTAAAGATTCTCATTTTCTTTGTAAGGTTATTTGAATTTACCCTCAACATTGTCTAACCTTTTTTTTCTTCACGAAATTAGAAAAAATGCCGTTAGTCCTCTGTTACAGAGCACATAACGACACAACAACACGGAAAAGAGGGACGTATGGAGTGGAAGATCGTTGAGACTATAGCGAGTCCGGAGTCAGGAACGGTGTATGGGAAGGTAGAAACGTCATATGGGCTGAATTATATCCTCTGGTTCAAAGGCGATTATTACGTGCGAACCGGGGAAGTTGTTACGATGACGGAAAAAGGTATCCTCATTGATAATCGTCGTCGACGTGTCTGGATAGCACATGAAATGCCTTATTCATCAATATGTTGGTTAGGACTTCGAATGAAAAATGACTGCCCGGGCAACCGCAGCGAAGTTAGTCACCTCTGTGACAGTGAAGTAGCGTGTCAGTTTAAACTGTGTCCTTATAGGCTCAAAAAATATTGCCCGGAAAGTTATTACACATCGGAAAATAACATTTATGAAATAAAATCACTTTAAGTTCATATTCTGCCTGTAGATCAATGAATGCACCGCGCTGGAACAGGGTAATCCTCCACTGAATAGTGCAGAAGCTTGCTCAGTTCACATCTGATCAAATGTTGTGCTGCTTAATAAAAGCTACTTTTAGACATGATGACATTGAGGCTGAAATTGTTTAGCGTCTCCTCCATATTGAGTGTCCGCTCCTCGCCCATAGGGGACAACCATAATTACATCTCCTGACCCAAAGGAGATTGAGCATGACAACATCCCCTGGAACAAGGGCCGTATTATTGGCCAGAAACGGCCTCTTCAGATCTCTCATATCTGGGGAATCCGTTTCCGACCTGAGCTGGAAGGAAAAGTACGCGATTTAGCTCTGTTTAACATGGCCCTGGACAGTAAACGTCGGGTTAAGCTAAAGGTTTCTGATGTGGCCTACGGTCACTCTGTTTCGGGCAGAGCGACAGTGCTGCAGCAAAAAACGGGAAGCTCCTTTCAGTTTGAACTGACTAAGGGGACCCGAGAGACTGTAGCAGCCCTGTGCCAGAGCGGATATTCCCTGTTCAGTTGATCGTCAATCCCTACAGCCCGGTATGCCTGCAGGGAACGGCGTGTCATGGTTCTGTCTTAAAGTAACGGCCACAGCAACGCGGACAGCGTTGCCAGACCTCCCAGTACCACCAGAAATACCGCCACGCCACGCAGTGGTGCCAGCGCACTGCGGGTGTAGATCAGGTACGCGGGGATCAGGAAGAGGATCACCGCGATCAGCGGGCCGCAGAACGTTTCAATCAGGTTGATCACATCCGGATTCGAGTAAACGATGCCAAAGGTCAGCAGGAACAACACCAGAGAAGCCACGCGCTTACTGGCGCTGGCCTTTTTACCCGATACGCTGGCCGCCAGCTGACCGAACGTCTCCGCGACCGACAGCCCCACACCCAGGAAGGATTTAGTCATGCCGATGATGGCGATGAACGGGGCCACGTAATAAATCAGGCTGAAACCGCCGTTACCCTTCATCACTGACAGCACATTCAGGTTCTGCGCCTTCGCCTGCACAAAGCTGTCATGCGGGATGCTCAGCACGCAACTCAACACAAAGAAGATGATGCTGGTGAAGATAGCCACATAGGCCACGCGGATCACGAACAGGGCCTTGACCTCGCCCTCTGCTTTCTTCTCACGGTAGTAGGAGGTCAGCGGGGACACCATCGGGGCACAGCAGAATGAGAAGGTGATCAACGGCAGCGTCAGCCAGATGCCCTTCATGGTCACAGACAGCGGGGTGGCCTGCACCTCCGCGACCGCGCCGGTGATGTTCGACAGATGCCAGCCCGGAATGAGTGACACGGCGATCAGCAGCACAGACGCAGCGAACGGCAGTGCCAGCGCACTCATGGTGGCCACTACCTTATCGCGGCCTTTGCTCAGCACCACATACAGCGCGGCCACCACGATAAACGACAGCGGGCCACGGCTGATACCGGTGATGTGCAGGTGCTCTGTCAGGAAATTATCCAGCGCGTTCACCAGTGCCACCCCGTATACCAGCGTTACCGGGAAGAAGGTCACGCAGTAGAACAGGGTCATCAACTTTTCGCCACGTCCGCTGAAGAAGGAACCGAAGATCGGCAGCGTACCGTTTACTGTCTCTTCTTCCCGCATATACACCCGGCACAGGAGCAGATGCGGCAGCAGGGACAATGGCAGGCCCAGCAGGAGCATTACCAGGAAGATGACCGGGCCACGGGTGCCAATTTCAACAGGGAGGAACAGCGTTCCCGCCCCGACCGCCGTGCCATACAGACCCAGCGTCCAGATATTGTCCTGCCAGCGCCAGTTGCGATGCGTTGTGATGTTGCCAGTGGTGGTGATTGCTTTATTCATAATGTTTTACCGCTTAGTTCGTTAGAGGCGACGACGACTTTGTTTGAGGCTTTGTCTTTTAGCAGCAGTAGTAGCGCCGCCAGCGCGGTAGGCAGCACCCAGGCCAGCGAGACGCTGGTGAGCGGGAGTTTATCCAGGAAGTTCACCACGCCCATTTCATAGGACACCGTAGCGGTACGGGGACTAGCGAAGAACACGCCGAGGAATAAATAAAAACTGGATGCCAGCACTGCGCCCCAGAATTTATCCATTGGCGCACAAACGGCCAGCGGATCACCTTTCTTTTCGGCAAGCACAATGACGGCCAGCATCGGCAAAAGTACGCCCGAAATATTGAACCCGATCGAAGAAATTAAATAATATTCGCCAGTCATCTTGCCAACTATCGGCGGATAGATAATGTTAACTGCACCGAGGAATAGCGCCAGGGTCATGAAGCCCAGAGCTATCACGTCGCGGGTGGGGAGGATTTGCTTTCGCATACCGTGAACCTTGTCAGTATGCCTGTGTGCAATTATCGTTATTTATAGATGTTGCTTTAACAGGCGGTTAATAAAAGAAGGCTTTTGTTAAATCAATAAACATAAAACGCATGACTTTCCCTGCCTGCACGCTTGTTAATGAAGAAATAAATACCTTACTAATTAATTACCACAAGCAATTAGTTTACTGAAGGTTCTGCTTATTCGATGATTGCATAGCACGCGTTATCAAAGAAGCTTAAACACTATTAAAAAACCAGCCTTAAAACATTTCCATAACTCAACCGTATCATTCAGCCTGACTCATTACTTTTTATTCAACCTAACATCAATGGCGCGCCTGCGGATATTGTAATCGCCAATTTTTTTCTGGAGAATTCGCTATATAAAATAATGCATAACGAGATAACAATTATGGCTAAGAAACGATCGAAGATTGCTCTGGCAACGTTTGCGCTTCTGCAAATATCATCCCTGGCGCTGGCAAAGGATATTCGGGTCACTTATGCCGGTTCCATGGGCAAGGTAATGGATCAGGGATTAGGCCCGGCCTTTACCAGAGAAAATAACGGCGTGTATCAGGGGCAGGGACAGGGTGCCTACGGGATGGCACGTCTGCTGGCAAGCCACAAAATTGAGGCCGATATATTCGTTTCCATCACCCCTGGGCCGATGCAGATCCTCAAAGACGCCGGACTGATAGATGAGGCTGTCCCTGTCGCCAGCACCAGTATGGTGGTCGCTTACAGCCCTGAGGGTAAACATGCGGCGCAGTTTGAACAGGCGAGCCAGAAGAAAGATGGCTCCTGGCTGGCGCTGCTGGCGCAAAAAGATGTCTCCTTTGGACGCACCGACCCGTATGTCGATCCAAAAGGTCAGAATATTGTCTTCAGCTTAATGCTGGCTGAGAAGTATTACAAAATGCCGGGTATCGCCGATAAAATTTTAGGCTCACTACAGAATCCGGCGCAGACTCATCAGGAAGGAGGCCTGCTGGCGCGTCTGGAAAGCGGTCAGGTGGATGCGGCGGCAGGGTACGAAAGTGAGGTTCGTTCAGCGCATTTGCCGTACGTGGCACTGCCGGATGAAATTAACCTCAGCAATCCGGCGATGGCGAAACAGTGGTATGACACTGTCAGCTTCGCCATTAAAGATGGCAAAGGTCAGGCTCAGGTGCTGCACACTCAACCATTGGTGTTTTATGCGGCAGTACTGAAAAATGCGCCAAATGGTGTGGAGCAGGGGCAAAAATTCGTCTCGTTCATGCAGAGCGCCGAAGGACAGCACTTGTTCAAAGCGTTTGGCTACGCCGAACCTAAAGGAGGCAACCTATACGCTCGCTAAGACGGCCAGGCCGGGTTGCAGGCTGGCTGTCTCTGCCTGCAATTCTACTGCTAAGTATCCCCTTTATCACGCTGGTTAGCGTCACTCCCTGGCATCATCTGCAGCTGGCCTGGCGCGACGATAGCGCCATCGTCGTCTCAATGGGGCTGGGGATGCTGGCACTCGGGATCATTATTCTTATCGGCATGCCGGTGGCATGGTGGCTATCGCAAGCCAGCGGCCATAAAAGGCTGATAGGTGAGCTCCTGGTGATGATTCCTCTGCTGACGCCGCCACTGGCTATGGGGATTTTGCTGGTATCGGCTTTTGGGCCTTACGGCGTGTTTGGCCGCTGGCTTTCACTTTTAGGGGCTACGCTGGTAAATAATCCGGCGGCATTTGTGCTGGCTCAGGTTTACGGTGCGTTGCCTTATTTTATTGTGGTGGCGCGTTCGGCGTTTACCACTGTTCCGAAAAGCATTCTTGAAGCAGGGCAAACACTGGGAGCCTCTTCCTGGAACCGTTTTCGCTATCTCACATTACCGCTGGCATTCCCAGGGCTGGCTTCTGCCGTGGCGCTCGCCTGGGTTCGCGCGGTAGGAGAATTCGGGATCGTGATGATTTTTGCTTATTTCCCACAGGGAATGCCGGTTAAGTTGTATACCAATCTGCAAAATGACGGTGTGGATGCGGTATATACCTTGTTGTGGATGCTGCTGATCTTAACGCTTCCTCTGCCGATGGTCTGCTTTGCGCTTGGTAAATATGTTTCAAAGCGCTAAAAATCCCCATGAAAGTCCGCTTCTCGTTTAAAGCGGACTTTCAGCTCACGTAGCTCGTCCGTTTTGTGCCAGGAGCGGAAATTGAACAACCATCTGTGCGATCAAAATATAACAATACTTTGATGGTGGAGCGGGTATCACTACCTTAAAACATGATATCTAAGAGGGATTGATTGTTGCCAGGAACCCAGACGAGATTTATCGTTGATGGAGCTAAGTTGAGATATCCGTTATGAAGAGATCGATAGCACACAAAAATGATCGTTTGCCAGCACCGAGAACAAATCACTTTACGCCTGAAGCGAGGCAGCGTGTTATCAATGGACTCGTTGCGACGGCTAAAGCTGACTTCGTATCTTTAGTTCACTGGCTGAAAACAGGTAAACAGAATGGTGAACCTATTCCGTTAGATAAATGCGAAGGTCTTCGAACCGCTATTCTTAATCTTGATACCCTTAAAGCTGGTGTACAAACCGACTGGAAGCAGGCGATCCAGTTGATGGAAAAAGAAATCAAAAAAAGCCATCAATTGAATGCCTCGGTTCCTGCATCTTCGCAACTTGTTACTGGTGTTCTGCGAAATCTTAATGATATCAGCGAAAAGATCGCTGCGGGTAAAGCTGTTCCCGAGATGCTTGGCAGGCTCGAAAATATGCAGCAAATGATTACCAACCTCAAGGGTAATGAGGGGCTGGTTAAAAGTATCCGCATTCTAACCCAAAGTGCACAGGATGCTTTGCGTGGTTACAGCAAGAATCAGTTAAAACCAAAAATCAGGAAGCCTGAAAAAGTAAATCCTCTCCTCCGTGACGAGCAATCCTTTCGGATCGAGTGTGCCCCTTTGATCGGGGAAAGCGATATTTTCATAATCGCTAGTTGCCTTATTTCAATGTCGGCTCGATTGGGGCAGTCCCCTGTTAGCCTGGCTAAAAGAGCAGCCGCTTTAAAAGGTGTCATCAAAACTGAGCTTTTGCCCGAACTGCTGGAGTTACTTCAGCAGGATGTAGAGTTGAATGCCTTAGTTCCGCTCCACAGAGACAAAGATGACAACACTCGTAGTGATGGTGGTAAGCTTGTTGGATTGACAGGGGTCGTTGAGGGGGGCTCTTCTATCGGTGTGGAAGCGCAGCGCATTATTACCGCAGAACTTAAAAAGCTTGCTTATATCTCCGGAGTTCAGCGAGTTTATCTGGATACAGCTCGTTTAGGACTGGCTTTAGAAAATGATACGTTTAGGGTTATTGAAGAGGTAAAACGTATCGCAGAAAAGCATAATTTGAGTCCATTATCGGTTGCGGTGTATTCGACTTACAAAACGCCAGGCATAAGGCCGGATATCGCCGGAGATGTTATTACTTTACTGGCACAGGATGAGGTTCTCTCAGCGCCCGTCAGACGGTAACTTTATTTTTATTAGCACCGATTTGTCCTGACATAGGTGTGGCGCAGGGCCGGACTCAATTTGACAGTCTGCTCCGTGCCAGGAGCGGCCCTTTGGTAGTTGTCAGTAGGACGATATTTGAGCAGAATGAGACAGCCTTTAGGTATGACCGTTTTTTATACAACCACACACTATTGAATCTAGGTCCAAAAGGGGCTACTGACCCACAAATGAAAGGATGCACGAGGTCGAGCTATGCGTATTCATCAACATAATAAGTCCCGTAAACTATATCGCAGCGTCAACACAACGACGCTGCATCATTCTAATAATCCAGGTGCTGAGTATCGGTGGGAACGCAATCGCAAAAAAGTCGGAGATGAGCTACTGGTAAAGCGCGAGACAATGCATGGCAGGCAGAAGCGTGGCCGAGACTACACACCATTGTTTTATTTTCTGATCAAACAAATTGGCAAACCGTGGAATGAAATATTCAGTGAAGTATGTGGACGTCTTGATACCACCGAGCCGGTATTCTGGTTGGTCGCGCTACATGAGCATCAGCGAAGAGATTTAGTCTGCATTAGCGAAAGCAGTTTTTACCCGGGTTTGTTTGTTGATGAGAATGGAGTTCTGCAACAGGTAAACCCTTCAATTACGAGAAATGATGTTAAGGTGACTTGCCGTTGCTGCACACACACTTATATTGGTGAACCTGTACCCTGGATAGATTGAGTGACACCACCTATCTTATCTTGGCTGCGATCATTGTCAGCAGTAAGAGCGCTTGCAAACATCCGTTACTTACTGACTGCGGGTCGTTAGCCCTTCCGCTCTGTGCCAGAAGCAGACACTGTAAACACAACAGGAAGTTAATAAACAGTATAATTTTAGGAGAACTAATATAAATGGCGTCAAATAATTATGGGTATGAAGATTTTGAAGCATTTACGTATCTTGACTATCACAACCTTGCTGTGTCCTGGAATTTAGCGAGAGGAGCTTTTTGTTCTCCCTCAGAATTACCATCTAATGAATATAGTAATAGCTTCCTTTCCGTTGCTATTGCCGGAATGCTATCAAATACTGTTCCTACAAGGCTTTACAGCGAATTAGCCATTGATAGTGTTAGAGAATGTTTATTTCCTGATTGCGTATCAAGATTAAGAGGTTTTTTTGTTTTCGATGAAATAGAATCAATATCTAGATTTTGGAGTTGTAATTCTTGGGGCGGGCATTTTTCTGATCAATATTTATCTGATGTAGGTGTGGCAGCAACTAGATCTACCAGAGTAGATTCCAATTGGATATCTCATATAGTTGATGTAGATGGCAGACTAAAAGAAGGTTGGCATGAGAATACAGTTAACTATTGGCGTGGAGATGCGTTTCCAGGTTCTGAACCTATATGGGAAAGGATCGTCGAAGGTTATTTAACGGTTTGGAGTCCCGTTGTTAGGAAAGAAGCAATATTAGAAATAGAGGCTGTTTGGTCAAACTCTTTGAAATTATTGAACTATTCTTGCCTGTGTGCTGCTTATGGCTCTATAGATGGAATGATTTTCCCATTTTTGATGCAAGATGATGAAGGTAATATTAAAGTTATCTATATATCTAGAATGGTTCAAGCTAACGACAAAAATTTCATTGAAGCGATTATTGAAAACGCAAAGAAAATGCCTTCCTTTAGTGTTAACTTGAACGATACGACAACTAATGACGAAGAGATCAGCACACCTGATCTAACCTTTTTGAATGTCTCACTATCCTCTGACGATAATTGTGCTTTTGCCGACTTTGTTAAACTCATGAATCACTCTCAATGATTCAGTTTCCGTGACCTGTTCCCCGTTAGTTAAAATACACGGCTGTTATGAAGTCATGTATTGTAACCTGATAGAATTGCATATTGTGAGGTCGATATGTCCACTCCTCGCTCATAGCTGCCCGTCATGTTTGCTCACAAAACAGGCTTAACGTAGGATGTTTTCCGTTTTCCAAGCGGACCCCAATGGAACGAAAACTCACGTTAAGGGTTTTTGACAGTGAAAAACTAAAGAAGCGAGGAGACCTACTAGGGGTAGCGTAAAAAAGTACGGGGCAAATGATAACCAGATCGACACTGTGACGAATTACTTACTCCAGGGGTTATCAAGTTGACGTCAAACTGTTTATGGCGGCATGCTGTAATGCAGGATGAGCTGTACTTTATACTTCTAAATCTAAAATGGAGATGTACATGTATACCAGGATGTTATTTTCAGCCTCTGTTTGTTTGCTTCTTTCTGGTTGCTCAATAGACATGTCGGACAAGTTAACTGACTATCAAGGCAACGATGCGGCCTACATTCGTGTCGATAATTCTGGGCAACCTACGGCATTACGTATCCAGAAGATTATCCCGGCTGGCAACTGCGTGAAGTTTGACCAGGTTTACGGCCTGACCTCTTCGGTTGCCGTTGCGGGTATCAAGTCCAGCTACTCCAAAACTGTGCCCGGTATTGCGCCTGTTTCTGAAAGGTATGCTAAACGGGGGTATCTCGAATATGCCATCAAGCCAAATGAAGAGTATAAAATCTGGTGGAAGTTCTTCGAGCAGAGTCAGCATGGAATTGACCTCAGCCGGACATGGAGTTCCATCTTTAAAGCGGAAAAAGGCCACACCTATGAGATCGGCACAGTAGGGAATGAAATCGATATTACTGATATTACGACAGGTCAAAAAACGGTATCCAGAGACATCAACGAGTGCCCGCATACAATATCAATGATGGGTAAAAAAGTTTATGAGTGAGGCCTAAAGTCTCTTGTTTCCGCACGCCAGGCTTCTTTACCTGGCAACATCTGGAGTAGGGAACACATTGTAATGATGCTTGTGAATTTCATGGAGATGCTACCGCTCAAGATATAATTGATGCTGATGATAAAACGTGCGCATCTGGATGGAGAGATACGAGCAAAACCGGAATGACTGGGATAGTTTCATGAACGGATATGCCCCCAGAAGCGATCAGGGTGTTTATAAATTCATCTGTAAACACTGTAGCGCCATCGTGCTTAATTGGGATTTCTCATAGTGACTTGCAAAGAAGCAGACAGCGGGATCGCCACGACTTCGATCGTGGTCTTTTGCGTTCGCATATAAATGCAATGTCTGCACCTCACTCAAAGCTGCCCATCTACATCTGAGCGCTAACGTTTCACTTGATGTGCAAAATGACCCGTTTTCCAGGCGGCCCCCATGAAGCCTGTAAACCCCAACGTGGTTCATCTGAATGGATAAATAGGGTATCCAGGCATTGCGGGCGCGCGATGAATTTCTGCCTGTTGATACAGCTATGATATATCAGGCCGGCGATAGCATCGTCATGCCCTTAGCGCAATCACAACTGGGCGGGGCGTTTATTCACATGAGAAAGCCACCCTCGGAGAGGGATGCAATAATGGTTTATTCAGGACACGATAAAGCTGCTGCGTTGTCATTAAATATCGGCAATAAAATAAGACGACTGCGGCAGTCACGGGGTTTTAAACGCATGAGGGATGATGCTGCATAACGTCGTCCTCGCCACTACAAATTTGCATTACACTCTATAACCAGTACAGCCAACCTGCTTATTCTGAAGGAATAGCACATGTCAGCCATGGATATATCAAAAATGGGCAGCGCTAAAGTGGTGCTGACTATCACTGACTGCAATCATAAAATTATTGAAAAGTGTCCTGTTGGCGACGTGGAGTACGCTTTTTATCAATACGCGGCGAGAGAGCTTAAACAGGCCGATGTTGAAACCCCAGGGCTCTTATCCGCGGATGGGACCGAGCGTCGGTTAAGAATGGAATATATTCCTCATCAGGTTGAGCAGGCCGCTGTCGCAAATGACGATGCCATAGCCATGCTGGGACGTCTGCATTGTTATCCTGCGAATTCTGAGTGGCTTTACCACACTCACTTATGGTCAGAATCAGCACTTGAGAAATCCCTCACGCTCCTGGCACTGCCTGAAAAAAGTGCGCAGCAATTACGGCGATTTCAGCAGTGCAGCGATGAGTTATTTGGCTACCAAAGCCTGGTTTCAGGTGACAGCAATGCCGGTAACTGGGGAAGACGACAAAACGGTGATTTAGTTCTCTTCGACTGGGAAAGGTTTGGTAAGGGGAGTCCTGCTATCGATCTGGCACCTCTTATAAAGGGAATGGGGACAAACCATATGTTTATTGACCTTGCAGAACGCTATTGCCAGCTCTCATGTCAAAATAATTTCAAGGGGTTAGCAAGAGAAATTGCTATTGCTAAAGCATGGATTGTCACCGAAGTCATGGTGCTACTGAGTGCGCGCCAGAAGAAAGCCTTTCATCTGTATCTCAACTGGTATAGAGAATATCTTCCCGACTGGTTAGATAACGCTGTAAAAATGTTATAGAAAACTCCGTTACTCATAAACTATCCTTAAAACAGCACAGGGAAATAAACACCCCTCCTTCAGTGGAGGTGGCCTGTATATCGTGCATTTAAGGTCTTATGTGTAATAACTGGGGTACTTAATATACCCCGGTTATTCAATGTATCTACACCAGGTTATGTAGGCATTGAGAATGACGTGACTTTATTGGTTTGCGGGTCGATAGAAATAATACAAATAGCTAAGTTACCGCCAAAACGATCTTTGCGGTCGGATATTTTAAGGTTGTAAGTCTCAGAGAATGACGTGTAGCCAGATGAGTTAGTCTCATTAAGTTTAAAACCAATGAGTTGTTCGAAATAGCTTCTCGTTTTTCCGATGCTATTTTTACATTGGTCATTGGTAATCGTTCCAGCCTTATTCGCAGATGCTGTTTGCACAGAATTTGTCGCTTTAGGCGTTAATGCCTCATTCACCGCTTTCATCTGATCACCAATGTTTTTCGGGAAATCAGCACATGAGGTAGTAGCCAACACAAGTCCGCATAATAACAACTTTTTCATTGTAATCCTTACAATATTTAATGTTTTGTTCACTTTAAGTGACATTATTAACAAATCGCTAAATATATTTCACGTACTTATCTCTGTCAACATGACCTGTCAATGAAGGGGCCCCACGGATACTACTAGAATTCGTCTTGACTTGACCGTTTGTCTCTGTTCTTAAGAAGTCATATCACCGTGTCTGATAATTTGACTAAGTGCCAGCGGAGATCAATTACCCATGTTCGCTAATTAGTCATATTTTCCTTCGTCAAAGCCGATTCGCATTCTTTTGATTTCAGAAGCAGAGCACAGACCTGAGAAATTTACTCAATTCATGCGTCATTAATACAAAAGCAATATCCCTGTAAACACGGGAGTTATTCAGAGGGATCTACATGAGCAGGCTAAAAAAAGATTCAGCTTCTCGCTTATGGCGGATATTCAGAGTCGTCACTTCCGTCAGTGCTGTGCCAGGGACGGGCGTTGGCATCATCCTTCTGCTATGTTCTGGCCATGGGTGGGGGAGGCGCATCTGCATTTTCAATGCACCCTAGCCCCTGTAATGTCATGTGGACAGCCTCATCAAGAGGGGTATGCGGCTCGGTGCCTAAAAACGTAACGAGTTTCGTATTATCCAGGCGCGCTGATTGACGCCACAGATACCGCATTTCCAACAGTTCGCGTAAGGTTGCGTTGAAAGGTGCTGCCATGTACATGAACCACCACGGAAAGGGCTGTATTTTGGCAGCACTGCCATAGTGTGCTGTGATGCGTTGAATCGCTCTGGCCATTTCTCTGCCGTCAGGATCCCAATGACCTTGCATATGGAAGCGTGCAAAGGGATCAAGCTCCTCATGTCGCGCCAGCAACGCAGAAATTGTCTTTGCTATATCAGGTAAATAGGCCCACTGATGACCTGTGTCAGGCGTACCGGGATTGGAAATTACCTTTGGCAACCTGCCAGGCTTGATCAAACCTTGAGAAAACCAGTTATTACCCGCGTGTGGGCCGAAAAAATCCCCCGCGCGGACGATCAAGACCCGTCCGCCACGCTGTGAATAAGCCTCAAGTTCTTTCTCCATTTGTACCCTGATCGCACCTTTCTTTGTGACCGGTCTCTGCTGAGCATCTTCTCGTAATAGAGGAAAGGCATCAGGACCATAGTTGTAAACGGTGCCAGGAAGGACTATTAAGGAACTATTTTGTTCTGCTGCGCTTATCGTGTTGCGCAGCATAGGCAACACGAGATGCTGCCAGTTTCGGTAGCCGGGCGGGTTGACGGCGTGAACGATCACACTACAATCTGTCGCCGCAGCGTTGACGTGTTCTCTGTCGAGAGCATCACCCCTTATCCACTGGATGTCATCAGTGTGTACGCTTCTATTACCTCCTCGTTTTAATGCACGTACCTCCCAATCTTCACGAATAAGTTGGCGAGCCGTTTCTCCACCAATCCCCCCGGTCGCGCCAAGGATTAAGACCTTCCCTCTGGTTTTCATTGTGCTTACCTCTGTGCTGATTTGAGATTGACAGCGTACGTACAGGCAGGGATAAATGGAATTGCATATCATGATAGGGCAGGTATACAAATTTGTATGAATACATCTATTCCATGGGAGTGGTACCGAACATTTCTGGCCGTGCTAAGAGAAGGGTCACTTTCCGGTGCATCGCGCACGCTTGCCATTACGCAACCCACGGCAGGTCGGCATATAGCTGCGCTGGAGTCTGCCCTTAACCAGGTGTTATTTACGCGTTCGCAAACTGGCTTGCTGGCAACTGATACTGCGCAGGCGTTGAAGATACATGCAGAAGCGATGGAGAGTACGGCTAACACGCTTGAGCGTACAGCCGCCAACTTTAGTCTTAATAGCGCGTCCATTCGTGGCGTTGTGCGTGTCACCGCGAGTGACATTATCGGCGTCGAGGTACTACCGCCACTCATTGCGCAGCTCAGAGAGTCCAACCCGCAAATCACGATTGAATTAGTTCTGTCCAACCGGGTTCAGGATCTACTGCACAGGGAAGCAGATATTGCTATACGCATGACGACGCCAATACAGGAGCAGCTTATTGCGCGTCGCATTGGTGGCATTGAACTCGGTTTGCATGCGTCTACGGCGTATCTTGCCCGACATGGCACACCTCAAAGTACCGAGGATCTGCTGAACCATGCACTGATTGGTTTTGATCAGAATACGCCTTTCATCCGTCAGGCATTGCAAAAATTCCCGCAGTTAAACCGGGATTTCTTTGCTATGCGCACTGACAGCGACGTGGCTCAGTTGAGTCTGATTCGCGCCGGGGCTGGCATCGGTATATGCCATGCACAACTTGCCAGTGGACATATTCCGCTACAGAGAATACTTCCACATTTCTTTTCTTTATATCTTGAGACATGGCTCGTTATGCACGAAGACCTGCGTAACAGTCGATGCTGTAAATTTGTGTTCGATGCTCTGGCAAAGGGGTTAGAGGAATATATCTGCCAGACGCGGACGTAAAAATGCCACTATTACCGCGGTTGAAAGGGATTGAGGAGCACGAAAGGGGATCGCCTGAATCAGTACAGAAAATTATTATGCTAACTCTACCTGTCCACTCCTCGTTCAACGCCGACGCCCCGGCCTTTCCGAGGCTATGCTAAAGACCCGGCTTGCTTTATAAAATTCATTTATCAACGATGTTAGAGGCAGGGTTTATTGAAGATGAACGCGATGCTCCTGGAAAAGCTTAAAGCGCTCGAATGCTCCCTTCATGACGCAAGGCGTAATGACAGGGAATGGCTTGAGCGACTCCTGCACCCCGATTTCCGGGAAATCACTCGTTCAGGGGTGAGGGTAGACCGTGCAGAAACGATAGCCTCTCTGTTAAGCGAGAAAACCACGCCGCCTGTTCTCAGCAGTGATTTTGAGCTTACGCCTATGGGGGAAGGCTGCGTCATACTCCACTACAGAACATTTCATGTAGACGGTAGCCGCGAAGCCCTTCGTTCTTCGTGCTGGCTTCTCTCTGAGGAGGATCGGTGGACTCTGGTTTTCCATCAGGGCACACCAGCAGCAGGCGCTGTTTAGATTCGCGGCTGGAAGGTTATTCTCAATTATTTATCACTTATTTTATTCAGGAGAGGCGATGGCGACCGCGTTACTGGTTATTGATATGCAAAATTTTGTGACCGACAGAATCAATCAGGGGGTAGAAATGTTCCCTCATAATGCGATAGAGAATATGCATACTGTTCTGGAGACGTTCAGAAATAGCCTGAACCCGGTCATACATATACGCCATCACTCCACCGAAAAGGGATCATTATTGCACCCTGATTCGCCCCTCTCTCAGCCGGTAAAAGGCTTCGAAGAAAAACCTGGCGAGCCGGTCTTTGTAAAAAATACGTCATCCGCCTTCAGTTCAACCCCGCTGCTACCGTATTTAAAAAACCACGCGATCTCCAGGTGTATTGTCATAGGAGCGGTTGCCGGATTCTGCGTCACCTCCACGGTCAGAGCCGGGGCTGATGCGGGTCTTCATATGACGGTAATTGAGGATGCGGTGATGAGCTTTGCGCTTAAAGAGAGTGGGCCAGGGGCTAAAAATATCCTGGATGTGACGCTTGCGCTTCTGGCCGCTGATTTTGCTACCGTCATCGCGACCACAGGGTTAAGTGAACAGCTGTCAGGAAAATAATCACAGTCCCGCTATGCGCTTTTTATTTTCCCGACACCATTTTAATGAAATTGTCCCTGAGCGGGTCGGTGATCAGGGGATCCCAGACTATGCCCGTCTGCCAGGTCGTGTGTGCGCCTTCAAGCGCCACCAGCCTGACGCCAGCAGGAAGAATATGAATAACGCCTGCAGGCAGCAAGGCCACGCCATCTCTGGCGGCTACCAGCGCTAACAGCGTTTGAATATCATCTGCCGCTGAGATTGTGCGGGGCGTAAGGTGATGCTCCGAGAGATAACGTGCGGTCTGTGTCGACAGCCCTTCACCGCGGTTGTGGGAGAGCTGCAAAAGCTGATGCCGTCTGAGCAACGCTGTCACGTCGGCGGAGTCGACAGTCTCTTCCTCTGCCACCGCAAGCACCAGTTGCTCTTCTGCCAGTACGGTACTGGCAAGTTGCTCAGGGGCTGGCAGCCGCACAAAGCCTGTCTGAAGGCGTCCTTCCCTTAACTGCCGAAACTGTTCTGCCGAAGACATGTCATTCAGGGAGACCTGCACGTCAGGATACGCATGGCGAAACGCGGCTACGCGCTCCGGTGCCAGGCGGAATGAGGAGATGCCAAACCCGATCGTCAGTTTTCCCGCCTTGCCTTGCTGAATTGCAGCCACATCTGCACGGAAAAGATCATAACGTTCCAGTAACTCCATGGCCCCAGGCAGCAGTTGTTCTCCTGCCACAGTCAGCCTCGCGCCGTGACGACCACGCTGAAAGAGCGTCACCCCGGAAAGAGATTCAAGAGTCTGTATCTGTTTTGTCAGGGCCGGTTGTGTCACACAGAGTGTTTCAGCCGCGGAGTGATACGATCCCTGGCGCGAGAGGGTGACGAAAGCGCGCAGTAGCTTTATATCCATTCCGGCGAGTTATCAAAGGGGGATAAATCGTGATTATACACGGTTAATTTCCTCTGATGAAATAGTGTCTCATCCGCCAGAAAAGGAGAAATAAAATGGAAAAAAGCATCCGCGTTGCCACCATACAGTTTTGCCACCGTGCCGGTGACAAAGAGTACAATTTATCCGTTATGGAGAAATTTATTCTTCAGGCATCCCGCGAGAAGGTGAAGATTCTGGCATTCCCTGAAATGTGTATTACCGGATACTGGCATGTTCCAAACCTCAGCACTCAGGAGGTCGAGGCGCTGTCAGAACGCGCAGAGGAGAGTCCCTCGCTATCCCGCATTGCCACTCTGGCGGAACGCTATCAGATGGCGGTCGGTGCAGGTTTTATCGAAAAGGGAAACGACGGCAAATTATATAATGCCTATGCCCTCTGTATGCCGGATGGCCAGCGCCATATACACCGGAAGCTGCATGCTTTTGAGCATCCTGATATTGCCCGCGGCGATCATTTCACGGTATTCGATACGCCCTGGGGCGTACGCGTCGGTATTCTTATCTGCTGGGACAACAATCTCGTCGAAAATGCGCGTATTACGGCCTTGCTGGGGGCGGATATTCTTATTGCGCCTCACCAGACGGGAGGGACCCATTCGCGCAGTCCTTTCGGTATGAAACCCGTTCCGGTCAGTCTTTGGGAAAACAGACATCACGATCGGCAAGCGCTGGAGACCGCTTTTCGTGGTGACAGTGGTCGCGGCTGGCTAATGCGCTGGCTGCCCTCACGCGCACATGATAATGGCTTTTTCATTCTCTTCAGTAATGGCGTGGGGCTGGATAACGGAGAAGTTCGCACAGGTAACGCCATGGTAATCGATCCTTATGGCAGGATCGTCAGCGAAACCGGCGCGTATGAGGACACGATGGTATTGGCCGATCTGGACCTCGAATTGCTGGCAATGTCCTCCGGACGGCGGTGGATCCACGGGCGCAGACCTGAGCTATACGGCATTCTGAGTGAGCCTCAGGGCTACGAACGGGATGCCAGGACCGCACGTTTTTCTGACGATGTGCCTTCCTTTGAAAGCAACCGTCGGCGTGAAAGGGAGGATACCCCGAAATAGCGGGCGCGGCCCGGCGATCGAACCGGGCATTTGTCCGGTTTTGTCTTTTAACCCCGTCAAAGGGCGTGAGGGTTTGCCTGCAAAAAATAATGCGCTTTGATTCGTCTATACTTGTTTTTTCAGACATTTTTATTATTCGTTGCGCCGGAATTCCCCGGCAAAACAACGCTATTTTGTCGAGGACGTATGAAGTTTCCTGGCATTCCTGAAAATGAAGAAGAACGACTGAAATCCGTCTACATGGCAGACCTTCTGGATACCAAAGATGATGAGCGTTTCGAGCGTTTAACACGGCTGGCTAAGAAAATATTTCAGGTGCCCGTGGTGCTGATCAGTTTGCTCGATCGTGAGCGTCAGTTGCTTCTGGCATGCGAAGGGCTCGGCATTCGTGAAACACCTCGCAATGTCTCTTTTTGTGGACATGCAATCATGCAGGAAGGCGCCTTTATCGTTAACGATGCGGCGCAGGATGACCGTTTCCATGATAATCCTTTAGTGACGGGGGAACCTTTTATTCGCTTCTACGCGGGTTACCCTGTCCACCTGCCGGATGGGGCGGTCGCGGGCACTCTGTGCCTGATTCATACCAAACCGCGCCGTTTTAATGAGGAAGATATCGCCTCCCTCAAGGATCTGGCCTTTATCGTCGAAGACGAATTTCAGGTTATTGGCATGGCCATGACGGATAGCCTGACAGGTATCGCTAATCGTCGTGGTTTTTACCGGATAGGTGAAAAGCGGGTCCATATGCTCAGGAAAAGCAAGACGGCATTTAGCCTGGTTTTTTTTGACCTTGATAAATTTAAACCTATCAACGATCTCTGGGGGCATGCCGAAGGCGATGAGGTGCTAAAAACCTTTTCAGCTTTACTGTATCAACACCTTTTACCTGGCGAAGTCGTGGGGCGACTGGGTGGCGATGAGTTTGCTGCGCTTATCGTCAGAAACGGTGAAACAGACGCTTTTCTGACTGACCTGCGTAACAGCGTGGAGGAGTACAATCATAATTCAGGTAAACCCTATAATATTAACTACTCCTTTGGTGAGCTGAAACACGATTCGGGCCAGCACCCGTCATTGGGAGAGATGATTAAACAAAGTGATGAAGTTATGTATTCGCGTAAACAACGAAAAACGTTGTGATTAATGTCGCGACGGTTTTGTTCAATCCTGCCTGAAATGACAACCGTCGGGAATAAACCGTATGGACGTTGTGCCAGCGATGCTGGCATTGCCTCGTTTTATCACCCCCGCCGAAAAGTGAAGTAAATTTGTCCACTTGAACGATTATCCGGGAAATTTACAAAGCGAATAATCTTCGTCTCATGAATCGTTTACAAGCGGAGCGGCGAAGGTTTGCACAAATACCGCAACGCCGGCCCCTTGCAGGCAGCCTCAGTTAAAACTACTGTATATAAAAACAGTGTTAGAGGTATGCATTATGGAATTCTTCACACCAGCAGAATTGCGCGAAATTATTGCGCTCCCCCTTTTCAGCGATATCGTTCAGTGTGGCTTCCCCAGCCCGGCGGCAGATTATGTCGAGCAACGAATTGATTTGAATGAATTGTTAGTGGCTCATCCAAGCTCAACGTACTTTGTTAAGGCGGCGGGTGACTCCATGATTGACGGGGGAATAAGCGACGGTGATTTGCTGGTGGTGGACAGTTCCCGCACGGCGGAGCATGGCGATATCGTCATCGCGGCCGTGGAGGGTGAATTCACCGTTAAGCGTCTGCAACTGCGCCCGGGCGTGCAGCTAAACCCGATGAACAGCGCATACCGCCCGATTGTGGTCGGCAGCGAAGACCGGCTGGACGTGTTCGGCGTGGTGACCTTCATTGTTAAATCGGCACGCTGAGCATGTTTGCCCTCTGTGATGTGAACGCCTTCTACGCATCATGCGAGACAGTATTCAGGCCCGATCTGAAAGGGCGCCCCGTCGTTGTTCTCTCAAACAACGATGGCTGCGTGATTGCGCGTTCAGCCGAGGCCAAAGCGGCCGGCATAATCATGGGGGCACCTTTTTTCAAACAAAGAGACCTTTTTCGGCGCGCGGGGGTGGTTTGCTTTAGCAGTAACTACGAGCTGTACGCGGATATGAGCCAGCGCGTCATGACCACGCTGGAAGAGATCAGCCCACGCGTGGAAATTTACAGTATTGATGAGGCATTTTGCGATCTGACCGGGGTCGGACATTGCCGGGATCTTACCGAATTTGGCAAAGAGATCCGCGCCACGGTACTGCAACGAACGCATCTGACGGTGGGTGTCGGCATTGCGCAGACAAAGACGCTGGCTAAGCTTGCCAATCACGCCGCCAAAAAATGGCAGCGGCAAACCGGCGGTGTCGTCGATTTGTCTCATCGTGAGCGCCAGAGAAAATTGATGGCGGCGTTGCCGGTCGAAGAGGTGTGGGGCGTCGGGCGTCGCATCACTAAGAGGCTGAATGCGATGGGCATCAACACGGTTCTGGATCTGGCGGATACGCATACAGCCGTAATACGTAAACACTTTAACGTTGTCCTTGAAAGAACGGTCAGGGAGTTACGCGGTGAGCCATGCCTGGAACTGGAAGAGTTTGCGCCAGACAAACAGGAGATCGTTTGCAGCCGATCCTTTGGCGAGCGAGTGACCGACTATGAACAGATGCGGCAGGCCATTTGTTCTTACGCGTCTCGCGGCGCGGAGAAGCTCAGAGGTGAGCATCAGTATTGTCGTTACGTCTCAGCTTTCGTCAAAACCTCACCGTTTGCCCTGAACGAACCTTATTACGGCAACAGCGTATCCGTTAAGTTGCTGACCCCCACGCAGGATACCCGGGATATTATCAACGCGGCCGTGAAATGTCTGGACGCCATCTGGAAGGACGGACACCGCTATCAGAAAGCCGGTATTATGCTGGGTGACTTTTTCAGCCAGGGCGTTGCTCAGCTCAATTTGTTTGATGAGAACGCGCCACGAAGCAATAGCGCGCAGCTGATGGACATCCTCGATCACCTTAATACCCAAAACGGAAAGGGCACGCTTTATTTTGCCGGCCAGGGGATACAGCAGCAGTGGCAGATGAAACGCGAAATGCTTTCTCCCCGGTACACGACCCGTTACTCCGATCTGCTGAGGGTCAGGTGAGGGGGGTAAAGTGACTTATTGACCGACTGGGGCCTTACAAGACGTTCGCATATTGGGCTACATTACAGTACGCAAAACAGGGCCAGGGTGATTTAGAAGAATAACCCCGGAGTGATCCGGGGCTTCAGTCAGAACAGCAGTGATAGAGTCAGTATTGCACTTGAAGTAAATAATAGTATTAAGGAAGAAACAAACCACCCGATATATCTATCATATTATGTTGCTCTTGCATTTCATTTTTTCACATTAATGTATTTAATGTGTTTAAGGAGACGCTCATTCGGCCACTCAAAATATGCCGCACACCAGAATGCAATATACGATGAGACAGGAAGGATCATGGCGATGGCCATACCCCACCCATAACCCATTTTTCGTGAAATCCTGATTGCCGGGATTATATTAATCGCGAACATCAGTACGATCACTAACTGCCAAATTGAAACGCCAACCATATAAATTCCTTGCTAAATTAACATAATGTATTTACAGGGGTTATATGTCTAGGATCGTATTTAACCCCACGCCGCAATTTATAAATTCTTCGTTTGGAAATCCATGCGCTGACGCAAAGATATACATCGGGAAGGTAAATACTCACGCCGAAAAGCCAGAAAACTGGCAATTAATTTATATTTTAAAACAGTCCGACCAAAGCACATCGGTTAAAACCGAACTACCGCAGCCCCTCATAACGAATAGCGCCGGTGTGATTGTATATGAAGGATTACCGGTTACACCCTGGGTTGATAGCGCATATTCGATAACGATTGTGGGCTATGACGGTGCACAGCTGTACACCTCGTTTTATGTCGATGATTCCACGTACTGGTTACGCCAGAATCTGGCTACTGAACCCAAAAAACAGGAGATTCAGGGCCGCTGGGCACGCATAGCTGATATATGGGAATGTCCGCGCCTGCCAGCGCGGTAATCATGGATGGTTATCAGCTATCAAAAGAAACTTAAAGCGAACTTTATAAAATCATTGGCGACAGAGTTGCTATAGCAAATGGAATGTTCGTCGGTATGACCAGGCTGTCGCGCTGATGAGGATGATTTATGGGAGAAGAGACGCTCCGGCTAAGCCGGAGTATGATCAGGTGAGGTCATGCGGGCGAATGAGAACATAACCCCCTCACACGCACAGCGCTTTGGCGGACTACTGCTGGCATACAGTCTGGCACCGAATAAAACAGAATCATCGCCTGCTGAATTTTTGGCATAAAAAACCCTTAAAAGACTAAAGGTTTTCCCCGGTTTGTCCGTTGTACTCTAAGGAAGCCATGACTCGTACTATGGCGTTTTACCCACAGGGAATAAAATCAATGATGAATAAAGTCTTTATTACAGGCGCATTGTCTTTAACCGTTTTGACCGGTTGCGCAGGGAATCTCAATTCACACAAAGTCCAGTCCTCAAACGGCAGCTCGCTGGAGGTGGCCACCATTTTCGCCCCGGCGGATATGAACAATAACCGCTACCCGGATGTGAAACTGCGCGAAGTGTCACCGGCGCATTCCGGTTCGGGGATGGGGCTGGCGGTACTGACCGCTGCACTCGGCGGGGGAATCGGTTCTAATTCGTTCGATAAGGATGGCTATAAAGGGACATCCATTGACACCATGCCGGAGCCGACGTCCGCCTGGTTAGGCCCGAAAGCGGAATCCAAAATCCATGACTGGCTCGATAAAAACGGTAATGGCTATGTGTATAAGCAGCCGCTGTATATTGCCGCCGCACAGTGGTCACTGGTGTACACCGATATGTCTGCCAGCAACAGTAATTACGATTTAACCTACCGCGTCAAATTCTATAAACGCCCGGAAGGTGGAACTATGCTGAGCGCCTATGTCGTATCAGAATGCGCACCGGCTCGTGTTACCGCACCGCTGAATGACTGGAAAGCCAGTAACTATGCGAAAGTCACCCAGGAAACGCAGAAGATGATGGACGCCTGCCTGCTGGAGCTGGACAACCAGCTGCCGCGCTTGCTGAAAAAATAAGGAATAAACGGCCTGTCTTACAGGCCGTTGTTGTTCTTTATGCCGTGGTCCGCGTCGGTCTGACCACAATCTCATTCACATCCACATCCTCCGGCTGTTCAATCGCGTAGCGAACCGCACGACCAATGGCGTCTGGTTGCAGGGCAATTGCCCGATAGCTTTTCATCGCTTCAGCGGCAGTGGGGTCTGTTATTGTGTCGGCCAGTTCACTTTCCACCACGCCGGGATGAATACAGGTCACGCGCAGTTGACTGTTCTCCTGACGCAGACCATCGGAGATCGCCCGCACCGCGAACTTGGTTGCGCAGTAGACCGCCGCGGTGGGTGACACCGCCAGCGCACCAATCGAGGCGATATTAATGATATGCCCGGATTCCTGCGCAAGCATTGACGGCAGGACCGCCGCGATGCCATACAGCACGCCCTTGATATTCACATCCACCATTTGTTCCCACTCGTCCACCTTCAGTGACGCCATCGGTGACAGTGGCATGATGCCGGCATTATTCACGATCGCATCAATTCGCCCCCATTTTTCCAGCGCGAAGGCGGCAAACGCCTCCACGGATCGACGGTCGGTCACATCCAGCCCTTTAATGGCCACTTCCGCGCCGTTAAAACGCAACTCGTCCGCCAGCGTGGCAAGGCGATCTTCACGTCGCGCGCCCAACAGTAAAACGGCATCCGTTTTCGCCAGCTCGCGAGCAATGCCCGCACCAATGCCGCTGGATGCGCCGGTAATTAAGATCACTTTGTTCGTCATGGGTCTTCTCCTGTTCGGTTGACGCTGGTGATCTTACGCCCGACGTACTATAAAGATAATCCGCTTATTCCTTACCAGACTGGTAACAGTGGCTAACCAATGACAATTGATAAAAATGCCCTTGAGGTGTTCGTAATGGTGGCGCAGACGCGCAATTTTCGCCTTGCGGCGGAACGGCTGGGGGTGACGCGTCCGGCGGTCAGCCAGACGTTGCGACGGCTGGAGGATCGTCTGAACGTCACTCTGATGCATCGCACCACGCGCAGTATTAACCTCACCGAGGCGGGGAAAAAACTGTATGCCGGGATAGCCCCTGCGATGGAACAACTTAACGGCGCAGTCACCGATATTGCCGATCAACGGGCGGCACCGCGCGGTCAGCTGCGTCTGGCCATTTCATCCATTGCCGAACGCATTATTGACGGCAAAATGCTGGCCTCTTTTATCGCTGCTTACCCGCATGTTGAGCTGGACATTACCATCACCGATGAGGCGTTCGACATTGTGGAGCAGGGGTTTGATGCGGGCGTGCAGCTGGGCGAAGTCATCGCTAAAGATATGATCGCGGTGCCGGTCTCCGCCATGCAGCGGCAGGTCGCCGTCGCATCACCAGCCTATCTCGCGCAATACGGCGTTCCGCAGCATCCGCAAGCGTTGCTTGAGCATCGCTGTATCGGATGGCGACAATCCCCTGGGATGTCGCCTTACCGCTGGGAGTTTGCTGAGAAGGGCTGCGAATTTGACGTGGATGTTAAAGCCCAACTGACCACCAACGATATGGGGGTGATGATCCGCACCGTGTGCGCCGGGGGCGGGATCGGTTTTGGTATGGAAGAGACCTACGCGCCTTATATCGCACGCGGTGAGCTGGTGACGTTATTAGACGCGTGGCTGCCAACGTTCCCGGGGTTTTATCTCTACTTTTCCAGCAGAAAGCATATGCCCCCGCGACTGAGAGCCTTTATTGATCATGTGAGAATGTAGAGGAACCGCCGTGACACCGCGCGTCATAAAGATGATTTTGCGACGTCAACGGCGGGCAGGGCCGGGGGTATGATGATGTCTGATACTTTGGCCGGCGTAACAGCATTCTCAGCAGGATTAAGAGAGGTCAGTCCGATCTCCGCGCGTTGACGGATGCGAAATCACCATAAATTCGACGGGAGAATCCGTGTCGTTTCTGGCTTGATGCTTTGATCCGGGAGGAATTTCAATACCCTGATGGGCCTCGATAGCGTGCGTTTCGCCTTCTATCTCCATTGAAAGAACCCCTTTGAGCACAAAGAAAAACTGTCTGGAAACGCAATGATAGTGTCGCTTTTCAGACGTGCCCTGAGGCATTTTTTCATGAATGACCAGCATGTCCGGGCGTTGGACCAGATACCAACCGTCGCAATTGTCGCCCCAGACATAATGTTCTGCATTCTCTTTTGAAATCATCCACTTTCTCCTGTTTGCTCGTGTCGGCTTTTTCAGAACGTTAAGCCGTTATACAGGGGAGAGCCATGGATTCGCAACGGATGCGGTGTTCGATAAATAAAGAGCCGACGTTCATGCCAGACCGTGCCGCGATCCGGTTGGTGTCGGGAGCGAGCCTGAACTTGTCACGACAGGCACACTTTCCTGGAAAAACGTATCCTGTCCAGTACGGCTCAAAAAAATGGTCGTCTGAATTTCGGTTGTACCGATTTACCCGAATGCTTAGATTCATTTCGATCGCATTGAGAGGAGAGAGAAATGAACTTTGCAGCACTCCATAAACAAAACAGCCCCCTGGTAATCGCTAATGTGTGGGATGCTGTGAGTGCAATTGCCGCACAAAAATCGGGTTACCAGGCTATGGGGACGTCCAGCGCAGCAATAGCCGCTACACTCGGCTATGAAGACGGTCAGACCATGCCATTTGATATATTATTTTATTGGGTGACCCGCATCCGGGCCGTCAGTGACTTGCCTTTAAGTGTTGATATGGAAGCAGGATATGGCGAAACAGCGCAGGAGATAACAGACAATCTTAAACGCCTGGCGAATATAGGCGTAGCCGGTGTCAATCTTGAAGACAGCAGAGTCATTGATCATGTCCGTCGACTTGATGATGCCGCTGAATTTTCCGGGACGCTAACATCGATACGCAAAACGCTGGACAGAGAAGGTTATCGTCTCTTTCTTAATATTCGGACTGACACATATCTGCTTGCTCATGAATGTGCATTACAGGAGACGCTATTACGGGCCCGGCACTATAAAGCCGCAGGGGCTGACGGCCTTTTTGTTCCTTGTCTGACGTCGGAGAATGATATGCGCATCATTTCTGATGCGGCAGGTCTGCCCCTGAACGTGATGTGTATGCCGGACCTTCCGTCATTCAGCAGGTTAAAAAAAGCAGGGGTAAGCCGCATTTCTATGGGTAATTTTGTGCATGCCGCCATCAGTTCAACGCTCAGCGATTTGATGCATAACATCCAGACACATCAGACGTTTGAAGGACTTTTTGTTGATGAAAATCATCGATAACGACCAGTGTAATATCTGGTATCAGGCACTGATTGAGCGTGCTCCCGAGTATACCGGCGTATTTTTTGTGGGCGTCAAAACGACTGGGGTATTTTGTATCTCGGTCTGCCGGGCACGAAAGCCTAAGCGTGAGAATGTTGAGTTTTACAAAGACGTGAAATCTGTGCTGGCAGCAGGTTATCGTCCTTGCAAAGTCTGCAGGCCTGCAGAAAACGCGCACAGCGCACCCTTATTTATAGAGCAGGCGCTTGAGTTGGTCAGACGCGATCCTCAATTGCGCATAAGCGATCCTGAGCTTCGTCGTCACGGAATCAGCCCGGAGCGGGTGCGACGCTGGTTCCGACAACATCACGGCATCACCTTCCAGCAATTTCAACGGATGCAGCGGGTAAATAGTGCCTGTCAGGCGCTGAACAAGGGGCGTGCGGCGACTGATGTCGCACTGGACAGTGGTTATGAATCCTTAAGCGGCTTTGGGTATACCTACAAAAGGCTTACAGGCGCGGCCCCCACTCAGAAGCCTCAGATGATTGTCATTCACCGGTTTACGACGACTCTGGGTCCCATGTTTGTGTGTGCGACTGAGCGGGGAGTTTGCCTGCTGGAGTTTACCGATCGCAGGATGTTAGAAACTGAGTTTCGTGATATTCAGCGTCTACTGAATGCCAGAATGATCACGGGAGAAAACAGCCATACCCGGCAAACCGTGGCTGAAATTGACGAGTATTTCGCCGGAACACGCCAGCATTTTGATCTCGCTCTGGATACGCCGGGCAGTGCGTTTCAACAATCCGTCTGGCAGGAATTGCGTGCTGTTCCCTACGGGCACACCTCACACTATCAGGCCATTTCGCGACTGATTAATAAACCTAATGCGGTACGCGCCGTTGCGGCAGCGAATGGCGCAAACCGGATTGCGATTGTTATTCCCTGTCACCGGATCATCGGGAAAGACGGGGGGATGACCGGTTATGGAGGGGGGATTTCACGTAAAGAGTGGCTCATTGAACATGAGAGAAACAACCGTTGATCGCCCGATATCCACGGCGGGCCATCCAGTGTGACCCGAGAAATACCCACTGGCAGTAAAATCCCAGAGGAGGGGGCAAATGAGGCTCGGTAAACAGTATCGCTCAGGCCTTACTCCTCGCGGAAGATTTTCAAAAACCGTTTTACCGTCCGCGAGCGTTCAAACCGCCGCCAGCAGAGTGCGATATCCGTACTGAGCGCCGGTGAAATTAACGAATGATAGGTGACGCCTGGCGGAGAAATCGCCGCCATTGACTGCGGCACCAGCGCGAACCCGGCGCCAGCGGCCACCATACTCAGAGAAGAAGAGAGCTGTGAGGACTGCTGCGTGTGCTGCATATCAATTCCGGCCCGCTCGCAGCAGCCGTATACGCGATCGTACAACCCCGGTGCGACCTCCTGCGGGAAGAGAATCACCGGCGTATCCCGAAGCGCCTCTAATGAGAGGGCATCCCTTTCTGCCAGAGGATGGTTGCTGTGTAACGCCACCACCATCGGCTCACGGTCAAGGATTTTCAGATCAAACGCCTTGCTGCTCTCGCAGGGCAGTCGCACAAAGGCGATGTCCAGTTCACCCTCCGCCAGCATCGCCATCAGCGACGACATATTGGCTTCCACCTGATGGACTCTCACCGCCATATTCTGCATCTGAAATTGACGAATAAGCGCAAAGATTTTTGGATGAAAAGCGTCAGAGCTGGTGATCCCTATCGACAGGCTGCCATTCAGTCCGCGTGCAATGCCCCGGGCTTTTTCCAGCGCGGCATCGCTCATCGCGAGGATCTGGCAGGCATCCTCATAGAAGGCTTCTCCCGCTTCGGTCAACTCAACGCCCCGCGTCAGGCGTCTGAACAGCGGCGTGCCCACCTCTTCCTCAAGCCGTTTAATCTGCTGACTCAGAGGAGGCTGTGAAATCCCCAGCGCTTTGGCCGCTTTGGTGAAGTGCCGCTCGCGTGCAACCGCGACAAAATACCGCAGATAACGAAGTTCCATATCTAAAACGTCTCAAACCAGCATGGTTTCTATATTGGAACTCTATGCTGAATCGGGTCAACATTTATTTAACTTTTATAAATAACGTTGAAGAGGACGAGCATGATGGTGCATTCATCTGCATGCGACTGTGAGGCCAGTTTGTGCGAGACCCTGCGTGGGTTTTCTGCCCAGCATCCTGACAGCGTAATTTACCAAACATCGCTAATGAGCGCGCTGCTAAGCGGCGTATACGAAGGAGAGACCACTATCGCCGATCTGCTTGCGCACGGTGATTTTGGTCTGGGGACGTTTAACGAGCTGGACGGCGAAATGATTGCGTTCAGCAGCCAGGTGTACCAGCTGCGCGCCGACGGTAGCGCCCGGGCTGCGAAACCGGAGCAAAAAACGCCGTTCGCGGTGATGACCTGGTTCCAGCCGCAGTATCGCAAAACCTTTGACGGGCCGGTCAGCCGTCAGCAGATCCATGACGTGATCGATCAACAAATCCCTTCCGATAATCTGTTCTGTGCGTTACGCATCGACGGTAATTTCCGCCACGCCCACACCCGTACCGTGCCGCGTCAGACGCCGCCATACCGCGCAATGACCGACGTGCTGGATGACCAGCCTGTGTTCCGCTTTAACCAGCGCAAGGGTGTGCTGGTCGGATTTCGCACGCCGCAGCATATGCAGGGGATCAACGTGGCGGGCTATCACGAACATTTCATCACCGATGACCGTCAGGGCGGGGGGCATCTGCTCGACTATCAGCTGGAGAGCGGGGTGCTGACTTTCGGTGAAATTCACAAGCTGATGATTGATTTGCCCGCCGACAGCGCGTTTTTACAGGCCAACCTCCACCCCAGCAACCTTGATGCTGCAATCCGTTCCGTCGAAAACTAACAGGAGAACCACCGTGAACAGTGATAAACAGGCACGTCAGTGGGCGCATGGCGCCGATATGGTCGTTGGTCAACTGGAAGCGCAGGGCGTGAAGCAGGTTTTCGGTATCCCGGGCGCAAAAATCGATAAGGTTTTTGACTCCCTGCTGGACTCTTCTATCGAGATCATTCCCGTGCGCCACGAGGCAAATGCGGCGTTTATGGCGGCGGCGGTAGGGCGGTTGACCGGCAAGGCAGGGGTCGCGCTGGTCACCTCCGGCCCGGGCTGTTCAAATTTGATCACCGGTATTGCAACCGCCAACAGCGAGGGTGACCCGGTCGTCGCGCTGGGCGGCGCCGTGAAGCGGGCCGATAAAGCGAAGCTGGTGCATCAGAGCATGGATACGGTCGCCATGTTCAGCCCTGTGACGAAATATGCTGTAGAGGTCAATTCACCGGACGCGATTGCCGAGGTGGTCTCGAACGCATTTCGCGCCGCGGAACAGGGCAGGCCAGGGGGCGCGTTCGTCAGCCTGCCGCAGGATATTGTCGACCAGCCTGTCACCGGGGCGATTTTGCCCGCCAGCACCGCTGCGCTGATGGGGCCGGCACCCGAATCCGCCATTAACGATGTGGTGAAGCTTATCGATAAGGCCAAAAACCCGGTCATCCTTCTGGGCCTGATGGCCAGCCAGCCTGCTAACAGCGCCGCGCTGCATAAGCTGCTGGAAAACAGTCGCATTCCGGTCACCAGCACGTATCAGGCCGCCGGGGCGGTCAACCAGGAGCATTTTACCCGCTTTGCCGGACGCGTCGGTCTCTTTAACAACCAGGCGGGTGACAGATTGCTGCATCTGGCGGATCTGATTATCTGTATCGGCTACAGCCCGGTGGAATACGAACCGGCCATGTGGAACAGCGGGGATGCCACGCTGGTGCATATCGACGTGTTGCCCGCCTATGAAGAACGCAATTATGTGCCAGACCTCGAGCTGGTGGGCGATATTGCCGAAACGCTGAACCTGCTCGCCAGCCGGATTACCCACAAACTCGCGCTCAGCACCCGCGCCTCAGAAATCCTGGTCGACCGTCAGCATCAGCGGGATCTGCTCGATCGCCGTGGCGCCTCGCTTAACCAGTTTGCCCTGCATCCGCTGCGCATCGTGCGGGCCATGCAAGACATCGTGAACAGCGACGTGACGCTCACCGTCGACATGGGCAGCTTCCACATCTGGATCGCCCGCTATCTCTATAGCTTCCGCGCACGTCAGGTGATGATCTCTAACGGTCAGCAGACCATGGGCGTTGCGCTGCCATGGGCGATTGGCGCGTGGCTGGTCAACCCGGGCCGCAAGGTGGTCTCGGTGTCCGGTGACGGCGGTTTCCTGCAGTCCAGCATGGAGCTGGAAACCGCCGTGCGTCTCAAGGCTAACGTGCTGCACATTATCTGGGTGGATAACGCCTACAACATGGTGGCGATTCAGGAAGAGAAAAAATACCAGCGTCTTTCCGGCGTGGAATTCGGCCCGGTCGATTTCAAAGTTTATGCCGATGCCTTTGGCGCAAAAGGTTTTGCCGTGGAAAGCGCGGATGCGCTGGAGCCTACGCTGCGTGCGGCAATGGATGTCGAGGGGCCGGCCGTGGTCGCCATCCCCGTCGACTATAGCGACAACCCGCTGCTGATGGGCCAGCTCCATCTCAGCCAAATTTTGTGAATCACAATAAGGACAGAAAAATGCAAAAAGTTGCACTCGTCACGGGCTCAGGCCAGGGGATTGGTAAAGCGATAGCGCTGCGTCTGGTGAAAGATGGCTTTGCCGTCGCCATTGCAGATTACAACGAAGAGACGGCGAAGGCCGTTGCCGATGAGATCACCCGTAAAGGGGGTAAAGCCGTCGCCGTGAAGGTGGATGTCTCCAGCCGCGATCAGGTATTTGCGGCGGTGGAAAAAGCGCGTACCGCGCTGGGCGGTTTTAACGTGATCGTCAACAATGCCGGGGTCGCGCCTTCCACACCTATTGAGTCGATCACGCCGGAAATTGTCGATAAAGTTTACAACATCAACGTGAAAGGGGTCATCTGGGGCATTCAGGCCGCAATTGATGCGTTTCGTAAAGAAGGGCACGGCGGTAAGATCATCAACGCCTGCTCCCAGGCGGGCCATACCGGCAACCCGGAACTGGCGGTGTACAGCTCCAGTAAGTTCGCGGTTCGTGGATTAACTCAGACCGCTGCACGCGATCTGGCCCCGCTGGGGATCACCGTTAACGCGTATTGCCCGGGCATCGTCAAAACGCCGATGTGGGCGGAAATCGACCGTCAGGTGTCAGAGGCGGCAGGCAAACCGCTCGGCTATGGCACAGAAACCTTTGCCAAACGCATTACGCTGGGCAGATTGTCTGAGCCGGAAGATGTCGCGGCCTGTGTCTCTTATCTCGCAGGACCCGATTCCGACTACATGACCGGTCAGTCGCTGCTGATTGATGGGGGGATGGTGTTCAACTAAATACGCATAAACGCGGCCTCGCGCCTGCCGGTGAGATGCTCAATCCTGTGGAGCGGTAACGCGCTCCATAAGGGCGCTGAGACAGCGAGTGCCGGGCAAAGGGTCTACATCATCGCCCATTTGCCCGGACAGCGTGTTTGTGCCCGTGTCATACCAGGGCAATGCGCGTAGTTTGAAGGGGCGCGGTGAACACCGCGACCCACTATGTTGATTGCTGGCGTTCAGGGCAGACGGTATTGCGGCGCCATGCGCCCGGTGCCTGACCATACTGACGCTTAAAGCTGCGGTTAAAGGACTGCTGAGAGTCAAAGCCCAGCGCGATCGCCACGTTCAGGATCGGTTCATCGCTGTGCGTTAAGCGCTCGACCGATTTTTGCAGCTTTTGCGCACGAATATACTCGCCGAGTGGATAACCGGTATGTTCCTTGAACATCCGCTGGAGGTGCCATTTCGAGTAGCCGGCGCGCCTGGAAACGGTGTTAATGTCCAGGCGGTTTTCCAGATTGTTATCGATCCAGTCGAGTAGATCATGAATAAATGCGTCAGTGTTCATGGTGTTCCCCCACGCCGCGTTTTAAAAAGCATCTTTGTCTGTTGCATTTAAAGATGACTCGCTCTGACATTTAATGCAAGTTTTATTGTTGCATTTAAATCCTTGTCGCAAACGCGCCTTTTCTCCCTCACTCAAATAGCACATAAAGTGTATTAATTATTCTTGCACTTAATTTAGCGCCTTCCTACAATCGCCGCGATAGTGTATTCGCAACTGTTACAGTTTTGTGGCGATGAACGACACAAATAGCCTCAAGCCAGTTCGGACAAAGGAAGTGGCGCAGCGTCTCCCGCGGCGTCTTGCCCGACGGCTACCATTACCGGAATAAAAATAATGAGCCTGCAAAAAACCTGGGTTAACGTTCATCTGACGGCGCTGGGAGCGATGTTCCTCTCCGTGCTGCTTGTCGGATGCGATGACGGCGTGGCGCAAAATGCCGTCCCACAAGCGCCCGCCGTGAGCGCCGCTGACGTGGTAGTGAAATCCATCAGCCAGTGGGATAGCTTTAACGGCCGGATTGAAGCGGTGGAAAGCGTTCAGCTGCGCCCGCGTGTTTCCGGCTACATTGATAAGGTGAATTACACCGACGGTCAGGAAGTGAAAAAGGGCGAGGTGCTGTTCACTATCGATGACAGAACCTATCGCGCCGCGCTGGAACAGGCGCAGGCTGCGTTGACGAGAGCCAAAACCCAGGCCAGCCTGGCGCGAAGTGAGGCTAACCGTACCGATAAACTCGTCAATACCAACGTCGTGTCCCGCGAAGAGTGGGAGCAACGCCGTTCGGCTGCTTCTCAGGCGCAGGCCGACATTCGTGCCGCGCAGGCGGCTGTTGATGCGGCACAACTTAACCTCGATTTCACCAAAGTGACCGCGCCTATTGATGGCCGCGCCAGCCGGGCGCTGATCACCAGTGGTAATCTGGTCACCGCGGGTGACAGTGCCAGCGTCCTTACCACCCTGGTCTCCCTGAAAACGGTTTACGTCTACTTTGACGTGGATGAAGCAACCTATCTCCACTATCAAAATCTTGCCCGCAGCGGGCAGGGGGCGTCCAGCCATCATCTGGCGCTGCCGGTTGAGATTGGCCTGGTGGACGAGGAAGGCTATCCCCATCAGGGCAAGGTAGATTTTCTTGATAATCAGTTAACGCCGAGCACCGGCACCATCCGCATGCGCGCGCTGCTGGATAATGCGCAGCGTCAGTTCACGCCAGGCTTGTTTGCCCGTGTACGCCTGCCGGGCAGCGCTGAATTCAAAGCCACGCTTGTCGACGATAAAGCGGTGCTGACCGATCAGGATCGCAAATACGTTTATATCGTTGATAAAGAAGGTAAAGCGCAGCGCCGCGATATCACGCCGGGCCGTCTGGCCGCCGGGTTACGTATCGTGCAGCAGGGGCTGAACCCGGGCGATAAAGTGATCGTCGACGGTTTACAAAAAGTGTTTATGCCAGGTATGCCGGTTAACGCGAAAACCGTTCCGATGACCGCCAGCGCCGCGCTTAACTGATCCCTTACCCGAGAATCCGACACATGGACTTTTCCCGCTTTTTCATCGACAGGCCGATTTTTGCCGCGGTGCTGTCGATTCTGATTTTCATCACCGGATTAATCGCTATCCCGCTGTTGCCGGTGAGCGAATATCCTGACGTCGTACCGCCAAGCGTACAGGTGCGCGCGGAGTATCCGGGTGCCAACCCGAAAGTGATAGCAGAAACCGTGGCGACGCCGCTGGAAGAAGCCATCAACGGCGTTGAAAACATGATGTACATGAAATCCGTTGCAGGCTCTGACGGCGTACTGGTCACCACCGTGACGTTCCGCCCGGGGACCGATCCGGATCAGGCGCAGGTACAGGTGCAAAACCGCGTGTCACAGGCCGAGGCGCGTCTGCCGGAAGATGTACGACGTCTGGGCATTACCACTCAGAAACAATCACCGACGCTGACGCTGGTGGTGCATCTGTTTTCGCCGGGCGGCAAGTACGATTCACTCTATATGCGTAACTACGCCACGCTTAAAGTGAAGGACGAGCTGGCGCGTCTGCCGGGCGTGGGCCAGATTCAGATTTTTGGCTCGGGCGAATACGCGATGCGCATCTGGCTGGATCCCGATAAGGTGGCCGCCCGCGGGTTAACGGCCTCGGATGTCGTGACGGCGATGCAGGAGCAAAACGTTCAGGTTTCCGCCGGGCAGCTTGGCGCCGAGCCGCTGCCGAAAGAGAGCGATTTCCTGATATCCATTAACGCTCAGGGACGTCTGCACACGGAAGAAGAGTTTGGCAATATTATTCTGAAAACGGCGCAAGACGGCTCGCTGGTACGCCTGCGCGACGTGGCGCGGATTGAAATGGGCTCTGGCAGCTATGCGCTGCGTTCCCAGCTCAACAACAAAGACGCGGTCGGGATTGGTATCTTCCAGTCCCCGGGCGCGAACGCCATCGATTTGTCTAACGCCGTGCGCGCGAAAATGAACGAACTGGCCACACGTTTCCCGGAAGATATGAAATGGGCAGCACCGTACGACCCGACGGTTTTCGTTCGCGATTCCATTCGCGCGGTCGTGCAGACCCTGCTGGAAGCGGTGGTGCTGGTAGTACTGGTGGTGATCCTGTTCCTGCAAACCTGGCGCGCGTCGATTATTCCGCTGATCGCGGTGCCGGTATCGGTGGTGGGGACGTTCAGCATTCTCTACCTGCTTGGCTTCTCACTGAATACCCTGAGTTTGTTCGGGCTGGTGCTGGCTATCGGTATCGTCGTGGATGACGCCATCGTGGTGGTGGAAAACGTCGAGCGAAATATCGAAGAGGGGCTTTCTCCGCTGCAGGCGGCGCATCAGGCGATGCGTGAAGTGTCAGGGCCGATTATCGCCATTGCACTGGTGCTGTGCGCGGTGTTTGTCCCGATGGCGTTCCTCTCCGGGGTAACCGGCCAGTTCTACAAACAGTTTGCGGTGACTATCGCGATTTCGACGGTGATTTCCGCCATCAACTCGCTGACGCTCTCGCCGGCGCTGGCCGCCCTGCTGTTAAAACCGCACGGCGCCCCGAAAGACTTCCCGACACGGCTTATCGATCGACTGTTCGGCTGGCTGTTCCGTCCGTTTAACCGCTTTTTCCAGCGTAGCTCAAACGGTTATCAGGGGCTGGTGGGCAAAACGCTCGGACGGCGTGGCGCGGTGTTTGTGGTCTATGTGCTGCTGCTCTGTGCGGCGGGCGTGATGTTTAAAGCGGTCCCCGGCGGGTTTATACCGACCCAGGATAAGCTGTATCTCATTGGCGGCGTAAAAATGCCGGAAGGTTCTTCGCTGGCGCGCACCGATGCGGTGATCCGCAAAATGAGCGAAATCGGGATGAATACCGAAGGCGTGGATTATGCGGTCGCTTTTCCTGGGCTTAACGCGCTGCAGTTCACCAACACGCCGAATACCGGGACGGTCTTCTTTGGTCTGAAACCGTTCGATCAGCGTAAACACACGGCGGCGGAAATTAACGCTGAGATCAATGCCAAAATCGCGCAAATTCAGCAGGGGTTTGGTTTCTCCATTTTGCCACCGCCGATTTTAGGGCTGGGGCAGGGGTCGGGCTATTCGCTGTACATCCAGGATCGCGGCGGTTTGGGCTATGGTGCGCTGCAAAACGCGGTGAACACCATGTCCGGGGCGATTATGCAGACGCCGGGGATGCATTTCCCGATCTCAACCTACCAGGCGAACGTTCCGCAGCTGGATGTGCAGGTCGATCGTGATAAGGCGAAAGCGCAGGGCGTGTCGCTGACCGATCTATTCGGGACGCTGCAAACCTATCTCGGCTCGTCTTATGTGAACGATTTTAACCAGTTCGGGCGTACCTGGCGCGTGATGGCGCAGGCCGATGGGCCGTTCCGTGACAGCGTGGAAGACATTGCGAATTTGCGCACCCGTAATAATCAGGGCGAAATGGTGCCGATCGGCAGTATGGTGAATATCAGCACCACCTACGGGCCGGATCCGGTGATTCGTTATAACGGTTATCCGGCGGCGGATCTGATTGGCGATGCCGATCCGCGTATTCTCTCTTCCGCACAGGCGATGACGCAGCTGGACGGAATGTCTAAGCAGATTCTGCCGAACGGGATGAATATTGAATGGACGGATCTGAGCTTCCAGCAGGCCACTCAGGGCAACACGGCGCTGATCGTTTTCCCGGTCGCGGTGCTGCTGGCTTTCCTGGTGCTGGCCGCGCTGTATGAAAGCTGGACCCTGCCGCTGGCGGTGATCCTGATCGTTCCGATGACGATGCTGTCCGCGCTGTTTGGCGTCTGGCTGACCGGGGGCGATAACAACGTCTTCGTGCAGGTGGGGCTGGTGGTCCTCATGGGGCTGGCGTGTAAAAACGCGATTCTTATCGTTGAGTTTGCCCGCGAGCTGGAGATGCAGGGGAAAGGGATTATGGAAGCGGCGCTGGAAGCGTGCCGCCTGCGTTTACGCCCGATTGTGATGACTTCCATCGCCTTTATTGCCGGGACGATTCCGCTGATCCTCGGCCACGGCGCGGGCGCAGAAGTGCGCGGCGTCACCGGGATCACGGTGTTCTCCGGGATGCTGGGCGTGACGCTGTTTGGTCTGTTCCTGACGCCGGTGTTTTACGTGACGCTGCGTAAATTCGTTACGCGCGGCAAACCGGTCAACGACGTTTTACCTGCCTAAGTTTTTACAGGGCACAAAAAAACCGCCTTCTCGTTAAGGCGGTTTTTTTCGTATCAGGAAGGGTATAACTACGCTTTTTTATGCAGGCCTTCAATTTCAGGCACCGGATCGCACCCGCTGGTATCGGCTTTTTTGACCTTTTCCAGCGCGCTGGCCACGGTATGTTGCGCCAGAACCTCTAACGAAGCCTGTTCCGCTTCATCAGCGATAGATTTGAAGTACCAGCACGCGTTGGCGCTGACGACGCAGCGAGCCGGTACGTCAGGACGCGACGCCCACAGTTTTTTATCTTCTATGACAGAAACATAGATATCACGCAGGGTGATGTTTTCCGCCGGGCGACCAAGATGAATAGAACCATTGCGGCCCAGGGTTGAAACGATAATGCCATCACGCGTGAGCGGAACCATTAACTTACGGATAAAGCTCGGGTTCGCTTCCAGCCCGTAAGCCAGAATCGCACTCGTTGAACGTTCACCCGATTGCTCCGCCATCGCTACGCTGAGAACCATCTGCAAAGCTGTCGGGAAGCGGTAATCTAACATTTCATTATCCTGGGTTGCGGTGAATCTTGTTCTTTTTGGCACCGCAGAGATGAAGAATCAGTAAGTAACACTATAACAAATACGGCAATTTTTTGAAGCAGGCAATGCCTGACCTGGCCCGTAAAAATGCGTTTACGCTTCGCGTCGACTAGAAGCATAAGACCCATCCATACGTTTTACCGATTGTATAAGCATTGTCTATTTCATCATGGCGACTGATAAAAATATTATGAAAAAATGCTGATCGAATCGCCGCTGATTTTTTGAGCACATAAAGGGAATGACATTATCCTCGCCAGAAGAAAAGGAGTCAGACCTATCCTGTCATTCATACATTAAAAAGCGGGAACGGGTCTGGTTTCTGTTTGAGTTGCCCGGCAATCTCGTTGAGTTTCAAGAGTGCTTGTTTTAACTGGCTGAACTCCGTTGCGCCAATACACAATCTGACGCCGTACTGATCCGACTGTTGACCCACTTCAGTTGAGGCCGGTGCTGTCACCTTGATGCCTGTCGCCAGCGCTGCATTGTAGAAGGAGTGCGCGTCATCGCGTGAAAACGGTAACCAGAGATGAAAGCTGGGCAGCCCCGAGCGATAAACGTGCTCTCCTAAAATGTCGATAGCGAGTTGGTAACGACGCCGGGTTTCGTGTTCAATGGCGAGGGTGACGGTTTCTGCTGTGCCATCAATCAGCCATTGCTCCATGATGGAGCTGCTTAGCGGAGAGACCATCATCGCCGTTGCCCTCAGCATGGATTCTGCTCGTGAATACAGCGCCTCCGGTACCAGCAGCCCGCCAATCCGCAATGCTGGATTAAGGACCTTAGATAAGCTATTCACATATAAGGTGATATCGGGGGCTATTTTGGCAATCTGTGGCAATTCTGTCGTGCTCATCAGCCGATAAACATCGTCCTCAATAATCTTTATGCCCCTTTCCCGACAAACCCGAACCAGTTCCTGACGGCGGGCCAGGCTCATAATGCGTGTGGACGGACTTTGTAAGAGCGGCGTGACATAGACTGCACCGCCTTTTTCGGCATTTTCATCGAGGATCTTTTCCAGAACAGAGACATCCATGCCTTCGTCATCCATCGGGATCCCCACTAATGTGAGCTTCAGTAAATGCGACAGCTGAATCAGCCCTGAATAGGTCTGAGCCTCAACGTACAGTCGGCCAAAAGGTTCACAGACCGTAGACAACGCTACAGAGAGCGCATGCTGAGCACCGTTCGTTAAGATGAGACGTTGGTAATCTGCCGGGACTCCCAGACGACTGAACCACTGCGCAAGAAGTCGCCGGTGTTCATCATGGCCCGTTGCCGGGGCGTAAGTGTTAAACATATCCATGTCAGGACGCCGGGCGAGGGTGGTGAGTGTCTTACTCAGTGACCGGGAGGTCAGTGCTGCCGGCGGGGTGTTTTGCGACAGGTCGATGAAGGTTCGGCTTCTGGAATTGACCAGCGCGACAAACATTCCGCTGCCCTTAACGCTTCGAACCAGACCCCGTCTCTCCAGGATCCCATAGGCTTTCGTTACCGTACCCACCGCGATACAGAGCGTATCTGCCAGATCACGATGCGCCGGAAGGCGCGCGCCGAGCCTCAGCAGGCCTGAAAGAATATCGTCTGACAACGCCTGAACCAGCCGATCGGTGGGGGATGAACTGCCTTCTGCAAGACGGGGTTGCCACGGAGAACGTTCGCGCATGAGATTACCATAAGTGTAATGTGACACTATTTATATTTACGGATAGTGTCACATCTTTTATTCTGGCGCCAGTATTTGAAATAGACGAAATGAGCGAAACGCATGAGTGAACAACGTGTGGATGTCAGTTCTGCCAGACCGTTACTGGATAAGAGTGAAACGAAGAAAAAAGAAATCCTTCGTGGCCTGAAAGATGGGTTACCCGTATTACTGGGCGTGATCCCGTTTGCGCTGGTGTTGGGTGCGCAGGCAAGCCATAAGGGGCTTACGCCTCTCGACGTTCCCTTGATGACAGGATTAAATTTTGCCGGCGGGTCTGAATTTGCCGCCATACAAATCTGGACATCGCCGCCATCTTTTTTACTTATTATGGCCGTAACATTGCTGGTAAACAGTCGTCATATTTTAATGGGGGCGACGCTGGTTCCTTTGCTTTCTCGTTTTCCAAAACGAAAAGTCTTACCTGCACTTTTTTTTATGACGGATGAGAGTTGGGCACTCAGTTATAATGACGCGCATTTCAGAAATAACAAAACGGCACCGCTGTTCAGCATGCCGTATTATATGGCGGTCTCTTTATCTTTCTATACGATGTGGGTTTTCTGTACCACACTCGGTGCGTTAATTGGCCCGGTGCTGGGCGATGTTCACCAGTATGGTTTTGATATGGCCTTTCCGGCGGTCTTTCTTGTGCTGGTCAGAGGCATGTGGAATGGCATTCGTAAAGCCGTGCCCTGGATAATCAGTCTGGTCGTCTCCGTGGCGGTATGTCATTTTATTGCCGGCCTGTGGTACGTCATTGCTGGCCCTTTAGCAGGCTTAGCCGTTGCCGCATTTTTAGGGGGAGAGGATGCCTGATTATCAGACCTTCATCGCCATCGTATTAATGGCACTCACCACGTACGCAACGCGTGTGACCGCTTATCTTATATTACGAAACCGGGTGCTTACGCCCAGGGCGATGACGGTACTTAAATCCTCTCCCGGGTGTGTCATGCTGGCTTTCATTGCGCCTTTTTTTGCCTCCGGAAATCCCGCAGATCTGATCGCGTTAGGGTTAACGTTGGTTGTTGCAATGCGCTTTTCAATGCCGGTGACGGTGATCTCCGGCGTGATGTTTGCCTTTATACTTCGCTATTATTTAGGGTAAGTATACGCGTGACCTGTATTTAGGGTAAGTATACGCGTGACCTGTGTTGTACGCGCTGCCTGAATAATCCTGGTCGTTACGGTGAAAACAACGTGGGGCCTTCGGGCCCCACGTTTATTGGCCGAAGAGAGGTACGCGCGTCACGTGCCGGTGTGAGGTTCACTCCACGAGCTAGTGTGTCCGGATTGCCTCCAGCCCGACACGTTGCCCATAAGAGAGCTCAAGCGTATTGCCATCTGGATCGGCAAAAAATACAAAGTAGCCAACGGGGTCGCCTGCGTTGCAGGGCGCTTTGCGCAGTACGCCCTCTGCACGGGCCAGGGTCGTCTTACGATCAATCTCTTCTCTGCTTGAGCAGGCGACGCCAAGGTGACCAAAGTGACCTAAAGGCGTATCTGTCACGGTATCAGCCTGAACCAGAACCAGTGCAAAAGGTCGCGTATGGTCGCTTAGCCAGGCGACTTTTCGGGCATCCGCAACGCCGGGTTCACGCAGGTGAATCACCTCCATCCCGGCGTAGCGTCGATAAAAATCAATGCTCTTGTCTAAATCCCTGACCACGAAGGCGATATGAGTAAAACCAACATCTATCTCATTCATTTGCAGCATCCACTGTTTATTCGGGAAAAACAGTTTAGAAGCTCAGGTTAACTTGAGGTCAAGGGAATATTCTGTTTAATGAACAACTGTTTATTTTAACGAGGTTGGGCGGCAGCAGACGTTTTGCTGCCGCCACTGTGGTGAGGCGAAATGACAACTCGCGTGGTTAACTTTCCATGGCGGTCTGGTGCGTAGCGGGGGGGTTGGCCTCTTTTTTCATCCATGGGGCGTGCAACACCATACTGGGCAATGCCAGTTTAATGCTCTGTTCACGCAACCCTTCCAGGATACGAATGTTTATCTCCTGCTGAATATCCATGTACTTGTTATAGTCCGCCGTGTTGACGATATGCACCACTTCAAACATTAAGCGATCGGTCTCAAAACCTAACAAATGGGCGCGGTCGAATTTGGTTTCACCCACGTCGACGATGATTTGCTTGACCATTTTACCGATGATCCGCAGTTTATCGGCGGGCGTATCGCTGGCCACCCCAAATGTGAAGACGATACGACGGGTCTGCATTCGCTTATAGTTGTGCAACGTCTGCTGAAGCAGAATCGCGTTGCCGCACACAATCTGTTCCCCACTCAGGCTGCGAATACGGGTTGTTTTCAATCCGATATGCTCAACGTTTCCGGCCACGTCACCAAACACAATGAAATCGCCGATTTCGAAGGGCTTATCAAATCCTATCGACAGTGAAGCAAAGACGTCACTGAGTATGGTTTGCACGGCAAGGGCAATAGCAATACCGCCCACACCGAGACTGGCAACCAGGGCAGTAATATTGACGCCCGCGTTAGCAAGAATGGACAGCAACATGACGGACCAGACGATGGCCCGCAGGATTAACCCGGTGATGACCAGCGTCACGGGGTTTTTATGACTTCCCGGAACGAGCATGACATGGCGGAGCCAGGAGACAACCCCCTGATCCATCCACAAGGCGACCTGAATCGCCAGCACCAGAAACCAGGCATGACTCAGGGTAGATGAGAGATGTTCGGGAAGCTCAACGAAGCGCAGGCTAATCAGAAAAGCGACGATGAACAGCATAATTTTGCTGGTCCGCCGTAGGATGTCGAGCATGATAAAGCGCATTCGGTTGGTGGCGGGATGCTTATCACCCCAGTTGGTGATCCCTTTATGGGCAAAGGCCAGCAAACGCTTCAGCAGCCAGTAGACCACCAGCGTCACAACAACAACGGTAGCGGCGCTGATCCAGAACGCAGGGGTTAACATGAGTGCGATGATATTGAAATGTGACAATAACTGCATTCTCCCTCCTCGATTTAGGTAAACAAGGAAGTATAGTCACTCTGCTTTGGCCACCAGGCGATTTAGGATGTTTACGCCCGCACGGAGGCCCGACCCTGCTCCAGGCAGACGTGACTTAAACGAATTGCATTGCGAACATTTAATAGGGTCCTCAACCCGAAAGTGGGCGCATTCACTTGCCCGAGGCGTGAATGCTGCCGGTGGATTATCTGTCCCGGAACGTCTGCATCGTCTAAGGACGTTCCCCCTCTGAGGTAATGTGTTTCTTACCGAAAGGGCAAACCTTTAATGCACATCTAAAAGGGGAGAGACAATAATCTGACCCGTTGCCTGTGATTTCAGGACAGGTAATTTTATTCTTCATATTTTGCCATAATTCACTGTTGTAAGAGGTCATATTGTAGATGGTTAACGGCGTGTATTTGCCATTGAGAGCCATGCCATCCCGGTAAGGCTCAATTGTCGATCCGGGAGGGAATATCACACTGCCTTCGTACCAGATAATCATTTTGAGCATCTTCAGACTGACAATGCTGGAAAAGGCAATTCCCGTGCTCGGGCAGGCAATGGTTTCAATGACGGTCCACTTCACATCCAACTCCTTTGAGTGCTTAACAGTGTGTCGCAATATGATATATTCAGGAAAACTTTTTATAGCGCATATTTCTAAAAGTAATAGAAGTTTCAGTTTATTTCAATTGATTATAACTTATTGATATAGATCGTTTTTATGGCAAATTTTAATTAAATCCTTTTGATTCAGTCGGTAACGCTAATAATCTTCCTGGCATAAAAACAGATCTTTACCTTTCATCACCCAAAATAAGATCATTTTTTGATCAAATACGTTCTGTTAGCAGTTTATTAACATCATTCATTCATGAAACAGTGTTCCTGCCGAAGGAAGTATTGAAGGTGTCTTAATCCGATGCGTATAAGATCAATCTGAAAAAATATTAACCGATTGCCAGGGGAATAAAAGGATATATCCTCCAGGTTCGGGTATAAAACCCGCCGGATGCAGTGAATTCACCTTTTTCAATTTCCCTTGTCACGTCGATGCAGGTGGTAATAATTTAACCGATTCGGTTTAATTCTGAGCGGTGAATGCATCACGATCTAATACTGCTCAATTCGCGTTCATCGCGCATAATGGTTAAACAGTACACACCTGAACGTCTGAAGGGCGTTAAAGACTACGTTATGGATATGACAATTTGTCCTGCACAACCGGAATACTTTGAACAACTGCGTGCCATTGAACGGGCCGCGTTTGAAACCCTGCGACGTGCGGGGGCGGTAACAGGTCCGGCTGTTGCAACGAGCCTTGCAGCGTTAAATGATGTCTATCGCCACGGTTTGTTGCTTGCGGCCATGACACCGGAAACGGGTGCCGTGGGATTTGTTGCTGGCACGTTTGAGGCAGAATGGTTACACATTGCTGAAATAGATGTACATCCGGACTGGCAGCGTAAAGGAGTAGGGCGACGACTGATGAAAACGATTCTTTCAGCAGGCCAGGCGCGCGACCTGCGCGGAGCTACGCTGACAACGGACAACGCCGCCGCGTTTAATGCCCCGTTTTACGCTACGCTGGGGTTTCAATCGTTAGCAAGCCATGCGCTACCGCCGCATCTGGCGCGCATTATGGCGGAAGAGATCGCGGCGGGTTTCGATCCGACTCGCCGGACTGCAATGGGAATAATTTGGTCGCCACGGTGAGCACGATCGGCACTCGCGTCTAAGGGGAAAGGAAAGTCTGTGAGGGCGGCGTCAGCCGCCCGTAAAAAGACTTACACCAGCGCGTTAGGGCACTCTTCACCCTTTTTGATTTGCTGTAAATTACCCAGCGTCGTTTCCGAAATGCTGATCAGCGCTTCGGCGGTCAGGAAGGCCTGATGACCGGTAAAGAGCACGTTATGGCAGGCGGACAGACGGCGGAACACATCATCCTGGATCACGTCGTTGGACTTATCTTCAAAGAACAGATCGCGTTCGTTTTCGTAAACGTCCATGCCCAGTGCGCCAATTTTCTGGGTTTTCAGCGCTTCAATCGCAGCTTGCGAGTCAATCAAGGCACCCCGACTGGTGTTGATGATCATCACCCCGTCTTTCATTTGATCGAACGCAGACTGATTTAACAGGTGATAGTTTTCTGGCGTCAGCGGGCAGTGCAATGAAATGACATCCGACTGGGAGAAAAGCGTCGGCAGATCGACATACTCTACGCCCATCTCAAGCGCCGCTGCGCTTGGGTAGGGGTCAAACGCCAGCAGACGCATGCCGAAGCCTTTCAGAATACGCAGCGTTGCAATGCCAATTTTCCCGGTGCCGATCACCCCGGCGGTTTTACCGTACATGGTGAAGCCGGTCAGACCTTCGAGAGAAAAGTTGGCATCACGGGTGCGCTGATAGGCGCGGTGAATACGACGGTTCAATGACATCATCATGCCAACAGCATGTTCTGCCACGGCTTCTGGCGAGTAGGCCGGAACACGTACCACTTTAAGACCCAGCTCTTTAGCCGCGTCCAGATCGACGTTGTTAAACCCGGCGCAGCGCAAGGCAATGTATTTTACCCCGTGCTTTTTCAGCTCTTCCAGCACCGGGCGGCTGCCGTCATCGTTTACAAAAATGCAGACAGCTTCGCAACCGTGGGCGGTTTTAGCCGTTCTTTCGGTCAACAGAAAGTCGAAAAATTCAAGCTCGAAGCCATAAGTCTCGTTAACATGTTGCAGATACTTTTTGTCGTACTGCTTTGTGCTATATACCGCGAGTTTCATAAGACTTTCTCCAGTGAGTTTACCTTCACGTTAGCATGATTAAAATAATCTTACAATTTATAAAATATTATTGAATTCAATAAGTTCTATGAATAATTCTAGAGCATCTATCCTTAAAAATGGCGTTTACTTCAACTGACTGGCTAAACATGCCACAATAACGGGCATTGTCGGCTTATTTTTTCGCTAAATCAGGATATTAACTACCCATGAAGGGTAAATACAAAGCCGCTCTTGCGCTTTTTCTGCTGTTTATTCTTGTGCCGCTTACGCTGTTGATGACGCTCGCGCAGTGGCTGCCAACCCTTGCGGGGATCTGGCTGCCAGCCGGCACTCGAATCGCCTTTGAACAAAGCCCGCGACTGACGCGCCACACCATTCTTATTCCCGATCTTCACTATCTGGTTGAGGATTGCGAAATCGCTCGCCTCGAAAACGCGGTGATCTCTCATCCCAGCCGCTGGAAAGTGGACATCGGGGCGCTGGATCTCAATACCGTCTGCCTGAGCAAGCTACCTCAGTCCGGGCAGGCGACCACTGCCCCTAAAACCCTGGCCGAGTGGCAGGCGCTCCTGCCAAACACCTGGCTCAACATCGACAGACTCACCCTGTCACCCTGGCAACAATGGCAGGGAAAACTGACGGTGTCACTGACGCCAGCCGTTCAGGAGATTGTTTATCAGGGTGAACAAGTGATGGTACGCACCGCGCTACGCGGACAGACCTTGACCGTCAGCGAGTTTGCGCTGCATCTGCCGGATTATTCACAACCCATCACCCTGGTCGGAGAATTTACGCTGCCCCTGGTCCCGGACGGTGCGCCGGTGAACGGACATGCGCAGGCCACGTTTAACGTGCCGCAACTGTCAACAAGGGTAGATGCCGACCTTGACTGGGAAAACAACCAGGGTCAACTGGTGATGATGGCACGCGGGAATCCCGATCCGCTGCTTGATTTACCCTGGCAACTGACCAAAGACCGATTGACCGTGAGCGATGGCCGCTGGAGTGTAGAGCAGGCGGGCATGCCGCTGAGCGGAAGGGTCGCTCTCACGATTGATAACTGGCAGCGCGGGCTTGAGGGCGCGACCATCGGCGGTCGCCTCAATGTCCTGACCCAGGGCGATGCAGGTAAAGGAAACGCCGTGCTGACGATCGGCCCGGGTAAACTGAGCATGGACGATAGCGCCATGCCGCTGCAACTCACCGGTGAAGCCAAACAAAACGATCTGATTCTTTACGCCATTCTTCCCGCGCATCTGACGGGCAGTCTGGCCGACCCGCAGCTGACCTTTGCCCCGGGCGCGCTGTTGCGGTCCCGGGGACGAATCATTGATTCGCTCAATATTGACGAGATTCGCTGGCCGCTGGCGGGGGTGAAGCTGTCGCAAAAAGGAATCGACGGACGTTTACAGGCCATTCTGAAAGCGCATGAAAACGAGATGGGCGATTTTGTATTGCACCTGGATGGTCAGGCGAACGATTTTTTGCCCGACAAAGGTCTCTGGCAATGGCGCTACTGGGGTGACGGACACTTTACGCCCATGAACGCCCGCTGGGACGTGGCGGGCAAAGGGGAATGGCGCGACAGCATGATTGAGCTGACCGCGCTGTCGACCGGTTTTGATAAATTGCAGTATGGGTCGATGCTGGCCAGCAAACCGCGTCTGACGCTGGAAGCGCCGGTGAGATGGCAGCGCGATACACAACATCCTCACTTTAGCGGTGCGTTATCGCTGGATGCCGAACAAACCACCTTCTCGGGAGGCAGCGTTCTTCCGCCCTCCACGTTGAAATTTAGCGTAGAGGGCAGCGACCCCACTGTGTTTCAGTTTAAAGGCGATCTGCATGCGGGCGAGATTGGACCGGTGCGGGTAAACGGTCGCTGGGACGGAGAACGTCTGCGCGGCCAGGCATGGTGGCCGAAGCAATCGCTGACCGTCTTCCAGCCGCTGGTACCGCCAGACTGGAAACTGGATCTGCGTGACGGTGCGCTCTATGCACAGGTGGCGTTTTCAGCCGCCGCCGGGCAGGGTTTTGAAGCGGGCGGGCACGGCGTGGTGAAAAGCGGTAGCGCCTGGCTGCCGGACAATAAAATCAATGGCGTCGATTTTGTGCTGCCGTTCCGCTTTAGCGAAGGCGTCTGGTCACTGGGTACGCGTGGGCCGGTGACGCTGCGCATTGCCGAGGTGATCAATCAGTTCACCGCCCAGAATATCACCGCCGATTTACAGGGCGATTATCCCTGGTCGGAAGAGCGTCCGCTGTTGCTCAGCAACGTCAGCACGGACATCTTAGGGGGCAAAATTACCCTTCAGCAGTTACGGATGCCGCAACACGATCCGGCGCTACTGCGGGTGCAGAATATCTCGGCCAGCGAACTCATCAGCGCGGTAAATCCGAAACAGTTTACGATGTCCGGCCCGGTAAGCGGGGCGCTGCCGTTCTGGCTGGAAAACGAAAAATGGATCATTAAAGATGGCTGGCTCACCAACCCCGGTCCGATGACGCTCCGCATCGACAAAGACACGGCGGACGCCATCGTGAAGGATAATATGGTTGCCGGGGTCGCAATTAACTGGCTTCGTTATATGGAAATTTCGCGTTCGTGGACGAAAATCAATGTAGATAACCTGGGGGTATTGACCATGCAGTCGACCCTGAGCGGCACCAGTCGGGTGGACGGGAAGAGTAACACCGTAAATCTCAACTACACCCATGAAGAGAATCTTTTTACCCTCTGGCGCAGCCTGCGTTTTGGGGACAATTTACAGGCATGGCTTGAACAACACGCGGCGCTACCCAATGCCCGCTGTCAGGCAGGGAAGAATGAATGCGAGGAACAACGATGAAAAAGCGGGCAGGCGCGCTCAGCGTGGTCATGGTCGGGATGCTGACGGGCTGTACGCCACGCATTGAAGTCGCGGCACCAAAAGAGCCGATAACCATTAATATGAACGTGAAGATTGAGCACGAAATCCATATTAAAGTGGATAAAGACGTCGAAACATTGCTCAAATCGCGTAGCGATCTGTTCTGAGGTGTGGATGAAAAAACGACTCATCACTGGCATACTGGCGCTGGGCTTAAGCGCGCAGGCATTTGCTCTCAGCCTTAATGATGCGCGCACGCAGGGACGGGTGGGCGAAACCCTCAGTGGTTACATAGCGCCACTGCGTCAGGACGCTGAGACGCTGGCCCTGGTCAAAGAGATCAATGCGGCACGCAGTGAGAGCTATCAGAAACTGGCTGACGATAACAATTTACCGGTAGACGAAGTGGCTAAAATGGCCGGGCAAAAACTGGTGGCCCGCGCGCAGCCGGGTGAATATGTCAAAGGCATTAACGGCAAGTGGATGAAGAAATGATCAGCGGTAGCGCTTGCGATACTCGCCCGGCGAGACGCCAAAGCGCTGCTTAAAAGCCGTAGAGAAATGGCTGTGATCGGCAAATCCCCAGCGGTAACCGATCCCCGCCAGCTTTTCCTCATCGCCTGTCGCCCGCAATACCTGGGCACAGAGATCCAGACGCCGGTTTTTGATGTACTGGGCCACCACCAGTCCTTTGTCGGCGAACATCCGATACAGACTCCGCACCGACATGCCGCACTCTGTTGCAATCCACTCCGGGCGTAACGCATCAGACTGAATAGCGTCATCAATTAACGCGAGTACCTTGCGAAACTGCCGCTCCTTGCGAGGCTCTGCCGCCTCACGCTGTTGGAACGCGGGGCGGAGCAAACACACCATCGCTTCCAGCGCCGCTTCGCTCTCCCGCGAGCTGAGATCGGCGTTATTCATACTCTCTTTGAGCAACCGATGGCTGAGCTGAACGGTAGGTAAATTGCGCGACAGGGTATGGGCGCAGCTCACCTCCTGGAAACGGCACTGCTGTTCAAGGATTTGGCGCGGTAATAACAGTGAAATCTGCCGGGAGGGTTCTTGCCAGTAAAGGGAGCAGGGGCGTGACGCATCGATTAAGGTTATATCGCCCGCTTCGATTCGCGTCTGGCTGCCATCCTGCTCGACCGTGGCGCTGCCATCGAGCTGAAAGACGGTATAAAACCAGGCGTCATTGCTGGTTTTGATCTCCTGAGGTGTACGAAACAGACTGACGGCACCGGCGGTGACGGTGCTGAGCTTAAGGCTGCGGGCGTAGCTGGTTTCCAGCTCACCGATGAACTGACCGGGCAACGGGCGAGCCGCAAAGCTGCCACAGACCTGGTTAATTTGCGCCAGCCAGTGCTGATATTTTTCCTGTTCGTTTGCACACACCATGGCTCATCTCGCTGCTTTTTATTGGTTTTGCATTGTTGCATTTGTGTTGCATTTTGTCAGAACCCTGAGGCTGACTATAGGAAAGAACACTCACCGGCAACAGCGATATAAGCGGCAATTATCACAATTTGCGGTGCCTGTCACAGGTGGCAAAGCGAATGTCACAGAGAAAAAAGCGTAAGGCGAAAACCCGACATAGACTGCGATAACACCCTGCGAAGAATCATAAAGGAGTTACCGATGTCTGAATCATCCATCGCCATTCTGCCCGACGTGCAGCAGTTTCTGGACCGACATCATGGCCTGTGGATCGAAGGTCGCCAGGCGGCCTCTGACAGCGAAAAACGGCTGAATATCTATAACCCGGCGACAGGTGACATTATCGCTTCAACTGCCGATGCCAGTGTGGACGATGTGGATCGTGCGGTGATGTCAGGCTGGCGCGCGTTTGTCGCCCGGCGCTGGGCCGGCAAGCTGCCCGCGGAACGCGAACGTATTCTGCTGCGTTTCGCCGACCTGGTTGAACAGCACGGCGAGGCGCTGGCCCAACTCGAAACCCTGGAGCAGGGGAAATCCATCAACATCTCGAGGGCATTTGAAGTGGGCTGTACCCTCAACTGGATGCGCTACACCGCCGGGTTAACCACCAAAATTGCCGGAAAAACGCTCGATCTTTCGATTCCTTTACCCCAGGGGGCGCGATACCAGGCATGGACCCGCAAGGAGCCGGTAGGTGTTGTGGCGGGCATTGTCCCGTGGAACTTCCCGTTAATGATTGGCATGTGGAAGGTGATGCCCGCGCTGGCGGCAGGCTGCTCAATTGTGATTAAACCCTCCGAAACCACGCCCCTGACCCTGCTGCGCGTGGCGGAACTGGCGAGCGAAGCCGGGATACCGGAAGGCGTCTTTAACGTCGTGACCGGAAGCGGTGCCGTGTGTGGCGCAGCGTTAACCTCTCATCCGCATATTGCGAAAATCAGCTTTACCGGTTCCACCGCCACCGGGAAACAGATTGCCCGTGCCGCCGCCGACACGCTGACGGGCGTAACCCTGGAATTAGGCGGCAAAAATCCGGCCATTGTGCTGAAAGATGCCGATCCTGCCTGGGTGATTGAAGGGCTGATGACCGGTAGTTTTCTGAATCAGGGCCAGGTCTGTGCGGCAAGTTCGCGCATTTATATCGAAGCGCCGCTTTTTGACACCCTGGTCAGCGGTTTTGAAAGTGCCGTGAAGTCACTGAGTGTCGGCCCGGGGATGTCTCCTCAGGCGTTCATCAATCCGCTGGTTTCACGTGCGCATTGCGATAAAGTGCAGGCATTTTTGGATGAGGCAAAATCCGGTAATGCGGAGCTTATCAGCGGTCAGAGCGGCCCGGATAGCAAAGGCTACTATGTCGCCCCGACTCTGGTGGTGAACCCGTCGGAGCAGCTTCGCCTGACGCGAGAAGAGGTCTTTGGCCCGGTGGTAAATCTGGTGCGCGTCGCCGACGGTGAAGAGGCGTTGCGGCAGGCCAATGATACGCCATATGGTCTGACGGCGAGTGTCTGGACACAAAACATCAGCAAAGCGCTGGAATATACCGACCGACTGCAGGCGGGCACCGTGTGGGTAAACAGCCATACGCTGATCGACGCCAATTTGCCGTTTGGTGGCATGAAGCAGTCCGGCACCGGGCGAGATTTTGGACCGGACTGGCTCGATGGCTGGTGTGAAACGAAGTCGGTGTGTGTCCGATACTAAGGCTCAAAGGGTTAATCTCAGGTCGACCAGCGATCGCGACCCCCGTTTTTGGCGCGGTAGAGCGCGGCGTCGGCCTGAGCAATAATCTCGCTGGCCTGATGCCCTTTTTGCATACTGGCGATCCCCATACTGACCGTTACCCACTCGCTAATCTTCGATTGTGCATGAGGGATGGCTTCAGCACGCAGATTGTCCTGAATCCGTTTAGCCACCTGTTCTGCCATCTCTTTAGAACAATCAAACAGGATCACCACAAACTCTTCGCCGCCATATCGCGAGACCACATCGTCAGGCGTGCGGACTGAATGGCTGAGCGCCTTAGCAACCCGCGTCAGACACGCATCCCCCGCCTGATGGCCGTAATGGTCGTTGTAAAGCTTGAAGTAATCGACGTCCAGCATGATCACCGTGAACGAGTGACCCTGGTTCACCGCGTTCTCCAGCACGTTTTCCATAGATCGACGATTAGCGGTATCGGTGAGCGGATCCTTATGCGCCAGCGCATCGAGACGCGCAATCAACAGCTGATTTTGCTGGTTGCGCCGCCAGGCCTCGTTAAACCAGCTCACCAGAATAAAACGCCCGCAGAGGAGAATCAGCGAAAAAACCGTCCAGACCACGGCAAAGCGAAGGTTTATCCCCTGATTGAGCACCACGCTGGCGACCGGTAACACCAGCCAGAGCGGGAGCACAAAGGCCAGTAAACCTGTCGGGTGATAATAAAGCGCGGCTAAGGCGGAAAGTAAAAGGATGGCGCACAGCGGCCAGGCATGGGGAAGTTGCCACACGGTCAGTAACGCGTAGCTGACCCCGGACCACATTACGCTGGTCAGACATAATGCCAGATCGATTCCACGCACATGCCGCCAGCCCATAAAGATTAACGCCACGGACAGGAGGATGATGCCCAGCAAAAAACCATTCAGCATGACGTTTAGCGGCTGCGTGACGTGATAAATAGCGTCAAAATCATCAAGCAGGACGTTACGTAAAAGAATCATCAGGGCAAAGCTGATGTTCACAAAGGCCAGCCAGGGCAGGTTGATGGCAAGTCCATGGGCGACCATGGCGTCACGGGTGGGCCAGGTGGCTAAATCGGTGGGGTGAGCGTGCCTTTTATCCATTAACTGTCTTTCTTCCGGGGCGCAGGGCGCATAAAAAAGGGCGGAATATCCGCCCACGAGGTTTGTCAGAGCTCTTCACATTTTAAACTAAAAAAGCCGGAACGTTGTGCGTCTGATATGGGCAGATTAGGGAGCGTCCTTTTTCTTGCCAAGCGTTGGCGTTTCGTCGAAGAAATTCCATGGCTTAAGCAGCGTATGCACCCATTCCGTTGGCATGATGGGCCACTCCTCGGCGCGGGCGACGTGTGTGGTGCCGGTGGTCATCCAGACAACATCATCTTCGTTATTTATCGACTCGTCATTTTTACTGTACTGACCAAGCCCGGTATCGTGCGTGGAACGGTTAGGGTATTTCCCTTCCGGATACTTCTCATTCGGCTGATAGCGCGTCACCCACAGCTGTTTATCCATAAAGCTCAGGCGATGATAAATCCACTCGTCAGGCGCAAATTTCGCCCCGGTGGCAACAGGGTGCGTGCCGCCTGCGTACGGGATAATTTGATAAGAAACAGGATTTCCCATGCGGTTTTCTTTATGTGCATTGCTCAACAGGCGAATCGTGCCGGGATCGAATTTCTGCGCCGCCTGTTGCTCGCTCTCTATGCTGTACTGATTCACCTGTAACGAACTGGTGCGTGGGCCACCCGCCGTGTTTGGTTTGACCTCCGGATCGAGTGCCACCAGTCGGTTTTCGACACCGTCCACATCCATGTCGAGGCGGAAGTTGTAGATATGCTGGTGGGTTGTCCCGACGATGTTATGGTCGATGAGCGTGCCGTATTGGGTATCTTTTTTCGCGGTGGCATCATGCATGGTTTTTGCCTGCACACCTTTGACGGCTTCGATACCCGTTGCGCCCGCATCAATGCCGATTGTACCGTTCTCGTGGAACACCCAGTCGAAGAGATAATCGTAGTTGCCCACTGTGCTTATCCACCGAACCACCAGCTCACGCCGCTCGGTGCTGACGTTTGGCTGGCCCATCTCCTGATGTTTATATTCAGGCCCGGCGTAGCGTTCAAAAATAGCGATGGCACGGGGGATTTCGGTGGGCGCGCCGGTGTAATCCGCGATGGTCTCATTGAGCATCACCGCATTGGCGGGCGCATCTTTACCCCGAACCTGCGGGGAGGTCAGCGTTCCCATGCCATAGTCGCCAGAATCAAGGTACGCCTTAAAGTACCAGCCTACGTCCGGGTCACCGTAGGGAACAATCATTCCGCCCAGCGACCCCTGATACATCACCTGACGTTTTTTACCGTTGTCGTTATAGGTGACGGTCGAGATCATGGGACCCACGCGTGAATCCAGGCTCAGGTGAAAATCCCAGTTCTGCCAGTGCACACGATCGCCGGTGATGGTGTAGTTCTTGCCTTCCGGCTCCACAATCGAGAGTGGTTTTTTCGTCGGGGCAACGCGGTCGCGCCCATCATAAGGACGCGGCGTTAAGGGCACCGGTACTACCGGGCCTTCTTCAATTTTGATGATTTTTTTCTGTTCAAGATCGACCACCGCCACCAGATTTTCAATCGGGTGTGCCCAGTAGTTGCCATCGCCGACGTCCAGATAGCTCACCACTTTTAGCAAACGATCTTCCTGCTTCAGGCCGTCCTTCCCGTCGAAATAGCCCACGGTGAGTGGGGTGGTCATCACTTTTTTCGGATCGTTCACGCCATGCTTTTTCAGGGCCTCGGCAAATTCTGTGCTCTCATTGATGATCTGCTGTACGGTGGCGAAATCATCCAGCAACACCATGCCGTGCGCGTCTTGCACCGCAGTCCAGCTCAGGACCTTTTTATCCTTAAGATCCACCCGGCTTTCGATGATGTGTTTCCCGTCGAGCATCGTGATATTCGCCTGGCGTGGCGTATCAACGGTAGTACCGTTCAGGACATAATCCCAGACTTTGGCTTTCTCCGGCTCGGCGAGAGCGATCTGCGTAAAGCGGGTATTGGGCTTAAAATCCGCGGAGGCTTTGACAATATCGACGGCAACTTTGATCTCATCAGCGGTTAAGGCGTTCAAAGGATGAGGGCTTTTTTCAACCTGAAATGTCTGATCGAGTCCCGACTGGAAGACATCGTTTATAAAGGTGTCAGAGATAAACGCGTGCTTATTTTTCATCACCACCGGCACCTGTAACGTCAGGGTTTTACCGTTAACGATGGCGGTTTTTGCCCCGGGTTTCACCTTCACAAACGCGCCATCTTTGATCAGGGTAAACATCCCGGCGTACTCGTCCCACTGTACCTCCGCGCCAAATTCAGCAAGGGTCTTTTCCAGAGGAACCATATGTGCTTCGCTGCCGTGGGCGAAGACGGGTGACTGCCAGGCACAAAGCAACGTCACTGCCATGGCCAGTGCCGTTTTACGGGGAGAAAAAGAAGAGTGGCTTCCCATCGTTGACCTCATTTTCGTTGTTGTGTGTATCGTGTTATGCCAGCGTTATCCTGACAGGCGCACGGGAAAAGCGTTTGCCTGCATCTGCCAGGTTATTTGTCAGTCTTGCCAGATTGAAAAGCCGGGAAGGAACCCTCCCGGCAAAGGGAGAGGATTACGCGTGATTATCGCCGTGCTGGCGCGCGACCAGCGTCAGGATGGAGTAAAGGGCAACGGCCTGCTGGTGTTGATTGAAAATTTCCACCGCCCATTCCACCACGCCGGTCGGTTTTTCCTCTGCGTTACGCTGTTTTTTCAGCGTCTTGCGTTTACAGGTCAGCCGCACCTGAATCGTGTCCCCTGGCTTCACGGGTTCAATAAAGCGCAGATTCTCCATGCCATAGTTGGCAATCACCGGGCCGACGCCTGCATCCACAAACAACCCTGCGGCGGCAGAGATCAAGAAGTAGCCATGCACGACACGCTCGCCGAAAATCGACTCTGCCGCACCAATTTTGTCCATGTGGGCGTAGAAATGATCTCCGCTGAGACAGGCGAAATTGACGATATCAGTTTCCGTTAGCGTCCGGCGGGGCGTTAACAGACTGTCACCTGGCTGCAGCTCCTCGAAATATTTGCGGAACGGATGCACGCGATCTTCGCGCACCTGCGCACCGCGTACCCACTGCTGACCGATAGCTGCCAGCATGGTCGGGCTGCCCTGAATGGCGGTGCGTTGCAGGTAATGCTTCACGGCGCGTAAACCGCCCAGCTCCTCACCGCCGCCCGCACGCCCCGGCCCGCCATGAACCAGCTGCGGCAGCGGCGAACCGTGGCCGGTGGACTCTTTAGCCGACTCTTCATTCAGGATCTGGATACGGCCATGGGCACGCGCCGCGCCGGCGATAAACTGGCGAGCAAGCTGCCGATCGGCCGTCACCAGCGTAGCCACCAGGCTGCCGCCGCCTGCGCGTGCCAGCGACAGGGCATGCTGTGAATCCTGGTAAGGCATGAGGGTGGCGACCGGACCAAAGGCTTCGGTCTCGTGAACGGCGGGCGTCTCATCAGGTTGAGGGCAAAACAGCAGCGTCGGCGGGTAAAACGCGCCCGGCGCCTGCAGATCCGCTTTGCCGCCCAGACGGATCTGACAGCCTGCTGCAAGCAGGTGATCGACTTTTTCCTGAACGTCGGCACGTTGTTCGGCGTTCACCAGCGCGCCCATTTTGACGCCTTCCTGGGCCGGATCGCCGACCACAACCTTCTCAAGACGCGCAACCAGCGCCTGGCTCACGGCATCAATTTGTTCTTGCGGAACAATAATCCGGCGGATCGCGGTACATTTTTGGCCCGCTTTGGCGGTCATTTCACGCACGATCTCGCGGATGAACAGAGCAAACTCAGGGTGGTCTGGCGTGACGTCCTCGCCTAAAACACAGCAGTTAAGCGAATCCGCTTCCATGGTGAACGGAATCGCGTTCGCCACGATATTAGGGTGTACGCGCAGCATCTGCCCGGTGGTCGCTGAGCCGGTAAAGGTCACCACGTCCTGGCTGTCGAGCCGATCCAGCAGATCTCCGGCACCGCCGCAAATCAGGCTGATCGCGCCGTCGGGCACCAGGCCGCTCTCCACGATCGCTTTCACCATCGCCTGCGTCACCTGTGCGGTGGCGGTTGCCGGTTTAATGATGGCGGGCATACCGGCAAGCCAGGTGGGGGCGAGTTTTTCCAGCATTCCCCAGCAGGGGAAGTTAAACGCGTTGATGTGTACTGCCACGCCCGATTTGGATGTCAGGACATGGCGCGCGGCAAATCCGCCCTCTTTTGACAGGGGGAGCAGTTCATCTTCTGGCCATAGCGTGTCGTCCGGTAGCTCGCGGCTGCCGAGACCCGCATAGGTAAACAGCGTGCCGATGCCACCTTCGATATCAACCCAGCTGTCCGCGCGGGTTGCGCCGGTTTGCGCTGAAAGGCTGTAGAAAAGATCTTTTTGTGCAAGCAGATGGCGGGCGACCGCTTTCAGCATCGCGGCACGTTCAATAAAGGTCATCGCACGCAGTGCTTCACCGCCATGCTCAATGGCAAAGCGGCGAGCGTCGGCCATATTCAACCCTTCGCTGGTCACTTCCCATAATGTTTCGCCGCTTATCGCGTGCTGAATGGTGCGTTCACGGCCCTGGCCAGACTGCCAGGTGCCGGACAAGAAGCTGGCTAACTTCTGCATCTCTCTTCTCCAAGTGTTACGTCATTTAGCTATAGATAGTTGGATGATGAATCATAAAAATCAAGCTGAGATTTTAATGATTTGTTAACACTGTGATCTCGCCAGGTGGTTTTAAGCCGCATTTAGCCGTGAAAGAGGCCCGTAATGAAAAGCCTTGCGAGCGGCATCACAAATCAAACAAACATTTCTTGGGGTTATATTTAACCTTTGTGTAACTTTTACGAAACAAAGTGATTCATCATATTGCCTTGATGAATAAATTAATGAATCATAAAGGTGACGACGTGACGGAAGAACAACGCTTTGAGCAGCGCATTGCGCAAGAGACGGCCATCGAGCCGCAAGACTGGATGCCGGATGCTTACCGCAAGACCTTAATCCGCCAGATTGGACAGCATGCGCATTCTGAGATCGTTGGCATGCTGCCAGAAGGCAACTGGATCACCCGCGCGCCGACGCTGCGCCGTAAGGCCATATTGCTGGCTAAGGTGCAGGATGAAGCGGGACACGGTCTTTATCTGTACAGCGCGGCGGAGACGCTGGGCTGCGCCCGGGAGGACATCTACCAAAAGATGCTCGACGGCAAGATGAAATACTCCTCGATTTTCAATTACCCCACGCTGAGCTGGGCGGACATCGGGGTCATCGGCTGGCTGGTGGACGGCGCCGCGATAGTGAATCAGGTGGCGCTGTGCCGGACCTCCTACGGCCCTTACGCCCGTGCGATGGTGAAAATCTGTAAAGAGGAGAGCTTCCACCAGCGCCAGGGTTTTGAAGCCTGCATGGCGCTGGCCCAGGGCAGCGAGTCCCAGCGTCAGATGCTGCAGGACGCCATCAACCGTTTCTGGTGGCCGGCGCTGATGATGTTCGGACCAAACGATGACAACTCTCCCAACAGTGCCCGCAGCCTGGCCTGGAAAATTAAGCGTTTTGGCAACGATGAACTGCGCCAGCGCTTTGTCGACAACACGGTTCCGCAGGTGGAGATGCTGGGGATGACGGTGCCGGATGCAGACCTGCAGTTCGATGCCGGGACCGGACATTACCGTTTTGGTGAAATCGACTGGCAGGAATTCAACGAGGTGGTCAACGGACGTGGTCTCTGCAATCACGAACGACTGGCCGCCAAAAACCGCGCCTGGGAAGAGGGTGCCTGGGTGCGCGAGGCCGCGCTGGCGCATGCAGAAAAACAACAGACCCGCAAAGTCGCGTAAGGGGAAGCAAAATGAGCAATGTTTACTGGCCGTTATACGAAGTTTTTGTCCGCAGCAAGCAGGGGTTATCCCACCGACACGTGGGGAGCCTGCACGCTGCCGACGATCGCATGGCGCTGGAAAATGCGCGCGATGCCTATACCCGCCGCAGTGAAGGCTGTTCGATTTGGGTGGTGAAGGCGAGCGAAATTGTCGCCTCACAGCCGGAAGAACGCGGTGAATTTTTTGATCCTGCTGAGAGCAAGGTTTATCGCCATCCGACGTTTTACACCATCCCTGATGGCATCGAGCACATGTGAGGGCAGACATGAAACCGACATCCGCATATGCCCTGCGCCTGGGCGATAACTGTCTGATCCTGTCACAACGTCTCGGGGCGTGGTGTGGCCATGCGCCGGAGCTGGAAATCGATCTGGCGCTTGCCAATATTGGTCTCGATTTGCTGGGACAGGCGCGCAATTTTTTAACCTACGCCGCTGAACTTGAAGGCGAAGGCTGCGAAGACACGCTGGCGTTCTCCCGCGACGAACGCCAGTTCAGCAACCTGCTGCTGGCCGAACAGCCAAACGGCAACTTCGCCGACACCCTGGTGCGGCAATATTTTATGGATGCCTGGCACGTGGCGCTGTTCAGCCGCCTGACGCAAAGCCGTGACGCGCAGCTCGCAGCGATTGCCGCGAAAGCCATCAAAGAGGCCCATTATCACCTGCGATTCAGCCGTGGCTGGGTAGAGCGCCTGGGCAATGGTACCCCGGTTTCGACAGAAAAAATGCAGCAGGCCGTGGATTCGCTGTGGCGTTTTACCGCCGAGCTGTTTGTCGCAGATGAGTTGGAAACGTCGCTGGCGGCGGAAGGTATCGCCGTAGACCCGCGCGAACTGCGCGCCGAATGGGAAGCTGAGGTGTTTGCCGGTTTAGAGCAGGCCACGCTGACGGTGCCTGCCGAAGCGGCGTATCGCACCGGCGGTAAACAGGGGCTGCACACGGAACATCTGGGACCGATGCTGGCAGAAATGCAGTATCTCCAGCGTATGTACCCCGGGCAGCAGTGGTAAAGAAGGAGGTCCTCATGCAACGCCTTGTTGAGCTCGTCCCGGCGCAAATCCCGCAAATCTGGGCGCTGTTAAGCCAGATCCCCGATCCGGAGGTGCCGGTCCTGACCATTACCGATTTAGGCATGGTCAGGAGCGTCGAGGCCAGGGGAGAAGGCTGGGTGATTGGTTTCACGCCAACCTACTCAGGCTGTCCGGCGACAGAACACCTGCTGGGCGCGATTCGCGAGACGATGACCGCGCATGGCTTCACGCCGGTCCATATTGTCCTGCAGCTCGATCCGGCCTGGACCACCGACTGGATGACCCCGGATGCCCGCACACGGTTACGTGCTTACGGCATCAGCCCACCGGTCGGTCACAGCTGCCATGCGCATACTCCCGCTGAGGTGACCTGCCCACGCTGCATGAGTACAGACACCTCCGTGATCAGTGAATTTGGTTCGACAGCCTGCAAAGCGCTTTATCGCTGCAACGCCTGTCGGGAACCTTTCGATTATTTCAAATGTATTTGAGGTTGCCATGACTACGTTTCATGCCCTGACGGTGGCAAAAGTAGAACCTGAAACACGCGATGCGGTGACGATCACCTTCGCCATTCCGCCGGGTTTACAGGAGGCCTATCGCTTTCGCCCCGGTCAGCATCTGACGCTGAAAGCAAAACTGGCGGGCGAAGAGCTGCGCCGCTGTTATTCCATCTGCCGCAGCGTCGGACCGCACGAGATCAGCGTGGCCGTGAAGGCGATCGACGGCGGGCGTTTTTCGCGCTACGCCCGGGATGAGATCGCACAAGGCATGGCGATGGAGGTGATGGTGCCGCAAGGGCATTTCGGCTACCAGCCGCAGGCCGGACGTCAGGGGCGCTATCTGGCGATTGCGGCGGGTTCGGGCATTACCCCGATGCTGGCGATTATATCGGCGACGCTCACCACCGAACCGGAAAGCCACTTCACCCTGATTTACGGCAATCGCAGCAGTCAGAGCATGATGTTTCGCCAGGCGCTGGCCGATCTGAAAGACACCTACGCCCAGCGCCTGCAGTGGGTCAATATCTTCAGCCAGGAGACGCTCGACAGTGAACTTCTCCACGGGCGGATTAATGGCGAAAAGCTCCGGGCGCTGGCCAAAACGCTGATTGATTTTAGCCAGTTTGATGAAGCCTTTATTTGTGGTCCGGCGGTGATGATGGACGAGGCCGAGCAGACGCTGAAAACGCTGGGTATTGCGGATAGTGCGATTCATCTTGAACGCTTCAACACGCCCGGCACGGCGGTGAAACGTGCTACCACCCTTCAGACGCAGGGCCAGAAGGTGACGGTGCGCCAGGATGGCCGCGATCGCCAGATCACCCTGACGGCGGAAGACGAGAGTATTCTCGACGCGGCATTACGTCAGGGAGCGGACTTGCCTTACGCCTGTAAAGGCGGCGTCTGCGCGACCTGCAAATGCAAAGTTTTACGCGGCAAGGTCGACATGGCAACTAACTACAGTCTGGAGCCGGATGAACTGGCGGCAGGATATGTCTTGAGCTGTCAGGCGCTGCCGTTAACGCCAGACGTCATCGTCGATTTCGATGCGAAGGGGATGGTATGAGCGAGTTAATCACTACCCGTCATGGCCGCGTCTTACAGCTGACGCTCCATCGCCCCGCGGCACGAAACGCCCTCAATAATGCGCTGTTAGCCGAACTGGCGACCGCTCTCGACGCGGCAGCGGCAGACAACCACATTGCCGTCTGTGTGATTGACGGCGGGGAGCGAGGTTTTGCCGCCGGTGCCGACTTAAACGAGATGGCGCAAAACGATCTGGCCGCCACCCTCAATGATATCCGTCCCCAATTGTGGGCACGAATCAACGCCTTCAATAAGCCCTTGATTGCCGGGGTAAATGGCTATGCGCTGGGCGCCGGGTGTGAGCTGGCTCTGCTGTGCGATGTCGTCATTGCCGGGGATAACGCTCGCTTCGGTCTGCCGGAAATCACCCTGGGGATCATGCCGGGTGCGGGCGGCACCCAGCGGCTCATTCGCTGCGTCGGGAAATCGTTAGCCAGCAAAATGATCCTGACTGGCGAAAGCATCGCTGCCGTGCAGGCGCGCGAGGCGGGTCTGGTGAGCGATGTCTGTCCGGCAGCGTTGACGGTGGAGTATGCCCTCCAGCTTGCGGCAAAGATGGCGCGTCACGCGCCGCTGGCCTTGCAGGCGGCGAAGCAGGCGTTACGCCAGTCGCAGGAGGTTCCCCTGCATGCTGGTCTGGTTCAGGAACGTCAGCTCTTTACGCTGCTGGCGGCCACCGACGATCGCCAGGAGGGCATCGCGGCTTTCCTGGAGAAACGCACTCCCGACTTTAAAGGACGCTAATTGTGGAATCTATTCTCTGTCATGTTGAGCAAGGCGTAATGACCCTTACGCTTAATCGTCCGGATCGTCTGAACAGTTTCAATGACGTGATGCACCAGCAATTGTCCGTCTGCCTGAAACAGGCCGAACGGGATGATTCCGTTCGCTGTCTGTTAATCACCGGTGCGGGACGCGGCTTTTGCGCCGGTCAGGATTTAAACGATCGTAATGTCGATCCCACAGGCCCAGCGCCAGATCTGGGTATGTCCGTTGAGACCTTCTACAACCCGCTGGTGCGCCGTCTGGCGGCCTTACCCAAACCGGTGATCGCCGCCGTGAACGGGGTGGCAGCGGGGGCAGGGGCGACGCTGGCGCTCGGTTGCGACATGGTCATTGCCGCACGCTCGGCCAGTTTTGTGATGGCCTTCAGTAAGCTTGGCCTGGTGCCGGACTGCGGCGGAACCTGGCTGCTGCCACGAATCGCCGGACGGGCGCGGGCAATGGGGCTGGCGCTGCTGGGCGATAAATTGAGTGCTGAGCAAGCACACGACTGGGGCATGATCTGGCAAGTGGTGGAGGACGAACAACTTGCGGTTACCGCACAGAAACTGGCCCTGCATCTGGCGACTCAGCCGACCTTCGGTCTGGGGCTGATTAAGCAGGCGATCAACGCCGCCGAAACCAACGCTCTCACGACCCAGCTCGATCTCGAACGGGATTACCAGCGTCTCGCAGGACGAAGCGATGATTACCGGGAAGGGGTAAGCGCCTTTCTGAATAAACGCATGCCGCATTTCACGGGGAAATAAGATGACGTTGAAGATTCATACCGTCGCGGTGATCGGCAGTGGCACCATGGGGGCAGGTATTGCGGAAGTGGCAGCCAGCAGTGGACATCCGGTTTTACTCTTCGATATCGCCGCTGATGCGGTTTCCCGTGCGATAGACGGGATCCAGACGCGTTTATCTTCCCGCGTTGCGCGGGGCAAACTGTCGGCCGAATCCTGTGCCGCGATTCTGGCACGGCTGGTCCCGGTGACGGATATCCAGGCGCTGGCGAGTGCCGATCTGGTGATCGAAGCCGCCTCCGAGCGCCTTGAGGTAAAAAAAGCCCTTTTTTCGCAGCTTGCCGGGATTTGTCAGCCGCAGACGCTCTTAACGAGCAATACCTCTTCTCTCTCTGTCACGGCGATTGCCGCTGACGTGCCTCATCCGGAGCGCGTCGCCGGGCTGCATTTTTTTAATCCTGCGCCGGTGATGAAACTGGTTGAAGTGGTGAGCGGGCTGGCGACATCGCCTGAGGTGGTGAATGTGCTGTGTACGCTGGCGATGAACTGGGGCAAGCAGCCTGTACGCTGTCAATCGACCCCGGGATTTATCGTCAACCGCGTAGCACGTCCTTTCTATTCAGAAGCCTGGCGGGCGCTGGAAGAGCAGGTGGCTTCCCCGGAAGCGATTGATGCCGCTCTTCGTGAAGGTGCTGGTTTCCCGATGGGACCGCTGGAGCTCACCGATCTGATTGGTCAGGACGTCAATTTCGCGGTGACCTGCTCGGTCTTTAATGCCTTCTGGCAGGAGCGTCGTTTCCTGCCGTCGTTATACCAACAGGAGCTGGTGCTGGCGGGGCGGCTTGGCAAAAAAAGCGGGCAGGGCGTCTATAACTGGCGTGGCGAAAAGCCGTCGGTGCAATGGCTGGAGAGCGTCATCGGGACCGCTGCGGCGTTAAATACGCACACGTTAAGTGACGGTGTCACAGAAATTGACGAAGCCGTGCTGATTGAAACCCAAGGGGAAACAGCACAAAGCCTGACCCTGCGCCTGAATAAGCCTGTCGTCGTGGTGGACCGGATGGAACGCGACGTGGCGGTTATTGCTGCGGCAGCCGGTAATCCCGCCGCCGCGACGCAGAAGGTGGTGCAGTACCTGCAACAGCAAGGAAAACGCGTGCTGATGATTGCGGACTATCCTGGCCTTCTGATCTGGCGCACGGTGGCGATGATTATCAATGAATCGCTGGATGCACTGCAAAAAGGGGTCGCCAGCGAAGAGGATATTGATACGGCGATGCGGCTGGGCGTGAACTATCCCTGTGGGCCGGTGGCCTGGGGTGAGCGTCTGGGCTGGCAACGGCTGCTGATCCTGCTGGAAAACCTGCAACGTCACTATGGTGAAGAACGATATCGCCCCTGTTCACTGCTGCGCCAGCGCGCGCTTCTGGAGAGTAGCTATGAGTCATAACGCCTGGCAAAACGCCCATACCCTGTACGAGAACGACACCTGCGCGCAGGCGCTGGGCATCGACATTATCGAGATGGATGACGGGTATGCCGTCGTGACCATGACCATTACGCCCCAGATGCTCAACGGGCATAAAACCTGTCATGGCGGACAGCTTTTCTCGCTGGCGGATACGGCATTTGCGTATGCCTGCAACAGTCAGGGGCTGGCGGCGGTGGCCTCCGGCTGTTCAATCGATTTTCTGCGTCCTGGATTTGCCGGAGACAAACTGACTGCCACCGCCCGTGTGAAGCATCAGGGCAAACTGACCGGCGTCTACGACATTGAAATTACCAATCAACAACAAAAAACAGTCGCTCTGTTTCGCGGTAAATCACACCGCACGGGCGGCAGTGTGACAGGAGAAGCCTGATGCGTGATGCGTTTATTTGTGATGGCGTTCGGACCCCGATTGGACGGTATGGCGGCGCGTTGTCAGGTGTGCGCCCCGACGATTTAGCCGCGGTGCCGCTGCGCGCGCTGTTGGCGCGTTATCCGCAGCTGGATGCCGGACTGATCGATGATGTGCTTCTGGGGTGTGCAAACCAGGCGGGGGAAGATAACCGAAACGTTGCCCGCATGGCGGCGCTGCTGGCAGGAATACCCCAGACGGTGTCCGGTACCACCCTTAACCGCCTGTGTGGATCAGGCCTGGACGCGGTGGGGTTCGCGGCCCGGGCGATCAAAGCGGGTGAGGCGGATTTAATGATTGCCGGTGGCGTGGAGTCGATGTCCCGCGCCCCCTTCGTGATGGGTAAAGCAACGTCGCCGTTTCAGCGTCAGGCCGAGATGTTTGATACCACCATTGGCTGGCGATTTGTGAATCCGCTCATGCATCAGCAATTTGGAACTGACAGCATGCCGGAAACGGCAGAGAATGTAGCTGAATTGTTAAATATTAGCCGCACCGATCAGGATGCGTTTGCCTTACGCAGCCAGCAGCGCACGGCCATCGCCCAGCAAAACGGCATCCTGGCGCAGGAGATCGTGCCGGTGAGCGTGGCGGGCAAAAAGGGAGCAACCCTTGAAGTCTGCCAGGATGAACATCCGCGCGCCGAAACCACTTTAGCCCAGCTTGCCGCGCTCAAAACCCCTTTTCGGCAAAACGGCGTGGTCACGGCAGGAAACGCGTCCGGGGTGAATGACGGCGCAGCAGCACTGCTGGTAGCCAGTGAAAAGATGGCCCAACAGCAAGGACTCACGCCGCGTGCCCGCATCGTGGCCATGGCCAGCGCGGGCGTGGAGCCTCGCCTGATGGGGCTCGGACCGGTGCCCGCCACCCGTAAAGTGCTGGAGCGTGCCGGGCTGAGCATCAACGATATGGATGTGATTGAGCTGAATGAGGCGTTTGCCGCACAGGCGCTGGGCGTGTTGCGTCAGCTTGGACTCGCGGACGATGCCGGGCACGTTAACCCTAACGGGGGCGCCATTGCGTTGGGCCATCCGTTGGGCATGAGCGGGGCACGAATGGTGATGGCCGCCAGCAATGAATTACATCGGCGCAACGGACGTTATGCGCTTTGCACAATGTGCATCGGCGTGGGCCAGGGCATTGCCTTGATCCTTGAGCGTGTTTGAGCAAAAAACAATGTGAGTACCCTACAATGACAACGACAACCAGCCAACTCGATCCGATTGAAACCGCGTCCCTCGATGAATTACAGGCGCTGCAAACCCAACGCCTGAAGTGGACGCTCGAACATGCTTATCGCAACGTGCCGATGTATAAACGCAAATTTGATGCGGCGGGCGTGCATCCTGACGATTTTAACGAACTGTCCGATCTGAATAAATTCCCGTGCACCACTAAACAGGATCTGCGGGATAACTATCCCTTTGACACCTTTGCGGTGCCCATGGAGCAGGTGGTGCGGATCCACGCCTCTTCCGGAACAACCGGTAAACCGACGGTGGTGGGCTATACCCAGAACGATATTGATAACTGGGCTAACATTGTGGCCCGCTCGCTGCGCGCCGCAGGCGGCAGTGCGAAAGATAAAATCCACGTCGCCTACGGCTATGGATTATTTACCGGCGGGCTGGGTGCGCACTACGGCGCGGAACGCCTAGGGGCAACGGTGATTCCCATGTCAGGCGGCCAAACGGAAAAGCAGGCGCAGCTCATCCGCGATTTCCAGCCGGACATGATCATGGTGACGCCTTCTTATTGCCTGAACCTGATAGAAGAGCTGGAACGCCAGATGGGGGGCGATGCCAGCTCGTGTTCGCTGCGTGTGGGCGTCTTTGGGGCAGAACCCTGGACGCTGGCAATGCGCCACGAGATTGAGCGTCGTCTGGGCATTACCGCCCTGGACATCTACGGCTTATCAGAAGTCATGGGGCCGGGCGTGGCGATGGAGTGCCTGGAAACGGCCGATGGCCCGACCATCTGGGAAGACCATTTCTACCCGGAAATAGTTAACCCTAACGACGGCACGCCGCTGGCAGACGGTCAGCAAGGCGAACTGTTATTTACCACGCTGACAAAAGAGGCGCTGCCCGTTATTCGGTACCGCACGCGCGATCTGACCCGACTGCTGCCGGGAACGGCCCGCACGATGCGCCGGATGGATCGTATCAGCGGGCGCAGCGATGACATGCTGATCATACGCGGCGTGAATGTCTTCCCGTCCCAGCTTGAAGAAGAGATCGTTAAGTTTGAACATCTCTCCCCGCACTACCAGCTGGAGGTGAATCGCCGTGGTCATCTTGATTCGCTCTCGGTCAGAGTGGAGCTGAAAGAGAGTAGCTTAACCCTGACCCATGAACAGCGCTGTCAGGTCTGTCATCAGTTGCGTCACCGAATTAAGTCGATGGTGGGGATCTCAACCGATGTGACTATCGTCAATTGCGGCAGTATTCCGCGCTCCGAAGGTAAAGCCTGCCGCGTTTTCGACCTGCGCAAGGTCGCCGCTAACGGCTAATCACGGGCGTCTCCCTCTGCCATTTTCGGCAGAGGGGTGGCCTGAATCATCTGTGCTATGATTCATCCACGATAAAAAACACAACAGAATGAATCAGATGAGCAAACTCGATACCTTTATTCAGCAAGCCGTCAGTTCGGTCCCTATCAGCGGTACCTCGTTAATCTCGTCATTATACGGTGATGCACTCTCCCATCGTGGCGGTGAAATCTGGCTGGGAAGTCTGGCCGCCCTGCTGGAGGGGATGGGCTTTGGCGATCGTTTTGTGCGCACCGCGCTTTTCCGTCTCAATAAAGAAGGCTGGCTGGATGTGTCGCGTATTGGCCGTCGCAGCTTCTATCGCTTAAGCGATAAAGGGCTGCGCCTGACCCGTCGCGCGGAACATAAAATCTACCGGGCGGAGCCGCCTGCCTGGGACGGCAAATGGTTGTTGCTGTTATCCGAAGGGCTGGATAAAAACACCCTGGCTGATGTGAAAAAACAGCTGATCTGGCAAGGGTTTGGTACGCTGGCCGCCAGTCTGATGGCCTCTCCGTCGCAGAAACTGGCCGATGTTCAGCAGCTTCTGCATGAGGCTGGCGTCGCGGAAAACGTCATCTGTTTTGAAGCGCATTCACCTTTGGCGCTGTCGCGTGCGGCATTGCGTTCCCGGGTGGAAGAGTGCTGGCAGCTAACGGAACAGAACGTCATGTATGAAACTTTTATCGACTCTTTCCGTCCGCTGCTGCCGCTCTTAAAAGAGGCAAAGGCCGATGAACTGACGCCGGAACGTTGTTTCCAGATTCAGCTGTTGTTGATCCATTTTTATCGCCGTGTGGTGCTCAAAGATCCCCTGTTACCGGAGGAGTTACTCCCGGCACACTGGGCAGGGCAAACCGCACGACAGTTGTGTATCAATATTTACCAACGTGTCGCCCCTGGCGCGCTGGCCTTTGTCAGTGAAAAGGGGGAAACCTCGGTAGGTGCGCTGCCTGCACCGGGGGCGCTTTATGCTCAACGCTTTGGTGGGCTGACACACGCATAACGGAGGAGCTATGCCTGTTTATCAAATTGACGGACTCACACCCGTGGTGCCAGAAGAGAGTTATGTTCATCCCACGGCAGTACTGATAGGCGATGTGATCTTAGGTAAAGGTGTTTATGTCGGGCCAAACGCCAGCCTGCGCGGAGATTTTGGCCGCATCGTGATAAAAGACGGGGCCAATATTCAGGATAACTGCGTGATGCACGGTTTTCCCGAGCAGGATACGGTGGTGGAAGAGGACGGCCACATTGGCCACAGCGCCATTCTGCACGGTTGCGTGATCCGCCGTAACGCCCTGGTCGGCATGAATGCGGTGGTCATGGACGGGGCGGTCATTGGCGAGAACAGCATTGTCGGGGCCGCCGCCTTTGTGAAAGCGAAAGCGGAAATGCCGGCAAACCACTTGATCATTGGCAGCCCGGCGAGAGCGATTCGCACGCTGAGCGAGCAGGAAATCGAGTGGAAAAAACAGGGCACGCGGGAGTATCAGGTGCTGGTTGAGCGCTGCAAACGCACCCTGCATCAGGTTGAGCCGTTACGCGAAGAGGAGCCTGGGCGTAAACGCCTGGTCTTTGATGAGAATCTCAGGCCGAAATCTGCCTGAAAAAAGGCGTCATTAAACGGAAAAACTCTCCCACCGGGCGGTGGGAGAGAGACATCTTATGCAGACACCAGGCTGTCGATTGCTGCTTTAGCATCGGACTGTGCTTTGGTCGCCACTTCCGGACCGTAAGCAATACCTTCTGCGAAGACAAAGTTCACGTCGGTGATACCGATGAAGCCCAGGAACAGCGTCAGGTACGGTGCAACCAGATCGGTTGGGGTGTCTTTATGGATGCCGCCACGGCTGGAGAGCACGATAGCGCGCTTGCCTTTCACCAGACCTTCCGGACCGTTTTCGGTATAACGGAACGTCACACCCGCACGGGCAACCAGGTCAAAGTAGTTTTTCAGCTGCGTTGGAATGTTAAAGTTATACATTGGGGCGTTAATCACAATCACGTCATGCGCCTGCAGTTCTGCAATCAGCTCATCGGACAGCGCCAGCGCTTCCTGCTGACGTGGCGTCAGTGGGGCGTCGGTCGGACGCAGTGCGCCAACCAGTTCACCATCCAGCACCGGAATCGGCTGAGCGGCCAAATCGCGTACGGTGATTTCGTCAGCGGAGTGCTGTTCGCGCCACTGTTCAACGAAATAGTCAGACAGCTGACCAGACTGAGAGTACCCTGCCAGAATACTGGATTTAAGAACTAATACTTTGCTCATGGGTGATTCCTTTAATGTATTTGATGAGGGGGTTGCCCCGTTGCTTGCTGACACTTTATTCACAATCCTGTCGCAGGGATAGCGCAATATATCGAAGTCTATGTTCGAAATTTTTGAATAAGGCAGGAAAAGCGCCGTTGTGGTACTCTACCTCTATCAATAAAACGAGATTTAACCCGGCAGAGCACTGCCCTTTAACGCTATGACAGAACTCCAGAAAATCACCTTCTCCGCACTGCAAAAACAGCTTGATACGCTCATGCTGCGTGATAAACAGCGTTTCTCACGCCGCCTGCAGGGGGTTAAGAAGGTTAAAAATCCTGATGCACAACAGGCCATTCTCCAGGAGATGGCGAAAGAGATTGAACAGGCCGCAGGGAAGGTTGTGCTGCGTGAAGCGTCACGTCCGGCCATTGACTACCCGGACAACCTGCCCGTCAGCCAGAAGAAACAGGCGATCCTCGAAGCCGTGCGCGATCACCAGGTGGTGATTGTGGCCGGTGAAACCGGCTCCGGTAAAACCACGCAGTTGCCGAAAATCTGCATGGAGTTGGGGCGGGGCGTCAAGGGGCTGATTGGTCATACTCAGCCGCGTCGTCTGGCGGCGCGTACCGTCGCCAACCGTATTGCGGAAGAACTTCACACCGAGCCGGGCGGCTGTATTGGTTATAAGGTGCGTTTTAGCGATCACGTCAGCGACAATACCCTGGTGAAACTGATGACCGACGGCATCCTGCTGGCGGAAATTCAGCAGGACCGTCTGCTGATGCAGTACGACACCATCATTATCGATGAAGCGCACGAACGTAGCCTGAACATCGATTTTCTGTTGGGGTATCTGCGCGAACTGCTGCCGCGCCGCCCGGATCTGAAAATCATTATTACCTCCGCAACCATCGATCCCGAACGCTTCTCACGCCACTTCAACAATGCGCCCATTATTGAGGTGTCCGGCCGGACCTATCCGGTGGAGGTGCGCTATCGCCCGATTGTCGAAGAGGCGGACGATACCGAACGCGACCAGCTGCAGGCTATTTTCGATGCGGTGGATGAACTGGGACGTGAAAGTCCGGGCGACATTCTGATCTTTATGAGCGGCGAGCGTGAAATCCGCGATACCGCGGATGCGCTCAGCAAACGCGACTTACGCCATACTGAAATTTTGCCGCTCTATGCGCGTCTGTCGAACAGCGAGCAAAACCGGGTCTTCCAGTCGCACGCAGGACGGCGAATCGTGCTGGCGACCAACGTCGCTGAAACCTCGCTGACCGTGCCGGGGATCAAATACGTTATCGACCCGGGTACCGCCCGTATCAGCCGCTACAGCTATCGTACGAAAGTTCAGCGACTGCCGATTGAGCCGGTCTCACAGGCGTCGGCTAACCAGCGTAAAGGCCGCTGCGGACGTGTATCGGAAGGGATCTGCATTCGCCTCTACTCCGAAGATGATTTCCTCTCGCGCCCGGAATTTACCGATCCGGAAATTCTGCGTACCAACCTCGCTTCGGTCATTTTGCAGATGACCGCGCTGGGGCTGGGCGATATTGCAGCTTTCCCCTTTGTTGAAGCGCCGGATAAACGCAACATTCAGGACGGCGTGCGTCTGCTGGAAGAGCTGGGGGCGATCACCACGGATGAACAGGCGACGGCCTATAAGCTGACGCCGCAGGGGCGACAGCTGAGCCAGTTGCCGGTTGACCCGCGTCTGGCACGGATGGTTCTGGAAGCGCAGAAACATGGCTGCGTGCGTGAAGCGATGATCATTACCTCGGCGCTCTCTATTCAGGACCCGCGCGAGCGCCCCATGGATAAAAAGCAGGCCTCAGACGAAATGCACCGACGGTTTCACGATAAAGAGTCAGATTTCCTGGCCTTTGTGAATCTGTGGAATTACCTTGGCGAGCAGCAAAAAGCGCTCACCTCGAACGCTTTTCGTCGCCTGTGCCGGACGGAATACCTGAATTACCTGCGCGTGCGGGAATGGCAGGATATTTATACGCAGCTTCGTCAGGTGGTTAAAGAGCTGGGCATTCCGGTAAACAGTGAACCTGCTGAGTACCGTGAGATCCACGTTGCCTTGCTCACCGGTTTGCTCTCTCATATCGGGATGAAAGATGCCGATAAACAGGAGTATACCGGGGCGCGTAATGCCCGTTTCGCTATCTTCCCGGGCTCAGGTTTGTTTAAGAAGCCGCCAAAATGGACCATCGTGGCTGAACTGGTGGAAACCAGCCGCCTGTGGGGACGTATCGCCGCACGCATCGACCCTGAATGGGTTGAGCCGGTGGCGCAGCATCTGCTGAAACGCTCGTACAGTGAACCACACTGGGAACGTGCTCAGGGCGCGGTGATGGCGACGGAAAAAGTCACCGTCTACGGACTGCCGGTCGTCGCCGCACGTAAGGTGAACTACAGCCAGATCGATCCGGCGCTTTCACGCGAGCTGTTTATTCGCCATGCGCTGGTGGAAGGCGACTGGCAGACGCGTCACGCCTTCTTCCGTGAAAACCTGAAGCTTCGGGCCGAGGTGGAAGAGCTTGAACACAAGTCCCGCCGACGTGACATTCTGGTGGATGACGAAGCGCTGTTTGAATTCTACGATCAGCGCATCAGCCACGATGTGGTCTCGGCGCGTCATTTCGACAGCTGGTGGAAGAAGGCCAGCAAAGAGACGCCTGACCTGCTCAACTTTGAAAAGAGTATGTTGATTAAAGAAGGGGCGGAGTCGGTCAGTAAACTCGACTATCCGAACTTCTGGCATCAGGGCAACCTTAAGCTGCGTCTCAGTTATCAGTTTGAACCCGGCACCGATGCAGACGGCGTGACGGTGCATATTCCCTTGCCGCTGCTCAATCAGGTCGAAGAGGCGGGCTTTGAATGGCAAATTCCAGGACTGCGTCGCGAACTGGTGATCGCCTTAATCAAATCGCTGCCGAAGCCGGTGCGCCGCAATTTTGTTCCGGCGCCAAACTATGCCGAAGCCTTCCTGGGCCGCGTTACGCCGCTTGAAATGCCGCTTCTGGATGCCCTGGAGCGTGAGCTGCGCCGGATGACGGGCGTCACCATCGACCGGGAAGACTGGCACTGGGATCAGGTGCCCGATCATCTGAAAATCACCTTCCGGGTGGTGGATGATAAGAACAAAAAGCTCAATGAAGGCCGCTCGCTGACGGATCTCAAGGACGCACTGAAAGGCAAAGTCCAGGAGACGCTCTCTGCCGTTGCCGATGACGGCATCGAACAGAGCGGGTTGCATATCTGGAGCTTTGGCGATTTGCCGGATCACTATGAGCAAAAACGCGGCAACTATCGGGTAAAAGCCTGGCCAGCGCTGGTTGATGAACGCGACAGCGTGGGGATTAAGCTTTTCGATAATCCGCTGGAACAACAGCAGGCGATGTGGCGGGGCTTGCGCCGTCTGCTGCTGCTCAATATTCCGTCGCCCATTAAATATCTGCATGAAAAACTGCCGAATAAGGCCAAGCTGGGGCTGTACTTTAACCCTTATGGCAAGGTGCTGGATCTGATTGATGACTGCATCTCCTGCGGCGTGGACAAACTGATCGACGAAGCGGGTGGGCCGGTCTGGACCGAAGAGGGCTTTGCGAAGCTGCACGATAAAGTGCGGGCAGAGCTGAACGATACGGTGGTGACCATTGCGAAGCAGGTCGAACAGATCCTGACGGCGGTATTCAATATTAACAAACGCCTGAAAGGGCGCGTGGATATGACCATGGCGCTGGGTCTCTCAGACGTGAAGGCCCAGATGAGTGGCCTGGTCTATCGCGGGTTTGTCACCGGGAATGGGTTTAAACGTCTGGGTGATACCCTGCGGTATTTGCAGGCGATTGAAAAACGGCTGGAGAAACTGGCGGTCGATCCGCATCGGGATCGCGTTCAGATGCTGAAAGTGGAAAGCGTGCAGCAGGCATGGCAGCAATGGCTTAACAAACTGCCGCCTGCACGTCGGGAAGATGAAGACGTCCAGGCCATTCGCTGGATGATCGAAGAACTGCGCGTAAGTCTCTTCGCCCAGCAACTGGGTACGCCGTATCCCATCTCTGACAAGCGCATTCTGCAGGCCATGGAGCAGATTTCAGCGTAAAAATAAAAGCCGGGCACGCGTCTGCGTTGCCCGGTTTTTTTTACCCGTTCACGATCGCCAGCGTAAACCCGTCCCAGCCTTTCACGCCCACGGTTTGTAACGCGGTGGCCGTCAGTCGCGGGTTATCCCCCGTCATCTCAATGAAACGTCGCACACCCTGTACGCGCGCGTCGTCACTTTGCCCGTTAATCACTTCGCCCTCACGCACCACGTTATCACCGATAATCAGCGTGCCGGGGCGGGAATAGTGCAACGCCCACTCCAGATAGCCGGGATTGTTCGGTTTATCTGCATCAATAAAGATCAGATCAAAAGGGGGGATGTCGCCAAACCCTTCAAGCGAGCGCAACGCCGGACCTTCCTGTAATTCGATACGATCGTCAAGACCGGCCAGACGGATATTCAGGCGGGCCACCTCCGCGTGTGTCGGGTCTGCTTCCAGCGTGATGAGTTTGCCGTCCGGTGGCAGCGCGCGGGCCATCCAGATAGAGCTATAAGCCCCCAGCGTGCCGATCTCCAGAATGCGTTTCGCCTGGCTCATACGCACGAAGAGCGCCAGCAGTTGCCCCTGATTCGCCGCAACGTCATGTTCGGGCAAGCCCGCACGCAGGTTGTTTTCCAGCACGCGCGTTAATACCTCATCCTGAGGAATAAGTGAGGAAATCATATAATTATCTACTGCAGACCACTGTTGTTGCATAGATTGACCCCTTAGTTTGACTCAGACCACCCGCCGCCCAGCGCTTTATATAAATCAATCTGCGCGAGCAACAGGTTATTTTTAGCCTGCACAACGCTGGTTTGCACCGAGAAGAGGGTGCGTTGCGCGTCCAGTTCATCAAGATAGGATGAGTAGCCGTTGCGATAACGGTTTTGTGCGATGCGGAGCGTCTCCTGTGCCACCTCCTGCTGTGCCAGCAGTTCGGTCAATTGTTCCTGATAGCGGGTGATGGCATCCAGGCTGTCGTTGACCTCCCTGAACGCATTGCGCACCGTTTTTTCATAGCTGTAGAGCGCCTGATTGCGCTGCGACTGCGAAATATCGACCTGCGCGTTGAGTGCCTGACGGTTTAACAACGGCGCAAGAATGCTGCCTCCGACGCTCCACAACTGTAACGGGTTATCCAGAAGCCCGGACAGAGTCCGATCCTGCATCGATCCGGTCGCGGTCAGGTTGATCGACGGCAGCAGGCTGGCACGCGAGGAGGCCAGCGTGGCATCGGCAGCAATCAGCTGGCGTTCGGCCTGAACAATATCCGGGCGGCGATTAAGCAGCGTCGAGGGCAGCTGTGACGGCAGCCGGAGCGGCGTGAGTTTGTCGAAATCGTTACTGCGCGTCACCGCCCCGGGGTTTTGCCCCAGCAGCAGGCTAAGCGCATTTTCTTGCTGAGCAATTTGATGCTGCAACAGTGGGATTTGTGCCCGCGTAGAACGCAGTTCAGAGTCCGATTGCATCAGTTCCAGGCGTGAACTGTAGCCGGTTTCAAACTGACGTCGGGCAAGGTTAAAGGCATCTTCACGCGATTTCAGGGTGGACTGCGTGACGCGCAACTGCGCATCCAGTGCCAGCAGGGTGACATAGCCGGACGCCACCGAGGAAGCAACGGTTAAATCCGCAGCGGAAGCGGCCGCCTTTTGTGCCGCCAGAGAGGCTTCCGCGGCATTGGCGGTCTGGCGATTCACGCCCCAGAGGTCCACGTCGTAGCTGGCGGTCAGACTCCCTTTATAGAGCGAACCGTAGACGGGCAAGCCAGTGGCTGCCGATTGCGATCGGGCTCGCGTACCGCTAAGGCTGGCATCAACGCTGGGAAACAGGCTACCGTCCGCCGCATAGACCCGAGCCTGATACTCATTAATGCGTTCCCGGGCGATAAGCACATCGCTGTTATTGCGCAGCGCCTGATCCACATAGCGATTGAGATCATTATCGTGAAATTGTCGCCACCAGAGCTGTTCTGTCGGGCTGGCGGGGCCCGCGTCGGCACGCCACTGGGCAGGTATGGACAGTGTTGGTTTCGCCGGGGCGACGTCAACAGACTGGCATCCCGCCAGCCATACGGCCATCATCAGACAGGCCAGAGGGCGCAGGGTCATGGTTTCGCCTCCCGGGTATCGATACTGACCTGTACCGACATGCCCGGTCGCAATAAGGCGATCGCCTCCGGTTTGCCCAGCACTTCGATACGCACCGGTATTCGCTGGGCGATTTTCACGAAGTTACCGGTGGCGTTATCCGGGGTGATCGCGCTGAATTCCACGCCGGTCGCCGGGGAGATGCTCTCAACGCGGCCCTGATACGTCGTGCCGTTTAAGGCGTCGACCGTGAAGCTAACCGGCTGCCCGACGCGTAAATCTGCCAGCTGCGTCTCTTTAATATTCGCGATCACCCAGTGTTGCGGTGGCACAAGGGTGGTGAGATGGGTCCCTGCCGTCACGTAGGCGCCAAGACGTACGGCAATCTGCCCAAGCTGACCGTCACGTGGGGCGATGATGCGCGTATTTTGCAGATCGATTTGTGCCAGTTCGAGGGCGGCTTTCCCGCTTTCAACATCGGCCTCCAGCGAGCCGCGATTAACGATAACGGTTTGCAGATCCTGACGCGACATCTCCAGGGTTGCTTTCGCCTGGTCAATATCGGCGCTGCCTTGCGCCGCACTGGCCAGGGCGGCATCCCTTTCGCGAACGGACAGCGACCCGTCTGCTGTTAGCTCCTTTACGCGTTTTAAATCGGCCTGGGTTTTCAGATTTTGCGCCCGGGCGTTTTTCAACGCCGCGTCATTGCGCAGAATAACCGCTTCGGCGCTTTTACGTTGCTGAAGGTTGTTATTTAGCGCGGCGATTTTCATCGCCAGTTGAGCCTCTGCCTGATGGACGCGCTGGCGATAGATGCGGTCATCAATTTGCAGCAGCAGATCCCCTTTTTTGACCCGATCAAAATCCTTCACCTTTACGTCGGTGATATAGCCATTTACCTGGGGGCTGATAAAGGTGGTCAGCCCGCGAACGTAGGCGTTATCGGTAAATTGCGTATGCCGGGTAAACGGCGGCAGTTGCCACGCATAGAGGATCACCAGCACGCCGACGAGACCGATGGCGGCGGCGGTAAAAAGGGAGACAACGCGCAAATTATTGCGCGTGTTGGCCTGGTCTTTGGCGGCATCCTGCTGGCTCATAACGTCTCCTGAGGTAAAACGGTCTTCATGTTGTGTGACATCCCTTATTTCGTTCCCGTGGCATTTTTCAATGCCATCCGGGCGGTAATTCTCAGTCGCAGCAAACGCCACAGAATCCATACCAGCGTCGCGGTGGCAATGCCCGCCGTCAGAAGGTAGGTATCATTGTAAGCCAGAATGTTGGCCTCAAGCGTGGTCACCGTTTGCAGCTGCGTCACGGCCTGCGTGCCGCGCAAGGCGCTGTCGCCAATTAAACTTTGATACATGCTGGTGTAGAGCTGTAAACGCTCGTTTACCAGCGGGTTCAGCGTGGTGAGCTGATCGGCCATCAAACTGGAGTGATATTTTTCACGCCAGGTCTGAAAGGTGCCGAGAATAGCGGAGCCGAGCAGGCCACCCACGTTCTGGCTCATGCCAAACAGCACCGAAAAACTGACAAGGTTTCGCGGATCGGCGATGACGCCGCCGATGCCAGCGAGCATGGCCGGCGCCAGGAAAAAGGCACTGCCGAAGCCGAGGAGAAACTGGCTCAGCATCAGTTGATCGGGGCGGGTCAGATTGTTGGACTGGCTGTCCAGCAATGAGGCCACAATCATCAGCGCCAGCGAGGTGACAATTGGCCAGGCCAGTTTTGTCGGTTTGATGGTCAGGCAACTGGCGATAATGCCGCAAACGATGCCTGCCAGAATCGACCATGCCAGATGCGTCATCTGCTCATTCTGCAAACCGACATATTGTAGCCAGCCGATGACGCCGGTGTTTTGCTCCGCCAGCACGATACGAATGAGCAACATAATCAGCCCCAGCCGCACAATGCTGCCGCTGGAGAGCCAGCGTGTATTGAGTAACGGATTACTGCGATTATGTTCGAACACAATCGCCGAGACGATCAGCACCAGAGATAACGCCAGAGACCAGCCAATCCAGGGCGCCTCAAACCACCAGTCCAGCCGACCTAAAGAGAGCACGGCGCACAGTAATGCCATGCCTGGCGCCAGTAAAAAGAAGGTAATGAAATCTTTCTTTTCAAAGACTTTACGCCGATCGCCTGGAGGGAGTTTAAGGGCGATGACGCAGCCAAGCGACACCAGCGCCAGACCCAGTTCGAAGAAGTAAAGGCCACGCCATTCGTCGAGCTGCAACAGCTCCGTTGAAAAGAGACGCGCGATGGGGATAGCCAGCGAAGATCCGGTAATGCCGATGGTCAGCGCTTTCAGGCGATGTTTCGCCGGCCAGGCCTGAATTTGATAGTAGATCCCAAGCGAGCTCAGCGCCGCCGCCACCATCCCGTGCGCCGCACGGACCATCAGCGCGGAGCTGAGATCGTTAACAAAGAGATGGAAAAAGGTCACCAGGACATACAGCACCAGAAACCCTTCGGTGAAGGCGCGCAGACCATACTGCTGACGAAATTTCACCAGCAGCAGGTTAATCGAGACGTTGGTCATCACATAGACCGCCGGTAGCCAGGCGATCTCCGTTGACCAGACCGCAAACGTCCCCTGTAAATTTTGCAGATTAGCCGCGACCATGGCGTTGCCCAGCGCGCCCGTCAGACACACCAGCAGGCCAACAATACCGTAGGCAAAACGTTTAGGTGTACTATGCAGCGGCGTAGAAGGCGACCCCAGGAGAGCCGGTTTTTCGTGTGGCTGCCACTCGCGAGGAGCATAAGGATCGCGTTGAGGCAGGCGCATATCGTCTTTTACCTTGGAAAAATCGAATTATTAGTGGGCTAATGATTCTACGTCTGACGCAAACCATAATTCAAGTGAATATGAAAAGCTGCATTTAATCAAATGCTGATTGTATTTGAAGGAAAAAAACCGGGAAAGCGGGCGCAGAAAAATGCGACTGGGCTTTAGGAGTGATCCTGTGGTCAGTCAGGGTGGATGCGTTACGCTGAAAATACATGCTGAAAGGAGGTCACGATGATACTGGAAATTTTCCCCCGTCTTCCCGACGCCACGCTTGATGCCGTCAATACGGTCGGCGACTGGCTGGCACAGGATGATCTACTTGGCATCCAGAATGTTGATGCGGTGATTCTGGCAGGCAACGCCGTCATTCCCTCTCTCGATGCGGCCTGTCGTTTTGCGCAGGAGCAGGAGGTGCCGCTCGTTATCAGCGGTGGAATTGGTCATTCAACCACGTTCCTTTACGCGGCGATTGCGCGTCACCCGCGCTACAATACCGTGCCTACGACGGGCCGCGCCGAGGCGGCTATACTGGCGGATATTGCGCGCCGGCACTGGGCTATTCCGGATGACAAAATTATTGTCGAGGATCAGTCAACCAACTGTGGCGAAAATGCCCGCTTTAGCTGGGATTTGATTAAACACCGCAATATGAAAGCCGATCGCATTCTGGTGGTACAGGATCCGACTATGCAACGCCGGACCATGGCGACCTTTGCCCGTCTGCTGCAGGACGAAACGACACCACCGCAATTAGTGAGCCACCCAGGCCTGACGCCGCGCCTGCAAAACAGTGAAGATGGTCTGATTTATTGCGGGTCGAGCGACGGGCTCTGGCCTGTGGAGCGCTATCTGTCACTGGTCTTTGGGGAATTACCGCGACTGCGGGACGATGTTAATGGTTACGGTCCCGTCGGGCGCGACTTTATTGTGCACGTCGAGATCCCTGTGGAGGTGGAGGCCGCCTGGCAGATTATTCGTCAGGACACCATTTTAACCGACGCGCTGGTCAGCCGGTCGCTTCTGTAAGTCTTTGCCCGTTTGCGTCACCTTTCCCGCAAACGGGCATTTGGTGTTGCTAGTATGTAATTCAAATGTTGTGATTTCGCGATGCTTTTTTGAGATGTCTCACAAAAACAGCGTGATAGGGTAGGCAACTGACTTCAGGGTTGTAGTTTTTAACAATAGTTTTACTTGTTGAAAACAGTGCAATTACAGGAGCAGGTTATGACAGTACCCGTACAACATCCTATGTATATCGATGGACAGTTTGTTGCCTGGCAAGGTGAGGCGTGGATTGACGTGATCAACCCGGCCACCGAAGAGGTCATTTCCCGCATTCCCGACGGGCACGCTGAAGATGCGCGCAAGGCCATTGATGCCGCCGAACGTGCGCAGGCTGGCTGGGAAGCGCTGCCTGCTATCGAGCGCGCCGGTTGGTTGCGTAAAATTGCTGCCGGGATCCGCGAGCGCGCCAGCGAAATCAGTGCCCTGATCGTGGCGGAAGGCGGCAAAATCCAGCCGCTGGCCGACGTGGAGGTTAACTTCACCGCTGACTATATCGATTATATGGCCGAATGGGCACGCCGCTACGAGGGTGAAATTCTGCAAAGCGACCGTCCCGGCGAGAATATTCTGGTCTTCAAACGGGCGCTGGGCGTGACCACCGGGATCCTGCCGTGGAACTTCCCGTTCTTCCTGATTGCCCGCAAGCTGGCGCCGGCGCTCATTACCGGTAATACCATTGTGATTAAACCCAGCGAATTCACACCGAATAACGCCATCGCCTTTGCCAAAATTGTTGATGAGATCGGCCTGCCAAAAGGGGTGTTTAATCTTGTTCTCGGTCGCGGTGAAACCGTGGGTCAGGAGCTGGCCGGTAATCCAAAAGTGGCGATGGTCAGCATGACGGGCAGCGTGACCGCCGGTGAAAAAATCATGACGGCAGCCGCAAAAAATATCACCAAAGTGTGTCTGGAACTGGGCGGCAAAGCGCCCGCGATTGTCATGGATGATGCGGATCTGGAGCTGGCAGTCAAAGCCATTGTGGATTCACGGGTGATCAACACCGGGCAGGTCTGTAACTGCGCCGAGCGCGTATACGTGCAAAAAGGCATTTACGATCGGTTTGTTAATCGCCTGGGCGAGGCGATGAAGGCCGTACAGTTTGGCAATCCGGCAGAACGCCAGGACATCGCCATGGGACCCTTGATTAACGCTGCGGCACGTGAACGCGTAGAGCAAAAGGTGGCGCGTGCCGTCGAAGAGGGGGCTCATGTCGTACTCGGGGGGAAAGCCGTTGAAGGCAAAGGTTATTTTTATCCGCCGACGCTGCTGCTGAACGTACGCCAGGAGATGACCATCATGCATGAAGAGACGTTTGGTCCGGTGTTGCCTGTGGTGGTGTTCGACACGCTGGAAGAGGCTCTGGAGATGGCGAATGACAGTGAATATGGCCTGACGTCATCGGTTTACACGCAGGATCTGAATGTTGCCATGAAAGCCATTAAAGGGCTGAAGTTTGGCGAAACCTATATCAACCGGGAAAACTTCGAAGCGATGCAGGGCTTCCATGCGGGCTGGCGGAAATCCGGGATCGGTGGTGCAGATGGTAAACATGGTCTGCACGAGTATTTGCAGACCCAGGTGGTTTACTTACAGTCTTAACAGGCTCGGCCCGGTGCAGGTCTCTGCACCGGGCCGTTTTTACACTTTAGTGGCTATCCAGTTCATCATCAGTTCCGGCCAGACTGCGACGGGTAAGCCGATCGCATCACGAATTCCAAACCCGTGTTTCCCTCGCTCAAACAGATGCATTTCGACAGAAACCCCGGCGCGACGCAGGGCGTTGAACATTACCAGACTGTTGTCCACTTTTACCGCCGGGTCATCAATGGCGTGAAGCAGGAAGGTGGGCGGCGTGCTGCTGTTGACCCGGTCTTCAAGGGAATAGCGATGCACCTGTTCAGGCGCCGGCGCGTCACCAATGAGTTCATGACGTGAGCCAGGGTGGTCAATATCCGCATGCATGGTGATCACCGGATAAACTAACGCCATAAACGCGGGGCGGGCGCTTTGCTCGTCGATGGCATCCACAGGCGGATAGACCTTTTCCTCATAGCGCGTGCCGAGACTTGCCGCAACGTGTCCCCCCGCCGAGAAACCCATCACCCCAATACGCAAGGGATTGAGTTGCCACTCCCGGGCATTCGCCCGAAGCAGACGCAGGGCGCGCTGTACATCCGCCAGGGGCGCATCCGCACCCTCCAGATGCTTGTCACCCGGCAGGCGGTAGGTCATCACAAACAAGGTATAGCCGCGTTGATTAAAAAAGGGGGCCAGGGCGCTGCCTTCTTTATCCAGGACCACCCGACGGTATGACCCGCCTGGCGTCACCAGAATGCCAACACCGTTTGGTTTTTTCGGCGCATATACCGTGATTTCCGGCGCGCGAACGCCGGTGACTGAGCGATCGTAATTCGACGTACCCGTATGATGAGGCTCAGGCGTAAACACCGCCTCGCTCTCTTTCGCGCCGGGGGCTTCGCCGCCGGGCCAGACGGAAAAGGTCTTCGAGCGGGCCACGGCGTCGGCCATCAGGTCTTCAAGCACTTCGCGGGTCAGCGCATCCATCCATTCACTCCCTTTTTGAGAAAGTCAGGGTTATACCATGCTCAGGTTAATGAAAACGGGAAGGGATTCACAACAGCGGGCAGCGGGCTGCCCGCAGGAAGGGTTAAAGCGCGGCAAACTTATCGAGCGTACGCACCAGCTGCGTCACAAACCCATATTCGTTGTCGTACCAGGCCACGGCTTTAACCAGCTGTACGTCGCCCGCCTCAGCGACTTCGGTTTGGGTGGCGTCAAAGACCGAGCCGAAGTGAGAGCCAATAACGTCAGAGGAGACGATCTCTTCGTCGGTATAGCCGAAGGATTCATTTCCTTCCGTGGCATTTTTCAGCGCCTGATGGATGTCGTCCACGGTGACTTTTTGACCCAGAATGGCCACCAGTTCAGTGACCGAACCCGTTTTCACCGGCACACGTTGGGCATGGCCTTTCAGCTTGCCGCTCAGGGCGGGGATGACCAGACCAATCGCTTTTGCCGCCCCGGTGGTGTGCGGAATGATATTTTCAGCCGCAGCCCGCGAGGCGCGAAGATCTTTCCCGCGCGGACCATCCACCAGCGCCTGCGTCCCGGTGTAGGCGTGAATAGTGGTCATCGTGCCCACTTTTATTTCGAAGGCATCGTGTAAGGCTTTCGCCAGCGGCGCCAGGCAGTTGGTGGTGCAAGAGGCGACGGAGATGATGGTATCGCTGGCTTCAAGAGTATTGTCATTCACATTGAAGACAATGGTTTTCATCTCACCCGCTGGAGCGGAGATGAGCACTTTTTTAGCCCCCGCTTCCAGATGCGCTTTGGATTTCTCTTCCGATGTGTAGAAGCCGGTGCATTCAACCACCAGCTCAACGCCCGCCGATGACCACGGAATATGTTTCGCCTCTTTCTCGGCGTACACCGAAATCGAGTGACCGTCCACAATCAGGGAATCTTCCGTGAAGTCGACGCTCCAGGGGAAAGGGCCGTAGTTAGAATCGTGTTTAAGCAGATAAGCCAGCACTTTAGGGGAGGTGAGATCGTTTATCGCCACCACGGTATTGCTATCCTTCGTTTCAAGCAGACGACGCAGTACCAGACGTCCAATACGACCAAACCCATTAATGCCAATTTTACTCATGATCACTCCCGTTAGATTGAACACTGCAACAGTTTGAACTTATCCAGGCTTAGACCATGTCGGCGAGTGAGGCAATTGAAGATGCTTCATCTGCATGCAAAGCATTTGATAAATCATCAAGAAAAGTTAATGAATTTTTAAGGAAAGCCCGTTATGTTGACGCTTTCTACGTATTCGTTCAGGAAATAATATGCGTAATAAATATACCGGCCTGCAAATCGGTATCCACTGGCTGGTTTTTCTGCTGGTCATTGTGGCGTACTGCGCCATGGAATTTCGCGGGGACTTCCCCCGCAGCGCCCGTCCGCTTATCAATATGATCCACGTCTCCTGCGGGATATCGATCCTGGTGCTGATGGTCGCGCGCCTGCTGATTCGTCTGAAATTCCCCGCGCCACCCATTCAGCCAAAGCCCAAACCGATGATCACCGGGATGTCGCATCTCGGCCATTTGATTGTCTATGTGCTCTTTATCGTGCTGCCGATCGTTGGCATTGTGATGATGTACAACCGTGGCAATGACTGGTTCGCTTTTGGCCTGGTGATGCCGCATGCGGCAGAAGCGAATTTCGATTTGGTGGATACGCTGAAAGCGTGGCACATCACGCTGGCGAATCTGGGTTACTTCGTGATCGGCCTACATGCCCTGGCTGCCCTGATGCATCACTATTACTGGAAAGATAATACGCTGCTGCGCATGATGCCGAAAAAACGCACCTGATCCCTTATTTGCGTAAGTGAAACCCGCTGCTCTGTCAGCGGGTTTTTTGTGATCGTGATTCGTTTTCGATCGCCTTATTCCGCGTTATGTCACATTTTTTTATCATCAGAGTAAGTCAATCCGTCGCAATGAGTATATCTATTATAGAAACACTGCGACGAGGAAGCCTTCCTCTGCTCTGGCGCCAACTCCGTCGTTAACTGGCATACTGTTCAGGAGAGGGTATGAATCATTCATCTCAACAATCATTAGACCGTTCACTTGAGACCCGTGAGAACCGCGCCGTGCCAAAATTGCGTAAAGTATTACTTGCCACCGGGATCGGCCATTTTGTTGAATGGTTTGACTTTGGGCTATACGGCACGCTGGCTGCCATCATTGGTCTGCAATTTTTCCAGGCGGGGGAGCCTTCGGTCGCGTTACTCTCATCCTTTGCCGTTTTTGGCGCAGGTTTTATCATGCGCCCGCTGGGTGGACTCTATTTCGGTTCCCTTGGCGATCGCATCGGGCGTAAAAAGGTGCTGGCGACGGTTATTATGCTCACCTCCGGTGCGACGTTTTTGATGGGACTGCTGCCGACCTATTCGCAGGTGGGGATTACCGCCACCGTATTACTGGTGTTAACGCGTCTGGTGCAGGGCTTTGCCGCAGGGGGAGAGAGCTCCGGTGCGACCACTTTTCTGGCGGAATATGCGCCGACCGAGCGGCGTGGCTATTTCACCTGCTGGATTGATAACTTTGGCTTTATGGCATTTGTTGCCGGTTCGGGACTGGTATTCTTACTGACCGCCTCGCTGGGCGAAGCCACCATGACGGACTGGGGCTGGCGCATACCTTTTTTGATTGCCGGGCCGCTAGGCTGGGTTGGGCTGTATCTGCGAACGCATCTTGAAGATTCCCCGGAATTTCTGGCAATGGCGAAGAGTGGCAAAACGGCCTCTTCACCGCTGCGTATGGCGCTGACCACGGCCTGGAGCGCACTCTTTTTCTGCGTCGGATTTGTGGTGATTAAAGCCGTCGGGCACTGGACGCTGCAAACGTTTATGCCCAGCTATCTTTCGACCGAACTGCATTACTCGAAGCTGGACTCCTACGCCATCACCACCATCGGACTCTTTGCGATTGCCGTCATGGTGCCCTTTATGGGGTATCTGTCCGACAAGTTTGGCCGTAAACCGCTGATGCTGGCGGGGTGTGCGGGGTTTATTCTCTTTACCTGGCCGGCGATGATGCTCATGGCTCGCGGGGATATGTTTTCCGCCGTGATGGCCATGCTGCTGCTGGGGACTTTTATTGCCGCGTTTGACGGGGCATGTACCGCGGCGATGGCTGAGCTGTTCCCAACCCGTATTCGCTACGGTGGGATCTCGATTGCGTATAACGTGGCTGTCGCCTTTTTTGGGGGAATTACGCCCTGGTTCTCAGCCTATCTGATGACGGCAACGGGCAATCCTTTTTCACCGGCCTGGTACGTAATGGGCGCGGCGTTGATTACCTTTATCACCGTTCTGCGTGCCAAAGAGACGGCAGGTCTGCCTTTGCAACGTTAGTCAGCAATGACCTGCGGAATACCGCAGGTCAAACAGGCGTTATTGCAGTTTAGCGCGTTCGCTGTCCGTTAATGACAATGTCTGGGTGGTGCCGGTGTCGGATGATTTAACCGCCGCTTCCAGCACGGACATTACCGCCAGCGCCTCAACCGGATGAACCGGATTGCTTCTTTTACCGTTCAGGGCGTCGCGTATCTGAATGTAGTACTGACGCTGATCGCCTTTGGGCGTGGAATGGGGCTTTGGCTGCGCGTTGGCATCAAATACCACCAGATCGTCGCTGTCTTCCCCCCAGTGTTCGCTGCCAGGGATAACACCTGCCAGCAGCTGACTTTCCTGCTGATCGATGGTCGCTTTGACGACGCTCGCTTTGTCACCATGGACGGTGAAACGCTGGACGCCGCCTGCCGCCAGCATGCTGCAATGCAGAATGACCTTATGCTCCGGGTAGTTCAGCACGACGTGCGCCCAGTCGTTGATCTCCGCACCCTGACGCAGAGTGGCAATATTGCCCTGTACCGACTGCGGTAACCCAAACAGCTGCAATGCCTGGTCAATGATATGCGGCCCTAAATCAAACCATAAACCGCTACCCGGCACATTTTGTTCTCTCCAGCGCACGCGGACTTCCGGGCGAAAGCGATCGATATGTGATTCAAAATGCTTCACATTGCCAATCAGCCCCTGTTCGATAACCTCCTTAATACCCAGATAATCACTGTCCCAGCGACGATTGTGGAACACGGAAAGCAGAATCTGCTTCTCTTGTGCCAGCGCAATCAGATCTCTGGCTTCCTGCATATCAAGGGTAAAAGGTTTATCCACCACCACATGTTTGCCTGCATTCAATGCCAGGGTCGCCAGCGGGGCGTGAGTGGCATTGGGTGAGGCGATAACAACCAGATCAATATCCGGATGGTGAATGGCTTCTTCCGGTGTCGCCACCACGGTGACATCCGGCAGATCGCGTTTGACTTTTTCGGCATCACGGGATGAGACAAGCGTCAGGTTAAGCCCGGGCACTGACTGGATTAACGGGGCATGGAACGTCTTGCCGACGAAGCCATAGCCGATCAAAGCGACATTGATACTTTTACCGTCTTTAATAACTTTATTCATAACCACTCCGCCTTAGTCTGCTTTCGCAATATGGATGTACATGTCGCCTGGGTCCCTGAGTTCTGCCCAGGGGCGATCGAGAAATAACTGCTGAATTTCGCTCAGCCCGGCCACCAGGTAAGGCGCGCGTTGATTGAGCTTCATAGGGTCGGCCACCAGCCAGTGCTGGTGGCTCGCCGCGAGCATGGCGCGCTTGACCCCGGCATCGGCCTCCTGGCTGGCGCTTAAGCCCAGCCGGGCATCAATGGCACAGGCACCGAGGATGGCGATATCCGCTCGGTAGCGAGAGATAAAGGATTGTGTTGCGCTGCCGGCGAACAGCCGCTGCTGCGGATCCCAGCTTCCGCCTGCCAGGATCAGATCGATATCTGAACGGTCACTGAAAAAATGAGCAATATCCAGGGACGTCGTGATAACGGTGAGCGGACCCTTAAGCGAAGCCGCAACCGCCATCAGCGTGCTCCCCGCATCAAGAAAGAGGGTGGAACCGGCAGGGACTTTTTCCGCGACCATTTTGCCTAATCGTTGCTTCGTTTCAGGCAAAAGCGTGGTGCGTTCACGTCGGTTCATGGCTGAAAGATCCAGCGCAATCGCGCCGCCGTGATTTTTTTGCGCCAGTCCTTTTTTCTCCAGGTCACTGAGATCCCGCCGGACGGTATCTGCAGAAACCTGCAGCTTGTCCACCAGCTCACTGATGCTGACCTGACCCATTTTACTAATCAGATCAAGCAAGTACTTTTGACGGGCGGTTTTATGCATCGTTTTTCCATCCTGCAAAATGTCGCAATATCTTGCATATTACAGCATTTCTTATGAAATGAAACACGGGTAACCCCGTCAGGACGTCGGCACGGGGAGAAACCGAGGTTTGCATCCTGATAACGCACGGTATACCATACCCCCCTACAGTATACAGGAGGCGTTATGCCACAATCCCCTGAAGACAAAAAACGCGTTCTGACCCGGGTGCGGCGCATTCGTGGGCAGGTTGATGCCCTGGAACGTGCGCTGGAGTCGGGCGATCCTTGTCTGTCTATCCTGCAACAAATTGCCGCCGTTCGCGGCGCGGCAAACGGGTTGATGGGCGAGATGGTTGAAATTCACCTCAAAGATGAGCTGGTGGCGGGGGAAACCACCCCAGACCAGCGTGCGGTACGCATGGCCGAAGTCGGCCATTTGCTGCGCTCTTATCTAAAATAAAAACAGACATCACAGAAAGGAAAGCATTATGAAATCACGTGCAGCCGTTGCATTTGGCCCAGGCCAGCCGCTGAAGATTGTTGAAATTGACGTCGCTCCGCCTAAAAAAGGGGAAGTGTTAATTAAAATTACCCATACGGGCGTATGCCATACCGACGCATTTACCTTGTCAGGTGACGACCCTGAAGGAGTTTTCCCGGCGGTATTAGGTCATGAAGGCGGCGGTATTGTGGTCGAAGTCGGTGAAGGCGTGACCAGCCTGAAGCCAGGCGACCATGTCATTCCGCTCTACACCGCTGAATGTGGTGAATGTAAGTTCTGTAAATCGGGTAAAACCAACCTGTGCCAGGCGGTTCGCGCCACTCAGGGTAAAGGTCTGATGCCGGATGGCACTACGCGCTTCTCTTACAATGGCGAGCCTGTTTATCACTATATGGGTACCAGTACTTTCAGCGAGTACACCGTTTGTGCCGAAATTTCACTGGCGAAGGTCAACCCGCAGGCGCCACTGGATAAAGTGTGTCTGCTGGGCTGCGGCGTGACCACCGGTATCGGCGCGGTTCACAATACCGCGAAAGTGAAAGAGGGCGATACCGTTGCCGTATTTGGTCTGGGCGGCATTGGCCTGGCCGTGATTCAGGGTGCAGTGCAGGCGAAAGCCGGACGCATCATTGCCGTGGATACCAACCCGGAGAAATTTAAGCTGGCGGGCGAAATGGGCGCGACCGACTTTATCAACCCGAAAGATTACGAAAAGCCGGTTCAGGACGTGATCGTTGAACTGACCGACGGCGGCGTAGACTATAGCTTCGAATGCATTGGCAACGTGAACGTGATGCGTTCCGCGCTGGAGTGCTGCCATAAAGGCTGGGGTGAGAGCATCATTATTGGTGTCGCAGGTGCCGGTCAGGAGATCAAAACGCGTCCATTCCAGCTGGTGACCGGTCGCGTATGGCGTGGTTCGGCGTTTGGCGGCGTGAAAGGTCGCACCCAGCTGCCAGGTATGGTGGAAGACGCGATGGTCGGCAAAATCGATCTCGATCCGTTCATTACTCACCGTCTGCCGCTTGAGCAAATCAATGAAGCCTTCGATCTGATGCATGAAGGAAAGTCCATTCGCACCGTTATCAATTTCGGCGACAAGTAATTATTCTGCCAGCGGTTTTTGCCGCTGGCCTTTCTTGAATATTCTTCTCTAAAGTGTGACCTGTCTGGCGATTTTAGCCGTAATCAAATTTCCTGCCGTGCCGATGACTATTTTACAGGCGTGTTTATACGCATCTACCTATAAGAGAGTCGACGGTCATGGACAACACAACACCGGCACGCGCCCGGCAAAAGCTTAGCTTCCTGCATCATATTCGCCTGGTTCCGCTGTTTTCCTCCATCCTCGGTGGGATCATCCTGTTATTTGCCCTGAGTTCGGCGCTGGCAGGCTATTTCTTGCTGCAGGCCGATAACGATCAGCAGGACGTGACGGCAGAAATACAGGTCAGAACCGGTCTGTCGAACAGTTCCAACCATTTACGTACCGCGCGTATCAATATGATCCACGCCGGTGCGGCCAGCCGTATCGCGGAAATGGACGCAATGAAGCAAAACATTGCCGAAGCCGAAACGCGGATCAAACAATCTCAGGATGGTTTTAAAGCCTACATGAACCGGTCGGTACGCAGTCCGGCTGACGAGGCGCTGGATAACGACCTGAAAACCCGTTTCGATGCTTATATCGCAGGCTTACAGCCGATGCTGAAATATGCCAAAAACGGTATGTTTGAGGCCATTATTAACCATGAGAACGAATCTGCGCGCCCGCTCGATGAGGCTTACAATGGCGTTCTGCTGAAAGCCATCAAGATCCGCACCGACCGTGCAAATGCCTTAACCGCCGCAGCGCATACGCGCACCCAGCTTGGGCTGATGTTCATGGTAGGGGCTTTTGCGCTGGCGTTAGTGCTCACGGCAATCACGTTTGTTGTGCTGCGCCGTACGGTTATTCACCCGCTGCAGCGTGCCGCGCGCCGGATTGAGCTGATTGCGAAAGGCGATTTGACCCTGGCAGACGACCTGACCGGACGCAGTGAGATTGGCCGGTTGACGCACGATCTGCAAACCATGCAGCATTCACTGGTGACCACGGTGGGAACGGTGCGTCAGGGGGCCGAAGAGATCTATCGGGGCACCAGCGAGATTTCAGCGGGCAATACCGATCTCTCCTCCCGTACCGAGCAGCAGGCAGCAGCAATCGAACAAACGGCAGCGAGCATGGAAGAGTTGACGGCCACGGTGAAGCAAAATGCCGATAATGCTCATCATGCCAGCAAGCTGGCGGAAGACGCGTCGGGCAAAGCCAGTCGCGGCGGGCAGATGGTCTCCGGCGTGGTGAAAACCATGAACAATATCTCGGCCAGTTCCCGAAAAATTTCTGAAATTACCGCCGTGATTAACAGCATTGCCTTTCAAACAAATATCCTGGCGCTGAATGCGGCCGTTGAAGCCGCCCGTGCCGGTGAGCAGGGGCGTGGTTTCGCCGTGGTGGCCAGTGAAGTCCGCACGCTGGCGAGCCGCAGCGCGAACGCCGCAAAAGAGATTGAGGGGCTGATCAATGAGTCCGTTACCCTGATCGATCAAGGTTCGGGTGAAGTGGTCGCCGCCGGGAATACGATGAATGATATTGTGGATGCCGTTAAGCGCGTCACCGATATCATGCTTGAGATTGCGGCGGCATCTGATGAACAGAGTCGCGGTATTGTTCAGGTAAGCCAGGCCATTACCGAAATGGATAAAGTCACACAGCAAAACGCCTCTCTGGTGGAAGAAGCCTCGGCGGCGGCGGCCTCGCTTGAAGAGCAGGGCGCACGTCTGACCGAAGCGGTTGGTGCGTTCCGTCTTAACGGCGGCGCTAACGGGCGTGGGGCGTCCGTCACGCCAGCCGCAGCGAAACCAACCAGCGTGTTGCGTCCTGCGGTCGCGCACAGCAGCGATAACTGGGAAACCTTCTAATCCCATCATGGGTTGACGATTCGCCTAAGCTGTGTGAAAAGGGTTCATGTCCCGGCATGAACCCTTTTTTTATGGTGAAAATATGATGGCTACAGGCAAAGGTATGACGTTGTTGGTTGCTTGCTGTTTGCTTTCCGCGTGCTCAGTTGGCGTGGGAGGTGTTGGCATCGGTGGCGGCAGCAACGGCGTTGGCGTGGGAGCAGGGCTCACCTTTCCGATAGGGGGAAATGACCGGAACACGAGCACCGATTCCAGCCAGTCAGATTGTCGCGGTGAGGTGTATCAGGTGCTGCCTAACTATCCCGCTCAGGCTGCGGCGCAGGCGTTTGAAGGCAAAGTGACGGTGGCATTCGATGTGAAATCGAACGGCAGGGCGACAGGATACAGCGCCAAAGGGGACAAAGCCTTTTTTGATGAAACCTGGAAAGCGGTGGCACGAAGCTGCTGGACACCGGGCGTCAAACAACATCTGGATGTCATCTTTAGGATGAACAAACCGGTGATGTTCACGGCTGCTCAGGATTAAAAAAAAGCCCGCCATGCAAAATGGCGGGCCGCGTTGGGTTATCCCTGATTACGCCTTATCGGGCAGGGCGTAAGCAATGATGTAATCCCCGCGATCCGATGACTGACGTGCGCCACCCGCGTTAATGATGATGTACTGCTTACCGGTTTTCGGCGAAACGTAGGTCATCGGGCCTGACTGACTACCGACTGGAAGACGGTCCTTCCAGATCTCTTTCCCTGTCGCGGTATCAAACGCGCGCAGATAGAAGTCCTGCGTTCCCGCAAAGAACAGTAAACCTGACTGCGTTGACAGCGATGCCCCCAGCGTTGGCATGCCGATAGGGATGGGCATATGCATACGAATGCCAAGCGGTCCGGTATCTTCGACGGTACCGACCGGAACCTGCCAGACCAGTTTCCCGCTCTTCAGATCAACCGCCGACATGGTGCCGAATGGCGGTTTTTGACAAGGAATCCCCAGAGGTGACAGGAAACGTTCGCGCATCGCGCCGTAAGGGGTCCCGTCCATTGGCACGATACCCATTTCGATACCGCTGGCGTTTTTGGCAACGTTGGCGCGCGGCACCATATAGTTTGCCAGACCCAGGCGCATGTCATTGACGAACATCAGCCCATTGTTCGGGTCGACCGAGACGCTACCCCAGTTCATGCCGCCAAGGGAGCCCGGGAATTGCAAAGAGCGATCCAGACCCGGAGGGGTAAAGACGCCCTGATGACGCATCTCTTTAAACTGGATACGACACAGCAGCAGATCGACAGGCGTGGCACCCCACATATCGGATTCCGTCAGCGTCTGGTTGCCAATCATTGGCATGCCGACGGAATACGGTTGCGTTGGGGAGTAGCGTTCACCCTCGACGTTGCCTGCCGGCACCGGACGTTCTTCCACTTTCGCTACAGGTTCGCCGGTTTCGCGATTGAGCATGAAAATCATGCCCTGCTTGCTGGTCTGCACCAGTACGGGGGTTGTACCGCCTTTACCGTCCGGCAGATCGTACAGCAGCGGCTGGGAAGGGAGGTCAAAATCCCAAAGATCGTGGTGTGTGGTCTGGTAATGCCAGCGAACTTTCCCGCTGGTGGCATCCACCGCGACGATAGATGAGCTGTATTTATCGTCCAGTGCGGTGCGTTCGCCGGCGAAGAAATCAGGCGTGGCGTTACCGGTTGGCAGATAAATCAGATTTAATTTCGCGTCATACGACATGGCAGACCAGACGTTCGGCGTGCCGCGCGTATAGGTCTGGCCTTCCGGCGGTAATCCGGTCAGGTCAGGATTACCGGGATCCCAGGCCCAGGCCAGTTTACCGGTGTGCACGTCATAGGCACGCACAACCCCAGGGGGTTCACCGGTGGAGAAGTTATCCGCGACACGGCCCCCGACGACGACAACGTCGCCCGCGACCAACGGCGTGGAGGTTTGCTGGTAGTAGCCGGGTTTGATTTCACCCATCCCGACGCTGAGATCCACGACGCCGCGATCGCCAAAGTCTTCGCATATCTTGCCGGTATCAGCATTGAGGGCGATTAAACGGGCATCGGTTGTCGGCAGAAACAGACGGCGCGCACAGGCGGCGGGTGGTGTCACGTTTTGTGACGTTGTCACCGTCTGGTTGTCTTCAAAATAACCTAACCCACGGCAGCGCTGCCAGTTAGGCGCCGTGGCTTTTGAATCGTAACGCCATTTTTCTTTACCGGAATCCACATCCAGCGCCAGCACTTTGCTGTAAGGCGTACAGACATACAGGGTGTCGCCAATCTGCAACGGGGTGTTTTGATCTTCCGCCCCTGAGCCGTTGCTCTGTGGAATATCGCCAGTGTGCGCAGTCCACGCTACTTTCAGCTCATTAACGTTGTGCTTATTAATCTGGTCCAGTGCGGCAAAACGGTCACCGTGGGTTGTATTACCCCAGTGTTCCCAGTTTTTTTGTTGTTCGCCGGGCGCAACAGGCTTAACGGGAACGGACTCGTTTGCGGCGACAAGCGTTTGCGGCTTAAACATCCACCCCAGGCTAAACAACATTGCCACGGCGAGTACGGCGGCGATGCCGAAAGCCGGTGCCTTGCGGACAGGGGTAGCGCTGTTGGCTGCGCGCATGAATGGCCAGACAAGGGCACATAAAAACGCCAGCACGGCAAGGGTGAACAGGCGCGAGAAGAGCGGCCAGAAATCCCAGCCCGCATCACTCACGGCCCAGAAGATCGAGGCGATGAACGCGACGGCATACAAAATGATACCGCTGGTGCGGCGCGTAAAGATTAAGAAGGCGGAGATTAACATCACCACGCCAACGATCAGGAAGTACATACTTCCGCCTACGGTGACCAGTTTAAAACCCAGTCCACCGATTGCCAGACCGACAATCGTCATCAGTCCGACCAGGAGCCACTGCAGGAATTTTGCTATCCCGCGTGGCGCGCTGCCTGTTGCCATTTCTGTCTCCTTAAATGCCTCGACTTCTTCCGCTGCATGCTGTGCTGCATCTGTACCAAATGGGTCAATAAATTCGAGGTTAACGATGATTTACACGAATAACGCCTTAGTTAAGACGATAAAATTCACACTTGAATGGGTGTATGAACCATTTGGTGAATTGGCGGGTATGATAAATCTGTTAAATTGTTTTGCGCAATTGTTAATAAATAATTTCGCATTATTTGATTAAACAAAAAACCCGCCGTAAAGGCGGGTCAGAAGGAGAATACATCTGTACTAGACCGGCATGGACTTACGAATGGCGCTGAGCACTGCTTGCGTGCCGTTTGAGAGTGGGGTATCCACGCGTGTCAGAATGCCTATTGGCTCACCTGCGCCGGGTGACGCAACAGGTAAAGCCACCAGCGTGCCCTGACGCAAATCTTCTTTTACCGCGCCGGAGGGGACGAACCAGACATAGTCATAATCCACCGTAAGCTGGCGGGAAAGCGAGGCCGACAGCGTTTCAATACACCCTGACGGCAGCTTACAGCCCTGCATTTGCAACATGACTTCGGCGTTATGCCGCGGGGCGGTTCCTTTTGGGGAAACGACCACTGGCCACTCCATTACCCGGCTTAAGGTGACAGTGTCACGCAGGATAGGATGATCCGGACGCACGACCAGCTTCAGGGATTCCAGAAACAGCAGTTCGTAATTCAGACCGACCATCAGCTCGGGGTCAGACATGCGTCCAATCCCTAAATCCAGTTCACCCGACTTGAGTCCGGCCAGGATCATGGGATTGTTCATGGTGGCAACCTGAAGCGTGGTGTGCTTTTGCTGTTTGTGAAATTGTCCGATCACCGCCGGTAAGATACCTAACGCCGCCGTGGGCAGGGCACCTATGCGTACAACGTCCGCGGGTTGTTCATCTTTACGGGTTAACGCCTGTCCTGCGGTATTTAATGCATCAAGCACTTTTACGGCATGGGTCAGAAACTGCTCGCCGACCAGCGTCAACTGCGCACCGAGGCGTCCACGATTAAAGAGGCGGGTGCCCGTGAGCTGTTCCAGTTCGTTCAGCGTTTTCGACAGTGCGGGTTGGCTTAAGTTAAGAGTTTCAGCCGCACGCCCCAGCGTTCCCTGTTGAGCGACGGCCACAAATGTATGCAAATGGCGCAAGCGTATGCGCTGACTGAACAAACCATTTTTTTCCATAAGCGATGTTAAAAACAGAGCGATACGGGTGACAAGGAAAGAAGTTTAAATTTGATAACCTGCTAGCAAAATATATTTAACATTTGATCTATTTGAGTAACAAGCATTTTTTCAGGCTCGTGAATCTTCTCTTCTCACGATCTTTGGCCTGCCTTAAGGGGGAAAAGTACAGGAAAGCGCCATCTGCCTGCCAGGATCACAAATCAGAAATTCTTCCCCACGACGGGAACGGTCTTCTCTACACTCCAGGTAATATTCACTGGAGGCATGACATCATGGCGAACACCATCACGGCTGATGATATTCGGGAACACTTTTCGCAGGCTATGTCGGCGATGTACCAGCAGGAAGTTCCGCAGTACGGCACGTTGCTTGAACTCGTCGCAGACGTGAATCTGGCTGTACTGGAAAACAATCCGCGCTTACACGAACAGCTTGCTAACGCAGACGAGCTATCGCGCCTGAATGTGGAGCGTCACGGGGCTATTCGGGTGGGTACGGCAGAGGAGCTGTCGACGCTGCGGCGCATGTTCGCCATTATGGGAATGTTTCCCGTCAGCTATTACGATCTGTCACAGGCGGGCGTCCCGGTGCATTCCACCGCGTTTCGCCCCATTGATGATGCGGCACTGTGCCGTAATCCCTTCCGCGTGTTTACCTCACTCTTACGGCTGGAGTTGATCGAAAATGTTCGCCTGCGTGAACGTGCGGCAGAGATTCTTTCGCGTCGTCAGATCTTTACCCCGCGCTGCCTTGCGCTGGTAGAGCTGCATGAAGCTGAAGGCCAGTTCACTCAGCAACAGATGGAAGAGTTTGTGCATGAGGCGCTGGAGACATTCCGCTGGCACCGCCACGCGATTGTCAATCAGGAGACCTACCTGGCCCTGCATAACGAGCATCGTCTTATTGCGGATGTGGTCTGTTTCCCCGGCTGTCATATTAACCATTTGACGCCCCGCACGCTCGACATCGATCGTGCCCAGGAACTGATGCCGCAGTACGGTATTGAACCTAAAGTGTTGATCGAGGGACCGCCGCGACGCGACGTGCCGGTTCTGCTGCGTCAGACCAGCTTTAAAGCGCTTGAAGAGCCGATTCTGTTTGCCGGGGAACATGCCGGAACACATACGGCGCGTTTTGGTGAAATTGAACAGCGGGGCGTGGCACTCACGCCGAAGGGCCGCGCGTTGTATGACCGCCTGCTGAGCGAAGCCGGAACCGGAAAAGATAATCTGACGCATCAACTGCATTTACGCGACGTTTTTCAGGCTTTCCCGGACAGTGAGATGTTTTTGCGCCGTCAGGAACTGGCCTATTTTCGCTACCGTTTAACCCCGGCAGGTGAGGCGCACCGGCAGGCATTTCGTCCGGGAGATGATCCGCAACCGCTGATTGAACGCGGGTGGATGGTGGCGCAACCCATCACTTATGAAGATTTTCTTCCGGTGAGCGCGGCGGGCATTTTCCAGTCTAACCTGGGCAATGAAACGCAGGCGCGAAGCCACGGCAACGCAAGCCGCCACGCGTTTGAAGAGGCGTTGGGCACCCCGGTGCTCGACGAGTTTACCCTCTATGAGGAGGCAGAAGCGCGCAGCAAACGGCGTTGTGGTTTGCTCTGAACAGGTTATTCTGCAGGGGTGTGATGGAACAAGAAGGACGTTATGCAGAATCCCTCTATCCCTGTGGTTAAAACGCGCCAGGGCGCTTTGCTCGGTTTTACCGATGACGACGTACATGTCTGGTGTGGCATTCCTTTCGCCGCACCTCCCGTTGGCGCATTGCGCTGGCGGTCCCCGCAGCCGCCCAAATCCTGGGAAGGCGTGCGGGACGCTCACGCTTTTTCAGCCTCAAGCTGGCAAAGCAGCGAATATTGCAAGACGCTAGGCGGGGGCGATCCGGGGCAGTTCTCAGAAGATTGCCTCTATCTTAACGTCTGGTCTCCGGTGAAACGGCCCGCTCCGCTCCCGGTGATGGTCTGGCTACACGGCGGTGGTTTCACGATTGGTGCGGGCGGGCTACCTCCTTATAACGGAAAAGCTCTGGCCCGTCGCGACGTCGTGATCGTCACCCTGAATTACCGGCTGGGGCATCTGGGGTTCTTTGCCCACCCGGCACTCGACGGGGAAGAGCCGCGGGTGGTGAATAACTTTGCGTTACTGGATCAAATCGCCGCGCTGGAGTGGGTTCGCGAGAATATCGCCAGCTTCGGCGGGGACCCGAATAACGTCACGCTGTTTGGTGAATCCGCAGGTGCCCGAAGTACGCTTTCTCTGCTGGCATCGCCGCTCGCAAAGGGGCTGTTTCACAAAGCGATTGTGCAAAGTGGTTATACGTTACCGGACACGCCGCGTGAGCAGGCGCTGAAAAAAGGTGAGGCGCTGGCCGCCCATTTCGGCCTGAAGAATGCCACGGCAGAACAGCTTCGGGCCCTTCCTGCCGAGGCGTTGTGGCCGCTGGAGGCGCCGCTCAATATTGCACCGACCCCCATCGCCGGGGACTGCGTGCTGCCGGTTCCCATGCTGGATGTCTTTTTTGCCGCCCAGCAGCATCCTGTGCCGGTGATGATTGGTTCAAACAGCGATGAAGCCAGCGTCATGTCGGTATTCGGTATCGATCTGGCCGATCAGATTCAAAAGCTCAGGCGTGAACGCCGGTTCGGTCTTGGCTTGATCAAGCTGCTCTATCCGGGGATTAAAGGGGATGAGGCTCTCGGCAGAGAAGTTTGTCGCGATATGGCCTTTACGACCATGGGTTTTGTCGTCATGCAGGCGCAACAACGCCTTGGCGTTCCCTGCTGGCGGTACTGGTTTGATTATGTCGCAGAGGCAGAGCATGACACCTACCTTCACGGGGCCTGGCACGGCAACGACGTGCCGTACGTGTTTGATACCCTGGGTCAGGTAGAGCCTTCCCGGCAGTATGTGAACGAACGGGACCTGGCATTCTCCGCGCAGGTTGCCGATTACTGGGTCGAATTTGCCCGTCACGCCAGCCCTTCCGGTGAGGCCCTAAAAGGGCCCGTGAAATGGCCTGCCTGTAAAAAAGGGCGGGACGTATTGATGCGCCTGGGTTTGCATAAACATGCAGGATTTAAGCTGGAAAAGAGGTTTATGCGTGCCCGTATGAGCCTCTTTAAGCGGGTAATGAAGCACCACGTCAGCCTTGATTAAGCAAACATGCGCGAAACGCGGCAAGCCCGGCGGCTTTGCCGCGAGATTCGCGCAGAATCAGACGATAGCTGGCGCCGGTTTTGACGCTCGTGTCGTAAGGACGCACCAGACGCCCGGCGCGCACATCTTCCTCGACCAGCGTTTCGTCGGCAATCGCCACCCTTAACCCCTGAATGGCTGCCGTAATGGCTAAATCCATGGTGTCGAAGTGTTGATTTTTATGCATAGCGAGCGAAAAATCGTCTTGCTTCGACAGCCACAATGACCAGTCCGTTTTATCGCGCGTCGGATGAAGAAACGTCAATTTATCCAGCGCAGAACCGGCACGGAACGGGTTCATCACCGGCGTCAGCGCCTCCTCAAACAGCAAATCCCCGGCGCTCAAATGCGTGCCAAACACGATGGCCGCGTCATAGGATTCCGTTTTGAAATTCACGGTGTGATCGGTAGTGGTGGTCAACGCGATCTGTAACTCGGGCTGTTCGCGCTCCAGATGCAGTAATCTGGGCACCAGCCAGCGCATGGCACATGTCGGCACCTTCAGGCGAACAACGGTTTGCTGCGCCCGGGCCTGATCCACTACGGTCAGAAGCTGTTCAAACGCAGCCTGCAGATCGGGCAGCAGGGCGCTGCCCTGGGGTGAGAGTCTCAATCCCCTGGCGTGACGTTCAAAAAGAGGGAAACCAAACCAGGCTTCCAGCGTGGCTATTTTACGGCTCACCGCGCCCTGTGTCAGACAGAGCTCTTTTGCGGCGTGCGTCAGGTTCAGGTGGCGTGCGGTAATCAAAAAAGCGTCCACAGCAGTGTGTGGAAAAGAACGGCGCGACATAAACACTCCAGGTATGCATTTTGATCATGGCTATTATGACAACAATTCGATTGTCGCAGCAACCCGGATGCTGTTTGAATAGTTATGCATTATCCACGAGAAGGATTGAAGATGACTCTGCGTACACCGGTGCATACCCGTTCTAAATTGCCTGACGTTGGCACCACGATTTTTACCGTGATTGGTCAGCTTTCTGCTCAACATAACGCCATCAATCTTTCTCAGGGGGCACCGAATTTCTCCTGCGATCCGGCGCTCATTGCGGGCGTGACGCGGGCAATGGAAGAGAACCATAATCAGTACGCGGCAATGACCGGTCTGCAGTCCTTAAAAGAGCGCATTGCTGACAAAATCTCGACCCTCTATGGCACGCGCTACGATGCGAACAACGAAGTGCTGATCACGGCGAGCGCCAGCGAAGGACTTTATTCAGCCATCAGCGGGCTGGTGCATCCAGGGGATGAGGTGATTTACTTTGAACCCTCTTTCGACAGCTATGCGCCTATCGTGCGTTTACAGGGCGCGACACCGATAGCGATTAAACTCACGGTCCCCGAGTTTGCCGTGAACTGGGATGAAGTGCGCGCGGCGGTGACATCGCGTACCCGCATGATCATTGTTAATACCCCGCATAACCCCAGTGGTCAGGTCTTCTCGGCTGAGGATTTGCATCATCTGGCGGCAATTACGCGCAATACTGACATCATTATTTTGTCTGACGAAGTGTATGAACACGTTGTTTTTGACGGCGAGCCGCATCACGGGATGGCGACACACCCGGAGCTGGCCGAACGCAGCGTGGTGATTTCATCCTTCGGAAAAACCTATCACGTGACCGGCTGGCGAGTGGGATATTGTGTGGCACCCGCTGAACTGATGGATGAGATCTGCAAGGTGCATCAATTTTTGATGTTTTCTGCCGATACCCCTATGCAGTACGCGTTTGCTGAGCATATGGCCGACCCGCAAACCTGGCTGTCGCTGGCCGCTTTTTATCAACGCAAACGCGATTTGCTGCAAAATTTGCTGAGGGAATCACCGTTCAGGCTATTGCCAAGCGCTGGCTCCTTTTTCCTGCTGGCGGATTACAGCCACTTCAGCGATGAGCGCGACAGCGACATGGTTAAACGGCTGATTACCGAGTGCGGCGTTGCCACCATCCCGCTGTCGGCGTTTTACGCGGACGGCACGGACAACAAATTGATTCGTCTCTCTTTCGCCAAAGATGAGGCGACGTTACGGGCAGGTGCCCAGGCCCTGTGTCGGGTTAAACCACGCTAAGGAGTTTTACATGAAATTACGCGCGTTAGTTGTCGGCATGGGATTGCTGTGTTCGTTGTCATCGTTTGCTGCCAGCGAGCTGCGTTACGGTCTGGAAGCGGAGTATCCGCCGTTTGAGAGTCGTAATGCGTCAGGCGAACTGGAAGGCTTCGACGTAGAGCTGGGTAACGCAATCTGCAAAGCCGCTGCCCTGAAATGCAGCTGGGTCGAAACCTCCTTTGATGCGTTGATCCCAGGGCTGGTGGCGAAAAAATTCGATGCCATTAACTCGGCCATGAATATCACTGAGCAGCGTCGTAAAAGTATCGATTTCACCCAACCAATCTACCGAATTCCTTCCCAGCTTGTCGGCAAAGCCGGTTCGGCGGTAGAAGCCACGCCTGAAGGGCTAAAAGGCAAAACCATAGGCGTACTGCAGGGTTCGATTCAGGAAACCTACGCCAAAGAGCATTGGGAGAAGCACGGTGTCACCGTGGTGTCTTATAAAGATCAGAACATGGCGTGGGGAGACCTGCTGAATGGCCGCATTGACGCCTCTCCGGTGATGTCCGCTGCCGGGCAGGCGGGTTTCCTGAGCAAGCCGCAGGGTAAAGGGTTTGGTTTCATTGGCAAACCTGTCTCTGATGACACGATCCTGGGAAGTGGGATCGGATTCGGGCTGCGCAAGGGGGACGAGGCCACAAAGCAGCAGCTTGATGCGGCTATTGAGAAAGTGCGTGCTGATGGCACCATTGAGACGCTGGCGAAGAAATATTTTCCCGGCATCGATGTCAGCGTGAAATAAGCCTCATGCGCCTGATGAGCCCATGATGTTGATATCCGTCAGGGGCTTTTTTCATACTTTTATACGTAACTTTACGCCCAATTCAGTCCTTTCCCCTCGACAGAAAATATTTCTCACTTTGCTCAGATAATCGCCGCACAACAATTGGATTTTTAACCATTTTTGTTTAGGCTGTGCGTTCTTTCTTGCCGTTGTTTTGCCAGGCGCGAAAATCATTCACACAGCCATAAGGACGTATTCTCAGGCATGAATCGCAGACGTTTTATACAAGGTTCGATGGCAATGGCTGCCCTGAGCGGCACGGCCGGACTCTCGACGCTCTTTTCCCGCTCGGCTTTCGCCGCAGATTCGGATATTGCCGACGGTCAGAGCCGCCGCTTTGATTTCTCTGTGCTGCAGTCCATGGCGCAGGATCTGTCCCAGAACGCCTGGGGCGGTGCACCGCGACCTCTCCCTGAGACGCTGGCGACCATGACGCCGCAGGCCTACAACGCGATTCAGTACGACGCGAAACAGTCGCTGTGGAATAACGTTGAAAATCGTCAATTAGACGTACAGTTTTTCCATATGGGGATGGGATTCCGCCGCCGCGTCCGCATGTTCTCGGTGGATGCTGCCACGTCTCAGGCGCGTGAAATCCACTTCCGCCCGGAGCTGTTTACCTATCAGGATACCGATGTCGATACCCGACAGCTGGAAGGCCAGAGCGATTTAGGTTTTGCCGGTTTCCGCGCGTTTAAAGCGCCAGAACTGGCCCGGCGCGACATCGTCTCTTTCCTCGGCGCGAGTTACTTCCGTGCGGTGGATGATACCTATCAGTATGGTCTTTCCGCACGCGGGCTGGCGGTGGATACCTTCACAGATACGCCGGAAGAGTTCCCGGACTTTACTTCGTTCTGGTTCGAGACCGTCAAGCCTGGTGATACCACCTTTACCGTCTATGCGCTGCTCGACAGCCCAAGCATCACCGGGGCATACAAGTTTGTGATTCATTGCGAAAAAACGCAGGTCATCATGGACGTCGAAAATCGCCTGTATGCCCGTAAAGATATCAAGCAGCTGGGTATCTCACCCATGACCAGCATGTTCAGCTGCGGGAATAACGAGCGCCGGATGTGCGACACTATTCATCCGCAAATTCACGATTCCGACCGTCTGGCGATGTGGCGCGGAAACGGCGAGTGGATCTGCCGTCCGCTCAATAACCCGCAGAAACTGCAGTTCAATGCCTTCGAAGACAAAAACCCGAAGGGATTTGGTTTGTTGCAGCTCGACCGCGATTTCTCTCACTATCAGGACATTATGGGCTGGTACAACAAGCGTCCAAGCCTGTGGGTTGAACCGCGTAACCAGTGGGGGAAAGGCACCGTTGGGTTGATGGAAATTCCGACTACCGGTGAGACGCTGGATAACGTGGTCTGTTTCTGGCAGCCTGAAAAAGCGATCAAAGCCGGCGATGAGCTGAACTTTAAATATCGTCTTTACTGGAGCGCAAAACCTCCTGTGCGCTCGCCGTTGGCCAATGTCTTCGCGACGCGTACCGGTATGGGTGGCTTCCCGGAAGGCTGGGCACCGGGTGAAAACTACCCGAAAGTCTGGGCACGACGGTTTGCGATTGATTTTATCGGTGGCGATCTTAAAGCCGCTGCACCAAAAGGCATCGAACCGGTTATCACGCTGTCGAACGGAGAGGCGAAGCAGGTAGAAATCCTCTACGTTGAACCTTTTGATGGCTATCGCATACTCTTCGACTGGTATCCGACCAACGACTCCACCGATCCGGTAGATATGCGCCTGTTCCTGCGCTGTCAGGGCGACGCCATCAGTGAGACCTGGTTGTATCAGTACTTCCCGCCTGCGCCGGACAAGCGTCAGTACGTTGACGATCGCGTCATGCGCTAAGGTTGTTAAGACCTCTCCAGACGGAGAGGTCTTATAGTGCACCCAACAGCGGTGTGCGGGTGATATGTTCTTGCCCGTTGAGGATTTTTTCCCCGCGCAGATGAATATACTCACCCTCCATTGAAGCGATGACCGCGTCATCGGTAATTTCGATACGATGTTCGATCAGCACATTGCCGCTGATTTTGGCCCGCCCCTGAATCACCACTCTGTCATCAATCAAAATGGGACCGCCGCGTAGCCAGGCATGGCCGCCAATCAGCACGTGATGTTTTATCACACAGTTTCCCTCAACGACGGCGTTTTCCGCCACCTGTGAGCTGTAGCGCAGGGTAGGGATAGCATCTTCCTCAAGCCCGGCCGTCAGACGCGCCTGACCGTAGACTTTTGCGCAATCGCACACCCAGACGTTATTTATCTCATTGCCTTCGATCACGGCGTTGTCGAAAACTTCCGCCCGGTGCTCGATAAAGGCGTAACTCACCAGCGCGTTACCGTAAATTTGAGCCTGATGCACCACTCTGGACTGACTGACGGTGGCGTTATCATAAATGCGAAGGATCTGCTCAGAATCGGGCGTCATACCGAGCGCGGCGATGATGATGCTTTCGTTAAGAATGCGTGCATTGCCAGACAATTGACACTCGCCACGAACCTGGGAATGCTGGACCGTGACGTTCCCGCAAAGCCTTGCGCCGTGGCTGATGTGTGCCCCATCGACCCAGCTGTCCTCTGAGATATGCGCCCCGTGGCTAATGACGCACGGCTGCGTCAGCCTGGCGTTATCGCAGATGTGGGCTTTTTCAAAAACCACGCTGTTTTCATCGTATATCCAGCAGAGTCCGTCATGAGAAAGGGCGTTTTCATGGTCGATCCAGCCGCCTCTGCAACCAGCTTTAACATCCCCGAAATCATGTTCTGCGACGATCTGCCGCAACGTGGCGGTGCCTTTAGTTTCGCCGTGTTGCCAGTGATACGGGCGCGTTTCGTCGCTGAGTCGGTATTTTTTCATTTTGTTATCCTGTCAGGCAGTCTTAGTTAAACGTAGCAAAGTTTACGCCTTTCGAAGTACTGGCAACCGATTCAGAAACCCCTTAAACTAGTATTTAAAATATATTTTATAATTTAAAATTAATGCATAAACGTAATACTTCTCAACAGGTTCTTAACTTACCCGCGGGTTATTTTGGCATGGTGCTGGGCACGATTGGCATGGGGTTTGCGTGGCGATATGCCGGCACACTCTGGCCCGTTTCCCCGTGGCCTGGCGAGATCCTGGTGGCGCTGGCCATCGTAATATGGTTTTTGCTCTCCGTGGCGTATCTCAGCCGCGCGGTGCGCTTTCCGCAAAGCGTGCTGGCAGAGATGCGCCATCCGCTGATGAGCAGCTTTGTCAGTCTCTTCCCGGCAACAACGATGCTGGTGGCGATCGGGTTTGTGCCGTGGTACCGGCCAATTTCACTGGGGCTATTCGGCTTTGGCGTAGTGTTACAACTGGGATATGCCGCCTGGCAAAGCGCGGGATTATGGCGTGGCAAGCATCCGCAAGAGGCCACGACGCCGGGTTTGTATCTGCCGACCGTGGCGAATAATTTTATCAGTGCCATGGCCTGCGGTGCGTTGGGTTTCCACGATGCCGGACTGGTTTTTCTGGGGGCAGGGGTGTTCTCCTGGCTGAGCCTGGAACCTGTGATTTTGCAACGTCTTCGCAGCGCCGGAGAGCTGCCAGGCGCGTTACGCACCTCGCTGGGCGTCCAGCTTGCACCCGCTTTAGTGGCCTGCAGCGCCTGGTTAAGCATCAATGGCGGGCAGGCCGATACCTTTGCAAAAATGCTGTTTGGCTACGGCCTGTTGCAGCTTCTGTTTATGCTGCGACTGATGCCCTGGACTCTGTCGCAGCCGTTTAATGCCTCATTCTGGAGCTTTTCGTTCGGAGTGTCCGCGCTTGCCACCACCGGCCTGCATCTGGGGCAGAGCAGCCCATCTGGCTTCTTCCATGTTATTGCCGTTCCGCTGTTTATTTTCACTAACTGCATCATTGCGCTGCTACTGGTACGCACGTTTATCTTACTGATGCAGGGAAAATTACTGGTTCGTACCGATATCGCCACGCTTACACACCCTAAGGAAAAAGAATGACTGTCTTTGATGAGAATTACTTCACCGAGAAATACGGGCTGACCCGTACCCACTCTGAGGTTATCTATAGCGCCGGTATGATGAATCCCGGTAAGACCCTCGATTTAGGCTGCGGTAATGGGCGCAACAGCCTGTATCTTGCGGCGAACGGGTTTGATGTTACCGCGTGGGATAAAAATCCGGCCGGAATTGATAACATCGAGCGTATCAAAGCGGCGGAAGGCATCGTTAACCTGACGGCGGAGATTAAAGATCTCAACAGTCTGCGCTTTGAAGGGGAATATGACTTTATCCTCTCGACCGTGGTGATGATGTTCCTTGAGGCACAGACCATTCCGGGCCTGATCGCTAATATGCAGCGCTGCACCAAACCGGGCGGATATAACTTGATTGTTGCGGCGATGGATACGCCCGACTATCCCTGCAACGTCGGCTTCCCGTTTGCGTTTAAAAACGGCGAATTGCGCCACTACTACGAAGGCTGGGAGTTAGTGAAATATAACGAGGACGTCGGTGAGTTACATCGCACCGACGCCAGTGGCAATCGCATCAAGCTGCGCTTTGCCACGATGCTGGCCCGCAAATCGGCTTAACGGGCTGCCAGTAGGCAAATTTGCAGGGCGGTGTGGTAAGAGGCCTCGAACGACGACAGCGGTAAAAACTCAAACTTCGAGTGGAAGTTATGGGCGCCGGTGAAGAAGTTCGGGGTTAACAGCCCTTTTGCCGACAGCGCCGCACCGTCCGTGCCGCCGCGCATAGGCGTCGGTTTTGGCGTGATACCAAGCGATTCCATCGCGCTAAACATCAAATCGATAGCGCGTCGATCTTCACCCAGCGCATTGCTGATATTGCTGTAGGTATCGTCGATGTGATATTCCACCTTTGCTGTGGGGTATTGAGTAGCAATTTTGCCCACGACATCGATAATCTGCTGCTTACGCGCAGCAAAGCTGTCCTTGTCAAAATCACGGATATTGGCCTTCAGGACGGCTTCGTTTTGCCCGGCCTGGATACCGTTAAACCAGATATAACCTTCACGTCCTTCCGTACATTCTGGCGTCTGCTGGCGATCAAAATGGCCGATGAAATCGGTGGCCATCAATAACGGGTTGACCAGTACCCCTTTGGCGGACATCGGATGCGCCGTGACGCCGGTAAAACGAATCTCTGCTGCCGCCGCGTTGAAATTCTCGTAAACCAGTTCGCCAATTTCGCAGCAGTCGATGGTAAAGGCAAAATCGACAGCGAAACGTTTTAAATCCAGCGCCTTGGCCCCGCAAAGGCCAATCTCCTCATCGGGTACAAAGGCCACCACGATATCGCCATGGCGATCGGCGTGCGTAAGATTTTCCAGTAACGTCATCACCACCGTGACGGCCGATTTATTATCTGCGCCTAATACGCTGGTTCCGTCGCTGAAAATAATCTCTTCATTGGGATAAGACAGAATTTCCGGGTGCTCTTTCACGCGTAGCCAGATCGCTTTCTCTTTATTAAGGCAGAGATCTTCTCCGGTGAAAGTTAATATTTGTGGATGAATATCCGGAGATAAACCCACGTCAACCGTATCAATATGGGTGATAAAACCGATACGTGGCGCACCGGGTACCGTGCCTTTTTTAACGGCGGTAACGGTGGCGAATTCGTCTATGACGATGTCACTTAACCCGAATGATTTCAGCTCATTAGCTAACTCTTCGGCCATGCGATGCTGTCCGGGTGTGGAGGGTAGGGTCTTTACTCTGGGATCGCTTTGGCTGGTAATTGCCAGATAGCGAAAAAAGCGTTGGGTTAATTGACTGGAGAGTAATGAAGCCATAGTGAATCCTTCTTTATTTGTATTATCAGGTGTTTGCAGTGTCACTTTAATGTTATTTATGGAATGGCAAAAGCGTTAATTAGCCGTCGAATTAAATAGACAGGAAAAAATAATGAAAAGCAAACTCACAACCTTAGCGCTGGTGATGGCGGCTCTGACGGTCAGTTCCACCGTTGCGGCCAAAACACTGGTCTATTGCTCTGAAGGATCGCCGGAAAATTTCAATCCTCAGTTATACACCTCGGGAACCAGCGTGGATGCCAGCGCAGTACCGGTCTATAACCGCCTGGTCGATTTTAAACCGGGCACCACCGAGCTGGTGCCCAGCCTTGCCGAACGCTGGGAGGTGAGTGACGACGGGAAGGTTTATACCTTCCATCTGCGTAAGGGCGTGAAATTCCAGAGCAACAAAGTGTTTAAACCCACGCGCGACTTTAACGCGGATGACGTGATTTTCTCCTTTATGCGCCAGAAAGACGTCAATCATCCGTATCACAATGTCTCGAACGGGAGCTATTCCAATTTCGAAAGTCTGGAATTTGGTAGCCTGATTACCGCCATCGATAAAGTCGATGACCACACCGTACGCTTTACCTTAGCGCACCCGGAAGCGCCCTTCGTAGCGGATTTAGCCTGGTATTTTGCCTCGATCCTGTCGGCGGAATACGCCGATGCCATGTTAAAAGCCGGGACACCGGAAAAGGTCGATATGGACCCGATAGGTACCGGTCCGTTCCGCCTGGCGCAGTATCAAAAAGATTCTCGCATTCTGTTTACCGCTTTCCCGGAATACTGGCAGGGTAAATCAAAGCTCGATCGCCTGGTGTTTAGCATCACGCCAGACGCCTCGGTTCGCTATGCGAAAGTCGAGAAAAATGAGTGTCAGGTGATGCCGTTCCCGAATCCGGCCGAACTGCCGCGAATGAAAGCGAATAAAGACATTAATCTGATGAGTAAAGCGGGCCTGAATACTGGTTTCCTGGCGTTCAATACTCAAAAACCGCCCTTAGACAACGTTAAAGTCAGGCAGGCGCTGGCTATGGCAATCAATAAGCCTGCGATTATTGATGCGGTATTTCACGGTACCGGAACGGCGGCGAAAAATCTGCTGCCGCCGGGCGTCTGGAGTGCCGACAGCGAGTTGAAAGATTACGAATATTCCCCGGAGGAGGCGAAAGCGCTGCTGAAAGAGGCCGGATTTGCCGAGGGTACTACCATTGAACTGTGGGCGATGCCCGTTCAACGACCTTACAATCCGAACGCGAAACGCATGGCGGAGATGATTCAGGCGGACTGGGCGAAAATTGGGGTACAGACCAAAATCGTGACCTATGAATGGGGTGAGTACCTGAAACGGGTGAAAGGCGGGGAGCATCAGGCGGCGCTTATGGGCTGGACCACGGCAACGGGCGATCCGGACAACTTCTTTGGTCCGCTGTTTACCTGCACCTCGGCCAATGGGGGATCGAACTCCGCCAAATGGTGTTATCCGCCTTTCGACAAAATTATCGCCGAGGCAAAATCGATAACCGATCATGATAAACGCGTGTTGTTGTATAAGCAGGCCCAGCAGATGATGCACGATCAAATGCCGGCTGTCATGATTGCGCACTCGACGATTTTTGAGCCTGTGCGAAAAGAGGTGACCGGCTATGAGATCGATCCGTTTGGCAAACATCTCTTCTGGCAGGTCGATATTAAATAGAATTCGGGGTATCCGGTGATGTGCCGGATATTCTTTTTCGCAATTTGTGCTCTGAACATCATTTTTTGCCACAACGCAGTCATGGGTTTTTTGCTATAACTTCATATGCATATCTGCATATAAATGGAACACCATCATGCGTACTCAGACCTTCTTTAAAGTGGCCGTCCTTTCTGGCCTGTTGGCAATGACGGGCTGTGCGTCGAAAGTCGCCGCTCCGGATCAATACTCAGGCTTTTTAAAGGATTATTCAGGATTAAAGGAGACGACCTCGGCCACGGGTAAACCAACGCTGCGTTGGGTTGATCCTTCCTATGATCCCGCAAAATACGACAGCATCGTGTGGAATCCGGTGACCTATTATCCGGTGCCGAAACCCTCTACTCAGATTGGGCAACGAACGCTTGATGAACTGAAGACGTACACCAACGATAAATTAAAAGCCTCTGTCTCGCAGCGTAAAAAAATTGTCACCACACCGGGCCCGCATAGCCTGATTTTCCGTGGTGCCATTACCGGGGTAAGTTCCAAAAATGAAGGTCTGCAGTTCTATGAAGTGGTCCCGGTTGCGCTGGTCGTAGCGGGCACACAAATGGCGACCGGCCACCGCACTATGGATACGCATCTTTACTTTGAGGGTGAGTTGATCGACGCGGCAACGGGTAAACCGGTAGTGAAAGTAGTGCGTAAAGGTGAAGGAAAAGAGTTGAACAACGAAAGTAGCCCAATGACTTTCGCCACCCTGAAACATGTCGTTGATGATATGGCGACGGATGCAGCCATGTTTGATGTGAAAGGGCAGAAATAAATCACAAGGGCCTGCTGCAACGCAGGCCCGTTTTACCTTTATGCCGTTCGCAGTCGCCGGAACCACGTCTCGGGTTTCGCAAACATCACCATATTTCCCGTCAGAATCAGCAGTAAGCCGACTATCCCGTTGAGGTGCCACACATAGCCTTCATAGACCGTTGAAATGGACAGCGCGACCAGCGGGAAGAGCAGGGTGCTGTAAGCCGCTTTTCCAGGGCCAATCCGCCCGACAAGGGTAAAATACGCCCCAAACGCTATCACCGAACCGAAAATCGCCAGATAGAGCAGCGCGCCGAGGTAACTGACCGTCCATTCAGGGGTAAAATTATCGCCGCGTATCAGGGCAATGATCCCTATCATCACGGTGCCGTATAACATCGCCCAGGCGTTGGTGGTCATCGTCTCCAGACCGCGCCGTTGATGGCGCATACTGATCATGTTACCCAGCGAAAAACCATAGGTGCCGAGCGCAGAAAGACCGATACCCAGCAAAAGCGAAGGGTGCCAGCCGCTGGCGACCACGTCCTCCCAGAAAAGGGTGATGATGCCGCACAACCCCAGCAGCGCGGCGTACCAGAATCGCGCCGGTGGTCGCTGACCAAAGAAGATAAAACAGTTAATCGCGTTGTAGAGCACCGCCATGGAGAAGATGACCGATTCCAGTCCCGTATTGATCCAGGCGGCTGCGGTATAAAAACACCAGAAGTTAAAACAAAAAACGCAACAGCCCTGAAGCAGGCAAAACAGATGGTCGCGCAGCGACAGTTTACGCAGGCGCTTCAAGGCCAGCAGCACTATCATGATCGTTGCGCTGGCGACGGCGAAGCGCCAGAAGATTGACACCGGTGCGGCCACCGGTCCTTGCTGGAGAAAAATCGCAATCCAGGTGGTTCCCCAAATGACCACGACCAGGCCATATAATAGTGCGTTCATGTTTTTCCCTTATCGACCACGAAGAGGCTCAGTTTGCCCGGTACGACGGCGGGGCGCTTTCAGCAGACTGCGGGGGACTTGCATATTCTTGCGCATTTTTATCGGGCCGATACTGGCAACCTGGGCCAACACTTCTTAGACTGTCTCTCTGTCTCATTATCCGTTAACGATTATGTCTCACGCATACGACACGTTTGAAACATTACGCCAGCAGAATGCCGTTCTGCGGGAGACGGTCGCCCTGAATTCAGGTATCCAGTTGGCCGCGTGGTTTAACAAGCACGACACGGTCACCGTGAAAAGTAATCACCACACCCTAAGCCTGTACGTTGCCGATGGTTATGAGAGTTACCACAAGACGCCCGGCGGATGGAAAAATGGCGGTGGACCGGACCGTTTTTGCCTGATGCCGAAAGAGAGCGAATCGAGCTGGGATATTCGTGACGATCTGTCGTTTGTACATTTGTATTGCACCGATGAGCATCTGCGCGAGATCGGTGAAAAAATCTGGGATAAAAGCCCGGCGTCCATTGCGCTTGATGAGAAAACCTTCGCCAGCGATCCTAAAATCACCACCCTCTATCGCCAGTTCTTGCTGGGCTGCGACTGGCAACAGCCTGCTAATCAACTGACGCTCAGCACGGCCAGCACTTTGCTCCTGACACATCTGGTACAGCATTACTCCAGCGTTCAGTGGAAGCTTCCGGTGGTCACCGGCGGGTTGTCGCCTTACGTGCTGCGTAATACGCTGGCGTACATTGATGCGAACCTGTCGCAGCCCTTGACCCTGGACGAACTCGCTCAACAGGCCGCGCTCAGTGAATATCATTTCGCCCGTATGTTCCGTCAGTCGATGGGGAGGGCGCCGCATCAGTACGTTATGCAGCAGCGACTGGAGAAAGCGAAAGCGCTAGTGTTAGCCAATGAACTGCCGTTAACGGAAATCGCGCTGGCCTGCGGTTTTAGTTCGGCCAGCCATTTCAGTAACCGGTTTAAAGTCGCGACCGGTTTTACGCCGTCGCAGTTACGCGCGACGATAGCGTGAGAGTAAAGCGAAGGCAGCACCGCCGGCGATCAGCCCCCAGAATGCAGACCCTATCCCCAGCAGCGTCACGCCGCTGGCGGTGACCAGAAATGTCACCACGGCAGCATCCCGCTCGGTTTCATGATGGAGCGCCTGATATAAACTGCCGCCAATCGTTCCCAGTAACGCCAGTCCGGCCAGCGTCTGGATCCAGCTCAATGGCAGCGCAGCCATCAGGGCGCTGATCGAACCGCCAAAAATCCCCGCCAGAAGATAGAACACGCCCGCCGCCGCGGCTGAAAGCCATCGTTTGCTGGCATCCGGATGTGCATCCGGGCTTTGACAGATGGCCGCAGTAATGGCGGCAATGCAGATGGAATAGACGCCAAACGGAGACAACAGCAACGCCAGACCGCCGGTAAATACCATCAGCGGCGATACGGCGACGGGATAGCCTGCCGCCTTCATGGTGGCAAAGCCGGGTGCGTTTTGAGACGCCATCGTCACCAGAAAGAAGGGCAACCCGATACTGATAAGCGTAGTGAGAGTAAAGCGTGGGGCGATAAATTCAGGAAGCACAACCGAAAAATGAAGACTGTCCGTGACAACGTCACCGCCAGCCCAGGCCATGATGCCGCCCACCAGCAACGTGGCGACAATGGCATAGCGAGGAGCAACGGCCTTTGCGACAAGCCACGCCAGGAACATACTCCCGCACAGCAGAAAATGGCCCTCAAGGTTGCTAAAAGCCTGTAAGCCAAAGCGCAGCAGGACGCCAGCCAGCATCGCCGCAGCCAGGCTGTGAGGGATGATTTTCATCAGGCGGGCAAAAAGTCCCGTTACGCCGCAGAGCAGAATCAGCGCATTGGCAAAAATAAAGATGCCGATAGTTTCTGGAAGCGTTACGCCCTGAAGACTGGTGGCAAGCAGCGCTGCCCCCGGTGTCGACCACGCGGTGAGTACCGGCGCCCTGAACCACAACGTCAGCACCAGCGTGCTAACGCCCATACCCAGCCCCAGTGCGGTCATCCAGCCAGCTATTTGTTGCGCGTTGGCGCCTGCCGCAGCAGCGGCTTGCCAGATAATGGCCGCAGAACTGGCATACCCGACCAGGACCGCCACAAAGCCCGCCAGGAGTGGCGGGAAAAGGGAAGAGGGATTACGCATAAATTCTCCGTCGTGCGTTATAACGTCCGCAGCAATGTAGCACTGTGCGCTATAGCGTACAAGTGGTACACTGTGGCCATGGAGGAATTTATGGACATTACGCAACATCTTGCTTTTACGCTGAAAGCGTTACGCCAGTCACGCGGCTGGAGTCTGTCAAAGCTGGCAGAAGAAACCAGCGTGTCGAAGGCCATGCTGGGGCAAATCGAACGAAACGAGTCCAGTCCGACGGTCGCAACCCTCTGGAAAATTGCCACCGGGTTGAATGTGCCCTTCTCAACGTTTATCACCCCCGCATCCGGCCCGCAGGCGGCGTTTGACCCGCAGCAGCAGGCGATGGTGGTAAAACCTTTGTTTCCATGGGATGACGCACTCAGATTCGATCATTTTTCGATTACTCTCGCCCCAGGCGCATTCAGCGAGTCGACTCCACACGAGACCGGCGTGATCGAACACGTTGTGGTCATCAGTGGGGAGCTGGAGCTGTGCGTTGAGGGGAGCTGGCATACTTTATTGCCTGATACCGGTCTGCGTTTTGCGGGGGATAAACCCCATGCCTATCGCAACTCTGGCGCGCAAACAACGCACTTTCATTCGCTTATTCATTATCCCCGTCAGGAGGACGCAAAATAGTTCCGTTGTAGTAGACTTCTGACTACAATACCCGCCATTTTGCCCCTAACGGATAACGACGACGTATGCGCCTGCAATCCCATCATCTTGAACTCTTAAGCCCGGCTCGCGATGCCGCTATTGCCCGTGAAGCCATTCTTCATGGCGCAGATGCTGTCTATATTGGCGGCCCGGGTTTTGGCGCACGCCATAATGCCAGCAATAGCCTTCGCGACATTGCTGAACTGGTGCCTTTTGCTCACCGCTTTGGCGCAAAAGTCTTCGTCACACTGAACACCATTCTCCATGATGATGAGCTGGAGCCGGCGCAGCGTTTGATTACTGACCTGTATCATGCGGGTGTCGATGCATTGATCGTTCAGGATATGGGCGTGCTGGAACTGGATATCCCGCCCATTGAACTGCATGCCAGTACTCAGTGTGATATCCGTACCGTTGAGAAGGCGAAATTTCTTTCAGACGTCGGCTTTACCCAGATTGTTCTGGCCCGTGAACTTAACCTGAATCAAATCCGGGACATTCGACAGGCAACGGACGTGAATATTGAGTTCTTTATTCACGGTGCGCTGTGCGTGGCCTATTCCGGCCAGTGCAATATTTCTCATGCTCAGACCGGACGAAGTGCGAACCGTGGCGACTGCTCTCAGGCGTGCCGTTTGCCGTATACCCTTAAGGACGATCAGGGGCGCGTCGTCGCCTTTGAAAAGCACCTGCTGTCGATGAAAGATAACGATCAGACGGCGAACCTCGGTGCGCTGATTGACGCGGGGGTGCGCTCCTTCAAAATTGAAGGGCGTTATAAAGACATGAGTTATGTGAAGAACATTACCGCGCATTATCGTCAGATGCTGGATGCCATCATTGACGATCGCGGCGATCTGGCCCGCGCATCAGCAGGACGGACCGAACATTTCTTTATCCCGTCAACCGACAAAACCTTCCATCGCGGCAGTACGGACTATTTTGTTAACGCGCGTAAAGGGGATATTGGCGCATTCGATTCACCTAAGTTTATCGGCCTGCCGGTGGGTGAAGTGCTGAAAGTGGCAAAAGATCATCTTGACGTTCAGGCTACCGAAACGCTGGCGAATGGCGATGGTCTGAACGTCATGATCAAGCGTGAGGTGGTGGGTTTTCGTGCTAACACCGTTGAGAAAATCGGTGAGGGGCGTTATCGCGTCTGGCCCAATGAGATGCCTGCCGATATGTATAAGGCAAGGCCGAACGCGGCGTTAAACCGAAACCTCGATCATAACTGGCAACAGGCATTGTTGAAAACGTCAAGTGAACGTCGCATTGCCGTGGACATCGAACTGGGCGGTTGGGAAGAACAGCTGATCCTGACCATGACCTGTGAAGATGGCGTTAGCGTGACCCATACGCTGGACGGCCAGTTTGAAAAGGCAAATAACGCTGAGAAAGCGCTAAACAGCCTGAAAGACGGGATTGCAAAACTGGGACAGACCCTTTATTACGCCCGCGATATTCAGGTGAACCTTGCCGATGCGCTGTTTGTGCCTAACAGCCTGCTCAATCAGTTCCGTCGTGAAACGGCTGAAAAGCTGGACGAGGCACGTCTGGCAAATTATCCGCGCGGCACTCGTAAAGCAGTTTCTGTCCCGCCGCCTGTGTACCCGGACACCCATTTGTCATTCCTGGCGAACGTTTATAACCATAAAGCCCGCGCTTTTTATCATCGCTATGGCGTGCAACTGATTGATGCCGCCTATGAAGCGCATGAAGAGAAGGGCGATGTGCCGGTGATGATCACCAAGCACTGCCTGCGCTTTGCGTTCAATCTGTGTCCGAAACAGGCCAAAGGCAGCATTAAGAGCTGGAAAGCCACGCCGATGCAGCTGGTCAATGGTGACGAAATCCTGACGCTTAAATTTGACTGTCGACCGTGTGAAATGCACGTGATCGGCAAGATGAAGAACCATATTTTCAAAATGCCCCAGCCGGGCAGCATTGTGGCCTCAGTTAGCCCCGAAGAGCTGATGAAGACCTTACCAAAACGTAAAAACTGACGGTTATGTAAAGTGTGTGTCTGGTCTGCGTGATTTTTGCCAGTGGTGGTGATCGCGCAGACTTTCCGCTGACTCTTCCGCCGTTGCGCGCAATTCATCGCTGTCCGCTTCTTGGCGAAGATGATGATCGGCCCCTGTCACCGGAAAATAGGTGTGTCCGTGATGTCTTGCCAGTAGTTGCCCCGAAAATAGCGCAGCGATAAGCAAGGTAAGCGACAATACTTTTCTCATCCGAATATATCCGTCAATGACATTCGCGATAATCATGACGGTAATTTCGTGGTGTTATAATTGTCCTTTTAAAAGTATCGAAAAGAAACTGTCAGTTTATTGTCTATTTAAAATAAGATTATTCCTGGTTTGCTCCCCCCTAAATTAGTTCGTTTCTGATGTGACTCTTTGCTGAGTATTTAAGGAGAATCCTATATAATAATTTTTTTAGACTACAGGACAGGTCTTGCTAAAAATGAAAAAAATATTCCCCATTGCCGCTCTGGTTATTGTGGTTATTGCCACCGCCTGCGTCAGTTATTCTTATAATGATAAGCCAACCTATCTTCAGGCAGCAGAAACACGCGTAGGCTCTTATTTAACCAGCGATTATGGGCGTGTCTCGTGCGAGAGCACCAAAATGAGCGATGAACGATGGAATCTTCATTGCCTGACGCGAGCAAGCGGGCAGAAATTTGAATATACCGTTACCCCTGCAGATAAAGCGCCTTATGCCGTTTCTCGTCCGTTCTATCTTGAAGCAGCCAACGATAACGCCCGCCAAAGTGCGGACCGTGGATTAATGCGTTATTTGCAAATTAATAGCGGACATTCGGCCTGATAATCCGCCTGACAGGTTAAACCCATGCGAGGGCGAAACGATAGCGTGGCTTCGTTTAATCTTCGTTGAGTGTCAGGGTGATAAATTGACCGTCGATCCGCAACCTGGTAAGGAATACCGGGTACGTAGATACGAAAACACAAATCTATCCATGCAAGCATTTACCGCCAGATAATGGCGGTTTTTTTTTGCTTATTCTCCGGCAGGGGCAAACTTCTTACGGTACTGGGCCGGTGACAACGCAAAGTGCTGTCGAAAGTGGTGGCGAAGCGTCGCGGAATGACCAAAACCGGTGTGCCCGGCGATGCTGTCGATACTTAACCGGCTGGTTTCAAGATACTCTTTAGCCCGCAGTAATCGCTCATTAAGCAGCCATCGGGCAGGGGTCGTCCCCGTGGCATCTTTAAACCGGCGCAAAAAGGTTCTTTCACTCATGCCCGCCCGTTGCGCCAGCGAGCTGACGCTGTGGTTCAGGATTAAGTTTTGATGCAGGAAGTCAAATAATTGCCCCATCCTCTGACTTTCACGCAGCTGTGCGACGGGGCGGCTGAGTTGCTGCGTTTGAGATCCATCCCGGTGTGGCGGGATCACCAGACGACGTGCAACACGATTTGCAGCTTCAGTACCATAATCCCGCCGCACCAGGTGCAGACACAGATCGATACCCGCGGCGCTGCCCGCGGAGGTGAGAATATCCCCTTCATCCTGATACAGGACGTCTTCCACAACCTGGATGGCAGGAAAACGTGCCTTGAGGGTGTCAGTATAACGCCAGTGAGTGGTGGCTTTACGTCCGTTCAACAAGCCTGTAGCCGCCAGCACAAAGACGCCTGAGCAGATGGATAACAGCTGACAACCCCGGGCATGGGCCTGACGAAGCGCGTCGATGAGCGACGCAGGAACGGGTTCATCAATACCCCGCCAGCCGGGGATCACAATAAGATCGGCCTCGTCCAGCAGAGAAAGTGTGCCATCGGCAACGACGCGAATTCCCCCGGTAGCCCGTAGTTCACCATCATCAACAGACGCGACAGTAAAGCGATACCAGTCGTGACCCATTTCCGGGCGTGGCAGACCAAAAACCTCTACCGCGACGCCAAACTCAAAGGTACACAATCCGTCATAGGCCAGCACCGTCACCAAAGGGTGAGGAACCTGTCTTAAGTTTGTCATCTTTTTGCTGTTTTCTGGCATGTGCGCGGGCATTCACTGGCTGAATTTCTGAGTAGAGTAGTGTTAACACAAACACCCTTCAGGAGAAAGTATCATGAGTTATGTGACTGAATTTCCTGCGGCGGCTCCTCAGGAAGCCGTTGCCCACTTTGCTCATCGTTTGAGTGTAGAAACCGACTGTGCGGATGTTCATCATGCGTTAAGCCATCAGCAGCAGGATTTCGTTTTATTACATGTCGTGGGCAGCCCGGAACAGTTTGCCCGCCGACATATTCCCGGTGCGCTGCATATGCCCCGATCGGAGATGACTGCGCAGAGTATGGCGCAATGGCCGGCGGGAACGCTGTTTGTGGTGTATTGTGCGGGCCCACACTGCAATGGCGCAGACAGAGCGGCGTTAAAACTGTCCCGCCTTGGCCTGCCGGTTAAAATCATGCTCGGGGGAATTACCGGCTGGGAGGATGAAGGTTTCACTTTTGCCGGTGAAGATGAATAAATTTCATCTGCCATGAATTTTTCTCGTTTGCCGTCCCCGACGGGATATGACATCTTTTTGGACATGTAGACATCCAGAAGTCTAAATGTTCAAATTATGAATTATCACTGCAGGCAATTATCTGCCTGCAGATAAAGGAGAAGATCATGCAGCGACAACATGCCCCGTACCGTGCCGATGTAGTAGGCAGCTTTTTGCGCCCTCAGGCGATCAAAGAGGCGCGCATTAAATTTGCCAGCGGCGAGATAAATGCGGGTCAGCTGCGTGCCGTTGAAGACGAAGCGATTCGTCATGTCGTTGAACAGCAGTGCGCCTGCGGGCTACATGTGGTTACCGACGGTGAGTTTCGTCGCGCCTGGTGGCATTTCGATTTCTTCGATGGCCTGCAAGGAGTAGAGCGTTACGATTCGAACCAGGGTATTCAGTTTAACGGCGTGCAAACCAAAGCACACGGCGTTCGCGTTACCGGCAAACTGGGCTTTGGCGCTCACCCGATGGTGGAAGATTTCCGTTATCTGAAAAGCATCAGCGGTGATGCACAGCCAAAAATGACGATTCCAAGCCCGAGCGTGCTGCATTTCCGCGGGGGACGTAAGGATATCGATGCCACCGTCTATCCAGACCTGGAAGTTTACTTTGACGATCTGGCGACCACCTGGCGTGATGCTATCCACGCCTTTTACGCGGCGGGATGCCGTTATCTGCAGCTCGATGACACCGTCTGGGCCTATCTCTGTTCCGACGATCAGCGACGTCAAATCCGTGAGCGGGGCGAGGATGCGGACGAACTGGCACGTATTTATGCCCGCGTGCTGAATAAAGCGCTGGAGGGGAAGCCGGAGGATCTTATTGTAGGTCTGCACGTCTGTCGCGGTAACTTCCGTTCGACGTGGATTTCAGAAGGCGGTTACGAGCCGGTGGCCGAAGTGCTGTTTGGTACCGTCAATGTGGACGCTTTTTTCCTGGAATATGACAATGACCGCAGCGGTGATTTCGCGCCGCTCCGTTTTGTTCGTCCCGGCAAACAGCAGGTTGTTCTGGGTTTGATCACCACTAAAAACGGCGAACTGGAAAACCCGGAAGGGGTGAAAGCACGCCTGGAAGAAGCGGCGAAATACGTGGCGAAAGAGCAAATCTGCCTGAGTCCACAGTGTGGATTCGCCTCAACCGAAGAGGGCAATACCCTGACGGAAAGCCAGCAGTGGGATAAAGTGCGTCTTGTCACGCATATCGCTGAACAGGTCTGGTAATACCCCGGCACGGCGTTGCACTTTAATCATGCAGCGCTGTGCCATTCTGAGTCAAACCCCGCCTTTGCTGTCCCACCAACCCCGCTAACATCACGCTTCGCCATTCTGGCATCTTTTTTGCTCTCCTGAATCTGACGTCAGTCTCTTCGTCCATCTGTTGTACCGGACGTTTCGCACCGTTTTCTTTTCAGGAGTGAAAAATATGCACCGTCGTACCTTATTAAAAGCTTTCGCACTGTCTGCCTCGGTTGTGGCTATGGGAATGAGTTTTGGTGTGCAGGCTGCCGATACGATCAAAGTGGGGATCATGCATTCGCTGTCCGGCACAATGGCCATTTCTGAAACACCGCTTAAAGACGTGGCGCTGATGACCATTGATGAAATCAATGCTAAGGGCGGCGTTTTAGGCAAAAAGCTGGAGCCTGTAGTGGTCGACCCGGCCTCTAACTGGCCGCTCTTCGCCGAAAAAGCCCGCCAGCTTCTCAGTCAGGATCATGCCGCAGTGGTGTTTGGTTGCTGGACGTCGGTCTCACGTAAATCGGTGCTGCCGGTGTTTGAAGAGCTGAACGGTTTACTGTTCTACCCGGTGCAGTATGAAGGCGAAGAGATGTCACCCAACGTCTTCTATACCGGCGCGGCACCTAATCAGCAGGCCATTCCCGCGGTGGAGTATCTGTTGAGCGAAGACGGAGGTCAGGCAAAACGCTTCTTCCTGCTGGGAACCGACTACGTTTATCCGCGCACCACGAACAAAATTTTACGCGCCTTCCTGCACTCGAAAGGGGTACAGGATAAAGACATTGAAGAAATTTATACCCCGTTTGGCCACAGCGATTACCAGACCATCGTTGCCAGCATCAAGAAGTTTTCCGCAGGCGGTAAAACGGCCGTTGTTTCCACGATAAACGGAGATTCCAACGTACCCTTCTATAAAGAGCTGGCCAACCAGGGGGTAAAAGCCACCGACGTGCCGGTTGTCGCCTTCTCGGTAGGTGAAGAGGAGTTGCGCGGCATCGATACCAAACCGCTGGTGGGGAATCTCGCGGCCTGGAACTACTTTGAATCTGTCGATAATCCAACGAATCAGGCGTTTGTGGCGGATTATCGCGCCTGGGCCAAAGCACACAAACTGCCGAATGCTGATACCGTGGTGACCAATGACCCGATGGAGGCGACCTACGTCGGCATTCATATGTGGGCACAGGCAGTCGAAAAAGCGGGCACGACCGATGTCGATAAAGTCCGGGCCGCAATGGCGGGGCAATCGTTCAAAGCACCTTCTGGCTTCACTCTTACGATGGATGCCACCAACCATCACCTGCACAAACCGGTCATGATTGGCGAAATCGAAGGGAATGGTCAGTTCAACGTGGTCTGGCAGACGGAAGAACCGGTGCGCGCACAACCCTGGAGTCCGTATATACCGGGCAATGACAAAAAATCCGATCAACCGATCAAAACGGCCAGTAACTGATCAACCTGCAAGGGAGAAAAGCCATGAACACACTGCGAATGGTTGTCGCACTTTTCTGGCTTGCGGGTCTGCTGCCAGGGATGGCGCAGGCATCGGATGCGGATAATTTCGTCGCCGCCAGCCGGGCTAAGCAGGTCACCCTGCTCGAACAGTGGGCCGTTGCCCCTGAACCCTCACGCCTGCCTTTCCTGCTGGCGTTGCATAAAGAGAGCGTGTTTGCGGACGGACAACGGCATGCCTTTACCCGCGTTAACGGAGGCCTGATCGCGCTGGGCGCGCAGGCGCAGGTGCAGGGAGACGCCAAACCCGTCCGTTTGACGAACCGCTTACGCGTGCTTGCTGCCACGGCACTGGCGACGCATCAACTGTATAGTGACAACGTCACGTTAAGGCTGGCAGCCGCGCGGCAGTTACAACGTGATGCGTTGCCTACCATGGAGGGATTACTCTCCCGCCAATATGCCGTGGAGAAGGATCCTGACGTCCGCCAGGCATTACGCGTGGCGCTTGCAAATCTTCAGCTTGCCAGCCCGCATCCTGACGTGCGTTTGCAGGCGATTACCCTGTTGGGCGATTCAGCCGATCCGGAGACACAGGCCCGGCTGCTGCCCTATACCCAAACTCAGACCGAACCGGACGCCCGCGTGCGTGCCGCCGCTGAAGAGAGCCTGCAGAAGATAAAACAACGCCTGGTGATGGGCGATCTTCTGGGACAAGCGTTTATGGGGCTTTCGCTGGGGTCGGTGCTACTGCTGGCGGCGCTGGGGCTGGCGATCACCTATGGCCTGCTGGGCGTGATCAACATGGCCCATGGGGAAATGCTGATGCTTGGCGCGTACTGTACATGGATGGTGCAACAATGGATGGCGCAGTGGGCGCCCCAATGGCTGGCATTTTATCCGGTTGTGGCGTTACCCGTCGCCTTTATGGTGACTGCGACCATCGGGATGGCACTGGAACGGACCATCATTCGCCATTTGTATGGCCGACCACTGGAAACCTTGCTCGCCACCTGGGGGATCAGTCTGATGATTATTCAGCTGGTGCGCATGACGTTCGGCGCACAGAACCTTGAGGTCGCCAACCCGGCCTGGCTGTCGGGCGGGGTTCAGGTCTTTGCCAACCTGATTCTGCCGTGGAATCGCCTTGTCGTGTTGGGATTTGTGCTGCTGGTGCTGTTCTTCACCTGGCTCATCCTCAATAAAACGCGGCTGGGGCTCAATCTGCGTGCCGTCACCCAGAACCGAAATATGGCCGCCTGCTGCGGCGTCCCGACCGGACGCGTCGATATGCTGGCCTTTGGCCTGGGGTCGGGTATCGCCGGGCTGGGGGGCGTGGCGCTCTCGCAGTTAGGCAACGTCGGTCCGGAGCTTGGGCAAGGGTACATTATTGACTCTTTCCTGGTGGTGGTGTCAGGCGGCGTCGGCCAACTTGCCGGCAGCGTCGCCGCTGCGTTCGGACTGGGTATCTTCAATAAAATTCTTGAGCCGCAAATGGGTGCGGTACCCGCCAAAATTTTGATTCTGGTGGCGATCGTTCTGTTTATCCAGAAGCGACCGCAGGGTCTGTTTGCATTAAAAGGAAGGGTGACGGACTGATGAGCCAACCATTGACCTTAACCATGGCGCGTAAAGCGCCACGCATGACGCAACTGCTGGGTGGCCTGATCGTGGCGTTGCTGCTGATCATGCCGTTTCTGGCGTTACTGCCTGCCAGCCATCCTCTGGCTGTCTCAACCTGGATGTTGACGCTGGTGGGGAAAATCCTGTGTTACGCCATCGTTGCTATTGCCCTTGACCTGGTGTGGGGCTACGCGGGGATGCTCTCTCTCGGTCACGGCCTCTTTTTTGCTCTGGGGGGCTACGCGATGGGCATGTACCTGATGCGTCAGGCTTCAGGTGACGGGTTGCCAGGGTTTATGACGTTTCTCTCATGGGATGAAATACCGTGGTTCTGGTGGGGAACGCAGCACTTTGCCTGGGCAATGGTGCTGATCGTGATGGTGCCCGGTCTGCTGGCGCTGGTGTTTGGCTGGTTTGCGTTTCGCTCGAAGATCAAAGGCGTCTACTTCTCCATCATGACTCAGGCGCTGACGTACGCGGGCATGCTGCTGTTCTTTCGCAATGAGACAGGCTTTGGCGGGAATAACGGTTTTACCGGCTTCACCACGCTGCTGGGCTTTCCGGTGACGGCGACGGGCACGCGCATCGGGCTATTTCTGGCAACCGTTTTGCTGCTGCTGGCGTCGCTGGCGACCGGTTTCTGGCTGGCAAAAAGCAAGTTTGGCCGCATTCTTACCGCCGTTCGCGATGCGGAAAACCGTCTGACGTTTTGCGGCTACGACCCGCGCGGCTTCAAGCTGTTGGTCTGGACGCTCTCCGCCGTGCTGTGCGGTCTTGCCGGTGCACTTTATGTCCCGCAGGTCGGTATTATCAATCCTGGCGAAATGTCGCCGACCAACTCTATCGAGGCGGCGATTTGGGTGGCGCTGGGCGGACGCGGCACCCTCGTCGGGCCGGTGATCGGTGCGGCGTTGGTTAACGGTGCAAAAAGCTACTTCACCGTGGCGATGCCGGAGTACTGGCAGCTGTTTCTTGGGGCGATTTTTATCGGCGTCACGCTGTTTCTGCCACGCGGTGTCTACGGCCTTTATCGTAAAGGAGAGAAATAATGCAGCCAGCGGAAGGACTCTTTACCCGTCAATTACCCGGCGATCGCTTTCGCGACCAGACCGACCCGGTGCTTCAGCTCGAGGCGATTAACGTCAGCTTCGATGGTTTTCAGGCCTTAACCGATCTCACCCTCAACATCGGTGTCGGGGAATTACGCTGTGTCATTGGGCCCAACGGGGCCGGTAAAACCACGCTGATGGACGTGATCACCGGCAAAACCCGGCCACAAAGTGGACGGGCAATTTACGATCAATCGATTGACCTTACCACGCTCGATCCTGCGGCGATTGCCCGACAAGGGATCGGGCGCAAATTCCAGAAACCCACGGTGTTTGAAGCACTGAGCGTGTGGGAGAACCTGGAACTGGCGATGAAAGGCAATAAATCCGTCTGGGCCAGCCTGCGGGCGCGGCTGAGTTCAGAGCAGGAGGACCGTATTAATGAGATGCTCGTGCTGCTTCGGTTGGGCGCGGAACGTCACCGATCGGCGGGGCTGTTATCGCACGGACAAAAGCAGTTTCTGGAAATTGGTATGTTGCTGGTTCAGGATCCGCACCTGTTGTTGCTGGATGAACCTGCCGCAGGCATGACGGATGCGGAAACCGAGTATTCGGCAGAGCTTTTTCGTACGCTGGCGGGCAAACATTCACTGATGGTGGTGGAACACGATATGGGATTTGTTGAAACCATCGCCGATCATGTGACCGTATTGCATCAGGGACGGGTACTGGCAGAAGGATCGCTGCGTGACGTCCAGGCCAATGAGCAGGTCATCGAAGTGTATCTGGGACGCTAAGGAGCCTCAATGTTACAGGTTAACGAACTGAATCAGTATTACAGCGGCAGTCATATTCTGCGCGGCGTCAGTTTTGATGCGCCCAACGGCGAAGTAACGTGTTTGCTGGGGCGAAATGGCGTCGGTAAAACCACCCTGTTGAAATGCCTGATGGGGCTGTTACCGGTGCGCAGCGGGGAGATCGTCTGGCAGGGAAAAACAATCACCCATGCCCGACCGCATCAGCGTGTCCAGTCCGGCGTGGCCTATGTTCCGCAGGGGCGCGAGATCTTCCCTCGACTTACCGTTGAGGAAAATCTACTGCTCGGCCTGGCGCGATTCCCGGCCCGTGAGGCGAAGGCAGTACCGGAGGATATCTGGCAGTTATTCCCCGTACTCAAAGAGATGAAACACCGCCGGGGAGGCGATCTCTCCGGGGGGCAGCAGCAACAGCTGGCAATCGGGCGCGCGCTGGCCAGTCGTCCGCAGCTGCTTATTCTGGATGAGCCGACCGAGGGGATCCAGCCGTCGGTTATCAAGGAGATCGGGCAGGTGATTCGTCAGCTCGCGAGCCGGGGGGACATGGCGATTTTGCTGGTCGAACAGTTTTACGACTTTGCTGCGGGGCTGGCGGACAATTATCTGTTGATGTCGCGCGGCACCATTATTCAACGCGGGCGGGGTGAACAGATGGAACAGGAGGGCGTGCGCGGGCTGGTTGCGATTTGAAATGTTATACTATAACATCCTCGGTCTCATCAAACGGAGTGAGGATGTTATTTTGGCAGCACATATTGGAAAATTTGCAATGACCCTGGGGGCGCTCCTGGCGAGCGGCCAGCTGTTTGCCCATTCACACGGTCATCAGATGACCGAGGCGGAACAGCAGGCCGCAAACGGGGTATTTGAAGATAAAGATGTCCGGGACAGAAAATTGTCCGACTGGGAGGGTGTCTGGCAGTCTGTGTATCCTTTTTTACAGGATGGTTCACTGGACCCGGTACTGAAAAAGAAGGCGGAAACGGACAGCAGTCGATCCTTTGACGACTATAAAGCGTATTACCGCAAAGGATATGCGACAGACGTCGACACGATTGGCATCGAAAATAACGTAATGGAATTCCATACCGGTAAAGCAGTCAGCCGCTGTCAGTATGATTACAGCGGGTATAAAATACTGACGTATGCCTCCGGGAAGAAGGGGGTGCGTTACCTGTTTGAATGTAAGGATACCAGCAGCAAGGCCCCGAAATTCGTGCAGTTTAGCGACCACACCATCGGCCCAAAAGCCTCAGCACACTTCCATCTTTTTATGGGCAATACCTCGCATGAGGCGTTGTTGAAAGAGATGGATAACTGGCCGACCTATTATCCCAATGAAATGTATAAGCATCAGGTCGTCGACGAAATGTTGCACCACTGATCCTGTCGCCGGGTGAGGCGTTCTCCACCCGGCGTTTTTGCTCAAACCGTTTCTGAATGACTGCACCAGGCTTTCACATTCATCCCGCGCAATACCATCAACCAGGCGATAACGATGGCCCCCATCATAATTGCAAACAGCGACCAGTGCGGCAGGTGGGTCAGTATTATCCCGGTAATCATCGGATTGGCCGCAGCGCCTAACCAGCCCAGCGCCTGAGCGGAAAAATAGCTCGATTTCATGCCCGGCGGGGCGATGTTGTCTATCAGCATGTATTCACCGGGCGCGTAAATAATTTCGCCAATAGTGAAAACAGCCGAAGCGAGACCCCAGTAAATTAAGTTACTGCCGGACAACATAAACCCGCCCAGGCCTAATAAGAAAAAGAGAGTGCCTAAGGCCATCAGCGGGCGAATATTACTGGCCGAAATTTTTCGGCCAATAAAATACTGTAACGACACCACCACAGCGGCATTAACGGGCAGCACAACGGCCACCACTTTCTGGGCAAAATCGCTGTCGTAATCAGCGGCTAAAACATACTGCGAAATGCAGCTGGCAAAAGACCCACCAACGTACGAGGCCAGAAAACCTGACAGCGTAAACCAGAGTAACGCCTTGTCGCGCAGCAGGATCGACGGCTGCCAGGGGACCGGCTGTTCAAGCGCGTCTGCGGCGACCCCTTTTTGCACATACAGCTGAATAAACACCAGGGGCAGAGCGGCACAAAACGCGGCGAGCCAGAACGGCAGTTGCAGGCTGTACATCACCAGCAGGGTGCCAATGGGGGGACCGATCGTCCAGCCGATATTTAAAAAACTGTAATTGAGGGAGAACACGCGCGCTTTTTCACCGGGCGTCAACACATCGGCAAACCAGGCTTTCAGGACGGTTGAAAAGACTGAATAGGCGCAGTTGATCAGCGCAAAAAAGAGCACCACCAGCGTAACGTTATCCACCAGCGGGATGGCAATAAAGCCGGCAATAAACGCCACGATCGAGATAAGCATGTAACGCTTTTTATCAAACTTATCGGCCAGGATCCCAAACCCCATACTAAACACCACGCCAATGGTGAGCGCGACGGTCAGAGCGTAACCAATATTCTCAACGCTCATGTTATAGACGCGTGTGAGATAGATGGTCATAAATGGCAGCGTAGCCCCACGACCTATGGTTAATAACAATGACGATGCCAGCAGCGCTGCGGTTGAGCGCCTGAGAGATGGTTTCATTTTTATGCCCGACAAATGCTGTTGCTTATAATGTTGTGTTCTTAAAGGATTACCATGCCATAAGGGGCTTGTATAGCGCCTAATTTATCCTCGGGTGCTTATTCGGCCTGCCAGAATTAATGATCTTTTCCTTCGCCTTTTTTTTCGTTACCTTGAAGTGTTTACAAAAATTTAATAATCAGGGGCAGGGTATGACGCGCAAAGATGGACTGCTGGCATTGCTGGTGGTGATAGTGTGGGGCCTGAATTTTGTGGTCATCAAAGCCGGGCTGCACAATATGCCTCCGATGATGCTGGCGGGACTGCGTTTTTTGCTGGTGGCCGTACCCGCGCTCTTTTTTGTCGCCCGGCCTAAAATTCCCCTGCGTTTGCTGCTGGGCTATGGCCTGACAATCAGTTTTGCGCAGTTTGCGTTTCTCTTTTGTGCAATAAAATTCGGCATGCCTGCCGGGCTTGCCTCACTGGTATTACAGGCCCAGGCGTTCTTTACCATCATTCTTGGCGCGTTTGTCTTTAGCGAACGGTTGCAGGGTAAGCAGCTGGCAGGGATTACGCTGGCGGTATTCGGGGTACTGGTGCTGATTGAAGCCAGCCTGAACGGTCAGCATGTGGCCCTGTTGGGCTTTATGTTAACTCTGGCAGCGGGGCTGAGCTGGGCCTGCGGCAATATCTTTAACAAGCTGATCATGCAGCATGAGGCGCGACCTGCGGTTATGTCTCTGGTGGTCTGGAGCGCGCTGATCCCCATTGTGCCTTTTTTTGCGGCCTCGTTTATTCTGGATGGCCCGGCGGTCATGCTTAAAAGCCTTGTCGACATCGATCTGATGACCATTCTGTCTCTGGTTTATCTGGCGTTTGTCGCCACCATTGTGGGCTACGGGATTTGGGGAACGCTGCTGGGCCGATATGAAACCTGGCGCGTCGCACCGTTGTCCTTGTTGGTTCCGGTGGTCGGGCTGGCCAGTGCGGCGCTCTTACTTGATGAAACGCTCAGCGCGCTTCAGTTAACAGGCGCAGTGCTGATCATGGCAGGGTTATATATCAACGTCTTCGGATTACGTTTACGCAGAGCGTCGCGGGTCAGGGGATAAAAAAAGCCCCGCATCAGCGGGGCAAAAACGAATCAGAAGTTGTGCTGATTATAATACGGCACGCCTAATTCGTCGGATTTGTCGCTACCCGCACCCATATGATTAAAATCGAAGGGAGACTGTGGTTGTGCGGAGGGCAGAATCATCGCGTTGCGCGCATTCTGCTGCGTAGCGTCAGTGGTTTGCTCCGCATAAGTCTGGCCGGAGACCAGCACCAGTAAGGTGAGGGCGGCGGAGGCGATACGTTTCATGAGTTCCTCGGTTACGTCTTAATACAGGCGATTATCAGTTACAATGAGTCAGTGGAAGCAAATAGCGGGACTCGCCCGGCATACTGGTAATGCGATACTTATGCGGCGGCACGTCAAAATAGTTCTTAAACGTGCGGGTCAGGGTTTGTTGCGATTCAAACCCATAACGCTCGGCCAGATACAGAATCGGTTCATTACTTTCTTTCAGCTTCTGGGCAATTTCCGTCAGCTTACGGCTGCGAATATATTGACCTAATGAATGACCCGTCTCTTTTTTAAACATCCTTTGCAGGTGCCATTTTGAGTAACCTGAACGCTCTGACACTTTCTCAAGTGACAGGGGGGATTCCAGGTTATCTTCGATCCAGTCCAAAATGCTATGAATAGTGATGGCGTCATTATTGCGTCTGGACATCGTCATACCTCTTTCTGTTTACGGCAGGATTTTCTTCAACAAATGTTCAAGAGTGACCACTTCATCCGCCGTTAAGTTTTTTGTTAATTCCTGATGCAGGGTTTGTCCTACTAACTCGTGACATTTTTCACACATGGCCGCGCCGTCACTGGTGAGTTGAACCAGCACGCCACGTTTGTCATTCGGGTTAGGTCGTCTTTCAATCCATCCTTTGCAGACAAGACGATCGAGCATGCGCGTCAGGGCACCGAGATCGACGGAGAGCACTTTTTTCAGCTCAACCGGTGTAATACACACTTCACAGCGAATGGAACACAGCACTTTGAACTGGGTCGCGGTGATGTCCATCGGAGAAAGGTAGTCGTTTAACAGTCGATCTTTTTTCTGGTTCACCATATGGATAAGACGACCCAGTGGGATTATGTCGTTAAAGAGATCACTGGTGCTTTTCACAATGGTTGCCCTGGCAAGTAGATTAATCACGGCAGATATTATTGCTCAGGCAAGTATAAGTCAACTGAATGAATCAGCGGATGCCACGAATTGCTAAAACGTTTCATGAACTTTTTTTAGTTGCTTTCAAATCATAAACATAACGGGAAGTTATCCCTGTACAGGAGAAAACATGACTTATTCTGTGCAGATGGCTCACCAGCGGGTTTTCACCGTATACTTGTGACGTTAATTATGGATAAGGACGCGACGCGCTATGTTGGAACTTTTTAAGGCCATTGGGCTTGGGCTGGTGGTGTTACTGCCATTAGCCAACCCGCTCACCACCGTCGCCCTGTTTTTAGGGCTGGCGGGGAATATGAACAGCGCAGAGCGCAATCATCAGTCGATGATGGCCTCGGTGTATGTCTTTGCCATCATGATGGTGGCGTATTACGCCGGACAACTGGTGATGAATACCTTCGGGATCTCCATTCCTGGCCTGCGTATCGCCGGTGGGTTGATCGTCGCCTTTATTGGTTTCCGGATGCTCTTCCCGGCGCAAAAAGCGCATGACTCGCCTGAAGCCAGAAGCAAATCGGAAGAGATGGAGGATGAGCCGACCGCAAATATCGCCTTTGTGCCCTTAGCCATGCCGAGTACGGCGGGGCCGGGTACCATTGCGATGATTATCAGTTCAGCCTCTACGGTGCGTAACGGCGATACCTTCCCTGACTGGGTTGTCACCGTGGCGCCACCGCTCATCTTCGCCCTCGTTGGCCTTATTGTCTGGGGCTCTTTGCGCAGTTCAGGGGCGATTATGCGCTGGGTAGGCAAGGGCGGGATTGAAGCCATTTCACGTCTGATGGGCTTCCTGCTGGTCTGCATGGGCGTGCAGTTTATTATTAACGGCGTGCTGGAAATTATTAAAACCTACCACTGAGGCGGTGCCGGGCGGTAATGTGCCACCCGGCATACTCCTTTATCCGTGATGAGCCTGCTCTTCCATTGCCACCGGCCATTTGCGGAAGATTAACACTGACCAGACCAGCGCCCCCAGCGCCGGGATTGCGCCGAGATAACCAATCGCCGACATCGAAATGTTCAGACTGATTTGATTCCCCAGCAGTGCGCCTGCGCCAATGCCCAGATTGAAAATACCCGAGAATAACGACATCGCCACGTCGGTGGCATCGGGAGCCAGAGCCAGCACTTTCACCTGCATTCCCAGGCCGATAATCATAATGGCTATTCCCCAGAAAATGCTCAGAATCGCCAGATGACTCTCGCTGCCTGCGGCAGGTTTCAGCAACAGCAGACACGCCAGCAGCAGGCCGATCGCGCTACTCACCAGCAGGGAAGCATGCTGGTTCCCGAGCTTGCCAAATAAAAGACTGCCAATAATGCCTGCGCCCCCCAGAATCAGCAGCAGAATGGTGGCGAAATTACCGCTAAAGCCCGCAACGACCTGCACAAAGGGTTCTATATAGCTGTATGCCGTGTAGTGGGCCGACACCACAATCACCGTGAGCAGATAAATGCTCATCAGCGCCGGGCGACGCATCAACAACGGCAGGCTTTTGAGCGAGCCGGAATGCTCACTGGGCAGTTCCGGCAGGAGTTTGATCAGGCAGATAAGCGTAATCAGTGCCCCCATCCCAATGGCGAAAAACGTGGTGCGCCAGCCAAAATACTGCCCCACGATGCGGCCTATTGGCAAACCCAGCACCATCGCCAGCGCCGTACCGGTCGCAATCAGGCTCAGCGCCTGCGCCCGTTTGCCCGCCGGGGCAAGACGAATGGCCAGCGACGCGGTAATCGACCAGAAGATGGCATGTGCAAACGCGATACCTGTCCGGCTTATGACCAGTACGGTGAAATTCCACGCCAGAAACGACAGCACATGGCTGGCAATGAACAAGACGAACAGCCCAATAAGCAGCTTGCGTCGCTCCATCTGGCTGGTCAGCAGCATGAAGGGGAGCGACATCAGCGCCACCACCCAGGCATAGATGGTCAGCATAATGCCTACTTCCGCCGTCTCCATCTGGAAACTCTGCGCGATGTCAGACAGCAACCCCACGGGAACAAACTCCGTGGTATTGAAAATAAATGCGGCAATAGCCAGAGTGACCACGCGTAGCCACGCGACCTTGCGGGAAACTGTGTTCGTTGTCATAGGGATTAAAGGTTCGTTGGGGAAAGTTGAAGAGAGGATCTTAAAGCGTTAAATGGCGAAAACTCAACCATTATGTGACGCAGATCGCAATTTTTCATCCATGCCAGCGGTAGCGGTGAGCCGCGTTATCATTGAGTATAAAGAACAAGAGAGTGAATACAGGCGATAAGATGATGCAGGAAATTGATTTTTATCTGGTTGATGCCTTTAGCGATAAGGCATTTGGGGGAAATGCGGCTGCGGTGTGTCCCTTGCAGGAGTGGCTGCCGGATGAGCTGCTGCTCAGTATGGCTAAGCAGCATAATCAGTCAGAAACGGCTTTTTTCGTGCGGACCGATCAAGGGTTTGAACTGCGCTGGTTCACCACGCAGTATGAAATCAACCTTTGCGGTCACGCGACGCTGGCGGCGGCGCACGTCATTTTTGAATATCTTGATTATCCGCAGACAGACATTGTTTTCTCTACCCGTTTCGTTGGGGAATTGACCGTAAAACGCAGCGGCGATTGGCTGACGCTCAACTTTCCGGCCTGGTCGAGCGAGGAGGTCGCGAACCCACCTGCCTTACTCTTCAGCGCGCTGGGCATTGACGGCGCAAAAGAAGTCCGCGTCGGACGCGACTATTTGGTGGTGCTGGAGACGGAGCAGCAGGTGGCCGATCTCACGCCAGATATCGCCGCGATGATGCCGCTGGATAAAATGGTGTGCGTCACGGCACCCGGGGATCGCCATGATTTTGTCAGTCGTTTCTTCTGCCCGGGGGAATCGGTGCCTGAAGATCCGGTGACCGGTTCGACCCATAGCATGCTAATTCCTTACTGGAGCGACAAGCTGGGTAAAACGACGTTACAGGCGCGTCAGATTTCTGCCAGAGGCGGTGATTTACGCTGCGCATTGCAGGGCGACCGGGTGCTGATTGGCGGTCAGGCGACCCTCTATTTAAAAGGGAAAATCTTTCTTCGCCTGTAGCGGGGTGAAATAAGTTAATCGTATGAACCCCTGGCAGGCAGGTTCGCTATGTTGATAAGAAACACCTCAAGGAGCCTGCCATGTATTCCATCACCTCAGAATCTGCCTCACACCCTGATATTCTGGCGCTGATTGCGGCGCTGGATGTCTATCAAACGGCGCTGTATCCCGCTGAAAGCAACCATCTGGTGGATCTGACGCAATTACCTGACGAAACATTGCTGATGATGGTCATTCGCGACAATCAGCTTAATGCCGTAGGCTGCGGGGCGATTGTCCTGAACGGCGACGGGACGGGCGAAATGAAGCGGGTCTTTATCGACCCACGCCACCGTGGACAGCGTCTGGGGGAAAAACTTCTGGCGGCACTGGAAGATGAGGCGCTAAGCCGCCACTGTCATACGTTGCGGCTGGAAACCGGCATTAAACAGCGTGCCGCAGTGAGTTTATATGAACGCTGCGGCTATCATAGCCGTCAGGCCTTTGCGCCTTATCATGACGATCCCCTGAGCCTGTTTATGGAGAAGGCGCTGGTGGCTGACGTTCGTTTAGCAGTGCTATAAAGGCTTCGAGCTGTCGGGTCATCGCCCCGCGCCGCCAGACCAGCCAGGTCGTTAGCCAGCGCCAGTTTTCCGCCAACGGCCAGGCGGCTACCTGATGATGACCTGGCATACTCTCCAGCATGGAACGGGGCATCAGGGCGATGCCTGCTCCGGCAATCACGCAGGCGAGCATTCCGTGATAGGACTCCATTTCATGAATACGCCCGGGCGTGACCCTGTCCGCATGGAACCAGCTTTCCAGATGCCGACGATAGGAACAATTGGCGCGAAAAGCATAAACATCGCTGCCGCTGACCTGGGTTGCGCGTGAAACCTCATCGTGCCCGGCAGGGGTCACCAGCATCATCTCTTCGCGATAGACCGGCATTCCTTCCAGTTCCGGGTGCGATAAGGGGCCATCGACAAACGCCGCGCTTAACGTCCCCTCAAGAACGCCATCAATCATGGTGCCGGACGGCCCCGTCGAGAGGGCAAACTGGATGCGCGGATAGCGCTGATTGAACTGCGCCAGACTTTCCGGAATACGGACCGCGGCGGTGCTCTCCAGTGCGCCAAGGGCAAATAACCCCTGCGGTTCATCACCGGCGACGACCATCCGCGCCTCATCGACCAGGGCCAGGATCTGCCTGCTGTAGCGCAGGAAGTTATGACCGGCGGGGGATAAACGTAACCGCTGATTCTCACGAATGAACAACTCCACGCCAAGATCCGCCTCCAGCTGGCGAATACGCGTGGTGAGATTCGACGGAACGCGATGCACTTTTTGCGCCGCCTGGGTGATGCTGCCGGTCTGGGCGACGGCGTTAAACATTTCAAGCTGAGTTAAGTCCATACCATTCTCGTTTCGTGAATAAGGTGGTTAGTATTATTCATTTTTCATAAATAGCAGAGTGGGCCACACTGAATCAACTCTTAATGCGTGGAGAACAACATGACTTATTCAACAGCAACACATGCACTCTCTGTTAATCCGGCCACTGGCGACACGCTGGCGGCCTATCCCTGGGCTACCGCCGAAGCCGTTGAACAGGCTATTGCGCTGGCCGACACGGGATTCCGGCAGTGGCGAAGCGAAAGCGTTGCTCATCGCGCTCAGAAACTGCGTGACCTCGGGGCGGCACTGCGGGCGCGCGCTGAAGAGATGGCGCAGATGATGTCTCGTGAAATGGGCAAACCCATTGTGCAGGCGCGTGCAGAAGTGACCAAATCCGCCAGCTTGTGCGACTGGTATGCCGAACACGGCCCGGCAATGCTCACTGCTGAGCCGACTCAGGTTGATCAGAACAAGGCGGTCATCGAGTACCGTCCACTTGGACCGATTCTGGCCGTCATGCCGTGGAACTTCCCCCTGTGGCAGGTGTTGCGCGGTGCGGTGCCGATTCTGTTGGCCGGGAATAGCTATCTCCTGAAACATGCGCCAAACGTACTCGGCTCAGCCGAACTGATCGCCAGAACGTTTGCCGATGCAGGTTTCCCCGCGGGCGTCTTTGGCTGGGTCAATGCCACTAACGAGGGGGTCAGTCAGGCTATCAACGATCGTCGCATCGCTGCGGTGACCGTCACCGGGAGCGTTCGTGCCGGTGCGGCCATCGGCGCACAGGCGGGGGCCGCCCTGAAAAAATGCGTTCTGGAACTGGGCGGTTCCGATCCCTTTGTCGTGCTGAATGACGCAGACCTGGATCTGGCCGTGAAGGCCGCTGTCGCGGGGCGTTACCAGAACACCGGACAGGTATGCGCCGCCGCGAAACGTTTCATTGTCGAAGCGGGCATTGCCGATCGTTTTACCCAACGTTTTGTTGAAGCAACCGCCGCTCTGAAGATGGGCGCGCCGGATCGGGAAGAAAACTATCTGGGTCCGATGGCTCGCTATGATCTGCGCGATGAACTGCACCAGCAGGTTCAGGCAACCCTGGCAGAAGGTGCCACGCTACTGCTGGGCGGAGAGAAAATCGCCGGTGCCGGTAACTACTACGCTCCAACCGTGCTGGGTCATGTCACCTCAGAGATGACGGCATTTCGTCAGGAGTTATTCGGGCCTGTCGCGGCCATTACGGTGGCGAAAGATGCGGACCATGCCCTGCAGCTTGCCAACGACAGCGACTTTGGGCTGTCTGCGACCCTCTTTACCGCGAATGCGCAACAGGCGGAGAAATTCTCTCGTGAGCTGGAGTGCGGCGGCGTATTTATCAATGGCTTCAGCGCCAGCGATGCCCGCGTCGCGTTCGGCGGCGTCAAGAAGAGCGGATTTGGTCGCGAGCTTTCCCACTTTGGTTTGCATGAGTTCTGTAACGTACAGACGGTCTGGAAAGACCGGGTGTAGTTCGCCGCCATTGTTAAAAACAGGCCCTCACCATGAGGGCCTGTGTCACTTTTCTGTCATGGTTCTGTCACGCGCGTTTCGTAGACTCGCACGCGTCTAACGTACTGTTACAGAAGAATATTATGAACCTAACGCAAATTTTTCGCCGTATTGCGCTGCGCTTTATTCCCCGTCAGTTCGGGCTACTGGCAGGCATCTTTTGTATTATCGCTCTTTTCTCCGCCCTCCAGCTGTCCTCCTCGATTCTGCTGACCGCCTCCCTGCGCGATGCGCAGCAAAATGAACAACGTAACCAGCTCGCTCAGCAGCAACAGAACACCCTGGATGCCGCCCGCGTGTCATTGCTGGCCGCAAGCGATCTGCTAAACCGTGCCGGTGTTTATTTTATGCAGGATAAAGAGACGGGCTCGGAAGGGAGCTGGAACAGCTTAATGGACGAAGCGCAAAGGGCGCTGAATGCGTCACAGCAGGCCTGGAATGCCTGGCAGGCCCTGAACCCACCAAAAGATGAGGCGCTGGCCAGTAGCTATCAGCTTTTCTTTGGCGCCATTAATGAGCAGGCAGAGGCGCTGGTGAAAAATCATTCCATAGAGGCATTCTTTGCCGTTCCCGCCCAGGCATTTCAGGCTGACTTCAACGATAACTTTGCCCGGTATCAACAGCAAAGCGAACGCCAGGCCAATGCGGGAAGAGAATCTCTGATGGCGAGGCTGTCCGGGCTACAGTCGCTGTTTATGCTGGCGCCGGTCGTGCTGATAATGATTGCCGTCGCGGTATGGTTTGGCATGTCCCGGTGGGTGATTACTCCCTTACGAGGTGTCATTGCCCATCTCAACCAGCTGGCCGCAGGCGATCTTTCCGGCACGCCACCGGCGGTATCGGGGTTTAACCGAGAAATCAGGCAACTGAACGCCAGTGTTGCCACAATGCAGCAGGGGTTACAGCAACTGGTGACGCAGGTGAGCCAGGCGACCACCTCGATGGTGGAGAATATAGGTGCGCTGGCGGAAGGGAATCAAAAGCTATACCAGCAGTCAGTGCGTCAGGCCCAGGAGCTGAATGACGTCACCGCCCATATCGCCACGCTTGAATCCCACGTGGAGGGCAATACAGGCTATGCGAAACTGGCCAGCTCGCGTGCGGACGAAGCCCGGCAGGCGGCGGCAGGGGGGGATGCCATGATGTCGACGGTGAACGCGTCCATGGAGGCGATTGTCGCGCGCTCTGCCGAAATGCGGGGCATCGTGGCGATGATCGACGGCGTGGCGTTTCAGACCAATATACTGGCGCTTAACGCCGCCATTGAAGCGGCTCATGCGGGTAACCAGGGGCGCGGATTCGCGGTTGTGGCGAAAGAGGTGGGGCTTCTGGCACGGCAAAGCAGCCACTCCACACAAACCATCCAGGCGCTGATTAATCATTCTCTGCAGGGGATTGAAGATGGCTCTAAAGCCGTGGTGCGCCTGGAGGACAATTTGCAACAGGTGACCCGTCTGGTGGCTAACCTGAGCAGCCTGCTCAGTGATATCTCAGCGGCCACCCTGAGTCAGGGGGAGAGTATCCATCAGATGACCCGCCAGCTTCAGGCCCTGAATCAGGTATCACAACAAACGGATCAGCTGGTGACGACCGCTTCTGAGGCGTCAACGCGCCTGCACGATGAATCCTGGCTATTGATGAAAGCGGTCTCGCGTTTTCGTCTTCCTGCCTGACGTAGCCTGTCTGGCTCTGGTATACTCGCAGCCCGTTTTTGGCCTGTAGGCAAGGAGCAAAGTGTGGCTGCGGTCATCCAAAATGAGATGCTGGAAGAGATTCTGGCGCAGGTTCGCCCCTTACTGGGAAAAGGAAAAGTTGCCGATTATATTCCGGCGCTGGCCTCCGTTGAGGGGAACAAGCTGGGTATCGCCATTTCAACCGTGGACGGGCAGCACTTTCAGGCAGGCGATGCCAGCGAGCGCTTCTCGATTCAGTCGATTTCGAAAGTGCTGAGTCTGGTCGCGGCCATGCGACAGTATGAGGAAGATGAGATCTGGCAGCGGGTGGGCAAAGATCCTTCCGGGCAGCCCTTTAACTCCCTGCTGCAGCTTGAAATCGAACAGGGTAAACCGCGGAACCCCTTTATCAATGCTGGCGCCCTGGTGGTTTGCGATATGCTGCAAAGTCGCCTTAGCGCACCCCGTCAACGAATGCTGGAGATTGTGCGTCAGCTGTGTGGCGAATCTGATATTGCCTACGATTCGATGGTCGCCCGCTCGGAATTCGACCACTCGGCGCGTAATGCCGCCATTGCCTGGCTGATGAAATCGTTCGGCAATTTCCACAATGACGTCGCCACCGTACTGCAAAACTACTTTCATTACTGTGCGCTGAAGATGAGCTGTGTTGAGCTGGCTCGCACGTTTCTGTTCCTGGCTAATCAGGGCCATGCGCCGCATCTCAGTGAAGATGTGGTTAGTCCGATGCAGGCCCGGCAGATCAATGCGCTTATGGCGACCAGCGGCATGTATCAGAACGCGGGGGAATTTGCCTGGCGCGTAGGCCTGCCTGCAAAATCCGGCGTCGGCGGGGGCGTTGTGGCAATTGTTCCTCATGAAATGGCCATTGCCGTCTGGAGCCCGGAGCTTGATGAGACCGGAAACTCACTGGCGGGCGTCGCCGCCCTTGAAAAATTAACCCAACGCCTGGGACGCTCTGTTTACTGATGACTACGTTTGACCCGCTGTTTGCACGCCTGGCCCGTTCGACATTTCGTTCCCGCTTTCGTCTGGGCGTGAAAGAACGTCAATATTGCTGGGACAAAGGCCCGGAGGTGATTGACCAGCATGCGGCCGATTTTATTGCGAAGCGGCTGGCGCCTGCCCATCCGCACAACGACGGGAAGCAAACGCCGATGCGTGGTCACCCGGTCTTCATCGCGCAACATGCAACAGCGACCTGTTGTCGTGGGTGCCTCGAAAAATGGCATCAGATCCCCCACGGGCAGCCTCTGAGCACCGACCAGCAGCAGTATGTCGTCGCCGTCATTCATCACTGGCTGGTTTTGCAGATGAACACGCCGGGATAAGAGGTTGTACGCTCGTATTATGCGTGTTAACTATCCGTGCTAAGCTTTTACCATTCACATTGATGACCGCAAATAATCGCCCTAAGTGATTATATGGATAGATACTTAATGCGTTCTCCGTCGTCCTCTTTCAAGCTCTTCCTGCCTGACCATTCATGGCGAAATGCCGCAGGGATATTCCTCCTCACCACCTTGTTCTATTTTGTGGGGGCGGAACTCCGGCTGGTGGAAGCGTTATCACTTTTTTGGCCGCTTAACGGGGTGATGGCGGGGGTTTTTGCCCGTTACAGCTATCTGAATCGTCTGCACTACTACGCCGTGTCTTATGTGGCGATGCTGCTGTATGACGCGGTGACCACCACCTGGGGCATGGCGTCGGTGGTCATCAATCTCTCCAATATGTTCTTTATCGTGACCGTTGCTTCGCTGGTCATGCGTGATAAACGGCTTAATCACCAGACGCCCGGTCCCATTAACGCGCTGAGGATATTCACTTACTGCCTCATTGCGGCGTTGCTTTGCGCGTTGGTAGGGGCGCTCGGTTCGGTGGGGATTGATAGCCAGACCTTCTGGCCGCTCTATGCAGACTGGTTTAGCGAGCAATTTTCAACGGGGGTGTTAATCGTGCCTTGTATGCTGACGGCAACATTACCCCGCATGGATCGCGCCGTGCGTGGGGATCATTTTCTGCCGATTGGCGCGCTGATTGTCTCTGTTATGGCTTCCGTCGCAATCGGCGGCGCGGGAAGCCTGGCATTCCCGCTTCCGGCCTTGATCTGGTGCGCGGTGCGTTATTCACTTCCCGCGACCTGCCTGCTGACATTTATCACCGGTGGGGTAGAGATTATCCTGGTGGCGAATTCAATTATTAACATTGCGGTTGAAGCGCCGCTCTCCACCCCCATGATGTTCTCTGCCCGTTTGGGCATTGCCACAATGGCCATTTGTCCGGTTATGGTATCGGTCAGCGTGGCGGCGATTAACTCCCTTATCCACCAGGTTTCGCTGCGGGCGGATTATGACTTTTTGACGCGCGTCTATTCTCGCTCCGGTCTTTATGAAGCGCTCAGAAATGAAACGTCGTTCCTTCATGCCAGGACGCTAACGGTCATGCTGCTGGATATTGATTATTTCAAGAGCATTAACGACAACTACGGGCATGAGTGTGGAGATCGAATGCTTGCGGCTTTTGCGGGCAAGATCCAGGACGTGGTCGGTGAAGCAGGGCTGGTGGCCCGCATGGGCGGAGAAGAGTTTGCCGTGGTGATCCCCACGCTGAACGCGCGACAAGGCAGAGAGCTGGCTGAACAAATCCGCCGCGCCATTGAACTCCATCCTTTCACCTGGCATCAGCAGACGCTGTTTTTGACGGTCAGTATAGGTTTAAGTAGTGCAAAGGCAGGGTTTAGTCCGTTAACTGAGGTGTTTAATACGCTAATGGCTGAAGCGGATGATTATTTATATCGTTCGAAAAAAGCAGGGCGAAACCGTGTCAGTGCGCCGGAGATGCCCGAGGAGAATGTGGCGGAATCATCACAAAGCAGCCCGTCGATGTAACCGTAACCATCCCAGGCGGAATGCGGCACGGATGTTATCGATTTGCTGATTAATTGCTTGCGAGCGCCAGTCAAGCTCCCTAAGATACCGGAGATAATAATTCGGAATATTCGCATCATGAACGGACAAGACAAACTTCGCCAATCCTCTCGTTTACCAGGCAGTCGGTTTGTCACACGAATGTACATGATGCGTATTCTGGGCACCTTTCTTTGTTTCATACCGATCTTTTCTGTTCTCCAGGAACTTAAGCGTTCACCCTGGCTGATGCTGCTGCTTGGGGTGAATGCCTTTATCTGGCCCACCTGCGCCTGGCTCCGGGCAAAGCACTCAGCGACGCCGCTCGACACTGAACAGCAGAACTTAATCATTGATGCCGGTGCCGGGGGATTCTGGATCGCCATGATGGCGGTAAATCCGCTGCCGTCTGTCGTCATTGCTACGATCCTGCTGGCCGATCGTCTTGCTGCGGGCGGCTTTCGATTAATGAGAAAGGCCGCTGTCACCTTGCTGGTGGTGTTTATGGCGGCCTGGCTGACGCAGGGGATGTCTGTGGTGCTAAACGTGTCGCAGCAGACTCTGTTTGCCACCTTGCCCTTGATCGCTATCTACATTATTGCGCTCAGCGTCCTGACGGACAGTATTGCCATCCGTCTGCGTCACAAAACACGGGAACTGGAACGTATTGCGATGATGGATCCGCTGCTTGATATTGCCAATCGCCGACTGCTGGAGAAACGCATCGATCACGAGCTTGGTAAGCTTCAGCAGGCATGTCGTGAATCGGTACTGATGTTCATTGATATCGATAATTTTAAAGAAGTTAACGACAGCTTTGGGCATAAAGTGGGGGATGCCATGCTGGCGACCGTCTCGCAGATACTGCATCTTGCCACCCGACCCACGGATACTCCGGCCCGGCTGGGCGGCGATGAGTTTGTGATTCTGCTGCCGAACACGACGCTGGAAGAGGCTGAAATCGTCGCTTCACGCATTATGGACGCCGCCGCTGTCATGGACGATGTGGCTGAAGAAGCCATCCGTTGTACGCTCAGTATCGGTATTGCCTGTGCCACGCAGAGCATGACTTCTGTCACGGACTGGTTACAGGCGGCGGATCATGCGCTCTATCAGGCTAAAAGGGGGGGTAAAAACCGTATATTTGGCCACTGAAATGGCGGCAGTTAGGCTACGCTTTTAGAAAGCATCCTGTCAGGAGACACCATGAAAGCCCCCACTAACCCTGCTAATGAATCAGAGCGCCTGGCCTCCCTGCGCGAATCGGGGTTGCTCGAAGCGGAAAGTCGGGAAGCCTACGACAGATTAACCCGGCTCGCTAAAAGGCTGTTTAACGTTCCGGTCGCGATGGTTAATCTGATCGATGAACGCACGCATATTGCGCTTTCCGTCGATGGCCCGGGGCCTTTTACGCTTCCCAGACGTGTTTCTATTTGTGCGCATACAATTCTGAGCCAGGATCCGCTGGTGGTAGGTGATACGCATAACGATCTCCGCTTCGCCGATAATCCTCTGGTGACCACGCAGCCCGGCATCCGTTTTTACGCCGGAATACCCTTGCGTCTTCCTGATGGGGCGACGGTGGGTTCCCTGTGCGTCGTGGATCACACCCCGCGCGAGTTTTCTGCCGCTGACATTGCGGCATTAAGCGATTTGGCCGCGCTGGCCGAGGACGAATTTGCGGCCACCAGCGCCGCGACCACGGACGAACTTACGGGGTTGTTTAACCGGCGTGGCTTTAATCAGTTTGCCGCCTTTGCCTTGTCCGGGGCGAGACGACGTGCCGAGCCGCTGACGCTGGCCTGGATTGATCTCGATCGTTTCAAGCAAATTAACGATCGTTATGGTCATGAAGAGGGGGATGCCGCGCTGAAAGCGATGGCCAGTCTGCTTCGTTCATCGTTTCGCGAGGCGGATTTGCTGGTGCGCTACGGCGGGGACGAGTTTGCCGTACTGTTTGCTGATACCAATGAGAACGGCGCGTGGATAGCGATGCAATATCTCACGGAGCAGGTCGCGTTGTTTAACCAGCAGGGCAATCGCCCATGGACGTTAACGTTCTCCTGGGGCGTCTGCGAACTCGATCACGATCACAACGATCTGCAGCACTGGCTTCGCATTGCAGATGAAAAAATGTTTACCATGAAGCAAAAAAACAGCGTCGCCCGGTGACATAACAATTCCCTATGTCAGCGTTCTTGCATCAATCCTGGGTTATGGGCAAGGTGAGGAAAAAACAACGGAACCCTCACCATGCCCGCATTAACTGTTCATTCCTTCTCTCGTGAAGATATCCTCTCACATCGCGAAGCCTTAGCCGATATTCTTGAAAACTGCGTCGCCGGCGGCGCCTCGGTGAGCTTTATGCTGCCTTTCAGCCAGGCGCGAGCCGGTGAATTTTGGTCTGACATCGCGGAAAGCGTCGGACGCCAGGCGCGCACCGTGCTGGTCTGCAAAGACGAAACCGGCCAGCTGTTAGGCACTGTGCAGCTCGTCACCGATCAGCCTGAAAACCAGCCGCATCGCGCCGATGTGACAAAACTATTAGTCCACGAGAAAGCCCGGCGTCAGGGAGTTGCCATGCTATTGATGGACGCGCTTGAGTCGGTCGCCCGCACACAACAGAAAACGGTTCTGGTGCTGGACACCGCAACCGGGAGCGGGGCAGAGACATTTTATCAACGTGCGGGCTGGCAAAAATCGGGTGAAATCCCGCGTTATGCCCTGATGCCAGACGGCGAAATCACAGCGACATCCGTGTTTTATAAGTTCCTGTAATCTTTTTTCACCATTACAACATGATTTGATCAAAACAGGGTTTCCTGGTTGAAAAGTTTGATAAGTTATTGGACCAATCTTATCAGGCTGTATGACCAATAAATAAAGGAACCTCTTTGTGAACACACTCAACCGTCGTGATTTCCCCGGTGCTCTCTATCCTGAACGTATCATTCAGTTTGGTGAGGGCAACTTCTTGCGGGCGTTTGTGGACTGGCAGATTGATCTGTTGAATGAACACACAGACCTGGATGCCGGCGTGGTGATTGTGCGTCCCATTCAGAGTGATTTTCCGCCTTCACTGAGTACCCAGGATGGTTTATACACCACCATCATTCGCGGTCTGAATGAGAAGGGCGAGGCGGTCAGCGATGCACGGCTGATCCGCTCGGTGAATCGTGAAATCAGCGTTTACAGTGAGTATGACGCGTTCCTGAAGTTGGCACATAATCCGGACATGCGCTTTGTCTTCTCTAATACCACCGAAGCGGGGATCAGCTATCACGCCGAGGATAAATTCGACGATGCGCCTGCCGTCAGTTATCCCGCCAAGCTGACGCGTCTGCTGTTCGAGCGTTACCAGTATTTCAACGGCGCGAAAGACAAAGGGTGGATTATCATTCCGTGTGAACTGATTGATTACAACGGCGACGCGTTGCATGAGTTAGTTCTGCGCTACGCGCAGGAGTGGGCGCTGCCGGAAGCCTTTATCACCTGGCTGGATGAGGCGAATGCCTTCTGTTCAACGCTGGTTGATCGGATTGTCACGGGCTATCCACGCGACGAAGTGGCCGCGCTGGAAGCAGAACTTGGTTATCACGACGCGTTCCTCGACACTGCTGAACATTTCTACCTATTTGTGATTCAGGGGCCTAAAACGCTTGCCAGCGAATTGCGTCTGGATAAGTTCCCGCTGAATGTTCTCATTGTCGATGACATCAAACCGTACAAAGAACGCAAAGTGGCCATCCTCAACGGAGCCCATACCGCGCTGGTTCCTGTCGCGTTCCAGGCGGGGCTGGATACCGTGGGCGAATCGATGAACGACGAAGCGATCCGTGCGTTTGTTGAAAAAGCGATTTATCAGGAAATTATTCCGGTCCTCGACCTGCCGAAAGACGAGCTGGAATCTTTTGCCAGTGCGGTGACAGGGCGTTTCCAGAACCCTTATATAAAGCACCAGTTACTGTCGATTTCTCTTAATGGGATGACGAAATTCCGCACACGTATTTTACCGCAGCTGCTGGCAGGGCAGAAAGCGACCGGACACTTACCGGCGCGCCTGACCTTTGCTCTGGCGGCGTTGATTGCATTCTATCGCGGAGAGCGTAACGGTGAACGTTACCCGGTACAGGATGATGCCCACTGGCTGGAACGTTATCAGCAGTTATGGACGCAGCATCATGATAAGCAGATCAGCACCAGCGAGCTGGTGAAGGCCGTGTTAAGCGTAAGCGATCACTGGGAACAGGACCTGAGCAACGTGAACGGCCTGGTCGAACAAGTCACACTCGACCTTGACGCTATTTTATTAAAAGGTATGCGTGAGGCAGTGAAACCGCTTTGCTAAAGAGATGACAGATGACCCGGCTTTGGCCGGGTTTTTCACTACCTTTCATTAGTTACAACATACTATAGCCCCCTTAATGAACATAACACCTTAGCATCGGTGCATATCCTGTCTGGCAGAAGGGAATTGGCAATAATCTGTTAACAAGCTTGCAACTGTGATGCCGATCACGTTTAATAGCCGCGCTCTTTTTCTTGCCTGAAGCTGACTATGATCGTTCGTCCTCAACACCACTGGCTCCGCCTGATTTTTGTCTGGCATGGTTCCGTCTTACCGAAAATATCGACCCGACTGTTTCTCAATTTCCTGTTATCGCTTGCGGTCATCGTGATGCTGCCGTGGTATACCACGCTGGGTATAAAATTCACCGTCGCACCGTTCAGTATTTTGGGCGTCGCCATCGCGATATTTCTCGGATTCCGGAACAACGCCTGTTATTCACGCTATGTTGAAGCCCGACAGCTTTGGGGGCAGCTGATGATAGCGTCTCGGTCTCTGTTTCGCGAAGTCAAAAATACGCTGCCCGACGATCCGCATCTCGGGGAGTTTGTACGTTTGCAAATCGCCTTCGCCCATTGCCTGCGTATGACGTTGCGCAGACAACCTCAGGCAGACCATCTGGCCCACTATTTATCACCCGACCATTTGCGTGCCGTAATGGCATCCAATTCACCGTCGAACCGTATCCTGCTGATTATGGGGGAGTGGCTGGCGCGCAGACGCCGTGAAGGGCAGTTGTCTGATATTCTTTTTCACAGCCTGAATAACCGTCTGAACGATATGTCCGTGGTGCTTGCCGGCTGCGAGCGCATTGCCAATACGCCCGTTCCGTTTGCCTATACGCTAATACTGCATCGCACCGTTTATCTCTTCTGCATCATGCTTCCTTTCGCGCTGGTCGTTGACCTGCATTACATGACGCCGTTCGTCTCGGTGCTGATCTCATACACCTTTATCTCCCTGGATGCGCTGGCAGAAGAGCTGGAAGAGCCGTTCGGTACCGAGAATAATGATTTGCCGCTGGATGCCATCTGCAATGCTATGGAGATCGACCTGCTGCAAATGAATGATGAATCTGAGATTCCCGCCCGAATTCTGCCCGATAAATATTATCAGCTCACCTGACCGCCCGTGGAGCGCTGTAAAGCGTTCCACTCTTCACGGGTAATCTCCCATAGCTCAGAGTCCAGCTCGCCGCTGACGTAGGCTTTCTTTTCCGTTTTGATGAGCCGCATTCCGCTACTGGCTGAAATGCGTTGCGATCGTTGGTTCAGCGCCGCTTTCGGTGCGCGTAAAACCGGTTTATTCAAGGTGTTAAACCAGTAATCCGTTGCCGCAATGCTCGCTTCTCGCATATAGCCCTGACCTTGCCATTCGGGGGCAAGCCAAAATCCGCGGTTATTATCTTCCTCGTCATACAAACAAATTAACCCAATAAGCTGCTCTGGCGCCTCCTGACGGCGCAGCGTCCAGAACCAGGCGATGCCTTTCTCCATATCGGGGAGGGCAACGTTATTAACGTAGTGGCGAGCACCGTCATCCGGATAGGGCCAGGGGACGCTGGAAACCATATAGCGCACAATTTCCCAGCGCGGGTAAAGCGCCTGGATTTGGCTCGCGTCTTCTGCTTCAAGTGGTTTGAGTATCAATCGCTCGGTGACCAACGTGGGAATAGACATGGCAACTTCTCCATTATTTGGCGTTATGTTTTTGTTTGCCTTCTGCTATTTTCATGATTATCACATTACATGTAGATAATCAGTAATGCATTGGCTACCAGAATTTGTAGAGGCAATCATGACCATCAGACGGGCAGTACCACAGGAAGCAGAGACGCTCTGGGATGTGCGCAATCAGGCGATCCGCCACGGCTGTCAAACCAGCTATGCTGCGGACGTCATCGCCCGATGGACACCTGAAAACATGCCAGAATCTTATCGCCGGTGCGTGATTGAAAATCCATTCTTTGTTGCTGAAGATAAAAGCGGCAACGTGGTGGCGACCGGCTATCTGGATCTCATGCAACACAGTATCGAGGCGATTTTTACGCTGCCCTCTGCTTCAGGCCAAGGCTACGCCCGGCAAATCATGGCCGTTTTACTGGAGGAGGCGCGCGGCAGGGAAATCCCCCATGTCACCCTCGCCGCCACGCCAAATGCGCAGCGCTTTTATGAAAAAATGGGGTTTGTCACCGTGAAAGAAAGTCTCTATCCCTCTCGACTGGCAGAGACCGACCTGCGTTGTTTTGATATGACCCTCGCCCTGTAACCTAAGGAATAAACATGCTTGTCCGACACGCGCGCCCCGAAGACCATACGCCGTGGAGTGACCTCTGGCAGGGGTATCTCGACTTTTACCACTGCGAGCTACCAGAGTCCGTCACCGCATCGACATGGGAAAGGGCGCTTAACCCGGCCTCGCCGGTATTCTGTCGGGTGGCGGAAAAAGAGGGCCAGGTCATCGGTTTCGCACTGTGTATTTTGCATGAAGGAACCTGGTCGACCGCCCCCGTTTGCTATCTGGAAGATCTTTTTGTCGATCCCGCTGCACGTGGCGCCGGTGCAGGTCAGGCTCTGATTGACGCAATACTCGAAGAAGGGAAACGGGAAGGGTGGTCAAACGTCTATTGGGTGACACGTCAGGATAATCCTGCCCGCAAGTTGTACGACCGGTTTGCTGAGGCCGACGACTACGTTCGTTACCGAATTTCACTCTGATCCTGGCGGCTTTTGTATCACAGTGTATCTGTGGCGTCGCCACATACATAGCCATGCAAAAAGGTCCTTTTTGCACACATGATCCCTACAAAAATTTGGTGTGATATCCCCGTCAAATGTACTCAATCGGAGATATCAACATGTTTAATAAACTGGCTTACTCAACCCTGGCGTTAACGCTTTCTCTTGGCACCGTCTTCTCCTGTCAGGCCGAAGCGATGGCAGGTGATACCCCCTCCGCGTTTAATCATATTCAGCAAATTAACGCGGGGGTACTTAACATTGGCTATGTGGATATTGGCCCTAAAAATGGTCAACCCGTCATTTTGTTACACGGCTGGCCCTACGATATTCAAAGCTATGCTCAGGTCGCCCCCGCTCTTGCGGCAAAAGGCTACCGGGTGATCGTTCCTTCTCTTCGCGGTTATGGCACCACGCGTTTTCTGTCTGACCGTACGCCGCGTAATGGTCAGCCTTCTGCCATGGCGAAAGATATCGTCGATCTGATGGATGCCCTGAATATTAAACAGGCCGTCTTTGCGGGTTACGACTGGGGCGCACGAACCGCTGATATCATTGCTGCATTGTGGCCGGAGCGGGTGAAATCACTGGTTTCCGTGAGCGGATATCTGATCAGTAGCCAGGCGATCGGTGAAAAACCTTTACCGCCTCAGGCTGAAGTCCAGTGGTGGTATCAGTTCTATTTTGCGACAGAACGCGGTGCTCAGGGCTACGCCAAAAACACCCATGATTTTGCGCGGTTGATTTGGTCCCAGGCCTCGCCAGACTGGAAATTCAGCGACAAGACCTTCAATGCCAGCGCTAAATCCCTGGATAATCCGGACCACGTTGCCGTGACGCTCAGTAATTACCGCTGGCGTTTGGGTCTCGAAAAAGGAGAGCCGCAATACGATCAATATGAACAGAAACTGGCGACGTTACCTACTATCTCTGTACCGACCATTACCATAGAAGGTGGCAACAACGGCGCGCCGCATCCGGCACCTAAAACATACGCCAGTAAATTCACCGGTAAGTATGAACACCGGACCTTTGGCGCACACGTGGGTCATAACCCACCGCAGGAAGATCCGCATGATTTCGTCAACGCGGTCGTGGATGCTGACAAGCTCTGAGTTGTGCTATTTTCAATACGTTATCTCTTTTTCAGGAGCGTGAGGTGGACCATATTGATCATATCCTTGTTGTGGATGACGACAGAGATATTCGTGAACTGATTGTCGATTATCTGATGAAGTCGGGTTATCACGCGACGGGGGCCGCCAATGGCAAAGAGATGCGTGTCGTGCTGGAAAAACAGCATGTTGATTTGGTCGTGCTGGACGTGATGATGCCCGGCGACGATGGGTTAACCCTGTGTCGCCAGCTGCGCAGCGGTAAGCATAAGGATATGCCGGTCCTGATGCTTACCGCGCGCAACGAAGATACCGATCGTATTTTGGGCCTGGAAATGGGAGCCGACGATTATGTGGTTAAACCTTTCGTCGCCCGCGAACTGCTGGCCCGGATAAAAGCCATTCTGCGGCGTTTTCGGGCCATGCCGCCCAATCTCCAGGTGACTGAGGCCGGACGCCTGATTGCTTTTGGTGAATGGGCGCTGGATACGGTGTCCCGCCACCTGATCGATCATGAGGGCATGATCGTCGCCCTGAGCGGCGCTGAGTACCGTTTGCTCCGCGTTTTCCTCGATCATCCCCAACGGGTTCTGACGCGCGATCAGTTGCTGAACTTGACGCAGGGCCGTGACGCCGAACTGTTTGAACGCTCCATCGATCTGCTGGTCAGTCGCGTTCGTCAGCGCCTGAACGAAGATGCCAAAACCCCCGCGTATATTAAAACGGTACGCAGTGAAGGCTATGTTCTGGCCATGCCTGTGGTGATCAAAGAGTATAACGAATGACGCTTTGGCCACGATCGTTACTCTCCCGGCTGCTTATTATTGTGTTAGCCGGGCTCGTCCTGGCGAACGGGCTTAGCCTGACGCTGGTCATGGTTGAACGAATGCATAGCGCACGCCATGTGATGCTCGGTAATCTTGAGAACGATGTCGCAACAAGCGTCGCCATCCTCGACCGCCTGCCTGCCGATGAACGTGCGCTGTGGCTTCCACAGCTGGAGCGGGGCAATTATCATTATATTCTTGGCCCGGGGGAACAGGGAAAACCGCCACGCGATAAACGTTCGCAGGATGCGATTCGCACCTTGCGCGACACGCTGGGCGATCGTTATCCGCTGAGTTTTACCGCCATTCCCGGGCCGGTATCACACATTCAGGCGCATGTGACGTTAAGCGACGGTACGCCTTTAACCCTGGACCTGACCCCTCGAATGCCTCCGGTCGCCAGCTGGCTACCGATCGTTTTTATACTGCAACTCCTGCTTATTGTGCTCTGCTCATGGATTGCGGTTAAACAGGTCGTGCGGCCATTTTCGCTTTTTACGCGAGCCGTCGATTCGCTTGAACCCGCTGCACACCAATCGATGAGCGAGCAGGGCCCCGCAGAAGTTCGGCGTGCAGCGCGGGCGTTTAACGCCATGCAGGCGCGCATTCAGGCCTATCTGAAGGAACGCGCCCAAATTCTTGCCTCCATTTCACATGACTTACAAACGCCGATTACGCGAATGAAGCTGCGCGTTGAAATGGCAGAGCAGCCAGAGCTTCGCGAAAAACTCATGCAGGATCTGGACAATATGACGCGTCTGGTGCGTGAAGGCATTGCCTATGCCCGTTCATCAGAATCACTGGAAGAATCCCCCGTCAGGCTCGACCTGTCGGCCTGGATAGACAGTATCGTTTGTGATTATCGTGACACCGGACATGACGTGAGTTTTATCGCACCGGACGGGCGGTTGCCGTTCACTACCCGACCGCAGGCGCTTCGACGGGTCATGACAAACTTAATTGATAATGCGCTTAAGTATGGAGAACGTGCTTATATCACGCTGGAAAAAGGCGATCCTACTCGCTTTGTGATTCATGTGGTCGATAACGGCCCTGGCATTCCGGAAGAGGAGCAGCATGCGGTGCTGCAACCTTTCTACCGCCTTGAAAGCTCTCGTAATCGAGATACCGGCGGGACAGGGCTTGGGCTGGCTATCGCTTCACAATTAATCGCGCAGCTTAAGGGAACGCTGACGCTGACAAATCGTCCGCAGGGTGGGCTGGATGTGTCCGTCACCCTGACGAACCTGTAATTGTACGCGTTTGTATCAGCATGCCGTCGTGATACCTGTGAAGACAAAAGCGCGCCTTCTAAACATCACCTGAATACATTCTTAGGATGAAATGACCTCACTGCAACTCGCAGACAACTGTTACGTGAGGTCATTATGTTTCTTCTCATTGCCTTTCTCGGCGGGATGATCAGCCTGCTCAGCCCCTGCACACTCCCGGTGATCCCACTCTTGTTTGCCGGTTTTCGCGGCAAACGGCAGCACATCATTGCCTTGCTTGTGGGGATGGTGGTGATGTTTACCGTCGTCGCCATGTTGGTGACCGCCGCCAGCGACTGGATTGTGAAGGCCACGGAGTATGGACGTGGCATCGCACTGGTTTTCTTCGCCTTTGCAGCACTGGCGCTGATCTTCCCGTCTTTCTCCCAGCGCCTCGCGCAGCCTGCCGTTAACCTGGGAAACAGGCTGAATGTTCAAAGTAGCAAAACGGCAGGGATCGCCTCGGCATTTTTAGCCGGGCTGGCCGTCGGGTTGCTTTGGTCACCGTGTGCCGGACCCATTCTGGGGGCCATTTTTAGTCTTGGTATTGCGGGACATTCAGCAGTGGCGACCGGCTCATTGTTAGTTGCTTATGGCGCGGGTTGCGCAGCCATGCTGGCATTACTGGGGCTGGGTGGACAAAGGCTGTTAGCCCCTCTAAGAGCACGATCGGCACTGATGGATACGTTGCGTCGTGGGGCGGGCGTCGTCATGCTGAGTGCCGTAGTTTTGACTGCTACGGGAATGAATAACCTGCTTCAGGGCGCAAATAGCATTGCCGACACCCTGGAAAATCAGCTGTTACGCTGGGCACCGCAGTCAACCACCCCGGCAAAATTACAGCCGGTGGTACAGCCGGTAACATCGCATTCACTGCCTTCTCTGGAAGGGGGGACGGGCTGGATAAATGGTGACCCTGTCACGTCTGAGCAGTTAAAAGGGAAGGTGGTACTGATTGATTTCTGGACCTGGGACTGCATTAACTGTCAGCACACATTACCCTTAGTACGCGCATGGGCCAATCAATATCAGTCGCAAGGTCTGACGGTTATTGGCGTCCACACGCCGGAATATCCGTGGGAAAAACCCCGACAGTCTGTTGAAAAAGCGGTAAAGAAATGGCAACTGCCATACTCTGTCGTCACCGATAACAATTACCGTATCTGGAATGCGTTTGGCAACCGATACTGGCCTGCACATTATTTCTTTGATGCAAAAGGGCAACTTCGTTATGTCTCTTTTGGCGAAGGCAACGAAGAAAAACAGGAGCAGGTCATCCAGCAATTGCTTAAAGAAGCGCACGCCTGACAACTAGGGTTCGCGCCGGGCAACAATAAACAGCCGTGGAAATGCCAGCAATATCTGCCCGTTCTCCTGAAGCGGATATTGCTGTTCCAGTAATTCCTCATAGCGCGACAGGTAGTTGATCTGCTCGTTCTGACTTAAGTCCTGCAACCATGGGCGTAATCCCGTCGCGCTAACCCAGTCAATAATGGCCTGATGCGAGCTCATTTTGTGATAGTAGGTGGTGCGCCAGATATCCACGTCGCATCCCGCATCAGTCAAAATATCGTAATAGGCGTGAACACCGGGTAACGCGTCGCGGCTACGATCGGGATAGCCTTGCTCGTAGGCTACTTCGCGCATCGCAACGTGTGTCGGTTCCATGGTGTTATCGGGCATCTGGATAGCCAGTACGCCATTCATTTTAAGTAGTGAGACCAGATGCGGAAGTAACTCATAGTGGTTTGGGACCCACTGCAGCGACGCATTCGCGAAGATCACACTTAAAGGGTGTGCAGGCCGATACTTACCGATATCCATCTCAACAAATTGGCATTCGGGCAGGGCAACACGAGCTTGCTCGAGCATCGCCGGCGAAACATCAACGCCCGTGATCTGCGCAGACGGCCAGCGCTGGCGCAGCAGCGCCGTACTGTTCCCGGGCCCGCAGCCTAAATCCACCACATCTGTTACGTCCTCCAGCGCCACTCTGGCGAGTAATTCCATCGCGGGGCGCGTGCGCTCCGCGCCGTATTGAAGATAAAGGGAAGGGTTCCAGTCAGCCACTATTCGCTCCTTTTACAAATACCTCTTTAAGCTTAGCCATTCTCAGCAGGGAATATTCATCACGGTCAATATGCTGAGGCCCGTCAGAGGGGGTGATTTAATGATTTATATCAACGAAATTTCATTTAAATTCGATTGTTTGGGTGAATATTTGCACAAAACAACAGGTTATTATTCTGTTGGGTGTTTAAAAACCCGCCTATATGTTTCTAAATATTTCAATTAGCAGATCATCGATCTATCCCCGCCCCCTTTTAAAGAATAAAAAACCGTATCATCTAATATTTGCAGATCTTTGATCTAAAAATATATGGTATTTCAATATTTCAGATCGAATAAGACGAATGTAAAGGAATAAAAAACTTTAATGCTATTCGTTCTCATTTGCCTGTTTTTTAACTCCATACAGAATTTTAGAACATGAACCCATTGCCGCCGTTATTTCGTTTGTCCTGCCTGACTCTCTGTTGCCTGATGGGCACGATAGCCCTACAGACAGGGGCGCACTCAGCGGAGCCAGGCCCTGGACTCCTTTCTGATGCGAGTGCCGTTTCGTTACCGGATCTGGGAGAGACGCAAAGCTCAGCGCCCAAAAATGAACTCACTGACTCCGGTATCGCGGGTATGGCACAGAGTCTGGGCACGCAGGACTGGAATCAGCTCACCGGTGACCGGATGAAAAATCAGACGGAAAGCTGGATGAAAAACCAGGCCAGAACGCGCGTCCTGACGCCACTCCAGCAGCAGGCGCAGGATCTTCTGGGTGAATGGGGTCAGGCTCAGGTCAGTCTCGTTGTGGATGATAAAGGTGATTTCAGTAAAAGCGCTTTTTCACTGTTTACCCCGTGGTATGACGATGAGGATTGGGTCGTTTTCTCACAGGCGGGCCTTCACGATCAGGACGGGCGACGTATTCTGAACGTCGGGACCGGCCTGCGTCGGGACAGGGGGAACTGGCTGTACGGGTATAACGTTTTTCTCGATCGGGATATCAGCAGAAGCCATAACCGGCTGGGGCTGGGCACAGAGCTGTGGAGTGATTTCCTTCGCCTGAGTGGCAACTATTACCATCCGCTTTCGGGCTGGAAAGATTCACCCGACTTTGAGGATTACGAAGAGCGTCCGGCCCGGGGGTTTGACGTCCGTCTGCAGGGCTACTTACCGGCGTGGCCTCATCTCGGTGCGTCGACGGTCTGGGAGCAGTATTACGGCAATGAGGTGGCGCTGTTTGGGAAAGACAATCTGCAGAAAAATCCACGGGCCGTCACGCTGGGTCTGGACTACACGCCATTTCCCCTCGCCACCGTCAAAGTAAGTCACCGCCAGGGGCAGCAGGGTAAACGCGAAGGTCAGCTCGCCCTGCAGATGAACTATCAGCTGGGCACATCTCTTAACGATCAGCTTAATCCGGATAACGTTGCGGCGATGCGAAGTCTGATGGGCAGCCGGTACGACAACGTGGATCGCAATTATGACATCGTTCTGGAGTACCGGGAGAAAGCAGGCCTGCTGACGGTGGATCTGGCGGCGGTTCCCGCCACGCTCCTGGAAGGCGATGAGCACATCATGGCCCCGTTAGTGAAAAATAAATACAGGATAACCGGCGTTAACTGGCAGGGCGATACGGCCGCGCTGTCCCTGACGCCGACCGCAGGCGAGCTCAATCCCCGCGACTGGAAAATAACCTTACCCGCCTGGGATCCGGCACCGCAGGCAACCAATCGTTATCAGCTGTCCGTCAGGCTGGCGGATGAAAAGGGACATCACGCCACCTCTAACATCGTTGACATCCTCGTCGGACATCAGCGTCGGGGGCAATTAGCCAGGGATGGAAGTCACTCAGCGCCCGCCACGGGCGAGAGTACGGACGCCATTCATCTGGCGGCCTGGCTGGAAGATCATCAGGGCACATTTATCAACGATCCCCATCTCCGGGCAACCTGGACGGTGAAGGAGGCGAACGGTACTGAGGTTCCCCTTATCGGGCCTGATGGTGCCTGCCCTGCGGATGCACACGGCTTACCACGACCGTGCATCCAGGCCACACGCATGATGACCGAAGATCGTCACGGCGTGACGCACCACGTCATCGCCCTGGTCAGTACGCTCCCGGGCACCTTTCTGGTCACCGCCGGGCTGGGTGGCTACGGTGAAACCCGCGAACAGACCATTACCTTCCTCGATACCGGGCCGGGGCCGGATAACGGTCGCATCGTGCGGGCGGAGATCCTCGATCCGGCCGGGCGCAACGTGCTGGAGTCAGGCGATGCCCCGCAGGTGGGCGTGACCTATACCGTCCGGCTCTTTGACGCAGAGGATCAGGATGTCACCCAGACGGTGCCTCCGGAAATCCTGAGCTGGCAACTGGACGGGACCAATACGGCTGGCTGTGCGGTTACGCTGAATAACCATGATACCGGTGTATCGGGATACCAGTTTACGCCGCGCACCAATACTGCCAGCAACACGGGCGTGCCCTGTGGTGACCAGGGATTCGGCCTGAAGGTGAGCTGGTCATTACCGGGTTAACGACAACGACAAGGAAGCGCAATGAATCCGATGATAAAGACTGCGGCCCTGTTGCTGGCTCTGTGCCTGTCGGGTATGGCTCAGGCAGGCAGCAGCCAGACGACATCCCCGGTAAGAGGTCAAGCCCCCTTGCTGAGTGCCCCGTCCAGTGGACTGGCCGGATCGGTGGATTTCAGCGGTACGTTTGCCTCCTCAGCCGCGCTGTCCACCGGGGACAGGATAGTGATGACCTGGCGGTATGGCGACAGTGACGGTGACCAGGATAACACGCCGGCAACGGTGGTCTGGCATTACGTCACGCCGGACGGTCAGCGCATCATTATCCCCTCGACGGATATCGCGGCCCCCGCGCCGGAAGGCCAGGGTACATCCCTGATAACGATCCCTGCCGCAGCACTGGGTGCCTCTGCCATCAGTGTCACCTTACAGGCGCAGTCGCAGACCGGTCTGCCTGACCGGGGCGAAATCCTGACAATAGTTGATACCAGCGCAGGCGCTGGCGGGCTGGTCACGCCGCCGGGTCCTGTCCGGGCGGGAGGAAAGGTGGCGGGTGGCATTTTCCTCGCATCGGATAATCCGATGCCGGGTAGCGGAGCGCAGGATTATGCCCGCACCCGCGCTCATCTTAGGGTAGGGGAAACCTATCTCTTCCGTGCCTGGGAGGATGCCAACGAAAACGGGATCTGGGAGGCAGGAGAGGCCGATCTGACGGCAACGCTGACAAACATCCAGTGGATGCTCGACGGCAATAATGCCCCGGCCAGCGGCAGTGATCTCTCCGTGACGCTGAGTCATCAAGTCATTCCCGGCGCAACTACCGATATCTACAGCGTACCGGTGAACAGCCTGTCGACGTCCGGCGCGACATCCGGCGATCAGGGATTCAGTCTGATGGTTGAATTCAACTGACAGTAACGAGGATGGAGCAATCCGTCATATAAACAAGGAAAGCGACTATGCACAGCAAGACACGATTTAGGGTGAAAAAACTGGTTCTGGCGCTCACGCTGGCCAGCTGCACGATAGGGAGTGCCTGGGCGGTATTGACCCCCTCGACCGGCACGATTCAGGGAACGCCACCGGTAGTGAGTTCCACCAACGGAACGCAATATGCCGTGGATTTGAGCACCAGTGCGACCGGCAGCAGCCTGGCAACAGGTGACACTGTCACCGTTTCCTATATTTATCACGATGCCGAGGGCGACATGGATCTGTCCGTGGCGCACATCAACTGGTTTTATGTGAAGGACGGGACGGAAACTGACATCACGGCTTCGGCAAGCTTTATGTCTGCCAGTTCCATTGGCGGCACGGGTTCCAGCACCCTGACAATTCCTGCTGCCGCAGTGGGGAGTGTAATCAAAGTTGTGGTGAGAGAGGTCTCGCAGACGGGCGATCCGCGTGAAGGGCAACCCATCACGATCGAAGACGTGAGCAACAACACCTCCGGCGGTGAGTCCACCATTCCACCAGGCGTGATCATTCCGGGCGGCAACATGACTCCGGGGATTTACCATATAGATGATGCCAGCTTCTCCACCAACCTCATTGGTGCGGCAACTAACCTGAAAGTGGGTGAGACCTACGTGTTCAGGGTGACCGATCAGGGCGGGAACGATCTGACCAGCAGCGTGCGTTACAACTGGCGTCTGACCGGTACCAGTGCAACCGTCAATACGACGGCACCTGCAGGTGGCTTTGACACGGGCATCACTGATGCTAATTACACCGTACCGGTGAATTCGGACGTTGTCGGCATAACCGGATCGGCCGACGGTGCGCAGGGCTTCAGCCTGGCGGTGGATTACGAGTAATCACAGAATGTGGCATGCCGGTAACGGGCGCAGAGGCGTGCGTTACCGGTTAGTTGTGAACGTGCAGGGGATGCGGAGAATGAAGAACGTCGTGATGATCTTAATGGGGCTGTCGGCAGCGCCTGCGATGGCGGTGCTGAGTGGTGAGACGGGACACATTCACGGCCGGGCACCGACGGCGACGGGAGCGTTGCAGGCCGTGTTTCCGGATGGCTCTACGGTGGTGACTGAGGGGGTGAGAGTGGACTGGAGCCAGATACCGGGACAGTTTAACCTCACGTCAGAGGGATTCATTCCGCAGGACCTGGACGGGGACACCGGACTCAGTGTCGATATAGACCCGACGCAGGCTAATCTGACCTGGTTCAGGAACGGCATTCCCTTCACCACCAGCCAACTGACGTCGCCGTTTGGCAAAAATTTCTCCGAAAACGACACGTTCAGGCTGGAGGTGAGCGCGCCGGTCACCGTCAGCAGCACGACAGGTCTGCCCGCCACGGCAGAACCCGTCATCCATTCTGCGCACTATTTATTACGCGGCCCAATAACCACGCCCGTACTTTCCGTCAATGCGCATATATTTACCCGGGACAGTGATTTTCCGTCTACCGGTTTTATCAATGCTCAGTTTTACGTCTATATGAACGGTATGAGTATCGCAACGAACAGCGATTACCTGTGGGAGGTCAGTGAGGGATGGCTTTCAGTGGATGCAAACGGACGCATCACCTTTGAACGTAAACCCGAGGATAATGAAAGCCGAACGGTAAATGTTAAAGCAACGAACAGGAACAATGGTGAAATCTGGACATGGACATTTACGGTGGGAACCTGGTTTACAGGGTATCCTGATGAACGCCTGACCTGGGGGCCGGCGGGAAATTTCTGTCATGCTCAGGGACAACGCCTACCAGAAAGAACTGAATTATCAACAGGTACAAATATTCGGGGCACAGGAGCACTCTATTCTGAATGGGGTTCAATGAACGGATATCCCTGGTCAGGCAACATGCCGACTTTTAGTAATACCTGGACAGCGACCCCTTATGGAACTGGCTATTATCTCGTTTCATTATCAAGTGGAGCACTATTTCACAGCAACAGCTTACCGGACTCTTTGGGAGGTGTCGTCTGTCGGGATGACAATTAAGAATTTCGTCTGAGGAAAGAGCATCACAAGGGGGCAATAGACTCCCCCCTGGGCCGGATATGCCGGAGGTTCTCGACGTGCTTAAATTTTTAGCTTTAATCCAGGCTTCCTTTTCTACGCCTTCACGGCAAAACGTGAGTCGAGCTCCCTGATTGAAAACAGCCTCCGTTTTAAAGGATATATCCAGTCAGCATATATCAACATGAAATCACGCTTTTTCGCTTTTTTAACGGTGAATGTAACCTGATGAAAGTGCCCCCCGCTAAACTGATCTTACGCTGTGGATCCTGTACAATTGAATTGGCAAGAATTGAATGAAAAAGGGATTATCGGCAGAATTTCGGAAGGTTAGAGGCAGGGAAACGCCGACAGAGGGGGGAGATTTTACAATGCTCAACACTACCGTTAACCGAATCAATTATCATGAGTGGTTGTGATGAAAAATACAGCGCGAAATCAGGTTTCCATTGCATTGTTAGACGATCATCTTCTGGTGCTACGAGGACTTGCTGATGTATTACGCGAAAACCCTGATTTTAATGTAACGGGTACATTTACTGACAGTAAAGAACTACTGAAAGCACTGAAGACGTTTAAAACGGATGTCGTCATTGTGGACTATGAGCTTGCCCCGTCTGATATCGACGGACTCAGCCTGATTAAGACGGTTCGTCGGCAGTATGAGAACGTGGCCATCCTGGTACTTTCAGCCCATTACAATACAGCCACTGTAGCCCAGGCACTGCGCGGCGGAGCCAACGGATTTATTGGTAAAAACCGACCTTTTGAAGAAATTCAGAATGCTGTTCATGAGGTGAGCCGTGGCAGGACGTTCATAGAGAGTCGAATGGCACAGGAGTTAGCCCAATATCAGCAGCAGGGTGAGGTGCTGCTGACAGGAAACTTCAGTAAAGTGAACGTTGAACGGGCATTGAGTCTGGCGGTACTTTCACCTAAAGAACAGGAGGTTATCCGATGTTTTATCACCGGGATGACAGTCACAGAGATTGCCGAGAAATTTAACCGCAGCCTCAAGACCGTTAGTGGTCAGAAACAGAGCGCCTTTCGCAAGCTAGGTTTGAAAGCTGACCACGAACTTTTTATTATCAAAGACGAGTTAATGAAGATACTTCATTTTTAAGCGTTTGCAGCCAGGACTCCTTCTGGCTGCTGCTGAATCCGGCACTTTCCCGCAGTGCCGTTTCAATCCGGGTGGCCGCGTGTGCCAGATTATTCAGGTTATACATCTGAGCCGCACCGCGCAGACGATGGACGTGATACTGCATCAGCCTGACATTGCCCCCCGAGCTTGCAGCTGAAAATCCGTGCAGGTCTTCCCGCAGCCACTGTACCAGTTCATCATCACGCAGGGTCCTTTCCTGCAGCTTCACGTGTGATGTGGACGGGGACAGATGGCACCAGCGACGCAGGTTCTGAGCCAGCGAGCGCAGTACGATAGGTTTGCTGAGAATCACGTTTATCCCGCTTTGCTGGCAACTGGATACATGCGTTTCGTCACTCATCGCAGAAATAGCCATTATGGGCATCGCTTCACTGCCACGATGCTGCTCAATTTCCCGTAGACGGCGCGCAACTTCGTAACCGCTCAAATCCGGAAGATTGATGTCGAGCAGTATCACGTCATAATAGTTTTCATCGGCGATTTTCCTTAAGGCTTGCGCTCCGGTCTCGACTATGTCGGCCTGGCAACCCAGCAAAGCCAGCTGATCCTTTAATATCCGTTGTGCGGCGGGGTGATCTTCCACGACAAGCAGGGTGGTATCAGATTTAAAAAGCGGAAGCTCGGGCTCTGTAGGAATTTGCTCCGGTTCAGTTAACCGCAGGGGGATCTTTAAGGTAAATGTGCTTCCCTTGTCCGGTTCGCTCTGACACATCAGTTCACCCTTCATCAGACGCATCAACTGCCAGCAAATCCATAAACCCAGCCCGCTACCACCATAGTGGCGATCGGGGGCGTCGTCCGCCTGCATCCAGGCTTTAAACAGTCTGTGTTGGATTTCAGGTGATATACCTATACCGGTATCGGCGATTTCCAGCGAAATCATGCACGTTTGATTCGTAAAAAGCTCGCCCTTTAGCGTCACTGAAACAGAACCGCTCGCGGTGAACTTTATCGCATTGGACAGCAGATTGTTGACGACTTGTCTGATCCGGTGCGGATCACCTTCCATCATCTGGTTATCGAGGTGTGGATTGATACAGACAGACAGCGTCAGTCCTTTTTGCACAGCAAGCGGACGATAGCTGTCGCATACTGCACTGATGAGTTCTGCAAGCACAAACGGACGCGGCTCAAGGCGGATGCCTTTCTGGCTTATTTTGCTGTAATCGAGGATATCGTTGAGCAAATCCAACAGGCTGCGGGCAGAAGAACTGGCAAGCGCAAGATACTGTTCCCGCTGCGCACCGGTCACAGGGCGATTCAGCAGTTCAAGGGAGGCAATCATCGCATTCATCGGCGTGCGGATTTCATGGCTCATCATCGCCAAAAACTGCGTTTTATGTTTTTCACTGGCCGTGGCTTTTCGCCAAAGTTTCAACGTGCGTTGCAGCATCCACCCCAGTAAAATCAGCAGTAATAAAAAAGCTGAAATTTCCAGACGGTACAAAGAAAAAATCACCCCGGAACTGGGATAGCCAAGTTTCATATCACTCACCCAGCGGTTAAAAATAGTATTACTCATTTGTGCTGAAATCGAAGCAAGTGACTTATTGATAATGCTCAATAACAGGGGCTGATCCTGTTTAACAGCGATATTGATACCCGCACGTAATTCAGGGATTTGACCCGCAATAGCGAGCTTATGCGAATAATAGCGGTAAAAGAGGGGCCTGATGACCAAATCGGCGCCAAGTCCGACATCCGCCTCCCCGTTATAAATCGCTTCGAATAATCCACGAGTATGATCCTGGGGGACCAGGCTAATCTCAGGGTGGTTTTTGCGTAGCCAGTTTTCATAATACGTGCCACGACGAACCGCAACGCGTTTTCCGCTGAGTTGTTGCAGTGATTGTATTGTGGCGGCGTTATTATCACTAATAACCAGGGCGTGTGTGGTCATCCAACGCTGGCTGAAATGCCATTTTTTCCGCTCTTTTTCCGCTAAAAACTCCGGGGATATTGCGGAAATAAGCTGAGCAGCGTTGGCTCCGTCATTCAGAATGAAATGGAGACCGCTTATTTTGCTTACAACGTCAAGATAATCACGACTCAGACCGAAATGTCGTCCTTCTTCCTGATAATCCAAAGGCCAGTTGGGGATAACGTTATAAATGACTTCGCGATGTTCTGCGATCCATCGTCGTTCTTCCGGGGTAAAGAGCGGCTCTGATGCCTCAGACGGCAGGTGATAAAACAGGCCTGTCAGTGTAAGCAGCAGGCTGACTATGAGGTGCATAGTTAATAACCTGAATTCCTAAAATCAATTCAGGTATTTGATGAAAAAAACACCATCAGCTCTACAAGAGCACTCTCATTTACTGATGGCGTGGTCCAGTCGAACTCTCCAGGCATCCATTCTGATCTGCTCGGGTGCCTCATGCTGTCGCAGGGATTGCTCGATTTCTTCCGCGAGCGACGCGAGTTCGGACAGATTATACATCTGCGCCACGCCGCGTATGCGGTGGCTGTAATACCTCATCTGAATCGTGTCATGGTTAGTGCATGCCTGATGAAAGTGATGTAAATCCTCGCGGAGAAACCGTTGCACTTCGTTATTAACCACCGGCAAGGATCTGCCTGTGTATGTTGCATTATCGGTGAGCTGTTCTGCATTGAACCCGTGATGAGAGGGTAGACAATAGCGAATAAGCATTTCTGCAAGTTGGATGAGTCTGATGGGCTTAACCAGCACGTCTTCCATACCGCTAAGCTGGCAACGTTTATGGTGCTCCTGACTGCTCACAGCAGAAATAGCAATTAAAGGCGTGCGTTCCTGCTGATGTAACCGTTCGAATTGCCTGATCTCACCGGCCAGCCAGTAGCCGTCTTTGCCCGGCAAATTACAGTCCAGCAGCATGAGGTCGTAGTAATTTTCATCCTTAAGCAACTGAATTGCATCCTCTGCACTTTCAGCGACTTCCCAGTCACACCCCAGCAGGTCAAGCTGCGCAGATATCACGCGTTGATTGGCGGGATGATCCTCAACAATCAACACGGATAAGCCTGACGTAAGAGGGGGCAGGTTATCCGCGGTGGGCGTATCGGATTCGGGGTCGGTAACACGTTGTGCGGGCAGTGTGCAGGTAAAGATGCTGCCCTTACCCTGTTCACTTTCAAGCGTGATGTCACCTCCCATTTGCTTTGCAAGCTGGCGGGACAGGTAGAGCCCTAATCCGCTGCCGCTGCGTAGCCGCGTACCGCTGCTTTCAGCCTGTTGCCAGGCCTGAAAAAGGCGCTGCTGATCGGCCTTACCGATACCAATACCACTGTCCGTTACGCTGACAGAGAGCACTCCGGATACACTTTCCTCTTGCTTCCAGGTGCACGCTAAGGCAATGCGACCGGCGTCAGTAAATTTAACTGCGTTTGAAAGCAGATTATTAACAATCTGACGTACACGGTGCGCATCTGCGTTAATCCATAAATCCGCGGGTAAAGTGCCCAGCTCAGAATCCAGCGTTAATCCTTTGCGTTCTGCTGAGGGCCGCTGACTGTCACAAACCACCATGAGTAACATACGAATATCACAGGGTGCCATCTGAAGCGGAACAGGCTGATGGGTGAGTTTGCTGTGGTCGAGCACATTATTGAGCAATTCCAGTAAATCATTTGCCGCAGAGAGGGCGAGTGCCTGATATTCGTCCGATTTATGCTGGCTTGCCGGCTGCTGTTGGAGCTCCAGAGCGGCGACAATGGCATTCATCGGGGTCCGAATTTCATGACTCATAATGGCGAGAAATTCTTCTTTCTGTTTTTCACTTCTCTGCGCCCGTTGGCGTGCCTTGAGGGCGTAAAAGACTGTCACCATCAGCAGTATAAACAGAGTGCCAAAAACCAACAGTTCATAGCGATAGTGGTAGATAACCACGCTTATGGAGGGTGAACCAAAATCAACAATGCCTACCCAGCGTTCAAAAACCTGCTGTGCCTCACGGGCACTGACGCTTTCAAGGGTCACGTTGATGATATCGCGCAATACCGGATAGTGGGGATCGACGGCCATATGAATGCCGCTGGCCATTTCAGGCACCTGTCCGGATATGGCCATATCGCGTGCATAATATCGCTGGAGAAGCGGTAAAATCACCAGCCCGGAGCCAATCGCGGCATCGCTGTCACCGTCTTCAACCTTCTGCAGTGCGGCCTTTACGTCGCTGACTTCGACCAGCTTCACCGCGGGGTTATGCTGGCGGATCCAACTGGCATATTCGCTGTTTTTCTCGATCGCCAGCGTTTTACCAGACATCTGACCCAGAGTCCGGATGCCTGCCGTGGTGTTTTTACCGACCAGCATGGGCATCGTGTTAGCCCATGCGTGGGTCATCAACCAGCGAGATTGATCTGTATCACTCAGTAATTGCGCGCTGAGCGCTGCGACAAGCATAGGCGGTGATGCTACGGCATCCTCAGGAGGGATATACCGGAAATGCAGCCCTGTACGCCCGCTGATTTCCTGCAGTACGCTCTGGCTGAGCCCGACCGGATGACCGTTGACGCGGTAGTCCTGCGGCCAGCGGTCGCTGACGGTGTAGGTGACGTCCGGGTGGTGCTTGACCCACGCCTGTTGTTCCGGGCTGAGCACCGTTGGCTTTGCGTGTGCGGCAGGTAAAGTGATCAGCCAGAACAGAAGTGTTATCCACTTTTTCATGCATAAACCACCAAAATAATCTCACCAGGGGATATTGATTGCGAATAATGACGCATTTTGCAAGTTAATCATTTTGTACTGTGACTGTAGCAACAGGAAGAGATTCCGGACAATGTGAAGACCCTTCGGCGGTATGCACTGCTTCAGTCCAGAATACAGCGCAGATTTGTTGACAAACACTGTTTTACTTCCATTTCGAGAGTGCTCTCGTATCAGGGCAGGGTAGATAATTTTACCGTTAAAACCTTGATTCCCTGTGTCCAGCAGAGCTTAAATACGGTGAAAGGAACTCTCAATGCGCATACTTCTTTTTGTTTTTTTAATGTTATCACAGCCGGTTTCGGCTTTAGACGTCTCCAATGTGTCTTTTAAAAACGTTCATCCGGGGACTATGCCCGGCTATGTAACGACCGATATAGAATTTACAATCAGTTTTAGGAATCTTATAGATGGCACAAACAATATGGAACGTCTAAGAGTACAATGCACACCATCACGAGATATATGGGGAATGATATATACTCCTTCCGGATATATTGATATTTACGCTAAGAACGTTCGTGTTGATCCAACATTAGCTGACCCTTGGGTAACTTTAAATGAGATGTATCAGTCCGAGCCTCAACGACAGAATTATAAGGTAACCCTTAAGAATGTCATTCCCGGTGAAAATGCTGAAATTGTAATAGGATTTGGGGGCTTCGCTACAAATTGTTATAGTTACGATAAATCTATTATTGGACGTATTCCCGCCATTGGCCCTCGCTGTGATATCACCCTGCAGTCAAGCATTAACCATGGAACGGTTACGCTGAAATCGATTGGTGACCAGCATATTGCGAATGGGGCTGTAAAGGTCACGTGTGACTCGTCTGCTAAAGTAACGATTTCAACCGGCCATACGGGAAGCGTTCGGATAAATGACGCTATTTCAACCGATATATCTATCGATGGTGTTCTCAACAGCGTTACGCGGACGATCAACGGAATCGTTACTCTGCCCGTCGCCTCCCGTCTGCACCGAACATCAAATAGTACCTGGGCAGGATCTTTTTCCAAGCCCGTTATTCTGACCATTAGCCTTCCCTGAAAACCGTCAGGGGCCATTGTGCTAATAAGCATTTTCATACTTCCCGCTGGCGTATTACGCTCCCATGGGACGTCTGGTCAACAGAATAATTCATTCGGCACTTATTGGACTCATACCATATGGTGGTACCAGAGGATAAAATACGGTAACGATTTACACTTTACATGATGGCAGAGATGATATCTCACACCTGACACCGAGAGTCAGTGATTTGTGTAAAATAACTCCCGTATTAATTACCCCATGAATCATTTTACAACCATGTTTTTTGAGAGTGCTCTTGTGGGCGCAAAAATGAAAGGACAGTACTCTTCTTAAAGTAATTGCATTGGGTGATGCTGGGAAATGATATGACGGTCGTTCTGGTTCCATCCATTAAGTATTTAATGAGCCTGCATGACTTATTTAATTCAGTCGATTTTCCACGCTCAGCCATATGTGCAATTTAAAAACCTGTTATTTAATCTAATGGAGTGGTAGATGAAAAAGTCATTGCTGGCAGCATGTTTATTTATGAGCGTTACATCCCTGGCAGAGGCATCAAATGGTACCATCAAATTTGATGGCACCATTCGTGATACAGCCTGTTCAATTGATGCGTCGAATCTCGATCAGTCAGTATCGTTTGGTGACATTGCGAAATCCCTCATCAACCAAGGTGGTCGTTCAAACCCTGAAATGATCAACATCAAGTTAAAAAACTGTAGTCAGGGCACACTGAAGGAAATACAGACTACCCTCAACGGCAGCCCTGCCGGTTTTAGCGAAGCATTTGGCGTCAGTGGCGTCAGCAACGTCGGGATCTTGATTGAACAGTCAGGCACCATCGTAAAACCAAACAGCTCAGTTAAACAGGCGCTCCGCAACGGTGATAACACGATAAGTTTCCAGGCTTCTGTCGTGGGTGACAGTGCAACGGGCAAGGATGTTACAGAAGGCACCTTCAGCAGCACGGTTAATTTTGCGATTGATTATCTCTAAAAACTGATATTAATTTCTGATGGTAACTGTCCTGTGATAATAAACGGAAGGAGTATCCCTTCCGTTATTTAATCTAATTATGCAGAATAAAAAATGAAATTTGGTCAGTTTTTTTCAGGAGTGCTATTTTGTTGTCTGCTTGTTGTTAGCCCCTTTGGTAAAGTTTCTGCAAAACCTGGTGAGGGGTCATTGGGTATTATTGAAGTTGGGGGTAATATAATAGAATCGGCCTGTGCTATTCATCCTGATAGTCATCAACAAAGGTTGATTCTGAATGATATATCAGCAGATACATTAATACGCAGAGGTTTTGGTGAATTGCACCCGTTCACCATTAAATTATTTAACTGTTCCTTAGAAAGGAAAAACGGAAGCAGCTGGTTAGGATTTGAAATTACTTTCAATGGTGAAGCGGATGGGAATAATTTTGCATTAATGGGGGACGCGCAGGGATTGGCTGTCGAAATAAGTGACGACCGTGGTTTCATAGCAAAACCCGGCATAGCCCTGCCGCCACATCCGGTTCCTCAGGGAGAAAAAGCACTCATTTATTATGTGCGACTGGTCGGGAACGATAAGTTATTGCGTGGCGGAAGTCATTTTACCTCCCTGAATTATAAACTTGATTATTACTGAGCGGTGAACAAATAACATGACATGGCAGAACTACTGGAAAGTAAAGAGTGGCAGGTTCCTGTTTGTCTGCAGCCTTATCTGGTTTCCTGCTGTTTCTGCAAGCGAAATTGAATTCAATACCGATGTACTAGATTTACAGGACAGGACAAATCTCGATCTGACGCCCTTTTCACAACCTGGATATATCATGCCTGGAGATTACCTGCTGGATATTAAAATTAACGGGCAAAGCGTGGCAAGTCAGAATGTCACCTTCCGTCAGATCGCCGGCCAATCGCTTCCGGAAGCAAAGTTAACAAAAAGTCTGGTAACACTGTTTGCCTTAAAAAAAGAAACTCAAAAATCTTTAGCATGGGCTGATGATGGTGGGCTGGTTTACGCCTCTCTTCCGGGTATGAGTGTAAAAGCCGATTTAGGAAGTTCAGTATTGAATATCAGCGTACCGCAGATTTATCTGGAATATATCAGTGCGGACTGGGATCCCCCAGCGCGCTGGGATGAAGGCGTTTCTGGAATGATGCTGGATTATTATCTGAATGCCGGAACCTCTCGTTCTCGCACATCTGGAGAAGAGCATAACGTCAACGGCAGCGGCACAGCAGGCGCCAATCTGGGTGCATGGCGTTTTCGTGCCGACTGGCAGCTGCAAAACATGGTGGCTGGGTACTCGTCTGGACAAAAAGACCTGGAGGTAAGCCGCTACTACCTGTATCGGGCTCTGCCGGCGATTAAAGCCCGGTTCTCGGCGGGCGAGAATTATCTGACCTCAGATATTTTTGATTCTTTCCGCTATATCGGTGCCAGCCTGGAATCAGACGTTTCCATGCTCCCTCCCTCGCTGCGAGGCTATGCGCCGGAGGTCAATGGCGTGGCCGGATCTAACGCAACGGTTATCGTGAGCCAGCAGGGACGCATTATTTATCAGACTCAGATACCGGCTGGCCCGTTCAGCATTCAGGATCTGAGTTCGTCTGTCAGCGGCTTGCTTGACGTGGAAGTGCGGGAGGAGGATGGACAGGTCCAAAAATACCAGGTTGCAACGGCCTCACTGCCCTATCTTACTCGTCCAGGTTCTGTCCGATACAAAATGGCAACCGGCCGACCTTCGGGCTGGGAACACACCGCTGAGGGGCCTTTATTCACCACAGCTGAAGCCTCATGGGGTATCACTAACGGCTGGTCCCTCTACGGCGGCACTACCGGCAGCAATGGCTACCAATCGCTGGCGGTCGGCGTAGGCCGCGATTTGTACATGTTGGGCGCAGTTTCAACTGATATGACAATATCACGACAACATTTGCCCGGTGATAAAACCAGTCAGGGCCGCTCTCTACGGATCAACTACGCGAAGATTTTCGAAGAGTTCGACAGTCAGGTGACATTTGCAGGGTACCGGTTTTCTGAGGAAGACTTTTATTCCATGAGCGAGTACCTCGGGGTGTTAAAACACGACAGCGACTACCGCGGCAACAGCAAAGAGCGATATGACGTCAGCTTTAACAAACGCTTTTCGCAGTCAGGGATTACCGCCTATCTGACTTACAGCCACCAGTCGTACTGGAACCGTCCAACAGCCGAGCGTTTTGACCTGACGTTAAGCCATTACTTTGACTTTGGCGGTCTGAAAAATATCAGCGGTAACGTCCGTGCTTACCGGCAGACCTATTACGGCAGAAATGATGACGGGGTGTCTTTAGGGCTGAGTATCCCATGGGGTAAACAGGGCTGGCTGCGCTATGACGGGAGTGTAGAACATGAGAAAAGCACCCACGCCGTAGGATATTCAGGTAAAAGCGCCGATAACGACAGCTACAACATCCGTACAGCCTTTCATCGGCAGGATACCGACTTCAGCGGGTACTGGAGCCGACAGGGTAATGCCGGGGATGTCAGCATCAGCGCTGCTCACAGCACTTCATCGCGAAATACGGCCAGCATTGGTCTTAATGGCGGAATTACCCTGACCGGGGCGGGAATCGTTCTGCATGGAGCCGGCAGCAATGGAGGAACCCGGCTAATGATTGATACCGGAGGCGCGACAGGCGTCCCTGTTCAGGGGACAGGAAGTGGCGGAATGACTAACAGCAAAGGACTGACCGTAATGAACGGTGTCAGCAGTTATAACCGCACTCAGGCAAGCATAGTTCTTAACAAACTACCAGAAAATATGGACGCGTCCAGTGCTGTAATGCAACTGACGCTGACCGAAGGGGCAATTGGCTACCGGAAAATGGAGGTTATCGCCGGGCAAAAGGGATCTGCCTTCATCCGTATGCCAGATGGCAAAGTCCCGCCATTCGGCGCAATGGTCTACACCGCTGAAGGAAAAAATGCGGGCATAGTCGCTGATGACGGCCAGGCCTGGCTTAGTGGTATGAAGCCTGGAGAAATCATGCATGTACGCTGGAGTGAAGCCACGCAGTGCGAAATTAAGCTGCCAGAAAGCTTCTCCAACACAGACACAACATCGCTGCTGCTCCCTTGCTACCGGACGGCCGAAACTCAGCATAAAATTGATACAGGATTAAGGAATGAACGTTAAATTCGCACTAATCGCCCCCCTGACACTGGTCGCCTTTGAAAGCAGCCAGATGGCCAATGCGGCTGTCGCCCTCGATCGTACCCGCGTGGTCGTAGAGGGGGGCACCGTGGCCACCACGCTTAACATCCGCAATGAAAGCACCAAGCTGCCCTATCTGGCCCAAGGGTGGATTGAGAATGAAGCAGGGGAGAAAATCCAGTCACCGCTTATGGTGGTTCCCCCGTTACAACGTATGGAGCCTGACAGCCGCGGACAGATGAAAGTGCAGCCGTTACCTGCCGCAGCTTCTCTGCCACAAGATCGCGAATCACTCTTTTATTTTAACCTGCGCGAGGTACCACCGAAAAGTGGCGAGGCTAATACGCTGCAACTGGCACTGCAGACGCGCGTAAAGCTTTTTTACAGACCTAAGGGCCTGGAAATTGACAGTAATGTGCCGGCACCACAGCTGAAAATGACGCTCAAAAAAAATGGCGACCAGTATGTGGCAGTAAACCCGACGCCCTACTACATCACCCTCTCAGCCGCTGGCAGGGATGTAAAACATAACGTTGCCGAATTCGAACCGGTAATGGTGGCACCGAAAAGTGAAGCCCCACTTAAGCTCGGCGTGGGGCAGGTCGGAACGAAACCGGTTCTGACCTACATTAACGATTACGGTGGCCGCCCTCAGCTGTCATTCAGCTGCAGCGGACAGCTGTGCACCGCGGCTGAAGTGAAATCCTAATGACCTTGAGCACTGTACTCAAGGGCGTACTCCTGACGCTGGCGTCGTCCTTGGCATCGGCTCAGGCGGCAATGCACAATGGGAAAGAGGTTCAGGGCACATCGGGCTGGCTGCACGTAAGCGGGGGAATGCAGGAGCCGGCCTGTCGGGTTGCGATGGCCTCTCGCTGGCAGACTATCTCATTGCCATCTGTGGGCACAGACACCCTCCTTAATCCAGGAGACAGAGCGGAAACCACACCGTTTTTTATACGTCTCGAAGGTTGCCTGCGTGCTGCGGGAGCCGTTTCAGACAGAAACAATAACACCGTGTTATGGAGTGACTGGCAGCCTATAGCCACGCTGACTTTTTCAGGAGAGGCCGACGCGAATGTCAGGTCCCTGTTCGCCGTGATGGGCGTGAAAGGGGTGGGTTTACGCCTACAGGATGCCAGAGGAAAGGCTGTGCTGCCCGGAGTAAAAGGACACCCTCTCTATCTGACTCCGGGCGAAAACGTCCTTTATTACAAATTGACACCAGAACGCACTACCGCAGAGTTACAGGCAGGCCATTACACCGCCGTTCTGGATTTTAAAATCGACTATCAGTAATCAGGAAAATACCATGCGTAAATATTTGCTTTTAGTATCGTTACTCGCCTTACCTACCGCAGGTTTTGCCGCAGATTCCGTTTCGCTCACGGTTTCCGGCAATCTTTATCAGCCCACGGCGTGCGACGTTAACGCTACGTCGATGACAATTGCCTTTGGCGATATTCTATCATCGAGTATTGATGGCGCTAAAAACAAGAAGCCGCTTAATGTGACCGTGACTTGCACAAATCTTAATCCGATTCAAAATGTGAATGTGCAGGTCACCGGAACCGGCACTACGACCAATAAGCTGCCAATTACTGGCACCGCAAAAGGCTTTCAACTGGCTCTTAAAAAAGGGACAACGGACCAGAATTTCGGCGCAAACATCAAGGTTTCTTCCAATGGCTCACTTGACCTGAGCCTGACGCCGGTAATCAAAACCGGCGAGAAATTTGTCACCGGTGCGTTCAGCGCTTCGCTGACTATCAAGGTCATCGTGACATGATCTTTCGTGCAGCAATGGTTGTCGCATTTCCCCTGCTGCTGACCACCGCCAGGGCCGATGTGAATATTGACGTCACGGGATTTCTGTTACCGCCATTCTGCACGGTTCATGATGGTAGTCATGGTACGATTGTCGTCGATTTTGGTGATGATATTAATATCAACCGCATCGACGGCAGCCGCTACCGCAAAACGATAACCTATCAGATTGATTGTGAAAGTGACGGGCAACTCTGGCAGATGAAGCTAAAACTGGTGGGTCCATCCGCGTGGGACAACCAGACTTTGAGGAGTGATAAATCCAGTCTGGGCCTGCGTTTTCAGTTGGGCGGACAGCCGGTTGAACTTGGACGCGATATACCCATTTCTAGCGCCACAGTTAAACCGATGCTCACGGTAGTGCCTGTTCTGGAATCACAGGGCAGCCCCACCGAAGGAGCATTCAGGGCCACTGCCAGCTTACAGGCGGAATATTATTAACGATGAAAATGAATACCTTCCTGACACTGACCGGGCTGACAGCGCTAATGGTTGCTGCCAGCGCCACACTCGCAGCGGATAATATGATACTTACAGGTACACTCCGTGCCCATGCGTGCTCGCTACATCCGGATGATAATACGATCAACGTTGTTTTTGGCGAACTCGGTACCCGCGATCTGTATCTGAACGGCGGAACTCGAGAACAGCCTTTCAGTATCCGGCTGCTCGACTGCAATCCAGCTGTAGCAAATGAGGTGCAGATAACGTTTGATGGCCAGCGTAATCCTTTTATTCCGGGCTCACTGGCTCTCAAAAGCGGCAGCGCAGCAAGCGGTGTGGCTATCATCATCAGCGATGCAAACAAACATCAACTGAATCCAGGAACCGCCCTGACGTTGCCTGTTAGCGCCGGTAATAACACGCTGCTGTTCCATCGCCGCCTGCAGGTAGAACCGGATGCGCTAAACAATGAGGGAATCATCTCCGGTAATTTCAGCGCAAACGCTACCTTCACGCTTTTTTATCCATGAAATACAGGACGTCCAGCTTTCGCGAAATTTTTACATCCCATCTATCTCACGCATTCCCTCGCGCCACAGGAAAGGTGCTAATCAGGGAAGGGTAATATTCTGCATTTTGATATTGTGCTTATGCAAAAAAAGGAGGTCCGGCTATTTATTTCAGCAGAATTAGTTAGTATAGCAAAGTAATTGCAGGCATCATTTAAATCACTTTATTTGATTATGTTTTGCCTCATATCGAGAATAATTTTCGGGATTGTTCTTATCGAAACCTCTTCAGCATTACATATATTTACGCCCCGACAATTTGTTTAATCTATGAATATCCTTAAGAGAGATGTTATGTACAATCGCTATTCCTGGCAACAAATTATTCTTCACTGGGTTTCAGCAGCGCTCATCATCTGGGCTACCTTTACAGGTTTTTATGTGGCACTTTTTAATCCAGCCCCGGAGCATAAAAACTGGGTAGGTTTTATTAATGTATCTTTAACAACGCTTTTTATTCCACTGTTTATTGCCCGAATCTTCTTTGCACTGCGTCACCCTAAACCTGATGACGGTTTACTGAGTGATAGAGAGGTAACGCTGGCAGCGTATGGCCACATTGTACTGTACATGAATATCACGATAGTGCTGCTGACAGGTGTGTTGATGATGGACAGACCCATAGATGTGTTCAGCCTTTTTGCTTTACCTCAGCCGTTGCATGACGGATCATTAATCCGCCTGTTTAATCAAATGCATGTGATTTCCTGTATGACTCTGGCATTTTTTGTTGTCGGGCACATACTGGCTGTCGTTAAGCATCATCACGCCGGGAAACCCATACTCAGGCGCATGCTTTAATATTAACGCTAGCATCACATCGCATTGCGCGAAAAATGGGAGTGTGATTAATTCATTATAAACAGACATAAGTCTGCTGGATAGATTTATGAAAACCTGGCAAAGGTGAATGACCCGCACGATAGATTTTGTGAGAAAGTTAATTTATAAGAGCCCTAATAAGGGCTCTTCACTAGATAAAATGAGACAGAAAAACTCAGAGTGGTGCCATTTTAATAATAGGCATCAACAAAGCATCAGAGATCGTATCAATGACGATGCGAGTTGTTAACATCCAGCCATGCGTCCTGCCAGTTGCTGCCAACGCCAGGTTCATAATGTGTTGCGCTTGCGCTAAAGATTTTGCACCAACCGGAGTAAGGGAAGGGCTTACACTCAAATACTTGATTGGTTTTGGGTTGAAGTACCTTCGTACCCGCAGTGTACTGATCAATGCCTTCCGGGAAGACGAAGTCATAATCTCCGGCGTTATTAGCTTCTAAGCGGGTTTCAAACGACTGCTGGAAGGTTTTACCGTCACGCGTTTTGCCTTCAACGACGACGTTATATTTGCCTTCTTTAGCATTCCACAGGTTAACAGGCAGCGTGACGACGTTGTCTTTTACGCTTGCGGTGCCAAAGCCAACATTTTCCTGTTTCTCGTTATAAACTTTCGCGTTCAGTACCATTTCACCGGTCACTTTCACGTCAAATTCAATGCGGTTTTCACCGTCATTAAGCGGATAGCTCTCTTTGGTGTTGGTCAGCGTAATGCCGGGACGGGTGTCAGCCTGCGCGGTAACTTCGATTTCAACACGGAGAATAGTGCTGTCTTCCAGGGTATAGACGGCATTCGTACCGGCAACCGGAACCACATCACCGTCTTTATTTTTCACGCCGGCGCGAATATTTTCATGGGTGGCGTTGATTTTTTTGGCCAGATCCATCGCCCACTGATTAGGTTCACCAGCCTCTGCGGAGTCGATGTTAAGCAACACGCTGAGATCGTCACGTTCACCACTGGCATCAAACAGACGCGCTTTCACGTGGTCACCCGGCTCCAGCGTTCGGGAAGGCAAAATTGAACCGATGTTGCGTTTCCACACCGACGCGACTTCATCGTACTCAACATCAATCACTTTATAGAAGGTTGCGCCCGTATCTGACACATCCCATGCACCATAAATAACCTGATAGCCAGTACGCTCTGGCAGATTACACGTATGTGTGGTTGTGCCAGTGCTGGCCGCCGGACCGCCCGGAATGGTACAGAATGGTGTCAGCTCGAACGACTCACGCGTTAACGCCTGGTTAGGATTCCAGTCAGCTTTGGTGATGTAATATTTAAAGTCGGCAATAGGATGAGGGGCAGTAAAGGTCCAGGTGATATCAAGCGGGCCGGCTTCAACTTTATGCTTCACCCAGCGATCGCTGCTTTGTGCATTGAGCGCTGTACCAATCCAGTTCGTCGAACCGCTGGCGCTCACCAGTTCACCATCACGCGGGCCTGATGCAGGGAATCCATCCGGACCTTCACCCGTACTTTGTGGTTCATATTGCGCCTGGCCACAGTTGATGTTTGGCGTCTTAGCATCGCGACACATTTGATCACGTGAAGCGGGTTCGCTGATATAGCCATGTGCCAGCGCACCTCCGCTGAATAACAAGGAGGCGATTGCCAGAGCGATCTTATTCAGTTGCATTTTATTTTCTCTTACAGAGTATTTTAAAGATATTAATGGCGTCGTGAATTTGACGCCATTCCATTCAGGCAACATAATTTTAACGTGAGAGAATAAATCTAAAAAATTAATCGCGCTTAAAATAAGATGTTTTCAGGCCGTGGGATGTACAGGCGTGATTGCCGCGGGCAGGGGGAATTTGCTGGTGTTTTAAAATCACTCCTTAAAATTCCTTATTTTTTCGTAAAGAGTCATTTGAGCGCGTTATTATCCTTCTCATTCTTTTTAAGTGAGAGCGTTGATGTATGAAACATACCTGGCTCAGCATGACAATACTTAGCTTATCACTGGCATTGCTCAGTGGGTGCCAGCAGCAGCCTGCAAAGAAAGTTACCGCTGATAAGGTAGAACAGGTCGCCGCGCTTATCGCGTCGGCGGAATGGCTACGTGATCATTGCCAACGTAGCGATATTCCACCCCGTTCAGTTGTGGAAGAAACGGCAACCATTATGGCGAAAGAACGCGGGTGGGATATATCCGGCACGTTTCAACAGGACGTAAATAACGCCGTTCAGCGGCGATATTTGGCGATAAGTAAAGATACTCTGGTAAATAATCAGAAATGTGTTCAGCTTAATCAGGTCGCCGCTCCCTTCATTCACCAGATCACCGCATTATCAGCATCGAGAAAATAAACAGTCCGGCGCCGGCCAATGATAACCAGGGACCAAAGGGTAATGCTCGATCGATCGGGCGTTGCCAGACGAGTTGCATTATCAGCACCGTAGCAGTTGCTCCCGTTGCAGCAATCAGTATCAGCATGGGCAATGCCTCCCAGCCCAGCCAGGCGCCTAACGCTGCCAGTAATTTCGCATCTCCCATTCCCAGCGCCTCAATGCCGCGTATCTGTCTGTAGCCCTTCGCCAGCGACCAGAAAACAGAATAGCCCGCCACCGCTCCGATAATCGCGTTCTCTGTGCTGCCTGGCAGCAGTGCAAAACAGTGCAGGAGTAGACCCACCCAGAGCAGCGGTAATGTGAGCATATCCGGTAATAGCTGATGCTCGGCGTCAATCAGGCTGAGGGCGAGAAGTACCCAGAGCAACAGCAGGGTAAACCACAGCTGTTCTGGTGGCAGTAATGTCGCCAGGGCGAGGCCGCTACATAACGCGACGGCTTCGACAAGCGGATAGCGCAGCGAAATGGGTTGCTGGCACGCACGGCACCGGCCACGTAACTTCAGCCATCCGAAAAGCGGCAGGTTGTCTCGCCAGCGCACGGGTGACTGGCAGTGTGGACAGTGCGATCCCGGCAGCGCCAGCGATAGTGCGCGTTCAGGCATATGGATCATCAGCGGCAGACGATAAATCACGACGTTAAGAAAGCTGCCGATGGCCAGACACAACAGCGCGAAAAGTAGCCAAAGCAGAATTTCATTTAGCATGCGTCAACTCCAGCACGGTGAGAATACGTTGTTCTCCTCGTCGTTCGTATGTCAGCTGATGCGCATGTAGCGCACAGCAGTTTTCCAGCTGCGCCAGCCAGGTCATTAACGGCTTAAAGTCGGCCGGCTGTTCGGAGGTCAGGCGATAACCGTCTGACATCGGAGCCAGTGCCAGCGTTAAACCCTGTTCACTGGCACGTTGGTTGATCTCACTAAGCGTGATGTGCTGCGCAGGTTTTGGCAGTGCTGCTTCCTGCCTGATAAATGCATTCAAGGCACGTATTTCCTGCTCAAAGGTCAGACGTTGCAGATCGCGCCACTGATTCAGCTGCTGCCAGAGGCTGAATATCAGTAAGACGAACAGGCCAATGCCAGCGGCCCTCAGCAGCTTTTGTTCGCGCGGCGTGCGCGTATGCCACACGTTTCTAATTCTCATCTTTTTTACTCACGGTGAGGTGGTGTTGCTGCGCGCGTGCTTGTATGCCGGGAGGCGTGTTTTGCAGCAATGAAGGCTCGATCTGTCTGGCATACTCAATGCGCAGTTGCTGACTGCGGGCGTCCCAATGCATTTTCTGCCACCGCTGTGGCTGTAGAGCGTTCAGCAGCGGCGTGCTGAGATGCAGGGTATGAAGCAGGGAAGGTGAAGACGCCCGGTGACGCAGCGCATCGAGTTTTAGTTGCAACTGCCGGCGCGGCTGTGACAATGGTTCTTTCGGCATAAAATACTGATAGCGCGCCTGTAGCTCAGCGGTCAGCTGACGGGTTTTCTGTTGATACAGCCACCCTTGCCAAAGCGGTTCAGCCAGTATAGAGAGGATCAGGCCGCCAGCAGCAAGCACCGTAAGGCGTAACGATTTGGTATGCGCTTTGCGGGGGTGAAAATCGTGCTGTAGCAGATTATATCGGCAGGCAATGGCCGCTGTAGCCAGCTGTGTCAGCGTCACTTCAGCCAGGCTCTCCGTTTCCGTCAGTTGTGGTTTAACGTCGCAAAGCGTTAACCACTGTTCGCGCTGTAGCGTCATTCCCTCTTCTGAGGCGAGTCTCACATGGATCCTGTCGCCATCGGGCAGAGTGCTTCCTGCTTTCAACAGCAGAGTCGCGGGTAATGCGCGCTGTGTTTCATAGCCGAGTACCTGAATGTGTTCGATGCATGCCTGAAGACGTTCTCGCGCTGTCACCGCCATCAGGTGCTGCTCGCCTTTATGCTCCAGCGCGACGCAAAACACCTCCGTCATCTCACTGAGTATCAGCGGCTCAAGCTGCCACATAAGCGCCTCATGCCGTCGGCTCGCCAGAGTTATTGTATGCAGCGTCACGTCCTGACCGGGTAAGATCAGTAGCACCTCTACTTCTGACGGCGGCGGTAAATTTTCTGCCGTGTCTCCCTGAACAAAGCTGTCAGCATTGATCTGATGATGCCAGCGTACGCCCAGCGGTAAGTCAGGCTCCCACTTGAACACCAGCCAGCCCTTGTGCGTGTTTTTCCGTTTCATCTCTATTCTGTACTTAATCCATAATGGCGATAGCGCACCCTGGGTACGCCCTGGTTAATCACAAAACGGGTGCGCTGCGCGGCCAGATGATTGTCACGCGCTATCCACAGCTGTAAGGCCCACTCCTGACTATCGAAAACCGCGATGCTTTGCAGGGTATTCGCCGCCTCAGTGGTTGCCACAGGCACGTCGGCCAAAAATGCCGTGACGTCGCGCCATCCCATTGCCGGCCGATGTGCGAGCAGGGTCAATAACGCAGGCACATCGGCCTGACCACCCAGAAGCGCATTCAGTAATGGCAGCGTTGTCGTGTTCAGTCCGTTCAGGTTTATTTGCAGGCGGATATCGGGCAGCACGCATAGTTGTGACGCCAGCGATGACCATTGCGAGGGTGTAAAAAAAGACAGGTCGCGTAGCTGGTTTATTTCATCCAGCGCGGGAGGGACATCACGGCGATTATCAGGATTGAGCCGCTGCGCAAGCCTATGGATAAGGGTACTGGCGTTTTCAGGCGATATGCCTTGCTGGGTGAGGAGGGCGATAAACACGCGCTGCGCAGCCGTAGGCCAGTAAATATTGTCGCGATCCACGCGTCCCCTCAGCGCCAGGGCGTTGAGATTGAAGCAGGCCTGATTATCGTGCCAGCGATAATTAACCGTCTCGCCTTCAAGCGTCAGTGTGGAGAGCCTGCCCGCTTGACGGGCTTCCGGCTGCGCCAGTAGCCACTGTTCGGCACCCGCTAACGTCCACTTCGCCTGCTGTTGAAAGCTCAACGCGTTGGCGCGGCGCAGCGCATCGACCCATTGCCGCTGGATGACCACAGCGATGGAGGTCATCATGGCAATCATCAGCAATACCGACAGCAGCGCCATACCGCGTTGCGTGGTCACGGTCCACCCCCAGGTAAAAAGACGCGCGTCAGCGATCCCTGGCTGGCGTAGGTCAGGGTGATTTCAATCGCCTCCGGCAACGCATAGCCTGCCTGCCAGCTCTCCTGCCAGCGACCCTCCTGCCAGCGACCGGCGGAGAAATAGCGAAGACGTAACGCGGTGATACCGGAAAAGTGCGCGGTCTGCTGATCGAGAGACAAACTGGTGCGGGTCAGGGTTTCATCAGCATAGTGCCAGGCAATACGCTGCAAACCGGCACGCGGCAGATTGTGCGGGTTGAGCCAGTTGCGCCGGGTTAACTGCAACACGACAGCGCCGCTGCCACTGATAAAGGCCGGTTCTTTGCCTGCGCTCAGGGGGATCAGCGCATGTAGCAAATCCTGTTCCAGCAGTTCCATAACACGCACCATGGCACTCAGATTCTGGTTGTGACGTTCGCCGCTCTGCCGGGCGCGTAGCTGACTTTGTAGAAGCTGATAACCGGCCAGACCCATCAGCGCAAAAATCGACAGCGCCAGCAGCATTTCGAGCAGCGTAAAGCCACGTTGCAAATGAGAAGCCTTCATTGCAGCTGCCAGCTATGCAGACGAATAAGGGGGGAGGTTGCATCAGGCCGGTCGTAGACCGCCATTTCAATGGCAACCATGCCGGGCTGACTGGTTGGCACCTGACGCGCATGCCAGTACCAAAGGCGCCCCAGCTGCAAACTCTCTCCTTTGCGCCCGGCCACGCCAGACTCTGGCGACAGCTTCATGAGCGTTAACTGATTATCGGCCACCCAGCTGGCAATCTGTTTTTGCTGCAGATAATCCAGATTGCGCACCTGTTCCTGACTGGTTTTGATCAGTGCAAGTCCGGCGGAAGCCAGAATCAACAGGGCGACCATCACTTCTATTAATGTCATTCCGTCCTGTTTCACTCTGGCTCCATGGCAAACAATGTCGCGGGAGTGATAGGCAATTGGCGGCGGTCGCCGTTATGTCCGATAAATTCAAGCGTTGCCTGCGTCATGTCACCGTCGGGCATAAACCACAGCGCAAGCGGCAGTGTTTGACTCGAAGAGTGCAATTCCAGTAAGCCGTCATCGATGGTGCCGCTGGCAAATCGATCGTAAACCGGATGCCAGACCGTATCGGGCAGCGGGCCGCTGTCGCCCTCATCACCGCGGGTTAACGCAGAAACTTGCCAGCGCTGAGGCTCAAGATGGATCTTATAGATGCGATGTTCTATTTGAGCTTGTTCAGCTGCCCAGCGGACGCTTTGCAGCAAACGGTCCAGCGGATGATCCGTAGGCGCAGCGGGAAAACGGGAAATCACCCACTGGCTGATGGTGGCCAGCAGTAAAATTGCCAGCATCATTTCCAGAAGTGTATAGCCACGGCAGCGGGTAATCATGGTGCGTGATTTCCCTCAAGTTGCCAGTTGTTAATATCGTCTTCCGTGCCGATTTCAGTGTCTGGCCCGGCAGAAAAAACGTCAAAAAGACCGTGTTCACCGGGAGAGATCAGACGATAGTCCCCACCCCAGGGATCTTGCGGCAAACGGCGAATATACCCCTCGGCACGGTAGGCACGCGCAAGCGGGGAGAGCGTGGGTGGAGTGACGAGCGCTTTCAGTCCCTGTTCAGTCGTCGGGTAACGGCCATTATCAAGTTTGTACATATCCAGGGCATTCTCCAGCGTAACAATGTCACTCACGGCTTTTTGTCGATCGGCGCGGTCTTTGTTACCCATCAGACTCGGGATCACAAGGCTTGCAAGGATGCCAAGAATAACAATGACCACCATGATCTCCAGGAGCGTGAAACCTCTCTGATTACGGGGATATGGGGCGTTTTGGGTTTGCATCATGATTTATCCTGTCAGGCTGTTGAGTTGCAAAAGAGGTTGCAGAATGGCGAGGATGATGAACAACACCACGGCGGCCATCACCACAATCAATAGGGGTTCAAACAGACCCAGCGCCAGTGTCATCTTGCTAATGAAGGATTGGTCCTGAATATCAGCAACGCGCGTCAGCATCTGGTTGAGCTCACCGCTTTGCTCACCGCTGGCAATCATGTGGCGCATCATCGGCGGCAGCAGTGCACTTTCTGTCAATGCCTGTGTCAGCGTGACGCCTTCACGCACACGTTCCGCGGCCTGCTGTAATCGTTCACGGACAAAGTCATTGCTCAGTACGGCGGCGGCAATCGCCATGCTGTCCAGTAGCGGCACTGCGCTGCTGGCGAGAATACTGAGGGTGCGCGAATAACGCGCGAGATTAAGATTCAGCACAACCGGACCCATAACCGGCAACCGCAGACAGTGCTGATGCCAGCGTTTACGCCGTGCTGGTTGGCGTAACGCGAAGCGGCAGCTCACCACTAGCCCCATCACTATCCCCAGCGTCAGGACACCCCAACGTTGCGCTAATTCACTCAGTGTCATCAGTAAGCGGGTGCTGGCGGGCAGGTCTTGCTGCATGTGGCTGAACTGCGACACCACTTCCGGCACCACTGCCGTCAGTAAAATCATCACGACGACCAGTGCGACGACGGTCAGTAACAGTGGATAGAGCATTGCCTGTAGTAGTTTGCTCTTCAGCTGCTGGGTTTTTTCACTGTAATCAGCCAGCTGTTCCAGCACCCGCTCCAGTTTGCCCGACGCTTCGCCCGCCGCAATCATGGCGCGGTAAAGGGGAGAGAATATTTCTGGATAGTCTGCTACCGCTTCGGCCAGTGAGCTGCCATTCAGGACCTGCTGATGTAACGCCTCCAGCAGTTGCTTCTGCCGTGGGGTTTCACTTTGTGCCGCCAGGGCCTGTAACGATTGCGCCAGCGGCAATCTCGCGCTGACCAGCGTTGCCAGCTGGCGAATCATCAGCACCAGCTCACGATGCGGTAATCCGCGTCTGCTGCGCGGTGTACGGCAGGCAGTGAGCGTCAGCGGCTTGAGCTGACGATCGCGCAGTTGCTGCCGCGCATGTCGCTCGGAATCCGCACTCAGCCTGCCGCGCTGTTTTTTCCCCTGCAGATCTACCGCCAGCCAGCGAAAATGCATTTAGCCTCCTGCCTTTGAAACACGCAGGACTTCTTCAAGCGTGGTCAGACCCGCTTTCGCTTTTTCCAGTCCGTCATGCAGCAGGGGTATACGCGTCTGATGCAGAATGTACTGTAACTGCTGTTCATTCTGGTCCTGGCTGATGGCCTGACGCAGCGCATCAGTCACGATAATCAACTCGAACATTCCCACGCGTCCGCGATAACCGCTGTGTTTGCAAGCCTCACATCCGGAAGCCATCCAAAAGCGTGCCGCACTGACAGAGGGTATGTCGACAAACGGCGCAAGCAGGTGCGGGGCAGGGCGATAGGGCTTGCGGCAGTCAGGGCACAACTTACGCACCAGACGTTGCGCCAGCAGTGCGCTTAGCGCGTTCGCCAGCAGAAAGGGTTCAATACCCATATCCCTTAGACGTATCACTGCCCCCAATGCACTATTGGTATGCAGCGATGAGAGCACCAGATGCCCCGTCAGCGAAGCCTGAACAGCGATTTGTGCCGTTTCCGCATCGCGGATTTCACCTATCATCACCACGTCTGGATCCTGACGCAAAATGGCGCGCAGCCCACGGGCAAACGTCATATCAATGCGCGCATTGACCTGCGTCTGACCGATGCCTTCCAGTTCATACTCGACAGGATCTTCGATTGTCAGGACATTCTTTTCCGGGCGATACAGGGTGCGCAACGCGGCATACAGCGTGGTGCTTTTACCAGATCCCGTAGGGCCAGTGACCAGAATAATGCCGTGGGGTAACTGAAGCTGTTGTTGCAGGCTTTCACGCTGCAGCAAATTCATACCGCTGTGCTCAAGCGTCAGTGCGGCGCTGCCCTTATCCAGAATACGTAACACGACGCGTTCGCCGTGGCTGGCAGGTAGCGTAGATACCCTGACATCAATGGTACGGCCTGCAAGCCGCAACGAAATACGCCCATCCTGTGGCAGGCGTTTTTCTGCAATATCGAGTTTCGCCATTACCTTGATGCGCGAAATCAGATAACGGCTGAGCTGAACCGGTGGTGTCAGCACCTGACGTAGCATGCCATCGATGCGAAAGCGGATAATGAGTAATTTTTCAAACGGTTCGATATGCACATCAGATGCCCCCTCGCGTACCGCTTCGCTCAGTATGGCGTTGATCAGGCGCACTACCGGTGCGCCGTCATCACTGTCCAGTAACTCATTATCTTCAGGAAGCGATTCAACCAGTTCGTGCAGATCGAATTCGTTGCCCATGTCAGTCATCACCTGATGTGATGCATCATTCTGCTGATAACAGGCGCTGACCTGCTGTGCAAAAACGTCGGACGTTACGGCATTCACCCGGGCCCCGGGCAGCACGCGAAGCGCTTCGGCAATCGCGCTCAGATCGCTTGCCGCATGCACATACAGTTGAGGTGAAGGATGATCAACAACGGGCAGCACGCCGTGTTGTTGCACCCAACGCCAGGGAAACAGTTCGCCGCTCATCGTGGGCGATCCTGATAAAAATCGGCGATCAGCTGGCGGGTTTCCTGCACCGCATTATTACTCACCGCGCCGTCTGACTGCGGGCTTAAATCCTGTTCCAGTTGAGGGATTGGATGACGATCATTCAGGGCTTCGCCAAATTTATTGGTCTGTCGAAGAGTGCTACTTCGATAATCAACGGGTGAGTTAATGATCGTCGGACGGATAAACAGCATCAGATTTCGCTTAGCGTGTTTATCAGACTGATAGCGGAAAAGGCTACCTATCAAGGGAAGATCGCCCAGAAGGGGAACGCTGCTCTGACTGCCCGAGCCGTTATTATCCAGCAGCCCGCCAACCACGACGGTGTCACCGCTGCTGACCAGCACCGCGTTACGCACCGTACGGGTATTAAAGGTCGGGCCAAGATTATCTTTGCTGGCCAACTCCGAAACGCTCGACACCTCCTGCTCAATTTCCATCATGACTGCGCCGCCTTTGTTTATTTGCGGCTTAACTTTTAGCTTGATGCCCACATTACGGCGTGACACGGTCTGATAGATATTGTCACCGCTGGTCGTTTGAGAACCGGTTAATACCGGCACATCCTGACCTACGTTAAATTCGGCCTCAATATTGTCGAGCGTCACGATGCTTGGCGTGGCCAGAATATTATTCTGGCTGTTGGTTTTCAGCGCCGTGAATAAGCCAGCCCAGTTGCCACGATAAAAGCCCGCTGCCAGACCATTTACATTGGCCAACGCCGTGCTCAGTCCGCCCGGTTTCAATCCGGTCACCGGCGCGCCGCTTTCGCCAAACTGGGTACCCCCACCGTACTGATTGAACCATTGCACGCCCAGAGCCATGCCTTCGGCATCCTGTACCTCAACGATGATGGCTTCAACCAGCACCTGTGCGCGATGAATATCTAACTGAGTAATAATGTTCTCCAGCTCAGCAAAGCTTTCCGGCGGTGCGTTGATTATCAGTGAGTTAGTGTGTTTATCCGCCTTCACCACAATATCTTTCATCATGGTGATGGCGGGTGCGCTACTGCCTGCCGGCTTAGGGGCGTCGCCGTTGGGGGTAATACCGGAGAGAACGTCAAGCAGGTTTTCAGCTTTAGCGTGCTGCAGATAAATGACTTTGGCCTGGCTGCGACTCTGGTTTTCGCTGTCGAGCTCTGCAGCGGCGGTCAGCATGGCCTCACGCGCCTGTGCGTCCCCACTAATGAGCAGTGTGTTGGTGCGACTGTCGGCTACGGCCTTGGCGGGGGTTTTAGTGCCGTTTCGTCCATCAGCGTGGAGATTATTAAGGAGTTCTGCCACCTGGGGGGCGGAAGCGTTATCGAGACGAAGCTGATCGAGGCTGTGATCTTCTGGCAAATCAACGCTCTCAACAATGGCAACCAATTGTTCAATCACCGCCGCACGACCTGTCATAATTAACACGTTGCTGGGTTCGTAATGCACCACGCTGCCTGATGCGGCGTCATTGAGCTGACGCAATAGCGGGGCGAGATCCTTAGCGGTGACGTAAGAAAGAGGCAACACCCGGGTGATTAACTCATCCCCGGCGCGGATCTCTCCATTTTTAGACAAGGGGATCACGCTACTTTTGGCATTTTTAGACGGCATGATTTTCAGCACGCCATTTTTCATATCGATAACCGCAAAACCGTATACATCGAGCACACTCAAAAAGAACTGATAATACTGTTCTGCATCCATTACCTCCTCACTGCGCACGCTGATAAACCCTTTTACGGCCGGATCGAGAATGACGGTTTTATTGAGATTTTTGCTGACAGTATTGATAAATTCGCCAATTTCCGCATTGCGGAAACTGGCCTGATACGCCTCGGCCCAGACCATCGGCGAGTTAAGGCATAGGCACATCAGCGCTGCACGGACGGTGAAGCAAAAGAGATGAGGTTGGCTGATCATGGTCGGTTTTTCTGAGTCTCGGGGGAAATCAGCAGCGCTTCGTAGCGATCCTGATAGGTAAGGATGATGCGATCGGCAAAGATGCGGACTACCTGAGCAGACGTGCCCTCCAGCTTATCGTTGATGCTGACCATAAACTGCCGTTTATTCGCCGTCAGAATCGCGTGGGACTTAAGGGGATCAGTGCTACTCAGAATACCTGTAACGCGAAAAGGCAGTTGGCTCAGTGGCGCGTTAATCAAACGGGGATCGGTGACGGTCAACCGTGAGACCGCGAACGTCTCCTCGATGTCTTGAAGCGAGAATAAATCAGGCAGTTCCGGAGGCTCAGCAGTAACGCGCGGCGCAACAGGGGGCAGATTGGGGACTTCAGGCTTTGATGTAGTCAAAGCGAAAGCCAGCCAGACGAGCGTCGCGGACAGCAGTGTGTAAGGCAACAACATTCCGCCCAAATCCTGCAGGAAAGCTAATTTAGGGCAGGGCGTTACCGTGCAATTTTGCATGTGACTGCTCCTGGTCAAAACAGTCCTCGCGCCATATCAATGAGGCGCGGGATGAGACTTTTTGATTCACTGACTTTTGCAGTGTTATTTTCATTCACTGCCTTCTTCACTGAAGCATCGCTCGCCAGAGAGATGAGCAAAGGCTCATTCAATTTGACGCCGTGATAAGGCACAGTAATGATTATTTTCCCGGGTAAACCATGCTGCTCAAATAAAATCCGGGTTTTAAAAATAAGCTGATGATAGTTGTTATCACGCATGCGCTGATGGTTATCGTTCCATACCATATTGATAATATCACGCTTGCTATTTACCTGATTAAAGAGGCATAGCAGTAAACGTTTTTGTGATTCATTGACGCTCATCTTCAGACCTAAAGACGGAAAGGTCACTTCATTCAGCAGACCATTTAGAATGACGATACCCTTGAAGTTAATCGAGTCTTCTTCCAGTAGTGCCTTGATTTGCTGAACGCTTAACATCGGTGTTGAGTCCTTATTAGAGCCGAAATAATAACCAACATTACAAACATTAAATCCGTTAACTATCCAACAAGCTTTCTGCTCGCATGATGATTAACTTTACAAAAACAAAGGGTGTAAATAGTTCATTAGCAAGAACCCATTACTCTCAGGACTTAATGGAAAGCGCTGCGTGTTAAGTTCGACATAATTCAAGTGCGTCAAAACATATTAAATATTCATTATTTGACCTTATCATTAACTTAATGGTTAACGTGGTGCTGTTCGATAAGAGCACTCTCAAAAAAGTTTAGACTTATTAATACAAATTTTAAAATCACATGATAATCATCGAACTGACTCATTACGTCACCCCATCATTATGCTAAATCCTGCCTCCCAACTGCTCCGGTTGAGAAGGGCACGTTACTGGCTGGCGAAAGGCAAATCGGCATCAAAAACGAGTGTCACAGCCCCTTTCCAGGTTGTACCGGGTTGAGTGATCATTTTACGACTATCAGGCCCATTAATCTTGAACTGAATCGTTGATTCAGCGGCATTATTAAACTCTATGGGTTCAAGATTGAAACTCGGCAGATGATTTTGTTGCATAGGTAACACCATATCAGCAACAGCTTCTCCAGTGAGTATATTACGCATTTTTGGCATCGATACGGAGACAATTACAGGGACCGTTTCACTCCCCCCCTCTTTTTGCAATGCACAGCTGCCCAGCTGATTATAATCGCATTGCAGATACAAGCTGAACGGCGCCGAAGCGGTGAGGGCGAAAGTGGATTCTGCTTTTAAAGGTACCTCATTTGCACTTGCGCCAATGACAGTGTCCCATCCCCCTTGTGGTTCCAGCATCACTTTTTGCTCGCTGGTGTGTTCAACCTTAAAATCATGTTTGATCGTGGTCCGAATTTTAATTTTTAATTCGTTGTCCTCGTAAGTTGCGTTACCCAAGTCAATCGGCATTTTATTACCAACGAGATAAGTAACTGACCCCTCATAATCGCCATTGGGTAATGACATGGGATTTACCGACTTCAACTCATAACCGATGGAAATCGGGCTTATGGTAATATCACTTACGTTCACATTAGGGACTCTTTTATAGCATTCAAGATCAGATCCCTCATGTATCCATCCAAAATCATAGACTGTTGAACTGCTTAAAGACGTGGCTCGTGTACACCCCCCCTCAGGCGAAAGGCCCCCCACGGAAAACTGGCTCTTATCCCATGGCGTCCGGGTCTCAAATTTGGAAAAAATCGCTGTTATTCTGAATGTTACAGTGATTTCTTTACGACTGCCTCGATCATATAGCGTTACAATTCGCCACCCGTTGTCGATGCGCTGATAGACCTGGTCTCTTAAACTGGGGCTATTGAAATTTAACACGCGATCTTTAGCACTTAATGCCGTTGCAATCGTGACATTGCCCGCCCTGCAATAATTCGTATTTGCATTAGTCTGGCAAAAGCCAGTAATAGGGGTGGTGTTTACAAATTCATTTTGTTGCGGGTTAGCCGCCGAAGGCGAAAACTCAGTAGTAATAAGGATCTGGTCTGCAAAGACAAAGCGATTTGTGAGAGGTGTAAGCATTAACAACAGTAGAACTTTTATAATACGTTTCATCAAAGTCATCTCTTAGTTCGATAGTTATTTAAGCTTGTTTTATTAATACCGTTATTCCTACAAGAGTACTCTCAAACAGGGCGTCAGCCATAAGATGGCTCTTAGCAAGAAGAAGGATTTTTAATAGACGTTTTTTCAATTACGCCTTTTTAAAGCGGTTAGGGTATCGAATATTCCTGTTTTGAGAGTGGTCTTGTGTAAGAGTAAGCTTAGTGTGAGGCATAGTTCTTCTCATTGAATGCACACAACCTCTTAATACATGAACACGAGGTGGTGTTAATCACTGAGAGGATACTATGTTAAAAACTTTATTAGGTATTGCACTCTTTACCGCTTCAGGTATTGCAGCAGCAACTCCACAAATCTCTATCGGCTCAATGTACGAATTTATTGATGCGGATAAAAGTACCTTATTGAAACGTATTCGCAATAACGGCGATCAAACGGCTTATATCCGCACGGAAGTCAGTGAGATTATCTATCAAGGCGATGGGAAGAAAATTGAACGTAAACTAAATGCCAATGAAGTCGCTCGCGGTAATATTGACGGACTGGTATTTACTCCCTCGCGCATCATTATTCCCGCCAAGGCGATGCAGTCAGGGCGATTGGTGTTTGCCGGTAAACGCAATCAGGAGCGCTATTTCCGTGTGCGTTTCACACCGGTATTGCCTAAAGATCAGTATGAATTTAACCAATCTAAGCAGGACTATGATGCTTATCGTCAGAAACTGAACGCCGGCATTAATATCCTGACAGGATTTGGCGCGATGGTGATCGTGCGCCCTGAAAATGCCAGATACAACACGCAAATCGATCGTGCCGGGCAAGTCGTTTCATTCAAAAATAATGGCAATAGCACCGTTTTTATTGACGGCATTAAAGAGTGCATCAATAAAAAGTGCGCGCCAGAAAATTCGGTTTTCTTGTTACCTGGTAAAACACACCAGATACACCAGAAAGCCAATCATTCCCTGCAATTTATCTTGCAGGAAGGAAGTAAAAGTACACCGAAATCATTCGGATAATGTTTAATCACATATTGAGAATCTATTATGTTTAAGAAAATGCTCCTTACTGCGCTGATAACCACGTCTGTTACGGCAATCGCTGACGATTTAACTTCCTTACAATTTGATTTAGAAGCCACGGTTCCAGCAGCTCGCTACTACGTTGAATTTAACGATCCTTCGTTTGGCACAGATACACAGAAAATGGCGTGGAATCAAAGCGCTCAGAAACTGGAAAATCTTTCCACTCAACTTAATGCACTGAATAATAGCGGGAATATTGAGGCTTATATTGATTCGGATGCACAATTGGTTCATGAAACCGATGGCAGTAAGACGATCCCGTTGACGATATCCATTGACGGTAAAACATTACCCGTTGGTGCTGCTTCCGCAGTCGAGATTGTCGATGCTGCAACGACAACAGCACAGAAATTATCGTTGGTGATTAGCCCAGCCGGAACACCAACCTATGACGATGGGAAATATAACGGCACCGTTACCATGAATTTTGACCACAGTATTTAATTGTGCCTGTTTGAATAGAAGGGCGCGTCTGCGTCCTTATTTTAACGGATAAAACCATGACGTTATTTTCACAAAAACCTCTGACCATTGCGGTAATGATTTCACTGATGTCGCTGCCGGTCACTGTATTCGCCATGGAAGATTTGAACACACAGGCAGAAAATCTGCCTGCAGATTTCAGTAATCATTTCTTCGATGCGCCATTGCTGACCAACGTTGAGCTGGATGGGGAGTATTTAGGTGACGCCATGGTCTTATTATCGCGCAATAATACTGTACAACTTATTAATTTCTCCCAATTCTCAGAAAGCAAAATATCATCACAAATACGAAATCGTTGGGCGAATACACTCAAACAGTCGAGCAGGCTAGGCAAATGCGATAAAAATTGCGCGGACGGCTTAATTAGCCTTAATTACAGCTTAGTGAACGCGGCGCTCTATATCACCACCGATGCAGGTAAACAGGCCAAGGGTGGCGTGCGTCATATTGCTCTGCCAGAAACGGGCAGTAGCGGATTGATTTTGCGCAACCAGATGAATTTCGTCGGTGGTGAAATGCAGCCCTGGTCTGGTTATCAAGGCTTGCAGGCGCAAGGCAGTATTGGTAACTGGACGGCACAAGCCAGTAGTCAGCTTAGCCGTAGTGATGTTGAGAATAGCCATACCCAGGCACGTGTAAGCTCGCTGTTTTTACAACGTGAACTACCGGGAAAATCAGTGAGAGCAGGCCTCTTTTTGCCTGATAGCCAGGGGATTTTGCGCCAGCCGCAAATGCCCGGCAGCCAAAGTAGTCAAACTTTGCTTGGCGTGATGATGGGAAGTTCAGACACGTTATTAGAAACGACGGGGCAGGCCAGCGTATATCCGCTTTATGTCACGGCCAATCGCGACGCAATCGCTGAAATTTATCGCGATGGTGTGTTGATCAATAGCCAGCCGGTTCAACCCGGTATGCAACAGCTCGATACGTCGATTTTACCTACTGGCATTTACAGTGTTGAGGTGCGTTTACTCGAATCAGGGCGTGAAATTAGCCGCACTGAAGAGACAATTTACAAGCCTAATAGCTGGCGCAATCCCGAAAGTCGTTGGCAGTACAATATATATGGTGGTGTAGAACAACAGTTGGGCAACAATCGTTTTAATGATAACAATGGCAAAGAGGCGTTAGGCGCTAGCGCTAACTATTTGTTGCATCCGCGAGTGATCGTAGGTGCAGCGGGACAACGTAATGCAAACGGTAGCCAGGTGGGTGCTTCAACCGATATTCAGGCCGGGCAGAATGTCCGCCTGTATGGCAGTGTCGGCGTCAGCGACAGCTGGGGTTCGCGATTCGATACGCAGTTCAACTGGCAAATGCGACTGCAAACCAGCCTGATGCTGAATCACAGTCAGAGTTGGTACGATGATAAAAACTCATTTTGCGGCTTAAAAAAGTGCCAAAACACTAAGCAACAATCCAGCGGAGTGACAATTAACCATCGATTAAGTAATGGCGACTCGCTTTCGCTACGCGGCACGCATTACGAACGTGAAAAAAGCGTTGGTATTGATGCTAACTGGCGTACCCGTTTTACCGTTAAAGACACGCCAGTCTCATTAACGCTAAACGGTTTTGATCGTCCTTATCAACAAAATGGAAGCGCACGCAATCGTGGAGTGAACCTTAACCTTAGCTTCGCTCTGGGCGGGAGTGGCCGCAGCATAAACGCTACATTAGGCAGTCGTAATGACAACCGGGGTGAACGCGAAACGTTTGCTTCCGCGGGTATCAACCAATCCTTTGAACAAGGGAGCATTAAGAGCATCTCGGCTGGGGTCTCAGGTGATCGATATGGTCTTGGCGGCAATATCTACAGCAGCTTCGCGCATCGCTACGCCAGCGGTTCGGTATATGCGCAAAGCAACAGTAATGACCATAAGTTAAGTGGTGGCATCAACATGAACAATACTCTGGCCGTTGGCGGCGGTAAGGTCTCTGCCAGCCATACCCCTGATTCCTGGGCCAGCCACACCGGCATGATCATTGATGTTGAAAGTGACGATGCAGATGTCACCTTGAAAGCCTGGGACAGCATGGGGACGACAAGCACTTTACGTGCCGGTCGTAATTTCATCCCCGTGAATGCGTGGAAATCAGGCCAGATGCAAATTGATTTCATTGGTAAAGATGCGCCCGCACTCAAAGTCTGGCCGACTGAACTGCCATACCACCTGAATAAAGGGGGCGTGGCAACCGCTAAAGTACGCGTAATGAAAACCGTCACCGTGATTGGTCGCGTAGTAGATGTTGACGGGAATCCTTTGTCCGGTGCCAAATTAGTGAACCATGCCGGACACGGTATCTCTGAAGGGGATGGCTTCTTTGTCACTGATATGCATGAACACACGCCGGAATTGACCATTCATTCGCGTGATGATCAGCAGTGCACAGTAAACCTGGATGTAAATGCATTCAAGCGTGAAAATAATACCCTGATGGTCGGCGATCTGAGCTGTAAAAAGCAAAAGAGTTAAACCTGATATGCTGACTTTTCAAAAATATTAATACAGGAAGCTGATCCCATGAATTTCAGCCGGTCTCAACCGTTGCGCATCATTATCCTGGACGATCAACAAATTTTTATGCGGGGCGTTAGCAATCTTTTACAGCATGAATTTGATATTAAATTGATGGGTAGCATAAGTGACAGTGCTGACCTGGATATGCTCATCAATGATGCTGATATTTTGCTGATGGATTTTGCGCTTTCGCCGTGCAAAAAAAATGGAATCAACCTAATTAATGAGTTGCATCATCGTTATCCTGACTTGCATATATTAGTGATGTCGTCGTTTTATTCGGCCAGCAACGTTTCCATGGCATTGCGCAGTGGAGCGCGGGGTTTCATCAACAAGCAGGCGTCTGAAGCCGAACTGATCAATGCGGTGAAGGTGGTAGGGAGCGGCAACGTGTATCTGGACCTGGAAATGGCCGTACTGCTGGCGCAATTGCATCAAGATGAAGTACAGGCAACTTTAGAGCATGAGCCGCCAAAGCAGGAAGCGCTGCCGGTTTCACTCAATAGTTTGTCGCCCAAAGTGCAGGAAGTTATGAACTGTTTGCTGGAAGGAATGACAGTCACAGATATTGCACAAAAGTATGGTCGCAGCATTAAGACCATCAGCGGACAGAAACAGACCGGTATGCGCAAGCTCGGACTTAAAACAGATAACGAACTTTATTTGCTGCGGCATAATCTGAGCAACGGTGCATGACCGGTGTAAGAAAGGCGCAAGTCATTGACCGGCGGGCTACACATTTGGGAAGTCGTGGTGGAAAGTCCGACGATGAGGTGACCAGAATGTCAGTGTCTGCGCCTGGAAGGCGCTTGCAGAGGCCATAAACAACCAGTCTAGTGATGAGTACAAAACGCTGGATTCTGCCTGTTTCTATGTCAGTGCGCATAATGTGTACTTATGTTAACTAAGGGGTATTAGGGTTAATTTACAGGCGGAAACCGCCACGAGTAATAGAGCGAGGGCGGTTCAGTTTATGATGACCCGCATTACGACGGAAACTCTTACGAGAACCGCGCTTTGTCATACGTCGACGTTTCATGATATCCCCTTAAGAAGGTGCTCACAGGCGATAAAAATCGCCTCAGATACAGCACCGATGATTAAAACAACATTCAACATTAGTGTAGACCTCCATAGGACTTTATCAGTCCTTTTTGGTAAGGGTTTGGGGCTGATTTACGGACTGCCTGTGCAGAGTGCGAAGAACTCGAACCAAAAATATTATCCCAAGCGCGATGGGCAGCACTAACAACAGTATTAGCAGTACCTGGAATACCACTTGCTCCTGCATCAAATTTGACACGTGCACTTTCAGCTCCTGTAGGTGTCCGTAAATAATCAGCCATAACCTTATCCTGAACAGCCTGGAGGTTTGATCTAACAGCGTTCGCCGAGGCCAATCCAGTGTTCGCCGCTAAATTAGCGCGTCGTGTGGCCTCTGTCAAAACCTGTTGGTTTATGAGGTTTTTCTGCGCTTCCTGAACTCCTAACTGTCCTTGCTTAACCTGAGCATCCGCAAGGGCATTCGCAGATTGTGATGACTGGAGATTAATATTCGACTGAATCTGGGCGGCATTCTGATTAGCCACCTGCTTAGCAGTGGACCAGTTCGCCGCCTCACTAAAAGCACGACCTACACCAGAAAAGTCTGTCGACTGTACCTGTGGCGTTGAAGCAGCCTGCAGAGCGCCATTAGTAGCAGCCAGAACCGGATTAAGACCCGCGGCGCGCATATCAGCAACACGCGTTTTCACAGCGTTTGCAGCCATCTGTTTAGCGGTACTGTTCGCTGAACGCTGAGACATATAATTTCCTGCAGCGCCAATAACAGCTCCTGCAACGGTCCCCAAGGGACCAAAACTCGATCCAGCCGCAGCGCCAGAACCGGCGCCACCAAACAAACCGCCAATCTTACTTAAAAATCCCATAGTAACCTCACGTTATTACGTCAATTATTACGTAAAAAAAAGGCGCCCAAAGGCGCCTGGTAAACAGAACTGTTCAAAAATGGTCAATGTATCCTGGTACGGAATACACAGGCATAGGTCGGGCGCATTTCAAGTCAAAGTATACATCAAGTAAAAACTCTGGCTCATCCTGTACGGCAATAACACGCTTGACCGGAGGGTTCTCCTCTATGAACTCCTGATTAAGAGTCGGGAGATTTTTAAACTCCTGAGACAAATGCCAAACGTCGAGGGATTCAGGAGCCGTAGAGCGCATTTTACCCGTAATCTTTGAAGGTGCATAACGATACTCGGCAAAACGTTCCTGATAACCAAACACATCATCATCAACAGGATCGCCATTATCATTCAGAACCTTATCACCCTGGGCGAATATCTCTTTATTCAATACAGCCTGCTCGCCCAAGTGGGCCAGCGTAGGCCAGTAGTGATCGAAACGTGTTTCACGCGAGAACATGCGGGGAATACCTTGCTGATATGTCAGGTCAGCACGCACACAGACAAGACCAATCACAATGCAATGTTCGGTGAACGAATGGCTGAAGCCGTTTTTGAAGGCTCCGGAAACACCGTACGCCGCAAGGTTACCTTGTGGTGACGTGGTATCAGACGCAGAGGTCTGTAAAACGGGGTTAATGTTAATATCCATGGAACCACCGCCAAGATACTCGGGGCGCTGAACACGGGAATCGGGGCTAATAACGCCAAAGTGCGATCGAATAATTTCAGTGTAACGAGTACCACCGCGCGCGTCGCGTTCAAGAAGCCGCTGAAGCTGGAAGGCCTGACGAAGAGAGTTAATCGTAAGTACATCCGCATTAGTGATAGACAAACCGGGGGACTGTGAATCAAGACCTAACAGGTCAAAGCGAGCGCCGCTTTCAGTACCGCCATCACCAGTATAATCTGCGTATACAGACTGAGTATTTGGCGAAGGGGCATCACCGGCATTCGTAAATAATGGAGCCGTTTTATATAACGGCCCATCAGGTCCGTTATTAGAGACAAATTTAAATTTCATGTCATCAGTGAAGTGAAGCTGGGGAGAACCTAAAGAAAGTTCAACACCATCACCTTTTTGCGGCCACGGCAAGCAGGAGGTGAAATAATCATGGCGTTTTCCACGACGGCGCAGGGGGAATATATCATTAAACATTCCCTCACCATTACCTTCTATCTTCGTATCATCTTTATGAACTATAGCTGGCTCACATAAATTCTGGTCACGGAACCATTCGTTATAAATTAAGTTATACGCACGGAACGGGAGCTGAGAAAAAGCAATACCTGTTTTACCTGTCGGAATGCCGAAGTAATCGCCCATAGAACCGACAGGTACAGAACCACCAGTAATATGCATCTGTGGAATTAAATAATCCGTAGAGTCATCTGGCGAATCCTGTTCGCCCATAAATCTCTGCCAGTTATCCCAGACAAGACGATTTGGGACCGAGAAAAAGAAATAGTCCAGTTTCATATTATCCATAATAGGCACAATCGGCGTTGTTAAACGCGCCAGCATGGACGTTTTCATGTGGAAAGTATCACCAGGCAGGGCCTCATCCACAAAGAAGGGGACCAGATAACCACTGTCAAACGTGGTTTTGTAGCCAGACGATCGGTTGAACACACTACGCTGTATGTTAACAGACGGGATCTGACCAAAGTCATGTTTCATGACGGACGGATTTCGAAAGTTACGAGCCATTAAGAATACCTCATAGTTATGCACTTAAACTGCATAGTTAGATAAGTCGCTGACACATTGGTGTCAGTCGGCACAGTTACATCAAGTAGAACTGTGCCGACGATGCAAAGTTATGCATCGCTTTTCGATAAAACCGCCTCTGGCGGGTCTCCCGACGGGTCGGACGTACCCGAAACCGAAACCGGAGGTTTCGGTTTCTCTACGCCCTGCAATAAACCCATTTCCACGGCTTTATGCATATTCTGCGGGTCGCTCATGAACGCCACATACTTATCTGGGTTGTGTCCAAACTCCTTACGAATGGAGGAGGGCAGTGAGCTGAAATCATCGCGTACATCATCCAGAACGCTAAGCGCATCCATGTAATCAGAGAAAAATGTGGCATCGTAGAATTCCTGCCGTTGCTGGGGCGTAAATAACTCACGATTGCCCGTGCTGATTGCGCGGGCGACGATCTGGTTAATATCCACCTCGTTGGCAAAGTGTTGTTGTGTACGGGTGGGAAGTTCAAAAAGAACGCCCGCATGTTGCGGGACATTATAGCGGGAGTAAATTTTAACCTTTGTTGTTCGCATTATTATCATCCTCGGAAGGCATATCACAAATATGTTCGCGTGTCATATCCGTCGGAATATAGACGTTATCATTGAAATCAATATCAATAATTGAGTGAAGGGCAAAATCGCGATGGTTCTGCAATAAACACCAGTTATAAAAATAAGATGCGGCAGCACCGTTTGTCTGCTGCATAAACATGAATGAATCGACATTCATCTTGGTATCAACAATTACATATACTTTAGGCATTCTCTAATTTCCTCATCATACGGTTGAATTTAATTAAATTGAATTTATCCATATCGGCTAAACGCCATGGGTCAATAATACGGGCTTCGAGCTGGCGCTTAGCCTTATTGCGCTCAAGTAACTCAAGGTCACAGCCAGATAAAAGTTTGTCATAGTAGCGGGGCGGCATCGTCATACGGCCGCCGCGAGAAACAATACGGTCGTGATAAACGATGTCATCGTAATACTTCATAAAAAAATCATAACCCAGGCCGGGGTTACGGCTCATAACAGAATACTCAGGGATTTTCACACCATAATGGTCATCTGCCAGGCTTCCCGTAATTTTCTTGACACAGTATCGAGCGACATACGCAGCTGACTCGAAAGAAAATGCGGCGACAGTAGAAAATCCGAAGGGCCAGAGCCCTTGTAAAAAAGAGGACGTATATAGCGGGAATTTACCCTGCTGATGGAGACGCTTTTCCGGAAAGTCATAACCGAAAATAATGGCGTGGTAATGTGGACGCCCAAGTTTCGATCCGTACTCTCCACATGCAAAATAGCGAATTTTAGTCGCACCGAGCGCCTTCCTAAACCGCTTAAAGAAATCGGTAAGATGTTTGCGTACAAGAGTTCCTCCTTCGGGCAAATGCTCGGGGTCATAAGTCAATGTGATGAACGAACTGGCTTCATGCATGTAAGCCTCATGCACCATACGAGTAGCCCACTGACGGGAGTGATTGAGACGACAGGCCACACACTGGCCACACGGCAACTGGATAAACTCAGCATCACGGAAAGGAGTAAAAAATATCTTACCAGACGATGACTTATACGCATTGAGGGGCTTCGTACATGGCATATGAACCTCAAATCAAGAGATTACCCCTCAGTACGCATAATGTATATTATGTTAAATGACCTGCATTGATAACTAAACTCAGAAGACTTCTGACTAGCTGATAAATCAAAACGTTAGAATTTTGGATCCCTCCCTCGTTTCTTGCATTAGGAACCATAGTGATCATTTGGCTTACCGCTCATTGTCCATACATTCAGCTTCTCTTCAGTCTGTGAAGTTTTTTACGAATTCTGGAAGCAAAAGGCAAGCTGTTCACCGTTGAGGGTATTGTCATACCAGTTGTACTGTGCCCAGACGTCAGAGTAATAAGTACCGGTGCCATCGTCACCCTCGACTGGCAGTTTGCATACATACCAAGGCTGTACCACGTTAGGAAACTCAATCGATGCTTTTTGGGATTTCTAACCATGAGGTTTGAAACGCTAGAAAGCTGAGTCAGTGGTATTATTTTCGAGTCATCCGAGTGTGCAACTCCCTTCCCTTCGGGATTTGTTGGCGATGCAGCTGCAGTTCTTATTCAGAGCTGTGGGGTTAACCGTGCGGACCCGCTGAACAGCCAGCGTATCTTCCGTGCCTTCCTCATATGCATCCGCCTGCACGGGAATGCTTCCGGGATTGCGTACAATACATGCAGTTGTCGTGCGGGCCCCGGCAGTGACCAGGTGCTCCCCCTACCAAGGCTTGGCGTAATAAAAAATGAGTTCTATTTTTTAATAATCCATTATCGGACTAAATATTAGTGGCATGAAATAAGGCCCGCATATTAAAGTTAACAATCTTTTTTTCACTTCTCTTTTCAATCAAAAACATACCGATATGTATATTAAACTAAAAAACAAAGAGTTACTTAATTATATTCCAATAGCATGCTTGATGATGTATTTTTTGGTTATTCTTTGCGTTTACATTCCAAATATGGGAGGGGGCGGATTGCAATTACCACAAAATATATTGTGCTGGTTAGTCATGCTGCTGGTTGTTTTCCTTGCAGGTTGTTATGTTGTTTTTGTAAAAGAATTAAAATGGAATCTCTCATTTGTGATTTTTATCATGGGAAGCTTTTTACTCTCATTGCCACTGCTTTGGGGAGATTCAGAAGTACAGCGTTATGCCTTTTTACGCTTTGCAGGCTTATGGGGTGGGCTATTATTTTACTTCGCACTCCTGCAGTTTTCCTTTACCTTTAAACTGAAGCGATATCTTATTGTAACGATTGCTTTAAGTGCTATAATTCAGGCAGTTATAGCAAGTATTCAAGTCTCCTTTACATCCCCTGACAATATATTTGAATTCATACCTGGAACCCGTCCCTATGGCATTTTCCAGCAAGTAAATGTTCTTGCAAGCTTTGTCGCCACGGGATATGCATGTGCGGTGTGGTTACTTTTCCGTTCAAAAAATTGGTATTATTGTTTTTTACTCTTAGTCTTAATAGCATTTTTCTCTGTAGCGCTAGATGCATTGCAGTCTCGAGCTGGTTTTTATGGTGCAATTATTTATACACTTTTCATCTTTGGGTCAGGGTTCAGACCCAGGGAAAAAAATTTAACTCCCATACTTTTTATTGTTATAGCACTTTCGATAATAATCACTCATGTACTTAAACATTCAGGAAATGAATTTCTGCAGCATTTTGGTAATGTGGATAAAGAAGGCTCCAATACACAGCGATGGTTAATCCTTAAGGCAACGCTAGCTATGATCAAGGAACATCCGTTGAGCGGATGGGGATATGGAAGTTACGAGTTTGCTGCAGAACGTACTGCCCTTCATGTCTTTCATCATATGTTTGGCTCGAACAGATCAGTTTCCCACGCCCATAATGAATTTCTGTATGAGTGGGCGGAAGGTGGTTTACTGGCTGTGGCTGGGATGGTCGCATTAATTTCTGGTTACTTCTTGCTACTTCGTCGATCCCCCCGTAACAGAAAAGCGGTATGGGGCTTGGCATTGCCAATCGCCTTTCATTTGATGGTTGAATATCCTTTATACCTTTCTGTTCCCCACTGGCTACTACTGCTGATCATCTGCAGAATTGCTACACCTGAAAGATTCTATACCTACCATTTTAACCACAAAGTATCAGGATGCTTCATATCTTCGATCGCGACAATTGGAGCGATATTTTTGCTAACTGGCTTTCAGACAGGCCTAGTACTGACACGTTTTGAACGCCAGGGTATGGTCGATTTTACTTCTGCATCAAGACTGATTAATCCCTGGATTGAATGGGAGCGCTGGCAGTTTGATCAACATACTGCCCTTTTGGTAAAGTTTAACCAAACTCATAATCAGAAACTGTTAAGAGACTACGCCGCTTGGGCCATGAAGTATCTGGAGCATAGAAATGATATAAGGGTATATCAGAATCTTGTCCTTATAAACAAATATGCCCCATTGCCTGCAAGGACGGTATGGTTAAAACAACAATGGCATGATTATTACAGTGCTTTGGAACATTTTCACAACAAAAATTAATCTTTACATGATGGAGGGAGATTAAAACTTTTTGGGTAAGCTATTGATTTTAGTAAGCCGGCCGTTATTAACCTCAATGTACCCACCTTCTGATAACGCACCAATAACATTATAAACTTGACTGCGAGAAAGATGCGTACTCTCTATTATATAAGACACAATCCCAGTGTTCATGAGGTCCCAGGTAGTCTTTTTTTGCATATATTCAACTAGCTTTGTACGTATTATTGAATAGGAATTCTTGCTTACCAGATGTTCATCACGGTACACCATGAGATGTAAAAAATAAGCGAGAATCTTTGAAATATCTTGCCAGGCATTATTCTCGGTGAAAATTTCTTGAGCCTTTTCTACCGGGATGCACGATATGAGCGAACCTTTTGTTGCGCGGAAATAATACCGCCCTAATGGCTCAAACAATTCAGGAAAGCCAAGAATAAATGAAGCCGACGTATTCATCACTTTCAGATCATCTTGATACCTGTAGTATGAAGCTTTTCCATTAGTGAGAAGCCAGAGCATCCGATTTTTACCCTGCCCGTTGTTCACACTGCGGTTTGTTAAGGATTTGTACGGGGCGGCATATGGTTCAAGCAAAAGGAAAACACGTTGTAATGCTTCCCTTGGGGCCATTATATCATCAATATTAATCTCCTTCTCAGTCGTTAGCAGATGATGTGAGCTTGTATTGCTTTGATTACATTGTTTTTTGTTTGTCAGTTGAGTTTTCGTATGGTTTGCGTTTGACATTGTGACGCCTTTTATCAGTTTAGATGTTTAGATTAGCAGTGAACATGTCAGAACGTAAACATACAATCGAGCTCTTCTTTGTGTTTGGTTGTCCATCTCGCCTTAAGAAACGCCCTTTAATAATTATTTAACAATGTGTCCAAAAGTAAACACTTCATCTTCTTTATACACTGACAATATTTTAATAGACTAAAAAAAGTTTGATGACCAGGGTTAGTCAAAAATAACCTTAGTTCGATAACGCTATCCTTTATTAAAGTACGGGGTGAATTTTTTGCCCTTTGAATTTTATGGAAGTTATCACTAATTTAATCTCACAACGGGAATTCTGTAATGAATGTAAATAAAATTCTGTTAGCAATGGCTTGTTCTTCTTTAATGTCAGCAGGAGCGTATGCAGCAGTAGATCAAGGTCATGGTAAACTGACTTTCATAGGTTCTGTCATTGATGCACCCTGCTCTATTGATGCGAAGAGCCTCGATCAGACAATTCAGCTTGGGGCGATTTCCCAATACCAGTTGGCAGGTGGCGGAAAATCCACGCCAGTTTCGTTTGATATTCAACTTCACGACTGTGATTCAGCAACAGCAAATAAAGCTTCGATCACTTTCAATGGTATCGCGGGCGATAGTGCTGGCGGTCTTGACAGCAACTTTGCAGTGACTGGCCAGGCTTCAGGTGTTGGCGTGGGTATCACCGATATGGGTGGCAAAATCGTTAAACCAGGAGTCGCAGTGTCACTGGCTGCCATGAACGATGGCGATAATGATCTGCAGTTCCTGGCTTTTGTTCAGGGATCTACCGCTTCAGATGCAGTTGTACCAGGAACTTTCGCCTCCATTGCTAACTTTATGATGAGCTACGAGTAAATCCGTCCTGTCTACTCGAAAGGGTAGACATTTACCTTTTGCTTTGAGAGACCTATGTTACCAGTCGTAGCGATCCGCCACCCTTTTATTGTACTCATAGTTTTACTTTTTTCTTATTTCTGTTATGGAGCAGAAAAAGGCCGGGTAAATATAACAGGAAGTATTATTAAAAGTTCATGCTCGATTGATACGACTATGCTTAATCATATTGTTTTGCTTAAAACTTCCTCGACAGGCAAATCATTCCAAAAGGTGGGGAGCGGAAATACAACACTTAGAATTCAATTTTCCGGCTGCTCAAATATTGCAAAGACTAATATTTTTCGCGTCACTTTTTATGGTATCGAAAATCGCAACGATGGGTTTTATTCATTTAATCATGCCCCAGAAATCGGCATGCGGATTACTGATGTGCATGGAGAACGAGTTCAACCTGACAAACCAATGTTAATTGATCAAAGTATTGCTAAAAATAACACTCTCGATTTCACCTTTGCATTACCTGTAAATGGGGAACTATTACAAGCTGGTGTCTATGCAGCCACCTTACGCCTGAAGCTGGATTATTTCTGATTGAGGAAAGGTGATGTTGACGTCTAATGAAAATTTATTAAACCGGTCAGTTATTGTCAGTGTGTTTACACTGATGACTAGTTATTCCTGCCTCTGTCGTGCCGAAGATAATAATGTCCAGTTTAACACTGATGTACTTGATGTCCAGGATCGAGAACATATCGATTTAACTCAGTTTTCGCGTGCAGGTTACGTTATGCCGGGATCATACTTGCTGGCTATACAGATAAATAAGAGCAGCCTGCCTGAAGAGCAAATCGCGTTCCTGGTACCCGACAATGATATAAACGGCAGTGAAGCATGCCTGACAAAGAGCATTGTCGAACGAATGGGTCTTACTACAGCGGCCAGTGAGAAGCTTACCTGGTGGCATAACGGCGAATGCCTGGATCCCGTATCGCTACCGGGGATAAATATACGGGCTGATATAGGGAATAATGCCCTTTTTATCAACCTACCCCAGGCTTACCTGGAATATGTTGCTGATAACTGGGATCCGCCATCTCGCTGGGACGACGGTGTAGCAGGTGTGTTATTTGATTACAACCTAAACGGTCAGATCATTAGTCGTCATGACGATGTGGACGCAGGAAAGAGCAGAAACCTTAGTGGTAATGGTACCACAGGTTTAAACCTGGGGGCCTGGCGTTTACGGGCTGACTGGCAGGGCCATTTGGAACAGCAGTCTGGAAAAACCTCCAATCAGTCGCAGAATTTTGACTGGAATCGGTATTACCTGTACCGGGCTATACCCTCTATACGCGCGAAAATGACGCTGGGTGAGAATTATCTCACCTCCGATATGTTTGATAGTTTCAGGTTTACTGGGGCGAGTTTGGTTTCAAGCGATAACATGCTGCCTCCTAACTTACGGGGTTATGCCCCTGAAGTCACAGGCGTTGCTAAGACCAATGCAAAAGTGACGATTAGCCAGCAAGGGCGTGTAATCAATGAAACGACTGTCTCAGCAGGCCCGTTCCGTATTCAAGACTTGAACAATGCCATATCAGGCACTCTGGATGTAAAAATTACCGAGCAGGACGGTTCCGTACAGACGTATCAGATAAACACATCTACCGTCCCGTATCTGACACGTCCAGGTCTGGTTCGCTACAAACTGGCTGCGGGAAAACCTTCTGATTATGACCACCGCGCCAACGGTCCGGCCTTTGGTTCCGGGGAATTTTCCTGGGGAGTTAATAATGGTTGGTCATTATATGGTGGGGCACTGGCCGCAGGTGATTACAACGCCCTGTCTATCGGGATAGGGCGAGATTTGCTGGCACTGGGTGCTTTGTCTCTTGATGCTACCCGGTCCAGTGCGAAACTCTCGCAGGATGATAACCGACAGGGAAATTCCTACAAACTAAGTTATTCAAAACGATTTGATAGTACAGACAGTCAGGTCACGTTCGCAGGATACCGCTTTTCAGAACGAGGATTTATGAGTATGACCGACTATCTGGATGCACGCTATCACGGTAATGACAGCGGCGGTAGCGGCAAAGAAATGTATACACTGACCTTCAATCAGCAAATCAAGCCTCTGAATATGAGTGTGTATCTGGATTACAGTCGCCAGACGTACTGGGATCACCCTACCAGTACCACCTATAACCTATCGCTTTCACATTATTTTGATCTCGGAAAATTTAAAAATTTGAGTCTCAGTGTTTCTGCATTCCGGACATCTAATGTCGACAATGACGATCGTGGGGCGTATCTGAGCCTCTCCGTACCTTGGGGCGAGTCGGGATCTTTGAGTTATGACAACCAGATGAATCAAAGTGGCATTAGCCACTCATTGTCATACAGCGACTTAATTAACCAAGATAACTCCTACCAATTGAGTGTCAACTCCGATCAGAATGGCGTCGTAGGAGGCAGCGGATATCTAACACATGAGGGGGATATTGCGGAAGTAACGGCTACAGCAACTCAACAAAGTAATCAGTACAGTTCAGTGGGGCTGTCGGTGCGTGGCGGAATTACGGCCACAGGCTCAGGAACTGCGATGCATCGTATGTCAGTTCCAGGAAGCACACGCATGATGGTCGACACGGGAGGCGTAAGTGATGTTCCTGTAAATGGTGGAGGGAGCAACACCCGAAGTAATTTGTTTGGCAAGGCGGTTATCGGAGATGTCAGTAGTTATTACAGAAATAGTATGAATATCGACATGGATAAGCTGGGTGAAGATGTAGATGCTACCCGCTCAGTGGTTCAGGGTACCCTGACAGAAGGCGCAATAGGTTATCGCAAATTCGGCATTATTGCCGGTAGAAAAGCTATGGCAATACTCCGCCTGCCTGATAACAGCATGCCGCCATTTGGCGCTACGGTAACAAATAAGGATAAGGAAGAAACTGGGCTGGTCAGCGAAGACGGCAACGTCTGGCTGACGGGGATTAAGCCCGGTGAGGTAATGGCGGTGAACTGGGAAGGCGCGGAACAGTGCCGGATAAGTATCCCGGATAAATTGCCTGAGGATCTGGAAAGTAAAAAATTACTGTTGCCCTGCACCACAGCAACCGGCAGCAATTAACATTTTTCAAGACGAGAATATATCCATGTTGCAATCTTCAATAAAGCGTACTACGTGTTTACTGGCTCTTACCATCACCACATTAATTGCACATCAAGCTAACGCAGCACTGGCACTTGATCGCACTCGAGTTGTGGTTAATGGAGGTGAAAAATCAGTCAGCATGGCGATAACCAACCAGAATCGGGAGTTGCCCTATCTGGCCCAAGCCTGGGTGGAGGATGCCATGGGCAAAAAGCTGAGCGATCCCCTGGTGGCACTTCCTCCTGTGCAGCGCATTGAGCCTGCCAGTAAAAGCCAGGTAAAAGTGCAGACCACCTCCGGTATGAGCCAGCTTCCACAGGATCGGGAATCTCTGTTTTATTTTAACTTGCGCGAAATCCCGCCAAGAACGGACAAACCAAATACCCTGCAAATTGCATTACAGACGCGCATAAAATTGTTTTACCGCCCTGCCTCACTAGCGATAGATCAAAACAGTAAACCGTGGCAGGAAAAGATGACCTTATCCCGACAGGGGCCGGGATATGTGGTAAATAACCCAACTCCATATTTTATTTCAATTGTTGAAGTTGCTGCATCTTCCAATGGCGCGCCAATAAAAAGTATAAAACCACTGCTTCTCGCCCCTAATAGCAGTGCACAACTGGGTGGAAACGCCAGTGAGACTGGCAACACTCCGGTCATCACTTACATAAACGATTATGGTGGTCGTCCAAAATTGCTGTATCGATGCAATGGTAACAACTGTCAGCTTACCTCCACCCAAGCGGGTTAACTTCAATGATAAAGTGGGGGCTGTTAATGAACCACAGCACACTGGCTGACAATGAAGGCAATGACGTCCATTTCATCGTGGCCGTCATGATGGTCGAACGAAAATATATTCTCGGTATGGCATGTTTATCTCAGCAAATATCGCTCAGCAAAACTTCAACGTCATTTCTCAAAGATAACGACGAAAGAAACGAGCCTGTTCCAAATGTCTTGTATTTAAATTATTGCATGAGACTTTGTGGAAATTTTGTAGAGGGAGAGTTTCGTACTCAAGTATGGGACACTATTCAGCCGATTATTACGATGACGTTTCTGAAGCCGGAAAGTGACAAATTCGTTTTATTTATCGCACTCGTACGCACCAGCCCTCCCCTTGTCGCCGGACCAAATCTGGCTGTACTTAATTTTTCTCTGGAGAATGATTGATGATGAGACTGTTCTGGTTATTGGGCCTCATCTCCATGACATTTTCGGTATTTGCGGTAAACGATAATGTCAGGATAAGTGGGGCTCTGGTTTCACAACCCTGTACACTCAGTCAAGAATCAGAAGATATTCATCTCAATTTTGGCAATCTTATTAGTACATTCTTTTATCATACAGAGAGAACTGCTGGGGAGAATTTTACCATTACGTTGGCCAATTGCGATATTAACATCGGTAGCAGTGCCACAGTCACATTTAAGGGAACTGAAAGCCAGGCTTTACCTGGCCTGCTATCACCGGACGATGGTGACACGCATGGTATTGCTTTTGGCATTGAAACCAATGAAGGTGCTCCTCGACCGGTTCCGCTTAATAAAGCCAGCCCTGTCTTTACACTCTCAAAGGGCACTAATGACCTGGCTCTTCGCGGTTATGTGCAGGCTGAACCCGCCGCCATAGCCGCGCGCAGTATCACTGCCGGGTCATTTACGGCGACGGCAACCTTTGAAATTGAATATCCGTGAAGGTTAAAATATGACGTTATGGCAAAGGACAGTGTTGACTGTCGCTTTTTTTACTGGCCTGAGCTGTGCTCAGGCAGCCACTCCGGTAAATTTAGATATAAACATCAGCGGAACCGTGGTCGTGAATGGATCCTGTATCTTTAATAAAGGTGAGGTAGCGACTGTGGATTTTGGCGATATAGATATTTCTATTATCAACGGAAACCCCACCCTCAGTAGTAACTACCGTAAGCCTGTCTCCTCTATGATGACCTGTACCGGCGACAGTTCAGGTAACACACAGATGACGTTTAAATCTGTCGCAGGCGGAACGCTGGATTATCAGGGACAGAAACTCCTGCCGGTAAGCATCAATGGGGCATCTCCGGGACAACAACTGGCCGTTCGTCTTCTGGTTAATGGTGTCGAGCAAGATGTGGACGCCGCATTTTCAGTAGATATGCTTTCCCAGCCAGATTTACAGGTAGAACTAGTGCAGGTCGGCGACGGAAGCGGATTAACCAGTGGTGCTTTAATTAGCTCCAGTGCGACATTAGTGATGGAATTCCTCTGATGCAGATTAAACATCTTTTGTTATCAGTTTGTACTGTATTACTCTGGCCACAAATGAATACTGCATTCGCAACCCAGACTGGCGATAGTATGAACATCAGTTTCACAGGACGTCTGATGAATCGTAAACCTTGTACAGTAAGTGACGGTGAAATAATCTTGGTTAATTTCGGAAACGTTAATGTCAATAACGTCATAAACGATCATGTTATCAAGGATCTTGATTATTCTCTGAATTGCCCGGACGCAACATCTGATAATACGGTTCAGTTGACAATCAGGGGTACTCCGATAACGGGTGACAGTACCATAATAGCATCAAGCGCTGCGGGATTATGGATGAAGTTTTTGAAAGATGGAGAACCTCAGGCTTTAAATACAGCATTTGTTGTCGATGACTGGCGAAACCCTCCGGGTCTTACCATAGAGCTTGAAAAAGATCCTTCAACAGAGTTAAACGCCGGAGCATTTACTGGTACGGTAACTTTAATATCGGAGTATTTTTGAAATGAGAAAATGGCTTCTCGTCATTCCAGTTATGATTTTTTGCTCCAATGCCTGGGCTGCATGGAGCAATGTATATGGCCTTCGCCATTCTGGTAATATGGTATGTGTAACGTCATATGATACGGACGTTAGCAATCAATTAAGTCAAGGTGACACTGTAACGCCTGGATGTACAATAAATATTCCTGAGGGAAATGCCGTACCAGTCACCGGTAATTACTCTGTTGTATTATACCTTACTGATAAACCGGGAGACACGACAACTAAAGGATTAGGTAGCGCAACATCAAATGCTCAACACATTGAAGCAGGTAAGCAACTCAGCGAGCTCTCTTTGTCATGGTCAGGTCAAAATTTATCAAATAATGTAGTACACCCTTACATGTGTTACGTTTTACAAAACAAGGATACCTGGAAGGTATATTTATTTAATGAGTTGTCTTCAGGCTGTACCATAGCGAATGGATCTGAACCATTACCCCCAGGACCTAATTTTCTTAAATGTACATTCAATGATGGTAATGCGCTGAATGTACCCATGGGAGAAATAGCCCGAAGTGATATCGGTACAGTACCCGGAACCCTGAAGCCTACTGAAAAAAATCTTGATGTTAACTGCACCGGTGACGGTTCGGTGACCTACTCAATACGTTTTCAGTACACCGCAATAAATATTTCTGGAAGTGCATTAATCACAACATCTTCCAATGGGCTAGGTGTGGCAATGTCCCTTAATGATACATTGGTGAATAATGTTGATACCTACACTCGAACTTATGGTGTTGGCCTTCAGACTGAAACACTCAAGTTTGAACCCATTCGCGATCCCGTGGTGAAAATGAGTGATATCCCTACAGGTAATTTCACTGCAAGTGCAGTTATGGTTATTACCGTTGAATAATCACCTGAAGCGCCGTACCACGTACGGAACGCTGAAGGAGACAACATGCTCCAGGCCATCATCCTCCAGCATTTACAGTGGATTGCCCCCGGTTTGCACTATTATGTCCAGACATCGGGCACGATTCACGGTTCAGGATCCTCTTAACACAAGAATAACGGATTTCATTCAATACGCCATTTGCCTCCTTCAAGTACGGGTTCTTCCGTTTTAAGGCTAACGACTGAAAGATAAACTATATTAATGTTATAAATTCTCTCAGGATCGAAAATATGAGTGTCATTGATGTGCATAAAATACAAGTACAGCTATATCAGAAATATTTGCCCTGGTTAATCCAGAATGGTTCAACAAAGTCAACACCTCACGACTACTGGAGTGTCTTCTTTAAAGACGCGAATAATGAACATTATGTTTTAAAATCTGTCGGTTCTTCCCACCATGCTGAGCAAACTACGGTTGTCTTATCACCTTTATTAAAAGGCGTTGATACGGAGAAGCAGATTGATGAGCTTCCGGATTTGGATTCAGAAATTATTCATTATAAAAAAAATTATGCATTGCGTTATCAAGGGATCATCACCTTCACGCTGGATCGTTATCTCAAAATCATCACGTTCAAGAACGCCGTGGCACGCATTAAGGGAAAGATCGTTTCTGGGCTCAAGTCCGATAAAGAGACGATAAGCAGCGATCGCTTTAACCTGCTGAAACTTATGGTTGCTCAATTCATCCATCAGCGCCCTTCCCGCACGTCGTCTGGTTTTAACCCTGATGAAATTATCACCTTGCTATATGGCACGCTCTGGTATAAACACATCAAAAATGAATCATTTAAACGCAAAATAATGTTGCTACTGGAATCACTGGTATTGACGGGGGACTTGACCGAAGAAAATGGCCATTACTATGTGCAGGGTCAGGCGATTACGACATTGGTTGAGCATGAAAAAGAAGAACGCCGCATTTTACAGCAGCAGAAAATGCATAAAAATATTGTCAGGTTTATGCTTGTCATCACCGTATCAACCCTTCTGATCATTCTTGTTTTAATGGCGATGGCCGGCATTATTGATTTGCAGGCGGTGTGGCAAAAAATTCTGCACATTAAACCTATCCGCTTTATGTTGAAATTTATTTAGAGCATCCCTTGGTATCTTTCAGGTTTTTTAAACCATGAAAAACGTCGCCTCTTCCTGTCGGTTGAAGCGACGTGCTCGTCTTAAAATTGATAGCTGTAGTTTACGCTCGCGAACCAGAGGTAAGGATCATCGTAACTGCCCTTAAGTGGTGCCGGTGATTGCACGCGCGAAGATTGCATATGGAGATATGAGACTGCAAAACCAATATTGCTTTGAGGCGTGATTTGATACTGCGCACCCGTGGCAAAACGCCATTCATCGCCGGTCGGTAACGACAACGCGACGTCACTTTGAGACTTATAGATTGAGCTGTCGTACGCCACACCCGCATTGATACGCCACTGGTCGTCTGGACGATACTGAACACCCAGTGCGGTGTGCCAGGTATCATGCAGGCGATTTGTTTTATTGGCTTCGCGTCCGGCTACGGTAATTTGCGGGCTACCAAACTGGCTCCAGTCCTGCCAGCCTAAATCCCCCATAACGGACCATTGCTTATTCAGATCGTGGACCAGGCTTAGCATAATTTGCTGAGGTGCTCGCACCTGAGCAGACACGGGCAGATCATATTCCACGTTAGGTAGATTAGGGAGTCGCGCTTTTGCATCAATATTAAAATCATAATCGGTCTTGCTGTTCCACGTAATCCCGGCACGCGTTTGGTCGGTCAGTTCCATCAGCATACCCAGACGATAGCTGACGACCCAATCGTGATCTTTTTCTTTCACGTCGTTGTCATCGATATTTCGGGTAATCGAGAGCAGACCATAATTCACATTCACTGAGGCGCCCAGCGACACTTTATCGCTGAGTTTATACGCCAACGAGGGGCTTAAGGTCATGGCCACCATCGTGCTTTTTTTTATGAGGCGATCGCCTGCCCAGTGACCAAAATCAATTCCCAGGCCGTAGTTGCCGTACAACCCAATCCCGGCATAGAAATCATCATTGATTTTTTGTGAATAAAAGCCGCTGGCGTTAGGAAAGATGTTCATGACATTTCCCGGGCTATTCCCTCGCGACTCATTATCAAGCCGATAGGAAATGTCTCCGTCCATTGCCTGTATTCCGCCAGTGAACATGGCATCGGGCAAGCGGGTCATGCCTGCCGGATTTGTCACAATGGTTGAGGCATCTTGCGCCCTTGCAGCCTGCCCTGCGCCCGCCAGCGCGGTATCTTCCGTCCCCATTTCATAAAAGTAGAGACCGCTCGCCCAGGTTAAGGGCGAAAAAAGCATGCCAAGTGAGATGAGCGTTATCTTTTTCATTCGCCACCGAATCGCGTTAAATTTTTATTAATGAAGAAATTAAATCAGTCCATAAACTGCAGGTTTAACCCAGCGAAAACTTGCCAGCGAGGTTGCCCGGGGCCGTGGTCCGCAACCGAAAACTGGGGTTCCACGAAGAAGTTATATACGGTTTTCCCTTGCTTAATGACCTGTCCTACCCCAACGCCCATTGGGACACTGTAGCTGTCATTCTCAAAGTTATAGGTCCAAATCGGTGCGGCACGCAGATACGTCCCACCGCCAAGCTGGTAAAACATAAAGGGTTGAAATGCGCCGATATTGACGTCGCTTCGCTGCTCTTCCCCGGCAAAACTGTGCTGCCAGGAGGCCAGATAGCCGTACTGGAATTTTGGTGAACTGGCGTTAAACAGTACGTTGACTAAACCGGCAGACCACTTTTCACTACCCAGGCTATGTTCGGTGGCTGTAGGCGCCGTAATCTGTGGGCCAAAACCGAAACTGACTGCCGGATTCCCCGTATCAATGAGCCATGCAGCAAACAGGTTCATATCACCAAGACCAGTTTTATGACCGGACGTTGGCGGAGACGGATAGGTATTCAGCGGCAAGGATGCTCGCAAAAGCCAGTTACTCTCTCCCAGCGTAAAAGGCTGGGCATAGCGAAGCCAGAATTGATCCGCATCCTGGTCTGAATCGCTGATGTCGCCAATGTAATAGTTTTGCATATTGAAGGCAGTCATATTGGCGAGAGGGTTATTTGCCTGTGCGGCATCGCCAGCGGACTCCGCGGCATAGGCATTCAGACCCATCATCACCAGTGTCCCAGCAGCCACGGTGCTTTTTATTGACATAAGGCATTCCATAAAATTGAAAGTTACGGTTTAAAAAAGAGGATGTCTTAAGGATCGCTCACCTAAAAATTTCTTTAACACATAAAGCAATAGTCTAAAACAGAGTAATTTGCCTGACGTTTTTTAACAAAAAGCAGATAGGGGTTCTAGACTAAAATTTATTAATAAACATCATCTTTCTTGAATACCGACGGATTTGGACTAGCATTTTAAAGTCGGCCTGTTCCTGATGATTTAGACGTAATTTCGTTATTTTGCGTAATGCGCACCCGGGTCGATCACTATCTTAGGAGATATAATGTGACACACCCTTTTCGTTTCGCTGCTTGTTCCGCGCTGATTGCCTCTGCACTGTTTTCACACACCGCCCTCGCCGATCGCTTTGCCGATCTGGCTAATCTGCCGATGGAAAAAAACCGTCCAACGGTTTCTACAACAGAGACTCTTTTGCAAGAGTTGACGTTCCAGAGAGCAATGCAATCTTACTTATGGGCGATGCCATTACTGAATACCGCAGGTATGCGCGATGGCGCTGAAGCTGCCTTTGGCACGGGTTATAACATCATGCCGATCTGGGCGAAGCGTCTGGATCCTAAGACAAAAATCACCACCCCAAACTCTGATCTGATTTACGGGATGGTGTTCGAAAACCTCGCAAAAACGGGCCCGCTGGTCTTTGAAGCTCCTCCTGGCTTACAAGGTATTCTTCTCGACTTCTGGCAGCGCCCAATGCCTGTGGATGGTATGGAGTTTCAAGGAGATGTCGGTCTGCCCGGACCCGATGGCGGTAAAGGTGGCAAATTCCTGATCGTGCCACCTGGCTATAAGGGTGAAATACCGGAAGGTTATTATGTCTATCGCTCCACCACCAATAACGTGTTTGTTTTTTTACGCGCATTTTATAAAGATCCTAAAGACACCTCCCCGGCCGTAAATCTTTTGAAACAGTCTGTTTTTTATCCATTAGGTCAGAAAGACAGTGCGAAGAAAATGGAATTCCCGGATGCCTCAGAACACGACATTAATATGTTGCCACGCAATGATTTCACCGCGTTTAAACAGCTAAAACGTATTGTCGATGAAGAAGGCTCACATCTGGCCGGGCCGGATTCACTGGGCATGTTCGCCAGCATTGGCATCATGCAAAATAAAGATTTTACGCCTACCGAAGCCGATCAAAAGCTGATGGATAATGCTGCCAAAGCGGCCTATAAAACCAGCCGTGCTATTGGGTTTAAGGACAATCTTAACGGCGTGGATCTGCACGTCTATAAAGACCGTAAGTGGTTAAATCCGGTAAATAATGTGACCACACGCTGGCCGAATCAACCGGCCGATTTGACCTGGCGCGCGAAGGAAGGCGGGTTCCTGGATATCGATGCACGGACCTGGTTCTTTACCGATTATTACTCCATTAGCCCAGGTATGGTCACCATGACGCCGGGTAAAGGCGCATATTACATGATTGCCTTTGATGATAAAGAAGGTAAGCATCTGGATGGCGATAAGACCTATCACCTCCACCTGCCGGCAAATATTCCAGCACGACTCTTTTGGTCTGTGACGCTTTATGAAGCGGAAAACGCCTCTGGCCTGGCAACCAGTCAGCCCTTCCCATCGCTCGGCAAACTGGATAACCCGGTTCAGAACGCTGATGGCACCACCGATCTCTATATCGGGCCTAAAGCCCCGGAAGGTAAAGAGAAAAACTGGCTTGCCACCGCACCAGAACGTGGTTTCTTTGCCATTTTACGTCTATATGCACCGGAAGAAGCAGCCCTGGATGGCTCGTGGAAACCTGGCGATTTCGAAGAAGTTAAGTAAATTACCTCACACAGGATATTGATCATGAATATGAAAAAACGCCTATTAGTTTCCGCTATCGCCTGTAGTCTGCTGGCTGCGACCTCTTCGGCGCTCGCCGGCACTAGCGAAAAAATTGATTCCCGTGTCGGCCCTCTTGAATTCGATGGTGGCTACCCAACGCAACAGACGATGGAAAAGCTGACCAATGAAATGGACTTTATGCGCGCCACTCAGGCCTACATGTGGGCAATTCCGGCCGTAGGGATGATTGAGTGGAAAAAAGCCCAGAATGATGTTTTTAAAATTCCTGACGGGCAACTGGTCTCCTATCTCACGCAGAAGCAAAAACAAGGCATCCTGACACCTAACTACACTACGCCTTATATTGCCACCCTGGCCGATCTGTCCAAAACAGGCCCGATCGTCCTGACCTTACCTGAAGGATTAATGGCCGGCATGGTTATGGATATCCACCAGCGCGTTCTCTCTGATTTGGGTGTCGTCGGACCGGATGCGGGTAAAGGGGGCAAATTCCTGATTCTGCCGCCAGGATCAGATGTTAAAGCGCCAGATGGCTACTTTGTAGTGAAATCGCCCACCAATATCGTCTTCTTCGGCGCGCGCTTGCTTGACAAAGACAAAGCGGAAGCCGTTAAACGCCTGACGCCACAGATGACCACCGCCTTCTTTAAAGACGGTAAAGAAGGCGAACAGATGCACGTCGTCCCTGCGGGTGAGCAACCGTGGAGCCAGACCCCACCGGAAGGCATTGAATTCTGGAAAGATATCGACATGATTGTGCAAACTGAGCCCGTTGAAGATCGCGATCGCTTTATGATGGAGCATCTGCGCTTCCTGGGGATTGAAAAGGGTAAGACATTTAACCCGACTGACGATCAGAAAAAACTGCTTGAGGAAGCCACCGTTGTAGGCCAGGCCATGGCGAAAGCAAATAACTATGGTAAACGTTTCGAGCCCGCTTTCTGGCCGAATACCCACTGGAAACATGCCATCACCGTCAGCATTGACCAGCGTATGCCTAACTGGGATCAATTCGACGAACGCGCCTCCTGGTTCTACGAAGCGGTCTCTATTTCCAAAGCCATGCTCTCTCAGACCCCGGGTGTCGGCCAGCGTTATATCGTGACCTACCAGGATAAAGACGGTAACTGGTTAACGGGCGAGCATACCTACAAGCTGCACGTGCCTGCCAACGTACCGGTTAAACAGTTTTGGTCCACGACCGTTTATGACGAAAAAGAGCGTCAGTTGATCGTCAATGATGATAATGCACCTGATATTTCCTCGACCAAACAGGGGCTGAAACAGAACGAAGACGGCTCGATTGATATCTATTACGGGCCGAAACCGGTCGCCGGGTTTGAACAGAACTTTGTGCAGACTAAGCCCGGTGAAGGCTGGTTCACCTACTTCCGCTTCTACGCCCCAACGGAAGCGTTCTTTGATAAGAGCTGGGCGCTTGGCGATATTGAGCGCGTAGATAAGTAACGTCTGTGCCGATTAACACCCTATGCAAATAGGGTGTTTACTTATCTGACTGCGCTGGAGTATGCGTATTATGACAACCCTTGCCGACATCCTTTCCCTTGAGCAGAAAATGTCTCGTGCCATCATTGGTCAGGAAAATGTCGTTCGCAGTATTATTCTTTGCCTGCTTTGCGATTCAAATTTGCTGCTTGAGGGGATGCCTGGTCTGGCAAAAACCCGTGCTATCCGTAGCCTGGCAAACAATCTTGATGCGACTTTTCGACGTATTCAATTTACCCCGGATCTCCTGCCCTCGGACATTACCGGCTCAGAAATCTATGTCCCCGACAGTGCCACAACGGCAGACGCGTTTCAGTTTCGTGAAGGCCCGGTTTTTGGCAACCTGGTGCTGGTCGATGAGATAAACCGTGCCCCTGCCAAAGTACAGTCCGCCCTGCTGGAGGCAATGGAAGAACGTCAGATCACCGTAGCGGGTAAGACCTACGCATTGCCAAAATTGTTTATGGCGCTCGCGACACAAAATCCGGTTGAGCAGGAAGGAACCTATAATTTACCCGAAGCCCAGCTTGACCGTTTCTTGATGAAAATTGTCGTCGATTACCCATCGGCAGAGAGTGAAATAACCATTCTGGATTTAGTGCGCGATGAACAACAGCGTAAATATCATCGTGAAGAAGACGCCGTGGAGGCTCACGATACCCCCCACGAAAAACTGGATCGGCAGATCATTTTCGACGCCTGGAAAGCGGTGGCGGCAGTCCACGTCAGTGGCGCGGTAAAACGGTATATTGTCGATATCATTCATGCAAGCCGTTATCCAGGTGAGTACGATGAAGAGCTGGCGACATGGCTGATGGTCGGCGGTAGCCCCCGCGCGACGCTGGGGCTGGATCGTGCCTCACGCGCGCATGCCTGGCTGGAAGGTCGTGATTACGTCACTCCGGAAGATGTCGAGGCTGTCGCTCATGACGTGCTTCGTCACCGGCTGGTGCTCACTTTTCAGGCGGCGGCATCCGGTGTAAAAGTCGATACGGTTATTGATCGACTGCTGCATATCGTCATTGCGGGTTGAGCTAATGAATAAGCAGGATGGCGTCTACGTCAGTATCGAAGAACTGCTCGCGTTTGAAGCCAGTACCCGTCAACTGGCCTTTGGTTTTTCCCGTGTGGCCAATAATCTCCTGCAGGGGAATCGCCCTTCGCGCATTAACGGGCGTGGAGGTGCTTTTGATCAAATCCGTCAGTATGTGCAGGGTGATGACGTCCGGGATATCGACTGGAACGTCACGGCGCGAATGCGCGGCGTGCCCTATGTCCGCGTTTTTAATGAAGAACGCGAACGCCCTTTTTATGTGTTACTTGATCAGACCAGTGATATGTTTTTTGGCACCCGATTGCAGCTGAAGTCGGTACTGGCTGCCCGCCTGGCGGCACAACTCCTCTGGATGGCCCATCATAAGAAACAGCCCTACGGACTGGTACTGTTGACTGAAACGCAGGTTGAATGCTTTGCCCCTCGCCACCACCGCGGACATCTTATTCAGTTACTCACCCGTATCGCCAGCGGTAACCAACAACTTGCCTCCTCCGCGCTGGAGACGCAGGCGCCTGCTCGCCTTCTTAACGGATTACAGTATCTTCGCCAGCACATTGGCTCAAACGCCCTGGTGGCGATGCTCGGCGATTTTCACCTGCTGGAACCCCAGTCCTGGCGGCTTATTGACGAAATTGCCGCCCGTGCGCAGACGCTGGCGATGCCGGTCTATGATGGCATTGTTCATCACTGGCCCACCCACGGACAATTTCTTGCCACCTGGGGCGGAATTGAAGCTGAGCTAAAATTTGCCACGGTGCAGCAGCGAAAACATATTGCCCAGCGGGCGCAGGGGAATTTGTCCGCACTTCAGCTCAGGCTGGAACAGGCGGGGGTGTCAGCCAGTCCGGTCTCCACCTGGTTACCTGCGGATGAGCAGTTGCGCGATGCATTAATACTCAGTGGAGCGCCCTCATGACAACACCGCGCTCAACTACCTTTTCCGGCACGGACATGCCTGATTTGGCTGAGTTACCGATGCCTTCGGCGGTCTCGCTTTTCCCCCAGACGCTTGCCTGGAAAATAGTGCTGGTCGTGATAGTCATCTTTATCGTCACCCTGATGATCCTGGCTTACCGCAGATATCAGCGCCGTCTCTGGCGTCGACAGGCTCAGCAGTTGGCCGTGGCCGCTCAACACAGCGCACGAGTAGATACCTGGTTTACGCTTATTAAAAGGGTCACCTTGTTGCATCTGGGTCGTGAACGTCTCCGTAAAATGGACGATGTGCAGCTACTGCAACAACTTCCGCTACATGATTCGACGGTAGTGACCACGTTGTTACAGTGTCACTACCAGCGCGATGCCGCATTATCTGACGAGAAAAACAGGAAACTGGCGGCGGCGTTTCACCGCTGGCTAAAGGATCTTCCGGATGTTTGAGAATCTGCTCCCTGCCCTGCACCGCTTTGGCTTCGAATGGCCCTGGCTGTGGCTACTGCTGCCTTTACCCCTTCTGCTGAGATTTCTGCCACATCCTCCCCTGGTACATCAGCAAAGCGTCCGGGTGCCCAATTTACCGAACCTGATTGACGAGGTGCCGCACGTGGGTAGTACGTCTTACCGGGGTAAACGGCGTACACAATTTCTTGCCGCAGCGGTATGGCTCTGTCTGGTTTGTGCAGCCGCACGTCCGCAATGGATTGCGCCACCCGAGCTAACGGAGACCGCAGCACGGGATATTATTCTGGTTTTGGATGTTTCCGGATCAATGGCAACGGAAGATATGCAGGATAGCCAGGGCAAAACGATTACCCGCGCAGTGGCCATGCAGCAGGCGGTCAGAAATTTCATTCAGCAGCGGCGTTCGGATAACATTGGGTTAATCGTATTTGGCAGCAAAGCCTATCCTTTTGCACCTGTCAGCGGCGATCACGCCGTACTTCTTGAGCGCATTAATGATATTCGCCCCGCCATGGCAGGCCCGCAAACCAGCATTGGCGACGCGATCGGCAGCACCATAAAGATGGTTAAAAACGAGGTAAACGAGCAGGACCAAACGTCGTCGAATGAGCGCATGGTCGTTTTGCTGACAGATGGAAAAGACACCGCGTCGACGCTGCCACCCGAGGTGGCTCTGCGTCTTGCGAAACGTGAGAAATTGATTATTCATACTATCGCGCTGGCGGGCGGCAACCAGGAGAGCATCAACCTGCCGTTGCTGCAAAAAATTGCCCGGGAAACGGGCGGGACGTTTCACGTTGTTGCGGGTAGCGCAGACTCGCTCGAGGCGGTTTATAACGCCCTTAATCGGTTGACCCCAAAGAAAGTGATGACTCAGGGCTGGTCCTGGCGTCAGCCACTTTATATCTGGCCGCTGGGGCTCGCGCTGCTGGGTTTGCTGCTGATGGCGGTAAGTCTGTTAAAGCTGGAGAAAAGCGCATGAGTGAACTGCATTTTTTACGCCCCTGGTGGCTTGCAGGGCTGGTGCTGGTATGGGGTGCGGCATGGGTCGTGCAGCGCCATCGCCCGGATCACTCTCCCTGGACACAGGTTATCGACCCAAAACTGGCGAAAGCGCTACTGCAGCCCCGCCGCACCTTGCGTCTTATCAACGGAATTAACCTCATCGCATTGCTGCTTAGTATCGGTCTGATCGCGCTGGCCGGCCCGGCCTGGCATAAACAGATTCCGGAAGGTCTGCAGGATAAAGCCGCGGTAGTGATTGTGCTGGCAAACAGCCCTACGATGTATGTCAGCGATATCGCCCCCAATCGCAATCGCGCTGCTAAAGCAAAAATTGAAGCATTACGTCAACGTCTACCGGCCTCCTCCTGGAGCGTGATTGCCTGGGCGAACACGGCGCACAGGGTGATCCCATTGACGCGGAATGCAGAATTCTTTGATCTCTATCTACCGCCCCTTGAGCCAGACATTATGCCGCGCGCCCCGCGTCCTGAATCCGCCTTGCGCGCTGCGCTGGAAATGGCGGAAAGCAGCACAAAACACAGCGGCCTGCCACTGAATGTGGTCATTATTACCGATACGCTTTCATCGCTCGATGATGCCGCCGTTCGCGATTTTTACGCTCGTTCACCCAACCTTGAAGTGTTAGTGGTTGGCAGCGAAACGGGCGGTGCATTACGGTTTGCGCCTGAGAACCTGAACCCGCCAGCCAGTACCTCTGTTCCGGTTTCGGCCTTTATGGCGCTCAAATCGAGCGGCATTCCGGTGTTAAGTCTCACCTCTGACGATGATGATGTGAACTGGCTGGTCACGCATATCACTCAAAACATCCAACATGCCCATAATAAAGATAACCACTGGCGCTGGGAGGATTCTGGCTACTGGCTGGTGCTGCTAATGTTGCCGCTTGCCCTCTTCCTGCTTCGCATCGTCAACACGCTACCAGTGGTGGCATTGCTGGTGCTGTCAGCTTCCCTATGGACCTCTCCGGCCAAAGCCGACTGGCAACATCTGTGGTGGACGGGGGATCAACTGGGACAAAAAGCCCTGGATGAACGGCAATATGCCCGCGCCGGGCAACACTTTACGGATAACTACCGCAAAGGACGTGCCTACTACCTTGCGAAAGACTACCGCAACGCGGCAGCCGCATTACAGGGTGTCGACACCGCCGAGGGCTATTTTTATCTGGCGAACAGTCTTGCGCAGATGCAGCAGTTTCAGCCTGCACTGGATTATTATCAGCGCGCGCTGGAATTAGCACCAGCGATGCAGCCAGCAAAAGAGAATGCGAAAACGGTCAGGGCGCTTCTTGAAGCGTCGCGTAACCAGAAAAGCCTTCGGCAAAAGGCAGATAACCACACTGATTTCAGCTTTATGAAGATAGAACAACAACATATTAAAACGGAGCAGCCTACGTCAGCATCCAAAAAGATGAATGATGCCGAATTGCAAAACTGGCTTTCTAACGTCGATACGTCGCCAAAAGAGATGCTTAAATCACTCTTTTTATTGCAGTCTCAGGAGAGTGAATAATGGTGAGACAACTGGGTTATGGCTTACTACTGCTGGCATTTTACGCGGGAGCGCAGGACGCCGACCAGGACTGGCAGGCAACGCTCACGCTACAGTCAATCGCCGGAAAGCCTCTGCCGTCACCCGTTGAAGTGTTGCCTAAACAAAGTATCCAGATGACAGCCACCGTCTGGATGCCAGAAAAAGTAAACTGGTTTCCGCAATACCCCGACTGGGATATGCCCGGGGCCACTATTATTCCCCAGTTTATGTTATCGCCCTCCATTGAGCGCCAGCACAGTCGGTTTATGCAGCGCGGAGCAACACAAAATTACCTGGTCACACCCGTTTCGTCAGGGCAACTCACGCTGACGCAGCGGAGCCTGCGGGTCTACCCTGACCGGGATACTTCGCCAGAACTGACGCTTCCCCGACTTACCCTTACGGTAGCCTTGCCGCCAGGCGCAAAGGGGTTTGACTCCTTTTTACCGTCAACGGCGGTCAAACTGACGCAATCGTTAACCCTGATGAAAGCGGATGGCACAGAAGAGGAACTCGATGCTCAGACTCCCCGCTCGCTGACGCTCACCCAGGGTCAGATGCTGAAACGCCAGATAGTGATCGCCGCGCAGGGCATACAGGGGGCGATGATCCCGATGCCCGTCTCAGATCCTCAGGCTAGCTCTCAGGAGACACTCACCACCGACCTGACCAATTATGATGAGTTTCTTGGCGGCACCCGCACGCTTACCCGGTACTATGCCCCGACGAAAACCGAGCAGATTACGCTCCAGCCTGTCGAGGTACGCTGGTACGACACGGTAAAAAGAACCTTCCATACGGCTTCATTAAAAGGTTATCGCTTTAAAAATGCGGCCCCTGTCGCGACTTCCCGGGGAGTGACGCTCACGCTGTGGGAAAAAGTCGGGCAGCTAACGTGGCAGCAAGGGTTACCCTGGGCAACAGGTCTGCTCATCCTGCTTATTTTGGTGCTGAAACTCCCCGCCATCATCCGGGCAAGTAAAAAACCGTTCAGACGATTCAGGGCATATATCGCTGGCTCCGAACGTTACGCTTTTATACGTCTGTGCACGGCAGTACTCATCAGCGGCGTGACCGCAAAGCCGGTTTTACGTGCTTATCAGAGATGGTCAATAATGTGGCACAGGCAACCTGTCAAATCCGACGTTATCCGGGAGTGGCTGCACGGCGTATATGGGAAAAAAGATCTTCCGCCTCCCGGCAAAGTTCGTCTCGTTCGTGCGTTGATAGCGCAACGCCGGGCAACTCATCCTCGCAAAGAGAAAACGTTTTTTCAGCCTGTCGCGTTGCCAACGTTCAGCGCCGTGGATGACGAAAAAACGACCTGACGCTTATTTGTGCATTCTTTCGAGTTGGATGGCGTCCGCAGCCTGCGCCTTATCAGCAAGACGCTGAAACTGCGACGGGCCATAAAACGCCTGTGGTACAGGGAGCGACTGCATATCGTTGCCGGGGAAAATCCTCAATTCGCCCAGATGCGACAGCTGATACCCGTGCACGACGGCAGGAAAGCTCAACAGAAATGGTGCTTTTTTTTCATACGCGACCGGCGTGGGCAGGCGATTTTTAGCCAGGTTATAGTTGCGTTTGAGCACCAGGAACTTGTCGGGCACCCGACGTTGGCTGTTCCACCAGTCGCCATCCACCTCCCGGAACTTACGTTCGGTTTCGCTCTTAGTGGCGACGTCCAGACGAAGTAATACACGTTTGAGTTCGTGTTCCATCGCTGCGTTGTAAGCTTCTACCGAACCCGCCTTTCCTTGCAGTATCACGTTGACTGCCAGTCGTGCGCCCAGAAGGTTAGAATATAAATCTTCGGGGGAAAATGCAGATATGGCTTCTGAAAAACCCGGAACAGATTCAAATCCGTACCACTGGGCAATTTCATGCCATTGCGCAAGTTGAAACGCGATGTCCCCGGCAAGCCAGGCTGCCAGACTGTATCGTTTTGTCATCGCGGCAGGCGGCGTAAACGCGTGTAACTGTACGCGCCGGAGTCCGAGTTCCTCGCTGTAAAAAAAGCGCCATTTCTGCCCCAGCCGGGGATAGATCCGTGAGAACAAGTAAAAAGTGTTGTCTGCCGTATCACGCACATGCGCGATATCGATAAACCCGCCCCGATGCGTATAGATAAGCCCGTTTTTTTCTTCGCTAAGACCGGTGAGGTTTTTCACTGCACCCAGCGCACTGTCGTTGTAGCGATGTTTACCTAAGGTTTCCAGCGTCAAAACATTACCGATTTGATAGACCGGAATGGGTACCCCCACCGCCCTGACATGCAGATCGTAGCCAAATGCACAGCACGGACGGAGCGATTCCGGTGGTGCAAGATGCGTCACCACTGATGAGACTTTACGTGCCTGCTCAACGGGAAGCAGCGGTTCTTCCGCACAGGCAATCCCCGCGACCAGGACTAAAAAATATAAACGTTTAAGCATTCAGAACGCCTCCGCAACCTGAAAATAAAAACCTGCGCTCTCTTTGCCAAATCCCAGATCCAGACGCACATTCATGGCCGGTTTCACTTCAAAACGATACCCTACCCCCGCCGTAGGCAAGAGGGGATGATTATCCAGGTCGTTCACCTTGTTGCCCAGCGCGCCTGCACCCAGCCACAGCACATAACCGTGCCGCCAGTTGAGCTTACGGCGGTATTCAACCTGGCCGCTTACCACATCCTTATCGCGATACCGTCCCTGATAGTAGCCTCGTAACCGACGGTCATCACCGGCCATGGAGAGGCGATCCCACGGGACATCTCCCCGGGTGAAACGTCCCCACAAATCGAAAGCCAGTACCGTTTTTTCATTCAGCGCGAGATAGCGATCGTACTGAATCTCGGTCGCGGAAAAGTGGCTATCGCTGCCGAGCGCGCGATCAAACCAGGTATACTCCGCTTTAAAATAGTGCCCCTGCTGAGGACGGGTCACCACATCCCGGGAATCGTAATTAAGGCTTACGCTGGCGCCGGACGAGACGGTAGACGATTGAGCGTGATAGCGGCTGAAGGTATCCCGCTGATGGGGATCGTCAACGTCCGCATCCATAGAAGAAAAATCCCAGCCCGCCCCAAGATAGACCTGTCTGGCTATTTCACGCATCAACACCGGATGCACCCGCACTGAGTTATTGACGTACTTCTGCTCGTTGCCCTGCGCCGCATCGTAGCCAATCCCCCAGAAACCGGTCGGGACCTTATTGATTGTTCCCTCAACAAAGAGCCGCCAGCGATCCTGGGTAAAAAAAGTATAATTATTCACGCCCATTCCCAGCGCCCCGCTGGTACTGACATAGCCGGTTAAAGAGACGGATGAGTTTTGCGTGGTGTTATCCTGCGGATCGACCCGATAAATCCCGGCCGCGGCCATGCCTAACCCCAGTTTCAGCTCTGGCGTGTAAAACGGGCCAGGAAGTAGACTCCAGTTGATCCCTTTTGCGGGATCGTACTGGTTGTCTGCGCCGAGTTTCACCAGAAAGGTGTCAATCGACTCTTGATCCAGCGTCATGGCCTTCACGGGCCCGGCGGTCAGTACGAGAAACGAGGCCAGCAGGCCGAGGGTACGCTTCATCAGAAACGGTACTCTCCCGCCACGAAGAAGCTGTTACGCTCATTGAAGCCAAATTCCGTGAGGATGTTAAATTGCGGCGTCATTTCAAACTGGGAACCAATCAGCATGTTCCAGGGCGCATGAAGTTTTTGTTTTACGTCGAATCGTCCATCATCGTTCTGGTTTACGCTGTTGATCAGCGGCTGCAATGCCGCTGGCATGTGCAGATCTGACAGGCTCCCCCTGAACTCCTGCTGCACATCCTGGTACATACTTCCCAGCCAGACACTCAGATGTGACTCCCCTGCGGGTCCCTGAAATTTAAAGCGATATCCCACGCGAGGAGAGATCGTCAATGCCGAGATTTTGCCATCCAGAATGTCGAAATCGGTGCGGGTATAGTTGGTATCCACCAGCGCAAACCAGTTCTCATACCCGCCCGCCAGCGTAATGCCTGTACCCCAGGTGGTCCCTTTGAAATCAAGTGTAAAATCAATATCCTGCAGATCTCCACTCTGATAAAGCTGATGCACCGAGGCGGCGATAGCGCGATCAATGCCGGTATAGCGTGACGGGTCGGCATCCACTGAAACATTTGACACCGATGAGCCTCGGGTATGTCCTACCAGCCCATAGATATTGAGAAAAGGAAAGACCCACATATCCAGTCGCAGGTTTTCGGTTTTACTTTTTTCACGCGTATGCCCGGCATCAATATCGAACATATCGACAGGGATTGCGTGGTTGCCCAGCGCCAGGCCGGAAAAACTGATGCTATCCACATCGATGTTTTGGCGCATATTCATATAGCTAAGATTGATGCCAAATGGCAAGGGTATCGCGTATCCACGCGCCCGGGCTTCCTCTCCCCAGATCGGGAATGTACGTGTATCGCTATCTGCGGCTTCAACAACACCCGATAAGCACAATAACGTGATAACCGAAAAACGCCATTTCATTGAATATCCTCATTCTTACGACGTAACTTACAGGCCGGAGCCCACATTGAAATAGACTGCCTGCTCATGATCGCTGAAGGCGATATCCACGCCGGTATGCAGCCCGTATTCACGCGCGATGACATAGCGGAAGCCCGTGCCCCAGGCGACTTCTGCGCTTTTGTACAGATCGTTCGCGCTGTCAGCAGCACTCCCCGCGCCAATAAAGGCCTGAACGACCCAGCGCGGCGTTATTTGCCAGGCAAGCTGGGTCTGGACGGTACTGACATCATCCCCCTGATAGCGATAGCGAGAGATACCGCGTAGCGCAATGTAAGGACGCGCCATTGGCGGTAAATGGTCTGCTTGCCGGGAAAGAGACTGATAATCTGCGGCCAGGGAAAGCGTCCAGGACGGATTGAGAGGGATAAAACCTTTCCCTTCAAGCTCCAGCAGGTTGTAACGGTAGTCGCCCCCCAAAGAGTGACCATAAAACTGATATTCGGCACTCAGTGAAAGCCCCCGGGTTGGCCAGAAAAAGTTATCCGTCGTGTCGTATTCCGCCACCAGCCCAAGCGCGGATGTAGTACTGCTTTCACCGAGTACCTTTTTCCACAGCCGATCGACAATGGGGTTGTTCTCAGCAGAGATATCCATCTTTGCCCAGAACTGGGATGCACCAAGAAAAACGGGTGAATCGCCCGCACGAAAGAGCAGCTTCTGCATACCGCCGTAGCCCCGTGTTTGCGTTTCAACCGCTTTGTTACTGGAAAATCCCAGGACATCGCCGGAATAGATATCAAGATTAATGTTGGCATAACCGCCCGCCACCAGGTAGCGAATGCGATCGTCCTGCCAGGTATGGCGGTGCCCGCCTCCGGCAAACCAGGTGCCGTTTTGCGTGCCGCCACCACCAAAAGCAGTCAGCGCCGGGGGGATGAACTTTCCGTTTACCTGCTTGCCTTTGCCATGCAGGAACAGCCCGAACAACCCTCCTCCGTAGCCGACAGCAGGCTCAGTAATCACCACCGGAATGGGTAAAAATCCATAGCGGTTATCCTGGAGATAGTGGCTCATATCCAGCATGCCATCTTCCGGATCGATCAACCCCGCTGCATCCACCCGCCCGCACAGCAGGATTATCATCAGAAGAAGCCGTCGCATTACTGTCCTCGTTCAGGCGGCGTAGCCGGTGCCGTATACCAGTTTTCCTGAGCGACCATGACAGTGCCTTCAGGCTGCATAACAAAATTAGGTGACATGATCTGGACGTTAAACTCGTTGAAGACATCCTGGATATGGGCATGTAGTTCATTACGTGCAGCCGCCAGTGACTGGCCAGGATGCAGACGTACCTGCAGTTCATAGGCGATATACCAGTCCATCAGGCTTAACTGACGCACCAGCGGCGACTGGGATTGATCAACGCAACCTGAACGTTTAGCGGCCAGCTCCAGCATGGCATGTACCTGCCGCCAGGGGGTGTCATAACCGATGGTCACGCTGACGGTGAGATTGATCCCCCCGTCCTGACTTTGGGCACTCAAATTCGTGATCTTTCCGCTCACCACAACCGCGTTAGGTACGGTGACGACGTAGTTTTCACGGGTGATAATTTTGGTGGCGAGCATCCCGATTTCACTGACCAGCCCCTCGTTATCCGCCACTCGAATGACATCGCCTTTTCGCAGGGCGCGCGAATAAATCAGCACCAGTCCGCTCATGGCGTGGTTCATTACCCCGGCTGATCCCAGGGTGAGCATCAGGCCAAAGAAGACGCTGATGCCTTTGAATGCCAGCGAGTTTGCACCTGGTAAAAATGGATAGGCCGCCGAGAGCGCAAATAACCACACGCCAACCGAGATTAGCTTACGGGTTGCCCCTACGGTTTCGGGATGGATGCCCGGCAGTTGCAATCGTCCGGCTTCAACCTGATTGAGCACCACCTTCAGGAGTTTGAGAATAAAGGCGGTGATAAGAAAAATGATCAACACAATCATTAATCCGGGGAGCGCCGAGACTATCGACAAGGCAATTTCACGGACTACGCGCACCGCCCAGTCACCCAGCGATGTTCCCCACACGCGCGTCCACGGAAAGAGGCTGAATACCCAGCTTAGCCAGAGATACAGCGCAATAACGCAAAGTAATATCATCAGCAGCGCGTAGAGGCGTGCTTCAAAAGCGCCGATAAAACGCCGCCAGTTTTGCGGGATCCAACTGCGATTTTCCAGTATACGCAAATGGAAAAAACGTGTTACCCCGCGCCAGGAGCGGTAAGCGACGTAACAAAAAACCATCAGCACCAGCAGCGTCGCCACCGTTTTCACGACGGACAATGCCAGCCAGCCGCTGTCATATTGATCGCGCAAAGCTGTTCGCTGTGTTTCCATGCGTGCCAGAACGCGCTGTGCAGCCTGATCGAGGGTAAGATCGTCCCCTTCATCCAGATCCCCGTCCGTCAGCAGCATAACCGGTTTGCCGTTCATGACAATCAGCCTTCCCTGCTGGTTATAGCGGGAAACAGGAATAATTTTTAAGGGTGCGCTGACATCGTCCCGGGTAAAATTGCGCAAGGTATTACGGATGCGCAGAACGCGCTCTTCCGGCGTGGTAAGACCAAATTTAGCCTGCAGCATGACAATGGGTTGATGAAAAATATAAACCGTTCTGGCACGCTCCTGGTCGGTGGGTGCCTGACGGGGTTCTGCTGCATGAGAGGGAAATGCCAGAGCAAAGAGAAAACAGGTTAAAACAGCGAGCAATATCCTTGTCATATCCGCCACCAGAACGCAGTCATTATCGTTATTTTTCAAAATGCCAGACCAAAGGCTGGACTTTGCATTTTCAGCATAGCCCAGCCTTTCGCTTACGCAATGATTCTAGAAACGTATCTTCATCCCAAGTGAAGCGGATATGTCAGCGTCAAGGCTGGTTTTTCCACTGTTGTCCCAGGTTTTTCCCACTTCCGTATAGGCCTGCACGTCGTCCGTCACCGTCCAGGTTGCGCCAAGCGCTGCTTCGGTCGCAGCAAACTGCTGATTGGCTTTAAGGGTGGTTTTGCCGTTACTGTTGGTGGTGTTTCGGTAAGTAAACTCATCCTGTCCGTCGGTCAGCTCCTGCCAGTAATTGACCCGGACATACGGTTTCACTTTCCCGTAATTTGTGTCGTACTCTGCCGTGAGTCGCGCGCCCAGACGGCCAATAACCGCACTATCCGCATCGATATTCACTTTCGTTTTGGCGTTGTCCTCAAGCGTGACATCGTCAAAATGACTCCACTGCCAGATAAGCTGAGCCTGAGGTTCAAGCGCCCAGCCGGTATCGCCAAAGTACCAGGGCTTACCCACCTCCACTGACGCGGTGATCGTACTGCCATCCGGATGGTAGGTTTTATTGTCCGTCATGTTTTTCAGATCGACCGAGTGATAACCGTACTGCAGAACGTTATCAACATAGAAGCCATCCGTGTCTGTCCAGGTCGCATACCCGCCCAGATACGATGAGAAGGTAGAGTTGTAGGCCGCTCCTCCGCTCATTCCTGTGTTTCCATCGATTGAGCTGTCGATATCCATAAAGGTGGTGTAGAGACCGGAACGCCATTTATCGTTTTGCCACAGATCAACCCCTATCTGCATGCCGTTATATTTGCTGTGGCTGGTGCTGCCGGTCGGATCGTCCAGTTTCTGATCGATAGTTTTGGTCATATAACGCGCCCAGAAGCGGCCTTCCTGATCGGCTGGATTATCCGCGCGATAAGGCTGTTCATCACCCTGACGCTGGTGCAGCGTGCCAAGTACGAAGAGATCGGCCTGACGAATAATAGAAGGAAGCGTGTCAAACCCGGGCACATCCGGACGATAACCCGCGCGCAGGAACCAGTCTTCCCCCGCACCGCTGGCATTGCCGGCAAACAGCTGATATTGCCACGCACCGGCCGTGAGATAATCCTGGCCGATGGTAAATGCATCCCGTGTCGTTTGCGCGGTTGTTTCGGCACCGTTGATAGCCTCAACCACCATGATGCCATCGCCTTCGGTTGGTTCACCCAACTGACTAACGTCAATGTCCAGCAGCGTAGTTCCGCTGGCCGAACCGCCGTCGATCACTAAACGATCGGCGATCCCAGGACTGTGCTGCTGTGCGGCGATTTTAAGGGTCCCGTCAAGACCGACGTAATCCCCTTTAACCGTCAGCGTCGAGCCAACGTTCCCGCCCCGCAGATTGACGGTACCCTGGTTAACCAGATTGGCGACGGTTTGATTATGCCCCGCCGTATCGAGTAAAGCGTTTCTGCTCACAATGTGGCTTGAAGCACTACTGAACCGGTTTACCCCCCCTGCCAGCAACGTACCGTTTTCGACCAATGTATAACCAGACCACTTATTGAGGCCGTTCAGTACGGTGGTGCCCTCACCACGCTGTATGAAATCCCCGGTACCGGTGATAATTCCGTCAAGCGTCAGCGTATTCGCACGGTTAACAACCAGCGTCGCCAGGTTCACCACGTTACCCAGCACGCTGCCGCTGTCTGCGCCATTACCTAACTGCAGTGTGCCTTTGCGGATGGTCGTCTCGCCCGTCCATGTGCTGTCACGCGTGAGCGTCAGGGTCCCATCGCCCTGTTTGGATAGCGCGCCAGTGCCGCTCACCGCGCTAAGAAGAGAGACGTTGTTCCCATTGGTATCAATGGCACCGCCATCGCCCGCCAGGACAACGTTACGGGCGGTATTAAACGCGCCGCCGTATTTCAGCGTGCCGCCGCTTAGCGTAACTGACGCGTCTTTCGCCCCAAGATTGTTATCGCCCGACACCTGCAGCACACCGCCAGTAATTGCGGTCCCGCCTTGATAGGTATTGTCACCGTTTAGTACCAGGGTACCCAGATCGGACTTATTCAGCCCGCCACTGCCGGTGATTTGCGAATTGATTGTGGCGGTATAACCTGCTCCGCGTGCGGTGCCATCCCCAACGCGAAGTACGGTATTGGCTGTGTTAGTCGTAATAACACCGTCGTTAATTACATAACCGTCCGTGGTGAACTGGGCGCCACTTATCGTCACAGGCCCGAGGCTGTTATCTACCGTAACGGTACCGGACTCACCACCAAACACGGCAAACGCACCGTCGCTGAACGGGGTGTTAAAGGCCCCTTCCGGCGTGGTGAGATCGGTGGTCCAGTTGTCATTGCCCTGACTGTTTTGCCAGACGCCGTTACCGCCGTCGATGAGATCATTATTCTTCAGTGATCCACCGCTGCCGCCGAAACCATCCCAGAATCGCATGGTATAGCCGGTGCGATTCACCAGATTAACCTGTCCAGCGATTGAGGTTTGCACGTAGAGATCGTCAGCCGCGGCAGGTGCCGTTCCGATATCGAGAATGTTATTCGTGAGCGCACCGCTGTAATCAATTACGCGATAGACGCCAACATCAAATAATCCGCCAGGGGTTTGGGTGATGTTGAGCTTGCCATCCAGATTCAGGTCGCCGTTAACCGTGAGCAGATCATTTAATGGCCCGCCCGGCGTACCGGACTGCCCGAACTGGAAATCAAGTTGCGCATTTTGCGCCAGCGTGAGCGAAGCCATCGTTAGCTCGCCGGTGCTGCCCAGAGAGGCACCGGGCGCAAGATGCCCGTTATCCGCCACGCTGACGTTGCCGCCTACTGTTCCAGCCCCACCCAGAGTCGCGTCTGCCGTGACGCTTGCCGTACCCGTTGCGGCACGTTGGTCGCCATTAACCAGCAAGACGCCCTGCTCGACTGCTGTGCTGCCGGTGTAGCTATTTGCCCCTGTCAGGGTCAGAGTTCCTGCGCCGGTTTTAACCAGTCCGCCACCACTGCCGCTGATTACGCCGCTGATGGTGTCATTCAACCCCAGATTCCCCTCCGTTAAGATGGCACTGGCGAGATCGACACTCCCCGCCCCCGACAGAGAACCAATGGCGGTATTCCCCGCCGAGTCAGCCAGGGTCACATTTCCTCCGGCCTGATTCGCAATACGTGCATTGGCAGCCTGTGCATTATCTGCAAACGCGACGGTACCCGCACTGGTCGTCACGCTGCTACCGGCATCCGCATTATCCGCAAGCAACATTCTGCTATTTGCATTCAGTGTAATAGCGGCCGCGCCGCCATCACTGGTGTCGTTGAGTTCCAGCGTACCATTACCTAGTGTAATCGCGCTGGTACCCGCGCTGGCATCATCGTTGAAGGCCAGCGTCGCATTCGTAACCGCAAATTGATGTGACTGGGCATTACTGACGTTATTGAAATTCAATCTGGCTGCATCGGATAGCGTTACGTTACTGGCTGCATTTCCCAGCGCGCCTGTCACGTTGGCATTCACCGTCAATGTACCTGTTCCGTTTTTACCAATCAGCGTCGTCTCGCCCTGATAGGTGTTGGCAACATTCAGGTTTAACAGGCCCTCATCACTCCCCAGAGAAGAATCAATTATCGTTAGTCCTCCGTCTCCGCCAATTCCTCCCTGCGAGGTAAACGAATTGCCAAAGACATCAAATGTTCCTCCGGCTTCGCCATCCACCACAAAAAGACGTTCAGTTGTGTAATCTGCGCCCGTCTGGAAAGTGGCGCCATTCTTGATGAGAACAAAGGTATTGGCATCGCCGAGGCTGCTGTCCTTAGACACCTGCAGCGTGCCGTTCAGTATCGACGTTCCCCCGCTGTACTGATTATCCCCATTGAGGATTAAGCGCCCGGGGTCCGTTTTCACCAGACGAATCGCACCATCGGCATCACTGTCCTGAACTAAATTAACATTGAGCGTTGTGGTGATATCGCCACCCGCAGCCCCATCACCCACACGGATGAGGAAGTAACTGTCAGCGTGCGTCCCCCCAATGGCATCGTAACTGTTATCCACGTCCGAGGGGCCAGGCGCACTGGTCGCGACAATATTGAGTTGTGAGGTGGGATTGCGCGGATCTGCCATGACCATATAACCGTCGGTGGTGAACTGCATCCCTGACGTTCTTACCGTGCCGAAGGCATTGCTGACCAGGACATCGTTTGCTGCCCCCTGGAATACCGCAAAGGCAGATTGAGACCATGGTGCGTTACCCAGGCCATTACTCTGTGTCCAGTTGTTACTGGAGCCGGAAATTAATGCGGTCCAGTAGCCAAATCCTCCATCAACGACGCCGTTGCCGGAAGAACCATCGCCGTGATTGCTACCATTCAGATCGCCGTCCCAGAACTGCAGCTGGTTTGAAGGGTCGACAAAGTCCAGCACCAGGTTCACCTGATTGGTAATATTGGTCTGGATGTTATAAAGCTCAGCATTATTGGGGGGCAGTGAGCCGATCGTCATCACATTGTTGGTCAGGCTGCCGCCATAATTAAAGAGGCGGTACACCCCAGGCAGGAAACTTCCGCCATCGGTGAGCGAAACGTTAACTTCACCATCAAGCGTGAGATCGCCCGCCACAGTGACCAGATCGTTTAACGCTCCGCCAGGGGTGTAGGCTTCTCCCAGCTGGAACTGGCTATCGGTATCACTGGCCAGGGTAAGGTCACCGTTTATGGTGAGCTCCCCGGTCCCAGCACCGCGATTATCATCGCCTGGACGAAGTACGGTACCCGTCTCGAAGATGACATCGCCGCCTGCTGTGCCAAAACCGCCGAGGGTTGCGCCGCTTTCTACCGTTGTGATTCCGGTGCCGGTCTGCACGCCGTTGATCAGTAACGTTCCTTGCTCTACCGTCGTGGCGCCCGCATAGCTATTGTTTCCGGCGAGGCGGGTCACTCCACTGCCCGTCTGGCGGAATGCTCCCGTACCGGAAATCACGCCATTCAGGGCCACATCATCAGCGCGGTTGACGGTTAACAGGCCGTTATCGGTTATATTTGTCGTCTCCGACAGGCTACCTGTCGTTCCGCCATTCCCTAATGCCAGCTCGGAGCCGGTACCGATCAGGGTATTGCCAGTGTAGGAATTGGTGCCCAGTAAGATAGTGCTCCCCCCGCCAGTACGCTCCATCCCACCGGTGCCCGAGATCACGCCGCTGTAGGTTTGATTCGCTACCCCATCGAACGAAACAAGGCTACTTGTGCCTGAGGTGGCAATGTCATACTGCCGAAGTGTTGCTTCCCCCGCGGTCGCCGCATTATCACCGGCTCGTAATGTTGCCCCATTGTTGACATTAATTTGCGAGGCGCCGGAAAGAGTAAGATCCTGGACAATCCGGATGTCGGTGGCATCGCCATCCAGCGTCAGAGTGTTCCATCCGGTGCCGATATGAGTTCCCTGAAGCAGATTGTCGGCCGGCAGCGATCCGATATTGGCCGAACCGGTGCCATTGTGGGTGTTAAGAAACGTGAGGGTATTATTTATGCCTCCTTCGCTGAGTACATGACGGACAGTGGCAAGATTAATGTCGCCGAATGTCGCGGCGTCATTGCCATCACTTCCGGTGAAGGTCACGCCCCCGGCAAAGTCCCCGCCGGTATAAGTAAACCGATCGTTACCACTGCCCAGGGTAATCTCACCCTGTGTCAGACCTTCAGTGATTTGCATGACGTCGTTACCACTGCCCGTCAGTATGACCTGCGCAGTGTCGCTTGCAGCCCGCAACGTTCCAGTGTTTGTAAGGGTATTATTGGCCGTACCAGACGCATCAATAACGGTGGCATCTGCGCTTTCACTGGTGATGCTGCCCGTATTTGTTATTGTCCGATTGGCGGCGGTCCCGTTCAGGGCAATGAGTGATTGTTGATTTAAGGTACTGGTCGAGGTGATAGTCCCGCTATTGCTAAATGCCGAAACGTTCTGCGCGAGGATAGTACTGCCCGTATCGCTGCTGGTCTGGATCACACCGCTGTTCGTCAGACTGCTGGCATCCGTCGCCTCAATGGCTGCCCCGGACGTCGTACCCATCGTAATGGCAGACCCGGAAGTGACATTGCCCGTCGTGCGCGCAAGGATCCCGGTGCTGTCTGTGCCGTTACCGTTGATGGTGTATCCGGTGCCAATTGTCAGGTCACCTGACGTCTGCGAGCCGTCAGCCTGCATAAAGGCGAAACCACTGCCGCTACCCGAGACATTCAGTACGTTGCCGCTACCCTCAGCGGTAAAGGTCACAGCAGTACGTATAGCCGGGCCGTCGCCGGAGTTAATCGTGACATTATTGAGATTGATATCGCTTGAGCTAGCATTGTTGTTAATACCCGCACCGGCCCCCGTCACATTAATGGTGGTGTTACTGGCAGTGAAAGAAGAGGCTCCCGTACTGTCAATGCGTACGCCATCCGCGCCGTTGCTGGCCGTAATCTGATTCCCTGTACCATTAACGGTCAGGTTGGCTCCGTTGCCTGCAAGCTGTACGGCAGCAAGCCCCCCATTCGCAATAACGGTACCTAGCTGGCTTACCGTTGCGCCTGCGCCTTCAACACGTAAACCTATGTTCCCGCTTCCAGGTGCGCCGGACACCGTAATGGCTCCACTGTTGTTCAGCAGGCCCGCATTCTGAATATCTACGCCAATATTATCGGTGCCGGCTACGCTAACCGAAGACGTAACGGTGGCTTGTCCGTTGTTGTGAAGAAGGATGCCTGTACTGTTGTTCCCTGACAAATCTATGGCCGCACCCGCATTGAGGGTAAGGTTACCGAGATAACCTACGTTATACCCAACAATCCCGGTCTGACCGGCTGCAGAGGTAATAACGGCATCTGAGGTCACCCGGGTTTCCCGTGGATCGGGATCGATAGTGGCATCAATGTTGTAATTTCGCCCATCAACCAGCACGGCTGTGGTGTTATCACCGGCCAAGGCTATCGCGCCATCCGTTATCGCGCCATTTGCGCCTCCAGTCACCTTCACCCCGACAGCATTGAGCCCGGAGACCGTTATCGTCGCGGCACCTGTCGTTAACTGTGTCGGAACGTCATCGGCTGGATCAGCATTGTTGAGGTCATCCACGCCATTGGCGAAGACACCTGTACTCCCTTCGCCTGTCACATTAAGGTTATAACTGCTGCCGGTACCCGTATCGCCGTTGAAAATTGCCCCATGATCGACAGCAAACAAAATAGACTGTGTTTGTCCGTTATCGGTAATGGTAGCGTTGGTGATATTAATACTTGCGCCCTGGCCCCAGGCGTAATAACCGATCTGCTGTGAGTTCTGGAAGGCGAGTGACGCATTCGCGCCGATATCAATCGTGGCATTCCCGCGCGCATGAACCCCGATTGCCCCTGCTGACAGCAAGCTAATGTCGGAATCGAGGGACACTTGCGCCGAATTGCTGTTTAACCCCTCAGCATAAACGGCGTAATTTCGATAGGTATATGGTTGGTTATCGGTGCCTCCGGTATCGCCCGCGCTTCCCACCACAATTGAGCTGTTGGCCGTAGAAATGAGGGATGCGTTAGCCGTTTGGGCCAGAATATTCAGAGCAATATTATTATCACCATCAACAAATATTCCGCCATTATTGGTGATGCCGCTGCTATTATCCTTAACGTACATCCCGTAGTTTGCCGCAGCTGACGTGCCGCCATCGGATATCGGTGTCAGCGTCCCTAAGACGTTAATTTGTCCATCATTTGTCGCGTTTCCCGAACCGCCATCAATAAGCATCCCGGCGGCATTACGAGTTCCTGAAAGCAGCGTAATCGATCCCGCGCTACTGTTAGTCACCGGGCCTTGCCCCGTAGAATACATGCCTGCGCTTAATATCCCACTGCCAATAAAATTGACCGCATCAGGCGTATCTGTCGTCGTGACTGGCGTGCCGCCAAGATAGATGCGCCCGGCGTTAGTGACCGCCCCGGTTGAATCGCTATAAATGGCGTACCCACCCGCACGACCGTCCGGGTTACGACTGTTTCCCGTGAGCGTTATCGTTCCTGCGTTAGTCAACGTTCCGTTATCAGAAACCGCCATTCCCCATGCGGTATGGGAAGCGTTGTCGGTCACGGCGACATTGATATAGCCCTGGTTTGTCAGCGTGGCATTTGTCAGACCGGCCATAGCGATACTGCCAGCGTTACTCACATTTTGATTAACACCATCCTTCTCAATAAATAACCCCGCGTTTATCACACCGTTGTTGATGGCGCTGCCGTAACTCGCCAGCATGGCAACCGTAGTTGGGCTGCTGTTGCTGCTACGCCAGGCGTTGATTGCACCGTTATTTGTGACAACACCGCCATCGAAGGCTTCCATCACAGCTGACGCGCCATCCACTGCCAGGCTGGCGCCGGATGTTACGGTCCCGGTTGCACGATCGCCGTTGGCATAAATGACTCTCAGATTGCCCGTACCGAGCGTGGCGTTGTTCGTGTGCGCAAGCCGGTCCTCCCATGCGTTATACGTCAGATTGATTTGGGTGCTTTGCGCCTGATTGAGAAGACCGGTAATGATGGAGTTGTAGACAGTTTGTGCCTCAACGGCGGAGTCAATAACTTCGCCCTGAACTTCCGCACCGGCAGTGAGCCAGTACTGAATTTGTGGGCTACCTGCGTAGGCTCCCTGACCGGTAAGATAATTATTTACATCCGCAATATCATCGGACGAGGCGATATTAAAGGTGCGGCTGCCCACCTGAATCACCCTGCCACCCGGTAGTTCCGTGTAGTTAGGTAAGGTCAGGGTGTAGTTATACTGAGTGCTTTGCGCCCCGACGCTTTGATTTTGGTTACTTATGACGGCTGCTGGACGGAAGTGAATATAATTATCTGATTGCCAGTTCACCGCACTGTCCGCTGTACCATCGGCATCCGTTCGCGCCAGCGTAGAATTTTTTGTCAAAAGGTCGAGCGTGTTAGCCGCAGCGGCAATGGGCGTATTTCCCGTTGTATCAGCCCCAACATTGATGTTTGCCGTGCCGCCGTCAGTGCCAACCTCAACAATGCCGAACTCATTCATTATTCTGACAGAATCAGGATCATAAACAGAGAGTTGCATGTCTCCTACCGCAGTATCGTCAGCAGAGACAAAAGTCGATGAGTCATAAATACTGATGACCTGAAAACTGCCATCCAGGCCAGGTACTTCGACGTTTAACTCCAGATCCTGCTGCGGATTAGCAGGATTTGGCGAATAGGTGAACTCACTGATATTTGCTGATGTAATGGGCGTCACCGCCCCCTGCGAATCGGTTGCTGTGATCGTGAGGATACGATCGCCTTCAGGTGCCACCGCGCCGGGCAGTGCCGCACCGACGGCCACGGAACGCCCCGATACCCCGTTACCCGTGGTAACATCAGGAAATTGTGGCAGAGGTCCCAGAATGTTTAGTGTAGTACCGGGGGCAAAATGATTGGGCGTGACCTGATTATCAATAGTGAAGGCCGTTCCTGTCTGAATAACCGTGTCAAAATTAAACGCCGGGTCGGTTGAAAACAGATAGCTGGGATAAGCATCAGACCAGTTCACGTCATCGGCAGCGGCACTTGCGGAAATACCTAAAAGAACCAGCGTACCGGCAGTTGCAGACAAAAGCCTCCGTCGCGGACTTTTTTTGCCTGACGCCGAGTGTGATAACTCGCTTACTGCAACGTAACAACCAGCAACATGACTCCAGACATGGCGGTAAATCTTATTCATAAGGCACCCTATCCCCATCCAGCAGTTTGAAATATATGGAAATATTGAGAAATGACAGGAAATGAAACGCAATGTTTATATAAGCGTAGCTGAATATTATTTTTTCCCTGAAAAATTCCCAAAAAAATTACTTATCAAATCAGCGAATTAATAGAGCATATATCATGTTTAGTGCGACATTTAATGTATTTCGTATTGCTGGCATTGCCCCACATTCATGAGGCCTAACGCAAAATGTAATTAAGTGTTATATCTTTCATGAGGACGTTTTTAACTGTGCCGCGAGCCGTGAAGTTATATCAGGTCATTTGCTACATCATCAGCACGTTGCTCTCGCCAGGCATAAATGTTGGATAGCGGCACCATGGCCGATAAGGGTTCAGTAAAAGGGATAAAAATGAAGAACGATATTTTGCTTTCAGGTTTTATGCTAAGTGTAAGTTTTTCAGTCGTAGCTGACCCCTTGTCTACCTGGAATCAAACCGAACCAAAACAGGCATTGATGGATTGGGTTGACGAGGTAACCACCCGGGGTAGCGATCATTTCATTCCCATGGAAAAGCGGTACGTGGTATTTGATAACGATGGAACCTTATGGCCAGAGTCACCTGTCCCATTCCAGGTTCAGTTCATTCTTGACGAAATTAAAAGACAGGCTCCCCAGCATCCGGAATGGACCTACTCTCCGCTACTGACCGCAGCAATTAATGACGACTACAAAACGGTGGCGCATTATGGAGATGATGGCCTTAATAAACTTATTGCGATGACCCACAGCGGCATTACAGATACGGAGTATGCCCAGCGGGTGAAATCCTGGTTAAGCAAAAAGAAACACCCCCGCTTTGGCTGTCGATACGATCATCTTGCCTATCAGCCAATGAAACAGCTTCTGAACTATCTTCAAACCAATGGCTTCAAAACCTGGATTGTCTCCGCTGGCGGTATCGATTTTATGCGGGTCATGACAAAAGAAATGTACGGTATCCCACCCGAGCAAGTCATCGGGTCATTTTCGATAAGTGAATATGCCCTTACTCCTGATGGCGATAAAATCATTAAAACCATGAAAGGTCCATTCACGGATAATGCGGTTAATAAACCAGCCGCCATTCATTTGTTTATGGGACATCGTCCGGTAGCGGCGTTTGGCAACAGCGATGATGATTTGTCGATGTTGCGCTACAGTAGCGCGAACCCAGACTATCACACCTTCTCCATGCTTATTCGCCATACTGATAACGTACGTGAGTATCAATATGAAGGGCATACTTTTTTGAACGGTAACATGAATCAAGCGCTAACTTCAGCAAAAGTGAAAGGCTGGACGATCGTGGATATAAAACGAGACTGGAACACGGTGTTCGATCCTGCGGCATGCCCCGCGCCTGGCAACGCGAAATAGAAAACGCACGAGCCGTACATATTCTTCGTCAAGCAAGTTAACGTTTGAGACTGCATTATACTTAATTTCTGCCGAATTCAGTTGAGGCTTTTGCGCATTATGGTTGCGGCATCTCAGATCCTCATCATTACACTGATCGCCACTGCTGGAATGACGCAGTATGTGTATGCTGCGGATGGCCATCGCGTTAAACAACGTGCCGATGCTGTGTTGACGCTCATGAGTTACATGGTTGTTCCGGATATCACTGCCAGTGATCTGAATATCGGAACGGGCAACAATGAAAGCAACGAACTCACTATAACCCAGTTTGGTGGTGGCGCAACACTGAGCGAGAGCTTGCCCGTCTACCTGGAAGGTGCGTTGGGCTATAGCCGATATGATCCACAATTCATTGTCAGTAACGGAACCGAGACCCGGAGCATCCCAACGAGATGGAACAGTCTGACGGCCACAGGCGGCATTGGTTGGGATTTCACGCTTCATAGCGATCGTCTCGGCGGTAAATGGGTATTAAGGCCAATTGCCAATGTGATGCTGGGTACAATGGCTAGCGATGTTCGTATCGGTTTAGGAGTGATTAATCGGCGAACAGATGCTGACCTGGCGTTTCTTGATGGCGGGCGGCTCAATGCCTACGGTTTAGGTGGCTCGCTGATGCTTGATTATGAACTGATCTCGACGCCGCAGGATATTGATATCGAACTGCGTTACTCCGCCATGGAATTGCAATCCTTCGGCAGCACTTCCTGGGCCGTACAGGGCAACGCATCGACACAAAATCTTGGCCTCTACTTACGCAGGAGAGCCCCCATTTCAGACTGGACACTGTTAAAAAGCCCGGTCCGCTATGTTCTTGAGGGTGCCCATACTGAATATTTAGCTGAGCAACGCGGCACGTTGGGATTTAATAGCCTCAGTTCAATCGGCTTAGGCATCGAGCTGGACAGCAGTAAATACCCTGTTTTCATTACACGGACCCGACTTGTCGCCCGTTTTATGTTTGGCAATGACACGAGTGGATATGGTGTGGGGCTGGCTATGAGCTTTTAAATCTCTCAACGTTGCGTCAGATTAGTTTAAATTTAAATATTCCTTTGATTATTGCGTCCTGGTTTTAAATCAGTATGTTAGACACTGATATATTATCAGCACCACCCGACTCTGCTAACATATGCTTGGCGAAAACAACATTTATTGTTCAACATACGCTGCAGATTTTCCTATAAGCTTGGCATCATTATATTAATCAGGAAAAATTATGTATACAATCCCTCCTGTTCGCCCTGATACTGCGTTAGAACGTATTCATTCAGCCATCAAGAAAGATGCAGAAAGGGTTCACCTGATCCCTCGAAAACGCCTGACCTGGACGCATAAGGGGCATCAGCAACTTTATTTTATCCTCAACGGACACATTTCTGTTTTACGAGCTTCAGACGGACTGCTTATTGTTACCGTTTCTGAACCTCATCTCTTTGGTATTGCAGAAATGATTCAACCCGTGCGGGGACATATTCTGCGAACAGAGTCAGAAACCACCTTGCTGAGAATAGATGCGGAAAAAGCCAGGGCTTTGATTGCGCAGCATAGTCTGTGGGAAGAGGTCGCTTCGGTTCTCGCTTATCATACAACCTACTTGTTATATCGTGATGCGCTTGTCCTACAACAGGGCACCTATTCGGTGATACGCAACCATCTTCAGGACATGATGTTGTTGCCGGAAGAGACCAGAATGCGTGTTTCTATACTGAGTTACATCCAGGAACGAACGCACCTTTCGCGAAGTAGCGTATTAAATATCGTCTCTGCACTGAAAAAAGGCAATTACATCAATTTCAAGCGAGGCGGATTTTTATTATCGCTGAGTGAACTACCCGAACGCTTTTAATGTTAAATTTTTAATGAACATGCAGAATTCACTGCCTGGGATTTTCATGTAATGGTTACGTCTGGTATTCCCTTACATAACGCATCAGGTTTGATTTTTTATAGGCTGTAACATTTCATTGAGCCTTTTCAGACCCGTGCTATTATGCTCCTTGTAATAATATTCATTGACCCGTTCAGCCTCCTCAAGTTTTGTCAGTGACCGGTAAACCTGATGAGACAGGCTGTGATCGTCGAACATCTCTTTTTGATCGACGCCCAGCAAATAATTTGTCTTAAGCTGACCGGCTATGTTCTTAATCTCTGTCACATTGGCCTGATAAAGTTGCGTGTTTTCCTGTTCATCTGCCTTAACCGGCACTGACGGAGGCTGTATCACAGGGACCTGCATTTTGTTTATATCTGCCACTATTTCTGGAACATCGGTGCTACATCCAGTGAGCAATAAGACCCCAGCCGTCAGTATGAGAAATGTATGCTTCATCTTGTTTTACCTGTCAAAATCGTAATGACAATGATAAAGCTATTTGAGCATACTCACTATAATTCATGAGTTTATAAATAAATTTACCGCATAAATTTAAAATTAAATAAACAATTACTCCTTACTGGTTTTTTTAAAGGTAATCTTATAGACCTGCACACGCCATATACAGGAGGGAAATTATGTGCAAAGTTTATTACTTAGGCCACTGGTGGTATATTCATAAAACTGATAACCACGATGAATTCGCCATAACCACTAATTTCGGGCTGGTGAAAATTGTTTTATCACGAAGTAAATTAAAAAAAATCTTGCTGAGATTTTGCACGGCTAAAGTTCAACCTTAGCGAAGAGTGGTCGTTTAAGTGCCGGGCATTACCGACTCATTCAATCCCCTCTCTCTTCTTATGTTCTATTGTGGCAGTTTGAGGAACAGCGTCCGCTCCTGGGTTTGCGATGCCTGAAAACCATGGTGGAGATAAAAACGTTTGGCTTCTTCAGTCAGTGCATGAACCATGATCGCACGGACGCCTATATTTTCTGCGACCCGATAACAGCGCAATACTGCATCGTGCAATAAATCTGCACCCAGCCCTTTTCCATGGAATGAGACATCGACCGCAAGACGAGCAAGGATGATAACGGGAATGGGATCAGGCATATTGCGTCTCAGTTTTCCCGTCGCTTCCACGTGGTTCACGCTGCCGGTGGCCAGAGAGTAAAAGCCGGCTACGTGTTTCGTGTCCGTTTTACATACAACGAACGTCCGGGCGGCACCAAGAGCCTGATTTTTTAACCCTCTCTGTTTAAGCCAGTCATCAAGCACCGCTTCACCGCTCACGAACTCAACCACCTGATGGATGCTGGATAACGGTTCGGGCGCTGTTACACGTCCCACTGAGGTTTCCTTGCCAGAAGTTTATCGATGGCGGGATCACCCGCAACAGGTGCATCGAGCATATCGATAAATTCTGCATACTGTTGATCGTTAAAATTGAATACGCGACGATCGAGAATGACATTCTCAGCGGCCTGACAGGCCATTTCCAGGATAAAGTCCGTGCGTGATTTATGAAGGATTTCAGCAGCAGCGTCGATAAGTGCTCGCTGAGATTCCTTAGCTCTAAGGTTGAGCTGAACATCTGATTTCATGAGTGCGCTCCTTGTATAGCAATTGCTTTACAAGCATATCACAGGCTCACTGTATAGCAAGCGCTATACAATAAACCTGAACGCTCTCCAGGAATGCCCGGGTGCCGTTTTAACGCTCCGTGTCAGCGATCAGAAAATCAATCAGGGCCTTCACTCTTTTGGTTTTACCCGCGTTTTTGGGGTAATAGAGATACACTGGCGGATAGGTTTTCCAGTAACTTTCCATCACGGGTATAAAGCGCTCCCGATCGGGCTGTAAGCTCCAGACAGGTTCAAACAAGCGCCCAATACCCAGCCCGCTACGGATCCCATCTGCCATAACGTCAATATCGTTGCTGATTAACTGCCCGGGCATCTCAACGGTCAACTGCTCTCCGCGATCGTTCAGGATCAGCGGAAGGATGCGGTTGTTGGTGATAAAACGGTAACCAATCAGTTGGTGACGACTGAGATCTGCCGGCACTTCAGGCATTCCATGCCGGGTGAGATACGCTGAGGATGCATACAACCCTTCTCTGAAGGGTTTCATTAACGGCCGTGCCACCACTCCGCCCTCCAGAATATCGCCAAAACGAATCCCCAGATCAAAACGCTCTTCGATAATATTCACGGTACCGTCGTAGACTGAAATTTCCAGCCGTATCCCCGGATATTGCTGACAGAACGCCGCCATAGCAGGCTTAAGAATTAACAGGTAGGCAAAACGCGAGAGCGTAATTCGCACCACCCCTGAAGGTTCCTGGTTCTGGTCGCGAATGCTTTCCAGCGATTTTTCCAGCGACTCCACCGCCGCTGCGGTTTGTTCCAGCAGCTGTTGACCCGTTTCCGTCAGCTCAATACGTCTGGTCGTACGCACAAAAAGCGGATGCCCGATATGCTCTTCAAGCAGTTTCAGCGCATTGCTGACGGAGGGCGGCGTAATTTCCAGTTTCCTTGCCGCCGCCGAAATATTGCCCTCACGCGCAATGCTCTGGAAGATGCGAATCTGATTATACAGCGCGTTATTCATACTATTCCCTTAAGCAATATTCGCCTGATTATTAAGTACAGTCTAATCCTCTGGGATCCTTTGTTAACTGGGAAAATCTTTTCGCCGACGAATTCAAACAATAACAGTGAGGCCCAGGAGGTAACATTATTAGATTTAGCCTAAAAGTGCTTGAGCCTTGACTGCTCTAAAAAAATAATTCTGACACTCTATACTGGGTTAAATAGTCACCGACGCTACTTAACGTATTGAAATGAAAAATATCCTTATCGTTTCCGGGCATCCAGAGCTTCACCATTCTGTCGCCAACGCCACCATCCTTGACGAAGTGGCGACCGCCCTGCCCGAGGCTGAAATTCGTCGTCTGGACTGGCTCTATCCGGACGGCAAATTCAACATCGCTGCGGAGCAGGAAAGTCTGCTCAAAGCCGATGTGATTGTCTGGCAATTCCCTTTTTCCTGGTATGGGCTGCCGGGGTTAATGAAAAAATGGCTGGACGAGGTCTTTGTTCACGGCTTTGCACATGGCTCCACGGCGAAACTGGGCGGTAAAAAGCTGATCCTCTCCTTCACAACCGGGGCATCGCAGGCACTCTACACCGCGGACGGTTTCTTTGGACACACCATTGAAGCGTATCTCATTCCGTTCGAGACGACGGCAAGGCTGTGCAATCTTGAGATGCTGGCACCGGTTTATACCTGCGGTATCAGCTACGCCGACAGAGATGCCGGGAAAATCACCCGGCAAAAAGCCCTTGCCCGGGAGCACGCATCAAGGCTTGTCGATCTGCTTAAAACCATTCGTGAATAATCCAGAGGGAGAATAACGATGGAGTATACCCGGCTCGGTAAAAGTGACTTACTTGTCTCACGAATCTGTATGGGGTGCATGGGGTTTGGCGATCCGATGACGGGCCAGCATCGCTGGACGCTGGACGAAAAGGAAAGCCGGAACATCATTCGCGCCGGATTTGAACAGGGTATCAATTTTTACGATACCGCCATCGCCTACCAGAACGGTTCGAGCGAACGATTTGTTGGCCGTGCATTGCGTGATATGGCGAAACGCGAAGACGTGGTGGTGGCTACAAAGTTTCTGCCGCGAACGCCTGCGCAAATTGCCGAAGGGATCAGCGGAAAGCAAGCGATAGCGCACTCACTCGATCAGAGTCTGCAAAATCTGGGTATGGACTACATCGATCTCTATATCTACCACATCTGGGATTACAACACGCCCGTAATCGAGGTGCTCGACGCGCTGCATGCCGCCGTTACCGCGGGCAAAGTCCGGGCAATTGGCATCTCAAACTGTTACGCCTGGCAGTTGGCTAAGGCGAACGCGCTTGCCGAACGCGAAGGACTGACCTCCTTTGTTTCGGTCCAGAGCCACTACAACCTGATCATGCGTGAAGATGAACGAGAGCTCTTCGGTTTATGCGCTGAAGATGGGATTGCACTGACGCCCTATAGCGCGCTGGCGAGTGGCCGTCTCTCCCGCAAAGAAGGCCACACCCGGCGAGCCGTCGAAGATGACTACGCCCGCGGGAAGTATGACGGTACGGCAGAACAGGATCGGATCATTATCGAGCGTGTCGCCAGGCTTGCCGAACAGCATCAGGTATCCATGACGGAAATCTCACTCGCCTGGCTACTGACAAAGGTCACCTCACCCGTTGTGGGTGCCACGCAAAAACGTCATGTCGACGACGCGGTAAACGCCGTGAACATTCAACTGAACCCGGATGAAATTCGGTATCTGGAAGAAGCCTATCAACCGCACGCTCTGACGGGGATTATGGCGCAAAATACGCCGCACACCAAAGACGCTAAGCAGGTCTGGACGCGCTAGCCTGTGCGTTCGCTTTCTCTGGTTCAGTAAACAGGACTCTCTCAGGCAAACGGCGTAGATGCGCCCTGTCAAACCGGAATTTCTCCGTAAAAAAGCGGAATAACAGACTCTGTTCCGTAGACCCATGAGGATTAACATGAAAAGCGTGATTGCAGCGGCGGCCATGTCGCTTGTTATTTCTGATTTTGCTAATGCTGAGGAAACAAGAGGTAAAGCTAAGATGAAAATTGAACCGTCGTCCCTTTCACAAGCCGACATCCGCGCGGTCTCACCGGCACTGGCACGCTTTAGCCAGGAAGCTATCACGGAGGATCTCTGGACACGCGATGCCCTCTCTCCCAGGGACCGTAGTATGGTGACCGTCGCCATGCTGATTGCCAGAAACCAGCCAGGCGAGCTTAAGCACTCTATAGATATTGCCCTTGATACGGGCGTAACGCCTGCTGAAGTGTCAGAAATCATTACCCATCTGGCATTCTACGCGGGATGGCCGAATGCGATGTCAGCCGTCAGCGTGACCAAAGCGGTGTTCGAAGCTCGTGGCGTGACGGTAGATGCGCTTCCTGAAGCTTCTCCGGCGCTGCTTCCCCTCAACCAGGAGGCAGAAAAGCAGCGTTCAGAAACGGTGGAAAAAAATGTGGGCCCGATATCTCCCGGGCTGGTTAAATTCACTGCTGACCCACTGTTCCTGGATCTCTGGCAAAGACCCGCCCTTAAACCCCGTGACAGAAGCTTGATTACGGTCAGTGCGTTAATCGCAGCTGGGCAGAGTGCGCAGATTGGCTATCACCTTAACAGAGCAATGGATAACGGTCTTTCCGCTGAAGAGGCGGGTGAAGTCGTTACCCAAGCCGCGTTCTACGCGGGCTGGCCAAACGCCTTTACTGCGGCGCCTGTTGTCGGTGAGGTACTGCGCAATCGCTCCCAGGGTAAAAAGTAAAATGACTGAGTTCTGAACCAGGCCGCATATCGTTACCCCTGTAGCCAATGATCGGCTCCAGGCATTAAAAAATCATTATCTCCATGTTTTTAATGGACTTTTACAAAAATGACGTTCCTGCGTGAAATCTGGCGTTTCGTCAGTATCATGATGCGCCAGAATTCACGCAAATTAATCGAAACGTCGATATCAAGTCGTTCAACGTGCTGATGTCATTGCTGGTCACCCTGCTTTCTTGTAACCTTCCCTTGCTTATCACTCCTTCCCACTATTTCGAATTAACGGACTTCACATGACGGCTCATACTTCCAAAGATCCTTTGCACGGCGTTACGCTTGAGATGCAAATTAATGCCCTGGTGGCACATTATGGATGGGAAAAGCTGGGCCAACTGATTAGCATCAACTGCTTCAAAAAGGATCCGAGCGTAAAATCCAGCCTGAAGTTTTTACGCCGTACGCCATGGGCGCGCGCTGAGGTCGAAGCGCTTTATCTGGATTCACTGGACGATCTGAATGATGCAGAGCCTGACGAACCGGCGTTTAACCCATGGACTCAGAGTCAGACTAAAAAGAGCTAAAACGATGACACGACAAATTACGCGCCTGGCAACCTTCGCTGCCTGCGCCATGTTGCTGGTCAGTTGTACCTCCACGCCCCCCAAATCGCTGGTCACGCCGCTCCCACCGGTTGCTAAACACCCTCTTCCCGATAAAAACGACAAGAACCCGCCGCCGATGCGAGGGATCTGGCTGGCAACCGTTTCACGCCTTGACTGGCCGCCGGTCTCTTCAGCCAATATCACGAACGCCAGCACACGCAACGCCGTGCAGCAAAAAGCGCTCACCGACAAACTGGATAAACTGAAAAGCCTTGGGATTAATACCGTGTTTTTCCAGGTGAAACCCGATGGAACCGCGCTTTGGCCGTCAAAAATTTTGCCATGGTCTGATACGTTAACGGGAAAAATTGGCGTCGATCCGGGCTATGATCCTCTGCTCTTCATGCTGGAAGAGGCACACAAACGCGGCATGAAGGTCCATGCCTGGTTTAACCCTTATCGGGTGACCACTAATACCAAACCGTCAACGGTGGCAGAGCTAAACCGCACTATCTCCCTCAATCCGGCCAGCGTTTTTGTGCTGCATCGCGACTGGATCCGCACCGCCAGCGACCGCTATGTCCTCGACCCGGGGATTCCAGAAGCCAGAGACTGGATCACCAGTATCGTGGCGGAAGTGGTTGCACATTACCCGGTCGATGGCGTGCAGTTTGACGATTATTTCTACACCGAAACACCCGGTTCCACGTTGAATGATAACCAGACGTTTCGGCAATACGGCGCAGGATTTGCGTCAAAAGCCGACTGGCGGCGTCATAACACCGAGATGCTGATCTCACAGGTATCAAAGACGGTCAAACACCTGAACCCTAACGTGAAGTTTGGCGTAAGCCCTGCCGGCGTCTGGCGTAATCGTTCGCACGATCCCGCTGGCTCTGAAACGTCCGGCGCAGCAGCCTATGACGAGGCCTTCGCCGATACGCGATTATGGGTACAAAAAGGTCTGCTGGACTATATCGCCCCTCAGGTTTACTGGCCTTTCTCGCGCAAAGCGGCCCGCTATGACGTTTTAGCCAAATGGTGGGCCGATGTGGTGAAACCGACGGGAACACGTCTGTATATCGGTGTTGCACTGTATAAAATCGGTGAACCTTCGAGAATGGAGCCAGACTGGACGGTGAATGGCGGCGTGCCAGAGTTAAAAAAACAGCTCGATCTAAACGAAACGGTGCCACACATCGATGGCACCATTCTGTTCAGGGAAGATTATCTCAACCAGCCGCAGGCACAGGAAGCCGTCAACTATTTAAAAACGCGCTGGGGGTCGTAACCCCCTTTTTCTCGGGCTACTCAGGTTTGGGACCAAACATGTCAAGGAGCTGCTTCTCATCCGGCATTCCTACCACCTGCTGTAGCTCGTTCCTGTCATTCATGTAATAGATCGCGGGAGTGGCGTTTGCCCCTAACTCATCCATGAGCTTCTGGTGATGCTGGAGCAAATCGAAGGTTTCCCGTGATGTCGTCCCTTCAAATTTTGGCAAGGTCTTGCCGTTAGAAAGCTCATACGCCTTCCATGCAGCCACAGGATCGGCAGCGTTGAGAAGCGCCGTGGCGTTTCTGCCACTTTTCGGGTTCAGATAGGCCACCAGCAACGTATTCAGCTGCACATTTCCGCCCTCCACCCAGGGCTGCGCCTTCGCCCAGAACGCTTTGCAGTATGGGCAGAAAGGATCGGCGAATACGAAGACTTTTCTTTTTGCCGTTTCGGCCCCCTCTTTCAACGGATGGGTGTTATTCAGCGTTTCCCACATTTTGCGTCCGAGAGGGATATAAAGTTCTTTCTGGAAATACTCTTCGCTGATATTTTTGCCCTTTTCATCATAGAGATAGCCGGAAATTACGTGTTTTCCATCCGGGGTCAAAAACAGCGTCACCCCCATATCCTGATATTGCCCAAGCCAGCTTTTCACCCCACCGGGAGCATCAATTTCCTTCACGATCGTTATATTTTGCTGTTCGCCAAACTGCTTCACGACAGGCGGAATATCCCTCGAGGCAAAGGCCAGTGCGGAGATAAACCCGCTGCTTGCGAGAAGTATCGATTTCATTGATTTCACCTTGTTATTGGGGGGCGCATCGGCCCCCGCGCCCGGTTATTGCGTTTTCAACGCATCCTTTACCATGGTTTCAAACTGATCGTAAGGCACCCAGCCGCCCAGCATCTCATCACCGATGAGTGTTGCAGGCGTCCCCTGAATGCCCAGTTTTTCCGCGACCGCCAGGCTTTTCTTTAGCGTCTCAAAGCTCATGTCGTCGGGCTTATCGACCACCACGCCGGCTTTCTTTTTTGCTTCCTGAATGCTGTTGTTATCGTGATAACCCTTTTTCAGCATCAAAATATCGTTAAATTTCATAAAATCGTCCGGACGGGAACGCCACACGGTGAGAGCATCCCGGGCCGCGGTCACCGAGCTTTCAGCACGATAAGGCAAAAACTTGAAGACAACGGCAACCTCCGGATAGTTATGCACTATTTTTTCCAGGTACGGATCAAATTTCTTGCAGTACGGACAGTTATAATCGGTGAAAACCACCAGCGTGAGCTTCGGATTTTTCGCCCCAATACGCGGCGAATTCGGGTCGTTATAAAGAAACGCTTTATTCTGATCGATCACCTTTTTCAGCTCGTCCTGGCTGGCTTGCGCATTTTGTTGATCCAGCTTATCTGCCACCTGAGCAAGTATTTCAGGATGATTGAGTAACGTCTCTTTCACTAACGCCTGGACTCTCGCCTCTTGTTCAGGGCTGAGTGCGGGTGCGGCAAACACCTGAAGCGATGCAAAAAGCAGAATCAGTGTCAGGAATATCTTGTTCATTATCATTTAACCTTAGCGTTATTCAGGGCGTGAAGAACCGACTGTTGGTCCAGCAGTGGCGATAAAGTGACGCCGTCACGCAATCCGGGACCATACACTTCCGTAAAGGGAATGGCGTAACGTTTTCGCTTTTGCAGGAAAGCGGCAATGGTGTCAGAAGGTTGGCTCCAGTTACCCCGCAGGGCAACGACGTCCGGCTGATTAAGTGCTGCCACAACCTCTGGCTGGTTCAGCACCCGGAGTTCATTCACCTTACAGGTGACGCACCAGTCGGCGGTAATATCGACAAACACCCGCTTTCCATCGGCCAGCGCGAGGGTAATGGCCTCCTCACTCAGCGGCTGCCACTGAATACGCTGCGTTGTTTTTGACTCCGGCGTCGATGAAGAGGCGTCTGACCGCAGCAGATCGTTTACCTGATAGCCACCAAAGGCGGCCAGCAACATCACGATCGGCCAGCGCAGCCGTGTAGACGGGCGCGAAACCACGATTACGACCATAGCCAGCATCACAATGACCAGAACCAGCAGGCCTCCTGCCCGTTCACCCAGATGCAGGTTCAGCAGGGTCGCCAGCCAGAGACTGGAGACCAGCATCATCAGCCCAAGCACCATTTTGAGCGTACTCATCCAGCGCCCTGGACGCGGTAACAGCGTGGCCATACGAGGAATGAGCGCAACCAACAGCCAGGGCGCACTCATTCCCAGCCCTAATGCGCCGAAGATCAGCCACAAATCCGGCAATGAGGCTGCCAGCGCAAAGGCGACCGCCGTGCCCAGGAACGGTGCTGAACAGGGTGTTGCCAGCAGCGTGGCAAAAATACCCTCACAAAAACTCCCTGCGATGCCTCTGCCCCCTGCCGTTGCCATTCTGCCCGTGGCAGAGGAAGGCAGTAAAAATTCAAATGCGCCAAACAGGTTCATGGCAAAGATAAAGGTGACCGCCACCATCAGGCCGATAAACCAGGGATTCTGAAACTGAATCCCCCATCCCAGCGAGGCGCCGGTGAGTTTGAGTCCCGTCAGCATCAGGGCCAGAAGGCCAAATGAGGTCAAGATGCCAGCACTGGTCGCCAGAAAACGCAGGCGGATTTTGCCTTTATCGGAACCCGCATTCAGCACCGAGCTGAGCTTCATCCCCATCACCGGTAACACGCAGGGCATCAGATTAAGAATGAACCCACCGATGAACGCGAAGAGCAGCATTTTCGCCAGGCTGACCACGCTTTCCGGGGCTGCGGGGGCTTTATCGGCACCCAGTACAAGTTTGGTTTCCTGGGCCGCGTCGCCATCGGTCAGTACAAATGAGAGCGTCTTACCGGCAAGCGTCGCAGGCTTGTCTCCCCATTCGTCCGTCACCGGCGTGGAGACGGTCAGACGTTGCCCCTCAATGCTAAAAGTCGGCACCCCGGGCAGGACATCACCTTCAAGAGGATCGAAATAGGCCCCCGGTGATGTCCAGCCCTGCGGACGTGTTCCGCTGATAATCAGCCTGTCGCCTTCAAGATGCGCTGTAAGATCGTCAGACAGGCCGTTCTTCGGCGGGATATGGCGCATGGCGTCATCAAAACGAGCCTGGAACGTTTCGTCTACCGGTTGGGTAAAATCGAGATGCAAGGGATAGTCAGTCAGCAAGCAGACGTTGCTGCAGGTCGACAGCGTCAGCGTGCCGTCCAGCCCCTCTTTCTGGTGAGCCGTGATCACCAGCGGGATTACCACCTTATTGTGATAACCCTGGGTCGTCAGGCCTGAAATATCGAAACGGGACGGTGCAGGCCAGAACCACTCTGCCTGAGTCTCGCCCTGCCAGATGATTTGCGGCGCAACGCCGCCTTCGCCCGGCGAGCGCCAGTACGTTTTCCAGCCTTGCTGAAGTTCGACCGTTAACAGGCCTTTAATGCGATCGTGGTCTCTTTCTGCCTGAAAGCGGACACGCGCGTGATCGTTCTGTGGGGAAACCAGCCAGCCTGTATCTGCTGCATGGGCCATACCCATAACAGACAGCAACAGGAGGACCAGGCCCCTGAAAATAGTCAGCATATTGTTCTCCGTGAATATGAAATTTAACCGTGTAAAACGATTAACTCACTCGCGGAAAACGCAGTTGATAAGGTGTATTCGACGCGGCGGCGCCTGATAAGGATCGTCTCTGAGAACTGGCGTTCGCCGTTCAGTGAACAAGGCCAGCAGCGCAAGGAAGATAATGACGGCGGGTAAGGCCCCGTCAAAGAAAAGGGGCTGGGCACCGAGGAGCGAATGGCCGCTCAGTTGACACGGCGAGGGCCCGAGGTCTTCGTTTGCCTGATCCTGAACGGTGGAGTCCAGGATCAGAGATGTCGTTGCAGAGGACTCAGCGACCTGGAAAAAATGGTGAAGATACACCGCACGCTGAACCAGGCAAAGTGCCATAGCCAGAAGCGTGATGATCAAAAACCCTTTACCCAGAAGCTGACGATTGCGCATAACGACCCAAAAAGAGAAGACGCCACGATGATAAACGATAACCGTGAATCTTCAACAGCCTGGAGTGTAAGGTTTTGTCTTTCAACGCGCGCCACCTGACTCTGTTATCAGAACACGAATATTTCCTGCTGCCGTCGTCAGGTCAAGGGTCTCACCGGGTGTCACGATCTCGTCGCTGAACACGTCACGATAGCGCCTTTGCGATAAGGTATCCGGTAGCGTGACGACGGTGTTTCGCCAGTGGTCATCGTCGGCAATGGTAACGTCCTGAGTGACGCTCTCAAACATCAGGCGCGGAACCATTACGATGAGTGCTTCGTTATCCCGCTCCCGCGCGTAAGCAATCACATTTTCTGCCCGGTCCCCCTCGACTTTAAGCGGGATCCAGTCGCCATACCGAAACACGTCAGGCTTAACCTGTCGCAGGTGCAAGAGCGTGCTGGTGATGTACTGTTTCAGTCTGCCGTCACGCCAACACGCTTCGTCGTCAAAGCACGCCGCATTTTCGTCCCCAAGGTCCTTTACCAATTTTGCAAAATCAGGTTCGCGTCGGTTATCCGGATCGACAAGACTGAAATTCAGTCCCTCACTGCCCTGATAAATATCGGGCACGCCAGGGGCCGTCAGTTTGATAATTGTCTGCGTCAGGCTGTTGACCAGTCCGGCCCGAATAAACGGCTGGAGTGCAGTGTAAAAATCCTGCAGGAAAAGCGTGTTTTCCGGCGAGAGCAAATGGCGTGCATAATCCAGTACGACCGATTCATAGTCTTCATTGCTGTCGATCCAGTCGGTCCGCAGCTTAGCTTCGCGCAACGCCTTTTCCGTAAACTCGACAAAGCGCGCCTCAAGTTCCGCAAGCCCTTCCGTGTCTTCAGGCGTTAAGCTGGTGGGCCACACGCCCGCCAGAGCCTGATAGAGCATCCAGGTATCCGCGGCGTTGGGCGCGGTGCCGTCATTTAAAAACCGCACCTGCGTCTGGTTCATCTGCCGCCAGCGTTCAAGGGATGCCATCCAGCGCTCGGGCGCCTCGGTCAATGTGTACAGCCTTGCACGGGCATCTTCTCCCCGTTTGGTGTCATGCGTGGACGTACCCAACAGCGCATCGGGCTGGCGGGACAATCGAATTCGCATCTCCTGGTGGAACCGCGACAGTGAAAAAGCGCGCGGCGCGGGATCGGCCCCCACTTCGTTAAGGGCAAGATCCAAATTCCGGCGGAAAAAGAGCGTGTCCTCAACCGATTTCGCCATCAGCGGCCCGGTGAGCTGCTGGAATCGGGTACGAAATTGCGCGGCGCTTGCCTGCGAAGGCTCCGCAACCGCCCCCGACATCATGCGGAGAATAAGATCCAGTGAACGGGCATCCGGTGGATTGTCGTGCTCAGAAAGGCGGGACACCAGCTTTTGCAACAGCAGGACGTCCTGAGACGGCAATCCGTCTGCCGTGCCGTAGGTACGATAGACTGGAAAAGCGATCAACAATTCCCGCAACGCGTGCCGGAAGGTTTCGCGGTCCGTCTTTTCGCCGTTATCTTCCGCAATCTGCACTCCAAGCGTGACCAGAGTAGTGAATTCACCCTCGAAATTGCGATCCACCATTAATCCTTTGGCATCCCGGAGTGCTGCGTCAACCTCCCACGCATGGCCTGTGGCTTGAGAATGCGCCTGGCGCAGGGTGCTGAGTTTTTCATCATCCACCAGCACTTCGGCCAGTGACGCGATAAATTCATAGCCCGTGGTGCCCGAAATCGGCCAGCTTTCCGGCAACTGCTCGCCTTTACCGAGGATCTTCTCCACCGTAATGTAACAGTCCCGTCCGGTTAACTGACGCAGCGTGTTCAGATAACCTTCCGGATCGGCAAGACCATCAACATGATCGATACGCAATCCGTCGACCGCGCCAGAATGAACCAGCTCAAGAATCAGTTTGTGGGTGCCGTCAAACACGCGACGGTCTTCTACCCGCACGCCCACCAGACCGGTTATCTCAAAAAAGCGGCGCCATGAAAGCTCGCGCGGGGCATCACGCCACGACATCAGCCGCCACGGCTGAGCATTATGCAGGGCGGTCAAACTCTCTTCATCCGTCAGCGACAAAATCTGCGGCTCGCGCCCTTCCCAGCTCGACGGCGTTAACGGGTAATAATTGTCGTAATAGACCATGACAGGCTTGCCGGTTAACGGCGATCGGGCGAGTGTAATCTCGCCTGCGCGTAATGCGTTCTCAAAGGTGTCGCCCAAAAACGGCAGCGTAATAGGCCGGGACCAGTCAATGTCAAAATAGTGCGCGTATTGGCTGTTCTTGCCATTTTCAATGACATCCCGCCACAGGCTATTTTCAAGCGAGGTAGCCATATGATTGGGAACAATATCCAGAATCAACCCCATGCCTTCTGCCTTTAAGGCGTGCGACAGACGATCAAATCCCGCGCGACCACCAATGGCAGGGTCAATTTCGTTTGGATTGGTGATGTCATACCCGTGCGTGGAACCGGTAGTGGCCGTAAAGATCGGCGACGCATAAAGATGGCTGATACCGAGTTGTTTCAGGTACGGTACCAGACCTACGGCGCGGTCGAAGGTCATGTCATGACGAAACTGAATACGGTACGTCGACGATGGGATCATGATGAGGCCTCTCGTTGATCAAAGCGAACCACAATGGCCGGAGAGTGCGCGTCCGGCCAGCGAAAGAGCTCCTCTCCCGGCAGCTCAGGCAGTGATGCCTGCTCGTCGCCAATATTCAGGGCAACGGACAGCGTTCCCTGGTCGAACGTCCAGCTGACGGCAACACAGCGATCTGTCGCCTGTATGACGTTGCCCTTAACGTGGCGGTTGCCGGACAGTAACGGGATAATTGCACGTCGACGAAGTTCGATAAGATGACGCGTGAAGCGTAACCACCGTTTTCCCTTGTCCGTGGCGATTTTGCGCCAGTCCAGTTTTGACCGCAGGAAGGTCTCCGGATCATTAGGATCCGGAACCGTTTCATCATGGCCCGCATGTCCCTTGAACTCTTTGGCTCTGCCCTCCCGAACGGCCTTCGCCAGCGCCCCCTGAAAATCGGTAAAGAACAGGAAAGGATTCGTTTCGCCATACTCTTCGCCCATAAACAGCAACGGAATATGCGGCGAAAGCAGCAGCGCGGCGAGAAGCACCTGCGTTTTTTCCGTTCCCGCCAGGGACGTCAGTCGATCGCCCTGCGCGCGGTTCCCCACCTGGTCATGATTTTGAATAAAATCGACAAAAAAGGTTGGCGGTTGATCCAGGGCACTGACGCCACGTGGCTCACCGGTCTGCAGTGAGGTTTCTCCCTGATAAACAAACCCTTCTGCAAGGGCACGGGCAAATTTCTTCCCGGGTTCATCGGCAAAATCCTGGTAATAACCCTGCGTTTCGCCGGTGGAAAATACGTGTGCCGCATTATGAAAATCATCATTCCATTCGGCGGTAAACAGAGGAGCTGATCCGTCTTTCGCTCGCGGATGCAGAAACACCACGTTGCGACTGTCTTCCGTGGTCAGATGAATGGCGCGATCCTGAATGTGCTCCCGAATCCGCTCGGCGATTTCAACCAGCACGTGCTTATCGGATGAGTCTTCAATCTGATCGATGGCATCAAAACGCAAGCCATCGAGACGGTATTCGCTTAGCCAGAACAGGGGCGCATCCACGATATAGTGCCGCACCGGTGCGAGGTCATAGGCGATGCCGTTACCCCAGGGCGTCATACGTTCCTGATGGAAAAAGTCGGGCGAGAGCAACGGCAGATAATTACCCTCCGGACCAAAATGATTGAGGACAATATCCAGCACCACGGCCAGACCCAGACCATGGGCGGCATCGATAAACGCCTTAAAGTCGTCTGGCGTACCATATGCACAATGCGGCGCATAAAGGAGCACGCCGTCATATCCCCATCCACGCGATCCGCCAAACTGCGAAACGGGCATCACTTCAATCTGCGTAATGCCCAGTTCAGCCAGATACGGTAATTTCTCTATCGCCGCCTGGAACGTTCCTTCAGCGGTAAAGGTGCCAATATGCATCTCGTAGACAATGGTCTCTTCCCAGGGAATGCCTTGCCAGCGGGTATGTTGCCAGGTGTAGCGCCCAGGATCGATGAGCAAAGAGGGACCACTGACATCCCCCTTCTGCGCGCGTGAACCGGGATCGGGGAGCGCCGTCCCATCGGCAAGAATAAATTGATATTCCATCCCTGGCGAAACGGGCTGAATGGTCAGCACGAACCAGCCATTTCCCGCCTTTTCCATCTGATGGTCGACTCCCGCGAGACGCAAGGTGACCTTCTCCTGTCCCGATGCCCAGAGCCGAAAACAGGCGCTATCGGGCGAGCGAAACTCTGCGCCCCACTGTTTTGTGAAGGTGTTTATAGCCATTCTGTTCCCTCATTTCACCGATAACCAAGGTAGTTACGAAGAACAAGCTTAGACCAGGCCGTGATATTTGAGGGGGCGAAAGGGCGTCATCACGCTGTGACCAGGTCGGATTCTTAATTTTGACGTTTTTCAACGTGGAGGGTGATTTTTGTGACTAAGCTTAAGTTTCGATTAATCAGGAGGCCGGTATGACAACAGAGAAACACCCGACACTGCACTATCCTCGTCCCCCCTTTGTTGAACAACCGCAACAGCCGCCAGGGCTGGCATCAGAGATGAAACCCTTACCCGATCACGGTGAAACAAGCTATATCGGTTCAGGAAAACTGGCAGGGAAAAAAGCCCTGATTACGGGCGGTGACTCCGGGATCGGACGCGCCGTGGCGATTGCCTATGCCCGTGAAGGTGCAGATGTGGCAATTGGTTATTTACCCGAAGAAGAGTCCGATGCGGCATCGGTCATCGCGCTGATAAAGGCGGAAGGACGGACTGCCGTTGCCATTCCGGGTGACATCCGCGTGGAGTCGTTCTGCGATACGCTCGTTGAAAAAGCGGTCACCGCTCTGGGCGGGCTGGATATTCTGGTCAATAACGCCGGGCGTCAGCAGTATTGCCATGCGATTGAAGATCTGACGACTGCCGACTTCGACGCCACCTTCAAAACCAACGTCTACGCCCCGTTCTGGATCACCAAGGCCGCGCTACGACATTTAAAGGAAGGGGCGGTGATTATTAATACCTCTTCTGTCCAGGCCTTCAAGCCGAGTGAAATTCTGGTGGACTACGCCCAGACCAAAGCGTGTAACGTGGCCTTTACCAAATCGCTGGCAAAACAGTTGGGTCCACGTGGGATCCGGGTTAACGCCGTTGCGCCAGGTCCATTCTGGACCCCGCTGCAATCCAGTGGCGGTCAGCCGCAGGAGAAGGTACAGCAGTTTGGTCAGGATACCCCGCTGGGTCGTCCCGGTCAGCCTGTTGAAATCGCCCCGCTCTACGTTCTCTTTGCCTCAGACACCTGCTCCTTTGCATCGGGTCAGGTCTGGTGCTCTGACGGCGGTACCGGCGTTGCCTGATAAAAAACGGCAGGGTTCCCCTGCCGTCTTCTTTATTGCGGGAGGCGTCGCTAACAGGCGGGACGCGGCCAGTGGATCTGTCCCACACCGTTAAGCTGAGGACGGGCAAATAAAAAACCCTGAAAACGTTTAATCCCGGCTGATTCCAGCCAGTACCACTCTTCCAGTTTTTCGATACCTTCTGCCACCAGCGTGATTTCCAGATCGGTACAGCAGCTGACGATCGATTTCACTATCGCCTGCTTCGGTCCGCTCAGATGGATATTGCTGATAATTTCCCGATCTATTTTAAGCTTGTCCGGCTGGAAACGCGTCAGCAACGAAAGACCCGCATAACCTGAGCCAAAATCATCAATTGCCAGACCAATACCTGCCGCACGCAACTGCTTAATGGCGCTATGAAACTGATGAAAACCTGAAATGATCTCATTTTCCGTCACCTCAATAACGACCTGCTCCGGTAACAGATGATATTTGCCGATTTGATCGACCAGAAACTCTACCGCATCGGGAACATTGACCAGCGACATGGGTAACAGATTGATCGCAATTTTATGATCGCCAATGCCAATCTTTTCGGCCAGAGAAAAGGCCCAGGCTTTCGTCTCAAGATCGATTTTGTAAATATCTTCGGATGAAATGGCCTGAAAGAATTGCTCAGGACTGCCACCGTCGTTGCCACGGATAAGCGCTTCAATCGAGGTAATTTTCCCTTCAGAAGGCTCGACAATGGGCTGGAACGCAAACTGACAGGGCTGGTTTGGTTGCAGAGGGAGGCTTTTATCAAAGGGAGCCTGTTCGGCTTCAAGCTGCCAGTCCCCGGAGGAGAATAACGTTCCCTTTACCGTCTGGGGTTTTGGCCGGGTAATGTAGGTCTGAATGAATTTAAAAACCCGATCGTCCGACGTCAGATAACTGTCAAGTTTGCTATAGCGCAGGACCCTTTCCAGTACCGACCGCGGCGTATCGACCCGCAGATCGAACAATATCATCCCGACATTATCAAAACGCCGTCTTGGCCCATAGTCACGCATGAGCTCAACAACACCCTGATGGCGTTTATCTTCGCGGATTTTATGAAAAAGCGGTATGACGCTCTCTTCTGCGCCTTCCAGAATTTGCAGAAAGTCGACGCCGTTAAACAGCAGAATACCGGTAATCCCTAATTCACTGTTGCGGCGTTTCGCTTTTTCAATAATGGCTTCGAGGCCAATTGATTTACAGGATGTATTTAACTGGCTTCGATAAATGAGAGTGGTAAGCACAGCAAAGAGACCCATAATGATGATTACGTTTATAAACTATTGTTTAACATACTTTGTGATCATCACCAATGGTTATCGTTTCAAGTCTCTGCTTTCCTGTCTGCCCGCACAATGATTAGCCTTGTGAATGTATTTTGCGCTTATTCTCCGCGTAGCCGTTTCTGCATCTCCTCTCGCGGATAAAAGCCCATTATCCGCGAGAAACACTATTCAGGGTTTATCCGTGTCAGGGGATAATGGCGGAAGATGCTGGTTGATACGCGATACCATATCCTCATAAAACGGATTCGAGGTGACGCGCATCAGCGAATCCATGCTCACCACCAGGACGGAGGTTTCTCCGCGCAACGAGAGTGTCCCGAGGTTAATGCCGTAATGGTGCGGATCCTGAGGCTGACTTCCGTAAAGATCGTCCGTCAGGGGGAACGGAATCGCCACATGCGACAGGGAAAAGAGATCGGCGGGATACGGTGTGGCCAGCGGTGAGACCCTTTCGCTCTGCTCCCCCGCGGGGGTCGTCCGCGCAACGGTATTCAACGTTGCGGGCGAGGCATTGGTGATGACCGTTGTTGTGTAGCGGCGCGGTGCGGGCGGCAGAAGCGCGTTAACCGCATCGTAAGTGGCAGGCCTGAACAGGGGCCGGAAACTGGCAGCCTGATTAATATCCACGATCACCAGTTCGCTGCCGTTCGCCGGTAGCTCATTATAGAGGGTATTGACCACCGCGCGGGTACTGACCGTAGAATCCATGATCGACTGGAAGGTCAGGATGGGCGCAAGACCGTTGAGTTGATTGTGGCGCACAGCTTCACTCATCTGCTGCTGTAATGATTTGGTCAGCAACCATGACTGACGAGCGGCATTCACCGGGAAGGAGTTATATTTAAAGGGATTATACTCGGGAGAAATACTCAGCCAGGCTGATTTGGCAAACGCCGGCAGCATAGCGGGGATCCCCGCCAGGCCAGCGAAACGGGCAAAGGCAGTGACGCCGATCATTGGCGAAAGCAGCACAATTTGCTGAGGTTTACGCAAGGTCGGATCGGAAAGCGCGTCGAGGGCAAATTTCATGGCCAGCGCCCCGCCGTTGGAGTATCCCACCAGATGCAGCGGCACATTTTCCCCCGTCAGGCGCGTTGCTTCACGCACGGCCAGCCGCGTCGTTGCAAGCCACGCCTCCCAGCTCACGTCGGTCAATGCACCCGGCGCCGTGCCGTGTCCCGGCAGACGCGGCACCACGGCGACAAACCCATGCTGCTGATAATTCATGGCCAGACTTTTCACGCTATAGGGTGAGTCCGTCAGACCATGGAGCAATACCACGGCGCCTTTCGGCTGTCCTTTTGGCATCAATACAAACGAGTGATTCCAGTTGTGCCTGAATTTTTCAGGATAGACGAGGCTTTGCTCCCAGAAACGATTGACCGGCGTATGGGTTTCTGGCGTCAGTTTAGCGGTGACCTCCCGCTGCATGTCGCGGAAAATACGCTGCTCCTGCGTCTGATACTCTGCAAAGCTGGCCTTGTCTATTTCCCGGGCGCTCATCTCCTCACCGTGCCAGGTATGCCAGGGCTGTAACGCCGGGCCCTGTTGCGAGGCATAGATACGCACGACCAACAGTATCGCAAGGAGTATCCCCAGCACCAGCGCCCCTTTTTTCACTACAGACAACAGGCGCAAACTCATTCGCCACGGCAAATTAGCCATGTCGCTTTTCCCTCTACACGCAAACATGGCCTCTATAGTAGCGTAAAAGTGTGAAGGCTCTGACGTATTCATCATTCCCTCCTCCCTGTGCACCAAAAGTGCACTACGCTGCACAAATGTTGTGCGAAAGTTAATTTCTTATTACCGATATTTAACATCGAAGGCGATAATGCGCGCTCCGTGTAGATGGCACGCGTCGTGCATTGTTAGTCAGGTAACAGTAAAACCCGAGATGACAGCCTGTTAACAGCGAGGCGGCATGACGATACAACCGGAATTGCTCAACAGAATCGAAAGCACCTTTAGCCAGCTCACGCCCAGCGAAAAGCGCGTCGCCAGCTGGATGCAGGCCAATGCCATGTTAATTCCGTTTGAAACCGCGGAAAGCGTGGCCTTTATCACCGGAACCAGCGGCATTACGGTGGGCCGATTTCTGCGCAAGCTGGGCTATCGCAATCTGGAAGACGCTAAAAAAAGCCTGCGCGATCTGCCCCAGACGGTTTATCAACCCTGGGGAATGAACGAGCGACTCGATTCATGGCAGCAGCAACGTGCCCTCTCAGACCGTGCGCAACAATCGCTGTCACTGGAAGTTGACGCCATCCAGCATGTTTATCACCTGGCGCAAAGTGCCGTATTCCAGCGCATCGTTTATCAGTTGACCCATGCAGAGACCGTTTTTGTCCTGGGCATCCAGTCGACACGCGGCATTGCGAACGCTTTTTTCAGCCATCTCGAATATTTGCGCCCCCGCGTCAGTTATTCCGAAGGGTTGTCCGGCAGCTGGGTCGAGTCGCTGAATTCTGAATGCGCCCATCCTTATGTCGTGCTGACCGATACCCGCGCTTACTCGGCAATAGCCCGACAGTATTGTCGCGTCGCCAGTGAGAAAGCGATCCCGATGGCGCTTATCACCGATATCTGGTGTCCCTGGGCCCGCGATTACCCTATCGATTTATTACAGGTGAAAACGGATACCGGGCATTTCTGGGATTCGCTGGCACCGGTGAGTTGCCTGTTTAACCTGCTGCTGTCCGGGGTGGTTGACGCATTGGGGGAAACCCTTCCCGTCCGCCTGGCAGCAAACCGACAATTACAGCAAGAGTTTGGTCAATTTGAACGCTAAGGAGCGTAGCTATGCCTGAAGAGTGTCATCTGGTGGATGTGGCGAAAACCTTTCCCGCACTGCATATCGACCTGAAATACGCCACGGCAGACAACATCACCGGTCGGCCGATTTATCAGGAAGCGTTGTGCTTATTACATCCCGACGCCATCAACGCGCTGGCAAAAGCGATCGGTATCGCCTCGCTCGCCGGTCTCAGGCTTGTGGTCTATGACGCCTACCGTCCGCAACAGGCGCAGGCGCAACTGTGGCAGGCGTGTCCCGATCCCCAGTACGTCGTTGATGTGTCGATTGGTTCGAACCACAGTCGCGGCACGGCGATTGATGTCACCCTGACAGATGAAAGCGGAAAGGTGCTGGATATGGGGGCGGGCTTCGATGAAATGCATGACCGTTCACATCAATACCACCCCTCCGTACCGCCTGACGCCCAGCGTAATCGTTTGTTGCTCAACGCGATTATGTTTGGCGCGGGTTTTGTCGGCATCACCAGTGAATGGTGGCACTTTGAATTACCCGGCGCGGCCAGCTATCCGCTCCTTGACGATCGTTTTGCCTGTTTTTCATCCCAGCACACCTCCCTTTAACTCTGGAGCACGGCCATGAAAAAAACGTTTCTCACTACGCTTATCGCCTCCGCGCTTGTTATGAGCACCTCCGTTGCGTTAGCTGCGGTGCCAAAAGATATGTTAGTTATTGGTAAAGCAGCCGACCCGCAAACGCTGGATCCTGCCGTGACCATTGATAACAATGACTGGACGGTAACCTATCCGGCCTATCAACGGCTGGTGCAGTACAAGCCAGGCACCACGGACGTGGAAGGCGATTTAGCCACGGGATGGAAAGCCTCTGACGATCAAAAAGAGTGGACCTTTACGCTTAAAGACAACGCGATGTTTGCCGATGGTTCGCCGGTGACTGCCGACGCGGTCAAGCAGTCTTTTGAGCGCCTGCTAAAAATCAGTCAGGGTCCGGCTGAGGCGTTTCCTAAGGATCTTAAAATCGAGGCCATCGATGCCCATACGGTCAAATTTACGCTGAATCAGCCGTTTGCGCCGTTCCTCTATACCCTGGCGAACGATGGTGCCTCGATTATCAACCCTGCGGTACTCAAAGCAAACGCGGCAGACGATGCGCGCGGCTTCCTGGCACAACATACCGCGGGTTCGGGTCCCTTTATGCTGAAAAGCTGGCAGAAAGGCCAGCAGCTGATTCTGGTGCCCAATCCTCACTGGGCGGGTGACAAACCCCACTTCAAACGCGTCTCGGTCAAAATCATTGGTGAAAGCGCATCGCGTCGCCTCCAGCTTTCTCGCGGCGATCTGGATATTGCTGACGCCCTGCCCGTGGATCAACTGACGGCCCTGAAACAGGAAGGCAAGGTGAACGTGGCGGAATATCCCTCTCTGCGGGTGACCTACCTGTATCTCAATAACAGCAAGGGGCCGATGACGCAGGTCGATTTACGTCGTGCCGTCTCCTGGGCGACCGATTACAACGGCATGGTGAAAGGTATCCTGAGCGGTAACGGTAAACAGATGCGCGGCCCGATCCCTGATGGCATGTGGGGCTATGATGCCACCGCGATGCAATACCGCTTTGACGAGGCAAAAGCAAAAGCGGCGCTCGAAAAAGTGAAAGACAAACCGGCAAGCCTGACCTTCCTCTATTCCGATAACGACCCGAACTGGGAGCCGATCGCCCTTTCTACCCAGGCCAGCCTTGGCAAGCTGGGAATAAACGTGAAGCTTGAAAAACTGGCGAATGCAACCATGCGCGATCGCGTGGGTAAAGGCGATTACGACATCGCGATCGGTAACTGGAGCCCGGATTTTGCCGACCCCTATATGTTCATGAACTACTGGTTTGAGTCGGATAAAAAAGGGCTGCCGGGGAACCGCGCCTGGTATGAAAACAAAGAGGTGGATGGCCTGCTCCAGAGTGCGCTGAAAACCACTGACCAGGCTGAACGCACCCAATATTACCAGCAGGCGCAAAAGATTGTGATCGACGAAGCGGCCTATGTTTATCTTTTCCAGAAAAACTATCAGCTCGCCATGAACAAAGAGGTCAAAGGCTTTGTGTTCAATCCGATGCTTGAGCAGGTCTTTAATATCAACACCATGAGCAAGTAAGCCAGTTGGCGCCGGAAATCCGGCGCCCAGGGGGAAACGTATGACGTTCTGGAGCATTGTGCGCCAGCGCTGCTGGGGACTTATCCTGGTGGTCGCAGGCGTCTGTATCATCACGTTTATTATTTCGCACATGATCCCGGGCGACCCTGCGCGTCTGCTGGCGGGCGATCGCGCCAGCGACGAGATTGTGGAAAATATTCGCCAGCAACTGGGGCTGGACCAGCCTCTGTACGTTCAGTTTGGTCGTTATGTCGATGCGCTGGCCCATGGCGATCTCGGCACGTCCATCCGTACCGGACGCCCCGTCGCTGAAGAGCTAAAAGCGTTTTTCCCGGCCACGCTGGAACTGGCTTTATGATCTCTGGTACTGGCGTTATTTATCGGCGTACCGCTGGGGATCCTCTCTGCGGTCTACCGCAATCGCTGGCTAGATCATCTGGTTCGTCTGATGGCCATCACCGGCATATCCACCCCGGCATTCTGGCTTGGGCTGGGCGTCATTGTTCTTTTCTACGGTCACTTGCAGATCCTGCCCGGCGGCGGTCGGCTGGATGACTGGCTCGACCCACCCACGCATGTCACCGGCTTTTATCTTATTGACGCGCTACTTGAGGGGAACGGCGAGGTCTTTTTCAATGCGCTACAGCATCTGATTTTGCCTTCCCTGACGCTTGCGTTTGTCCATCTGGGGATCGTGGCGCGTCAGGTACGTTCAGCCATGCTGGAACAGCTTAGCGAAGACTATATTCGTACGGCACGCGCCAGCGGTTTGCCGGGGGCCTACATCATTTTGCGCTATGCCCTGCCAAACGCGATGATCCCGTCAATTACCGTTCTTGGCCTGGCGCTGGGCGATCTGCTGTATGGCGCGGTATTAACGGAAACCGTCTTTGCCTGGCCCGGGATGGGCGCATGGGTGGTGACCTCGATTCAGGCGCTGGATTTTCCGGCCGTCATGGGGTTTGCCGTTGTCGTTTCACTCGCTTATGTGCTGGTGAATCTGATCGTTGATCTGCTCTATCTGTGGATTGACCCACGCATCGGGCGCGGAGAGGCACAATGATGATGTCACAGGAAACACCGGTCTCTACCCAGTCCGTCAAATGGCGACTGAACGGGGCAAAACTCTTCTGGCTGCTGCGTAAAAGCCCCCTGACGCTGGTGGGAGGTGCGATTATGGTGTTCATGCTGGCGCTGATGCTGCTCTCTCCCTGGATCGTGCCACACGATCCCAATGCGCTGGATCTCACGGCACGTCTGCTGCCGCCCTCCGCCACGCACTGGTTTGGTACCGATGAAGTCGGACGGGATTTATTCAGTCGGGTGCTGGTGGGTAGCCAACAATCTATCGCGGCGGGCCTGGCAGTGGTGATCATTGCCGGAGGGATCGGCTCTCTGCTGGGCTGTTTGTCGGGCATTCTGGGTGGTCGGGGGGATGCCATCATCATGCGCATCATGGATGTGATGCTCTCTATCCCGTCGCTGGTGCTGACCATGGCGCTGGCCGCTGCGCTGGGGCCGAGCCTGTTCAATGCCATGCTCGCCATCGCCATTGTGCGCATCCCATTTTATGTCCGTCTGGCGCGTGGACAAACGCTGATAGTACGGCAGTTTACCTATGTCCAGGCGGCGCGGACTTTTGGCGCTTCACGCTGGCACCTTATCAGCTGGCATATTCTGCGTAATGCTTTGCCGCCGCTGATTGTCCAGGCGTCGCTGGATATCGGTAGCGCCATTCTGATGGCAGCAACGCTTGGATTTATCGGCCTGGGCGCACAGCAACCGACTGCTGAATGGGGCGCGATGGTCGCCGTGGGGCGTAACTACGTGCTGGATCAATGGTGGTATTGCGCTTTTCCCGGTGCGGCAATACTGATCACCGCCGTCGGCTTTAATCTGTTTGGTGACGGCATTCGCGATCTGCTGGACCCGAAATCAGGAGGAAAACAGTGATGAGCGATTCTGTTCTTTCTATCGACGACGTGCACCTGAGTTTTCCCATTTTTCGCGGCGAAGTCCACGCGCTAAACCGGGTGACGCTGGAGATAAAGCGTGGCGAAATTGTCGGTGTGGTCGGTGAATCCGGATCCGGAAAATCGGTCACTGCCATGCTGGCCATGCGTCTGCTGCCAGAAGGCAGCTACCATATCCACAGCGGAAAAGTGAGTTTACTGGGTGAAGATATCCTGAACGCCAGTGAACAACAGATGCGGCAGTGGCGCGGCGCCAGGGTGGCGATGATTTTTCAGGAACCCATGACGGCGCTTAACCCCACGCGTCGGATTGGTAAACAGATGACTGAGGTGATCCGCCAGCATCAGTCACTCTCCCGCGACGCAGCACAGCAGAAAGCGATCTCTTTGCTGGAAGAGATGCAGATTCCGGACGCCAGAGCGGTGATGAGACGCTATCCCTTTGAACTCTCCGGGGGCATGCGTCAGCGGGTGATGATTGCCCTTGCCTTCTCCTGCGAGCCGGACCTGATTATTGCCGACGAGCCAACCACCGCCCTTGATGTGACCGTACAGCTCCAGGTCCTGCGTCTGCTCAAACATAAGGCCAGGGCCAGCGGAACATCGGTACTGTTTATCAGCCATGATATGGCTGTGGTATCGCAGCTGTGCGATCGGGTCTACGTCATGTATGCCGGGAGCGTCATTGAAAGTGGTAAGACGCAAACGCTTATCGATCACCCGGTGCACCCTTATTCCATTGGCCTGTTGAAATGTGCCCCGGAACAGGGTGAACCGCGTGACATGCTGCCCGCGATTCCCGGCACGGTACCGAACCTGACCCATTTACCCACTGGCTGTGCTTTTCGCGAACGCTGTTTCGCGGCGGGAACAAAATGTACGCAGACCCCCGAGCTGATGCCTGCGGGGGATGACGATCAGCAGGCCGCCTGCTGGTATCCACAACGGGAGGTGCGTCATGTCTGATATTTTACTGGAACTGGACCGCGTGCATGTCAATTTTGCGGCACGGAAAAACTGGCTGGGTCGGGTAACGGAACAGGTTCATGCCCTGAACGGCATGGATTTGCAAATTCGCCGGGGTGAAACCCTGGGTGTGGTCGGGGAATCCGGGTGCGGTAAAAGTACGCTGGCGCAGTTGCTGATGGGCATGCTCAAGCCGAGCGAGGGTAGCTGTCATCGCACTGCCGACGGGATGCAGATGGTCTTTCAGGATCCCCTCTCTTCACTCGATCCTCGTTTGCCCGTGTGGCGTATCATTACCGAACCGGTATGGATACAAAAACGAAGTTCCGAACGTGAACGACGCGCGCTTGCGGAAAGTCTTGCCATGCAGGTGGGTATCCGTCCTGAGTACCTCGACCGCCTGCCTCACGCGTTCTCCGGTGGACAACGCCAGCGTATCGCCATCGCCCGGGCGCTCTCGTCCGACCCGGATATCATCGTGCTGGATGAACCCACCAGCGCGCTGGATATTTCCGTACAGGCACAAATCCTCAATCTGCTGGTGACGCTGCAACGCCAGCGCACGCTTACCTATGTTTTGATTTCACATAACGTCTCCGTCGTGCGCCATATGAGCGATCGCGTTGCGGTGATGTATCTCGGTCAGATTGTCGAACTGGGGAATACACACCAGGTCCTGGGCGCGCCGTTGCACCCCTACACGCAGCTTCTGCTTAATTCGGTTCCAAAAACAGGTGTCCCGCTGGACGACGCGCTGGCCGTTCGCAAAACCGACCTGCCGGGCAATCGACATTTACCGTCCGGATGCTTTTTCCATGACCGTTGCCCGCTGGCGACCGAAGGCTGTCATGCGGCGCAAACTCTGCAAAACGCGGCGGATGGACGTGCGGTTCGCTGCTGGCGTAACGTCTCCTGATGCGCGCATTGATACTGCTGCTTTTCTTTTCCGGGAGCACTCTGGCGGCACAGCTTGTGCCGCCATCCGGCTTTGGCAAACCGTTGCCGCATACCCGCAAAGGGCTGTGCGTTGCTTTGCCTGATCCCTATACCGGGCGTCTCATTTTCCGAAGCAAATATGACGGTTCGGACAGCGCACGCGCGACCCTGAATCCCGCTGCGGAGCAGACTTATCGTGCCCAGACAAAAGCCATTACCGACTTCGAACGCGGGCTGTCTCTGATGGTCTGGCGCTATAAACAGAGCGGCGATCCTGCCACGCTGTAAACAGAGCGGCGATCCTGCCACGCTGAACTGTATTCTTACCGGGCTAAATGCCTGGGCTTCTGCAAAGGCGTTAGCCTCCACGCAGACGAATCACACCGGGCGGGCGATGCGCAAATGGGCACTGGCTACCCTGGCCACACACTGGCTTGAGCTTAAGTTCATGCCGATTGCCAGGGTAAACACGCATCCGGAGATTGAAGGGTGGATTGCCCTGCTCGCTGAAAGGGTGGTGAAAGACTGGGATGGACTGGCAATAGAGAAAACCAACAATCACAGCTACTGGGCCGCATGGTCCGTTATGGCGGCCTCCGTTGCGGTCAATCGACGGGATTTGTTCGCATGGTCGTTAAAAGAGTATCGCCGTGCTGCCGGGCAAATCACTCCTCAGGGCACGCTGCCAAACGAGATGAAGCGGGGCCCGCGAGCCTTAACTTATCATCATTATGCCCTGCAACCGCTGGTGATGATCGCCAGTTTTGCACAGGCGAATCAGGTGGATGTCACCCAGGAAAACGACGGCGGATTACGCCGGCTGGCGGGTTACGTTTTGCAGCATGACAAGGCGAACCTGGAGTGGCTGGAACCATACTGCACACTGACAAAATGTGACGGTGTCACTGTTGACGGGCGTAATGCCGGTCGTCCATGGGTTAACCGTCGTATGGGGGGAAATTTAACGCTATTGTATGACCAGGAACGCTAAAGCCGGGCTCGCGCCCGGCCTTCAAACTTAATTCAGCGTGTAATCCAGGGTGATTTCCGCTTTCAATACCTGAGACACCGGGCAGCCCGCTTTCGCTTTCTGAATGATGCCGTCGAACTGCTGCGGATCGATACCCGGCACAGTGACTTTGCTTTGCAGCGCAATCTTGCTAATCGCAAATCCGCTGTCGGTTTTGTCCAGAGAAACATCTGCCGTGGTGTCGATGGCGTCTGCGGTATAACCCGCCTCGCCCAGCATCAGGGATAACGCCATTGAGAAACAGGCCGCGTGCGCCGCACCAATCAGCTCTTCAGGGTTGGTCCCTTTTGCGCCTTCGAAACGGGTATTAAAGCCGTAAGGTTGTTGATTAAGAACGCCACTTTCGGTGGATACCGTCCCTTTCCCACGTTTAATGTCACCAGACCAGTGTGCTGAACCGTGTTTATGAATCGTCATTCTTGCTCTCCTTTTGACTTACAAAGGGTTAAGTATAGAACGTGGTTCAAAAGCCGGGAGGAAGACGGATAAGTCTTAAGCATCGGTTACATCGTCATCAGACTGCGGGCCAGCTCATCCAGAAATAACCGCTGGGCGGCAGGCTGATGATCCCGCGACTGGTAGATCCCATAAATACCGATCGGTTTTGGCACAAACCCGGGCAATATGGCCTCCAGTTTTCCACTGTCCAGCGCGACTTGCGCCTCTGACACAGGAAGCATCGCTATTCCAAGATGCTGGACAGCGGCGTCCATCAGCAGCGAGGAGATGCTGGCACACAGATTTCCGCTTACCGCCACCGATTCAACGTCGCCCTGCTCCGTTATAAATCGCCACGATTGCCCGGCAAAGAAGCTGTAATGCAAACAGTTATGCTGAGCCAGCTCGGTGAGGCTGGCAGGCGTTCCCTTCGCTTTAAGATATTCCGGCGAAGCGCACAGCACAGAGCGACACTCACCCAGGCGACGGGCAATCATCCCCGGCTCGGGGTTATCGGTAATGCGTACGGCCACGTCTATGCGCTCACCGATGAGGCTCACGGGATGGTTGTTTACATCCATCTCAATTCGCACGTCCGGGTAGCGGCTTAAGAAACCGGGTAACACCGGCGCGACAATCTGCATCGCGGTAAAGTGCGCGCAGGCCACGCGTAAAATACCGGCGGGGATATCTTTTGCCGACTGGTCTTCAATTTCCTGGGATAATCGGGTCAGGTTTCGCGTCTTCTGCAACACCTTTTCGCCCGCGGGCGTGAGCGTTAGCTTGCGCGTTGAGCGGTTCACCAGCCGCGTCCCGGCCCACTTTTCCATCTGCTCAAGATAGCGACTGACCATGGGCCGCGATATTCCCAGGGCACGCGCCGCCGCACTGAGACTGCCCAGCTCACATATCCGGTTATAAACCTGGGCGGCGATAACACGATCCATTTAAGACTCCATCTGCTCGATTGATGAAACAAAGCATGTCTTGTTTCAGGAATTCTGGCAAATCCAGAGTGAGGTACAATAGCGTCTTTCCTGATAAACAGAGATAAAATGATGAAGCTCACTCGCCTTGCTATGCTGTGTACTCTTTTCACGCCAGCCGTTTTTGCCGCACCCTTAACGCTGGATACCTATAATCCTCAGGACAAAGGCATTTTCCCCGTCTCGTCCACGCTGGTCTCCGGGCCAAAAGAGGCGGTGCTGTTTGATGCCCAGTTCAGCGTCAAAGATGGTGAAGCCCTGGTGGAAAAAATCCGTCGCAGCGGTAAAACGTTAAACAAAATCGTCATCACTTCAGGCGATCCGGATTTCTATTTTGGCCTGCAGCCGCTGGTGAAAGCCTTCCCGAATGCGAAAGTGGTTGCCACACAAAACGTAGTCGACCACATCAACGCCACCAAAGACGCCAAGCTCGCCTTCTGGGGGCCGCAAATGAAAGACGGCGCACCCACACAGCTGATTGTGCCGCAGGTACTGGCTTCGACCTCGTTCATGGTTGACGGCGAAAAAGTTAACATCGAACAGGCCGATAGTTACGCCGCGTATGTCTGGATCCCGTCGGCAAAAGCCATCCTGGGTGGAACCGGTGTGGCGTGGGGAATCCACGTCTGGACCGCCGATACGCAAACTCAGGCCAGTCGCCAGCAGTGGCAAAAAATGCTCTCTGATATGGCAGCTCATAAGCCAGAGCGCGTCATTCCGGGGCATTATCTCGGTACGCCGCCAGCGGGAACTGGCGCTATTACCTTTACGCAGACCTACCTGAAACAGTTTGAACAAGCGCTGGCAGAGAACAAAGATTCCGCCGGGGTCATTACGGCAATGAAAAAACAGTGGCCGGACCTGGCTGAAGAAAGCTCACTGTCGCTCAGTGCGAAAGTGAACACGGGCGAAATGAAGTGGTAACAGGTTAAACATCTCCTGCTATATTTTATCCATTTATAGCAGGAGAAAATATGAAGACGACAGTGCGAGGAATTGACCACATTGGCATTACGGTGCCAGACATAGAGCAAGCTACCCTATTTTTTGAGAAAGCGTTCGGCGCACAGGTTATATATTGCTCCGTCGAACCCGGCAGTCAAAATATTGATCACACCGCGCAACAACACACCTTACGATTATTCCCCGGAACAAAAATTCGCGCTATCCGTATGCTGTGCTTACCTTCTGGCCCGGGTATTGAGTTATTTGAAATGCACGGCCCGGAGCAAGGCCATCCGGCACGGGCAAGCGATTTTGGTCTGCAACACTTTGCTCTCTATGTCGATGATTTTTCGCAGGCTATAGCCGCCTTTACTGACGCTGGCGGCAAAATGTTTACCGAGCCCAAACCGCTGACTTTTCCGGATGAACAGGGTGAGGGAAACGCTTTTTGTTATGGTCAAACCCCCTGGGGAAGCGTGGTGGAGTTAATTTCGTGGCCCTCGCCTATGCCTTATGAAAAAAAGACAACCCTGCGCCGCTGGAAACCGTAAATTACCCTTCACAAGCGTGAAATATGACGTTTACATTTCCAGGATGAATCTTAACCACAGCGCGTAAACAATTTGCCATTCTGTTTATGAATTAGATTTTATGCGACCGGAACATTAAACAGATAACGACACGGAGGCAGCATGTTTACTCATTACTCAGCAAAAACCGCATCAGCACAACCCGACCTCGTTAATGCCATTGCAATTGGTTTGCAGGCAGAACACGGCGCTGTGACTCAGGATGACATTCTGATGGAACTCACCCGCTGGGTAGAAGCCTCTGACAATGACATCCTGAGTGACATCTACCAGCAGACCATCAATTATGTGGTAAGTGGCCAGCACGCCTCTTTCTAAAAATCTGCTAAGATGGATCTGCAACCTATGGGGTTACATTTTGATCGCCTTGTCACTCTCAACAGGATTAAGGAGTTATTATGAAAACGAACCGTCAGGCACGCCATATTCTGGGTCTTAACTATAAGCTTTCTAACCAACATAAAGTGGTGATTGAAGGCGACAGCGAAAAGCTGGTCTCCCATGCAACAGGCAGAAAACGCCGCGCGGGCAAGTAAGCCCCCCAGCAGGATCTACGACACCATCGGCATTCCCGATGGTGTTTTTGTTTGTTCGGGGCGGTAATTCATATTCAGCTCCTCTATAATACCACCCGACCGCCCCCCTGATGACACGCCAGAAAGATGAGAAACAACCGACCAGGGACGGATATTCAAAAAATCGAGTGAGTGACATGGACAACAAAGCAAAAAAGCATCGTTCCCTATACATCCCCTACGCCGGTCCGGTTCTGCTGGAATTCCCCCTTCTCAATAAAGGCAGCGCATTCAGCATGGAAGAGCGCAGCAGCTTCAACCTGCTTGGGCTGTTACCTGAAGTTGTCGAATCTATCGAAGAGCAGGCAGAGCGCGCATGGATCCAGTATCAGGGTTTCAAGACTGAAATCGATAAACATATCTACCTGCGTAATATTCAGGACACGAACGAGACGTTGTTCTACCGCCTGGTACAAAACCATCTCGAAGAGATGATGCCGGTCATCTATACCCCAACGGTTGGCGCGGCCTGCGAGCGTTTCTCTGAAATTTATCGCCGTTCTCGTGGCGTGTTTATCTCTTATCAGAATCGTCACAACATGGACGATATTCTGCAGAACGTACCAAATCACAATATTAAAGTGATCGTGGTCACCGACGGTGAACGTATTCTGGGGCTCGGCGATCAGGGGATCGGCGGTATGGGCATCCCAATCGGCAAACTGTCGCTTTATACCGCCTGTGGCGGCATCAGCCCTGCCTATACGCTGCCTGTGGTGCTGGACGTAGGGACCAATAACCAGCAGTTGTTGAACGATCCGCTCTACATGGGCTGGCGTCACCCGCGCGTGACCGACGATGAGTACTATCAATTTGTTGATGATTTCATTCAGGCCGTGAAACAACGCTGGCCAGACGTCTTATTGCAGTTTGAAGACTTTGCCCAGAAAAACGCCATGCCGTTGCTCACGCGCTATCGCGACGAGATCTGTTCGTTCAACGATGATATTCAGGGCACGGCGGCGGTCACTGCCGGTACCCTGATTGCGGCCAGCCGGGCGGCGGGCAGCCAACTGAGCTACCAGAAAATTGTCTTCCTTGGCGCAGGCTCGGCAGGTTGTGGTATAGCTGAACAGATTATTGCGCAAACCCAGCGCGAAGGGTTAAGCGAAGAGTTAGCCCGCTCCCGTGTCTATATGGTCGATCGCTTTGGCCTGCTGACGGATGCCATGCCGAACCTGCTGCCGTTCCAGACCCGACTGGTGCAAAAACGCGAGAACCTGAAGAACTGGGATACGGATAACGAAGTGCTCTCCCTGCTTGATGTGGTTCGCAACGTCAAACCGGACATCTTGATTGGGGTGTCAGGGCAAACCGGCCTCTTCACTGAAGAGATTATTCGCGAGATGCACAAGCACTGCGAACGCCCCATTGTGATGCCGCTTTCTAACCCAACATCCCGTGTCGAGGCCACGCCGCAGGACATCATTGCCTGGACCGAGGGTAACGCCCTGGTGGCAACCGGCAGTCCGTTTGATCCGGTGATCTGGAAGGATAAGCTTTACCCTATTGCTCAGTGCAACAACTCCTATATTTTCCCGGGGATCGGCCTTGGCGTTATCGCCTCCGGCGCAAAACGCATCACCGACGAAATGCTGATGTCCGCCAGCGAAACGCTGGCGAAGCACTCCCCGCTGGTGAACAATGGTGAAGGTCTGGTCTTACCGGAGCTGAAGGATATTCACATTGTGTCCAAAGCGATCGCCTTTGCCGTTGGCAAAATGGCTCAGCAACAGGGCGTGGCCGTCAAAACGTCTGCGGATGCGTTGCAGCAAGCTATTGATGAAAACTTCTGGATGCCGGAGTACCGCAGTTACCGTCGTACCTCCATCTAAGTGACCTCTGGTCAGTGGGTATATAACCCACTGACTTTTTTACGCTTAAATTTCTCCCGCTTGTGATATCTCCCGATATTCGCTTATACTTCGCCATCCATTCACCCATTGAATATATAAGGAGGTCAATTATGCTGTACTGTGAAATTTTAAATTTTTCACATACTCTTGGTGATCGCACCTGCTCAAGCGTTATCGATATCGTGCTGCGATAACTTCGGCTTGAGCGAAGACACCCTGTTCTGAATCCCTTCTCTCGGGCTTACTGAGTTATCGTCAGCGATGTTTGACGAGGCATGTTCATGCCTGTAACTCTTGAGTAAGCAACAATGAGCACTTTACTGACTGCACAATCTTTACGCGTTGATACGGCGTTTGGCACGCTCTTCGACTCCCTCTCCTTTACCCTGAAGAAAGGCGACCGCATTGGTCTGCTTGGGGATAACGGCTGCGGCAAAAGCACCCTGCTGAAAATCCTGGACGGGACAGACTTCGCAACTTCTGGCGTCGTCGCGCTGGCCGGACAGTGTCTGATGGCCCGCGTGGAACAACATCTTCCTGAGTCCGTTCTGTCTCTCACCATGCTGGATGCGGTGACCGCACAGTTGCCCGCAACAGAACGCGGGAGTCTGAGCTGGAAAGCGGAAACGTTGCTTGGCAGCATGGGGTTTACCTCTCAGGACTGGAACTTAAACTGCGCAACGCTCAGCGGCGGTCAGCATACGCGTCTGATTCTGGCACGTGCGTTGATTCATGAACCCGATCTGCTTTTACTCGATGAGCCGAGCAACCATCTGGATTTACCGACGTTGATCTGGCTGGAGCAGTTTTTGCAGAACTGGTCAGGCAGCTTTGTGCTGGTCTCACATGACCGACAGCTGCTGGATGCCGTCACTAACGGAAGCTGGATCCTGCGCGACAGAACGCTGCATGGCTTTTCCCTGCCCTGCACCGCCGCACGCCAGGCGCTGGCGGCAAAAGATGAGAGTGACGCGTTACGCCATAAAGCAGAGCAAAAAGAGATAGATCGTGTCGCAGCCAGTGCGAAACGCCTGGCGACCTGGGGCAAGGTTTACGATAACGAAGATCTGGCGCGCAAAGCCAAACAGATGGAAAAACAGGTTGAGCGTTTAAAAGAGCGCCAGACCGATCTGACTGCGGGCAGCCCGTGGACGTTAACCCTCCGGGGAGATGCGTTACGCGCCGACCGTCTGCTGGAGTTAAACCATCTCGCGGTCCCGCCTGCTCCGGGTCTGCCGCCGTTATTCGACGTGGATGTGGCCAGGCTGAAAAGCGGCGATCGGGTTGCTATCGTCGGACATAACGGCTGTGGTAAATCATCGCTCATGCGGCTGATCTGGCAGCAGTTTAGCAGCGCAAAAATGGACGATGAGGTAAAAATTCATCCTCGCGTGACGATCGGTTATTACGATCAGACGCTGCATCAGCTCCCGGATGAAGCCTCTCTGCTGGAGGCCCTGGAACCTTTTGCGCCTCATCCGCAGGAGCGCAAAATGGCGCTGATTGCCTCCGGCTTTCCGTGGGCACGACACGGGCAAAAAATCAGCACACTGAGCGGCGGCGAGCGCTCGCGTCTGTTATTCGTCGGATTGACGCTGGCGCGCTACAGCCTGCTGATGCTCGACGAGCCGACCAACCATCTTGATATCGAAGGTAAAGAGGCGCTGGCCAGTACGCTTCAGGCTTTTGAAGGTGGGGTACTGTTGGTGAGCCATGACAGACAGCTTATCACCCAAAGCTGTAATCGCTTCTGGCTGATTGAACAGGGCAAACTCAGCGAATGGCATGATGCTCAGGCCGTCTTCGATCGGCTACGCGAACGTCAGGTGTCGGAGTCAGAGCGCCTCTCTTACGCGACAGATACCCTGCCAGTCCTGGAAACTGACGATCTGCTGGAGAAGCTGGTCACGCTGGAAACCTTACTGGCAGAGGATTTAGCCAGAAAGCCTAAACATCAGAAACCGCAGTTACAGGCGCAGTGGCGCAAGGAGATCCAGGCCCTGGAAGAGAAATTGTAAAACAGAGCCCGGCGCAGTCGCGCCGGGTCTTTTTTTATTGTGGCGCTTTCGCTTTCCAGGCGTCCCATGCCTGCTTAATTTCCTGTTTTGCGCTGGCCGCATCGTTAAAGCCGCTTAACTCTACTGACTTGCGCCCTTCCGGAAGTTGCTTATAGACGCGGAAGAACGATTCCAGACGCTGCACCTCAATCTTTGGCAGATCGCTCAGCTCTTTGATGTCGTCATACGTAGGGTCAATTTTGCTGGCCGGCACCGCCACGATTTTGTCGTCCTTCTCCCCTCCGTCGATCATTTTAAGAACGCCTATCGCGCGCAGTTTGATCAGGGTTCCGGGCACCATTGGGGCACGCGTATAGAAAATCACATCCAGCGGATCGCCATCACCCGCCAGCGACTGCGTCAGAGAACCGTAGTTTGCCGGATACGCTACCGGCATCGACTGGAAGCGATCGGCGATGATAAAGCCGGTTTTGGCGTCGGTTTCATATTTAATGATGCCGCCCGCAGGGATTTCGGTCACCGCATAAAACTCTTCCGGATTATTGTCCGGCTGCGGAAATTCAAGAATATTTTGTGCCTGAACGGAGGCGGTCATGAGAAGGCTCACCGCCACGATTTTTTTCACCAGATGCATTGTCTTTTAACTCTTCGGTTATTGAGAAGACAACACGTTACGTTCAGCACATGACAGAAACATGACGTTTATTTGTCAGATTTTATGCGCCGGATTTATGCGTAAAATCCGACTCCTTTGCTTCATTTGTGCTCAAAACCCCCTGAATTTATGACAATTTGTTGCATTGGACTTGTATAACCGTCGCAACCTAATACTCTGTAAGGAGTAATACACCTGCTAATAATTCTCATTGTGAATAAGGAAACCGCATATGAAGGCTGCAGTTGTCACACAAGACCATCAGGTCAACGTCACTGATAAAACCCTCCGCTCCCTGCAACATGGCGAAGCACTGCTGAAAATGGAATGTTGTGGCGTGTGTCACACCGATCTTCACGTGAAAAACGGCGATTTTGGCGATAAGACTGGCGTCATTTTAGGCCATGAAGGTATCGGGATCGTTAAGGCGATTGGCCCGGGCGTCTCCTCACTGAAGGTGGGCGATCGTGCCAGTGTGGCCTGGTTCTTTGAAGGTTGCGGACATTGCGAATACTGTAATAGCGGAAACGAAACCCTGTGTCGTGACGTGAAAAATGCCGGTTACAGCGTCGACGGCGGCATGGCGGAAGAGTGTATCGTTACCGCTGATTACGCAGTGAAAGTGCCGGAAGGTCTGGAATCTGCCGCTGCCAGCAGCATCACCTGTGCAGGCGTGACCACCTATAAAGCGGTGAAGATTTCCAACATCAAACCCGGCCAGTGGATAGCGATCTACGGCCTGGGTGGCCTGGGTAATCTCGCGCTGCAATACGCAAAAAATGTCTTCAATGCCAAAGTGATTGCCATCGATGTGAATGACGAGCAGTTAAAACTCGCCGCCAGCATGGGTGCCGATCTGACGGTAAACTCACGCTCTGAAGACGCCGCAAAAATCATCCAGGAAAAAACCGGTGGCGCCCATGCCGCGGTGGTGACCGCTGTCGCTAAAGCCGCCTTTAACTCCGCGGTTGATGCGGTTCGTGCCGGTGGACGTGTCGTGGCAGTGGGTTTACCGCCTGAATCGATGAGCCTGGATATTCCACGTCTGGTACTGGATGGTATTCAGGTTGTCGGTTCTCTGGTGGGCACCCGTCAGGATCTGATCGAAGCATTCCAGTTTGCAGCCGAAGGCAAAGTAGTGCCGAAAGTCACTATGCGTCCTCTGGAAGACATCAACGCCATCTTCAAAGAGATGGAGCAAGGCCAGATTCGCGGCCGCATGGTCATCGATCTGCGTTCGTAATCTCTGCCGCGCCCTTGCCCCTGCGGGCAAGGGTGTTATCTCAGGACGTACTGCGTCTGTCCGCGATCCACTCCTGAACCTCAATCTGAAACGTATCCGGTGCTTTGCGATACATCTTGCGAGCCAGATCGAGGATGGTATGCCGCGCCAGTTCCTCTTCCATGCGCTGCTGCGCACTGTCCATGACTGAACGCACACCACATGGCCCGTCACAGGCCCACGCGGGCGGCGTTTCATCAAATAACGCCAGTCGCTGACGAATTTCCCGACATTCGAACATATTTTTCTCGCCATCGATGGCATGCGCCACATCCAGCACCGAAATTAGCTCTGCCGCACGAGCAAGCTTAAATCCCCCGCCTTTGCCCTCGGTACTGGTCACCAGACCGGCACGCGACAAACGCGTAAAAATTTTGCCGAGATAATCATAAGGCACGCCCTGTAAGGCAGCCATTTCTCTGACGCTCATTTCACGCTCATTACCCCTGGCATCGACCATGCACATCAGGCTATGAATGCCATATTCCACACCAGAACTGTAAAAAGCCATTTTCAACTCCGAAATTATTAATCGTGGTTATTATAGCCGTGTAAGAGCGCAAACAGACAGCGTTAAAACCAGATTGCATTAACCCCCTATTTTATAAATCTTTTATTTTTCCCTCACACATTAACGCAGAATAAAGTTGTCGCAGTTAACTGCGACAGGTATAGTCGTAGAACATCAGGGGCATAGCCTGACGATCACGAGGAACAAAAATGAAAAAGCACCTTTTAATTTTGGGCAGCGGTTTTTCTGGTATGTGGGCCGCTATTAGTGCAGCACGTCTGGCGGCGTTACAGAACAGTGATGAGCTGGGCATTACGGTACTCTCACCGGCACCCGAACTGCGTGTGCGTCCGCGTTTTTATGAAGAAAACGTCTCAGGCTTAGTCGCCCCGCTAACGGATTTATTCGCTGAACTGAATATCGGTTATCTTGAGGGTGGCGCAGAACGTATTGATACCAAAACAAAAACGGTATTGTGGCGTGACAAACACGGCAAAACAACGGTGACAGACTATGACCGCCTGGTTCTGGCAACCGGCAGCCAGGCAAAGCGCCCACCTGTCGCGGGTCTGGCGGAATTTGCCTTTGATATCGATCAGCTTGAATCAGCACAGGTGCTTGAAAAACACCTTGATGCCCTGAGCATGCAACCGTCTACCCCTGCCCGTAATACCGTGGTGGTCTGTGGCGGCGGTTTTACCGGCATTGAACTGGCGACGGAACTCCCCGCCCGTCTTCGCGCCCGTTTCGGTAAGAATACGGAGACTAAAGTTATCGTAGTTGAACGCGGTGCAGTCGCAGGTGGCCGTTACAGCGACGCGTTACGGGAGGTGATTACAGACGCAAGCGAGGCGTTGGGCGTTGAATGGCGCCTGAATACCGAGATAGAGGCCATTGATGCCGATGGCGTGACGCTGAAATCGGGCGAACGCATCAGCTCTTCTACCGTGATATGGACAGCGGGCGTGCAGGCGCATCCACTGACACAGCAGATCGACGCAGAGCGCGACGGTCAGGCACGTCTGCGGGTCAATGAAACCTTGCAGGTTCCTGGGATACCGGAGGTGTACGCCACCGGTGATACCGCCCACGCCAGAACGGACGATGTGGGCAATACGGCGCTCATGACCTGCCAGCACGCTATTCAGCTGGGGAAATTTGCCGGGCACAACGCCGCGGCCAGTCTGCTGAATGTCGAACCTTATCCCTATCGTCAGGTGAATTATGTGACCTGTCTGGATCTGGGCGGATGGGGGGCCGTGTATACAGAAGGATGGGATCAGCAGGTCAAATCCGTGCGTCAGGAAGCCAAGAAAATCAAAATCGCGATCACCAATGAGCTAATCTATCCGCCGGTTGCCGACCGGGAGATTGCGTTTGCGGCTGCGGACCCGCTGGCGAAGTTTGTTTAGTCAACAGCCAGACCGCCCCTTACGGGGCGGTAAAAGGCTCAGGCTACGGCATCTGCGCTGGCCTGTTGTCGTTTGGCTTGTTGATAGCCGTATAGCAACAGCGAGGTCATCGCGGCAAAGGAGAGAACCGCCGCAGGCAAGGTGACATAGCTCCAGCTGAAACCGAAGGTAATCATCATCCCGCCGAACCATGCGCCAATGGCGCTGCCCAGGTTAAAGGCAACCTGGCCTCCTGCCGCTCCCAGCAACTCACCGCCTTTTGCATTCTGTAACAGCAGGATTTGCAGCGGAGCGGACAACGCAAACAATCCGGCGCAACAAATGAAGCCCATCACCAGTGATGCCGTCATGTTTTCGCCAAACGCGAACAGCAGAATAAGCGACAGCACAATCACCAGATCGGTGGTTGCGGCAATTCGCAGGGGGCTATAGCGCCCCGACAGCCTGCCGCTGAGCATATTGCCCAGCACCATTCCCAGGCCCATCAGCATCATGATGACCGTCATATACCCGTCGGAAAAACCAGAGACGGTGATCATGAAGGGTTTAACGTAGCTGAACCAGGCAAAAACACCGGCGTTGCCAAACATGGTGGCGGCAAAAATCAGCCAGGGTTCCGGCTTTTTCAGAAAGTGAAATTGCTCCGTCAGGCGGCTTTCTGATTTATCGTAAAGATTTGGAACCCACAGCATCACCGAGACGATGACCAGCGCGTCGAAAACGGCAATCAGGAAGAAGGTATAACGCCAGTTAAAGGTCTGGCCCAGCCAGGTGCCAAGCGGGACGCCAACCAGATTGGCAACGGTCATCCCGGCAATCATCCCCGCAACCGCAACGGTGACTTTTCCCGGCGGCGCAATTTTCGACAGGATGATAGCGCCGACGCCAAAAATTGCCCCATGCGGGAAACCCGAAACCAGACGCCCAATTGCAAGGCCGGTATAGGAGGTTGAAAACGTGAACATGGCGTTCCCAATCACGCACAGCGCGACCAGAAAAAGGAGCGTCGATTTTAACGAGAAGCGGCTGGAACACAGCGCCACCACAGGGGCGCCAATAACGACGCCAAACGCATAGAAAGAGATCATATTGCCGGCGGAAGGGATACTGATCCCCGTATCACGGGCGAGTTCCGTTAACACGCCCATAATACCAAATTCAGCCATTCCCAGGCCGAACGTCCCCAGTGCTAACGAAAAAATCGTTTTTTTCATACCACAACCACAGGTTAAAAGTGTGCAGCCGACATTATTGAATAAACTTGTATGGTGAACCAGTTCAAATCCGCCAACTGACAGGTTAATCCATTATTTCAGGTAGTTTACACTCAATATGGGATGTCCCCTTTTCCGCGACAGATCAGCCAGAGGATTCAAGTATGGTCAGTAAGAAGAAAGCCAGTGCCGCTGTTGATGTCGTTAAAACTGCCCCGCTCAAAAACAAAGAGTATGAAAAAGAGCTACGCCGGATGCATGTGGAACTGGTCAAGCTGCAACAGTGGGTGGTCAGTAAAGGACTCAAAGTCTGTATCGTTTTTGAAGGACGTGACGGAGCCGGGAAAGGCGGAACGATTAAAGCGATTACCGAGCGTGTCAGCCCGCGCGTTTTTCGCGTGGTAGCCCTGCCCGCGCCCACCGACAAAGAAAAAAGTCAGCTCTATTTTCAGCGGTATGTACCCCATCTGCCCTCTGCCGGCGAGATCGTGATATTCGATCGCAGCTGGTATAACCGTGCAGGCGTGGAACGGGTCATGGGATTTTGCACGCCCGATCAGGTTGAAAAGTTCCTGGATGGCGCCCCTATTATCGAAAAGGCGATGGTCGACGCAGGCATCATTCTGCTGAAATACTGGCTGGAGGTGACGCCCAAAGAGCAGGAGCGTCGGTTACGCGATCGCATCAATGACGGGCGGAAAACCTGGAAACTGTCTCCGATGGATATCAAATCGTTCAAGCTGTGGGACGAATATACCGTTGCACGCGATGCCATGTTTTCTGCCACCGACACCGCCTGGGCGCCGTGGTTTGTGGCGCGTTCAGAAGATAAAAAACGGGTGCGCTTAAATGTGATTTCTCACCTGCTGTCGCAGATCCCTTATAAAACACTGCCGGTTGAAGAGGTTAAATTGCCCCGACGTAAAATCGGCAAGACAAAGCCTGCCGATTATCCGTTCCGCTATATTGCCGAGCGCTTTTAATCCGCGCACGAAGGTTAGTTTAAAAGAAGCGTAAAACGCCGCCGGCACGTCCCGGCGGCGCAGGACCTATTTCATCCCTTCTGTACTCTCTTTTTTCGCTTCCATCCGTTCGACATCGCGATACCAGCGAGGATGGTGTTTTTGCGCCCAGCGGCGGCTCACCTTCCCTTCGATCATCCCTTTGATTGACCCCTTCACCCAGAACGCCATATACATGTGGATGAGAATAGCGTGAATCAAAACAATCGCCGACGTCGCGTGGATAAGCAGGCTATAACGAATAACCTGCATCGGGAAATACGGTGCAAAATACGGACGCCAGATGATAACCCCGGTCACCAGCAGCACGAAAATCATGCTCATAATGGTCCAGAACATCATTTTCTGTCCGGCATTGTATTTGCCCACTTTCGCGACTTTATGTTCGTTACCTTTCAGGACTTCAACAATCCCCTTCACCCACGGAATATCCTGCTTATCCGGGATATTGTGATGGACGAAGCGCACAAACATAAACATCAGTACCACAAAGATCAGCACGCCGAAGAACGGATGCAGAATGCGGCCCATCTGCGGCGTACCGAAGGTTTCAGTCAGCCATTGCAGCGTCGGGAAGAAGAACGATATCCCGGAAACGGCGATCAGAAAGAAGCAGATCACCACCGTCCAGTGGCAGGCGCGGTCAATAAATTTTGTGCGCACGATCATCTTCGATTTACTCATGATGATCTTCCTCCTCATCATCCACTTCTTTGTTCGGCCCGATACCAATGTAGTGATAAATCAACCCGGCAAAAGTGGCGATAAACCCGGCTGCGGCAAGCGGTTTCAAGGCCCCTTTCCACAGCGTGATCGCGGTATCGACCGCAGGTTCTTTCGGCAGGTTGTGATACAGCTCTGGCTGGTCATTGTGGTGCAGAACGTACATCACATGTGTCCCGCCCACGCCCTGCGGATTGTAAATCCCCGCGTTCGCATAGCCGCGCGCTTTCAGTTTATCGACGCGTTGCTGCGCCACTTCCAGCATCTCTTTTTTGGTACCAAAATGAATCGCGCCGGTTGGGCATGTTTTAACACATGCCGGTTCCTGCCCAACGCTCACCCGATCAACACAGAGGGTGCATTTGTATACCCGGTTATCCTCTTTACTCAGCCGTGGAACATTGAACGGGCAGCCCGCAATGCAGTAACCGCAACCGATACAGTTATCCTGCTGAAAATCGACGATCCCGTTGGCATACTGAATAATCGCCCCAGCGGACGGGCACGCTTTCAGACACCCCGGATCTTCGCAGTGCATGCAGCCGTCTTTGCGGATCAACCACTCCAGCTTGCCGTTCTGATCGGTTTCGCTAAAGCGCATCACCGTCCATGACTTCGCGCTGAGATCGGCCGGGTTGTCATAGACGCCCACGCAATGTCCCACCTCGTCGCGGATGTCATTCCACTCTGAGCAGGCCACCTGGCAGGCTTTGCAGCCCACGCAGGAGGAGACATCAATCAGCTTGGCCACTTCCGCTTTATAGTCCCGCACACGAGGTGCGGGCGTCATTGCGTTGGTTGCGGAGCGTTTAATAATGTCTTGTGTTTCCATTGCCATTTATTCGCTCCTTACGCTTTCTCGATGTTGACCAAAAACGCCTTGTACTCTGGCGTTTGCGAGTTGGAATCGCCGACGTTTGGCGTCAGGGTGTTAGCGATATACCCTTTCTGAGCCACGCCTTCAAAGCCCCAGTGCAGAGGAATACCCACCGTTTCCACCTGCTGACCGTGAACGTTCAGAGACTGCAGACGGCGCGTAACCACCGCAACGGCACGGATAAAGCCGCGTTTGCTGCTTACCTTCACATGGTCACCGTTAGCGATACCATTCGCTTTTGCCAGCGTTTCACTGATCTCCACAAACTGCTCTGGCTGCGCGATGGCGTTCAGACGCGCATGCTTGGTCCAGGTGTGGAAATGCTCGGTCAAACGATAGGTTGTCCCTACGTACGGGAATTTGTCTTTCTTGCCCAGACGCAGCGCATCCTCTTCGTACAGACGCACAACGGGGCTTGAAATGACATTCGGGTGCAGCGGATTCGTCCCCAGCGGCGTTTCCATTGGCTCGTAGTGTTCCGGGAACGGGCCTTCAGCCAGTTTATCCAGCGCAAACAGGCGTCCCAGCCCTTCCGGCTGCATAATAAACGGATTGGTTGCACTGCCCGGCGGCGCGGTATTAAAGTCCGGGATATCGTTCCCCGCCCACTTCGACCCGTTCCATTCGATCAGCATCCGTTTCGGATCCCACGGCTTGCCGTTGACATCCGCTGAGGCTCGGTTATACAGCACGCGACGGTTTAGCGGCCATGCCCATGCCCAGCCCAGCGTATTGCCTAACCCTGACGGATCAGCGTTATCGCGGTTGGCCATCTGATTGCCCTGTTCCGTCCAGCTCCCGGCGTATATCCAGCAGGACGATGCGGTCGTTCCGTCATCACGCAGCAGCGCGAAGCTGTTCAGCAACTGACCTTTCTTCGCGACCAGAGTACCGTTCGCATCGTAGAGATCCGTCAGCGCGACACCATTGTTTTCCTTCGCGACCTCTTCGGATTCAGGATGATCGGGCTGCTTGTAATCCCAGCTCATCTTCAGGAGTGGCTCGGTGCCCTTGCCGCCTTCGCTGCGGTACATCTCGCGCAGGCGATGGTATATCCCGGCAAGAATTTCGCCGTCATTGCGCGCTTCGCCCGGCGCATCCTGGCCTTTCCAGTGCCACTGCAACCAGCGTCCAGAGTTGGCTATCGACCCGTCTTCCTCGGCAAAACAGGTGGACGGCAGACGGAAGACTTCGGTCTGAATAGACGCCGTATCCACGTCGTTCATTTCGCCGTGGTTTTGCCAGAAGGTGGAGGTTTCGGTGACCAGCGGATCAATCACCACCATATACTTCAGTTTGCTCAGGCTGCGAACAACCTTGTTTTTATCCGGGAACGACGCAACCGGGTTAAAGCCCTGGCAGATATAGCCTGTGACCTGCCCCTTATCCATCATGTTGAAATATTTGATGACGTCGTAAGCCTGGTCCCACTTCGGCAACCACTCAAAGCCCCAGTCGTTCTCTTTCTGCGCCGCATCGCCGTAAAACGATTTCATCAGGCTGACGTAGAACTTAGGATAGTTACCCCAGTAGTTCACCTGCTCAGCCAGCGTGGCTTTTGGCGTATTCGCCGCCAGATAAGTCTGCAAATCCACCTGTTTTTCTGAAGGCAGCGTCAGATAGCCTGGCAGGCTGGTCGACAGCAAACCGAGATCGGTTAAACCCTGGATGTTAGAGTGCCCGCGCAGGGCATTCACCCCACCGCCCGCCATACCCATATTGCCGAGCAGGAGCTGGATCATCGCCATGGTGCGGATGTTCTGCGCACCCACGGTGTGCTGCGTCCAGCCCAGCGCATACAGGAACGTGGTGGTACGGTCGGCTGCACTGGTCGAGGCCAGCACTTCGCAGACCTTCAGGAAGTCCGCTTTCGGCGTACCGCAAATATTCTCCACCACGTCCGGCGTATAGCGGGAAACGTGCTGTTTCAGCAAGTTCCACACGCAGCGCGGATCGGTCAGGGTTTCATCGCGTTTCGCATAGCCGTTTTCGTCGAACTGATAGTTCCAGGATGATTTATCGTACTGCCGTTTATCGGCGTCATAACCACTGAACAAGCCGTCGTCAAAAGCAAAATCTTCCCGTACCAGTAAATTTGCGTTGGTGTAATGCTTAACGTACTCATCATTGATTTTGTTGTTTTCAATCAGATACAGCAGGACGCCCGAGAGGAACGTAATGTCCGTACCGGAGCGAATCGGCGCATAGATATCTGCCACCGATGCCGTACGCGTAAAGCGTGGGTCGACGACGATAAGCGTCGCGTCGTTATTGTTTTTCGCTTCCATCGCCCAGCGGAACCCAACCGGGTGTGCTTCAGCAGCGTTACCGCCCATCACCACAACGACGTTAGCGTTTTTGATATCAACCCAGTGGTTGGTCATCGCACCGCGACCAAATGTTGGAGCAAGACTTGCTACCGTTGGTCCGTGTCAGACGCGCGCCTGGTTGTCTACCGCCAGCATGCCCAGTGAACGCACAAACTTTTGCGTCAGCATGCCGGTTTCATTACTTGCTGCGGATGCGCAAAGCATGCCGGTGGAAAGCCAGCGGTTAACCGTCACGCCTTTGTCGTTTTTCTCAACGAAGTTGGCGTCACGGTCCGCTTTCATCAGTTTTGCAATACGGGAAAAGGCCTCATCCCATGAAATTCGCTGCCATTTACTGGAACCTGGCGCACGATATTCAGGGTAACGCAGACGATTTTCGCTGTGGACATAGTCCAGCAGACCGGCCCCTTTCGGACACAGTGCGCCACGGCTCACCGGATGATCCGGATCCCCTTCAATATGGTAAATCGCTTCTTTGGCGTTCTTCGCGCCATCGCCCAGGCTATACATCAATAGCCCGCATCCTACAGAGCAGTACGTGCACGTGTTACGAATCTCTTTGGCGCGCAGCAGCTTAAAGTTGCGCGACTGAGCCAGTGCTATTTTGGGCGCAAATCCCAACGCAGCAGCTGTCGTTCCGGCCATACCGCCTGCACAGATTTTAAAAAACTTTCTGCGGCTGACGTCCATTGTTGTCCTCGTTATTCATTAAGACTTCGCGCCGCAAACTAACAGCAATACCCCTGCGTTTTTTGCGTCAAATCAATGTCGCCATTTTTCGCCCCCTTAATAGTCGTGCGTATCGCTTTTCCATAATCCAAAGGAGTTAGGCAATGCGCGTAAGGTTCGCGGAAGCGCCTGAAAAAATGCTATAAATTCGCCACCTGGTAAGCATTTCGTTGGATAAATGATGGACAAAAAGAGAGCGACGCTGATTGGTCTTGTCGCCATTGTGCTGTGGAGCACCATGGTCGGGCTGATTCGGGGCGTCAGTGAAGGCCTGGGCCCGGTGGGGGGCGCAGCGATGATCTACACCGTGAGCGGATTATTATGTCTGGTGACGATAGGATTCCCTGACATTAAACGTTTTTCGCCACGCTATCTCATTGCCGGCAGCGTCTTATTTGTAAGCTATGAAATATGTCTGGCGCTCTCTCTGGGCTACGCTTCAACGCGTCATCAGGCCATTGAAGTGGGCATGGTCAATTATCTCTGGCCGAGCCTGACGATTGTGTTTGCGATCCTGTTCAATGGTCAAAAATCTTCCCTATGGATAGTACCCGGATTATTGCTCTCGCTTCTCGGTGTTGCGTGGGTATTAGGGGGCGAACGTGGGCTTCATAGTGATGAGATAATCAGCAATATTGTCTCTAATCCGTTAAGTTACGCTCTGGCCTTTGCGGGATCATTTATCTGGGCCGCCTACTGCACGGTAACCAGTAAATACGCCAAAGGGCAAAACGGCATTACACTCTTTGTTCTGCTGACTGCCGTCAGTTTGTGGATGAAATATCTCTTAAGTGAACAGCCCGAAATGGTGTTTAGCGTCCCCGTAGTCATCAAATTGCTGATGTGTGGCGTGGCGTTGGGTTTTGGCTACGCATCATGGAATATAGGTATCCTGCACGGTAATGTTTCTGTGCTGGCGACGGTCTCTTATTTTACCCCCGTTCTGTCGGCTGCACTGGCGGCGATTCTTCTGAGTGCCCCTCTCTCCTTTGCCTTCTGGCAAGGCGCCATCATGGTCTGCGCAGGGTCTCTCCTGTGCTGGTATGCCACTCGTCGTGAATGAATGCGCTTCCTCGCCGGGCGAAATTATTCCCGGCGATATCACGCAAATATTCAAAGTGTGATCCTGCGTGAATATCTCATTTTATTACGTAGCGTATTTGTTTAATAATTGTTTATATTGCTCGCCAGAAACGTTCCTTTACATTTTTATTGACATAAACTGACAACGCATGTGATTAATCCCCTCCTATTATTCCCGCAAGATATAGCACAAACTGCAATAGTGTGTTTCTGGATATTTCCCAGAAAAACGTGCAATAAACGATCGGATAAATCTATAACCCTTTGTTTTTAGCTGTTTGCCTGAGTGTAATTTAGCCATTCCCTTCGGGAAAAACGATAATTAACTCACTATACTAAAACGCACAAAAACTATTTACCCCTGAATGATAAACCTACGACAATAATGGTATTTGGGCTAATATTTAGCCATTCATTGTCATTTTTGGCAGTTTTATCCGATCCCGATCACACTCTTTGAAATTATAAGTAATAATTTGAAACTTATTATTGAAACAAGGCTACTAGATTCTTAAAAATAGCATGCCGTTGACGAACAGCCTCGTTTAATAATTGTTTAGAAATGGCAGTGGCATTACCCAAATAAAATTATAAGGATTATTACAATGAATCTTAAATTAGTTGCAGTGGCAGTGACTTCCATGTTGGCGGCAGGTGCGGTAAACGCTGCCGAAGTTTATAACAAAGACGGTAACAAACTGGATCTGTACGGCAAAGTAACTGGCCTGCACTACTTCTCTGACAACAGCGGCGACGACGGCGACAAAACTTACGTTCGTCTGGGCTTCAAAGGCGAAACGCAGATCAACGACCAGATGACCGGTTACGGTCAGTGGGAATACGAATTTAAAGGCAATAACGACGAATCCAACGGCGACAAAGGCAACAAAACGCGTCTGGCTTTCGCGGGTCTAAAATTCAACGAATTTGGTTCATTCGACTACGGTCGTAACTACGGTGTCGCTTACGACATCGGCGCATGGACAGACGTACTGCCAGAATTCGGCGGTGACACCTGGACTCAGACCGACGTCTTCATGACCGGCCGTACCACGGGTGTTGCAACCTACCGTAACCAGGACTTCTTCGGTCTGGTTGATGGTCTGAACTTTGCTGCACAGTACCAGGGTAAAAACGACCGTACCAATGATGACAACTCTTACGGCGCTGATATTACTAAAGCGAACGGCGATGGCTGGGGTCTCTCTTCAACCTACGAAATGAACGGTTTCGCAGCGGGTGCAACCTATGCAAAATCTGACCGTACAGATGCTCAGGTTCGCGCTGCTGCGCTGAACGATCTGAATGCCTCCGGTGACAATGCAGAAGTATGGGCAGCAGGTCTGAAATATGATGCGAACAACATCTATCTGGCTACCACCTACTCAGAAACCCGTAACATGACCGTATTCGCTGATAAGTACATCGCGAATAAAGCACAAAACTTTGAAGTGGTTGCACAATACCAGTTCGACTTCGGCCTGCGCCCATCCATTGCTTACCTGAAATCAAAAGGTAAAGACATCAATAACTACGGCGACCAGGATCTGGTTGAATACGTCGAAGTGGGCGCGACTTACTACTTCAATAAAAACATGTCTACGTATGTTGATTACAAAATCAACCTGCTTGATGACAACAAATTCACTAAAGATACTACTATTGCGACCGACAACATCGTTGCACTGGGTCTGACTTACCAGTTCTAAGATTGTGACGGTTTAAAAAAGCCAGCCCTCGTGGCTGGCTTTTTTTTCGCAATAATCTGGCGTGATAAGGGAGTACGCCATGCAACGCTATACCGGACGCTGTTTATGTGGGATGAGCCATTTCAGCGTGAATATTGAGAATCTCGACGTCTATGCCTGCCATTGCACGATGTGCCAGAAATGGTCTGGCGGCATCGCGATGTATCTGGAAACCCACGGCGAACCTGATGTCGAAGAGGCTTCCATTGCCCCCTCGCATTTTACTTCGTCAGCACGAGGTAAACGCTGGTTTTGCCCCGGCTGTGGCTGTCCGCTGTGGTTCGAACTCACCCCTTCGGGGCGTTATTTCGTGCCGTGGACCTTGCTGGAATTGGGTGAAGACGATCGACGTCGTCTGGTCCTCGCCGCAGAGATATACACCGAAACACAACCTGCTTTCTGGCGACTGACGGGGCAATATGCCCGCTTTAGCGGCACGGAGATTGAGGCGCTGGATAAAAGCTGTATGTTCACAACGTAATTTCTCCGCTTTCCGCCGCGCGACGCAGCCAGGATTGCAGCAGCTTGCCGTCCTGGGTCATCTCTGAATCCTGGCGCACGCACAGATAATAATCGCGCCCGTCTTCTATCGGGGCATCAAAGATTTTGACCAGCTCGCCGCTTTCCAGCCAGGACGCAATCAGCGGTTCACGCATCAGGGCGCAACCTAGCCCTGCCTGCACGCCTGCCAGCGTCAGCAAACCATCTTCGAACAGCGGGCCACTTTTACGCGCAGGGCGCTTAACCCCCTGCTGCATAAACCATTGCGGCCAGGTGGTTCGCTCTTCGTCGTGCAGCAAAGGCATTTGCAGCAGTTGCTCTGGCGTGTCGATATGCCCATGGAGGCGCAAAAATGCCCGACTGCACACCGGAACCATCTTGCCGGAAATTAACTTTTCGCTCTGATAGCCAGCCCATTGCCCGTTGCCGAAACGGATCGACATGTCCGAAGCATCACTCAGATAGTTACGGTGGTTGGCGTACACCACGTTTATCTCGGTTTGGGGATGATTGCGCATAAAAGCAGGAAGACGTGGAATAAACCACCCCATACCAAACAACGGTATCAGGCTGATCGTGACCTGTCGTGTCTGTGCCTGCTCCACGAGATGCTCCGTTGCCTGACGCAACACATTAAACGCAGCCCGAATCGAGCGGTAATATTCCCGCCCCTGCTGGCTTAAGACCAGCTTCCGCCCCTGCCGCTCCGTCAGCGGCATCTGCAAATACCCTTCCAGCACTTTGAGCTGATGACTGACGGCAGACGGCGAAATGGCCAGCTCACCGGCCGCCTGCGTCACGCTTCCCAGCCGGGCTATCGCTTCGAACGCGCGTACGGCCCGCAGAGGAGGATCGTTCGCCAGACGACTTTCCGCGTAGGCCGGGAGTGCGAATGAATGTTCTGTTTTTTTCATATGTTGATTTCATTGCCGCTGTAAGGTGTAAAAGGCATTAATACATTGTTATTAAAATCAGTAAGATAAATCAATCTCTAAAAAACATAAGAAATAATATATGCGTATTTTACAATTTAATTCATTTATTGGATGTTAGCCGCTGAAAGAGCAATTTGTCGGGTAACCACGTTGGACACACTCATACAACAACTGATCAATGGCGTCATGCTGGGCAGCATCTACGCGTTGATCGCGCTGGGCTATACCATGGTGTATGGCATCCTGCGCATTATTAACTTCGCACATGGCGATATTTTGATGGTCGGCGCGCTGACCACGCTGTCGGCTTTACAGGTGTTGAACAACACGTTTCCCGGCATGTCGCCGCTGCTGCAATTGGGTTTTGCACTGATTGCCGCCATGGCGGTGTGCGCCCTGCTGGCCATGGCCGTTGAGCGCTTTGCCTACCGTCGTTTGCGCCATGCCCCGCGTCTGGCTCCGCTCATCTCCGGCATCGGGGTCTCCGTTCTGCTGCAAACGCTGGCAATGATTATCTGGTCGCGTAACCCACTCATGTTTCCGCAAATCCTGCCTATGGACCCCATCGCGGTGACGTCCGGCAGTGAGGCCCATCCCCCGGCCATTATTACCGTGACGGGCCTTGTCACCGTGGCGCTGGCGTTGATCGTCATGACTGGCCTGTGGCTGCTGGTTGAGTACACCCGTCTTGGGCGCGGCATGCGTGCCGTCGCGGAGAACCCGCGCGTCGCCACGCTGATGGGGGTTAATCCCAATGCCATCATCACCCTGACCTTTGCCATTGGCGGCATTTTCGCCGCGCTTGCCGGGGTGATGATGGCCAGTAACTACGGAAATGCCAGCTTCTCTATGGGCTTTTTACCTGGAATCAAGGCCTTTACCGCAGCAGTTCTCGGCGGGATTGGCAATATTCGTGGCGCAATGATTGGCGGTATTTTACTGGGGGTGATTGAAGCGCTGGGCGCAGGTTATCTCGGTGAGTTGACCCATGGCGTCTTTGGCAGCAATTACCAGGACGTCTTTGCCTTTATCGTCCTGATTCTGGTGTTAGTTTTCCGTCCAGCGGGTTTGCTGGGCGAACGTGTCGCGCACAGGGCTTAAGGAACATCATGACCACTGCACAACTTCAGGCACCTGCCACCGCGCGTCGTTTCTGGTCGGGCATGACGCTGTTCGTCCTCGCCCTGCTGATTGCCCCCATCGTGGCAACCCAGATTGGCGGAAACTACTGGGTGCGCGTTATCGACTTTGCGTTGCTCTACATCATGCTGGCGCTCGGGCTGAATATCGTCGTGGGCTACACCGGCCTGCTGGATATGGGCTTCATTGCATTTTATGCGGTAGGCGCCTATCTGGCTGCACTGCTTGCCTCTCCGCACCTTCTGGACGTCTTTCCGGTCCTTAACGTCTGGTTTCCTGACGGATTGCACACGTCATGGCTGGTGATTATTCCGCTCGCCGCCCTGGTCGCCGCCGTCTGCGGTATTTTGCTTGGCGCACCGACACTCAAATTGCGCGGAGATTATCTGGCCATTGTGACGCTCGGCTTCGGGGAGATCATTCGAATACTGATGCGCAATCTGGACCGTCCGATCAATATCACCAACGGCGCGAAAGGCATTACGGGCGTGGATACGCTTAATCTGTTTGGCCTGAAATTCAGCGGAGTGTATCACTGGTTTGGCGTCAAAGTGCCCGCGTTGTGGCTGTGGTATTACCTGCTGATGCTGGTGATTGTGGCAATCATTTTTGTCTGCTTACGCCTGCAACATTCGCGCATTGGCCGGGCATGGCATGCCATCCGCGAAGACGAAGATGTCGCCCGGGCGATGGGGATTAACGTACGAAATTACAAACTGCTGGCCTTCGCGATGGGAGCCTCTTTCGGCGGCGTCGCAGGCGCACTGTTTGGCGCATTCCAGGGATTTGTGTCGCCTGAATCTTTCACCCTGCAGGAGTCGATTGCCGTTCTGGCGATGGTTGTTCTGGGGGGCATGGGGCATATCCCTGGCGTGATACTCGGCGCGGTATTACTGACCGCCCTGCCTGAGGTGTTGCGCAGCCAGGCCGCTCCCGTACAGCAAGCGCTGTTTGGTACGGTGGTCATCGATCCTGAAATTCTCCGTCAGCTGTTTTACGGGCTGGCTCTGGTCGGCGTAATGCTGGTGAGACCGGCGGGGATTTGGCCGGTACGTCACAAGGAGATAAAAGAATGAGCCTGTTGACGGTGCGTAATCTGACAAAGCGTTTTGGCGGCCTGACGGCGGTGGATGATGTTTCGCTGTCGATCAATGCGGGTGAAATCTACGGCCTGATTGGGCCCAACGGCGCGGGCAAGACGACCTGTTTTAATCTGATCACCGGCTTATATCCTGCCGATCGCGGTGAATTTGCGATTGCGGATAAACCTTATTACCCCAAACACATTGAAAAAGTCACAGAGGCAGGCATCGCCCGAACCTTCCAGAACGTGCGGCTGTTTAATGAGATGTCCGTTCTGGAAAATGTGATGGTGGGCCGCCATGTGCGTACGCGCAACGGACTGTGGGCGGCGCTGACACGCCATCAACGTGCACGCGCAGAAGAGAAGCACACCCTGGAATACGCCTGGCACTTACTGGACTATACCGGCATTGCGAAATTTGCCCATTACCGGGCTCGCGACCTGGCCTACGGGCATCAGCGTCGGCTTGAAATCGCCCGCGCACTGGCGACAGATCCGCTGCTTCTTGCCCTTGATGAACCCGCAGCCGGGATGAACGCTGCCGAAAAAAATGCGTTAGGCAACCTGCTCATCCGTATTCGCGATGATGGAAAAACCCTGCTGATGATTGAACACGATGTGAAACTGGTTATGGGTATTTGCGATCGCCTGACCGTACTGGACTACGGAAAAACGCTTGCTGCGGGTACGCCAGAAACCGTTCGTCAGGACCCCCCGGTGATCGCCGCGTGGCTGGGAGGGAACGCCCATGTCTGAACTGCTGCGTGTTGAGCGCCTGGACGTCCATTACGGCGGTATCCAGGCCGTACGTGATATCTCCTTTTCCTTGCAGGAAGGCGAACAGGCTACGCTGATTGGGGCCAACGGAGCCGGTAAAAGCTCGACGGTGCGTGCCATCACCGGGCTGGAAAACTTCAGCGGCAATATTGTTTATAACGGACATTCGGTGCGACAACGCAAGGCCGAAGCGCTGCTGCGTGAGGGTCTGGTGATGGTGCCCGAAGGACGGGGGATTTTTGCGCGCATGACGGTGCTTGAAAATCTCCAGATGGGTGCCTGGCTCAGGCGTGACAGTGTCACGGTAAAGCGCGAAATGGAGGCCATCTTTGCCCGCTTTCCGCGCCTCGCGGAACGGCAGAACCAGCTGGCCGGATTGCTCTCGGGAGGTGAACAGCAACTTCTGGCGTTAAACCGCGCGCTACTCAGCCAGCCTCGCCTGTTAATTCTGGATGAGCCATCGATGGGGCTTGCGCCCAAAATGGTCGAAACCATTTTTGAGGTGATCGCTCAGCTTCGCGAACGCGGCGTTGCGCTCCTGCTGATCGAACAAAATGCCCGACTGGCACTGGAGGTCACCGACAGAGCCTGGGTCATGGACAGCGGCAGTCTGGTTCACCACGGCGAATCGAAAGCCATGTTAGCCGACGATCGCATTGCAGAAATTTATTTGGGCGATATGCCCCTTTAACACAAACCAACACCAGGGAAAACCATGAAATCCATTAAAATCAGTGCGCTCAGCGCCGCCATTATACTCAGCGGTTTCGCCTCCACAGCCGCTATGGCTGCCGACAGTGAAACGGTGATTATCGGTCTTGCGGGCCCGCTGACCGGCCCTTCCGCGCGTATCGGTAAGGATCTGGAAAACGGTGCGCAGCTGGCCATCGATGATATCAACCAGCAGCACCCAACCATCGGCGGCAAGGCCGTGACTTTCAAACTGCAATCTGAAGACGATCAATCCGATCCGCGCACCGCCGTCGCTGTTGCCCAGCGCCTGGTCGACAGTGGCGTGGCGGGCGTCGTCGGTCACTGGAATACCGGGACCAGCATCCCCGCTGCGCGTGTCTATCACGACGCCGGTATCGCACAGGTTGCTCCGGTTGCCACCGGTCATGCCTATACCCGACAGGGGTTTGATACCAGCTTCCGCATCATGGGTCACGATGACGACGGCGGAGCCTTTGCCAGTGAATACGCGGTCAACACCCTGAAAGCCAAACGCATCGCCGTCATTGATGACCGCACCGCGTTCGGTCAGGGCCTGGCCGATGAATTTATCAAATCACTGGAAGCACAAGGCGTGAAGATTGTTGACCGCCAGTATGTTGATGACAAAACGGTTGATTTCAGTGCGGTACTCACCGCCATTCGCAGCAAGAATGCCGATCTGATCTTCTTCGGGGGCGTGGACAGCCAGGCGGCGCCGCTGGCCCGTCGTATCAAACAGCTGGATATGAAAGCAACGCTGATGGGCGCAGGCGGTTTTGTTAGCCAGACCTTCCTGAAACTGGCTCAGAAAGAAGGCAATGGCGTTGTCGCGCTTGAGCCGGGTCTGCCGGTCGATCAGATGCCTGGCGGGAAAACCTTCGAAAAGGCGTACCAGTCTCGTTATCACACGCACATCGAACTGCATGCGCCCTTCGCGTATGACGCCACGCGCGTGCTGGTGGCGGCAATGGAAAAAGCCGACTCGGTCGATCCTTCTGAATACCTGCCTGCACTGCGTGCCATCAGCTATTCCGGCGTTACCGGGCAGATTGCCTTTGATAAAGAAGGCAATCTGAAATCCCCGACCTTTACCGTCTACAAAGTGGTTGACGGTCAATGGCAGCCACAGACCGTATTGGGTGGCGTAAGAACGTACTAACGTGGTGAGGCAATGTGATGAGTGATAATAATGAGCTGGGTATTCTTGCCCGCCGCAAAATCGAAGCAGAAATTATTAAACCGATCTATGACATTCTGGTGCGCGAGATCGGCAAAACGCGCGCGCAGGCGGTGATTGGCGAAGCGATTGAACAGGCCGCCATCGATGCAGGGAAAGAGTTTGCCCGTCAGGAGCCGAATGGCGCAAACGTGAAGAGTTTTATCGCCCTGCAGTATCTTTGGGAAAAAGACAACGCGCTGGACGTGAAGGTGATTGACGCTGACGATCGTCAGTACAACTACGACGTGACCCGCTGCCGTTATGCAGAGATGTACCACAAGATGGGGCTGGGCGAGATCGGTCATTTGCTCTCCTGCGCCCGTGACGAGAAATTTATTGTCGGCTATGCACCCGACGTGGAACTGACGCGCACCACGACCATCATGCAAGGTGGCAAGTGTTGTGATTTCCGTTATCACGTTAAAAAGGACAACCCATGATCGCCGTGGACGCCCCTCGCCTGTGGTCAACGCTTTCGATGATGGCGCAAATTGGCGGTACGCCCGCGGGTGGCGTGACGCGCCTGGCACTGAGCGATGAAGACCGCATCGCGCGTGATCTCCTGCGCGACTGGGCGCTGGAAGCGGGTTTCACCTGCGTGGTCGACAGCATGGGGAATATGTTTATTCGTCGTGCGGGCAAACGCCCTGACCTGTCGCCTGTTATGACCGGTTCCCATGTCGATTCACAGCCGCTGGGCGGTAATTACGATGGGATTTACGGCGTTCTGGCGGGTCTGGAAGTGCTGCGCACGCTGAACGATCGCCAGATTGAAACCGAGCGCGATATTGTGCTGGTGAACTGGACTAACGAAGAAGGGGCGCGTTTCGCACCGGCGATGCTGGCCTCGGGCGTCTGGGCCGGAAAGCTCAGTCAGGAGTTTGCCTACGCACGGGCAGATCATGCCGGGATCACCGTCGGTGAAGCCCTGGCGGCGATAGGCTATCGGGGCGATCTCCCCGCCAAAGCTTTCCCGGTTCATGCCTGCTATGAATTGCACATCGAGCAAGGTCCCATTCTGGAAGATGAAGCGATCGATATCGGACTGGTTCGTGCCGCAATGGGCCAGCGCTGGTTTACACTGAGCCTTGAAGGCTTTGCCGCGCATGCTGGAACAACGCCGATGCACAGCCGACGTGACGCTGTCACGGCGTTTGCCGAGCTGGCGCTGGCGGTCGAATCCATCGGTTACCAGCATCAACCGGACGGTCGCGCGACCATTGGCATGGCACAGATCACACCCAATTCCCGCAATGTCGTGCCTTCGCGCGTGGTGTGTAGCGTGGAGTTTCGCCATCCGCAAACCGAGGCGCTGGACGCCATGGAAACCGCGCTGCATCAGGCGGCTGCCAAACTGAAAGAACGTGGGGTGACGGCAAACGTGGAGCGGATCTTCGACTATGCGCCCATTGCGTTTGACGAAATATGTCTGGCGAGAAGTCAGAAAGCGGCGGACGCGCTGGGGTATTCAGCCAAATCCATGGTTTCCGGTGCCGGGCACGATACCTGCTATATCAGCAATATTGCGCCTGCCAGTATGATTTTCATTCCGTGTGAAAAAGGCATCAGCCATAACGAAGCGGAAAATATTTTGCCGTCATGGTCAGAGAAAGGGGCGAACGTCTTACTGCATAGCGTTTTGGCCGCGGCGCAGGAAAGCTAAACGCTCTTTCCCCAATACGCCCGGCCTCCCTGCGAGGCCGGGCGTTTGTTATGACTGATTGACCTTCGCCAGGCTAAACCACATCCCCACGGACAGCAGCAAAAGCATGATGCCCGCACTGCTCAGGGCCACGCTGTGCGACGTGATGAACGCCGATCTGGCGGCCTCAATCACCGCACGACCAAGCGTCGGAGAGAGAGTCTGCGCGACATTCACTGCCTCACCAATCGAGGACGACGCTTTATCTACCAGCGCCTGCGGCAATCCGCCGGGCAAAGTGATGGAAGCGGTGAAGCTACGTGTCAGCATCAGGCCAAAGATGGCGATCCCTAACCCTGCCCCTAATTCATAAGACATGGTTTCGATGGCCCCTGCCGCCGCGGCTTTCTCTTTTGGCGCCGCCGCCATAATGGCGGAAGTTGATGCTAGCAGGGCACTGGCCGCGCTGAAGCCCAGCAATACCATCAGGCTCCATGCCTGCCATTGCTGCGTGCTGAAGTCCAGCAGGGATAGCCCAAAGAAGCTGACCGCGCTCAATCCCATGCCGCCCGCCGCAACAAGACGCAATCCCAGCCTTCCCACCAGAATCCCGGCGATCGGGCCGCTAAAGCCACTGGCCACCATCACCGGCAGCATAAATGTCCCGGCTTCAAACGGGGTAAAGCCATGGACAAACTGCAGCTCCTGGGCCATAAGCAGTTCAAAACCTACCAGCGCAATCATCGCCGTCATCGCCATCACCACGCCGCTTAAAATAATGCGATGAGTGAAGAGACGCATATCAATCATCGGCGTGCGTGCGCGGAGCTGGATCCGGACAAAAATAAACAACATCACGGCACCGGTCAGCAACGTTGTCGCCACCTGCCAGGGCGGAAGCACGCCCTTCAACGCCGTTTTGGCGCTGAACACCAGCAGCAGAATAGCGACGATCAGCATCAGCGCATGGCTGATATTGATAGGCTGCTCGGGGCATCCTTGCTGTGCAGGAACCAGACGAGCCGCAAGCGCGACGACCACTATCACGATCGGTACGTTGATCAAGAAGACAGAGCCCCAGTAGAAGTGCTCCAGCAACAAGCCCCCGACCAATGGACCAAACGCGGCACCGCCGGACCCTACTGCCGCCCAAACACCCAGTGCAATATTGCGATGACGAGGCTCAATAAACAGCGTACGGATCCCGGCAAGGGTGGCTGGAATGATCATCGCCGCCCCGATCGCTAACGTCGCCCGGGCCGTAATGAGCCATCCCGCGCTGGGGGCAAATGCCGCCGCCAGGGATGAAAGACCAAAAAGTACACTGCCGAGAATCAATAACTTTTTAAAGCCAATACGATCGCCCACCGCGCCCATGGGCAGCACCATACCGGCCATCACCAGCGAATAAATATCAATAATCCACAGCAATTCATTACCGCTGGCACCCAACGTCATGCTTAACGTCGGAGCGGCAACGTGCAATACCGTTGCGTCAATCGCCACCGGGATATAAACCAGCACGATAATGACTAACGCTAACCACTGACGAAACATAAATTTCCTTTTCACTCGAAACCTGGACACATGTCCAGAATGCGATCCTACGTATTGTTGAACGCATGTCCAGCTTTTTGTTACACTCGTTTCATTGCCATTGAGAGTGAAAAAAATGACCTATTTAAGTAAGGATGAACGAAGAGAGGCGATTCTCCATGCCGCCATGCGCGTAGCCCTCAATGAAGGGTTTACCGGTATGACGGTCAGACGCATCGCTGCCGAAGCGGGTGTCGCTGCGGGACAGGTTCACCATCACTTTGCCAGCATCGGAGAACTCAAGTCGCAGTCCTTTATTCATCTCATTCGCGCTCTTCTGGATGCAGAAGTAGTACCAGACACAGCAAGCTGGCACGAACGTCTGCGCGGGATGTTAGGCAGCGATGAAGGGGGATTCGAACCTTACATTCGTCTGTGGCGTGAGGCGCAATTTCTTGCCACCCGTGACCCGGAAATTAAAGGCGCTTATGTACTGACCATGGAAATGTGGCACCAGGAAACGGTCAGCATTATTCGCCATGGCGCTGAAGAGAAAGCATTTATTTTAAATGACACACCTGAAAATGTGGCCTGGCGTTTAATTTGCCTTGTTTGCGGCCTTGATGGAATTTATGTCCTGGACATGCCCGAAATGGATGATGACGCTTTTAATTATCATCTGGATAAACAGATCTTGCTCGAATTGAGTTAATACTTCTTTGTGAGTAATACCGCTCGTTAAATTTACAATTAGTAACACTTAATGCGAACCCTCTTCTCCCTTCTAAACACAGGGGTTCGTATTTTTATCTATTCTTCAGACGTATCCCAAAAACTCCTAAAACTTCATAACGGCACACCAGCAGACAACCGTCTGTTTTAACTTCCTTTTTCTGTTAGATACGGGTAAGTAAGAGGGTGATATGTCACAACAAAGTGAGAAGAATAATCATTATCTTTTAAATAACTGGAAACCCGAAAATTCCTCCTTTTGGGAAAATAAAGGTAAGCACATTGCCCGGCGTAATTTATGGATCTCTGTTGCCTGCCTGCTGCTGGCCTTTTGCGTCTGGATGTTATTTAGTGCTGTTGCGGTCAATCTCAATAAAGTCGGATTTAATTTCACCACTGACCAACTCTTTATGTTAACGGCGCTGCCTTCTCTCTCTGGGGCAATATTACGCGTGCCCTACTCCTTTATGGTCCCGATATTTGGCGGACGAAAATGGACGGTATTAAGTACCGTCATCCTCATTATTCCCTGCATCTGGCTGGGCATTGCCGTACAAAACAGTGCCACACCTTACTGGGTCTTTATCACCATCGCCCTGCTGTGTGGGTTTGCCGGTGCGAACTTTGCTTCCAGTATGGGCAACATCAGTTTCTTCTTCCCTAAAGCGAAGCAAGGAAGCGCCCTCGGCATTAATGGCGGTCTGGGTAATCTGGGCGTGAGCGTGATGCAAATGGTCGCCCCGGCGGTTATTTTTCTGCCGATGTTTACCTTCCTTGGCGTACACGGGGTGACGCAGGAAGACGGGTCGACGCTCTCCCTTGCCAATGCCGCGTGGATTTGGGCACCGCTCCTGCTTATCGCCACGCTGGCTGCCTTTTTTGGCATGAATGACATTGCCAGCTCGAAGGCCTCGATCGCCAGCCAACTGCCCGTGCTGAAACAGCCCCATCTGTGGTTACTGAGTTTATTGTACCTGGCGTCCTTCGGATCCTTTATCGGCTTTTCGGCGGGTTTTGCCATGCTCTCTAAAACCCAGTTTCCTGACGTTAATATTCTGCATCTGGCGTTCTTTGGCCCCTTGATTGGCGCTCTGGCGCGCTCGGCCGGGGGTGTGGTGTCCGATAAACTTGGCGGCGTGCGCGTGACGCTGGTCAATTTCATCTTTATGGCCCTCTTCAGCGCGCTGATCTTCCTGACATTACCCGGTTCAGGTTCGGGTAATTTTACCGCCTTCTATCTGGTCTTTATGGGGCTATTCCTGACTGCCGGGTTAGGCAGCGGATCAACCTTCCAGATGATCGCCGTCATCTTCCGCCAAATCACGATCTACAAAGTCAAACTCCACGGCGGTACGGAGGAACAGGCACAAAAAGAGGCCGTGACGGACACGGCGGCGGCGCTGGGGTTCATCTCGGCTATTGGCGCCGTCGGCGGCTTCTTCATACCCAAAGCCTTCGGGACCTCTCTTGCGATGACCGGCTCGCCGGTAGGCGCAATGAAAGTCTTTCTGGTGTTTTACATCGTCTGTGTTCTGGTGACGTGGCTGGTGTATGGCCGTCGCCAGAAACACGTTAAATCATAACAATTCTATTCGACACGTTGTGAACAGTGTAACCACGGGGCGGGAGTCGTTCCGTCAGGAGAAACATCATGAGTAAACTGTTGGATCGCTTTCGTTATTTTAAGCAAAAAGGCGACACCTTTGCCGACGGTCACGGGCAGGTGATGCACACCAATCGCGACTGGGAAGACAGTTATCGCCAGCGCTGGCAGTTCGACAAAATCGTGCGATCCACTCACGGTGTTAACTGCACCGGCTCCTGTAGCTGGAAAATATACGTGAAGAATGGGCTGGTGACGTGGGAAACGCAGCAGACCGATTATCCGCGCACCCGCCCCGACCTGCCCAATCACGAGCCGCGCGGATGCCCACGCGGCGCGAGTTACTCCTGGTATCTCTACAGCGCCAATCGTCTGAAATATCCTCTGGTTCGCCGCAAACTGATCGAATTCTGGCGCGAGGCGCTGGGCGAGCACAGCGATCCGGTGCTGGCATGGAATGCCATCATGAGCGATCCGCAAAAATGCAAAAGTTATAAACAGGCGCGCGGGCACGGGGGATTTGTTCGTTCAAACTGGAAAGAGCTGAATCAGCTGATTGCCGCGGCTAACGTCTGGACGATAAAACAGTACGGTCCCGACCGCGTCGCTGGCTTCTCGCCGATTCCCGCCATGTCGATGGTCTCCTACGCGGCAGGCACGCGCTATTTGTCGTTGCTTGGCGGAACCTGCCTGAGCTTTTACGACTGGTATTGCGATCTTCCGCCCGCCTCGCCCATGACCTGGGGGGAGCAGACCGACGTCCCTGAATCGGCTGACTGGTACAACTCCAGCTATATCATCGCCTGGGGCTCTAACGTACCGCAAACGCGCACGCCCGATGCGCACTTCTTCACAGAAGTTCGCTATAAAGGCACTAAAACCATTGCCATCACGCCAGATTTCTCAGAGGTCGCCAAGCTGAGCGATCAGTGGCTCGCGCCCAAACAGGGTACGGATAGCGCATTAGCCATGGCGATGGGACATGTGATCCTGAAAGAGTTTCATCTGGATAATCCGAGCGAGTACTTCCTCAACTACTGTCGCCGCTACACCGACATGCCTATGCTGGTGATGCTGGACGAGCGACCAGACGGTAGCCTGCTTCCCGGTCGAATGTTGCGTGCATCCGACCTCGCAGACGGCTTGAACGAAGCTAATAACCCGGAATGGAAGACGATTGCCTTTGATATTGCAGGCTCGCTGGTGGCACCGAATGGCTCTGTCGGTTTCCGCTGGGGCGAAAAAGGAAAATGGAATCTCGAAGCGCAGGCTGCCGGCCAGGAGACGGAGCTGACGCTCTCCCTGCTCATTACCCATGACCAGATCGCCAGCGTGGCGTTCCCCTACTTCGGCGGCAATGAAAATCCGCATTTCCGTAGCGTGAAGCAGGATCCGATTATTCTCCGTAAAGTGCCGTCTAAAACGCTGACGCTGGCGGATGGCAGCCAAAAACAGGTCGCCAGCGTTTACGATCTGATCCTGGCAAACTATGGGCTGGATCGCGGCCTGGACGACGAACATGCGGTCAAGGATTACGCGGAGGTAAAAGCCTACTCCCCGGCCTGGGGCGAGCACATTACCGGCGTCCCGCGCCGTCATATCGAACAAATCGCCCGTGAATTTGCCGATACGGCGCATAAGACCCATGGTCGGTCGATGATCATTCTGGGTGCCGGCGTCAACCACTGGTACCACATGGACATGAACTACCGCGGGATGATCAATATGCTGGTCTTCTGCGGTTGTGTGGGTAAAAGCGGCGGCGGCTGGTCACACTACGTCGGACAGGAAAAACTGCGCCCGCAAACCGGCTGGCTGCCGCTGGCCTTTGCCCTCGACTGGAACCGTCCGCCGCGCCAGATGAACAGCACATCCTATTTTTACAACCATGCCTGCCAGTGGCGATACGAAAAACTTACCGCTCAGGAGCTTCTCTCTCCGCTGGCGGACAGCACGAAATTCACCGGACATCTGATCGACTTTAACGTACGCGCAGAACGTATGGGGTGGCTACCCTCGGCGCCACAGCTTGATCTGAACCCATTGCACATCAAAGTGCGTGCGGACGCAGCGGGCATGACCCCGCAGGACTATACGGTTGAGGCTTTAAAATCGGGCGATCTGCGCTTTGCCTGCGAGCAGCCCGACAACGGAAAAAATCATCCCCGCAATCTCTTTGTCTGGCGCTCCAACCTGCTGGGTTCGTCAGGTAAAGGGCATGAATACATGCTGAAATATCTGCTCGGTACGGAGAGCGGCATTCAGGGGGACGATCTCGGTTCCACCGACGATGTGAAACCTGAAGAGGTCGAGTGGCAAACGGCGGCCATCGAAGGCAAGCTCGATCTGCTGGTGACGCTCGATTTCCGCATGTCCAGCACCTGCCTCTTCTCCGATATCGTTCTGCCGACCGCCACCTGGTATGAAAAAGACGATATGAATACCTCGGATATGCATCCGTTTATTCATCCCCTTTCCGCTGCGGTGGATCCCGCCTGGGAATCGCGCAGCGACTGGGAGATCTACAAAGGTATCGCCAAAGTCTTCTCAGAGGTGTGCGTCGGGCATCTTGGCAGCGAAACGGATGTGGTTTTGCAACCGTTGCAGCATGACTCTCCCGCCGAGCTATCCCAGCCGTTTGATATCCAGGACTGGCGTAAAGGTGAATGCGATCTGATCCCCGGAAAAACGGCGCCCAATATTGCCGTAGTGGAACGCAACTATCCGGAAACCTATGAGCGCTTTACCGCGCTGGGGCCACTGCTCGATAAGCTTGGCAACGGCGGCAAAGGTATTTCCTGGAACACGCAGGATGAGATCGATTTTCTCGGCAAGCTCAACTACGTGAAACTGGATGGCCCGGCGAAAGGCCGTCCGCGGATTGAAACGGCCATTGACGCCTCCGAAGTGATACTGGCGCTGGCCCCGGAAACCAACGGCCAGGTCGCCGTAAAAGCCTGGGAAGCGTTGAGCGAGTTCACCGGTCGCGAGCACAGTCACCTGGCGTTGAATAAAGAGGACGAAAAGATTCGCTTCCGCGATATCCAGGCCCAGCCGCGCAAAATCATCTCCAGCCCGACCTGGTCCGGTATTGAAAGCGAGCATGTCTCTTACAATGCGGGTTATACCAACGTCCATGAGTTGATCCCGTGGCGCACGCTTTCTGGCCGTCAGCAGCTTTACCAGGATCATCTCTGGATGCGTGCGTTCGGTGAAAGCCTGGTTGCCTATCGTCCACCGATTGACACCCGCAGCGTAACGCATATGCGCGACATACCGCCGAATGGCTTCCCGGAAAAAGCACTTAACTTCCTCACGCCACACCAGAAATGGGGGATTCACTCTACGTACAGTGAAAACCTGCTCATGCAAACTTTGTCACGCGGGGGCCCCATCGTCTGGATCAGCGAAACCGATGCAAAAGAGCTGGGCATTGAGGATAACGACTGGATAGAAGCGTTTAATGCCAACGGCGCCCTTACCGCCCGTGCGGTAGTCAGCCAGCGCGTCCCCCCGGGCATGACCATGATGTATCACGCACAGGAGCGCATTCTGAATATTCCAGGCTCTGAAGTCACCGGGCGTCGTGGCGGTATTCACAACTCGGTCACCCGCGTCTGTCCTAAACCGACCCACATGATCGGCGGCTATGCGCAACTGGCCTACAGCTTTAACTACTACGGCACCGTCGGCTCTAACCGCGACGAATTCATCATGATCCGCAAGATGAAAAACATCAACTGGCTGGATGGCGAAGGTCGGGATCAGGTACAGGAGGCGAAAAAATGAAAATACGCTCACAGGTAGGCATGGTTCTGAATCTCGATAAATGCATCGGCTGTCACACCTGCTCGGTGACGTGTAAAAACGTCTGGACCGGGCGCGAAGGGATGGAATATGCCTGGTTTAACAACGTTGAAACCAAACCGGGTATCGGTTATCCCAAAAACTGGGAAGATCAGGACGAGTGGCAAGGCGGCTGGATCAGGGGCATACACGGCAAGCTCACCCCGCGTCTTGGCGGCAAGCTCGGCGTGATGTCGAAAATTTTCGCCAACCCCGTTCTGCCACAAATTGACGATTATTACGAACCCTTCACCTTTGATTATCAGGATCTGCACCGCGCACCGGACGGCGATCATCTCCCTACCGCCCGTCCTCGCTCGCTGATCGACGGTAAACGGATGGACAAAATTGTCTGGGGGCCAAACTGGGAAGAACTGCTGGGCGGTGAGTTCGAAAAACGCGCCCGCGACCGAAACTTCCAGAAGATCCAGAAAGAGATGTACGGTCAGTTTGAAAATACCTTCATGATGTATCTTCCACGTCTGTGCGAGCACTGTCTTAACCCGAGCTGCGTGGCAACCTGCCCGAGCGGCGCGATTTACAAGCGTGAAGAGGACGGCATTGTCCTGATCGACCAGGACAAGTGCCGTGGCTGGCGTCTGTGTATTAGCGGCTGTCCGTACAAAAAAATCTATTTCAACTGGAAAAGCGGCAAATCAGAAAAATGCATTTTCTGCTATCCGCGCATTGAGTCCGGCCAGCCGACGGTCTGCTCCGAAACCTGCGTCGGTCGCATCCGCTATCTGGGCGTATTGCTGTATGACGCAGACCGGATCGAAGAAGCCGCCAGCACCGAGCATGAAACCGACCTCTACGAACGTCAGTGTGATGTCTTCCTCAATCCCAACGATCCGGCGGTGATTGAAGAAGCGTTGAAACAGGGTATTCCACAAAACGTCATCGACGCGGCGCAACGTTCGCCGGTCTACAAAATGGCGATGGACTGGAAGCTCGCCCTGCCGCTGCACCCTGAGTACCGCACCCTGCCGATGGTCTGGTACGTGCCGCCGCTGTCACCGATTCAGTCCTACGCGGATGCAGGCGGTCTGCCGCAAAGCGAAGGGGTATTGCCTGCCGTGGAAAGCCTGCGCATTCCTGTGCAATATCTGGCAAACATGCTCAGTGCGGGCGATCCTGGCCCGGTCCTGCGCGCCCTGAAACGCATGATGGCGATGCGCCACTACAAACGCTCCCAAACCGTTGAAGGCGTCACCGATACCCGGGCCATCGAAGAAGTGGGTCTGACCGAAGCGCAGGTTGAAGAGATGTACCGTTATCTGGCAATTGCGAACTACGAAGACCGGTTCGTGATCCCGACCAGCCATCGGGAAATGGCTCGCGATGCCTTCCCGGAGAAAAACGGCTGCGGCTTCACCTTTGGCGACGGCTGCCACGGCTCCGACACGAAATTCAATCTCTTTAACAGCAGCCGTATCGACGCGATCAACATCACCGAGGTGCGCGAACACGGGGAGGGAGAATAATGCGGATCCTAAAAATCATCGCGCTGTTGATTGAATATCCGGAGGCGTCCCTGTGGGAAAGCCGCGAGGAAGCGCTCGCGCTGGTGGAGCAGGACGCCCCTATGCTGCTGCCGTTTGCGCAGCAGCATCTGAGCGCCCCGCTGCTGGATAAACAGGCTGAATGGTGCGAGGTGTTTGAGCGCGGTCGGGCAACGTCCCTGTTGCTGTTTGAGCATGTTCATGCGGAATCGCGCGATCGTGGTCAGGCGATGGTCGATCTGATGGGGCAGTATGAGAAGGCGGGCCTGGCGCTGGACTGCCGCGAGCTCCCTGATTATCTGCCGCTCTATCTGGAATACCTCAGCATCGTAACCGATGATGAAGCACGTGAAGGACTGCAAAACGTCGCGCCGATTCTGGCGCTGATTGGCGGACGACTGAAAGCGCGGGAGGTGGCGCACTACCTGCTGTTTGACGCCCTGCTGAAAATGGCAGGTACGCCGCTCTCCAGCGATAGCGTGGCGAAGCAGGTTTCCGGTGAAAAACGGGACGATACCCGACAGGCGTTAGATGCGGTCTGGGAAGAGGAACAGGTCAAGTTTATCGAAGACAACGCCACATCGTGCGACAGCTCGCCGATGCAGCACTATCAACGACGCTTTAGCCAGGACGTCGCGCCGCAGTATGTGGACGTCAGCGCCGGAGGCCCAAAATGACACACTACCTGAACGTGTTTTTCTATGACATTTATCCGTATATCTGCGCCACCGTTTTCTTCCTCGGCAGCTGGTTGCGCTATGACTACGGACAGTACACCTGGCGCGCCTCCTCGAGCCAGATGCTGAGCAAGCGCGGGATGAACTGGGCGTCCAACTTGTTTCATATTGGTATACTGGGAATATTCTTCGGGCATTTGTTTGGCATGTTAACCCCGCACTGGATGTACGCCTGGTTTCTGCCCATCGCCGTTAAACAGCAGTTGGCCATGATTGCGGGTGGGCTTTGCGGTGTGCTCACGCTGATCGGCGGGTCAATGCTGCTGATCCGTCGTCTCTTCAACCAGCGCGTTCGCGCCACCTCCACCACGCCGGATATCATCATCATGAGCATCCTGCTCATCCAGTGTATTCTGGGACTGAGCACCATACCCTTTTCAGCGCGTTATCCGGACGGCACTGAAATGATGAAGCTGGTGGGTTGGGCACAAGGGATCGTCACTTTCCGCGGCGGTTCATCGGAAATGCTCAGCGGCGTTGATTTTATCTTCCGTGTCCACCTGGTGCTGGGGATGACCATCTTCCTGATCTTCCCGTTTACCCGCCTGGTCCACGTGTGGAGCGCGCCGTTTGAGTATTTCACCCGTCGGTATCAACTGGTGCGTTCGCGCCGCTGATTAACATTTTTCTCCCTCTCCCTGTGGGAGAGGGCCGGGGTGAGGGCATCACCCCGCACAGGTCTGTTTTGCCGGGTGACGGCTCCGTCTTACCCGGCAAACACGCCAGCCGTTTCGGGGCTAGTGCGCTCACGCCGCGGATTAACATTTTTTCTCCCTCTCCCTGTGGGAGAGTGCCGGAGTGAGGGCATCAGCCCGCTCCGGTCTGTTTTGCCGGGTGGCGGCTCCTCCTTACCCGGCAAACCACGCCAGCCGTTTCGGGGCTAGTGCGCTCACGCCGCGGATTAACATTTTTTCTCCCTCTCCCTGTGGGAGAGGGCCGGGGTGAGGGCATCAGCCCGCACAGGTCTGTTTTGCCGGGTGACGACTCCGTCTTACCCGGCAAACCACGCCAGCCGTTCCGGGGCTATTTTCCCGCCTGGGGATGGGTATCAAATCCCGCCATCACCGCCGTAAGTTCGGCAAGCGTAAAGCCGTGTTTCGGATCGTCAACGCCCAGGCCAAATCTCTCCTGCATCAGCTGATAAAGCGCCTCTGCATCCGGCAAATGGGTCTGCTCTTCAACATGGCCCTTTTTCCAGTGGGTGAAGTTTAGGTTGGTCAGCGTCAGCTTGCCGCCGTCCGGCAGGTGGCGACACATCAGCAGATGATGCCGGAAATGCGATTGCGGCCAGTGTGCCGACCAGAAGTTGCCCATCACATAATCGGTGAAGTACTGCGTGGTTAAATCGAAGTGATACATCGACTGCCAGTGTTCGTGGTGCTGGAACTGAAGCACCCAGTCGTTACCTTCATTCATCAGACGATATAATCCGTGCGGCGTAGCCTGTTCTTCCCCGGCGATTAATCGGATCGGAGCCGTCAGCGTCTGCCCGCCAAAACCGACGTCGGCAATCCAGCGCTCGCCGTTAAGTTCCACCAGCAAAAGACGGTGCGTTCGCGGCGGCATTTGGGGTGGATTAGCCAGAATCACCCTACCCAGAACGCTACGAACCTGAAAACCAGTCTCACGCAGCGCGCGTTCGAAAAGGCCGTTTTGTTCAAAGCAGTAACCGCCGCGTCGTGCAGAAACCAGCTTGTCCGCCACGCTCTGGTCATCGAGCTGGATTTCACGGGGTAAGACAACATCGATGTTCTCAAACGGAATCGAACAGTTGTGGTGCAGATGCAGGGCTCGCAGCGTGTCGATATCGACAGACGCAGATTGCTGCCAGCCGATACGTTCAAAATAGGCGCTCAGAAATGGGGACATCGTCAGGTTCCTTGTAGTGATGTCCCCTGTTTATAACCTATTTTCAGGCCGCCACTGGCGCAAAAGTGCTTTTTTACTCTCGCGTCCCGCGCTGCATAATCCCCAGCGCCGTCAGCATCAATATCAGCCCCGTGAGTAACGTGAGCGTTGCCATCGCCATACCCTGACCTATGGAGCCCTGCTCGAACTGCCGCCAGATAAAAACAGAGACGGTCTGGGTACCTGCGGGAGCCAGTAACAGAGAGGTCACCAGCTCACGCGAGGCAATCGCAAACACCATGAGCATCGCCGCCAGCAGCGCCGGAGAAACCAGCGGCAACACAATATAACGCAGCGCCTGAAATGCCGAAGCGCCGTGCACCCGTGCCGCAGGCTCCAGATTGCCGCCGAGCTGGCGCAGCGCGCTGCCGACATAGCGCACGGGCCACGGTAGAAGCAAACAGCAGTATGACAGCAACAACATCATCCAGGTGTTATAAGGTGAGATCGGCCAGAACGAACGATTCCACAGCAAAATTAACCCGACCCCAACGACAATACCGGGTAGCGCTGCGGGCATCAGGGATAGCGCATCGAGAATGGCACGCCCTTTTATCTTTTGCATGACCACCAGCCAGGAGACAAACAGCCCTGCCAGGCCCGTGATACAGGCGGTGCCAAGGGCCAGCGAAAGACTGGTGCCGAGCGCGCTGAGCGCATCCCCTTGCTGACTAAAGAGCGCCGTGTAGTGCGAAAGGGTGACGTTGCCCGGCGTGACCCCACCGGATAAGGTGCCCAGCACCCCGGAGAGGATCATCGACGCCCCCGGTAAAATCACGGCTACGATCCCAATCAGCCCCATCACCGCAACAATCGGCACCCGCCAGGCTCCGGCGTCTGCCCCGCGGTTTTCCGTCGGCTTTCCGGTAATACTGGTGACATCCTGGTGACCGGTGAGTTTTTTCTGCAACCCCCAGGCACTCAGCGCAATCGCCACCAGAACGATCGAGAGCATGGAAGCTCCGGACAGGTCGACCGGCCAGTCGGCCAGTTTTTTCTCGATATCGGTCGTCAGCATCAACACGCCCGCACGCGTTCCGAGTGCTGCGGGCACACCGAATTCTTCTATCGCCAGCGTAAACGACAACAGCATTCCGGCGGCCAGAGACGGAGAAAGCAAGGGCAACGTAATATGCCAGAATGCCCTGCCCGCGCTTGCGCCATGAACCCGTGCCACAAGCGCCAGACGTTGCCCGCTCGCCAGCAAACTGCGTGAAACTGCGAAATAGACAACCGGGAAGATGTTCAGCGACATCACCAGCACAATTCCGGATTGGCTGAACAACAGGTCGTTGAGGTTAATACCGGTCATCTGCTGTAAATAGCCGTTGGTTTGCAGGACCAACATCCACGATAGCGCGGCGATATAAGGCGGCGTTAAAAAAGGAATTAAAAACAGCACATCCCACGCGCGCGGGAACGGAAGCGTCAATAATCCGCGTGCCACCCCAGGAAGAAAGCCGAGCAATGCGCTGACCAGGGCAACACCAAGCGCAATCTGCACGGTACCGCCGAGCATTGCGGGCAGCTGAGGCTCTGACAACAGCGCAGGCAGGCCACCAAATGCACCGGCAAGCGATCCGGCGCTAAACTGCGGGAATATCGCCTGCAACAGGATGAATGCCAGCGGCAGCGCCACCAGAATCACCAGTAGCGCAAGCGTCATCAGGGACAATAATCGTTGATTCACGCGAAAGTCCAGAAGACGGGGGATGCCCCCGCCCGAGTCATTTACAGAGAGAAAAGCGTATTGAAGCGCTTCAGGATTTCGCTGCGTTCGCTGTTGCCGTCACTGCTGGTGGGCAGGATTTTCAGCTCATTGAGCAACGGACGTTTCGCTTTCACATCATCCCGGGCGGGCATCAGCCACGCATCGGCAACCATCGCCTGGCCTTCCGGCGACATCACATAGTCCACAAACGCCTTTGCCTCGTCAGCCTGTTGCGTTGATTTGAGGATCATCATTGGACGCGGCGCGATCACCGTCCCACTCGCCGGGAAGATCACTTTCAGGGATTCGCCCTGATGGATATTGCCATACGAGACATAATCCACCGCACCAAAGACGGCCGCTTTTGCCCCCTGCATCACCGGTGTGACCGCCTGCGCATTCGGACCACTGACGACCATGCCGTTCTGTTTCAGTTTTTCGAAGAGTGACCAGGCGTTATCGCCCAGGCCATGTTGCAGCCCGATAAGCAGATCCAGGGATGCCCCAGAAAGCGCCGGGTCTGGCGTCGTGACCTTGTCCTTAAAGGCTGCCGTGGTCAGATCCTGCCACTCTTTTGGCTCGGGCGTACCGCTTTTGGTATTCCACACAATGCCCAGCGCGGAGATCCCTTGCGCCACATAATCGGCAGACTTAAGGTCAGCCGGCACGTTTGCCGCATTGGGACTCTGGTAAGGCAGTAACCAGCCCCGATGGTGCAGATCCTCAGCCGTATCCCACGACGCTGAAATTAAAATATCCGCCTGCGGGTTGGCTTGCTCCGCCTCCAGCCGCGCCATCACCTTCCCGGTGGTTGCCTGAAAGATAGCAACCTTAACGCCGCTTTTCTTTTCAAATCCGTTAGCCAGATTTTTAGCCAGAGAGCCGGGGCCGGCAGTATAAACGGTCAGCGCGTGGGCGCTTGAGACCATGACGGAAGATAACGCCATTGCGAGGAGAACTCCTTTGTGGACGGACAGTGATCTTTTCATGCGAACGCTCCTGTGGATGAAATCAAACGATCGGCAGCGATGCTGCCAGCAGACAGATGCACGATACGATCGGCCAGAATTTCAGCCTCCCGGCGATCGTGGGTAACATAAACGGCAGTCGTGCCGAGCTGGCGCAACAGGGTGGCCATCTCCTGACACAGAGATTCGCGCAGATCGCTATCCAGATTAGAAAGCGGTTCATCGAACAGCAGAACGCGTGGTTCGGCTACAATCGCGCGGGCCAGCGCCACCCGTTGCTGTTGCCCCCCGGATAATCCGGCAGGTTTGCGGTGAGCAAATTCGCTCAGGCCCACCCGGGTCAGAGCCTGGGCGACCCGCTGTTCACTTTCATGACGGGTGACATGGCGCATCTTCAACGGGAACGCTACATTTTGCGTCACCGTCATGTGCGGCCATAGCGCGTAATCCTGAAAGACCATACCGATATCGCGAGACTCAGGCGGCAGCGACCAGCCCGCTTTAGCGACAAGGCGTTCACCAAAGTGAATGTCGCCCCGCGCGGGGGGCGTAAGCCCGGCAAGCAGACGCAGCAGCGTACTTTTCCCGCAGCCTGACGGGCCAAGCAGCGCAACCACGCTACCCGCATCAATATGCAGATCGATTTGATTTAAAACCGTGTTCGCCCCAAAGGCGTACGACACGCCATTGAGCGAGATGGAGGTGAACATCTTGTTATCCTCTTTGGGATTTAGTGTTCGACACTCTAGGGAGCCAACATGACGGGTTCATGACGGTAATATTGCGTCTTGATTTCCTGACGGATTCAGTCGTTTAATGCCCCTATTCCCCTGCCGAGGATCACCGTATGAACCACTTCCGCCCTGTCGACTTAAAACATGCCAGCCGTCTGTTAAACCACGGCCCAACCGTGCTCATCACCAGCCGCGATAACCAGATTGGCAGACGCAACATTATGGCTGCCGCCTGGTCGATGCCCGTTGAGTTTGAGCCACCCCGTCTCGCTATCGTGGTGGATAAAAGTACCTGGTCACGGGAACTTATTGAGCGCAGCGGCATGTTCGGCATTGTGATCCCGGGCGTGTCGGCCACCAACTGGACTTATGCCGTCGGCAGCATCAGCGGGCGCGATGAAGACAAATTTAACTGCTACGGAATTCCGGTCATCAACGGCCCGGTGTTGGGCTTGCCGGTCGTGGAAGAGAAATGTCTGGCGTGGATGGAGTGTCGTTTATTGCCCGCAACCTCAGCGGCTGAAAAATATGACACCTTATTTGGCGAGGTCGTCTCGGCCTCAGCGGATGAGCGCGCATTTGTCGCGGGACGCTGGCAGTTTGATGGAGAGACGTTAAATACGCTGCATCATTTAGGCGCAGGCACGTTTGTGACCAGCGGTAAGCAGGTTAAAGCGCTGGAATAGTTTTCTGCTTAGGGATGACGGGTAAAAATCCCTCTCTCAAGGAGAGAGGGATCTGTCAGGATGTTTAACCTTTTGCCCGTCCGGCAATGATTTCATCCGCTACGTTGCGCGGGGCCTCCGCGAAATGGTGGAACTCCATGCTGTAGGTTGCCCGGCCTTGGGACATCGAGCGCAGCGTGGTGGCATAGCCAAACATTTCGGCTAGCGGAACATCGGCGCGAATAATCTGGCTACCAAACCGTTCCTCCATGCCCTGAACCATCCCACGACGCGAAGAGAGATCGCCCATGATGTTGCCGGCGTACTCTTCAGGCGTTTCAACTTCAACATGCATAACGGGCTCCAGTATCGCCGGGTCGGCTTTGCGGGCACCCTCTTTGAAACCAAAGATGGCCGCCATGCGGAAGGCCATTTCCGATGAATCGACGTCATGATAAGAACCAAACGTCAGCGTGGCTTTGACATCCACCACCGGATACCCGGCCAGCACGCCGTTATTCATCGCTTCACGGAGGCCTTTTTCCACCGAAGGGATGTATTCACGGGGTACCACGCCCCCTTTCGTCGCATCCTCGAAGACAAAACCACTGGCTGGCTCAAGCGGCTCCAGGCTGAGGACAACGTGACCATACTGCCCTTTGCCGCCGGACTGACGCACAAATTTCCCTTCAATGTCTTTTACTGCTTTACGCAGCGTTTCACGATAGGTGACCTGTGGCCGACCAATGTTCGCTTCGACGCCAAACTCACGCTTCATGCGGTCTACGATGATCTCCAGGTGCAGCTCCCCCATCCCGGATATGATCGTTTGGCCGGACTCGTCGTCAGTATGCAGACGGAACGACGGATCTTCGGCGGCCAGACGGTGCAACGCGATGCCCATTTTTTCCTGATCGGCTTTGGTTTTTGGCTCGATAGCGAGTGAAATCACCGGATCGGGGAATTCCATGCGCTCAAGCGTAATGACCGCCGCCGGATCGCACAAGGTATCGCCGGTGGTCACATCTTTCAGTCCCACACAGGCGGCAATATCACCTGCTCTCAGCTCGTCCACTTCATGACGATCGTTGGCATGCATTAACACAATGCGTCCGATACGCTCTTTTTTGCCTTTCACCGGGTTGTATACCGCGTCACCTTTTTTCAGCACGCCGGAATAGACGCGGATAAAGGTTAACTGACCAACATACGGGTCGGTCATCAGCTTAAACGCCAGCGCAGCAAAGGGTTCATCATCGTTCGGATGACGCTCGGCGTGTTGCCCTTTTTCATCCACGCCGTCGATGGCGGGAACATCCAGCGGTGACGGCATCAGCTCAATGACGGCGTCCAGCATGCGCTGCACGCCTTTGTTTTTGAATGCGCTGCCGCACAGCATCGGCTGAATTTCGCCGGCGATGGTGCGCAAACGTAAACCCGAAATAATATCGGCTTCACTGAGATCGCCCGTCTCCAGATAACTGTCCATCAGCGCTTCGCTGGCTTCGGCAGCTGCAGAGACCATTTTTTCGCGCCACTCCTGCGCGGTCGCCATCAGGTCGTCGGGCACGGGTGCATAGCTGAACGTCATTCCCTGGGTCGCGTCGTCCCACAAAATGGCGCGCATTTTGATCAAATCCACGACCCCGGTGAAGTGCTCTTCCGCACCGACAGGGATAACAATGGGTACAGGATTCGCCTTCAGCCGGTCATGCATCATCTGCACCACGCGGAAGAAATCAGCACCGGGTCGGTCCATTTTATTGACGAAGGCCAGTCGCGGAACATGGTATTTATTGGCCTGACGCCAGACCGTCTCCGACTGCGGCTGCACGCCGCCCACGGAGTCATAGACCATGACCGCACCGTCCAGCACGCGCATGGAGCGTTCGACCTCAATGGTAAAATCCACGTGCCCGGGGGTGTCGATAATGTTGATCCGATGCGGCTCAAAACCCCGATCCATACCGGGCCAGAAGCAACTCACCGCGGCAAACGTAATGGTAATGCCGCGCTCCTGCTCCTGCGCCATCCAGTCAGTTGTTGCCGCGCCATCGTGAACTTCACCTAATTTGTGGCTCATCCCGGTGTAAAAGAGGATGCGCTCGGTGGTTGTCGTTTTACCGGCATCGATATGCGCGGAGATACCGATGTTGCGATAACGGTCGAGGGGGATGGGTCGGGGCATGATGCGTCCTTAGTCAGTTTGACATGAGAGTGACGACCAGGATGGTCGCCTTAGTGTTCGTTTGCTATAATAGTCCTATTGTACGAGTATATTCGAACTATTTTTTAAGATCAGAGCTATCATTGGTATAGCTCAACCTGATGGCTTAGCCAGGAGCACCATGACGCCGAATCATCCCGAACCTGAACAGATCCTGCTGGAAAATGTCCTTTTCGCTCTCGGGCACCCGCTACGACTGGCAATAATTCGTCAACTTGCCGAGGGAAATGAACTCAGCTGTAACGCGCTTCGGCCAGAGGCGATTGCGAAATCGACCATGACCCATCACTGGCGTGTATTGCGTGACAGCGGCGTGATCTGGCAGCGTCCTCAGGGACGTGAAAATATCATTTCGTTGCGAAGAGAAGATTTAGATGCCCGTTTTCCGGGGCTGTTAGAGGCGTTGTTGCGGGTCATGCCGCCTGCTTAATCGTCAGGCGGCGTAACAGGGTTCGGCGTTACATCGAATAACCCGGCTTTTTAATGAGCGTGTCCAGATTCGGGCCAATCTCGGTATCCCAGACCTGCGCTTTCCAGTCTTCCTGCTGGACCTGCTGTAACGCCACCGACACCGAGCCGTCTTTACTGTTGAAATGGCGAACGATCACCTCAGCAATATCTGCGGCTAACGCGGATTTTTGCTCTTCATTAAAATCGCGGGGAAAACATTTAATATCGACATGTGGCATGTGCAGGTTTCCTGTAGTCAGTGAGTCTTTAAACTTATCAGATTATCTCGTTTGCTTTTAACACCTTGTGCAGTTCAGCCCGCTGACAGACCTTATCCGCTATGGCGGTGATTTTTGGCGTATGGGCAGAAAACCACTCATGGCGCGGGCCCCAGGTACGCATCACGACAAGATAGACATCAATCAAGGTGAACGCGCTGCCCAGCGCATAGGGCGTCGCCTGCAACTGATTATCCAGCCACAGATAGAGTGATTTACGGTATTCAATGCAGTTTTGCTTTAATTGGTCCGGGGCATCGGGCGCCCAGCGTTCAGGATAATCCGCGTAAGTAAACGTTGGATAGACGTTGGCGACAAACCAGATCAGCAAACGCTGAAAATGCAGACGTTCAGGGCTCCCCACGGGTGGCGCAAATTGAGGACAACGATCCAGTATCATGAGCGCGATCGCCGCCGATTCGGTCATGATAGTGCCATCCTCCATCTCCAGCGTCGGGACCTGACATAAAGGGTTCAGCTTTTGCAGGAGATCGCGCTGTGGGCCGGGCTGATCAAAGCCGTCCATATTAATAAACTGATACGGAATGTTGGCCAGCGTGAGCATCAATTCGCTGATGACCGAACCCCAGCCAGGGACGCCATAGACTTTAATCATACTGCCTCCACACTGATAAAAGGTTAAGTGTAGAGCAGCTTCAGTAGGTTATCCCGGGCGGGTTGACCTGCGACCCGGAGACCGCCTCGCCTTGCTCACCCCATCGCGCGAGCACGGTCTGGTATTCACCACGCTGTATCGCGCCATTGATTGCCGCCTGAAGGGCGTAAACAAGGCCATTTCCTTTTTTTGTGGTGGTGGCGACAAATGCCTTCTTCGGCCCCAGGCCCACAACGCGGGTTTTACCGGTCAGTGCGGCTTTGTAAGCAGACACCGACTGAGGGCCAAAGAACACATCTGCCCTGCCAGACTGAATATACAAATTCCCCGAGGCGTCATCCGTCAGATATACCGGCAGCGCAGGCTCGCGTCCGGCTTGTTTATTTTCCTCATTCCAGCCGAGTAAAATCCGCTCCTGGTTGGTTCCTGAACCGACAATCACCTTTTTGCCCGACAGGTCCGCCGCACGCTCAATGCGCAAAGTCTGACTGGTGGATTTCACCGAAAAAGCCAGCGAGTCGACGCGATAGGTGGCGAAATCAAACTTTTCTTTGCGTTGTTCGGTCACGGCAATATTCACCAGGGCGACATCATAACGCCCGGCACTGATGCCCAGCGGCCAGTCTTCCCAGGCCGTGGGCACCAGCTTAAGCTTTAAGCCAAGACTCCCGGCCAGCAAACGGGCAATATCCGGGTCACTGCCGATCCGCGTGCGGTTATCGCTGGCAAGCAGCGCCAGCGGCGGAGAGTTCAGGGCTGAAATCGCCACCGTCAGCGTCCCCGGCTCGACAAAGCGATAATCCTTTGGGATCGCCGAGATCGCCTGCGGATCCTGCGTGACGGGCAGCGGCTGCTCGTTTGCGTGTAAATCCAGGCTGGCATGACCGGCCGTTGCGACGCCGATCAGCGCCAGTAATCCATATTTCATGCGCCCTCCTACAAGACTTTGGATAAAAACTGGCGCGTTCGCGCATGCGATGGTCGGTTGAGGACGTCATCGCTGCTGCCCTGCTCGACGATTTTTCCGTCCACCATAAACACCACCTGATCGGCCACTTCGCGGGCAAAGCCGATTTCATGCGTAACGACCACCAGCGTGGTGCCGGATCGGGCCAGCTTTTTGATTACGTCGAGAACCTCCCCGACCAGCTCCGGATCCAGCGCCGAGGTGGGTTCGTCAAATAGCATCACCCGGGGGCGTAAGGCCAGTGCGCGGGCGATGGCGATACGCTGCTGCTGTCCCCCGGAAAGATGACGGGACCAGGCATCGGCTTTATCTCGTAAACCCACGACGTCAAGCAGCCCGTACGCACGCTCCACCGCCGCTTTCCGGCTCAGTTTCTTATGCGCAATGGGCGCTTCAATCAGGTTCTCAAGCACCGTCAGGTGCGGAAACAGGTTGAAGTTCTGGAAGACGTAGCCCACGTTGATACGCTGCTTCAGAATCTCTTTTTCTTTCAGCTCATAAAGCGTGTTGCCCTGGCGACGATAACCAATGTAATCACCATCAATCTGGATAAACCCCTCGTCGACGCGCTCCAGATGATTAATAGTGCGCAGAAGCGTAGATTTGCCCGAACCGGACGGCCCCAGGATGACGGTGACCGAGCCTGGGGGGATCTCAAGCGAGACATTATCCAGCGCTTTGTGACGTCCGAAAAATTTGCTGACGCCAGTAATAGAAATATGTCCTTCAGGAGAGGCTGACATGGACGGGCTCCTGTGTTGGGGTGACGTCACGGGTACGATGGGTCGAACGGGCGGTATTCACCGCCGAGCGGCGTTCACTGCGGGCCAGAGCGCGCTCAACGCTATGCTGCACGATTGACAGCAGAGTAGTGATAACCAGATACCAGACTGCGCCCACCATCAGCAGCGGGATCACTTCCTGCGTGCGGTTGTAAATCATCTGGATGGTGTAGAACAGTTCCGGCATCGCCAGCACGTAAACCATCGCCGTTCCCTTCGCCAGGCTGATAATTTCGTTAAATCCAGCAGGCAAAATCGTGCGCAATGCCTGCGGCAGGATGATACGCACGGTGCGGCGCCATGCCGGTAAACCCAGCGCGGCGGCGGCTTCATACTGACCGTGGTCGACCCCTAAAAATCCCCCGCGAACGATCTCGGCGGTATAGGCGCTTTGCACCAGCGTCAGCCCTACCACTGCGGTAGAAAACTGTCCGAGCACGTTAATGGTTTCGAAGCTCCCCCATGTCAGACGGGTAAAGGGCACGCCGAGCGAGAGCGTGTCGTAAAGATAAGAGAAGTTATAGAGAATGATCAGTACCACAATCAGCGGTAGCGAACGGAACAGCCAGATATAACCAAATGCCAGCCCGCTCAGTAACCACGACGACGACAGTCTGGCCAGCGCCAGAATTCCGCCAAAGATGATGCTGAGCAGCGTGGCGATAAGCGTCAGCAGCAGCGTTTGCCCCAGCCCTTCAAGAATCACCGGATCAAAAAACCAGCGGGCAAACACGCCCCACTCCCAGCGTGGATTAAAGGCGACCGACTGAATGACCACGGCCAGCACAAACAGCGCCACAATGGCCCCGACGGTCCGCCAGGGGTAGCGCGCCGGGACCACTTTGATGGTTTCAATGTTGTTCATCGTCGCTCCTCATGCGGTTTTGCTGAACGCTTCACGCACCAGCGTTTTGGTGAAACGCAACCGTCCGTCAAAGGGCGGCTGGCTGTACTCTTCCGGATCTCTTTCCAGGTCGAACTGCGGCGTATAGCCCTGGCTGAGATAAAGCCTGACCGCCTCCGGCTGCCGAAAACCGGTGGTGAGGTACATCTGGCTATAGCCTGCAAGCACCGCCCTGCGCTCCAGTTCCTGCACTATCCGCGCGGCCAGTCCCTGCTGACGCAGCGTTTTCTGAGTCCAGATACGTTTGATCTCTGCGGTGTGCTCATCGCGGGGTTTATAAGCACCGGTGGCAATAACCTCGCCCTCGCGCTCCAGCACAATGAATAATCCCTGTGGCGGCAGATACCATTCCGTCAGTTCCACTTCGGCATCTTTTGAAAAGTAATCGCCGTAGCGGGCCGCATACTCACCAAACAACCCTTCGAGAATGGGTTGCAACAGCGGATCCTCGGGGGAAACGTCGCGATAAAGATCGTTCATGGGATCTCCTTAGTCGCCGAGGCCGGCAGGATTCAATTCTGAATGCGGGATACGCTCTACGCCTTCTCCCCAACGATTGAGGACTTTGTCGTAATCCCCGTTTTGAATGACGCCGTTGAGCGCAGTCTGCACAGGCTCAGCCAGCCCACTGCCCTTCTTCAGGGTCACGGCAATATGTGCGGCCTTCGGCCAGCCACCGTCGACGCTGCCCACCAATTTGGTTTTACCGGTCAGCGCCGCTTTCCAGGCACCGATGACGTTAGGACCGAAAAAAGCGTCCGCACGTCCGGACTGAATCGCCAGGGTTTGCGCGGCATCGTCTTTGGTATAGACCGGAGTAAAAGGCTTCAGACCTTTCTTGAGGTTTTCGGCATTCCACGCCAGGAGTATCGCCTCCTGATTGGTGCCTGAACCGACAATAATCCGCAGGCCTGCAATGTCTTCAGCCTTGTTGATATGGGCGATCGGGCTGGTCGATTTCACATAAAAACCCAGCGAGTCTTTACGGTAAGTCGCAAAATCAAATTTCTCTTTGCGCTCCTTGGTCACCGTGATGTTGCTAATGGCGGCGTCGTATTTACCGGAGGCAACGCCCAGCGGCCAGTCTTCCCACGAGGTGGGCACCACGTTCAGCTCCAGCCCCAGGCTATCCGCAACCAGCCGGGCAACATCCACTTCGCTGCCCAGCAACGTTTTATTGTCATCCGAAAATACGGTTAAGGGCGGGGAGTTAAGCGCCGCCACCGCAACGGTGAATTTGCCCGGGTGCGCAAAGCGATAATCCCTGGGTAATTGCGCGACCGCTGCGCTATTTTTCACGGTATTAATGGGGGTTTTATTGGCCTCAAGACTCACCCCCGTGCCGTTGATGTTTACATTTTCTGCCCAGACAGCCGGGGTAAAGGCGAGCGTGAGCGCCAGAACAAGCGATGATTTCTGCATAGCGGGTGTCTCTTATTGTTGTGTGTATTGATTTTGAGGCAGTTCCAGCCCCAGACTTTCACGCAGCGTGGTGCCTGGATAATCGGTTCGGAACAGGCCGCGTGCCTGCAGCACCGGAATTACCGTATCGACAAAGCGCGGGAACGTGTCCGGCGTGCCGCCCTGAATAATGAAACCGTCTGCGGCGAAGGCGTCAAACCACGTTTGCAACCCGTCAGCCACCTCCTCTGGCGTGCCGGAAAAGCGCGGGCGCGGGGATGCGGCTTCCAGTGCGACCTGGCGCAGCGTGAGCTGCCGTTCACGGGCATGACGTTTAATTTCATCGGTGGTGCTACGGAAACTGTTTTGCCCTAAGTCACCGACATCCGGGAAAGGCGCGTCGAGCGGATACTGACTGAAATCGTGATGCTCAAAATAGCGGCCCAGATAATTAAGCGCATCCTTGATGGAGACCAGCGCGGCGGTGGTCTGGTATTGCTGCTCAACGTCCGCCGCATCTTTACCGACAATGACGCTCACGCCCTGGAATATCTTTAAGGCATCGGCCCGACGACCATGGCTCTCCAGCTGCTGCTTCACATCGCGATAAAACGCCTGGGCATCCTCCAGAGTCTCATGATGGGTGAAGATGGCATCTGCATGTTTCGCCGCTAATCTTTTACCGTCGTCCGATGCGCCAGCCTGAAACACAATCGGACGACCCTGCGGTGTGCGGCCGATATTCAACGGCCCGGCGACCTGGAAAAAATCACCCTGATGATCGAGCGGATGTAATTTTTGCGGATCAAAGAACTGACCACTCTCTTTATTGCGCACAAACGCATCCTCTTCCCACGAATCCCACAGCCCTTTCACCACGTCCAGGTACTCATCGGCAATCCGGTAGCGCAGCGCGTGTTCAGGATGCTTCTCGCGTGAGAAATTTTTAGCCGAACCTTCCAGCGGCGAGGTCACCACATTCCACCCTGCGCGCCCCTGGCTCAGATGATCGAGGCTGGCGAACTGGCGTGCCACGGTGAACGGCTCGCTATAAGAGGTCGATAAAGTGCCGACCAGACCCAGGCGCGTGGTCAGACTTGCCAGCGCAGACAAAACCGTCAGCGGCTCAAAGCGATTTAAAAAATGAGGGAGGGATTTTTCATTGATATACAGTCCGTCGGCGACAAACAGAAAATCCAGTTTCCCCTCTTCCGCTTTACGCGCGGTCTCTTTAACAAACGCAAAGTTAATGCTCGCGTCGGCGATCGCCGCCGGGTGACGCCAGGCCGACATATTCCCGGACGCACCGTGCAAAATGGTTCCCAAACGCAGTTGTCGTGTTGCTGACATAGTCACCTCTGAACGTTAGATTTGCTGTAATGCTTTTTCGGCCAGCCGGGCAAAATAGCGGGCGGCGGGCTCGATGAGGGCCTCGTCAGGATTGAAGGCCGGATGGTGTAAACCAAACGGACTGGCACTCCCGATGCTGACGAACGCGCCGGGGATATGCTGCAGATAGACGGCAAAATCTTCGCCTCCCATGTGCAGTTCCGCATGCTGGGTTTCGTAGCCTGTTTCCCGTGCTACAGCGGTGGCGAAGTCGGCCCACCGTTCGTCATTCACTAAAGCGGTTGGCCCGGCATACCAGGTGATATCGATCTGGGCGTTAAAGGCGCTGGCAAAACCGGCGGCAATCTCCTGGACCCGCCCTTTTACCTGCTGCTGAACCTCGGCCCGATGCGTACGCAGGGTGCCTTCCAGTTCGACGTTTTCCGGGAGCACATTCCAGGTGTTGCCCCCCGTTATGCGGGTAACGCTCAGGACCACGGAATCAAGCGTATTAACGTTACGGCTCGCGACGCTCTGAAGCGCCGTCACCAATTGACTGGTGATGACTATCGCATCCGTGCCTTCATGAGGACGCGCGGCATGAGCGCCTTTTCCGGTGACGCGAATGACAAAACGATCGACATTGGCGTAAAACGGGCCGCCACGGGTGGCAAAATTCCCCACCGGTAAACCGGGTTCATTGTGCATACCAAAAATGGCGCTGATGTCCTTCAGCGCCCCTGCGCGCACCAGGGTTTTTGCCCCGCCAAAATTCTCTTCTGCGGGCTGGAAAAGCAGGCGCACGCGCCCCGGTAACGCGGCTTCGCGGTCTTTTAACCGGAGTGCGGCGCCCAGCATGACGCTGGTGTGGATATCGTGTCCGCAGGCGTGCATCACGCCAGGATTTTGCGAGCTAAACGTGACCCCACTGCGCTCCACGATCGGGAGTGCATCAATATCTGCACGCAGCGCGATCTGCTTAGGGCCTGTGCCGATTTCCGCCACCACGCCGGTGGGCAAATCGTAAGGCAGCACCCGGATATCCGCGGCGGTCAGCCACTGGCGTAAACGGGCCGTCGTCTGCACCTCTTCCCCAGAAAGTTCAGGATGTTCATGCAGCTCGCGACGCCAGTCGATCAGTTGTTGGCCGAAGCTCATACCCGCACCTCCGCGGCCCATTTTGCCTCAGCGAGCAGGCGAAGTGACCGGACCCGGGCATCCCCCTTCGCCATCGGTGTATCAATAATGAATTCATCAATACCCCAGGTTTCGTGCAGGGTATTGAGCCTGTCGACGACAACCTCTGCGGTTCCAGCCAGCAATGATTGCGCCCGACGAGCGATCCGCACAGGCTCACTCCCCGCCTGACGCGCAAAGGCATACGCTTGTTCCTCGCTGGCGACGGTAACGCGCTGTCCGTTTTCCAGCTCTACGCCCCACACTTCCACCTTTTGTGCCAGCGCCTCGGCTTCCGACTCCGTCGGCGCAACAACGGCCTGCACCGCAACGATCGTCTCGCGGGCACTGTTGGCCCGCCAGGTTGTGATGACCTCACGCAGTAGCGCCGGATCGCCGTTGAGGTGCGCCGCAAAAACGAAATTCCAGTTCAGGGATGCGGCCAGCAGCGCACTTTCCGTACTGGCACCCAGTAAAAATCCTTGTGCCGGTATGGCGGGCTGTGGCGTGGCGCGTAATTCGTCCTCAGAAGGCGTTAACCAGCCGTTCAGTTGGGTGAGTTGCTCCGCGAAGCTGCCCTTCTCCCCGGGATGCTGCCCCTGCTGCAATGCCCGCGTCGACAGCGGTAACCCCCCCGGTGCTTTCCCGACACCTAAATCCACGCGGCCCGGGGCAATGGCCGCCAGCACGTTGAAATTTTCCGCCACCTTATAGGGGCTGTAGTGTTGCAGCATCACGCCGCCGGACCCGACTCGAATATGTTTGGTCTGGCCCAGGATCCACGCGATGAGCAGCTCAGGTGACGGGCTGGCAAGCTGAGAAGTATTGTGATGTTCGGCAATCCAGAATCGATGATACCCCAGCGCCTCTGCCTGTTTCGCCAGACTCAAGGTCCGCGCCAGCGCATCGGCGGCGGTTTCGTTGTCCGCTACGGGACTTTTATCCAGAATGCTGATTCGCCAGGACATGTTGTTTTCTCGTTAGACTAAACATGTCGCCATTATTAAAGGGCGATTTCACCTCTGAGAAACAATTAATTTACATTTAGTTTCCCATAAATCAGAAATGCCCTTCAGGGCAGCATGAATTCACTGATTAACAAAGGGGCTGGTACCATGCGTTACACCCGCAAGCGAAACAGCGATTCGATGCCTCTGTTTTTGCCAGGGGGTGATGTTTCACTTTATATTTAGCTTAAGTCAAGCAATCACATGGATGCTGTTTTTGGTAAGCAGATCAGATTTCATTTTTATTACAGGGATGGAGAATCATTATAAAAAAATAGTTAATTCGGGTTCTTTCTTATTAACCCCTTTTTATGGAAGAATGCGCAGTCAGTAATAACACCGTATTTATTTTGCCATGCCTGAACATTTTTCGGGCGGCTTCTTATATTTTGCTATCACCATGGCGTCTTTTATGAGAAATAACACTCCTGTTACACAAAACGAGTATTTGCTTAACGATGGCGCGACGTTAATGTCGACCACAAACACGCACAGCCACATTTCTTACGCAAACTCGGCCTTTATTGAAGCCAGCGGTTATAAAGAAGAGCACCTGCTCGGCGAGCCACATAATTTGATCCGCCATCCTGACATGCCGGCAGAAGCCTTTGGTGATATGTGGTACACGCTCCAGCAAGGCCAGAGCTGGACAGGTCTGGTGAAGAATCGCCGCGCGAATGGCGATCACTACTGGGTTCGGGCTAACGTAACGCCCGTCTATCAGAATGACGCGTTAACAGGCTATATTTCGGTTCGCCACGTTCCCCAACGAGACGAAATCGAAGCCAGCGAGGAACTTTATCAACGTGTCAGAAATAATGAATTAAAACATCATCGATTTTATAAAGGGCTACTGGTTCATCGGGGCGTTTTCTCTTTTCTTTCACTCTTTAAACGTCTTAGTACAGCAAAAAGAGTTAATTACGCTCTCCTTATCTCGTCCATCATGACCCTGGTGGTGGCTTTTTTATTACCCAAAGGCGTGATGATGGGAGGTGTATTAATCGGGATATTCTTTTTATTGCAGGTTTATCTGCATACTCAAATCACGCGGCCCATCAATGCTATTGTGCGGAAGATGCAACATGTGGTTTCCGGGCGTAACACAGGCTATGAACATTTTGATCGGGTGGACGAAATTGGCATGATGATGCGGCTGGTTAATCAGTCGGGATTAAATTTACGGTCTCTGGTGGATGATGTCGGTGCACAAATAACGGGTATCCGTCAAATAAGCCAGCAGGTCGCCAAAGAAGGCACATCCTTGCAGGCGCGTTCCGAAGAGACGGCAAGCGATTTACAGCAAACCGCGGCTGCCGTTGAAGAGATCGCCAGCGCTGTCCAACAAACCGCCGACACCGCCGCAGTAGCGATCGGTATGGCGGACCGAACCAGTGACAGCGCGCGTCACGGTGAAGCCATCATGCAGAAAACCATTGGTATGATGCAGTCGGTGTCGAACGATAATAGCCAGATTGTCGACATCATTGGTGTTATCGATCGCATTGCCTTTCAGACGAATATTCTGGCCCTGAACGCTGCGGTGGAGGCCGCACGGGCCGGGGAAGCAGGTCGTGGATTTGCCGTGGTGGCAGCAGAGGTGCGTAATCTGGCTCAGCACTCTGCGTCAGCCGCGAAAGAGATCAAAACGCTTATCGAGAAAAACGTCGCCAGCGTGAACGCCGGGGTCAATATGGTGGAACAAACGGAAACCCATCTGACCGCCATGGTCGGCAATGTACTGCAAATGTCATCGCTGATTAAAGAGATCGGCCATGCGACACAAGAGCAGACCCAGGCGCTCACCCTGATAAACGCGTCAATCTCGCGTATTGGCGTGATGACAAATAACAACACCGCCATGGTCGATAACGTCACCAGCGCCGCAACGCACCTGACGCAGCGTACGACGCGTCTGCAACAGGCCATTGCGGTATTCAGCGGTTAGCAACCCTGGTACTGTTCGTCTGTCACTTTTTCCAGCCAGTCAACCGGGCTACCGTTCACAGATTCAGCGATGGCAATATGGGTCATCGCCGTTTCTGAGCAGGCACCGTGCCAGTGTTTGACACCCGGTGGGATCCACGCGATATCGCCCTGGTTTAACACCTGCGCCTCTTTATCCCACTCCTGCAACCAGCCACGCCCCTGCGTCACAATCAGCGTTTGCCCCAGTGGATGGGTATGCCATGCCGTACGAGCGCCTGGCTCGAAGGTCACCGTGGCGCCGCCGACGGCAGCCGGTTCGGTAGCCTGGAACGGGGCATCGATGCGTACGGTGCCGCTGAACCATGATTCCGGCCCGCGCACGGAAGGTAATGAACCGCTACGTATAATTTTCATTTCGAACTCCTCTTTTGCTGTTGCGTTAACAGTAGCGCAAACAGGAGGTCAGCATTAGACTGCATAATCAGAATGGAACCATGAATAGAATTCATTAATGCGGAGTCTCCCCCATGCTGAAAGATAATTTTAACGATCTGCTGTCGTTTATGGTGGTGGCCCGCGAGCGCAGCTTTACCCGCGCAGCCGCACAACTGGGCGTGTCGCAGTCGGCACTGAGCCATGCGATGCGCCATCTTGAAGCCCGGCTCGGCATGCGTTTACTGACGCGCACGACCCGAAGCGTCGCCCCGACCGAAGCCGGTGAGCAGCTTTTTACGCGGCTAAGCCCGCACCTGCTGGAGATTGAACAGGAGCTGGCGGCGCTGCGAGACATGCGCGACACCCCTGCCGGCAATATCCGGATTACGGCGGGTGAGCACGCGATGTCAGCTGTACTGTGGCCCGTGCTTAAGCCCTTTATGGCAAAGTATCCTGATATTCATGTTGAAGTGACCGTGGACAACGGTTTGACCGACATTGTGGACGGTCGTTTTGACGCGGGCGTGCGCCTGGGGGAACAGATTGCAAAAGACATGATTGCAGTGCGCATTGCCCCTGATATGCGCATGGCGGTGGTCGGCTCTCCCGACTATTTTTCACGGTATGGGGTACCCGAAACCCCGGAGCAACTTCAGCACCATCGCTGCATCAACATGCGCCTGCCGACGCGCGGTGGACTTTATGCATGGGAATTTGAAAAGGACGGGCGCGAACTGCGGGTGCGCGTTGAAGGCCAGTTAACCCTGAATAACCTGCCGCAGCGGATAGACGCCGCCGTGGCAGGTTTAGGTCTGGCATACGTGCCGGATGACACGGTAGAGGCGGCGCTGGCGGAGGGCGAGCTTGTCAGGGTGCTAGAGGCGTGGTGTCCCCCTTTTGACGGCTATCACCTCTATTATCCCGGACGACGTCAGCACACCGCCGCCTTTACCCTACTGCTCGAAGCATTACGGGCGGGGTAATTTACTTGCCGACACGCGACAAGAGATATTTGGGATAACGCTCGCCAACGATATCAATGGAGTCCAGCGCCCGGTTAATGCGAGCGAACGCGTCAGGTGACAACGTCACTTCCACCGATGCCAGATTCTCTTCCAGGCGATGACGCTTCGTGGTGCCCTCTCTGTCGCTATTGCCTCTTTCACCTCAACATGACTGATTCATTCCGCTGACTGTAGAGGCTACATCTCATGAAAACGATGACGTATAAACGCCTGTCCTTATGAGACATATTCATTAATTGCAGAGTGCAACGATTCTTTTGCGTCACTTATCGAATGCAGGTAGGATGCTTCGCCATGTTTTGCCTTATCCATACGCAGAATGACTGGAAAGGCGACATATAACAGTGCAGAAGCAATCGTTTGGTTTGCAAACTGCCAGGTACGGGCATCTCACAGATGATTCAGACAGGTAAACGGGTAACGTAATGAAAACAAGCAATAAAAGCGCAGCCGATCATCACGCTGCGAAACGTCGCTGGTTGAACTCTCATGAAGAGGGCTATCACAAAGCGATGGGCAACCGTCAGGTGCAGATGATCGCCATCGGCGGCGCAATCGGTACGGGGCTGTTTTTAGGTGCGGGCGCACGTCTGCAGATGGCAGGCCCGGCGCTGGCGCTGGTCTATGCGGTGTGCGGGATTTTCTCTTTCTTCATCCTGCGTGCGCTTGGCGAACTGGTTTTACATCGCCCTTCGAGCGGCAGTTTTGTTTCTTATGCCCGTGAATTCCTCGGTGAAAAAGCCGCCTACGTGGCGGGCTGGATGTATTTCGTCAACTGGGCAATGACCGGCATTGTGGATATCACCGCCGTGGCGCTCTATATGCACTACTGGGGCGCGTTTGGTGATGTCCCGCAGTGGGTATTTGCGCTTGGTGCACTGGCGATTGTCGGCACCATGAACATGATCGGTGTGAAGTGGTTCGCAGAAATGGAATTCTGGTTCGCGCTGGTAAAAGTGCTGGCCATCGTGATTTTCCTCGTGGTGGGTACCGTCTTCCTGGGCAGTGGAAAACCCTTAGATGGCAACGCGACCGGTTTCCATCTGATAACGGATAATGGCGGATTCTTCCCGCATGGTCTGCTGCCTGCTCTGGTCCTGGTTCAGGGGGTGGTGTTTGCCTTTGCCTCTATCGAGCTGGTGGGAACCGCAGCGGGTGAATGTAAAGATCCGCAGACCATGGTGCCTAAAGCCATTAACAGCGTGATCTGGCGTATTGGCCTGTTCTACGTTGGCTCGGTCGTGCTGCTGGTGCTGCTGCTGCCCTGGAATGCCTATCAGGCGGGTCAAAGCCCGTTTGTGACCTTCTTCTCGAAGCTGGGCGTGCCTTATGTGGGCAGCATCATGAATATTGTGGTCCTGACGGCGGCGCTCTCCAGTCTGAACTCTGGCCTGTACAGTACCGGTCGTATCCTGCGCTCGATGTCGATGGGCGGTTCCGCGCCGAAATTCATGTCGAAGATGAGTAAGCAACAAGTCCCTTATGCCGGTATTCTGGCGACGCTGGTTGTCTACGTGTTCGGCGTGTTCCTGAACTACCTGGTGCCTTCGCAGGTCTTTGAGATCGTCCTCAACGTTGCCGCGCTGGGCATTATCGCGTCATGGGCATTTATTGTGGTGTGCCAGATGCGTCTTCGCAAAGCCATCAAAGAAGGCAAAGCGGCGGACGTAAGCTTCAAAATGCCGGGCGCACCGGTCACCTCCTGGTTAACGCTGCTGTTCCTGTTTAGCGTGCTGGTACTGATGGCGTTTGATTATCCTAACGGCACCTATACTATCTCCACCATTCCTTTACTGGCCGTGCTGCTGATTGCGGGCTGGTTTGGCGTGCGTAAGCGCGTGGGCGAAATCCACAGTACCGCACCGGTTCATCCTGATGATGAAAAGCATGACGGCTCTCAGGTTAAAGAGTCATCACGTTAAGATGACGTTGCACACATAAAACCGCGCCACGCCTGTGGCGTCAGGCACAAAAAAGGGAAGGCACCATGCCTTCCCTTTTATATTGCATCAGGCGCGGATTGCGCCGAGCGCCCTTCTTCGTTACAGCACGATGCGAATCACGTCATCAGGCTGTGTGGCCTCTTGCTGACGTGTCGATTTCTGTTTAACCGTTACGTACAAGGTTTTTCCGTCCGCAGAAAGCGCCAGACTGTTCGGGAAGGTCGGCGTAGAGAATGTACGGGTAACTTTATAGGTCCGGGTGTCGATCACGCTGACTTTGCCCGCTTCACGATGGGTAACATACGCTTCGTTACGCGCCGGGTTAAACAACACGGCCAGTGATTCCGGAGCCGCGATCTTCTCAATCACCTTTCCGTCCTTCAGGTTCACCACCAGTACTTCAGGCTGTTTTGAATCGGTAATGAATGCGCGCTGACCGGCAGTGTCCAGACTCAGGTTAAGGTAGAAGTGCTCTTTACCGTCATCCTGCACTTTTTTACGGCTCAGAATTTTATTCGTGGCCGTGTCGATGGTCACCAGTTCGCCATCAGCATTGGTGGTGTACAGACGTTTCGCCTGTGCATCCAGCGCCAGACCCGTACTGTAGGTGCCCGTGTTAGCGATAGTCTCTTTGAGCTTGAGCGTATTGCCGTCAATGATCCAAATCACGCTTTCTTTGCCTACACCGGTGATGTAAACGGTATTCGTGTTGTCATCTGCCACCAGTTCACGGGGTTGCAATGGCTTAACGGTTTCGCTGCGTTGACGTTCATCCAGCACCAGGCGCCCTTTTACCTCGCCGGTTTTGGCATCGATGGCCGTCACGGCGCTGCTGGTTGTATTCCCCAACCACAGCGTCTGCGTGGTGTTGTTAAGGGTCACGCCAAAGGGTTTTACGTCGTTGTGAATCGCCTGAGTCACTTCCAGGGTAACCGGGTCCAGACGATACACCACGCCGCCCTTATCCATTTTGCGGCTTTGAGATGTCGCGACCCACAGCGCGTTATCCTGCTGGCTGACGGCCATTTCATACGCGCCTTTGCCAACCGCTTTGCGCAGCATCTCTTCCGCTGCCTGAACATTGAACGTACTCGCCACCAGGAAAGAACCCAGCAGCAGAGAGCCGCGCAGACGCGGTGAGCACAGATGACGTAATGACATAACAAACTTCCTTTTTAAGAAATATGAGAACGGCTGACATCGCTTCCTGTCGACAAAGTCCTGGCTTTGCCTGTTTATTAATGAGAATAGTAATCATTATTCGTAAAAAAGTGGAGTCATTCTTTCTGCTTTCTCCCGCTTCGCTGATTTTTATCTACACTTGCGTTAACGCAATGTGCTGTTAAAGTTTTCAAAACCTTTACAAAAGATTTACCATAGCTGCACATGTTCCATTTGGTTCGTCTTTTTATTAACCGGCTTCTATTCATGAAAATCATTTCTGCCCGTCAGTTAACATTACCGCTGTTACTGATTCCCGCTGTCCTGACGCCAGCCGTTGCGCTTGCTGAACAAGAACAAACCCTGATTGTCAGCGCAACCCCGCAGACCGTTTCTGAGCTTGATACCCCTGCCGCTGTCAGCGTGGTTAACGGCGATGACATGCGTCATGCCGCACCGCGAATCAATCTGTCCGAATCTCTGGGCAGCGTGCCGGGCCTGCAAATTCAAAATCGACAGAACTATGCGCAGGATCTGCAGCTTTCAATGCGTGGCTTTGGGGCGCGTTCGACCTTTGGCGTGCGGGGAATTCGTCTCTATGTGGACGGGATCCCGGCGACGATGCCAGACGGCCAGGGGCAAACGTCCAATATCGATTTAACCAGTATCGACAGCGTACAAGTGCTGCGCGGCCCGTTTTCTGCTCTGTATGGCAACGCCTCAGGCGGCGTCATTAATATGACCACGGAAACAGGCAAAGAACCGCCGACCCTTGAAGCCAGCAGCTATTACGGCAGTTACGGGACCTGGCGTTACGGCATGAAAGCCACCGGAGCCATGGGTGACGGCACGCACGCGGGTGATGTGGATTACACGGTTTCCACCACGCGATTCACCACGCAGGGCTATCGCGATCACAGCGGTGCGCGTAAAAATCTCGCGAACGCCCGACTCGGCGTGCGTATTGATGACGTCAGCAAACTGACGCTAATCTTCAATAGCGTGGACATGAAAGCCAACGATCCGGGCGGCCTTGATTATCAGGAATGGCGCGATAACCCGCGTCAGTCTCCGCGTGGCGATCAATACAACACCCGCAAAACCATCAAACAGACCCAGGCAGGACTGCGCTATGACCGCCAGCTCAGCGAGCAGGACGATCTGAGCGTGATGGCCTATGCAGGTGAACGTGAGATGACCCAATACCAGTCGATCCCCTACCAGCCACAGCTGCGGGAAACCCATTCTGGCGGCGTGATCGACATGCAGCGACACTACCAGGGCATTGATACCCGCTGGACACACCGGGGTGAACTGGGCGTGCCGGTGACCTTTACCACCGGTCTGAATTACGAAAATCTCAGCGAAGATCGTCGCGGATATGAAAACTTTGTGATGAACAACGGTGCCCCGGATTACGGCGTCAAAGGCGATAAACGTCGCGACGAGCGTAACCTGATGTGGAACGTCGATCCCTATCTGCAAACCTCCTGGCAGCTTACGGAAAAACTGTCCGTGGACGCGGGCGTCCGGTATAGCTCCGTCTGGTTTGATTCCAACGATCATTACGTCAACGGGACGAATGGCGACGATAGCGGCGAGGCCAGCTATCACAAATGGCTGCCAGCAGGATCGGTAAAATACGCCGTGACCGATGGCTGGAACCTTTACACCGCCGCGGGCCGTGGTTTCGAAACCCCTACCATTAACGAACTCTCCTACCGTTCCGGTAACCAGAGCGGGCTTAATTTTGGTCTGAAGCCGTCCACCAACAATACCTATGAGGTGGGAAGCAAGACACGCGTCGGGAATGGTCTGCTGACAGCCGCCCTGTTCCGCACCGACACCGATGATGAGATCGTGGTTGATGCCAGCGCAGGCGGCCGTACCAGCTATAAAAACGCCGGTAAAACGCGTCGTCAGGGTGTGGAGGTTTCTCTGGATCAGCAGTTCGCCGAGAACTGGAAGCTCAAAATGGCGTGGACGTATCTGGATGCGACTTACCGGACAAACGTCTGTTCCGATAGTGACTGCAACGGGAATCGCATGCCGGGCATCGCGCGCAATATGGGCTACGCCTCCTTCGGCTGGCAGCCGGACGAAGGCTGGTACGCGGGCTCCGATGTGCGCTACATGAGCGATATTCAGGCCGATGACGAAAATACCGCCAAAGCGCCGTCTTATACCGTGGTGGGTCTGAACACTGGATATAAATTTAACTACGGAAGCTGGGGAATGGACGTCTTTGGACGGGTGGATAACCTGTTTGATAAAGAGTATGTCGGATCGGTCATCGTTAACGAATCAAATGGTCGTTACTACGAACCCGCGCCGGGCCGCAACTACGGTGTTGGCCTCTCGGTATCCTACCGTTTCGAATAAATACCCTCCCCGGCAGGTCACCTCTGCCGGGGCATTCTCCCATCAATGCATTTGCGCATTATTCCACCTTCACTGAATCTCCTCTCCTGGCGACATCGCGGGCATAGGCCGCTTGACAGACTCTTGCGTCATTGCGCGTTATTCCATAGCAGACGAAACCGGATAATTGCAAAATGAAACAACGTTCCCGACATGAAGTTGCGCCGGGAAATAATAAAGACTTGCAACAATGCCATCAGTAAAATAAGTGATAGCTTAAATTATCACTTAACTAAAATACTGTTGCAGCAACAACGCCGTTGATGCGTCGATCAATTTATCAATCGATTTTTGCGCCGCCTGTGTGTCTCCACGTTCAAGAGCCGCAAGCAGATCGTCATAGCGATAGGGATATTTCGCAATGTCGTGGACGCTGGCGTGGAGATAGTTAAAGCAGGGACCAATACGCACCCATAGTTGCTCAATCAGAGCCGACAACGTGGGCATTTGCGCATACTCATAAAGGCGGAAGCGAAATGCCCGATTGGCATTCAGCGCCCGCTGAGCCTCACCCTTATCCATGGCATCATGAAATTTTTCGGCCAGATCGTGGAGTTCCTGCCATTTACTGGCGGTCATCTGCTGGCAGGCCGCTGCCACCGCCATAGCCTCAAGCTGCTTACGAATGGCATTGATTTCCGTATAACGTTCCAGCGTCATTTCCGGCACCATAAATGCTTGTGCAGGGGTGGCATGGAGCGCACCGGCAGAAACCAGTCTCAGCAAGGCTTCACGCACTGGCGTGATGCTGGTGCCTAATTTATCGGCAATTTCTTTCGTGATCAGCCTGGCCCCTGGTTTTAACGCACCGGCTATGAGTGCGTTTTTCAGGCTAACCTCAACTTGCATCGTGAGGCTGAGTCGTTGTGCTTTTTCCAAGTTTTCCAAATCAAGCATGTTTAATTCCCGTAACAAACATAAAGCACTATTCAACACACCAGTAATGATTCACTGATGCCTGTCAGATATATCCTGTATCTTTATGCCTGGTGTTGGAGTGACGCAAAGTACATCAAATATAGAAAATGAATGCTAAACACCTCAACCGTTATGGGCTGGCTGGGTGGCTATGCTTGTATAATTAAAGACATTATAGTCAAACGTTAAGAATATATTATGGCGGGGATCCCCGCCATAAATTGGAACTATTTGTTATCCTTCGCGACGCGAATCACGACTTTGCCGAAATTTTTACCTTCCAGCAGGCCAATCAGCGCCTGTGGCGCGTTTTCCAGTCCGTCGGTGATCTGCTCGCGATAGTGGATTTTACCCTCTTTCAGCCAGCGCCCCATCTCTTCCTGGAATTCTCCGATACGGTGACCGTAATCCTGCGCAATGATAAAGCCCTGCATCCGAATGCGTTTTTTCAGCAATGTGCCCATCAGGAGTGGCAGGCGATCGGGACCGTCGGGTAATCCTGTGGCGTTGTATCCACTGACCAGCCCGCATACCGGCACACGCGCAGAGGTGTTGAGCAGCGGTAAAACCGCATCAAACACTTTGCCGCCGACATTCTCGTAGTAGACGTCAATCCCTTTCGGGCAGGCCCGGGACAGCTGTTCGGCAAAATCGTCGGCGTGATGATCAAGACAGCGATCGAACCCCAGCACGTCTTCTGCATAACGACACTTCTCGGCTCCCCCTGCGACGCCGACAACCCGGCAGCCTTTTATCTTGCCAATTTGCCCGACTGTTGCTCCCACAGGCCCGGTCGCCGCCGCGACCACCAGGGTTTCACCCTCTTTAGGCTGGCCGATATCCAGTAACCCCATATAGGCGGTAAAGCCTGGCATTCCCAGAATACCCAGTGCCCAGGACGGGTGTTCCAGATCGTCGCCGAGCTTCACTAATCCTTTGCCGTCGGACAGGTCATATTCCTGCCAGCCGCTGTAGCTGAGAACCCATTCCCCCTCGTGATACTCAGGATGACGGGATTTCACCACCTGACTCACCGTGCCGCCTACCATGACCGCGCCAATCTCAACCGGCGGCGAATAAGACGGGGCATCACTCATGCGCCCACGCATGTAGGGGTCCAGAGAGAGCCAGACGGTGCGCAATAACACCTGTCCGTCGGCGGGTTCTGCAACAGGTTGCTCTTCCAGTCTGAAATTTTCGGCGACTGGCGCGCCCTGCGGGCGGGAAGCCAGTACCAGTCGGCGGTTTTGCGTTGTGGTCTGAGTCATCAGTTACTCCTTACGTTGTGCATATGTCCCTAAAGCCTAGCCCCGGATGCAAGGACGCGCCTTAGCATTACGAGCCGGACTGGTTCAGACGGACAACCAGATAAACGCACGGATATGGCGTTTCGTTGATAAAACGACAATCGTTAGGCGGCCCCAGCTCCAGGCAGTCACCCGCCTTCATTTCGTGGCGGGTATCCCCTTCCAGAAACACCAGTTCCCCAGCCTGGAGCCAGATAAGCTGGCGAGCCAGCGCATAGGACGAGGCGGGCATGGGAACATCACTGTTCCCCGGCAGTTCCACCTGGACCAGGTCAATGGGTAGATCGGTTCGCGGAGAGACATGACGACGCAGATAATGGGTTTGCGGATCCCGCCAGACGGGCTGATTCTCAACGCGCAGCAGCTTGCCTTCCTGCATTTCTGCCCGGGCGATCAACGTCGACATGCTAATGGAAAAAGCGCCTGACAGCCGCGCAAGTAGCGTCGCCGTCGGGCTGCTTTCGCCCCGTTCAATTTTGTGGATCATGGCACGCGAGACGCCCGCCCGTTCGGCCAGGTCGCTGAGTGACCACCCGCGCGATTCGCGTTCAATGCGAATACGAGCGCTAATCCGTTGATTCATATTGTCTGTCTTAGTATCCATAACGTCATACTATAGTGTATGAAACCGATTTCAATCCTGTTGTCATAACAAAAAAATATGACTTATAGCGTAGCGACGTGCGGGTTACATTGTGTAATATTGTGACATTAACGTACTACTATAGTGAACACCCAGCCTGAGGTTTGCCATGATAATTCGTCACGCCACTAAAGAAGATTGTGCCGCCATCGGCGAGATTTATAACCATGCCGTGGTCCATACTGCCGCTATCTGGAATGACACGACCGTCGATACCGACAACCGCATTGCCTGGTACGAGGCGCGCACGCTGATGGGTTACCCGGTGCTGGTCAGTGAAGAGAATGGCGTGGTCACTGGCTATGCCTCTTTTGGCGACTGGCGCGCCTTTGACGGTTTTCGCCACACGGTAGAACACTCGGTTTATGTTCATCCGCAGCATCAGGGCAAAGGGCTGGGTCGCGAGTTGATGCGTCATCTGATTGTCGAAGCGCGTCGCGTCGGCAAACATGTGATGGTGGCGGGAATCGAAACCCAGAATCAGGCCTCAATACACCTGCACGAAACCTTAGGCTTTGTCATTACCGGGCAAATGCCGCAGGTCGGCACAAAATTTGGTCGCTGGCTTGATCTGACCTTTATGCAGTTACAGCTTGATGAACGCACCGATCCGGACGGCATCTGATGAACCAGTCCCTGACGATGGTTTTTCTGGTGGCGGCCGGGATTGGCCTGGTGGTGCAAAACACGCTTATGGTGCGCATCACCCAGTCATCATCGACGATATTGATTGCCATGCTGCTGAACTCACTGGTGGGGATTGTGCTTTTTGTCAGCATATTGCTGGTCAAAAACGGTCTGTCGGGTTTCAGCGAGTTGGTGGCGACGGTCCGCTGGTGGACGCTGATACCCGGGCTGCTGGGCTCCTTTTTTGTCTTTGCCAGCATCAGTGGTTATCAGTATGTCGGTGCGGCGACCACGATTGCGGTGCTGGTTGCCAGCCAGTTAATTGGCGGGCTGGTGATGGACATCCTCAAAAGTCATGGTATCCCGTTGCGGGCGCTGGTCGGCCCCGTTTGCGGTGCGGTATTGCTGGTTATTGGCGCCTGGCTTGTCGCCCGACGCCAGTTTTAAACTTACAGAATGGTGCCGCCTTTCGTCAGGTGGTCATTCCGCGCTTCCTGCTCTTCTTTATGCTGCTTGCCATGGTGGGCAATGGCGATACGCAGCCGCTGCTGTTGCTCGTAGCGCACCTCGCGGCTTAATGCCGGATCGTCACTCAGCGCGATCAGAAGTTCATTCATATGGGTGATTACGCTCTCTTCCACCGCCGCGTCAACGCGGGCGATGACCTCTTCCAGATGTGACATTGTCACTCCTTGTTGTTTGCGCCCTCTCCCTATGGGGAAAGGGCATTACCGTCAATTCAGCTTCGCTTTTGAGAAGTCGCTGCCCATCAGACTCACGCTGTAACCGGTGACATTGCTACGCGTTGCATAGAATGTTTTCCCGTTTGCCAGCGGTATCCACGGCGCCTGCTGATGGAAAATCACCTGCGCTTCGCCATAGAGCTTCGCACGCTCTGCCGGATCGCTGGTCAGTTTCGCTTTTTCTACCAGCGCATTGTACCCTTTGTCACACCAGCGTGCCGCGTTGGAGCCGGTTTTAATACTGTTACAGCCCAGCAGGACATCCGCAAAGTTGTCCGGATCGCCGTTATCGGACATCCAGCCAAACAGCGCGCTGTCATGTTCGCCTTTACGCATACCTGAAAGATATTCACCCCACTCATACGAGACGATTTTGGCGTTGATACCCACTTTCGCCCAGTCGCTTTGAATCATCTCTGCGATACGTCGGGAATTCGGGTTATAGGGGCGCTGGACCGGCATTGACCATAGTGTCACCTCAGCCCCTTTCTCCAGACCCGCCTGCTTCAGAAGTGCCTTCGCTTTTTCAGGATCGTAACCGTAATCAGGCAGATCCTTGTTATAACCCAACATATTCGGTGGAATCGGTGATTTTGCGACCGTACCGGAACCCATAAAGACGGCATTAACGATAGCCTTCTTATCGGTGGCGTAATTCAGCGCCTGGCGCACCAGCACGTTATCAAACGGCTTTTTCTCCGTGTTAAACGCCAGGTAACCCACGTTCAGGGCATCGACCGAGTGCAGCGTCAGGTCTTTATTCTTTTTAATCACCTCGAACTGGACGGGCGACGGCGCAGGGATGACCTGGCACTCGTTGGTTTGCAGTTTGGCCAGCCGTGTTTCTACGTTCGGGGTGATGGAGAAAATAAGGTGTTTCGTCGGTACCTCGCCATCCCAGTAGTTCGGATTCGCGACATACCGGATCAGGGAGTCCACTTTGTACTGCTGGAGAACATAAGGCCCCGTTCCGATCGGCCAGTTATCGACATTCTCAGGGGTACCTTTCTTCAGCATTGCATCCGCGTATTCCGCCGAGAGGATAGAGGCGAAATCCATCCCCCAGTCAGCAAGGAAGGCCGCGTTGGGTTCGCTCAGGACAAACTGTACGTGATTATCATCGATTTTTTTGACGTCCTGAATCAACTTGTCCAGACCGACATCATTAAAATATTCGTATTGCCCTTGTGAAACGTTGTGATAAGGATGCTTAGGGTCTTTCTGACGCATCACGGAGAAAATAACGTCATCTGCATTGAAATCACGGGTGGGTTTGAAGAATTTATTGCTGTTGAACTTCACGCCTTTGCGTAGCGTAAAGGTATAGGTTTTACCATCTGGCGATATTGTCCATGATTCGGCGAGCGACGGCACCGGCGTATTTTTGACCGGATCAAAGTTAATCAGGCGGTTATACAGCACCTGCGAACTGGCAACAAATGAGGGACCGGAACTGGCAATCTGCGGATTAAAGGACTCGGGCGAGGCTTCAGAGCAATAAATAAGCGTGTCGTTATTGGCCGCCCAGGCAGCGCTCGCCGGTAAGAGTGTGCTGAGCGCTAACGCCAGCAACGTTTTCCCTGTAGACATGGTTATAAGCCTTTTCAAATTTTTAGAGTGTATCGTAATAACAGCATAGCCCTCACCGAGTGGCAAATAACGAAATACGCTCAGGTTATTCTAAAGCAGCAAAAATCGCTGACATTATCGCCAGGCTAAGTGAATTGATTTGCCTTAAGTGCCCTTGTTCGTCAAGTACAACCGTCCTCTTCAATGCCCTAAGAAATCGCCGCTTTTAGCGTCTCATCGCGCGTTTGCTTGCGTTGGGGGTTCGTTAAAGTAGAGGGGTGAAGAAGTCTACAGGACCAAATCGTGGCAAAAACACTTTTACGCAGCGGTAATCTGGATGATTTTCAGGCCGTTGGCGGCGGCGGACAGGCCGTTTTTGAATCAGCACTGCAAATTCGTGAAGCGCTTCGTCTGCGTAAACAGCAATCCATCGTCGATTGCCTGGCGATCCCGCAGGTGAACGATGGCGGGGACCGCGTGGACTGGTATGCCCCTCTCGAAGGCGCCGTTTCGAGCTGGAAAGCCGCCGATGAAGAGGCGCGCTTACGCGCCCTGCGCTATCTGGAAAACACCCTGGCCAGCGTGACGTCGCTGAGCAAAAAAAGCCTGCAGTCACCGAAAACAGCGCAACAGCTGTTTGGTTCCCTGCTGGCAAAAGCGTTTCAGTTCCCGGGTGAAAATTTCCTGTTCCTCGTGGACGGTAAACCGGTTATTACCTTCTGGGGCTTCGTTAATTTGAACGAAAATGCCCGGGAAGATGTGCTGGATTGTTTGCGTGAATCACTGCGACCGGAACCCATGCCAGCGCCGGTGGAAGAACCTGTTTCCGAACCCGAACCCGAGCCAGTGCCGGTGATGGTCTTTGAACAAGCCGATGCGCCGCTGGTGACACCCCCTCCGGTGGTGCGCATGACCGTCGACGATGTCTATGGCGCGGAACCTGTCCCCACTGTCACGCAGGAAGCGCAGCCCACAGCCGAGCACATGCTCGTCATCCGAAAACCAAAACGTCGCCTGCCTCTCTGGGCACTGCCGGTGGCAGCTGTGCTGGTCGCGGCGGTTGCTGCCCCACTGCTGTGGCCAAAAACGGCCCCTTCCGCTGAGCCCGTCGTCGCTCCTCCGGCTCCGGCTCCGGTGGCGATCGCACCCAAACCGGTACAATCTGCACCTGCTATGGAGATGACGCTGCCACTGCATCAGGCCGACGTGGTCGCGGTGAGTGCGAAGGAGCCAGAACAGAAGCCCGCTGACGAGGCCGTGGTGATTGCCGCCATCCCGAAAGAAGCGATGGTGATGGATGCCCTGCAGGTTAAAACCGGTTCTACGCGCTTCCTGAACGGCACCTGGCGCGTGATGCTGGATGTTAAAGATCCGATCACCGGCAAGCCCCCCTCACTGCGCTATCAAATACAAAACAACAAAGGCACCGCACGGGTTGTCCACGGTGACAATATTGTCTGTCGCACCGACATATTCTCCGGCCTGCACAGCAACGGTGAACTGCTGATTAAAACCCGCGGAAATGCCCGTTGTACCGACGGGTCGCGTTACCCGATGCCGGAAATCACCTGTAAAGCAGGGACCAACGACGTGGCGGAATGTTCGGCGCGTTATGATGCCAAAACCGTCGTTCCTTTGACGTTCAAAAAAGCAGGTGCCTGATTTATGTTGGTAAATCTTTGCGACTATAAACAAAGCGTCACGCTGATTGCGAACAGCGGCGTACAATTCCTCGACTTTGGCCTGACGCCGCAAGATTCCGCCCGCCATGGCCGTTTCGTGCGTAAAACAGCAAACGGGCCCTTGTTGCGTCTGGATTATGATCTGATCAACGGTCGTTATACGTTGCCCGCCGCGGGCGGCAGACAACCTGAAGTGGTGAAGCCAGAATGCACCATCCCCCTGCACGTCTCACTGAACGTGCTGGACGGTATCTGGCTGCCGGTCCCATTTTTACGCTTTAATCCTCCACGCACCTTTGTGGAAGGGCCAGACAACTGGGCTCGCGTTCAAATTCGTAAACTTGATGCGCCTGACAGCAGCGGCAATACGCATCGTGTGACCTTTGCTCTCGACAGCCAGGTTGCCGATCACGCCACGACCCGCCTTTCGCCGGTGGCCAACGATATTCTCAACGGCACCCGCTTTGCGCTGGCCTGGCGCGACGACGAAGTGCTGAACTTCCTCGATCAGACCTGGATTGACGGCTGGCTGCGTGAAGCATTCACCGGCTGGGCGACAGGCATTGAAAACCGCTCCGAGCGCGATATCCAGCAGGCAATGCGCAGTTTTGAATATCAGGCACACTGGTTAAATCTGCTGGCGATGCTGGGCGAACAGCTGACAGTTCCTGAGGTTAAATTTGTCACCCACACCTTAAGCACCCCTGCCATCCCCGTGGATCTGATCCTGGATGTGGGTAATACCCATACCTGTGGCGTTATTATTGAAGATCATGGTGATGCCAATGACGGGTTGCGTCAAACGGCGGAGTTACAGGTCCGCTCGCTCAGCGAACCGCAGTTCCTGAATGAACCGCTGTTTACCAGTCGTCTTGAATTTTCTGAGGCGCGATTTGGTAAGCAGCATTTCTCCGTGGAGAGCGGTCGCGAAGATGCCTTTGTCTGGCCTTCTATTGTCCGGGTGGGCGATGAGGCGCGCAAACTGGCCACGCAGCGTATCGGTACAGAGGGCAATAGCGGCATTTCCAGCCCGCGCCGCTATTTGTGGGATGAAACCCCCGTGGTGCAGGACTGGCGTTTTAGCCAGTTGAACGCCAAAACGCAGCGTGAGCCGCTGGCTACCGCGTTCCCGCTCATGAATCTCATGAACGATGACGGACAGCCGCTGTTTACCCTGCCGCAGGATGAACGTCTGCCCGTCTTTTCCCCGCAGTACAGCCGCAGCACGCTGATGACGCATATGTTATGCGAGCTCCTGGCTCAGGCGCTGGGACAAATTAACAGCGTGGCTACCCGGCTGCGACTGGGGTTCCCTGCCTCTCCGCGCCAACTGCGCACGCTGATCCTGACCCTGCCGTCGGCAATGCCGAAACAGGAGCGCGAGATATTCCGCCGCCGTATGTTTGAAGCCATTGCCATCGTCTGGAAAGCCATGGGCTGGCATCCGCAGGATGATGATTTTGCCAGCCGCAAGCAGCAGGAAAAAAGCGTCGTCCCGGTGCCGGAAATCCAGATGGAGTGGGATGAAGCCAGCTGCGGCCAACTGGTCTGGCTCTATAACGAAGCCATCTCCCATTTTGGCGGTCAGACCGAAGCGTTTTTTGCCTCCCTCGCTCGTCCAGACCGTGCCGTTGAACCGGGAAGTCAGCCAGGCCGTGCCCTGCGCGTTGCGTCAATTGATATCGGCGGCGGCACCACCGATATGGCGATTACCCACTATCAACTGGATGACGGATCGGGCAATAACGTAAAAATCACCCCGCAGTTGCTCTTCCGCGAAGGGTTTAAGGTCGCCGGAGACGATACCCTTCTCGACGTCATTCAGCGGTACGTGCTCCCGGCACTGCAAACCCAGCTGCAAAAATCGGGCATCGCTGATGCCACGCTGTTGATGGCCTCTCTGTTTGGGGATTCCGGGCGTATCGATACGCAAGCAGTGTTGCGCCAGCAGACGGCTCTCCAGCTCTTTATGCCCATTGGGCACGCGATACTGGCAGGCTGGGAAAGCAGCGACGTTGACGACCCGCTCGCCGGTTTACACGCCACTTTTGGTGACTTGCTCCCGCAAAAACCCACGCGCAACGTGATGAACTATTTACAGCAGGCCATCGATCATGCCCTGCCGACAGGGTCGGAACCCTTCGATCTTTTCCGTGTTCCACTGCACGTCAATTTCCATGAAATGCAGGACGCCATGCTGGCAGGCAAGTTTACCCTGGCCGCACCGCTTCATGCCGTTTGTGAAGCCATCTCGCATTATGCCTGCGATATCCTGCTGATCACCGGTCGTCCTGGATGTTTACCTGGCGTTCAGGCGTTGATTCGTCATCTGCAGCCGGTACCCGTCAATCGTATTGTCTGGCTTGATAAATATCGGGTTCATGAATGGTATCCCTTCAGCCAGCAAGGACGCATCGGCAACCCTAAATCGACCGCAGCCGTTGGCGCCATGCTGTGCAGCCTGGCACTGGACCTGCGGTTGCCGCGCTTTAACTTTAAAGCAGCGGATATTGGCGCCTATTCGACGGTACGCTACCTGGGCGTACTCGATAACACCGTGAATACGCTGCGCGAGGAGAATGTCTGGTATCAAGATATTGATCTGGATAAACCTGGCGCGAAGCTGGACGCGCGTTTGCATTTCCCGCTGCGCGGCAACGTCACGCTCGGTTTCCGCCAGCTGGCGAATACACGCTGGCCCGCCACGCCGCTTTATACGTTAAGTATTAACTCCGCTGAGCTGGCAAAAGCCATCGCCGGGGATGGCGTTCTGAATGTTCGCCTGACGCTACGGGGCGGCAGTAAGCAGGAAGGTCCGGAAGCCTTTGAGCTGAGTGATGCCTGGCTGCAGGACGGGACCCCGGTTCCGCCGGACGCCTTAACCTTTAAACTGAATACCCTGGCCGATCGCCGTCATAGCGGCAGCCACTACTGGATCGACAGCGGGAGTATATACCTGAAATGACAGCGATGACTGCCACCACCCAGGCCCTGATCGGGTGGATTAACGAAACGCGTCTTCATGCCCCTATGCTGGACAACGACGCTGACGCTTTACTGTCGCGCCTGACGGAAATCGCCGCGCGTGAGCAGGCAATCGATCGTGCGCTCGCAGGAAAGCGCGCGATAGGTTTATACGGACATTCACAGGCAGCAAAAGCGCATCTGCTGGTTTCACTGTGTGGGAGCGGGGATGGACGGTTGAACGTCTCCCCTGGTATGCGCACTTACGACTACTTTACGCATATCAATCCTGGTCATACGCTGACCAATATGGCCGTCCGCTTCTCCCCCGGGCAGCATGACGTCATCGATGACGCTTTTCCTCTGCGTTTACGCCTGGTCACGGAAGCCGAACTGGTGCAGCTGTTTATTTTGCGCGCCAGGCACGATCCGCTTATTCGCCCGGTTGACAGGTCAGTGATTGAAACGCGCCTGGAGAAATGGCGTGCCCTGCGCCAGTCGCAAGGTGTACCAGGGATGACTGCCGCCGATGTCGGTGCCGTCTCCCGCTTCTGGCGAAGTGCCGTGCCTGGCGCTGAACAACAACTGGATGATGCGCTCTGGCACCAGTTTGCGCTGCTCGTCCCGGCCCTTGATCTGAGCACCCGCGCCAGTATCTGGTCGTTGTTATGGGGTGAGCAGCAGGAGCTGACGCAGCAGTGGCTTAAACTGGCGCATGTCCTGCACCAGACCGGTCATGCCGAGGATCTCGCCGCACCGCTAAGCCTGCTGGTGGACAATTTTGGTCTGCCGGCCGAAGGCTTCCTGACCCGTGGCGAACTGACCGTACCGGATGCCCAGGAAGCGGTGCTTCATCCTCTTCATGACGGTCAATTGCATAATGCCATCAGTATTCCGGTAGACGTGCTGACGCTGCTGACCCGCGAACTGGTCCTGCCTGTTGAGAATTGTGCCCTGGACAATATCGATATCATCGATATCCCCGCATCATCAGACCCGGCAGCCTCTGCGCTTGAGCAAGCCAAAAGCCAGTGGTTGCTGGAGCATTATCGCCAGCAGTTACAGCCGGACGTGCTGGTTATCTGCAATGCGACTGCGCATCACCAGCAAACGGCCCGCACGGCGAAGGCGTTGCTGAACTGGGTGAAAGAGACGCAACCGGACGAAGATGCTGCGTTGCCTGGGCTGGTGTGGGCCATTACGCCGCAGGATGCGCGATTTACCACGAAAGCCAATCTGGATGAAGCCGTCCAGCAGTTGCTCAGCAAGCCAGGACAACACTGGGGGACGCTGCAGGCGCTGGATGCCAACAGTATGCAGCGCATGGTGGAGTGGCTCTCGCAGGCCACCCTTTCAGCACCGCGACAGACCCGGTTACTGAAGCTGAAAACCCAGGTCCAGGGGGAGCTTCGCGCGTTGATGCAGAGCTACCTGTCGCCGACGCTCATGACGCCGGAGGCCAGACGTGCGCAAGCCGAAGCCATGGTGCGTACGTTGCAAAGCGCCGCGGCACGGCATGGAGAACTACTAGAAGGGTTGATTCCACCGCTGAAAGCGTTCGAAACGTTACTCACCGTTCAGCAGCCTCGTGAGGAGCATGTGAACGGGCTGTTTACCGATGCCATCGATCTGTTTGCTGAGAACCACACCCGCCATGCCGATCGGTTCCAGACCCAGGACAAAGCCCGAATGGCGCACCGGGTGTGGATCAATCATTTACGTCAGTGGAGCCGAAGCACCGCGGCCGCAAACCGGCTCGGCCTGCCCCCGCTGGTGATGCAGCACATTGCCGATACGTTGATCGTCAGTAGCTATCGACTGGATTTACCACAGAATTTGCAGGGCATTGTGGAGACGGACAAAAGTAGCGCTGCACAATTACAGGCGGCAATGGGGAATTTCATCGGCTGGCTGGGCTATGCCGAAACGGAAGTGGCTTCGCGACCTGCCAGCCGCATCCGTAAAGGCCAGGCGATTTTCGTCACCCCGGTGGTCAGTAGCGCCACGCCACGTCTCACTCGCCTGGCGGAACAGCCAATCCATGCAGCCACAGCCTACGTTTACGACTGGCTGGTCGCGCTGTATACCCGGGCAATTGAGAATATTGACTTCGAGCATCCAGACGACCTTTCATCTGCCGATCGTCAGACGTTGCAGGATCTGCTGCGTTAGCCCCGACAGCCCGCTAAGGCGGGCTGAAATTGCTCACTTTTAGTGCCTGCATCAGGCACCTGACATCACGCCTGTTCCGCACGGGCGTATTACGCTGAAAATCAGAAAAGTGAGATTAACAGTGCCACAGGAAAGCTCATCGGCCAGGTCGACCCTACCAGAAAGGCGCTGAGAAAACGGATACGTTTACGATCTTTTGATAAGAACCAGGTGATCAGTGCGCAGACTGCCGCCATGATTGCGTAAAACACCAACATCTTTTGATACAACGTCATTCCGTCATCCGAACTGTATAAAATTAACGCGCGCAATATGCGTCATATGTTGACACAGATCAAGTTTTTTCGTTACACAATAACCACATACAAAACAAGGTAATAACAAGAAGGTCGCTCGGATGAAACGTGGGGGATAGTCGTCAGAGGTAAAAGCAAGATTGAGGAAACTTGTCAGGTTTACGGCGGGTAAAACGCATCGCCGGGCCGCCCTTGGGTCGACCCGGCACGATATCAGTGTTTAATCATAATGTGCCGGACGACGGTGTAATCCTCCAGCCCGTATACTGACATATCTTTCCCATAACCGGATAACTTCATCCCCCCGTGGGGCATTTCACTGACCAGCATAAAATGGGTATTCACCCAGGTGCAGCCGTATTGCAGACGCGCGCTCATACGATGCGCACGGCCTACATCCTGCGTCCAGACCGACGACGCCAGACCATACTGCGAGGCGTTGGCCCACGTCAGGACCTGCTCTTCATCCTCGAACTCCGTCATGCTCACCACCGGGCCAAAGACTTCGCGCTGGACGATAGCATCGTCTTGTTTCGCCCCCGCAAGCAGCGTTGGCTGGAAATAGTAACCTCCGCCCTCACCCCGGTTACCCCCGGTGACCACTTTTATATGGGCGAGCGCTTTCGCCTCTTCCACTGCCTGGCTCACCCGTTCCAGATGTGCGCGGGAACTTAGCGGCCCCAGTTCAGTTGATTCATCCTCGGGTGAGCCCATTTTCAGACTGGAGACTGCGGCCCCCAGTTTTTCGACCAGTGCAGAATAAATCCCTTTTTGCGCATAGATCCGGCATGCGGCGGTGCAGTCCTGACCGGCATTATAGAAACCAAAGGTTCGAACCCCTTCAACCACCGCGTCGAGATCGGCATCATCAAACACAATCACCGGCGCTTTGCCCCCTAACTCCATATGGGTGCGCTTTATCGAGGCGGCGGTGTGACCAATGATATGCTCACCCGTGGCAATGGAGCCCGTAAGAGAGACCATGCGGACTTTTTCATGTCCAGTGAGCGGATCGCCCACCGTTTTGCCACGCCCAAACAGGACGTTAATCACCCCGGCCGGGAAGATCTCTCTTGCCAGTTCTCCCAGCGCCAGCGCCGTGAGTGGCGTAATTTCCGACGGTTTGATGACGACACAGTTTCCCGCTGCCAGGGCGGGCGCCAGCTTCCAGGCCGCCATCATCAGCGGATAGTTCCAGGGAGCAATAGAGGCCACCACCCCGACCGGATCGCGGCGAATCATCGAGGTGTGTCCCTCAAGATATTCCCCTGCCGCCAGGCCGTTGAGACAGCGCGCGGCGCCGGCAAAAAAACGAAAAACGTCTGCAACTGCGGGAATTTCGTCACCGGTGACGCAGTGCAAAGGTTTGCCGCAGTTTTGTGATTCCAGACGCGCAAACGTTTCGGCTTGCGCTTCTATGGCGTCCGCCAGTTTGAGTAACGCCTCTGAACGGGCTTTGGGGGTGGTTTGTCCCCACGTCACAAAGGCGCGATCGGCGGCCTGTACCGCCGCATCGACCTGCGCGGCTGACGCCTCAGCGATCTCCACCAGCACCTCGCCCGTTGCAGGATTATAGACCGGCTGTTTTTCGCCTTCGCCGGCCACCAGTTCACCATTTATCAGCAGTTGTGTTTGCATCGCTTTGTCCTGTTGAAATCAAGGTTATTTTCCGCTTTCAGCGTTCATTTCGCCATCGCGGGTCAGCCACCAGGCGCCCAGAATGGGTATTGTTGTGACCATCATGACCAGCAGAGCGACGACGTTGGTGACGGGCACATCACGCGGGCGGCCTAGCTGGTTAAGCAGCCACAGAGGCAGGGTCCGTTCGTGCCCGGCCGTAAATGTCGTCACGATAATTTCATCGAACGACAGCGCAAAGGCCAGCATCCCGCCCGCCAGCAGCGCCGACCCCAGATTGGGCAGCACCACGTAACGAAAGGTTTGCCAGCCATCTGCACCCAAATCCATTGAGGCTTCAACCAGGCTCCATGAGGTTCGCCGGAACCGGGCTATCACATTGTTAAACACCACGACCACGCAGAACGTGGCGTGCCCGGTCACAATCGTGAAAAAACCAGGCTCAAGATTGATGGTTTTAAATGCCGTCAGCAGCGCCAGGCCGGTAATAATCCCCGGTAAAGCAATCGGCAGTAACAGCAGCAACGAAACGGCGTTCTTGCCGAAAAACGCACTCCGCCAAAGTGCGGCGGCGGCAAGCGTGCCCAAAACCAGCGCAATGGTGGTGGATAAGGCGGCAATCTTAAGTGACAACGTCACTGATTCGATAATATCGCTACGCGATGCCGCGACGCTGAACCACCGAAGCGTCAGGCCCTTGGGTGGAAAGCTAAAGGCCGCCTCTTCGGTATTGAAGGCATATATCGCGATAACCAGGAGTGGGAAGTGGAGAAAGATCACCCCACCCCAGGCGGCCAGTTTTAAAAACCAGGGGGCACGTTCAGAGGGCATCGAATGCTCCCAGACGTTTCACGAACGCCAGATAAAGGGATATCAACAGGATCGGCACCAGGGTAAAGGCGGCGGCCATCGGCATATTGCCAATGGCGCCCTGCTGGGCATACACCATATTGCCAATGAAGTAGCCCGGCGGCCCCACCAGTTGCGGCACAATAAAATCACCCAGCGTCAGTGAGAAAGTAAAAATCGATCCGGCAGCAATGCCCGGGATCGCCAGCGGAAGTACCACAAAGCGGAACGTTTGGCGGGGTTTAGCGCCCAGGTCGGCAGAGGCTTGCAACAACGAGGGCGGTAAGCGTTCCAGTGCCGCCTGCACCGGCAGGATCATAAAGGGCAGCCAGATATAAACGAACACCAGAAAGCGTCCCAGGCCCGATGTGGAAAGGGTATTTCCCCCCACGGCAGGCAGTGAGAGCATGGACAGCAGCACAGGCTCCAGCCCCAGATGACCCAGGAACCACTGCGCGACACCGTCCCGCGCCAGCAGTAATGTCCAGGCATAAGCTTTGACGATATAACTCGCCCACATCGGCAGCATGACGGCAATATAGAAAAAAGCTTTCCATTTACCTCGTGTATACCGCGCCATGTACCACGCCATCGGGAAAGCCAGAATGGCGCTGGCAATCGTCACCGCAATGGCCATGGTGAGCGTACGCAGAATGATGTCGTAGTTAGCGGGGTTAAACAGCGAAAGGATATTGGCAAAGGTGAGATCCGGCGTCACTGACATGGTGAAGTCGTCAAAGGTATAAAAACCCTGCCACAACAGTGTAAGCAGCGATCCCAGATAGACAATGCCAAACCACATCAATGGCCCCAGCAACAACAGGAACAGGCCCAGAGAAGGTTTACGCCAGAGCAGCGTCGTTATCCGGCTCACCGGGCCACGCGATGCAGGGGAAAGGGAAACGCGCGTATCCATTTCACCTCTCCTCATGCAGCGGAACCATGGCATCGCGGGACCAGGAGGCCAGGACCTGTTGACCCGGTTCAAGACTGACGGGTAAGGCCGCGTCGCTGATGTTCGCCTGGCTCACCAGCAGTTTATCCCCTTCAGCCAGCCGCAGTTCGAAACGGGTCGCGGCACCCTGATATTGCACCGCCTGCACCCGGGCCTGAACCTGAATGTCGCCGGTCGCATTGAGGCGAATATGCTCGGGCCTGAGTGAAAATATTCCTTCCATACCGCAAATGCGCCGGGAGCGCGCGGCATCAAAGACGTTTGACGTGCCCACAAAACTTGCCACAAACGGGGTGCGGGGGCGCATATACAACGCCCGTGGCGTATCAACCTGCTCAATGCGTCCGTTGTTAAACACGGCGACCCGGTCGGACATCGATAACGCTTCACCCTGATCGTGCGTGACAAAAATGAAGGTAATCCCCAGCTCCTGTTGCAGTTTTTTGAGTTCAAACTGCATCTGCTCGCGCAGCTTCAGATCCAACGCACCCAGAGGTTCATCAAGCAGAAGCACCCTCGGTTCGTTGACCAAAGCACGGGCGATCGCCACGCGCTGCCGCTGCCCCCCTGAAAGCTGAGAGGGTTTACGTTTTTCAGCAAAAGCCAGCCCAACTTTATCCAGCGCTGCACGCGCCTGACTATATCGCTGCTTTTTTTCAATACCTTTGACCATTAATCCATACGCGACATTGTCGAGTATCGACATATGGGGAAACAGCGCGTAATCCTGGAAGACCGTGTTGACATCGCGTTCCCATGGAGGCAGTTCGCTGGCCTCCCGTCCAAAAATTTTAATCGCTCCGCCGCTCAGTTGCTCAAAGCCGGCGATCAGACGCAGGCAGGTGGTCTTGCCGGAACCAGACGGCCCCAGCATAGAGAAAAACTCGCCGTCCCGAATGCCGATGGTGACACCATCCACCGCCCGGACGTCCCCGTACAGACGCGAGACGTTATCGAACTCTACCGCGTACGTCATGTGTTGCTCCCGGGCGCTTAACGACCACCCATGATGGCGATATAGTCCTGCGTCCAGCGGCTGTAAGGGACGAATTTACCGCCTTCCGCGACAGGCGTTTTCCAGAACATGATTTTATCGAAATAGGGATAACCGTTGGTTTCACACCCGTTCTCGCCCAGCAACGTGCTGGCTTTGCAGCCTTCTGCAACCACAGGAAGCGAACCAAACCATGACGCCAGATCGCCCTGCACTTTCGGCGTTAATGACCAGTTCATCCACTTATAGGCACACACAGGATGTTTGGCTTCAGCGTGTAGCATGGTGGTATCGGCCCAGCCGGTTACGCCTTCTTTAGGGAAGACGGTCGCCACGGGCTGGTTTTCCGCTTTCAGGGCATTCGCCTGATAGGGCCATGCGCTGGAGGCCACCACGCCTTCATTTTTAAAATCACTCATCTGCACGGTCGTGTCGTGCCAGTAACGGTGTATGAGGGCATGCTGATCGCGCAGCACATTCAGTACGGCTGCGTATTGTTCTTCGGTCAGTTGATAGGGATCCGTAATGCCGAGCTGCGGTTGTGTCGCTTTCACAAATAACGCCGCATCCGCGATATAAATTGGGCCGTCGTAGGCCTGCACCCGCCCTTTATTGGATTTGCCGTCCGGAAGGGTTTGTTCCTTAAAGACGACAGACCAGCTATCCGGCGGAGTTGGGAAGGTTTTCGTGTTGTACATCAGCAGGTTAGGACCCCACTGATAGGGCGTGCCGTAGACTTTACCCGCGACGTTAAACCATTCGCCTTTCACTATTCGTGGATCGATGGTTTTCCAGTTCGGAATGAGATCCGGGTTCACTGCCTGGACCCGCTTGCCCATGATCAGCCGCAGCGACGCGTCGCCGGATGCGGTCACCAGGTCGTAACCGCCTTTCGTCATCAGGCTGACCATCTCGTCCGAGGTAGCCGCGGTTTTCACATTCACCGCGCACCCTGTCTCTTTTTCGAACTGGGTGACCCAGTCGTAATTTTTATCGGTCTGGCCGCGTTCGATATAACCCGGCCAGGCAATAATATCCAGCCTCCCCTCGCCTTTGCCGATCTCTTTAGGGGGTTCGGCGGCGTGTGCGGTCACGATTGTCATACCGAGCGCACACAGGCTGCTGCGGGCAAATTTTTTGCTCATAAGCGTTACTCCTGTCGCAATGAAATTTGGCGGCAGCCGTGCCGTAAAAATATCTCCTTTTTTAAACGTAGACCGCGCAAAAGCGCCGCACCTCAGGAGCGAGCTAAATTTCGTCAGGTTGTGACCGAGGGCGCATTCCCCGTTAAGTGGATTATAGACAAGGAGTTAGCGAACAGGGGGAGCCATGCGGTTTTCATATGGTCCTCTACGGGCGAATAAGCCCGAAGAGAATAAAAGGATAAGCGTTGATTATTTTATAACGAGGTTCAGGCGAGGAAAAAATAAGCCATAAGCACTATTTTATCATTCCCCGAATTAAATGACCGAGCTGGATAACGGCCTGCTCCTCGCGTTCTCCCCATGACCAGGAGGTATTAAAACGGAAGAACGGTGTCCAGGTATCAGACGTTGAAAACATTTTCCCCGGCGCAATGCTGATGTGCCATGCCAGAGCCTGCTCGCTGAGCGTGCCGGCATCCAGGTTTTTGGGCAACTCAAGCCACAAGAAATACCCGCTATCACTGTGATGAATTTTCACTTCCGGGGGTAAGTGACGCATCAGCGATTGCCACGCGGTTTGCTTGCGCTCCGCAAGCGTCCGTCTTAGCCGACGCAAATGAGCGTCATAACGTTTGGTGGCAAGATAATCCACCAGCGCCAGCTGCATGGGTGAGCTGGTCGAAAGTGTACTCATAAGCTGGAGTTGCTGAATCCGTCGGGCGTGTTTGCCCGCTGCCACCCAGCCAATGCGGAACCCGGCGACCAGGCATTTTGAGAATGATGAACAGTGCAGCGTCATATCCTCGGTATCCCACGCCCTGGCGGGCAGCGGTTTCTCCCGGCCAAAATAGAGTTCGCTGTAGACATCATCCTCGATGAGTGTCACCTGATGCTTCGTCAGAAGTGCCACCAGTTGCGCTTTTTTCTGCGGAGTCAGCGTAAAGCCCAGCGGATTTTGCCCGTTTGTCATGAGCCAGCAGGCTTTTACCGGATAATCATTAAGGGCCTGTTCAAGGGCCGTCAGATCGATTCCTTCGCGAACATCCGTCGCGATAGCCAGCGCCTTAAGTTTGAGCCTTTCCAGCGCCTGAAGAGCGCCATAAAAACAGGGGTTTTCGACAATGACCCAGTCACCGGGTTCTGTCACCGCCTGCAAACTGAGGTTGAGCGCTTCCAGGGCGCCTGCCGTGATCACAATCTCATCGGGGGAGACATTCATGCCCTGCTGAGCATAGCGTCGCGCGATGGCATGACGAAGATCGGCATTTCCTGGGGGGAGGTTTTCTATCACGCTCATGGCGGTGGCGGTTTTGCTGACGTTTGCCAGAGAACGATTGAGCTGCTGAAGCGGGAAAAGACGCGGGTCGGGAAAAGCCGAGGCGAAGGGCACAACAGAGGGATCGCGACTGGCCTGGAGGACATCAAAGATATAGGTATTGATATCGACTTTTTCATCACGCATCACCTGCGCCGGGGGCGCAGGTTGCTGCTTTATCGGACGCGGCGCGACATAGTAGCCTGATTGCGGGCGAGCAACGATTCGCCCCTGACTCTCAAGGGTTTGATACGCATGACCGACGGTCATGAAACTCATACCACTGCTGGCGACCTGCTCACGCAGAGAAGGCAGTTTATCACCGGGCAACCAGACGCCCAATTCGATTTGGGAAATGATCTGTTGCGCCAGCTGTTGGTATTTTTTCATCGTTTTCTCCAGGCTTTGCGACAGTGTATATCAGCCGGAGAAATTTAACCTTTTTTTAGAACTGTTATGCTTGCTGCTGCACTGAAGACTGCGCGATTGACGCACCGGCCAGATGATCGAGTGTCACCATGGAGGATTTGCAGAAGATGCATTTCGCGCCATGTGGGTTTTTTTCAGACACATCAAAAATAGAAGTACGGTACTGCGAGCCATGACAGCATGGGCAACGAAAATGGATATAAGAAATCATAGATTCTCCTGACTTAAAAAACCTCATTAACAAATGGGCCTTTAAGGCAATATTGGTCTGAGACAAAACTAATCAGAATGTAAAGAAAAGACCCAAGAGGCTGCGGAGAGGCACAACGTGATGAGATTGCTTTAAGAAACGGTGTCAGATATTTTTTGGCATTCAAACCGAAGAGCCATTAACGCATGTTTAAATCGAACGCGCAAGTCATTTAATAAATAAAATTCATAAAAATAATTTTTTTAGAATCATAACGTTGAAAGTACGCCACGCATATTAAGTATAACAGAACCCCTGTTTTTAGCCAAATCAACCAACTGTTATAGCTAAATTTCACGTTTCTGCGTCTGATAGTTCAATTGTGCGCCCTATACTATAAAAGCACATCGATTGACATTGAGGCTGTACATGTTTGGTTTAGATGCGTTCCATTTAGCAAGGATACAGTTTGCTTTTACTGTGTCCTTTCACATCATTTTCCCGGCAATCACTATCGGTCTTGCCAGCTACCTCGCCGTGCTTGAAGGTTTGTGGCTCAAGACGAAAAACCCTGTCTGGCGTTCGCTCTACCACTTCTGGTCAAAAATCTTCGCCGTCAATTTTGGGATGGGCGTGGTATCAGGACTGGTCATGGCGTATCAGTTCGGCACAAACTGGAGTGGATTTTCACAGTTTGCGGGCAGCATCACCGGCCCCCTGCTGACCTACGAAGTATTGACCGCCTTCTTCCTGGAAGCGGGTTTCCTCGGCGTCATGTTATTTGGCTGGAATAAGGTCGGCCCCGGGCTGCACTTTTTCTCAACCTGTATGGTCGCGCTGGGTACCATTATCTCAACCTTCTGGATTCTGGCATCGAACAGCTGGATGCAAACCCCACAGGGGCATGAAATCATCAACGGTGTCGTGGTACCGGTTGACTGGTTTGCCGTGGTGTTTAACCCCTCCTTCCCGTATCGCCTGTTCCATATGTCCATTGCCGCGTTTTTAAGTAGCGCACTCTTTGTGGGCGCGTCTGCGGCCTGGCATTTGCTGCGTGGCAATAAGAATCCGGCAATCAAGACGATGTTCTCGATGGCATTGTGGATGACGCTGATTGTCGCGCCTGTACAGGCGCTGGTCGGCGATATGCATGGCCTGAATACGTTAGAACATCAGCCCGCGAAAATTGCCGCAATCGAAGGGCACTGGGAAAATCCACCCGGCGAGCCGACACCGCTATTACTCTTCGGCTGGCCGGACATGGAACAAGAACGCACCCGCTTCGGTCTTGAGATCCCCGCGCTGGGCAGCCTGATCCTCACCCACAGTCTGGATAAGCAAGTTCCGGCGCTGAAAGAGTTCCCGAAAGAGGATCGACCAAACTCTACCATCGTCTTCTGGTCTTTCCGCATCATGGTGGCACTTGGCCTGCTCATGATGCTGCTGGGCGTCGTAGCGCTGTGGTTACGCTATAAGCAACGAATTTATACCTCACGTCCGTTCCTGTGGTTTGCTCTGCTCATGGGCCCGGCAGGATTAATTGCGATCCTCGCGGGCTGGGTGACGACTGAAGTTGGGCGTCAACCCTGGGTCGTATATGGGCTACAGCGCACCAGAGATGCCGTCTCTGCACACGGCGATCTGCAGATGAGTGTTAGTTTGCTGGCCTTTATCGTGGTGTATACCTCAGTGTTTGGCGTGGGTTACAGCTACATGGTCAGGCTCATTAAAAAAGGCCCTGAGGAACATGAGTCGTACGCCACCGAAGAAGATGGCCGCCCTGCTCGTCCGCTTTCTGCCGCAGACACCGATTTTACCACCCGGGAGAAACACTAATGGGTATTGATCTTTCCCTCATCTGGTTTGTGATCATCGTCTTCGCTACGCTGATGTATATCGTGATGGACGGTTTCGATCTGGGGATCGGTATATTGTTCCCCCTGACGAAGGATGCACAAGACCGCGACGTCATGGTAAACAGCGTTGCCCCGGTATGGGACGGCAACGAAACCTGGCTGGTGCTGGGTGGGGCCGCATTGTTTGGCGCATTTCCACTGGCCTATGCGGTCATCATTGATGCGCTGACCATCCCCCTGACATTAATGTTGATCGGGCTTATATTTCGCGGCGTGGCATTTGAATTTCGATTTAAAGCCACTCCGGCACATCGCCCTTTCTGGGACAAAGCCTTTATCGGCGGCTCGGTGCTTGCGACCTTCTCGCAGGGTGTGGTTGTGGGCGCCTTCATCAACGGTTTTTCCGTGACCGGACGCGCATACAGCGGTGGCCCTTTCGACTGGCTCACACTCTTTAATCTGTTCTGCGGTGTTGGTCTGACGGTCGCTTATGCCCTGCTGGGTGCCACATGGCTGGTGATGAAAAGCGAGGATCCGCTCCAGACGCGGATGAGAAAAATTTCAAAACCTCTGCTGGTAATACTGTTAGTCGTCATGGGATTAATCAGCCTGTGGACGCCGCTGGCGCATCCCCTGATTGCCACCCGCTGGTTTAGCCTGCCGAATTTGTTCTTCCTGCTGCCCGTGCCCGTTCTGGTTATTGCGCTGAGTTTTGCACTGTGGAAAACGCTCAACAACGTTCGGAGTCATAATATGGCCTTTGTCTTGACGCTGGGTCTCATTTTCCTCGGCTTTAGCGGGTTGGGCATCAGCATCTGGCCGCATATCATTCCGCCATCCATCACGCTCTGGCAGGCCGCTGCGCCTCCACAGAGTCAGGGCTTTATGCTGGTCGGCGCGCTGCTGATTATTCCCATTATTCTGGTGTACACCTTCTGGAGTTATTACGTGTTCCGCGGAAAAGTCCAGCATGGGGAGGGTTATCATTGATGCAACAACCTTTCTGGAAACGCCTGATGTGGCTGGTCATTCTTTGGGGTGGCAGCGTGCTGGCGCTGGCCGCTGTGGGGATGGTTTTTCGTCTGCTCATGACGGCAGCGGGATTTAAAGCACACTGATGGCTTCCGGGTGGCATTTTGCGCTGCCCGGCTTCCTCTCGCACTTTCAGATAAACTCCAATGACAGCGATCGGCGTAGGGTTAGAATCTTAATAAAGATTCACCATATTTATCGTTTGAGAAGAAAGATGAAAAAGCTTGTCGCCTTAACCCTTTGCAGCCTGGCACTGACCGGGTGTGTCAATCCTGGTAAAGCCTCCGTTCAGCCGGAGCAACTCCAGGGCCACCGCTTCGTGCTCGAAACCGTGAATGGTACAGCCGTGAAACCTGCAACTCCGTCGCCGGAAATCACCTTCGGTGAAAAAATGGCCGTGTCCGGCGTCATGTGTAACCGTTTCAACGGCGCCGGGAAACTCTCAGAGGGCGAACTGCGCGTTAAATCCATGGCGATGACACGTAAACTGTGTGCCGAGCCACAGTTAAACGAACTGGATCAGTCCATTGGCGACATGCTACGCGCAGGGGCGCAGGTCGATTTGACCGCAGATCAGTTAACGCTGGCGACTGCCGATAAAACGCTGATGTTTAAACGCGCTGAATAATCAGTAATTTCCGCATGTACCTACGGCAAGTGACTGTTCACTACAGCGTTTGCCGTTTGGCAATGCACACATGCCAATGGCAGAACCATCAAGCTGGCGTGCCACTGAAAGTGAACCGCCTACCATGGCACAGCTTGCCTGTCCGGAATTTGACATGGCCGCTTTCATACCTGGCGAAACATGTGCCGCGGTTGCCTGCTGAACAGGTTCATTGCTGCATGCTGACAGCAACAACGCCGCACACCCTACCCAAAACGCTGCGCGCATTCTCTCTTCCCCATTATATTTGCGAAACCTATGCATAATAGGCACCCCGGGCCGTCGCGTCGAGAGTGTATCCGCGTATTTATGCGCCTCATTCACATTTTGTCGCGATTTTTAAGGAATTGCATAAACTGCGGTCAGGCCACAGTGACGCCAACGCTTATCCCTTACAATCCTCTTTTACCCTCTCAATCAACAAAATCTTTGGTCTTCATAAAAACTAAAACTAAAACGAAATAATGAATTGTTTAACTAATGTTAATCAAATACGCACATCATTAGCACTCTGTTTTAAAGCTATTTAAAAAATATGAAAAAAATCTGCAGAAATCCTCTACAGCGATCGCTCGATCTTATTTTTTTGCTAAATGGTTGATCTATTCATGGATGTTCTGAAATGGAAGGACACAAAAGCGAAAATCGTAAAACCAGACCTTTGCTAAAATAAGGGTATAACTATCAGGGCTCGCCGCGGTTATGCGGGTCCCTCTTTTTGCGCAATGTAAGGGTGTTGTCATATGCAAACGATTGACGGTAATGGTGCAGTCGCGTCCGTGGCGTTCCGAACCAGCGAAGTTATCGCCATTTACCCCATTACGCCAAGTTCGACAATGGCTGAACAGGCCGATGCCTGGGCTGGTAATGGGCTGAAAAACGTATGGGGTGATATTCCGCGTGTGGTGGAAATGCAGTCCGAAGCGGGGGCTATCGCCACCGTTCATGGCGCGTTGCAGACGGGGGCGCTTTCTACGTCGTTCACCTCATCGCAAGGCCTTCTGCTGATGATACCGACGCTCTATAAACTCGCCGGACAGCTCACGCCTTTCGTTCTGCATGTGGCGGCGCGGACCGTAGCGACCCATGCCCTGTCGATATTCGGCGATCATTCCGACGTAATGGCGGTTCGCCAGACGGGGTGCGCCATGCTCTGCGCCAGTAGCGTGCAGGAAGCACAGGATTTTGCGCTCGTCTCGCATATTGCGACCCTGAAAAGCCGCGTGCCCTTCATCCATTTCTTCGATGGGTTCCGCACCTCGCACGAAATTAATAAGATCGTTCCACTCTGTGATGACACGATTCGTCAACTGCTCCCTCAGGCTGACATTGATGCACACCGTGCCCGGGCGCTTAACCCGGACCATCCGATCATTCGCGGTACCTCAGCAAATCCGGACACCTATTTCCAGTCTCGGGAAGCGACCAACCCGTGGTATGACGCGGTTTACGATCATGTTGAACAGGCAATGAATGATTTTGCGGCGGCAACCGGACGAGAATATAAACCGTTTGAATACTACGGCCATCCGCAAGCCGAGCGCGTTATTGTTTTAATGGGTTCTGCCATCGGGACCTGTGAAGAAGTTGTCGATGAACTGCTCGCCCGGGGCGAAAAAGTTGGCCTGCTGAAAGTCCGTCTCTACCGCCCATTCTCAGCAACACATTTGCTCGCTGTACTGCCGGAAACGGCACGCAGCGTGGCAGTGCTCGATCGCACGAAAGAACCTGGCGCCCAGGCTGAGCCGCTCTATCTGGACGTCATGACGGCGCTCGCGGAGGCCTTTAATCACGGTGAGCGTGAAACGTTACCTCGCGTTATCGGCGGGCGTTATGGATTATCTTCCAAAGAATTTGGGCCGGAATGTGTTCTGGCCGTATTTAATGCGTTGAGTGAAGCCAAACCCAAGCCCCGCTTTACGGTGGGCATTTACGACGACGTAACTCACCTTTCTCTTCCTCTCCCGGAAAATACGCTGCCCTCTAAAGCGAAGCTCGAAGCCTTGTTCTACGGTCTGGGCAGTGACGGCAGCGTCTCTGCCACCAAAAACAACATTAAGATTATCGGGAATTCGACACCCTGGTATGCCCAGGGCTATTTCGTCTATGACTCGAAAAAAGCCGGTGGCCTGACGGTTTCTCATCTGCGCGTCAGCGAGCACCCTATCCGCTCTGCGTACCTGATCTCAAGCGCAGATTTTGTGGGATGTCACCAGCTACAGTTTATCGACAAGTATCAAATGGCCGAGCGTCTGAAGCCGGGTGGGATCTTTTTGCTCAATACCCCTTACTCTGCTGATGAGGTCTGGTCTCGCCTGCCGCAGGAAGTGCAGTCCGTTCTTAATCAGAAAAAAGCTCGCCTTTATGTGATTAACGCGGCCAAAATTGCCCGCGAATGCGGTCTGGCAGCGCGTATTAACACCGTTATGCAGATGGCTTTCTTCCATTTAACACAGATTCTGCCGGGGGACAGTGCGCTGGCTGAACTGCAGGGCGCCATTGCAAAAAGCTACAGCAGCAAAGGTCAGGAGCTGGTAGAACGCAACTGGCAAGCCCTGGCATTGACGCGTGAATCGCTCTTTGAAGTCCCGTTGCAGGATGTAAACGACGCCAGCGCGCATCGACCGCCGGTGGTGTCTGACGCAGCACCGGACTTCGTTAAGACCGTCACTGCCGCGATGCTGGCTGGACTGGGAGATGCCCTGCCCGTCTCTGCCCTGCCGCCGGACGGCACCTGGCCGGTGGGCACGACCCGCTGGGAAAAACGCAATATTGCGGAAGCCATTCCCATCTGGAAAGAAGAGCTGTGTACGCAATGTAACCATTGTGTCGCCGCGTGCCCTCACTCGGCCATTCGCGCAAAGGTGGTTTCACCGGATGCAATGGAAACCGCCCCGTCCAGTCTGCACTCTCTTGACGTAAAATCCCGCGACATGCGCGGGCAGAAATATGTCTTGCAGGTGGCACCGGAAGACTGTACGGGCTGCAATCTGTGCGTGGAGGTGTGCCCGGCAAAAGACAGACAAAATCCGGACATCAAAGCCATCAATATGATGTCGCGCCTGGAGCACGTGGAAGAAGAGAAAGTCAATTATGACTTCTTCCTGAGCTTGCCGGAGATCGACCGCACCCAGCTTGAACGCATTGATATCCGCACGTCCCAGCTGATTACCCCGCTGTTTGAATACTCTGGCGCATGTTCTGGCTGCGGTGAGACGCCTTACATCAAGCTGCTGACCCAACTCTATGGGGACCGGATGCTAATCGCCAACGCGACCGGCTGCTCGTCCATTTACGGGGGCAATTTACCCTCAACGCCTTACACCACTGACGCCAATGGACGCGGACCGGCCTGGGCTAACTCACTCTTTGAGGATAACGCTGAATTTGGTCTTGGTTTCCGCCTGACGGTGGATCAGCATCGTGCTCGCGTGATGCGTCTGCTGGACACCTTCGCCGATAAACTCACGCCTGCGCTGCGCGATGCGCTCTATGATGACGCCACGCCGGAGGTTCGCCGTGAACAGGTCGCTGAGCTACGCCAGCAGCTTAACGGTGTGGAAGGTGCTGAAGAGCTGTTAACCGATGCGGATGCCCTGGTTGAGAAGTCAATCTGGCTTATCGGCGGCGACGGCTGGGCCTACGATATCGGATTCGGCGGGCTGGACCATGTGCTCAGCCTGACTGAAAACGTCAATATCCTGGTGCTTGATACGCAGTGTTATTCCAACACAGGGGGTCAGGCTTCAAAAGCCACTCCGCTGGGTGCGGTCACTAAGTTTGGTGAACATGGCAAGCGCAAAGCCCGTAAAGATTTGGGCGTGAGCATGATGATGTACGGGCATGTTTATGTCGCGCAAATCTCGCTGGGCGCACAGCTTAATCAGACTGTGAAAGCCATCCAGGAAGCGGAAGCGTATCCGGGGCCATCATTGATTATTGCCTATAGCCCATGTGAGGAGCACGGCTACGATCTGGCGCTGAGCCACGATCAGATGCGTCAGCTCACCGCGACCGGTTTCTGGCCGCTGTATCGCTTCGATCCTCGTCGTGCCGACGAAGGCAAGCTGCCGCTGTCTCTGGACTCCCGTCCACCGTCTGATGCCCTCGCAGAAACGCTGATGCAGGAACAACGCTTCCGTCGCCTGAACGCGCAACAGCCAGAGGTGGCCGAACAGCTCTGGAAAGATGCCGCGGCGGATCTGCAAAAGCGTTACGATTTCCTGGCGCAGCTTGCAGGTAAAGCGTAGAAATCCGCCAGCGAGTAGTAAAAAAAGCCCGAAGCATTCGCTTCGGGCTTATCCTGGAATTAATGAATCATCGTTTAATTATATTAAACTTTTATCATTTAATGATGGATAAAGAATCTTAAAGGCATATAACGGGGTTATCCTACCGCATTACACCGCATTTCTATAATTTTTATTTTGTATAATTTCAGTTAACTCATTCATAAAAATTATGACTATTTCCGCAGAATTAATTCATTAAGATTTTACTCAACCCGTAACAATTATATTTTATCTATCCTGGGTGGAGTGATTTAGCATGAGACCACTTTCCAGACCGGAAAGTTCACAAAGCAATTAAAAAAACAGCAAAGGAATAGTCTCATGCAAAGAAAAGTACTGGCACTGATGATCCCTGCCCTTTTAATGACTGGCGCAGCACATGCCGCAGAAATTTACAACAAAGACGGCAATAAATTAGATTTATACGGAAAGGTCGATGGTCTGCATTACTTCTCCGATGATAAAGGTGCGGATGGCGATCAAACCTATATGCGTCTTGGCTTTAAAGGCGAAACACAGATTAATGATTTAATGACCGGTTATGCACAGTGGGAGTATAACATTCAGGCTAATAACACCGAAGGATCTGATAATCAGGCCTGGACGCGTCTGGCATTCGCCGGTGTGAGCGCAGGCGATTACGGTTCATTCGATTATGGCCGTAACTACGGCGTCATGTACGACGTGGAAGGCTGGACCGATATGCTGCCAGAGTTCGGCGGCGATTCATATTCTAAAGCAGACAACTTCATGACGGGCCGAGCCAACGGCGTGGCAACCTACCGTAATAGCGATTTCTACGGTCTGGTGCAGGGCCTGAATTTTGCCCTGCAATATCAGGGGAACAACGAAGATTCAAGCAACAATCAGGAAGGCACCAACAACGGACGTGATATGCGTCATGAGAATGGTGACGGCTTCGGTATTTCCACTACCTATGACTTTGGTATGGGCATAACGGCGGGTGCAGCCTACACCTCCTCTGACCGTACAAACGATCAGGTCCGTTACAGCACCGCAGGTGGCGATAAAGCCGATGCCTGGACCGCCGGTCTGAAATATGACGCCAATAATATCTACCTGGCTGCGATGTATTCTGAAACCCGCAACATGACACCATATGGTGATAATGAAGATGCAGTTGCCAATAAAACACAAAACTTTGAAGTGACAGCGCAATACCAGTTCGATTTTGGTTTACGTCCGACGCTTTCTTACCTGCAATCTAAAGGTAAAGACCTGAACAATGGTCAGGGCGATCAGGATCTGGTGAAATATGCTGACGTAGGCGCAACCTATTACTTTAATAAAAACATGTCTACCTATGTTGATTACAAAATCAACCTGCTGGACGAAGACGATCAATTTTATAAAAACAACGGCATCGGCACCGATGATATCGTTGCTTTAGGTCTGGTTTACCAGTTCTAATATCAACGCCCGCGTCATTCACGCGGGCGTAAACGTCCCCACCGCAGAATCGCTTGCGGGCCACCCTTGTTCTGTAAGAGTATAAAGTCCCTGTCACGGCAGTAAGAGATGACTTCGATGGTCCATCACCCGGTAAAATCGTCACGTATTGCCTCTGTCGCGTATGATAAGCGAACTGCTACGCTCGAAATCCGCTTTCATGACCGCAGCATGCTTCAGTATCAGGGTGTCCCAACCCGCATTTACAACGATTTTTTGCAGGTGGTGTCAAAAGGTCGATATTACGATGGTGTCGTTAAAGGGAAGTTTAAGGAAACCAAAGTAAACTAAGCAGATGTCTTCTCGTGCTTAAGGACCTTTTGTGTTTACCCGTCTATCTCTGACTATACTCGTGATATTAGCCTGTGTATGGGTCGTGTTAATCTTTGATTTTGGCAATGTGATGCAGCACATCAGTTCGCTGCTCATCAGCCTCGATCCTGATTAAATTACCCTTTACGCCTTTTTAGGCTGAAACGTGAGATAGCCTATCACTCCGTTTGATGCGCCATCGTTGGGATGGTTGACGCCATCGGTGACTTCGACGACCGGGAAATCAAATGGCGAGACATTTTCGATACAGGCGACGTTGACGCCGTACTGTTCCGGATTTGAGCGACGCTGATGGAACGTGTAAATACCGCACACGGAGCAAAAGAAGTGTCGTGCTGTTTTGGTGTGAAAGCGATACTCGGTCAGCTTATCCTGACCTCTGACGACCTTGATCCCTGCCAGCGGCGCAGAGACCGCAATCGCTCCCCTCATTCGACAAAACGAACAGCTGCAGCGCCGTATAGTGTTAAAACCATCCGTCAGTTCCACCGTAAATGCCACCGCACCGCAATGACATTGCGCATTCAGTTTTTCAGACATTACCCTTCTCCATGACATGAGTGTGTTGTTTATTCTGGCAAGGAAACATCAAACTCACCAGCAAACCGTGACAGATGAACCCGGTCGAAAATCCGCAAATGCCTGACCCTGTCGTCCTGCTATGGGTGTACATTTTACGAACAATTTTCGCTTATTCGTTGAGCTTACGCGTGGGTTGTTTTCGCTATCCTGTTGAAAAAATTCAGCTATTGATCCAGAGCAAGGCCACACCTTATGACTTAAGTTAAATTCCCGGTTCAATTCGACTGACTCTGCGTTTCATTATGGTGTGTAAAGTTTTACTGTTTTGCTTGTTATCATTTTCGTCGTTCGCCCATGCATTAGACTTCTCCTCTACCTTTTTACGCCTTAACTGTCCCGAAAGAGGACTGGTTGAAATCATTCTGCATAAATATGGTCATACCCAGGAGAAATGGAGAGGTCATTTCGAAACCGGTGCAGGGCATAAACGATCCGGGGACATGGAGGCCATCCCCTTTGCGAATGGTGATGTGCTGTTCCACTCCGTCTCAACTGACGCCTATCGCTACCTCTATGCGGAGGAGACTGGTCTGGTTGTTTGTAATAAACTGGATGAGAGGCCGGTTTACCCTTCATTTTGAGTCGAAGAACGGCATGTTGTGCGTCTGCGATAAAACGTGCTGGCATTCGTCGCCGCAATCCGTACCATACACGACACACTTTCGCATGTTGATTGCTATCAGTAGGCGCTTACCCTTCTTTAATTACCCATCAGATGGGGCACGAAAATGCGCAGAGGGTGTATGAAATCTATGCTCCAGGGATAGATGAAATGAACAGCAAACAGGTGGTCGCGCTGAACGTTAACTCGTGTGCCCCACTGGTGCCCCATTAGAGATCTGAGTAAAGTACAAATGCTGCAAAATCAAGAAATTAATAAAAAAGAGCAATACAACCTGAACAAATTGCAAAAACGCCTGCGTCGCAATGTGGGTGAGGCCATTGCAGACTTCAACATGATTGAAGAAGGCGATCGCATTATGGTTTGCCTGTCAGGTGGTAAAGACAGCTACACAATGCTGGAGATCCTGCGTAGCCTGCAAAAAAGCGCACCGATTAATTTCTCGCTTGTCGCGGTTAACCTCGATCAAAAACAGCCAGGCTTCCCTGAACACATCCTGCCAGCGTACCTGGAAGAACAGGGTGTGGAATATAAAATTGTGGAAGAGAATACCTACGGCATCGTGAAAGATAAGATCCCGGAAGGTAAAACAACCTGCTCATTATGCTCTCGCCTTCGCCGCGGCATTCTGTATCGCACCGCGACCGAACTGGGTGCCACGAAGATTGCGCTGGGTCACCATCGCGATGATATTTTGCAGACCCTGTTCCTGAACATGTTCTACGGCGGGAAAATGAAAGGAATGCCACCCAAGCTGATGAGCGATGACGGGAAACACATTGTGATTCGTCCCCTCGCCTACTGCCGTGAGAAAGATATCGAACGTTTCGCGCTGGCGCGTGAATACCCGATCATTCCATGCAATTTGTGTGGTTCCCAGCCTAATCTGCAGCGTCAGGTGATCGCCGATATGCTGCGTGACTGGGACAAACGTTATCCGGGACGTATCGAGACCATGTTTAGCGCGATGCAAAACGTCGTACCTTCACATCTCAGTGATATTAACCTGTTTGATTTCAAAGGCATTACACATGGTTCCGCCGTCGTTGACGGTGGCGATTTGGCGTTTGATCGTGAAGATATTCCCGTCCAGCCAGCAGGCTGGCAGCCGGAAGAAGATGACTCACAGCTTGATGCGATGCGCCTGAACGTCGTTGAAGTGAAGTGATCGTAAGCGTCTCAGACTCCCCGTCTGAGACGCCTCACTGAGGCTTATTTCATCAGCCAGACACGGCACGCCTTGCCTTTGATCTTGCCATTCTGTAAACCTTTCCAGGCTTTTTGCGCCACCGACTGCCGTACCGCGACGTAAACATGCGCAGGATGAACGGCGATTTTGCCAATATCTGAACCGTCCAGCCCGATATCACCCGTTAACGCTCCCAGGACGTCACCCGGACGCATTTTGGCTTTTTTACCGCCGTCGATACACAATGTCGCCATTTCCGCTTTCAGCGGAACAATGGAGATATTGCCCGGCTCGCTCATCCAGTTCAGCTTAAGCTGCAGCATTTCAGAGAGAATGTTCGCTCGTTGCGCTTCTTCAGGAGCGCACAGGCTTATCGCCAGCCCGCTGTTCCCGGCGCGGGCGGTACGCCCAATGCGATGGACGTGAACTTCCGGATCCCAGGCCAGCTCGAAGTTAACCACCAGCTCAAGCGATTTGATATCCAGACCACGTGCGGCGACATCCGTTGCAACCAGGACGCGTGCGCTGCCGTTTGCAAAACGTACCAGTGTCTGGTCTCGATCGCGCTGCTCCAGATCGCCATGCAAAGCAAGCGTACTCTGCCCCGCCGCGTTGAGCGCATCGTGAACGGCCTGGCAATCTTTCTTAGTGTTACAGAACACCACACAGGAGGACGGCTGATGCATGCTGAGCAATTTTTGCAGCAGCGTAATTTTCCCATTCTGGGAGGTTTCGTAGAACTGCTGTTCGATAGACGGTAAAGCATCAACAGTATCGATTTCGATGGTCACCGGATTTTGCTGCACGCGGCCACTGATCGCGGCAATCGCTTCAGGCCAGGTGGCAGAGAACAGCAACGTCTGACGCGTGGCGGGTGCGAAACGGATCACTTCATCAATGGCGTCGCTAAAGCCCATATCCAACATACGATCCGCCTCATCCATCACCAGCGACTGCAAGGCATCAAGAGAAACGGTGCCTTTTTGCAGGTGGTCGAGGAGACGGCCCGGAGTGGCCACAATAATATGCGGCGCGTGTTGCAGGGAATCACGTTGCGCGCCAAACGGCTGTCCGCCGCACAGCGTCAGAATTTTAGTATTGGGCAGAAAACGGGCCAGACGGCGTAACTCGCCGGCGACCTGATCGGCCAGTTCTCGCGTTGGGCACAGCACCAGTGACTGAGTACGGAACAGGGCCGCATCAATATGCTGCAATACCCCAAGACCAAATGCAGCCGTTTTGCCACTGCCGGTTTTAGCCTGTACGCGAACGTCACGCCCTTCCAGAATGGCGGGCAGCGCGGCGGCTTGAACGGGGGTCATCGCGAGATAGCCCAACTCGTTGAGATTATCGAGTTGGGCAGCAGGCAGAACGTTTAAAGTCGAAAAAGCGGTCACAATGTATTCTCGTGGTAAAAGTCACAATCAGTTGCCGCGTATCCTCGCAGATCTGACTAACCGATGCGACAATTTAATCGGTTCTTCATCGGGTGGCGGATCGGGCATAGGTTGCGGGCGTGGGATAGGATCGGGTACCGGGACCGGATCGACAGGTATCGGATCGTCCGGCAGGATTTGACAGTACACCAGTGTTAAGAGACAGCTCATATTCCCCTCCGGGTTGACGGATGACTCTTTTAGGGTAGTCGCTGAGATGCCGCAGGCAAAAAAAAGCCGACTAATTTAGTCGGCGTCGTACGAATTAAATTGTGCTATGCAGTAATTCAAAAAAAGGAAGTAAGACAATATGGAGCGCAACGCCCATCGCTTGACGTTGCATTCACCTGCGGGAACTATAGTGCACCTTACGGGGTTGTTATTTATTGACCTCGCTCAAACAAAATCGCGTTTTGACGCGCGTTCGAGGCCGATAAAGTCTATTTTTACAACCATTTACTGCGATGCAACCACCACGCAACACCGCCAATCAAAAGCACTAACATGATGCAGAACATGGAAAAGCCAAACCGGTACGCTCCGCCAGGAATTCCACCAAGATTGACCCCGAATAGCCCGGTTAAAAACGTACTCGGCAAAAAGACCATCGCCATCAGCGACATCGTGTAGGTTCGCCGGGAGAGCGACTCCTGCATGACTTGTGCAATTTCGTCGGCCATGACTGCCGTGCGCGCGATGCAGGAGTCAATTTCATCCAGACCGCGGCCCAGGCGATCGGCAATATCCTGCATCAGGCGACGCTGATCGTCGTTCATCCAGCTCAGGCGCTCACTCGCCAGCCTTGCATAGACGTCTCGCTGCGGTGTCATATAGCGCCGCATCACAATGAGCTGCTTACGCAACAACGCCAGGAATCCACGTGGAGGGATATGCTGATCGAGCAGGTTATCTTCCAGGTCGATAATTTTATCGTGCAATTCTTCAATAAATTCGCTGGCATGATCGGTCAACGCATCGCAGATATCCACCAGCCAGGCACCGCAGTCGGTCGGTCCGGTGCCCTCTTTTAAATCATTCACAATGTCGTCCAGCGCCAGCACTTTGCGCTGCCGCGTTGAAACAATGAGGCGTTCGTCCATATACAGACGCATCGCCACCAGCTGGTCGGGGCGCTCATCCGTACTGCCGTTAATACAGCGCAACGTAATGAGCGTGCCATCGCCTAAGCGACTGACGCGTGGACGCAAACTTTCGCCTGCGAGGGCATCGCGTACGTTATTGGGCAGCAACGGCGTCGATGCCAGCCATTGCGCGCTGTCCGGTTGGGTATAATTCAAATGCAACCAGCAGGGATGCTCCGCATCGATCACATCGCTGTCTTCCAGTTGCCGGGCGCCGCCCTTACCGTCCAGTAACCACGCGAATACCGCATCCGGAACGTTAACGTCGGATCCTTTAATACCTTCCACAGCGCCTCCACCATTTCGCCTTCACCGTTGTCAGTCTAGCCATCGTGGTGGGTTAATCAATATCTCTCTTTAGCAGGACGCTGAATTTACTCACGAATTGTGTTTTGAAATGTATCGCAGCGAATGAAAGGTAAAGCCCGGTTATTCAGGCTTTACCCTTATAAAACGATTTATGCCAGCGAGGTGCGGGGGAAGGAATCGTGCAGATCGGCGGGATTGCCGCCTTCCAGCCTGAAGTTGCGGGTGCGCGTTTGTAATTCAATCACCTGATTTTTAAGGACGTCGGACGAACCCGAGAGTTCGCCAACCATTGCGACATTGCTCTGCGTGACCCGTTCCAGCTCCGATAAAGCCTGGGTGATTTGCGAGATGCCCTTTTCCTGCTCCGCCGTAGAGGCCGATATTTCGTCCATCAATTTACTGACCTGCCCGGAGCCCTTCACGATCTCATGCATGTTTTGTTCTGCTTCAGCGACGACCGTCACGCCCTGCGTCACGTTATTGCTCGTTACATCGATTAACGACTTTATGCTTTTCGCCGCCTCGGCGCTGCGGTGTGCCAGATTGCGCACTTCACCCGCCACAACGGAGAATCCCTTACCATGATCCCCCGCTCTTGCCGCCTCAACAGCAGCGTTAAGGGCCAGGATATTCGTCTGGAACGCGATACCATCGATCAGGCTGATAATCTCTGTCATCTGTTGTGCGCACTCGGTAATAGACTGCATATTGTTCGCAACTTGCCCCATCAGCTCGCCCCCCTTACTCGCCTGAACGGTCGCCTGACTCGCCCGCTCGCTCGCCAGTCGGGTATTATCGGCATTGTTTCGCGTGCTGGCGGCCATTTGCTCCATGCTGGCTGCCGTCTGGATTAATGAAGCGGATTGTTGCTCTGTTTTGACCGATAACTGTGCGCTGCGTGAAGAAAGCTGTTCGGAAAGTGTCATCGCCGTATGGGACGAAGCCCTGATTTCACGTACCAGCGTGGCAATATTGCTTGATAAGTTATTGATTCCGGGAATAAGCCTTCCCGCGCAATTATTGCCAAATTCCGGGATAGACACGGCTAAATTACCTGACGTCACTTCTTCAATACTTTTTTTCACAGTATTGATCGGCGTCACAAGATATTTTGTCATGTAGCCCCAAAGCAGAAGAATGGCGACGACATTTACGATATTCACCGCAATAAAAAGTGAGGTACTTTTCGATAATGCCAGTATCAACCCATCAATAATTAACAGAACAAAAAGTATAAAATAAACAATAAAGGTTCTTACGCTAACATTTCTGAGCATAATTCATCCCGACCACGTATTACCAGAGGTGTTATGTTTATAGCATTCTAAATACCTTTTTCCACCACATTTTATCCCCCTGTCCCTCTTCACAACCAGATGCGCACAATTTAACTTAAGTAAGCGCAACCATGCGACAAAGAGAATAAAAGCCAGAATAATGTGTGCCCGGAGCCATTTCTCATTAAAATCGATAAACATAAAATCCCACTGCATTCATTCTACCGAAAGGTAAAAATTAAGCGCCACGATGCATAGTTCATTATAATGTGTAGCAATACTTAAGTTATGGCCTATATAATATATCCAGAATTAAAATATTTACCCTTAGCATTACCCCGTTGTTTGCAAGTCGCCTTGTTTTAAATTTAAATGAATCATGACCCCCGGGCGGTCAGTCGGGTTCGGCAGACAACCTCTACAACCTTTTAGCGTGGGATTGCATAATGCTGGATGTTACGTGGGACCCTGTACTTATTATCATCTCATTCCTGGTGGCCTTCATCGCCTCATTTGTGGCGTTAGACAGCGCCGGTAAGATTTCCGACGCCAGTCGCCTGGCGGCTATGTTCTGGCGCATTGCAGGTGGAATGACCTTAGGTATTGGGATCTGGGCGATGCATTTTATCGGCATGTTATCGATGCACATGCCTGTAAGCATGCACTATGAAGTCTGGCTCACGCTTGCTTCCCTTGGCATTGCCATTCTTGCGGCCACAACCGCGCTGAATATCGCGGTACGACGTCGTTCACTCTCACTTTCTCGCCTCTTTATTGCCACCTTAATCCTCAGTTCGGGCGTTGTCGCCATGCATTATCTTGGGATGGCTGCAATGATGCTGGACGGCAGCATTCGCTGGAATAAGGCCCTGGTATCGCTGTCGGTTCTTATTGCTATTATGGCCTCTGGCGCGGCGTTGTGGCTGGCTTTCTATCTCCGGCATAAGCATAAAGGTGTAGTGATTAACCGAATTGCAGCCGCGATTCTGATGAGCGTGGCCATTTGCGCCATGCATTATACGGGCATGTATGCGGCCCATTTCCCCGCCCATGACCACAGCATGCCGGGGGGCGTGAGTGAATTTGGGTTGTCGGTGTGGGTGTCTACCACAACCCTGGTGCTGTTAGGCATCATGCTGATTATCTCGATGGTGGATTCGCACCGCCGAACGAACCGCCTGACGGAGAATCTGCGCCAGTTGAACAAGCAGCTTGAGCTTCAGGCACGTTTTGACGCCCTTACCGGACTGGCGAATCGTCATCAAATGGATGTGAATTTGCAGGACTGCCTGCACAGTGCCCTCTTAAATAAAAAGCAATTTGCCGTGCTGTTTCTCGATATCGATCACTTCAAACTGGTGAATGATACCTGGGGCCACTATGTTGGGGATGAACTGCTGATCAGCGTCGCACAACGTATTACCTCCCGACTCTCACCGGGAATGACGCTGGCAAGGTTAGGCAGTGATGAATTTATATTGCTGCTCCCGGAGAGTGATGACGAAAAAATTGCTTCGCTTGCGAAGATCCTTCTGGATGATATTCGACGCCCGTTCTCCCTTTGTGGCCATACGCTCAATGTGACCCTGAGCGTGGGCGTAAGTTTGTATCCTCAACATGGCGAAACGCTTCATGAACTCAAATTCAACGCCGACGCCGCGATGCATCATATTAAACACGAAGGTCGCAACGGCTGGGCGATTTATCGCCCGGAAATGTCTAAGACGGTTTCGGCCGAGCCGCATTTTTTACAGGACCTGAGTCAGGCGCTGGAGCGTGAGCAGTTTGAACTCTGGTATCAGCCTACCTATCTGGCTTCAGAGCATGAGATACACGGTTTTGAGGCCTTAATACGCTGGCACCATCCAGAACAAGGCGTATTACTTCCCGGCGTGTTTCTGCCGTCGATGGAGAAAACCGGATTAATTATCCCGGTGGGCGTTTGGGCAATCGATCAGGCGTGTCGGCAACTGCGCTTCTGGACGGAGCAAGGTTTTGGTCAATGGACCTTGTCGTTTAATTTATCGCCGATTCAGTTTGAGCAGCAGGATATCTTCGACGTCATTTCCGGCACCATGAAAAAATACAATCTCGACCCAGGCCGCCTGATTCTGGAGGTGACGGAAAGCACCACCCTTAAGAATCTTGAGCGTAGCATTGAGTTATTAAACCTGTTTAATGAAGCCGGCTTTACCGTATCCATTGACGATTTCGGTACCGGTTACTCTAATTTATTGATGTTAAATGTTTTGCCTGCGCGGGAACTTAAAATCGATAAAAGTTTTATCGATGGCATCCTGATCAATGAGAAAAACCGGAAGATCGTGGAAACCATTATTCATGTCGCCAGGACGATGGAAATGAACGTCGTCGCAGAAGGTATTGAAACAGAAGCGCAGCGGCAATTGCTTGCAGAGTTAGGTTGTGATTATTTGCAGGGCTATCTCTTCTCTCGCCCGCTGCCTGCCCAACAAGTTCCCTGGCTGGTATTACAAGACCGGACGGGGAAACAAATTATACCTATTGGTAAAAATCATGTGGACTACGCGATTAATTCACAAAAAAATCATGCCTGATGAGATTAACTGGCGTATGTTCATTAAAGGCCCATACGTATTCATTACGCTATGTCCAATGCAACGGTGCCAATGATTGAGAAAGATCTATGCCGCAAGAGAGCTTCGACGCGCTGAATTTCATCACGACACCTGTATGGCTGGTTTCCCCAGCATCTGAGCATGTTCTTTTTGCTAACACGGCAGCGACAGAGATCATGCAAGCGAAAACACTTTACGATTTGCGCAATGGCCCTTATTCGGCCAGCGCACAAACGCTGCTTGCCCAGTATGTACCGGATCTAAAATCGAAGATCGATATCGTCGAAATCTGGACGGTGACTCGTCACGATCAAGAGTTCGCGCTCTGCTGCCGTCTCGCTCTCACCCATTATGAGGGTTACGGGGAGATAATTGTCTTTGAAGGGATCGCCAGCCAGGCGCCCGCGGGCCTTAAAGCGAGTCGTTCAGCGACGTATCAGCGTAAAAAACAAGGTTTTTTTGCGCGGTTTTTCCTGACCAATTCTGCCCCTATGCTGCTGATTGACCCGGGCCGGGATGGGCAAATCGTCGATGCTAATCTCGCTGCGCTCAATTTTTATGGCTACACCGCCGAAGATATGTGCAGTAAACACACCTGGGAAATTAATACGCTGGGTCGCAATATTCTGCCCATAATGACCGAAATCGCCCGTCTGCCTGGCGGTCACAAGCCCTTAAACTTCGTCCATCGTCTTGCTGATGGATCTACGCGTCACGTGCAGACGTATGCCGGTCCTATCGAGATCTATGGCGAAAAACTGATGCTTTGCATCATTCACGATATTACTGAACAGAAAAGACTGGAGATGGAACTAGAGCATGCTGCATTGCGCGACTCCATGACCGGACTGTTGAATCGCCGTCAGTTTTACCTGATCACCGAGCAGACAAATCCGGCTCAGCTTCCTGCCCAGCAGCAGTTCAGTCTGTTGCTTGTCGACACCGACCATTTCAAAAATATCAATGATGTATTTGGTCACCTCAAGGGAGATGAAGTGCTTATTTCTCTGTCGCGTACGCTTGAACTCTGCTGTCGAAAAGAGGATTTCGTATTCCGCTGGGGAGGGGAAGAGTTTGTGATTTTACTGCCGCGCACCACGCTCGACACCGCGATGCAAGTCGCAGAAAACATCCGTGCCGCCGTGGCCAGAATCACCATCCCGGGCCTGCCGCGCTTTACGGTCAGTATCGGCGTCGCGCGGCATAACCCCGATGAAAATATTGACGATCTCTTCAAACGGGTCGACGATGCGCTTTACCGTGCCAAGGGTGATGGGCGAAATAAGGTCCTCGCGGCATGAAACTGGCGCAATGATTAACGCCTGGGTTACAATGCCCGCCTGAAATTCAATTAATGGGTGGGTAGCATTCTGCTATGGGAAAAACGGAAACAATACTCATCTTAATTATTTTGTGCGTTATTATTTTTGGTCTGTGGTTTATATTCAGCGGCGAGATCTGGGTGTTGGTCAATTATCTTGAGAACAGCCTTTATCCTTCTATCAGCGCCCCCTGACGCACATTCAGTTCTCTTTCTCACCTACCGGATTTGTCAGCTGTTCACGACGTTTTCCCTTACGTAAAATCTTATCGTTATCCTCTGCAAAGAGGATAACGAATCAATACATTCTTGAATGATTTTGCCCGTGCTCTGACGGGCTTTTTTAACGGCTCATTCTGACAACGCAAACGTCATACCGTTTATTGCTGGCGCAGGCTACGCTTTCGGCCTACTCGTTTGAGATTTCACCGGGCTCACGCGTCATCATTAAGCCTCCCTGTCAGTGCTTAATGATGTACATCGTCCGGCTGTAAGCCACATCTTCTGCGTTGTTGATCGGATAACCCTTCACCCAGGGTTTAATCAGGCGACCATTGGTGTACTGGTAAATCGGCGCAATGGGTGCTTTTTCAGCCAGCACTTTCTCGGCAGCATTGTAATCGGCATTCCGGGCTTTATCGGTGTTTTCCATTGCCGCCTGGCTAATGATCTTATCGTAAGCCGGATCGTTAAAGCGGGAAATATTGCCGCTGTGCGTTGAGGTCAACAGCGACAGGAAGGTTGATGGTTCATTGTAATCCCCTACCCATGAAGCGCGAATAACGTCAAAGTTGCCGGTGTTACGGCTGTCGATATAGGTCTTCCACTCCTGATTTTGTAATTTAACGTCCACGCCCAGATTTTTCTTCCACATCGACGCAACGGCGATCGCAATTTTCTGGTGATTTTCTGACGTGTTATACAGCAACGTGAGTTTGAGTGGCTTCTGTGGGCCATATCCTGCGGCCTGCAACAAGGTTTTCGCCTGTGCGTTCAGTTCCGCCTGAGACATCTCTTCAAAAGGTGATTTCTCTGGCGTAAAGCCTGCCGTCACATCCGGCGTAAAGTGCCATGCGGGTTTCTCGCCGGTACCCAGGACTTTTTCAGCCATCAGACGACGGTCGATAGTCATGCTCAGTGCCAGTCGCACACGGGAGTCTGCGGTCGGCCCTTTTTGGGTATTAAAGGCATAGTAATAAGTACCGAGTTGCAAAGGTGTATAAACCTGCCCTGGGATCTCTTTGAGGAGCTTTTGATAAAGGTTTTTCGGGAACGATTCGGTGATATCAATATCATCTGCCAGGTAGCGTTTTGTGGCTGAAGATTCCTGATTGATAGGGATAAAAGTGACTTTTTTCAGCACGGTTTTGGCGTTATCCCAGTAATGCGTATTGGGCTCCACCACCAGTTTTTCATTCACTACGCGATCTTTCAGGATATACGCCCCGTTCCCAATCAGCGCCCCCGGGCGTGTCCACGCTTTACCGCTTTCAACATTGGCTTTCTGCACAGGATAAAAAGCAAAACTGGCGGTCAGATTGGCAAACCACGGCAGAGGCTTATCCAGCTGGACCCGCAGGGTACGGGCATCTACTGCAGTTACGCCCAGCGAGTCCGGTGCGGCCTTACCGTCAATGATGTTTTGCGCATTGGTGATCCCCGCCAGCGCGGCAAACCAGGCGAAAGGCGACGTGGTTTTAGGATCGACCAGTCGCTGCCAGCTGTAGACAAAATCTTGCGCCGTCACGGGTGTGCCGTCGGACCACTTCGCGTTGTTACGCAGCGTGAAGGTCCAGCTGCGATTATCGCTGCTCTGCCACTGGGTGGCGACCCCCGGTACTAAATCACCCTTTTCGTTCTGATTCACCAGCCCTTCGAAGAGGTCGCGAATCACCTGTATTTCGGGTAAACCCACCGCCTTCGCCGGATCCAGCGACGCGGGTTCATCTTTGATATGACGGACCAGTTCCTGTTTTTCTGCCAGCACGGTTCCCGCAGGGACGTCAGCAGCATAAGTGAATGAAGAGAGTCCACACAACCAGAGTGCAGAACAGAGCAGCGAAACAGGATGCTTCATGAGATCCCCTTTAAAATGATGGGTAGCGAACGATGCGTAATTATTTGTTTCATAATAGCGAAATGCAAATCTCTTGGCCCGGAAAGTTGATATCTGCCTAATATTCATCATGAATGAAACTATTTGATTAACGGCGAATTTTGCACAACACTGCCAGTAAAAGTCTCTTCATCAGGAATAGGTATGTCGCTGACCCGTCCCAGAACGGAGCGTGGCGCTTTCCCGCCAGGCACTGAACATTATGGTCGTTCTTTCTTAGGCGCCCCGCTGATTTGGTTCCCAGCCCCGCAGGCCGATCGGCACAGCGGATTGATCATTGCGGGCACCCACGGAGATGAAAACTCCTCCATTGTGACCCTCTCCTGCGCCTTGCGAACGCTGGCACCGGAGTTACGCCGTCACCATGTCATACTCACCGTGAATCCGGATGGGTGTCAGCTGGGATTACGGGCAAATGCCCGTGGCGTCGACCTCAATCGTAATTTCCCTGCCGCGAACTGGCGTGCCGGTGAAACGGTCTATCGCTGGAACAGTGCGGCCGAGGAACGAGACGTGGTCCTGCTAACGGGAGACAAACCCGGATCTGAACCCGAAACGCAGGGCCTGTGCGCGCTTATCCATCAGTTGCAGCCTGCGTGGGTGGTGTCCTTCCATGACCCGCTGGCCTGTATTGAAGATCCGCGCCATACGGCGTTAGGTCAGTGGCTGTCCGGGGCGTTCGCCCTGCCGCTGGTGACAAGCGTGGGATACGAGACGCCGGGCTCCTTTGGCAGCTGGTGCGCCGACCTGGGCTTGCACTGCATTACGGCAGAGTTCCCGCCCGTCTCTTCCGATGAGGCGAGCGAGAAATACCTTAAGGCCATGACCGGACTGCTACGCTGGCAACCTTAAAGGTGTAGCGTCCCGGTGGTAAAATTCAGGGCTGGTGAGACATCAACCGCCAGCCACGTTGGCCCATCAAGATCGGCATAGCTGACCTGTCCCACCAGAGGCAATGCCGCGCTGATCGCTCTTGACGTACAGAGCATACAGCCCAGCATCAGGGCAAAACCTTGCGCACGCGCCTCGCTTGCCAGCGCCAGCGCCTCGGTTAGGCCGCCGGTCTTATCAAGCTTGATGTTGACCATCTCATAGCGCCCTTTCAGGCTCGCCAGGCTCTCCCGGGTGTGACAGCTCTCATCTGCACAGACGGGCAACGGGTGGATAAAATTCTCAAGTGCGGCATCGTCATCTGCCGGCAGAGGCTGTTCCAGCATGGCAACATTTAAATCGGCCAGCAGCTGGCAGCGCGCCGCCAGGCCTTCGCTATGCCATGACTCATTGGCATCGACAATGATCGTCGCATGGGGTACAGCGTCACGTATAGCCACCATTCGTTCAGCGATCAAATGATCGTCGAGCTTGACCTTAAGCAGAGTGGCTCCCGCGTCACAGAGCGCTTTTGCGCTGTTCGCCATTTGGGAGGGTTCACCAATGACGACCGTTTGGGCCGTAACGATGGTTTGGGGGATCTCACGACCATACGCCGTACCGGGAGCAGAGTATTGCCGTTGTGCCTCTAAGGACCACAGCGCGCAATCCACCGCGTTACGTGCGGCCCCGGCGGGCAAGGCGTTCTGAAGCGCCTCTCGCGTCAGCCCCTTTTCCAGCAGGGGTACCACGGTCATAATTTGTGCCATTACCGAAGCAATGCTTTCACCGTATCGCGGATAGGGCGTACATTCCCCTACGCCTTTGACGCCGTCATCTTCAATCTCCACCACCACGACACAGGCTTCGCTACGTGCTCCCCGGGAGATGACAAAGGGACTGTGCAATGGCCAGGCTTCTTCGTAAACTTTTACCGCTCTCATCAAGCCTTCCTCCGCTGCCAACAAGTCTGAAAAATTGGTTTGCTGTGCGATCAAGTGTTGTCATACACTAGCTTCAACGTTAACTATATGTAAACAGGAAGATATCTATGTCACAAATCGTCCATTTCCAGGGCAACCCGGTTACTGTTGCAGGCGCTATCCCGCAGGCAGGCAGCAAAGCACAGGCCTTTACCCTGGTGGCAAAAGATCTGTCAGACGTTACGCTGGCCCAGTTTGCGGGTAAGCGTAAAGTTCTGAACATTTTCCCAAGCATCGACACCGGCGTTTGCGCCGCGTCCGTGCGTAAGTTCAATCAACTGGCCACCGAAATGGACAACACGGTTGTGCTGTGCATTTCTGCTGACCTGCCGTTTGCTCAGTCTCGTTTCTGCGGTGCAGAAGGCCTGAGCAACGTGATTACCCTGTCTACTCTGCGTAGCCCGGCATTCCTCGACAACTACGGCGTGGGCATCTCCGAAGGCGCGCTGAAAGGTCTGGCAGCACGTGCTGTGCTGGTGATCGATGAAAACGACACGGTGATCTTCAGCGAGCTGGTCAATGAAATCACGACCGAACCCGACTACACTGCGGCACTTGAAGCACTGAAAGCGTAAATCTTCAGCCTTCGAGAAACGGCGCAACCTTATCGTTGCGCCGGATTCACCGCTTAGTCGTCACTTTTCTTCTGATTTAACCCGTACTCACGCAATTTATTGGCTATCGCGGTATGAGAGACGCCGAGACGTTTCGCCAGTTTGCGGGTGCTGGGATAATTACGATAAAGCTGGGTCAACACAGACCGCTCAAAACGGCTGGTAATATCATCCAGTGAGCCTTCCATCGCCTCTTCCCCCACCGACACGCTTCCCGCATCGTAATCCGGTAACAGCACGTCCTGTGGCCGTAATTCATAGCCCTCAAGCTGCGAGAGCGCACGATAAATAGCATTCTTTAACTGGCGAATATTGCCAGGCCAGCCATAACGCGTGAGCATCGTGCCTAAATCTGCCGAAAGCTTCGGTCGCGGCACGCCCTGTTCGTCGGCAAAGCGTGCGACAAAAAGCTCTGTCAGCGGCATGATGTCTTGTGGACAGTCGCGCAGCGGCGGAATATTCAGGGTCAGAACGTTAAGACGATAGTAGAGATCTTCCCGGAACACCCCTTTTTGCACCAGCTCGACCAGGTTTTTCTGCGTCGCGCAAATCACGCGGACGTCGACATGCACCTCATGATCTTCGCCCACCCGACGGAACGTGCCGTCATTGAGGAAGCGAAGCAGTTTTGCCTGCATGCGTGGCGACATTTCCCCGATTTCATCCAGCAGCACAGAACCACCGTTTGCCTGCTCGAAGAAGCCTTTTTTACCTTCCGGTGCGTGACCAAAAAGTTCGCTTTCAACGGCATCTTCCGGAATGGACGCACAGTTCAGTGCCAGATAGGGTTTGGCCGCACGAGGACTGGCCGCATGAACCGCATGCGCCAACAGATCTTTGCCGGTGCCTGTATCGCCGGTGATCAGCAGCGGCGCGGTCAGATTGGCGAGCTTACGCGCCTGATCAACGACATGTCGCATTTTCGGGCTGACGGCAATGATCTGGCTAAAGGCACCCACGTCCTGGCTGGAGATATTTTGCAGCTGTCGCCCCATCCGCACGGTAGAACGAAGCATGATCACCGCCCCTGTCAGAACGCGAGTCGCGTTCTCGCCGGGCAAATGAACCGGGGTAATTTCCATCAGGAAGTTTTGCCCGTTGATCACCACATGCTCGCTAAGCGTTCCTTGCGGGTTGCTGTCCAGCCAGCGCTGGAAGTTAAACCCCGGAATGAGCTGCGACGCGGTGTGATTACTGAGTTTTTCCTGGCTTTGTGCAAACAGCTGACAGCTTGCCGGGTTAACGCGCTCGACTTTGCTTTTCAGATCCAGAGACAAAAAGGGCTCCGGCATGGCTTCAAGAAGCGCGCTTAACGCCAGATGCTCACGCTCAGAAGGCATCCAGGGAATGGTGCGCACGTCTGTAACGCCGGCGATACGGCGGATTTCCGCCATCAGGCTACTGAAGGTATTGAATTCAATTTCGGCAAAATTGAGGTAAATTCGCCCGATAGGATCGATCTCAATGCCACGTAGGTCAATGCTACGTAATACAAGCAGATCGAGTAACTCGCGGGTCAGACCGAGACGGTCTTCACAAAAGACTTCCAGACGCATGGGAAATTCACCCTATAAGCCAATGACACTAAAATGATATGTCAGATATGGGCTCTCTGGAAGCTCGCTGTCAACAAATATTGACAGCGAGGTGAATAATTGAGCGGTTTACTGCGGCTTTTTGCTGAGCGTCTCTTTCAACTGACCAATCAACTCCCGACGGAAGTCTCCCAGACGCGGTTTATCGCCCTCGATCCAGGGCAGTGGACGGCACAGCTCCATGGATTTAATACCCAGACGAGCCGTTAATAAACCAGCCCCAATCCCCTGGGCAGCACGTGTCGATAAACGTGCGGCAAGATCCTGCGACATCCAGTCCATGCCCACTTCCCGCACCAGTTCGCTCGCACCGGCAAAGGCCATATTCAGCAGCACCAGACGGAACAAACGCAGGCGGCTGTAGTAACCCAGTTCAATCCCGTAGATTTTGGCAATGCGGTTGATGAGACGCAGATTGCGCCAGGCAATAAAGGCCATGTCGACAAGGGCCAGTGGACTCACGGCGATCATCAATGTTGATTCCGCCGCCGATCGGCTTATTTCCCGACGCGCCTGCGCATCCAGAATCGGCTGCACAATATGGGCGTAGAGCGTGACGATTTCCCGATCGTTTTGCGTTTCATGAATCGCTGCATACCAGCGCTGAAGCGCGGGATGCGACTGATCGAGGCCCGCCTGAGCGGCCAGCTTTTCACAAAAGGCCCGTCCCTTCCCGGCGGCGTGGCTATGAAGCAGATCGCGCGCTTCGTCACGCTCGTGTGCCCGCTGGCGCAGCTTCCATAACCGACGCCACTCTGTCGCCACCGATCCGACGCCTGCACCGATAATCAAGGCCCCGGCAGCACATCCCCCCAACGCAACCCAGTCCTGGGTCTGCCAGGCGTTCAGGGTCCATTGCACCCCTTGCCCCACCACGCTGACGCCGAACAGCGCCAGACCCGCTGTGACCATTTTTCGCCACAGGCTGCGCCTGGGTCGCAGTGCCGCTTCGACAACGGCTTCCGCCGGGCCCTCTTCCGGGAGTAACGTCTCCGTCAGCGCCGGGGCAAAATTATCCGCTTCCGGGCCATTGAACGCCTGAGCCGATTTAAACGCTTCCGTCCGCTCTTGTTCCAGCGTTCCGGTAAAATCAATACGCGGCTTTAACGGTTCCGTCATCGCAATTTATCTCCAATCAAAAACTCCAGCGCGGCATCCAGTCGGATATGGGGTAGCGGCTGGTCAACGCGCATTTCCTGTGGGCGAAATGCTTCAAACTGAAATCCCTGGTTTTGCCAGAAAGCCTGCCCTGGCAGGCGCGCCGGAACTTCACCTGGATAGACGGTTAGAGGCTGTCCATCGCTCAGACGATGCCCACGAAGCGCCGGAATTTTTTCACCTTTCACGTCGATCAAGCCACTCTGCGTCGCCTGGACAGAAGCAAGCCCCAGGCAATCCATATCGATCCCCTCAAAGGCGGCATTTTGCCAGGCATCCTGTACCAGCTGTTGCAGCAAAGAGACCATATTAGCGTGCTGATCGACCGTCACATGATCGGCTTTGGTTGCGGCAAAGAGCAGCTTATCGATCACCGGTGAAAAAAGACGGCGGAACAACGTGCGCTGTCCATAGTGGAAACTCTGCATAAGCTGGGTCAGCGCGAGACGCATATCATTGAAAGCCTGCGGCCCGCTGTTAAGGGGTTGCAGACAATCCACCAACACGATCTGGCGGTCAAAGCGCAGGAAATGGTTTTTATAGAACCCTTTTACCACTTTTTCGCAGTAGTAATTAAAACGCTCGCGGAGCATGCCGGCATTGGTATGTTTATCTGCTTGCGCCAGTTTCGATTCCCCCACCGCGTCAACGTCCGGCCACGGGAAGAATTGCAAGGCGGGTGCGCCAGCCATATCGCCAGGCAAAACGAAACGCCCCGGCTGGATAAAGTGCAGCCCCTGCTGTTTACACTGATGAAGATAGTCCGTCCAGGCTTCAGCAATAGCGGCCAGACGATTCTCGTCGGCAGGCGCCAGAGGGTCGAGATCCGCACACAATGCTCGCCATTTTGCGGACCACTCTGCACGCTGGCCCTGCAATAAGCCGGTCATCTGACGGGACCAGCTGAGGTAGTCTTGCGCCAGCATCGGCAAATCCAGCAACCATTCACCAGGGTAATCGACGATTTCCAGATAGAGCGTGGATGTATCTTTAAAATGACGCACCAGTGATTCATTGGAGCGGAAACGCAATGCAAGACGAATCTCACTGACGCCCCGCGTCGGGGTGGGCCATGTTGGAGGCGTCCCGTACAGTTGCGCCAGCCCCTCGTCATAGGTAAAGCGCGGAATACCGAAATCCCGCTGCGGCACGCGCTTCACGCCTAAGAGACGCTCCTCGCGAACGGCGCTCAGCAGCGGTAGCCGCGCCCCGGCATGCAGGTTGAGCAGTTGATTCACCATCGCAGTGATAAAGGCTGTTTTACCACTGCGGCTCAGGCCCGTTACCGCGAGTCGCAGATGTCGATCAACACCGCGATTTACCAGCGCATTCAGTTCAGTTTTCAGTCGCTTCATCGCCATCCTTCATTGCCCAGAGGACCGTTATCATCAGCTTCAGAATACAATAAATTGGGGCAGATCGTTGATTATCAATTCATATTTATTGCTATTGCCGTTTTTTCTCCAGTAAGATAGCCATTGATGCCGTTATGATGGAGCTTGTAAGGTGTATGTCACCCACCATTTATGATATTGCACGCGTTGCTGGTGTTTCGAAATCAACCGTGTCCAGGGTTCTGAATAAGCAAACCAATATTTCTCCTGAAGCCCGGGAAAAAGTTCAAAAGGCGATCGATGAATTAAACTACCAGCCGAACAAGCTCGCGCGCGCCCTGACCTCTTCGGGTTTCGATGCGATCATGGTTATTTCCACCCGCTCGACTAAAACCACCGCTGGCAATACTTTTTTCTCCGATGTTCTTCACGCAATAACGGCCAAAGCTGAAGAAGAAAGTTTCGATGTCATTTTGCAAACATCAAAAAGCAGTGAAGACGATCTCCTTAAGTGCGAAAACAAAATAAAACAAAAGATGGTAAAGGGGATTATCATGCTGAGTTCGCCAGCGAATGAATCCTTTTTCCCAAGGCTGGATGAATATGGCATTCCAGTGGTGGTCATCGGCAAAGTTGCCGGTGATTTCAGGAATATCTATTCGGTCGATACCGATAATTTCAGCGACAGCCTGGCACTCACCGATACGTTTATCAAAAATGGTCATCGTAAAATTGCCTGCCTGCATGCGCCACTGGATTATCACGTTTCTATTGACCGCCTTGCAGGCTATAAAGCCAGCCTTGAAAAACACGGTATTGCGGTTCAGCCTGACTGGATCATTGACGGCGGATACACCCATGAATCGGCCCTCACCGCTGCCCGCCAATTACTTTCCGGCGATAATGCTCCGGACGCCGTTTTTGCAACGGACAGTATGAAACTGCTCGGTCTGTATCGTGCAGCGGAAGCATTGAATCTGAGAATACCGGAACAGATCGCCGTCGCAGGCTATAGCGATCCCATGCTGTCACTCATTCTCACGCCCGCGCCCGGCGGCTTTGATATCCCGACGCGTAAATTAGGAGAGGAGAGCTGTGATTTACTCTTTAACCGCATTGCCGGGAAATCGGTCCCCCAACGCGTTATCGTTGAAACGCATCTTTCGTTAACGTCATCGCTTCGCTGATACCAGGGGCGTTGCGCCCCTGGCGTAAAATCCATTAGAAAGCGTAATTCACACCCACGCCAGCGTAATGGAAACGATCGTTACTACCCTCATCATGGTTTTGCCATTCATAGGCGTATTCCAGCGTCATTGAGAGGCCATTAGTAAAATCATAGGCATACAGCAGTCCCAGTCGATTGAAGTCATGACCTTCACGATCTGGATCGTCCTGCCAGTCCCAGTTTGACCAGCGATCCAGCCCCAGACGGGTATAAGGCGTCAGTGTGGTATTCCCTAGCGAGACGGGGACATAGGCGCGGATCTCTTGCGTTGAAAACTCGCCATTATCACGCGAACTATCCATGTTGAACCCACGCTCTAAATAATAATTCGTTTTAAGCGAGACGGTTTCGTTAATGGTCCAGGTAAAGCCCGTTTCAGTTTCAACGCGACTGTCGGAATAGCCTGTTTTCGACAAATCGTTGGCGAACTGATACATCGCAAACCAACCGCTGAAACGCCAGTCGTCGCTAAGCTTAATATCCCAGTCTGGCTGCACTTTATAACGCTGCATATTGGCGCTCCCGTCCTTTGCGCCATGCTCGTCTTTAAAGTGATAACCATAATTACGGAACCCGCCCGTTAGCCCAAAGGTGAAATCATCGCTGTCGGTAAAACGATAGCGCAGCTCAAATTCAGGACGGTCGAAATAGGTCCCGCGCGTCATGCTGCTATAATCAACCGGTCCTTCCTGATACATCGCGACGGCAACCGTCCAGGCGTCCCAGGTTGCATTAAACCAGACAGAGGGTTCATATAACCCGTCTTTATCTTCACCCTGACCTTCTACGTTTTCGATTTCGTACATGGCGCCGATATTGAATTTCCACTGCTTATCATTTTCAGCACTATTGGCGCAGGTAACCCCTGCACATAATAATAGTGCAGCACTTCTTAGTAGAGTACTCATTAATATATTCCTTTATAATAAAATAAAAAAACCGGAAATAGATATTTCCGGGTACGCGTTCTCTTACTTAATGGCCTCCTCTGTTACTGCATCAAAGAAATGAGATTTATGCATATCGAAATTGATCGCAATATTGTCACCGGCAAAATAGTCGCTGGTGGCTCCCGCGCGGACCACCAGTTCATGTCCCCCGACGGTCGCGTAAAGCATGAATTCGGCGCCGGTCAGTTCTGCCACACTGATTTTTGCAGGGACGCCCGTATCTGACGACGAGGTAAGAATATCTTCCGGTCTGATGCCAAACACGACCGCTTTACGCTGGTAACCTGCCGCATTGAGCATCGCGCGTTTTTCTTCCGGTATCTGAAGCCGCAAGGTTTCAGTGACAAAGTGGTCGCCATCTATCGCGCCGCGGATAAAGTTCATGGCGGGCGAGCCGATGAAACCCGCGACAAACATGTTGGCAGGTTCGTTATAGACCTGTTTCGGTGCCCCGACCTGCTGAATAATGCCGTCCTTCAGGATGACAATTCGTGTCGCCATGGTCATGGCTTCAGTTTGATCGTGCGTCACGTAGATCATGGTGGTGTTCAGCTTCTGATGAAGCTTGCTGATCTCTGCCCGCATCTGCACGCGCAGCTTCGCATCCAGGTTCGACAGCGGTTCATCCATCAAAAAGACCCCTGCCTCGCGAACAATCGCCCGCCCCAGCGCCACGCGCTGACGCTGGCCACCGGACAAAGCGCCCGGTTTGCGCTTCAGGTAGTCGCGCAGGCCCAGGATTTGCGCCGCCCAGTTCACCCGTTCTTCAATGACGGCAGGTGCAATTTTTTGCATTTTCAGGCCAAACGCCATGTTGTCGTAGACCGTCATATGCGGATACAGGGCGTAGTTCTGAAAAACCATGGCAATGTCGCGTGACTTCGCGGGCACGTCGTTCATGCATACGCCGTCAATGATCAGTTCACCGGCGCTGATCTCTTCCAGCCCGGCGATCATGCGTAAGGTTGTCGATTTGCCACAACCCGACGGCCCGACAAAGACAATAAACTCCTTGTCAGCGATTTCGAGGTTAAAATCTTTAACCACGTGGACCTGGTTATCATAAATTTTCTGAATATGTTTTAAAGAAAGCTGAGCCATCATGGTTTCCTTATCGATTCGAATCAGGGTGGTGTCTGGACGCCCAAAAATCGGACAAACATGGCCAGGTGAGTTCACGGGTGGAAGGCAGAATCAGCCCCGCATGATGCAGGTCGCTGCCAATACCCACCGACATCATGCCCGCCGCATTAATGGCCTCAACACCTGCTGCGGCGTCCTCAACGCCTATCGCCTCGTCAGGGCGTACGTTCAGTCCCTGACAGGCGGCGAGGAAAATTTCCGGATCGGGTTTAGAGCAGAGAATGCGTGACGCATCCGCGCAAAAATCAAATGCCCCCTTGATCCCCAGCGCATCCAAAATGGTCGGCGCATTGAGCGACACCGACGCAAGACCAATGCGAACCTGTGCCGCACGGATATCCCGCAGTACCTCGCGTATGCCTGGCAACAAGGAATCGGGTGTCAGCCCGGCCAGTGAACGGACATACAGATCGTTTTTTTCCCCTGCCAGCCTCAGACACTCTTTGTCGCTGTAGGCGGCACTTTTGCCACCGTGTTGCAAAATGCGTTGCAGCGAATCCATCCGACTGATCCCCTTCAGGCTTTCATTGAAGGCTTCGTCTATAGTGATGCCGATCTGCCGGGCAACGGACCGCCACGCCAGAAAGTGAAGATGCGCGGTATCGGTGATGACACCGTCAAGATCGAAAATAATGGCTTTCAGTGTCATGGCTTATCACCTGTGGTAGCGGTCCCATTAACGGATAAAGAAAAGTCGTTGCGTCGCCACGTCTGTTGACCATTAACCGTCACCCATTGCCCCCAGAGCGTCAGCGAGACCGGCGCCGGGGAATCGATGGTGACGCTTTCGCTGTCTATCGTTACCCTAAGCTGCGTTTGCTGCCATTGCAGCGGGAAAGTTAAACGATGCCATTGCGAAGGCAACGACGGCGAAAGATGCAACTCACCGTTCAATACCTGCAAGCCCGCAAAGCCCTGAATAGCACCGGACCAGATAGCCCCGGTCGCAGCGGCATGAATCCCCTCATCGCTACTGTGCGGATCGCTACCCAGATCAATATCCGCGCCATCTCGCCAGAATCGATACGCCTTTTGCGTATCACCACACCGCGCAGCCACAATGCCGTGAATCGCTTTACTTAACGATGAGTCATGGATGGTTCGTGGCTCATAGAAATTCATATTTGCCCTGCACTGGTGGCGATCAAAACGCTCCGGCAGAAGGTAATTAAGCATGACCACATCGGCCTGCTTCAGGATTTGCATTTCGTTGACTTCTGCCCGTGAGTAATCGAGCAATATAGTCTGCTTACCCGCATCCTTCTTGTACTGGCTCAGGTCAATCACCGGTTTAGACAGGAAAGTATCATCCTGTGGAATCACCCCATTTTCATCGGCCTCCGGGAGCCAAATTCTGGCGAGGAAATCCATCGCCTTTTCACTAAATCCGTTATCCTCTGGGCCAAACTGCTGCATAAACTTCAGCGCGTTCGCGACGTTGTAGTGGGCAAGATAGTTGGTGTAGGCGTTGTTATTCACATGTTCGGTATATTCATCAGGACCAATAACATCGTGAATTTCCAGACGCCCGCTGACCTCTGTCGCACGGCCCATCCAGAACGTTGCCGTCTCCGTCAGTAACGTAAGCCCTTCGTTACGCATAAACGCGTCGTCGTGGGTGGCCTGCCAGTACGCGACGACGGCCCAGGCGATATCGGCCACGATATGGTGTTCTGCGAGCGCGGACGCCACTTTCTGACGCAGGCCCGTCCGGATATTGATGGCCGCGAATTCCGGCGTCTCTTCACGTCCGCTTGCTGCACTTTCCCAGGGGAACAAGGCACCCGGCCAGCCGTTGCGCCTGGCTTTTTCGCGCGCACCCGCAAGATTGAGCCACCGGTAACGCAATAAACGGCGAGCCGTTTGTGGATGGGTAAAGAGGTGGAATGGCAACAGGAAGATCTCGGTATCCCAGAAGACATGACCTTTATACCCTTCCCCCGTTAGCCCTTTGGCGGCGATGCTGATTCGCTCATCATGAGCGGGCGTCATGGCGGTGAGATGCCAGACGGCGTAATCAAGTGCGATCTGATCCTGATACGCTTCTGCCATCACCTCTACGCGGCAGGTGTTCCACCGCGTTTGCCATGCTCGTGCCGAGCGGTCGAGCAACGCGCTGTAACCGCGGTCTGCACAGGCGTTGAGTTCGCCGAGCGCATTTCGGGCAAAGGTCTCTGAGGAGAGTGCTTTATCGCGTCGATACGCGACCCAGACAATCTTTTCAAGGGTTACGGTTTGCCCCTGCGGCACGGTCAACGCGTGATGACAGGTCAAACGTCTGTTTTTCGCCGAGAAGCTGCACTCACTCTCTTGAGAAAGCTGGCACCGGGCTGAAATGACAATTTCAGTGGCGCCATCCTGCGTCTCGTATACCCCCTGGAGAGAATGTTGATCGAATACCCGTACAGAAATTTCGTCCAGATGCTGCCTGCCGCTGTTGGTTTGCGTGGCATCAATCCCGGTTGCCAGGCTGATTTTCGCGGCATTATCCAGGGGGGTAATGGAAAATTGCATCGCCGTTAAGGGCAACTGATCCAGTGAAACAAAGCGGCGGCTGTCGATGCGAAAGCACGCTCCGTCAGGTGAACGCCAGTTAACGCTGCGGGTCAGTTCGCCGTTAGCAAAATTCAGCTGCCGTTCCCAGCTCAGAATTTCGCCGCTTAACAGGGAAAAGTATTCCCCATTAAGTTGAAGAGATATGCCGATAATATCGGGAAGATTAACCAGTTCGTTGGTCTCATGGCGACCAGCGCGGTGGTAAAGCCCCGCGAGATACATCCCCCGCGTCTGGTGGGTATACTCTTCTTCGTGCGTGGCGCGAATCCCCATATAGCCATTACCGCAGGCCATAAGAGAGGCATATTTGTTCAAACTCTGTGAGCAGAATGCCGGATCGTTAAGTACAGAGATGTTCAGCATAGTTCGACACTTTTCCCTTTTTCTGCAGATTCATACATTGCCGCCACGAGTTGCTGAATCACCCACCCTTGCTCGGCATCGGCAATCATCACGGGTTCGCCCTGAACGTGGCGAACAAAGGCTTCCATGCTACGAAGGTGACGCTGGTCATCCGCATCCTCACGCTGTAATAACGTCTGTAACTCACCCCGCACATCGTTATAGATATGCGCGGGAAACAGGGTTGCTCCGGCTTTCTCGCCACAAAATGAGATATTCATGACTGACTGTTCGCGAATATTAAGCGCAAACGAAGTATCCAGGCGCAGCAGTCCGCCGTTGCAAAATTCCACCGTAGCAAACAGCGCATCCTCAACGGTATATTGGGTGGGATCCCATTCGCCAAACTGACCATAATTCTTATGGTTTCCCAGTTTCTGAAAGCTGTGCGCGGTGACTCGTTTAACCGCCGGGAACCCCAGCACATACATCGCCGCGTCCAGCATATGAATGCCAATGTCGATCAAGGGCCCACCGCCCTGCAGTGATTTATTGGTAAAGACGCCCCAGCCAGGCACGCCGCAGCGGCGCAGTGCCTGGGCCGAAGTAAAATAGATTTCACCAAAGGTGCCGTTCATCACTTCCTGACGCAGTAGCTGGGTATCGAGCGCAAAGCGATGGTGAAAATCATAGGCCAGCACCCTTCCTGCTTTTCGCGCGACGCGACGCATCTCGTCCGCCTGTTGCGGCGTCATGGCCGGTGGCTTTTCACACATCACGTGGCACCCTGCTTCCAGTGCCAGCAGGGTGTGTTCAAAATGAAATCGATTTGGTGAACAGACGCTCACAATGTCAGGCTGAGTATTCTTGAGCATCTCACGCGTATCTTGCCATGCAGTGGGGATCGCATGGCGCGCGGCAAAGGCCTGCGCCTGCTCAAGGCGGCTGTCCATGACAGCCACCATGTTCACATCACTGCGAGAGGCGTAATACGAGGCATGTACTTTGTCAGCCACCTGGCCGGCACCAATAATGGCGACGCGAAGCGGCGAAGGGGTTGTCGCACTCATTACGCTTGTCATCATTAGCACTCGCGTAAGAAGGTAAGCGAATCCTGATACGCCTGCGCCGGGTTGTCAGCACGCACGCGACATTCATAGACGACATAGCCCTGATAACGGTCCTGACGCAGTTGGTTAAACAGTGCAGCAAAATCCAGGCTGCCGCTACCGGGCTGATAACGATGGTTGTCCGCGATATGCACATGTCCCAGCAGATCGCGATTGTCGTGTAATGCACCCGCCAGCGAGTCTTCTTCGATGTTCATGTGATAGAAATCACCGATGATTTGTACATGCTTAAGATCGTTTTCTTCAATGTAGCGGCGCGCATCTGCCAGCGTGTTGATCATATGATCCTGATAGCGGTTTAGCGGCTCAAGATAGACCGTGGTCCCGGTACGTGCTGCGGCCTCGTCCAGGTAGCGCAGAGAAGCACTCACCGCCTGGCGATCTCCTTCCAGACTGCGCGGCGAGGTCATAGGGGGTAAGCGGAACGTAAACATTCCCCAGGCAGCAGGAACGATAATCCCTTTACCGCCTACTGCCGCCAGCGCTTCCAGGATACGTTCGATTTGGTGTAATCCCTTCAGGCGGCGTTCTTCGATGAAATCGCCGATCCAGCCATCATATCCGCCACAGGCAGTGGTGACCGGCAACCCGGTTTCAGCGATGGCCGCTTTCACTTCAGACAGATTTTCAACCAGCAATTTGCCGTCAATTTCATATCCGTCGAAACCCATTTCCTTGATGTAGCGAAATTTCTCAAGAATATTGGTGGGGAAGAAGGCCTGGTTTTGTGTTGCGATTTTCATTTGTTTGCTCTCCGTCGCTTAGAAGGTCACGCCCATTTTGATGCTGAGTTCAGGGTGCTGATCGACATATTTCATGTAGCTTTCAGCGCTGGTGTTGAAGGTCACCACCGGGTCAATCAGATCGTCACAGTTGAGATAACCGTTCATCAGCAGTTCCCAGCAGGTCTCCTCAATGCGCTTACGGTTCCATCGTGGATACTCTGGATTCGGCTCGCTGCACGCCCGTGAGAACACAATTTTCGCATTGTTAAAGTGCGCTTCTCGCCCAAGGTTAAAGCCTTCAGCGAACGGTTTCGCAAAGGCGACGTAAGAGATCGTGCCGCCGTAAGCAAGCCCGCGCAGCGCAGACTGCAGTGCATCGGCATAACCACTGGTTTCAATAATGACGTCCGCACCCTGTTTTCCGGTGAGCGCTTTGATCTCGCGACCAATATCTGTACCAATCGGGTTCATGCAATGGTCAGCCCCGTGACGACGGGCGATGTCGCAGCGATGCGCGATAGGATCGACGCCTATCACCACGGAGGCACCCGCCCTTTTGGCTAGCTGAACGGCTATCTGACCGATGGCACCCAACCCAATGACCACCACAAAATCCCCCACACGCACGTTAGCGTCGCGGACGCCGCTCATGGCGAACTGCGCCGGGTCATAGCAGACTGCGTTTTTCCACGAGGCCCCTTCAGGCATTTTGCGCAATTTGTAGTTGTTAACGGCATTAACGATCACCGTCTCCTGCAGCGGGGCGTAGCAGCAGACGCTGTCGCCTGTTTGATAGTCCGTTACATCGCTACCGCACTCGATGATGTCGCCGACGATCATATTACCGAGCTGAAACTGACCGAATTCGATACCCCGTGCACTGCCCTCTTTACGTGGTGTAAACATCTGCCACTCGGCATTAAACTCTTCATCGATAAAAGGACTGGCCGCACGAAAATCGACAACCTCTGTACCGTGTTTCGGCGCACCAAAACGCGCACGAATTTTGACCTCATTCGCCGCAACCGGGCGATCTTCATATTCCATCAATGCCGCCACGCGTGGCGCTGTTGCAACTAACTTCTTCATGACTGACTCCTTGTTAAAATTGGCCGCTTTAGCCCTTAACGCCGCCCGCGGTCAAACCACTTTTAATGAAACGTTCCGAAAGTGCGTACATCACCACCACAGGTAACGCGGTGACCAACGACGCCGCCATCATGCGGCCCCAAATGTAATCAGGGGTGCTGAACAGCGTATTAAGCCCGACCGGCAAGGTGAAATTGCTGGCGCTGGACAGGAAAATCGAGGCAAACAGGTAGTCGTTCCACGCGACCATAAAGCAGTACACGAAGACTGAAACGAGCCCTGAAATCGCCAACGGCACCGTAATACGGAAGATGATTTGCAGTCGGTTGAGGCCATCCATCATTGCCGCCTCTTCGATCTCATCCGGGATGGTGTCGAAGTAGCTTCTGAGCATGAACACGGCGGTCGGTAACGTCTGGGTCACCATAGTGACAATCAGCGCCAGTTCGGTGTCATAAAGCCCTAACGTGGTGATGATTTTGAATAGCGGCACCACTAACAAAATGCCGGAAAACATATAGACCGTATAAAAGCTAGCGTTGATCGTGGCGCGTCCTTTGAAGCGCAGTTTGGACAGCGCGTAGGCCCCCAGCGTCCCAAGGAAAACCGCGATGACGGAGGCAGTCAGCGACACCACCATGCTATTTCTGAAGTAGTCCACAAACGGGAAAATCAGAGGATTGAAAATGTCGATGTAATGCTGAAGCGTCCACTCCTGGGGAAAGATCGTCGGATTGAGCGAAATCGCCTCTTTTGCGCTTTTGAACGATGTCATCAGCATCACAAAAAAAGGAAACAGCGTGACGATCAGAAACAGCACCAGACCCAGATAAAAGCCCAGACGGCCAGCAAGACGTTTATTTGTTGCCATTGAGATTTACCCTTTTTCTGGTCAGCAGAATGACAGCGAAGATAATGACAAACAGCACGACGGAGATCGCCGCAGCTTTGCCCAGATCGTTGAACGCGAAGGCTGTTTTGTAGAGATACACCCCAAGAATATCGACCTTGGTAGTGAGCAGATACACATCGGCAAACATGTAGAACATCCAGATAGTTCGCAGCGTGATAACCGTTGCCAGCACCGGCATGATTGCGGGCAGCGTGACGATACGAAAACGTTGCCAGGCATTTGCGCCATCCATTTCAGCCGCTTCATAGAGCGATTTATCAATCGTCTGCAAAATGGCAAGAAACGAGATGAAGGCGTAGGGGAAGTAGCGCCAGATAGCAAACAGCACCACCAGTACGAAGCTACTGCCCGGATTGTCAAACCACAGTGGCGCCTGGTCATACAGGCGGAGTAAATCCACGCCCAGGTAGTTCACGATCCCGTAGCCGTTGTTGAACATATATTTCCAGGCAAACACCAGAGAAATAGAGGGCGTGACATAGGAGAGGATCACCAGCGAACGCGCAGTTTTACGCATCCGGAACTCGCGATTAAAGAAGATGGCCACGGCCAGCCCTAACCCGGTGCTCCCCATGACAACCAGCGCGGTATACCAGAAGGTCATCCACAGCGAGTGCCAGAAAGCCGCATCGCCTAAAATGCGTACATAATTTTCAATCCCCACAAAGGTGGAATCAATTCGCGGGTTTAACGGTAAACGTAAGAAACTAATTTCTATGTTGGAAATCATTGGCCAGGCTACCAGGCCCCCCAGCAGAATCAGGCTGGGGGCCAATAGCAACATGGCGAAAGGCATATCAGAACGGCCAGAAAACAACGTCTTCATAATTCCCTTCGCTGCGCGCGTCTATCGTTGTGAAATAAGAGTGGCCAGACGTTTCTGGCTGTCCGTTAACGTTGCGGTCATGTCTTGCTTACCCACCGTGACGTTATGCACCATGGAACTGATGATTCCGGACCCGGTGACGTCTCCCATGCGCGTGAAGTTTTTATCCCCTACCGCGCCAAAGACCTGGACGTTAGGGAATTGCGCAATCAGCTCGTAAGGCAGCTGTCCAAAGGCTTTAATGACCTCGTTACGCTTCCAGGTATCGGTTTCTACGACGCCTTTGTTGACGGGTAATGCTGCGCCCGGCGACATCATGACCCAGTCCGTTGCGTTCTGAGCCTGTTCCATCCAGGCGACAAATTTCTCTGCGGCTTTGGTCTCATCCTCGGTTTGACCGTTGGTGATGGTCAGCGAGGTGATCATGCCGTATACCGCTGAAGACGTTTCCCGGGGCACCACAAAACCCAGGTTCGCTGGGTTACCCTCTTTAAACACCGCTGGCAGGATGTAGGTGGAGTACACCGCCATAGGCGCAGAACCATTCATAAAGGCATCTTTGATTTCCATAACATCATTGGAGCCAGGCATGGTGGTTGCCGCTAGCGCCTGGTAGAACGTCAGCGCTTTAGCCATTTCAGGGGTGTTAAGGGTGACATTGCCTTTGTCATCAAAGACGTTCGCACCGGCTGAAAGCGCAAACTGCGAAAACGACTGTTCGGTCATGACGCTTTCAGCCGTGGGTAACGCGATGCCATAGCGTTTTTTGGCCGGATCGTTGAGCTGCTGGCTGGCTTGCAGAAGCTGGTCCCAGTTTTGCGGCTCGGCGATGCCCGCGGCCGCCAGAACATCTTTGTGATACCAGACGCCGGATAACCACGCACTGACCGGCACACCGGTCCATGCAGAACCATCTTCCGTGCGAACGACACGCAGAATGCCGTCGTAGAAGACCTGTTCTCCTACGGTTTTAATGACCTCTGCAATCGCGGCCCTGTCCAGCAACTGCTCTTTATCCATGACCTTTGCGTAGTCATGGCTGATTTCAATGACTTCGGGTAATGCACCCGTGCGAGCCAGCGTAATGACTTTGGTGTTATAGGCATCTTCTTCAACCGGCACTTGTTTCACAGTGATGGTCGGGTTCTCTTTTTCAAAACGCTGAATCAGCTGCGTGATTACCGCCTGGCGCTCCTGCTCCACCGAAGAGTGCATGAATTCAATGGTGACGGTGGATGGCTTATCGTCCTTACAGCCTGACAACAGGGCGCACGAAACCAGTGCTGATATCAGCACAATTTTAGGCATTTTCATTTTAGAGTCCTTTTTTAGTTTTCTTTAATCCACATTACCTGCCATGGATTAAGGGTCAGAGTAGTGCCATTTATATCGCTTTCACCGATTAAGTCTTTACCTTGATGAATATCAACAAAGACCGTTTGTGACGAATCTGTAAAATTAAAGAGCGCCGTTATTTGCTCACCTTTTTCGGTCCTACGCACTATTTTAAGAACATGATCGTTTAATGATTCATAAGACGCGTAATTGTCTGGATGGAATGCCTTCTCGTGGCGACGAAGATTAATTAAACGCGTCAAGGCATGATAAACCTTATAACGCAGGCTATCAGGGTCTTCGAGCTCAACGTCAATTTCACCTTCGCGATATTTCTTGCGATTGATTGCCCGGTTGTAACCTAATTTCTCGACGCCTTCATAATCGTTACGCGATCCCAGAATACTTTGAATATAAATCGCGGGCACGCCAGGAAAACTCAGCAGCAGTGCGTGCGCAAGGAAAAAACGTGCAACGCGTTCAGTTTCACTGCTGTCGCGCAGGCTAAGCGCATCCAGGTAAGTTACGTTTATTTCATAAGGACTGCGTGTACCATCGGGGTTATTTTTCCAGTTAACCAGCGCCCCCTCATCCTGCAGTTTTTCCACCAGCTTGAGGATTTCCTCTTCCGGTAAAATACCCCGTAACGGGTTCAGGCCAATGCCATCATGAGAAGAGAGGAAATTAAACCAGGTGGTTTTTGATGAAGGCAGTTTCAGTGTTTTAGCCCACTGACAGAGCGAATGAACATTTCCGCTGTGAATAGCATGAAGCACAAGCGGCGGTAACGAGAACTGATAGACCATTTGCGCTTCGTTGTAGCCATCGCCGAAATAGGAAATATTGTCCTGATGTGGGACGTTCGTCTCGGTAATGAGCACCGTGCCAGGGGCCACCCTGTCGGTGATAGCGCGGAAGAGCTGGATCAGACGATGCGTGTTTTCCAGATGAATACAAGAGGTGCCAGGCGTTTTCCACATAAAGCCAACGGCATCAAGACGCACATAGCTGGCACCCTGAATCAGATAGTGAAGCAGCACATCAACCATGGCGATGAGCACGTGCGGATTGGCAAAGTTAAGGTCTATCTGGTCATCACTGAAGGTAGTCCACAGATGACGCACGCTGCCGTCGTGAAGCGTAAATGGCGTTAACAGGGGTAAGGCGCGAGGACGCGTCACGGCAGACAGGTCCGTGTACGGATCGACGGAGATGAAGAATTCCTCAAAGCCAGGCTTTTGCGCTAAATAGTGGGCAAACCATTCGCTCTTAGCCGACATGTGATTGCAGACAAAATCGAACATGAGCTGTGTCGATTTATTTAAGCGCGCCACATCTTGCCAGTCCCCCGCCTCGGGTGAGACACGATGATAATCCATCACCGAGAAGCCATCATCGGATGACCAGGGATAAAAAGGCAGAAGATGGACGTGTGAAAAGCAGGATTCCAGCCAGCGCTGGAAGAATTCAGTAAAAACAGGCAACGCTTTTCGCCCGGCCGCACTAATTTGGTCAGCATATGTGATTAATACAACATCCTGTTCATCCCAACCTGATTTACGTGCTTGCTGAATAAGATGCCTGGCGTTGTCAATTTTATGTAATAAAGCGCTGATGTTCTCATCAGAAAAAGAGTCTGCATAAATAAGATTGATGAGTTTATTAATTTTTTCTTTCACGTTAATTTCCCATGGTAGCGGTCCCACGGGATCGCAATCTACTCCCATGAATAATCGCTGTCAACGGGCCGGAATGCAGAAACGGGATATGGCAAAGCAGCTCAAATGATTAATGTGAGCTGCCGCAAAAAAAAGAGAAACAGAGGATATCTGGCGGGGAGAAAAACCCTCTTTCTGGGGAAAAAGGGCATAGACGACGGAACGGTTAAGGGAAGTAACGACGCGAAAAGCGGGTGGCCGCCTTTTTCAACATGGGTTCGAGCGCCACGGCCAGCAGCATTCTCACTGGCTTTCGCGCCACCGTTTTAACTGCCCAACCCGCGATCCCCGCCGGGCCGTAGCGCAAGGCGGTCAGTAACACCAGTTTGCCTGCGATTTTCAAACCGGGCTTCACTTTCTGCCCTGCCTGTTGCCAGTGACGATTCATCTTAATACCTCTTACTTAAAGCTGACGAAAACGGCTTCTGAGACTAAAGGTATCAGAGGTGACGTAGCGTTCCATCTCCCGCAATCGTCTCTCTCCTTCAGCCAGTTCAGCGTCGACCGTATCCAGCAATTCACTTTGTGTTGGCTCAGATTCGCCGTTCATTGCCCCCTCGGGCATAGGATCCAGCACGAAGGATAAAATGACGTAAGCCACCAGCGTAAAGAATGCCAGACCAAAAAAAATCGACAGTACAGTGATGACCCGGACCAGCTTCACCGGGACGTCGAAGTAGTTCGCCAGCCCCGCACAAACGCCACGGACCATCCCCTTCTGGGGAATTCGCCACATTTTTTTATTCAGGTTTAATCCCGCCATTAACGTTCCCTCCAGTTCGGGTGTTCTGCATCCAGAATGGCTTCCAGCGCCTGAATGCGTTCACGCATTTTTTTCGCCTCAGCGCTGAGCTGTCCTAGCCGCTGCTGTTCATTTTGTGACAAATCACCCCGCGCCGAGCGGTTGCTGTAATGTAGCCACAACCAAATCGGCAGAACGAACAGCACGAAAATGGTCAGGGGAATAGCCAGAAAAAGTGCGCTCATGTGTACTCCTTGTCTTACGATGCAGTGCGGCACGCTCAGGTGCCGCTGATCTTATTATTGGTTATCTTGTTTCATTTTGGCTTTCAGCGCGGCCAGTTGTTCACCAATCTCATCGTCCGCTTTCAGTTCAGCGAACTGTTGGTCAAGGGTCTTTTGTTTCCCCAGGCTGTGGCTTTCGGCTTCGGCTTCCATGTGATCGATGCGACGCTCAAAAGATTCAAATCGCGCCATCGCTTCGTCCAGCTTGCCGCTGTCCAGCTGACGACGGACATCGCGGGAAGAGCTGGCTGCCTGATGTCGTAAGGTCAGTGCCTGCTGGCGAGCGCGCGTTTCGCTGAGCTTGTTCTCCAGCTCGCCAATCTCTTTTTTCATGCGGGTGAGCGTTTCATCCACCAGCGTAATTTCATGCTCCAGCGACGCGACGATATCGGTCAGCTTTTGCTTTTCGATCAGCGCCGAACGCGCCAGATCGTCTTTATCTTTACGCAACGCCAGTTCGGCTTTTTCTTGCCATTCGTTACGCTGCGCCGTGGCCATTTCGATACGGCGTGACAGCTGTTTCTTTTCAGCCAACGCACGCGCCGAGGTCGAGCGAACTTCAACGAGCGTGTCTTCCATTTCCTGAATCATCAGGCGCACCAGCTTCTGCGGATCTTCTGCTTTCTCAAGCAGCGAGTTGATGTTGGCGTTCACGATGTCGGCAAAACGAGAAAAAATACCCATAATTCAATCCTCACATTTCTGTTATCGGGCGATGCCCTGCTGAATCACTAATACAAATGCCGTGCCAACTTTTTATCTTATTGATTTTACTGATTGTGATTGTTTTTAGTACAGGAAGGCACTACGCTTACCTGGTCAATATCACTAACCTGTGGTCAATTTAATCATGACTGATTATAAAGATAATCTTCTCGGCGAAGCTAACAGCTTTCTCGAAGTTCTGGAGCAGGTTTCCAGGCTGGCCCCGCTCAATAAGCCCGTACTGATTATTGGGGAACGTGGAACCGGGAAAGAGCTCATCGCCAACCGGTTGCATTATCTTTCCGGGCGTTGGGATGGCCCGTTTATTTCCCTTAACTGTGCTGCGCTAAATGAGAACCTGCTGGATACGGAACTCTTTGGCCACGAGGCGGGCGCATTTACCGGCGCGCAGAGACGCCATCCGGGGCGCTTTGAACGTGCCGATGGCGGGACGTTATTTCTGGATGAGCTGGCGACCGCCCCCATGCTGGTGCAGGAAAAGCTGCTCCGCGTCATTGAATACGGTGAGCTGGAGCGCGTGGGCGGAAGCCAGCCATTGCAGGTAAACGTGCGTCTGGTCTGTGCCACGAACGCCGACTTGCCCGCTATGGTGGCTGACGAAAAATTCCGTGCCGACCTGCTGGACAGACTGGCGTTTGACGTCGTGCAACTCCCCCCCTTACGCGAACGCCGCAGTGATATCATGCTGTTAGCTGAACAGTTTGCGATTCAGATGTGCCGCGAGCTGGGTTTACCCTTATTCCCGGGATTCAGCGATGATGCCCGTGAAACGCTGCTAGGGTATGCCTGGCCCGGCAATATTCGTGAACTCAAAAACGTGGTGGAGCGTTCCGTTTACCGACATGGCAGCAGCGATACCGAGCTGGATAACATCATTATCGACCCTTTCCATCGCACAGCGCAGCCTGTCTTAACGGCACAGCGCGACGCGGCGCCTCTCTCTTTGCCATTGGATTTGCGTGCATTTCAGCATCAACAGGAACAACAGTTGCTGGATCAAAGCCTGAAAGAAGCAAAATTTAACCAGAAGCACGCAGCCGAACTGCTGGGTCTGACCTACCATCAATTAAGGGCATTGCTCAAAAAGCATCAAATGCGCTGACATTATCAGCACTTACCCGCAGACATTTTTACCTTGCAGGCGTAAGTGCGATACACTTTGCAGATCGAATCTAAAAACCTTAAAAATTATGCGTCTGGTTTCATCGTCACTGTTAGCGCTTGGCCTGTTCAGCAGCCAGGTCTTTGCTGCGCCCGAGCAACCTGCCCTTCCTGATATTCGCGACAGTGGTTTTGTCTATTGCGTGAGCGGGCAAGTGGATACCTTTAACCCGCAGAAAGCAGGCAGCGGTCTGATTGTCGATACGCTGGCGGCACAGCTATACGATCGGTTGCTGGATGTTGACCCTTACACTTACCGTCTGGTGCCTGAGCTGGCCGAAAGCTGGGAAGTGCTGGACAATGGTGCGACGTATCGCTTCCATCTGCGCAACGACGTGACATTCCAGTCGACGCCCTGGTTCAAGCCGACCCGCAAACTCAATGCCGACGATGTGGTGTTTACCTTCCAGCGCATTTTTAACCGCAGCCACCCCTGGCATAACGTCAACGGGGGGAGCTTCCCTTACTTTGATAGCTTGCAGTTCGCCGATACGGTGAAAAGCGTTCGTAAGCTGGATAACCGAACCGTAGAATTTAATCTGGTGCGCCCGGACGCCTCGTTTTTATGGCATCTTGCGACCCATTACGCCTCGGTCATGTCTGCGGAATACGCCGCACTGCTGACCGATCAGGATCGTCAGGAACTGCTCGATCGTCAGCCGGTGGGTACGGGGCCGTTCCAGTTAGCCGAATATCGTGCAGGGCAGTATATTCGTTTGCAGCGTCATGAAAAATTCTGGCGCGGTAAACCGCTTATGCCCCAGGTCGTGGTCGATCTAGGCTCCGGGGGAACAGGAAGACTGTCAAAGCTGCTGACCGGTGAATGCGATGTCCTCGCCTGGCCTGCTGCCAGCCAGTTGACCATTTTGCGCGACGATCCACGCCTTCGGCTCACCCTGCGTCCGGGGATGAATATTGCTTACCTGGCCTTTAATACCAATAAGCCCCCGCTGAATAATCCGGCAGTGCGCCATGCTTTGGCACTGGCGATTAATAATCAGCGCCTGATGCAGTCTATTTATTACGGCACGGCAGAAACCGCTGCTTCTATACTGCCGCGGGCGTCATGGGCCTACGACAATGAAGCTAAAATTACCGAATACGATCCGGCCAAAGCACGTGAACAGCTGAAAGCGCTGGGCATCAGCGATTTGACACTGCAGCTGTGGGTGCCCACCAGCTCCCAGGCCTGGAATCCCAGCCCGTTAAAAACGGCTGAGTTGATTCAGGCTGATATGGCGCAGATTGGTGTCAAAGTGATGATTGTGCCGGTGGAAGGCCGATTCCAGGAGGCGCGACTGATGGATATGAATCATGATTTGACCTTATCCGGCTGGTCGACCGACAGTAACGACCCCGACAGTTTCTTCAGACCGCTGCTCAGCTGCGCGGCGATTAATTCGCAAACCAACTACGCCCACTGGTGCAACCGTGAATTCGATGCCGTGCTGCAAAAAGCGTTGTCGTCGCAACAGCTGGCCTCACGTATTGACGCTTATGATGAAGCGCAAAATATTCTGGCGAAAGAGCTGCCGGTGCTGCCGCTGGCCTCTTCGCTGCGCTTGCAGGCATATCGTTACGATATGAAAGGTCTGGTCTTAAGCCCGTTCGGGAATGCCTCTTTTGCAGGTGTGGATCGCGTTAAACAAGATGAGGTGAAAAAGCCATGATCATTTTTACCTTACGCCGATTGTTGCTGCTGGCGTTCACCCTCTTCTTTTTGACCTTTGTCGGCTTCAGCCTGAGCTATTTCACGCCTCATGCTCCGCTTCAGGGATCGTCATTTTGGGATGCGTGGGTCTTCTGGTTCAACGGCGTCTTGCACTGGGATTTTGGTGTCTCCAGCATTAACGGACAGCTGATTTCGGAACAGCTCAAAGAAGTGTTCCCTGCCACCATGGAGCTCTGTCTGCTGGCGTTTGGCTTTGCGCTGCTGGTCGGGATCCCCGTCGGTATGCTGGCGGGGATTACGCGCAACAAATGGCAGGATAAGTTGATTAGCGCCCTCGCCCTGCTGGGGTTTTCGATACCGGTGTTCTGGCTGGCGCTGCTGCTGACGTTATTCTTCTCGCTGACCCTCGGCTGGTTGCCGGTGTCGGGACGTTTTGACCTGCTCTATACCGTTAAGAACGTCACCGGCTTCGCTCTTATTGACGCCTGGCTTTCTGACTCAGTATGGCGTCACGAGATGATCATCAGTGCCCTGCGACACATGGTGTTGCCGGTCCTCACGCTGGCCGTCGCGCCGACCACCGAAGTGATCCGATTAATGCGCATCAGCACCATCGACGTGTTTGACCAGAATTACGTCAAAGCTGCGGCGACGCGTGGCCTGTCCCGCCTGACCATTTTACGCCGTCACGTGCTGCATAACGCCCTGCCGCCGGTGATCCCGCGTTTAGGCTTACAGTTTTCTACCATGCTAACGCTGGCGATGATCACTGAGATGGTATTTAGCTGGCCGGGCCTTGGGCGCTGGATGATTAACGCCATTCGCCAGCAGGACTACGCGGCGATCTCTGCCGGGGTCATGGTGATTGGTTCACTGGTGATTATTGTGAATGTGATATCTGATATTTTGGGGGCAATGGCCAACCCGTTGAAACATAAGGAATGGTATGCCTTACGATAGCGTTTACCGTGAAAAGCGCACGCCGGGTGCGCTGCGCACCGTGTGGCGTAAATTTTATGGCGACACCGCGGCGATGATCGGTTTGTACGGCTGTGGCGGGCTGGTGCTGGTGTGCGTGTTGGGTTCGTGGTTTGCCCCTTATGGGCTCGATCAGCAATTCATGGGCTATCAGTTGCTGCCACCGTCATGGTCCCGTTATGGCGAAGTCTCGTTTTTCCTGGGCACAGACGATCTGGGCCGTGATGTCTTAAGCCGACTGCTGAGTGGCGCCGCACCTACCGTGGGCGGCGCTTTTGTGGTGACCTTCGCCGCAACCGTCTTTGGCCTGGTGCTGGGCGTCGTAGCGGGTTCCACGCACGGACTGCGCTCTGCGGTGCTCAACCATATTCTGGATACGCTGCTCTCTATCCCCTCTTTGCTGCTGGCGATTATCGTTGTTGCGTTTGCCGGACCACACCTTTCGCACGCTATGTTTGCCGTCTGGCTGGCATTGCTGCCGCGTATGGTTCGTTCAGTTTACAGCCTGGTTCACGATGAGCTGGAAAAAGAGTACGTGGTCGCCGCACGCCTGGATGGGGCCACCACGCTGAATATTCTCTGGTTTGCCGTGATGCCCAATATCGCCGCCGGATTAGTGACCGAGATCACTCGTGCCCTGTCGATGGCAATTCTGGATATTGCCGCACTGGGATTTCTCGATCTTGGCGCGCAGCTTCCTTCACCGGAATGGGGAGCGATGCTGGGTGACGCGCTAGAATTAATCTATGTCGCCCCCTGGACGGTAATGCTGCCCGGTGCGGCGATCATGGTCAGCGTTCTCCTTATCAACCTGCTGGGCGATGGCATACGTCGCGCCATTAACGCGGGGGTGCAATAATGCCATTACTTGATATCCGCAATCTGACCATTGAATTTAAAACCGGCGAAGGCTGGGTGAAAGCGGTCGATCGCATCAGCATCACGCTTGCAGAGGGCGAAATTCGCGGGCTGGTGGGTGAATCCGGTTCCGGCAAAAGTTTAATTGCCAAAGCCATCTGTGGCGTGGCGAAAGATAACTGGCGAGTAACCGCAGACCGTATGCGCTTTGACGATATTGACCTGCTCCGGCTTTCCGCCCGGGAACGACGCAAGCTGGTGGGCCATAACGTATCAATGATCTTCCAGGAACCACAATCCTGTCTGGATCCTTCCGAGCGTATCGGCAAACAGCTGATGCAAAATATTCCGGCCTGGACCTACAAAGGCCGGTGGTGGCAACGTCTTGGCTGGCGTAAACGCCGGGCCATTGAACTGTTGCACCGCGTCGGGATCAAAGATCACAAAGATGCTATGCGCAGTTTCCCGTATGAACTGACCGACGGTGAGTGTCAGAAGGTCATGATCGCCATTGCACTGGCGAACCAGCCGCGTCTGTTGATTGCGGACGAACCCACGAATGCCATGGAGCCAACCACCCAGGCGCAGATATTTCGCCTCCTGTCCCGGCTGAATCAAAATAACAACACCACGATTTTACTGATTAGCCACGACCTGCAGATGCTGAGCAAATGGGCGGATAAAATCGATGTGATGTACTGCGGTCAAACCGTGGAGACGGCCATCAGTGAAGATCTGGTGAATACGCCCCATCACCCTTACACCCAGGCGTTAATCCGCGCGATCCCTGATTTTGGCAGCGCAATGCCGCATAAGAGCCGCCTTAATACGCTGCCCGGGGCGATTCCGCTCCTGGAGTCTTTACCCATCGGCTGTCGTCTTGGGCCTCGCTGCCCCTATGCTCAGCGTAAATGTATCGAAACCCCGCGACTGGCTGGCGCCAAAAATCATCTGTATGCCTGCCATTTCCCGCTGAACATGGAGAGAGAGTGACATGGTCGAAACGTTGCTTGAAGTTCGCAATTTAAGTAAGACCTTTCGCTATCGTACGGGCCTGTTTCATCGTCAGACGGTTGAAGCCGTCAAGCCGCTCAGCTTTACCCTGCGAGAAAAACAGACGCTGGCGATCATTGGTGAGAATGGTTCGGGAAAATCGACGCTCGCCAAAATGCTGGCAGGCATGGTTGAACCCACGACCGGCGATGTGTTGATCGACGACCATTTTCTCTCTTTTGGCGATTACTCCTTCCGCAGTCAGCGCATTCGCATGATCTTCCAGGACCCGTCGACATCGCTTAATCCGCGCCAGCGTATTTCGCAGATTCTGGATTTTCCGCTGCGCCTGAACACCGATCTGGAGCCGGAGGCACGCCGTAAACGCGTGATCGAGACGTTGCGTCTGGTGGGATTGCTGCCGGATCACGTCAGCTACTATCCGCACATGCTGGCACCGGGGCAGAAACAACGTTTGGGCCTGGCGCGCGCGCTGATCCTGAGACCAAAGGTGATAATCGCTGACGAAGCGCTGGCCTCGCTGGACATGTCGATGCGTTCGCAGTTAATTAACCTGATGCTGGAATTACAGGAAAAACAGGGAATATCTTATATCTACGTCACACAGCATCTCGGCATGATGAAACACATCAGTGACCAGGTGCTGGTGATGCATCAGGGCGAAGTGGTGGAACGCGGCAGCACTGCCGACGTGCTGGCCTCTCCACTGCACGACCTTACCAGGCGACTGATCGCCGGCCATTTCGGTGAAGCGCTGACGGCAGATGCCTGGCGTAAAGATAAGTGATTTTACAGGGTGCAAGATTACTTTCACGTACTCCCGGCGATTGCCGGGAGTACTGTATGTCAGCCCGTGTTAATCATTTATTCTGCTATTTCAGTCATCAAAATATTCCGACAACCTACACGGCTTATCTGAATCGCAGTCATTTTCCCGCTCTGGACTAGCGAACCAGATGCAAGAAGTGAAGATGTTTCTCATACTGATCCAGTATGTCGTTTATGAGCTGCTCCTGATTCCAGCCCATCACATCATAATCTTGTCCGCCCTCTTTGAGATACACTTCCGCTCTGTAGTAACGATGTTGTTCAGCCTGTTGCTCGTCCGCGTCCATCGCAGCCAGGGCGAAGGTCGGCGAGTTATAGCCGCGGAGCCTCACTTCATAAATAAAGTTGAGCTCGTTGCCTAAGTCCACCTCAAAACGAATTCGGTCATCGACGCCATCGCCGATATGGCTTAACGTGCCCTGCTTATTCAGCTCCTCCTGAACCAGCGACATCGCCGGTTTGATGACCTCATCCATGAAACGTTTTACAAGCGAGCGTTTTGGCAGGTAGGCAATATTACGCAACCGACGTTGCCATGGAATGGGATTGCGCGCTGCGGTGGGCGCAATCGTAGCCATGCTCAGACTGTCGCGCTTGGTTAAATCGCGACGAAGCGCCTTAAGAAGCCCATAGATTGAGATAAGCAGGATCACTGAAAACGGAAGCGCGCTGGCGATGGTGACCGTCTGTAGCGCACTCAACCCCCCTGCCAGAAGTAATGCGATAGCGACAACGCCCATCAATGATGCCCAAAATATGCGCTGCCAGACCGGCGTGTTCGCCACTCCCCCGGAGGCCAGAGTGTCAACAACCATCGCTCCGGAGTCAGCGGAGGTCACAAAGAAGACAATCACCATCGCCATGGCGATAAACGACAGTATTGAAGAGAACGGGAAATGCTCAAGGAAATTAAACAGAGCCAGGGCCACATCCTGTTGGACAGTATTTGCGAGGTCAGTTGCCCCCTGATTCATAATAAGATAAATGGCACTATTACCAAAAACGGTCATCCACAACAGCGTAAAGCCTGCAGGAACAAATAAGACTCCCGTGACAAATTCACGAATTGTTCTTCCGCGTGACACACGGGCGATAAACATGCCGACAAACGGAGACCATGATAACCACCATCCCCAGTACAATAATGTCCAGCCACCCAACCAGTTGCTTGATTTAGGTTCGTACGCGTAGAGATTGAACGTTTTACTCACTAATTCCGAAAGATAGCCGCCGGTATTTTCTACAAAGGATTTAAGAAGCAATACCGTAGGGCCCAACAACATGACCAGAACAAGCAGAATAACCGCCAGTCCAAGGTTGAGCTCAGAAAGAATACGTATGCCTTTATCCAGACCAGAGACCACTGAAATGGTCGCCAACCCGGTAATAACGACGATCAGGATGACCTGCACGGTTTCATTGATAGGCACGCCGAACAGATGGTTAAGCCCGGCATTAACCTGCAACACACCGTAACCCAAGGATGTTGCGACGCCAAAAACCGTACCTATAACGGCGAAAATATCCACGGCATGGCCTATCGGACCGTAGATTTTATCCCCAATAATAGGATAAAGCGCTGAACGCAGAGTCAGTGGGAGACCGTGACGATAGCTGAAAAAAGCCAGAATCAGCGCAACGATGGCATAGATAGCCCAGGCGTGTAGCCCCCAGTGGAAGAACGTCAACCGCATCGCTTCCTTGGCTGCCGCAACTGTTTCGGGTGTACCAACCGGCGGTGACAAATAGTGCATCACTGGCTCAGCCACGCCGAAGAACATTAACCCTATGCCCATGCCTGCAGAAAATAACATGGCGAACCAGGAATGGTAGCTAAAATCAGGCTGGGCATGGTCTGGACCTAACTTGATGTCGCCATAGCGCGACAGTCCAAGAAACGTCACACTCAATAAAATGAGCGCGACGGCCAGGATATAAAACCAACTGGCATTGGCGAAGATTTCTTGCTGCAGGCGTTTGAAATTTTTGTCGGCAACGTCGGGAAAGATCGCAGCAAACGCGACAAGAAGGAATATTAACAAAGCAGAGGTAAAGAATACCGCTTTGTTAATCTGGCTTTTGCGCTGCTTTGGGATGGTTTCAGTTTCACTCATATTTTTTCATATTCCATTTATCGCCCTTAATGGGAGGTATAACCCCGTACAGAATAGCAAAATAGACTTCATAATGCAGTCCTGCATGGTTCAACGATATCGTCTGGCCAGTGATGATCAGGGCCTGAAACTATCAGGCCAGACCTGCTGGACACTAAGGCGAAAAGGCGTGCTGACCTGAAAAAGTTAGCCTGATAAGTATTACCTCACCATTATAGGATGCAATAAGAGAGCTTTGATAAAGCGGGAATATATAAGGACCCAATATTCAGGAAATTTAATTCTGCCCGACTGGTGTCTTAACAAAATGCCTTGTCTCCCTCACCTCCTGTTAAAGTCGTAATAGCCAAACTATGTCATGTGGGAAAGTGCTTACGTCAGGCAGACGTGTTACCTGAGGGCTCAAAGAAACGATACTGTTTTAAGAGTAATAACCATGTCTCTCTGGTTGGATGAGGTGAACCTGTTGCTCAGTGATATACTGAACGAATGCCCGACGATATCGAAATATGCGTTCTCCCTTTTCAGGATCAGTGCAGTTTGTCAGCGCGACTACATGCAAACCTGCGTGACACAGCGTTCGGCCAGGGCCTTCCAGGACATAATTCAGAGGCAAGGCGCGAGAAAAATCGTGACACAAAGGGCACTGAGTGGGATATAATTTCGAGCTAATTTCGAATGAATTTGAAATGATGCCTGTAATGCTATGATTTACAAGGCAAAAAACAAGCAATGAATATAAGGATTAAAGCTATGGGTTTTCTTTCCGGTAAGCGCATTCTGGTGACCGGTGTTGCCAGCAAACTGTCCATCGCATACGGCATCGCGCAGGCAATGCATCGCGAAGGCGCTGAGCTGGCGTTCACCTACCAGAACGACAAGCTGAAAGGCCGTGTTGAAGAGTTTGCCGCGCAGCTGGGTTCCAGCATTGTTCTGGAATGTGACGTTGCTCAAGATGAAAGCATCGATGGTATGTTTGCTGAACTGGCAAAAACGTGGCCGAAATTTGACGGTTTCGTTCACTCTATCGGCTTTGCACCTGGCGACCAGCTGGACGGCGACTACGTGAACGCGGTAACCCGTGAAGGCTTTAAAATCGCACACGACATCAGCTCTTACAGCTTTGTGGCCATGGCGAAAGCCTGCCGCGAAATGCTGAACCCTGGCTCTGCCCTGTTGACCCTGTCTTATCTGGGTGCAGAACGTGCTATCCCTAACTACAACGTAATGGGTCTGGCTAAAGCCTCTCTGGAAGCGAACGTGCGTTACATGGCGAACGCGATGGGTCCGGAAGGCGTGCGTGTTAACGGTATCTCTGCGGGTCCAATCCGTACTCTGGCGGCTTCCGGCATTAAAGATTTCCGTAAGATGCTGGCACATTGCGAAGCGGTTACCCCGATTCGCCGCACCGTGACTATCGAAGACGTGGGCAACTCTGCTGCATTCCTGTGCTCAGACCTGTCAGCGGGTATTTCTGGTGAAGTCGTACACGTTGATGGCGGTTTCAACATCGCTGCAATGAACGAGCTGGAAATCAAATAAACGCATAACTTCCCCGAACGATGGGGAAGAATGTGACCTGGCAGCGCCTGCTGCCAGGTTTAAAACTCTCCGGTTATCCCTTCGTTATTCCGTTCCGCTATTTGTTATCACCTAACAATATTTTTCCCTTGTAAAGCCATGCGCCAGGATAGTGATCGCCATTTGAGATCAAGGAACGCACATGGAACAACGCCGTTTTTCCGGCAAAGGCCACTGGTATCACGAAACCCAGACGAATCACCGTTCGGATGAGGTTCTGCCACTGGTCCCCGAAGCCGCTAACGTCGACGATCGCTTTTTGCTCGATCTCGCCTTGCCTGAAGAGATAACTGCCGCATGTGAAAACTGGCTACATCCCGCCCGCACGCTCTGCGGTCTGCTTTTTCCGCTGCGGGTACAGGTGAGTCGGTTGCATACTCTGAGCGCTTATGACCGTTTAAGCACGGCGTTGACGGTCGCCCAGGCGTGCGGAGTCCAGCGCTTGTGCAACCATTACGCTGCCCTGCTCACGCCTCTTCCCGGTCCTGACTCTTCCCGGGAAAGCAATCGTCGTCTTGCTCAACTCACCCAGTACGCTCGCCAGCTAACCTGCTCGCCAAATATCATTGATGCCAAAGCGCAACAGCAGCTCGATGAAGTGGGGCTGACGATGTATGACATTGTGCTGCTCAATCAGATCATCGGGTTTATCGGCTTCCAGGCGCGTGTCGTGGCGCTCTTTCAGGCGATGTTAGGTCAACCCGTGCGCTGGTTACCGGGTCATCATATTCAACCCCATACCGAGCCCAGCGTCTGTCCTGGGGCATGGCAATCATTTTTGCCTGAGGTGGAGTTGCGCTTCGCCAGTGCCCGGCAGATGGAGTCGCTTGTCCGCTGGCAATCCACTGCGCCCCTGCAGAATGTATCCGCCGTGCTCTGCCACGAACCCCGGGTGCTCGATTGTATGGGCGAAATTCTGACGACCGGGTTTAACGATGCCGGGCTGTCTCCGCTGAATAATGACAGTGTGAAAAGCGCGATTGAATTACTTAATCAGTCACCCGACCGATTTAGTGCAGCGCAATTTACCCCCTTATTGAGTGCAGGTATCGCCGTCGAGCAGGCCGTTACCCTTCTCGCATGGCGCGCTTTTTGCGGCTGGCTTGATCGGTTACACATCGCGCTTCGTGCGGGGGAATAACCCTACTTGTTACCTAAAGAGCGCTTGCTGTAGCAGTCAGAATCGCGTAAAACTGTGAGCCGCTCAATGGCTACTAAAATAGAACACTATGCTTCAGGATAACCCGCTGCTAGCGCAGCTTAAACAGCAACTGCATTCTCAGACGCCGCGTGCAGAAGGCGTTGTCAAAGCCACGGAAAAAGGCTTTGGCTTCCTTGAAGTCGATGCACAGAAAAGCTACTTCATTCCGCCTCCGCAAATGAAGAAAGTGATGCACGGCGACCGCGTCACGGCGGTTATTCACACTGAAAAAGATCGTGAATCAGCCGAGCCAGAAGAACTCATCGAACCTTTCCTGACCCGCTTTGTGGGCCGGGTGCAAAAAAAAGACGACCGCTTAGCGATAGTGCCGGATCATCCTCTCTTAAAAGAGGCGATCCCCTGCCGCGCTGAACGCGGCGTTGAACACGACTTTAAAGAGGGTGACTGGGCCGTTGCACAGATGCGCCGACATCCTCTGAAAGGCGATCGCGGTTTTTATGCTGAACTGACCCAGTTCATCACCTTTGGCGACGATCATTTTGTTCCGTGGTGGGTAACGCTCGCCCGGCATAACCTGGAAAAAGAAGCGCCAAACGGCGTGGCCACCGAGATGCTCGATGAAGGCCTCGAACGTCGCGATTTGACGGCGCTGAGCTTTGTCACCATCGACAGTGCCAGCACGGAAGATATGGATGATGCGCTGTATGCTGAAGAAGGCGCCGACGGTAAGCTGCATTTAACGGTGGCGATTGCCGATCCTACCGCGTGGATCGCTGAAGGCAGCAAGCTGGATAATTCCGCGAAAGTGCGTGCTTTCACCAACTACCTGCCAGGCTTTAACATCCCGATGCTTCCGCGCGAGCTTTCAGACGATCTCTGCTCGCTGCGTGCCAATGAAATTCGCCCTGTCCTCGCCTGTCGTATGACCATTGCTGGCGATGGCACCATCGAAGACGACATTGAATTCTTTGCGGCAACCATCGAATCAAAAGCAAAACTGGTTTATGACGAAGTCTCTGACTGGCTGGAAAACACCGGCAGCTGGACACCGCCTAACGAGGCCATTGCACAGCAGATTCGTTTGCTGCATCGAGTCTGTCTTAACCGTAGCGAATGGCGTCAAACGCACGCGCTGGTCTTCAAAGACCGTCCTGATTATCGCTTCGTCCTGGGTGAGAAAGGCGAAGTGCTGGACATCGTGGCCGAACCGCGTCGTATCGCTAACCGCATCGTTGAAGAGTCCATGATTTCGGCCAACATCTGTGCGGCACGTATCCTGCGCGACAAACTCGGCTTTGGTATCTACAACGTGCATACCGGTTTCGATCCGGCCAATACGGAAGCACTGGCCGCCCTCCTGAAAAATCATGATGTGCATGTCGATCCTCAAGAGGTGCTGACGCTGGAAGGCTTCTGTAAATTGCGTCGCGAACTGGATGCCCAACCGTCCGGTTTCCTGGACAGCCGTATTCGCCGTTTCCAGTCCTATGCAGAAATCAGCACCGAACCTGGCCCGCACTTTGGACTGGGTCTCGAAGCGTATGCGACCTGGACCTCGCCGATCCGTAAATATGGCGACATGGTTAACCATCGCCTGCTGAAAGCGATCGTGAAAGGTGAAACCATTGCGCGTCCACAGGATGAAGCCACCGTGCAGATGGCAGAACGTCGTCGCCTGAATCGCATGGCGGAGCGTGACGTGGGAGACTGGCTGTATGCCCGCTTCCTGAAGGATAAAGCCGGTACAGACACGCGCTTTGCCGCTGAGATTATCGATATCAGCCGTGGCGGGATGCGTGTGCGTCTGGTGGATAACGGTGCCGTTGCCTTTATCCCTGCTCCGTTCCTGCATGCCGTTCGGGATGAACTGGTTTGCAGCCAGGAAAATGGCTCGGTGCAGATCAAAGGCGAAACCGTCTATAAAGTCACGGATGTGATTGATGTCACTATCGCTGAAGTTCGTATGGAAACGCGTAGCGTGATTGCGCGTCCGGTCGCCTGATAACCGATTAAAATGTCGGCTTTTTCGTTTACGGGAAAGCCGACATTTCTCTTTACCTCATAAACCTCGCATTCATCACTTTTTATCAATATTTTCCGCTTTTACCCCGCAAAAACGAACGCCGTTATCTACAGTAAAAGAGCATGGTCAACGTGGGTTACTCGAATTATTATCCACTTGTATCATTTTGCTCATATCTCCTCAAAACAGAAGAACGAAGGGAAAAACAATAAGTTCAACTCGATTCTACCGTTTCGTTGTAGCGGAAAACTCGAAGTGAAATGAATAAATTTGCGCCATTGAGCGAGGTCGGAAGAAAGCATGATTGACGAACTTGAGCATAACTTGCTGTTTCGTTACATGGGGACGCACAGTCCCTGGTGGCGGCTTTCGGCAGACAGTAATGCTTTGCATCTGGCCGCCAGTGAAAGTGCAGATATCACCCAGGTCGTGGCGTTAAATGACGATCAGGCAGAGCTGATTCGTCAATTAACCGTTATTACCTCCAGCATCACTATGACGCTTTCCCTTTACGGTACAGATGTTCCTGTTCATCTCGTTGGACGCAAAATTACTAAAAAAGAGTGGGCGGGCACCGCCTCTGCGTGGAACGACACCCCTTCTGTTGCGCGCGATCTGGCGCAGGGACTCTCTTTTGCCGAACAGGTGGTTTCCGAAGCTAACTCCGTCATCGTCATTCTCGATCAACAAGGCAATATTCAACGTTTTAATCGTCTGTGCGAAGAATACACAGGCCTGAAAGAACAGGAAGTCATTGGGCAAAACGTCTTTAAGCTCTTTATGAGCCGCAGCGAAGCGGCCGCCTCAAAACGCAATATCAGCGGCTTTTTCCGTAATGGCAGTTCGTACGAAGTTGAGCGCTGGATTAAAACGCGTAAAGGGCAACGATTGTTTCTGTTCAGAAATAAATTCGTCCACAGCGGCAGCGGGAAAAATGAAATCTTTCTCATCTGTTCTGGCACCGATATCACCGAAGAACGACGTGCCCAGGAGCGGTTACGCGTTCTGGCTAACACCGACACCATCACCGGCCTTCCCAACCGTAACGCAATACACGACCTGATCAGCGATGCTATCGCCAGCCGGGGTGAAACCCAGGTGGGCGTTGTCTATCTCGATCTCGATAACTTTAAGAAAGTGAATGACGCCTACGGTCATATGTTTGGCGATCAGTTATTGCAGGCGGTGGCATTGGCCATTCTGAGTTGTCTGGATGAGGGCCAGGTCCTGGCGCGACTTGGCGGGGATGAATTTATCGTCCTTGCCACCGACACCTCCCAGGGTTCACTGGAGGCGATGGCATCGCGTATTCTGACGCGTTTGCGCCAGCCATTCCGCATCGGCCTTATTGAGGTCTACACGGGCTGCTCGCTGGGGATCTCCCTTGCGCCTCAGCACGGTACCGATCGCGAGAGCGTAATCCGAAACGCGGATACCGCGATGTATACCGCAAAAGAGAGCGGACGCGGTAAGTTTACGGTCTTCTCCCCCGAGATGAATCAACGGGTGTTTGAATATCTTTGGCTGGATACCAACCTGCGTAAAGCCCTGGATAACGACCAGCTGCTGATCCACTATCAGCCGAAAATAACCTGGCGGGGAGAGGTCAGAAGCCTGGAGGCGCTGGTTCGCTGGCAGTCACCGGAACGAGGTTTAATCCCCCCGCTGGAGTTCATCTCCTACGCGGAAGAGTCTGGTCTTATTGTCCCCCTTGGACGGTGGGTGATGCTGGATGTTGTCCAGCAAGTGGCAAAATGGCGAGACAAAGGGATTAATCTGCGCGTGGCGGTTAACGTTTCTGCCCGACAACTGGCCGATCAGACTATTTTTAGCGACCTTAAACAAGCACTGAAAGATCTTCATTTTGAATATTGCCCCATCGATGTCGAATTAACCGAAAGCTGCCTCATTGAAAATGAGGAGCTGGCGCTTTCCGTAATCCAACAATTCAGTCAATTAGGGGCACAAATACACCTTGATGACTTTGGCACGGGATACTCCTCTCTGTCGCAGCTGGCACGTTTCCCGATTGATGCCATCAAACTCGATCAGCTGTTCGTGCGCGATATTCACAAACAATCTATCTCTCAGTCACTGGTGCGCGCTATTGTCGCGGTAGCCCAGGCACTGAATCTGCAGGTGATTGCAGAAGGCGTCGAAAGTGCAAAAGAAGACGCCTTTCTGACGAAGAATGGCGTCAACGAACGGCAGGGTTTTTTATTTGCTAAGCCCATGCCCGCTGCCTCATTCGAGCGATGGTTTAAACGTTATCAGGCCAAAAATAAACGTTAGCTGGCTTTACGCATACCCGCTGCCTGATGGCGATTTTGCAGCATGACGAGACGTTCCATATAGGCAATGTCTTTAGGCTCCAGACAAAACGCCGCGTCGACCCAATCTTCCGTAATATCCATCAACTCGCTACGTGGCAGCTGTAACACGCGTGCGCGGGCACGTAGCATGGCCCTGACGCCGTTCATTTTCGGCTGTAAGGTATCGATAAACGTTCTTGTCGCCAAATAACCTTGTCCTGGTTCAAACAGAACGTCCACCAGACCGCGCTGTTCGTACCATTCTGCGGTATGAGATTCACCTTTGTAAATCAGGTCTTCAGCCAGTTTCATGCCTGCGCGTCGTGCCACCAGTGAATATCCGCCCATGCCCGGAAACAGGTTAAAGGCGATTTCCGGGAATCCAAGGCGAGCATCGCTTTGACCCAGCACAAAATGGTGTGCCAGTGCCGCCTCAAATCCTCCCCCGAGCGCGCTTCCCTCTACCATGGCTAAGGTTATGGCCCCGGTATCGAATCCGCGCGAAGCGGCATGGACACAGTCAACGCAGGCTCGCGCATACGCTCGCAACGCCTCGCGGCGCCCGTTCTGAATACATTCGACAAAAAAGCGTAAATCCCCGCCTGTATTGTACATGTCAGGCACCAGCGAACCGGTCACCCAAAAATCCACGACAAATCCCGATTGCCGGACCAGCCATGACATATTCATGATTTCTTCAATTAAGGCATGGTTGAAACAAGGGCGTGGCTGAGCACGCAACATCATCCAGACGGTGTGCCGCTCCTCTTCGTAATAGCCTGCGAGTTGAGTGAATCGTTCTGTGTCAGTGAACAATTTAATGGTGGCTTGCTCGAGAGTCATAGTCTATTTCCTCTTCGTTTAAAGCGCGTTGCGCGCAGATTTAGACTAATCCACTCCCCAGGCTCCCTGATAAGAACAGCTGAATTTATCACTGACATTGATCTCTTTTACGTCACGCGTTTTTTCCCTTCTCTTTTGCAGCCAATTTCTGCATCATTGAAATTATTCACTTTTCATTCAAAGGATGACACGATGGCTGAGATTGATGCACAGAAGGTGGCACAACGTATTGATACTGTGCTGGATATTCTTGTCGCGGGCGATTATCACTCTGCAATCCGCAATCTTGAGATCTTAAAATCCGAATTGTTGGCTCAGGGCGAAGCAGACCCCGCGTCGAATGCTGCTCAACCCAAAGCGCCGTGGGAAGTTTAATTAACCCCGCCAACATCGATTTGCTTATTTTCAACCAGCGGCCTGTGCCGTCTTGATATGGATGCTATGAATTCCCGACAACAAATCATTCTGCAGATGGTGATCGACAAAGGACGCGTGAGCGTCGTCGAACTGGCTAAAACGACCGGCGTTTCCGAGGTCACCATACGTCAGGATCTGAACCTGCTGGAAAAACAGAGTTACCTTCGCCGTGCCCACGGTTATGCCGTGCCCATAGACAGTGAAGACGTTGAAACACGAATGATGAACAACTTCGCCCTGAAACGAGAACTCGCCAACTTTGCGGCATCTCTGGTCAATAATGGCGAGACCGTGTTTATCGAAAATGGAAGCAGCAACGCCCTGCTGGCCCGCACGCTTGCTGAACAAAAAGATGTGACGATCATTACCGTAAGCAGTTATATCGCCCATCTGCTGAAAGAGACGCCGTGTGAAGTGGTTCTTCTCGGCGGTATCTATCAGAAGAAAAGCGAGAGCATGGTTGGGCCGCTAACCCGCCAGTTTGTACAGCAGGTTCATTTCAGCAAAGCCTTTATTGGCATCGACGGCTGGCAGGCAGAAACGGGCTTTACCGGTCGGGATATGATGCGTTCAGACGTGGTGAACGCCGTGCTGGAAAAAGGCTGCGAAGCCATCGTGCTGAGCGACAGCTCTAAATTTGGTGCCGTCCATCCCTATACCATGGGCCCGGTCTCCCGATTCAGTCGCGTCATTACGGATAATCGCCTCAGTGAAACCGATCGTGCACAGCTTAAGCGTGACGGTCTGCAGGTTGATATCGTTTAGCCCCTCCCGCACCCAGTACGCCCGTAGAAACGGGCGTATTTTCCACACTGTTTATCTGAGATTAATCCGAGCCTCCATTTAAGATTATTTACCTGTCGAAATAACCTCAAAAATTTAGAATTAATGTTAGCGATATAACAGGAAGTGACTATCACCCGCGTGATTTTGTAACGCCTGTGCAAACAGCTTTCACAGAAAATGCATCGTTAAGTATTCAGATTGGCTATACTTATAGAGAACTTCTTTCTGTGAATCGATAATTCAGGAGAAAGTAATATGTTTTTAACCAGCAAAAAAATGACCGCAGCAGTTTTAGCCGTAGCCCTTGCCATGTCTCTGAGCGCGTGTTCTAACTGGTCTAAACGTGACCGTAACACGGCGATCGGTGCGGGTGCTGGTGCTCTCGGTGGCGCAGTATTAACCGACGGTAGCACACTGGGCACATTAGGTGGTGCTGCAGTAGGTGGTGTTATCGGTCACCAGGTGGGCAAATAATTCCTGAGCGGGAATTCTCATCGGGTTTGATTATTTCAGAACGATTTTTCTGACTTACGCACCAATAATTAAAAGCCACGGTCTCGACCGTGGCTTTTTGCATTAACCGCCCGCCAGTTTGACCTTCATGCCTTTCGCTTCCAGCAGGGATTTAATAAGATCGCGCTTGTCGCCCTGAATCTCGATCACGCCATCTTTAACTGCACCGCCACAGCCGCATTTCTTTTTCAGCTCGGCCGCGAGTTTAACCAACCCCGCGTCATCTTCGTCAATACCGGTAATCAGGCAAACGCCCTTTCCTTTGCGACCGCTGGTCTGGCGTTGAATGCGGACAATACCATCGCCTTTAGGCCGTTCAACCGCCGCTTTTGGCTCGTCGATGCGCCCGGACTCGGTGGAATAGACGAGGCGACTGTTTGCGTCACTCATGCCGCCCCCTTATTTAATGAGGCGTTGATGGCCTTCAGGGTCGCTGCCGGGTCTGCCGCTTGTGTCACAGGACGACCAATCACCATGTAATCCACACCCGCTGCGAGAGCCTGTTCCGGTGTCATAATGCGGCGCTGATCGCCCGCATCGCTCCCCTGAGGACGAATGCCCGGCGTGACCAGTTTAAATGCCTGGCCCAACTCAGATTTGAAACGGACAGCTTCCTGTGCAGAACAGACCACCCCATCAAGGCCACAATTTTGCGTCAGACGGGCCAGACGTTCTGCATGCTCGGCGGGTGACAACGTCACGCCAAGATCAAGAAGGTCGCTCGCTTCCATACTGGTCAACACCGTGACTGCAATCAGCAAAGGGGCATCGTTTCCAAAGGGACGTAAGGCTTCACGCGCAGCCGTCATCATACGCGCCCCGCCGGAGGCATGAACATTCACCATCCAGACCCCCAGTTCAGCCGCTGCGGCAACGGCGTGAGCAGTGGTGTTCGGGATATCGTGGAATTTTAAATCGAGAAAGATATCAAAGCCACGCTGCTGCAGGTCGCGAACAATTTGCGGTCCAAAGAGTGTGAACATCTCTTTACCGACTTTCAGACGGCAATCGCGCGGGTCGATACGGTCGACAAAGGCAAGTGCGCTGTCACGATTGTTATAATCAAGCGCAACGACAACAGGTGATTCAGTAACTACGCGGGAAGAAGAGGATGCAACAGACGTCATGACCAGCCCTTTTCGTCTATGGGCGCCGCTGTGGCGCGGGATAGATAAACGGCGAGCATTCTACCTGTCAGCGCAGCAAATTGACAGAATCCATTTCCACCTTGCCAGGCTGATAGCCGCACGGTGCTGCAAAAAAGTTTAAAAACACCATTAGTATGTTGTAACTAATATGCGGACTTTTAAAAAACTACTGCCCGTCCAGACCACGTATAGGCTTGATAGTCGACCAGGCCTTACAGGACGGACAGTGCCAGTAAAGCGTGTAAGCGGTAAAACCACACTTGAGGCAACGATAACGAGGTTTACTGCGGATCTGCTCACCGACCATATCACGGAGCGCCATCAGGCTCTCTTTCGCTCGCCCTTCTTCCGCTTCATTCAGGTGGTAGTCCATCAGCTTGTGGAAGACCCGCATCGTTGGATGGCGTTGTAGCTGTCGTGTAATGAACACCTGCGCAGTGTCCCCGCCTTCGTGATGATCAACAACATCAGCCAGCATCAGCTCAGCGGTTGCACCTGTGTTCTCTTCGACACAACGGCGCAGGAAAGTCACCCACTCATTCGGCTTGTCCAGCTGCTGATAGCACGTTTGCAGCATCTCAAGCGTTTCGCTGACCAGCTCTTTATCCTGCTCGATCACCCGCAACAGGCAGTCAACGGCTTTGGCATATTCCCCTTTCGTCATGAACACGCGCCCCATCATAATGGAGACACGTGCGCTGTTACGATCGGCGGAAGCGCCCTTTTTCAGCAACGCCATGGCTTTATCCATGTCGTCATTACCCATCTGCTGCAGTGCCAGCTCGCAGTAAAAATGGGCGATCTCCACGCGCTGCTTATCTTTACCTAATTTCACCAGGCGTTCAGCGGTATCAATCGCTTTCAGCCAGTCGCTGGTGGCCTGATAAATTTGTAAAAGCTGCTGGAGTGCGCTGACACGGAATTCGGTTTCATCCACTAACTGGCTGAACATGTCCTCAGCGCGATCGTAAAGCCCCGCAGCCATATAATCACGGCCCAGCTGCTGTACCGCCAGCAAACGCTGGTCATAGGTCAGCGAGGCGCTTTCCATTAAGGTCTGGTGAATACGAATGGCGCGGTCGACTTCGCCACGAGAGCGGAAGAGATTACCCAGCGTTAGATGCGCTTCAACGGTGCCAGTATCCTCTTTGAGCATATCAAGGAAGAGGTCTACCGCTTTGTCCTGTTGATTGCTGAGAAGGAAGTTGACCCCGGCCACGTAATCACGGGACAGCCGGTTAGCTTCATCCTGCTTTGTTTGTTGCGCACTTCTGCGTCCCATATACCAGCCATAGGCTGCCGCTATAGGCAAAAGCAGAAACAACAACTCCAGCATAGTCGATTATTCCTTCACGACCGGCACACCCGTATTTACCGGCACGTCTGTCGCCGGTGCAATGTGGTGTTCAAGACGTTTGATTTTACGCTCAGCGCGCGCAAGCGAAACACGGACTTTTAGCCAGAACACGCCACATACCAGCCAGCCGATAACAAATCCTGCGGCAAACAAAACAGCTAGCAGCGTGGAAACCCGATACTCGCCCTGCGCCAGCAGATAATTGAAAGTGACCTGTTGATCGTTTTGCGCACCCAGTGTGACGGAGATGACAAAAATCGCTAATACCAGTAAGAAAATGAGTAAATATTTCACATGACTTCCCGTTATGTGGTTCAAGCGAATAAAGTGTGTTCAACTTACCGCAATCAGCCTTATAAACTACCATTTTAGTGACGAGCGCGAAACGTAAAAAGTGACGCGCTCATGCAAGATCTTTGGGCTAAATGCGGATTATCAACCGTCAGGAAGTTTCTTGCTCCCTTTCGGCTATTTCTTTGTTCTCTTCCGGCGGCGGCGTAAGCGGTCCGCAGAGTCTTTGCGCAAGCCAGGTCGCGAAGGTGACCAGCAGCCAGGAGATGGCCGTGGCGACCATTAAATCCTGTGGCCAGTGCATCCCCAGCAGCAAGCGGCTTCCCATTACGCTTGTTGCCCAGACCAGTAACACTACGATGGTTATCGTGCGTCGACGCGGCCACAGCAATCCCACGCCCAGCAGCGCCCAGCTGGCGGCAAACATGGTATGCCCTGAAGGGAACGCAAAGCCGGTCTCTTTTTGCCAGTGCTGGCGTAAAAATTTCGGAACAGTCTGCTCCTGCGCAAGCTGCTCTTTAACCAGATGGCTTCGCTCTTTACGCTTTAAATTGTAGAAGGTCTCGACCGGAATATGGTGTGTTTCTTCCAGCCAGACCACAAATGGCCGGGGTTCCTGAACGTAATCTTTCACCCAGGACTTGACCCCCTGCCCAACCAGGATCGCGCCGCCAAGGATGACAAACAGCATGATGGCCGGACGCAAACGGAACCGCAGGCACCACAGGAACCAGGCGCAAAGGAGAGTGTGAGTGATAATTCCCCAAGGTTGAGTGACGGTTTCCGTTACCCAGTAGAGCGCTTTAAGCCATCCTGTGTGATGACCGGGTTCCCAGGCCCAGCCTGACAGCCATACCACGGCGGGCATGATAAGCAGGATTGCGGCACCTGCCGCCGTTCGACGGGCAATTAACAGCATGTTGTCTCCTTTTTCACTAAGCTCAACAATCATAACTGAAATTTATCGATGCGGGGATATGTCGGATTGTGCGTTTAACGTTCGTATAGCATGGCCGCAACTAGGTGAACGCCTGTTGCTTGTGGCAAAATAGACGCAAATAAACGCCGAAGGGCGACAGACACGAAACGTGTCAGCATACTCTGGAGAATCACATGCAGCTTAAACGTGTGGCAGAAGCCAATCTGCCAACCCCATGGGGCGATTTCCTGATGGTGGGTTTTGAAGAACTGGCAACCGGGCAAGATCACGTCGCGCTGGTGTTTGGAGACATCTCGGGGCAAACCCCGGTCCTGGCGCGTGTTCATTCTGAGTGTCTGACGGGCGATGCCCTGTTCAGCCTGCGCTGTGACTGTGGTTTTCAATTAGAAGCGGCGCTTTCCCACATTGCCGAGGAAGGTCGCGGCATCCTGCTTTATCACCGTCAGGAAGGCCGTAATATCGGTCTGTTGAATAAGATTCGTGCCTACGCGTTGCAGGATCAAGGCTATGACACCGTTGAAGCGAATCACCAGCTGGGCTTTGCCGCCGACGAACGTGATTTCACCTTGTGTGCGGATATGTTCAAGCTTCTGGGCGTTGATGAAGTGCGCCTTCTGACCAACAACCCACGCAAAGTGGAGATTTTGACAGAAGCGGGAATCAACATCGTTGAACGCGTATCACTGATTGTGGGCCGCAATCCTAAAAACGAACATTACCTGGATACCAAAGCGGCGAAGATGGGGCATCTCCTCAGCGAATAAATTGTCTGCCCGGCAAACACGTTGCCGGGCAGGACCTACTGCATCAATTCAGCATATTACGAATCACATAATGCAATATGCCGTCGTTCTGGTAATAGGTCAGCTCGGTCGCTGTATCAATTCGACAGCGGCATTCAAGCACTTCCGTTTTCCCATCCGCGCGCGTTAATTGCACCGGCACCGTGGCGCCAGGTGTCAGGCTCTGCAAAGCATGGATATCAATGCGCTCTTCTCCTGTCAGCCCCAGCGTTTTACGGGTCACACCTTGCGGGAATTCCAGCGGTAAAATCCCCATCCCGATCAGGTTAGAACGGTGTATACGTTCAAACGACTCGGCAATCACGACACGCACGCCTAACAGTCGTGGGCCTTTAGCAGCCCAGTCTCGACTGGAGCCGGACCCGTACTCTTTACCCGCAAGTACCGCCAGAGGCGTGCCTTCCTGCTGGTATTTCATGGCCGCATCGTAAATCGAGATCACTTCTGCGCCAGGCAAGTGACGCGTCATGCCCCCTTCCACACCGGGAACCATTTCGTTACGGATACGAATGTTGGCAAAGGTGCCGCGCATCATCACTTCGTGGTTACCCCGACGCGAACCGTAGGAGTTAAAATCACGGCGTTCAACGCCACGGCTTTGCAAATAACGTCCCGCTGGGCTGTCGGCTTTGATACTCCCTGCCGGCGAAATATGGTCAGTGGTGACCGAATCCCCCAGCATGGCGAGAATACGGGCGCCATGAATATCTTCCAGCGGTTTTGGCAGCGCCTCCATATCGTTGAAGAACGGCGATAAGCGAATATAGGTGGAATCATTCTGCCAGCCATAGGTATCTGAGCGCGTTACGTCGATGGATTTCCACTCTGGCGTGCCTTCAAACACCTCCGCATACTCTTTGCGGAACATATCCGTCGAAACTTTTTCCACCGCGCGGGCAATTTCCTGAGCAGAAGGCCAGATATCCTTCAGATACACAGGCTCGCCTTTCCGATCGTGACCAAGCGGATCGGTCGCGAGGTTGATATTCATATTCCCTGCCAGCGCATAGGCAACGACCAGCGGCGGTGAGGCCAGCCAGTTGGTCTTGACCAGGGGATGAATACGGCCTTCAAAGTTACGGTTGCCGGAGAGCACAGCACCGACGGTCAAATCCCCCTGCTTAATCGCTTGCTCAATCGGGTCCGGTAACGGACCAGAGTTACCGATGCAGGTCGTACACCCATACCCGACGAGGTTAAACCCCAGCTCATCAAGGTATGGCGTCAGCCGCGCCTGGGCCAGGTAATCCGATACCACTTTTGAACCCGGGGCCAACGAGGCTTTCACCCAGGGCTGGCGTTTCAGGCCCAGCGTCACCGCTTTTTTCGCCAGTAAACCGGCTGCCATCAGCACGCTGGGGTTTGAGGTATTAGTACAGGAGGTGATCGCCGCGATGACCACCGCGCCATCCGGCAGCTGATACTGATGCCCGTTCATAACATAGTCGACGGGGCGGTGATCTTTTTGCGCGGTATTCACTTCCAGTTCATTACTGGCCGCGAATGCTTTCGGGACATCTCCCAGGGATACGCGGTCCTGCGGACGTTTTGGCCCTGCAAGGCTCGCTTCAACCTCGCCCATATCCAGCTCCAGCGTGCTGGTAAAGACAGGTTCATCACCGGTATTACGCCACATCCCCTGTGCTTTGGCATAGGCTTCAACCAATGCAACCTGCTCATCGCTTCGTCCGCTTAATTTCATGTATTCAAGCGTGACGCCATCAATCGGGAAGAAACCACAGGTTGCGCCGTATTCTGGCGCCATATTGGCAATGGTTGCCCGGTCAGCCAGGGGTAAAGAATCCAGACCGTCACCATAAAACTCAACGAATTTGCCCACGACGCCATGTTTACGCAGCATTTGCGTCACCGTCAGCACCAGGTCCGTTGCGGTAATCCCCTCGGATAATTTGCCCACCAGTTTAAAACCGACCACATCCGGGATCAGCATCGAGACGGGCTGACCAAGCATGGCGGCTTCTGCTTCAATACCGCCTACGCCCCAGCCAAGGACGCCCAGGCCATTAATCATGGTGGTATGCGAATCCGTCCCGACCAGCGTATCCGGGTAGGCGATCCACTCTTTATCCTGTAGCTCGCTCCAGACGGCTTTTCCCAGGTATTCCAGATTCACCTGGTGGCAGATCCCTGTGCCGGGTGGAACGACGCTGAAACGGCTGAAGGCCTGCTGGCCCCATTTGAGGAAAACGTAGCGTTCGTGGTTACGTTCCATTTCGAGACGGACGTTTTCTTCAAAAGCGTCATCATCGCCGAAGTGGTCAACGGTGACGGAGTGGTCAATCACCAGATCAACCGGCGAAAGCGGGTTCACTTTTGCGGTATCGCCGCCAAGACGTTTGACGGCTTCGCGCATCGCCGCAAGATCGACGACGGCGGGAACGCCGGTAAAGTCCTGCATCAGGACCCTTGCCGGACGATAGGCAATTTCCCGATCGGCGTGGGCATGTTCCAGCCACCCCGCCAGGGCATGAATGTCTTCTGCCGTGACGGACTCTTCATCCTGCCAGCGGAGTAAGTTTTCCATTAAGACTTTCAGGGACTTGGGGAGTCGCGAGATGTCTCCAAGTGTGTTAGCGGCCAACGGCAAGCTGTAGTAGTGGTAGGTCTTGTTCTCTGCCTGCAGCGTATCCTTACTGGCTTCGCGTAGGGTTAACGACATAAGCTCCTCCTTCATTACAGGGATACCCCGACTATCATCGGGGCTGTAATTAAAGATAACACAAACATGCCGTAACGTTTTGATAACAACCCAAATTGATAAACTGCCTGCCCGGGTTGATCAGAGAGCCAACAAAAAACCTCGCCGCAGCGAGGTTTTTACGTTTAGTTTAAGGCCAGCCAGATAAGCTGAGACCAGAACAGGATGGATACAGTGAAAGCGCCGATCCATGACCAGTATTTTGCGTTCTGTAGGATATTCATCATCGTAACACCAGGCTTTTATATATATACCGGACCGGGGGAATTCCCCATTCAATATTGCTGATGTGTATTTATTAAAGAGTACAAAAGTGCAGTCATTATTAACCCTTGGGGTTTAATGACTAAATTATTGTTTTTTAGGTTCGTCTTCCGCGAACATATCAATAAAGGCCTGCTGCTGTGCCGTCAGCTTCCATGAGGTTGGCACGCTTGTCGCAAGTACTTTACTTACTTTGCGATTGTCGTCACATGGGCGACACAATTTCTTAACCCGTTCAACCTGCAACAGAGCTGCCATATTCATCCCCAATATTTCCAGACCAGTAACGCCACCACCACCCAAAACAGGGCGGAGCCAAGGAATACCGCCAGCCAGGCTTTACGTTTAAGCGCTGGGTCCCTTTGCGGCTCTTCACTTCCTGACGGCATTGCTAACCTCATACAATCGATATCGCTTATCATTTCGCTACCAACAATCGGCATAAGTAATCATGACTGAGATAAATCCTAAAGAAACTTTAGTCGAAAAGCCAGCGAATTTACGTATGAAAACGTATGAAATATTCAATCTTTTGACATGAAATAAATAATTGAAACGTGGAATTTGCGTAGCGGGGAATTACTTTCTACTTTTGTCGCAAATTTGCGACAGTTTGCCCCTGACTTTCTCGCGGTTATGCTGTTTAAACAGGGAGTAAATGCAGTTGATGATAATTCTAATTTAGCTTTAAGAAGGGTGAACGGTATCTTTCGCGGCCGGAAAGATACCGACGGTGATTATTTTTCAGGAAGCTTAATATCATTAAACATCGCTTCGATATCTTCATTCGATCGTAATGCCACGGCGGTATCAACCACATCACGAGTCAGGTGCGGCGCAAAGCGCTGAATAAAATCATACATATAGCTTCGCAGGAAGGTGCTGCGACGGAAACCAATTTTCGTGGTGCTGTGACTGAACACGTCATGGGCATCCAGGCGAACCAGGTCCGGATCCGAGACCGGATCGACTGCCATGCTCGCAATTACCCCAACGCCGAGGCCCAGGCGGACATAGGTTTTAATTACATCCGCATCGGTGGCGGTGAAAACGATACGTGGCGTTAAGCCAGCACGATTAAACGCCGTATCCAGTTCAGAACGCCCGGTAAACCCAAATGTATAAGTCACCAGCGGATACTGCGCCAGCTCCTCAATGGTCACCGATCCTTTACCTGCCAGAGGGTGATCGGGCGTGACCACGATGGAACGGTTCCAGTGGTAACAAGGGAGCATAACGAGGTCATCATAGAGATGTAGCGCTTCGGTGGCGATGGCGAAATCCGCATTGCCCTTCGAGACGGCTTCGGCGATTTGCGTCGGTGACCCCTGATGCATATGTAGCGATACGCGAGGATAACGCTCAATAAACCCTTTAATGACACCGGGAAGAGCATAACGAGCCTGAGTGTGGGTCGTCGCGATGTACAGAGACCCTTTATCCGGCCAGGTATGTTCCCCTGCCACGGATTTAATGGCGTCAACTTTTGAGAGAACTTCGCGGGCAATGCGGATAATCTCCTGCCCTGCGGGTGTCACCTGAGTCAGGTGCTTGCCGCTGCGGGCAAAAATCTGAATCCCAAGTTCATCTTCCAGCATACGCACCTGTTTGCTGATGCCAGGCTGGGAGGTGTAAAGACCTTCTGCGGTGGAAGAGACGTTGAGATTGTGGTTAACCACCTCAACGATATAGCGAAGCTGCTGTAGTTTCATGCCAGACCATCCGATTGAGCGCACACGGGCAATCGCTTAAGACGATTTAATAATAAGAAATGGGTTAACTATAACCACTATATCATTTATATCCTGACTGTATAGTACGGATCAAAAAATAATAACAGTGCAATAAAAAAGGGCCGGATTTCCGGCCCTTCAAGAGGTAACTAACGGTAATTAAAGGTTATTTCTTACCTTCAACCCATTTACCGTCCACAAAGAATGCAGACCAACCGGTCGCTTTACCCTCTTTCTCAGCGGCAACGTACTGCTGCTTCGTTTTGCGGCTAAAACGGACAACGGTCTCGTTACCTTCAGGATCGGCCTGTGGCGCGTCTGCCAGATAGCGCAGTTTTTCAGGCAAGCGATCGCGGAAACGGTACAACTCAGCCACACGTGGCGCACGCGTTTCACGCGATTTCGGGAAGGTGTTGGCCGCAAGGAACACACCCGCAGCACCATCACGCAGCACGAAATAAGCGTCTGATTTCTCACACGGCAGTTCAGGCAGCGGAACCGGATCTTCTTTCGGCGGTGCCACTTCCCCGTTACGCAGGATTTTACGCGTGTTTTTACACTCGTCGTTGGTACAGGCCATGTACTTACCGAAACGCCCCATTCTCAGGTGCATTTCAGAACCACATTTTTCGCACTCAACGATTGGGCCGTCATAGCCCTTAATACGAAACTCACCTTCTTCGATCTCGTAACCGTCGCAGGTCGGGTTATTACCACAGACATGCAGTTTACGTTTAGGATCGATCAGATAGCTGTCCATCGCGGTGCCACATTTCTGGCAGCGGCGTTTTGCACGAAGCGCGTTGGTTTCCGCATCGTCGCCTTCCAGGACGTTAAGCACTTCGTTTTCAGGCACCAGATTGATGGTGGTTTTGCAGCGCTCTTTCGGCGTCAATGCATAACCCGAACAGCCCAGGAAGACCCCGGTGGTGGCTGTACGAATGCCCATTTTACGACCACAGGTCGGGCAATCGATGCTGGTCATCACCATCTGATTAGGCTGCATACCGCCTTCTTCAGGATCCTTTTCCGCTTTATTTAACTGAAGCGTAAAGTCGCTGAAGAAGCTGTCGAGAACCTTTTTCCACTCCGCCTGATGATTGGCGACTTCGTCCAGACGATCTTCCATCTGTGCCGTAAAGTCATAATTCATCAATTCGCGGAAGTTCTCTTCTAACCGGTCGGTGACAATTTCACCCATTTTTTCGGCATAGAAGCGACGGCTTTCGACACGGACGTAACCGCGATCCTGGATGGTCGAAATAATCGAGGCGTAGGTCGACGGACGACCGATACCGCGTTTTTCCAGCTCTTTCACCAACGACGCTTCACTGAAACGCGCAGGTGGCTTGGTAAAGTGCTGAGCAGGAAGCAGTTCCGTCAGGGACAGTTCGTCCCCTTTGTTCACGGCAGGCAGCGTGCGATCTTCATCGCCTTTACGCAGGGCTGGCATCACTTTCGTCCAGCCATCGAAGCGCAGAATACGGCCACGCGCTTTCAGGCGGAAATCACCCGCGCCAACGGTCAGCGTAGTAGAGTCGTATTTTGCCGGTGTCATCTGACAGGCAACAAACTGACGCCAGATAAGCTGATACAGCTTCTGTGCGTCGGCTTCCATGTCTTTCAACGCTTCGGCCTGCACGGAGACGTCAGAAGGACGAATGGCTTCGTGAGCTTCCTGTGAGTTCTCTTTGCTGGCGTACTGAATCGGGCTTTCCGGCAGGTACTTTTTACCAAAATTGTTGCTGATGTAGTCGCGCAACATGGTCACCGCATCCTGGCTCAGATTGGTTGAGTCAGTACGCATATAGGTGATGTAACCGGCTTCATAAAGACGCTGTGCCATCATCATGGTTTTCTTCACGCCATAGCCCAGACGCGTGCTTGCCGCCTGCTGGAGTGTAGAAGTAATGAATGGAGCACCCGGTTTACTGCTGGTCGGTTTATCTTCGCGATCCACCACCTGATAACGGGCTTTTTCCAGCAAGGCCACCGCAGCCATTGTCTGATCGCGGTTTTCAGGGCGGAACGCCTTATCATTCTGGTGTGTCACCTGCAGCGGCAACGCATCGCCGCCAGGGGTGGTGACGTTAGCGTCAATTTCCCAGAACTCTTCCGGGACGAACGCTTTTATTTCGCGTTCACGCTCAACCACCAGACGTACAGCAACGGACTGCACACGTCCGGCGGAGAGGCCACGGGCAATTTTCTTCCACAGCAGTGGGGAAACCATGTAACCCACAACGCGGTCCATAAAGCGACGCGCCTGCTGGGCATTAACACGGTCAATATTCAGTTCACCCGGCTTTTCAAAGGCCTGGCGAATCGCATTCTTTGTGATCTCGTTAAAGACAACGCGGCTATAGCGTTTGTCATCACCACCGATAATTTCCCGCAGGTGCCATGCAATGGCCTCCCCTTCGCGGTCAAGGTCGGTTGCGAGATAGATATGGTCGGCTTTCTCTGCAAGCTGCTTCAGCTCGTTGACGACTTTTTCTTTCCCTGGCAGCACTTCGTACTGAGCCTGCCAGTCATGCCACGGATCGACACCCATTCGGTTGACGAGCGCACTACGTTCATCCTTTTTAGGCTTCTTAGCCCCTTTGGTGGAGGTAGAGTCTGCGCTCTTTTTGCTGGCTGAGCCACTTGTCGGCAAATCGCGGATATGACCGACGCTGGACTTAACCACGTAGTCATTACCCAGATACTTATTGATCGTTTTGGCTTTTGCCGGGGACTCAACGATAACGAGAGCTTTACCCATATTCACCTTTACCTAATTTAATTCTTCCAGGAATACGCCGCACGTTGATTTCCCTTCCGCTAGCGACGAGCCATGTATATTGCGACGACGCCAGGGGATATCAACCCCTTTTTCTGAATGGACGCGCTCTAAGATGCGTCCAGGCGATTGAGTTATCGGGCTTTTTTCTCGCACTGAAGTGACTATGCGACGAGCTTTGGGTCGAATGTCAAGCAATTCTGTTGCCAGAATGACGAAAGCGCACACTGTACCTGATAAAATCTGTTACGCAACTTTATTAGCATGCAAAAGCAAATCGCGCCAGCTCAGCACCTTTGCTCTAGCCCCTCAAAAAACAGGGAAAATTTGCCCATGGTGCCGCTCGGGCGTAGACTAATGTCACTGTTTAAGGAGTGGAATATGCAGCAAAGTACTCAACCCATCGATCGCGTGACACTGCTTCTCGAAGCCAACAAACTGATCCGTGAACACGAAGACACGCTGGCCGGTATTGAAGCCACGGGTGTTGAACAGCGCAACGGCGTGCTGGTGTTTAGTGGAGAATACTATCTTGATGAACAAGGTCTCCCGACGCCCAAAAGCACGGCGGTGTTTAACATGTTCAAATACCTGGCGCATACCCTCTCTGAGAAGTATCACCTGGTCGATTAAACAAAACGCGAGGCAGATGCCTCGCGTTTTTGTCTGCTCTTAGAGCAGCGGTTTCTGGCCTCTCTGTAGCCAGCGCAGCAACAGACGATCAGCACTTTCGGCCGCGCTGTTGGTGAATCTGTCGAGCATTCTTTTACGCTGGGTATAGCGCACGCCGATAAGCTCGCGCCCCTCCATCAGTCCCAGTAACAGATCGTCACTGGTCCCCACCTCGTCAATCAGCCCTTTTTCCCGTGCCTGCATTCCGTACCAGTGCTCACCCGTAGCCACCTGTTCAATATCCAGAGACGGACGCATACGTTTGACAAAATCCTTGAACAGGAGATGCGTTTCGTTGAGATCCTCGCGGAACTTCTGTCGCCCTTCTTCGGTGTTCTCACCTAACAGGGTCAGGGTCCGTTTATATTGCCCTGCGGTATGCAGCTCAATATCGATCTCTTTGTTCTTCAGGAAGCGGTTAAAGTTCGGAATCTGTGCCACTACGCCAATCGAACCTAAAATGGCAAACGGCGCGGCAACGATTTTATCAGCCACACAGGCCATCATGTAGCCTCCGCTTGCCGCCACCTTATCAACGGCCACGGTGAGAGGAATATTCTTCTCACGTAAACGCTGCAGTTGCGACGCGGCCAGGCCATAGCCATGCACCACGCCGCCAGGGCTTTCAAGACGTAAAACGACCTGATCTTCAGGTTTTGCCACCGCCATCACCGCCGTCACTTCTTCCCGCAGCGAGGTGACTTCGTGCGCATCCATACTGCCTTTGAAATCGAGAACATAGACACGTGGTTTGAGGGCTGTCTGTTGCCCTTGTTTGGCTTTTGCTTTCGCCGCTTTTTCATCCTGCTTGTGCTTTTTCTTTTGAGCCTTATGCCACAGCTTTTGCTGGTGTCCATCCAGCAACCCAACGGACATATCTTCCTGCATCTCCTTATATTGCTCACTTAAGCGGGTAATACGTAATTCACCCCGCTGACGCTTTCGCTGCGCCAGATTCACCACCAGGACTGCGATAACGGCGATCGCGACAACCACCGTCACGATTTTTGCCAGAAACAAACCATACTCAGAAAGTAACTCCACGTGTTCCACCTTGATTTAGCCACGACTCTTTCAAGCTCAGTGTACAACAGCCTAAACCAGGCGTCTCGTTTGCGACACCTGAGTTGCGAGGCGTTTTCAGAAATGCGTCAATCGCCATGAAATCATTGCAAATTGTTAATTTGGAAGCCTTATCTCCTGTAGACTGATTGAAATCACGCGCCATTTCGGGCATAAACCCGAAAAGCGAAAAAAACAGAAGGCGTAGCAGCGCGTGCATCGCGCCACAGGAGTCACCGTGCATTATCAACCGCAAAAAGATCTACTGCAGAACCGCATCATTCTGGTCACCGGCGCCAGCGACGGGATTGGTCGGGAAGCCGCCCTGACCTACTCACAATACGGCGCAAGGCTCGTGCTGCTTGGTCGCAATGAAGATAAACTGCGCCAGGTGGCCCAGGAGATCGCTGATGCAGGCGGTGCCCCGGCGCGTACCTTCACCCTCGATCTGCTGACCTGTACTCCCGAAACCTGCCGTGAACTGGCCCAGCGCATCGCTGAACATTATCCACGCCTTGATGGCGTTTTACACAATGCGGGGCTGCTGGGTGATGTCTGTCCTATGGATAAGCAGAACCCGGATGTCTGGCAACAGGTGATGCAGGTGAATGTAAATGGCACCTTCTTCTTGACTCAGGCACTCCTTCCTTTATTACTCAAGTCTGATTCCGGGTCGCTGGTCTTTACCTCATCCAGCGTGGGTCGTGAAGGCCGCGCAAACTGGGGAGCTTATGCGGCATCTAAATTTGCCACTGAAGGGATGATGCAGGTCCTGGCGGAGGAGTATCAAAACCAGACGCTTCGCGTTAATTGCATTAATCCGGGCGGCACGCGCACCAAAATGCGCGCCAGCGCTTTCCCGACCGAAGACCCACAAAAGCTTAAAACCCCGGCTGATATTATGCCGCTCTATTTGTGGTTGATGGGTGACGATAGCCGCCGTAAAACCGGTATGACCTTTGATGCCCAACCGGGCCGTAAACCAGGAATTTCGCAATGAGTGAAGATCGTCACCAGCAGCGCCAGCAGCGTCTTAAAGAACAGGTTGATGCGCGTGTCGCGGCTGCTCAGCAGGAACGCGGTATCGTCATCGTGTTCACGGGCAATGGCAAAGGGAAAACAACCGCCGCGTTTGGCACAGCGACCCGTGCCGTCGGCCATGGACAAAAAGTGGGCGTCGTGCAATTTATCAAGGGTGAATGGCCCAACGGTGAGCGTAATCTGCTTGAGCCGCACGGCGTTGAGTTTCAGGTGATGGCCACCGGTTTTACCTGGGATACACAAAATCGCGAAAGCGACACTGCCGCGTGCCTCGCCGTCTGGGAGCATGGCAAAAGAATGCTCGCCAATCCGGATATAAATATGGTCGTGCTGGATGAGATCACCTATATGGTGGCCTACGATTATCTGCCGCTTGAGGAGGTGATGCAGGCGTTAAAAGCGCGGCCTTCTCACCAGACGGTCATTATTACGGGCCGTGGTTGCCACCGGGATATTCTGGATTACGCGGACACGGTCAGCGAACTTCGGCCGGTGAAACACGCGTTTGATGCGGGCATAAAAGCGCAGATTGGCATCGACTATTAATAAAAAACCCGGCAGCGCCGGGTTTTTTACGTTAACCGTTGTTATTACGGCTACCGGAGCGACGCCCGGTACTGACCTGAGTATGGCGTTTCACCGCACGACGAATCTGATTCGCCTTCACGCGACGACGATCTTTCTCAACCGCCACCTTAGACGTGGTTTCCGGCGTCAGGCCTACCAGCTCGCGCAGGTAGTTCGTCTGGGTTAAATCAAGCTCGGTATACCCGCCGCGCGGCAACCCTTTAGGCAGCAAAATATCGCCGTAGCGAACGCGGATCAGTCGGCTCACCTGCACGCCGACCGCTTCCCAAAGACGACGAACCTCACGGTTACGGCCTTCAGTAAGGGTCACGTTATACCACTGGTTAATCCCTTCACCACCGGTAAATTTAATGGTTTTAAAGGCGGCCGGGCCGTCTTCGAGCTGCACGCCACGCGACAGATCGCGCAGTTTATTTTCGTCAACTTCACCAAATACACGCACCGCGTATTCACGTTCAACTTCACGGCTTGGGTGCATCAGGCGGTTCGCCAGTTCACCGTCAGTGGTGAACAACAGCAGGCCGCAGGTATTCACATCCAGACGCCCAACGGCAATCCAGCGTGCGCCACGCAGTTTAGGCAGGCGGTCAAATACCGTCGGACGGCCTTCAGGATCGTTGCGCGTACACAACTCACCCTCAGGTTTGTAGTACGCCAGCACGCGGCAAATCTGCTCTGCAGACTCTTTAACTGAGATGACATGTCCGTCGAGACGGATCTTCATCCCAGGGACGATTTCCACACGATCGCCCAGCTTGGCAATTTTGCCATCTACGCTGACACGACCGGCTTCAATAATCGTTTCGATTTCACGGCGTGAACCGTGGCCGGCGCGCGCCAGCACTTTCTGTAATTTTTCGCTCATTGAGCATCCTTCAGGTGTCGCCTTCACAGGCGTCGAATAGGGTCAATTATCGCGGCAGGGCCGCAATAATGATGGCCGCGTAGTATAGCGACTTACAGGATTACAAGAAAGGTTTAACGTCGCCCACACCTTCACGAATCACTTCCGGAGCTTCTTCGGTGAGATCAACCACCGTAGTGGGCTGTTGCCCCAGATAGCCGCCGTGAATCACCAGGTCGACGACCTTCTCCAGACGATCCTTGATTTCATCGGGGTCGGACTCGGTAAAGTCGCTGCCCGGTAACATTAATGACGTGGACAACATGGGTTCGCCCAGCGTTTCAAGCAGCGCCTGAGCAATGGGATTAGACGGTACGCGCATCCCGATGGTTTTTCGTTTTTCCTGTAGCAGGCGACGAGGAACTTCTTTCGTCCCTTTCAGGATAAAGGTGTAGTTGCCCGGCGTGTTATTCTTGATAAGACGAAACGCCACGTTATCGACATAGGCATAGGTCGACAACTCTGACAGATCGCGACACATCAACGTAAAGTTGTGGCCGTTCGGCAACTGACGAATCCGACAAATCCGTTCCATTGCACCTTTATCTTCAATTTTGCATCCCAGCGCGTAGCCCGAATCCGTGGGATAGACAATGACGCCCCCTTTGCGGACGATCTCGACGGCCTGATTAATCAGGCGTGGCTGCGGATTATCTGGATGAATATAGAAAAACTGACTCATACTTCCCTCTCTTCAATTTGGTGCTGCGGCTGTTCCCAGAGCTGCCAGACCGGCTCCACGCCTGCGGGCAACCAGAGCTTACGCCCCAGTTCAATCCACGCACAAGGCTGATGGAAATCAGACCCTTGTGATGCCAGTAATCCGTACTGGCGGGCATAGGTTGCCAGCTGTGTACGCTCATTGGGCGCCTGCTGACATTGCGAGACTTCCATCGCCTCACCGCCGCATTCGGCAAAGTGTGCCAGCAGTCTTTTCAGCCACTTAGCGGAAAGGTTATAGCGGCCCGGATGCGCCAGCACAGCCTTGCCACCAGAATGATGAATGACATCAATAGCTTGTTTTATTGTACACCACTGTGGAGGAACGTAACCGGTTTTCCCGCGTGCCAGATATTTTTTAAAAACATCGGCAAAGTTATTCGCCTTTCCGGCGTCGACCAGAAAACGCGCAAAGTGACCGCGGGTCACTGCGCCCCCGTTAGCCAACGCGTACGCCCCGTCCAGCGCCCCCGGAATTTGTGCTTTTTCGAGACGTTCGGCAATCAACACCGCGCGCTGGTGGCGACGTTCTTTTTGTTCGTTAAGAAATGCACACAGCAGGGGATGTTCAATATCGATGTTCAGACCCACGATATGGATCTCATGGTTTTCCCAGACGGTGGAGATTTCCACGCCTGATATCAGGTTCAAGGGGATTCCACTGCGCAGGATCTCTGCCCGGGCTGCGGGAATAGCATCGGTAGTATCGTGATCGGTGATGGCCAGGGTACCCACCCGCATTTCCACGGCCCGATGAACAAGCGCTTCTGGCGTAAGCAGACCGTCAGAGGCCTGCGTATGGCTGTGTAAATCATAAATCACGGCGTATTTTGTTTCGCTCAAAGCGGTTCTCATCACAGGTTAATCGAATGCGTTCATCCCATGATAACGGGTTGGGGCGAAATTCTGAAATCAAGGGTTGACAATACGCCATCGAACTAGTTAACTAGTACGCAAGTTCACACAACACAGGTATCTGAAAATGAGAGCACATTTCACTCTGCAAGGCTGGTGGCGCACTTCCTGAATTACGGGCAGTGTCATTCGTCTGCGAAATGCAAACAGATACCAGGCCCGCGAATAGCGGGCTTTTTTTGAACAGAATAAATGAGAATAACATCATGCAAACCGCCAAACCACATCTTGAGTTGCTGGCCTGCGACGCGGCTTACCGCCATAACCCCACCGCGCTGTTTCATCAGCTGTGCGGCGCGCGACCGGCAACACTGCTGCTTGAATCAGCGGACATTGACAGCAAAGATGATCTGAAGAGCCTGTTACTCGTCGACAGCGCGCTGCGCATTACCGCGTTGGGTGACACTGTCACTATTAAAGCCCTCTCGGAGAACGGTTCCGCCCTGCTTCCGTTATTGGATGCCGCTCTGCCTACAGGTATTGAGAATGAGCAGCGCCCGGACATGCGCGTTTTGCATTTCCCGCCCGTCAGCCAGCTGCTGGATGAAGATGCCCGCCTGTGCTCACTCTCTGTCTTCGATGCGTTTCGTCTTCTGCAAAACCTGGTTGAGGTGCCTGCACATGAACGCGAAGCCATGTTCTTCGGTGGGCTGTTTGCGTATGACCTGGTCGCAGGTTTTGAAGCGTTACCGGAAACCGACCAGGGCAACAACTGCCCGGACTACTGTTTCTATCTGGCCGAAACGCTGCTGGTTATCGACCATAAAAAGAAAAGCACCCGTATTCAGGCCAGCCTGTTCACCCCGTCTGCCGCAGAAAAGCGTCGCCTTGAACATCGCATTGCCCAACTGCAGCAGCAGATGAACGAAGAACCACCTGTGTTACCGGTGCAGCACGTTGAACATATGCGCTGTGAAAGCAACCAGACCGATGACCAGTTTGGCGCGGTGGTGCGTCAGATGCAAAAAGCGATTCGCGCGGGCGAGATCTTCCAGGTGGTTCCTTCTCGTCGATTCTCATTGCCCTGCCCGTCTCCGCTGGCGGCCTATGATGTGCTGAAGAAGAGCAACCCCAGCCCGTACATGTTCTTTATGCAGGATAACGAATTCACTCTCTTTGGCGCGTCACCGGAAAGCTCTCTGAAATATGACGCCACCAGCCGCCAGATTGAGATCTACCCGATTGCCGGCACGCGCCCGCGTGGTCGCCACGCCGACGGAACCCTCGATCGCGATCTTGATAGCCGCATTGAGCTGGAGATGCGGACCGACCAAAAAGAGATGTCTGAGCATCTTATGCTGGTCGATCTGGCCCGAAACGACCTGGCCCGCATCTGCACCCCGGGGACCCGTTATGTGGCGGATTTAACTAAAGTAGACCGTTACTCCTTTGTGATGCATTTGGTTTCTCGTGTCGTGGGTGAACTTCGTCGCGACCTCGACGTACTCCACGCGTACCGCGCCTGCATGAATATGGGAACCCTGAGCGGCGCACCAAAAGTCCGCGCCATGCAGCTAATTGCCGCAGCGGAAGGACGACGCCGGGGAAGCTATGGCGGCGCTGTAGGGTACTTCACCGCACATGGCGACCTGGATACCTGCATCGTCATCCGATCCGCCTATGTTGAGGACGGTATTGCCACCGTCCAGGCCGGTGCAGGCGTTGTTCTGGATTCTGTTCCGCAGTCTGAAGCTGACGAAACGCGTAATAAAGCACGTGCGGTAGTGCGCGCGATTGCCACTGCACACCATGCACAGGAGACTTTCTGATGGCTGACATTCTGCTTCTCGATAACATCGACTCCTTTACCTACAATCTTGCAGACCAGCTTCGTGCCAGTGGGCATAACGTAGTGATTTACCGTAACCATGTTCCTGCGCAGACGTTGATTGAGCGTCTGGCTACCATGCAGAATCCGGTTCTGCTGCTTTCACCCGGGCCAGGGACGCCGAGCGAAGCCGGTTGTATGCCTGAACTGTTGACTCGTATGCGCGGCAAGCTGCCCATCGTCGGCATTTGTTTAGGGCATCAGGCCATCGTTGAAGCCTATGGTGGTTATGTTGGTCAGGCGGGTGAAATTTTGCACGGTAAAGCCTCTAGCATCGAACACGATGGTCAGGCGATGTTTGCGGGACTGCCCAACCCTCTCCCGGTTGCCCGTTATCACTCGCTGGTGGGCAGTAACATTCCGGCTGGCTTGACCATTAACGCCTCTTTTGACGGCATGGTCATGGCAGTACGTCACGATACCGATCGCGTCTGTGGCCTGCAGTTCCATCCGGAATCCATTCTCACCTCCAACGGTGCCCGGCTGCTGGAACAGACGTTGAACTGGGCGTTACAGAAGCTGGAGCAGACCAACACCCTGCAGCCAATTCTGGAAAAACTGTATCAGGCGCAAACCCTGACGCAACCGGAGAGCCACCAGCTTTTCTCCGCTGTTGTTCGCGGAGAACTGAAGCCAGAACAGCTGGCCGCTGCGCTGGTGAGCATGAAAGTGCGCGGTGAGCACCCGCTGGAGATCGCCGGTGCAGCAACGGCGCTTCTGGAAAACGCAGCGCCGTTCCCACGTCCTGACTATCCGTTTGCCGATATCGTGGGCACCGGCGGTGACGGCAGCAACAGCATTAATATTTCAACCGCCAGCGCCTTCGTGGCAGCCGCCTGTGGGATGAAAGTGGCTAAACATGGTAACCGCAGCGTGTCCAGCCGTTCTGGCTCGTCCGATCTGCTGGCCGCGTTTGGTATTAATCTGGAAATGAACGCCGAACGCTCGCGTGAAGCGCTGGATGATTTAGGCGTCTGCTTCCTGTTCGCGCCGAAATATCACGCTGGTTTTCGCCATGCGATGCCCGTGCGCCAGCAGTTGAAAACCCGCACCCTGTTTAACGTGCTGGGGCCGCTTATTAATCCTGCGCATCCGCCCATAGCGTTGATTGGGGTGTATAGCCCGGAGCTGGTTCTGCCTATTGCAGAGACGTTACGGGTACTCGGTTATCAACGTGCGGCTGTCGTGCATAGCGGTGGCATGGATGAAGTGTCGCTTCACGCTCCAACGCTGGTGGCTGAGTTGCGCGACGGTGAAATCCAGAGCTATCAGCTGGACGCAAAAGACTTTGGTCTTACGCCGTATCATCAGGAACAACTGGCGGGCGGCACACCGGAAGAAAACCGTGACATTCTGACGCGCTTATTACAAGGTAAAGGTGAAGCCGCCCATGAGGCCGCTGTCGCCGCCAATGTTGCAATGCTGATGCGTTTGCACGGTGACGAAGATTTGCAGTCCAACGCGCAAAAAGTCCTGGCCGTATTGCGCTCCGGCGCAGCCTATGACCGCGTAACCGCACTTGCGGCAAGAGGGTAAATAATGCAGACCGTTTTAGCGAAAATTGTTGCCGATAAGGCCATTTGGGTTGAAGCCCGTAAAGCTCAGCAGCCGCTGGCAACCTTTCAGAATGACGTCGTACCGAGCAGCCGTCGCTTTTATGATGCGCTACAAGGTGCCCGCACCGCCTTTATTCTGGAGTGTAAAAAAGCCTCTCCGTCTAAGGGCGTCATCCGCGAAGATTTCGACCCTGCCCGTATCGCCGGGGTTTACAAACATCATGCGTCAGCGATTTCTGTGCTGACGGATGAGAAATATTTTCAGGGAAGCTTTGATTTCCTGCCGATCGTCAGCGGCATTGCTCCGCAGTCGATACTGTGCAAAGACTTTATCATCGACCCCTATCAAATTTGGCTGGCACGTTTTTATCAGGCCGATGCCTGCCTGCTGATGCTGTCGGTGCTGGATGATGAACAATACCGTCAACTGTCCGCGGTGGCGCACAGTCTGAATATGGGCGTGCTTACCGAAGTCAGTAATGAAGAAGAGTTAACGCGGGCCATTGCGCTGGAGGCAAAAGTTGTCGGCATTAATAACCGCGACCTGCGTGACCTCTCCATCGATCTGGACCGTACGCGCCAGCTCGCACCTCGTCTGGGTGCAGGGGTAACCGTCATTAGCGAATCCGGTATTGATAGCTATGCGCAGGTTCGCGAGCTGAGCCATTTTGCCAACGGCTTTTTAATTGGTTCAGCGATGATGGCGCATGACGATCTGAATGCCGCCGTCCGTCGCGTGCTGCTGGGGGAAAACAAAGTCTGTGGCTTAACGCGTGCGCAGGATGCCGCCGCTGCCCTGGAAGCCGGTGCGGTGTATGGGGGGCTTATCTTTGTCGAGTCATCACCCCGTTTCGTCACCGACGCGCAAGCGCATGAGGTGATAGCTGGCGCGCCACTGAGCTACGTGGGCGTCTTCCGTAATGCCGCGATTGACGATGTTGTCACCAAAGCGGAAAGCCTCTCACTTGCCGCAGTTCAGCTCCACGGCAGTGAGGATCAGGCCTATATCGATGCGCTGCGCCAGGTGCTGGCACCGCAGGTACAAATCTGGAAAGCGCAAAGCGTGAGTGACACGTTACCCGCACGCAACCTGACGCATATCGATAAGTACGTGCTGGATAACGGCCAGGGCGGCACCGGTGAACGTTTCGACTGGTCGTTGCTTAGTGGCGAGAAGCTGGACAATGTTCTGCTTGCGGGCGGATTAAGCCCCGACAATTGCGTCGAAGCGGCAAAAGCCGGCTGTGCCGGTCTCGATTTTAATTCTGGCGTAGAGTCCCAACCGGGCATCAAAGATGCCAGCAAACTGGCCTCGGTATTCAAGACGCTGCGTGCCTATTAAGGAAGAAAAAATGACTACATTACTCAATCCCTATTTTGGTGAATTTGGCGGGATGTATGTCCCGCAAATCCTGATGCCTGCCCTGCGTCAGCTGGAAGAAGCTTTCGTCAGCGCACAAAAAGATCCGGCGTTTCAGGCAGAGTTTACCGACCTGCTGAAAAACTACGCAGGTCGTCCGACGGCGCTGACGAAATGTCGCAATTTAACCGAAGGCACCCGTACGACCCTTTACCTCAAGCGTGAAGACTTGCTGCACGGCGGCGCGCACAAAACCAATCAGGTCCTGGGTCAGGCATTGCTGGCAAAGCGCATGGGTAAAACCGAAATCATCGCTGAAACCGGGGCGGGTCAGCACGGTGTGGCGTCAGCTCTCGCCAGCGCGCTTCTGGGCCTGAAATGCCGTATCTATATGGGTGCAAAGGATATTGAACGCCAGTCGCCAAACGTATTCCGTATGCGTTTGATGGGCGCTGAAGTCATCGCCGTCCACAGCGGTTCTGCCACGCTCAAAGATGCCTGTAACGAAGCGCTGCGTGACTGGTCTGGTAGCTATGAGACCTCACATTACATGCTCGGTACGGCGGCTGGCCCGCATCCGTTCCCGACAATCGTGCGTGAATTCCAGCGTATGATTGGCGAAGAAACCAAAGCGCAGATTCTGGAAAAAGAAGGCCGTCTGCCGGATGCCGTGATTGCCTGCGTAGGCGGTGGTTCGAATGCCATTGGTATGTTCGCTGACTTTATTGACGATGCCAGCGTCGGTCTGATTGGCGTTGAACCCGCGGGTCACGGTATCGAGACCGGTGAACATGGTGCACCACTCAAACACGGACGCGTTGGGATCTACTTCGGTATGAAATCACCGATGATGCAGACCGATGAAGGCCAGATTGAAGAGTCCTATTCAATTTCGGCCGGTCTGGATTTCCCTTCTGTGGGGCCACAGCATGCGCATCTGAACAGCATTGGCCGCGCCGATTATGTCTCTATCACCGATGACGAAGCGCTGGACGCCTTTAAGATCCTGTGTCGTAAAGAAGGTATTATTCCGGCTCTGGAGTCCTCTCACGCGCTGGCACATGCCCTGCGTATGATGAAAGAGAATCCGGAGAAAGAGCAACTGCTGGTGGTGAACCTGTCCGGTCGCGGTGATAAAGATATCTTCACCGTTCACGATATTTTGAAAGCACGAGGGGAAATCTGATGGAACGCTACGACAACGCATTTGCCGAACTGAAGGCCCGCAAGGAAGGCGCCTTTGTTCCCTTCGTCACGCTGGGCGATCCAGGCCCTGAGCAGTCGCTTAAAATTATCGATGCGCTGATTGAGGCCGGTGCCGATGCGCTGGAGCTGGGGATCCCCTTCTCCGATCCGCTGGCTGACGGCCCGACTATCCAGAACGCAACGCTGCGCGCCTTTGCCGCAGGCGTGACCCCATCACAGTGTTTTGAAATGCTGGCGACTGTCCGCCAGAAGCATCCGACCATTCCAGTTGGTTTGCTGATGTATGCCAACCTGGTCTTCAGCCGGGGCATTGATGAATTTTATGCGGAGTGCGCGCGCGTCGGGGTCGACTCTGTGCTGGTCGCCGATGTGCCTGTCGAGGAGTCAGCCCCGTTCCGACAGGCAGCTATGCGCCACAATATTGCGCCTATTTTCATCTGCCCACCGAACGCGGATGACGAACTGTTGCGTCAGATTGCCTCTCATGGTCGCGGCTATACGTATCTGCTGTCGCGTGCAGGCGTGACGGGCGCGGAGAACAAAGCCGCGCTGCCACTGCATCATCTGGTTGAAAAGCTGGCAGAGTACCATGCGGCTCCACCTCTTCAGGGCTTTGGCATCTCTTCGCCGGAGCAGGTTACGGCGGCCATTGAGGCTAACGCTGCGGGTGCTATTTCAGGTTCCGCGATTGTGAAGATCATTGAGAAGAACGTCGATCAGCCTGAGCAAATGCTCCGCGAATTAAAGACCTTCGTTCGGGCGATGAAAGCTGCCACGCTTTCAGCCTGATGCAAAAAGCCGTCTGGTCTCCAGGCGGCTTAACTCCTGAGAGTTATCCCCCTACATTCACGGAGCAGGTATAAATTGATCTGATCGAGTTTTTGCGCTTGTCAGACTTTTCAAATCTCCGCTTGCGCGTATTATCCTCCCTTCTTTTCGGCTTTCCGGCCACAAACACCTTCTGAGTTCAGAGGCTTTTCTATGTCCTGGCAACACTTCAAACAGGCGTACCTGATTAAATTCTGGTCACCCGTTCCGGCCGTCATCGCGGCGGGCATCCTTGCAACCTATTACTTTGGTATCACCGGCACCTTCTGGGCCGTCACGGGCGAATTTACCCGCTGGGGTGGGCAGCTTTTACAACTTGCCGGAGTCCATACCGAAGAATGGAGTTATTATAAACTGATTCATCTTGAGGGTACGCCGTTAACGCGTATTGACGGGATGATGATCATCGGTATGTTTGGGGGCTGTTTTGCCGCAGCGCTGTGGGCGAATAACGTCAAACTGCGTATGCCAAAAAGCCGTATTCGTATTGCTCAGGCCGTGGTTGGCGGCATTATCGCCGGGTTCGGTGCGCGTCTGGCGATGGGGTGTAACCTTGCGGCTTTCTTTACCGGCATTCCACAGTTTTCGCTGCACGCCTGGTTCTTTGCCGTGGCGACCGCCATCGGTTCTTACTTTGGCGCCCGCTTCACCCTGCTTCCGCTTTTCCGCATCCCCGTCAAGATGGTTAAAGTCAGCGCCGCATCACCGTTAACGCAAAAGCCCGATCAGGCTCGCCGCCGTTTCCGCCTGGGCATGCTGGTCTTCTTTGCCATGCTCGCCTGGGCGCTCTGCACGGCGTTTAATCAACCTAAACTTGGCCTGGCCATGCTGTTTGGCGTCGGGTTTGGTTTACTGATTGAACGTGCGCAAATCTGTTTTACCTCTGCGTTCCGCGATATGTGGATAACGGGCCGCACCATGATGGCAAAAGCCATCATTGCGGGAATGGCGGTGAGCGCCATCGGTATTTTCAGCTACGTCCAGCTTGGCGTCGAACCTAAAATCATGTGGGCGGGTCCAAATGCCGTCATTGGTGGCCTGCTCTTTGGCTTTGGTATCGTTCTGGCGGGCGGATGCGAAACCGGATGGATGTACCGCGCCGTGGAAGGCCAGGTGCATTACTGGTGGGTAGGTCTGGGCAATGTGATCGGCTCCACCCTGTTGGCCTATTACTGGGACGATCTCTCCCCGGCGCTGGCGACCCGTTGGGATAAGGTCAACCTGTTGTCCACCTTTGGTCCATTGGGCGGATTGCTGGTGACCTATGCTCTGTTGCTGATCGCCTTTTTACTGGTCATTGCGCAGGAGAAACGCTTCTTCCACCGCACCGCACGTCAGGCAGAAACACAGGAGGACGCTGCATGAAAACGATCGTACCCGACTACCGTCTGGATATGGTGGGAGAACCCTGCCCTTATCCCGCCGTGGCTACCCTTGAAGCCTTGCCGCAGATGAAAAAAGGTGAAATTCTGGAAGTGGTCAGCGACTGTCCCCAGTCCATCAATAATATTCCGCTGGATGCCACGAATCACGGCTATACCGTGCTGGATATTCAGCAGGATGGCCCCACGATTCGCTATTTGATTCAGAAATAGAATGGCTATGTTTATCTGAAATTTTTCAGACGTTTAATCCCCGCCTTAAAACAGCATGTGTTAAGGCGGGAAACACCTTTATCAGAAACGATAACCTGCAGAGAACATAAAGACCCACGGATCCAGTCGCGTATGGATGCTCTGCTGCTCGCCACCCGCTTTAAAACGCACATCCGTATCAATGTCCATATACCAGACCGACATGTTCAACAGCCAGTCGCGATTGATGAGATAATCCATCCCCACCTGACCCGCCGCGCCCCATGAGTCTTTCAGGCTCAGATCGGAAAGACCCGTATCTTTACCCGTATCGTTAAATTTCTCATCGAAGAAGGTCGTGTAGTTAACCCCTGCGCCAATATACGGGCGCACCTTGCTGTGTGCATCGCCGAAGTACCATTGCGCCATTAACGTTGGCGGCAGCTGGTGCACGGTGGCGATGTTTCCGGTTGGCCCGGTGCCCACTTTGTGACGAAACGGCGTTGCTGCCAGGAGTTCAACACCAATATTGTCCGTTGCCATATAAGTAAATGTCAGACCCAACTGCGTATTGTTGCTGACGTTGAAACCGCCGAGCCCTAACACATTATCCGACCCTTCCGTAGGACGTACCGTTGCCGAACCGGCACGCATAAAGAATTCACCCGCCTCATGCGCATAAGCGCCACCAGAGAGACTGCTTAATACAAGGGCTGCCACCGCTAATTTTTTCATATCCGCTCCATCGTTGTGGTTTTGTTGGCGCGGTGAATATAACCAAAAATGAGTACAAGATGATCCAATCTGGATCACATTCATCCGGTCAATTTAACATTCATTGATCCAGATTAATTTTTGCCTACCCAGAGAAAAGACATTACGCCCGTTACGGTCAATTTTCGCGTTTGCACTTTGCTTTACAAAGATATGCTTTTCCATACAAGTCATGATACTGCCACCGCACAGTTATCCAGGGTACAATTGCCCGCTTATTCATACCTGCAATACTCAAGGAGAGTGCATGTCTATCACGGCGAAGTCCGTCTACCGTGACACGGGGAACTTTTTCCGCAATCAGTTCGTGACTTTTTTACTGATTGCTTTGCTTTGCGCCTTTATTACGGTGGTGCTTGGCCATGCGTTTTCACCGAGCGAAGAACAAATTGCGACTCTGAGCCAGGGCGATCATCTCGCGGGGAGCGTGGGGTTATTTGACCTGGTGCAGAACATGACGCCTGAGCAACAGCAAATCTTGCTGCGCGCGTCTGCGGCGTCGACCTTCTCCGGCCTGATTGGGAATGCCATTCTGGCCGGTGGTGTGCTGCTAATGATTCAGATGATCTCTGCCGGGCAGCGAGTCAGCGCCCTGCGCGCCATCGGTGCCAGTGCGCCACAGTTGCCTAAACTGTTCATTTTGATCTTCTTAACCACCCTGCTGGTGCAGATGGGGATTATGCTGGTTGTGGTGCCTGGCGTATTGTTAGCCATCGTACTTTCTTTTGCGCCGGTGATGATGGTGCAGGATAAAATGGGCATTTTCGTCGCCATGCGCAGCAGCATTAAACTGGCATGGGCGAATATGCGTCTGGTCGCGCCCGCGGTGATTAGCTGGCTTCTGGCTAAAACGCTGTTGCTGCTGTTTGCGCCAAACTTTGCGGTGCTGACGCCAAACGTCGGCGCGGTGGTTGCCAATACGATCAGTAATCTGATTTCTGCAGTGTTGCTGGTCTATTTATTCCGCCTGTATATGTTGATCCGTAACTCATTTATTAATGATAAAGCCGACTGAGCCCGTCGGCTCAACACAGAAAATGGAATCGAAGAATGAAGCAGTTTCTTGATTTTTTACCGCTCGTTGTCTTCTTTGCTTTTTATAAGCTGTACGACATTTACGCCGCGACGACCGCCTTAATTGTCGCAACGGCCATTGTGCTGATCTATAGCTGGTTCCGCTATCGCAAAGTCGAAAAAATGGCCTTGATCACGTTTATTTTGGTCGCTGTTTTCGGCGGGCTGACCGTGTTCTTCCATAATGATGAATTTATCAAATGGAAGGTTACCGTTATTTACGGCCTGTTTGCGGGGGCGTTGCTGGTGAGCCAGTGGGTGATGAAGAAACCCTTGATTCAGCGCATGCTCGGTAAGGAACTTACCCTTCCGCAGAGCGTCTGGACGCGCCTGAATATGGCCTGGGCGGTGTTCTTCATTCTGTGCGGCCTGGCAAATATCTATATCGCCTTCTGGCTGCCACAAAATATCTGGGTGAATTTTAAAGTGTTTGGCCTGACGGCGCTGACGCTGATCTTCACCCTGTTGAGCGGCGTATATATCTATAAGCACATGCCGCAGGACGATAAGCATTAATCACGCAGGCCAGGCAGGCTCACTGTCTGGCCTTCTTCGTTTAAACCTTTCGCTTTTCGTATTTCCCCCAACGTGAAAATCATAGTAGCATCCCGCCTGTCGTCTTCTGTAACGAGCTAATTGATCAATGACAACAACAACTGACGCCCCTCAGGGCGAACTGGTTTTACGCACGCTTGCAATGCCCGCCGACACCAATGCAAATGGTGATATTTTTGGCGGTTGGTTAATGTCACAAATGGATATGGGTGGGGCGATCCTTGCGAAAGAGATCGCGCATGGCCGCGTGGTGACAGTCAGAGTGGATGGAATGACGTTTTTGCGTCCGGTCGCCGTCGGAGACGTCGTCTGCTGCTATGCGCGTTGCGTGAAGCGCGGCAATACGTCGATCTCGATTAATATTGAAGTCTGGGTGAAAAAAGTGGCCTCTGAACCTATCGGTCAGCGTTATAAAGCCACTGAAGCGCTGTTTATCTATGTTGCCGTCGACAACGACGGTAAACCCCGGGCGCTGCCAAAAGCATAAAATAAAGCCTCCGTCCGGAGGCTTTATTTTTTCATTATTCCATCTGTGCCCCGCCATTGATGCGGAAGACAATATTGACGATAAGTCCACGCCCTGGCTTGCCGGGTTCATAACGCCATTTGCGCATGGCCGATTTCACTTCGCGTTCAAACATATTCGATGGTTGTGCAGACAGCACTTCAACGTTATCGACGCGTCCATCAGCAGTGACGTCGAATTTAACCCGAACGCGGCCTTCGATGCGTAGCGCCTGAGCACGTGACGGATATTGCGGCTGATTGCGGCTTAACGCACGTGGACCGGCCGGTGCCGCGACAACAGGCTTAGTTGTGGCTGGGGTGTTGTTCATCACCGTTCGAGCGGGTGCGCTGTTTTCAACAGGCTGTGTGGCTCGCGGCTCAACTGGACGCTCCTGACGTTTCGGGCGCTCTTCCACCTTTTTCACCGGTTTTGGCTTCGGTTTAGGTTTGGGTTTAGGTTCCGGTTTATGGATGACGACCGGCGCTTCCTTCGGGGGCTCCGGTACTGGCTCTGGCTCGGGTTCTGGCTCAGGTTCAACCACCGGTTGTGGCGGCGGAGGAGCAACCTGTGGCTCAAGCTCTGCAGGGGTCACCATTGTCACCGAGATCGGCTGTGAAGGCGCGGGCATTTCAATAACCTGATGTACCGAGGTATAAAGTAAACCCGCTATCACCGACGCGTGAATGACAACGGACAGCAGCGTTGGCCAGGGAAAGCGGCGAGGTAAATCCAGAGTCATCGAAGTCATAATCACTAAAGTTGAAAAACCAGACCCTGATTTTAAATGCAAATAGCAATCATATTCAACAACACACTCCATCTTCCCGCGATTTTAACTGTGTCATGGGCGAAAAAACCCGTTGCGTGTTACGGATTTAACAAGGCTGTTATCTTTACATTGCAGTCACTGATGCTTTCACATAACGTAAATGACACTTTTACTGGCTAAGGAGCTGTGCCGTGTTTTACGTCATCTACGCTGAAGATATTGCTGATTCTCTGGAAAAACGATTGTCCGTACGCCCTGCCCATCTTGCGCGTTTGCAATTACTCCAGGATGAAGGAAGATTACTGACCGCCGGGCCAATGCCTGCCGTGGACAGCAACGATCCGGGCGCAGCAGGATTTACCGGTTCGACGGTCATCGCCGAGTTTGAATCCCTGGAAGCCGCGCAGTCCTGGGCAGATGCGGACCCGTACACCGCCGCGGGTGTCTATGGGAAAGTGACCGTGCGTCCGTATAAGAAAGTGTTCTGAACGCGGGTGACGGGATAAGGTTTTGCGAAAGGCTCCCTCAGGAGCTTTTTAAAATACTTCAACACAATGAAATAAAAGGATTTATTTCAGGTTATGTCCACAGATTGACCACATCGGTATATAAAGCCCCATTAATGCGGGGCTTTATATTTTATAATGAAATAATATGAAGATCTGTTTCTCCATACAGTTAATAATCAATTTTTAATAAAAATAAGTGCTGCCTTGTAGTGTAAAAATCGCGACACCTAATAAACTTATAAATTTTTTTTAGCAAACTAAAACTCTATTCTTAGATTAAATTATAGAAAAAAAGATCTTGATGTAATTAATCATTGAGATGTTTACATCTTTCATATATGTAAATTAATATATCACCCCCCCCTAAAAGATGAAGACCTCTTTTCTGTAAAATATTCATTTAATTTATTTTTATATAGTCATTAATATTATAGTTTTAATAGGGGTTAAATATCTATAAATTATTGGTTTTATGAATTACTTTAACTTCATATTATAGTACGAGGAAATAATAGCTTCTAACAACACATTATTTTACAGAATAAGAAGGAGAATTACGCCTCTATAAACAACCCTAAGAGTTGAATGCTTTTAAACATTCAAATCAAAACCACTCCCCCTCTGTTTATAACAACGCGTGGGACATTAGACTTCCCCACGCATAGTTCTAAATAGCTAAATACCAATCAATTGTAGAGTAGAATTCATTTTTATTTTCTGTTCCTAATAGATCTTCTCTAAGGCTTAAAATTACTGAATCTAAAGCACCCTCATCTTCAAAATCAATTTCTTCTGCCTCAATATTTTCACGAAGTTCATCAATAACACTCGCTCTAAAGCTCCTAAGTCGATCACAATCAAGATTAAGTTCTTTAATTGTCGCTAGAGCTTTATTTTTCATATCAGGAGGACAATTTTCACTTACTAATACACAGCCATCTTCTTTAAATGTAAAGAATATTTCATCCTCATGTAAATCTAAAAGAGGATTTAAAATAACATTATCGAGTATCTTATTTCCTTTAGGTGCATCACAACTATGATGTTTTTTTCCAAAAGATGGATCACCATAACTTCTTGCGGTCTTCTGGGTTCCGCCATGACAGCAGCCAAGTAAGTTATTCCAGTCAAGAGAATAGTTATGTCTATCATCATCACCGCAATTTTCAGGGTGAAAGTGTTCTATTCTAAAATCGTTCGTAAAATCAGCAGTCGGCCACTTCAGTGCTATCTCGCAATAAGCGCAAATGCCTCGCTGATCTGAGTAAATTTCATCATAAATAGCATTTAAATCATCGGCGGAGGCATTATTTCTAAATTCATCCTTCCATTTTGCCGTGGGATGTTTTTCAAGATAACTTAACAAAATTTCATTACTATTCTTATTTTTTCTAACCCCTCTCATTTTTTAGCTCTCCTTTTCTTTCTCAGTGACACATCCAGGCGCAGCTTAGTGATTACTGGATCTTTTCCCTCAGCCCATTGACAAAGCTTCGAATAAAGCAACTCAGCCGCTGGTGTATCCCATTTGTCATTAACAACCATTTCTTTATACAGATTAAGCTCTTTAACAATCTCGAGACTTTCGGGTCTAGAAGGAACACCCTGGATTTCCTCCTGCAATGTAGATGTTTCTGCTCCTAATGAGAAATATGGTATCTCAATATCATAACTTCCACTTAGTCCATTTTCTGAAGCTGCAATTCGCCTAATGCATTCATTACTAACAGTGCTTAAAACATTAGAGCTATGCGTACTGATAACAAATTGAATATTAGGAAATGTCTCTTTAAGTCGTAAAAGAATAGTTTGCTGCCAAACAGGATGTAAATGTAAATCTATTTCATCGATTATAACGATCCCATTTCCATCAAAAGGCTGATCGCTTTTATTATTTGCAGATATCAGCCTTAACGATATATCGCACACAAGGGATAGCATCGTTTTTTCACCTTGTGATAATTGTGACACACTGATTTTGCAACCATTTTTAATACAATAAAGCTCAATTGATTTACTTTTCTCTTCATAACTAAATGAGAAGTTTTTTATCTCAGGCATAAACGTGTAAATTGCTGAAAAAACCATATCAACTTTTGTAGTAAACTCTGTTCTTTCGATATATTCTTGTGTTGATTTAGCTTTATTAATTGATTTTGTTAACTCAGTGATTAACTTACTAACCGCCGGATCGGTTGAGTCTAATTTTCTGAGAACCTCCAAAGTATTCATGTCTTTTTCTAATTCTCTTAAATCCTCATCAAGAGCATAATTCATTGTTTTTTTAGTTACTTCACTAAGAACCCACGCTAAAAAAACCTCAAATTTCGGAGTGTTCGAAATATTCAAAGCGTAATCATTAGAATTAAAGTCAGCATTAGAAAAATCGGATGATTTTTTAAAATCGTTTTTCTTAATGGAATTACCTCTATCTACTGAATAAAAGGAAAAAACAGGAATACTATAACCTAAGCCTCCAAGCTCTCTATACATTTCGGCTAATGATTTAAATTCCTGATAATCACTATCCTGCTTTTCTTCCGCATCAGAATTTGTTTTACTGAGATTGATAGAATAAGTTGAATTTTCAATATCGCCTTGCATTAAACATACATCAAGAATTATTGATGCCGAATCAACACCTTCTTTCGCTCTGATATCTTCAGACTTAATGAAGTGACCATTTCCACCGGTTGCCTTGAAATTCCTTATCAACCAAGTAAGGCAGTTATAAATTGACTCGAGAACGCCCGTCTTACCATATCCGTTATTAGCTGCAATCACCACGTAATCAGTAGATAAATCAATTGATAGGTCAGAAAAACCTCTAAAATTTATCAACCTAATTTTTTTAAGAAAAAGCTTAGTCGTTTTAAAATTTCCATCCAGCATATTCAAGTATTTTTCAGCATCACTATGGCTTTGCTCAACAAAATTTCCATATTTATAATTGGAGAAAAGTTGATATTGCGCTTTTATGCTATTTTTTAAAATAGCATCGTCATGTAGGATTTTAATAGATCTATGCTTTCTCATGTTTACCACCTAGAATTGATTTGATAACCGACTCACCATACTTTTCCATCATCGACTTTTTAAAAATCATGTCAATATAAAAAGCCTGTCCTAATTGACCTGTTAGAGATGATAAATCATCGTGTTCAAGCTCATTTTTTGATGCTTTAAATATTAGTGATGACAGCATCCTCTTGCGTGCTCTACCTATAGAAATTTTTCCATTATTATTCAATGTTACACCGGTTATATGTCTATTGTGAGCTTTCGAGCTAAATACTGTTTTCGACTGTTTTATACTTAATCTTTTGTACGATTTTTTTTTGAGAATTTTTTTAACAATATCAGGCAGTATGAATAAACAATCCTTTTTGGTAGTAGAGAAAGTCATATCATCTGCATATCTGCTATAAACTATAGAATTTGAATTGCAATATTCTTCTATGGCACAATCAAACCTGTACATAATATAATTAGAGATCAATGGTGACGATGGTGCACCTACACTAAGAATTAGTTTCCCATTTTTTCGTTTACTCGGATTCCAAAATAGTAACCTAACTAGCCAATATAGCTCTATTCCAGTTAAAGTTATATTATCTTTTTCCAAGCTTTTCTTGAAAAGCTCGGGGCTAATACTATTAAAAAAATCCTCGAAATCCATTTTCAAAATATAATCATTTTTGACATGTAATAAGGCATTGGATTTTATATCCTTACCTTTCTGATATGCCATGGCTTTTTCATGTACAGGTAGAATGCCACGCAGAATTTCCACTGCAGATCTTTGAAGCTCTTTTATGTCTTTTGAGGGCTGTGCTATTACTCTAAACCCAGAGCTTCTTTTGGGGATTTTATATACTTTGTACATACGCGGGGCTTGATCGATCAAACGACCAAGATCTTGCTTACTTCTCCCTATTTCCTTGGACAACAGCTCAACTATATGCATGATTTTACTCGTAAAAAAGGGAGGTAACCCTCCCTTGGTGCCCTTTACTAGAAGCTGCGATACAGGAAACATCGCGTCATGAATGAACCGACCCCTAGGGAGGTTAGTTTATGACGCGATGTTTTCTGTATCGCAATCATAAACCTGTTCAATAAGTTAGAGTCTGGCTTAACGCCCGACTAGACAAAAATGTCTAACGCTAAAGAGCCATTCAATAATAGCGAACCTTTACAATGACGTCTATCGCTTCAATGCCAAACTAAGTGAATGATCCTAATTGCAACTTATCAGGAGCGTTATGAATCAGACGGTTCGACATTACGTATAGAACTGCAGCAAGCCAAATATCGATGTTCTAAGACTGTCGCAGTACAAGTTTTATATGAAACAACAGAAAATTTGGGCTTTTGGGTTGTCACATCCACGGGATCTGCTGTTGGCCTGATGTCGCCGGGTGCGCTGGCGCTGGCACTACCTCACCCGGTGAAACGATAAAACGTGAAAGGGTCTCGGTCGTAACAAAGGTGCAACTGCAGTTGATATTTGTACACTGATGATACCGCTCCTTTGTGGTATCAGAGAAATATCGACTTGTGCGCGCGTGGGCAGCGTGATGGCATTTTGGACAGTGAAACATGGTGAGCACCTCTTAACGATTCCGATACGTTAACTTTACTCAATTTATCAATATAAAACAAATAGATACACAAAGTTATCTATTCATCTTCTTCGCTCTCATACTCAACGTCCGAAACCTTCACCTCAAGCTCTAAGCCCGTCGTGTACCCGTTCCCGTTGAGGTTATACACCACCCGGCTGATTATCCACGCCTGTTCGTCTATCACGCGCTTAAAGCCTTTCACCGTAACCGGCGTTTCAGGAAATAAATCTGCGCGGCCAATGGCCAGCGAGATTGAAAACTCCGCCACCCCGCGCTGCAGTTTGTCCCACTTCGCCTGAGTCGCACGCATCGCCTGCGCCTTTGAAGCAAAAATGGTCGTGAGCTCCAGCACATTGTCAGATTCACCGGCCATATATTCGCCCTCGCGCGCTTCCTGCTCCTTTTTCGCCTGGCGCTTTGCCGGTGCTTTGACGGCTTTCGGGTGCTGCAGCGCGCGCAGGTGCTGCTCTTTCGGCTTGCGCTTGAGCTTCACCTTTTGCTTTTGCGGTTTCGGGTCTTTGGTGTGCAGCCATTTCGCCGTGACGCCGGTGTACGCCTCGCGGTCAGCAATGGCGAACTGATGCCGGTCGCCGTCGCCGCGTTCAACGGTCATTTGCGGGATGGGTTTGCCACTGGCCACCTTGCCGCTACCGGCTTTAAGAAATAATAGTTTTCCCGCTTTGACAGAAACCGACGCACCATTTCGGTCAGCCAGTCAGGACAGAAATGCCGCATCGGATTCCTGCGACTGGTCGATATGCGGCACGGCGATCGCTTTCAGGGTCTCAGCGACGCTGGCCGTGAGTTTCTTACGCTGCGCGATGGTCTCCAGAATCACCCCGAGGGTGGTGTCATGCCATGACTGCTCGCGGCGTGAATTCAGCGTCCCGCGAAAATCGGCGCTGCGCCCCCGGATGGTTAGCGTATCGGGCGCGCCGCGGTGCTCGATTTCATCGACCGTAAAGCTCCCCTTGTTCAGCAGCGCAGAGCCCTCCCAGCCTAACCACAGCGTCAGCGATGCGCCGCGCGGCGGCAGCTCGACCAGTCCGTCAGAATCATCGAGCTCGATATCGAGCTGGTCAGCCTCGAATCCGCGATTGTCGATCATGGTCAAACTGATGAGCCGGTCGCTGAAATTCTGCGTGATATCCGCGCCATTGAGCGTGAGCATATACGCAGGCGCGATTTTCGCCCCGGCCTGTACATTCATTCCCGTTATCATCCCGCCAGCCCTCCGAGCAAATTACCGGCAGACGTGACCAGATTGTCGGCCTGAGTTTTCAGGTCGCCATAAATGGCCGCGACAGAATCATCGATGCGTTTCAGCGACAGGCTAAAGTCGATTTTGCGCGCCTGGCCATCGCTGAAAAACTCGGTGTGCGTATGGGTCACTTTCTCGATGACATACATCCCGAGGATAAGACCCGTCCCGTCAATCAGTGGCCACGCGCGCCCCTCGTTCGCCATCAGTTCGACCTCCGTCAGCGACAGGCGACCGCCGGTGATTTCAGGGTAAAGCGTGCCTGACAGCGTGCGGGAGGTTTCCCCCTCGCCGAGAAACTGATACGCCGGTGGCTTGCCGATGCGGTCGTTAGACGCCCAGCGGTAATCCTTCGAATACTGCATCGACTGATACGGCAGGGTATGCCGTTCAAACACAAAAAAGCCCAGCACCATTAGCATGTGTTTCCCTCCTTAAGCACGCGCTGCGACACTCTTTTGCAACGCACTTTATGATTAACGGGGGCAACATCATCACACTGCAGCGGATTCTGGGTCACACGAAAATTGCACAGACAATGGTCTATGCGCACTTCGCTCCTCAGTACCTGCAGGATGCGATTTTGCTCAACCCGTTGAAGGGTGAAAGCGGTGGACAGAGTGTCCACATAACGTCCACACCCTAGGTGCTTTTTATGGCTTTTGACTGCTTGTAGTAAAACGTGAAGCCTTGTCTGGCGCGGCTTTCCCGTTTCGCCAGACATAAAAATGGCTCCCGCAGGAGCCTTTCATTTAATGCAGCGATGCGAGTCGCGCCGCAAATCCTACAAACAGTAGCCCTATCAGGCCATTCCCCAGCTTTGCCAGTTTCTTCCTGGTATTAAGATACCGGGTAACGAACGCACCGGAGAAAATCAGGAAGCTCATGTACACAAAGCTTATTAGCTCAAGCGTCGTTGCCAGTATCAGGAAGGAGGTGCCGGTATTTTTGGCGTTCACGTCAATAAACTGAACGAAGAACGACACATAAAACAGGATCGCTTTCGGGTTCGTCAGGCTTAAAACCAACGAGCGTTTCATGATTGCACTGGCAGGCTCTGCACCGCTCTCCTGCGCGCTTGTCTTCCTCATCAGCACCGACCAAAGCATTTTGCCACCCAGCCAAAGCAGATACATCGCACCGAGATAACGCACAATATTAAACAAGACAGGTGTGGTCTGAATCATGGCCGCTACGCCGGCCCAGGCAAGGAACATTAATACCGCGTCGCCAATAAAAACGCCGCCCGCTGCCAGATAGCCCTTTTTAACGCCGTGACCGATTCCCGTTTTCAACACAAATAACGTGTTCGGACCGGGCACCAGAACAATAAAAAAAGCCCCAACGAAATAGGTCCAAAAATTAAGCACGCCAAACTCAGCAAACACCACTTCCTCCTTTTTAAAATATCAGTACAGGCTGTACCCGGTAAGCACTTATCACTGAAGCGTCAACCACTGGATTAACGAGAGCGAAATAACATCAATCAGCTGCGGCAGTGAAGACAACCCGAATAATTCCCTTAATGCATCTACAGCAAAAATGGCGATTAATACCCAAAGGAAAGGATTCATTCTCTTTATTCATCATGTCAGATATGTACATCCTATCGCAGTTGTACAGGTTTATGACACGAGGAACAGCGTAGATCGCCAGTTCAGGTAGGGGACGCGACAGAAAAAAATCAGGCACCGTTAACGGTGCCTCGACGTTGTCAGAGATCGCGGACGGCGAACACCAACGCGTTACGGTGGTGGCTCTGCCCACATTTTCTGATGGCATGGATTCGCATATTGCGGCGGGATTGTGCTTCCAGCCAACGTGCTTTGCGACGGCTCATTTGTCGCAACATGCGCCAGCGCCCTACTTCAGTTCTACTGCGCTTCATGTTTACAGCTCTTTCCTTAACAGAAGCCCCATTATAGTCCTCTGGATGCGGCATACCAGCGCTTTATCTGTCGTTTTTATTTGCCAGATGAATCCTTACGCGTAAACTCATAACAATACGCTTTCAAAAGGATTTTTAATCATGACAACCTTCTACACCGTGGTGAGTTGGCTGGTCATTCTGGGATACTGGCTGCTCATCGCGGGTGTAACACTCCGCATCCTGATGAAGCGCAGAGCGGTGCCGTCAGCAATGGCCTGGCTGCTCATTATCTATATTCTGCCTCTGGTAGGGATTATTGCGTATCTTTCAGTGGGCGAACTGCATTTAGGTAAACGGCGCGCAGAGCGTGCGCGGGCCATGTGGCCTTCCACGGCTAAGTGGCTGAACGATCTCAAGTCCTGCAAGCATATCTTTGCCGAAGAAAACAGCAGCGTCGCGACATCCCTGTTTAAACTTTGCGAGCGACGCCAGGGCATTGGCGGTGTCAAAGGCAATCAGCTCCAGCTTCTCACCACGTCAGAAGACGTGATGCAGGCGCTTATTCGTGACATCCAGCTGGCTCGCCACAATATCGAGATGGTCTTCTATATCTGGCAGCCAGGGGGAATGGCCGATCAGGTAGCGGAGTCGCTGATGGCCGCTGCACGTCGCGGTGTCCATTGCCGTCTGATGCTGGACTCAGCTGGCAGCGTCGCCTTTTTCCGCAGCCCGTGGGCAGGCATGATGCGTAATTCAGGCATTGAGGTTGTCGAGGCCTTAAAAGTGAATCTGCTGCGTGTGTTCCTGCGCCGGATGGACTTACGCCAGCACCGTAAGATGATCATGATCGATAACTATATTGCTTACACCGGCAGTATGAACATGGTCGACCCACGCTTCTTCAAACAGGATGCAGGTGTGGGTCAGTGGATTGATTTGATGGCACGTATGGAAGGCCCTGTCGCCACCGCGATGGGGATTGTCTACTCCTGCGACTGGGAGATCGAAACCGGTAAGCGGATTCTGCCCCCGGCGCCCGATAACAATATTATGCCGTTTGAAGAAGCCAGCGGGCATACCATTCATACCATTGCCTCCGGCCCCGGTTTCCCGGAGGATTTAATCCATCAGGCGTTACTGACCGCAGCCTATTCAGCACGCGAATATCTGATCATGACGACGCCCTATTTTGTGCCGAGTGACGATCTGTTGCATGCTATCTGTACCGCCGCCCAGCGAGGTGTTGACGTCAGTATCATCTTGCCACGCAAGAACGACTCGGTTCTGGTCGGATGGGCGAGCCGCGCTTTCTTCGCGGAACTGCTGGCCGCAGGGGTTAAAATCTATCAGTTTGAAGGCGGGCTTTTACACACCAAAAGCGTGCTGGTCGACGGTGAGCTGAGCCTGGTGGGTACGGTGAATCTGGATATGCGCAGCCTGTGGCTGAATTTCGAAATCACTCTGGTGATTGACGATGCCGGTTTCGGTGGCGATCTGGCGGCCGTACAGGATGATTATATCTCCCGCTCCCGCCTGCTGGACGCCGCTCTGTGGATGAAACGTCCTCTCTGGCAGCGAATTACCGAACGTCTGTTTTACTTCTTTAGTCCGTTGCTGTAAAACGTGCCCAACGATGTTAAACAGGGTGTCATCATGGAAATGGATCTGAATAATCGCCTGACTGAAGACGAAACGCTTGAGCAGGCTTATGACATTTTTCTTGAGCTGGCGGTCGATAACCTCGACCCCGCTGACGTTATCCTCTTCAATTTACAGTTTGAAGAGCGTGGCGGCGCAGAGTTGTTCGACCCGTCTGAAGACTGGAATGAGCATGTTGATTACGATCTCAACCCGGACTTTTTCGCCGAGGTCGTGATTGGCCTGGCGGATACTGACGGTGGCGAAATTAACGATATTTTCGCCCGGGTCCTGCTCTGTCGCGAGAAAGATCACAAGCTATGCCATATCCTCTGGCGTGAATAATAAAAAGGCTGCGATAGCAGCCTTTTTCATTTAATCCGGAAGTTCACTGCCGCAGCGATGGCAATAACGAGCATCCTGTTCGTGATTACCCTGCTGGCAATGTGAACATTTGCGCTGCGACTGGCGGCTTTGAAAGGCGGCACTCATATGGGTGGTGATCAGTCCCGTTGGAATGGCAATCACCGAATAGCCAATCAGTATAAGAACCGAGGCCACTATCCTGCCCAGAGGCGTGTGCGGCGTAATATCGCCATACCCTACCGTTGTGACGGTCACAATGGCCCAGTAAACCGACGCGTTTAAGGTGGTGAAACCGTACTTCGGCCCTTCGATCAGATACATCATCGCCCCAAACACAATCATGACAATCGCAATAAACGAATAGAACAAGATGAGCTGGTGACGCGCACTTTTGATGGCCGCCCAGAACACCTGTAATGACGGCATAAAACGCAGCAGTTTTAACACACGAAGTACGCGAATAACGCGCATCGCTCGCCAGGCAAAGACATAATTAATGCTGATTTCCGGCCAAAGCCACATGACATATAACGGCAGTATGGTGGCTAAATCGATAAATCCCCAAAAGCTAAAAACATAGCGGGCAGGTTCCGGCCAGCTAAATACCCGAAGAAGATATTCCAGCGTAAAGACCAGCGTCACGAAAAGTTCGAGCCAGACAAAAAGATGCCATTCATCGACGGTGAGATGGTATTGCGTGCCTAATCCCGATTCAATAAAGATAATAAGCACACTGAGCAGTGCGAAGAGCCCGCACAAACCTTCGACACGACGTCCGGAACGCGTATGTTGATCGAACAGGAATTCATACATCCGGCGGCGGATTAATGAGATGGATAGCGACACAGTAACCTCGCAAAAAAAAGGGCTGACATCATGTCAGCCCTTGCGATTATAACGGGTCTACTTTCAGGCAGGAAACGGCATGTTTGAAACTGCCTTCCAGCAGTGGCCGGGTTTGCGCGCATTCCGGGCCAGCGATGGGGCAGCGCGTCCTGAATACGCAGCCCGAAGGCGGGTTAATCGGGGACGGCAACTCACCTTCCAGCAATTGTATCTGTTTGTTTTTTTCCAGATCCGGATCGGGGACCGGTACAGCCGACATCAACGCTTTGGTATAAGGATGAAGCGGGTTGTGATATACCTCATCGTACGTGCCCAGCTCAACGGCATGGCCCAGATACATCACCAGCACGCGGTCCGAGATATGCTTAACCACCGCCAGGTCATGCGCGATGAAGATCAGTGACAACCCCATTTCCCGTTGCAGTTTCTGCAACAGATTGACCACCTGCGCCTGAATAGACACGTCCAGCGCCGAAACAGGTTCATCACAGATAATCAGCTTCGGCTCCAGGATTAGCGCGCGGGCGATACCGATACGCTGACACTGTCCACCCGAAAATTCATGAGGGTAGCGGTTGACCAGGTTGGGTAACAGACCCACTTTCATCATCATCGCTTTAACGCGGTCACGAATCTCCTGACGCGGCATTTTAGGATGATAGGTGCGAAGCGGCTCCGCAATAATTTCACCGATGGTCATACGCGGGTTCAGCGAGGCCAGTGGATCCTGGAAAATCATCTGGATATCACTGCGCACTTCGCGCCAGTCATCCGGCTTCATCCCCAGCAGATCTTTACCCAGCCAGGCGACTTTACCGTCGGTGGCCTTCACCAACCCAATAATGGCGCGAGCAAACGTCGATTTGCCACACCCGGACTCGCCCACTACGCCCAGAGTTTCCCCTTCATACAGACGCAGCGTAACGCCATCCACGGCTTTCAACGTTTTAGGCGGCTGCCAGAACCACTGTTTACCGTCCTTAATATTAAAATGGACCTTCAGATCGGCAATTTCGAGCAGGACATTTCGTTTTTCGTCAGTGGCATTCATACCAGCTCCTCCAGCGGCTTAAAGCAGGCGCGCAGACGGCCTGGGGCAAACTCTTCTAACGGGGGAGCCGAATTGCAGACAGGCATTGCATGCTGGCAACGCGGCTGGAAAGGACACCCTTTTGGCAGACGCAGCAGGTTTGGCGGGTTGCCCGGAATGGTGAGCAGCGATTCGCCTTCTGCATCAAGACGCGGAACAGCATTCAGCAAACCAATAGAATAAGGATGCGCCGGATGGTAGAACACGTCCCGGGCCTTGCCGTATTCCATGGTGCGCCCCGCATACATGACCAGCACTTTATCGCAGATCCCGGCAACCACGCCGAGGTCGTGGGTAATCATAATAATGGCCGTATTGAACTCACGCTTAAGTTCATTCAACAGGGTCATAATTTGCGCCTGAACGGTAACGTCCAGCGCCGTCGTAGGTTCATCGGCAATCAGCAACTTCGGCCTGCACAGCAATGCCATGGCAATCATCACGCGTTGACGCATCCCGCCGGAGAATTCATGAGGGAACATCCGCATACGCTTGCGCGCTTCCGGCATTTTGACCGCGTCGAGCATTTTGACCGACTCTTCGAAGGCTTCCGCCTTGCCCATGCCTTTGTGCAGCATAAGCACTTCCATTAACTGCTCACCTGCCCGCATATACGGGTTCAGCGAGGTCATGGGATCCTGGAAGATCATCGATATCTGCTCTGCGCGGAGCTTGTTCAGCTCATGCTCGGGCAGGTTCAGAATTTCTCTTCCGTTGAAGTTTGCCGAGCCGCCGATACGGCCATTTTGTGCCAGCAATCCCATCAGCGCAAAAGCGGTTTGTGATTTACCCGACCCAGACTCCCCCACAATGCCCAGCGTTTCACCGGCACGAAGGATGAAGTTCAAATCGTTGACCGCCGTGACATCACCATCAGGTGTGTTAAAGGTGACACGGAGGTCTTTTACGTCCAGCAGGATTTTATCTTGCTGTTGCACCTGCGGCGCAATTGCCGTTTCAATAATCGTCATGACGGCACTCCTTAACGGTCTTTCGGGTCGAGGGCATCACGCAGGCCATCGCCGATAAAGTTGAAACAAAACAGGGTGACCACCAGGAAGCCTGCCGGGAACAGAAGCAGCCACGGAGAAACTTCCATTGAGTTCGCGCCATCACTCAGTAAGGCTCCCCAGCTGCTCAGGGGCTCTTGTGTGCCAAGGCCCAGGAAGCTCAGGAAGGATTCGAACAGGATCATGCTTGGCACCAGCAGTGAGGCATAAACCACCACCACGCCCAGTACGTTTGGCACGATATGGCGGATGACGATCCCACCCGTGGAGACCCCACCTACCTGCGCGGCTTCAATAAATTCTTTACGTTTCAGGCTGAGGGTCTGACCACGCACAATACGCGCCATATCCAGCCAGGAGACCATGCCGATTGCCACGAAGATCAACAGGATATTCTGGCCGAAGAAGGTCACCAGCAGAATCACGAAGAACATGAACGGGAAGGAGTTGAGGATCTCCAGCAGACGCATCATGACGGAGTCGACTTTTCCGCCCAGATAGCCTGATAGTGAACCGTAAAGTGTACCCAGAATCACCGCGACGAACGCCGCCGCAATGCCGACCATCAGAGAGATACGGCCACCAATGGCGACGCGCACCAGCAGGTCTCGACCCGAGGAATCCGTACCAAAATAGTGGCCCGATACCATGTCGGGCGCGCTGGACATCATGCCCCAGTCGGTATCGTAATAACTGAATTGCGACAGCATCGGTGCGAGCGTCACAAACAGCGCAATGACGATTAAAACCACCAGGCTGGTGACGGCCGCACGGTTATGCATAAAGCGACGCCGGGCATCCTGCCAAAGGCTGCGGCCTTCGACTTCAAGCTTTTCACTGAAGTTTTCCAGCGCCTCGCTGTTTTTCTTACTCAACATCATGGCGTGCTCCAGTTTAATAGCGAATTTTCGGGTCGATGACGGCATACAACACATCGACGATGGCGTTAAAGAGAATGGTCAGGGCCCCTACCAGAATCGTCAGGCTCAGCACCAGTGAGTAGTCACGGTTTAATGCGCCGTTAACAAACAACTGGCCGATACCCGGCAAACCGTAGATGGTTTCGATAACCATTGAGCCGGTGATTATCCCGACGAAAGCCGGCCCCATATAGGAGAGCACCGGTAACAGTGCAGGCTTTAACGCATGGCGGAAGATGATCCGGCGCATCGGCAGCCCTTTCGCGCGGGCCGTGCGGATGAAGTTGGAATGCAACACCTCAATCATTGAGCCACGCGTGATACGCGCAATACTGGCGATATAGGCCAGCGAGAGCGCCACCATCGGCAAAATCATAAACTTGAGCGCCCCACCGTTCCAGCCGCCCCCGGGCAGCCATTTCAGGGTAATCGCAAATATCATGACCAGTAGCGGTGCGACCACGAAACTGGGTATGACAACCCCGGTCATGGCGATCCCCATGACGGTATAGTCCCATCGCGTATTTTGCTTAAGCGCGGCGATGACCCCGGCGGTGACCCCCAGCACAACCGCCAGTATAAAGGCCGCTGCACCCAATTTAGCCGATACCGGGAAGCTTGATGCCACCAGGTCATTGACGGAGTAGTCTTTATATTTGAATGAGGGTCCAAAATCGCCGTGCGCCAGCTGTTTCAGATAGTTGAAATACTGGGTGGAGATGGGATCGTTTAAATGATATTTCGCCTCTATGTTCGCCATGACTTCTGGCGGCAGCGTACGTTCACCGGTAAAGGGGCTTCCCGGTGCAAGACGCATCATGAAGAAGGAAATCGTAATCAGAATAAATAGCGTTGGAATCGCTTCAAGACAGCGACGTAGGATAAATTTCAACATTGCCCGTACCTTCTGGCGTGTGCCTATATAATGTGACGTTGATTAGACACCGTGGGGCGGGTCAGCCCGCCCCACTCATTGCCATTAATGCTTGATAATATACAAGTTTTTAACGTAAATATTATCCAACGGGTCTTTACCGGTATAACCACCCACCCACGGTTTTACCAGACGGGCGTTAACGTAGTAATAAACCGGAACGATCGCGGAATCTTTATCCAGCTGTTGCTCAGCTTTTGCATACAGCGCTGAGCGCTGTGCATCGTCTGTTGCTTGCAGGGTATCGCCGATCAGCTTGTCAAACTCAGCGCTCTTATAGTGCGCGGTGTTGTTAGAACTGTCGCTCAGCATCGTGTTCAGGAAGGAAGTCGGTTCGTTATAGTCCGCACACCAGCCAGCACGCGCAACGTCAAAGGTGCCCTGATGACGGCTGTCCAGGAAGGTTTTCCACTCCTGGTTTTCCAGCTTCACGTTCACACCCAGGTTCTTTTTCCAGATGGATGAGACGGCGATAGCCAGTTTTTTATGCAAATCGGACGTGTTGTACAGCAGGCTGAAGGTCAGCGGCTTGTCGGCGGTATAGCCCGCTTCTGCCAGCAGTTTCTTGGCTTCTTCGTTACGTTTTTCCTGTGACCATTTGAACCACTCTGGTTCGGTCAGTTTTGCACCGTCGGTATATGGCGGCGTGTAACTGTAGGCTGGCAGGTCACCCTGATTCTTGACCTTATTCACGATGATATCGCGATCCAGCGCCAGTTTGAGCGCGGTACGTACACGAACATCGGTGAACGGCGCTTTCTGGTTGTTGATTTCGTAATAATAAGTACAGAGATACGGATCAACGTGGACTTCGGTCGGGATCTCTTTTTTCAGTTTCTGGAATAACTCAATCGGCATGTTGTTATAGGTCATGTCGATTTCACCGCTGCGGTAGCGGTTAACGTCAGTCACTTCAGAGGAGATTGGCAGATAGGTCACCTGGTTAATCACGGTCTTCGCGTTGTCCCAGTACTGGGTATTACGCTCCAGATCCATACGTTCGTTAACCACCCAGGCTTTCAGTTTATAAGCACCGTTGGTCACGATATTGGCAGGCTGGGTCCATTTTTCACCAAATTTCTCTACAGCGGCTTTTGGCACTGGGGAAACGGATGGGTGTACCAGCAGTTTATAGAAATACGGAACCGGCTCGCTCAGCGTCACTTCGAATGTATTATCATCGATCGCTTTTACGCCCAGATCGGTAACAGGTTTTTTGCCCGTGATGATGTCATCAATATTGGCAATGTGACCATATTGCAGATAGCTCGCATACGGGGAAGCCGTATTTGGATTCGCCAGACGCTGCCAGCTATAGACGAAATCATGTGCGGTGACCGGTGAACCATCGGACCATTTCGCGTCCTTACGTAAATGGAAAGTCCAGACTTTAAAATCTTTATTTTCCCACTTTTCAGCGACGCCTGGCGCTGGATGTCCATCAACATCGGTGACCAGCAGACCTTCAAACAGATCGCGGTTAACGTTTGATTCAGGAACACCTTCAATTTTGTGCGGATCCAGAGACTGAACCTCTGCACCGTTATTACGAACCAGCGTTTGCTTCTCCGCCAGCTGAACACCCGCAGGAACGTCTGCAGCCATTGCTACGTTACCCGCGATTAGCGCAGTTAAAATTCCCGCCGCTATCAGATTTTTTTTTGTGATGATGGACATTGTGTTGGTACTCCACTCATTATAATTACTGGTTTTTACCAGCCTGTTTAATTCCCCTTTGGGGTTCCTGACAACGTAGGAGTTTATGCTGCTGTCAGGCTCTTTTACTGCTTGCTATCACCGACTTTATATTACCGGCGACTCGTTTGGTCACCTTGCGTCGATTCTTCACGCCTCCCCCTGTCAGAGGTGCGTATTGTTTTGTCCAGACGAAAATCGCAAACGAAAATGATTCTCATCTTTCTGGTTAATCCTGAAAATATAAGGCCGGAAAGTACCAAATGGCTTAATTTCGCGCCAATACATTTTGCAAATTTGTTAAGCAATTCTCTTTTACGGTGAATACCGTTTCGGTGAGGGCGGCCTTGCCAGCCATCAAACATCCGGATAAACCCCGGATATTCAATGTGATAGAGATAAACATCTCCGTCAGCGCGTCACTGCGCCATCATCGGTTGGTTTTTGTACAAAAAATTAACATTCGATTATTATTTAGCACATTCATCTAGGGGAATGTTGAAATTACTAATAACATTTCGGTTATCTGACGGCAAGCCCCAGAGTATCGTGTGAGTAAAATAACAGAGCGATTGCGCGGAATGTGTTCAGGCGGGGAAAGGTATTAATTCTAATCTATTGATATTTATCTAAATTAGGAAACCAGCGGTTTTTATTATGTCTTGTGATCTTTTCAACTTTATTTATATGATTTGCTAATAATAACGTGATTCGGCGGAGCACAGGGCTCCGCGCTTTCACATGAAGGCTTAACTAAGCAAGCCGGGGAAAATACTTTTAAGCCCGGTAACGATAAATTCTATACCGAGGGCCATCAGTAATAACCCCATAATACGTGTAATAACGTTAATGCCCGTCTGACCCAGCAGGCGAACCAACCACGGCGCAATGCGGAATAGCCCCCAACAGCACAAAGCAAAAAGCACAATGGCAACGGAAAAGCCAATAAGATGCATCAGGCTGTGATAGCGCGTTCCCCAGACAATCGTTGAACTGATTGCACCAGGTCCGGCCATAAGAGGTAAAGCCAGGGGTACAACACCAATACTCTCACGAACGGCGGTCTCTGATTTTTCCTGCTTGTTCTGTTTATCCTCTCCGAGCTTACCGCTGATCATCGACATGGCAATGGTCACCACCAGAATCCCGCCGGCGATGCGGAACGAGTCTATAGAGATGCCAAAAATTTGCAGAATCGAGTCCCCCAGATAAAGCGACGTCAGGAGAATAATTGCGACCGACAGGTTGGCCGTCAGGTTTGTTTTATTTCGGGCAACTGCCGTCTGGTAACTGGTCATACTAATGAAGACCGGAATAATGCCGACCGGGTTCACCAGGGCGAACAAACCGATAAAAAATTTAAAATAAGTCGAAAAATCAAAGAGCAATGGGGTCACAGTTAGCTCCGAAAATTAACAAGGCCCGTTTAGCATGAAAAAGGGAGTAAATTCGCGCTGAAGATACGCTTTTTATCAGCACACTTCACCAGAAATCTGTGGCTAATCGCGACGACATAAACGTGTTAACCATTTGTAGAATCATTGCATGCTAAAACACCTTTACTTTTGTAATTAATTAACACTTGCATTAAGTAGAGAAAATAAGCCTGCTGAAAGGTATCAGCTTATGAGAAAATTGATGCAGATCATGTTTTCCGTACTCAGAAGTGAGTAATCTTGATGACACTGAAAGGGAGATCAAACGTCTAAAAAGGATGATGCTAAGGTAAGGCTCTTTTAGTAAATTAGTGTACAGTAACATGCAGTAACCCTTTGTTTTAGTGCGTCTTACCCAAGGGCACCCTGCTTGACTATACTGTTGTCGTATTGAACGCTGGTTTACTAAAAGAGTTTAAACATTATCAGGAGAGCATTATGGCTGTTACTAATATCGCTGAACTGAACGCACTCGTCGAGCGCGTTAAAAAAGCCCAGCGTGAATACGCCAACTTCACCCAAGAACAGGTTGATAAAATCTTCCGCGCTGCCGCTCTGGCTGCCGCAGATGCTCGAATCCCTCTCGCTAAAATGGCCGTTGCCGAATCCGGCATGGGTATCGTTGAAGATAAAGTGATTAAAAACCACTTCGCTTCAGAGTATATCTACAACGCCTATAAAGATGAGAAAACCTGTGGCGTGCTGTCAGAAGATCATACCTTCGGCACCATCACCATCGCCGAACCTATCGGTATCATCTGTGGTATCGTCCCAACGACTAACCCAACCTCTACCGCAATCTTCAAATCGCTTATCAGCCTGAAGACCCGTAACGCAATCATCTTCTCCCCGCACCCACGTGCTAAAGATGCGACTAACAAAGCGGCTGATATCGTTCTGCAGGCTGCGATCGCGGCGGGCGCACCAAAAGATTTGATCGGTTGGATTGATCAGCCTTCTGTTGAACTGTCTAACGCGCTGATGCACCACCCGGACATTAACCTGATCCTGGCGACCGGCGGTCCTGGCATGGTTAAAGCGGCATACAGCTCCGGTAAACCGGCAATCGGCGTTGGCGCGGGTAACACCCCTGTTGTTATCGATGAAACGGCGGATATCAAACGTGCCGTTGCTTCTGTACTGATGTCAAAAACCTTCGATAACGGCGTGATCTGTGCGTCTGAACAGTCTGTGGTTGTGGTTGATTCTGTCTATGATGCAGTCCGTCAGCGTTTTGAAAGCCATGGCGGCTATATGCTGCAGGGCAAAGAATTGAAAGCCGTTCAGGACATCATCCTCAAAAATGGTGCACTGAACGCCGCTATCGTGGGTCAACCAGCGTACAAAATTGCTGAACTTGCTGGCTTTACCGTTCCAGCCACCACCAAGATTTTGATTGGTGAAGTGACTGTTGTGGACGAAAGCGAGCCATTCGCTCACGAAAAACTGTCCCCTACTCTCGCCATGTACCGTGCGAAAGACTTCGAAGACGCAGTGGTTAAAGCGGAAAAACTGGTCGCTATGGGCGGTATCGGTCATACCTCTTGCCTGTACACTGACCAGGATAACCAGCCAGAGCGCGTGGCCCACTTCGGTCAGATGATGAAAACCGCACGTATCCTGATTAACACCCCAGCTTCTCAGGGTGGTATCGGTGACCTGTACAACTTTAAACTCGCGCCTTCCCTGACTCTGGGTTGTGGTTCATGGGGTGGTAACTCCATCTCTGAGAACGTTGGTCCTAAGCACCTGATCAACAAGAAAACCGTTGCTAAGCGAGCTGAAAACATGTTGTGGCATAAACTTCCGAAATCTATCTACTTCCGCCGTGGTTCACTGCCAATTGCGCTGGATGAAGTGATTACTGATGGCCACAAACGTGCGCTCATCGTGACTGACCGTTTCCTGTTCAATAACGGCTACGCAGACCAGATCACTTCTGTGCTGAAAGCGTCAGGTGTTGAAACCGAAGTCTTCTTTGAAGTTGAAGCGGATCCAACCCTGAGCGTGGTTCGTAAAGGTGCTGAACTGGCGAACTCCTTCAAACCAGATGTGATTATCGCACTGGGCGGTGGTTCCCCAATGGACGCCGCGAAAATCATGTGGGTCATGTACGAACATCCGGAAACTCACTTCGAAGAACTGGCGCTGCGCTTTATGGATATCCGTAAACGTATCTACAAGTTCCCGAAAATGGGCGTAAAAGCGAAAATGATCGCGGTTACCACCACGTCCGGTACAGGTTCAGAAGTCACCCCATTTGCGGTAGTAACCGATGACGCAACCGGTCAGAAATACCCACTGGCTGACTACGCGCTGACCCCAGATATGGCTATCGTCGATGCCAACCTGGTCATGGATATGCCGAAATCACTTTGTGCCTTCGGTGGTCTGGATGCGGTGACTCACGCTCTGGAAGCTTACGTTTCCGTACTGGCATCCGAGTTCTCCGACGGTCAGGCCCTGCAGGCTCTGAAACTGCTGAAAGAAAACCTGCCAGCGTCTTATAACGAAGGTTCTAAAAACCCGGTAGCCCGTGAACGTGTTCACAGTGCAGCAACTATCGCCGGTATCGCGTTTGCTAACGCCTTCCTGGGTGTTTGCCACTCAATGGCACATAAACTGGGTTCACAGTTCCACATTCCTCACGGTCTGGCGAACGCCCTGCTGATTTCTAACGTTATCCGCTACAACGCGAACGATAACCCAACCAAGCAGACCGCATTCAGTCAGTACGACCGTCCGCAGGCGCGTCGTCGTTATGCAGAAATCGCAGACCATCTGGGCCTGAGCGCACCGGGTGACCGTACTGCAGCGAAGATTGAGAAACTGCTGGCATGGCTGGACAGCATCAAAGCTGAACTGGGTATTCCTAAATCCATCCGCGAAGCGGGTGTTCAGGAAGCTGACTTCCTGGCGCACGTTGACAAGCTGTCTGAAGATGCCTTCGATGACCAGTGTACCGGTGCTAACCCACGTTACCCACTGATCTCCGAGCTGAAACAGATTCTGCTGGATACCTACTACGGTCGTGAATTTAGCGAAAACGACACGGTAGCGGCGAAAGCTGAATTACCGGTAAAAGCTGACAAAAAAGCGAAGAAAAACGCCTAATTGCCAGTAAATAAAAAACCCGCTTCCTGAAGCGGGTTTTTTTATGCCTGAAGACAGGTGCTTATTAAAAAGCGTGAAAAACGTTACTGGTTTCGCTTTTCCTGAATCGCCGGTAATGACCCTACCGCCAGCGCTTCTTTATAGTGTTTACGGCACACTGATACATAGCGCTCATTGCCACCAATGACCACCTGCTCACCCTCCGCAAAAGGTTTTCCTTCCTGATCGAGACGCAGCACCATGCTCGCTTTACGGCCGCAAAAGCAGATTGTTTTTAATTCAACGAGCTTATCTGCCCAGGAGAGCAAATACTGGCTGCCAACAAAAAGCTCGCCCCGGAAATCAGTGCGTAAGCCATAGCACAACACGGGAATATCCAGCTTATCCACCACTTCAGAAAGCGCGTAGACCTGTTCACGTGTCAAAAACTGGCTTTCGTCCACCAGCACACAATGCGCGGCCTGAGACGCGCTCTCGGCGCGTATTTCTTCAAACAGGTCTGTCTGCGGATTAAAGAGTTTTGCGGGAGAAGATAACCCGATACGCGAACTGACCTTACCTGCTCCAAATCGGTTGTCGATTTCAGCAGTGTATACGATGGCGCGCATCCCCCTCTCCTGATAGTTATAGGAGGATTGCAGTAGTGCGGTGGACTTCCCTGCATTCATTGCAGAATAGTAGAAATAAAGCTGTGCCATTGGCCGTCAAACCCTAATCAATGTGTAATATTCCCGATGAATGATTGTACCATAATTTGCGTTGCATTCAGCGACGCACAGCACGTCTGCCGGGTGACGACGTGTTCTTTAGCGAGATAATTCCTGGGAAATTCTCCATTAAAACATACGTTAAAGCTGAATAAAGTGCGTCATATACGCGCCTTAATCGCCGCATTCCAGGAAGGGTTAATAGAAGAGCCAGCGGCCATTAAAATTCAGATTTTATTAACTATTTTCCGCGACTTAGTCTTCATTTCGCACTAATACAAAAGGTTGATATTTATCCGGGGAAACTATAATTAGTGCACAATGTGTCACAAAAACATACATCAGAACATTGTGATTGCTCTCGACGTGTTGATAACGAGGGGTGGAGGGTGAACGCGAAATTTAAGTTAGCGTAATTAATAATAGCGCCATATATTAACCATTTTTTGAATTCCTTACATTCGTCCCTATTGCACATATCAATTTATCACTCTATTATTAGGACAACAAACCCAACCCAATATAAGTTTGAGATTACTACAATGAGCGAAGCACTTAAAATTCTGAACAACATCCGTACTCTTCGTGCGCAGGCAAGAGAATGTACCCTCGAAACTCTTGAGGAGATGCTGGAAAAATTAGAAGTTGTAGTGAACGAACGTCGTGAAGAAGAAAGCGCAGCAGCGGCTGAAATCGAAGAACGTACGCGTAAACTGCAGCAATATCGCGAAATGCTGATCGCAGATGGTATCGATCCTAATGAATTACTGAACAGCATGGCTGCGGCTAAAACAAGCACTAAAGCAAAACGCGCTGCTCGCCCGGCTAAATATAGCTATGTTGATGAAAATGGTGAGACTAAAACCTGGACAGGTCAGGGTCGTACACCAGCAGTAATCAAAAAAGCAATGGATGAGCAAGGCAAACAGCTGGATGATTTCCTGATCAAGGATTAATCCCCCTGCCTTCGAAAAATCCCGCTACGGCGGGATTTTTTTATGTCTGCCCTTTATTAAAGATATCTGCTTACACCTCGTCATATACCTACAAACACTTAGACCACTTTCTTTACGGTTTATCTGAGCACCTTTTGCTAAAAGCCAGACGTAAAAAAACCGGTGATGCCAGGCAGTCACCGGTTGGATGCAGCTCGTAAGCTGATTAGTTTTTAATGCCCATGGTCTGTTTCAGCCATGCTTTAAATTCTTCGCCCAGCGTGTTATGACGAATACCATATTCTACGAAGGCCTGCATATAACCGAGCTTATTGCCGCAGTCATGGCTTTTACCTTTCATGTGGTAAGCCTCAACGGTTTCTTTCTCGATCAGCATATCGATACCATCGGTGAGCTGGATTTCGTCACCTGCTCCTGGAGGCGTTTTCGCCAACAGTGGCCAAATCTCTGCACTCAGCACATAACGGCCTACGACAGCGAGGTTAGACGGCGCGACGTCCGCTTTTGGCTTCTCGACAACGCCAACCATTGGCACGCTCTCGCCTGGCGCCAAAGGGACGCCCTTGCAGTCTACAACGCCGTATGCAGTCACATCTTCCACGGGTTCAACCATAATCTGGCTGCTGCCGGTTTCGTCAAAGCGTTTAATCATCTCTGCCAGGTTATCCTGTGAGAGATCGGATTCGAATTCATCCAGAATAACGTCTGGCAGAATAACCGCGACCGGCTCATCACCTACTACAGGATGCGCGCACAATACCGCGTGCCCCAGGCCTTTGGCCAGACCCTGACGAACCTGCATGATGGTGACGTGAGGAGGACAAATAGACTGAACTTCTTCTAACAGCTGACGCTTAACGCGTTTTTCCAGCATCGCTTCCAGTTCAAAACTGGTATCAAAATGGTTTTCGATAGAGTTTTTTGATGAATGCGTTACCAGCACAATTTCGGTAATGCCCGCGGCAATACACTCGTTTACAACATACTGGATTAATGGCTTATCAACCAAAGGCAGCATTTCTTTCGGAATAGCCTTTGTGGCCGGTAGCATCCTCGTTCCCAATCCCGCTACCGGGATAACGGCCTTTGTTACTTTCGAATTTAGGGCAGCCATTGAAATCTCCTGAACTGTTCAAGTTTTGAACTTTATGCAATGAATAACGCATTGAGTATATCAGCCACTTCTTGTAAACCGGGTCTGAAAAGGGTGCGTTACCGATTAATTAGGACAAATACGTATCATCTGACACCGATAGTAGCACTGCCGATAAAACGGCGGTAAAGCTATCTGGTGAATAAAACTCAACTGCTTATTCTGTGGACAACATTAAGCGTAAACGACCACCTGTTCCCCAAATTTGGCATTGCCAGGAAGCGCAGCGGTGACTTATTTGATTCAGATAGGTTGTTCCTAACGTCCCCAACGGAACACCGTTGCTTACCTGAATATGATGCTCACCGGTATTAAGCGTTGCGTTAAGACCCGCAGAGACCAGGATAAGATTTTTTAAGCCGCTGTGGTAATAACCAACCAACAGCGGGAATTGTCCTGGTAAATTGGCCTGACGGAAAAGATGGTTAACCTGTTTTAGCAGCGCACCCAATTCAGGAAGCCGTTGGCCCTGATGTGACAACTGCTCCTGAAGCAAACCGTTAAATAATGCGCGTAATAATAAGGCAGCAAGCACGCCATTATCGCCGGCTCGGGTGACATCCAGACAATAGAAAGCCAGGTCGTTATCCGATAACGGTGCAATATCGAGCACAAGTCCATGCTGATCGGCTGCAACCAGTTGACGATAATTGACCCGACAATGGGAGATGTTTTGTTGAACCGGCGGCTGCAGCTCCTGCAAAAGTTTGGAGGCTGCATTGGGGTTGCTGACTAACGCATCCCAGTCCTGGAAAAGACGCTCTTCTTCCTCTACCCGGGAATTAAACATGTTGGGATAAAGACACGCGAGAACCGTTTCACGCAGTCGGTTTAAATCTTTTACCGGTTTCAGCAGAACATCCTGCACGCCAAGGCGCAGCGCTTTTGCTATGTCAGCCATATTATCCGTGGCTGAAATCACCAGTATCGGTGTCTGGTTACCCTCATTGCGTAAATTCTCAACCAGCTTAAGGCCGTCCATACGCGGCATCGCAAGATCGCAAATGATTAAATCCGGGGTAATGTGCGTCATTTTCTCCAGGGCATCCACGCCATCGTTAGCAAGAATGGTGGTCGCCCCTAAAGAAGATAACCACGATTCCAGCAGCGAGCGGAAAACGGGCTCGTCTTCAACGATCAGAATTTGTTTTCCGGTTAAGGGCTGCGTCATGTTCTCTCCCCTGCTGACATTAGATAAATAGTGGCATGCTAATGGCACTATCGCCTGTCAGATTTTGCTGAAGTCTTCAAAAAAAAGGGGGCTCACACTGCCGCCCGCACCAAAGGTAACAATTCGTCCATTTTTTTCTCGACCGCCAGCGCACCGGCGGCAATCGCAGCGTCTGCACGATGAAAGTCGAGCGTTGATATTTGAGGACAGTAAGGTTGGATCAGGATATCAGGCGGGTCGCCCGCCATACGGTTACGTTTCAGGCGGTTTTCAAGCACCTGAATAGAGGTGGTCATGATTTCCATTGCAGTGGGTGCCGAGACGACTTTACGCGCCGCCGCACGACCTAAACGTCCGCGTAAGCGCTCATGCCACGCCAGTTTCTCATCATCTGTCTCTTCCTGATGAAGATTCACCGGCATCAGATCTTGCTGCATCAGATGCGCGTCATGCTGTAAATCAACGGCGATGACAATATCCGCCCCCATCGCGCGGGTCAGTGAAATCGGGACAGGGTTAACCACGCCACCATCAACCAGCCAGTATCCGTTATGCGGCACAGGGGCCATCAGACCAGGGATGCTGCAAGAGGCGCGCACGGCAAGATGGAGATCACCTTCGGTGAACCATATTTCTCTGCCCGTACTGAGGTTGGTTGCCACCGCGCCGAACGGCATCTGACAGTGCGTAAAGTCACTCAGCGGCATGATGTTACGGAACTGGTTGAACACGCGTTCGCCGCGCAACAAGCCACCGCGCTGCCACGAGAGATCCATAAGACGCAGTACGTCCCAGTAGCTGAAGGATCGTACCCAGTTTTCAAGCTCTGACATTTTGCCGCAGGAGTAGGCGGCGCCAACAAGGGAACCAATAGAACAACCTGCAACAAGATCCACTTCGATACCCAGTCGCTGTAGCGCGTTAATCACGCCAATATGCGACCAGCCACGCGCGGCGCCCGAACCTAGCGCCAGCCCTACTTTTACCTTTCTCATTAGTTGTGATTTACTTCCCCTGGATTCCCGGCGTAGCGCGTTAGCTACCGCTCAGTTAACATATGTGCCACCCTGGCGTTTAACGCCGTTAATTTTTGTCTCAGGAACCGAACTGTGTCTCAACTCTGTCCCTGTGGTAGCGCTCTGGAGTATAGCCTATGTTGCCAGCGATATCTTACTGGCGAGCAGGTTGCACCAGACCCGTCACACCTTATGCGCTCCCGATACACTGCTTTTGTGATCAAAGACGCACGATATTTGATCAAAACCTGGCATCCCTCCTGCCACGCCGAAGATTTCCGTCAGGAGATTGAAGCCGGTTTTGCTCACACAGAATGGCTCGGATTGACCCTTATTGAGTCCTCTGGTGGCAACACAGCCTCGGAAGGCTTTGTCAGCTTTGTGGCACGCTTTAGCGAGCAAGGTAAACCCGGCGCGATCATCGAAAGGTCCCGGTTCTTACTCGAAGGCGGACAGTGGTACTATATTGACGGTACTCGTCCGCAGTTTGGTCGAAATGACCCCTGCCCCTGCGGTTCAGGTAAAAAATTTAAAAAATGTTGCGGGCAATAACGCCTGACGACAGCAAGCACACACTCAACAGGATTTCCTCGCGATGCAATCACTACAACGCAAAGTACTGCGTACTATTTGCCCTGATCAGAAGGGTTTGATCGCCCGCATTACGAACATTTGTTACAAGCACGAACTGAATATTGTGCAAAATAATGAGTTCGTTGACCACCGTACCGGACGCTTTTTCATGCGTACCGAGCTTGAAGGCATTTTCAATGATTCCACTTTACTGGCTGACCTGGATGGCGCGCTCCCGGAGGGTTCCGTACGTGAGTTGACACCGTCCGGACGCCGTCGCGTTGTGATCCTGGTTACCAAAGAGGCGCACTGCCTCGGTGATTTGTTAATGAAAGCGAATTATGGCGGCCTGGATGTCGAGATCGCCGCCGTTATTGGCAACCATGAAACACTGCGCACGCTGGTTGAGCGATTTGATATTCCGTTTGAGCTGGTGAGCCATGAAGGCCATACCCGCGAAGAACATGACGAGCTGATGGCGCAAGCGATTGAAGCGCATAATCCGGACTATGTGGTACTGGCTAAATATATGCGCGTCCTGACGCCAACCTTTGTGTCCCGCTTCCCGAACAAGATCATTAATATTCACCACTCGTTCCTGCCTGCCTTTATTGGCGCACGTCCTTATCATCAGGCTTACGAACGCGGCGTGAAGATTATTGGCGCGACCGCACACTACGTTAACGACAATCTGGATGAAGGCCCAATCATCATGCAGGACGTGATTCACGTCGATCACACCTATACCGCAGAAGATATGATGCGTGCCGGACGTGATGTAGAGAAGAACGTCTTAAGCCGCGCGTTGTATCAGGTGCTGGCTCAGCGTGTGTTCGTCTATGGCAACCGGACGATAATTCTTTAATCTTTCATAAAATGAATTGATTAGCTTTGCGTCGCAACGGGTAAAAAGCAGGCAAACGACCCGTTATAAGCAAAGGAAAGCTTTACAGGGGCGTGTCATTTGATATGATGCGCCCCGCTTCCAGCGTGAAGCAGGCCAGTATAAGCATTACCCCGTGGTGGGGTTCCCGAGCGGCCAAAGGGAGCAGACTGTAAATCTGCCGTCATCGACTTCGAAGGTTCGAATCCTTCCCCCACCACCATTATTCACCACAGCAATGTGGTAACACCGATAAGCGAAGGCAAGGTTTGCACTTATCGGGAAGGGTAAGAACCTTCGATTAAGGTTCGACTCGAGCGAAAGCGAGAGAATGTTGCCGAAGGCAACAGCCCGAAGGGTGAGGAGCGAAGCGACGAATAATCCTTCCCCCACCACCATTATTCACCACAGCAATGTGGTAACACCGATAAGCGAGAGCAAGGTTTGCACTTATCTATCGGGAAGGGTAAGAACCTTCGAATGAGGTTCGACTCGAGCGAAAGCGAGAGAATGTTGCCGAAGGCAACAACCCGAAGGGTGAGGAGCGAAGCGACGAATAATCCTTCCCCCACCACCATCTCTAAGCATTACCTCTAAATTTGAATTACCCCTGGTGGGGTTCCCGAGCGGCCAAAGGGAGCAGACTGTAAATCTGCCGTCATCGACTTCGAAGGTTCGAATCCTTCCCCCACCACCATCTTCCAGATTGCACGCTTTATCCACCAGTCCTGATGCTAAACATGCCTACCATACGGGAAGGATGAGAAGCTTCGACTAAGGTTCGATTCGAGCGCAGCGAGAAAGCGTTGCCAACGGCAACGACCCGAAGGGCGAAGCGCGTAGCGCGGAGTCATCCTTCCCCCACCACCATCTTCCAGATTGCACGCTTTATCCATCAATCCTGTTGCTCTATACGACTCCCATGCTGGCCTGAAGCCGCCACCCGGTTAAGCCCCTGCACGTTCGTCAGGCATAAAAAGGTCAGGCACAAAAAACCCCGCCGTAGCGGGGTTGTATTCATAAAGGCTTATCAGCGTCGTGCACGAACAATCTGGTATCTGCGCGTCAGATACTCTACCGGCGCGCTCCAGATATGCACCAGGCGAGAGAACGGGAATAACAGGAACATCGTCATACCCAACACCAGGTGGATCCGGAAGATAAAGGCCACGCCATCCAGATGCGCGGAGGCTCCGCCGTGGAAGGTCACCACGGATTGTGCCCAGCCCACCAGCTTCATCATTTCGCTACCATCCATATGCTGAGCAGAGAACGGAATCGTCAGCAGACCCAGCGCGCACTGCACCATCAGCAGAGACAGAATCAGGATATCTGCCCCCGTCGTCGTTGCACGCACGCGCGGACTAAAGAGGCGGCGTTTCAACAGCAGCAGGCCGCCAACCAGGCACAATACGCCACTCGCGCCACCCATATACATCGCCATTTTCTGCTTAACTTCAATCGGCAGGAACGACTCGTACATCCAGTGTGGCGTCAGCATTCCCAGGAAATGACCGGCAAAAATCCCCAGGATCCCGATATGGAAGAGGTTTGAGGCCAGGTTCATCCCTTTGCGATCCAGCATCTGGCTTGAGCCGGCACGCCAGGTATATTGACCGTAGTCGTAACGCACCCAGCTACCAATCAAAAATACCGCCCCGGCAATGTAGGGATAGATATCGAAGAAGAACATATTAAGGAAGTGCATTATTGCTGTCCTCCGTTTGAGATATTCAAATATTGCGGGGCAACCGCTCCGGCAAAGCGACGCTGATGGGTGGTAATATCTGATTCACCACAATTCTGATCTGCAAGGAATTTCACCTGTTCCTCTTCCCATACCGCATCCAGCGCCTGTGGCGTATCATCGCGCGCTTCGTCAGCAATTTTGGCGGCCACTTTTTCACTGTCGATGGATGTATTCGCCAGCTTCACCAGCAAATCAAACAGTACCGCATAACGGCTTTCACGCTGTTGCAAGCGCGCGCTCAGTAGCGCCAGGATCGGCGCAATATCGGCCAGCCCCCCAAGCGCCTCCTCTTTTGGCAGCTGCGCCAGGTATTCCAGATACAGCGGCAGATGGTCCGGTAACTCCCGGCTGTCCAGCTGCAACCCGTGCGCCTCATACTGAGCCATCAGGTCAACCATCGCCTGACCACGGTCACGGGATTCGCCGTGAACGTGTTCAAATAACAGCAACGAGGTCGCACGCCCACGGTCAAACAGCTGGCTGTAGTCCGACTGCGCATCCAGAAGATCCCGTGCCAGCAAATCACGGAGGAACACGCCCAGCTGATGGGCATCTTCCTTGTCCAGGTTTTCTGATGACGCGAGTGCATCGAAAAGTTCCTGTTGATGCTGCGCAAGCGCAGCATCCGGGTACTCGAGCAGACGCGAAACAATGACGAGTTCAATCATTGGTGCGGCTCCGTTTTGCTGGTCACATCCATCGCGTCAATGCGGCGGCTGTTGAACAGGTTGAATTTAGTGTCTGAACCGTGGCAACCGTCGCCAAAGGTAAAGCCGCAACCGCTTTTTTCCGGGAAGGCTTCGCGCGCCAGTTCACGATGGCTGGACGGCACCACGAAACGATCTTCGTAGTTTGCAATGGCCAGGTAACGATACATTTCCTGGGCCTGCGCTTCGCTTAAGCCCACTTCTTCCAGCGCGCGCGTATCGATAACGCCGTCGACGGTTTCCGCACGTTTGAAGTGGCGCATCGCCAGCATACGTTTCAGCGCCAGCAGCACCGGCTGGGTGTCGCCTGCCGTCAGCAGGTTAGCCAGATACTGAACCGGGATACGTAAGCTTTCCACGTCCGGCAGAATGCCATTCCCGCCCAGCTCACCTGCATCGGCAGCAGACTGAATCGGCGACAACGGTGGCACATACCAGACCATCGGCAGCGTGCGGTATTCCGGATGCAGCGGCAGCGCCAGCTTCCAGTCCATCGCCATTTTGTAGACCGGCGACTGTTGCGCTGCGTCGATGACGCTCTGCGGCACGCCATCTTTCAGCGCTTGCTCAATCACTTTCGGATCGTTTGGATCGAGGAAGATGTCCAGCTGACGCTGATACAGATCTTTTTCGTTCTCGGTGCTCGCTGCGTTTTCAATCGCGTCCGCGTCATACAGCAATACGCCGAGGTACCGAATACGGCCTACGCAGCTCTCGGAACAGACGGTTGGCATACCCGCTTCAATACGGGGATAGCAGAAGATGCACTTCTCGGACTTACCGCTCTTCCAGTTGAAGTAGATTTTTTTGTACGGGCAGCCGGTGATGCACATACGCCAGCCGCGGCATTTGTCCTGATCAATCAGCACTATGCCGTCTTCTTCACGCTTGTAGATGGCCCCGCTCGGGCAGGTCGCCACACATGCCGGGTTCAGACAGTGTTCGCACAGACGCGGCAGATACATCATGAAGGTGTTTTCGAACTGGCCGTACATCGCCTTCTGCATGTTCTCGAAGTTTTTGTCTTTCGACAGCTTCTCGAACTCGCCGCCCAGATCGTCTTCCCAGTTCGGGCCTTTCTCGATCTTCGCCATGCGCTGCCCGGTGATCAGTGAACGAGGGCGTGCAATCGGCTGATGTTTGCCTTCCGCGGCGTTGTGCAGGTTTTGATAGTCGAAATCAAACGGCTCGTAGTAATCATCAATGCCCGGCATATGCGGGTTGGCGAAGATTTTCCCGAGCAGCATCGCACGGTTACCCATGCGCGGCTGCAGCTTGCCATTGATCTTGCGGATCCAGCCGCCTTTCCATTTTTCCTGATCTTCCCAGTTGGTCGGGAAGCCGGTGCCAGGTTTGGTTTCCACGTTATTGAACCAGGCGTACTCTGTGCCTTCACGGCTGGTCCAGACGTTTTTACAGGTGACTGAGCAGGTATGGCAGCCGATGCACTTATCCAGATTCAGCACCATGCCGACTTGTGAACGAATTTTCATTTTACGCTCTCCTGTACCTGGTCATTTCCTTCACCGTCTAACCAGTCAATATTTTTCATTTTACGCACCACCACAAACTCATCGCGGTTTGAACCCACGGTACCGTAGTAGTTGAAGCTATAGGCCAGTTGGGCATAACCGCCGATCATATGCGTCGGTTTTGGCGTAATACGGGTGACCGAGTTATGGATCCCGCCACGCTGCTGGGTGATTTCAGACCCCGGCAGGTTAACAATGCGTTCCTGCGCGTGGTACATCATGGTCATTCCAGCCGGTACGCGCTGGCTTACCACCGCACGAGCCGTTAATGCCCCGTTGCTGTTGAATACTTCAATCCAGTCGTTGTCGACGATACCCAGATCTTTTGCATCCACTTCGCTCATCCACACGATTGGACCCCCACGCCCCAGCGTCAGCATCAGCAGGTTGTCGCTATAGGTGGAGTGGATACCCCATTTCTGGTGCGGCGTCAGGAAGTTCAGCGCCTTTTCAGGGTTGCCGTTGGACTTCTCGCCCATGACCTCTTTAACCGAACGCGTGTCGATTGGCGGACGGTAAACCAGCAGGCTTTCACCGAAGTCGCGCATCCACTGATGATCCTGATACAGCGACTGGCGGCCCGTCAGAGTACGCCATGGAATCAGCTCGTGAACGTTGGTGTAACCCGCGTTATAGGAGACGTGTTCATCTTCAAGTCCTGACCAGGTCGGGCTGGAGATGATCTTACGCGGCTGGGCCTGAATATCGCGGAAACGAATTTTCTCGTCTTCTTTATTCAGCGCCAGATGCGTGTGGTCACGACCGGTAAACTCGCTCAGTGCCGCCCAGGCTTTTACGGCCACCTGACCATTGGTTTCTGGCGCCAGGGTCAGAATCATCTCTGCCGCATCAATCGCCGTGTTCAGCATCGGCTGGCCTTTGGCCGGGCCGTCTGCCTTGGTGTAATTGAGCTTACGCAGCAGATCCATTTCGCTTTGGGTATTCCAGGCAATGCCTTTCCCACCGTTACCGATTTTCTCCATCAACGGACCAATCGAGGTAAAGCGTTCGTAGGTCGCCGGGTAATCACGTTCAACCGGGATAATATGCGGCGCAGTCACGCCAGGAATCAGGTCGCACTCGCCTTTTTTCCAGTCTTTCACATCCAGCGGTTGCGCCAGTTCGGCGGCGGAATCGTGCTGGATAGGCAGTGTGACCACGTCCGTTTCAACGCCCAGGTGGCCGACGCAGACTTCAGAGAATTTCTTCGCGATGCCTTTGTAAATTTCCCAGTCGCTTTTGGATTCCCACGCAGGGTCAACCGCGGCAGAAAGCGGATGAATAAACGGATGCATATCCGACGTATTCATGTCGTCTTTTTCATACCAGGTCGCCGTTGGCAGCACGATGTCGGAATAGAGACAGGTACTGGACAGACGGAAGTCTAATGTCACCACCAGATCCAGTTTTCCGTCGAGACCGTTATCCTGCCACTCGACTTCTTCAGGCTTTACGCCACCCTGTTTGCCTAAATCTTTGCCCTGAATACCGTGTTCGGTACCGAGCAAGTATTTCAGCATGTACTCGTGGCCTTTACCGGACGAACCGAGCAAATTAGAGCGCCAGATAAAGAGGTTACGCGGGTGGTTTTTCCCGTTTTCTGGCTGCTCCGCAGCGAAGCGAATAGTGCCTTCTTTCAGGGATTTCACCGTATATTCCACCGGTGACAGGCCTGCTTTTTTCGCCTCTTCCGCGATACGCAGCGGGTTTGTGCCCAGCTGAGGTGCTGAGGGGAGCCAGCCCATACGTTCAGCACGTACGTTAAAGTCAATCAGGTGACCGGTGTAGCGAGATTTATCCGCCATGGGCGACAACAACTCTTGCGCCGTCACGGTTTCATAACGCCACTGGCTGGAGTGGTTATAGAAATAGGAGGTGCTGTTCATATGACGGGCCGGGCGCTGCCAGTCCAGACCAAACGCCAGAGGCTGCCAGCCGGTCTGAGGACGCAGTTTTTCCTGGCCGACATAGTGTGCCCAGCCACCGCCGCTCTGACCGATACAGCCGCAGAACACCAGCATATTAATCAGGCCGCGATAGTTCATATCGAGGTGATACCAGTGGTTCAGACCTGCTCCCACAATGATCATCGAGCGACCATGCGTTTTATCCGCGTTATCAGCAAACTCGCGAGCAATGCGGGTGATCTGCGCACGCGGTACACCGGTAATCTTCTCTGCCCAGGCAGGGGTGTACGCTTTGATGTCGTCGTAGCTGGTCGCACAATTTTCATCGTTCAGACCACGTTCCAGACCGTAGTTGGCCATGGTCAGATCGTACACGGTGGTGACCAGCGCGGTTGACCCATCGGCCAGTTGCAGACGTTTTACCGGGAGTTTGTGCAGCAGGATATTCTCCAGCTCCACCTTGTCGAAATGCTCAGTCCCTTCGCCGCCAAAGTACGGGAAGCCCACCTCGGCGATATCGTCGTGGCTGCCGAGCATGCTCAGACGCAGGTCGGTTTCAGTCCCTGTCGTCCCGTCGCGCTGCTCCAGGTTCCATTTCCCTTTTTCACCCCAGCGGAAGCCGATAGAGCCGTTAGGCGCAATCAGATCGCCATTGCTGTTACAGGCAACGGTTTTCCATTCTGGATTGTTTTCCTGGCCTAGCGCGTCGACCAGGTCGGCTGCACGCAGCATACGTCCTGCGGCATAGTAACCTTCACGCTCTTCCAGCATGACCAGCATCGGCATGTCGGTATAGCGACGGACGTAGTCTGTGAAGTACTGGCTTGGCTTATCGAGATGGAATTCGCGCAGCATAACGTGGCCCATCGCCAGCGCCATGGCCGCATCGGTACCCTGCTTCGGTGCCAGCCACAGATCGCATAGCTTGGCGATTTCCGCGTAGTCCGGCGTGACGGCCACCGTTTTGGTGCCTTTGTAACGCACTTCGGTAAAGAAGTGAGCATCCGGGGTACGGGTCTGCGGTACGTTAGAGCCCCAGGCGATGATATAGCTTGAGTTGTACCAGTCGGCGGATTCAGGAACGTCGGTTTGCTCACCCCAGGTCTGCGGCGAGGCTGGCGGTAAGTCACAGTACCAGTCGTAAAAGCTCAGACAGGTCCCGCCGATAAGCGAGAGATAACGTGCGCCGGAGGCATAAGAGACCATCGACATTGCCGGGATAGGCGAGAAACCTGCGACGCGGTCAGGGCCGTACGTCTTAACGGTGTAGACGTTAGAGGCCGCAATGAGTTCGTTCACCTCTTTCCAGGAAGAACGTACAAAACCCCCGCGTCCACGCGCCTGCTTAAAGCTTTTTGCTTTGTCAGCATCTTCAATAATCGACGCCCATGCATCAACCGGATCGCTGTGCTGTACCTTCGCTTCGCGCCACATTTTCATCAGGCGTTTACGCATCAGCGGATATTTCAGGCGGTTTGCACTGTAGAGGTACCAGGAGTAGCTCGCGCCACGTGGACAACCACGCGGTTCGTGGTTAGGCATATCCGGGCGCGTGCGCGGGTAGTCCGTCTGCTGCACTTCCCAGGTCACCAGACCGTTTTTCACGAAAATTTTCCAGCTACATGAGCCGGTGCAGTTTACACCATGGGTGGAACGCACAACTTTGTCATGCTGCCAGCGCTGACGGTATCCGTCTTCCCAGTCCCGGTTGGTTTCCAGAACCTGGCCGTGCCCATCGGCAAAAGTTTCGCCCTTCTGTTTGAAGTAGCGAAACCGGTCCAAAAATTTGCTCATCGGGTATCTCCTGTGTGGAGCCTGTGGCTCTCTAAATCGACATTGCTGATTTGCAGCGAAGGTAACGCTCTGAAAGATGACGGGAATTGATAACGATCAAGGCAGGCGGGGTCTTCATGGACAGGTATTAACCCATATACCACCAAAGCGGTATGTTTTTATATTTTGTATCTAACTGTTTTAATTCAATATTATTTATTTATCGTACAAAAAGCAGCGCTTTATTTAACATCTTAGGTATTAAGGGGTAGGCCATTTTGCAAAGCGATGGCGATCACAGTGTTTCAGACCGGAATTCAGTACAAAACCGCACAGTATGTTGTAACTATTACCCAGCCAAAAAAAAGCGCGGCATTTTAGCCGCGCAAACGGATAATCAAATATTACTTATTTTTCTTAGTATTCCGGCCATATACCAGCCACGTAATCGCGACGCAGGCGATATAAAAGATAAGGAAAACTTTCATCGCTCCGGCAGGCGAACCCGTCAGGTCAACGGAGATACCAAAGGCTTTCGGGATAAAGAACCCGCCAATTGCGCCAATGGCAGAGATAAAGCCGAGCGCCGCCGCCGTATCGGTTGCCGCTTCACGCATGGCTTGCTCATCGTTACCGCCCTGCGCTTTCACCCGATCGGTGGTCAGCTTACGGAAGATCACCGAGATCATCTGGAAGGTAGATGCACTCCCCAGACCGGCGGTCAGGAACAGCACCATAAAGACGGCGAAGAAGGCAACAAAATTCCCCCCCTGACCATGGGTTGGCAGCGTCAGGAACAGCAGTGCGCAGAAGACAGCCATCACGATAAAGTTCACCAGCGTGACGCGTGTGCCCCCCAGTCGGTCAGAAATCATTCCGCCCATGGAACGCGCCAGCGCGCCAATGAATGGCCCGAAGAAAGCGTAATGCAGGATTTGCACTTCCGGGAACTGGGTTTTCGACAGCATGGCGAAACCCGCTGAGAAGCCAATGAATGAACCAAAGGTTGCCAGATACAGCAACGCCATCACCCATAAATGACCGCGTTTCAGGACCGGCAACTGTTCGCTCAGGGACGCTTTTGACGCCGAGAGATCGTTCATAAAGAACCAGGCCAGCAACGTCAGCACCACCAAAAATGGCACCCAAATCCAGGCCGCGTTTTCGAGATACAGCATAGAGCCGTCTGGCTGAGCCGTTCCCGTTCCGCCGAATACGGCAAAGATAGAGAGGGACACCACCAGCGGTGCGATCAGCTGCATAACGCTGACGCCCATATTGCCCAGACCGCCGTTAATACCCAGCGCACCGCCCTGCTTCGCTTTCGGGAAGAAGAAGCTGATGTTTGCCATGCTGGAAGCAAAGTTAGCACCAGCAAAACCACACAGCAGAGAGATAATCACGAACACGCTAAAGGGTGTCGAGGTGTCCTGCACCGCAAAACCAAGCCAGACGCACGGGACGATCATGATACCGGTACTGAACGCCGTCCAGCGACGTCCGCCGAATAATGGCACCATAAACGCATAAGGCACACGCAGCAATGCACCGGACAGCGCCGGCAGTGCGGTTAACAAAAACAGTTGATCGGTGGTAAAGGTGAAACCTACTTTCGGCAGGTTAACGGCCACTGCACTAAACAACATCCATACGCAAAACGCCAACAACAGACACGGAACAGAAATCCACAGATTACGACTTGCTACACGTTGACCACGCTGTTGCCAGAACGCCGGATCTTCCGGACGCCATTCTGTAATAACAGCACCGGATGCCCTTTCCGGGGCAGATGAGTGACTCATAGACACCTCTGATTATCGAAAGATGCTGCAAACATTAGGGTTTTAAGCCAGCGGTAAGTTGATATAAATCAAAGGAAAAGTCGGGAGTTTAACGCTTAAAAAAACGTCATCACCCTTAGTGGGTAGGGTTTTTCGGCAAAAAAGGTGTGGTTTTTCACGGTGCTGACCGATCCCCGTGCGGCCCTTACACCAGACATTACCCCACCGGCAATTTAGGGGTAATCCTTTGTTGGTATGGGTATACTCCAGGGTATGCATGAGAATAACGCCATTCCTGGAATCAAGCCCAGTCAGGAGCCAGGCCCCCCTATGTTGAAAAGATGCTTATCCCCGCTGACCTTAGTCAATCAGTTGGCATTGATCGTGTTGCTGTCCACCGCCATCGGTGTGACCGGCATGGCCATCTCTGGCCGGCTGGTTCAGGGCGTTCAGGGGAGCGCACATGCGATCAACGAAGCAGGCTCGCTCCGTATGCAGAGCTATCGCCTGCTCGCAGCCGTTCCGCTCACGCCGGACGATAAACCCCTTCTCGACGAAATGGAACGTACCGCCTTCAGCCCGGAACTTCAAGTGGCAGCCCGCCATGACGGACAACTTGAGCAGCTCAAGGCCCTGCAATCTTACTGGCACGGGCAACTGGAGCCGGGTCTTCTGCGGGCGAAGAATGCCGAAACGGTATCCCGCGACGTCGCTGATTTTGTATCGCGCATTGATACGCTGGTCTCCTCGTTCGATCATACCACCGAGATGCGCATCGAGCGGGTTGTCCTTCTGCAGCGGGCGATGGCGATTTTCATGGGTCTGCTGCTGATCTTCACCATTATCTGGCTGCGTAAACGCCTGCTTAACCCCTGGAAACAGCTGCTGGCCATGGCCCGCGCGGTCACCGATCGTGATTTTACCCAGCGCACCCATATCAGCGGTCGCAATGAGATGGCCATGCTGGGTCAGGCGCTTAACGATATGTCCGGCGAGCTGGCAGAGAGCTATTCCGTACTGGAAAAACGGGTGCAGGAAAAGACCGCCGGCCTGGAACAGAAAAACGAAATACTCTCCTTCCTCTGGCAGGCAAACCGCCGCCTGCATATGCAGGTGCCCTTGTGTGAGCGACTTTCACCGGTTTTAAACGGTCTGCAAAATCTCACCCTGCTTCATGATATTGAACTGCGTGTGTACGATGTCGAAGACGAAGAAAATCATCAGGAATTCACCTGCCAGTCCGATATGTCCTGTGATGACAAAGGGTGTCACCTCTGTCCACGCGGCTTACCACCCCTGAATAATGGCGGCACCACCCTGAAATGGCGGCTAACGGATAACCATACTCAGTACGGTATTTTGCTGGCGACCTTGCCCGCTGGCCGTCATCTGAACCACGATCAGCAGCAGCTGGTGGATACGCTGGTCGAGCAATTAACCGCGACGCTTGCCCTCGACCGCCATCAGGAAAAACAGCAGCAGCTGATTGTGATGGAAGAGCGCGCCACCATTGCCCGCGAATTGCATGACTCCATCGCTCAGTCTCTCTCCTGTATGAAAATGCAGGTCAGCTGTCTGCAAATGCAGGATGATGGACTGCCCGAAAGCAGTAAGCAGTTGTTAAGCCAGATCAGGAATGAACTGAACACGTCCTGGGTGCAGCTTCGTGAACTGCTCACCACCTTCCGCTTGCAGCTGACGGAGCCAGGGTTACGTCCTGCGCTCGAAGCCAGCTGCCAGGAATTTAGCGCCAGAATGGGATTCCCGGTGAAGCTGGATTATCAGCTGCCGCCGCGCTGTGTGCCGTCCCATCAGGCCATACATTTACTGCAGATTGCCCGCGAAGCCTTAAGCAATGCGCTTAAACACGCCGACGCGACGGCAGTCACGGTCACCGTCAGTCAGCATAATAATCAGGTGCGACTGACGGTACGGGATAACGGCTGCGGCGTGCCGGAAAACGCTGAAAGAAGTAACCACTATGGTTTAATTATTATGCGAGACCGTGCGCAAAGTTTGCGCGGAGATTGCCAGGTTCGCCGGGGGGAGTCTGGCGGCACTGAAGTAGTGGTCACCTTTATTCCCGAAAAGCCTCTTATTACTGCTCAAGGAGAAAACCATGACTCATCAGGAACCGGCAACGATTCTGTTGATCGACGATCATCCGATGCTGCGTACCGGCGTTAAACAACTTGTCAGCATGGCGGAAGATATTACCGTTGTGGGTGAAGCCAGCAACGGTGAACAAGGTATTGAACTTGCCGAGTCTCTCGATCCTGATTTGATCCTGCTCGATCTCAATATGCCCGGCATGAATGGCCTGGAAACGCTGGATAAATTGCGCGAGAAGTCGCTGTCTGGCCGTATCGTTGTTTTTAGCGTATCCAACCATGAAGAAGACGTCGTCACCGCCCTCAAGCGCGGCGCGGATGGCTATCTGCTGAAAGATATGGAACCGGAAGATCTGCTCAAGGCGCTGCAACAGGCCGCTGCGGGTGAAATGGTGCTGAGCGAAGCCTTAACGCCCGTGCTGGCGGCAAGCCTTCGTGCGAATCGTGCTACCTCCGACCGTGACGTCAGCCAGTTAACGCCTCGCGAGCGTGACATCCTTAAGCTGATTGCGCAGGGGCTGCCAAATAAAATGATCGCCCGTCGGCTGGACATCACAGAAAGTACGGTGAAGGTGCACGTTAAACATATGCTGAAAAAAATGAAGCTCAAATCGCGCGTAGAAGCCGCGGTCTGGGTACACCAGGACCGCATATTCTGATTACTCGTCCGGCAGCAGTTGATAGTCGCGATCGCCTTCAGGTAATGCCACCAGCGGTGGCGACAGCGAGAGCGTGATCTCATTGGACGAGACACGCTGCCCATTTTCATCCTCTACCACTACGGACAACCGCCAGCGATTGGTGGCGCCCTCCCCCGTATCCCAGGCAGGCATAATGATACTCCAGCCTTCCTCACTGTTCGCCTGTGGCGGTGCCGTCAGGCTGAGCGCATGGGTATCACCCTGCCAGTGCAGCTCCCGCACGCCATGCGTACTGCGTATTTGCAGTTTCAGGACAACCGTTTCGCCCTGCTGAAGATCCCAGGGTGGCGTCGCCAGATAGACGGACAATGTCTTACGCTGACGAAACTCCATCACCGGCAAATTCGTGCGATCAGGCGCGTCATATCGGCTACCGCGCAGGGAACGGGTGACCGCGACTTCCTCGGATGAGAGCTGTTTTTTGAGCGGCACGCCAAACCGATAATTCAGCTTCATGCCAAGGTTGTTCTGGCTCACGCCGCTTTCACCCTGCTTATGCCCCGCCGAAAAGGTCACCAGGGGGACCGGGGTATAATCCAGGCCTAAATTGACCGCCACGGGATTGTGGTATCCGGTGCCGCTGCGAAACAGATCGACGTTATCGCCAAAATACTGCTCAAAGCGCACGCTGGTGTTCAGATGATGAAAATAAGGCAACCACGCCTTCGCCGTAACGTCATAGCCCCGCGCCATGCGCTGCTCCTGGAGATCGGTACTGTCGCGCCAGCTGGCAAAAGGCTGATAATAATTGGCAGACAACCGCAGATTCTCCCCCCAGGCCTCAGCGCCCAGACCGGCCCGCTGGAGATTTTCATCCAGCAGATTGTCATAGAACGTGTTGTACCCCAGCAGCCATTTTCCCGCCACCCAGCGCTGGCCTATGCCCGCATTGCTCACCAACCCGTCGCTTTGCTGGGTCAGCCCAAGCTGGGTCCAGCTGAGATAACGGTTATTGTCCTGCCAGGGAATAAACCATCGACCGCTGCTGCCGTTAAATTTTCCGTCATCGTCCACCAGCAAATCCACGCTGGCATTGCCCCAGGGGGAAAGCCATGACTCGATCTGCTGGTTCACCTCCCCGCTGAGGGCATCACGGACCTGACCAAACGCAAACTGCCGCGCCTGCTCGCCGGTGGTGAGGCCATTGTCGGTCATGCTGGCTTCACCGAAGGCTTTGGCCATCTCGGCGAGATGCTTCTCACCTTCCCCGGTGGGTGTTGCCAGACCCAGGTCGGGCAGGCCATCGCCATTATTATCAAATGGATTTTGCGCCTGTTCCGTGAACGATTTTGGCGCAGCAAACGTTCCCCCGGCCACACAAAGCAAGAGGAAAAGGGAAACTCGGGTGCGAGGAAAGGACACTATCAACGTCGTCAGTCTGATCCATTACGTTTAAAGCCAGGCGTTACCTTAGCGTGAAACAGAAATATTTTCAGTCTTAAGGGCATTTTCCGGAAAAACCTGAATTCTGAATTTCAGTGGCAACGCTAAGTCCAGCCGTCATTCTTCTGTGGAGTTTCCCCTTATGCGCCCTGGAGAAACCCCTGTCTGCACTGACAAAACGACAGGGGGTTGTGGAGTGTCAATGCATTCCCTTCACCGAACGGTAATACTGAGAAATAATAAGATTAATTTCGATACCTTATACAAAGAACTGGAGTCAATATGCAGAAGATTGTCATCGTCGCTAACGGCGCAGCCTATGGAAGTGAATCACTTTTTAATAGCCTGCGTCTTGCTATTGCGTTGCGCGAGAACGAAAGCGCGTTGGATCTCAGGCTGTTTCTGATGTCCGATGCGGTTACCGCGGGGCTAAAAGGACAAAAACCCGCCGAGGGATATAATATTCAGCAGATGCTTGAGATCCTGACGGCGCAAAACACGCCAGTAAAATTATGCAAAACCTGTACGGATGGACGCGGCATCACCGCTCTGCCGCTGATTGACGGAGTGGAAATCGGTACGCTGGTTGAACTGGCGCAGTGGACCCTGGCCGCCGATAAAGTATTAACTTTCTAATAATAAAGCCGTGAAAATATTTTTTTCTTATGGACGCGGTTACACCATCAAGTTCCCTGCCAGGTTGCCGATAGGCATCTTAAGTCAACTTTGCAGGGTTCTCAGTTATGTTCCAGTCCATTCGTGCACGTATTCTCATGGTCACTACCAGCTGTCTGGTGGTTGCCCTTCTGCTCAACACCATTATCAATTTTCAGGTGACCCGCAAGGATAATCAGGAATCACAGCGCGATATGCTGGCCAGCACCAGCGCCAGCCATAACATGGCTATTGCCGACTGGGTGAACAGTAAAATGATGGTCATTGCCTCTGCGCAAACTCTTGCCCTGAGCGACGATCCGATCCCCCTGTTTAAACAGCTGGCACAGGCTGGCGGTTTTACCAATGTCTATGTTGGCTATGCCACTAAAACGGCGAAATTCTCGGACCCGACGGGCGTTCCTGCCGACTACGATCCGACGGTCCGTCCCTGGTACCAGCAGGTCTTACATGATGATGCTCCGGTCGTGACTGCACCGTATGTGGATGCGGGGACGGGCAAACTGGTGGTGACGTTTGCCGTACCGGTAAAAGAAAACGGGACCCTGCACGCCGTGGTGGCGGGCGACGTTGCCATGGACAGCGTGGTGGCGAATATTCGCGGTATACATCCTACGCCTGCGAGCAGCGGATTACTTATTGACAGCGATGGCACCGTTATTGCCGCTAACGATCCGGCCCTGACGCTAAAACCATTCAATGAGACGGTAAAAGGGGTCGACCTGAACGCGCTGAAACAAGGCCGCGAATCCGACGGTACGCTGGCAGGCGCTGAAAAAACGTTTATTGCGACTCCCATTGCAGGCACCCACTGGCTGCTGGTGGTTGCGCTCGACAGCAATGATGCGACGTCCGGGATGCGATCGCTGCTGAAAGCCTCTGCCCTGTCTCTGGTGATTCTGGTACTGATCAGCGCCACCCTTGTACATCTGCTGATCGCACGGCTTCTGAAGCGCCTGTCGGATATTCGTGATGCCATGCACGCTATCGCTAACGGCACTAACGATCTGTCACAACGCCTGCCGGAAACCGGACGGGACGAGGTGGCGCAAATTGCCCATGCCTTTAACGCCTTTAGCGACAAACTTTCTCAGGTGATGGTGCAACTTCGAGATGCCAGTGCCTCGGTGAAAAACGCCGCGCGTGAAATTGCCGCAGGCAATCAGGACCTGTCAGGGCGCACCGAGCAGGCGGCGTCCAGCCTGCGTGAAACCGCCAGCGCGGTCGAGCAGATCACCGCGTCCGTCTCTCAGTCGAACGACTCTGCGGCCGAAGCGAACGATCAGGCCAGCAAAGCGTCGGCGGCCGCCTCGCGCGGTGGCGATGTGGTTTCCCAGGCCATCAGCACCATGCAGTCGATTGAAGTCGCTTCTACCCAGATTGGTGATATCACCAGCGTGATAGACGGGATCGCCTTCCAGACGAACATTCTTGCGCTGAACGCTGCCGTTGAAGCTGCACGCGCGGGTGAACAAGGACGTGGATTTGCGGTGGTCGCAGGTGAAGTGCGCAGTCTGGCCAGCCGCAGCGCGCAGGCCGCGAAAGAGATTAAAACGCTGATCGAGTCGACGACACACAGCGTGGCCACTGGCTCACGCTATGTCCACCTTGCCGGGGAAAGCATGGATGAGATCCGCGCCAGTATCGGTAGCGTGTCGGGAATTATGCGTGAAATTTCCATCGCGACCAGCGAACAGATGAAAGGTATTCATGAGATCAACCATGCGGTCACGCATCTGGATCGTATGGTGCAGCAAAACGCCGAGCTGGTCGTTCAATCCGCCGCTGCCGCCGGTGCGCTGGAAAGTCAGGCGGGTGACCTCGCTGAAACGGCCGGTCATTTCCGCATTTAATTTTCTTCTGGCGCGTATCAACCTGTACAAATACGCGCCAGCTGAATGCTTTAAGGCATTTTGTCATTTTTGTTTAAACGTTATGCCATTTTTTGATCAAAATCAGCATCGATACCCCTCTCCTTTGGTGTTATGCCACTCGTACATTGTGAACAACATCACAGCAGGACAGGCCGCAAGGAGTGCGTTGTTTCCGGACTATGGGGTAAAAAATGGCACTGGTAAAAACAAGTTTGAAATTATTTGGCGGGGATACCGTCGTGGTGCGATGCTCAGAACGTTGCCACATTCATCTGAGAAGCGCTCAGGCACAGAGGCAATCCCAGGTGGATATTCTGAGCGTACAAAATCGGGATAACGCCTGGCTTACGGTGCCTTACACCGGCACCTGGGATGTCTTGATTGACAGCCACAGTCAGTCGCTGGAACATTCGGTTAGCTACGTGGCGGCTTAATGTCGTTTATCGCCCGGCAAGCAGAGACTGCCGGGCGCTGAGGTTATGCAAATCCGGGACGTAACTGCCCTTCACAACCCTGACCCTCTAAGAGGGCTTTCACTCGGGTCACGAGTTCATTCAGGCAATCATCTTTCATCCCCAGACGCATCAGCTCCTGATCCAGCGAGAAGAGATATTGGGCGTTAGTGCCGAGCGGACCGCTGGCGGCCGCAATCAGGGGCGCAATCACCTGAGCACGGGTATCGGCTTCATAAAGCGGATGGCGCGGGTCCATGATAAACACCAGCGCATTGACGGTACGACCGTCGTCCAGATCGAGTTTGCACCAGCAGGGCATGTAGCAACCGGTGATCATTTCGCGTTTCCAGAGCAGCGCCAATTCATCTTCCAGGGTGTCGTCGGGTAACCGATAGGCCACGCCCGTGGTGCGTCCGCCCTCTTTTAGTGCAAGCATACGGCCAGGCTGGCAAGGGGTGCCCCGTCCGGCGGTCAGGCGTAAACAGAACGCGCGGTGCCATCCGGGCAGCGTCCCCGTTGCTGATTCAATAAACTCCAGGGCCGGGTTCCACATCAAAGAACCATAGCCGAACACCCAAACCGGGCCATCATCGGGCCGGCAGGCAATCGTCGCGGCAAGCGATGCCGCACGCTGTTCAGCCGACCAGAGAAGCGATTCCTCAATGGCACCAAATGCCGTCTTACAATCCGCCTTCATTAAGAAATCACGCGTTAACATATTTACCTCCGCCACTGCATGCTTCCCTGCTACAACTGTTATCCTGGTTTGTGTGCTGTTCATTTTCACAGCAATGCACAAACGATAAGCAAATAACGGGCCGGTTGCAATACAACAGCGGTTCAACAGCCTTAATCGTCAAAATAAAGGCGGTCCAAGGCTATTTCTTTTTATGCCATTTATCATCCTCCCCCTTTTCATAATCATGTTTAACGGCAGCCCAGGCTACCTTATGTGCGGTTTCTTCCCGGCTCGCATCATCGCGCCGGTCGTCTTTATCTTTATATTGATCCCAGGCGCTGTTGAAGGCTTCTTTATAGATTTCCTGCGCATGGGCAGGCAGGACATGCTGCACGCTGTCTGGTAAATCAGTTTTCGCTTTATAGGGCATCGTAAACCTCCTTTTGCGGTAAAAGGTAAGTGTGGTAGAGGATGCGCAGGGGCGCCAGTACGATTAACATTGTGTTAAATGAGAATATTTAATCCATTGTTATATATAATCTATTTACAGTTAACCATTAAATATAGGCCCCTTGGTTGAAAAATTGACAAAAGGTAAAATTAAGTAAACAATTACTGGTTTTCATCACAGATCTGTTAGTTTAATGGTCATTCAATTTATATCTATAATTACAATCATCTGCACTGATGGAGAATCGCATGACAACAACGCATGAGGCGGTCAAAACCCGCCACAAGGAGACGTCTCTCATCTTCCCGATTCTGGCACTGGCGGTGCTTTTCTTCTGGGGAAGCAGTCAGTCACTGCCAGTGGTCGTTGGTATCAATATTCTTGCTCTTATTGGTATTTTAAGCAGTGCGTTCAGCGTGGTTCGCCATGCCGACGTTCTGGCACACCGCCTGGGTGAACCCTACGGTTCCCTGATTTTAAGCCTTTCTGTTGTGATTCTCGAAGTGAGCCTGATTTCTGCATTGATGGCCACGGGCGATGCTGCACCCACGCTGATGCGTGACACGCTTTATTCTATTATTATGATTGTGACCGGCGGTTTAGTGGGCTTCTCGCTTCTGATGGGCGGTCGAAAATTTGCCACACAGTACATGAATCTGTTCGGTATTAAACAGTATCTGATCGCGTTATTCCCGCTGGCTATTATTGTTCTGGTTTTCCCGATGGCACTCCCGGGGGCCAATTTCACCACCGGACAAGCTTTACTGGTCGCGTTGATTTCAGCGGCGATGTATGGCGTCTTCTTGCTCATTCAAACTAAAACGCACCAGAGTTTGTTCGTCTATGAACACGAAGACGAGGGCGACGATCCGCAGCACGGTAAACCCTCAGCGCACAGCAACTTGTGGCACACGCTTTGGCTGATCGTGCATCTTATTGCCGTTATTGCGGTCACCAAGATGAACGCAAACCCACTGGAGACCCTTCTCACTGAGCTGAACGCACCGGTGGCCTTTACCGGGTTCCTGGTGGCTTTGTTGATCTTGTCACCTGAAGGGCTGGGGGCATTGCGAGCGGTACTGAATAATCAGGTCCAGCGCGCGATGAATTTGTTCTTTGGTTCGGTGCTGGCGACCATCTCACTCACCGTACCGGTGGTGACGCTGATTGCCTTCATGACCGGCAATGACCTGCATTTTGCGCTGGGCGCGCCAGAGATGATCGTGATGGTAGCGTCGTTACTGCTCTGCCAGATTTCGTTCTCTACGGGCCGCACGAACGTGCTGAATGGCGCGGCGCATCTGGCGCTGTTTGTCGCCTATCTGATGACAATATTTGCGTAGGATCGGATGCCGGGCCTGCATTGCGCCCGGTAACCTGCTCTATAAAAAAACCCGCCGAAGCGGGTTTTTTTATTAGTTGCTGGTATCAAGCTCGTCGAAGCTTTTCACCAGGTCGTCAATGGCTTTAATTTGTTTCAGGAACGGTTCCAGCTTGTCCAGCGGCAGCGCGGAAGGACCATCGCATTTCGCATGCTCCGGATCCGGGTGCGCTTCAATGAACAGACCGGCAATCCCTGTTGCCATCCCTGCACGCGCCAGTTCGGTGACCTGCGCACGGCGACCGCTTGATGCAGCACCAAACGGGTCACGGCACTGCAGGGCATGTGTGACGTCGAAAATCACCGGTGAGTTGTTGGAGACTTTCTTCATGACGCCAAAGCCCAGCATATCAACAACCAGGTTGTCGTAACCGAAGTTTGCGCCACGGTCACACAGGATGATCTGGTCGTTACCGCCTTCGATGAATTTATCGACGATGTTACCCATCTGGCCTGGGCTGACGAACTGTGGTTTTTTCACGTTGATGACGGCACCGGTTTTCGCCATAGCGGCTACCAGGTCGGTCTGACGTGCCAGGAACGCCGGCAGCTGAATGACATCAACCACATCCGCAACGGGCTGTGCCTGAGAGGCTTCATGGACGTCGGTGATAATTTTCACGCCGAAGGTCTGCTTCAGCTCCTGGAAAATCTTCATCCCCTCTTCCAGGCCCGGGCCACGGTAAGAGTTAATAGACGAACGGTTGGCTTTGTCAAAAGAGGCTTTAAACACATACGGAATACCCAGCTTCTGGGTCACAGTCACGTAGTGCTCGCAGATACGCATCGCAAGATCACGGGATTCGAGCACGTTCATGCCGCCAAACAGCACGAACGGCAGGTCGTTTGCTACCTTGATATCACCAATGCTAACCACTTTTTGTTTCATAAGATCGCCTTATTCAGGTATGAATCGGATGTAAGATTAATGCAGTGTAATCTGTTTATGCGCGATCGAATTAATCTGCGCGCGAATCATTTCGCTAATCGGATCTTCCGGACACTGCTCGACGAAGTAGTTCAAATCGTGCAGCGCCACGTGATCGCAGTCGAGCTGAGCATAGATAAGCCCACGGTCGCGAATTTCATACGGATCTTCAGGATTGAACTGCAACAACACCTCGCTGGCGCGTAAGGCCAGTTCCATCTGGCGCTCTTCCATCAGCGCCGATTTGAGGGTGTCTAACAGTTTGCGAATCACTTCGGCGTTATCCGCCTCGTCGAGATCTTCATTGAAGAGCTCAGCCACCGGGCTAATGTTCCCCTTAAGCCAGACGTCAAGCGTGTGCTCATCAAGGGTGTCGCCATTGAAAGGGTTAATTAACCACATTTCTCCGTCCAGCCATTCCGCACGCAAAATCATCTGCGTCGGGAAAATAACAGGCACCAGCGGAATATCCAGACGATTGGCGACCCACAGCAATACTGCCCCCAGAGCAACCGCGCTGCCCTGACGGTTTTTCAGCACCTGATCCAGCCATAAAGCGTCGGAAAGACGGTACACGCCGCGCGTGTCGCAAAAGCCCCATTCGCCGTAAAACAGCTCGATCAGTTTCTCAAGCTGCCAGTCCTGAGGACGCGCCTGATTGATCTCTTCGCGGGCCAGGCTCACCAGGCTTTCCAGCTCATCGTAGACATATTGCGACGTGAAATCGTCACGAATCATCTCGGTGATCAGAACCATGCCATCGCAAAGTGGTACTTTATTAAATTCGAAATCGGCTAAGGACCTCATACTTACCCCAGTAACGGTATTCTTGTGGTGGCGAGTTTAATGATGATGTACAGCACCACCAGCCCCAGCAGGAAGGCAGTAAACCCTGTCTGCTGGCTGCGCGGACGACGACGTCCAAGCGCGATAAAACCCAAAACGATGTAGATGATAACGCCAAACAGCTTCTCAGTCAGCCATGTGCCTTTATCAGTAAATGGCAGATAGCCTGTTATCGCCATCAATCCAGCGCCAGAGAGCAACAGCAGGGTATCAATGCAATGTGGTGCAATCCGTGCCCAGCGCGCGTTAATCAGCGGATTATTGCTATAACGCCACCAGTAGCGCACCACGAAAAAACTGATGGTGAGGATCACGGTGACGATATGCAGGCTAATCAGCACATCAAAGCCGCTCATTTCACTCTCCCCAGCGTCAGGCGATCATTATCCCCGTAGTCGCGACAGGTTTCGATATCGACGTAGCCCGCTTGCGCAAAGCGTTCGCGTACCGCCTGCCCCTGGGTCCAGCCGTGCTCAATAAGCAACCAGCCCCCGGGGATGAGATGCGCCCGCGCGGTGATAATAATGTGTTCGATGTCCGCCAGTCCTTCATGCCCTGCAACCAGGGCCGTCAGGGGCTCAAAGCGCACGTCACCCTGCGTCAGGTGCGGATCCTGTTCATCAATATAGGGGGGATTACTGACAATCATCCCGAAGGACTGTCCAGCAACGCCGGCAAACCAACTGCTTTGCAAAATCTGGACGTTGCGCAAACCCAGACGCTGAACGTTACGTTTTGCCAGTGCGACAGCCTCGGGCATCACATCGACCGCGGTAACCTGGCAGTCCGGCCGTTCGCTGGCGAGCGCCAGCGCGATTGCCCCGGTACCCGTCCCGAGATCGAGAATGTGGCACGGCCCGGCAGGCAAACGCGCCAGGGCCTGCTCTACCAGACATTCGGTATCCGGACGCGGGATCAGCGTCGCCGCCGAAACATACAGCGGTAACGACCAGAATTCGCGTTCACCCGTCAGGTGCGCCACGGGTTCACCGCGTTTACGCCGGGCAAGCAACTCAGATAACTGGCTTTCCTGTGCTGCGCTCAGCGCCGTTTCACCAAACGCCAGAATAAAGCTGCGGGCCTTACCCGTAACATGCTCAAGCAGAATTTCGGCATCGCGCTTTGGGCTTTCGCTCTCAGCCAGTGCCTCGGTGGCCTTGCGCAGCCAGTGCTGAAAATCCATTAGTCCTGATCTGCCAGCGCCGCCAGCTGATCGGCCTGGAACTCCTGCACAATCGGCTCAATCAGCGAATCGAGTTTGCCTTCCATCGTTTCATCCAGACGGTAAACGGTCAGGTTGATACGATGGTCGGTCACGCGTCCCTGTGGGAAGTTATAGGTGCGGTTACGATCGCTGCGATCGCCGCTGCCCAGCAGGTTACGCCGCGTCGATGCTTCGGCCTGCTGACGTTTTGCGATTTCTGCGGCGCGGATACGCGATCCCAGCACGGACAACGCTTTCGCTTTGTTTTTATGCTGGGAACGTTCGTCCTGACACTCCACCACAATACCGGTTGGCAGGTGGGTAATACGAATCGCCGAATCGGTGGTGTTAACGTGCTGTCCCCCCGCTCCGGAAGAACGGAAGGTATCGATACGCAGATCGGCCGGATTAATATCAGGCAGCTCTGCTTCAGGCAGTTCTGGCATCACCGCAACGGTGCAGGCCGAGGTGTGAATACGCCCCTGAGATTCCGTCGCCGGGACGCGCTGCACGCGATGACCGCCGGACTCAAACTTCAGGCGGCCATAGACCCCGTCCCCGCTGATCTTGGCAATCACCTCTTTGTAGCCACCGTGTTCACCCTCGTTGGCACTCAGGATTTCGACGCGCCAGCGACGTGATTCAGCGTAACGGCTGTACATGCGGAACAGATCGCCGGCAAAAAGCGCGGCTTCATCACCGCCGGTCCCTGCGCGGACTTCAACGAACGCATTACGTTCGTCGTCAGGATCTTTAGGCAGGAGCAGAACCTGGAGCTGCTGCTCCATCTGTTCAGCGCGTGCTTTGGCGTCCTGTAATTCTTCCTGCGCCATCTCGCGCATTTCAGGATCGTCCAGCATCATCTGTGCCGTTTCGATATCTTCCTGAACCTGCTGCCAGTCGGTAAAGCAACGAGAAACATCGCTTAACTGCGCATACTCACGCGACAGCGCGCGAAAACGATCCTGATCGGCAATGGTCGCGGCATCGCCGAGCAGTGCCTGAACTTCTTCATGGCGCTCGTGCAGAGCTTCCAGTTTAGCGACGATAGAAGGCTTCATAGGCGTAAAGTGCACCTTGTCATAAAAAATGGGTATGTGGCGCTATTCCAGCCCGAGGCTGTTGCGCAGAAGAGTCAGGCGTTCATCATCCCCGTCACGGGCGGCCTGTTGAAGTGATTTGGTGGGTGCGTGGATCAGCCGGTTGGTCAGTTTCCAGGCCAGCTCCTGCATGATCACCTGCGGATCGCCGCCCTGTTCCAGCGCGGCCATCGCTTTGGCTGTCAGTTCATTACGCACCTGTTCAGCCTGTCCACGGTATTCGCGAATGGTCTCGCTCGCGCTTTGCGCACGCAGCCAGGCCATAAATTCGCTGGATTCCTGCTCGACGATCGTTTCAGCCTGCACTGCCGCGGCTTTACGCTGCGCCAGGTTGTGCGAAATGATGCTTTGCAGATCGTCAACGCTGTACAAATAGGCATTGGCCAGTTTGCTGACGTCGGGTTCAACATCCCTGGGCACGGCGATATCTACCAGCAACATGGGTTGATTTCGACGCGATTTCAGGGCGCGTTCCACCATGCCTTTGCCAATAATCGGCAGCGGGCTGGCGGTAGAACTGATAATGATATCGGCTTCCTGCAGTCGCTCGTCGATGTCGCTGAGCGCGATGACTTCGGCACCTACTTCATCCGCCAGTGCCTGAGCACGTTCACGGGTGCGGTTCGCGATAATCATCTTGTTAACTTTATGCTCGCGCAAATGGCGGGCGACCAGTTCGATGGTTTCGCCCGCGCCGACCAGCAGCACGGTCACCGTGGAGAGGGATTCAAAAATCTGACGCGCCAGCGTACAGGCGGCAAAAGCAACAGAAACAGCACTGGCGCCAATGTCTGTTTCGGTTCGCACTCGCTTGGCGACAGAGAAGGATTTCTGGAACATGCGTTCCAGCTCACTCGCCTTCAGGTGCCCTTTCTGGGAATCAGCAAACGCTTTTTTAACCTGCCCGAGAATTTGTGGTTCGCCCAGCACGAGTGAATCCAGACCGCTGGCAACGCGCATAAGATGACTTACCGCATCGTTATCCTGATGCCAGTAAAGGCTCTTACGCAGCTCTTCTTCGTTCAGGTTGTGATAATCACACAGCCAGCGGATCAGGGCTTCGTGCAAATTATCTTGTTCTTCAACACTCAGATAGAGCTCGGTACGGTTGCACGTAGAGAGCACCACGCCGCCTTGCACCATGGGTTGGGCAAGTAAGCTATCCAGCGCCTGGTCGAGCGTATCCGGCGAAAACGTCACACGCTCTCGCAGCGAAACCGGGGCTGTTTTGTGGTTAATACCGAGTGCTAAAAGGGTCATATGAGCGGGAGTAGTACCAGCGTTAATAAGGTTAGCAGGTCGCATCATACAGGATGCGCGAGATCAATAAAAGAGACTGCCCCCTTTCGGAGTAATAGGCCTTCCACGCTAATTTAATGATTTAAGACAATATGAACGTAGACGCTGCCATCACCGGGCGCTAGCATTAAGGGTTATAACTGCAACGTATCTCAAGGATTTGTCATCATTATGACCCGAATGATTCGCCTGCTGCCTCTGGCCGCCCTGGTTCTTACCGCCTGTTCCATCACGCCACCGAAAGGACCGGGTAAAAGCCCTGACTCGCCACAATGGCGCCAACACCAGCAGGACGTGCGCAGTTTAAGTCAATATCAGACACGCGGCGCCTTTGCTTATCTTTCTGACGAACAAAAAGTGTATGCCCGTTTCTTCTGGCAGCAAACCGGGCAGGACCGTTATCGCCTGCTTCTGCTGAACCCGCTGGGAAGCACCGAACTTGAACTGAATGCCCAGCCGGGTCAGGCCCAGATTACCGATAATAAAGGTCAGCGTTATACCGGAACGGATGCGGAAGAGATGGTCGGCAAACTGACCGGTATGCCTATTCCCCTGAACAGTCTGCGCCAGTGGATCCTTGGTCTGCCGGGTGACGCAACGGACTATAGCCTCGACGACCAGTATCGGTTGAGGGAGATGACCTACACACAAAACGGCAAAAGCTGGAAAGTGGTGTACGGCGGTTACGACAGCAAAACTCAGCCTGCCCTGCCTTCCAATATGGAGCTGACCCAGGGCAGCCAACGTATCAAACTGAAAATGGATAACTGGATCGTTAAATGATGACCCTGTGGCCCTCTCCGGCAAAGCTGAACCTGTTTTTGTACATCACCGGACAACGCCCAGATGGTTATCACACCCTGCAGACGCTTTTTCAGTTTGTCGATTATGGCGATACCCTGTCGATTGAACCCCGTCAGGACGGGCAGCTTCACCTGCTGACGCCGGTCGAAGGCGTGTCACATGAAGACAATCTTATCGTCCGTGCCGCGCGTTTGTTGATGAAAAGCGCGGCAGAGACCGGGCGTCTGCCCGCAGGCAGCGGTGCCGATATCCGTATCGACAAGCGTTTACCAATGGGCGGCGGTCTGGGTGGCGGGTCGTCGAACGCGGCAACGGTGCTGGTTGCACTCAACCATCTCTGGGGCTGCGGATTGTCTGAGGATGAGCTGGCGGATCTGGGCTTAACGCTGGGCGCGGACGTACCGTTGTTTGTTCGCGGCCACGCGGCCTTTGCCGAAGGGGTGGGCGAAATCCTCACCCCCGTTGATCCCGAAGAGAAATGGTATCTGGTGGCTCACCCAGGGGTCAGCATTCCGACCCCGCTTATTTTCAACGATCCGGACCTGCCGAGAGACACGCCTGTACGGTCAATAGAAACGTTACTAAAATGTGAATTCAGCAATGATTGCGAGGTTATCGCAAGAAAACGTTTTCGTAAGGTTGATGCGGCGCTTTCCTGGCTGTTAGAATACGCGCCGTCGCGCCTGACTGGCACCGGTGCCTGTGTCTTTGCTGAATTTGACACAGAAGCCGCCGCCCGTCAGGTGCTAGAGCAAGCCCCGGAATGGCTGCATGGTTTTGTAGCGCGTGGGATGAACATCTCTCCCCTACAGCAAGCCATTCTGGCGCAGACTGAGTTTCGGTGACAACGTCACCCCTGTTCCAGACGTTGCATCGCGCTCTTTAATACACGCCTGGATAGCCTTCGCCTGGCCCGCACAGTTTGTGGCGAAAGTTATCCACCATTGGACGCATGCCTGAGGTTCTTCTCGTGCCTGATATGAAGCTTTTTGCTGGTAACGCCACCCCGGAACTAGCACAACGTATTGCCAACCGCCTGTACACTTCCCTCGGCGACGCCGCTGTAGGTCGCTTTAGCGACGGCGAAGTCAGCGTACAAATTAACGAAAATGTACGCGGTGGTGATATTTTCATCATCCAGTCCACCTGTGCTCCAACTAACGACAACCTGATGGAACTGGTTGTGATGGTCGATGCCCTGCGCCGTGCTTCCGCAGGCCGTATTACGGCAGTTATTCCTTACTTTGGTTATGCCCGCCAGGACCGCCGCGTCCGTTCAGCGCGTGTCCCTATCACCGCTAAAGTTGTTGCCGATTTCCTGTCAAGCGTAGGCGTAGACCGCGTTCTGACCGTTGACCTGCACGCTGAGCAGATCCAGGGCTTCTTCGACGTTCCGGTTGATAACGTATTCGGCAGCCCAATCCTGCTGGAAGATATGCTGCAACTGAATCTCGATAACCCTATCGTGGTGTCTCCAGACATCGGCGGCGTGGTGCGTGCTCGTGCGATTGCCAAACTGCTCAACGATACCGACATGGCTATCATCGACAAACGTCGCCCGCGCGCTAACGTTTCTCAGGTCATGCACATCATTGGTGATGTTGCAGGTCGTGACTGCGTGCTGGTTGATGACATGATTGATACCGGCGGCACGCTGTGCAAAGCAGCAGAAGCGCTGAAAGAGCGTGGAGCCAAGCGCGTATTCGCCTATGCCACTCACCCTATCTTCTCAGGAAATGCGGTGAATAATCTTCGCAACTCTGTGATTGATGAAGTGGTGGTTTGCGATACTATCCCGTTAAGCGAAGAGATCAAGGCACTGCCAAACGTCCGTACTTTGACGCTCTCCGGGATGTTGGCCGAAGCGATTCGTCGTATCAGCAACGAAGAATCCATCTCTGCAATGTTCGAACACTGATCGAACACGGCCCAAAAACCCGCTGCGGCGGGTTTTTTTGTTTTTGATATTTATTGATACCCTGAATAATTCGCGTTGCAGTAAGGCGGCAAACGAATGAATCCCCACACGCTTACTCAACTAAGTGTCAGGGGTGAGTGAGAGAAACCAACGTATCTGCACCGGGAATCAGGCCGGGTAATGATTAATGCCTCCTTCACCTGCCATTCATATGACAGATGATGCGCTCACGGATGAAGACAATTGTGAAAAATATAGCCTCCTCACAAATTTTGCCCTTTCGCGCCCTCATCGACGCCTGCTGGAAAGAGAAGTACACCTCATCACGCTTTATGCGCGATGTCATTGCCGGGATTACCGTCGGGATCATTGCCATTCCGCTGGCCATGGCCCTTGCTATTGGCAGTGGCGTAGCGCCCCAATACGGGCTTTATACCTCGGCGGTCGCGGGTATCGTCATTGCCCTGACGGGAGGATCGCGCTTTAGCGTTTCTGGTCCTACTGCGGCCTTCGTGGTGATCCTCTATCCCGTTTCGCAACAGTTTGGTCTGGCAGGGCTACTGGTTGCGACGCTGATGTCTGGGGTCTTTTTGATCCTCTTCGGTCTGGCGCGCTTTGGCAGGCTGATTGAATATATCCCCCTTTCCGTGACGCTTGGCTTTACCTCCGGGATTGGTATCACCATCGGTACCATGCAGATTAAAGATTTCCTCGGTTTGCAGCTTGCGCATGTGCCTGAACATTACCTGCAGAAGGTCGGCGCACTGGTGACCGCACTGCCGACGGCCAATCTGGGCGATGCCGCCATTGGTATCGTGACCCTGGGCACGCTGGTTGTCTGGCCCCGGCTGGGGATCCGGCTTCCTGGGCATTTGCCAGCGCTGCTGCTGGGATGCGCGGTGATGGGCGTGGTGAATTTACTGGGTGGTCACGTCGCCACGATTGGCTCGCAGTTCCATTATGTTCTGGCTGATGGCTCTCAGGGCAATGGTATTCCGCAGCTATTGCCGCAGCTGGTTCTGCCGTGGAATATGCCAGGCTCGAGCTTTACCCTGAGCTGGGACGCGCTGCGTGCCCTACTCCCCGCAGCCTTTTCCATGGCGATGCTGGGGGCCATTGAATCCCTGCTTTGCGCCGTGGTGCTTGATGGTATGACCGGCACAAAACATAAAGCCAACGGTGAGCTTATCGGCCAGGGGCTGGGAAACCTGATCGCACCGTTCTTCGGCGGCATCACCGCAACGGCGGCGATTGCCCGCTCTGCCGCAAACGTGCGTGCGGGTGCCACCTCGCCGGTATCTGCCGTTATCCACTCATTGCTGGTGATTCTCGCCCTGCTGGCGCTTGCACCGCTTCTCTCCTGGCTCCCGCTTTCCGCTATGGCTGCCCTGCTGTTGATGGTTGCCTGGAACATGAGTGAGGCGCATAAGGTTGTTCATCTTCTGCGTCGTGCGCCAAAAGACGACATTATTGTGATGCTGATTTGCATGTCACTCACGGTGCTGTTCGATATGGTCATCGCTATCAGCGTCGGCATCGTGCTGGCCTCACTGCTCTTCATGCGTCGTATCGCTCAGATGACCCGTCTTGCGCCAGTGAACGTTGAAGTACCCGAAGATGTGCTGGTGTTACGGGTGATTGGTCCATTGTTCTTCGCAGCAGCCGAAGGATTATTCAGCGATCTGGCGTCCCGGATCGACGGTAAACGGATCGTAGTGCTGAAGTGGGATGCCGTGCCGGTGCTCGACGCAGGCGGACTTGACGCTTTCCAGCGATTTGTGGATCGTCTGCCGGATGGCTGTGAATTGCGGGTAAGTAATCTGGAATTCCAGCCTCTGCGCACCATGGCCCGGGCGGGTATCCAGCCTGTTCCCGGTCGCCTGGCCTTTTACCCCAACCGCGACGCGGCATTAGCCGACATTATCTGACCTGCAGTGCAAAAAAAAACGACTCCGCAAGGAGTCGTTCAGGAAGACGTAAAGAGTTGTATTAACTATGCTTATGCTGGTCACGGCGGCAGCGTTTATCGTAATGACGCACCCACCAGTACCGGTCGCTGACCTGTTCATGGCCGCTGATACGCGCCCCTGCCAGCCACAGTACGGCACCCAGGAAAATGCTCAGTATCGCGCCATGCGCAAAGTATTGCGGCAAATCAAGCTGGGGAAGCTGGTTTAAAACGGAGTATCCCACACCGGCTACCATCACAAACAGGCCCAATCCCATGAGTACGTTACCGAGTCTTGAAGCGTTTTTGCGTTTCATCTGTCACCTCCGGAACCTGGGTTGCAGGGAAAATGTCCCTAATCCTTGTGTGTAAAGTATAGACAACAGGTCTTTCATGAGTTGCGTGAATGATCACATTAATGGCTATCTCTAAGACAAAAGTTTACAAATAAGCGTCTGAACTGATTGAAATTCTAATTGTTCAGGAGAGTAATTATTTAAGCCACGCGTTTCATGTCGCAGAATTTTGTCAAGCGACGCCGCAGACAGTAAACTACGCGCCAGACTTAAAAGCCTTCAGGAATAAAAACGTGACGATAAAACTGATTGTCGGCCTTGCTAACCCAGGCGCGGAATATGCCGCCACTCGCCATAACGCCGGTGCCTGGTATGTTGATTTACTGGCCGATCGGCTGCGTGCGCCTCTGCGCGAAGAGCCGAAATTCTTCGGTTATACCTCGCGCATCAATCTGGCGGGGGCCGATGTGCGCCTGCTGGTCCCCACCACGTTTATGAATTTAAGCGGCAAAGCCGTCGCTGCCATGGCCACCTTTTATCGTATCAATCCTGACGAAATTCTGGTGGCGCATGATGAGCTGGACCTGCCGCCTGGCGTGGCAAAATTCAAACTTGGCGGCGGTCATGGCGGACATAATGGCCTGAAAGACATCATCAGCAAGCTGGGCAATAATCCCAACTTTCACCGTTTACGCATAGGAATCGGTCATCCGGGTGATAAAAGCAAAGTTGTTGGGTTTGTACTGGGTAAGCCCCCGGTCTCAGAACAAAAATTGATAGACGATGCGGTAGACGAAGCGGCGCGTTGTACGGAAGTGTGGCTCAAGGATGGTCTGACAAAAGCCACTAATCGTTTGCACGCTTTTAAAGCGCAGTAACCCCCGATTCGCCCATTTTTACCCCGCGTGACGCGGGTTACGTGTATAATAGGCGTAGTTATTTACTTTTCATCAATCGGTTAATGCTAACGGATTGAATATCAAGAAATTAAGGTGATTTAAAGATGGGATTTAAATGCGGTATCGTTGGTCTGCCAAACGTTGGCAAATCCACCCTGTTTAATGCGCTGACGAAAGCGGGCATCGAAGCAGCTAACTTCCCGTTCTGTACCATTGAGCCAAACACCGGCGTTGTCCCGATGCCAGACCCGCGTCTGGATCAGCTGGCTGAGATCGTTAAGCCGCAGCGTATTCTGCCTACCACTATGGAATTCGTGGATATCGCAGGTCTGGTAAAAGGCGCATCTAAAGGTGAAGGCCTGGGTAACCAGTTCCTGACCAACATCCGCGAAACTGAAGCCATTGGTCATGTTGTCCGTTGTTTTGAAAACGACAATATCATCCACGTGAATAACAAAGTGGACCCGGCTGACGATATCGAAGTGATTAACACCGAGCTGGCGCTGTCAGATTTAGATACGTGCGAACGTGCCCTACATCGTGTGCAGAAAAGAGCCAAAGGTGGCGACAAAGACGCTAAAGCGGAACAAGCGGCGCTGGAAAAATGCCTGCCTCAGCTTGAGAACGCCGGCATGCTGCGTGCGCTGAAAACCCTGACGGAAGAAGATAAAGCCGCCATCAAATACCTCAGCTTCCTGACCCTGAAGCCGACCATGTACATTGCAAACGTCAACGAAGATGGTTTCGAGAACAATCCATACCTGGACAAAGTGCGTGAAATCGCTGCAGCTGAAGGTTCTGTCGTCGTCGCCGTGTGCGCCGCAGTAGAATCTGATATTGCCGAGCTGGATGACGCTGACCGTGAAGAGTTCATGGCTGAGCTGGGTATTGAAGAGCCAGGCCTGAACCGCGTGATCCGCGCGGGTTACGAGCTGCTGAATCTGCAAACCTACTTCACCGCAGGCGTAAAAGAAGTACGTGCGTGGACTATCCCTGTTGGGGCGACCGCACCGCAGGCGGCAGGTAAAATCCATACCGATTTCGAAAAGGGCTTTATCCGCGCGCAAACTATCGCGTTCGAAGACTTCATCACCTACAAAGGTGAGCAAGGCGCCAAAGAAGCCGGCAAGATGCGTGCAGAAGGCAAAGATTACATCGTTAAAGATGGCGACGTGATGAACTTCTTGTTTAACGTCTAATCTGCTTCGCACCCGATGAGGCGATTCCCTGCCTCTTCCTGCCTGAAAACCACGCGGTTGCGTGGTTTTTTTATGCCCCTGCCCCGTGATAAACGCATTTCCTGTGATGTGCGGTTTACGTCGTGGATGATAATTTATTGTTATTAAATGGTTAGATTATCATTAAGTCATTGACCAATGATGCCCGACTCAGACCCGCACGGCAGGAGATCCCATGGCCAGCAAAAGACGTTCAGTTCCCGGTATACGACATTATGATGGGCCAGCCGGAGGCTGGGGAGCGCTGAAAGCCACGGCCATTGCCGTGCGTACGCAAATGGATACCCTTGATGCACCCGCCACGCTGCTGCGCACTAATCAGCCGGACGGCTTTGATTGCCCGGGGTGCGCATGGCCGGATAAAGAACACAAATCGACTTTCCAGTTCTGCGAAAACGGTGCTAAAGCCGTCACCTGGGAAGCCACCAGCAAACGCGTCACGCCCGAATTTTTAGCGGCGAATACCGTCACCGCTTTACGTGCAAAAAGCGATTTCGAGCTGGAAGGGTACGGTCGACTCACCCATCCGCTGGTATATCATCGGGAAACGGATACCCTCCGTCCGGTTAGCTGGGAGCAGGCTTTTAGCCGAATCGGAGAGATTTTACGCGAATTACCCCCGGATGCCGTGGAGTTTTACACTTCAGGCCGAGCCTCGAATGAAGCGGCCTATCTTTTCCAGCTTTTTGCCCGGGAGCTCGGGACGAATAACTTCCCGGACTGTTCCAATATGTGCCACGAAGCCACCAGTACGGGCCTGCCGCGTTCTATCGGTATCGGAAAAGGCACCGTGTCGCTGGATGATTTCGATAAAACCGAACTGGTGATTTCTATCGGGCATAATCCCGGCACGAACCACCCGCGCATGATGGGCACCCTGCATGAACTTGCTCGCCGGGGCGTGCCCATTATTGTCTTCAATCCTCTGCGTGAAAGAGCGCTGGAACGGTTTGCCGATCCGCAGAGCGTGGTGGAGATGGCGACCCTGGGCTCAACGGATATCGCTTCAACCTATTTTCAGGTGAAGGCTGGCGGCGATGCGGCTGCGCTCAAAGGCATCGCTAAGCACTTGCTGGAGCGTGAAGACGCCGTCGGCAATACGCTGGATCGCGAGTTTATCGCTCAGCATACGCTGAACTTTGAGGATTTTGCAGACGATATTCGCGCCACCTCCTGGACATCCATAGAGCAGGAGTCCGGATTGCCCCGCGCCAGCCTGGAACAGGTGGCGCAGGCGTACGCAAAATCCCGCGCGACAATCATCACCTACGGGATGGGGATTACCCAGCACAACAAGGGCACGGCGAACGTCCGGCTGATTGCCGATCTGTTGCTTCTGCGCGGTAATATCGGCAAGCCCGGGGCGGGTATCTGCCCGCTTCGTGGCCATTCCAACGTGCAGGGCAATCGCACCGTAGGCATCACAGAAAAACCGTCTCCGGCATTTCTCTCCCGACTTGAAGCGGTCTTTGGTTTTACGCCTCCCTCCCGTCATGGTCACGATGCGGTGATGGCAACGCAGGCGATGATCGCCGGTGAGTCGAAGGCACTGATTTGTCTTGGCGGTAACTTTGCCGTCGCCATGCCCGATCACCTTCAGGCCTTCCCGGCGATGCAAAAGCTCGATCTGAGCGTGCACGTCGCGACCAAGCTGAACCGCACGCACCTGCTGGTGGGAAACGAGACGTACATTTTCCCCTGCCTGGGACGAACAGAACTGGATATGCAGCGCACGGGACGCCAGTCGATTACGGTTGAAGATTCCATGTCGATGGTTCATGCCTCGTCGGGCAAGTTAAAGCCCGCTTCCCCTGACCTGCTTTCTGAGCCCGCGATTGTGGCGGGGATGGCGCTTGCGACGCTGCCGACAACAAAGATCGACTGGGCTGACCTGGTCGGCGACTACGATCGGATCCGCGATCTGATCGAAAAGACGATTCCGGGCTTCACCGATTACAACGCCAGAATACGTATTCCCGGCGGTTTTCGTATGCCTCTGCCCCCTACGGAACGTATCTGGCCGACGCCGGAAGGAAAAGCCGTCTTCTCTGTTTTTCCGGGTGTGGATGAAAACAGGAAAGGTGAAGGTGACGATATCCTTCGTCTGGTGACCCTGCGCAGCCACGACCAGTACAACACGACAATCTATGCTCTTGACGATCGCTATCGTGGCGTTTTTGGCCGTCGCGATATTCTTTTCATGAATGAAGAGGATATGGCGCAGCGTGGGCTGGAGCATGGCGATCGCGTGGATATTACGACCGCCTTGCCGGATAGCACGCTGAGACTGACAGATATTACCGTAGTGGCGTATAACATCGCGCAAGGTACCGTCGGCGCTTACTATCCCGAGGCAAACGTGCTGGTTCCCCTGACCTATCTTGATAAAGAGAGCGGCACGCCGTCATATAAATCCGTTCCTGTTCAGATCACGCTGCGATCAAAAGAGATCAAGACGCTCTGACGCTTTACCGAATCCAGACGCTAGCCTGCAAACGGAGAAAACCCCGCCACATTCTGATGTGACGGGGAGAATTCACTGCGGCTGGGGCTGCACGCGAACGCCCAGCAGAACAATGACCATCGCACTGACCAGCAGGAGACCGCTGCCTGCAAATACGCCGCTGGCGCCGCTGAGATCAAAGACCATGCCGCCCCCTGCCGCCCCGGCACCAATGGCGAACTGTATCGAGGCCACTAACAAACCGCCCGCGCTTTCAGCTTCATCGGGAACGGTAGTGGCAAGCCAGGTAGACCAGCCCACCGGCACCAGACCAAAGGCAAAGCCCCAGAGCGCCACCAGCAGGCCATCCAGCATTGCCAGATGCCCCCAGCCGACCATGACCAGTGCGAGGATCCCCATCCCAAGGGGGACCAACGCCAGCGTCAGGCGAAGATTGCGCGCCAGCAGATAGCCCGCAACAGAGGTGCCGACAAAATTCGCCAGCCCAAAGCCCAGCAGAATCAGTGAAATACTTTCCACGCTCGCCTGCCCGACCGTTTCAAGGAAGGGGCGCAAATAGGTAAAGAAAGCAAAATGACCACCGAAGATCAGCACTGTCGCCAGCAGCCCACCGATCATCCCCGGACGGCGCAGCACCCGAAGCAACGTTCCCAAACTTCCGTTACTCTCCGGTTTCATTGAAGGCAGCACCCAGAGCTGCCAGAGCAGCGCCACGACGCTTGGCAAAATGCACAGAATAAACACGTTGCGCCAGCCAATCAGACTGCCGAGATAACTGCCAAGCGGAGCCGCAACAACGGTCGCGATCGACACGCTGGAGAAGATGACCGCCAGCGCTTTTGGCACCTTATCCGCAGGCACCAGCCGCAATGCCGTTGCCGTCGACATGGCCCAGAATCCACCAATTGCCACGCCGAGCAATAACCTTCCCGCCAGCAGTATCTGCAACGTCGGCGCGAAAGCCACCAGCAGGCTGGAGACGATTTGCAGCACGGAGAAAAACATTAGTACCCAGCGACGATCGATACTTTTGGTAGCAGGCGTAATCAATAACCCGGTGACCAGCGCCACCAGTGCCGTGGCCGTGACCGCCTGCCCCGCCATGCCTTCAGTAACGCCTAAGTTTGCCGCCATCGGCGTCAGCAAACTGGCAGGAAGAAATTCAGCCGTAATCAGCCCAAATACTCCCAGCCCCAGCGAATAGACGGCTCGCCAGGCGGGTTTTGCGGGCGAAAGGGCCTCGCTCGCCGCGATAGATGTATTCATCTGTTGATCTCCCGTTATTAAAATGTGACAACCGTCACGAAGCATAGAGCGTTCCCCATGGACGATCTATGACATATAATCTTCACTTATTGATTATTCGTCCGGAGTTTTGCCCATGACCCTTCAGGCACCCGATATGATCAGCGAGCTACTGCGCGGGATGCGGCTCTCTGGTGTGAAGTACCGCCGAATCGAAACCCACGCCCCGTTTGGTGTGGCGTTTCACTGTGTGCCGGGAAAAGCACATTTTCATTTTGTCAGTCAGGGGCGCGCCTTGCTGCGTATGGAAAGCGGGGCAAGCTTTACGCTGAGCAGCGGCGACGCGTTGTTTATCCCAAACGGCAATGCACACGCTCTGCTCTCAGACGAAAAAGCGGAGGTATCGCCGGTATCAGCTTTCCCCAGCGAATCCCTTTGCCAGTCGGTCTGTGCTATACGCTGCGAGCCGTGTCCTGAAAATGAGAGCACGGTTATCTTCAGCGGGTGTATGGATTTTGAGCTGGGCGGCATGCAGCCACTGATTAAAGCCATGCCAGAGGTAATGATGGTGAGTCGCCTGATGAGCACCTGGCCGGAAATTCATCCATTGCTGTCGGCCATGGAACGAGAATCGCAGACCCGGCAAGTCGGTTTTGCCGGTATTCTGGCGCGTCTGGCTGATGTGGTGGCGGCACTCATCGTGCGCGGTTGGGTTGAAGCGGGCTGCGGACAAGCGACAGGATGGGTGCAGGTATTGCGCGATCCGCGTCTGAGTCGGGCGATTTACGCCATGCATCAGCAGCCGGGAGTCAACTGGAGCGTGGCGGAGCTGGCCAAAGAGGCCGGAACGTCGCGCTCCGTGTTTGCCGAGCGTTTTCTTTCCGCTACGGGGACCACGCCCGCCAGATATCTGAGCGAACTGCGTATGCGACTGGCTATTCAGTACATCCGCCACGAAAATCAGGCGATTGAGACGGTTGCTTTGCGGCTGGGCTATGGGTCGCTTGCGGCCTTTAGCCGGGCATTTAAACGCATTGTGGGGCATGCGCCGGGTACCCTGCGGGAAACCGGTCAGACTCCTGGAGAAGCCTGACCGTTCTGTCATCAGAAGTAATACTTGAAGCGCACGCGTCCCCCGTAGCGATCGTCGTTATTGGCCTCGCCTTCGTTTGGATGAGCTTCAACCCAGGAGGCATAGGCCCCAAGATAGATATTGAAGTTTTTCATTTTCATCACGTTCGGGAAAAGATAGGACGCATGGATGGTGTGAATGTCGTAGTCTCCCGGATCGGTAACCCAGCAGTCATTGTCACAATCGGCGTCGAAATTAGCCGTATTAAATTCATCGATCTGGTTATGCGCGTAGATATACCCCAGCTCGAAATTACGCCATAGCCCGTTCATGCCCGCGGTAAAGTTGGTTTCGTCCGTGGCATCAAGATAGGCTGTGCTGGCGTTGAAGACCACGCCGTTATCAGGATCGTTTTTCTGTCCGTTCCAGGTCAGCGTCAGACCGTAACCGGTACGCTCCGACTGATCGACCCATTGGCCAGATTGATCGTAATAACCATAGGCATTATTAACGACGTTCTTTTCCATCGCTGCTGCGGCGGAGAAAGTGTCACCCTGCCAGGCAATAACCGGACGCACATACGCCACGTTTTTGTCGTTTTCCAGATCGACGCCGTGGTATTTCTGATCGACGAAAAGCTTGCTGCCGTCTTCAAGCAGGGTATTCACCTCAAAATACCAGTTATCGATGGTTTTGCTCATCAGGAAGTTGCCGCCGCTGTCGCTTCGCCCGCGCCCTTCTTTCATCATGTAGATATAACCGTAGCCATCGCTATAGAGATCGTTGGCGGTATTACCGGAATACTCAACAAAGGTATCCTGATTGAGCGGGAACATATCATAGGCTTCGAAGCGACCGACTTTAATTTTCCAGTTATTCTCATTGCCAAAGAAGAATGTCGCATCATCAAGGAACATGGTTCCGGTAAGATCTGCTAATGGCTGAACGGAGAAGCCGGCAAAATTGCCATCCTCCATTCGGCGATAGCCATCAAAACCTAATAAGATGCGGCCATTAATATCCCACCGTTCATGATTTCCGGATGCCCAGTCTTCATTCGCGCTGGTCCTGATGGAGGTTAATCCGCCTGTTTTGCTGGCCGCGTCCATATTAAATTCGACATCACCATAGAATTTAATATCGCCATAACCTGAAAGCGACAGTTTCGGCACCGCGGGAGCTGTGACCGGCTCAAGGGACTCTACCGCAACGGTGGGCGCACGTTTAGCCTGCGTGGCTTGCTGTTGCTGTATTGCCTGTATCTGCGCTTCGGCATTCGCCGCGCGGCTTTCAGCACTTTCCAGACGCGCTTCGAGCTGCGCAAGTTTTTCTTCGAGACTCACCGTACTTTTTGCCGCCATCACCCCAGTGGCAAAAAAAGAACTCATAAGCAGAGCAAGATATTTTACTCTCATAGATTCCATCCTGATGAATAATATTGTAAGGCTCACGTTAAGCCTGGTTATTTCGCCTAATCCTGTTCGACGGGTCTATTATGTTTTTTAATTTAATTATTATGTTTTTTAACTAATGTGATCGAAGCAAATCGTTTTGTGTCATCATGACTTTTATTACCCCGTCTGGATCACACTATTTTTTAGTGGAAAGCGGAATAAATAAGAGAGAGAGCAATTAACTTTAATGAATATTATTATTAATATTTATTGAAAGATAATTACCATAGATATGAATAATAAATGAGCGACGCCTCGTCGCGTTCTGCATACCGGTAAATTGTCTGGTTCTGCGCAAAATGGGCTATTCGACACGCGAAATGGTCAATATTCGTCTAAGGTTTTCAGGTGATTGACGACAGCGGTCACGCTGCTAAGCAAATAAAGGAGAACAACGATGATAAGACCTCAACTGCGCCGCCCTACGCTGTTACACCTTGCGCTGGGAGGGGCATTGCTCGGCATGACTGCGTTTAGCTACGCTGAAACGCCTGCCGGGGAACCACAGGCCTCACCGGATATTTTACTCGGCCCGCTTTTCAACGATGTCCAGAGCGCAAAACTGTTTCCCGATCAAAAGACCTTTGCCGACGCGGTGCCAAAAAGCGATCCGTTGATGATCCTCGCGGATTACCGGATGCAGCATAGCCAGTCAGGCTTCGATCTGCGCCACTTTGTCGAAATGAACTTTACCCTGCCTGCTGAAGCGGAAAAATATGTTCCACCGTCAGGGCAAAGTCTGCGTGAACATATCGACGGTCTCTGGCCGGTATTGACTCGTACCACCGATACCGCCGGAAAATGGGATTCCCTGCTGCCCTTGCCAAAACCCTATGTTGTGCCCGGAGGACGTTTTCGCGAAGTCTATTACTGGGATAGCTACTTCACCATGCTGGGGCTGGCCGAGAGCGATCACTGGGACAAAATCAACGATATGGTCGCCAACTTCGCCTATGAAATTGATGCCTGGGGACATATTCCAAACGGTAATCGCACCTACTATCTTAGCCGCTCACAGCCGCCGTTTTTCTCTCTGATGGTTGAACTGCTGGCCACGCATGACAGCGACGCACTGAAAAAATACCGTCCACAAATGGAAAAAGAGTACGCCTACTGGATGGAAGGTGTGGAGGCGCTGCAGCCAGGCCAGGCTAATCAACGCGTGGTCAAACTGGACGATGGTTCGATTCTCAACCGCTACTGGGACGACAAAGATACCCCGCGCCCGGAATCATGGCTGGATGATGTGACCACTGCGAAAAATACCCCCGATCGTCCGGCGACGGAGATCTATCGGGATCTGCGCTCCGCAGCGGCCTCCGGCTGGGACTTTAGCTCCCGCTGGATGGACGATCCGCAAAAGCTCGGCACGATCCGCACCACCACCATCGTCCCGGTCGATTTAAACGCCCTGATGTTCAAGATGGAAAAACTGCTAGCCAAAGCCAGCCAGGACGGGGGAGACGCTGCCAGCGCCACCCGGTATGAAGCACTTGCCAGCGCTCGACAAAAAGCAATGGAGAGCCACCTGTGGAATGATAAAGAGGGCTGGTACGCCGATTACGATTTGAAGAGTAAGAAAGTGCGCAATCAGCTCACCGCCGCAGCGCTCTATCCGCTGTTTGTCAACGCGGCCTCCAAAGACCGCGCAGAGAAAGTGGCCGCCGCCACCGCGTCACGGCTGCTGAAACCAGGGGGTGTCTCCACGACGACCATTAATAGTGGTCAGCAGTGGGATGCGCCGAATGGCTGGGCCCCGCTACAGTGGGTGGCGGCCGAAGGATTGCAAAACTATGGGCATAAAAAGGTGGCAATGGACGTCACCTGGCGCTTCCTGACTAACGTTCAGCATACCTATGACCGGGAGCAAAAGCTGGTCGAGAAATATGACGTTTCCATAACGGGCACTGGCGGGGGCGGCGGTGAGTATCCGTTGCAGGATGGCTTTGGCTGGACCAACGGCGTTACGCTCAAAATGCTGGACTCGGTTTGCCCGAAAGAGAAACCGTGCGACAGTTTGCCCACGACTCAGCCCGCAGCCAATGATGCACCGGCGGAAAAAGCCAGCGCGGCGCAATAATCCGGTGCGCTTCTGCTCTCCTCTTGAAGAAGAGAATGAGACAGGGCAGCAAAAAAACGGCCCGCTCAGCGGGCCGTTTTTATACTGTTCAGGTTCGTCTGAGCAAGCGGAAAACCAACAGAACGACAATGGCGCCCACCACGGCCACCAGGAAACTGTGCATGTTGAAGCCGGTGACGTCGCCCCCCATTCCAAACATGGTGGCTAACCAACCGCCCACAACCGCACCCACAACCCCAAGGATACAGGTCAGAATAAAGCCGCCCCCGTCACGTCCAGGCATGAGGAATTTAGCGATAACGCCGGCGATCAGACCAAAAACAATCCAGGCGAGAATACCCATAGCGATGCCCTCTTACAGATGAATAGCTGCGCGAAATACCTTTCGCACAAGTGAGTTAAGTATAGGCCAGCGTGCAGAAATCAGTGTCTTCTCACCGACTTAATTCTTCATCAATGCGAAAAAAACTCACCGGTTTGTATTAAGTTCTGCCTGCGGCTGCCGATACTTCAGGGATAGTCTGTCAGACAATCGAGGAGCCTTTCGGCGTGAGTAATTACAGTGAGCAGTTCCTGAAGCAAAATCCGCTGGCTGTATTAGGGGTATTACGTGACCTGCAAAAGGGCGACGTACCGGTTCGTATCAGCTGGTCTGGCCATCAGTTTATCAGCAAGATCCTGGAGGCTACCCCTGAACGTCTGGTCATCGACCTTGGCAGCCAGGACTATGAGAATCGCGCGGTGCTTCGTGGGCAGAACATCTCGGTTCTGGCAGAGACCATGGGCGCAAAAGTGGAGTTCGTGGTGCCGCAGGTAGAACAGATTCACTACCTGAACCTGCCGGCATTTATGATGCCGTTGCCTGACAGCCTGTGGTTCATTCAGCGCCGCGAATATTTTCGCATCAGCGCCCCGCTCCATCCGTCCTATTTCTGCAAAGCAAAGATGCCGGATAAGCGGGAATTTCGCTTCCGTTTGTTCGATCTTTCACTGGGCGGCATGGGCGCGTTGATGGACACGGCCAGACCAGAAGGGCTGGTTGAAGGGATGCGTTTTTCTCAGATAGAGCTGGACATGGCCGGTTGGGGACGCTTTTACTTTGATGCGCAGCTGATTGCTATCAGTGAACGCAAAATCGTCGACAGCAAAAATGAAACCATTACCACGCCACGTCTGAGCTTCCGTTTCCTCAACGTTGGGCCGGGTGCCGAACGCGAACTACAGCGGATCATTTTCTCACTGGAAAGAGAAGCGCGGGAACGAGCGAATAAAGTTCTGTGAAAGAAGCCGGACAGTCTGAACTGCCCGGCCTGAATATTACATGGCGTCCATCGCTTTTTGTACTTTCCAGATATAGCGTGGTGCCTGCGGCGCAGGATGGTTCTTCGCCACATGCTCCACGAATTCGTCTTTATTCATGTCGTTAATTTCTTCAATGGCCTCTTTACGATCCGACGAGAAGGTGCGTAACAACGCGCCGGCACCGTTCACGTAAGAGACCACCAGCGCGTACTGCATGACTTCAGGATCCTCGATGCCTTTCAGGATGCCATGCTCCAGAATGCTCAGATACGCCGTACCCATGGAGATATTGCGCTCAGGGTTTTTCAGTTCACTGGTCGAAGGTTGTCCGCTCCAGCCCATGTAGCGATACACCTCTTTCCCCGCCGTCGACGCCTTTAACTGCATCAGGCCCACGGCATTGGATTTGCTCACCAGCGTCGGGTTGCCGCCCGATTCCACGGCAATAATGGCCGTCACCAGTCGCGGGCTGACGCCCCATGCTTTGCCGGCTTTTTCACTGATGGGCATCCACTGCATCGCCCGTTTTACCGGGACTTCGGGGTTCCAGGGGGGGTTCTGGTAATCTTTTTTGCTACTACAGCCCGCCAGCAACACCATTAAAAAAGCAAACCATCTCAATTTCACGTCATCTATCCTTATAGCCGGTCTTCGCGGTCACCCTGCCTCTTGAGGAGGCCGTGTATACGCGGCATGATATAGACATTTAGTTTCTCATTCAGCAAGGAATTGCCATGTCTCAGATTCATCTTATCGCTCCGTCCGGATACTGCATTAACCAGGATGCCGCTCAGCGCGGCGTTCAGCGTTTAGAGGATCTCGGTCATGCGGTATCCCGTCAGGCGGTGATCCCCCGTCGGCTTGAGCGATTTGCCGGAACTGAAGCGCAGAGACTGAACGATATCAATAGCCTGGTCAGTTTGCAGGGCGAAGATATTATCGTGCTGGCCGTCCGCGGCGGGTACGGCGCCAGCCGGCTACTGGAAAGCATTGACTGGGCAGGCCTGGCAAAACGTCAACAGCAGCAGCCATTGCTGATATGCGGGCACAGCGATTTTACGGTTATCCAACTGGGGTTATTGGCTTTACATAATGTCATTACCTTCAGCGGCCCTATGCTGGCGGGGAATTTTGGCGCGCCTGAGCTGGACGCGTTTACCCAGGATCATTTCTGGCGTGCCTTACGCAATCCGGTGCTGAACATTGAGTGGCAAGGTCAGGGGCCGCACTGGTCTTGCGAGGGTCAGCTGTGGGGTGGCAACCTGGCGATGCTGACGTCGCTGATTGGTACGCCGTGGTTACCGGAAATTGAGAACGGCATTCTGGTCCTTGAGGATATCAACGAGCACCCGTTCCGCGTTGAGCGGATGCTGTTGCAGCTTTACCATGCAGGTATTCTGGGGCGTCAGTCCGCCATCGTGCTGGGCAGTTTTAGCGGTGCGCTGCCGAATGATTACGATGCGGGATACAGCCTGGAGACCATGATCGATTTCATCCGTTCGCGTCTGGATATTCCGGTGATTACCGGTCTGGCATTCGGTCATGAACAGCAAACCGTCACCCTGCCGCTGGGTGCACATGCCTGCCTGACCCACGATCGCACCGGCACCCGCTTAACGATGCAGGGTCATCCTGTCTTAAAGGCATAAAAAAGCCGTTAAACCACCTCAATAAAACATTGCTACTGTTGTTATTATGTTAGGGTTTTAGTAACAGTGACAACATTGAGGTGGGAGTAAGAAAACTTTGGATGCCGCGGCAATAATTAGTTTGTTCATTTTGGGTTCAGTCCTTGTAACCTTTAGTATTGTATTAAGTTCATTTTCATCGCGCCTCGGTATACCTATTCTGGTGATATTCCTGGCCATCGGTATGCTTGCAGGCATCGATGGTATCGGCGGTATTCCATTCGATAACTATCCTTTCGCTTACATGGTGAGTAACCTTGCGCTGGCGGTGATCCTCCTTGATGGCGGGATGCGTACCCAGGCAAGCTCCTTCCGCGTGGCGCTCGGCCCGGCGCTGTCGCTGGCTACCGTAGGCGTATTAATTACGTCCGGTTTAACCGGGATGATGGCGGCGTGGCTATTCCATCTCGATCTGATGGAAGGATTGCTCATTGGCGCGATTGTCGGCTCAACCGATGCGGCAGCGGTATTTTCGCTGCTTGGCGGTAAAGGGCTGAACGAACGTGTGGGTTCCACGCTTGAGATAGAGTCCGGCAGTAACGATCCGATGGCGGTATTTCTGACCATTACGCTCATCGAGATGATTCAGCAGCATGAAACCGGCTTAAGCTGGATGTTTGCCTGGCATATTCTGCAGCAGTTTGGCCTGGGGATAATTATCGGCCTGGCCGGTGGCTACCTTCTGCAACAGATGATCAACCGAATCGCTCTGCCCTCCGGGCTTTATCCCTTGCTGGCCCTGAGCGGGGGTATCATGATTTTTGCCGTTACCACGGCACTGGACGGCAGCGGGATTCTGGCGGTCTATCTGTGCGGGTTCTTGTTAGGCAATCGCCCTATCCGCAACCGCCATGCCATTCTGCAAAACTTCGACGGCCTGGCGTGGCTGGCGCAAATTGGCATGTTCCTGGTGCTCGGCCTGCTGGTGACACCTTCCGATCTGTTGCCTATCGCCGTTCCGGCACTGTTGCTGTCGGCCTGGATGATTTTCTTTGCCCGTCCCCTGTCGGTGTTTGCCGGTTTGCTGCCGTTCCGCGGCTTTAACCTGCGCGAGCGCGTCTTTATCAGCTGGGTAGGACTGCGCGGGGCGGTGCCCATCATCCTCGCCGTCTTCCCGATGATGGCCGGGCTGGATAATGCCCGTCTGTTCTTTAACGTGGCCTTCTTCGTGGTGCTGGTCTCGCTCCTGTTCCAGGGGACGTCGCTCGGCTGGGCGGCCAAAAAAGCCAAAGTCGTGGTGCCGCCGGTCGGCCTGCCCGTCTCACGCGTCGGGCTGGACATTCATCCGGAAAATCCGTGGGAGCAATTTGTCTATCAGTTAAGCGCGGATAAGTGGTGCGTTGGCGCCTCGCTGCGTGATTTGCATATGCCCAGTGAAACGCGCATTGCTGCGCTGTTTCGCGATAACGCACTGCTGCACCCGACGGGCAGTACCCGGCTGCGCGAGGGCGATATACTTTGCGTCATTGGCCGTGAAACCGATCTTCCCGCACTGGGCAAGCTGTTCAGCCAGTCGCCGCCGGTGGCCCTGGATCAGCGCTTCTTTGGTGATTTTATTCTGGAAGCCAGCGCCAAATTTGCCGACGTGGCGCTGATCTACGGTCTGGAAGAAGGTCTGGAATACCGCGAAAAACAGCAAACGCTGGGTGAAATTATCCAGCAGTTACTGGGGGCGGCTCCCGTGGTCGGTGACCAGGTGGAGTTTGCCGGGATGATCTGGACGGTGGCTGAAAAAGAGGATAACGCAGTGCGCAAAGTGGGCGTGCGTCCTATGGAAGAGGAACAGGAGTAACCCGCGCGGTTTCGCCGTCGCAGAAAGGAATAGCCGGGTCAACAGGACCCGGCAGCGACCCGTTACACCGTCACAACCGGTACGCGCGGCGCCAGCGCACACATCAGTTCATAGCCCACAGTACCAGCCGCGGCAGCCACATCATCAATTTTGACTTCGTTGCCCCACAGTTCTACAGGCGAACCGATACCCGCCTGTGGACAAGGGGTTAAATCGATGGCCATCATATCCATTGAAACGGTACCCACGGTGCCCGTACGGACACCATCAACCCATACTGGCGTGCCGGTCGGCGCAATGCGTGGATAACCATCGGCATAGCCGCCTGCCACAATACCGATACGTTGCTCACCCGAAGCACAATAACGGCTGCCATAGCCCACCGTGCTCCCGGCTTTCAGCGTCTGGATCGCGATAATTTCGCTGCGCAGGGTCATCACCGGCCTGAGCCCGCTGTTTGCCACATCTTGCCAGAGGCCGGACGGCGATGCGCCATAAAGAATGATGCCGGGACGCACCCAGTCAAAGTGCGCTTCCGGATGCCAGAGGGTGGCGGCAGAATTCGACAGCGAACGTGGGCCATCCAGCCCTTCCGCCGCCTGTTCAACGCGTACCATCGCCTCGTCGATACCGTCTGGTTTTTCGGCGTCGGCGAAGTGTGCCATCAGGGTTATTTCACCCACGTTCTGCGCGGCTCGCAGCTGATGCCAGACCGTGTGAACCCGATCGGGCTGAAAGCCCAGTCGGTTCATACCGCTGTTGACCTTCAGGTAGATATCCAGCGGGGCGTGCAGTTTTGCGTTCTGCAGCGCTTTGATTTGCCAGTTGCTATGCACGCTGGTTGTCAGACGATATTTGTCGAGCAGGGGTAATTCATCGGCATGAAAGAACCCTTCAAGCAGCAATATGGGGCCTTTCCAGCCGCGATCGCGGAGCAGAATAGCCTCTTCAAGGTTCAGTAAGGCAAAACCATCGGTGCCGCTCAGCGCACTCCAGATACGGTCAATACCATGACCGTAAGCGTTGGCCTTGACCACAGACCAGACGCGGGAACCTGGCGCAGCACGGCGGACTACCTGCAGGTTTGCTTTCAGCGCCTGCAAATCCAGCTGAGCCAGAATAGGACGGGACATGACGACTCCTTGTTAGTTATGCGCGCCATGCAGATGTTGCGCCCGGGAGGGGGTAAAACCGGACTGGTAACGCGCCACGCTTAAATCATCAAAGGGAATCGCGGGCGATCGACCGGATATCAAATCACTCAGCAACTGCCCGGAACCGCAGGCCATGGTCCAGCCCAGCGTGCCGTGACCGGTGTTGGTCCACAAGTTCTTGTACGGCGTGCGACCAACAATCGGGGTGCCGTCTGGCGTCATAGGGCGAAGCCCGGTCCAGAAGGTGGCCTGTTCAACGACGCCTCCACGAGGGAAGAGATCGCGCACCACCATTTCCAGCGTTTCACGACGCGGTTGCAGCAATTCCGTGTTAAAACCAACAATTTCTGCCATTCCGCCAACACGAATACGGTTGTCAAAGCGGGTAATCGCAATTTTGTAGGTTTCATCAAGGATAGTGGAAACAGGCGCGCCGTTGTCTTCTTTTACCGGAATCGTGAGCGAGTAGCCTTTTAGCGGATAAACCGGAATGTCCAGAATCCCTTTCAGCATGGCGGTGGAATACGATCCGAAGGCCATCACGTAGGCATCGGCTTTGATGACCTCGTCACCACATTTGACACCGTAGATCTTTTCCCCTTCTGACAGCAATTTGTCGACCGGCGTATTAAAGCGGAATTTGACGCCTGCCTGCTCGCACATTTGCGCCAGACGCTGGGTAAAGAGCTGACAGTCACCGGTTTCGTCATTAGGCAGCCGCAGGCCACCCGTCAGTTTATGTGCCACTTCAGCCAGCGCCGGTTCAATCTGCGCCAGCTGGCTGGCCTCCAGTAACTGGTAAGGTACGCCCGCGTCTTCCAGAACCGCGATATCGCGGGTCGCATTTTCATACTGTTGCGCGGTACGGAAGAGCTGCAGCGTTCCCCCCTGGCGGCCTTCGTACTGGATGTTGGTGGCGGCGCGTAGCGCCTTCAGGCAGTCACGGCTGTATTCCGCAAGCCGTACCATGCGGCCTTTATTCTCCATGTAATGGCGAGTGTCGCAGTTACGCAGCATTTGCCACATCCACTTAAGCTGGCTCGGCGAGCCATCCAGGCTTATTGCCAGCGGCGCGTGACGCTGAAACATCCATTTAATCGCCTTGAGAGGAACGCCCGGCGCGGCCCATGGCGCAGCATAGCCGGGAGAGATCTGTCCGGCATTGGCCGCGCTGGTTTCAAGCGCAGGTCCTGACTCGCGATCGATGACGGTAACGTCATGTCCAGCCTGACTTAAATACCAGGCGCTGGTGACACCCACTACGCCACTTCCCAGTATGACAACACGCATAGCCGCTCCATTATGTGCAAAAGAACAATCTTCTAATTACAGATTGATAACCTAGTTGAAAATATTATTCAACATACGACTTTTTTATGGTGACTTATCTCACATCTCGCCCCGTATGCAGGGATAGCGGTTATTTGGGATCTCATGCTGTGGGTTATTTTTAGCCAGTATAAAATGCTGCAAGAGCGCCCTTTTCTGCCGTTTCAAAAACGGGAAATCGTAAAGAAAAAATTTCTGCGCCAGCACGCTTTTGAATGCGGTGATCTATGCTTGAAAGGAGGCTCTCCAGACAGAGAGAGCACCGACAATGAGGACGCGCTAATGGCTACCATTGATTCCATGAACAAGGACAGCACACGACTGAGCGACGGACCCGACTGGACGTTTGAGCTGCTGGATGTGTACCTGGCAGAAATTGACCGTGTCGCAAAGCTCTACCGTCTGGATACCTACCCTCACCAGATCGAAGTCATCACCTCCGAGCAGATGATGGACGCCTACTCCAGCGTCGGGATGCCGATTAACTATCCTCACTGGTCGTTTGGTAAAAAGTTCATTGAAACCGAACGGTTGTATAAACATGGTCAGCAAGGTCTGGCCTATGAAATCGTCATTAACTCCAACCCCTGCATTGCCTATCTGATGGAAGAAAATACCATCACTATGCAGGCGTTGGTGATGGCGCATGCCTGCTACGGGCATAACTCCTTCTTTAAAAATAACTATCTTTTCCGCAGCTGGACGGATGCCAGTTCCATTGTCGATTACCTGATTTTTGCCCGTAAATACATTACCGAATGCGAAGAGCGTTACGGCGTGGATGAAGTCGAAAAGTTACTCGACTCCTGCCATGCTCTGATGAATTACGGAGTGGATCGCTACAAACGCCCGCAGAAAATTTCGCTGCAGGAGGAGAAGGCTCGGCAGAAAAGCCGCGAAGAGTATCTGCAAAGCCAGGTGAATATGCTCTGGCGTACGCTACCAAAACGCGAAGAAGAGAAAACTATCGCCGAGGTGCGTCGTTACCCTTCTGAACCGCAGGAAAACCTGCTCTATTTTATGGAAAAAAATGCGCCCCTGCTGGAACCCTGGCAGCGTGAGATCCTGCGCATCGTACGTAAAGTCAGCCAGTATTTTTATCCGCAAAAACAGACCCAGGTGATGAATGAAGGCTGGGCCACGTTCTGGCATTACACCATCCTTAATCATCTGTATGACGAAGGTAAAGTGACCGAGCGGTTTATGCTGGAGTTCCTGCACAGTCATACCAATGTGGTTTTCCAGCCACCGTATAACAGCCAGTGGTACAGCGGTATTAATCCGTATGCCCTGGGCTTTGCCATGTTCCAGGACATTAAGCGCATATGCCAGACGCCAACGGAAGAGGATCGCTACTGGTTCCCGGATATTGCCGGGTCGGACTGGCTCGAAACCCTGCACTTCGCCATGCGTGACTTCAAGGACGAGAGCTTTATCAGCCAGTTTATGTCGCCGAAAATTATGCGCGATTTCCGCTTCTTTACGGTGCTTGATGATGACCGCAACAATTATCTTGAGATCTCTGCCATCCACAACGAAGAGGGATATCGCGAAATCCGCTCCCGGCTCTCCTCGCAGTACAATTTGAGCAATCTGGAGCCGAATATTCAGGTGTGGAATGTGGATTTACGCGGGGATCGATCGTTAACCTTGCGCTATATTCCGCACAACCGTGCGCCGCTGGATAAAGGGCGTAAAGAGGTGCTCAAGCATGTTCATCGCCTTTGGGGCTTTGATGTACTGATGGAGCAGCAAAACGAAGACGGTAGCGTAGAGTTGCTTGAGCGTTGCCCGGCGCGTCCGAATATTCTTTAACGCTGATACCGGGATTCCACCCGCAGGCGAAAAAAAACCTCTCAGGCGAGAGGTTTTTTCTTAATTGAGGCTCAGTGTCCGTGAATCGCCAAATCGCCCGGCAGGGTCTTCTGCATACGGTGCCAGATCTCCCCTGAATCATGCCCGTAACGGCGTACCGTTTCATAGACCTGATCGTGAGAACCTTCGGTGCACAGCTCAGCCAACTTGTGATAGAAGCCCAATGCGAGACTGCGCGCTTCAGGGTTGGCGAAGTAGTGACGCCCAATCCGCGTATACAATCCCTTCATCCCATTAATGATGAGACCGTAAATAGGGTTGCCCGAGGCAAAGGCAAGACCACGGAAGATGTTGTAGTCCAGGCTTGCAAAAGCATCAGCATGATCTTCAACGGCATTCGCCGTGGCGAGCACTTCCAGCGCTTTATCCGGATGCTGGCGGAACGCCGTACGGATAAAGATGGTTGAGATGTTGGTACGCACCGAAAGCAGGTTATCGATAAGCTGCGGTACGCTTTCATGATCGAGGCGAGCCAGCGTTTCGAGAATATTCAGGCCCGAGGTTTCCCAGAAGTTGTTCACTTTGGTCGGTTTACCGTGCTGAATCGTCAGCCAGCCATCGCGTGCCAGACGCTGTAATACTTCGCGTAAGGTGGTACGAGTGACGCCAATCAGTTCCGAGAGTTCGCGTTCAGCCGGAAGAATCGTTCCTGGTGCGAAGCGGTTATTCCAGATGCTTTCAATGATGTACTCTTCAGCGAAACCCGCCGGGCTTTGCGCCTTAATGACCATAGTGAGATTTCCATTACACAGCTTTTGCTAATGGACTCATCATACCAGACGCATCCAGTGGCAGGTAGCACGCTGGAGAGAGAAAAAAGGGATCGCTGTTTCATTTTTATCAAATATCCGCCCCTTATCCGGGGACGTTATTCATGCAGAATAAGCGTATAATAATGTTTTACTTACTTTTGGCGAGGAGAGACGTCGGCTGTGGAAATGACTTTTGGGCGCGCCCTGTGGCGCAATTTTTTAGGCCAGTCGCCAGACTGGTACAAACTGACACTGCTCGCTTTTCTGATTATTAATCCGTTGGTGTTCATTTTTTACCCCTTTACCGCAGGCTGGTTGCTGGTTGCTGAGTTTATTTTTGCTCTGGCAATGGCGCTGAAATGCTATCCCCTGCTGCCGGGGGGTCTGTTGGCCATCGAAGCCGTTCTCATCGGGATGACCAGCGCAGAGCATGTTAAAGAAGAGCTGGCTAACAATCTTGAAGTCCTTCTGCTGCTGATGTTTATGGTGGCGGGGATCTACTTTATGAAGCAGCTGCTGCTATTTATCTTTACCCGCCTGCTGCTCAGCATTCGCTCAAAAACGGTGCTATCACTGTCGTTTTGCCTTGCGGCGGCCTTTCTGTCGGCCTTCCTTGATGCGCTGACGGTGGTCGCCGTGGTCATCAGCGTGGCGGTGGGCTTCTACAGCATTTACCACCGCGTGGCGTCTGCCAGACCCGAAGAGAACCTTCAGGATGATAACGCGCTGGATATTCATCAGCGCGACGTGCTGGAGCAGTTTCGCGCCTTCTTGCGCAGCCTGATGATGCACGCGGGTGTCGGGACCGCTCTGGGCGGCGTGATGACGATGGTGGGCGAACCCCAAAACCTGATTATCGCTAAGGCCGCCGGCTGGAACTTTGTCGAATTCTTCCTGCGGGTGGCCCCGGTCAGCGTGCCGGTCCTGGTCTGCGGCCTGGTCACCTGTATTCTGGTCGAAAAATTCAGGCTCTTTGGCTACGGCGCAGAGTTGCCGGGCCCGGTGCGTGAGGTCTTGCAGGATTTCGATCATAAAAGCCGCCGCCAGCGCACCCGTCAGGAGAAGCTGGCCTTGATTGCGCAAGGTTTGATTGGTGTCTGGTTGATTATCGCCCTGGCGTTCCATTTCGCCGAAGTGGGGTTAATCGGCTTATCCGTCATCATTCTCGCCACATCGTTTACCGGGGTGACGGACGAACACGCCATTGGCAAAGCCTTTACCGAGGCGCTGCCGTTCACCGCTCTGCTGACGGTGTTTTTCGCCATTGTGGCGGTGATTATCGATCAACAGCTATTCACGCCTATTATTGAATATGTGCTTCAGGCCTCACCTGATTCCCAGCTGTCGCTGTTCTATTTGTTTAACGGCCTGCTGTCATCCATTTCCGATAATGTGTTTGTGGGCTCGGTCTATATCAACGAAGCGAAAGCGGCGCTTGAACACGGCGCGATTGATATTAATCAGTTTGAACTGTTGGCGGTGGCCATTAATACCGGCACCAACCTGCCGTCGGTCGCAACGCCGAATGGTCAGGCTGCGTTCCTCTTTTTACTGACCTCTGCGCTCGCGCCACTCATTCGTCTTTCGTATGGAAGGATGGTATGGATGGCATTGCCGTATACGGTGGTATTAACGCTAATCGGTTTGCTGTGCGTCAAATTTACCCTCATTCCTTATACGCATTGGGTGACGCAAATAGGTATACTGGCCGCGCATTAAGTGCCTGAAACCGGGCGGTTCGCTGCCCGGTTTGACTTTCTGCATTATAAATATCCAATTACGTTTTATTTTGCCAAGACCGGGTGGCGCGTTAAACGAATTCGTTTACACTGCGCTTTCTAAGCATGTTCCAGGGAAATGATTATGTTGCGATTTTTAAACCAATGCTCTCGCGGTCGCGGAGCGTGGTTGTTGATGGCCCTGACCGCCTTTGCGCTGGAGATGGTTGCGCTTTGGTTCCAGCATGGAATGGGGCTGAAGCCCTGTGTGCTGTGTATTTATGAACGTTGCGCGCTTTTCGGCATTATGGGTGCAGGTCTTGTGGGGGCGATTGCGCCAAAATCCCCACTGCGCTATGCCGGGATAGCCATCTGGTTGTACAGCGCCTGGAAAGGTCTGTCGCTGGCGTGGGAACATACCATGATTCAGCTGCATCCCTCGCCGTTTATGACGTGTGATTTTGCTGCTCGCTTCCCAGGCTGGTTACCGCTGGATAAATGGCTGCCGCAGGTGTTCGTGGCATCCGGTGACTGCTCCGTGCGTCAGTGGGAATTCCTGTCGCTTGAGATGCCGCAGTGGCTGGTGGGTGTGTTCGCCGCCTACCTGATTGTGGCGCTGCTGGTATTGATTGCTCAGCCGTTAAAACCAAAAAGACGCGATCTGTTCGGACGATAAAAGCAAAACGGCAACTTCGGTTGCCGTTTTTGTCTTCGCCGTCTCACCCGCGACCGCAGAGCCCCAGAAAAAAACCGCCTCGGCGGTTTTTTTATTTTCAGCGATTCGGATGATTCATAATATGGTCTTCCCAGTCCTGAACGTCAGACTCTTTCACCGCAATGTGGCGCACCGAGATGCGTTCACCGTGCATCGCCGCTTTTGACCCGGTCAGCAGCGGATGCCAGTCCGGCAGCGCGTTACCCTCAGCCAGCAAACGATACGCGCAGGTATGTGGCAACCACTCAAACGTCGGCAGATTATCGCGGGTTAATTTGATGCAGTCCGGCTCATACTCAAAGCGACGCTCGTAGTTGCGGCACTGACAGGTTTTGATGTTCAGCTGCTTGCAGGCGACGTTAGTAAAATAGATTTCGTCCGAGTCTTCGTCCATCAGCTTGTGCAGGCAACACTGCCCGCAACCATCGCACAGCGATTCCCACTCGGCGTCGGTCATTTGGTCGAGTGTCTTACGTTGCCAGAAAGGAATTTCGCTCATCAGGATGTCCACACGTCAAAAACAAAGCGCACCTTATAACCAGTCTGGCACGGGGATGCAAGTTTTGCCGCCGTCTTTCGGCGGCAAAAGGATTTTACAGTACGCGCGTTTTAACCGACTGACCGTTAAAACCGATCGCCAGTTCGTCGCCGCTGATAAGCGGCCCCACGCCTTCTGGCGTGCCCGTCAGGATCACATCGCCGGGTTTCAGGGTAAAGAAACGGCTCATGTAGGCAATCAGCGGCAGAATTTTGTGGATCATGTCTGCCGTGGTGCCCTGCTGACGGATTTCGCCGTTAACGCTCAGGCTTAATGCGGTGTTTTGCGGATCGCCGGCAAAATCGGCCACCGGGATAAAACCAGAAATCGGACAGGAATTATCAAACCCTTTGGCCTTTTCCCACGGCTGCCCGGCTTTTTTCATTTTACCCTGCAGATCGCGCAAGGTTAAATCCAGGGCGATACCATAACCGGCAATGGCTTTATGCACATGATCCTCAGAGGCCTGACGTAATGTACCGCCAATCAGCACCGCCAGTTCGACTTCATGGTGCACTGAACCAAGCCCTTGCGGCAGAACCAGGGGCTGTTTCAGATCGCACAAGGCTGTTTCTGGCTTAATGAACAACACCGGTTCTTCGGGTACCGCGCTGCCCATTTCCTGAATATGCTTTGCATAATTACTGCCCACACAAACCACTTTGCTGACGGGAAAATCCAGTAATGCACCTTGCCAGTCATGATGTTGATACATGCTCGTCCCCTAAACGGTTGTTGGATGACCCACGGCTTACACCGGGATTATGGCTTTCCGTCACCTTCGAGATGCTGTTTTAATAAATTCTCAGGCGGTGGCGGAAGCTGTAAATAATAGCCCTGCTCTTTCAAAGCGGTTTTAACTTTTTCCAGATCGGCGTTCACCAGCTTTTTACGGCCGTCCAGCGGCAGCAGCATGGCCAGTTGCGGCGCGCCAAATCCTTTCAGTAGCTCCGGCGGAACGCGTGAAAAATCGTCTTTCTTTTCGACATAAAGATAGGTCTGGTCGCGTTTGGTACTTCGATAGATCACACAAAACATGTTTTTACTCTGAATTAACGGGTGGTTGCTTGCCTCAATATAGTAGTGACTATAACATGCCTGATACTCTTCGGAATATCGTGGCGAATGTGCCGCGATTAACAGCAAATTGAGTAAGGCCAGGATGTCAAACACGCCCATCGAGCTTAAAGGCAGTAGCTTCACCTTATCAGTGGTTCATTTGCACGATGCAAAACCCGAGGTTATTCGTCAGGCGTTAGAAGACAAAATCGCTCAGGCACCCACTTTTTTAAAACATGCCCCGGTCGTCGTGAACGTCAGCGATCTGGTTGCGCCGGTGAACTGGCAGCACCTGCAACAGGCGGTGGCGTCTACCGGGCTGCGTATCGTCGGTATCAGCGGCTGCAAAGATGCAGAGCTGAAAGCAGAAATTGACCGCGCCGGTCTGCCTATTCTCATGGAAGGCAAAGAAAAACCAGCGCGTTCTGTGCCTAAAGAGGCGCCCGCGCCGCAGCCGTCCGTGCAAAACGTAGCCCCCGTCACAAAAACGCGATTGATTGATGTGCCGGTTCGTTCCGGTCAGCGCATTTATGCACCAAACTGTGATCTGATTGTGACAAGCCACGTTAGCGCGGGTGCCGAACTGATTGCCGATGGCAATATTCACGTCTATGGCATGATGCGCGGACGCGCACTGGCCGGCGCAAGCGGCGACCGGGACGCGCAAATATTTTGTACCCACTTGACGGCGGAACTGGTATCCATCGCAGGGGAATATTGGCTGAGTGATAAAATCCCAGCTGAATTTTATGGCAAAGCGGCCCGTCTGCGTTTAGCAGAGAGCGCTTTGACTGTTCAACCGTTGAATTGATCCCTTTTTAACAAGGAATTTCTATGGCACGCATTATTGTTGTGACTTCGGGTAAAGGAGGCGTTGGCAAGACCACCTCCAGCGCGGCCATCGCTACTGGTTTGGCCCAGAAGGGAAAGAAGACAGTTGTTATCGATTTCGATATCGGCCTGCGTAACCTCGACCTGATCATGGGCTGTGAGCGTCGCGTTGTGTATGACTTTGTTAACGTCATTCAGGGCGATGCCACCCTTAACCAGGCGCTGATTAAAGATAAGCGCACGGAAAACCTCTTTATTCTTCCTGCTTCTCAGACGCGCGACAAAGATGCGCTGACCCGCGAAGGCGTGGAGAAAGTGCTCGACGAACTGAAAAAGATGGAGTTCGACTTTGTGGTCTGCGACTCCCCTGCCGGTATCGAAACGGGCGCGCTGATGGCGCTGTATTTCGCTGACGAAGCCATTATCACCACCAACCCGGAAGTCTCCTCTGTACGTGACTCTGACCGTATTCTGGGCATTCTGGCGTCTAAATCTCGTCGCGCGGAAAATGGTCAGGACCCGATTAAAGAGCACCTGCTGCTGACCCGTTACAATCCGGGTCGCGTTAATAAGGGTGACATGCTGAGCATGGAAGACGTGCTGGAGATCCTGCGCATCAAACTGGTTGGCGTCATTCCGGAAGATCAATCCGTGCTGCGCGCCTCTAACCAGGGCGAGCCGGTGATCCTCGATACGATGGCAGACGCGGGTAAAGCCTACGCTGATACCGTTGACCGTCTGCTGGGAGAAGAACGTCCTTTCCGCTTCATTGAAGAAGAGAAGAAAGGTTTCCTCAAACGCCTGTTCGGAGGATAAGTTATGGCATTACTGGACTTTTTTCTCTCGCGGAAAAAAAGCACCGCCAACATCGCTAAAGAGCGACTGCAAATTATTGTCGCGGAACGTCGTCGTAGCGATGCTGAACCGCACTATTTGCCGCAGCTGCGCAAAGACATCCTGGAAGTGATTTGTAAGTACGTGCAGATCGACCCGGAGATGGTCACCGTGCAGCTCGAGCAAAAAGACGGCGATATTTCGATTCTGGAGCTCAACGTGACGCTTCCGGAAGCCGAAGAGTCGCGTCCCTAAGCAGGCTGAGCGAAGACAGTACGGGCACGTGATACGTGGCCCGTTCTCTCCCCCGGTAGCGTTCCGCTTACCGGGGTTTTGCTGTTTTAACGCGGATAAGCGTTGAGCAGCGTATTCAGGCGATCGGCCATCAATTCACCGCGCCAGCCCGCCATCAGTTCCGGCAGCCCTGTGTCTTTAATCTTCCAGTGCCAGTTTAACAGCTGGTTGATTTGACGACGTGAAGCCAGCAATTCCGGGCTGAGTTTGCTCTCAACCGCTACCTCCTGAACCAGCGCTTTGATCTCTTTGAAGGCTTTGCGGTAACCGGGCATGTCCATCAGATTAACCAGTGGTTTCGGCAGATTCTCTTCCGGGATCTCTTGAGCTTTGGCCACCAGTGCGAGAAGGGTTTTACCGTGGTAACGGATTTCACTTCCCGACAGACCTATGCTATCAAGCTCGCCCAGGCTGCCCGGCATATAACGCGCTACGGCCCACAGATGCTCTTCCCTGACGACAAAGTTGACTGCCATATCGCGTTCACGCGCTTTGCGCAGACGCCAGTCAGCGAGCAATTGCAGGCAGGCAAGCTGCCGCGTACGGAGTTGCCAGGCATTGGTGATTTCACGCCAGGCGTCGGCAGGATCCAGCACTTCCTGGCGGCGCTGTTGTGTCATCTGACATTCATTCAGCGCTGCGTCCAGCCGGCCCGCCTCTTGCGCCTCTTTCATCAGTTGCCCGGCGATCGGCAAGAGGTAAAATACGTCGGCTGCCGCATAATCAAGCTGGCGTTCCGTCAAAGGACGCGCCAGCCAGTCGGTACGGGATTCACTCTTATCCAGCGCCAGGCCGGTGTACTCTTCCACCATCGCGGCAAACCCCCACGACAGCGGACGACCACTGAAGGCGGCGAGAATCTGGGTATCAATCAGCGGCTGCGGCATGATGCCAAAGGTGTTGAGAAAGACTTCCAGATCTTCACTGCCCGCATGCAGGTATTTTGTCACGGCAGTATCCAGCAATAGCGCACGCATCGGCGCCCAGTCGGTAATGCCGAGAGGATCGATCAGCGATACTTTTTTGCCATCATACATCTGGATCAACCCCAGTTGCGGATAGTAGGTGCGCGTACGGACAAACTCGGTGTCCAGGGCAATGGCAGGAAAGTCCCGCGTGACATCGCAAAGCGTTGCCAGCTCGTCGTTGGTCGTGATCATCTGGTAATTCAAAACGGTTTCTCTTTGGTTTGCGCCCATAAAAAACGCCGGCTAAACCGGCGTCTTCAGGCGACTCACTCGAAGCTTAGGCTTTATTGTCCACTTTGCCACGGGCTTCGTCACGTAATTCTCGTCGTAATATCTTCCCGACATTCGATTTCGGTAGTTCATCGCGGAATTCCACCAGCTTAGGCACTTTATAGCCTGTCAGCTGGCGACGGCAGAACGTAATCAGCTCTTCTTCGGTTAACGAGGCATCTTTTTTAACGACAAAGATCTTCACGGCCTCACCGCTACTGCCAGAGGGAACACCGACGGCAGCCACCTCGTGTACGCCGTTGTGCTGCATCACAATATCTTCGATTTCATTCGGATAGACGTTAAACCCGGACACCAGAATCATATCTTTTTTGCGATCGACGATGCGCAGGAACCCCTGTTCATCCATCACCGCGATGTCGCCGGTATGGAGCCAGCCGCCTTTGAGGATTTCATCCGTGGCGTCAGGGCGTTGCCAGTATCCCAGCATAACCTGTGGACCTTTTACGCACAGCTCGCCAGGCTCGCCGGGTGCCACTTCGTTATCTTCATCATCCACCAGTTTCGCTTCGGTGGACGGCACAGGCAGGCCGATGCTGCCACTGTGGTAATCAATATCGTGCGGATTGACGCTCACCAGCGGCGCACACTCCGTCAGGCCGTAGCCCTCAAGCAGGTATTGTCCGGTCAGTTTCACCCAGCGCTCGGCCACGGCCTGCTGAACCGGCATCCCGCCACCCGCCGACAAATGCAGCGTCGAGAAATCAAGCTGCTGAAACTCTTTGTTATTCAGAAGCGCGTTAAAGAGCGTGTTGACCCCGGTCATTGCGGTAAACGGATATTTCGCCAGCTCTTTCACCAGCCCCGGAATATCACGCGGGTTGGTAATCAGCACGTTTTGACCGCCCAGCTCAATAAACAGCAGGCAGTTCATGGTCAGGGCAAAGATGTGGTAAAGCGGCAGTGCGGTGATGACCAGCTCTTTACCGGCATGCAACAGCGGCCCGTAGGTCGCATTAACCTGCTCGAGATTCGCCAGCATATTGCGATGGGTCAGCATGGCCCCTTTCGCCACGCCCGTCGTGCCGCCGGTATATTGCAGGAAAGCCAGATCTTCCGGCACCACGTCCGGTTTGATGTACTGCATACGATAACCGTTATGCAGCGCACTGCGAAAAGAGATGGCATCCGGCAGATGGTATTTTGGTACCAGACGCTTCACGTATTTGACGACAAAGTTAACCAGCGTCCCTTTCGCCGTGGAGAGCTGGTCCCCCATTCGCGTCAGGATCACATGGCGGACCTGCGTTTTGGCGACCACTTTTTCCAGCGTATGGGCAAAGTTCGACACAATCACGATAGCCGACGCGCCGCTGTCGTTAAGCTGATGTTCCAGCTCGCGTGGCGTGTACAGCGGATTGACGTTCACCACAATCATGCCCGCGCGCAGGATGCCAAACAGCGCCACCGGATATTGCAGAAGATTTGGCATCATCAGTGCGACGCGATCCCCTTTTTGCAGCCCCAATCCTTCCTGCAAATAGGCGGCAAAGGCCCGGCTACGCTCTTCCAGCTTACGGAAGGTCATCACCTCACCCATGTTCACAAATGCAGGCTGATCGGCATAACGTCTCACCGAGTGCTCAAATAATTCAACCAGGGATTGATAACGGTCAGGATTGATCTCCGCCGGCACATCTGCGGGATAACGGTTTAGCCAAACCTTCTTCAATGCATCACCTCTGAAATGAGTGTTCGTCGTCATCACAACCCCGATAATAAACAGTTCGTTAACATTATATTAACTCAGCGTACCAGTTTATTAATTGTTCAGATTTAAGGTTGCGAAGCGCGTCACTCTTTTTTTATGTTTTCGCCATATAAAAACAGAGACAGCGGCTGAGCCGCTGTCTCTTTCCTAACAATAACAGTGAGTTATTCTGTTACTATCGTCTGTACTTGTGCAGGGCCAGGGTTATACCAGCCCCATCCACCGTATCCATACCGGTAAGGATGAGGACCCCACATCCATGGGTCGATTGGCTGAGGCGGCATCACCACCTGCTGCACCACACGCCAGCGTTTATAGCCATTGACCTGCATGGTCATAAATTTGTAGGGGGTGTTGCCAATTTTACCCTGCACCGTGCCGGTAATTGGCCCCACGACGGTGACCAGCTGTCCGCGGAAATCGACCGGATCGAGGAAACCGTTCACATCGGCGTAAATTCGCCCGCGAGAAGCGTCGCCAAGTTCAGGTCTTGCCCCGCTGTCCAGCGTCACCGTCGCAATTTCAAGACGGGTTTTACCCTGCTGGTTAATGACGTCAACCACCTTACCGCCAAAACGTGCTTCCTGTCCGACGTAAAGTTCCGGTGCATTCATCACCCGCACAAGATCCTGCTGCGGAGTCGGACTGCTTCCCTTAATCGCGTCTGGAACGGTAACACAGCCACTCAACGCCACGGCAACGACGCCTGCCATGAAAAGGCGTACAAATTTAGTCTGAACCGCCATGATGCGACTCCTTTTTCTCAGTGCTTGTTACTGAGAGTCACTCCCGGCCCGGAAGTTTCTTCCAGGCGACTTCGTTACGCAAATAAACCGGCTCGGCATGCTCAACCGTCACGGTTTGACCTGCAGCCAGCAGCTGACAGGCAATCGGCAGCATATCTTCTGCGGCAGGTAACAGCGTATTGCCGTCCACCAGCGTCAGGCCGCTTTCGTTTGCCATGTCGGGCCAGGCTTTCCAGCCTGTCCCCACGATAGCCCATTCACCTGAGAGCTGTTTCAACCGTTCACCAACGGCTTGCGGTTTAAGCACTTTTTCCGTCTCTTCCCCGTGCCAGATACCCTGTTCATCACGGGTATATTCGGCCCAGTAGACTTCGCCCATTCGCGCGTCGATCGCGGCCAAAACGCGGGTTGCGCCGGTTTGACGCCAGGCACCTTGCGCCATGGTTGCCAGGGTAGACACGCCGATCATGGGCAGATTCGCCCCCAGCGCCAGGCCCTGAGCAATGCCAATGCCGATGCGCACGCCGGTAAAGCTGCCTGGCCCACGGCCAAACGCCAGCGCGTCAAGGTCAGTTAAGGTGGTATTGCCCTGGTCTAACATCTGTTTTACCAAGGGGAGAATACGTTGGGTGTGTTCACGGGGGCACTCTTCAAAATGCGCAAAGAGATTGCCGTTATCCCAGAGGGCGGCAGAACAGGCTTCTGTCGCGGTATCAATAGCCAGAATTCGCATGCGTCTCGCGCTCTCGCAATGGTCAGTCACAAAATGGCGCGCATCTTAGCATACTCCCGGGAAAATTACTTCGCCGTTGGGTTTGCCAGAAAGCGAACGGCGCGTTTGATGTCACGGGTGCGCGGCGCAGGCGGCAGGCTCGCCAGGAAAGTCGCCCCATAAGGACGCATAACCAGACGGTTATCGCAAATCACCAGCACGCCGCGATCGTCAATATCACGAATCAGTCGCCCGACGCCCTGCTTGAGGGTAATCACCGCGTCCGGCAGCTGCACATCGTCAAATGGATCGCCACCGCGCAGACGACAGTCTTCCATGCGCGCTTTCAACAGCGGATCGTCGGGTGAGGTAAAAGGCAATTTATCGATGATAACTAGCGACAAGGCATCGCCCCGCACGTCCACGCCTTCCCAGAAACTGCTCGTTGCCACCAGCAGCGCATTTCCGGCCTTCACAAACTGGTCGAGCAACTGGCCTTTACTGGTCTCCCCCTGCAACAGTACGGGCAAGGTCATGGTGGCACGGAACTGCTCGGCCAGATCGCGCATCATGGCGTGCGAAGTGCAGAGCATAAAGCAGCGTCCGTTATTCGCCTCAATCATCGGCTTCAGCATGGCGGCCAGATGCCGCGCCGCGCCAGGCTGGTTAGGCAATGGAAGATTACGCGGAACGCACAAGAGGGCCTGTTTTTCGTAGTCGAATGGGCTGGGTAGCAGGAGCGATTCCGCCTGCTCGATGCCCAGGCGCTCGGTGAAATGGTGCAGATCGTCATTCACCGAAAGCGTGGCCGAGGTGAAAATCCAGCTTCCCGGTTTTTGCGCCATGACCTCTTTAAATTTATCCGCCACCGTCAGCGGCGTGAGGGCCAGGGTGAAATGGCGAGAGTTACACTCATACCAGTAGCTGAAGCCGGGCTGGTTGATCTCTTTAAGACGCTTCAGCCGCGCGCGGTACAGGGTCGCGCGCTCAAACGCGGCATCCAGCAAGGCGCTGCGCCCAAGCGACAGTTTGGCGACGTCATAGCACAGCTCCAGCGCATCATCGAGAAGCAGTAATGCCCGCTGGATATGGCTGTCGGCAAGGAGTTCGCGCAGATTCCCCCGAAAGCCCGGTTCCCCCAGTTGTAAACGAAAATCCTGAGTACTTTGTGCCAGGCGGTCGGCGCATTTCTGTAGCTGCTGGGTATCTTTGAGTTCGGTGCGATACGCAATCGTAAAATCTTTTGCCAGATCCTGAAGCTGGCGGCTGGAGAGCGACTGACCAAAATACTGGCTGGCAATGTCCGGCAACTGATGCGCTTCATCGAAAATCATCACATCAGCCTCAGGGATCAGTTCACCAAATCCGCTGTCTTTTACCACCATATCCGCAAGGAAGAGGTGATGGTTCACGACGACGATATCGGAATCCATTGCCTTTTTACGCGCCTTCACCACGAAACACTCTTCATAGAGCGGGCAGTCGCTGCCCAGGCAGTTATCGTTGGTGCTGGTGACCAACGGCCAGGCCTGGGAATCCTCCGCGACGCTGGCACAGGTGCTGATGTCACCGTCGGTGGTTTGATTGGCCCATGCACGCAGAATGATGACATCGCTCAGCGTCTGCACGGGTAAATCGCCGCCGGCAAGCGCTTGCGCTTCAAGGCGTTCCAGACAGAGATAGTTTGAACGCCCTTTCAGTAAGGCGAGACGGCCTTTGTAGTTCAGCGCCTTTGCCACCGTAGGCAGATCGCGACTGTAGAGCTGATCCTGCAGGGCTTTAGAGCCGGTCGAAATAATGACTTTCTTTTTTGCCCGAAGCGCCGGGGCCAGATAGGCATAGGTTTTGCCCGTGCCTGTCCCTGCCTCTACGACAAGCGGCTGAGTCGCTTTAATGGCACGGGTGACAGCCTCCGCCATGTGGCGTTGAGGCTCCCGGGGTTTAAATCCGGAAATGGCCTGTGCTAACTGCCCGTCTGCTGCAAAATCGTCTGCCACGTTTCTCTCTCACTGTATTTTTGCACAGGGGATTATGTCAGCCCGCCCTCTCCTGTGCCACCCCAAATAGTGACGAAACAGGAACAATATGGCAGTCTTGCCGCCTGACGCTATTTAAGAGGAAACGTTTATGACAATCGTGCGCATTGATGCCGAAGCCCGCTGGTCTGATGTGGTCATACATAACCAGACGCTGTATTACACCGGCGTACCGGAAAACCTGGACGCAGACGCGTTTGAACAAACTGCCAACACGCTGGCACAAATTGATGCGGTGCTGGAAAAGCAAGGCAGCGACAAGTCACGTATTCTGGATGCGACGATTTTCCTGGCTCATAAAGAAGATTTTGCGGCGATGAATAAAGCCTGGGATGCGTGGGTGGTGGCGGGCCATGCGCCTGTACGCTGTACCGTACAGGCCACGTTGATGAAACCGCAGTACAAAGTGGAGATTAAAATTATCGCGGCGGTTTAAGCCCGATTACTCCTCTTCATCATCCTCATCTTCGAAACGCGCCACAATCCGCTCGCCGGTATGCGTGGCGCGAATTTCCTGCGCGACAACGGTAATGGCTTCTCCACTGCTCATGCCCTGGGCCATCAGTTCGTGGATTCGATCTACCGCATTTTGTTGTTGCTCGTGGCTAAGAGAAGGTAAACCTGCAAACATCGTCAACTCCTGCTAAATTATCCGCGCTCATTATTTCACGCAGCCCGGTAGTATGCCACACATGAAGACATTACCCCCCACACTCATTACATTGCCCTGGCGAGAAGATGCCGCCGAATACTGGTTTGCCCGCTTGAGCGCGCAGCCCTGGGCGATGTTGTTGCACTCTGGTCACGCGGATCACCCCTACAGTCGCTTCGATATTATCGTCGCCGACCCCGTGGGCACCCTGGTCACCCACGGTGAAAACACCGAGATGAGACTGCCCGGCGCTGAGACGCGGCATTCCACGGACGATCCGTTAACGCTGCTGTCGCAGGCAATGGACGCGCTGGAGTTGAAGGCGTCCTCCCATCCGGATCTGCCTTTCCAGGGCGGTGCGCTGGGGCTGTTCGGTTATGATTTGGGTCGTCGATTCGAAACCCTGCCGGCTCTCGCGCAGGACGATATTGCATTGCCCGATCTGGCTGTGGGGCTGTATGACTGGGCATTGATTGTCGATCATCACCGCCTGACGGTGACGCTTCTCAGCCATGCAGATCCCCATGTCCGGCTGGCCTGGCTCGAGGCACTGCATCCCCAGGAGACGCCGCCGTTTTCTCTGACATCGGCCTGGCAGTCGAATATGACCGAGCGGGGCTACACGGAAAAATTCGACAAGATTCAGGCGTATCTGCAAAGCGGGGATTGCTATCAGGTCAATCTTGCCCAGCGTTTTCAGGCCACGTATGTCGGCGATGAATGGCACGCTTTTGTACGACTGAACGCCAGTAACCGGGCGCCCTTCAGCGCCTTTTTACGTCTGGAACACGGGGCCGTGCTCAGTTTATCACCAGAGCGTTTTATTCATCTTGCCGACGGGACCATCCAGACGCGGCCTATTAAGGGTACGCTTCCTCGTCTTGCCGATCCTGACGCCGACCGGCTGCAGGCTGAAAAGCTGGCGGCCTCCCCGAAAGATCGCGCTGAAAATCTGATGATTGTCGATCTGATGCGTAATGACATAGGGCGAGTAGCGGTACCGGGCAGCGTGCGTGTGCCGGAACTGTTTGTTGTTGAGCCTTTCCCGGCGGTCCATCATCTGGTGAGCACCATTACCGCACAGCTGCCGTCTGATCGTACAGCCTGCGATTTGCTGCGCGCCGCGTTCCCCGGCGGCTCGATTACCGGTGCGCCAAAAGTGCGGGCAATGGAAATTATCGACGAGCTGGAACCGCATCGCCGCAATGCCTGGTGTGGCAGTATCGGTTATCTCAGCCTGTGCGGCACGATGGACACCAGCATTACCATCCGCACGCTGACCGCCAGCGAGGGGCAGCTATACTGCTCCGCAGGCGGCGGAATCGTGGCGGATAGCCAGGCGGCGTCTGAATATCAGGAAACATTTGATAAAGTGACTCGCATCCTGCAACAACTGGAGAGCTAACTGGTGGATACCCACAATCTGACCCTGGATGATTTTCTGTCGCGTTTTCAACTTTTGCGACCGCAGGTCAATAGCGCCACATTAAACAGCCGTCAGGCGGCAGTGCTGATCCCGGTGGTGCGGCGCGAACAACCCGGTCTGCTGCTGACGAAGCGCTCTTCTCATCTTCGCAAGCATGCCGGGCAGGTTGCCTTTCCCGGGGGCGCGGTCGATGCAACTGATGCCTCGCTGATTGCGGCTGCGCTGCGCGAAGCTCAGGAAGAGGTCGCGATCCCGCCCGACGCAGTAGAGGTGATAGGTGTGCTCCCGCCGGTCGACAGTGTGACCGGTTTTCAGGTCACGCCGGTCGTCGGGATTATTCCGCCCGATCTCCAGTATCACGCCAGCGTCGACGAAGTTGCCGCCGTGTTCGAAATGCCCCTGGCCGAAGCGCTACGTTTGGGCCGTTACCATCCGCTGGATATTCAACGTCGTGGACACGAGCATCGGGTCTGGCTCTCCTGGTATCAGCATTATTTTGTCTGGGGCATGACGGCGGGCATTATCCGTGAGCTGGCGCTGCAAATCGGCCTGAAACCTTGACTATACTTTACATTCCGACTTTTTCTGCGCCTTTGCGAGAGTGCTCTCAACATTAGTAAAACAGAGGTTACCCATTAGTTTAATTCATGTGAATAGTTAAGCCGATATCGGGGTTCCCTCTTACACTATGCGCAGTTATAACATCGTTACCGGAACCCCCGGTAACCCTGTCAGGAGTAAGAAAGTGATTAGTCTATTCGACATGTTCAAAGTGGGGATCGGTCCATCCTCTTCCCACACTGTAGGGCCGATGAAGGCCGGTAAACAGTTCGTCGATGACCTGGTCGAAAAAGGATTACTGGAGAACGTTACCCGCGTAGCTGTAGATGTATACGGCTCACTGTCTTTGACGGGTAAAGGTCACCACACCGATATCGCCATTATTATGGGTCTGGCGGGCAATATGCCGGACACCGTAGATATTGACGCCATTCCGGCGTTTATCCGTGACGTTGAAACGCGCGGTCGTCTGCTGCTGGCTAATGGCCGGCACGAAGTGGATTTCCCGAAAGATGACGGCATGCGTTTTCGTAGCGATAACCTGTCGCTGCACGAAAACGGGATGCAGATCCATGCGTTCAGCGGCGAAAAAGTTGTCTACAGCAAAACGTACTACTCTATCGGCGGCGGTTTCATCGTCGACGAAGAGCATTTTGGTAAAGACAATGCGGGCGACGTGAATGTGCCTTACCCATTCAAATCGGCGCAAGAGATGCTGGGCTATTGCCATCAGACGGGGCTTTCCCTGTCCGGCATGGTGATGCAGAACGAACTCGCGTTGCACAGCAAGCAAGAGATTGAAGACTATTTTGGCAACGTGTGGAAAACCATGCAGGCCTGTATCGACCGCGGTATCAACACCGAAGGTGTGTTGCCAGGGCCGCTGCGTGTGCCTCGCCGTGCTTCCGCGCTGCGTCGAATGCTGGTCACCACTGACAAATACTCTAACGATCCGATGAATGTGATCGACTGGGTGAACATGTTTGCGCTGGCCGTCAACGAAGAGAATGCTGCGGGGGGACGCGTTGTCACCGCACCCACCAACGGTGCCTGTGGTATCGTCCCGGCGGTACTGGCCTACTACGATCACTTTATCGAACCCGTTACCCCAGACATTTACATCCGCTATTTCCTGGCATCAGGTGCGGTGGGAGCGCTCTACAAAATGAACGCCTCCATCTCCGGTGCTGAAGTGGGCTGCCAGGGCGAAGTGGGCGTAGCCTGTTCGATGGCCGCGGCCGGTCTGGCAGAGCTGCTGGGCGCCAGCCCGGAGCAGGTTTGCGTAGCGGCGGAAATTGGTATGGAGCACAACCTGGGATTAACCTGCGATCCGGTTGCGGGTCAGGTGCAGGTTCCTTGTATCGAGCGAAACGCCATTGCGTCGGTCAAAGCGATCAACGCGTCACGTATGGCGATGCGCCGTACCAGTGAACCTCGCGTGTCGCTGGATAAGGTCATCGAGACCATGTACGAAACCGGGAAAGACATGAACGCCAAATACCGTGAAACCTCACGTGGCGGTCTGGCTATCAAGGTTCAGTGCGACTGATTTCGTTAGCATAAGTCTTCTCGCCCATCTGTTTACAGGTGGGCGAAAAATCCCCGCCTTCCTCGTCGTCTGACCTAATTCCCACTACACTTGCTGTGTTGCCCCAGGCTTTGGTGCCAAAGGCGTCTCAGGCGGACGTTTATGCAAACTGCGCAGCGGATCATTCAGCAATATCGCCGTAAACGCGTCCTCGTCTGCGTGACGGTCGCGCTTCTTGCGCTTATTCTGACCCTGGGCATCCGCTTTATTTCACAGCGCAACTTAAATCAGCAGCGCACCGTTGCGTTTACCGCTCATTCCGTCAATGCGCTTGATAAAGTTTTAATGCCGCTTCAGGCAGGACAACACGACCTGCAAAAACTGGTGGGACTCCCCTGCTCTGATGCCCAGCTGATGCTGCGTAAAAAGGCCGCCAGCCTGCAAACGGTACGATCCATCGTTCTGGTCAAAGACGGCTTGCTCTACTGCTCCAGCATTTTCGGGAGTCGGGATGTTCCTCTACGTCTTGTTCAGCCTTCGCTCCCCTCCACTGACGATAAGCTCGTGCTTTCGACCGATAAATCGCTGTTGAAGGGCAGTCCCGTACTGATTTTGTGGAATCCCGTTTCCGATGACGGCGAAAGCGGCGTCATGCAAATCGTCAATATTGACCTGATTACCCGGATGATGCTTGAACCGCAGCGCCCGTTAATTACCGACGTCAGTTTGACCGTGGGCGATAAATACCTGCGTTATGGGCAGAATGTCAGCGATACGATGACGACGGGTGACGACAGTGCGATCCTGCGCCAGACGTCACGACATTTTCCTTTTGCTATCACAGTTAGCGGCCCTGGGGCGAGTGAGCAGGCGCTGGTCTACCTTCCGACACAGCTGCCTCTGGCCCTGATGCTAAGCCTGCTGCTGGGGTACGTTGCGTGGCTCGCCACCGCCAGTCGGATGAGTTTTACCTGGGAGATCAACCTGGGCATTGCAGCCCGAGAATTTGAGCTTTTCTGCCAGCCTTTACTCAACGCCCGTACGCAGCAGTGTGTGGGCGTTGAGATACTGTTGCGATGGAATAATCCCCGCCAGGGCTGGATTTCACCCGATGTTTTTATCCCACTGGCGGAAGAACACAATCTGATTGTTCCCCTCACGCGTTACGTGATTAACGAAACCGTCAAACAAATCGGTTATTTTCCTAAAACGCCTGCATTTCATATCGGTATCAACGTCGCGGCCACCCATTTTCGACATAGCGTTCTGATTCATGACCTGAATCGATACTGGTTCAGCCAGCATCCGGCGCAGCAGCTCATTGTCGAATTGACGGAAAGAGATGCCCTGCTGGACGTCGATTACCGCATCGTGCGGGAGTTACACCGCCAGGGTGTAAAGCTGGCGATTGATGATTTTGGTACCGGTAATAGTGCCCTGTCGTGGCTGGAAAAGTTGCGTCCTGACGTGTTGAAAATTGATAAATCATTCACCACCGCGATTGGCACCGATGCGGTGAACTCCACGGTGACGGACATTATTATCGCGCTCGGCCAGCGGCTGAATATCGAACTGGTTGCAGAAGGGGTTGAGACACAGGAGCAGGCGCGCTATTTGCGTCATCATGGCGTGTCGATTTTGCAGGGATTTTTATATGCGCGGCCCATGCCGCTGAAAGATTTTCCGAGGTGGCTGGCGGAGAGTGCTTCTCCGCCAGCAAAGCGCAATGGGCATATCTTACCGATTATGCCGTAACGTTACGCCAGATTACTCGTCTTCGTCGTGCTCCGGCTGCTCTTTAACAATACGCACCATATCAATGCGGTAATCATTAGCAGCCACGATGGTGATCGTCAGCGGCGGCAGTTCAAGCACATCACCCGTGCGGGGGATCTGCCCATTTATGGCAATCACCAGCCCTGCAACGGTGGCAATATCTTCTTCATCGTTGATGATATTGTCCAGGCCCAGCGTGTGCTGCAGCGCGTGCAGGTCAGTGGTGCCCTTGACCAGCCAGCCATCACCGTCCGCGACAATTTCGGGGGTTTCATCTTCATCCGGGAATTCACCCGCAATGGCTTCCAGCACGTCCAGCGGCGTCACCAGCCCTTGTACCACACCAAACTCATTGGTCACGATCACGAAGCTGCCACGCGCCCGGCGCAATACGCTCAGAAGGTTGATCGGATCTAGGGTTTCCGGCACCACAATCGCAGGCGTTGCGGCGGCAATAGATTCTACATTCGCACCTTCTTCCAGCGCGACCAGCATCTCCTTCGCACGGACCACGCCGATGATCTCATCGAGTTCACCGCGACACACCGGGAACAGGCTGTGCGGCGACGAAAGCAGCTGCTGACGAATTTCGTCCACGCTCAGATTTGCATCCACCCAGCTAATTTCACCGCGTGGCGTCATAATGCCGCGCAACGAACGTGAGGCCAGAGACAGTACGCCGTTAATCATATAGCGCTCTTGCTCGACAAAGGCCCCTTCCGGCACCGGTACAGGGTTATTGTTTGCCAGTTCGGGTTGAGTCGTCTGACGACGCCCCCCCATCAGGCGCAGAATGGCATCCGCCGTACGGGCACGCAGGGGTTGTACCGACTGCTGCTTGATAAAATTACGACGCGCAATCTGGTTAAACAGTTCGATAATGATCGAGAAACCTATCGCGGCGTACAGATAACCTTTCGGGATATGGAAACCGAAACCTTCTGCCACCAGGCTTAAGCCGATCATCAGCAAGAAGCTCAGACACAGCACGACCACCGTAGGATGTTCGTTCACAAAACGCGTCAAGGGTTTGGAGGCCAGAAGCATCACGGCCATCGCGATCACTACCGCCGCCATCATCACCGGCAGATGGTTCACCATCCCAACAGCGGTAATCACCGCGTCCAGCGAGAAGACCGCATCCAGGACCACGATCTGCAGTACCACGACCCAGAAACTCGCATAGCCCTTACCGTGGCCGTCATCATGTTGCCGGTTCTCCAGCCGTTCATGCAATTCCGTGGTCGCTTTGAACAACAGGAAAAGTCCCCCCACCAGCATGATCAAATCACGCCCTGAGAAGGTGAAATCGAAAACGGTAAACAACGGTTTGGTCAGCGTGACCATCCACGAAATAACGGACAGAAGGCCAAGACGCATGAACAGCGCCAGCGAAAGACCGATTAAACGGGCTTTGTCTCGTTGTTTAGGCGGTAGTTTGTCGGCAAGGATGGCGATAAACACCAGGTTGTCGATACCTAAGACAATTTCGAGCACAACCAGCGTGAGTAAACCCACCCAGATCGACGGGTCCATTAAGAATTCCATGACACGCTCCAGCTAAAGGAATGACTAAACGGCGCCCCGTAAGGAGTGGGCGAAACGGCGGTATGCGTAAGTAATGAGTGGCGAGAATCGCCGGCAAGCGAGGCACGAAATGGCCTGTCAGATGATTGACGTCGGTGACGGTCCATACAGTGGGCTGATGCCCTATACTCCTGATCGATTAAACGGAGGCTAAACATATCAGAGAGATGTTAATTTTGGCAAAGATTTACTTTCCTTTGCAAACATCTGTTACATACGCGTTTTACATTACAGAACTTTCTGCAATGCATAGCTAAATTACGGATCTTCATCACATAAATTATTTTTTCACTATCTAAAATAAATCGCGGAAGTCTTCGTTAATTGAACTCTAACCCTTATCTGAATCGATTCGGTTCGCCGACGACGATTCTCAATACGCCTGCCAGACAGACGTATCAATGATAATAAAAGGAGGTAGCAAGTGACCATTGCTATTGTGATAGGCACACATGGTTGGGCTGCAGAGCAGTTGCTCAAAACAGCAGAAATGCTTTTGGGCGAGCAGGAAAACGTCGGCTGGATCGATTTCGTTCCCGGTGAAAACGCCGAAACGCTGATTGAAAAATACACTGCTCAGCTGGAAAAGCTAGATACGAGTGCAGGCGTGCTATTTCTCGTCGATACATGGGGAGGCAGTCCGTTTAACGCTGCCAGCCGCATTGTCGTCGATAAAGAGCACTATGAAGTCATCGCGGGCGTCAATATTCCGATGCTGGTCGAAACCTTCATGGCACGCGATGATAATCCGAGTTTTGACGAACTGGTCGCTCTGGCAGTCGAAACTGGCCGGGAAGGTGTGAAAGCGCTGAAAGCCCAGCCTGTTGAAAAACCGGTACCGGTCGCCGCTGTGGCGAAAACCGCCGCACCTGCTGCGCCCGCCAAACCCATGGGGCCGAATGATTACATGGTGATCGGGCTTGCGCGTATCGATGACCGTTTGATTCACGGCCAGGTTGCCACCCGCTGGACCAAAGAAACGAACGTCAAACGCATTATCGTCGTCAGTGACGAAGTGGCTGCGGATACCGTGCGTAAAACCCTTCTGACCCAGGTTGCTCCTCCAGGCGTGACTGCCCACGTGGTGGATGTCGCCAAAATGATCCGCGTTTACAACAACCCGAAATATGCGGGCGAGCGCGTCATGCTGCTGTTTACTAATCCAACCGATGTTGAACGTGTTGTAGAGGGTGGCGTCAAGATTACGTCTGTGAATATCGGCGGCATGGCGTTCCGTCAGGGCAAAACACAGGTGAACAATGCGATATCAGTGGATGAAAAAGATATTGAAGCATTCAAGAAACTGAATGCCCGCAATATTGAGCTGGAGGCCCGTAAGGTGTCCACCGACCAGAAACTGAAAATGATGGATTTGATCGGCAAAGTGGGAAAATAACCCCACGCTGATTCTTCACATAAAGCTTATGTTATAGGAGAAGTACAATGGAGATTACCACTCTTCAGATTGTGCTGGTGTTCATCGTTGCGTGTATTGCCGGTATGGAATCCGTACTTGATGAATTTCAGTTTCACCGCCCACTGGTGGCCTGTACGTTAATCGGTGCCGTTCTTGGCGATATGAAAACCGGCATCATCATCGGTGGTACGCTGGAAATGATCGCCCTGGGATGGATGAACATCGGTGCGGCCGTTGCGCCTGATGCGGCACTGGCCTCTATCATCTCAACCGTTCTGGTTATTGCCGGGCACCAAAATATCGGTGCGGGTATCGCACTGGCGATCCCACTGGCAGCAGCAGGTCAGGTCCTGACCATTATCGTCCGTACCATCACCGTGGCATTCCAGCATGCGGCAGATAAAGCGGCCGATAGCGGAAACCTGACGGCCCTGTCGTGGCTTCACGTCTCCTCTCTCTTCCTGCAAGCAATGCGTATCGCGATCCCTGCGGTTATCGTGGCGATTTCTGTCGGTACCAGCGAAGTTCAGGGTCTGTTGAATGCGATTCCGGAAGTCGTGACCAGTGGTCTGAATATCGCGGGTGGTATGATTGTGGTCGTCGGTTATGCGATGGTCATCAACATGATGCGTGCAGGCTACCTGATGCCATTCTTCTATCTCGGCTTCGTGACCGCTGCATTCACCAACTTCAACCTGGTCGCTCTGGGTGTGATTGGTGCGGTGATGGCTATTCTGTATATCCAGCTTAGCCCGAAATATAACCGCGTCGCAGGTGCTCCAGCTCAGGCTGCGGGTAACAACGATCTCGATAACGAACTGGACTAGCAGGTGAGCGAAATGGTTGATATGACAAAAACTACCCCTGAGAAGAAACTCACCCCAAGCGACATTCGCGGCGTGTTCCTTCGTTCTAACCTGTTCCAGGGTTCATGGAACTTCGAACGTATGCAGGCGCTGGGCTTCTGCTTCTCTATGGTTCCGGCAATTAAACGTCTCTATCCGGAAAACAACGAAGCGCGCCGCCAGGCGATCAAGCGTCACCTGGAGTTCTTCAACACCCATCCTTACGTTGCGGCTCCGGTTCTGGGCGTGACACTGGCGATGGAAGAGCAGCGTGCAAACGGCGCAGAGATCGACGATGGTGCCATCAACGGTATCAAAGTCGGTCTCATGGGGCCGCTGGCAGGCGTTGGTGACCCGATCTTCTGGGGTACCGTGCGTCCGGTCTTTGCGGCGCTGGGTGCCGGTATCGCCATGAGCGGAAGCCTGCTGGGGCCACTGCTGTTCTTCATCCTGTTCAATGCCGTCCGTTTGCTCACGCGCTATTACGGCGTGGCATATGGCTACAGCAAAGGGGTCGATATCGTTAAAGATATGGGCGGCGGTTTCCTGCAGAAATTGACAGAGGGGGCATCGATCCTTGGCCTGTTTGTCATGGGGGCCCTGGTTAACAAGTGGACGCATGTGAACATTCCGCTGGTCGTGTCGCGTATTACTGACCAGACCGGGAAAGAAAATGTCACCACTGTGCAGACCATCCTCGATCAGTTAATGCCGGGCCTGGTGCCGCTGCTGCTGACCTTTGCCTGTATGTGGTTGCTGCGTAAGAAAGTGAATGCCCTGTGGATCATCGTTGGCTTCTTCGTCATCGGTATCGTGGGTTACGCCATCGGCCTGCTGGGTCTGTAAGCGTTGTAACATCAGCCGGGGGCCTGCCCCCGGTTTTTTATTTTCTGGAGGACGAATGACGGTGACGGATATCGTACTGGTCGTGTTTATTGTTGCCCTTCTGGCGTATGCCATTTACGACGAATTCATTATGCCCCGCCGCCACGGCGAGACACTGCTCATCATCCCTCTTCTGCGTCGTGGTCGTATTGATGCCTTCATCTTTGCCGGTTTGCTGGCCATCCTGATTTACAATAACGTAATGAGCCACGGTGCATTAATCACCACATGGTTATTATGTGCACTGGCATTAATGGCGATCTATCTGTTTTGGATCCGCGCCCCTAAGCTTATTTTCAAAAATGACGGATTTTTCTTCGCCAACATATGGATAGAATATAACCGTATTAAAGAAATGAATTTATCGGAAGATGGTGTACTGGTGATGCAACTGGAACAACGTCGGCTTCTTATCCGTGTAAAAGATATTGATGACCTGGAAAAAATATACAAAGTAATCATTAAAACTCAATGAGTTAGATTTATAGCACGGGCTATATTTTGCTGCGTTTTTGACCGGCCACTATATAGCCTTAGCTATATTACCCTTTCGTAATAACCTATATTAATTAACGTTCACTTCACCAATTAAGCTTAATGAAAATCGTTATCAATAAGTCAATCTAATAATAGCCTTTCATTGTTGTTTTATATTCTAAAAATATGTTAAGGTTGCGCCCGTCGTTGGGGAGTAGCCGATTTCCTGTCCACAGGAAATGTACGTGTCAACATACTCGTTGCAAAACGTGGTGCGTACGGATGACTTACTGCACTGTAAAAGGGGCGTAATACATCAGGCGAGACCATAGACGCATCAACTGCTGTTTACTGGGGGCAGTGATGTGTCATATGGATATTCCCGGTCTGGACGCACGAATGAACATCTCCGCTACGATCCTTCTCGCTTTTGGCATGTCCATGGACGCTTTTGCCGTCTCCATCGGAAAAGGTGCCTCGCTACATAAACCCAAATTTTCTGAGGCGCTGCGCACTGGTCTGATTTTTGGTGCAATAGAAACCTTAACACCGCTGATGGGTTGGGCGCTCGGCATGCTCGCCAGCCAGTTTGTCCTGGAGTGGAATCATTGGATTGCCTTTATTCTTCTGGTTTTTCTCGGCGGACGAATGATGATTGAAGGGTTTCGCGGAAATCACGATCAGGACGAAGCGCCCCTGCATCGTCACGGTTTTTGGCTGTTAGTCACCACCGCGATCGCGACCAGTCTGGATGCGATGGCAGTGGGCGTCGGGCTTGCTTTTATGCAGGTCAATATTATCGCTACGGCTCTGGCTATCGGCTGCGCGACGCTGGTGATGTCCACACTGGGTATGATGATCGGACGCTTTATCGGCCCGCTGCTAGGCAAGCGAGCCGAGATCCTGGGCGGTGTCGTATTAATCGGAATCGCTGTGCAGATCCTCTGGGCTCACTTCGCCGGGTAAACAGGCATTACGCTGCCAGCAGTGGATACTGAAATCCGTCTGGCAGCTAAATACCGCATTCTGTGCCAACGCCTCGCGAACCTCCGGCTTTGCCCGCCAGGCAAATGGGGTCATTTGTAACAGGGCCACGGCTTCTCCCCCGTTTAGTGTCATCTCATAACCCAGCGATTGCTCATGCTTCAGGGAAAAACCATCAAGCTGTTCTGAATGAGGCGCATGAAGATGAACCTCTTCATAGATCAATCCCTTGAGCTCCATCAGATGCCGGGGACCCGGCGTGACCGTAATGACCCACCCGCCAGGCTTCACGACGCGCGCCAGCTCTTCACCTTTGCAGGGGGCGTAAATGCGAATAATGGCATCCTGACTGGCATCAGCAAACGGCAGGCGATGGCTTGAAGCTACGCAGAACGTCACCCGAGGATAACGTTTTGCCGCCGCCCGAATGGCCGATTTAGACACGTCCAGACCAAAAGCTTCCGCACCTTTAGAAGTAGCAATCTCCGCAAAAGCGGCCGTGTAATACCCTTCCCCACAGCCAATATCCAGAATCGCCTGCGCATATTCATCGAGCAGTGTATTCAGGCGCTGCGCCACAGCATCCCTGAGCGGTTGATAGTGCCCGGCATCAAGGAAGGCCCTGCGAGCCTGCATCATTTCCGCACTGTCACCCGGCTCACGGGAACGCTTGTGTTGCACAGGCAGTAAATTGACATACCCTTCTTTGGCCTTATCAAACCGATGCCCCTGCGGACAGGTATAACTGTTTTCTGCATACGTCAGCGGCGCGTGGCATAAAGGACAACTGAAAGACATGGTAACTCCGAGGGTAATCGCAAAGGGCGAAAGTGTACCGCTATTCGCCCTTGTAGAAAACGTCCGGGTTAACGCATCACGATGAGATGGCTCGAATCTGCGGGTAATCCGTCGGGTTCGACGTTTTCTAAACGCAGGACATCCCCCATAATCTGGCTAAAGACGGGCGCGGACACCGCCCCGCCGTAATAGCTGCCATTTTGCGGATCGTTAATGACCACCGCCAGCGCAAAACGTGGACGGCTGGCCGGCGCCACGCCTGCGGTATACGCAATATACTTATCGACATATTTCCCGTCGTCGCCGATTTTTTTCGCCGTGCCCGTTTTGACCGCCACCCGATAGTCGCGGACCGCCGCTTTAATGCCGCCCCCGCCTGGCAAGGCTACGCTTTCCATCATATGTTCAACCTGGTGCACGATATTTTCCGGCATCACCTGATGTCCCATTACGGGCGGGTCGATACGCGTGATCGACAGCGGTCGCTCCTGGCCAAAACTGCCGACCGTGGCATAGACGTGCGCCAGCTGCAACGGCGTCACCATCAGGCCATAGCCAAAGGCAAAGGTCGCCCGGTCAAGCTGACTCCAGAATTTACGCTGCGGCAACAGGCCGCTACTCTCCCCGGTTAACCCCAGACCCGTTGTGGTACCAAAGCCAAATCCTTTATAGGTATCGAGCAGATGCTGGATAGGCATCGCCAGCGATAAACGCGACACGCCAGTGTCACTCGACTTTTGCAAAATGCCGGTTAGCGTCAGTTCGGGGTAATAACCCACATCGCGGATACGGTGGCCGTCCAGCATATAAGGATGGGTATCAATCACGCTGTCAGGCTGCACCAGCCCCTGTTGTAACGCCGTCATTAGCACCAGAGGCTTGACCGTGGATCCAGGCTCAAAGGTGTCGCTGATGGCGCGATTACGGAAATCATTGATCGTGGCGCCTTCGCGATTATTGGGGTTAAAATCCGGGTAGCTCGCCATAGAGAGAATTTCACCGGTATTCACGTCAATGAGCACGGCAGCACCGGACTCCGCTTTATTCCAGACCACCGCGTTATCTAAAGCATCTTCCGTGATCGTTTGCAGGCGCTCATCAATGCTTAACTGAATATTGTGCGCAGGAACAGGGGCTACCTCGGTCAGATTTTCGATGACATGGCCGTAGCGATCCTCACGAACGCGCCGGATGCCGGGCTTACCGGTGAGCTGGCCGTTAAAGCTTTTTTCAACCCCTTCGATTCCCTGTCCGTCGATATTGGTAAAGCCGATCAGATTGGCGGCAACGTGGCCCGCCGGATAAAAACGGCGCGACTCATCGCGCAAATTAATGCCGGGCAAATTGAGTTTATTTATCCACTGTGCCTGAGACGGATCAACCTGACGGGCAAGGTAGATAAATCGTCCCTGCGGGTTGCTGTTGATACGCGCAGCCAGCGAGGTCAGTGAGATATGCAGCGCGCTTGCCAGCGCCTGCCAGCGCGCGTCAAACCCGACCCCGCCTTTAGCCAGTACCGTTTTCGGATCGGCCCACACGGCGCGGACCGGCACGCTCACCGCCAGCGGCCTGCCTTCACGATCGGTAATCATTCCGCGCGGCGACTGTATCGCGACTTCGCGCAGGGAGCGCATATCCTCTTGCTCAACGAGTTTGTCAGGTTTGATGATCTGCAACCAGGCGACACGTCCCAGAAGGAACGCCAGGCTGAGTAAAATGGCCAGACAAAGTAATCCAAAACGGGCCGGGGTGAAATTTCCGGTAATGGTGGGGGCTTTCTTTTTCACCTGTACTCCAGGTCTGTAAATCAACGCCCTGATTTAACGAGAAAAAGAGTGTTAAGGGAGTGAAAACAGTGCTTCTAATCTCGCAGCTTTGCAACAAACTACGACCAGAAGGCAAAAGAGTCACATTTTGAAAGAGATAAGATGAAAAAAGCCCCGCTTAACGCGAGGCTTGATGTCTGAGAGCGAAACGCAAAGCGCTTCTGAATCAGCAGTGGTTCGATCAGATAGCAGTTACGTTAACTGCAGCTGGGCCTTTCTGGCCGTCCTGAATTTCGAACTCAACGTTCTGGCCTTCAGCCAGAGTTTTGAAGCCGTTACCCTGGATTGCAGAGAAGTGTACGAACACGTCTTTGCTGCCATCAGCAGGCGTAATGAAACCAAAACCTTTAGACTCGTTGAACCACTTCACTTGACCTTTAATCTTTGCCATTTGCAAAATTCCTTAGAGTATTTTCTTTGCCCGAAGGCATAACATAGATAAAACTGAGACATGACTGCTTGAGGCACTAATATAAGGTTCGGCAGAGAAGCGGTATTCAACGTCAACGTGTTTACTCAGGACTTCTTTACTGAAAATGCCACACATAAACAGAACTGTACCTCGTTTGACCCAAAACGTGTTATCACATACAACGATAATTATGGCAAGCCATTTTTAAACGTGTCTCGATCCGCCGCACAATTTCCGGCTATACCCCGCAACCTTCGACACAAGTATGCACGCAGGGCCAGAAAGAACACACAAGGCGTACGCCCTGCTTGCCCCACCATAGCCACTGTAATCTAACACTTTTTTACCATAGTGCATCCTTTTGAAAACGTCCAGCAGATGGAAAAAAAATTGTTTTGGCAATGGCTAAGTTAGAACAATTTGTGAAAACTTATGCAAAAAACATCGTAACGGATTGAAAGACAAACATGTCATTAACGTTGTTTTAAGTGGGTCACGTAAATCGAGGAAGTCACCAGGGAATAATGAACGTCTTGCACCAAAATAATGAAATTTTTATGACTCTGCATCAAAAAAAGCAAGAAAAACGTTTCGATGATTATTAATCTGGGATGGGTTTTGTCCTTAAGAATATATTTGAACGCAACGGCAGCCCTTAAAGGGATAAATATTGACCAATTTTAATGATCCGAAACCGCTCATTACCCGGGTCGTTACTCTTCAGCGCTAAACTGAGCTCATTAACGGGTTCATCCAGGGATTCATCCGCCAGTTCAAACACCCCCCAATGAATGGGAAAAGCCAGAGGCTTTCCAAGCTGTTGCCAGAGCGCCACGGAAGACTGGGGATCCATATGATGTGCGGACATGAACCAGCGTGGAGCATATGCCCCGGCCGGTAACGCTGCGGCATCGATTTTGCCAAGCCGTTCGGGAATGGCGAGCAGTTCCGGGGAATATCCTGTATCCCCGCTGAACCAGAAGCGACGGTGCTGTCCTTCCATTACCCAGCCACACCACAGTGACTGATTACGGTTCCAGGGTGTGCGCATACTCCAGTGCTGAGCCGGTACCGCAGTAAAGGTCATCCCCTGAAAAACCACCGTTTGCCACCAGTCGAGTTCAAATACCTGTTTTGCGCCGCGACGGCGAAACCATTGAGCCAGGCCCAGGGGAACGAAAATCGTTAGATCGGGGAAACGTTTTAGCAAACGTCGAACCGTTTGCGCATCAAGATGATCGTAATGGTTGTGTGAAATCACCAGCGCATCAATTGCAGGGAGAGTGTCAACCGTCAGGGCTGGCGGCGTTTTACGCGCAGGGCCCATAAAGGGCAGCGGCGAAGCGCGTTTTGAAAAGACGGGATCGGTTAAGACGTAACGCCCGTCGAGGCGAAGCAGAACGCTTGCGTGGCCTAACCACCATACGCCATCTTCTGCGGCGTCGTTAAGTACGGCAGGCTGCCACCACTGGCGTTGAAAATCGTCATATCCGAGCGCAGGCGGTTGAGGCAGGCCTGCGGCCTTTCGCGCCTTTCGCCAGCGCTGCACATCACCCGGTTGATGCCCGACGGGTAGCGTGTTTCGAAAGCCATTCGGCGTATGATGAGAAAGGGAGGGGTTAAACCAGGGATTACGCCAGACCATTGCCACCTCCCCTTTAGCGCTGATTAGCGCTCAGCAACCAGACGAATAAAGTCATCGTCATCGTCTTTAGCTTCTGCAACAGAGGCTTCAGGCGTCTCTTTTACGTCCGGCTCGTTGGCCTCGCACAGACGGCGCAGCAATGCATTCTGACGTTTCTGTTGATCGAGCAGTGCTTCAAGTAGCTCGATCTGCTCGTTAGTGCGAGAGCTGGCGCGGTTCACAAAGAACCACAATATCAGCCCAATCACCATGACGATCGCAGAAACCGCCAGTGAGGCTACACTCAGTAGCCCCGTACTTACTAACTCACCCATTTCACCACCTCAAATAAAACGCCTATGTTACCACTCGCGCTGAGGAAGGAAATCACCTGCATGAAAAATGCCTGCTACCACGGGATAAATTGATTGATTGCGCAAATGCCGCTAAAGAACTGTACATCCTGATCGCACATCACATTGATTGTCTGCGTCCATAAAAAGGCGCATGCCACCAGCACGATAATCAGAATCACCCAGCGTATTTTTTTCACTCCACACTCCGTCTCTTCACCTGATATCTCCAGGTTATCACGGTTATCTTAAACAGCGGCTAACTGTACCTGCATCCAGGCTTTTTCGGAATAACTCACTTGTTTCATAGAGTAAACCGATTAACCTTATAGCATTATTAGCAAAAAAATGAGGCGACAATGCGCTTAATTATTCGTGGTGTAATTGCATTAGCCATTCTGTGGATTGGTTTATTGTTAACAGGCTACGGCGTGCTTGTGGGGAGCACCGAAAATGCGGCGGGCCTGGGTATTCAGTGTCGTTATTTGACGGCGCAAGGGACCAGCACAGCGCAGTACATTCACTCTGACAGTGGAATCTTTGGTATCAGCAACTGCCCGGTTCTGCGTAAGAGCCAGATGGTGGTAGACAACGGATAACGGTTCAGAAGGCAAAAAAAACGCCGCACAGGATGCGGCGTTTTTGCGGTTAAGACGTCAGAACGGATAGTCGTTATAACCCATCTGCTCGGAGATCTTACGCGCGGCGGTATGCAGCATTTCTACATATTCGTGCAGGCGTTCTTCCGAGAAACGCAGCGTCGGGAAAGAAATGCTCAACCCGGCAATGACCACGCCAAAGCGGTCGAAAACAGGCACGCCGATGCAGCGTAGGCCCTCTTCCTGCTCTTCATTATCTTCGCCATAACCCTGTTCGCGGACCGTATCCAGCACTTTCAACAGTTCATCGGTGCTGGTAATGGTGCGGTCGGTACTGCGTTTATACTCGACACCATCCAGAATTTCCTGGACTTCTGCACGATCGCGCCATGCCAGAAGCACCTTCCCGATCGCCGTGCTGTACAGCGGATTACGACGGCCAATGCGCGAGTACATGCGCAGGTTATACATTGAATCAATTTTATGGATGTAGACAATGCTGTCTTCATCCAGCGCCCCGAGGTGAACGGTCTCTTTCGTCAGGCGCGACAACTCGCGCATCTGAATATCCGCACTGCGAATAAGATCGACGTTTTGCAACGCACGGGCCCCTAATTCAAACAGCTTCAGGGTCAATGAATACTTTTCCGACTCGCCTTCCTGCGCAACATAGCCAAGTGACTTCATGGTTTGTAAAAAGCGATAAACGGTGCTTTTTGACATCATCACACGCTGCGATAACTCTGTAATACCAATTTCTCGCTCTTCACCGAGCGCCTGTAAGATGCCGAACACCTTTAGCACGGAAGAAACAGAATCTGGCTGTTTATCCAAATCTGCGATTGCCATTTATCACCTCATAGCGAGTGTTTTATAAAAATCAGAACCGGTTTTTATTATAAATTCGCGAGGTGATTGCTGCAATCGTTCTGCGTTTAGTTCGTTACAAATCTGCGACATAAAACCGAAATAACGGTGCTAAAATAGTGACACAACAACTATTCATGCCGGGCTTTTCATTCCAGATGGAAAAAAACCTCTCAGATGGTCTGCCGCTTCCCCAGCGCTATGGTGCCATTGCCACGATTATTATCGGTATTTCAATGGCCGTACTCGATGGTGCTATCGCCAACGTCGCGCTGCCAACGATTGCAAACGATCTTCACGCCTCCCCTGCCAGCTCAATTTGGGTGGTCAATGCGTATCAGATTGCTATTGTCGTTTCGCTACTCTCCTTTTCGTTCCTGGGGGATATGTTTGGCTATCGTCGCGTGTACCAGTGCGGGCTGGCGGTATTCACTGTCACCTCTCTTTTCTGTGCCCTCTCCGACTCTTTGCATACTCTGACACTGGCTCGTATTGCACAGGGTTTTGGGGGAGCCGCACTGATGAGCGTGAATACTGCGCTGATACGCCTGATTTACCCCCAGCGGCATTTAGGCCGAGGAATGGGAATAAACTCCTTTATTGTGGCCGTCTCTTCCGCCGCAGGCCCGACAATCGCCGCAGCGATACTGTCGATTGCCTCATGGCAGTGGCTGTTTTTAATCAACGTCCCGCTGGGCATCGTTGCGCTGGTCTTTGCCTTGCGTTTTCTGCCAGGGAATGGCTCTAAAAGCGCCAAGCCGCGATTCGACCTGCCGAGTGCCGTGATGAATGCCCTGACGTTTGGCCTGTTAATTACAGCGTTAAGCGGTTTTGCTCAGGGGCAATCGATGGGCATTATTGCGGCTGAAATCATCACAATGCTCATCGTTGGATACTTCTTTATTCGTCGCCAGCTTGCGTTACCGGTGCCATTACTGCCGGTTGACCTGCTGCGCATTCCTCTCTTTTCCCTGTCGATTTGCACGTCAATTTGCTCCTTCTGCGCCCAGATGCTGGCGATGGTCTCTCTTCCCTTCTTCCTGCAAACGATCATTGGCAGAACTGAGGTGGAAACCGGGCTGCTGCTTACCCCATGGCCGCTGGCGACGATGGTCATGGCGCCGCTGGCAGGCTACCTGATTGAGCGCGTGCATGCAGGGTTACTGGGGGCGATTGGGCTGATCGTGATGGCGACCGGGTTATTCGCTCTGGCGATGTTGCCAGCGGCGCCCTCGGATCTGGATATTGTCTGGAGAATGATTCTGTGTGGCGCCGGATTTGGTTTGTTCCAGTCGCCGAACAACCACACGATTATCTCTTCTGCGCCCCGCCACCGCAGCGGCGGTGCCAGCGGCATGTTGGGCACTGCCCGCCTGTTGGGACAAAGTACCGGGGCCGCGCTGGTTGCTCTGATGTTTAATCTTGCCGGAAATGATGGCACGCATCTCGCGCTGTATACCGCAGGCGCTCTTGCCACCCTGGCGGCTATCATCAGCGGGCTTCGGGTGACACAGGCACGCGCTCAGGCATAAAAAAAGCCGGGTTATTCACCCGGCTTTTCACCATTATGACGCTGTTACTTCAGGTATTCACCGCTACGCAGTGCTTCAATGCGTTTATCCAGCGGAGGGTGCGTCATAAACATTTCGCTCAGCGACTTATTCTTGCCGTTGATGCAGAAAGCCATCATGCTGCTCGCTTCTTGCGGCTCATAGCTGGTTTTCAGACGCTGAAGCGCAGCAATCATCTTCTCGCGACCCACCAGTTTTGCCGAGCCGGCATCCGCATGGAATTCACGATGACGTGAGAACCACATGGTAATAATGCTCGCCAGAATACCAAATACCAGTTCCAGCACCATGGCGACAACAAAGTAAATCATCGGGTTGCCGTTACTTCCCTCACCCTCTTCGCGGTTGCCGCCCAGAAAACCCGCTGCAATTTGCGCAAGAATACGTGAGATAAAGATAACGAAGGTGTTCACGACGCCCTGAATCAGGGTCATGGTCACCATGTCACCGTTAGCAATATGGCTGATTTCGTGCGCGATGACGGCTTCCGCTTCATCACGGCTCATGTTTTGCAACAGCCCCGTACTGACCGCAACCAGAGACGCATCGCGGCGCGCACCGGTGGCGAAGGCATTAATATCCGGCGCGTGGTAGATAGCAACCTGAGGCATAGCGATGCCCGCCTGCTTCGATTGCTGTGCCACCGTACTCATTAGCCAGCGTTCCATATCGTTACGGGGTTGTTCGATGACTTCACCACCCACTGATTTTAATGCCATCCATTTGGACATCAGCAGGGAGATAATCGAGCCACCAAAACCGAACAGCAGCGCCATAATCAGCAGGCCTTGAACGCTGCTCGATTGAATTCCCGTCAGGCTTAGCACCAGCCCAAAGACCAACATAACCGCAAGGTTAGTGGCCAGGAAGAGCGCGATTCGCATCATAATTTTCTTTTAACCTCTGTTTAACAAAACGCACTATGCGATTACCCACATCGTATGGGTATTGTGGCTATTTTCAAGGATTCGAGAGGCGTAAGTCACCAGAAAGACACAACTTTACATTGTTAAAGGGCTTCCTGACGAGAGGATGCAGAACTAAAAAAACAGGCACAATTTCTTGTGCCTGTCAGGGGGGATTATTTAGCCGGAGCGGGTTGCACGGCAGGTTTATCTTTTTCCTGCTTCGCAAGGTCGAGTGCGATATGCACCGTCTCGTCCAGATACGGATCGGGTTCCTGATAATCCTTCGGTAAATCATCCAGCTTTTTCAGCAATGGCTTACCTTCACGTTTGAGGCGATCGTTAATACGCGCCAGACGTGTCGCATCATCCTCGGTGTTCTCTTTCTCACGCTGGGCGTAATTGAGAGACACAATATTCCGTTTATCCTTCATGGCATTGAAACGTGCAATGTCCTTCATGATGTACTGGAATTCAGGATCTTTGGCGATACGCTCGTTATGCAGCTTGAGCAACTCAGGACCAAACTGTTTCATGTCGCCTGATTTAACGAATGTCGCGGCATTAATGCTATCCCACGGCAATGCGTTATCTTCAAACTTCTCGCCGGTTTCCGTCTCTTCCGTGCCGGTAGGCATCATGATGTCAGGCGTCACACCTTTACGTTGCGTACTGCCGCCATTCACGCGATAAAATTTCTGAATGGTGTACTGTACTGACCCCAGCGCAGGCCATTCCGGACGCAGCATCTGGTCGTAAATGCGGTTCAGCGAACGGTACTGCTGGACGGTCCCTTTACCGAAGGTCGGTTCACCCACAATCAGCGCACGGCCATAATCCTGCATAGCCGCAGCAAAGATCTCAGAGGCAGACGCACTGAAGCGGTCAACCAGCACGACCAGCGGGCCTTTGTAGTAAACCACGCCATCGGTATCGGCATCTTCACGCACTTTACCGTTGTTATCACGAACCTGAACAACCGGACCAGACGGAATAAACAGACCCGAAAGCGAAACCGCTTCCGTTAAGGCACCGCCGCCGTTGGTACGCAAATCGATGATGACGCTGCTGACATTCTGCTTTTCAAGCTTTTGCAGCTGTACTTTCACATCATCAGTCAACCCGACATAGAACCCCGGGATATCCAGCACGCCGACTTTTTCTTTACCGACCGTTTTCACCGACATCTTCACGGCACGGTCTTCAAGACGGATGCGTTCGCGCGTCAGCGTAACGATACGGGTCTTGGTTCCCTTCCCTGCGGGCAGGATTTCAAGGCGGACTTTACTGCCTTTCGGGCCTTTTATCAGCGCAACAACATCATCCAGACGCCAGCCAATGACATCGACCATATTCTGGCCGGTCTGACCTACGCCTACGATTCTGTCACCCACGCCGATCGCTTTGCTTTTCGATGCCGGACCACCCGCTACCATCGAATTAATGACGGTGTAGTCCTCGTCCATTTGCAGAACCGCGCCAATCCCTTCCAGAGACAGACTCATCTCCGTATTGAACTGCTCGGTATTACGCGGGGAGAGGTAGTTAGTGTGCGGATCGATTTCGTGCGCAAATGCGGTCATCGCCAGCGAGAACACATCTTCGCTGTTGGTTTGCGTCAAACGACGAATAGCCGATTTGTAACGACGAGTTAAGGTTTCGCGGATCTCTTTCTCATCTTTACCCGCCAGTTTCAGGCTCAACTCATCGAACTTAACTTTACTGTCCCACAGCGCATTAAGCTCGGCTTCATCTTTCGGCCAGGGCGCTTTACTGCGATCCAGATTAAAATTGTCGTTGCCGGTGAAGTCCATTGGACGTTCAAGCACTTTCAGCGCGTACTGATAACGTTCAAAACGACGCTTTTGCGACAGATTATACAGGTCATAGAACAGATCCAGTTTACCGCTGCGAAGCTCATCGCCCACTTCGGCTTTACGTTTAGCGAACTGTTCAATATCACTGGCTAACAGCACGTTATGGCTGTAGTCCAGTAGGTTCAGGTAGCGATCGAAGATTTTGGCCGAAAAAGCCGGATCAAGATCGAACTGGCGATAGTGCGAGCGGGTGAAGCGCGAGGTTACGCGCTCACTCACCGTCGCGTGCTGAGTCTCTTCCTTTAAAACGGGAATTTGATCAGCGCGCGTAATATCGTCCACAGCAAAAGCATGGCCTGTTATCGCAAACAGGCCAGCCAGCGCAGTGATCTTAAAAAGAGTGTTCATGCCAGGCTCGGCCTCCGTTTCAGAACACCAGGTGTTCTGCGCGTACAATCATTGACAAACCAGAAGTCAGCTGCACACGAACGCCATCTTTGGTGATTTCCAGCACGGTGGCATCCATCGCGTTGTTGCCCGCTTTCACTTTCAGTGCCTGACCGACGTTTAACGCGGTAATGTCAGATACTGGCGTGAGGCGCTGCTCTTCGCGTGGTGCACGTGGTGCTTTTGCAACGGCTTTTTCAGCACGCGGCTTGCGATCGCTGTTTTCGTTACGACGTGGAGCAGGACGCGGTTTGCGTTCGCGGCGAGGCGCTTCTTCCTGGCCGTTCGCTGCTGCAGCTTCGCGTTTTTTCGCCTGCTGCTCAGCACGCTGTGCCTGAACACGCGCTTTGGCTTCTTCAAGCTGTTTACGCGCATGTTCAACGTGCTGCTCATCCAGCTCACCACATGGGTTGCCGTCGAGATCGACACGCGTTGCACCCGCTTTGATACCGTACAGGTAACGCCAGCTTGAAGTGTAAAGACGTAAAGCAGAGCGCAGTTGGGTTTTGCTGAGATTCATCTCACCCTCAACGCGCGCTACCAGATCCTGAAAAATACCGACTTTCAGGGGACGTGCTTCACCTTCCGCGGTGAAACACTGGGGGAAACGTTCCGCCAGAAAGGCGATAACTTCTTTACTACTATTCAACTTAGGTTGATTTTCCATGAAATTTCCTGATTACAACGGACGTTGCCAACAAGCGCAGGCATGAACAGGCGTCATTATAATGACGCTATCAGTAAATGCTACGTTATCCGTTGATTATCCTGCGACGCTCGCAAAGAATTTTTGATAATCGGTCTCAGTTAAGACATTTTCCAGACTGACGACCAGCTCGCGCAACCCCTGTTCATCCTCGGCAGTAAAGCGACCGAAGGCCGTGCTGTCGATGTCCAGAACGCCAATAATCTGATTTTTGACGACCAGCGGCAGTACGATTTCAGAATTACTTGCGGCATCACAGGCAATATGTCCATCGAAGGCGTGCACATCTTCCACACGCTGCACCGCATTTTGCGCGACGGCGGTACCGCAAACGCCACGACCCACCGGGATTCTCACGCAGGCGAGTCTGCCCTGAAACGGCCCGAGCACCAGCGTTTCGCCTTCCAGTAGATAAAAACCTGCCCAGTTGACCTCAGAAAGACGTTCAAATAACAGCGCACTGGTATTGGCCAGAGTGGCGATAAAACTGGTTTCACCTGCCATTAATGCCCGAAAATCGCGGTTCAAATCCGCGTAAAATTCTGTTTTGTTCATTATTCAATCACTTGGTTGTCGTACAAAAAAATGAAGCATAGCCTATTAAAATAAACATTAAATGCGCTCTTGCTCAAGATGATTCCCGAGATGAGTTAATATAACGTTAATTAATACTTTAATGCGTGAATGATGGCACTCAAAAATCCCAGGATCACTCCGGCAAAAAAGATCACTGTTCACTCGGTCAGCGATGCGCTACCCCGTGCACATTATCAGCGTTGCCCACAGTGCGATATGCTTTTTATGTTGCCGAAGATGAAATCGCACCAGAGCGCATTTTGTCCTCGTTGCAACGCTAAAATACGCGATGGTCGCGACTGGTCGCTTACCCGGTTGGCGGCAATGGCGGTCACCATGATGTTGCTCATGCCCTTCGCCTGGAGCGAACCGCTTCTCAAGTTGTATCTGTTGGGCGTGCGTATTGATGCCAATCTTTTACAGGGGATCTGGCAGATGACCCGTCAGGGCGATCCGCTCACCGGAGCGATGGTCTTGTTCTGTACCGTTGGCGCGCCGGTGGTACTGGTGCTGTCCATTGCTTATCTGTGGTTTGGTAATATTCTTGGAATGAACCTGCGCCCGGTCCTGTTGATGCTTGAAAAGCTCAAAGAGTGGGTCATGCTCGATATCTATCTTGTGGGTATCGGCGTGGCGTCGATCAAAGTCCAGGACTACGCTTTCCTGCAACCGGGCATTGGTCTTTTCGCCTTTATCGCGCTGGTGTTACTGAGCGTACTGACGCTGATCCACTTAAACGTGGAGCAACTCTGGGAACGCTTTTATCCCCAGCGCCCCGCCACGCGTCCGGATGAACATCTGCGCGCCTGTCTGGGATGCCATTTTACCGGTCTGCCTGATGCACGCGGACGCTGTCCTCGCTGCCACATCCCCTTGCGGGAGCGGCGCAAAGACAGTTTACAAAAATGTTGGGCGGCATTGATCACCTCCATGGTGCTGCTGATCCCGGCTAACCTGATGCCGATTTCGATTATCTATGTTAACGGCCAGCGGCAGGCAGACACCATCATGTCGGGGATAATCTCGTTGGGAAGTAGTAACATTGCCGTCGCCACCGTCGTGTTTATCGCCAGTATTCTGGTGCCTTTCACCAAAGTGGTGGTGATGTTTACCCTGCTCATCAGCATTCACTTCAAATGTGAACAGGGATTGCGCACACGGATCCTGCTGCTGCGTTTCGTGACCTGGATTGGCCGTTGGTCAATGTTGGATTTGTTTGTTATTTCGTTGATGATGTCGCTCATCAATCGCGACCAGTTACTTGCTTTTACTATGGGACCCGCGGCTTTTTATTTCGGCTCTGCGGTGATATTGACTATTCTTGCAGTGGAATGGCTGGACAGCCGCTTACTTTGGGACGCACATGAGTCAGGAAACGCCCGCTTCGCCGACTGAAGCGAGAATTAAAACAAAACGTCGTATTTCTCCTTTCTGGTTACTGCCAGTCATTGCCCTCTTGATTGCGGGCTGGCTTATCTGGACCAGTTATCAGGACCGCGGCAATACTATCACCATTGATTTCCAGACTGCGGACGGCATTGTGGCCGGACGTACGCCTGTGCGCTTCCAGGGCGTCGAGGTGGGCACCGTTGAGGATATCCGGCTGGGTAAGGAGCTGAATAAAATTCAGGTTCGCGCCAGCATTAAATCCGATATGAAGGATGCGCTTCGCAGCGAAACTCAGTTCTGGCTGGTGACGCCGAAAGCCTCTCTCGCCGGGGTATCCGGTCTGGATGCGCTGGTTGGGGGTAACTATATCGGCATGATGCCCGGCAAAGGGGAACCGGAAGAGCACTTCACCGCGCTCGACACCCAGCCGAAATATCGGCTCAATAATGGCGATCTGATGATCCACCTTCACGCGCCGGATTTGGGTTCACTGAACAGCGGCTCGCTGGTCTATTTCCGGAAAATCCCTGTAGGGCGCGTTTACGATTACGCCATCAATCCTAACAAACAGGGCGTGACTATCGATGTACTGATTGAGCGCCGCTTTACCTCGCTTGTCAAAAAAGGCAGCCGTTTCTGGAACGTATCGGGCGTGGACGCTGACGTGAGCCTGAGCGGCGCCAAAGTGAAGCTTGAAAGCCTGGCCGCACTGGTCAACGGGGCTATCGCTTTCGATTCGCCTGAAGCTTCCCAGCCGGCGGTCGCTGACGATAACTTTGGTCTGTACGCCGATTTAGCCCATAGCCAGCGTGGCGTGATCGTCAAACTGGCGCTGCCGGATGCAAAAGGCCTGAAGGCAGGCAGCACCCCGCTGATGTATCAGGGGTTAGAGGTGGGGCAGTTAACCAAACTCACGCTGAACGCGGGCGGTTCCGTGACGGGCGAAATGACCGTCGATCCGAGCGTGGTCGATCTGTTACGTGAAAACACGCGTCTGGAGTTGCGCAGTCCGAAGCTTTCGCTGAGCGATGCCAGCATCAGCAGTTTATTGACCGGTAGTACTTTCGAACTGATCCCCGGCGGCGGTGAGCCGAAGAAAGACTTTGTTATCGCCCCGGCCGACAAAGCGTTATTGCAAAAACCAGGCGTCCTGACCCTCTCCCTCTTCGCGCCAGAGAGCTATGGCATCGAAGCCGGACAGCCGCTGATTCTGCACGGAGTCCAGGTGGGTCAGGTCCTTGAGCGCACCTTAACCGAAAAAGGCGTCACGTTCTCGGTGGCGGTCGATCCGCAATATCGCGACCTGGTTCACGGTGACAGTAAATTCGTGGTGAACAGCCGTGTGGATGTGAAAGTGGGTCTGGACGGGGTTGAATTCCTGGGCGCCAGTGCCAGCGAGTGGGTCAATGGCGGCGTACGTATTTTGCCGGGCACCAAAGGCGCCATGCGCGAATCGTATCCACTGTATGCCAATCTGGATAAAGCGATTGAAAACAGCACGAGCGACCTGCCAACCACGACGTTAACGTTGAACGCCGACACGCTGCCCGATGTCCAGGCGGGATCGGTAGTGCTTTATCGCAAGTTTGAAGTGGGCGAGGTCATTACCGTCCGGCCCCGCGCAGAGGCGTTTGATATCGAACTGCATATCAAACCGGAATATCGTCATTTATTAACCTCAAACAGCGTCTTCTGGGCCGAAGGCGGCGCAAAAGTGCAGCTTAACGGTAGTGGACTGACGGTTCAGGCCTCGCCGCTCTCGAGAGCGCTGCGCGGCGCCATCAGCTTTGATAATTTAAGCGGGGCCAGCGCCAACCAGCGTAAAGGCGACAAACGGATTCTGTATCCTTCGGAGACCGCTGCCCGTGCCGTGGGTGGTCAGATCACCCTGCACGCATTTGACGCAGGTAAACTCGCGGAAGGTATGCCCATCCGTTACCTCGGGATTGATATCGGCCAGATTCAGAAGCTGACGCTGATTACCGCCCGAAATGAGGTGCAAGCTACCGCCGTGCTCTACCCGGAATATGTGCAGACCTTTGCCCGGACCGGCAGCCGCTTCTCGGTGGTTACCCCGCAGATTTCTGCAGCAGGCGTGGAACATCTGGACACCATCCTGCAGCCGTACATCAACGTCGAGCCAGGACGCGGTAACGCGCGCCGCGACTTTGAACTTCAGGAAGCCACCATCACCGACTCGCGCTATCTGGATGGGTTGAGCATTGTGGTTGAAGTTCCGGAAGCCGGTTCACTGAGCATTGGTACCCCGGTCCTGTTCCGCGGAATAGAAGTGGGTACCGTCACTGGCCTGACGCTGGGGACAATGTCCGACCGGGTCATGGTAGGAATGCGGATTAGCCAGCGCTATCAGCATCTGGTGCGCAACAACTCCGTGTTCTGGCTGGCATCGGGTTATTCACTCGACTTCGGTATCATCGGTGGCGTCGTGAAAACAGGGACCTTCAACCAGTTCATTCGGGGTGGCATCGCCTTCGCCACACCGCCAGGCACACCGCTGTCGCCAAAAGCCCAGCCTGGAAAACACTTCCTGCTGCTTGAAAGCGAACCAAAAGAGTGGCGTGAATGGGGCACCGCCCTGCCACGATAAGGGCTACGCTCCGGTGTCAACGCACCGGAGCGTTTGTGGTACACTGCGCGCCTGAATTTTTCCCGGTGGTACGCTCGTGGCTCAAAACTCTGTATTTTTCCCTGACGAATTCCTGGCGCAAATGCGCGAGGCCCTTCCTGCTCATCTCTCCATGGACGACTTTATTGCCGCCTGCGAGCGCCCCTTGCGCCGCAGTATTCGCGTCAATACGTTGAAAATCAGCGTTGAAGATTTTTTGCAGTTGGTCGCGCCCTGGAACTGGCAATTGACGCCGGTTCCCTGGTGCGCCGAAGGGTTCTGGATTGAGCGAAACGACGAAGATGACCTGCCACTGGGAAGCACTGCAGAACATCTCAGCGGTCTGTTTTACATTCAGGAAGCCAGCTCAATGCTGCCCGTCGCTGCGCTGTTCGCTGAGGGGAATCAGCCTTCTCGCGTGATGGATGTTGCTGCCGCGCCGGGCTCCAAGACCACTCAAATTGCCGCGAAAATGGGCAATCATGGGGTGATTCTGGCAAATGAATTCTCGGCCAGCCGGGTCAAAGTGCTGCACGCGAATATCAGTCGCTGTGGCATCCGTCATGTCGCCCTGACCCATTTTGATGGTCGCGTCTTTGGCGCATCGTTACCGGAAGTATTCGACGCGATTTTGCTTGATGCCCCCTGCTCTGGCGAGGGCGTGGTGCGTAAAGATCCTGGCGCACTGAAAAACTGGTCGCCTGAGAGCAATCTGGCGATTGCCGCGACCCAGCGAGAGTTGATTGACAGTGCTTTCCACGCGCTGCGTCCCGGCGGCACGCTGGTCTATTCCACCTGCACCCTAAACCGGGAAGAAAACGAAGCAGTCTGTCTGTGGCTGAAAGCGCGCTATCCTGAGGCCGTAGAGTTCCTGCCGCTGGATTCGCTGTTCGACAGTGCAAAAGAGGCATTAACGCCAGAAGGCTTCCTGCACGTTTTCCCGCAGATCTATGATTGTGAAGGGTTCTTTGTCGCGCGTCTGCGTAAGATCGCAGCCGTTGCGCCGCTTCCAGCGCCCACCTTCAAAGTCGGCAATTTTCCCTTCGTGCCAATGAAAACCCGCGAATCGGCGCAGGTCAAAGACGCTGCGCAGCAGGCAGGGCTCATCTGGGATGAAGGTCTGCGGCTCTGGCAGCGAGACAAAGAGATCTGGCTGTTCCCCACCGACATCGAGCCGATGATCGGCAAAGTGCGTTTCTCACGTATCGGTCTTCGCCTGGCTGAAGTGCACAATAAAGGCTACCGCTGGCAACATGAGGCCGTCATCGCCCTGGCCGGCAGTGAGAACACCTTTGCATTAACCCATGCTGAGGCAGAAGAGTGGTATCGCGGGCGAGACGTCTACCCTGAAGGAACCCCGCAGCGTGATGAAGTGATCGTCACCTACCAGGGTTTCCCGCTGGGTATGGCGAAAAAAGTCGGTTCACGGCTTAAAAACAGTTATCCACGAGAACTGGTCCGTGATGGTCGCTTATTTACCGGTAACGCCGTCACTGAATAAAAAAACGCACGTTTTGACTGGCACTTTTGCGCACCTTAGCTAGGCTGAAAAATGGGCGACCATACTGGTCGTACCAGATTCTTCTGACTTTTGGAGCGTACTATGACGAAAACCAGCGTGCGAATTGGTGCTTTTGAAATTGATGACGCCGAGTTACAAGGCGAATCTCAGGGTGAGCGAACGTTAACCATTCCCTGTAAATCCGATCCGGATTTATGCATGCAGCTGGATGCCTGGGATGCCGATACCAGCATACCGGCAATCCTGGATGGCGAACATTCCGTTCTTTACCGTGAGCACTACGATCAATCGTCCGATGCCTGGATCATGCGCCTTGCGTGATTCAAAAAGAACCCGCCCGAAGGCGGGTTATTTATAGCAGAACCTTTCCCCCACCGTTAATCCTCTCCTACACTAACCCTATGGAAGTCAGAACTGAGGATGCGATGTTCGCCCTGGTACTTTTTATTTGTTATCTGGATGGGGGTTGTGACGACATCGTTATTGATGTCTACAACACGGAACAACAGTGTATTAGTTCAAAAAAAGAGCAAAGAATCCGCCATGGAGGATGCTATCCCGTTGAGGATTTTGTCGATGGATTCTGGACACCCGCACAAGAGTACAGTGATTTTTAATCACTGCAGTTGCACCAGCGTGAATACGCCACCAAACACTGCGCCGGTATCGATGTAATGCAGATTGCCAAAATCATAGCGCTTATCCACCGGGGTATGACCAAACCAGAAGTGATCCGCACCTGAAATCCCCTCACCTTTGCCGCACATAAACGTGGTGAGACGATGCCTCTCCCATAAAATTTGCTGCTTATTGACCGATTTTCCCCATTCATAATGGGCTGACGGGTAATCAGCATGCGCCACCACGTTCTTGCCATTGCCACATGTCATTTCAATAATATGCGGTAACGAGCCGGTTTCTTTTAGTAATTCCAGGGCGATTAATTTCTGCGGATGAGAAAGGGATGAAAACCATATTCCCCCGTTAAGCGTCCACAGTGAAAAATCATTATTGTTTATAGCATCCAGTGCCATTTGCTCGTGATTACCCCGTACGGCACGAAACCAATTTTCACGCATCAGTTCTAAACATTTAATGCTATCCGGCCCGCGATCGATCAGGTCCCCCACGGAAATAAGGAGATCCTGCGAGGGATTAAAATCGCGGCGTGCCAGTTCGTCCATAAGCCATTGATAGCAGCCATGAATATCCCCAACTATCCAGATGTGTCGCCATTTACTGCCGTCGAGTTTCTGATACATAAGCCCTCCCATAAACAGTATAGCTGACCTGTTTTATTAAACGGTCAGCCTGGCCGTGCTACAAACTTCAATCGTCATTAAACGAAGCCGAAATAAAGATGTAGCCGCACTTAAATTCACGAAATGAGGGCCCTAAAATAGCGGCATAACGTATAAAGAGGTCTCCATCGTGACGAACACCACCCTGCAAATCGATGTGCCTGACGCACAGCCCGTCAATATTATTTCCGCACTGACGTATGGGCAGCTTGTTCCAGGTCCAATCTGGAACAAGCGTGAATACCGCTTAAAATTCTTCCTTCGTTCGCTGCTCTTCTGGTCATCCACCAGACGAATGCTGAGCGCATTGTCCCGACGGGCAGATTTCGGGAAGCTCCTGACTGCACAGGTAACGTTACCCAGTAAGACGCATCGCCAGTATCTGAGCCGCGGATTAACGGCCGGTCAGCGCGCCGATGCGATCATCCATCATTATCAGTGGATCGATACGTTACCCGACGCAGAACTTTGTCACGCGCTGACCCATGCGACGGCCCAGCCTGTTTTTCAGTTTACGGCGAAAGAAGAGGCGCGCTACACGGTGTCCGTCTCCTCCGCCAGCAAAGCCGAACGTGAGGGCGAAAGTACACTCTGGCTACGTGACGAGGAAGATACCCTGCTGGCCAGCCTGACCTTTAGCGTGGTAAATGAAAACGGACACCCTGCGCTGGTCATTGGCGGTCTGCAAGGGCCACGCCGAAACGTCACCCGTGACACGATCAAAAAAGCGACCCGTGCCTGTCATGGCCTTTTCCCCAAACGCGTGCTGATGGAAGTGGTGTTTCAGCTTGCGGCTAAAAGCGGCATCAAGGCACTTTACGGGGTCAGCGATGAGGGGCATATCTTCCGCGCCCTGCGCTATCGGCTGAGCAAAGGTCGACACTTTCATGCAAGCTATGATGAGTTTTGGGCTTCCCTTGACGGCGAGAAGACTTCTGCCTTCCGCTGGGCGCTTCCGTTGTGCATGGAACGAAAATCCCTTGAAGAGATTGCCAGCAAAAAACGCGCCGAGTATCGCCGTCGATTTGCACTCCTGGACGAGATAGCCCAGTCCGTTGGATCGCGATTTTAGTCGCGCGGCGTGCCGATAAAGCCTGCACACAAAAATTTAACAAAATAGCCAAAAAGCGCTGGACTTCCGCCTGCCGGGTTGTGGTATGGTTAAAAGCGCAGCACAGGACGTGCATTGTCTGCAGAGAAATCTGTTAAACCAATGTGTTTACTTTCATGCAGATAAAAAGAGACCGAATACGATTCCTGTTTCCGTTTCATCCAGCGCTTTTTGTTTATATTCAATAAGTTAACACTAAAAACCCCATCAAATATGGGTTGCAATACTTATCATTGCATCCATTCAAGATCAGACCCTTACCAATGTTTTCGAGTGAGCGACGAGTAAACTTCGTGAAAGCCTCGCTTCGATACGCCTTTCAAACTTTGCGTACCTCCTTCCAGTTTCGCAATGCCTCGCTTTACGGCAAAACATCACATCTGCATAATCGCCATCGATCCGTTTGTATGACTTAACCAGCGCGCGCTACTTTTTCACCCTGCCCTATACTTTCAGTCTGACTGACTGGAGGTTTCTATGTGTGGACGTTTTGCACAAGCTCAAACCCGTGAAGATTATCTCGCTTACCTGGCCGACGAAGCCGATCGTGACATCGCATACGATCCGGAGCCTATTGGACGTTACAACGTCGCGCCCGGTACCAAAGTTCTGCTGCTCAGCGAACGCGACGAGCAGTTGCATCTCGATCCAGTCTTGTGGTCATACGCGCCCGGATGGTGGGATAAAGCACCATTGATTAACGCACGCGTCGAGACAGCGGCCACCAGCAGGATGTTCAAGCCTCTCTGGCAACACGGCCGGGCGATATGCTTCGCTGATGGCTGGTTCGAATGGAAGAAAGAAGGCGACAAGAAACAGCCCTACTTTATTCACCGCGCCGACGGCCAGCCAATATTCATGGCAGCGATCGGCAGTACGCCTTTCGAACGCGGAGATGATGCAGAAGGATTCCTGATCGTAACGTCTGCAGCTGACAAAGGACTGGTAGATATTCACGACCGTAGGCCACTGGTTCTGTCACCCGAAGCAGCCCGGGAGTGGATGCGTCAAGATGTTGGCGGAAAGGAAGCAGAGGAGATAGTTGCCGACGGTACAGTGCCCGCCGACAAATTTATTTGGCACGCCGTTACGCGCGCTGTTGGAAATGTGAAGAATCAAGGCCCGGAGCTGGTCGAACCGCTTTCGTGAGCTGCAAATTCATATCGGTAGCCCGTCATCTATTGCACGGTTAATGAAGAACGTCACACGACCCAGCACCTCCACTTCCTCAAGTGCAGTACCCTCGATCGCTTCACCATCATCAGTGATGAGCGCTCCGCCCATCAATTTTGCAAACTGCGTGTGCCCGTCACTCAATATGAGAAATACATCGCCGGGGTGTTTCTTGCTGGCGGGCTCAATAACAGCAAAGCCCGCATCTGTTTCAAGCACTCGGCTTTCAGCACCGATGTTGCAGATAACCTCAGGTGACAATGGGCGCTCGATATAATCCATTGCTGGAGAAGGAAATCCCATTAGTGGATCCTCCCCATATTACGAAGAATCCAGTATCTGTTCTCGCTGTCATCGGGAGTTTTATCTGCGAAATCAGGCTGGTACCGCTCAATCCAAGCGTTTGCGTCCGCTCGGCTAAAATGCCAGTTAAAATCCCGCAGCTTCGAAACAAACGCGTCTGTATGCAGGCAGCGGTAGCCCTTGGGATTTTTTTGTATCACCGCGACGAATGCGGCCTGTATGTCTGATGAGCGTGGCATGATGACCTCCTGACAAATGCTGTATGTATATACAGTATCGTCAATTATGGGAGTCGATCAAGTTATGATTGCCGTGTTACAATCATTCAACTAATAACTTATTAATTATATTGATAATGAACAATATTCGAAGCGCTTTTAGATACGACATCAACGGGCTGAGAGCTATAGCTGTCGTTTCGGTGATTATTTTTCACTTCAACTCGGCATGGATGCCTGCAGGTTTCGTTGGAGTTGATATATTCTTTGCAATATCTGGTTATTTAATGACCTCAATAATTTGCAAGGGAATTGCTGCAGAAAAATTTTCAATCTGGAACTTCTACGCCGCTAGATTTAAGAGAATTGTTCCTGCCCTTATCTTAATGATATCAGTAGTCATATTACTTGGTTATTTCCTAATTGAACCATATGACTATCAAAAGATAGGCGTACATTCTCGAGATTCATTATTATTCATATCAAACATTACCTACTTAAATGAATCTGGGTATTTTGACGTTGATTCTTTAGAGAAATTTTTACTTCATACATGGTCACTTTCGGTTGAGTGGCAATTTTATGTAATTTATCCTTTAATAATTATTGCATCGGCAAAGTTGTTTGGCAATTCGAATATAAAATATTCGATTCTTGTCTTATTTTTGTTGTCATTTATCATATCTGTTTTTATGACGAATAAACAACCAAGCCAATCATACTACATGATCCATACCAGAGGATGGGAGATGATGGCCGGAGGTCTGGCATATCTTTTCCCCTTAACTCTTGCAATAAACGCGAAAAGAGTAGTTTTTTACTCTGCTATCGCCCTTAATATTCTTTCGATCTGGCTATTTACAAGCAAGACACCATGGCCTGGGTCTGCTGCTGCTGTTCCTGTTCTCTCCACTGCCATCATTCTATCAATAAGAGAGGGTAAGGAGGTCATACTTGGCAACTCAGTTGCACAACTAATAGGTAAATTATCCTATTCAATTTATCTTTTCCACTGGCCAGTTCTTGTTTTTGCCAGAAAACTAAATATTGACTTATCTTTCGCAATGTATGCCTTATTGACCTTGATACTATCATGTATTTCATACAATGTAGTTGAGAAAAGGAGATTGAAGGTAATTTACATACTGCCTTTTTTTATCTGTGCAATAATAATCACTCAATACGTATCTAATAATGGTGTAAGTTCAAGAGTTAACAAAATAGCGCAAGAGCGCTCTAAGAACTATAATGAGTTTTACAACCCTTGGATGATATATAGGAATGTACAAAATAATCCCATATTTATTAATGGTGGTAACGGCCCTACCCAGTTTATTTTAACTGGCGATAGTTATGCGCTCATGTATGTAAAAGCAATGGAGGAGAAAAGATTACATATAGATGTATATGCTAATGAATCTTGTAATGCTTCAATGCTGTCATCTTCATATGCTGGAAGTAACTCATGCCAAAGAATGAAGTCATTACTCAAAAAAAGGCTAATTGAAGATAATAAAACTCCGTTGTTAATTTCTCAATCATGGGACATTTACCTAGGAGAGTTGGACTATAAAGAAGCCAAAAAAGAGGTTGAGTCATTCATTGAGAGCTTGACAGAAATCAGCAAAGAAAGACGGATTTATGTGCTTGGAATGTATCATCAGCCAAGTTACAATCCATATACTTGCCTTTTGAACAACTCTAGCCTGGGCTCTAATTTTTTATCAGGACTTATTAGATCTGATAAATGCCCGGCCACTGAGAACGCTTCTAAAGATTTAACAAAATCAAAGGTTGATATTGATAGTTTATTAAAGAATGAAGCATCAAAGTACAGCAATGTTGTTTTTATTTCCATTAAAGATAATCAATGCTCAGGTTTAACTTGCACAATTATTGAGAATAAAGAACCAATCATTGTACGTCCGCATCTAACAAAATATGGTGCTGAAAAGTATACAGATTACATATTTAATAAAATATCAAGTAATTGATTGTTGGGGCATGGACCGAACCATGCCCCAAATTTTTATACTACCTGTGTAATAGTTAGTGCCTTTCTCAATAACGTTCCTCCAGATGATGTAGCGCCCTTGGTATATTCATAAGGAATATTTGCAGCAATGCCAAGATTTTCATCTGGCGCATACCACCAGTACCCGCCTGGTAAAACAGATGCTTTTGAGTATGTGACGGTTCTATCGTATGAAGACTGATAACCGTTGAAGTCATACCATTTAAACCCAGTTAAAACACTGCCACCTACCGTACAGTCTGTACTCATTGTAACGCCAAAAGCATAGGAAAGATTTGAAGCTACGAGAATAGCGCTCATCCCCTGGCTTCTGAAACTTGAAGATATTATTGCATACCCATTAGTATTGGCATTAATCACTCCATATGCACCAAGGAAGCTGCTAGACCTCACCTGTCCCGTATAGAATGACGTCGAATTTGTACCCCGCAAACAAACTCCGACATCTGTGTTGAACGATGTATCACTTACATCGAGGTAAGTTCCGCTAACAGAAGAAGTGTTTTTATAAATATTAATCCCGTAGTTTAGATCGGTGAAGTTACAGCTGTTTACTCTCAATGATGCAACCCTGGCATCATAGATTGATATCCCTGACGTCTGACCTGTCATATGGGCATTATTCAAAGGAAATACAGCATTAGAAGCAGCGGTGTTTGGATCTGACATTAAGGTTTTAGGATTAACAAATGTGTTGCGAATAGTTGCACTGAAATCATCGGAAATCAACTCATGATCTGCGCTATTGATTACCTTAAAACCTGCAAACCCAAAAGGTTTTGAGCCAGAAATTATTGATAGGCAGTTAGTAGTTGCACCCCCACGAATTCTATATTGATTAGCTTTTGATATAAATTTTGCGTTACCCTGCAATGTAAAGTCTGATATTAAAGAGATATTATTCCCTATATACTGAACATTGTTGTTATAAGATGATGTCATCAAAAAGCTATTTACGGTGTTACCCTGAATGATCACTTCATCACAGAAAAACTGTGCTGCTATTCCAGCCCTTGACGAAACAACATTATTAGCGATGATGCTATGATAAACCATTGAATGAAACATAATACCCCAATGGTCGTTAGAGTACGCTGACGAAATTAAAGGGTCATTTACTATATTCCCTAAACAGCTCACATAGCAAACCTGCCTATAAAAACCTAAAGTGGAGTCATTCAGTCCAAGGGTACTGCAGAAATTGTTCTTAACAGAACACACCGAGCTCGAGGTGGCAAAGCTAAACATTGATTCTGTAACATTACCTGTAAGTCTGTTTCTCTCAAATATACCGGAATAACAGTAGTAGCGCATTTCTACATGAACGTTGTGGAATCTGCACCCAACAACCTCAGGCTTAATCTGAGCTAAGAGCATAATCCTGCGAAGTGTATTTCCATCGCTTTTCATCGTCACGCCATCTCTAATTTTGAATGGAGTGAGATTACCAGATGGGAACCCAAATTTTGCTGTACCTACTACCTGATTAACAACAAGAGGCTGAGCCAGGATAGCCTTGTTAGTAGTAGTATGCCCTATGATTTCAGTTACCTGAATAAATTGAGATTGATATCCATTCAGGTTACGAGTAAGTGCAACCCCATCAATGCTGTCTGCTGGCGTTGCTGCATCTGCTGCCGCATCGATACAAAACGGATAACCATTATCAATAACAACATATGAACCCGTGTGATCTACACCATCGAGATATACTTCAGAATGCCCAGCAGACGCAGCCTGTGTAAAAGAGGTGAGAGAAGGAAAATCAAAAGGCTTAGCCCTGAAGTGACTACCCAATGTAATTGTTCCACGTCCATACAATCCCTTGGCACCGGCAGGAGCTGTGTAATCTGTTGTTGTAGCAATACTAGCCCCAGTGATATCTACTTCTAATCCAGTATTGAATGCAGCTGTAAGTGCTCGCTCGGTAGTCACACCACTGTTCGTCCAGTTCTGAATATGGTTGTAAGGAAATCCACTGAGATTACCCAGAGCTTTCCAGTTTGCATCGAATGATTCACCCGCAGAGATAGTATGTGGGAATGATCCAAGATAACTGTAAAACCAACCAGTTACAGCATCAACTACAACATCTGTAGGATTGAACAACGTGACGCCTGTTGTGAATCCCCCTTTTTGAGTGTGTTTGACACCTTCATATGAAATAATTTGTTGAGCACTACCATCACCAATACTCAGCCATTTCCCCTTTCCAACGCCACCAGAATTACTCGGTGTGGATCCTGCAGGAACTACCTTTGGGTATGCGCCATCCCAGCGATAATAGTTACCATCACCATCTGGTAATTTCCATCTCAGAGCCTGATTAAGTGAGGTAATAGTTGCCCCTTCCTGAAATGAATCAATAGCGACAAACCCCAGAGACTGAATTGCTTCGATAGCTAGCTCATTGACGCCTTCTATTGTGTAATGCTGATTGCCAAATCTGTCTGTATATTTATGCTCTTGAGATGTTACAAATTCATCAATTTTCCCTGCGTTGAATTTCAGGTCGCGTGGAGATTCACTCGGAACAGGCAGGTTAGTTGGTTGCGTAGCCATATTTTTTCCATAAAAAAACCCGGCGCATTGGCCGGGTGGTGTGGATGGGGAAAGTTACGAGTAGATTGCGTCGCTATATTCCGCGACGGTCAGTGACACCGTGTTATCTGTGTTTGGCTTGATGCTGTTTACTGTCCAGAGTTGGCTGTCCAGTTCTTCCACCGTTGCTATGAGGTAGCGTGATGGTAGCTGCACAGTGTCTCCGTTCCAGATATTGAGCTGAATGTCGGGTATTGCTGCCGTGAAGCCAAATTTAGTGTCACTGCGAGCCGCTGCCGGATAACGAAGAGTTGGGTTACCCAGGCTGTCGGTGACCAGCACATACATCGAACCGGTGAAGGTGATTGGCTCGCTGGTATCGAAGTCATTCCCTGAGCGGCCGGTAACGTATCCACCCTGCTGGTTGCTGTCGTAGATGTCTGGCATCTGAATGACGCTGCCGACTTGAATTATCCCGTCCTCGAACACTTTGGCATTCATCTTCACCCGCGAGTAAATCAGGCGCTTTGTTTCGCGAATTGCTCGCTCTCGCGCTTGATATTCATTACGGAAGCCAACTATCTCCAGTTTGTTCGGATTAGCCGCCTCCTGCTCGACGATAGCGCCGTTGAGGACCCGGTAGTTGATGTACGTCTTGTTGTTTGTGGTCGGGTGAACGTAAGACACCTGCACGCCGTCGTAACCACCTGGCAAAGTGGCCTCGTACGTCATTTTGTACTCGTCCGTCTTCATGTTGGCCCGGTTGAATACAGCAGCCGGGTAATCCACTTTCTGGTCGCGGGTAAACGTCAGCACGCCGTCATCCCAGTACGCTACAACGCTGGCAGCATTACAGATAGCTTGTACGCGATCACCGAGAGAGTCGTTCTCATCATCAAAGGTATAGTCGAAGTAACCCAAGCGCTCATCGGGCAGGCTTTCAGCAATCGAGTAAAGTCCGTACAGGTCAATGCTGCTGATCGGCTGCTCACCCATAATGAGCCAGGTATGCGCCACTGCATCAGCGAACGAGCGCGACGGTCGTAGGGTGTAATCAACAGCCTGAGCGTTCAGGTCGTACGTGATAGTGCGTCGGGTTACCAGAGCATTGTATTTGCGATCGCGACTCCCAAGCGCGTTCTCTGTTGCCCGGACTTTAACGCGTACCAGCGTGTCAGTTGGATGTACGACGTTTGTTCTGATGTTGATGGCGTGTATCTCCTCAACTTTCAAAACTGAGGCATCGCTGGAGTTGTCAGTGCGCTGGAAGCTGATCGCATACTTGCCGAAGCCGGCTGTCGGCGTCAGCTTGTCTGTGCGATAAAACACCTCGCTCGTATGGTCGTGCGGCGTACCCTGGTAATACGTGAACGTCTGCGTAGTGCCGGGGATCTGATTATAAGCGTCGTCGATTTTCCAGATTACGACCTTCCAGTTAGTCTGCTTTTTTCCACCCAGACTGGACTGTGTATGCAGCCAGAGCTGCGAAGATTCAACGGGAGAGAAGAATGGGCCGACAACCAGCGCCTCGTTGTCGTTGAGGATGAACTTCGTGGTGTTGATTGTCGCATTCGCCGGGATGTCCTGCGGACCCTGCAAATCGTTCATTGTGAAGGTGTACCAGCGAACCGGGTTAACCACCGCACCGTCGTTTGTCTCAACGGCGGAGATCAGCGTCCCGGCAAATGTCGCGTCGGTCGTAACACTCCCGGATGCAGTGCTGTACGTCACGTTGATGGTGAATGTCACTGCGTGTGGCAGTACTAGGCCCATGAAGTAGTCGAACGCGGACTGTTTCACGATTTTCATCGCTATCTGACCACCGGAATACGTTCCGCTGACTACTGTATTTGCCGTAGCAGTCTCGACCGGGAAATCTCCTGCCTCGTTCTGCCCGGGAACTTCTTGCCCGTCGACATCATCGAACCCGTAGCCTTCTACAATCTGCGGGATGACTTCACCAGGCTGGAAAAACTGGAATTCAGCCCCGGCCAAAGAGCCCAGGCTCGATTCTGAATAGCGCACAGACTCGTAATCGTATCTGCCGATCCCGATACACATCCACTCTGTGACGTACTTCAGGCCGCCGTCCGTAGACGTCTGGTGAACGTATTCGAATACTGATTCCTGAATCAGGTCAGGGAAAGAGCGAATTTGCCCGTAAATGTCCGGCTTCGCTTTGTAGACGCGGGCGGTGTTTGTCTGACCGGTCAGGCTATTGTTCGGCGAATCGACGCTATCACCGCCGGTGTTCGCGATGGCTGGCTTCGGTGCCAGGAACGAAAATACCTGTCCAACAACTTTAAAGATAGGACTCAGGATGTCCCCAACGATACCCTTCGGCTGGTCGAATATCTGGATGTTGTCCAGTTCGCTCAGCTCAAAAGCCAGTTCGTCATTGTCGATCAGCCTCACGCCGTTACGTACGATCTGCAGGTCACGGTGAAAGTTCCCGTCATTCGCCGCAAGCCAGTCATAAAAAAGGGTGCCGTTTGGCACCCTGCAACGCAGCTTAGGCGTTCCTGGAAAGTTCGATATCTCAACCAGCGCCATATTCGAAAAACTCCACTTTAGTGAATGCCCGCTGAATGACCAGCAACGAGTCTATGCGAACGCTTCCGTTCTCGCCGCGAGAGTGCAGCGCCTGCCGGTTCAGGACCAGCCCAACATGAGACGGTTGCGCGCCGCGGTACCCAACAAATATCCCGCCCTCGACCGGCTTATCGACCTGGCGCCAGAAAACAACATCACCCTGATAGCAGGTGAAGAAGTCCTCACCGGCTTCGTAGTCCGGTGTCTGGTGCAGTTCAATGCCGAAAACGTGCCGGTAATACAGCACTACCAAACCCCAGCAATCGACTTTATCGAAAGAACAGGCGCGGTTAGCCCATGGCACGCCGATCACCTTGCGGACAAAATCAGAGGTACTGAAGCCCTGTGTATTCCGTTGGGTCATAGAGCCTTCCGATATTGTTGTTCAGCGGGTTAGTGACAGACAAAGTGACCGACGCAGCATCGGCGTCGATATCCACGGTCTTGACGTATAACTGCCATGACTTAATCGGCACCGACACATCCCCGCTGTCGAAGATCTGCCGTGTGGCCGTGATGGCTGTTAGCCGTGCAGCGCCCTTCCACTGCTTCATCAGCGCTTTAATATCCGATGACAAACGGCCTAATTTCACGGTCGCGTCGATCACAGGTGTACCGCTCTGCTGGCTTTCTTCGATTTCGAATCGTGCTGGCGTATACGTCTGGCCGCCAAGCGTCTTCGGGAAGAACTGCTTGTCAACAAGGCGCACATAACCGAACGACGGATGGAAGAAAGTGATGGTGTCGTATAGTCCGCGCGTCGGGCGCTGCTGCTTATATTGACGGAACGATGGCATCAGGGAATCCTCGGGAGACTTTCGGGATCGCGACCGTCCGGATAACCCGTTACTACAATATCAAGCCACGAATCCCACGGCGGCGGCAACTCAACGATGATGTCGTCGAACTCGTCGTCAGCGTTGTAGAGGTGGTTCGCGACAACGGTTCCCGTCCATGTCACCACCCCGCCATCGATGCTTGTCTGCACCGGCATGACAGTAAAGTGAAGTACCTGCATTTGCAGGCCACTCCCGCCGATGTTAAGCGGCATTCTGAACCAGTTCAGGCCCCGATTGAGATAGTTAGGACTGCGTAGCCACTGTTGAAATGCGCGTTCCTGGTCAAGCGTGAATATCCACGTCAGCGACCAGGTCACCTTCAGGTCATCTGTGAGATTCTCGAAGATAGCCGGGCCGACTGCTGGCTGATCGGTCTGGTACCCGGTATCGAGCGTCATGTTTTTACTTGGCTTCTGCGCCAACGGAAGCCAGTCTGGATAGTCGATAATAGGCATCAGCCCTGCCCTCTAGGGGTGCGTTTAACGTTCATGTTGCTGGTTATGGCGTTACTGATTGGGCCACCGTTGTTCAGGTCTGCAACAACGACATCAACGGTCAAACCGCCATTACCGTCACTACCGGCCTGCGCATCGACAGAAGAAGATGTGTAGTTTTGAATGTTGATAACCACCCCACCACCTCCCGCGCCCTGCATATCCTTGTTGCTGATCACCTTGCCGTTGTCGCCCGGTATCATGTACTGCTTACCAGTGCTGGCCTGGTAAATCTCTGGCATCCCGCCTTCGCCGACCTGGTACATTCCCCCAGCCGAAACAGGGCCGCCATTCTTGCGCTTACCGGATAGCGCCATAATTCCAGCCATGGCGCCAAGACCAATCGCGACAGCACCGCCAAATGAAGCAATAGATGACATGATTGCCGCCGGAGTCCATGCCGCCGTAGTAGCCGCTGCTGCCGCGGTAGACGTCGCCGTAGTGGTAGCGATACCTGCCACCTGTGCAGTGGTGGATGCTGCAACAGCTGCCGTGGTGGCTGTCTGTCCCATGATGGCGGACTTAACCCACTCGATGCCCATCTGAACAAATGAATTAACCACGCTATTCAGCACTGTCATACCGATACTACGCATTGCATCGTTGGCAGACATGCTGCCAGTAATGATGCCGGTTAGTGCGTTGCTGGCAACTGACCCGAGCGAATCGAAAGCTGCTGCCGCTGCCTGCGTGGCTGCGTTCTGCTGGGCCCACTCTTCCCACATGGCGGCATTATGCTGATCCCGATACTGCTGTTCAATCGCAGCGCGCGCAGCTTCAGCCTCGCCAATTTTTTGCGGGTATAGCTGGGAATACAATTGGATATCAGCAATGTCTTTCTGATACTGGCTATCCAGCCCGGCTGTTTTGTTGGTTTTACCCTGAATCGCGCTAAATTTGTTGGCGGATTCAGTTCGTTCTCGTTCTGCTTTGGCCTGCTCACGCAGTGCATTAGCATTGTCCCAAGCTTTTCCTGCCAGTTGCCCGGCAAGCATGAGTTGTTCTTGCGAAGCAGTATTACCGAGAGATTGCTGTGCATTAAGGATGGCCTGAGCACGTGATAGCTCACTAACACTACCAGCAGATAGTTCGGCCTTCTGCTTCAGTTCATCCAGTTTCTGGTTAACAGACTCCTGCGCCTTGGCGTACTGCTCAGCCTCTTTCTGCGCAGCAGACTTCCCGCCTTTAGCCTTGCCACCTGTAGTCGTTCCGGTGGTTTTAATATCGATTGGCTTTGTATTTGCTGCAGTTTGTGAGGCCTTTGACACAGCTGCAAGATCGCCAACCAGCATGGCTGCTTTATTGCTCAACCCTGCCAGCGCTTTGTTTTGTGCTTCCCAGCCATCAAGACCAAGCCATGACCAGGTGCGCGCCCTCCGTGCGAACATCTCTGCCGTACTGTTCAGGTCGGAGATCTGAGCATCAGCCGATGCCGCCTTTCCTACCAGCCGGTCGAGCGCAGCAGTCATGGAATCGATAATCGCTACCAACCCAGAACTCGCCCCTGTGGCCTGATTAACGGAGTCGATCATGGACAGGAATGAGTTGGTCAGCGCTGTATTGGCCTGAGAAAGAGTTCGCGGAAGTTTCTCAAACTCAGCGTTTACGGAGCCAGTTTGCTTCTGGATAGCATTCAGTGCGTCTTCTGCAGTTAGCTTGCCGTCCAGCATGAGCTGGCGGAGTTCACCAATGCTTACGCCCATTCCTGAGGCAATCTGGCGAGCCAGTTCCGGCATTTGCTCCAGGATGGAGTTGAATTCCTCGGCACGGACAACACCAGACGAAATTGACTGGCCGAACTGGCGGAGCGCATTCGCCATTTCTTCAGCAGAAGACCCACCGATACGCCCGATTTTCTGAAGCGTCTCAGTCAGCTGTAAAATCTGACCGTTTGTCGCACCGGTATCGCGCAGCGCTGTGCTCAAGGTTTCCCAAAGCTTTTCCGTGTCCTGGAGCGACCCGCCTGTAGCTGAGCTGATACGCATCAGACTCTGCATCGTCTGTGAGGCCGCGGCGGCGCTACCGGTTAGTCGTTCAATTCGTGCATTCAGCTGACTCATGTTGTCAGCAGCAACGAGAAACGCCTTACCCCAGTCAACAACGAGTGATGCAGCGATCGCCCCGGCTACGCGGTTGACGCTGGTCTGCAGCTCGTCCATTTTTTTGGCTGCGCTTGTCGCAGAGTTGCCGATGGAGTCGAGTGACTTATTAGCCTTTCCCTGCGCCTTGAGCAAGCCAGATACGTCGGCCTCGATGTCGTAATAAATCTCGCCTGCTTTTTCAGACATCACTTTTCTCCGGGCATAAAAAAACCCACCGAGCGGTGGGTTAGTTATTCTTGTCGTTTATTGGCATCGGCTTAGGTATGACTGAGGCGGCGGTGTATCTTTCGAGCTGAGAAAGTGATCGCCAAGCGTATAGTCGACACCTTTTGAAAACATACCTTTCGATTTCATGTTCAGCTCAACGAAGAATGGATGAAACCCTGCGTAGGCACCGAAACCATTCTTGCCATTGATCTCTCCGCAGACGACGGCGATGACACGTCCATCATCGGCGTCTGTCATCTTCACAACTTTGACGTTGCGGAATTGAGCGCTGCCAGGATCCAGGAGATTGGCAGCGACTTCAGATTTTGCCAGAGAAATTGCCTTTTCCTCGCCCGGTTTACAGGCAGCCAGAAACAGTGGAATCGCCAAAGCCAACACTATTTTTTTCACTCTTATCCCCTGAGTTTTATTTTTGAACCATCTTACGCCGGGCCTGATGATTACGGTACATCCATTATTAACTCAGGCGGCCTTCTTTGCTGATTTTTCGCGCTCAATCATTTCCTGCCAGCGGCGATCGTCATCATCCATAACCGCATCGTACTCTTCCCTTGTAAATCCTTTCTGGTCAGGGTATTTGGCGTTTAGCATCATCGCGAACTCAGTCATAGTGAGGTTTTCAGCCTCTTCTCTGTTGATACCGAAATGGTTACGCGCCGCCATGATGTATTCAGTCGCGTGAAATGCCGGGGTCGTTTCCTTGCCTTCATGCTTCTGCAACTTTCGAACCTTCGCCCGGCCGATAACGCCGTGCATGATCAGCGACTGAGCTATAAGAATGAGGTTTTCAGGCGGAAGTGCGCCGCGGCGCCACAAGAATGTGCGACGCCCGGTGCGGGACACCTCGTGCCAGCCCGTCAGAACAGAAACGTCCTCGTCGCAACAAGACTGAATGACGTTAATTGCAGAGAGTAGAGCCTCACGCACGAACGCAGCAGAGCCTGCCGCATCAAGCGCCCAGCGCGGCAGGGAAACGTCACCGAAATAGTGAGCGTAGAATTTACGCTGATGCTCAGGTAAAGCGCTGTGAATTTCTCGCGCCGCCTGAAGCATCTTCGCCACATCGTCATTAAACAGCGCATAAAACGTCCGTACGATATGATCTGGCTCGCCAATCCGTGCCATGTTCCTGAATGATGGCCGGAAGAAGTATTCATGCTCGCCAGCGCCAATCAAGCACTCGCCAATTTCTTTCAAAGGGGTCATATCGGTCTCCATAACCATTATCAAGGGCAGCTCGCCGCCCTTTGTAGTGATTACGGTGCGGCAGTAACGGTAACAGCGCAGGTGTCGGTGAAGTCACCGTCTGCAGAAGTAGCCGTAATAGTCGCGGTTCCAGCTGAGACGGCTGTAATCAGACCGGTTGAACTGACCGTGGCGATGGATGGCGCCGAAGTAGTCCAAGTGATCGACTTGTTAGTCGCATCAACTGGCTGAACCGCGCCGCTCAGTTGCTGAGTAGCACCAACCACCAGAGATGCAGTTGCCGGAGTTACTTCCACGCCAGTTGCCTCGATAGAGTCAGCAACTTCAAACACAACGGTGTCAGCGTCGTAGACCTTCCACTCGCCGGTGAATGTGGCAATATCGTTTGAACCAAATTCACCAGACCACGCCGTGGTGTTGAAGTAACCCATGATGTAAGTTCCGGCATCCTCACCAGCAAAATCGAATCTCACCCAAATAGTCGGCTGACGCCCAGCTTGCACTTCATCAAAGATGTATTTCCCCATCCGCCAGGCGCCAATTTCTGTGCTTTTATCTCTCTTACGAGCCTCGCCTTCACCAGAAATTGTAATGTCCATGTTGTTGACCAGGTTCTCAACCAGTCCCTTGGAATCATCAGCCTCGGAGTTAATGGTGTTCATCGAATAATCGAGACCTTTGGTCGTCATAGCGCCGAGACGCTTCCATTCAGAAAGCGCTGGCACTGCGTCGGGGCAGCCATAGGCCATGCGTAGCACAGCTACTTTCCCGATCAGCTTGCCAAAATCATTAGCACAGCCTTGCATGTGTACCTCTCAAATAAAAAAGGCCGCCGGATGGCAGCCTGATGGGTTGGTGATGGGGGTTATTCGCCGTAAACGCACATGAACTGAAGTCGGAAGACCAGACGGCCCTCTTCAGTAAGGATAGGTGCAGGCATATTGCCCAGGTTTTGAATCAGGCCAAGGCATTCATCGCTAATATCGTTCTGTTCGACATAATTGATAATTTCCTGAGCCTTCTCTGCTGCTGCCCGACGCTTATCCTTGGCAGAGATGACATCTATCAGTACGTAGTGGTCAGATCCTAGGTCATTCCTGATGTCAGTACCGCCGTTAGGCCTGAACACAATGAACGCGTCAGTTAACTTCTTTGTATCGTCCCACGCCAGCAACTGAACGATGAAACCAGTGGTAAGCCCGGCATCAACGAAATAGTTACGCACGCGCTCGTACATTGCTGGCGTCATACTGATAGCTCCTTGCGCATTACGGCATCAATCTGGCTACGTGTATCTTCAAAGCCTTTAGTGAGGAACTCTTTCTGCGCGGTTGCTCGGCGGAAGGTTTGCGGCACGTTAGGATCGTGAACGAAAACAGCATAGTTGGCCGTATATCCAACACGGCCTGTAAGCCGAACGCCGTTGTTTATCAACTCCCGATACTGGCTATTCAACAGCGTTGAGGTGTCGATCGGCGTATAAAGCGCGGCCTGAGAGCTGCCGATTATCATCGCTGACTGTAACGCCCGGACAACTTTTCGCCCTTTCACGTCGTTAATGATGCGGTTGAGCCCGGCTTTCGACTGCTTAACGCCGCGAACTTTGATGCCCATGGCTTTCTCCAGGCAATAAAAAAGGCCGCCGTGGCGACCTGTTCAGAGACTTTTTGCTATCCGCTCAAGCTCATCAACGTTTTCAATGAGCTTTCGCACTTCGGGTGGAAGCTGATCACGAGGGGTGCGTTTAATCTTCTTGAACTTCTTCTCAGTAACCGGCGCTGCGGCGTAAACAGAAATGGCCACCGCCAGCACTGAGATAGACATTGTGAGCGAATCGATATCCATAAAGCCTCCCGGAATTAGATGCCAGTTAGTATCGCATAATCATCCGCCACTCGCTCGAATGTGTCGGCGTAACGGATAACCTGCCGCACCTCGTCGGCACCGGCCACAATCGGGTCGGACTCGGTCGATACGCCAATCAGCAGATAATCACCAGCGGCAGCCAGTGCGAACTCCGTCCAGACGGTATTTTTAACGACGATTTCGGCGCCCAGTCTGGCTAACTTCTTGCTGAGCCCTCCCTCGTAATCACAGAGGATTTGCTCAGGTTCGGCATAGCCCAGCGGGTCGCCGTATTCGTCATTTCCCTCCAACTTGCGCCAGATGGTTGCCGTGGCGGTATAGCTCCAGTTCGCTACCGATGACATCAGCCCTCCTTCCAGCGTAAAACCTTCGCGCCGGTAGCCCGGATGCGCGGGCAGTTGATAAACCACTCGCCGTCCGATTTAACGTGGCCGGTAGTCTCCCGCCCGGTGTCGGTCATCACCCAGACGCGGGTGAACGAGCGCGGCAGGCCGTGCTTAACTGATTTGTACATCATCAGCAGCCCCCGACCACATCAAAGAACCCGACACAGTTACCGGCGCTAATCGGCAACTCACCGGTGCAGCCGCTGGTATCGAGCCGGGCCAGCGAGTCGCGCAGCCATGTGATGCTTTCGTCGCCGTACTCAAATGAACGGGACGCACCAGAAGGCGCACCCTGCGATTTGATGCGGCGCGCGCCAGACGACGTAGCCATGAGCGCGGAAGCATACATCAGGATCAGCTTCGCGGTGCACTCGTCATAACCTGCGCCATCGAGACACGGGATAATCTTGTTGACCACGCATAGGATCGGATCCAGCAGCGCACCCGGGATGGAGTAACCCAATTCACCGAGGAACGCCTGCACGTCTGCCGCTGTGATTGGGTCAGCCATGGTTATTTCGCCTTCTTAATTGCTTCTGCCAGTGCGGCTTCGGCTTCTTCGGCGCGTTTGTTCGCGGATTCAAGCTCAGTTGCATGAGCCTGCTTCAGCTGCTCGAGGGCGTCAGCATTCTCTTTGTCTTTCGCATCAGCGTCTGACTGGGCCTGCTTCAGCTGTTCGAGGGCATCATTGAGTTTTAACTGCAGATCGGATGCAGCAGATGCAACAGGCGCAGACGGTGTCGCCACTTCGAAGACGAGCTTTTCACCCTTCTTCTCGGTGGATTTCTCAACCTTGCCCTGCTCAATCCATTTTTCAGCGATTGAGTCATCGACGTCATAAACCTGTCCAGCCTCCAGCTTTTGAAGGCTGGCACCGGCAAAGAGGTTTGCTACCAATACCTTTACGAGTGCCATGTTGTTTCCTTAGCTCGAAGCGTGAATTACAGAGTAGTGACCGTTGATATCCTGCTTGACCATCAGGCCAGCAGCCCCCCAGGTACGCCAAACGTAATCTGAGTTGTAGAACTGGCGCGGGTCTGCGACGGTACCGAAGGCCTGACCGACGATCGGTGCAATCACCCCAGCCTGCAGCGGCACGATTACGATTTCGTTGCCGGTCAGCTCAGCATCTTCTTTGATTGCCGAGATGCCTGACAGCTTGGAAATCTCTTCCAGCACGGTGCGGAGAGAGTTCACATCGAAGTACTGCTCCCAGTTGGACATGATTTCGCTGGAGACGTACCACGTCTGTTGCCCGTACTGCATGTTCTGCAGCTTGAGGACGTCACGCAGGGCGATGGCCGCCGCACGCATCGCTTTCGGGTCGGTGCTGGTTGCGAAGTTTACCGTCAGTGTGACCTGCGCTACACGCTCATCGTGACGCAGCCCTTTCCAGGTCTTGTCATCGAATTTGATGTAGTTACCGGCCGCATCGCGGAAACCCTCCCAGATGTAGTCAACATACTGGCGACGCACATCATCAACGGATCCAGACTGCGCATCGGCCAGAGAGGAGAGCGCAGAGCCTTTATTGAATACCGGGTCACGCCAGTTGAACTTAAAGCCGCTGTCATGGATCGGCACCATGGTGCCATCGAAGGTGTACGACTTCGCATCCAGCGCAGCACCAATCTGGCCGGACATAGAGGTATGCGCCCAACCACGACCGCCAGTGCGAGCATATTCGTACACAGACTCTTCCAGACGAACAGAGCGAGACAGCGGCATCAGGTCGTTCAGTAGTGTGAACTCGGTATTGGGTTCGAACTGCTTTAGCACGGTCTGATCATAGGCCTTGTACAAACGACGGATGTCGTCGACTGCGTTTACTGCGTCAAGCGTAGGGGCATTTGCAGCTTCACCGCGAACACGGGTGCGCGCGATGAAGTCAGCCACGGCCTGAGCGCTGGAGTTACGCGCGAACTTCAGTTCATTGAACTGCGCCATATTGGCTTCGAGGTTCCCGGTTTCGGTCGCCTGCTTAGTGGAGAATACAAACATTCAGGTGCTCCTTATTTAATGACAACACGCAGGAGCTGGCCTGCTGTCGAAATGGTGTATGAGCGGTCTTCTTCTACATAGCAGCGGACCGATTCATCAGTGCCGACAGCTTTAACTCGACCATTGGCCACAGAGAGTGGCTGCCCTTTTGTGTAGGTACCTGCCGCAGCTGGCACGTTAAAGAAAACGCCCGGCGTTGGATGCATTGCAACAACCCAGTCGCCAGCCTTGATGACGTCATCTACGGTTTTGCAACGCAGGTAGTCATAGTTGGCTACGTAGAGGATCGCGGCTTCATTACCATCCACGGATGCGGTGAATTTCTTCGTGGTGTTGTCGAAGAAACCAATCGTACCGGGAGGCGTGTCAGCGGCTGCAGCACCTTCGCGATGAAGCTGTGGGTTTGCGAAGATACCGCCCGCGTGAATTACGTGTTTTCCATCTTTAGCCATTATTTACTCCGGCATTTCGCTGACAGATTGAGTGGAATTGACCTGGCGGAATGCACCATTCAGGCCGGTTGAGGTCAGGCACTGAGCAAACAGCTCTTTCAGTGGTTCGCCGTCGAGGGCATTGACTGCCAGATCGGTCATGCTGAACTTGGCTTTTACCGCGGCGCGCATGCTGGTCTTCTCAGTCTCTGCGCCTGCGCTAATCTGGCTGTTAATCGCCGCCACTTGATCAGAGAGAGTCCTCGCCCAGGCTGGCATCTCTTCGTTATTGGCGGCCTGTTCTTTTTTCTTGGGCTTGCCGGTTTCCGGGTCGATTTCTTCATCGCCTTTTTTCTTAGCGGTGGTTTCTTCGGCCTTCATCTGGTTGTATGCGTCCATAAGCTCCGCGTCGGACTTGCCTTCAGTCGGCTTACCAGCGGCTTGCAGCGCATTGATAATCAGTTCTTTCATCGGATCGTTCTCTCCGTTGGTTTTAATCTCGTACTCAGTGGGTTTGCGCACGACTTCTACAGGTTCGCCGACGAACACGGCCTTGCCGTCATCATCGATGAGGTACTTCTGCTTCAGGTATTTGGTGTCATTGCGGTAGATGAAGCTGTCCGGCCACACCGTTTCAGGCCAAAGCCACTTATCTTCGACGTCACCCTCGCGCAGCTTGTCGCTGATGGCGCGGGAGATGTCGTCGAAAGAGAAGTTAGAGGCGTTGGTGAAGAAGAATTTGGTCTTGTTGAGCAGGCCAACGCGGGTGCAGTCGATACCATCAGCAAGGCGGGCAACTTCGATCTGCTGCTCGTCACCTTCGGCATTAACGAAGATACCCACCCCCTCCTCCGGCGTTCCGGCTCCCGGCTCATCAAGTAGCACCGCCACATGGTCAAACATCATGTTGGTGGCGATTTCGTTGTACTTCTTGCCCTTCGACTCACCGTTGGCGGCGATACCTGAATACAACAGGCCGGTGGAGATGTGGATCGGGTCAGAGTTGGAACCGGCCAGCATCTCGTCCAGGCGGTTAATCAGGCGCTTGCCCTTGTCGCTGGATTCGGCGTACTGACGGTTAACGTACATGTCTCCCGTCACCTTCCCGTCACTGTGACTAACGTTCTGCAGCCAGGCCCCGACGTGATACTCGTTTACCGCCCGGACATCGCGCGCCGACACATGCTTGCCATCCACTTTCGGGTGGCCCAGCGGCATCGGGTTGCGCTCGAGTGTGTTGTAGGCCTTTTCGATTTCTGCTGCCGGGTACAACTTCCGGTTCATCACGATATCGTCCACGACAGGCGTGATGCCGCGAACCACGATATGTGGCTTGCCGTCGATGGTTTCAGTGGTGATGTTTGAAGCGGAGTTGACGACGGTCAGCACGTTAACGCGGTTGCGTTTCATGCTGGGTCCTCATTGGTGGATCTCAGGCAATAAAAAACCCGCCGGAGCAGGTCATAATTTATTGAATTGCGTTATGTGGAGATTGGGATTGGGTAGTTTATTTCGCACTAACTTACCATTCTCAACATCCAAATCTGTAACATCCTCGAGATTTAAATGTTTTCCAAGGCTGCTCTTAACCTTCTGTAGAATTTCTTTTGGGGGCGTTTTTTGAGGGAAGTAAAAAATGTCGCTTCCAAAGTCAAGGAGAGCGCGCACATTTGGATAACGGATATCCTTTTGGAAGACTTCCCAAACGACAAACCATTCATCGAATTCCTCGCCAATGATAAAATCCGTTTCCAAAGGAGGCTTCTCTTTGGGGAGTAGTGCGCGCTTTTCAGGATCGTTGAGCTTATCCAAAAGTTTCATGCTTTGCCCTAAAATTAAAGGAGTTGGTAGATTGTCAATTTAACAACCCTATCTAACTTAACCAAGCAATCTTCTCAGCCTTAAGCTTTTCAGCCAGCCCTTCATTGAAAATGCTGCCGTCTTCATTGAGCAATACAGGAATCTGGCTGCAGTAGCAGTTGTACCGGTTGCCGTTCTCGGCGTAGAAGTCGCGCACCTCTTCGGTGGTGTAGACCTTGCCGTGACGGCTGGCGTGCCAAAGACGCGTCGTTGGTTTTAGCGCTGACAGCCACAGCATGCCGGTATTCAGCCCCAGTCGATCAGCGGCCCAGTCCGTCTCATTCCATTGTGCCTGCCGCAGCGCGCCGACCTGCTCAGTCTGAGCGATGGCCTTTGCCCGGCTCATCGACACATCGAGGCGCTTGCTGATGACACTGGCTGTTTCCCTGGGGTTTACGCCCCGTGCCACCGCGTCGGTGATGATGTTCGTCATGTCGCCGCGGGCGGTGTCGCTGATGACCTTCCAGTCGCTGAACGTTGTCAACTTGGCCGCCGTCACCTGATTAAGGTGGCCGGGGCTGCTTAAAAGCTGCTGTAGCGTCGTCTGGCTGGCGTAGACCTGCGACTGCACTGAGAGGTTTGTGAAGGCGTTTAGCGTGCCTCGGTCATACTCTGCAATGACGTAGTCCATCGCCCAGAGGTTCTGGCTTCCACCATCAAGAAGCTCATCATCCAGAATAGACTGCACAACCTGCAGCAGGTCAGCCAGCTCAGCGGCGGTCATGTTGTAGATGAACTTACCAGCATTGACCTGATACAGCGAAGGCTCTGCACCCTCGTTGTTGCACATCATCCAGGACCGTTCGCCGTTAACCTCTTGCTGTTTCCCGGTCAGCCTCTGATCAAGCAGAGCCTTAAGCCTGCGCTTGATGTTCAGATACCGGTCTTCGATATCATTGAACATCCGACTGACCTGTCGCGAGGACTGCGTAGGGTCAGCTTTATTGCGCGGTACGATTGGTGTCCCGATTCTGTTTTGCGCTGTCATCATCATCTGTCAGCGGATCCTTGTCGGTTTGCTTTACATCAGGGTTAGGGGCCTGGAAGGCCTTGCGAGGCTCCAATTCACCAACTGCGCGGATTTCGTTTTCATCCACTGCCGGAGTGCCGTATGCCTGCTGGGTATCTTTCGCCACGACAGCCATTGCCTGCATGTTGGCAATCTTCTCTTTTTCGCTCGGTGCGAGCAGATCAGACCATGCCAGCGTGACCTCTCCGGATGATGGCGGGTCAATGACGCCAACCGTCCAGAATCGCTCAAGTACGCTCTCGACCACCGTCGACTGGAATCCCCAGCGGCGTCCGTTACAGCGCTTCGCCCAGTCTGTCTTGTCCTCATCGGAGGCAAGGCGCCCCGTCTGCTGACCAAATTGGATGGTGAACGGGCACTGAATCGAAGATGAAAACTCGTTGGCGGCCACTGTCCATGTAGGTGACGGGTCAGCAGCTGCAACGGATAGTACCGAAGGCGTACCGGCTTGCATTACTAACGCCGCATCTGTGCCTCGGTTCATCTTACCGACTTTGTCGTTTAGCGCTTCGCCCAGGTCCTTGAATCCTGCATCTATCGCGGCCTTTTTTAGAGACGCCATGTCAGTTTCTTTGTCGAAAGCAATCCCAAGCTGGCGACTGGCATTCTTCAGGAACCCTTCTGCGCTGCCGCCCGAAACCTTTTCAAGGTCGAGCAGTTTGTTGTAGCCAGCACGCAGGAATGGAACGCCGGAGAGCATGTTATCGTCTTCAGAACCTTCGCAAAGGATGATGATTCGCTCGGGGTGTACAGTAACGCCGCGCACCGGGCCATATGTGCCATCATCGCCTACTGGCTGCTCGTTGAAGTTGTACGAAACCGGCTGTCCGTAGGTTTCTGAAAGCGTATCGGTGTCGAAGTTGCCAGGCTTGATCTGAGACTCCCAGGCAGGGATAAGCTTAACGATAGCTTTTTCTTTCAGCCGTGACACTACAGTCCTGTCTACAGGCTCGAACCACTCTCTTCCGTCGCGAAACTGGATGAGCAAAGCAGAGTACCTGCCAACAAGGTTGCGGCGATCTGCATCCTTGATTTTCGGCCAATGCTTTTTCATCAGTTTGGTGACTGATGTTTCCCACTGCGTGGTTTCGGTGGACTCCTTCGCACCGTCTCCGTCGATAATAGTCGGGTTATCTACCCAGCAAGAATCGAGGAGTTTGTGAACAGCGGCGAACGCCACCGCGTTGCGTTCATAGGCCCGATAGTAGCGGTCGAACTCGAGACTGTCCGGATAGCCAAACTCATCCCACAACTTCGTACGCTTGGTGTTTCCTGGCTGACCTGCGTACAGCATACGCTGCCGCCCTAAAGCATCAGCAAGGGCATTAACGAGGAATGAAACCTCGCCTTGTTGTTCACTCACTGATGAGCTCCTTAGAAGAAGATGGCGCCGACTTTCTTATGGTTATTCTTCGCTACAGCAAAGTAGCGAAACCCATCAGAGCCATGGGATGTGAAATCATGAAGTGGTTTATCTTTCCAGCACCCGCGTTTGTCGTCCCACTCCTTGCGATAACCTTCGAGGTGAGAGATGCCTTCTGAGCATTTCTCTTCGTCGAATACACACTGAGGCAGGATTTCTCGAACTGATTCAATACCGGTATCGACGCCAACCTTTGGCACAACCTTGAACGTCATCGAGTACATCTGCCCGTCGATTTCGTAACCTTCGCGCGCCAGTTCTTTACGAGACTTGGCATCGGATCCAAATTCACGGTTTTCGATATCGTGCGGACCCCAGTGCTCGCCGTACTCATATCCACGGTCTTTCAGCACCTTCATGTAGTGCCGGAGGCCTTCGCCAGAGTTTTCGTAGTAGTCAATGATGTGGAACTCATTGCCTACCTCGCGAACGAACCAGATAGCCGTGGAGTCACCCACGCCGATATCCCAGAACGTGTGAACCGGCAGGTGCGAGTTGTCCGGGATTTGACCGATCCGCTTATTGGTGTAAAGCCAGCGGAATTGCTTGGCGTAGTAAGCGCCCTCGACCGACTGCTGGAACGCCTCGGCAGGAATGGTCGGGTATTCGCGCTTCATGTCGTCGCCGAGCGTTTTCTCTTTGGCGTAGTACCAGGCTTTTTGGCGCTCGTTGACTATTACACCGTGCTTCGCCTCCATTTCAGCGAAGTAATCAACCAGGCGCTGCGGTAGCGGCTCTACCGGGTCGATTGCGTACTGCGGATTCTTCCACCAGGAGAAGAAGAAAAACTTCCAGTCCAGCGCGGATAAGGGCTTTCCCTGCAACTGCGCTTTCTCTGCAGTCTGGCAGTAATCGAAGAAGTAACCCGCCCGGCCCTCGGCTGTGCTCTCGATAGTAGCGAAGCATCCTGTCGATACCGCCTCAAACGCACCAGTGACGATTTCACGGGCTTTGTCTGGATACTTGGCGCATATCTTCCCGAACTCGGAAACGTGCAGGTAACGCAGCGTACCGCCACGAAACGACGTGCTGACGTAGAGTGATCCGCCCTTCTTGAATACGAGCTCTCCGGAAGAGTCATTGCTCGCCGGGTTGGCCGCCTTTATCTCTGCCGGTAGCTTGTCATATGCGTACTTCACCTTTTCGCGGAACAGGCGCTTTGCGTCATTCAACGTGTGGGCAATCAGCGCGCACTTTGCAGACTCGAACAGCGCCGCATCTAACTGAATGATGCACACCTCGGTCGTGAAGCCGAGCTGACGAGCTTTAAGGATGATGTTGCGGGTGTGGATCCCCTCGAAGTATTCCCGCTGTTCAGGCGTCATCCTGAACCGCGTAGGCTTTCCCTCTTTGTCGGTGATCCAGTAAAGATTGTTCAGCCGCCAGTCTTTGTCGGCCAGCAGCTTGATGTGCTCAGGTTTCATTACGCCCCCTGAGACAGTGAATCCATCAGGTCAGAAAGTTGCTTAACAGAGTTGTCGCCTTCCGGCCCGTCGATATCGTATGCCTGCCGTTCAAGCCCGATCAGATTCTTCAGCGCGTCGCTCAGCGCCTTAACCGACTTAACGCGCTCCGGCATGCTGATGACCTTGTGGTAAATCTCGTTGAGCTTGTCCTGACCTTTGTCGTCAGGGTTGAACATTAACTCTCCGAGCTTCTCCAGTGCGGCCACATCTGCGCACTCTGCGCCAAGCTCATCAAACAGGGCGTTGGTTATCTGCCGAGCGCGCTTAATGTCGCCGCGATGCTCCATGCGGACACTGGCGATTACCTCAGCCGTCGCCTCTATGAGTACGCGTTCGTTAAAAGTGACTTCACTGCGTACCTGTTTGCGTACCTCTGCTTTGCGTACCAGATCGTCAGCGCGCTCTTTCACCTTCGCATTCAGGTCGCGCGACCAGTCGTCACGCTTGGCACGCTTACGGATAGCGCCTTCGCTGATACCGTGCTGTGATGCTATTTCACGGAGGGACATCACTCCGGCCCGGTACGCCGTCTCGATGGCCTCCCAGTCCGGTTTGCTCATTCGTTACTCCGTTTTGTCTTCTGATTCTTCCGCCACCGGAACAAAGTGGAACTGCTCCACACTATCAGGGCGGAAGTAACGCCACTCACCTGTGTCTGTCGCCAGCACCACGAATCCGTTTACGATTTCAGGCTGGCTGCGCTTCATCAGGCCGGTGAAGGTTTCTTTCGATGTAGTGGTGATAGTGATTTGGTAGATGTCGGACATTGTCGCCTCTATAATCAAACGATTGTGGCATTTTTAGTTAATTCAGGAGGTCTCATGTCAATGAATTTTGACATTTTTATGGAAGTTTCAGGATTCACATTCGACCCTAAAACATTCGAAAAAATAATGCTTGGCAATAATAAATTAGCTAGCTGCTTAACAACTCACTTAGCTATTGAGCGCTTTCTTGAGGCTTGGGTATGCTCTTACGTTGGAATTAAAGACCTTTTCGTTAACGACTCCAAAGACAAAAGCAAGGTTCGATTTTCTATGAATTTTATGGGTAAAGCCAAGCTTGCCCAGCGCATGGGTTTACCATTGCCTGCATACCGCATCATTGAAAAGCTGAACAACATTAGAAACAACTTTGCACATCAACACGACTATGAAGGGGCGACTCACCTTGAATTTATTGAAATTATTAAAGACGTAGACAAGCTTCCTTCATATGACCATAAGGCTTTAGGGGATGAAGATTACATGGTTTTCATTGATGACGGTCAGCGTCAGCAAAAACATCATTTATCTTCAGAAACATGCCCACATGAACTGCGTTACGCGGCCATCACTTACGGCTTGCTTGTTAGATGTATGCTTCACATGATTAACGAGCTACCTATTACCAGAAGCAACAATTACGGCGTTGCTGCTGGGTATCAAGGTTCAACAATTACCTTCAAAGGATCAACGCTCTGAAGCTATTTCACCGCTATGATTTTTTTTCATTATCGAAGCCCCTCAGTGAAGAGCTTCTGTAATGCCGATCAGCCAATCAGCAATTCTGGCTGCGTCACCTGCATGATGTGCTCATGCTCGACCGCCAGAACGCGCTTCTCTTTCTTCCGCTCGTTCATCAACCGGCTGCCGATCGTGCCTTTCAGTTTCGAGCGCGTTTCTTTGATGGCGTAGCGGTGCTGCATTTCTTCCCCCATCGCCATGCGTCGGCTTAGCTGCTCGGCCATCCAGTTAAAGGCATTGATGTAACACTCCTTTACTGCGGCAGCTGTTTTGCCAGTGAATCCCATCACGAGCATCATGCATCCGTCGCGGGTGATGTTATACATAGGCTGAACATCACCATTTTTATCAATGAAATCAATGGGCGCAAAATTGCGCTGGGTGAAGTCATCGGAGCATTTCAGATTACGTATGGCGCGCAAAACATCTTTATGCCGCTTGCCAAAGTAATCCGCCACCTTGAGTGATGTGGTGATTATTTTGTTATCGAGAGTCGTGACCATTTCGCGGAAGTCGAAGGCCGGAATAACTGACGGATTATTCATAGCGTCTTTACCTTTTAGAAAGATGAGCCTGTTCGCACAGAAAAGCCGCCCCGAGATGGTCGCCACCATATACGGCAGTTCTCAGGCTCAGCTTTCTGAAAGACTCGGGAGTATTATGCGCTGCGACACGCGTTTTACTGCGGACATAAAAAAGCCCCGCATTCGCGAGGCCGATGTTGCTTTGTAGTGCTGGATGAATCTTCGTGCGGGTTGTCATGCCATATGAAAAAGCCCCGCAGATGCGAGGCATAGCTTTATTCCTTTGAAGAGGTATTGAGCACTGAATTCTTGCAGCACATGGGCAGATTGCTTCTGTCGTTACTGCTTTCTAAGGTGCCCTGGGTCCGGTATCATTTCATCGCTCCTTAACTGCCGTACAGGCAGCTTTTCAAAAGGAGAAATGATGAAAAAGTTACTATTGATTGAATGGCTTATTACTTACGAAAAAATCCTGAAACGCAGGCTTGATTCGGGTGAGATTAAGCAAAAGACGGCCAACGACTATAAAAGGATGATTTGGTTTTGCATAAATAAATGGCCCATGGTCCCTCTGATAGACATAACGGTATCCGATATAACCGAAGCTATTATGGAAAAAGGCAAGGATGCGCCTTTTGCTGCACGGCGGTTGCGGATCAACATTTCTGACGTGTTCGTAGAGGCGCAAAGAGCTGGCTGCATTCCTCTCGGGCATAATCCTGCGATCGTATCGAGAAAGCCTTTCACTTACGTAAGCACTGAAAGGCTCACGCTTGAAGAATTCCTGAGGATTTTCCGGGCCGCAAAGTATGTCGCTCCGGACTACTTTCAGGTCGCACTGCTTCTGGCGCTAGTAACCGGCCAGCGGCCTTCAGATTTATGCAAAATGAAGCGGTCAGATGTCATAGCTGGTTTTCTGCATATCAAGCAGTTCAAAACGGGAGAGCGTATTGCACTGCCGCTGGGTCTCACACTGGAGGCTATAAGCACCTCTCTGGAAGATGTACTGTCCATTTGTGAAGATCAGGGGCTACTCATTCAGAGTCGAGGAAAGCAAGTTAATACATGGACCCTATCCCGTTGGTTCAGGATTTGCAGGATGCAAGCTGGGGTTACAGCAATTAACGGAACGCCGCCCACCTTCAGAGAGCAACGATCCTTGTCTGAGCGTTTATACCGCGCTCAAGGCCTCGACACTCAAACACTTCTCGGACACAAATCTCGAAAGATGACGGATTCGTACAATGATATACGTGGCAAAGGGTACAGGGTGTTAAGCCTGTAGAGCTTTATTAATGTCTTTATCCCCTGCAGTCGCTGTCAGGTTGATTATGCGCTGTAGGGGTATTGCCATTACGATGGGTCTGCCAACGATCATGACAATAAAAAGCCCGACCGAAGTCTGGCTCTTGATCGGATATGTTATGCTTCAAAGCAACTTGTAAGGAGGCAGGCTATGCACATAAATACCAAGTACAGACTTGGAGCTCTGCTCTACCTCATGGCGGCATATGCTATTGCTCTGCCATTGATAGCATTTATATTTGATGTGGTGATTGGCGGTAGCCTTATTGATATATGGAAAGGTTCTTCTTCCTTCTCTGAATTGCTTAACCATCGCGAGGATCTTTATCTCATGATGGCAGGGCTAGGTGCTGCCATAGGATTTGTCTACTGGCTCTTTTTTTACAGAAAATACCAGCACTACGACCCCATGGATAAATACTTTAAGTAGTTACTGACATTGACTGGTGATGTATTCCTGCAGCACTCTCAGGGCTGACTGGTCTTGCTTGATTCCGGATCGGATACCGAGAACGTTTCGTCCAGCAGCATCAGAGAGTTCGATGGTGGCATCATGGCCCATGCTGGAGGCGCTGGCGGCTTCGGTTGAGACTGGCATTGGACAGCGGCCTTTGACGAGCACCCGACCACCATTATCAAGCTTGCGCTGCAGAGCATCATTTTCAGCTTTTGCATCGGCTAATTCCTTCGTGTATTTGGCATCCAGTGCAGCAACGTCACGCTGGCGCACCTGCATATCATCAATGGTGGCGTTCGCCAGGCTCAGTTCTTCAGTAGCTTTATCGCGCTGATCTTTGTAGTTGATGGCGTTGTCGCGGTAGTGGTTAATCGCCCAGGCCATTGAAACCAGCAGGCAGATAACGACAGCGCAGATGATTGCAGTTAATCGGCTCAATTCTGACCCCACTCGCAAACTTCGCGCTCAATATCGCGTCGGGTGATCAACCCCTTCCACTGCTTGCCACCGGCATACGTCCAGCGCTGCAGTTCTTTGCATGCACCCGGCACATCTCCAGTGTTCAGCTTCTTCAGCAGCGTGGAGCTGGCGAAAGCACCAGAGCCAACGTTGTAGGTAAAGGAATAGAGAGCTGCACGGGTAGGCTCAGGGATGCGAACCTTGATCAACGGGTCGATGGCATTTGCCACCTTTCGCAGATCTGCCTTCAGCAGATTGTCGCACTCTTTGTCGGTATAGCGATGACCGCGGCGAATGTCGGCACCGGTGTGCCCATCGCAAACAGTCCATACGCCTACGACATCCTGATAAGCGTAATAGCGCCGCCCTTCCAGCCCATCCGCATTGCCCAGCATTACTGCAGCAATGGTGATTGCTCCGGATCCGCCAACAATGGCACCCACCAGCTTATTCCTGAGTGTCGGGTTCATCGTGGCTCCTGTTACGCCGATTGTCTTCGCGGATCTTGAAATAGAGATTGGTCAAGTATGTCAGCACGGCAATGACAATGCCTACGAGTACGCCAATGGCGTTCCACTGCTCAGGACTGTAGGCGTTAAGCATGCCGTTAAGGATGCTACCGGCAGAAGCGCCATAGGCTGCACCAGTGGTTAGTTTTTCCATTCGATACATGCTCTTCACCTCGCGTTATTTGCGGGTGCTGTTCGTGTAGTAGGAAAGGCCGTCAGACACGATAGCTATGTGGCATCTGGAATTGATTGTCTGCGGCCTGAATAAAAAACCCGGCGACAGGCCGGGAATATGAGGGTGTGGCAATGTCAGCTCTTTGGCTGAAGATACCCTAGCTTGGGTTTGGCGGGACAGGAAGGATTCGAACCTTCGACCATTCGGTTAACAGCCGAACGCACAACCTCTGTGCTTCTGACCCAGAAACGACAAAGCCCAAGGCGTTAACCTCGGGCTTTTTATTCTTTGCCGCCGATATATTTTTGGCAGCATATCTGATTTACACGAAATATAGCCCTTTCAATCCAGTTTTGCAATACTTGGCTGCGAATTTGCCGCCTTTTGTTGTGAACGTGATCGCGTTACCTGCATTAATGCATCGCCATCTAGTCGCAGGAAGGTGCGCTTCATTTCAACCCAGCGATCGGTAAATGTCTCTGACCAGTTCTTTGGATTTACGCCGACCAGCTCCGCCAGCACCTGGTACTCGTACGTCTCACGCCCTGCCAGCTCCGCTTTGACGTCCTGCGCCGCTAGCCAGATAAGCTTCTTCAGGCGTTTCATCGTCTTGCCGACCACCTTCTTCGCACCGAGTTGCTCCCGGAACTCTGCCCAGGCCCACTGGGTAATGGCCATCTGGTACTCGAAGCGGATATTCTCGCTGTAGTTCCACAGTAGCCACGCTTTCTGATGGTCTTCAAGTGACAGGACAGCGCGGCGCCAGGATGCAGTGACGAACTCAACCGGCCCAACTAGCGCAATGGATGAGCCCTTGGCGCGAGACTGGCTACCGCTCATTGGCGGGCCGTCCGGGTTGACTATGCGCTGCTTATCTTTGTCGAACACCTTTTTCCGTCCCCGGCTGCGGGCCGTCGCGGTGAATTGCGCGTTCTCTGCGAAAGCTACCAGCTGCCCTTTCGTCGCCCAGCTCAGATCTGCGGTCGCCACAATAAGCTGCTGACGTACGTATTCCAGTTGCTGACTGTTCATGCGGCTTCCTTCTGTGGCTGATTGGTTTTGGTCTGGCTGTGCTTTGCTACTGGCGGCATGCTGGCGCGCTTAACGCTTTCAGCCTGGTACCGGGTTATCTGCTCTCGGGTCATGATGGCCTCCGATTCCAGGCACGAATTGCATCGCGTTTTGTTGGATATGTATCGGTTATTGGCTTAATCAGGCACTCCTTGGTAGCGCATCCGGCATAAACACCATCACCATCGGCTACCAACTCTGCCTCACCACCACAGAATGGGCAGTGAAGCAGTGAAGCCCAATGCGGAAGCTTGAGGTCGTAAATCATGCCGCCTCCTGCTGTTTCAGAGCTTTGAGCTTGGCGCGGTACTCATCGCGGATCCGGATGAAGTCTTCCCGGCGGTAGTTGGTCATTTCGTGGGGGCCGTTGAGCCAGTCGACGTAATCCTGCCCGTAACGAGCGACTAGGCCAGCTTCGTATTGCTGCGCTACCGTCGCCTCTTTGGCGGTGTATTTTCCCGCTCCGGCATTACAAGATTTGCACTGCTTATGGGCGTTGCGCTCTTCAAAGCGCAGTTCAGGTTTAGCACCGACCGTTTTGAAGTGGCCGCAGTCCCACTGGCCGCCATGCAGGTCAGGCGGGTTGGTCTCGCCGCAGCTGATGCATGGCAAATCAGCATCACGCGCACGGATGTAGGCGTTGAAAGCCTGCTGAGCCTGCGCTTTGTAGTAACCGGCAGGCCGAAGCTCTGCAAGTCGATCCTTGCGGCGTTTGCGCCCGGACTTCTCGGCTTCCTTCTGCTCCTTGATGCGCTTAGCAGCGGCTTTCACCTTCTCCTTTTCGCGCTCTTCCATCGCGAGGATTGCGCCGTGCTCCGGGCTGCACCAACGGATTCGGATGTCGTGATATTTCGGCACGAAGTATTCACCGCATACTTTGCACTTACGGCGGGATGGCTTACGCATGGTTACCCTCCACACCCTCTGCAAAGCATGTCTGCAGGAACGCATCCATTCTTCTCTCATTCCGATCGGCCCGGACCAGACCGGCTGTTTTTCTGAGAAGTTTTGAACGTTTACCTTTCGCTGGGATGCTCATGACCTCGTCATAACATTCGCACCAGACTGAATGACGTATGCGAGCTGAAGCGTATTCAGATTCACGACTCATGATGATTTTCTCCGTGCCGCGAGACGCAGCCATTTCTGATCAACCAGGCGGGCGGTGTAGTCTTTCAATGTCGGGATATCGGACGGCTTAACCGCTGGCTTACGCTGACGGCGCCCCGGAACGCGGAAGATTTCGTTGGTGATGACGCGTGATAGTGGAGTAGACATCAGGCCTCCTGCTTATCGCGCAGCTGCTGGTATTCACAGCTCTGCGGAATGGTCAGGTGGCAGCCGATATTCATCGCCCATGCTTCGACTTTGCACAGGAAGATGTACATCTCGCCGGTTTCCAGTTCGGACGTATGACGGAGGGATTGGACGGTGGTGACCTCGCCGGACACGACGTCTACCCGATCTTTGCTTTCGTAACCGAGATAGGTGTGCTTCATCGCGTCTTTGACCCACTCGGGTGTAGCGAAGGTCTTGCCGCGGGCGATGAGGTATTCGCTGATTTCGGTGTACCACATGTGGCTGAGCGCGTTCTGCGACAGGCTGCGCTTCTCACGCCACGGCTTAACCTGGAGACGGAAGCATTGCCCGGCATCCAGCAACGGCTGGATCTGCTGGCCGATGGCCGCGAAGTTACCGCGATGGAGTTTGATGCCGTCTACTGGCAGAGTCATACGGCCCCCTTAACGGAAACCGCAGAATGCAGAAAATCGCAGGTGCATTTCTGCATCTGTGACAAAGTGAGGAGTTCAGATTGTGGTCGCATTTAAGTCCCCTTAAATGCGCAGAAGTCATCGAAGTTGTTCAGGCTCCGATGACGAGATTATGGCTGGTTGATTATGGAAAATCAATGTGTGAGGAACTGCCATAAACTTTGGATATTGTTCAAAGCATAGATGCCGGAACAAATTATGGCGAGCGCCGTGATTATTAGGCAAGGATACATACAAAGTTGATAAATCAACTCGCCTCTTTTAACTCTTTTCCATTCTTTTTTTAGAACGGTAAATGATGCTTGAGTAAACTCGGCTTGTGTAGTGGTAAATTGCGAACTGCCTGCATAAGCTTCTCCAAGCATTTTCGTTATAACTTCAGATAACTTTTGTTCTTCAGAAGACTGCTTTCCATAATTTATCCTGAGATTTATTTCAGACAGCAGTTGGCTGACTCTTTGCTTGTCGCTTTCAGGAACTAGATGGCCTTCATCAGATAAATTCCGCACGGTCAAAAGAATCGAGCTAAATGTTGTGAGGGCGAGCCTCAACTCTTGTATCCATGCCTGGCGGAATTCAGAAGTCTTGTTTTCTTTGGTCATTACCAAACCAATTCCACCTGCCGCTGCCGCAATCACCCCTGCGGTAATTGCTGCCCATGCTTCGTTCATATCATATCCTTTAATTCGCAAGCAAAAAAATACCGCCACAAGGCGGTAGTTTAGGCGACTGGAGGGCCGAGTTTATGCGTTTTCGCATTGCTTTCGGTTGGCTGGCCGGAATCACTCCGGGCATGCTTCTCTGGCAAATTGGTTGTCTGACCTCTCGGGTTTTCATGGGTTAACCTTCAGTCGCAACACCAAAGGCAAGAGCTGAACACCCCCAGGGTGAACTGGTAGACATCGGCACAGCCTCAGTCGCCACTCTTTTCCCACTATCCAATCTTAATCTATCCCCTAGTCAGACACTCAAAGGTTGCGCTTCGCAGCGGCATGCGGGGGAATACAAAAACTCGGACAAAATCAGGCCCTCCTTTCTGGATCACTCGCGGGGATAAAACTATTAAACATCTGTTTTATGTAAGTTTCAACTATACAACATATGGTATTTTTCAAACTTTTGGTGCTGTCGCAATCATCGCCTTATAGCGATCCGGGAATCGCGGACTCTCCCATGGCAGCCCCATTGCCTTGCACATCTGATAAGTCGGCTCAACCGGCACCAGAACACAACCATCCGGAATCACCGGAGAGTTGGCAGGATATACATATCCGCTATGCGCCTCAGAGTCATATGCCAGAATATCCGGCTCATCTTCCAACTCACCAATCAGATGACGCATGCGGTCAGCTTCATAGCGTACGCGGTCAGGATACTCGGAACATTCGATTGTGATGCCTTCCAGCGGGTGTTGGCCTTTGCGATGCAGCATAGCGGTCCAGTTGGTTTTGCCGTTCGTTTCTGGCATTGATCCGTACCAGACTGTTAGCTCAGGTTTACCATCGGCACCCTGAAGCATGGCGGCGCGGCAGGCTTCCCAAGCGCCCCACTGCCCAGTTGCTGGATAGTGTGCGTAATATTCTGGATGCCATTTATTGCGCTCAATATTCACGGAGCACCATTTTTCGAATAATTCGCGCGATAGGACCTCATCCATCACTACCGGCGCTGGCGGTACCGCGTAGAGAAAGTTCATCCCATCAGGTAGAAGTTCCAAGTCAGGCCTGTTTTTACCATCGATGCGGCCAGCATTAATGTCCTGATCACCTTCTATTTCCACAAAGTAAACAGGCTTAGCTTCGATCGATGCCAGAGCGATACGCATCGCTTCCAACGCTTTGCTAGCATCTTCGTTCACGACGCCAGGAGTTGCATCGCGCTCTTGTTCAAGTTCCGAGATGGTCTGCTTAAGCCATTCTTTTGTAATAGCCATGGGTTAGACATCTCCCTGGTCGAATAAGATTCGTGAGTACCCTGCATCATCCGATACCTCAAGCCAACCATCACACCGCTCACCAGTCATGAGGCTTATAACGCGAGAGTGCTGGTATTGAGAGCCGCGAATTTCCTCCAGATCATCCTCGCTGAAGAAGATCGGCTTTCCGCAGTGAGGGCAGTAGCATCCGTAATCACCATCAGCGCGCCCAATTTTTTTAACTATAAGTATTTCGTGGTCAGCCATGCTCACTCTCCTTTATCGGTGCCAGCGCTATTCCCATTCAGCGCTTCTCTTAAGCACCGAACGTATGCAGGTATGTAGCAGTCATCCGGGTTTGCGATTGCCTCAAATAAAGCCTGTGCCTGCTGTTTGATGTTGATATCACGCGCCTGCAGCTCTGCTATGTGCTTCTCTGCTGCCTCAGCGCGTTTCTCTGCTGCAATTCGATGCTCAAGTCCTTGTCCCTGGCAGATATGAATCAAACGCTGTTTCTCCTTAAGTTCTGCGTTGAGTATGTCTTTGGCTTCCAGCTCATCCAGCAGCGCCAGCATTACAGCTGGGTTGGCTGCCGCGATGAATTCAGCGTTACGCTTCGCAGTCTCATCCCATGCCATGTGATAGTCACGGTCCCATTCCTCATGGATGCATGCAGCAGTTGAATTAGTCATATCGAGTAAAGATTCGCTTCCGACATAAACTGCGTATGAGTGGTAACCAGATACCCTGTCTTCACCATCACCATATTCGCCGTCAGTTTCGACAACATCCGACCACCATTCACCAGGGGTCGCTTTCTCCGCCGCTTCACGCAGCGCCTGTTTGTCGATGTTGCTCATTGGAACCTCGCATGATTCTTCCAGCGGTTCTGCGCTGCGCTCTTTTTGAATTGATGCCCCTCACGACTAACACCACCAAGTGAGAAGAGAACCATGCGACGATTGCTTACGTTCAGCCATTGGCGCGGATAGCAGTTCTTCAGAACGCGAATGATGAGTATTTTTGCTTTACGGTTTTTCATGACTGCACTCCTTTGCGAAGCTGTGCGGCGCGTTGACTGACCTGCTGTAGAACCATTTTCCAGCCAACAACCTCATGCATATCGGACGAACACTGCTGGTTGGAAAACTTAACTAACATCGTCTCAACTACTCCAGCCAGACTATCAAGTTCGCTGGCACGCACTTCAGCCAGGAAGGCGTCGGTGACAGGAGTTTCGATATCGTTAAGCGCATCAGTGAACCCGCCCCGATCCATACAAATCTCCGCTTCGTAATCAGCATCGAAGGCTGCATCCTTGCAGAACTTCTTCAGCGACGCATTCTCAGCAGCCATCTGCGCTAGCTTGCTCTGAGACTCTGCAAGCTGTTGCTCAAGTTCTTCGTAACTCGCTTTCATACCCCTACCCTCCCCCAAACCATCAATACTCGCTTCATCGCCGCGCTGTTGCGGCACTCCTGGCAGATCATGTTTGACGCTGTGCGCAGCACCAGTTTCGTTGTGTCCGTACTCCTGGCGGGCACCGTGTCGGCCGCGTATTGCATGCCGTAACTGGTCAATCGATACAGGCGCTGTCCGTGCTTACCCTCACATGCGATAAGTCCATCAGCAAGTAAGGCGCTGACGGTACCTGACAGCTTTTTGGTGGTCATGCCAATCATGTTGGCTATACGAGCACTGTTCAGGCCTGGGTTGTTGCGCAGGGCTGCCAGCACCTGCCCACGGATTGTCATGGTCATCAGAATCCCCCTCGCTGTGCTGGTTTCGCTTCTTTCTCGCGACGGCGCTGGCTGGCAGCTTCCTGGTCGCAGTCATAAATCGCGCCGTGACGCTGTTGGCAGTACACGACACCTGTTTCGCCATGACGGTTCAGTCGCAGCAGGAGTTCTGTTTCGCTCTGGTTTGCTGTTTCGTCATAAGCGCCTTCTCGGTAGATGGCCAGCCAGTAATCACAGTCCTGTTCAATCTGCCCAGTATCGCGGGAGTCGCTCGGAAGCGGGCGTTTGTTGGTTCGCTTCTCCAGATCTCGGTTAAGCTGAGTTAGGAGAACGACAACGCAGTCCAGTTCCTTGGCCAGCATCTTCAGGCCTTTGGTGATCAGCCCGTAAGCCAGGTCGTTACGCTCGGCCTTATCGGCGGTCATCAGCGTCAGGTAGTCGACAAGCACCATGCCAACCTTCCCTCGTTCACGCTTAATCCGGCGCGCCTCGGCGACGATGTGAGACAGGCCAATGCCGGGTGTGTCGTCGATCATCAGGTTATTGGTATCGATCAGCGCACTCATCACCCCTGTCGCTTTTTGCAGATCACTATCCCAGTCGCCGCGATAACCAAAATCTTCTTTGGTCATGTCCGGGTAGAACAGGTTAGGCGTCAATCGACTCTGCTGGGCAGTGATCTTCTCAACCATCTGCCCTTCAGGCATTTCCAGCGAAAACATCAACGCTGGCTCGTTCTCCACGGTCGCGCAGTTAACGGCCATCTGCGTGTAGAGCGTGGTTTTGCCCATCTTCGGACGCGCACCGATAACAAACAGACTGCCTCGCACGATGCGCTTTACGCCCAGCAAATCGTCAAGTGACGGAAGACCGGAGGACAGACCCCGGCTACGTCCGTTCGGCTTGCAGCGCTCATCGAACTCCTCTGTCCAATCCGATACTGCGTCGTGGAATGAGCGGAGGCCTGACTTTTTGCCGGTGCGCACATAATCGCTGATCTCAGTGAACAGGCTATGAATAGCTTCGAACTTGTCGGCGGTTGTCATACCGTTGCGGGCGTACAGCAGCTCGGTCGCCTTCGTAGTCATGTCAATGCCGTAACGCTCCATGGCCTTCTCGCGCACCACCATGGCGTAGTGAACGATGTTCGCTGCGCTCGGCGTGTTCTTCGACAATTCGGCCATGTAGGCAAATCCGCCAGCCGCCTCGGCCAGGTCTTTGGCTTCCAGCGATTCAATCAGAGTGATTAAGTCAACCGGGCGCTGTTTGGAAACGAGCTCGCGCATCTCAGCGAAAATCATCTGGTGAGAGCGGAGGTAGAACGATTCCGGCTTCAGCATCGCCATAGCTTTTTGGCATCGGTCACTGCCGGTATCCAGCATGATGCCGCCAAGAACGCTCTGCTCTGCTTCGAGGTTGTGAGGAGCGGTCAGGTAATCAGAGATCATCACAAGCCCCCTCGCGCGTCTTGGCGTACACATCGACGTTCAGGAAATATTCGAGAGCCTTGCGGCGCCATGTGCGCCCGGTGCGCTGGTCTGGACGGTTCTCCAGCATCCAGCGGCAGTTAGTGGCGATGTAGCTCAGATACGATTCCCAGTCGTTCAAGGTGAACTTATGGTCGTCCAGTTGCTGAGTGACTTTCCCGGCCTTCTGCCAGAACGTGCGGATCATAGCGCGGCGCTTGTCAGTCAGTATCCTGATGCTCTGTGCTTCTGGAAGTACGCGATGATAAACCTCGACTACTTGCTCACAACTGAGAGATGGTTTTTTCTGTTCTGGATTTACCGCTGCTGATGCACTCTCTCTTACGTTAGTAAGAGAGTTATTTAATATATTGTTATCTGTGGACACCGGCTGGACATCGACTGGACACTCCTCCTCCGCAGGCATTGGTATTGTTGGGATTGCGCTGGACATCGGCTGGACATCGGCTGGACAAAAATTTGACTGATATTCGTCATATTTGACCACTTTTAGAACAGTAAAACGGTTGTTCGATTTGGTGGTGATCATGCCCAGATTCTGGAATTTACGGAGCAGTGATTTAACGCGATCAGCGGTTAAACCCGTTTCCATTGCCAGCGTGTTTCGCCCGGTAATGAACTCTCCGCGTTCGCAGATCACATCGCCAACATCAGTCGATACCAGTGTCTGTTCGTGATTAGCGCGCAGGAGCAGGTGAACCCATAAATGAGCCGCCTCAGCGTCCTTGTAGAACGGCACATCCATAATTTTACGGTGCAGCAAGGCAAACCCCTTACCGCCATTCGAACGCGGTTTCTGGAGCCTTCTGGCCTCTCTGGCTTCGGCTAAATTGGATACGTTACCCACGGCCATTCTCCTTGCGTTTCAGTTGTTCCAGGATGGCGCGCATCTTCTCTGCCACAATCGGATTAACCGAACGGAGGAAGCGGTCGCGGATTATGTTTTTATGTACAGCGGTATGGTAATAGCGTGGATTTTTTGCCATTATTCCTCCTGCAACTACTCTCGTTTTTGCACCTGAAAGTCGGTTCTGTTCGCGCAGACCGGCTTTCGCCATTTCTGTAGTTCTCACATAACCCCCAGCATCGAAGTAACCATCGTCATTAGCGGCCCCACCTGCTCCGGCATCAGTCGGAATAGCGACGCTATACCCTCGCTTACCTCTTTCAGCTTCTGATGCTCTGGAGCGTCAAGCAGCACGGCTTGCTTAGCCTCGGCACACTCTTTCATCGCAGTAGCGATCAGCGACATCGTGTCGTTCTGCGGCGTCAGACGGTTGCGGTACTCCAGCGGCAAAACGGCCATGATTGCTGGCGCCAGTTGGCGAATGTTGTTGGCGGCGTATTCAGTGTCACCATCGATCCAGCGAAACACTTTCTGCATCTGGCGGTGCGAGTCGGACGGGATATCAAGCCCGGCGCCACCGGTTGCCCGCCACTCTTCAACGATCAGCGCAGCGACAAACTCGCGGCTACGGCAATCAGCTGCCCAGGCGCGTACTGCGGCGCGGATCCCATCGATATTCATTTCCGCGGAATCAGCTTCCCGACGATTCTGGTAAATCATCGGTGTCACCGATAATTTGTTATTTTGTTGATACGCAAGCGAATGCATTGCTTTCCCTTTCGTGGTTAGGGCCGCCGGTCAGGCGGCATGGTTTTCAGGGTGTGGAAAGATGGATGGCAGGTCCGGGCGGAACTCGTGAGCCTGGATTTCACCGCCAACCGCTTTCACCAGTTCAGGAACGTGAACCGGAGAGATGCGTTTCTTTCCGTTCAGCCAGTCACAGATTGTTGACTGGGCTTTACCGCAACGTTTTGCCAGTTCTTTCTGGCTGCCAGCTATGGCAATCGCTTTCTCTACTGCGGAGTTCTTCTCTACTGTTGGGGTCTTCATAATCACCTCAGCTATCAGTTTAAAGCGATTATGATTATCACTTTAGTGAATGTCAATCGCATAGGCGATTTTTTGCTAAATAATCGCTTGAGCGATAGAGTTAATAGAACACGTAATAGAGGTGAATATGGGATTCTCGGAGCGCCTGGCGCAGGCAATGAAACATGCTGGTTACACACAGGGCCGATTAGCCAAAGATGTTGGCATGGCTCAGTCCAGCGTTAATAAGCTACTAAAGGAAGCTAACGGATCCCGTAAAACCGTAGAGATCGCCTCGGTTCTGGGTGTCCGCCCGGAGTGGTTGTCTACTGGTGAAGGGGAAATGGCTTCCAGTAACGCAAGAGAGCCGACTGCGCTATACCAGGTTAAGCCCTCACTGAATGGGATTTACCGCGTGGATGTTCTCGACGTTAAAGCCAGCGCTGGCCCGGGTGCTATTGTTACCAGCGATTTCATTGAAACTATCAGAGCCATTGAATACACCACTGAGCAGGCGCGCGCCCTATTCGGCAATCGGCCAGCTACGCATGTCAAAGTGATCACAGTTAACGGCGACAGCATGGACGGCACCATTTCGCCCGGCGATCAAATCTTCGTTGATACCGGCGTAACACATTTCGACGGTGACGGAGTTTATGTCTTCGTCTTCGGTAAAACCCTCCATGTTAAGCGCCTGCAAATGCAACGCGACCGACTGGCAGTAATATCCGACAACCCCATTTACGAGAAGTGGTACGTTGAGCCAGAAGATGAGGACGCGTTTTACGTCATGGCCAAGGTGCTACTCAGACAGTCAGTCGACTACAAACGATTTGCATAACCCGCTACGGCGGGTTTTTTATTGTCAGCAAAACTCCCCCTCCCTCTCCCCGCCTGCTACAGCCCCCATCTTTATCTCTTTTTTCCTAAGTAAATAAAAAAATATCGCTTTAACATTCAATGAATTATCGCTTTATAGATGATTAATATCGTTTTGGCGATTGACTCAAATAATCGCTTTAGCTATTGTTAGCTCATCGAAACGAAACATCGACAGCTGAGCGAAGTTAGCCAGCGGCGAAGTGGAGATTCGGTCAGTCGAACGGCGCGACAGTAAACCATGCGTCGGACGCCCGGCGGGCTCAGGGAGAGCGGCAATGGTGCGTAAATGGATTGTTTTGGGGTGTGGTGGCGGTGTCCTCAAGCGAGGTGCAACGCTAGCAGTGTGATAAGACCTGAAAACCGGCTGGGCAGATTGTTGTTTGCCAATACAGAAAACAGGGCACTCAGGAAGGAAGTGGGAATGGCGACTCAGTGTCAGCCACCACACCACCAAAGCATTTCATCAGGAGCAAATCATTAAAACAGCACACTACTACGCAAGCAGATCGCAAAAAGTTACTGATAATCGGTATTAATGGCAGGAAGACGGAAGAACGCCACGAAGTCGGTAGCAAGGCAGGGGCCAGGAAGCTATCTAGTAAGTTATCAGCTAAGCCCTGGAGTTTTTGACCTTCTCATCCTGAGCAATAAGTTCGTCCATAAGAATGGTCGACTTCCCGGCAAATCTCAGGTAGCACTCAAGAAAGTAATGTTCCGGGATAACAAACCAGTCAATACCGGGATAACCAATAACAGAAGAAGACCGAATGAGAAGCCCTTTTCCAAGCAAGGAAATTGATTCTGGGCTGCCCTTTTCAACCTTTATCCGATTATTAGAATCCACAGCAAAAGCTAAATATGCTCTTTCGCCAAGAGTCAGCGAATCAAATAAGTCCCGCACGGATTTTTCTGCTTGCGCCTTACGCTGCTGTTCATTAGATACCTGTGCCCTTGCTCTCGCAGCGTTAAAGGCAGAATTTGCAATACCGTTCAGCACATAGCTGACGCAGAAAAGCAGGATGTAATACATCCAGTGCTGAGGAAGGATTTCTGGGTTATGTAGGTTTATCCATTCTTTCGCACTAACAGGCGTAACGACAATCAAGAAAATAAGGATAATTAACATATGAATCAACTGCTTAAGTGTAACTCCTTGCAGGAAAAAACGCATTAATTCCTGCCACCATGAGTTGTTCATTGGTGGGACTCTCTTTGCTCTCTGTAGGTGTAATTTAAGTTTATCCGATTTCTCGTTGTAGGGGTACACGAGGAACCACGAGCCGGGCGTGGTTAAAAATCCCGGCATTTACAAGTCGCCTAGTGCGACTTTTTTCATACCCAAACGGGTTCAATGAGCCTGTTTCGTTATGACAACCGGCGGCCATCCACCGCCCATTAGCGCAGAAGTCTTGTATTAACCGTTCCGTTCGCCGCGATAAGGCCAAGAGGATTAATGAGCAACCCAATCACAGTAGGTTTTTCAGGTCTGACTAAGCGAATTTTTGCGGGTCGGTCAAAGCCTAGCAAACTGGCGCCCGGCGTTCGTGAGTTCACCGGTGAGAAATTTGATGTCACAGACGAGGCGCTCTTTGCAGTGGCTCACCTTCTGGTTCTTCGTAACGACATACTGGTATTCCCTGGGCCGGATGGGACGGAGATTCACCTCCGCGCCGACATCAAAGAAAAGCGGGAGGCATCATGACAGTCACCCACAACGGCAAGCAGTACACCACCAAAAAGCTCAACGATAACGAGTGGCAGCTGACGTCGGTATCGAACCCGCGCGACAAGCTCACACTGAACCGCTGGCAGATGCACGTTGCTGGCTTACTGGTACAGGTGGAGGGCAAGCAATGATTCATCACTATGGGTATGTTGAAGTTAACCGCGGCGCCGTTCAGCCAGGCATGCTTGTAAAGCACAAAGATGGTATGTGGACAGCATCGGCCCACAAGCGCGGCAAACTTTACCTTCACCGCGGCTGTGAGCGGACCTTCACCAAAGAGTTGATCGTGGAGGTCTATCTCGACGGTCGCGGTAATGGCCTGAGCAATTAGCGAATCACTTATTCGGTCCGTGAGGCGCGAGCTTAAACTCCAGGTGATACAGTTTTCCATCGGGCACCTGGAAGTCCACATCAAATGATTCAGGTGGGTTGAACGGATCTGGTGCGTTTTTAGCGATGCACGTCGAACGCCATGCAATATGCCCGTTCTTGCCCAAGCCGAGAGAACGAGACTTCCACCAGTCATACCATGACTGATCGTTTGGTTGATCACTCCCCTTTTCTCTCACAAACCAGTGATTCCTCTTCGACCTTCTACCCATCTCATCGGTTGGGTACATCGGAGTAGGCAATTTTTTATCAATCAGCATCTTGTCACCTTAGTTGTTGCCGCTGCGCTAATGACATTCTGCGCTGGCTTGCTGATTAATCAAGTTTTCTCAATTAAGTGTCCAGGCTGGCTTTAAGCGGCCGGGCTTCGTACGCACTTTTTAAGGAGTCTCTATGCAACCTTATGAGCGATTGACCTCTGAACGCCTGGCAAGTTTGCCAGAAGGATCCCGCCTCAAACTTGGTGGGCAGATCATCAAGCTAACCGGGCGCGGATCATTCACTAACAGCGCCGGTCGCACCGAAAGCATGATTGAGTATGTCGATTCTCGCGGCGTGCCGGGTAGCTTTTCAGAAAGCATCATTCTCGACTCGGCCACTGAGCACCTCAACTCAGTCATGTGCGCCTGGTGCGGCGCGCGTCGCCACAAGAGCGACTGCAACGTGCAGACCGTTTCTACTTATATGTCGACGAAACAAGAACACTTCTGCACCGATAAAAAATGTGCAGAGAAACACTTCAATCAGAACCCCTCACGCGCCAAAAATTCACGGAGAACGAGATGGTAACTCAGCAGAATGGATTGCTGATGGTTGCCCTTCTCTGCCTCCAGTATGACCTGCAGCCGGCAGACCTCGAGTCGCTGGCCCATCAGCTCGCAGAATTTGACGCAGTTAACGACCACCTTACGGAGATGAAGCATGTTGCGAGTAATTGATACCGAAACCACCAGCCTGGAAGGCAGCGTGCTGGAAATAGCCAGTGTGGATATTGTTGACGGCATTATCTGCAACCCGATGAGCGACTTTGTTAAGCCTAATGAGGCTATCAGCTTTGAGGCGATGGCTATCCACCATATCACCGAAGATATGGTCGCTGACGCCCCGCTGATTGGCGAGGTTATCGGTCGCTACCTCGGCGCGCAGGCTTACGTTGCGCACAACGCGAAATTTGATAAGTCGAAGCTCCCACAAATTGACGGCCCCTGGATTTGTACGGCAAAGCTGGCGCGTGACCTTCTCCCAGATCACCCGAGCCACAGCAACCAGTACCTGCGTTACAGCCTGGGCCTGAAACCTGAATTGCCTGAAGGTCTGTATGCGCATCGCGCGCTTTATGACTGCTACGTCACCGCGGAACTGCTTTTGTATATGGGCCGCCTGGCGAAGTGGACGATGGGCGAAATGCGCGCAATTTCAAACAACCCGTCACTGATAAAAGCGATCCGTTTCGGTAAGCATAAAGGGCTGACGTTCGAGGAGATTGCGAAGGTCGACCCGGGCTATCTCCGCTGGCTGTCCAGCAACAGCGACGATGAAGACATTCTCTTCACCATTAAACACTGGCTTAAGGGGTGATTTATGGCGGTGATGACTCTCATCCTTGCCGATTCCGGGTATGGCAAGACGTACAGCCTCCGCAACGTTAACCCGGAAAATGCCATTCTGGCACGCTGTATTCGTAAGGCTCTCCCGTTTCGCAACACTGGCTGGAAACTCCACGGTAAACGTCTGACGGATAACTCGGTACAGCGCGGTAACGTGGTTGATATCCGCAATGGCCGGCATCTTCTTGACGTTATTCGTAACGCAGCGCAAAGCAGCCGAAAGATGCTGATTATCGATGATTTCCAGGCTGTGATGCAGCACGAGAACATGGACCGGGCCTACGAAACTGGCTACACCAAATTCACCGAAATGGCGGAGCACGCCTGGCGCATTATCGAAGCAGCAACCCAGCTTCCGGACGACTTCCGCGTCTATTTCCTCGCTCACACCGAAGAGAGTGAAGGAAAAATCAGAATGAAGACCGTCGGCAAGATGCTCAACGAAAAGCTCACACCCGAAGGCTACTTCCCTATCGTTCTGCGCATCATCAAGCGCGACGGCAGACACCTTTTCCTGTTGAAGGGCGACGACAACGACACCGTGAAATGCCCTCCTGACCTGTTCGGGCCAGAAGTGACTGACATGAACAACGACCTGGCCGCGTTCGACAACGCAATTTCTGAATTCACTGATTTATAAGAGAGATAACGATGAACCAACCAATCAGCTTTACCTGGAACCAGCAGTCGGCAGAAGCAGCACTGAAAGCAGGATCTTCCGCTGGCATTTCTGAAACCGGCGCATACGAGGGCATCATCACCTCTGCTGTGTATGAGTTCGGCAAGGATGGTTCACAGTCGCAGGCGCTTGTTCTTTCGCTTGACGCTGACGGCCAGAAAGCGAACTTCCTGCGCATCAATTTCCTCGGTCGCGACGGAAGCCAGACGTTCGGTATGGGCCTGATTGCTGCGATTATGTGGGTCGCGCAGGTTAAAGACGCTCAGGCGCAACAGCGTCAGGGGCAAAACGGGCCTGAATGGTGCCTTCCGGCACTGGAGGGTAAGCGTGTCGGCTTGTTCCTGCAAAAGCTCCTCACTACCAAGCAGGATGGCAGTGACAGCTACAAATTTGAAGTGCGCCACGTATTCCAGCCTGGCTCGCGCCTCACCTACAAAGAATTCACCGATAAAACGCCAGCCGAAGCGATCGCCACGCTTGAGCGCAACATGAAAGATAAAGATGACCGCAAGCCTCACGATTCTTCACGCAGCGGTTGGGGTGCATCTTCGAATAACAATAGCGGCTGGGGCAACAATCAGCATGACCCTAACGCGGTCCCTGAGTCTCGCCTGCAACAGGCCAATCGCCAGCTTGCGCAAAGCAATCAAAACCCGCAGTTCGACGATGACATCCCCTTCTGAAAGGCATCGCTATGACTCATGTTCACGACGACATCAGGGTTGGCACTCTGTGCCTTCCCTTCATTGGTAACGGCTGGCTAATGCCATGGGGTGAAGTGGTCAACAATCCATTAAAGGCGCAGCGGCTCGCTGAGGAATATCGGGAAAGGCAGGAGGCGGCATGACAGATTACACCGGCAGCAAAACGCCAGCCGATCAGCGCGACCTATGGCGCACTCCACCAGCCCTCTTCGCTTCCCTTGATGCCGAGTTCTGCTTCCAGCTTGATGCCGCCGCAGCGCAGCATAACTCGCTGTGCCGCAAGTTCATCACAGCCGAGCAGAACACGCTGGAAACGCCATGGGCTAATTACCTGAGCATTCCTGGCTACGTTTGGTTAAACCCGCCATACAGCGACATAACGCCGTTCGTTAAGAAGGCCGCCGCCGAGAGCGCCAATCAGATCGGCACGGTCATGCTGGTACCGGCTGACACTTCGGTTGGCTGGTTCAAAGAGGCTATCCAGACCGCCAGCGAGGTTCGCTTCATCACCGCCGGGCGGCTGGCATTTATCAACCCGGTCACCGGTAAGCCAGTATCGGGAAATAACAAAGGTTCGATGCTCATCATCTGGCGACCGTACCCGCGTACACACTGCCACTTCGCAACTGTGGAACGGGACGAGCTTATGGCTTTCGGGGCGAAACTTATCGCCCGCCGGGAGGCAGCATGACGCCAGCCGCGTATTACAACGAAATCGACCCATTCGCTGCGCAATGGCTGCGTAACCTGATCGCCGGCGGTCATATCGCACCGGGCGAAGTTGATGAAAGGAGTATTGAAGATGTCACACCTGACGATTTGCGAGGATTCACGCAGTGCCACTTCTTCGCCGGAATTGGCGTCTGGTCTCATTCCCTGCGCCTCGCCGGATGGCCTGACGATAAGCCAGTCTGGACCGGCTCATGCCCGTGCCAGCCTTTCAGCACGGCAGGCAAAGGTGATGGGTTTGCTGACGAGCGGCACTTATGGCCCCACTTCTTCCACCTCATCAGCGAGCGCAGACCTCAGCATGTCTTTGGCGAACAGGTTGCAGCAGGTAACGCAAACGCATGGTTCGACCTTGTACAAGATGACCTGGAAGGAATGGGATACGCCTTCGGGCTTGTGCCGTTTGCGGCAGCGGGTGTCGGTGCGCCGCACATCAGAGAGCGGGCCTACTGGGTGGCCCACGCCCACAGCCAGATCGACGACCGGCGCAGGGACGTCCGGGCGAATGGGTGGGATGAACATTCAGACGGCAGTCACTTTAACGGGATGGCCTACTCCAACCACCGAATCTGCGATGAGGGAGAAACGATACGCACAGGGCGGAATGCCGTTCTCGATGGCAGCATCGCTAATCGGCTGGCCCACACCGACAACGAGCAACACTCGATCTCCATCAGTAGATGCGGCCATGAATATGTATCGACAGGACGGCAGCAAGACCCAGCAGCGCTTGCAGGACTTCGCAGGGATTGCCGGGCCCTTGAGGTTAACGGTTTTTGGCGAGATGCGGACTGGCTCTTATGTCGAGATGGCAAATGGCGTCCAGTTGAACCCGGCACATTCCCGCTGGTTGATGGGGCTGCCGCGCGCCTGGGACGAGTCGAGCCCGGGGTGGCAAGAGTGGCAAGCAGCAACCGCGTCGGCCGACTCAAAGGCTACGGCAACGCCATAAACGCGCAGGCTGCGGCTGAATTCGTCCGGGCTTACATGGAGGGGTTATGACGCCAGAAACAGATAACGCCAGTATAAAGGCACTAATCACCGGGTCGCTATCGCGGCCTTTTTTATTGCTTGCGTTCACCTTCAACCGAATTAACCGACAGTTCAGGGAGCATTGACCATGGCTGACATCATCGATACCGCAACAGAGATTGAAGAGCTTCAGCGTAACGCTGCCCTTTCCGCTCACCGCCTTAACCGCAACGCCGTATCAGCTGAGCATTGCGAAGATTGCGGGGATCCGATTCCCGAGCCCAGGCGCACTGCCGTTCCCGGCTGCCAGACGTGCGCGGAGTGCCAGGGATTTATCGAACTGAAGCGCAGACAAAGGGGGATATAACTTTAAATATTCATAGCTGTAGTTGTATGATGCCATAGTTTATTGATGATTAATTATGGACATTACTATGGCCACAACAACTATTGATTTTTACTCGGCTTTTTCTCAAATTGGCGTCAGTATTTTTTCCGGCGCGATTGCAGCGTTCATAGCTACCAGATTATCACTTGGGAAGTTTTACAAGGAAAAATGGTGGGAGAAAAGAGCATTAGCTTTCAACGAGTTAATTAACTCTGTGTATGTAATTAATGACGTCTACAAGAGAGCTTTAGAAGAATGCTACGCTTTCACGGATGGGGAGGCACTCATTAGTAAAGAAGAATGGTCTAAATCTCATGATTTACATGGCCAATTCGATAAACTATCTCTGATCGGCCCCTTAACAATAACAACTAAAGCTTCCGAGATGCTGAAAAAATATTTGAATACGCGAAGGGAAATATACGACCAAGTAGGCGTTGATGCTATTGATGCACCAACGGCATTTTCAATTATGGCTGAAGAGTCGCAGAAATTATTGGATTGTTTGTTGGTTGAGGCAAAAAGGGAGCTTAAAATCAAGTAAATTCAATACCCTATAGTATCAACTAACTATACCCCACACATCATCAACCAATTCAGGAAAGATTATGATGAAAGATATTCTGCTATTTGGTGCAGGGCACGATGGTACTAAGCGTCAAGTTGAGCCAGGAAAAGAAACTTACAGCTTCAGCAGCAAACCAGTACCATCACCGAAAGGTACAAATATAATGAGTTATGGTGCAAAGCATGTTTCATTCAAGTCTGATATTGTTTATCCAGAAAAAGGTGGGTTTTTGATTGGTGTGCATGGTGAAGAACCTTCAGATAAACAAATTTTAGAAGCAATATTTAAGTACAACCCTTCGCCACTGAACTGATAACAATACATTAAAACGAACCTCGCTCTGGCGGGGTTTTTTATTGGAACAAAAAAGCCTCCACGCTATGCGTGCGTCATGAGGAGGTTAAACTATCATCCCGAAATGCTTCATTGCTTGCTCGATAAGCGGGACGAAATTAGCAGGGCACTCATACACTCTTGAATCAGGAGAGATTCGATTCGGCGCCCGCTTCATCTGGAACCCATGCATGTGTTTCACATGAGCAATGTGGCATGTTTTAACGCTTACACCATTTACCGCTTTCACATATTCCTGAATCTGCTTATAGGTTGCCATGCACTCCTCCTTTTGATGCAACTCAATATACCTGACAGGTAACGCAACTGATAGCCAGTTATGAGCTGGCTATTGGGTGCGAAAGCACTACTCCGTTATCCCCCTTTTTGCCCGGCCCCGCGCCGGGCTTCTTTTAACCTGATTTCGATTAATCAACACGTCAACGCGGCCTCGCTTATAATGCCTGGCGGCTAAGGAGTTCTCATGGCTAAGCTTCTCAACTTGCAGGAATGGGCTGCTGAGGTCTACACGACTCCACCCTCTCTTTCTACTCTGCGTCGCTGGACGCGGGAGGGGCGAATTTATCCTGCGCCGGAGCTGCACGGAAAGGAATATAAAGTTCTGCCTGACGCGATCTACGTTGATCCGCGCAAGAAGAACCTCCGTGTAAAACCGAAACACACTAAACTGCCGTCCGGCGGCACCTTACTGGAGAGACTGACTCATGGCGAAAAGGCCAGTACGTTACGACGCTAATCTGCCCCGTAACCTGACCTATCGTAAAAGAGACAGACTTTACAGCTGGCGCAACCCGGTCACCGGGCAGGAGATATCGCTTGGCCGGATTGATCGCAAGGATGCTGTCGCGCAGGCCATAGAGGCCAACAACTACATCGACCAGAATTACCTTCCCTCTTCTCTTTTGGATCGCATAAAAGACGTGCCCACTTTCACAGTGGCTGCATGGCTGGAGCGATACGAGGTAATTCTCGAGCGTCGCGAGCTGAAACCAAACACGATGAAGGTCAGGCGAAACCAGATCGCCACCATAAAGGATGAGTTCGGCAAAATACCCCTCACTTCCGTCACGACAAAAGACATCGCCTCATTTCTTGAAGCGTACATTCTCTGCGATAAAAAGAGCATGGCTTCGGGGCTGCGGTCTGTTTTAATGGACATATTCAGGGAGGCGATCGTGGAAGGACATGTGGACAGGAACCCGGCGGAACCTACGCGAACGCCGACGCCGAAAGTTAAACGAGAGCGCCTGTTGTTCGAACAATTCACCGTCATCCGTCAGGCCGCGGTAACTCATTCTGACTGGGCACCAAACGCATGCGATCTGGCACTGGTCACTGGACAGCGGCGGGAGGATGTCTCTCTGTTCAGATTTAGTGACGTTAAAGACGGGAGGCTCTTTGTCACTCAGGAGAAAACAGGTCACAAACTGGCGCTTCCGCTTGATTTGAGGCTGGACGTCGCCGGGCTTATGTTGCAGGATGTCATTGACAGATGCCGGGTGAATAACCCTTCCGACTTCATGCTTTACTCGCCAGTTCGCCGCGGGGGAAGAAAGCCGGGGCCGCTAACTCCTGACGGACTCACCCAGGCATTTGCAGAGATAAGGGATTCGACCGGATTAAAATTCGGACCTAACCCACCTCCGTTCCATGAGATCAGAAGTCTGGCGAGCAGGCTGTATGAAAAGGAGCGTGGAGAGGATTTTGCGCAGCGATTGCTGGGCCACAAAAATTTAACAATGACGAAAAAATACCTGGACTCACGCGGTGCAGAGTATGTTATGGTTTAGACAGAATATGGAATGTTCGAGTAATTTTCGGGGGAATTCGTGTTGAGACCGAAAAAACCCTTAAAATACAAATAGATAAAAAGAGACCGAATACGATTCCTGTATTCGGTCCAGGGAAATGGCTCTTGGGAGAGAGCCGTGCGCTAAAAGTTGGCATTAATGCAGGCTAAGTCGCCTGACACCTTAAGAATAGATGACGACGCCAGGTTTTCCAGTCCGCAGCAAAAGTGGTCGGAAAAAAAGCGTTTATACGTCGCAAAACAAAAAAACCGCAACGCCTCCAGAGAGAAGCCTGCGGTTTTTTTATGGGCGTTATACGCCCTTAACAGAGTTTTTCAGCCCGCTCGATAAACGGGGCAAGACTCATTTTTTGTCCTGGGTTTTGCGGATCGTCCACCTGAATCACGCTGAGCGGCTGACCATTGGCTTTACCGCTGGCGACCTGCTGTTCAGCAATAGCATTCAGCGGATATTGCACCAGCGTGCTGGGATTAATCACATACAGCGCATGTCCCGGGCGGCAGGTCAGCATCACCTCTTCACGATTAAATGCCCATTTGTCTTTACCCACTTCGAAGCGGCTGACGGTAATTACCTGCGGTGCGGCAAATGCGGAGCTGGCCGTGGCCAGCAGCACGAGAGAGAGCAGTGTTTTTTTCATTCGATCTTTAACCTTTAGAAGGGTTCCCAGGTGGCGAACAGGCTGACGATCGCCAGTACCAGTGCCCCTGAAACAACCTCTGCCTTTGTCATCCAGATAAAAATGTGTTGCGCGCGACCGTTTTCACGGTGAAAGCGTGGTACCAGAAAATACCGATTTACCAGCGCAATAACCACCATCATTGCCACCAGCGCACATTTGAACAAAAGCAGTTGCCCATATTCCGTCCGCCAGGGCCAGTTGACGCCCAGAATCAGCAGTGTATTGATGATACCGGTCGCAATGACGCCCGCAACGGCATAGTGTCCCACGCGCGAGAAGCGCATCATGGTATAGATCGCTGGGGTACTCCAGCGCCCTTTCGCCAGCCGCATGCAAAACAGGAGTGGGAGCAATCCCCCTATCCATGTCGCCGCGCAAAGTAAATGCACCGCATGGTTAACGCGCTGGAGCGTCCCGGGGACCCCGTCCCGCATGGCGGCATGGCCGACACCCGCCATAAGCAGGAATTGTCCTGTCGCCAGCACCAGCAAGAGTCGTGCATTGCGTTCGGGCGCAATCCAGGCGGCACAGGCGGTAAGCAACGCAACGAGGATCTGCCATAGCCAGACGCTGCCAAACTGCGTGCTCAGAACGGCAAGCCAGATATCCGGGCGAATAACATCCCGCCAGCCCTCCCCCATTAAGCCACCCTGTAACATCAGCAGCGCAACGGCGGAGATGAGACTCACCAGCACGACCACTTTTTGCTGAGGGGCAAAGCGCCGCGTCATCAGACGCTTAAGGCCAAACGGCGTCAGCCACGCACAATAAAGCGCATTGCCGAAAATCACCATCAGCGCGCCAAAATGAACGAAACGCAGACAGATGTAGAGAAGCGCGAGCATATTATTTCACGCTGAAGTGATAGCTGCCTTTCGTTTTGTGACCGTCGACGGAAACCACATGCCACTCAACGGTGTAAGTGCCCGGCGTTAATGATTGTTCAAGGGGGATAATCAGCTGCGTAGCGTCATTCTCGTCACGCTTTGCTTTACCCAGCTTCACAACCTGCTCTTTATCGCCACGGACAGTGACCCCGCTGAATTTCGGTTCAATGCCTTCCGAGAAATTCAGAGTTAGTGCCTGAGGCGCGGCGACGACTGCCGCGTCGGCGGCCGGATATTGATGTTTCAAATGCGCATGCGCCAGCGCAGAGGGGGCAGCGAAAACTGAAAGGAGCAAGGCGAGCGCGCCAGCCGTACGTGAGGCGGTAAAGATCATATCAATCATTCCTTTTTGTTATGTCTATATGAGAGAGAATAACCTTCTATAATATCTGAGTCGAGTCTCATCCGGTGACGCCTTGCCAAAGATGCACAACCGCGCTAACGTTAGCGCCGCAAAAAACAGGAGACGCGTATGAACATCAATCTGGCAAACCTTCCTCAGGATGAGATGGACAAAGTGAATGTCGATCTTGCCGCCGCCGGCGTGGCCTTTAAAGAACGTTACAATATGCCTATCGTTGCGGAAGTGGTTGAACGTGAGCAACCTGCCCATCTACGCGACTGGTTCCGCGAACGTTTGATTGCCCATCGGCTGAAATCCGTCACGTTGTCACGTTTACCCTACGAACCTAAAGTAAAATAACCTTAACGTGCCGCTACACTTCCTTACATCGATTGTGGCAGGATAAGAAAACCCTGAATCATTCATGGTTATTATTAATCCCTGCGACGAAGTGTATAAGGAAGTCACGATGTCCCAATGGAATATTGCCGCCGCTCAGTATGCCTCCCGGCATAACGATATTGGCGAACACGTCAAACATCATCTTCATTTTATCTCTGCGGCGGCAGACCTGCGCTGCGATTTACTTGTCTTCCCGGAACTTTCATTAACGGGCGCTGCCTGCGATGCGTTTTCCCTGCCCAGCCCGCCCACAGAGCAGCAACTGAACCCGCTTGTCCACGCAGCCAGCGCCTTTGATATGACGGTAATCGCCGGAATCACCGTCGACACCGATGCAGGACGGCAAAAAGGGATGGCGCTGTTTGTCCCCGGAGAGTCGCACGCTATCTGCGCCCCCCTCAACAGCCGTGCCTGCCCGGTGCCGGGAAAATCACAGGTCAACGTGCTCGGCAATCCCGACGATACCACTAACCTGGATCCGCAAGCCGTCCTGATGACCAGCTGTCTCGCCGTAAGCGATAACCGCTGGACCTCCACCCTGAGCCATATGCAGCGTTTTGCCCACCGTTACGCCATCGCGGTCCTCATGGCGAATGCGCGCAGCGGCAGCGCACTTTGGGACGCACGCGGGCAGCTTATCGTTCGCGCTGACCAGGGGGAGTTATTGTTGACAGGATCATTCGATCAACGGGGTTGGCAAGGGGATATCATTCCTTTACGCTAAGCCTTTTTACGGCCAGGAGTGTGCAATGCTACGCGTCATCGATACCGAAACCTGCGACCTACAGGGCGGGATTGTGGAAGTCGCGTCAGTCGATGTGATCGACGGACAAATCGTCAATCCTATGAGCCATCTGGTTCGTCCCGATCGCCCCATCAGCCCGCAGGCGATGGCGATACACCGTATCACCGAATCCATGGTGGCTGATAAGCCGTGGATTGAAGACGTAATTCCGCACTACTACGGCAGTACATGGTACGTTGCGCATAACGCCAGCTTTGACCGACGGGTATTGCCGGAAATGCCCGGCGAGTGGATCTGCACGATGAAGCTGGCGCGTCGTTTATGGCCGGGGATCAAATACAGCAATATGGCGTTGTACAACTCCCGTAAGCTCAGTGTCAAAACGCCCGAGGGGTTGCACCACCACCGGGCGTTATATGACTGCTACATTACCGCCGCGCTGCTTATTGATATTATGAATTCATCTGGCTGGACGCCGGACGATATGGTTACGATCACCGGACGCCCTGCGCTCCTGACAACCTTTACCTTTGGCAAGTATCGCGGCAAAGCGGTCTCGGAAGTGGCACAACGTGACCCGGGATATTTGCGCTGGTTATACAACAACCTCGACAAAATGAGCCCCGAACTGCGCCTGACGCTGCGCCACTATCTTGACGAGGCTTAATCCTCATGTGGTCCTGGCAAACTGCCCTGTGCCAGGCCAATGAGGAAGGCATACTCCAGCGCCACCCCTTCGTAGGATTTGAATCGCCCCGACTTGCCGCCGTGTCCGGAGTCCATATCCGTACAAAGAAGAAGTAAATTATCGTCGGTTTTTAACTCCCGCAGTTTTGCCACCCATTTTGCCGGCTCCCAGTATTGCACCTGGGAATCGTGCAGACCGGTGGTCACCAGCATATGTGGATACGCTTTAGCCTCAACGTTATCGTAAGGGCTGTATTCCAGCATATAGTGGTAATAGACTTCATCCTGCGGATTTCCCCACTCTTCGAACTCGCCGGTGGTGAGCGGGATAGACTCATCCAGCATGGTGGTGACCACATCGACAAACGGCACCTGTGCAACGATACCTTTGAACAGCTCAGGACGGGCATTAATCACCGCGCCCATCAGCATCCCACCGGCACTTCCTCCCATACCAAAACAGCGGCCCGGGTCGCCATAGCCTTGCGCCAGCAGGGCATCACACACGTCGAGATAGTCATTAAAGGTATTTTTCTTCTTAAGGAATTTGCCGTTTTCATACCACTGCTGCCCCAGCTCCCCGCCGCCACGGATGTGGGCGATAGCATAGACAAATCCTCTGTCGAGCAGGCTGAGTCGGCTGCTGCTAAAATCGGCATCCATGCTGGAGCCATACGATCCGTAGCCGTAAACCAGCAGGGGATTTTTTCCCTGATGGAAGCGATCTTTTCGATAGACCAGCGATACGGGCACTTCCACGCCATCCCGCGCTTTTACCCACAGGTGTTCGCTACGGTAATGGCTGGAATCGAACCCCGCCACTTCTGCCTGTTTCAGCACCCGGCGTTGCCCTGTATCCATATCAAGTTCAAACAGCGTGTCTGGGGTGGTCATCGACGAATAGCCGTAACGCAGGCGTGAAGACTCAGGCTCAGGGTTGTAGCCAATCCACGTCACGTAGGCCGGATCGTCAAAGGCGATGCCCGTCACTTCACGGGTTTTACGGTTGATCTGGCGGATGCTGGTGAGGCCGCGCTGACGCTCCTCTACCACCAGCCAGTCGGTGAACAGGGTAAATCCCTCCAGCATCACGTTTTCACGTGCGGGGATCAGCACTTCCCATTTGCGTTCATCGCGGACTTTCGTTTTGTAGAGACCAAAATTTTTGCCTTCACGATTCGATCGCAAATAAAACGAATGCTGGAAATGATCCAGACTGTATTCATGATCTTTACGACGCGGCAGGAAGCAGAGCGGCTGGGCGTCCGGTAATTCGGCATCCAGCAGCAGAACCTCGGTGGTGGTCGCGCTGGCCAGGTAGATCATTACGTAATGACGGGACGTCGTTTTAGACAGGCTGACGTAAAACGTATCGTCTTGCTCTTCATACACCAGCTCATCATCCGTTGCGGACGTGCCCACCGTGTGCCGCCACACCTGATAGGGTAGCAGCGTTGAAGCATGTTTCTTGATGTAATAGACCGTCTCTGAGTCATTGGCCCAGACGAAGTCCGACGAGACGTTGTCCAGCATTTCAGGATACCAGTTGCCTGATTCCAGATTGCGAAAACGCAGTCCGTACTGGCGACGGGAGAGATAATCCTCGGCCAGTGCCATGATGTTGTTATCAGGCGAGACGGCCATGCCCCCCAGCGTATAGAACTCGCTGTGCGCGGCGCGCTGGTTAGCATCAAGGAGAGTTTCCCACTCATCCCACTCGGCACTGAGCACAGATTGCCGCTGGTAAATTGCATATTCCTGGCCCGGCTCGTAAATATGCCGATAGCGATAGCCGTTTTTCGTCCAGGGGGCTGAGATATCGCGCTGGGGAACACGCGCGACCATTTCGCTCAGTAATGTGTCCTGAAGCGCTTGCTGGCTTTCCATGACCTTTCGGCCATAGTCATTTTCCTGATGCAGGTAGTCGAGAACCTCTGGCTGCGAGCGAGAATCGTCCCGCAGCCAGTAGTAGTTGTCTGTGCGCGTGTCACCATGGGTGACAATCGCCTTGGGAATGCGTCGGGCTTTTGGAGGCATATCAGTTATTCTTTTACGTTTTACACCCTATAAGGGTGGCAAAACACACGCATGATGCAAGCGAAACGTGATAGCCAGTGGGAATTATTAACCCGGTAACGCCTGTTTTTGCTGTTTAATGTCGTTTTCGATCCCTTCACGCACATCCTGCGGGATCTTCAGGGCATCGCCCAGTCCCTGCAGATAGCTGCGTTCCATAAAGTGATCGATGTCGATAGCGGCACAACTGAGGAAATAGAGTTCCAGCGCTTCCTCTTCATTTTTTACGCCATTCGCCAGCCGTTGCGGATCGATGGGTTGCTCGATGGCCTGGATAATAAGCGCCCTTCCCTCATTTTCCACTCCCGCCTCACGCAGCTGCGATTCAATGGCGGCACGTTCGCGATCGTCGATATGACCATCGCTTCTGGCGGCAAACACCAGTGCAAGAATGAGTCGTTCCGTGCGCTCGTCAAGCGCAGAGCTTTGCTGGCCAAAGTCAGGCTCGCCCTGATGCGCCGTGCGGATTTTGTCCTTGTATTTGTTCCACAAAACCGTTCCGGCTACGGCACCGCCGCCTGCCAGAAGTGCGCCTGTGCCGTATTTGGTCAGCAGCTTACGCGATGATTTATTGGCCACCAGCAGTCCGGCAAGACCGCCCAGTGCCCCGGGAACCAGTAATTTGCTTAACCCCTGCTCGCCTGACGCCGATCCTTTCGACCCCAATACAGATTGCAATTGTTTCATCCAGCCTGACATGGTTTTCCTCACTTAACGGTGCTCGTTTTGTTCAGCCTAAGCGAGAAGGTGTCAGGAAATGTCTGCCTGTACTAAAGAAGCGCAAATTTCCTGCGCCACAACCCAGCCGCAGACAAGACAGACGCAAACGTTTTCGTTTATACTGCGCGCAACTTTTTCAGGGGGATTTTATGACTCGTTTGGGAACTGCTCTGCGTCCATCCGCGACGCGTGTGATGCTGCTGGGTTCGGGTGAACTGGGCAAAGAAGTGGCGATAGAATGCCAGCGAATGGGTATCGAGGTGATTGCCGTTGATCGTTATGCGGACGCACCCGCAATGCATGTTGCCCATCGGTCACATGTCATCAATATGCTCGACCCGGATGCCTTGCGCGCGCTGATCGAGCAGGAAAAGCCTGATTATGTTGTCCCGGAGATTGAAGCCATCGCCACCGATACCCTGCTGGCGCTGGAAGCGGAAGGACAGCGAGTGGTCCCCTGCGCCCGGGCGGCGAAGCTGACCATGAATCGGGAAGGTATTCGCCGTCTGGCTGCCGAAACCTTGTCGCTCCCCACTTCACGCTATCGTTTTGCTGAAGATAAAGCAGCGTTTTTACACGCCGTCGAGGAGATCGGCTTCCCGTGCATCATAAAGCCTGTAATGAGTTCATCCGGTAAAGGCCAGAGTTTTATCCGGGATGCCGAAAGCCTGGATGCCGCGTGGGATTACGCGCAACGTGGCGGGCGTGCCGGAGCCGGACGGGTGATTGTCGAAGGCGTTGTCACCTTTGATTTCGAGATTACGCTTCTGACCGTTAATGCCGTCGATGGCGTGCATTTCTGCGATCCCATTGGACATCGTCAGGAAGACGGGGATTATCGCGAATCCTGGCAGCCGCAGCAGATGAGCGCCCTGGCGTTGAAACGTGCCCAGGAGATTGCGCGCGAGGTTGTGCTGGCGCTGGGAGGATATGGCTTATTCGGCGTAGAACTCTTTGTTTGTGGTGATGAGGTTGTCTTCAGTGAAATCTCCCCTCGTCCGCATGATACCGGCATGGTGACGCTGATCTCGCAAGATCTCTCGGAATTTGCCCTGCACGTTCGTGCGTTCCTTGGGTTGCCGATAGGCGGCATTCGTCAGTACGGCCCGTCTGCGTCGGCGGTGATCCTGCCGCAATTAACCAGCCAGGACGTGACCTTTGATCGCGTGGATGGCGCGCTGGGTGCAGGTATGCAGATTCGTTTATTTGGCAAGCCTGAAATAGACGGCGTGCGCCGTTTAGGGGTGGCACTCGCGGTGGCCGATAATGTGGATGACGCCATCGAACGGGCGAAAATGGCCGCGGCAAGTGTGAAGGTAGAAGGATAACAAAACGGGCCGAATGGCCCGTTTTTCGTCTGCTTACTGCTTAGCGCCTTCGACAGCTTCGCGCGCCAGCTTAGTGATGCGATCCCAGTCGCCTGCTTCCAGCGCATCCGCCGGAACCAGCCAGGAGCCACCAATACACAGCACGCTTTTCAGCGCCAGGTAATCGCGGTAGTTGGCAGGAGAAATGCCGCCGGTCGGGCAGAAACGCACCTGAGAGAATGGCCCTGCAATGGCCTGCAGCGCTTTGGTGCCGCCGTTGGCTTCTGCCGGGAAGAATTTAAACTCTTTCAGGCCGTAGTCCATACCCAGCATCAGTTCAGAAACTGTGCTGATGCCCGGGATCAGCGGGATAGTCCCTTCCGTTGCCGCTTTGAGCAGAGGCTCGGTCAGGCCCGGACTGATGGCAAACTGCGCGCCTGCTTCAGTCACTTCTGCCAGCTGCTGAGGATTCAACACGGTTCCTGCACCGATAATGGCCTCCGGCACCTCTTTCGCAATGGCTCGGATCGCGTCCATGGCACAGGCAGTACGCAGTGTCACTTCAAGAACACGCACGCCACCGGCAACTAACGCTTTCGCCATCGGCACCGCGTGTTCCAGTTTATTTACCACGATGACCGGGACTACAGGACCCGTGGTCAGGATTGCTTCTGCACTTGTTTTCCAGTTTTTCATCAGAGTTTTCTCTCGCCAGATCGATAAATCTTTCGTCTTAAAACGTTATACAGGTTGCGCCCTGTTCAGCCCCGGAGAGTTTCTCACGCAGTGCACTGAACATTTCGCGCCCTGTTCCCACACGCGACGCGCTGAGGTCAGGAATATGCGGCTTGCGGGTTTCAAGTTCTGCTTCATCCACCAGCAGGGTCAGTTCACCTGTCTGGCCATTCACGCGGATGAGGTCTCCATCGCGGACTTTTGCCAGTAACCCACCATCGTATGCTTCGGGGGTCACATGAATTGCAGAAGGTACTTTACCCGATGCGCCGGAGAGTCGTCCATCGGTAACAAGTGCAATTTTGAAACGGCGGTCCAATAATACACCAAGTGGTGGCATAAGTTTATGTAATTCTGGCATGCCGTTCGCTTTTGGCCCCTGATGGCGCACCACGACGACACAATCCTTGTCGAGCAAGCCCGCATCGAAGGCCGGTAAAACATCATGCTGGCTTTCAAAGACCACGGCCGGGGCTTCGATAATCTGGTTCTCTTCCGGTACGGCAGAAGTTTTCATCACCGCGCGCCCCAGGTTACCGCTCAGCACTTTAGTGCCGCCGTGGCGGGAGAACGGTTGTTCAAAGGTGGCGATAACCTGCTTATCGAGGGAATCCTGCGCCCCTTCGCGCCAGTCCAGCTCACCGTTGTTCAGCCATGGTTCAAGGGTATAACGCTGCAGACCATGGCCTGCGACGGTATTAACGTCTTCGTGCAGTAATCCGCCTTTCAACAGTTCGCGGATCAGAACAGGCACCCCGCCAGCAGCCTGGAAGTGGTTGATATCGGCAGGACCATTAGGATAGAGGCGTGCCATCAGTGGCACCACGGAGGAGATATCGGAGAAATCATCCCAGTTGATTAAAATGCCTGCCGCTCGCGCCATCGCCACCAGGTGCATGGTGTGGTTAGTTGAACCGCCGGTTGCCAGCAGCGCGACAATCCCGTTGACGATCACTTTTTCGTCCACCATTTTACCCAACGGCATCCACTCGTTACCGTTGCCCGTCAGACGGGTCACCTGACGCGCCGCTGCCTCGGTTAACGCCTGGCGAAGAGGGGCATCCGGCTGAATGAACGACGAGCCGGGCAACTGCATCCCCATAAACTCCACTACCATCTGGTTGGTATTGGCTGTGCCGTAGAAGGTGCAGGTACCTGGTGCATGATAAGACGCGGCTTCGGCTTCAAGCAACGCAGCGCGATCAGCTTTGCCTTCAGCATAGAGCTGACGGATACGGACTTTTTCTTTGTTCGGTAAGCCGCTCGCCATCGGACCTGACGGTACAAAGATGGCAGGCAAATGACCAAACGACAGGGCCGCCATGGCCAGCCCCGGGACAATCTTATCGCAGACCCCCAGGTACAACGCACCGTCGAACATATTATGCGACAGGCCAACCGCCGCGGACATGGCGATGACTTCACGGCTCAGCAGGGACAATTCCATGCCATCCTGCCCTTGTGTCACTCCGTCACACATGGCCGGAACACCGCCTGCCACCTGCCCGACGGCATTGGCGCTGTGCAGCGCTTTACGAATAATGTCCGGATAGTGCTCGTAGGGCTGGTGCGCCGAGAGCATGTCGTTATAAGAGGTAATGATCGCAATATTGTTACGCAGCATGCTTTTCAGCGATGCTTTATCGTCAGGCTGACAGGCGGCGAAACCGTGTGCCAGGTTGCCACAGGCCAGCTGTGAACGATGGACAGTATCCGTTTTGGCCTGCTCGATGCGTGCGAGGTAGGCAGAACGCGTCTTTTTAGAGCGTTCGATAATACGATTTGTTACCCGTAACATTACTGGATTCATAGAGGCTCCTAAAATTTATCTCTCCGGATCCGGGATGTTAACAAGGTAAGACGTAAGTATTAACACGGCTGAAACGCTTGCTGTCCGGAGCCAGGGGGCAAAATCACTGTCCTCAGTGTAATAAAAAAAGCTCCGCGGGTGAATCCACACGGAGCTTAAATGATTAAAAATTGTGCCAGAATCTGTGTCAGATCATGTTACCGGTAAAATAACCCGTTTGGATTACCGATTCACTTACTCGAACTCATTCCAGGAACGGCCATCACGGGTGATCATCGCGACGGAAGCAACCGGTCCCCAGGTCCCGGCCTGATACGGTTTTGGCGCATCCTGATCGGCAGCCCAGGCTTCGGTAATGGAGTCTACCCATTTCCAGGCTTCCTCTACCTCATCGCGACGCACAAACAGCGCCTGAATGCCGCGCATCGTTTCCAGAAGCAGGCGTTCATACGCGTCGGCAAGGTGCGTTTCATTGAAGGTTTCAGAGTAGCTCAGATCCAGCTTGGTGGTCTGCAGGTTATGCTTATGATCCAGACCCGGCACCTTATTCAGCACCTGAATGTCCACCCCTTCGTCAGGCTGCAGACGAATGGTCAGTTTGTTCTGCGGCAGCTCCTGCCAGGACTCTTTGAACAGGTTCAGTTCCGGGTTTTTAAAATAGACCACAACTTCTGAACATTTGGTTGGCAGACGTTTCCCGGTGCGCAGATAGAACGGAACACCCGCCCAGCGCCAGTTATCAATATCCACGCGAATCGCAACGAAGGTTTCGGTGTTGCTGGACTTGTTCGCGCCCTCTTCTTCCAGATAGCCCGGTACTTTTTTGCCCTGAGCAAAACCAGAGGTGTATTGGCCGCGAACCGTTTTTTCACGCACATTAGAACGATCGATACGACGCAGCGATTTCAGGACCTTCACTTTTTCATCGCGAATGTTGTCAGCAGACAGATCGGACGGCGGAGACATGGCAATCATGCACAGGATTTGCAACAGGTGGTTTTGAATCATGTCGCGCATCTGACCGGCCTGGTCAAAATAACCCCAGCGCCCTTCAATCCCCACCTCTTCAGCCACGGTAATCTCGACGTGATCGATCGTGCGGTTATCCCAGTTGTTGGCAAACAGCGAGTTCGCAAAACGCAGCGCCAGCAGGTTCAGAACGGTCTCTTTGCCGAGGTAGTGGTCAATACGATAGACCTGACACTCTTCGAAATATTCGCCCACCTGATCGTTAATTTCACGAGAGGTCGCCAGCGAATTTCCGAGCGGTTTTTCCATGACGACGCGCGCAGGCTTGGCGTTGAGCTTCGCTTCACCGAGGCCCTTACAGATAGCGCCGAAGGTGCTTGGCGGCATGGCAAAATAGTTAATCGTGACGCGATTTTCCTGGTCAAGCATTTTGCCCAGACGGGTAAACGCCTTGACGTCATTCACGTCGAGATTGCAGAAATCAAGACGGCCACTGAGGGAATCCCACAGGCTCTCATCGATTTTCTCTTTCATGAAGGTTTCAAGCGCTTCACGCACCACTTTGGTGTAAGCGTCTTTATCCCAGTCAGCACGCCCTACGCCCAGGATACGCGTATCCGGATGAAGCTGGCCTGCTTTTTCCAGTTGGTACAGGGAAGGCAGCAATTTACGGCGTGCAAGATCGCCTTTCGCGCCGAAAATGACCAGGTCACATGCCTGGGCTGTTTGCGTTACCGCCATGTCATTCTCCTCAGTTGGATATCCTGATGCTTGTGCCAGGAATCGTTGTAATTTTATTACAATGCACTGTACTGCTTTTACGTCATTCCCGAAACCATTAGCGCTTAACGTCGCGTGCGATACCGCGATTTTGCGCCCTTTTTCGACAGCAGGCTTTGCGGTCGACATGAAACGGGCGAATCATTGTTCAGTCAGGTTGTCGTCAAAACCCGACAGCGATCAAGTAATGAAAAAAAACAACGACATTTCTGCTCGTTCATTACCCTTAAGCTGTGGCGCAGGGGTATATTCTTGCTAATTCGAATCATGATTTCATCAATTTATGAAATCGTTTCCACCCGCGAGCGTTTTGTCATAATGAACATGCTGGAAAAAATCCAGTTTCAACTGGAACACCTTAGCAAATCCGAGCGAAAAGTGGCCGATGTGATTCTTGCCTCCCCCGCTCAGGCTATTCATTCAAGCATCGCTGCGCTGGCGCAAGAGTCCGGGGTCAGCGAACCCACGGTAAACCGATTTTGCCGCAGTCTCGACACGCGGGGTTTTCCCGATTTTAAACTGCATCTGGCACAAAGTCTGGCAAACGGCACACCTTATGTAAATCGCCATGTCGATGAAGACGACAGCGTCGAGGCTTACACGGCGAAAATTTTCGAATCCGCGATGGCCACGCTCGACCAGGTTCGGCAGTCGATGGATATGGCGTCGATCAATCGTGCCGTGGATCTGCTCACGCAGGCCAAACGTATTGCCTTTTTTGGGCTAGGTTCTTCGGCCGCCGTGGCGCATGATGCCATGAACAAGTTTTTCCGTTTTAACGTCCCTATTATTTATTCAGACGACATCGTGCTGCAACGCATGAGCTGTATGAATTGTAACGAAGATGATGTGGTTGTGCTCATCTCTCATACCGGTCGCACCAAAAGTCTGGTAGAACTGGCGCAACTGGCCCGTGAAAACGATGCCATGGTAATCGCGTTAACCACCGCGGGTACGCCGCTTTCGCGCGAAGCGACCCTGTCGATTACCCTGAACGTTCCGGAGGACACGGATATGTATATGCCCATGGTCTCCCGTCTTGCTCAATTAACCGTCGTTGACGTGCTGGCAACGGGGTTTACGCTCCGACGCGGCGCAAAATTCAGAGATAACTTGAAGCGGGTCAAAGAAGCGCTCAAGGAATCGCGTTTTGATAAAGAATGACTCGATAAGAGTGGTAGTCCCCCATCATATAACAAGGTTGTTACTTTTTTCGGTATTCGGTAAGTTTTACACAGCACCGAATCTTATGTTCACGCAACACCAAAGTTGTTTCAGTCAACGGAGTATTACATGTCCAGAAGGCTTCGCAGAACCAAGATCGTTACTACCTTAGGCCCGGCAACTGACCGCGATAATAATCTCGAAAAAATTATTGCTGCGGGCGCCAACGTAGTGCGCATGAACTTCTCTCACGGTACCGCAGAAGATCACAAATTACGTGCAGATAAGGTCCGTGAGATCGCGGCAAAACTGGGGCGTCACGTGGCCATCCTCGGCGACCTTCAGGGTCCGAAGATCCGTGTTTCGACGTTTAAAGAAGGCAAAGTTTTCCTTAACATCGGCGATAAATTCCTCCTCGACGCCAACCTGGGTAAAGGTGAAGGCGATAAAGAGCGCGTCGGTATCGACTATAAAGGCCTGCCGGCCGACGTGGTGCCTGGCGATATTCTGCTGCTCGACGATGGACGCGTGCAGCTGAAGGTGCTGGAAGTTCAGGGCATGCAGGTCTTCACCGAAGTGACCGTCGGTGGCCCGCTCTCCAACAATAAAGGCATCAATAAACTGGGCGGTGGCCTGTCTGCGGAAGCGCTTACCGAAAAAGACAAAGCGGACATCATTACGGCAGCGCAAATTGGCGTGGACTATCTGGCCGTCTCTTTCCCGCGCTGCGGCGAAGATTTGAACTATGCTCGCCGTCTGGCGCGTGATGCGGGTTGCGATGCAAAAATCGTGGCTAAAGTTGAACGTGCGGAAGCAGTGTGCAGCCAGGATGCCATGGATGATGTGATCCTGGCGTCCGACGTGGTGATGGTTGCCCGTGGCGACCTGGGCGTTGAAATCGGCGACCCGGAACTGGTGGGTATCCAGAAGGCGCTGATTCGTCGTGCACGTCAACTGAACCGCTCGGTGATCACCGCGACCCAGATGATGGAGTCGATGATCACCAACCCTATGCCAACGCGTGCAGAGGTGATGGACGTCGCCAACGCCGTGCTGGATGGCACCGATGCCGTGATGCTCTCTGCTGAAACCGCGGCGGGTCAGTATCCGGCAGAAACCGTGGCCGCGATGGCACGTGTTTGCCTGGGCGCTGAGAAGATCCCAAGCATCAACGTCTCTAAACATCGTCTGGACATTCAGTTCGACAATGTGGAAGAAGCGATCTCCATGTCAGCGATGTACGCGGCAAACCATCTGAAAGGGGTGACCGCGATCATCACCATGACGGAGTCCGGGCGTACCGCGCTGATGACGTCCCGTATCAGTTCTGGCCTGCCTATCTTCGCCATGTCACGTCATGAGCGTACCCTGAACCTGACCGCCCTTTATCGCGGCGTGACCCCGGTTCATTTCGATAGCCATAACGATGGCGTTGCGGCGGCTAATGATGCGGTTAACCTGCTGCGCGACAAGGGTTATCTGGTGTCGGGTGATATCGTAATCGTCACCCAGGGTGACGTCATGAGTACCGTGGGTTCGACCAACACCACGCGTGTGATGACCGTCGAGTAAGTCATACCGCCCGTGACACTTATAAAAATCCCCCGACGTCGGGGGATTTTTTTATTTCCTGGGGTATAACTCTTTACGCTTATACGGCTCTTTTTCGCCGGGCTTACGCGTTTTGAGCAGCTTCAAAATCCAGGTGTATTGTTCTTTATGCGGCCCCACCAGGATTTCGACCTCCTCGTTCATCCGACGCGCAATGGTATTATCATCCGCCGTCATCAGGTCATCCATTGGCGGGCGAACCTCAATCGCCAGGCGGTGTGTTTTCCCATCGTAAACGGGGAACAGCGGTATCACCCGTGCATCACACACCTTCATTAAACGACCAATCGCAGGTAGTGTGGCTTTATAGGTCGCAAAGAAATCAACGAATTCACTGTGCTCGGCACCGTGGTCCTGGTCGGGTAAATAATAGCCCCAGTACCCCTGACGGATAGATTTGATAAATGGCTTAATACCATCGTTACGCGCATGCAGACGTCCGCCAAAACGGCGACGTACGGTGTTCCACGTGTAATCGAAAATTTTGTTCCCCTGATTATGGAACATGGCCGCCATTTTTTGACCTTGCGATGCCATTAACATGGCCGGAATATCAACGCCCCAGCCATGGGGAACGAGGAAAATCACCTTTTCGTTGTTACGCTGCATCTCATCGATGATCTCGCGCCCTTTCCAGTCGACGCGGTGCATCAGCTTGTCCGGCCCACGTAGCGCCAGCTCTCCCATCATCGCCATCGCCTGCGGGGCGGTGGTGAACATCGCATCGATAATGGCTTCGCGTTCAGCGTCCGTTTTTTCCGGGAAGCAGTAAAGAAGGTTGATCTGCGCACGGCGTCGGGCGCTTTTGCCTAATCGCCCTGCCAGACGGCCCAGCTTACCCAATACCGGATCGCGAACCGAAGCCGGGAGTAAGGCAATTCCTGCAAACGCGTACACGCCCAGCCAGGCGCCCCAGTGTCTTGGGTGGCGAAAAGATTTCTCAAACTCAGGAATATACTCAATGTTGTTTTTTTTGGTTTCCATGCGGGTTCCAGGGTCTGGTGACGCAAAAAGATAATGAGATAGTGTAGCGAGGCTGATTGCTACGCACAAAAGAAAAAGCCGGCGCAGAGAACTGCACCGGCTTTAAAACATAAGGGGTTAGTCGAAACGCAACTGCGGAATGACCTCTTTGACCTGCGCCAGGTAATCCGTGCGGTCTTTACCCGTCAGCCCTTCAGTGCGCGGCAGCTTCGCCGTCAGCGGGTTTACGGCCTGCTGGTTGATCCACACTTCATAATGCAGGTGCGGGCCGGTAGAGCGTCCGGTGTTACCAGAGAGCGCAATGCGATCGCCACGTTTCACTTTTTGCCCCGGTTTGACCAGCAATTTACGCAGGTGCATATAACGGGTGGTATAAGTCCGCCCGTGACGTACGGCGACGTAATAGCCCGCGGCTCCACTGCGTTTTGCCATCACCACTTCACCATCACCCACGGAGAGCACCGGTGTTCCCTGCGGCATCGCAAAGTCAACGCCACGATGCGGGGCAACACGCCCTGTCACCGGGTTCAGACGACGTGGGTTAAAGTTTGAGGAGACACGGAACTGTTTAGCCGTGGGGAATCGCAGGAATCCTTTTGCCAGACCCGTACCGTTACGATCGTAGAATTTACCGTCTTCAGCCCGTATCGCGTAGTAATCCTTCCCTTCTGAACGCAGACGCACGCCGGCCAGTTGGCTCTGCTCGCGTTTGCCGTCCAGCATTTCGCGGGACATCAGGACGGAAAACTCATCGCCCTTTTTCAGCTTACGGAAGTCCATCTGCCACTGCATCGCTTTGATAACGGAGCTAATTTCGCCGCTCGTTAGCCCGGCTTCACGTGCGCTGGCCACAAAGCTTGCTCCAACGGTGCCTTTCAGGACGCTGTTGACCCAGTCGCCCTGCTGCATTTCGCTGGTCATCTTAAAGCCGTTTCCGGCGCGATCGTAAGTGCGGGTTTCACGGCGGGAGACTTCCCAGGTCAGGCGTTGCAAATCGCCATCGCTGGTCAGTGTCCAGGAGAGTTGTTGACCAATTTTGAGGTTTCGCAGCTCTTTGTCAGAGGCCGCAAGCTGGCTGATATCACCCATCTCGATGCCGTACTGATTAAGTACGCTGCTTAAGGTATCGCCCGTTGAAACCACATATTCATGAATACCGGCTTCGTTGGCTGTTTTATCGTCGAGTTCGTCCTGCGGGATGGCTTCATCTTCCTGAGCGGCCTGATCGATAGGCTCACTCGCCTCTGGCAGCAATGAGCGAATTTCACTCTTTTCCAGCTCAATGGTTTTGATGATTGGGGCAGAACTCGGGTGGTAAACATAGGGCCGCCAGACGGCGACCGCTAAGGTGAGAACTGTAAGGGACCCCAGCATAACGCGATGGGGTCGAGGCAGATTATTAAATGCCAGGGCGACAGAGCGGGCTATCTGTTGCACGTATCCACTTCCTCGTTAATCTCCTTTCAGGCAGCTCGAATATTGGTTCGCTAATTGGCTGAGAAACTGAGAATAGCTCTGTTTACTCAACGCAATAGAGGTACCTAGCGGGTCAAGGGTTCCCATGCGCACGGATGTTCCCCTTGCCACGGCTTCCACGACCGCTGGCCTGAACTGTGGCTCAGCAAAAACGCATGTCGCTTTTTGCTCAACCAACTGTGTTCTGATTTCATGTAAGCGCTGCGCACCGGGCTGAATTTCCGGGTTGACGGTGAAATGCCCCAGGGGGGTCAAACCGTAGTGTTTTTCGTAATAGCCGTAAGCATCATGAAAAACGAAATACCCTTTACCTTTCAGCGGCGCCAGCTCGTTACCTACCTGCTTATCGGTTTGGGCTAATTGTGCCTCAAAATCCTTCAGGTTGGCGTCAAGTTTGGCTCGACTTTGCGGCATAAGTTCCACTAATTTATCGTGGATTGCAACCGCCGAGAGCCGCGCTATCTCTGGCGAGAGCCAAAGATGCATGTTGTATTCACCGTGATGGTGATGGTCGTCACCTTTTTCGCCGGGAGCACTGTCGTGGTCATGTTCGTCACCGTCGTCTTCCGTACCTTTCATCAGCAACGGTTTCACGCCTGGCAGTGCGGCAATCGTCACCTGTTTTTGTTCGGGCAGCTGTTTTGCTGACTTCTGCATGAAGGCCTCCATCTCTGGGCCAATCCATACAACTAAGTCCGCGTTTTGTAAGCGTTTTACATCAGAGGGACGCAACGAGTAATCATGCTCTGACGCACCGTCCGGCAGCAGAACCTGGGTCTCTGTTACACCATCAGCAATCGCTGAAGCAATGAAGCCCAGCGGCTTAAGCGAAGCGACGACGGCGGCGTTAACATCTTGTGCTGTTGTGCCCCAAAGGGCAGCGGATAATGCTGCGAAAAGAAGCGTATTTTTATGTAACATAATGCAACTTATTATCGAAATGAATGCGTGGGATGTGATATTATAACATTCGATGACTTCTGCAAGTACAAATTGACATGACGACTTTAGTTTCACTCGAGAATATTTCCGTCTCTTTCGGCCAACGCCGCGTCCTGTCGGATGTGTCGCTGGATTTGAAACCCGGTAAGATTTTGACCTTGCTCGGCCCAAATGGCGCGGGTAAATCAACACTGGTACGCGTGGTGTTGGGTCTGGTAGCACCTGATAAAGGGGTTATCAAACGTGATGGCAAACTGCGTATTGGCTATGTTCCGCAAAAGCTCCATCTGGATGCCACCTTACCGCTGACCGTAAGCCGCTTTCTGCGCCTGCGTCCCGGTACGCGCAAAGAAGATATCTTGCCCGCGTTAAAACGCGTTCAGGCAGGCCACCTGATGGATGCGCCGCTACAAAAACTCTCCGGGGGTGAAACCCAGCGTGTGTTACTGGCGCGTGCGCTGCTGAGCCGGCCTCAGCTGCTGGTGCTGGATGAACCGACTCAGGGCGTGGATGTGAACGGTCAGGTCGCGCTTTACGATCTGATCGACCAGTTGCGCCGGGAGCTGGACTGTGCGGTATTGATGGTCTCTCACGACCTGCATCTGGTGATGGCAAAAACCGACGAAGTGTTGTGCCTTAATCACCATATCTGCTGCTCAGGTACGCCTGAAGTGGTTTCCATGCATCCGGAATTTATCTCGATGTTTGGTTCTCGTGGCGCTGAGCAACTGGGTATTTATCGCCATAACCATAATCATCGCCATGATTTGCAAGGACGAATTGTTCTGCGTCGGGGAAATGGACACTCATGATTGAATTGTTACTGCCCGGCTGGCTGGCCGGGGTTATGCTCGCCTGCGCGGCGGGGCCACTTGGCTCATTTGTGGTCTGGCGCAGGATGTCTTATTTCGGTGATACGCTGGCCCATGCTTCTCTGTTAGGCGTTGCGTTTGGCTTGTTGCTGGACGTGAACCCTTTTTATGCGGTTATTGCGGTCACGCTGCTATTGGCTGCAGGTCTGGTCTGGCTTGAAAAGCGCCCTCACCTGGCAGTGGATACCCTGCTCGGTATTATGGCGCACAGTGCCTTATCGCTGGGTCTGGTAGTCGTGAGTCTGATGTCGAATATTCGCGTCGATTTAATGGCTTATCTGTTCGGTGACCTGTTGGCCGTTACGCCGGAGGATCTCATCTCTATCGCCATCGGCGTTGTGCTGGTGGTGGGTATTCTGGTCTGGCAGTGGCGAAACCTGCTGGCCATGACCGTCAGTGCGGATCTGGCCTTCGTGGATGGGGTGAAGCTCCAGCGGGTGAAGCTGCTTCTTATGCTGGTGACCGCGCTGACAATTGGCGTGGCGATGAAATTTGTCGGTGCGCTGATTATTACCTCTTTGCTGATTATCCCGGCCGCCACCGCGCGTCGCTTCTCGCGTACGCCTGAACAGATGGCGGGTATCGCAGTCGTCATTGGGATGATCGCCGTGACCGGTGGTCTTACCTTCTCTGCTTTTTATGACACGCCAGCAGGCCCTTCTGTGGTCCTGTGTGCGGCACTGATGTTTATCTTCAGTATGATGAAGAAAACAGCCCAGTAAGCAGCTCCCCCGGCGACACGCCGGGGCGCAAACTTCAGGGCATTGCTGGGGGAGTAATACCGAAGTGGTCCCACGCCCGCACTGTCGCCATACGTCCTCGCGGCGTACGTTGCAAAAAGCCCTGCTGGATCAGATACGGCTCCAGAACATCCTCGATGGTTTCACGCTCTTCACCAATCGCAGCCGCGAGGTTATCCAGGCCAACCGGTCCGCCGAAGAATTTATCCAGTATCGCCAGCAGTAACTTGCGATCCATATAATCAAACCCTTCTGCATCCACGTTGAGCATGTCCAGCGCCTGAGCGGCGATATCCAGCGAGATGGTGCCATCGTGTTTCACCTCGGCGAAGTCACGCACGCGACGCAGCAGACGGTTTGCGATACGCGGCGTACCGCGCGAACGTTTTGCCACCTCATATGCCCCGTCATCGCTTAGCTCCAGGCCCATAAAGCGCGCACTGCGCCCGACGATAGTTTGTAGGTCGGCAACCTGATAGAACTCGAGGCGTTGCACAATACCGAAACGATCGCGCAGGGGTGAAGTTAACGAACCTGCGCGCGTCGTCGCCCCAATCAGCGTAAAGGGCGGCAGATCGATTTTAATCGAGCGTGCAGCGGGCCCTTCACCAATCATGATGTCGAGCTGATAATCCTCCATCGCAGGGTAGAGCACTTCTTCCACCACGGGGGATAAACGGTGGATTTCATCGATAAACAGGACGTCATGCGGTTCGAGATTGGTTAACATCGCCGCCAGATCGCCCGCCTTTTCCAGCACAGGCCCAGAGGTGGTGCGGAGATTCACGCCCATCTCATTGGCGACGATATTCGCCAGCGTGGTTTTGCCCAACCCTGGCGGGCCGAAAATCAGCAGATGATCGAGCGCTTCTGAGCGAAGCTTCGCCGCCTGAATAAAGATTTCCATTTGCGAGCGAACCTGTGGCTGACCAATGTACTCTTCCAGAAGTTTTGGACGGATCGCACGATCCACCACATCTTCCGGAAGGGTACTGACGGCCGATATCAGGCGGTCTGCTTCAATCATCCTTTACCTCACAATGCAGCGCGAAGCGCTTCACGAATCAGAGTTTCACTGTTAGCGTCAGGTTTAGCGATTTTACTCACCATACGACTCGCCTCTTGAGGCTTATAACCTAACGCCACCAGAGCCGCCACGGCTTCTTGCTCTGCATCATCTGCAGACGGGCCCGAAGGTGATGTCAGCACCAGATCAGATGCAGGTGTGAACAGATCGCCATGCAGACCTTTAAAGCGGTCCTTCATTTCGACAATCAGGCGTTCTGCGGTTTTCTTACCGATCCCGGGCAATTTGATCAGTGCCGCCGGATCTTCACGCTCAACGGCATTCACAAATTGCTGAGCAGACATGCCGGATAAGATAGCCAGGGCCAGCTTCGGGCCCACGCCGTTGGTTTTAATCAGTTCGCGGAACAGCATGCGTTCCTGCTTGTCGTTAAAACCGTACAGCAACTGCGCGTCTTCTCGTACCACGAACTGGGTGAAAACAATCGCCTCTTTCCCGGCGTCCGGCAGTTCGTAGAAGCAGGTCATTGGCATATGGACTTCATAACCAACGCCCCCCACTTCCAGCAGAACTAATGGGGGTTGTTTTTCAAGAATGGTGCCTCTGAGTCTGCCTATCACATGACGCTCCTGCGCATTAAAATAAGATCTGCCGCCATAATAAAAAAAGGCTGGATAAACATCCAGCCTGATTTGTGATTATCGTAACCTGCCTCGTGCCAGATTGAGCCGCGTGTCACTCATCTGCATCGCATTCTGGCTGACATGGCAATGCGTAATGGCAATCGCCAGGGCATCGGCGGCATCGGCCTGGGGATTCGCAGGCAGTTTCAGCAAGGTACGCACCATGTGCTGTACCTGGCTTTTCTCTGCGCTACCAATCCCAACAACCGTTTGTTTGACCTGCCGCGCTGCATACTCAAATACGGGCAGGTCCTGATTCACCGCCGCCACAATGGCGACCCCGCGCGCCTGGCCCAGCTTTAATGCCGAATCGGCATTTTTTGCCATAAAGACCTGCTCTATGGCGAAATAGTCGGGCTGGAACTGGGTGATGATTTCCGATACGCCAGCATAAATAAGCTTAAGACGCGAGGGCAAATCATCGACTTTGGTGCGGATACAGCCGCTGCCAAGGTAGGTTAACTGGCGTCCAACCTGACGGATAACGCCATAACCGGTAATGCGTGAGCCGGGGTCAATCCCAAGGATAATCGACATCACGCATCTCCCGTAAACGGTTTAAACGCTCTCATCAGAGAGTCGCTGCAACCTCATCAGAGATTTCACCGTTGTGATACACTTCCTGGACGTCGTCACAGTCTTCGAGCATGTCGATCAGTCGCAGCAGTTTCGGTGCTGTTTCCGCATCCATGTCCGCTTTCGTTGACGGAATCATCGAGACTTCAGCGTTGTCTGCTTTCAGGCCAGCAGCTTCCAGTGCATCACGCACTGCGCCCATCTCTTCCCATGCCGTATACACGTCAATGGCGCCATCGTCAAAGGTCACAACGTCTTCAGCACCGGCTTCCAGAGCCGCTTCCATGATCGCATCTTCGTCGCCCTTCTCGAAGGAGATCACGCCTTTTTTGCTGAACAGGTAAGCCACGGAACCGTCAGTCCCCAGGTTGCCACCGGTTTTAGTGAAGGCGTGACGCACTTCGGCGACGGTGCGGTTACGGTTGTCAGACAGACATTCAACCATGACCGCCGTACCGCCAGGGCCGTAACCTTCATAAATGATGGTTTCCATGTTCGCGTCGTCATCACCACCCACGCCACGTGCAATGGCACGGTTCAGGGTGTCACGCGTCATGTTGTTAGACAGCGCTTTATCGATAGCCGCGCGCAGACGTGGGTTTGAGCCCGCATCGCCGCCGCCCAGACGCGCCGCCGTCACCAGCTCACGAATGATTTTGGTAAAGATTTTACCGCGCTTGGCATCCTGTGCCGCTTTGCGGTGTTTAGTGTTGGCCCACTTACTATGACCTGCCATAAAAATTTCCTCAAAGAGCGCGCCTTTTCAGGCTGCGTTAATTACAAATTCTTCAATCGCCTGCCGGTTGCTCCACGATTTGGTTAACGCGGCCGCATCGGCCGCATCCACCCAACGGTAGGCCAGGTGTTCCGTGAACTCGACCTCCCGTTCGCGCGGAAGCGCAATGCAGAACCAGGATTCTTTATTGCGCACAACGCCCGGCGCATAGCGATGACGTAAATGGCTAAATATTTCAAACTCCACCGTACGCTGGCAGTCCTTCAGGGTCAGTTGCTCGGCGGCAACATCAATCAAGACTTCTTCCTTCACTTCACGTGCGGCGGCTTGCGACGCGGTCTCTCCCTCCTCCAGGCTGCCGGTAACCGACTGCCAGAAATCAGGATCGTCGCGCCGCTGTAACATTAGCACCCGCTTCGTGTCCTGGGCATAAATCACAACCAAAACAGAAACCGGGCGCTTATACATCATGTTATTTATTCTCCGACGACTCTTTTTTCACCACTTCAATGCCCAGTTCAGCCAGCGAGGCCGGGTTAGCAAAGCTTGGTGCTTCAGTCATCAGACAGGCTGCCGCCGTGGTTTTCGGGAAGGCAATAACATCACGGATGTTATCGGTACCGGTCAGCAACATGGTCAGACGATCCAGACCAAACGCCAGGCCCGCGTGCGGAGGCGTGCCGTATTTTAACGCATCCAACAGGAAGCCGAATTTCTCGCGCTGTTCCTGCTCATTGATACCCAGAATGCCGAAGACGGTCTGCTGCATGTCGCCGCTGTGAATACGCACGGAACCGCCACCCACTTCGTAACCGTTGATCACCATATCGTAGGCATTGGCCACCGCCTCTTCCGGTGCTGCTTTCAGCTCTGCCGCGCTCATCTCTTTTGGCGAGGTGAACGGGTGGTGCATCGCGGTCAGGCCGCCTTCACCGTCGTCTTCAAACATCGGGAAGTCGATCACCCACAGCGGAGCCCATTTAGTTTCATCGGTCAGACTCAGGTCTTTACCCAGCTTCAGGCGCAATGCACCCATCGCATCGGCAACGACTTTCTTGTTGTCCGCGCCGAAGAAGATCATGTCGCCGTCCTGTGCGCCGGTGCGTTCAAGGATAGACTCCACGATTTCCGCGTTCAGGAATTTCGCGACCGGGCTGGTAATGCCTTCCAGGCCCTTCGCACGCTCGGTCACTTTGATATAGGCCAGGCCTTTCGCACCGTAGATCTTGATGAAATTGCCGTAGTCGTCAATCTGCTTACGGCTCAGGCTAGCACCGCCCGGGACGCGCAGCGCAGCGACACGACCTTTCGCATCGTTAGCCGGGCCAGCAAAGACCGCGAATTCGACGGATTTCACCAGGTCAGCCACGTCCACCAGCTCCATAGGGTTACGCAGGTCTGGCTTGTCGGAACCGTAGCGACGCTCGGCTTCCGCAAAGGTCATGATGGGGAAATCACCCAGTTCAACGCCTTTCACTTCATTCCACAGATTACGCACCAGGGCTTCCATCACTTCACGCACCTGCTCGGCGGTCATGAAGGAGGTTTCCACGTCGATCTGGGTAAATTCTGGCTGACGGTCGGCACGCAGGTCTTCGTCGCGGAAGCATTTAACGATTTGATAGTAGCGATCGAAACCAGACATCATCAGCAGCTGTTTGAACAGCTGTGGGGACTGTGGCAGCGCGTAGAACTTCCCTTTATGAACACGAGACGGGACCAGGTAATCGCGTGCGCCTTCCGGCGTCGCTTTGGTCAGCATCGGGGTTTCAATGTCCAGGAAACCGTGATCGTCCATGAAACGACGCACCAGGCTGGTAATTTTCGCACGCGTTTTCAGACGCTGCGCCATTTCAGGGCGACGCAGGTCAAGGTAGCGGTATTTCAGGCGTGCTTCTTCGGTATTGACGTGGTTAGAGTCGAGCGGCAGTGCGTCTGAGCGGTTAATAATGGTCAGATCGGAGGCCAGGACTTCAATGGCACCCGTGGCCATATCGGTGTTTACGTTTTTTTCGTCACGCGCACGCACGGTGCCGGTAACCTGGATGCAGAACTCATTACGCAGTTCGGAGGCCAGTTTTAACGCATCGGCGCGATCCGGATCGAAGAAGACCTGAACGATACCTTCACGGTCGCGCATATCAATGAAGATAAGGCTGCCGAGATCACGACGACGGTTGACCCAACCACACAGGGTGACCTGCTGCCCAACGTGGGACTGACGCAGCTGCCCGCAATATTCTGTACGCATGAGATATCCCTTAATTTAGCCGCAGGCTAAATGTCGCCTGTTTAACAGGCCACTATGTCGCAGCTTTCTGTATGTCACTAATGGGTGAAAAAAGGCGGCTATTATACTGGAAATTCCGCCGCACGATAAGAGAGAAGCGCGCCAGAGGCGCGATTGCTGCACTCTTATTGCGCATTCTCACAAAAATTAACAAAATTATCCGATCTTCAACAGGCTTTCTCATCGTAAGGTTAGACAAAGCGATTCATTTAACTGGAGTTACTATGTTTACACTCGATGCTGCCAAAACCGCCCTCGTGGTCATTGATCTGCAGGAAGGCATTCTTCCTTTTGCGGGCGGTCCCTATTCCGCTGACGACGTGGTGACCCGTGCCGCCCGTCTGGCTGAAAAATGCCGTACCGCTGGCGCACCGGTCATTCTGGTACGGGTCGGCTGGTCGGCGGATTTTGCCGACGCGTTAAAACAACCTGTCGACGCGCCCGTACCTGCCGCCGCCTTACCGGAAAACTGGTGGACCTATCCCGCGGCGCTGGGCAAACAGGACAGCGATATCGAAGTCACCAAACGTCAGTGGGGCGCCTTCTACGGCACCGATCTTGAACTTCAGCTGCGTCGCCGCGGCATTGATACGATTATCCTCTGCGGGATCTCCACCAATATCGGCGTGGAATCGACCGCCCGCAATGCCTGGGAACTGGGCTTTAAGCTGATCTTCGCTGAAGATGCCTGCAGTGCAGGATCGACCGAACAACACCAGGGCAGTATGACCCATATCTTCCCTCGACTGGGTCATGTGCGTTCCACCGACGAGATTTTAAGCGCGCTATGATGTACGTGGGCCTGCCCCAATGGTCGCACCCGAAATGGGTGCGGCTCGGGATCACCAGCCTTGAAGAGTATGCTCAATACTTTAACTGTGTTGAGGGTAATACCACACTTTATGCACTGCCCCGTGCAGAGATCGTCGCGCGCTGGTATGCCCAGACCACCGATAATTTCCGCTTTTGTTTCAAGTTCCCGGCCACCATCTCCCATCACGCGGCGCTGCGCAACTGCGGTGAGTTAACCGAGGCGTTTTTCAGTCGGCTGTCGCCGCTGGCTGGACGTATTGGACAATACTGGCTGCAATTACCGGCGACCTTTGGTCCGCGGGATCTGCCGGCGTTATGGTCGTTTCTTGACGCCCTGCCCCGCGAATTTACCTATGGCGTAGAAGTCAGGCATCAGGCGTTTTTTGCCAAAGGAGAGGCTGAAATAGCCCTTAATCGTGGACTGCATGAGCGGGGAGTCAATCGCGTCATTCTCGACAGCCGCCCCGTGCATAGCGCCATTCCTCATAGCGAGGCTATCATCGACGCCCAGCGTAAAAAACCCAAAGTGCCTGTTCATGCCATCGTCACGGCGCACAACCCTATGGTGAGGTTTATCGGCAGCGATAACATGCAGCAAAACGAGGCGTTATTCGCCGTCTGGCTGCAAACGTTGCCGAAATGGGAGCAAACCACCACCCCCTATCTCTTCTTGCACACGCCGGATATCGCCCAGGCGCCTCAACTGGTCGATGTTCTTTGGCAAGCCTTGCAGCGCGCGGTTCCGTCGGTCGGTCAGCCGCCTTCCATTCCACAACAATCTTCTCTTTTCTGATCTCAACCCCTATCATAGAAGTGCCATCTGCCAATAAAAAAGGAAGTTTGTATGGTCAGCGCGTTGTATGCGGTGTTAGGTGCATTACTGCTGATTAAGTTTTCGTTTGATGTTGTGCGCCTGAGAATGTTGTATCGCGTCTCCTATGGCGACGGCGGATTCTCCGAACTGCAAAGCGCTATCCGCGTCCACGGCAATGCGGTTGAGTACATTCCCGTGGCGCTGATTCTGCTGCTGTTTATGGAAATGAACGGAGCCGAAACCTGGATGGTGCACGTATGCGGTATTTTATTGATCGCCGGACGCCTGATGCATTATTACGGTTTTCACAACCGCCTGTTTCGCTGGCGTCGCTCGGGCATGAGCGCAACCTGGTCAGCCCTTGTGCTGATGGTGCTGGCTAACCTGTGGTATATGCCGTGGGAGTTGGTTTTCTCGTTTCATTAGCGCACAATACGCCACTTTATTTTTCCCGGATTTTTACGTTATGTCTGATCGCGACACGCTTTTTTCCGCGCCTATCGCCAGCCTGGGCGACTGGACCTTTGATGAACGGGTAGCCGAAGTCTTCCCGGATATGATCCAGCGCTCTGTTCCCGGTTATTCCAATATTATCTCTATGATCGGCATGCTGGCGGAGCGTTTCGTTCAACCCGGCACGCAGGTCTATGACCTGGGGTGTTCACTGGGCGCCGCGACGCTGTCCGTTCGTCGTAATATTCATCACGATGGCTGTAAAATTATTGCCGTCGATAACTCCCCGGCGATGGTTGAACGTTGCCGTCGTCATCTCGACGCGTATAAAGCGCCTACCCCCGTGGATGTCATTGAAGGCGATATTCGCCACATTGAGATCAAAAACGCCTCGATGGTGGTGCTGAATTTCACACTGCAATTTCTTGAGCCAGACGATCGCCAGCTGTTGCTGGACAAAATTTATGCCGGGCTGAACCCTGGCGGCGCGCTGGTGCTGTCAGAAAAATTCAGTTTCGAAGATGCCACCGTGGGCGAGCTGCTCTTTAATATGCACCATGACTTCAAACGGGCCAATGGCTATAGCGAACTGGAAATCAGCCAGAAACGCAGCATGCTGGAAAATGTGATGCTCACTGACTCTGTTGAAACCCACAAAGCCCGTCTCCACCAGGCAGGTTTTACCCACAGTGAACTGTGGTTCCAGTGCTTTAACTTTGGCTCGCTGGTGGCACTGAAAGGCGGTCAGGCATGATTGAGTTCGGCAATTTTTATCAGCTTATCGCTAAAAATCATCTGTCCCACTGGCTGGAGACCTTGCCTGCGCAGGTTGCCGCCTGGCAACGCGACCAGCTTCACGGCCAGTTTAAGCAGTGGAGCAACGCCGTCGAATTTCTGCCGGAAATGACCCCCTACAAACTGGACCTGCTGCACAGCGTCACCGCCGAAAGCGAAGAGCCGCTGAGCGAAGGCCAGATGATCCGTCTCGAAAAGCTGATGCGCAACCTGATGCCGTGGCGTAAAGGGCCGTTCTCGCTCTATGGTCTGAACATCAATACCGAATGGCGCTCTGACTGGAAATGGGATCGCGTGTTGCCACACCTGTCTGATTTGACCGGTCGCACCATCCTCGACGTGGGCTGCGGTAGCGGTTATCACATGTGGCGGATGATCGGCGCAGGGGCGCATCTGGCGGTAGGGATTGATCCCATGCAGCTCTTCCTGTGTCAGTTCGAAGCGGTGCGTAAACTCTTAGGGAACGATCAGCGTGCGCATTTGCTGCCGCTGGGTATTGAACAGCTGCCGGCTCTCGCCGCATTCGATACGGTCTTCTCTATGGGGGTGCTCTACCATCGCCGCTCCCCGCTGGAACATCTTTTGCAGTTAAAAGATCAGCTGGTTAGCGGTGGCGAGCTGGTGCTGGAAACGCTGGTCATTGAAGGCGATGAAAATGCCGTCCTGGTGCCGGGGGACCGCTACGCGCAAATGCGTAATGTCTATTTTATTCCTTCTGCGCTGGCGCTGAAAAACTGGCTGGAGAAGTGTGGTTTTGTGGACGTGCGTATTGCCGATGTTTGCGTCACCTCGACGGAAGAACAGCGCCGTACCGAGTGGCTCACCACCGAATCGCTGGCCGATTTCCTCGACCCGAACGATCGGACCAAAACGGTCGAAGGCTATCCAGCGCCTATGCGCGCGGTGCTTATTGCGACAAAACCGTAATCGTGAGCGACACCCAGCATCACGTTTAACCCATCGCCGGTGGCAGAAAGGTGACGCTGGGCACACGCTTAAGGCGAAAAAAAGGCCCCTGTTGAAATTGCAGGGGCCTGGTACGAGCAAGCATCATATTGGGCGACATGATGCGCGGTAAAAATCGTTACGTTGCTACACGTGATAACGGTCAATCATCGATTTCATTACCGCAACCGACTCTCCATCTACGCTATAGCGGGAGTACTCATCCGCTTCAGCGTCAGTCGACATTGACAACCCTGTATTGCGATACCGCATGGGCGAAGGCATCCACTTGCCCGCTGAGCTATGAAGCTCCTCAACCCCTGCGTTTAAAAACATCTCCAGATTGCTGGCACGAACACCTGCACCCGCCATTATTATTGGAACACCGGAATGTGCTTTTAGTTCCGTAATTAATTGCAGTCCTTTTTCAGCAGAGGATTTCTGCCCGGATGTGAGGACACGCGCCACACCCAGTTCGCCTAAATTTTCAAACGCTTGCAGTGGTTCGACACACATATCAAACGCCCGATGAAAAGTGACAGCCAGCCCACCGGCGGCCTGCATAATCTGGCGCATACGCGGCATATCGACATGCCCGTCCTCATTCAGCAGCCCCGTCACCAGGCCCGGAAAACCCAGATCGCGCACGAGGGCGATATCATTGAGCATGGCGTCAAATTCGCGTTGGGAGTAACAAAAATCCCCGCCGCGCGGGCGAATGATCGGATGCACCGGAATGGTCACCGTCTGGCGAACCGCGTTCAACACGCCCCAGGAAGGCGTTAATCCCCCTTCTTTGGGTGCAGCACACAGCTCTACACGATCGGCTCCGCATTGTTGTGCGGTCAGGGCACACTCCGCGCTGTAACAACATATCTCCAGCAGCGCCATTCATTTCTCCTTAAATGTCGGGTAACGCGCCATTTTGCCATGCCGATTAACGGAGTAACCGGCGTGACTTCACAGGCTCAAGCTTCGCTGGCAACAATTTGCTCGATCGTCCAGGGATGAAATTTAACGGTCACCTGGCCATCGGTCACCGCAAGCGTCGGGTTTGGTAATCGCTCACGCTCGCCCTTCGGTGAGCTGGTTTTAACAAAGATGCCCGGTTTGCTTAAACCCTCGTCAGACAATAAGGTTAAGGCACGCGCATTCAGCGTATCCGGATCGCCAGGCAGCACAATCTCGATATGCTCCCAGCCTTCATGCGGATAGCGTTTTTCACCCGGCCAGGGCAGCTCAATAATAGTAAACTGCCAGTGCGCCACGCACACGGGTTCGTGCAACCGGAACAGGCAGATAGGACGCCCGTTAATGATGTTTTCGGAGAGTAACTCGCCGCACTGCTCAAATCCACGACGCCAGCGTTCCGCCGTCGCATTTTGATGGCAGCGCAACGAGATGTGATCCGCGTCAAGAGGAGCAATATTCAACCCCAGGCGGGTGGCAAGTTCTGTGAACGCCAGGGTGAATCGGGGTAAATCTGCGGAAATATCATGCAGTTCGTCAAGGGTTTGCCAGTGCGCCATCAGGGATTCTCAAATCAACATGCAAAACCGTTAATTTACTCTGTTGAACAGCCCTTACCAACTGTCAATTTCACCCTTTTCGACCTGCATGAATATGCAGCTTTTCTTCGCTTATTTTCTGCGCACTGTTCAGCGCCTGCAATGCTGACGCCAGGTGCCATTTGCAGTATACTCCCGCCCTAAATTCTAAAACGGGTGTGGGTCGTCGTTAACCCTCATCAAAAAGGTAAGGTATCCAGGTGAATATTCAGGCTCTTCTCTCCGAAAAAGTCAGTCAGGCACTGATTGCCGCAGGCGCGCCTGCGGATTGCGAACCACAGGTTCGTCAGTCAGCAAAAGTACAGTTTGGTGACTATCAGGCCAATGGCGTGATGGCAGTAGCAAAAAAACTGGGCATGCCGCCACGACAACTCGCAGAGCTGGTGCTGACGCATCTGGATCTGGACGGTATCGCCAGCAAAACGGAAATTGCCGGGCCGGGCTTTATCAATATCTTCCTGGAGCCTGCATTTCTGGCGCGTCACGTTGATGACGCACTGAAGTCCGACCGCCTGGGCGTTGCTCAACCCGACGTGCAAACCGTGGTGGTTGACTACTCGGCGCCCAACGTTGCCAAAGAGATGCACGTCGGCCACCTGCGTTCAACCATTATTGGTGATGCCGCGGTACGTACGCTGGAGTTCCTGGGGCACAAAGTCATTCGCGCTAACCATGTCGGTGACTGGGGCACGCAGTTCGGAATGCTGATCGCCTGGCTCGAAAAGCAGCAGCAGGAAAATGCCGGTGAAATGGCGCTGGCCGATCTGGAAGGTTTCTATCGTGATGCGAAAAAACATTACGACGAGGACGAGGTCTTTGCAGAACGCGCCCGTAGCTACGTGGTGAAATTGCAGGGCGGCGATGCCTACTTCCGCGAAATGTGGCGCAAGCTGGTCGATATCACCATGTCCCAGAATCAGCTCACCTATAACCGTCTGAATGTGACCCTGACGCGTGATGATGTGATGGGTGAGAGCCTGTACAACCCAATGCTGCCGGGTATCGTAGAAGATTTGACCGCCAAAGGGCTGGCGGTGGAAAGCGAAGGCGCAACGGTCGTCTTCCTGGATGAATACAAGAACAAAGACGGCGAACCGATGGGCGTGATCATCCGTAAAAAAGATGGCGGCTATCTCTATACCACCACCGATATCGCCTGCGCGAAATACCGTTATGAAACGCTGCACGCCGATCGTGTGTTGTATTACATCGACTCCCGTCAGCACCAGCACCTGATGCAGGCATGGACCATCGTGCGCAAAGCGGGCTACGTGCCTGATTCCGTTCCGCTGGAACACCACATGTTCGGCATGATGCTCGGTAAAGACGGTAAGCCGTTCAAAACCCGTGCGGGCGGTACCGTGAAGCTGTCCGACCTGCTGGACGAAGCGCTGGAACGCGCCCGCCGTCTGGTCGCTGAAAAGAACCCGGACATGGACGCAGACGAGCTGGAAAAACTGGCGAACGTGGTGGGCATCGGCGCGGTGAAATATGCCGATCTGTCCAAAAACCGTACCACGGACTACGTGTTTGACTGGGATAACATGCTGGCCTTCGAAGGCAATACGGCACCGTATATGCAGTACGCCTACACCCGCGTGCTCTCTGTGTTCCGTAAAGCCAACATCGATGAAAGCGCGCTGGCCCATGCGCCTGTTGTCATCAACGAAGATCGTGAAGCCCAGCTCGCGGCGCGCCTGTTGCAGTTTGAAGAGACGCTCACCGTTGTCGCGCGCGAAGGGACGCCGCATGTCATGTGTGCTTACCTGTACGACCTGGCGGGATTGTTCTCTGGTTTCTACGAACACTGCCCTATTCTCACCGCAGAGAACGAAGAGATCCGCAACAGCCGCCTGAAACTGGCGCAGCTTACCGCGAAAACGCTGAAGCTGGGTCTGGATACGCTCGGCATTGAAACCGTAGAGCGTATGTAACACCCGAGTACGTCAAAAAACCCGGCCTTGGCCGGGTTTTTTATTATTAGAAATACTTTCTCAAATACTCCGTTAAACACAAAATCGCCATCGCCTGACCGTAAGGCATAGACGTTAACGGGATCTGGCGATAGAACGCCAGATTACTGCCCATGCCGGTGCCAAATGACGTCTGGAGCAATTCGCCTTCAGGGGAGATGTTTTTCACGATGCCACGAATCGCTTTCTCAGCCACCCCGGCATACTCCGCGCCAACATAGCGTTTACGTACGGCTTTCAGAATGCCGTAGGCAAACCCCGCCGTCGCTGACGCCTCGAGATAGGATTCGGGATCGTCAAGCAGCGTATGCCACAGTCCGCTTTCATCCTGGCATTTTGCCAGCGCCGCAATTTGTGCGTTCAATACCTGGACCAGATAACGGCGTACAGCACTGCTCTCTGGCAAATCCACCAGTTCCAGGAAGTCCGGAATAACGATCGTCAGCCAGCTGTTGCCACGCGCCCAGCGTGCTTTGGCAAAGTTATGCTGCCCATCGTAGTTCCAGCCGTGGAACCACAAACCCGTCTCCCGATCCATCAGATTCTGTACATGCAGCAAGAACTGATAAATCGCTTCTTCCACATATTCCGGGCGATTCAGCAATTTCCCGATTTTCGCCAGTGGCAGTACCGTCATCATCAGGGTGTCATCCCACATCTGTTGATGATTTTCTTCAGCGAGGGTGATGTGCTGCATACCGCCGTGGTCCGTGCGCGGCATCTCGTTCATGGCCCATTCAGCCCAGCTCTCCAGCCACGGCAGCCAGGCTGGCGTCGGTTTCTCTTCGTAGCAATAAGCGAGCGTCAGGAACGGGGCCATCGTATTGACGTTTTTGGTCGTGGCGCCTTCTGCGAAACGATCGGTAAACCAATTGTCGATAATCGCACGCATGGCGGCATCGCCGGTCTGGCAGTAGTACTGCCAGATACCGTAAAGACCCACGCCGTGCGTCCATTCCCAACCCGCCCATCCTTTGGTGTCGATCACCCGCCCGTCGTCCAGCCGCAGCAGAAATTCGCCGGTTTTATCGTGAATATTGACAAGGTTTAACGTCACCTTTTCAATCAACGATTTCAGTTCATCCCGGGCAATGAAATGCTCTGGCTGACGCAGTAATGGGCTATGTTTGACAGGCCAAACCTTCATATTCTTAACCTCTGTGATATGTCGAATTCAGTACCGCGCGATCCTTCAGGGAAGGTGCAGCAGGTTTATTACGATTCAGATAACCAATATTGTTATTGCCCCACAATGAGTCGAACGGCATACCGGCCAGCAGCTCAACGGTGGCACGCGCCTGCGGCGTCGCGGTTTCCGGCATGGCATGACCCGACTCACGCATTTTGGCGGTCTCTTCCCGCAACGTGCTGTGGGTTTGTAGATTGAGTTTGAAGCGTAGCGAGACCAGGAAGCCGCAAAAGAGGACCAGAATAGTGCCGACGCTAAGGATCATCAGAATGGTATGGCTCACTTCCGCAGGCTGCGTTTTCTGACCACTGACGAAACCCGACATCTGCATGACAATCCCGACCAGCATGATGGCACCGGCCTGAGAGGCTTTGCGGGTCAGGGTCATGATGCCGGCGAAGATGCCTTCACGGCGCTGTCCGGTAATCACTTCATCCACATCAGCAATGTAGGTGTAGATATTCCATGGCACATAGTTGATCCCACCGCGACCTAAACCAGCGACCGCTGAGACCAGCAGCAACAGAGCGTAAACGTCGCTCAGCCCGGCGTAATAGAGCACGGCGTAAGAGACAGACGCCAGGCCAAACAGCACCACGACCATGCGATACGACGGCGCCGGTCCAAAGCGAATACATAACGGGATCATGGCGATAACCGCAATAAACTGGAATATCGCCATGGTACCCAGCAGGTTCGAGGCCACAGACGCTTCCTGCATCAGCACAAACACGACGTAGTAAGTAAAGACCGCGTTGAAGACGTCCTGCGCGATATAGCCGCCCAGATACATCCCCAGATGCTGGCGGAATATCTTCACCCGCAGCGTGGAGCTTAACTCCACAAACAGGCGATTCAGACTCTGGCCCAGCGTGAGTTTTTTCTTCTCCTCTTCTGCGCGTAGCGCCGCTTCGGACCACTCTTCGCGCGGGCGTTCCCAGGTGAAGAACCAGACAAAGGTCAGCATCATTGCGCATAGCACCGAGAAGACCAGGCTCGCATAAAAGAAGGAGACCGCATTATCTTTACCGAAATGGGTCAGCAGAATGCCAGGGAGGAAGGAGGCTAAGATGGCCGACATCTGCGCCATCGAGATACGGGCACCGGAGAATTTGGTTTTTTGTTTAAAATCGTCGGTCATTTCCGGCACCAGCGTTTCATACGGGACCAGAATCATGGTGTAGACGATATCAAAGATCAGGTAGGTGACAAGGTAATACCAGAAGCTCATGTCGCCGACCCACATCAGCGAGTAGCTAAATACAAACGGAATACCCAGCAGGATAAAGAATTTGCGTCGACCAAAACGTTTGCCAAGCCAGGTGGTGCCGAAATTATCGGTGAGGAAGCCCATTAACGGGCTGACAACGGCATCAAGCACCCTCGCGGCGGCAAAGATAAAGGTTGCCTCAATCGGCGTGAGTCCACAGAAGGTCGTGTAGAAATATAAAAGCCAGGCGGCGGTCAGCGCAGTCGTGCCCGCTCCCAGAAAATCGCCCGACCCATAAGCAAGATAATTTGCGAGTCCTATTTTACGTGTTTTCATTGCCGTCAACCCTTTAAGTGTTGGGAGACTCCCTGTAAGCAAACCTCGTCCGGGAGTTTTTACACGGCTACAGTAAAAGCATCGTTGTATGGATACCTTTCTGTTTCTGCCATGACGCGGGGGGCGATGGCAAAAATGCAAAGAGTGTCGCTACGCGTGTCACTGATTTATAAAACAGCGTTTCTTTTGCTTCAAAAGGCAGGGTCATATTTTGCGAGCCAGTCATCAGAATCGCCTGATGACTGGTGAAAAGACAGGCAATTAGCGGTAGTTCACAATCACCTGATTGCTTTGCACTTTCAGTGCCGGGATCAACCGTCCGCCACCGGGAACTTCCCAGATAAAGCGTAGCGGCTCTATAGCGGGCACACCGGTAAAAGCGTGCGTTGTACCACTTTCACCATCCAGCTCAGTGCAGCGTGTTTGTGAACATAACCGCACCCGCAGGCCTGCCGGGGTCGGGCCAATGAGCTGATAACGCCAGACCACCAGCGTCATCAAACCAGACACCTGCTCATCAGACGAAAGTGGACGAGAGGAGGCCGCCACCCCGCGGTTGCTCAGGGTGATCCCGGTACTGCTCGCCTGCCACGCGCCCTCTCCTGCGGCGTGCGCCATCACGGGTAAGAGTAAAATCCACAGCCATTTGCGCATCACTGGCCTCCAATGGTTGCCGTCATGCGGATATGGCGATTGTCTGACAACTCCATATTCGACAAAACAACCAGCTGCGTCAGGCTGCGACGCAGGAAGCGGGATAAGAGCGGACGCAATGCATGATTGACCAGCAATACCGGCGGTGCACCGAGCATTTCCTGTCGCGCCAGCGCTTCTTGCGTTTGCGCCAGCAGACGATCCGCCAGACCCGGCTCCAGGCCACCGCCGCCCTGCAGCGCCTGCAGGAGCAAACGCTCCAGCGGCGTATCGAGACCAATCACCTGTACTTCACCGGTACCCGGGAACCATTGTTGAGTAATCGCCCTCCCCAGCGCCACGCGAACCACTGCGGTCAGCTCGTGCGGATCGTTTTGCAGAGGGGCGTGCTCGGCCAGCGTCTCAAGAATGGTGCGCATATCGCGAATCGGGACCTTCTCATCCAGCAGATTTTGCAGGACTTTATGCAACGTGGTTAATGTCACCACGCCAGGCACCAGATCTTCCGTCAGTTTTGGCATCTCCTGAGTCACGCGATCCAACAGTTGCTGCGCTTCCTGACGTCCGAACAGCTCGGCGGAGAACTGGCCAATCAGATGGTTCAGATGCGTGGCAACCACCGTACTGGCTTCCACCACGGTATACCCCTGGATTTGCGCCTGCTCTTTCAGGGCGCTCTCGATCCAGATTGCCGCCAGACCAAAAGCGGGATCGGTGGTCTGCTCGCCCGGTAAGGTGCCGGCAGCCGTGCCCGGGTTAATCGCCAGCCAGCGTCCCGGGTAGGCATCACCGCTGCCGATTTCCACCCCTTTCATCAGAATGCGGTAACGGGCTGGGGGTAAATCCATATTGTCACGGATATGCACCACCGGCGGTAAGAACCCCATGTCCTGGGCGAATTTCTTACGGATACTGCGAATGCGCCCCAGCAGTTCGCCGTCCTGTTGAAAATCGACCATCGGGATCAGGCGATAACCCACTTCCATTCCCAGTGAATCTTCAAGCTGCACGTCGTTCCAGGTGGCTTCAACCGCTTGCGTGTTTTCCGGCATCTTCACCGGCATTGGCTCAGCCGCAGGTTTGTCTTCACGTCCGCGCATCCACCAGGCGAGGCCCAGAAGTGCGGCCGTAAACAGCAGGAAGACCAGGTTTGGCATGCCCGGCACCAGTCCGAGCAGCCCGAGAACAGCGGCAGACAGCAGCATTACGCGCGGGTTGCTGAACAGCTGGCCCACCATCTGCTGTCCAACGTCCTGATCGGTACTCACGCGGGTCACAATGACACCCGCCGCCGTAGAGATCACCAGCGCCGGGATTTGCGCCACCAGACCATCACCAATGGTCAGCAGCGTATAGCTCTCTGCCGCATGTCCCATGTCCATGCCATGCTGAAGCACCCCGACTAACAGCCCGCCGACCACGTTGATCACCATGATCAAAATGCCTGCAACGGCGTCACCGCGTACAAACTTACTCGCACCATCCATGGAGCCGTAGAAATCAGCCTCCTGGGTGACTTCAGAACGACGTTTTTTCGCCTCATCTTCTGCGATCAGCCCGGCGTTGAGATCGGCATCAATCGCCATCTGTTTGCCCGGCATCCCGTCCAGAACAAAACGCGCGCCCACTTCGGCGATACGCCCTGCCCCTTTGGTGATAACCATAAAGTTGATAATCACCAGGATGACAAACACCACAATACCGATAGCGAAGTTGCCGCCCACCAGGAAGTGACCGAACGCCTCGACAACTTTACCCGCCGCCGCCGCACCGGTATGCCCTTCCATCAAAATGATACGCGTCGACGCCACGTTCAGCGCCAGTCGCAGTAACGTGGTGAAGAGCAAAATAGTCGGGAATGCCGCAAACTCCAGCGTACGCTGGGTGAACATTGCCACCAGCAGTACCATGATGGAGAGCGCAATGTTGAAAGTGAAAAGCAAATCGAGGATGAATGCCGGTAAAGGCAGTACCATCATCGACAGAATTAGCAGGATGAGAATCGGCCCGGCCAGGATCTGCCATTGGGTCGATTTCAGGTTGCTTGGCAGGCGCAACATTGCCACCAGATTAGCCATCAGAGTCCTTCTCGTTCAAGAAATCCAGTGCGTCGGGCACGGGAAGATTTTCAGGTTTTACAGGGCGTTGACCGCCCGCTAAACGCCAGCGTTTCAGTTGCCATACCCATGCCAGCACTTCCGCCACGGCGGCGTAAAGCTGGCCCGGGATCTGTTGTCCTATTTCGGCATGGCGATAGAGTGCTCGCGCCAGCGGGGGAGCCTCAAGGATCGGCACACGATGTTCAGTGGCGATTTCACGGATGCGCAGCGCAATCAGCCCCGCCCCTTTCGCCACCACTTTCGGGGCACTCATTTTGTTTTCGTCGTAACGGAGCGCCACAGAGTAGTGCGTCGGGTTCGTCACAATCACGTCCGCTTTTGGCACATCTTCCATCATGCGGCGACGGGCCGCAGCGCGCTGCATTTGTCGGATACGCCCTTTGACATGCGGGTCGCCTTCCATCTGCTTATACTCGTCGCGAATATCCTGGCGTGACATCCGCAGTTTTTTGATATGGCTGAATATCTGGAAGAACACGTCAAAACCCACCATCGGGATAATACTCAGCACCACCAGTAGCGCGCACATTCCGGCCAGATCCAGCGCATTGCTCATCGCCGTCATGGGTGATTCACTGATCAGACGCATCATCTCCGGCCATTTGTGCCACAGATAAAAGCCTGCCGCGCTGCCCATCAGCAGTGATTTAAGGATGGCTTTTAACAGCTCCGCGCCCGTCTGCGCGGAAAACATCTTCGCAATACCGGGAAGGGGATTGAGCTTCGAGAATTTGGGTTGCAGCGATTTGCCGCTAAAGACCAGCCCACCGAGCATGACCGGGGAGATCAAGGCCACCAGTACCACACCGGTGATCAGCGGCAACAGTGCCACCATCGCACCTTTGATCAGCAGGATAATCTGGCTCAAAATAAGATTGGGATCGTTGACCATGCTGTGGTCGAAACGCAGCCCCGCCGTCAGCATCCCGGCCAGTCTGCGGGCAAGCGACTCCCCTCCCCACCAGATGATGCACACCCCTACGACTAAAATCAGTAGTGATGTCAGCTCCCTGGATCGGGGGACTTGCCCGTCCTCACGCGCCTTTTCAAGTCGGTGGGGTGTGGGGGCTTCTGTTTTGTCGTCGCTGTCTTCTGCCACAGTGCGCGCTCGCTGCCCATTTAATCCGCCTAATAGTGCCAGACCCCGGCTTCATCAATGCCCCGAAAAGCCCCCATAACCCGCTCTTTTTAGCCAGTTTGAGGTAAAACACAGGAAAGCCGCGTGACGCTGATGAGCGTGCAGGGTCGTTCAGCGCGTACAATCAACACTTATTAATTTTACAAAATAGTTTTAGTTATTCTGAAAAAGATCAATTTATATGCAGCTATTTTTAAAAAAATCCCTGACAAAAGGCGGTTTAACCCACCATTATTAATTTCCATGATATAAGATGGTTCAAAATATCATTACGCACTATTAAAAATTCGTTTTTTGCCATTTTAAGCCTCACTGCCGTTAGACTTTCTCTTATTAATATCAGATCAGAGACGGTTTTATTCTTAATTAATAAAGCGCTATACTTTTCTGTGAAGGGATGGTTTAAAGATTACACGTTTTACACGTGTTATAGATTTCTCCATACAAAGGATTTCTTACAGATGGATTTTAAGAAAAATATGGTTGCAGGTGCCGTAATGGCACTGGCAAGCGTCAGCGCATCCGCAGCTGACATGAATGCGGGCGTTGTTCACTTTACCGGTTCGATTATTGAACCGAGCTGTACGATTCAAGGAAACAGTGGCGTCGATAATAACGTTCCTTTAGGAACCTTTATGAAATCGACCTTTGATACGGTGGGGAAAGAAACAGCACTGACTCCCTTTTCAATCACCCTGGCTAACTGCCCCTTGAGAAGTGATGGTCTGCAGTCTATCCAGCTCACCTTCACAGGAACAACGGCACTTACCAAGACCAGCACCCTTCTTGATGTCAGTAAAATCACAAGCTTAGGCGAAACAGCCGCCACCGGCATCGGTATTGCCGTCAGTCTGGCTGGACAAGATACGCGGTTAATTACCATGGATGGCGCCGAAGGACAGATTTTTATCCCCCTTTCAGGGGTTCCCAATGATACCGTCAGAGCCGATTTAAATGCGCGCTATAAATCATTTTCTGCGGATGTTACGCCCGGTCCTGCGGATGCGGATATGACCGTCAATATTTTGTATCGATAATAACCCGCCTCGTTATTATTGGTTGCATCTATAGCCTCTAATGAAATAGACCTTATTTCCAGAGCGCTCTTTTTGAAAATAGTCCAGGTCCGATCCCGGACTATTATCTTTTATCGCTGATGCTTTTTATTAAAGGTTCTTGTATGCGTACATCAGTGCACTTGTTTTTATGTTTACCCTTACTGGCAGCCTCACTTTGCCATGCCACAGGGATCCAGATTGGTCGCACGCGTATCGTTTATGAAGCGTCAAAAAAAGAGGTGCCTCTCCCCCTGCAAAATAATGATAACGAACTGCCGTGGCTCATTCAGTCCTGGACCGATACCGGCGATGGCAAAACCCGGGGGCCGTTCATTGTCACACCGCCGCTCTTTCGTCTGGATCCCCAGAAAGAGCAAAGCCTGCGAATAACCTGGAACGGGACGCTGCTCCCCGAGGACAAAGAGTCTTTGTTCTGGCTGAACGTGCGAACGATCCCGGCCACTGCCGCAGAAGATGAGTCGAAAAACGTTTTACGGCTCATCTACAAAACCCGGCTGAAGCTGTTCTGGCGTCCAACGGGGCTGAAGGGCTCCCCTGGCCTGACCTGCAAAAACCTGCGCTTCGCCCGTCAGGCCAACCAGCTTGTGGCCATCAATGACGGTGATTATTACAGCACCTTTGACATGCTGAACGTCGGCAGTCAGAGCATCGATAAGGCAGACATGGTTGCCCCACATTCTCGCGTCACTCTTCCTCTGCCCGATCGTGCGAATGACGTTCACGTTACCTGGCGTTGTATTACGGATTATGGCAACGCCTCTGAGAAATTTACCACCACTCTGGCTCAGGAATAAAAGAACAAGATGACTCATGGACAACGTCTCTTGCTTGCTCGACATGGCTTACGACTGAATCCGCTCATCCAGTGTCTGGGCGGTATTCTGATGCTCACGAGTTGTACAGTGGCTGCCCGTGAATACCGCTTTTCCCCCTCTTCGCTGGAGGGTGAAATGCTCACGCAGCAGGACATAGACCTCTCGCTCTTCTCCCGCGCAAATGCCCAGCTTCCGGGTGTGTACCCCTCCCGGGTCCGTTTGAATGATAACCGCCTGGATGATGCCGATATCACCTATGTCAGCACGCCTCAAGGGGCGTTAACCCCGCAGATCACCCCTGAGATGCTGCGCGCATGGGGTGTGAACATCGATGACTATCCGGACCTGATCGCGCTGGATGGCAAAAAGCCGCTGCCGCGCGCCCTGGGGGATTACATTCCTCAGGCGTCCGCCACGCTGGATTTCACGACCATGACGCTGCAGTTAAGCATCCCTCAGGCGGCTATTGCAGGTCATGCGCGGGATTACATTGATCCCTCGCGCTGGGACGATGGTATCCCGGTTCTCTTTGCGGATTACTCGTTTTCGGGCACACAGAATGAAGATGAATACCGTAATACCACCTCGAATCAGTACCTGAACTTACGGTCAGGCGCGAATCTTGGCGGCTGGCGGCTTCGCACTTATTCCACCTGGAGTGAGTCAGAGGACGACAGTCACTGGGATACCATCAATACCTATGCCGAGCACGATATTGATGCCTTAAAAGCGCAGCTCACGGCCGGTGAAAGCAGTACGCGGGGGGAGGTTTTCGACAGCCTGCAATATCGCGGGGTCAACCTGGTTTCTGATGAAGAGATGCTGCCCTACAGCCAGCGTGGCTACGCGCCCGTGATTCGCGGCATCGCCAGCTCTAACGCAGAAGTATCGGTCAGGCAAAATGGGTATCTCATTTACCAGCAAAACGTCGCGCCCGGGGCCTTCGAGATAAGCGATCTCTTCTCCACCACTAACAGTGGGGATCTGGAGGTCACGGTGAAAGAAGCCGACGGCTCTGAACATCGGTTTACCCAGCCGCTCTCCAGCGTGGCGGTGATGCAGCGTCCCGGGCAGATGAAATATGAATTCACCGCGGGTCGATATCGTGCGGACAGCGGCAGTGAGCAGAATGAACCGGATTTTATTCAGGGCAGCCTTATTTATGGGATCAATAATATTTTGACCTGGTTTGGCGGGCTGACGGTGTCAAAAGATTATCAGGCCGCCAACAGCGGTGCGGGGATTGCACTGGGGACGTTTGGCGCGATCTCTGCAGACGTCACCGTGGCGAATGCCAGGCTGGATGACGGCTCGCAAAGTTCAGGCCAGTCCTGGCGCCTGCTCTACTCCGGTAAAATTGACGCCACCGACACCCATTTCACGTTAGGCAGCTACCGGTACTCCAGCAGTGGGTACTACAGCTTTGCCGATGCCAACCAAAAGGTCGAACACGATGACGATGACGATCTGTTGTTTCGCTACAACAAACGTAACCGTATCCAGGCCAGCATTAGCCAGACCCTTTCAGGCGTAAGCCTCTACCTAAACGGCTACCAGCAGGATTACTGGGGCACCTCAAAAAAAGAGCGCAGCGTATCAGCAGGCTTAAATACCGTTTGGGCGGGCGTCAGTTTCCATCTGGCCTACAGCTACAGCAAAACCTATGGCGAAGAGAGCGATCGGATGGTCTCCTTCGGCTTTAGCCTGCCGTTAAGCAAATGGCTGCCCCGGGCCTGGAGCAGCTATAACCTCAGCAACAGCAAGCACGGCTATACCCAGCAAAATCTGGGGTTAAGCGGTACATTGCTTGACGATCAGCGCCTGAGCTACTCCCTGCAGCAGAGCCATTCAAACCACGACGGGGATGACACCAGCAGCCTGTACGGTAGCTACCGCTCGCAGTACGCCAATATTAACGCGGGTTACTTTAGTTCGTCCGATCACGCCCAGCAGCTGAGTTACGGCGTAAACGGCGCCATTGTGGCGCATCCTCACGGCGTGACGCTTGCCCAGCCGCTGGGCGGTCAGTTTGCCATCATAAACACCAATGATGCCGCCGGAATACGTTTCCAGAACCAGCGGGGCATCCAGACCGACTGGCAGGGTAACGCGGTGATCCCGTCATTAACGGCCTATCAGGAAAACCGTATCCGCATCGATACCACCAGTCTGCCAGAGGACGTGGATTCCAGCGATACCGCGGTGACGGTGATCCCCTCCCGCAATGCGGCAGTGATGGCCCGTATGGATGCCCACGTAGGATACCGCCTGCTGATTACCCTGACGCGACCCGACGGTAAAGCGGTTCCCTTTGGCGCACTTGCCACCACCACGGGCACGCCTGTCCTGAGCGGCATCGTGGACGATAGCGGAGTGCTCTATCTCGCAGGCGTCAAAGAAACGACAGAACTGGATGTTAAGTGGGGCCATGAATCCAACCAACATTGTCGTGCCAGCGTGACGCTGGATGCGACAAAGCCTTCCACCGTTGCTGCCGGAATACGCTCCGTCAGTGCGCGTTGTCAGTAGGAAATTGTTATGTTTTTGAATAAGCGAAATAGCGTACTGGGCGGCCTGCTGTGCATTCTGCTCCCCGTTACCGCGCAGGCATCCACGATACTGCGTAACTGCTTCGGTCCGCCGCAGGATTATCCCATTTCATTTAACCGGGAATTATCGGCGACGGAGAACGTAGCGAACCGTAACATCCCTCTAAACGAACATCTGCTCGGCGATGGGCCGGACGTCGAAGCCAATTGCACATGCCCTTTAAACCTCTTTCCCGACACGTTGGTAAAAGAGTACGTTCAGGCTGGCAGCCCATTAAGTCCAGGAATAAGTGGTTTCGGCTACCTGACCGACAGCATTGACGTGGACGTCGGAGGCTACAGTGATTCTGTTCACTCTCCGGACGGCAACGGCCTGAATCCTCTCGACATCGACGTCTATCCCACCCCGGTAGGGTCGCGCAAAAATGAGGTAGAAATTCGTCAGGTGACAGAAGGTGAAGCGAGCGTATGCAGCGATAGCACCCGTCCGGCGGGATCGACATCCGTTAAACGGCATTTTCGCTGGAACGTCATTAATATGATAATACACGTAAAAAAGCCGATTCTCGGTGAAGAGGTCATTCCCCCTACCATTGTCGTACAGAACTTTGCCTGCCTCTTTTTTGGCTCAGGCACCTGCGATGCCACCCAGGCCGAGCTGGTCTCTAACATCTGGCTGGGCGGAGCGATAACGGCACCGTTAAGCTGCACCATCAACGAAGGCAGTACCATCGAAGTTGATTTTGGCACCATCGTAAACAAACAGTTCGTTGAGAAAGGACAGCCACCTGCCAGCTATGCCCTGAAAAATGTCGATATTCGTTATCACTGCGCTGACAACGCCGTGGGGAGTGCGGGCCGGATCAAGCTGACGTTAAGTGCCGATCAGGGCATCGCTGACAGCAGTACGCCCTCAATTGCAAAGATGCTGAATAAAACCGATGTGGGCGTGCGCATTTTTGATGAAAATAGCCAGGATGTGGCGCTGGATGGCAGCTATGAATTTCCTGTGACCCTCGATGAATCTGGCAATGGGATGATAAAAATACAGGCGGCCCCGGTCAGCACAACCACGGCAACACCTGCGCCGGGCGCCTTTGAAGGAAACGTGACGGTTAAAATGGATCTGCGCTAACTTATGCGGCCTCAGGGGAATCATCCCCCTGAGGCCGCATCCACATCAGAAGCCGAGACTGTCCAGCAGATCGTCCACCTGATCCTGACTCGCCACCACGCCCGCTTTGGAGGTGTCGAGCTGAGGACCGTTAAGCAGGCTCTCATTCTCACGTTTAGGACGCGCCGCAGGTTCTGGCATATTCTCCAGCAGCACCATCAGAAGCTGACGCTCGATCTCCTGAATCACGTCCATCATGCGCTTGATCACCTGACCCGTCAGGTCCTGGAAATCCTGCGCCATCATGATGTCCAACAGCTGCGCATTGGTGAAGCTGGTGTGTCCTGGGACATCGCCAAGATACTGACGCGTGTCGGTCACCAGCTCACGCGCATCGGCAAGCTCAATCGGATTTTCGAACCACTCATCCCAGCGCTTCGTCAGCGCTTTAGCGCCTTTTTCCATCTCGTCCTGATGCGGTTGAGAAGCCTCAACGCTGTTCAGGGCACGTTCGGCGGCCTGTGCCGTCATCTGGACCACGTAGTCCAGGCGATCTCGTGCATCAGGAATCGCTTCTGCCGCTTCAGCAATCGCCTGATCCAGCCCCAGCTCGCGCAGGCTGTCACGCAGCATGCGCGTCAGGCTACCGATACGGGCAATAATGTCGCTTGGCGAATGTTCTTCAACAGGTTTCATAGCAGGTTGCAACATGACCAACACCTCACATGCCGAGTTTCTCGAAGATTTTGCCGAGCTTCTCTTCCAGAGTCGCCGCGGTAAATGGCTTCACCACATAACCGCTTGCGCCCGCCTGTGCTGCCGCAATGATGTTCTCTTTCTTCGCTTCTGCGGTGACCATCAGCACCGGCAGAGAAGACATCTTGCCGTCAGCGCGAATGGTTTTCAGCAGTTCCAGACCATCCATGTTAGGCATGTTCCAGTCAGAAATCACAAAGCCAAAACCGCCAGCCTGCAGCTTGTTCAGCGCATCCACACCATCTTCCGCTTCTTCAACGTTATTAAAACCTAACTCTTTCAACAGGTTGCGCACGATGCGACGCATGGTGGAAAAGTCATCCACAACCAAAAATCTGAGCTCTTTGTCCGCCATATAACACTACTCCTCATTAAATACGTATTGCCTGTCCGGCACTGATTTTTGCCAACATTTGTTGGCTTACCTGGCTAAGATCGACCACTTCGCTCACGCCACCCATATTGATGGCCTCACGCGGCATGCCGAACACCACACAACTTGCTTCATTCTGCGCAATGGTCCAGGCCCCGGCCTGGTGCATGGCGAGCATTCCGGCGGCACCGTCGTTGCCCATTCCCGTCAGGATCACCCCAACGGCGTTGCGCCCCGCATGTTTTGCCACCGAATGAAACAACACATCCACAGACGGACGGTGCCGGTTAACCGGCGGGCCGTCATGAATTCTGATCTGATAGTTCGCGCCGCTACGTGCCAGCTCCATATGCTTATCGCCAGGGGCGATGTAGGCATGGCCTGGCAGAACGCGCTCACCGTCCTCCGCCTCTTTCACGCTGATCTGACACAGTTTGTTCAGACGTTCAGCGAAAGAGCGGGTAAAACCTGGCGGCATATGCTGGGTGATAAGAATACCCGGGCTGGAAAGAGGCAATGGCTGGAGTACATGCCGAATTGCCTCTGTTCCCCCCGTTGACGCACCAATGACCAGCAGTTTTTCAGAGCTGAGCAGCGGGCCGGCTTTCAGAGCAACGGGGGCAACTGTCGGTTTGTGCGCGGCCAGTTTCGCGTGAGAAGCAGCGCGAATCTTGTCAGCGATCATCTCGCTGTAGGCCAGCATCCCTTCCCGAATACCAAGCTGCGGCTTGGTGACAAAATCCACCGCCCCCAGTTCCAGCGCGCGCAGGGTGATTTCAGAGCCTTTCCCCGTCAGGGAAGAGACCATCACCACCGGCATGGGCCGCAGGCGCATTAATTTCTCGAGGAAATCGATGCCATCCATCCGTGGCATTTCGACATCCAGAGTGAGCACGTCAGGGTTATATTTTTTTATTAAATCCCGCGCCACCAGCGGATCGGGCGCCGTCGCAACCATTTCCATATCACTGTGACTGTTGATAATTTCCGTCATGATCTGGCGCATCAGCGCCGAGTCATCGACAGCCAACACCCTGATTTTACTCATGCTTTATCCTTACTCAGCGCGTATACCGTCTGCCCACGCAGGCTAAACTCGCGCACGAGATTGCTGAAATTCTCAGAATGCCCCGCAAACAGTAATCCGTCCGGTTTCAGCTGCGGGACAAAGCGACGCAAGATCTCCTGCTGCGTCGTTTTGTCAAAATAGATCATGACGTTACGACAAAAAATTGCGTCAAAGGGCCCGGGGACGTTGTATTGCTTGTCCAGCAGGTTCATTTGCGTAAATTCGACGCAGTTCGCCAGCTCCTGGCGCACGCGAACCAGCCCCTCATGCGGGCCGGTGCCGCGCATGAAATAGCGCTGTAGCTGTTGCGGCGACAACGTTTTCAACTCATCCAGACGATAAATACCGCTCTGCGCTTTTTGCAGCACCTCGGTATCAATATCACTGGCGAAAACTTTGAAGCGCCCTGGCGCCATGCCCAGCGCATCCGCCAGCGTAATGGCGATGGAATACGGCTCCTCACCGGTGGACGCCGCGGCGCTCCAGACGCGATACTCTCCGGTGCGACGGCGAGAGTGTTCCGCCAGGACCGGAAAATGGTGGCCCTCGCGGAAAAACGCCGTCAGGTTGGTGGTCAGCGAGTTGATAAACGCTTGCCACTCTGCGCTGTTCGGATTGGCCTCCAGCATGCCCAGATAACGACCAAAATCATCCAGCTCAAGGGTGCGTAAACGACGCACCAGGCGGTTGTAAACCATGTCACGTTTGTGATCGGCAAGCACGATCCCCGCACGCTGATAGATTAACTGACATATCCGACGAAAATGCGCGTCGGACAGCGCGAGGCGCTGTGTCATCTGCATCAGTAATGACGATTGCCCGGTGGGCTGTGGTGAGGTCATAGCGCCTTCTTAATCACGTTCAGGATACAACTGGCACGGCTTGTGACCGCCCGACATCTACTGCTTTTTCAACATGCTCTGTAATCGTAAAAACGGACACCAGGCTGGTCAGACGATCGGCCTGGCTGGCAAGCTGGTCGGTAGCGGCGGCGGCTTCTTCAACGAGAGACGCGTTCTGTTGCGTTACCTGATCCATCTGTGTGACGGCCTGAGCGACCTGCTCAATTCCCCGACGTTGTTCGTCCGAGGCAGAAGCAATTTCACCCATAATGTCGTTCACCCGCGTGACTGACGTGACGATCTCCGTCATGGTCTTCGCAGCGGTATCCACCAGCTGCGCACCCTGCTGCACACGGGACACGGACTCTTCGATCAATACTTTGATCTCTTTGGCGGCATTGGCGCTGCGGCTGGCCAGATTGCGCACTTCCCCTGCGACAACCGCAAAACCGCGTCCTTGCTCACCTGCGCGCGCCGCTTCCACGGCGGCGTTCAGTGCCAGAATGTTGGTCTGGAAGGCAATGCCATCAATCACGCTAATGATGTCGCCAATTTTCTGCGAACTGGTGGCAATCTGCTGCATGGTGCTGGCCACATGGGTGGTTTGATCGCCTCCCTTTTTCGCCGTATACGCGGCATTTTTAGCCAGATCCGATGCCTGACGCGCGTTATCGGCATTTTGGCCGACCGTTGCCGTCAGTTGCTCCATGCTGGCTGCGGTCTCTGCCAGCGAGGCCGCCTGCTGTTCGGTACGCGATGACAAATCATTGTTCCCGGCTGCAATTTCTGAAATGCCGGTATGCATCGCATAACTCCCCTGCCGCACTTCGGTGACCGTCTGACGCAGTGACGCTTGCATGGCTTTCAGGCTGGCAAAGATGGCCGAAATTTCGTTCCGTCCATAAACCGCAACCGGTCGAGCAAGATCGCCCTTCGCAATGCTCTCAAAATGGCTGCTGATAATGGCCAGCGGTAACACAATCATTTTGCGCGACCATAACAGCGCCGCGCTGGTCAGCAGCGCCGCCAGAATCACCATGGTGATAAAGACAATCCCGGACATGTGGTAGCTGGCCCGACTGTCGCGACTCGCCGCCTCGACAAAGTGGTTAATTTCCTGCTGCCAGGCATCGAAGCTCTTATCGAAAGCAGCCTGCGATTCCTGTACCGGTGCCGTGAGAAAATCTGACAGCTGATTGTTCTCAAGCCAGGTGGCCTGATGGTCCAGGTCGCTGTGCCATTGCGTGTAGCTTTGCTTCATCTGGGCCTGCAATGCCTTACCTTTTTCACTGACCGCTTTCTGCTCGACCAAGATTTTAAACTGACTGTCTGCCTGCTTCAGGCTACTGCGCGCGGTGGTCATTAACGCTTTGATATCGTCCGGCGGATAGCTCAGCGCGGTTAAGGTCCCGGCCTTGTTCAGCGCAGTACTCGCCTGCAAAAGCACGGCCCGCGTTTGTGCCAGCAAAGCGCGCTGCTGATTACTCGTCTCAACTTCCTGTAAGTTTTGATAGCCATCGCGAAAAGCCCAAAAAGACAACCCGTTACTGCCAACCTGCAATACGCCACAAAGGATCAAAATCAAAAACAGTGTGGTCGAGATACGAATACGATTTAACATCCACGCTCCCATCACGCGGCAAGCAGCCGCAGTTAACTTTTAGTCAAAATGTTTCCCAGTGAGTGTCTTGTCCATTTGCTGTTGCCCGTGACGCGTTCCCCCTGACAACAGGCGTTGCCAGAGCAGGAACGTCACGTGACGTTTCCGAATGTGTTGGTGTCACGCTAAGACGAAACGCCGAGACGGCCATCTTCAGACGACTCGCCTGATCTTCCAGCGCGGCCGCCGCTGCGGCAGACTCCTGCACCAGCGCGGCGTTTTGTTGGGTGACGCGATCCATTTCAGAGACCGCCAGAGCCACCTGATCGATACCCCGGCTTTGTTCGTCAGAAGCAGAGGCAATCTCGCCCATGATGTCGGTTACCCGCGTCACGGCATTTACGATTTCATCCATGGTTTCTCCCGCGCTTTCTACCAGCACCGAGCCGGTGTTCACCCGTGAGACGGAATCTTCAATCAGTGCTTTAATCTCTTTTGCGGCATTGGCGCTGCGGCTGGCGAGGTTACGCACTTCGCCCGCTACCACGGCAAACCCACGTCCCTGTTCACCCGCGCGGGCAGCTTCAACCGCCGCGTTGAGGGCCAGAATATTGGTCTGGAAAGCAATGCCGTCGATCACGCTGGTGATGTCGGCGATTTTCTTAGAACTGCCCGCAATGTCGTGCATGGTTTTCACCACGCCATCCACCACTTTGCCGCCACGCTGCGCCGTGTCTGAAGCGCTTTCCGCCAGGAGCGATGCCTGACGGGCATTCTCGGCGTTTTGTTTCACGGTGGCCGTCAGCTCTTCCATACTGGCGGCGGTCTCTTCCAGCGCGGAGGCTTGTTGCTCCGTTCGGGAGGAGAGATCGTTATTGCCCATGGCGATTTCACTGGTGCCGGTGTAGATAGCATCCGATCCCTGACGCACATCGGTCACGGTCGTGATGAGCGAGCGCTGCATATGGTCAACCGTACTCGCCAGTTCCGTCATCTCATTACGCCCTGAAATCGTCAGCGTTTTAGTGAGGTTACCCCCGGCAATTTCACGGATATGCGCAATCACACGTCCCAGTGGATTCAGCAGAATATGGCGAATACCGACCCACACGCCGATCAGGACGATCACCAGTGCCAGCGCCAGAATGCCCATTTGCCATTTCGCAAAGCGATAGTCATTCTGGCTTTCCGTAAAGGCGCTGTGATACTGCTCGCTGCTGGCTTTGGCATACGCCGTCAGGGCCGCACCCAGTGCGTTTTGCATCCCCTGGGTCGGTTGCGCGAAATAGGCGTCCATGTTGCCGCTCTCCAGGAACTGCGTCAGTTCCGTCAGGCCGGCATAATAACGCTGATATTTTTCATCGATATCTTGTGTCGTCTGCACCATGGCAGGCAGCGGCGCGATGGATTTGAAGGCGTCGTAATGTTTAGCAGCCTCCGCCAGCGTGGTCCGCGCATTTTTCAACAGATCGGTTTTCGCCGTGCTCTGTTGATTAGTGGGATCCATCATCATGCGGGCGGATGAACGACTCAGGTTGATACGCGTCTGCAGCATCAGATCCCAGGTTGAAGTCAGTTCACTTTGCTGTAAACGCAAATCGTTAGATGTAGCAAAACTCTGCTGGTTTTGTTTTAACGATGAGAAAAATAACCCACCAGAAATGAGCTGAAGAAGTGCGAAAATGACCAGCACCATCATCAGCATCGTGACAACGCGTATACGGTTCAACATACAACACCTTCTCTAAGATTTGTTATCGGTGTTATCGGCACGGGTAGCAGGAACTTTACATTTGCGAAAGGGAAAAGCGTGGGGTTAAAACGCGACGTCAACGATGAGCGTGTCGGTATAGGTTCCGGCGGGGGGCGTGGTCTGGTTCGTGAGGACTTTGGCTGTGTAGTTATAGGTGCGCAGCAAACCGTCCGTGCTCACCTGCGAGGAGGTGGCGCTGGACCAGCGTTCCGCCCCGCTGCTCCCCCAGCGATTACTGGTCGCCTCTTTAAAAATGTCATAACTCAGGCGGTTATTGCCGCTGGCCATATTGCGCACGTTATTGTTGGCGTAACTGCCATTGTTAATTCCTATGGTATAGGTGCTGCCCTTGGTGCAGGTTACGGAAATCGCCTGCGAGATCGTGGGGAAATTTTGCACCAGCGGCGCGCTGTTGAAGGCCACATTTGGCGTGGTCATGGCGCTGCAGTCGTTCGTCACATTCATGTTCAGGGTAATACTGGTTGCCGCCGTACCGGTTTGTTGACCTGAAAGGCACAATCCCGCGACCCCCGTTGAACACACGCTGTAGTTAACACTGAAGTTCAGCACAACCTGATACGGCCCGGCGGTGACGTTCTGCCCGGCAACGGTACGAAAATAGAGCGGGAGATTATATTGCTTGCCACCGAGCAGGTTGAGCAATGTCGACCCGCTCCAGGTATAGGCTTTACTGATTTGCACCTCACTGCTGTTGCTGCAGCTGGACGCGCCACATAAACGTGTGGGGATCACATCAGTAATGGCGGCATTGTCGGTACGTTTCATGTTTGCCCGACTGTTCGCCGACACCGTGGCGGAGGAGTAAGTGAGCGTAACGGAATCGCTGGTTAATAAGTTCAGCACGGCGTCACAGCTCACCACCAGCGTCCCGGTGGTCTGGACTTCATTACTCCCGCTTAACGCAAACGAGGTCACGCTGCCGAAAGAGGCATTGACCGTGCTGACCGTACAGGCCGCCCAGCTTCCGCTTGAGAACAGCAGCATCAGAAGCAGTAACGCGCGCGTCATTGCCCCTCCCGACACACCAGTGGACCGTACGTTTGCAGTTTATGTTCAGGATTAGCCCCAATGGTCAGCGTGGCGTGACAACGTTTTCCCTCTGGCGTGCGGATTTGTAATTCATTGACGTCTTTTAGATTTTCGAGCCACGCAATGCCGTCATAGCCCACCACAGCGGTACTGCGAGACGCCCGGTTTACCTGGCTTCCCACCGGGACCGCCTCACCATTTTCATCATGCAGGATGACGCTGGCGACCCGTTCCTGTTCCATCGGGAAGTCCACCAGATATCCGCTGTGTCGGCGGATGGCCACGCGCCGCTCCGTCTCTTTGAGTCGGGTATCCGCCGGTAAATTCAGCGTGTTGATGCTGTAACTGGCCGGGTAATAAGCCGATACGCCGCTGATGAGCAGATAACCGTTGCGATTCGTCTTGCCGACCGGCTGGTTTTCATAATTAACCGGCACATCCGGGTGGCCGTCGGTGCTGATCACCACAAACGCATCGTTAATTTTATTGGCGGCAAAGAGTTCATTATCCATCAGCACGATGGACCCCATGGCCTCACTCCACCAGGTCATCATGTCCTGCTCGCCATACCCGCCGCCCTGCACCTCGATATTGCTGTTTCGCCAGCCGAGGGTCGCCTGCTGGTAATTCTTCGCCCGCGACTGATTAGCCCAGGCCATATTCCAGCTAAATCCACCATCCGACGGCATAGAATGGTTGTAGTTCACACGCTGCGTACTGCCCGAATCCGGCGTATTTTCAACGGTCACGGCCGCGCTGTCCCGCTCGCCCAGAGGAATTTGCAGCGACATTGCTACCGTCCAGTCACCACGCTGTTGATCGCGGCTGGCGGCCAGATAGATACTGCTGCTTCCCCACAGATTGCGGCTCCAGGAGACATTCAACAATTCGGTTTTCTGGCTGTCGAAACTCTCCACGCCAATCCACGCCGCGCCAATATTCCCGTAGTCGCCCATGTTAAAGGTTAAAGAGTATTGATCGGTATTGCGGCTGAGGCTGGCGACAGGCTGATGGTCTTCGTCATACACGGTGGGCTGGTCGTAAAGTGCCAGGTTGCCGTATCCACGGTCGCGACGAGAGTGTTGGGTGGCAAGGCTAAATTCGCTGGTGCTGTACTGATAACCCCAGGTCGTCTGCCCCCCGTTGTCATCCCGCATCTTGCTGTGGGTGTACGCACTGTTGACCACACCGAAGCGTCCCAGTTTCACCACCGCCCCTGCACCGCCCAGGGCCAACTCTTCGGCGGCCTCCCCATGACCTTCAAGCGTCAACCAGTCGGTTACGCCATAGCGGTAAGATCCACTTCCCGCCGCGGGACCATAGTCAAAATTCTTAATCCCATAGTTGCGGCGTAAGCTCCCGAGCGTCATGGCTCCGTCGCTTAGCCCTGCTTTGAGGAGATCGCTGGTCACGTAGAACGGCATGGTTGTGCTGACCTGCCGGCCAAGGGCATCGGTCGTGATCAGTACGGCATCACCCGCCCCGTTAATGTAGGGTAAATTGGTGAGGGTAAACGGCCCGGGTTGTAGCTGCGTGGACCCGGAACGATAGCCATTGATAAACAGATCGACCGCGGTTGGCACTGCCGCTTCGCCGGAAAACTCGGGCAGAGGCCAGGTCACCAGATCCGGACGTAACGAGAAATCGCGTCCATAGCTGATGCCGCCCATGCGCACGCTGGAGCTCCAGCTCAGGGAGTCGCTGATCACGTCCCCGGCGCTCCAGGTTGTGGCATCTTCTTCATTGGTGATCATCAGTGTGGTGTCATAACGGACGTAGCCTTCCTGCTGCCCATTATCACCCGCGAAATTTTGCCGGGCGTAGCCCGTAGACGAGAGGGACCCGTTCTCATTGAAGTAGCGGAATTCATGCCACAGCGAGGCCTGACCGCCAACATGTTCCGTGTGATTAGTATAAAAATCGTAGTTGAGCAGCGCACCGCGCCCGTAATAGGGTTTGCTCTGGACGCTTTGTCCGCCAAAGGGTGTCACGCGCGCGGCAATCCACTCGCGCGGTACGCTCAGGAGCAGACGTTGCGCCCCGCTGTCATACTCCACACGCACCTGCGCCAGCCGGGAGAGATCGACCTCTCCGGTCGGCACATGTTCCGGCGGTATTCCTGCACGCAATAAATCGGCGCTTGAGACAAAGTAGGTGCCGTTACGCTGGGTAACCGGCACCACCTGTCCAGTATCGTAGTGGTTGATGATCAGCGCGAGCTGGAATACCGCCTCATCATTCAACGCCCGCGCGTCGGGCGGCGGCGGTAATGCGTCGTCACCGGACTCAGCCCAGGTCGAGGTACTGATGCAGAGCAGGATAGACATAATCGTTTTCAGTTGCCGGGTGCCGACTGCCATTGCGTATCCTTGGCATTAATTTGTGCACTCATCTGGCTCGGCTGGTTTATCCCGGCAGGCAGCGGCCAGCTGCGGGAGCTGCCCGGCAACACATAGCCCAGTAAACCGTCGGCAATGGTTCTTCCATCCATCGTCACGTGGCTTAATCGGACGTGCACATCCCCCCGGTTACGCACCTGTACCGCGGGTTTACCGTTATCCCGAATGACTCGCCAGCTCAGGTTCCTGGGATCGACCAGTACGTGGTGTGCACCTTCTTTAATGGTCGGAATACCCTGTCCGTAAACAAACAGAGGGATGGAATAACGCATTTGTAATTTCAGCCCCATTTGCGGCTGAGCGTTGTCCTGCGGCTGGGGGATTTCATCAACAATAATGCGATAGGCTTGTTCAACGCCCAAGGGAACGGTGCTTTGCTTAATAAGACGGATGAGCTGCTTTCCCCCTTTCGCAATGGTTACGATAGGCGGGCTGGCAACCACATCCTGCTGCGCGCTATAACGCTCGTAGCCATCCTCCTGTTTCCAGCGCACGATACGAACCTGCATCGTGGGTGTGCTGTTGCCCTGATTCTGGATCCACAGTTCGGTGGCTTTGGTGTCGGCGGAAAGCCAGGGATCGATGGGCCAGAGTAATATTGTGGCGGCCGCGTTAATCCCCGGCGAACACAGTGCACATACGCTCAAAATCCCAATCCGAAATAAGGATGCCTTCATTACACTTCTCCCTGTTTCACCATGACAACGTCACAGTGAGTTGATCTGAATAGGTGCCTGCGGGGCTGAATCCCGTCAGAAGCGCCACACCAAAGAGCGGTAGCGCAATATTGTTACTGTTGGTATAGGCCACCGGGATCGCCTGATTGACCCCTATTTCGCTGTTGGCCGCCAGCGAACTGTTGCTGTACAGGCGATAGGCCACCACATCCGTGCTGCTGGCCCGCTGCATCCTGCGAACCGACGAATAATGCTGGCCGCCGTCAATACTCATGCTGAGCGCGACGCCCGGTGTGCAGGCGATCGACAGCGCCCCGTTAGCCACAAATGCCGTACTCACCGGCGTTTTTTCAACCCCGGTATGCGTGCCAAAATTCAGCGTGCCTAACACGCCCCCCGTCCCTGCCGTCACCGAACACCCCGGTGTGATGGTGGCCGACACCTGAAACGACTGCGTTGTGACCGCAGCGGCAGGCGTAACGCTCAATAACACCGACATCAGGACTAAAAAAGGTTGCAGGAATCCCTCTGCGCCGGGGCGCAGACGCAGAGTAGTGGCCCTCATTGTTGGCTAGTACGTTACGCTGACATTGATCGTATCGGTGTACGTACCCGGAACGACCGTCACGCTGTTACCGCCGCCGGTGATGCGCCCGTACAGGGTATAGCTATCCACCCCACCCGCGGTTGACGCCACCGGGATAGCCGCATTGTTGGCAATTACGTTGTTGTAACCGCTGTCGCTGAACAGGCTGTAGGCAACCCCTTGTGACGCATTTGCCGTGTTCACCAGATAGCGCGCTGGCGTCCCCGGTGTCCCGACGACCGTGCCAGGCGCCGTGGCATTGGTGTTCCCCGTGATGGCGACCGTATAGCTTGCGGTCGTACATTGAATGGTGAAGGTGTTACCGCCGCTGGCGCCGGTGAGCTGGGTGGTAAGCGTTGAGAAGGTCGCAGGATGGGTACCGAAATCCAGCGTACCGAAGTTAATCCCGTTCTGCGTTGGCGAACCGTTGATAAGGCAACCGTTGGTCAATGTCAGTGTGGCCCCAATCGTCCCGTTACTGGTGACGGCCAGTGCATTTTGTGCGCACATTGCCAGAATTCCGCCTGTACAAATCAGCAGGAGTTTTCTTTTCATTTACAACCCTCCAGGAAATGAGACCGTTCACTTTCGATACTTTATTGAGTGCGCTCAATATGTTAGCCCCGCTTAACATTCCTGATGGGGGGTTACTGAGAATTTAGTTTATGGATAACAGTTCAACCACCTTTCACCTTTTCGCTACGACATTTGCCGTATTGACACAATATTTTATTTAAAATCAATTTGTTACATTTTTGTAAAATTTTTAAAACAGATTAAAGATGAGGATATATTCGCAAAAATGTGACCTGTGTCACAATATATCGTTGCACCATATGCAACAGAATTAATAAAAAATAAAAAAATGTTGTAAGTCGTCATGCTTTACTTCAATTTATTCGCTGAATATATCGATGCGCTGAAATTAAAAAATCATATAACCCAGCGCATCTCTGCAAACATAAGCGCAAAGAGGATTTTTTAAGTGGCAAGTGCAAACAGACTCACGCTGTTTATCGTGATATTCATGCTGGCGGGTATTCTTTCCGGGGCAGCCATCCACGAGTATGCGTCGGCTGACACGATCGCAACCTGGGCTGACAACATCACTCTCTTCACCGATATTTTCCTGCGTCTCATCAAAATGGTTATTGCACCGCTGGTCTTCAGTACGCTGACCGTTGGCATTATGAAGCTGGGCGAAACCTCCACCATTGGACGCGTCGGCGGTAAAGCGATGGTGTGGTTCATCAGCTCCTCGGTGCTCTCCATTCTCGTTGGGTTGTTTATCGTCACCCTTGAGCAACCGGGTAGCGGCCTGAATCTGGCGATCCCACAGGCATCGGTTGATACCGGTCTGGCCGTGGGTGGGATGACGCTGAAAGGTTTCTTGTCGCACACCATTCCGACCAGTATCGCGGGGGCGATGGCGAATAACGAGATCCTGCAGATCGTGGTGTTCTCCATGTTCTTTGGTATTGGCGGCGCGTCGCTCGGTCAAAAATTCAATGCTCCGCTGGTTGCGGCTTTGGATGTTGTCTCTCACATTATGCTGAAGGTTACCGGTTACGTTATGTACGTGGCCCCGCTGGCCATCTTCGCGGCCATTTCATCGGTGATCGCCACGCAGGGCCTGGGCATTCTGCTGAACTACGCCTCCTTTATTGGCGGCTATTATGTGGCGATTTTCCTCACCTGCATCGTGCTGCTGGCCGTGGGTTACATGGTGCTGAAAAAAGAGGTCTTTCGACTGCTCAGCATGCTGAAGGATCCGGTGCTGGTGGCATTTACCACCAGCAGTTCTGAAGCGGCCTATCCTAAAACGCTTGAGCAGCTGGAACGGTTTGGGTGCTCACGCAATATCGCCTCTTTCGTTCTGCCAATTGGTTACTCCTTTAACCTGGTGGGTTCGATGGTGTACTGCTCGTTCGCGTCGATGTTTATCGCTCAGGCGTACAATATTCATCTGAGCTTCTCTGAAGTGGCGATCCTGATGCTGACCCTGATGCTGGCCTCAAAAGGGATTGCGGGGGTCCCTCGTTCGTCGCTGGTGGTGCTGGCGGCGACCATCCCGAGTTTCAATATTCCGGTGGCGGGTATTTTGCTGCTGATGGGGATTGATCATTTCCTGGATATGGGGCGTTCAGCGATTAACGTGCTGGGGAATGGGATTGCGACTGCGATGCTGTCGCAGAATGAAGGGGCGCGAGAAGTGGAGTCGGGGTTGGTGGAGCAGGAAGTTTAATTTATTGGGTGGGGTTGTGGGATGGTTCGTTGGGGTGTCGTGGTGGATTTGTGGTGGTATCGTGGAAAGGTTTCACAGGAGTGTCGTGGAAAGGTTTCGTTCACTTCAGGTACTGTAGAACATAGTTCCCACGCAACCCGTGAACGAGATAAGGGGGCCACCGCGGCCCCCTTATCAATCCCCGCGGCCCCGCAATAAAATCGGTGCTTCGCACTACGCTCACCTCCCGACCCGCTGCCTGCGGTCGGCTCAACTCGACATCCTGTCTCGATTCGCCTCTGGCCGCCATCCGTGGCGTCCAGCCCTTGTCATCCGGTCTCCGGCTCGCCGATTTCAGCGGGGACACAACCCCCGTGCCCCATTCCGACAAAGTAAAAACGAATTGATCTTAATTACTTATCTTTTGGTCATGATTGACGGATTTATCAGTCCCCCTTTCCCATTCAGACAATAAAGAAGGTGGAGGAGTGGCTGGTCCGGCAGAAAATCGCCGAGACGTTTGCGACTGGCCGGGGCCACCCGCAGGGATGCGGGTGGAGGATGCGAGTCACAGGGATGTGACAACGCATCCGACCCGAAAGCCAGGCGCAATAAGTCGAGGGAACCGCGAAGCGGCGATTTTCATCGCCGGGCGCCGGGATTGTTAAGGGGGCGGCGACAGCCCCCTTAACACGTTCACCGCAGCGGACGAAACAAATAGCAGAAGGGCCATAGTGAACGGAACAATGCGACTACAGCCTGAATATTCCGAACAGCCTTTTTAAAACATTTACCGTAGCGGGCGAAAGACGTTCGCGGTCGGTTTTTGGGGGGGCGTGGTGGATTTGTGGTGGTGTCGTGGAAAGGTTTCATAGAAGTGTCGTGGAAAGGTTTCGTTCACTTCAGGTACTGTAGAACACAGTTCCCACGCAACCCGTGAACGAGATAAGGGGGCCACCGCGGCCCCCTTATCAATCCCCGCGGCCCCGCAATAAAATCGGTGCTTCGCACTACGCTCACCTTCCGACCCGCTGCCTGCGGTCGGCTCAACTCGACATCCTGTCTCGATTCGCCTCTGGCCGCCATCCATGGCGTCCAGCCCTTGTCATCCGGTCTCCGGCTCGCCGATTTCAGCGGGGACACAACCCCCGTGCCCCATTCCGACTCAGGTAAAGACCCAAAGGAATTGAATCCAGCAATTAACTTTCGGTCGCGCTCGCTGATTTTATCGGTTCCTCTTCCCCATTCAGACAATAAAGAAGGTGGAGGAGTGGCTGGCCCGGCAGAAAATCGCCGAGACGTTTGCGACTGGCCGGGGCCACCCGCAGGGAGGCGGGTGGAGGATGCGAGTCACAGGGATGTGACAAAGCATCCGACCCGAAAGCCAGACGCAATAAGTCGAGGGAACCGCGAAGCGGCGATTTTCATCGCCGGGCGCCGGGATTGTTAAGGGGGCGGCGACAGCCCCCTTAACACGTTCACCGCAGCGGACGAAACAATTAGCAGAAGGGTCATAGTGAACGGAACGATGCCACTACAGCTTAAATATTCCGACCAGCCCCATAAAAACATTCACCGCAGCAGACGAAACAAATAGCAGAATGGTCATAGTGAACGGAACAATGCCACTACAGCCTGAATATTCCGACCAGCCCACCACTATTCAAAAAATCATAATATGAAGAAGGCGGAGGAGATGACGGTCCGGCAGAAAATCGCCGAGACGTTTGCGACTGGCCGGGGCCACCCGCAAGGATGCGGGTGGAGGATGCGAGTCACAGGGATGTGACAACGCATCCGACCCGAAAGCCAGACGCAATAAGTCGAGGGGACCGCGAAGCGGCGATTTTCATCGCCGGGCGCCGGGATTGTTAAGGGGGCGGCGACAGCCCCCTTAACACGTTCACCGCAGCGGACGAAACAAATAGCAGAAGGGTCATAGTGAACGGAACGATGCCACTACAGCGTGAATATTCCGCCAAGACCACTACAGCCAAACATTACGCTACGTGACTCGCCGCCATATCCAGCAACGCCATCTCATCACTGTTCAACAACTTCTCAATATTCACCAGAATCAACATCCGCTCGCCGAGCGCACCCAATCCGGTCAAATACTCCGTCGACAGCGTCACCGCGAACTCAGGGGCCGGGCGAATCTGATCGGACGTCAGGGACAACACATCCGACACACCATCAACCACAATACCCACGACGCGCTGCCCCAGATTAAGGACAATCACCACGGTGTTCTCGTTATACTCCACATCGCCCTGGCTAAACTTCACGCGCAGGTCAACAATAGGAACGATAACACCACGCAGGTTGGTCACGCCTTTAATAAAGGAAGGCGTATTGGCAATACGGGTCACCTGATCGTAACCACGAATTTCCTGCACTTTGAGGATATCGATACCGTACTCTTCGTCACCCAAAGTAAAGACCAGGAATTCCTGCCCTGATGGCTCGCCGGCCAGCTTCGTTACATTACTCATACCGGTCATGTTATTACCTTTTACTTAATCAGGCGGCTGTATAGGCCACGCGTTGTTCACGATTTAAACCCTGAAGCGCCGAAACATCGACGATCAGTGCGACGCTGCCATCGCCAAGGATCGTGGCAGCAGAAATTCCCGGCACTTTGCGGTAGTTGCTCTCGAGGTTTTTCACCACCACCTGATGCTGTCCAATTAACTGATCGACCAGCAACGCATAGCGGCGACCTGCGCTTTGCAGTATCACAACAATGCCCTGTGTGGCTTCGGTCTTCGCACCGTCCACCTCAAACACTTTCCACAATTCCACCAGCGGCAGATATTCACCACGCACTTCCAGCACGCGCTCGCCGCCCGCCAGCGGATGTAAATCTTCTTCACGCGGTTGCAGTGACTCCATTACCGCATTCAGCGGCAGGATAAACACCTCGTCCGCTACTTTCACCGACATACCATCCAGAATCGCCAGCGTCAGCGGCAGCAGAATACGAATGGTCGTACCCGCACCTTGCTTCGATTTAATCTCAACGTGACCGCCCATCTCCTGGATATTACGTTTAACCACGTCCATACCCACGCCACGACCAGAAACGTCGGTCACCTGTTCGGCCGTCGAGAAGCCAGGCGCGAAAATCAGCATCCCCACTTCTTCATCTGTCATGTTTTCGTTGACCGACATCCCCTGGGAGAGTGCTTTCGCGAGGATACGCTCACGGTTCAGACCGGCACCATCGTCAGTCACTTCGATACAAATATTGCCGCCCTGATGCTCCGCAGACAGCGTCAGATTGCCCACCGGAGATTTACCAGCGGCAATGCGGTTTTCAGGTGATTCGATACCGTGGTCAAGACTGTTACGCACCAGGTGCGTTAACGGATCGATAATGCGCTCGATCAGGCTCTTATCCAGCTCAGTGGAGCTCCCCAGTTGGGTCAACTCAATCTGCTTATTCAGCTTGCTGGCCAGATCGCGCACCAGACGTGGGAAGCGGCTGAAGACATATTCCATCGGCATCATACGGATGGACATCACCGATTCTTGTAAATCGCGGGCGTTACGTTGTAACTGACCCATGCTGGTAATCAAATCGCCATGGGTAACGGGGTCAAGTTCATTCGAACGCTGCGCCAGCATAGACTGGGTGATCACCAGTTCGCCAACCAGGTTTATCAGCTGATCCACCTTCTCTACCGCTACGCGAATACTGGTGGATTCACTGGTGCGGGCCGCAGGCTTCTCGCGCTGGGCGGCCGCTTCTTTTGGTACGGCTTTCAGGGCGGGCACGACGGCGACGGGCGCGGCCACGTCCGCGACAGCCACAACCGGCTCTGCAACGACAGGCGCTTCAACCGCTGCGGTTTCAGACTCAAAGGTAATTTGATCGGCTTCAATCACAAAGCAGAGGACCGCCACGATATCGTCCTGGCCTATCCCGCCATCAATCGTTGCTGCCAGGCTGTCTTTGCCTTTGACCACGTTGCTTAACGTGGCCAGATTTCCCAGCTCTTCTTCGAGCAAATTCACTTCGCTCTCTTTCAGCCGGGACAGCACCACGCGCAGTTTACTCTCGGGGGCGGGAGCAGCAGTCTCTTCCTGGACAAGGGTGTCCACAACGCTCAGTTTTGCCGCGCTCACCGCAGGGGCAGCAACGTCACCTTTTGCTTCCAGCGCAAGCTGGCGCAGTGCGTTACAGATATATTCAAAGCTGGCGGCATCAGGCTCTGCCGAGCTTTTATAGGCGTCGAGCTGTTCCTGCATAATATCTTTGGTTTCCAAAAACAGGTTGATAATGTCGGTATTGAGTTGCATCTCACCGCGTCGGGCTTCATCAAGCAGGTTTTCCATTAAATGGGTCGTCTCCTGCAAAATGGTAAACCCAAAGGTTCCGGCGCCACCTTTAATCGAATGCGCCGCACGGAAGATGGCATTGAGCTGTTCCGAATCCGGCGCCTCTGGCACAAGATCGAGAAGATGCTGCTCCATGTCGGCCAACAACTCGTCGGCTTCATCAAAGAATGTCTGGTAAAAATCGGTAATATCCATGCTCACGCTATCACCTCGGATTGGCTGGTGGCGATGTTGGAACGGCAGCCGAAGGAACGGCCCCAGGCTGTTTTAAATCGTCCAGTGACTCGTTCTGGCTTTCGGCGTTTTCATGCAGAATGGTCTGCTCCGCCTGCTGATTGAGCACTAAAAGACTGATACGACGGTTAATGGCATCATCCGGTCCGCGATCGCTGACGCGCATGGTTGCAGCCATGCCGACGACGCGCAGAACTTTGCCTTCATCTAACCCACCGGCCACCAGCTCGCGTCGCGAGGCATTGGCACGATCGGCAGAAAGCTCCCAGTTGCTGTAACCCTTCTCGCCATTGGCGTAAGGGAAATCATCCGTGTGACCAGACAGGCTGATGCGATTCTGAATACCATTCAGAACGGGTGCGATACCGCGCAGAATATCGCGCATATAAGGTTCGACGTCTGCGCTACCCGTTTTGAACATGGGGCGGTTCTGGCTATCAATAATCTGGATGCGTAACCCTTCCTGAACCAGATCGATCTTCAGGTGCGGACGCAACGCGCGCAGCTTAGGATCCGCCTCAATCAGCTGATCCAGATCGCCACGCAGTTTCTTCAACCGCGCCTGCTCCATCCGTTTTTTCAGCTCATCGATGTTAGGCTCTTTTTTCACTTCACCCTTTTGCTGGGTGTAGTCATCGCCCCCACCAGGGATAGGGCTGTCGCTCTCAGAAATACGCTGCCCGCCCGTCACCGCTGTTGCCAGCGGCGTTCTGAAATATTCCGCAATCTGAATCAGCTCTTTCGGGCTGGAGATCGAAATCAGCCACATCACCAGGAAAAACGCCATCATTGCGGTCATAAAGTCCGCGTAAGCGATTTTCCACGAACCATGGGAACCATGCCCATGACTTTTGTGTTTGCGCTTTTTTACGATGACGATAGGGTGGGACTGATTTTTCATGCGTCCTCAGTCGTCGTTTGTTGGTTTGGGTTTTTAACCGCACGGACATGCTCTTCCAGCTCTACGAACGAAGGACGCTCGCTGGAGTAAAGCGTTTTACGCCCAAATTCCACCGCGATAGGCGGTGCATAGCCGTTGAGATTTGATAACAGCGTAATTTTTACGCACTGCATCATTTTGGTCGTTTCGGCGCTTTTCTGACGTAACACGCTTGCCAGTGGCGAGATGAAACCGTACGCCAGCAGAATCCCGAGGAAAGTCCCGACCATGGCGTGGGCAATCAAGGCACCCAATTCAGCCGCCGGACGATCCGCGGAGGCCAGCGCATGCACCACCCCCATTACCGCCGCCACGATACCGAATGCGGGTAACGAATCGCCCACCAGCGCCAGGCTGTTTGCTGGCACTTCGGATTCGCTTTCGTGGGTTTCAATTTCTTCGTCCATGAGTGCTTCAATTTCGAAGGTATTCATGTTGCCGCTGATGATAAGACGCAGATAATCCACGATAAAATCGAGCATCATGGCATCGGCAAGGATCCGTGGATAGCTCGCGAAGATCTCACTCTCTTTCGGATTTTCGATATCGCGTTCCAGCGAAAACATCCCCTGCTGACGTGACTTCGCCATCAGGCGATAGAGCAGCGCCAGCAAGTCCATATACATACTTTTGGTGTATTTAGAACGACGGAACAGCAGCGGAATTGCTTTCAGCGTTCCTTTGATCGATTTACCGTTGTTACCAACGATAAAAGCACCTACCCCTGCGCCGCCGATAATGATCAGTTCAGCGGGTTGATAGAGTGCTCCAAGGTGCCCGCCGGTCATCATATAACCGCCGAAAACTGTACCGATAACTACCAGGTAACCTATTAAGATAAGCACGACATCATCCTTCCGCTAGTGACTATGGCAGGACGTTCAGGTCGACAAGGTCATCCGATTGCAGGGCAAAAAAAAGCAGCGGTAATTTATTACCGCTGCTGGATTCATGCCCACAGGTTCGGGTTAAACAGCGTGTTCGATCTGTTCATCCAGCAGTTGTGGAATAATATCGGCAGCATTTGAGGAAAGTTTACGTCTTTTTACTGCACGCGATGGCGGCTGGCATAAACTACAGGCAAAGCTACCCACTGGCTGGTGAGCATGAGTGATGAAGTTACCGTCACAGCAGTTGCAACGGGATAATTGCAACATACCGCTTTCAACAAAACGGACCAGCGTCCAGGCACGGGTCAGCGCCAGAATAGGCCCCTCCTCCGGTTGCGGACACTGCTCCAGATAGAGTTTGTACGCTTTAATAACGGCATCGACACCGCTACATAAACCCGTTTTCAAAAGATACTGCCAGGCATTACAGAACATCGACGCGTGAATGTTTTGTTCCCAGGTCATAAACCAGTCTGTTGAAAACGGCAGCATCCCTTTAGGTGGCGGACTGCCGCGTAACTCTTTATACAGTTTGATAAGTCGACCGCGGCTCAGCTGAGTCTCGCTTTCCAGCATTTGCAAGCGGGCGCCCAGCGTGATCAGTTCCATGGCTAACTGAATGTCGCGAGCTTCCTGAACAATGCTTTTTTCGCTCATCTTCAGGCCCTTTTCTTACGGCCCGCGTCATCAGGATGGCTGATGTCGTTAAGCAAACGGGTAGACAACAAAATTCCAGTGTGAATCTGTTGCAGATCGTCAACGCGTGAATCTTGCGTTAATCGCGTGATCGTCTCATGACTATCAAAACGGAATTGGCAAACCAACTGATTCGTTTCTGCCAGCTTAACCATCTGTGGGAGTGTTAATCCGCCCAGAGTGGTTGCCATCTCTTCATTGATACCAAGGCGGAACATCGCGGACGGTTTGTCCTGACTAATTAAACGTTGCGCAAGCAATAAATATGACAAGTTGATGTCATAAACGTGTTTTAGCAACTCGGATGTGTGCATTTTTCCCATCCCGAATAACTTACTATTTTCTTATGCGGATAAACCGCACCCCGTGATGTCGCCGGGAAAACCCCGGTAATAAAAGAAAAGGCGAAATGCATAGTCGAATTAAGGCGCTGAAGCGTAAAACGTGCAGAAGTAAATGATGACTTTCTATTTACACGTTTTAACATTTCTTACAAATAACTAAGATTTTTCCTAATTCGACGCAACTCTACTCGTCAGTTTTGACACATACAATGCAGCCTCTCCTGAATTTTAAAAAAAATGTGACGCAGATCACATAATCTAAGACAGAATGACCGATAAATCCATCAGTATGACTTGTAAATTGGCTAATTTTTGCTCACGAGAAGCTCTTTTCTATTCTTATGAATCGAATACTCATGCAAAGCTGTTCATTAAGTGGGATCGTAGCAGGCTAGTAGTCACTTAACGAAATGATGAACAGTGATGCCTATCTCTATGTTAGACACAGAAAAGCAAAATACCTATAAAACAAACAGTTAATTATCAATCCAAATGGATTAATTTCATCAGGTGATGATCACGGACCTGTTGATAACTCGTTACAATGATTTGTCGGGACATTATTAAATTTGTAAGATTTACGTTAAGTGACTCATTTCACTCTGTCATCACACTTATGCCATTATTCTTTTTATAAGAATAATTAATGAATAATTATGATAACCATCACACTAATGTCGTATTGCCCTCTTGCGAAGCGTTGCAAATCGCGCTAATGCTGACTTATGAGTCGTTTTCACGCAGCTAAGGAGTGAGCGATGAGTTATAGCCATCTACTTGTTTGTGTTGCAGTTACCCCCGAAAGCCACCTGTTGGTCGACCGCGCCGTCTCCATTGCTCGTCCGCTAAATGCCCGCGTCAGTCTGGTGACGCTGGCCGCCGAGCCAGAAATGTATAATCACCTGGCTGCGCCGATGCTTGAGAATATTCGTGAGGTATTGCAGGAAGAAACGCAGCAGTTTCTGCGTGAGCTGGAAGAGAAAGCCCAATATCCAGTCGCGCGAACGTATATAGCGACCGGCGAATTAAGCGAACATATTCTGGATATATGTCGGAAAGAGAATATCGACCTGGTGATATGCGGGAATCATAATCAGAGCTTTTTTTCCCGGGCGGCGTGTTCTGCTAAAGCCATTGTCGGGTCAAGTCAGGTCGACGTGTTATTAGTGCCTCTCGGGGGTATAAAACCCCCGAGAACCTAATCAGGCAAGTTTAGGAAAGGTGGCGACCTTTTTTTGCAGATTGCTCTCCACAGTCCGTGGCGAAATCTGTTTGAGATCGGCGATAAAGCGCGCCTGCCAGCGATCGATATCGTTTTCCCGAATCACTTTCATCATCTCTGAATGTCGGGAAATACGTTCAGTTAACGACATTTTAAGCGCACGATCGAGTGCATTGGCCACATCATCACGATCGTAAGGGTTCACCAGCAGAGCCGAAGTCAGCTCGTTGGCCGCACCGGCAAACTGCGAGAGCACCAGCACACCAGGATCGGCCGGATCCTGCGCCGCAACGTACTCTTTCGCCACCAGATTCATCCCGTCTCGTAGCGGGGTGACCAGGCCAACATCCGCATAGCGGAAGACCTGCATCAGAATTTTGCGATCGAAATGCTGATTGAGATAGTACAGCGGTGTCCATCCCAGTTGGCCGTAGCGGCCATTGATGCGCCCCGCTTCCGTTTCCAGTTGATGACGAATATCCTGATACGCCTGTACTTCTCCGCGCGACGTCGGCGCAATCTGCGTATAGCGGATCTTACCGTGGTGTTCAGGGTATTTTTCCAGCAGCGCCTCGTACGCCAGGAAACGTTCCGGCAACCCTTTCGAGTAATCCAGTCGCTCGACTGAAAAAATATTCTTCACATTCTTCAGCTCGTTTTTAAGCTGCGCCAGTTTGGGTGGCAGAGGGCCGGAGGCCTGCTTTTCGATCTCTTCTGGCTCAATCCCGATGGGATACACTTCCGTGCGGAAGGTTTTTCCCCAGGCGGTATGCGATTTTCCTTCCCGCGTCGCCACACGCGTTTTACTCGACAGGCTATCCAGAAACGAGACGCGGTCGCTGTCGGTCTGGAAACCCAACAAATCGTAATCGCACAGCTGCTCCAGCAGCTCTTCATGCGGCGGTAGCGCATTAAAGATTTCAGGTGTCGGGAACGGAATATGCAGGAAGAAACCAATGCGATTATTCACACCACGCTTACGCAGTTCACTGGCAAACGGAAGCAAATGGTAATCGTGAATCCAAAGAATATCGTCTTCCTTGATGAGCGGCAGGAGTTTATCTGCCAGTAGCGCATTCACACGGGAATAGCCTTCCCAGGCCTCGCGCTGGAATTTGACCAGGTCAAGGCGATAGTGGAATGCTGGCCACAGAACGGCATTAGAAAACTGGGAGTAATACTCTTCATGGTCTTTTTCACTGAGGTTAAACGAAGCCCAGGTGATGTTCCCGCGCGTCACTTTTTGTAACGGCTGATCTTCATTACCAATCTCACCACTCCAGCCAAACCAAAGCCCACCTGTAGCTTTTAAGGCACCTAATACTCCAACCGCAAGACCGCCTGCACTGGCTTTTTTATCATCCGGTGGTGCGATACGATTAGAGACGACGACTAAGCGACCCATACTGATTTCCCCCTTTGTTATGCGCTATTTGTTGTTGTTGCTGGTTAGCGACTTCAGTGACCCATTCCCATACGCTGGCAACATTCGCCAGACGCCATTGTGCTTTTGTTTCACCCTGCCCGACCTTGACAGACATGCCATTCATTTTGTTGACGACATCGAAGCCATACTCATCCGTCAGGTCATCGCCAATGAAGAGCGGGGTTCTGCCGTGGAAAGGCGCCTCAGCCATGAAAGCGGCAATGGCTTCGCCTTTGTTAATTCCTTTCGGCTTAATTTCCACGACGCACTTACCCGGCTGCAGGGCCAGCTGTGGATGATCGTGCACCACGGCTGACGCCAGCGACATGATGGCCTCTTCGTACTCTGGCGCCTGTCGGTAATGCAGCGCAAAGGCCATCCCTTTTTCCTCAAGTTCCGTCCCGGGAAGATGAAGTAAAGAGGCCTCTAGTTGCTTCTGTATCCGGTGGATAAGCGATTCGGGAAGCGTAAAGACATGCGTATTGCCATCGATGTCACGACGTTCTGCGCCATGTACGCCTGCAAGCGGAAAGCGATACGGGCTGGCAAGCTGATCCAGTTCCACCATTGAGCGCCCTGAAATCAATGCCAGTGCCCCGTCGTTCAACGCGGCAAGTTGTTTTAATGCCCCCAGGACCTCTTCGGGCAACACCACCTGATCGGGGTGCGGTTTAATCTCTGCAAGCGTACCATCAAGGTCAAAAAAGAGAGCGTAATGTCCGAAAATAACAGGCGGTATAATTAATGTGTCTTCCACCCTTGTCCTCCTCACAATGTTCAGATGTCTAAAAGTCGACATCTTAATAAGCCATGTAAGTATAGACAGTGTGACGGGGCTCGCCATTTAGGAAACCGCCTGCCAACGAAGCTGGCAGGCGGGAGAGAGGTGCGATTAGACTTAAAAGTTGAGTCAAACGGGGTAAAAACGATCGCTAGACTGTGCGCTTCGCTTTTTGCTTGTAACGGTCGAATATCACGGCTGCCAGCAGGATCAGCCCCCTGACAACGTACTGCGAGAAAGGCGAAATATTGAGCAAGTTCATGGCGTTCTCAACGGTGCCAAGAATCAGGATCCCGGCCACCACATATGAGATTTTTCCGATGCCTCCTTTCAGTGAAACGCCCCCTAAAACACAGGCGGAGATGACAATCAGCTCATATCCAATGGACGTCATTGGCTGTCCGCTGGTCATACGAGAAGCAAGAATGATCCCCGCCGCAGCCGAAACCAGCCCTGAAAGGACGAAGATGATAATTTTGGTGCGGACAACGGGCACCCCCGCCAGGCGTGCGGCCTCTTCATTCCCACCAATTGCCAGCGTATTGCGGCCAAAGGTGGTTCTGTTGAGCAGGAAACCGAAGATAATCAGACAGCCTACCGTCAGCCAAATTGGCGCAGGCAGGCCCAGCCAGTTGGCATAGCCCAGCGTGAAGAAACGCTCATCTTCAATCCCGACCGCTTTACCATCGGAAATGATATAGGCCAGTCCGCGCACAATCTGCATCGTTGCCAGCGTGGTAATCAGGGCATTAATTTTCAGACGCGCAATGACAAAACCATTCACCAGACCGCTGAGCACCCCCAGCAACAATCCGGCAAAGACCCCAATCCACAGGCTTTCCGTCATATTAATCACCACCGCAGTGGTGACACCGGCACAGGCAATAACGGATGCTACCGAGAGGTCAAAGTCACCTGAAGCCAGGCAGAACAGCATGCCGCAGGCGACCATGCCCGACATGGAGATGGCCAGCCCCAGCCCTTTCATGTTGATGAAGGTTGCAAAGTTAGGCACAAATATCGCACAGCAGAGGAACAGCGCAGCGAAAACTACCAGCATGCCGTATTGATCCCAGATGCGCCCAAAAGTGAAAGACGATTTCGACGCTCGGGTTGTCGTAACAGAGGACATCATTAACTCCTTACTCAGGCGACGGCCTGGCTGACTTTAGGCATGGCGAGGCTCAACGCCTGTTGTTCATTCGCCTGTTCATGTAACACTTCACCGGCGATATCACCTTCACGCATCACAATGATGCGGTCAGCCACGCCCAGCACTTCAGGCAGATCGCTCGAGGCAAATAACACCGCCACACCGCGTTTTGCCAGCTCATAGATGACGTTATAGATTTCATGCTTTGCGCCAACGTCGATACCGCGTGTTGGCTCATCCAGCAAAATGACTTTCATCTCTTCCGAGAGCCAGCGCCCCAGAATCGCTTTTTGCTGATTGCCCCCGGACAGATTCATGATCAGCTGCTCTGCTCCCGGGGTTTTGATATTCAACGAACGAATATGATGGTCCGCATTGCTCGATTCCCAGCCGTCATTAATCAGACAGCCTGCCCGAATAAACTTCCGTCGCGCTGAGATGTTGATATTGTCGCGAATGGAGTGCACCGGAATAATGCCATCGGCTTTCCGATCTTCCGGACAGAGCATCATCCCGGCACGGATAGCGTGCGCGGGCTTACGTATCTCTACGGCCTGACCGTCGATATACACCTGCCCTTCGGTAATGCGTGTGCCGCCAAACAGGCCTTTCATCAACTCGCTACGCCCCGCACCAACCAGACCAAACAGCCCCACAATCTCACCGCTGCGTACCGTCAGGCTAACAGGCTTACGCACGCCTGGGGCTTTCACCCGATCAAGGCGCAACCGCTCCGTACCGTATTGACGGGGTTGCCAGTGGTAAATATCACCCAGATTGCGTCCGACCATCGCCTGCACCAGCTGATCATGATTGACCTGCTGCATGTCGGTAAAGGTGCGCACATAACGGCCATCCTTAAATACGGTAATGGCATCGCTCAGGGCAAAGATCTCTTCCATACGGTGCGAGACATATAAAATAATCCGCCCCTCTTTACGCAATTCGCGTATGACGCGGAACAGGTTTTCAATCTCGCGCGCGGATAAAGAGCTGGTCGGTTCATCAAAGGCGATGATCTTGGCATTGCGCGCCAGCGCTTTGGCAATTTCCACCATTTGCCATTGACCGATCGACAGGTATTTCAACGGCGTTTGCGGGTCAATATCCAGACCAAGGTGCTTTAGCTGCAAGCCTGCTTCGTAGTTCAGTAATGAACGATTAACGAAACCACCTTTGTGCGGGAGTTGCCCCAAATAGATGTTTTCCGCTACCGTCATTTCGGGCACCAGGTGCAGTTCCTGATAAATGATGGCGACCCCGGCGTTGAGTGCCGCCGTGGTATCGGTGAAGGCAATCTCTTCTCCGCGTATGGCGAGCGTGCCTGTCGTCGGGGCGTAATTACCGCTGAGGATTTTCAACAGCGTGGATTTACCCGCGCCGTTCTCCCCCATCAGGGCGTGCACCTGACCAGGATAGCAGTCGAAGCTGATATCGGTCAGCGCGTTGACACCGGGAAAGGTTTTACCGATACCGCGAAATGAGAGATACGGGTCAGACTGTTGCATAACGTCTCCGTGGATCCAGTCGTGTACGTCTGGCCCCTCATGACTCACTGAGGGGCGCAATCACCACTAATTACTTACCGCCCAGCCCTTTTTTGGCCAGTTCTTCTTTGAAGTTGTCACGCGTGATCAGCACCACATCGGTCACTTCGGTGAACTTCGGAGGCTCGGCATCTTTGGTGACCCAGTTGTAAAGCATTTCGCTGGATTTATATCCGTGTACGTCCGGGCTTGGCAGCAGAGAACCATAGAAGCCGGTGGCCTGCGCTTTCGACAGCTCGCTCACGGCGTCCACACCGTTAATACCAATCCCGATGACATTTGGCGCTTTAAAGCCCTGACCTTCCGTAGCACGTACGCCGCCCAGTACGGTGTTATCGTTCATCCCGACCACCAGCCAGTGTTTCACTTCCGGATGCTGCACCAGCATGGAGTTTGCTGCATCGAATGCGCCGGGAATATCGTTGGATTTGGTTGGGACTTTATAGATCTGTTTTTCCGGGAAACCGGCCGCTTTCAGGGCGTCGATAGAACCGGTCGTGCGGCGGCGTGCGGTATCCAGTTCATCTGCTGTAATCGCCATAACGGCAGTCTCTTTGACATCCCAGCCGCGTTTTTGCATCTCTTTAAACAGTTCCTGGCCCTGGCGTTCGCCGATTTTAGTGGCGGCCATCATGACCAGTGGCACCGTGTCCATCGGTTTACCTTTCGCCGTCACAAACTGGTCGTCAACGGCAATGACCTTCATACCGTAACCCCGCGCTTTCGCCACGATGGCAGAACCCAGTTTTGGATCTGGGGTACAAATAACGAAGCCTTTGGCACCGCTTGCCGCCAGGCTATCAATGGCGTTAAGGGTTTTTTCACCGTCCGGGACGGCAATCTTAATCACGTCAAAGCCCAGATCTTTCCCGGCCTTATCGGCAAATTTCCATTCGGTCTGGAACCAGGGTTCTTCGGGTTGCTTGACCAGAAAACCAAGTTTTAAATTCTCTGCGATAGCGGATTGTGACATAACAGCGGCCAGGCCAAGGGCCGCCAGCGTTTTAGTAAATTTGTGCATGGTTAACTCCAGCTTTAACTTTCTTTTATGTAGGGGATATTTTCACGAAATTAATTTAATCAGACTTAAAACAAGGTTTTAGCGCGCACCCTGTAATAAGCGATTGCGCTGAGGATAGTTTTAGCGGGAAATTAATCATCCATAAGAGAGCAACATCACACCGCAGAATTACAGTAATTGCGTACATAGATTTAGCGGAAAATGACATAAATAAAGCGAGAATTGTCGGACAAATAGAAAGGGGCTAAGCAGAATTATCCATAAGACCAGCTAAGAAATCCCTGTAATCCGGACGCCATAGCGCCCGAATAATAATTTACCAGGCGTAATAGATGTGATCGGCGTGTTCGCGAACGGCAGCTTCATCGTTAAGTAATCGTGCCGCCAGGGTCAGGGCAAAATCAAAGGCATGTCCCAGCCCTTTTCCGCTGAGAAGATTGCGATCCTCGACCACGGGAGCATCGACATATTCACCGTCCTGTACTGTTTCCCACAGATCGCCGGAGCAGACATAGCGACGCCCTTTCAAAAGCTGGTTTCCGCCCAGTACCCGTGCGGCAGCCGAGCAAATCGGACAAATGAGCTTTCCGGCTTCATCATGCGCCATGATAAAGCGTATGACCTCTTCATTTGCGGCCAGATTCACGCTGCCCTGCGGCCCACCGGGGAGGACCACTGCATCATAAAGCCTCTCTTTACGCTCGGTGAGCGTGCTGTCGGCCACCATCGGAATAGCGTGATAACTGACCACGGCACGCGTTTCTGCGCAGGCCAGCGAATCGACCTCAATATGCATTCGTCGCAGAATGTCGATAGTGATAATCGCTTCTGCTTCTTCAAAACCGGGTGCTAATAGTACCGCCACTCTTGCCATGCTGAACCTCTTAATCCATTTAATTAAAACAATGTTTCATAATCACAAAAAGAGGAAGATCATACTTGCACCTGGATCACACTTCCTGCTCAATTCGGAAAAATTGATGTAGCGCAATTTTTTAATACTTTTCGCAAAGTATCGGAAAGTCTTTCTGGCGCACAAAAATAAATAACCTTGTAAATCATGCATATATGAATATTTCATTTTGGAAAACTGATTATTAGTCATGACATATTTAAGTAACATTATTATTTGTAATGGATCGTAAAAATGGCCAGTTAAGAGTTTTCTTAGATTCAATGTCGCGCTATTCTTAATTACAAATGAAAGGAAGTGGATAAGCGATCACATTCAGAAAAGACGACCCGGATATATTCTGTCTTTAGCCCCCATGGAAATAAGGATATTACAATGACGACTCCAGTAATGGTTCAAAAGCTCAATACCCAGATGAATCTTGAATTCTATGCTTCGAATCTTTATTTGCATTTAAGCGACTGGTGTTCTGAGCACAGTCTTAACGGTACCGCGATGTTTCTTCGTTCCCAGGCGCAAAGCAACGTGACCCAAATGATGCGCGTGTTTGAATTCATGAAGAAAGCCGGTGCGAACCCCATTGTTAAACCTATCGACATGTCAGATGAGGAGTACACGTGCCTGGAAGAGTTATTTCAGAAAACGCTTGATGAGTACGATCGTCGGTGTAGCACACTGAACAAACTGACCGATGAAGCAAAAATCCTTAAAGACGACGTGACCCTGGATTTTTTGCATGATATGGGCAAAGAAAAGCAGCAGGACGGTGTTCTGCTCAAAACCATTCTCGATGAAGTCCGCAGCGCAAAACGTGCGGGGTTGTGCGCTGAGCAAACCGATCAGCACCTTATTAACGTCGTGAACTATCAAAAACATTAAGATTCTGCGGGCCGGCCCTTTGGCAAAGCGACGGCCCGTGTAGAATGTTAAGTTTTAGTTACCAAACCCTTGCTTTCATTGATATTTTACAAATCAGACCTGGCTCCCAACCTATACACACACAAAATGTAATGATTTCGTCAAGATTATTCTGTTGACGAGGGGTTACATGATTACCATCGAATTTGTTGTCATTATTCTCTGCCTGCTGGTAGGCACGCGCTTCGGCGGCATGGGCCTGGGGCTGATAAGCGGTATAGGCCTGTTCATCCTGAGCTTTGTCTTTGGCTTACAGCCCGGCAAACCACCGGTTGACGTGATGTTAACGATACTGGCCGTAATTGGCTGTGCGGCGACATTGCAAACGGCCGGCGGGCTAAACGTGATGATGCAATTTGCCGAGCGCCTGTTACGCCGCCATCCGCAGCACATTACGCTTCTCGCGCCGTTTACTACCTGGATGTTGACGTTTCTGTGCGGCACGGGTCACGTGGTCTACACCATGTTTCCCATCATTGCCGATATCGCCCTTAAAAAAGGGATCCGCCCCGAACGCCCCATGGCCGTGGCCTCCATTGCCTCGCAAATGGCCATTACCGCCTCACCGGTTTCCGTCGCCGTCGTCTCCCTGGTGTCAATCATTGCCGCCCAGCATGGGATTGGTCAGGCGTGGGGGATTCTGGAGATATTGGCCGTCTCCGTACCTGCCTCTCTGTTTGGTGTGGCGATCGCCGCGCTCTGGAGCCTGCGTCGCGGGAAGGATCTGGCCGATGATGCTGAGTTTCAGGAAAAGTTGAAAGATCCCAAACAGCGCGAATTTATCTACGGCAGCACCGATACATTAATGAATCAACGCTTTCCAAAACAAGCGTACTGGTCAACCTGGATTTTCTTCGCGGGCATTGCGGTGGTGGTGTTGTTAGGGGCATTACCGCAGCTGCGGCCGGCCTTTGAGATAAAGGGGAAGATGACCGCACTCTCAATGAATCTTGTGATTCAGATGATGATGTTAATTGCCGGCGCAGTCATGCTGATCGCCTGTAAAGTCAACGCTTCAGCGATCTCGAATGGTGCGGTCTTTAAAGCCGGGATGGTGGCTATTTTCTCGGTCTTTGGCGTGGCCTGGATGAGTGATACTTTCTTCCAGGCGCATCTGGATGAGCTCAAAATGGCGCTGGAGGGCGTGGTAAAAAGCCACCCCTGGACCTACGCTATCGTGCTCTTCCTGGTGTCTAAACTGGTGAATAGCCAGGCTGCGGCATTAACGGCTGTCGCCCCGATGGGTTTGATGCTGGGTATCGAACCGAAAATGTTGATTGCGTTCTTCCCGGCCTCTTACGGTTATTTTGTCCTGCCTACTTACCCAAGCGACCTGGCCTGTATTGGCTTCGACCGCTCAGGTACGACACGCATCGGCAAATTTATCATTAACCACAGCTTTATTTTGCCGGGGCTGATAGGCGTCAGCTGCGCCTGTGTGGCGAGTTATCTGTTGGTTCAGACATTCTTCTGATGGGCTATCGGGCGGCCAGTCGGCCGCCCAACGACGTTTGAAAAAAACGTATCAAATTTCAAAACATCGGTTTATTTTAGTGAGACTCACCCTGCGGTGTGAAACGCAGTTCGATAAGCGCAATGGCTTTTTGAATGGCACGAAGCGTTACCGGGTCCGCTGCCGCAGGATGGTTATTAAAATCGATGTTTTTAAGCTGGGTAGACATTTTTTCACGCACTTCTACAGGCGCAATAACATCAATAACATCCAGAATTTGTTTAATAACCAGCTGACAGGCGACGACGTCAGAGACCAGTTCCTGATCGGCGCTAAGATTTTGAGACATAGACGGCTCCTTAATGAAAGGCCGTCATAGTAGCAAAATGCACGGCCTTTCATCCTCTTTCGTCAAACGCAAAGACAAAAAAACCTGCCGAAGCAGGTTTTTTTATCAGAACATCGCGCCTGGCGGGACGTCTTTGAAGGTATTGCAGTAGTTAGCCCACATGCTTTTCAGGATTTTGCGCAGTTTCATGGTCTTGCTCCGGTAACTTGTTATGCAGGTGTTATTTTCTATCCGCATATAATATGACCAGTGTCGCAAAAATCAACTTTTTTGTGATGTCGGTCACGCTTTAAAACTGACCAATGCTGCTCATTTGTTAAAAAAGCACCATGAATCCGTAGGTTACCACCGGATAAATTTCGGTAAATTATTATAAAATTTTTTGAATGGCAGGAAGAGAATGGCAGAAAACATCACCGGTCGTGAACGCCACGGGTTATCCCCTGCCGCGTTGTTAGTGGCCGGCGCTTTCTTTATGGAGTTTCTTGACGGAACGGTTATCGCCACTGCGTTACCCGATATGGCAAAAAGCTTTGGCGTGCAGGCGGTGGATCTTAACATTGGTATCAGCGCCTACCTGATTACGCTGGCCGTTTTGATCCCTGCCAGCGGCTGGATAGCCGATCGCTTTGGCTCCCGTAAGGTCTTTGCCCTTGCGCTGGCAATATTCACTCTGGCCTCCGTCCTCTGCGGACTCTCAAGTACCGTTGACCAGTTTGTGGCGATGCGCGTCCTTCAGGGCATGGGCGGGGCGCTGATGGTCCCGGTAGGCAGACTGGCCGTCTTACGCACCACCCCCAAACATCTGTTGATAACCGCTATCGCCACCTTAACCTGGCCCGCGCTGGTGGCGCCCATCATAGGCCCGCCGTTGGGGGGATTTATTACACGTTATGCGGACTGGCGCTGGATCTTCTTTATTAATGTGCCTCTCGGCCTCGTCGCCATTGCCCTCGCCCTGCGTATTATTCCCAATATCGTTGAGGAGACGCGAAGGCCGTTCGATGTCCCGGGATTTATTGCCACCTCTGTTGCGATGGTCAGTCTTGTGTATGCGATGGAGTTGATGGGAGCAGCGCATCCTCAGGGCGGATTAACGTTCGGCCTGCTGGCTATCGGTATCGTGACGCTGCTGTATGCCCTGCGGCATTTTCGTAAAACACCCTGGCCAATGATACGTCTGGAGGCCATGCAGGTGCCGACATTTCGCGTCACGATGTACGGCGGCTCGTTATTCCGGGCCTCCATCAGTGCCGTCCCTTTCCTGCTGCCGCTGATGTTTCAGGTAGGATTTGGAATGGATGCTTTCCGTTCGGGGTTACTGGTTCTGGCCGTGTTTGTCGGAAACTTGACGATTAAACCGGCCACCACGCCGCTGATTCGCTGGCTGGGGTTCAAGAAACTGCTCCTGATCAACGGCGGATTAAATGTCCTGTCACTGCTGGCCTGTGCCTTCTTAACGCCGCAAACCCCGGTCTGGCTCATCATGCTGATTTTATATCTGGGTGGGGTATTTCGTTCGATACAGTTTACGGCAGTGAGTACGCTGGCCTTCTCAGACGTGCCTTCAGCACAAATGAGCTATGCCAACACCCTCTTTTCAACCGCGACGCAGCTTGCCGTGGGACTGGGAATTACGCTTGGGGCCATCGGGATTCGTATCGGTGAAAAAGTGAGCGAGTTTTCAGGGCTTGCCGCTGTGCCGGGAATGAGTTTCCGCCTGGCCTTCGTCGCCATCGCGCTGGTTTGCCTGGCAGGGATGTTTGACACACTGCGCCTGGAGAAAGATGCGGGAAGCGCGGTATCCCAAAAACAGCAATAGCGTGGAAGGGGGTCAGGCGACTTCCTGAGCGAAAAAGGAAGTCGCCGACGGGTGAGCAAGACGTCTGTTCGCTCACCCGATACGCTTAGCCTACGATGCTGCGCACAAACGCTTCGATCTCTTTGTCCTGGCAGTTTTCGAAGAAACACTCCTGGAAACGCTGCCCGGTCACCGCGGTTTTCACCAGTTCAGGATCAATCGCGCGCAGGGTATCGAGATAGTTCTCTTTTACCACGGCGGCTTTAACCTGATTCAGAATACCGGCGTTACGCACCTGAGGTTCTTTACGCTCTGGTGGGTATCCTTCACCTTTGCGACCGGTGAAGGCTTTCTCAAAGATAAAGCGAACGTTCAGCTCTGCACCCCAGCCAAACCCTTTGGCGAAAGGCAGGGCGAGCGCGTTACCGTTGTTAATCTGGGCGAACAGAAACGCATCGGCGGGATCGATACAGTAGCCGCAATTGACGCCCGGATGGATGTTCAGGGACATCAGCGCGCCCTGCCCGGTTCCACAGCCGGTCACCACAAAATCCACCGCTTTCGAGTTCAGCAAAATGCTCGCCATGATACCCAGATGGATATAGGTCAGATGATGATCGTTTTCATCGCTCATCCCAACGTTGTACACCGGGAAGCCCTTCTCATCGGCAACCGCGTTAAGTTCATTAAGGATGACGGCGTTTTTACTCGCCTGGCTGTTTTCCATCATCAGTGCAATTTTCATTCTTCATCTCCTGAATGCTTGCGGGTCATCCCGCCATGAGTCGCTGGTCAACTTCAACCTTACTACTTAGCAAACATACTTTCAAATTAACTGAAAAAACGTTTTAAAAAATCAAGATGCGCTCACAATTTCAGGTCATGCTGAGTAAAGGGTCAACGCAGGGGGATCGTCACGAAACTGCTACTCACTCAGGAGAGTGTTAGCTAGAATGCTAACAAAAGAGAATAAAAATGCACTGAGGATTGCCTGTGAATCTTCGCCGTCGGACGCTTCGCGTTACGTCGCTATACTGGATTGTTTTAACCCTCGCTCTTTTTTGGGCCAGATGCCCTTTTGCGCAAACCCTCTCTGACGATACGCTGCCCGTCTGGGTTTATGACGCCGACAGTTTCGAATTCTGGCGCACGCCTGACGGGAAAATGAGCGGTTTTTACGCCACGCTGGTGTCAGCGCTGAACCAGAAATATGGCCTCCATCTTGAGCTCAAACCCCTATCTGGCCCTGAAATCGGTGCGCGATTTAACGCCAACGATCACGGTGTGTATGCGGGCGTGCTGCGCACCGAGGCGCGAGCGCACAGCAAAATACTTTCTTCTCAGCTGTTTTCCAATGAAGTCGTCGCCGCCAGCCCCTTCATGACCGTGACTACGCCGGATCAGCTTGCTAACACCCGGGTGCTGTTCAGACAAAACGACGCCACGCTTGAGAGTGTACAAAAACGCTATCCCGACCTGACGTTTCGATCCCTGCGTCTGGTCTCAACCAGTGAAGAAGCTTTCCGACTGTTGGCTGAACATCAGGCTGATTTTTATATCAATGACGCCAGTGAGATGGAAAACACGCAGCGCTATTATCTGCTTTCCCGGCCCTTCCCGGAACTGCGCATCCCCGTCGTGCTCGGATTCAGCCCGGATTTGAAAGCACTGCGTGAAAAGGTAAATACTTTTTTGGGCGAATGGTATCGCAGCGGTGAAATGCGCTTAGCGCTGGAAGAGAGCAAACGTCAGTATCTGCTGAGCCGGATCGCTATTTCAGCGGAGGAAAAAGCATGGCTGGCTCACAACCGTTTGCAGGTCTGGTTACCCAAAAATGAAAACTTTGCCCCGCTTATCTGGAAAGCGGGAACGGACCGGCACGGAACGGCAATCGACATGATTAATGATATGCGCGATTTGTTGGGCATACCTGTCGAGGTCCATTACGTTGATCGCTATTTTCAGGCGTTATCGACGCAGCACTGGCCCGTTCGTCTGGTCAATATTGCTGAACGGTCGGACGCCAGTCGCGCTGCGGGCCGTATCGGCCCGGAAATCGCCTGGCATAACGCCTATTACAACCGGATAGAACAGCCCTTCCTTTGGGATGAAGAGACGATTCGGGGCCAGCGCGTTGGGGTCATTGCCGGTTCGTTTTCGGCACAGTATCTGCAGAACAGATTTGGCAATGACGTTGTCATTGTCGCCCGGCAACGTATAAAGGATCTTATTGATGCCATTGAGAATAATGAAATAGATTTCATCCTGGGGGATCTTAGCTCGCTGGAATCAACCTTACGCGGTAACGAGCTTTTCCGTGGCGTACTGAAAGTGGCAGGGATAACGCGCACGGAGTTTATCATTGGCCCGTGGGTTGACCCACAGCATCCTCTTTTCCATTTGCTTACCCAGGTTAACCGCCTCTCCAGTTTTCGCACGCAGCTTGAGCGTCACGAGGACCCCTCGCCGCTCCCTTCGCTGACTAAAAACACGTTCAAATTTATCAGTGTGGTGCTGTCGATCGCGGCGCTGTTCAGTATGGGTATGCTGGTCATGATGCGCCGTCATATCAAAAAAAATCGCCTGATGAACCGCAATATTGTGCAGGCTCTGGAGAAAGTAAACCGGGCGCATGATGATGAGACCGGATGTCATATCCAGCGCGTGGCGAAATATTGTGGGTTGATGGCGCGCGGGCTTCATCTGCCCCGCAAGCTGATCCGCGAAATCGAACATTTTGCGTCCTTGCATGACGTGGGCAAAATCGCCGTTCCTGACCGCATTTTGCGTAAACAGGGCCCACTGACCCCGCAGGAGTTTGACGAGATGAAATTGCACACCGTGAAGGGGTGGATGATTATTCAGGGACTCGGGCTGGGTTCGGTGGCGGAAAATATCATTCACTACCATCATGAAAAATGGGACGGAAGTGGCTACCCAGAAGGTCTGCGCGGCGACAATATTCCGCTTGAGGCGCGTATTCTTGCCCTTGCAGATGTGTATGATGCACTCCGGCAAAAACGTATCTATAAGCCGGGTTTCAGCCATGAAGCCGCGTGCGAGGTCATTCTGCAAGGTGACGGGCAGCATTTTGACCCGCAGCTGATTACGCTGTTTCGCCAGCAACATCTGCAGTTTAAGATGATCTTCGACAGCCTGGCTGATTAGCCGCCCCGTGGCGAAGAGAAAGGGATGATTATCAGGCTATTCAGCCCATTGTGCAGGCTGAAGGGCGGTAGGATAGCGTATCTTCTTTTACACAGAGCGAACCATGAAGAATGTAATCATTGCGGGTGCCCTTCTGCTGCTGGCAGGATGCAATGTGACCCGTCAGGCCGAAGTCAGTAGCGCGGATGCGCCAAATGGCGTCGTCAGGCTCAACTACAACCAGGCGATGTTGCAAAATGCCCATTATGACGCCTATCTTACCAACGGGACGGCGACACGCGAGTGCCAGAGCATGGGCTATGCCACGGCCTCTTTTTACGGCCAGCCGATCAAAACCTGTTCGCTCGTGAGCGGTTCTCTTTGCCTGAATGAAACAATGACAATTCAGTATAAATGCCTTGGCTACGCGACCACACCCGGCGCACAACCCTGGTATTAATCAGAATGCTGCTGGTCAATACTGGCGGCATATTTAAAAAGAAACTGAACAATTCTCATTAATATAAATATCAGCAATGCGTGTTATTCCCATTCGTATTTTTAATAAATGCTCTTTTTATTTTACCTTTTGCAAATAATTAAATAACAAATTATAGTGGCGACCTTGCTGACCTATTTCTCATTTACGGAGCTGCACCCATGCTGAAAACTGAAATGATCGACAAGCTCAATGAACAAATGAATCTTGAGCTTTTTTCATCCCTGCTTTACCAACAGATGAGTGCCTGGTGTAGCTTCCACAGCTTTGAAGGCGCTGCAGCGTTTCTGCGCCGCCACGCTCAGGAAGAGATGACGCATATGCAGCGTCTGTTTGATTATCTGGCGGATACCGGTAGCCTGCCGCGTATTCATCCTGTTGCATCGCCGTTTGCAGAGTACGCTTCTCTGGATGAATTATTCCGCGCGACGTACGAACACGAGCAGCTGATTACGCAAAAAATTAACGAACTGGCACATGCTGCGATGATGAGTCAGGATTACCCAACCTTTAATTTCCTGCAGTGGTATGTCGCCGAGCAGCACGAAGAAGAAAAACTGTTTAAATCCGTGCTGGATAAATTATCGCTGGCGGGTAAATCGGGTGAAGGCCTGTACTTTATTGATAAAGAACTGTCGACGCTCGACGCACAGAATTAATTTTTTTTGCGGTGCCGGTTCCGGCACCGTTTTTTCAGTGACGGCAAATTTTGCTGTGACTCGTCGAAAAACCCGCCTCTGCCGGAATAAACTTCCCCTTAGCTTTCAGAAACGCCACCAGCTCCGATGCGGTCAAATTCTCTGCCGAGCAGGTATGGAAACGCGCCGTCTCGCCAAAGCGTGCATGAATCGCCTGTTCCAGACTGCTTTCTGAATAGTGTTCGCCGGTCTCAATCATCATATTAAGTACCGCATGCCCATGTATTGACGTCATGCTACCTCCCGATAAAAGAGCCATCCTAACGATGCGTATCCCCTCGCGCTTTGCGCTGGCTCAGGTTACGTCACATCTGATGAAACGCCCTCCTCTTCAGTGAGGTGCTTACTTCCGACTCGCCACGGGGCATGCGTAAACTTATTCGTACAGTAGATGTAACGCCCATTTGACGAGTGGCTGCTTTTCCCTTACTCTGCGCCGCAGATTTTGTTGCGATATGGTATCGCTGTAGAGGAAATCGTGAAAAACAGAACCCTGGGAAGTATCTTTATCGTCGCAGGCACCACTATTGGCGCAGGAATGCTGGCAATGCCATTAGCCGCCGCAGGCGTCGGTTTTAGCGTGACGCTGGTGCTGTTAGGCTCATTATGGGCGCTGATGTGTTACACCGCACTGCTGCTGCTTGAGGTCTATCAGCATGTTCCGGCCGATACCGGACTGGGGTCGCTTGCCGCCCGCTATCTTGGCCGCTACGGCCAGTGGGTAACGGGGTTCAGCATGATGTTCCTGATGTATGCCCTGACCGCAGCCTATATCAGTGGCGCCGGGGAACTCATTGCCTCCAGTATCAACGACTGGTTTGGTTCCGACATCGCGCCGTCCACGGGTGTCATCTTCTTTACCTTAATCGGTGGCGGCGTGGTGAGCGTGGGCACGGCGCTGGTCGATCTGTTCAACCGTTTTCTCTTTAGCGCCAAGATCGTTTTCCTGGTGGTAATGCTGATTCTGCTGGCACCTCATATTCACAGTATTAATCTGTTGACCCTGCCGCTGGAAAAGGGGCTGGCACTGTCCGCCATTCCGGTTATTTTCACCTCGTTTGGTTTTCACGGTAGCGTGCCGAGCATTGTAAGTTATATGAACGGGGACATTCGTAAACTGCGCCGTGTGTTCGTGATCGGTAGCGCCATTCCCTTGATTGCTTATCTTTTCTGGCAACTGGTGACGCTGGGCAGTATTGATTCGACGACGTTTATGGGCCTGATGGCCGATCACTCCGGCCTGAATGGTTTCCTGATGGCGTTACGTGCCGTGGTGGCCTCGCCCCACGTTGAGCTGGCCGTGCACCTGTTCGCCGACCTGGCGCTGGCAACCTCGTTCCTGGGGGTGGCTCTCGGTCTGTTCGACTATCTCGCGGATCTTTTCCAGCGTAACAACAGCGTCGGCGGGCGTCTGCAGACCGCGGCGATCACCTTTTTGCCGCCCGTGGCGTTCGCGCTGTTTTATCCGCGTGGTTTTGTCATGGCGTTGGGTTATGCAGGCGTGGCGTTATCCGTTCTTGCTCTGTTACTTCCCTCCCTGCTGGCATGGAAAAGCCGACAGCAGCACGCGACTGCCGGGTATCGCGTGGCAGGAGGAAAGCCGCTGCTCTGCCTGGTCTTCGCCTGCGGGATTGCGGTGATTGTGGTGCAATTCTCCATTGCGGCGGGATTACTGCCTGAAGTGGGTTAAAAAAAACGGGCTACTCAGTAGCCCGTTTCTTATCAGTGAAGACAACAGCTTTTGAATTTCTTCCCGCTGCCGCACGGGCAGGGATCGTTACGACCAACTTTGACGCCATTTATAATGGGCTGTTGCAAAGCAGGCGCCTGTGGATTCGCCACCCAGTAGTTATACAAACGTAGTGCCGCCGGACGAATACGCTCAATACTTTCGGCGTACTCCTCTTCTGTTAACGACTCCAGCTTTTCGCTATTTTCGATCGTCCCGTGCAGGGCAATGGCCGCGAGGTCAGTCTGCCGTTCTTCAGGCAGTGCCGACCAGTCGGTCAGTGCGACACCGCGCATGTAGCCGTAACACCACTCTTCAACGACCGTGTAGCTTTGCCCGTCGACGTCATTAATGCCAAATACCGGTTCAAACTGGTCGGGGTAATCGCTCAGTCTCTCCGCAATATCGTTCAGATGTTTGAAGCAAAGATCGATAAAGCGGTTCATTTCACGATCGTTTTTCCAGCGCGGAATGTATTTTTCACCACCCCAGACCGCCACCAGCCAGGCATCCGGTTCAACCACGAAGGGACCGGATAACAACGCGGTTAACATACCGTCAAGTTCGGAAACATCAATCACGGATGCGTCTTCATGACCGTAGGACGTTAGGGTCTCTTCCAGCCACTCAAGTTCGCTTTCGTTTAATGGGCCTTCAGTCATTGCTGACACTCCTGAAAAAAAGAAAAGAATCTTACCACACAACGCCCCCTTGCAGGAGAAGCACGCACCTTCTGCCCAGATCCCTCCCTTTTCCTCTAAAGACGGGCAATTTTGTTGATGCTTTTCAGTGCAAATCGTGACCGTTGCACAAGTTATGGGCTTTGGTGTTAACGAGATGTGATCCCTGCTGGAATTTCACTTCATCCCCACAGGTGGCTTATGACGGCGCTCTATACTCAAATTGTCGATAATTGGGCACGGGTTCAATCATTCTGGCCAGCATTTTGCTTAATGTCCCAGAGGTGAATACCAGTAAGGAAACCTCGCCGTTACCAGCAGCATATTGTCAGGCTGTCGTTCGTTTCGTGCATTTTGTTCTCGCGTTTGTTTTTTGGATTGAATGCGCCGTCAGGCGTAAAGGTTATCCGTGGTGCAAAAACCTCTTTGCTAAGGAACATTACAATGTCGCTGAAATTAATCAGAACTCCCCTTTCGCTTTTACTGGCAGGCAGCCTGCTCACGGCGTTTTCCGCCCGGGCAGATATCGTGATTGGTGTCGCGGGCCCCTTTACCGGTCCTAATGCCACCTATGGCGATCAATACTGGCACGGTGCTACCCAGGCCGCCGAAGATATCAATGCGGCAGGCGGGATCAACGGTGAGAAAATCAAGCTGGTTCAGGGTGATGATGCCTGCGAGCCTAAACAGGCTGTCTCCGTGGCGAACCGCCTGGTGGATCAGGACAAAGTGAAAGCCGTGGTCGGACATTTTTGCTCTTCATCTACCATGCCGGCTTCAGAGGTTTATAACGATGCAGGCATTCTCGCCATTACCCCCGGCTCCACCAACCCCTTAATCACCGAGCGCGGCATGGGGGATATGTTCCGCATGTGCGGTCGCGATGACCAGCAAGGCCAGGTCGCCAGCGACTTTATCATCGATACACTCAAGGCCAGCCGTGTGGCCATCATTCACGATAAGGATACTTACGGACAAGGCCTGGCGGATGCCACAAAAGCGGCGCTGGCTAAGCGCGGCGTCAAAGATGTGATGTATGAAGGGTTGTCCCGGGGTGAAAAAGATTTTAACGCCCTGGTCACCAAGATTGGCGCACAGAAACCGGACGTGGTGTTCTTTGGGGGATGTCATCCGGAAGCGGGCCCCCTGGTTCGCCAGATGCGGGAACAAGGCGTTCAGGCGAAGTTCTTCTCCGGAGACTGCATCGTCAATGAAGAGATGGTCACCGCCGCCGGTGGCGCGCAATACACCAAGGGCATTTACATGACCTTCGGCAAAGATCCGCGTCTGATCCCGGACGGTAAAGCCGTCATCGAAAAATTCCGTGCCAGTAAATTTGAACCTGAAGGCTACACCCTCTACTCCTACGCCTCCATACAAGCTATAGCGGCGGCATTTAATGCCACCAAAAGCACCGACTCGGCCAAAGCCAGTGCCTGGTTAAAAGCCAATCCTGTCGAAACGGTGATGGGGAAAAAAGCCTGGGATGATAAAGGCGACCTTAAAGTGTCCGATTATGTCGTTTATCAGTGGGACGACAAAGGAAAGTATAAAGAGGTCCAGTAACGCTTAAGCGTCACGCTCAACGCCGGTCCATGCGGACCGGCGCGATAAAACCTCTGGCTGCACGGGTGGTGAAACGTGCAGCCTTTTACAAGAGCGCGCGATAATGAGTACATTCTTCCTGCAACAACTTATCAACGGGTTAACGCTGGGCTCAGTTTACGGACTGATCGCCATCGGCTACACCATGGTTTACGGCATTATCGGCATGATTAACTTCGCGCACGGCGAAGTCTATATGATATCGGCCTATCTCTGCGCCATTGGTCTGGCGCTGCTTTCGTTCTTCGGCCTGCAGTCATTCCCTTTATTGATTCTCGGCACGCTGGTCTTCACCATCGTGGTCACGGGGGTATATGGCTGGACCATCGAGCGCATTGCTTATAAACCGCTACGCAATTCCACCCGCTTAGCGCCGCTTATCTCCGCAATTGGCATGTCCTTAATCCTGCAAAACTACGCGCAGATCAGCCAGGGTCCACGGCAACAAGGCGTTCCAACGATGCTGGACGGTGTCTTCCGGTTTCATCTTGGGGAAGGCTTTGTCCAGATTACCTATACCAAGGTCTTTATCCTGATTGCCTCGTTCGCGGGAATGTTATTGCTCACCTGGATAATTAGCCGCACGCGTTTAGGCCGCATGTGTCGGGCGGTGCAGCAGGATCGAAAAATGGCCTCGATTCTGGGCATCAACACCGACCGTATTATTTCGCTGGTGTTTGTCATCGGCGCCGCGATGGCGGGGCTGGCAGGCGTACTCATCACGATGAATTACGGGACATTTGATTTCTACGCCGGGTTTGTCATCGGCATTAAAGCGTTTACCGCTGCCGTGCTGGGGGGAATTGGATCATTACCCGGCGCGATGCTGGGTGGGCTCATTTTGGGTATCGCCGAAGCCCAGTTTTCCGGCATGGTGAATTCTGATTACAAGGATGTCTTCTCGTTTGGATTGCTGGTGGTAATCCTTATTTTCCGTCCTCAGGGACTGCTTGGACGACCGGTTGTCGCTAAAGTGTAAGAGAGTGAAATATGACATCGCAAGCGCATGCTCCCGACGGTTTTTCGCTTAAACGCTGCGTGCTGGATAGCCTCTTTGCCGGCATGGTCGCGTTGATCATTTTTGGCCCCATAGCGGGCGTGGTGCTGGATGGATACAGCTTCCATTTTGAAGGCAGGCGGCTCGCGTGGCTTGTTGCCGTCGTCATGGCCGGGCGTTTTATCCTGACGGCCTTTCTTTCTACGCGGACGGGCGTTCGCCTTTTGTCCCGTTTCGAAGCGGATAATTCGGGCGTATACGTGCGTCCCCCTGGATATAAAAGTCGGATGCGCTGGATCCTTCCGCTGGTTGTTGCCCTGGCGGTCTGCTTTCCCTTTGTCGCCACAAAATATGTTCTCACGGTGGCTATTCTTGGGCTGATTTATGTTTTACTCGGGCTGGGATTAAACATTGTGGTCGGTCTGGCAGGGCTACTCGATCTTGGATACGTCGCCTTTTATGCGATTGGCGCCTACGGTCTGGCGCTGGGCTATCAGTATCTTGGACTGGGTTTCTGGACGATGCTGCCCCTGGCGGCCCTGTTAGCCGCCGCCGCGGGCGCGCTGCTGGGATTTCCGGTCTTACGTATGCATGGCGATTACCTTGCCATTGTCACGCTCGGCTTCGGCGAAATCATCCGGCTGATCCTGAACAACTGGCTCACCTTTACCGGGGGACCAAACGGGATTTCAGCCCCTCCGCCCACCTTTTTTGGACTAGAGTTTGGGCGGCGTGCCAAAGACGGCGGCGTACCTTTTCATGAGTTTTTTCATCTCACCTACAACCCCAATCTGAAGTTCATCTTCATTTACGCGGTGCTGTTGCTGGTAGTGTTACTGGTGTTGTTTATCAAACATCGTCTGACACGCATGCCTATCGGTCGTGCCTGGGAAGCGCTGCGTGAGGATGAAATAGCCTGCCGCTCAATGGGGTTAAATCACGTGCTGGTGAAACTCTCGGCCTTTACGCTGGGCGCGTCCACGGCCGGTATCGCAGGTGTGTTTTTCGCCACTTATCAGGGTTTTGTGAATCCTACGTCATTTACCTTCTTTGAATCCGCATTGATCCTTGCCATCGTGGTGCTGGGCGGCATGGGCTCCACGCTGGGCGTCGTACTGGCGGCATTTGTTCTCACCGTCACGCCAGAACTCCTGCGCAGCTTCGCCGAGTATCGCGTATTACTGTTCGGTATGTTGATGGTGGTGATGATGATTTGGCGACCGCGAGGTCTGATACGCATTAATCGCAGCGGATTCGCGGTGCGTAAGGGAGTGGCGCCATGAACGGAACGATACTGAGTGTCGAACATCTGATGATGCACTTTGGCGGGATTAAAGCCTTAAACGATGTCAATCTGGCGGTGCAGCGCGGGTCGATCACCGCCCTTATTGGGCCTAATGGCGCAGGCAAAACGACGGTATTTAACTGCCTGACTGGTTTCTACAAAGCCTCTGGCGGCACAATTCTTTTCTCCACGCGTCATAAAACCACCAACGTTATTCAGATACTGGGGCAAAAATTCCAGCCGGGCGACTGGGTAAACCCGGCGCAACTCGGACAACGGCTCTTCTATAAAATGTTTGGCGGTACGCATCTGGTAAACCGTGCCGGACTGGCGCGTACCTTTCAGAATATCCGCTTATTTCGGGAGATGTCGGTAGTGGAGAACCTGCTCGTGGCTCAGCATATGCGCGTAAACCGCAATCTGCTGGCTGGGGTTCTGAACACCCCCGGCTACCGAAAAGCGGAGAACGACGCCCTGGACCGTGCTTTCTACTGGCTGGAGGTGGTCGACCTGGTCGATTGCGCAAATCGCCTGGCGGGAGAAATGTCATACGGGCAGCAGCGTCGGCTCGAAATCGCACGCGCGATGTGTACCGGACCAGAGATGATCTGTCTGGATGAACCGGCAGCCGGGCTAAACCCGGTAGAGACGCGCACGCTGAGTAAAATCATCCGTTTTCTGCGCGATCAGCATGGCATCACGGTCCTGCTTATTGAACATGATATGGGGATGGTGATGGACATTTCGGATCATATTATTGTGCTTGACCATGGCGATGTGATTGCGCAGGGAACGCCAGAGCACATCCAGCATAACGAGAAAGTCATTGCCGCTTATCTCGGCACTGACGAGAGTGAGGTCAGTTTATGAATGAGCCGATGCTGGAGTTTCGCAACGTGGATGTCTTCTACGGCGTGATTCAGGCGCTAAAACAGGTCTCTTTGCAGGTGCACAAAGGGGAAACCGTCGCGCTGATCGGGGCCAATGGCGCAGGGAAATCCACGCTCCTGATGTCTATTTTCGGTCAGCCGCGCATCCGTCAGGGGCAAATTTTGTTCTGTGGGGACGACATCAGCCATCGTTCAACGCATTACGTCGCCTCGGGCGGAATTGCGCAAGCGCCGGAAGGACGCCGTATTTTTCCGGATATGACCGTAGAAGAGAATTTACTGATGGGCACGATCCCGGTAGGCAATCAGTATGCCGCCCAGGATTTGCAGAGCATGTTTGAGCTCTTTCCCCGGCTTAAAGAGCGCCGCAAACAGCGGGCAATGACGATGTCCGGCGGAGAACAGCAAATGCTGGCCATCGCCCGCGCCCTGATGAGCCGACCAAAACTGTTGTTGCTCGACGAGCCCAGCCTGGGTCTCGCCCCGATTGTGGTAAAACAGATCTTCCAGACGCTGCGCGAGCTTGCGCGAAACGGCATGACCATTTTTCTCGTCGAGCAGAACGCGCATCATGCGCTCTCGCTGTCCGATCGCGGCTATGTGATGGTCAACGGGCAGATCCGCTTAACAGGCAGCGGTCAGGAGTTATTGGGAAATCAGGAGGTACGGAAAGCATATCTTGGAGGAGTGTAGGCACGATGCCCTGCGTGAGGGGGTGTCTTACAGAAAATCGCCGCGCTCAGGTCAAAAAAACTCATAAAAAAACCACCTTTCGGTGGTTTATACGACACTGCTTATTGCTTTGATTATTCTACTTTTCCCATGGTACCCGGAGCGAGACTTGAACTCGCACAGCGCGAACGCCGAGGGATTTTAAATCCCTTGTGTCTACCGATTCCACCATCCGGGCTCGGGAAGAAAGTGGAGGCGCGTTCCGGAGTCGAACCGGACTAGACGGATTTGCAATCCGCTACATAACCGCTTTGCTAACGCGCCTTAAATCTTGTGTCTTGCGACAAGCACCCGCTGTTGCCGATGCTTTAAATTTGGAGCGGGAAACGAGACTCGAACTCGCGACCCCGACCTTGGCAAGGTCGTGCTCTACCAACTGAGCTATTCCCGCTTGTCATCAGGTAATTACCTAATCACTTGATTTCGTTATCGTCTGGCAAACTGTGCCGCCGTTCGATGCGTTGCATTCTACTTATATGACGTTTTGAGTCAACGTTATTTTTTGCTTAGTCAGATCGTTTGCTGAAAATTACGGCGAAACGATCACTGTTCAAGCAAATCGCCGCGCGCGGCATTCAGATATTGCAGCATGGACCACAGCGTCAGAACCGCCGCAACCCACAACAGGCCAATACCTGCCCACTCAACCCACTCATTTGGACGCCACAGCATCCACACCAGAGAGGCCATCTGCGCGGTGGTTTTCACTTTACCGATCCAGGAGACCGCCACGCTGCTGCGCTTGCCTAATTCCGCCATCCACTCACGCAGCGCCGAAATAATAATTTCACGTGCAATCATGGTGGCGGCAGGCAGCGTAACCCACCAGGTGTGGTAATACTCGGCGACCAGGACCATGGCAATGGCGACCATCACTTTATCTGCCACTGGGTCCAGGAACGCACCAAAACGCGTGCTTTGATTCCAGCGACGCGCCAGATATCCGTCAAACCAGTCCGTTACCGCTGCAACAAGGAAAATCAGCGCACATGCGAAAGGTGCCCATGTAAACGGCAGATAAAACGCCAGTACAAAGAACGGGATAAGCACGACGCGAAAGAGCGTAAGTAGCGTAGGGATATTAAATCGCATAATGACGGTAACTGTCTGTTGTCAGTAAAATTTAGCTCTATGTTGCTACAGAGCGATCAATGTTTCAACGAGTAGTAGATCTTTTCTGCAAGGGCTTGCGAAATACCCGGCACTTTTGCAATTTCTTCTGTGCTGGCATTGAGTAAGCCTTGCAATCCACCCATATACTTCAGCAGCATTTGCCGACGTTTAGGCCCAACGCCTTCAATCGTTTCAAGTGTACTGGTGTTTTTGACTTTTGCCCGTTTTTTGCGATGCCCGCTGATAGCGTGATCGTGCGATTCATCGCGGATATGCTGGATAACGTGTAACGCAGGAGAATCCGGCGGCAGGTTAAACCCCTCACCTTCCGGCTCAAAAAACAGCGTTTCCAGACCCGCTTTACGATCGGTACCCTTTGCAACGCCCAGTAATAAAGGATGATGCTTGTCCCAGGGCACATCCAGCTCGGCGAAAACGGCTTTCGCCTGTCCAAGCTGCCCTTTCCCGCCGTCAATGAGGATGACATCAGGAATTTTACTCTCTTCGATGGCCTTTCCGTAGCGACGACGTAACACCTGGTTCATGGCCGCATAATCATCACCCGGCGTAATGCCGGTAATGTTATAGCGGCGATATTCCGCACGCACGGGGCCATTGGCATCGAACACAACACAGGACGCCACCGTCTGCTCACCCATCGTATGGCTGATATCAAAGCACTCCATGCGCTTCACCTCAGGCATTTTCAGCAGCGTAGCCAGCGCGGCCAGGCGCTGATGAATGGTGGATTGCTGAGATAATTTCGTGGTCAGCGCCGTGGCGGCGTTCGTGCGGGCCAGTTTTAAATAGCGTGCGCGATCGCCACGCGGTCGGGTCTGCACATTGACCCGGCGACCTGCCAGCTGCGACAGCGATTCCGCAAGAATGGTTTTATCCTCGAGGTTGAAATCGAGAAGGATTTCCGAGGGTAGCGTACGCATCTGGCTGCCCTGCAGATAGAATTGCCCGACAAAGGTCTCGACCACTTCCCCGGATTCAGTTCCCCCTGGCACTTTCGGGAAATAGCTCCGGCTGCCCAGTACTTTACCCTGGCGAATAAACAGCACATGCACACAGGCCAGCCCTGCGTCGAAGGCAACCCCAATAACGTCCAGATCGTCTCCGGTATTGGAGACAAACTGTTTCTCCGTCACCCGGCGTACGGCCTGAATCTGATCGCGAATTCGCGCGGCCTCTTCAAATGCCAGCGCCTGGCTGGCTTTTTCCATTCGGCCAATCAGCTGCGTCAGCACCTGGTCGTCTTTACCCGCGAGGAACAGACGCACATAGTCTACCTGCTGTGCATACTCTTCTTCACTGACCAGCCCGGCCACGCAAGGCCCCAGACAGCGGCCAATCTGATATTGCAGGCACGGCCGCGAACGGTTGCGATAGACGCTATTTTCGCACTGGCGCACCGGGAAGATTTTTTGCAACAGCGCCAGCGTCTCACGCACGGCATAGCCATTCGGGAAGGGGCCAAAGTATTCACCTTTCGCGTGTTTCGCACCACGATGAACAGCCAGTCGTGGGTGCGTATCACCGCTCAGGAAAATAAAAGGATAGGATTTGTCGTCACGCAACAGCACGTTGTAGCGCGGCTGATAGAGCTTGATGTAGTTATGCTCAAGCAGCAGGGCTTCCGTCTCAGTATGCGTTACCGTCACATCGATATGCTGGATAAGCGCGACCAGCGCTTCTGTCTTGCGCGAGGCAAGGTTGCTGCGGAAGTAGCTGGAAAGCCGTTTCTTCAGGTCTTTGGCTTTACCGACGTAGATAACCGTCCCGCCAGCGTCATACATCCGATAGACGCCAGGCTGGCTGGTAACGGTTTTAAGAAATGATTTTGAATCGAACACATCACTCACTGACTTATTAACGACTCCGCATTGCACAGACCATGACGAATGGCCAAGTGAGTGAGTTCGACGTCGCCATGAATGTTCAGTTTACTGAACATACGATAGCGGTAGCTGTTCACCGTTTTCGGGCTGAGATTAAGCTGTTCGGAAATCTCATTCACCTTCTGGCCTTTAGTGATCATCAGCATAATCTGCAATTCACGCTCAGACAAACTGGCGAACGGGGATTCAGTTTTATCCGGCTCGATCTGGCTTAAGGCCATCTGTTGCGCGATATCAGAGGCGATGTAACGCTGCCCCGCATAAACAGAGCGGATAGCATTGACCACTTCCTGCGGCGCAGCACCTTTACTCAGATAGCCCGCAGCACCCGCCTGCATTACTTTAGCGGGCAGCGGGTTTTCGGTATGTACAGTCAGCATGATGACTTTGGTATCGACAAACGCACGCGCGATTTTACGGGTGGCTTCAAGCCCACCGATGCCCGGCATATTCATGTCCATCAACACCACGTCTGCGGAGTTAGCGCGGCACCATTTCACGGCATCTTCGCCGCAACAGGCCTCACCTGCGACTTTAATACCCTTTATATCTTCAAGAATGCGTCGTATCCCTGCGCGCACCAGTTCGTGGTCATCAACAAGAAGGACGTTGATCAAAGGAAACTCTCCAGAATAGGGATAACGCAACTGACAGCGAAGTGCCTTTATATTACCGTTTTTCAACGCAAGATTAAAACGTTAAAAAACGCGCATTTCGATTTTGCTCTCGTTTTTGGAAATTAGGCTGTACACAGAGTGGAAAGCGCAACCCAGAGAAAATGGGGTTCAGAGGCTATTTTTAACTACGTGTGTTCAAAAAGTTACGATAAAAGTTGAATGCTTAGCAGTCCAAAAACAGAACCAATATTTTTGTAACAATAATTAACTACCGACTTACCCGATATAAACAATTTATCCCGAAGGGCCGACCTGTAAAGGTTACCCTTATTTTTTGTTTACCCCAATGAACACGGAGAACAAAAGTACAAAAATCAACCTCTGCTTTTTTTTAGCTGGCTTGTGGTATACTCCGCCGCCATAACTTTCATCGTTGCGCAAAGCACGGTTTTTATAATGAGGAAAAACACATGAGCACACCTGAATTCGCCACTGCTGAGAATAACCAAGAACTGGCGCAGGAAATCTCCTGCCTGAAAGCGCTGCTCACCCTAATGCTGCAGGCAATGGGTCAGGCTGATGCGGGTCGTGTGATCCTTAAGATGGAAAAACAAATCGCGCTGCTGGAAGATGAAGCTCAAGCGAATGTTTTTAACAGCACCGTTAAGCAAATTAAACAAGCTTATCGCCAGTAAAAAGCAAACGGCTGAACGCAATGCATTCAGCCGTTTTCGTGTCTGACACGCAGAACAGGTTAACCCTCAGATAAGGCCGGTCGCCGCAGCATAACAAGCTATCTGCGTCTTATTCGGCGCATTAAATTTCTTCTGCATATTCTTCTGATGGAAATTGACGGTATTTTCAGAAATTGAAAGTATGATCGCAATTTCAGCCGATGTTTTTCCTTCCGCCGTCCATTTGAGTATTTCCTTCTCTCGCTTGCTGAATTTCATTTCAGGCGGCATCACCATCTCATGTTCAATTCGCAGCAGCGCGGTAAGTGCCATTTGCACCAGCATTTGCAATCGGAGTTCTATTTCCTCGTTATTCATCATTTTGCCAAACTGGCTGGCGCGGGAAACCGACAGGAACCCTAACGCATGGTTAGGCAGCATCAGACACTGCGTAATACCTTTGCGTAAGCCATGATCGCGCGCACCATCCCACAACACCTGGGCATCGGCGAATAACTCATCGGTCCACGGAAGATGCCCGTGAATGAAGTTTTCACGTCGTAACACCGGATCGATGGCGAAATAGTTTTCTGACTTGTAATGTGACATCCACGCAGCCGGGTAACTGGAATGCATTGATACTTTAGGCCGGGTGAAAGGAACGGGATGACGAACACAAAGTGAAAAATAATCGAATTCGAGTATTTGTGTTTGTCGTTGAAGTTCGAGATATATCTCGTCGGCCGTGGTCATTGCCTGAAACGTGAGGAAGCAATCCCGTCGCCATGTGAAAAAGTCTGAATCCCTCATACTGACTAAATGAAGCCCCTGATAAAGATAATCATTATTATGGTGAATACAAACTAACACATAAATCTTATTTATTAATACAAAATATCGGGGTCGATGACAATCCCTGTACCCTACGTCAGGTTTACCCGGGCCTGGCGGAATAAATGCGCATTTCAATTTCATTTAGGGGAAGATAATTTGCTCCAGAAGCGCGTTCCGGAGCAAATTTACCCGATAATGCTACTGCATCAGAAATTTCTCAAGGAACTGGCGCGTGCGCGGCTGCTGTGGATTGGTAAACAACGCTTGAGCAGGACCCTGCTCCACTATGCGCCCTTGATCCATGAAAATCGCCCGGTCAGCCACATCTCTGGCGAAGCTCATTTCATGGGTCACGATAACCATGGTGCGTTTCTCCTGCGCTAACTGGCGGATGGTGTTGAGCACCTCCCCCACCAGCTCAGGATCCAACGCCGAAGTCGGTTCATCAAATAGAATCACATCAGGTCGCATCGCCAGCGCACGGGCAATCGCCACACGCTGCTGTTGCCCACCGGACAGTCGGCGCGGGTAGCTCGTCTCTTTACCGGACAATCCCACCTTTGCAAGCAACTCACGGGCGCGCGTTGTCGCCTCGTCTTTGGGTTCACCTTTAACGATGACCGGACCTTCAATAATGTTCTCCATCACCGTGCGGTGCGGGAAAAGATTGAAGTTCTGAAACACAAACCCGACATGCTGACGTAAACGGCGAATCAACCCTTTCTGCTGACCGATCGACTTACTGGCATCAATCGTGATCTCGCCCACGCGGATGGTGCCCGCTTCGGGCTGCTCCAGCAGGTTAATGCTGCGCAGGAGCGTGGTTTTACCAGAGCCACTTGGGCCGATAATCGCCACCACTTCTCCCTGCTGTACCTCCAGGTCGATACCGTGCAAGACCGTTTGCCCGTGGAATTTTTTAACCAGGTTTTTGACGTCAATAGCACTCATTTTGGATCACGCTCCTGGCGGTTAAGCTGATTTTCAAAATAGTTTTGCAGCGTCGACAGCACGGTCGCCATGACCCAGTAAATCAGGGACGCCGCCAGATACATCGTAAACACTTCCAGCGTGCGCGAGGTAATCAACTGTGCCTGACGGAACAGCTCCGGTACCTGAATCGTCGCCGCCAGCGAGGTGTCTTTAACCAGGCTGATAAAGCTGTTGCTAAGCGGCGGCAGCGCCACCCGTGCCGCCTGCGGTAAAATAGCGCGGCGCAGTGTTTGCCACGGCGTCATGCCAATACTGGCAGCGGCCTCCCACTGACCTTTATCGATCGACGAAATAGCGGCACGCAAGGTTTCCGAGGCGTAAGCCGCAGTATTCAGCGATAAACCAATCATCGCGGCCGGAATCGGATCCAGCTCAATACCAAACTGCGGCAACCCGTAGTAGATCATAAACAGCTGGGCAATCAGCGGGGTTCCGCGAAAAATCGAGATATAGCAGCGCGCCAGCCAGCGTACGGGCCAGATCGCAGACATTCGCATCAGAGCCAGAATAAAGCCCAGCAGCAGGCCAAAGAACATTCCGCCTAACGAGAGCTGTAAGGTAAATACCGCGCCTTTAAGCAGATACGGTAGTGAATCAATGATGAGCTGAATACTTTCTTGCATGAGTCTTGTTCTGCCCGCAATTAGACGTGAGGATGATAGGCAAACAGCGCTGGCGCACCACCTGTATGCACAAAGAGAATCGGTCCTTCATCCTTAAAGCGTTTCTGCGTGATCCCATCAATGAGTCCGGCCATCGCTTTCCCGGTGTAGACCGGATCGAGCAAAATCCCTTCCAGACGCGCCAGCAGTTTTATCGCTTCCTGCCCTTCATCGTTAGGCGTGCCATAGCCAGGCGCAAAGTAATCATCCCAGAGCACAATATCGGCTTTCGCCTTAAGTTCAAGCTGCCCGGCTACGGCCTGCTGTAGCGTAACAACTTTCGGCTTTTGATCGGCAATGCTGCGTGAGACCGTCACCCCAATCAGCTCAACGTCAGGCATGAGTTGTTCAAGCCCAACAGCCAGCCCGGCATGCGTCCCCGCGCTGCCCGACGCGACCACGACAGAGGATAAACTGACTGCGCCTTCACACTGCTGGGCAATTTCCAGCGCGCTCTCAACATACCCCAGCGCACCAAGCGCGTTTGATCCGCCCACCGGAATGACATACGGCCGAAAGCCCTGTGCTTCCACCCGCGTGGCCAGTTCATCCAGTTGCGCGGCGGGATCGCTGAGTGCCTCGCACATTTCAATCTGCACGTTGAACAGGTCCAGCAGCAGGCGGTTACCGTTAGAGAGATAGTTTTCCGCTCGTGTGCCAATCGGGTTTTCCAGCAACGCCACGCAGTTAAGCCCCAGCTTCGCCGCCACCGCGGCGGTCTGACGAACGTGGTTTGACTGAATTGCGCCTGCCGTGATCAGCGTATCGGCACCTTCACGCAGCGCATCAGCCGCCAAAAACTCCAGCTTTCTCAGCTTGTTGCCGCCCATAGCCATCGGCGTGACATCATCTCGCTTGATAAAAATATCGCGACCTAAATAGTCAGAAAAGCGGGGCAAGTACTCCAGCGGCGTTGGCGCGCCGATAAATTCGAGACGGGGAAAACGCGTTAAATTCTGCAATGACATGGAACCTCCGGTAACGCTGTTTTTGTTTATTATTTTTTATTATGCACGCTCACGCGCCAGAAATAAAAAAGGCGCTTTTAAAAGCGCCTTTTTTTATCTTTCAAGACTTAATGCGTCACGTCTGCCCCGAACCACTTCTCAGACAGGGCCTTCAGGGTGCCATCTTTTTGCATCTCTGCAATAGCCCCGTCAATCGCTTTCACCAGATCCTGATTATCCTTACGGATTGCCACCCCCGCTTCCTGGCGAGAGAAGGCATCACCCGCAACGGCCAGGGTATCCTTGGTCTTCTTCACCAGATCCAGCGCCGCCAGGCGGTCTACCAGAATGGCATCGATACGGCCGACGCGCAGATCCTGGTATTTTGTTGGGTCATCATCGTAAGTGCGGATATCCACACCCTGCACGTTCTGACGCAGCCACTCTTCATAGTTGGTCCCAAGGCCAACACCCACTTTTTTGCCTTTCAGGTCTGCTGCCGTTTTGATGGTGCCTTCGTTACCTTTTTTCACCAGCGCCTGAATCCCGGACACGGTATACGGCGTGGAGAAGTCATATTTCTTCTTACGCTCGTCCGAGATGGTCACCTGGTTAATGACCACGTCGATACGCTTAGAGTCCAGCGACGCCAGCATACCGTCCCATTTGGTCGGTTTCAGCGCGGCTTTGACGCCAAGGTGTTTCGCCAGCTCTTGTGCAAACTCCACTTCAAAACCGGTCAGCTTACCGTCATCGCCCTGGAAGCTAAACGGAGGATAGGTTCCTTCCAGCCCAACCAGCAGCGTGCCGCGTTCTTTTACTTTATTCAGCAGATTTTCAGCCGCGAACGTTTTCACGCTCATTCCTGCGACCAGCGCAACGGCCATCACACCCATCAGCGCCTGACGACCCAGAAGTGCTAATTTCATAATTACCCCGATATAGTGGTTTTTGAGCAGTGTAGAGCTTTTGCCTGTCACGTCAAAGGCAACTGCGCTACATCTTATTCATATTTAATATATATCAGAAGTTGTCTCTGCATAGACTTTCTGCTCTACCACCGCAGGGATGTGCGCTTTATATTGCGCGTATTTACGCAAAGCAATGCGGTAGTTGTTGGTACTGGTTGCAGGCAGCCATGGCTCAAGATTTTCATCCAGATAGCCGGTCTTGAGCAGATCGCGGGAAATGTTGTTAACGGTGAGATGTTGACCCAGGCGACGCAGGCGAACGACATATTCGCGAACGGTCCCGTGGCTCATCTCCGTTTGTTCAAACAAAAATTGTTTAAAGCCGATGATATCAAAAAAGTCGCTTTGCTCTTTGCAGTGCAAATCGCCGCAGAAACGGCAAAGCGCCACCCACTCTTTTTGTTCTTCGGACCATGCTGATTCATCCATCAGCGTGTCGAGGCGCGAAATGGCAATCTTGTTGACGATTTCGCCGTGACGCACCAAGGTGATGCGATCAAGCAACTTATTGCAATGGGCGCAATGCGTCTGACTGTGTTTAAAGTCTTTGAGATAGCGGCTTAAAGGCCGTCTTTTAGCGTGCTGCACCGTCATGATAACTCCTGGTTGTCAATACGTTGTGCGGCATTTTTCGGGTGAATGACTCACCTATAACTTACCCAGTTTGGTACGCAAGCGTTTGATGGCCTGGCTGTGCAGCTGGCTCACCCGCGACTCCCCCACTTCCAGAACAGCACCGATCTCTTTTAGATTCAGTTCTTCCTGGTAATAGAGCGTCAACACCAGTTGTTCACGTTCGGGTAAAGCTTCAATAGCTTCCATTACGCGATGGCGTAAATTACCTTCCAGTAAATGGTGTAATGGGTTTTCCTGCTGGTTCTCATCCGTCACCAGTTCGATGCTATCGCCATGCTCTTCACGCCACTCATCATAAGAGAAGAGTTGGCTATTGTTGGTATCGAGCAACATCTGGCGATATTCAGCAACAGCAATTCCCAGACGCTCCGCGACTTCAGTCTCCGTTGCGTTACGTCCAAGTTCCTGTTCCAGCTGCCCCATCGCATGCGCCACTTCGCGGGCATTGCGGCGAACACTGCGCGGCACCCAGTCGCGGCTGCGCAGTTCATCCAGCATTGCTCCACGAATACGCTGTACTGCGTAAGTCGTAAATGCCGTTCCTTGCAGAGCGTCGTATCGGTCAACTGCATTCAATAACCCGATACCGCCCGCCTGTAGCAGATCGTCCAGTTCCACACTCGCCGGCAGCCGCACCTGGAGGCGCAATGCTTCGTGACGCACCAGCGGGACATAACGCTGCCACAGCGAGTGTTTATCCATTACACCATCAGCGGTATAGAGTGAATTCACGATAAACAGCCCTGCGTTAATTGAGTTATCGGCATGATTATCCGATTCTGCAGGGCGTTCAATTGGATGAATAGTGGGTAAAATGGGGGGTTATTTGGGGGGTTGTAGGCGATAAGCCGTCACATACTATAAAAAGTGAACAACCATCCGGCCGGATTTCATATGATTAATGTTTTAATTTCACCTGCGGGCACTGAAATTGGGCGCGAGATATGGCTGTCCTTGCGTTACGAAAAATCAGTCAATCTTTTCCTTGCTGGTGCGGATTATGACAACCATGCCCGTTATGTTGATGAAGAGTATCATCTTCTACCTGCCGTAAATGAAGATGGTTGGCTCGAAGAACTACAAGTTTTTATTAAAAAACATCATATTGATTTTATTTTCCCCGCGCACGATGACGCCCTTTTAGCCTACAGCAAACATCAGTTTGAATTATCAGCAAAAGTGATTGCGTCAAACGCCGAGAGTTGTGAAATAACCCGATACAAAAGCCGGACGTATGCGGCCCTTGGCGATATCATCCCTGTTCCCAAATGCTTCCAGCAAATTGCTGATATTCGTGAATGGCCGGTTTTTGTTAAGCCTGATAAGGGCCAGGGTTCTCAGGGTGCCTTAAAAATTGAACATGCTCAAGCGCTGGAAAATCATTTAGGCCAGTATAGTCATGTAATTGTCACAGAATATCTACCCGGCGAAGAATTTACGGTAGATTGCTTTACCAGCCAGCAACAGGGACTTTTATTTTGCCAGCCGAGGACGCGTGAGCGTGTTCGCGCAGGAATATCTATGGCTTCAGTTACCTGTGAGCTGCCGGGTATTTCAGCAATGGCTGAAAAAATATCGGACAGACTGAATCTTAAAGGGGCGTGGTTTTTTCAGGTTAAGGCCGCTAAAGACGGCAAACTCACTCTTCTGGAAGTAGCCTCACGTATTGCAGGTACTATGGCTGTCAATCGGGTGAGAGGTATTAATTTCGTCCTATTATCGCTTTATGAGCATCAGAATATCCCCGTCAGCCTGAAGGTGTTACCCGGGGTTAACAGAATCTCAAGAGCCCTGACGAATGCCTATCGCTACGAGCTTACCTATCGCCACGTCTATGTGGATTTTGATGACACTCTGGTGATTCACCAGAAGCTCTGTTTACCTCTGATTCGTTTTTTATTTCAGTGCGTAAATGAAAATATTCCCTGCACGCTTATTAGCCGTCACGCAGGGGATTTACACAAGCAGCTTAATCACTGGCGAATTGGACAATTATTCTCTGAAGTCATTCATCTGACGCAGCGGGAAAAGAAATCAGATTATATCAAACACGCTGATGCCATCTTTATCGATGATAGCTTCGCAGAGCGTCAGGAAGTACAACAGGCTACCGGCATTCCTGCTTTTGATATCAGCATGCTGGAACTTTTACTGAAGGACTACCCATGAAAAAAAATCTTATCTTTATTCACCTGGAAAGTCTTAACCAGGCTATTTTCAGCAGACGCCAGTGGTTTCCTTGTATTAACAGCATTGTGCCGCATTGCTTACGCCTGAATAATTTCACGTCATCGGCCACTTCTTCAATAATGGCGGTCAGTGATTTGTTGCATGGCGATGATAACGTTCTGGAACATAACAAAAATCTTGAGCAAGGCATTACGATTCATCCCCAATCAAGCACGCTTTTTGATGAATTAAACACAGCGGGCTATAACACCGCCGGATTAGGGTTCCCAAAAAGCTGGGGCAGTGTTGATAATATCTGGAGTAAAAACGACGGATTCCACTGGTATGATCATTCTGCTCAAATGCTGCAGCATGCCGAAGCATTAATCGCCGATGATACTAAACCCTTCGCCATGTATATCTGGAACCTGAGCAGCCACCTCTGCTATGCAGATAATTACAAAGCCGCGAGCGAAAATAGTTTCCAACGCTGGCAGCGTGGTTACGAAAGCATGGATAACACGGTTGGAGATATTCTTCGTCTGTTAATGGACAAGAAGAAGATGGAAAATACAATCCTGGTGATTTTCGGCGATCACGGTGATGATTTCTGGAATCACGGCGTGTATGGCGGCTTCTCCCATGCGATTGAACCTTATACTTCTTTGGTACACACTCCGGCGTTCATATTTGATAGCCGTAAAAAAGCCCGCGATATAAACCACCTGGTCAGCATGGTTGATTTAAAAAGAACAACCCTCGAGCTATTGGATCTTCCTTATCAGGCGACCAGTACCCTGGCCTATAATGCGCTAAGCGGCGACAGAAAATACAGTTTCAGCCGAAATCTGTTCGCTGCCCAGGCTGGTGAGACGCCAACCAATCCATTGCAGAAAGGCTATGCCATCACCTCCGATCTTTTCCATCTGGTTTTGGTTAACAATGAATATAAAATGTTCGCCTGGCAGGCCGATTCCAGTAACCAGTTCAATCTTCTGGAATTTCTGGCGACAACTACAAATGGCCGTCCGGCAATTGACTATGCTCGTTTATCAAAAGGTCGTCCGTCTGGTCCGCACCCTCATTTGGGTTCTTTCCTTGCGCCAGGTTGCGAGGACCTGATCTATTCCAGCTTCATCGCCATGAAGAAAGAACTTGAAAAGTGGCTAACGGAAAAAAATAAGTTCATTTGAACCTTTCTTCTGCTTTCATTCTGGTCGCTTAATCAGGCCGTTCGCCCACGCGAACGGCCTGCTACTATGCGGCAGTGACCGACGTGTTTTCTGCGATGTTGACGCTCATGCGTAAAATCACCCCTACCACCCGATCGATATCGTCCTCGGTAAGCGTAGGATATATAGGCAGGCATAAGACTGATGATGATATGTTAGTGGCGATCGGCAGGACGTCTGGCTGCGCGCTCGGCAATCCACGGTACATTGGGAATTCTGAAATTAACGGATAAAAATAGCGCCGGGTAAAAATATTTTCCTGCTTCATGGCCTCATAAAGCTCATCGCGGCTACAGCCAAACTCGGGGCCAACAAACAACGCGGCATAAGCATAATTCCACTCAACGTCCGGACTCTTTTCAAGCAGGCGCACGCCGTGAATCTGCTGCAACTTGCTTTGATAACTTTCATAAATGCGTCTGCGTTTCGTCAGCGCATAATCAACATGCTTGAGCTGAAGTAAGCCAAATGCCGCCTGAACTTCATTCATTTTGCCGTTAATGCCGGTTGCCACGACGGTTGTTTCATTTACAAAGCCGAAGTTTTTAAGATGATCGATCCTTTGCTTCATGCGTAAATCGCGGCTGACGATAGCGCCACCTTCGATGGTGTTAAACACCTTTGTAGCATGGAAACTCAGCACCGACAGATCCCCGGCATTAAGAATGCTGTCCCCTTTCTGCTTCACCCCAAAAGCGTGAGCCGCGTCATAAATAACGCGCAGATCGTACATTTCAGCAATATGTTGAATCTCATCGGTATTGCACGGAATACCATAGCAATGAACGGGTAATATAGCCGTTGTTTCAGGCGTAATGGCCGCTTCTATTTTGCGAGGGTCCATATTGCAGGTCACCGGATCGATATCGACAAAGACCGGTTTAAGTGAGTTCCACAAAATAGTATGCGCCGTGGCAACAAAGGAATATGGCGTTGTGATCACCTCTCCTTTAATACGTAATGCCTGCAATGCCGTGAGCAACGCAATGGTGCCATTGGAAAAGAGCGACAGATAGGGAACCCCTAAATACTTCGCCAGCGCTTCTTCAAGCTGTTGGTGGAACGGGCCAGAGTTGGTGAGATGTTTGCTTTGCCAGATCTCCTCCAGGTAAGGAATAAACTCTTCCAGAGGAGGCAATAATGGGCTTGTTACATAGATATTATCACGCATAGTCAGCCTCAAATTTCCACGGTAAAACTTACAGGTGACTTACCGGCACAGTAATGTTTCCAGATAGTCCGTAACGCATTTTCCAGCGCGATGGAGGGATCGCCGCCCTGGTTTTTTATTTCGCTAAAGTTATTTCGCATCGACAGGCGTATCGCATTTAGCTCTTCACGTTTATGCATCCAGCTCACGGCCTGCTCGTAATATTCCTGCTCGTTCTCCACAAGGAACTGCTCCTGTCGGAACGCTTTGAGAATCTCGTTACCGTGACGTCCTGCCATGGTCTGACCGCTAATAGTCAGCGTAGGTACGCCCATCCAGATGGCATTATTACTGGTCGTTCCGCCGTTATACGGGAAAGTATCCAGCAACAAATCAATTTCACGATGCAGGCTCATGTAACGGGCAAAATCCGTTTTTGGTCTGAAATCCAGCTGCTCTGGCTTGACGCCGTGCGCTTCAAATTTAGCGCGCAGTCGATCGGATACCTCATCGCAGGGCATATAACCAATGATCATCCGCGCATTTGAGGTGCTGGTGAGAATTTTTGACCACAGCGCAATAACGCTATCGTTGATTTTTTTCGGTCTGTTCAGGCTGCCAAAGGTAAACACGCTTGAGCCGAGCGCGGGAAGCGTATTAATTTCCGGCGCATTTGAGGGCGGCTCATATTGTACCGGCATAGGCATATAGATAATTTTTTCGCTGAACTGCGCGTCAAGCTCGCCCGGGGCGGCCATCCAGGTTCCGCAGATACGGTAATCTATTGCAGTTAACCCTGTTGTACCCGGATATCCAATCCAGCTTATAGACAGCGGCGCTGGCTTGAGCGCAAACGTGGACAGGCGGTTGTAGCCAGTGTGACCAGAAAGGTCGATCAAAATATCAATCGCATCGTTGTTTATAGTTCTGGCCAATTCCACTGGGCTTTCATTTGCAACATCACGCCACTGGTTCGCGCTCTCTCTGAAATATTCCGTGACATCGTCTGACAGAGGCGATGTGTGATAGATGAAAAGCTCGTTTCGCTCCCGATTGAGATTTGCCCAAAAAGGTTTCAGGAACCATGCAACAGGATGGCGACACAGATCGCCGGATACAAATCCAATTCGTAAACGGCGCGCAGGATCTTGATCGGTGGAATACGGCAGAGCCATGGCATTCTCTTTCGCCCATTTCTCAACCATTCGCCCATAGGCGCGATGCTCCTGGTACAGAGCGTCTGGCGTAATATCAACAATATGCGCCAGACCGAAATTGAGGCTTGAGTAATAATTCAGCTCGTCGGGCTTAATTTTGATGGCTTTACGAAGCAACTCAACGGCTTCATCCATACGCGCCTGGTCTGCCAGCAGAACGGCCAGGTTGGAGATCATGCCGCTGTTTTTCGGCATAATATTCAGCGCTTTTTGGTAACAATACTCGGCAGCCGTAAAACTGTTGAAATCAGAATAGAGACGACCCAGCGTGTCCCAGGCAAGGGCATGCTGAGGCTGAACGCGCAGAATGGCTTTAGTCAGTCGGCCAGCGAGCCAGTTCTGATTGAGATACCAGAGAGCAATGACCAGCTCATAATAAATATCCCAGTTAAGCGACGTCAGACCCAATGTCTGGTTAATTGCCCCGACCGCATTTGCATGCTTATTGGTACGGCTATACACGCGTGAAAGCTCCAGCCACGCGTTGGGATTATCAGGCATGTTTTCTGCTAATTCGCAGGCAATGCTCCTGGCCCGATCATATTCGCCTTTATGAATAAGCAGGTGGATCGCATCTATCTGCTTCTGCGGTACGGGCTTAAGGTTATTTTTGGGCTGCCGGTAGGAAAATGCCGCAGAATGAGATTCGATATCGTTAAACCCGCCCTGCTTAAGGGTGGCGGAAAATAGCATCAAAGGGAGAACTGCTGCGGGCATTCCCTTAAGGGCGGCCTGTGTGATGACAGATTGGTAATGTTTTCTCCAGCCGGTGGCATTGCTCGTCAACACCCCTTTTCGAATCAGCGTATCCACAAGCTTCGGATCGGCAAAAGCCAGGCTGTTCTTTTCCAGTATTACCTGCTCCTGAAGGGTCAGCTCAATCGCTTCATACCAGAAATTAAACCCCTCTTTCAGGCCATGGATAGCCTGGCCATAAATGCCGCTAAGCTCGGTCTGCGTTGCGCTGTTATAGATCGACGCTTCGCGCTGGAAATGTAACCCCGTGCTACCTTGTAAAAACAGTGCCTGAAGTGACTTCATCACTTTCGACGCGTGCAGTTCTGGCGCTTCATCTGGCGCACGAGTATTGAAAGCAATTTGATCAAAACTCATCGATAGCGGCCAGGCTTCGCCGAGCACATCCAGAATCGCCAGCGTGACTATCTCATCCGTCGCAATGAAATCGCCTGCGCCATTTTGCAAACGGTTATAAATCGTCCCGTCAGATCCGATTTCCCGGCGATAACTCCCGGCCCAGTGAAGATCGCGCAAGCGCGTCATTTCCGGCAAGGTGTGAATCTCAGCCTCATTTACCGCTGATGTTAACAGGCTAAAACGCTTCTCACGATGAACGGAGAAATCGAGGTACTGCTGTAACAGTAATTTATCCTGCTCAGGGTTTATCGTATTCGACAGTTCTGCAACCTGACCGGCATAGTGCTCCGGGCACTCAATCCAGGGCTTGATATCACCGACGTAGCGCAGTTCAGCTTGGAGCACGTTTTCGTGAAAATCGACCAGGTAGCTGGCGTTGTTCATATTATGGAGATAGCGCAGGCTAAAAAGTTCATCGTCCATCGCTTCAGCGGCAGCAACCAGCCGCTGCAATGCTTCTTTCGCAGGATGCTGGCTCATTCCCAAAGACAGCCAGGTAAGCGCAGCCCTGGCGCTGGCAAGACGAACGTCCTCGCTCTGAGCATCCCGCGTATGAAAGGCGATGGCATCCTGAATCACCTGGTTTAAGCCTGAACCCGGCTGTGTTAGCCATTCCATGGCGATAATCCCATTCGGCGCCAGGTGTTGACGACAGAAGCTCAATAATGCTTCACGAGTCTGACTATCAATATAAGAAAAAATACCATGGATCAGGATATAGTCGAATTCCCCCTCAAGGCCCTCTATGAGGGTCTCAAGATCGGTGCAGAACAGCTGGATATTTGTCATCTCTGCCGCCGCGTAATGTTCTTTTCCCTGCTCTATTTTTTCCGGGGACAAGTCAACGCCAATAATCTGGGCCTGTGGACGGGAGAACACAAAGGGCAACAGGTGCGAGGCATCGCCACAGCCTAAATCTAAGATTCGGGCGTGCTGCGTTTTAGCGACATCGACGCCATAAAGCCACGCGCTGGCGCGGATATGTTCAGGCGAGAGGTATGAACGCACCGTGGTTGATTTAGGGATACCGGAATCGGGAGCGGCAAAACTGAGGCTAAGCGGTAAATCCAAAGAGAACACAGCGCTATCCTATACGAAACAAGGGTCATTCTCGTCATCGTATCAGCGCGGGTAATTTCTTATTCAGCGAGTAAGCGCGAATAATGCGGGCAATTCGTCCTATTTTATCCGGTACAAATCAGTGTAAAAAAAAGCCAACCCCGGGGGGTTGGCCTTGAGTAAAACCGGAGACGAAATTAACGCAGCAGAGACAGAACAGTCTGAGGTACCTGGTTTGCCTGAGACAGTACAGAAGTACCAGCCTGTTGCAGAATCTGTGCGCGGCTCATGTTTGAAACTTCGGTCGCGTAGTCAGCATCCTGAATACGAGACTGCGCAGCAGTCAGGTTGGTTACGGTGTTGTTCAGGTTAGAAATGGTAGATTCGAAACGGTTCTGAATCGCACCCAGGTCAGAACGCTGAGTATCAACGGCTTTCAGAGCATCATCAATAGATTTCAGTACGTCAGTAGCCAGAACGTCGAAGCCTTTAGTGGAAATGCTACGTGATTCGCCAGAAGCCAGACCAGTGGTAACACCGGTAGTACCAGCAGAGTTGAACTTATTCCAGCCGCTGTTGCCGCTGATGGTGATGCTGATTTTCTCATCATCGTTCGCGCCAACCTGGATTTTGATAGTGGTATCAGCGTTGGTACCCGCAAGGATTTTGATGCCGTTGAACTGGCTCTGGCTTGCAACACGGTTGATTTCGTCCAGACGCTGGTTAACTTCAGACTGGATAGAGTCGATATCAGAACCAGAGTTAGTACCGTTTTGAGCCTGTACAGACAGCTCACGGATACGCTGCAAGTTGTTGTTGATTTCGTTCAGAGAACCTTCAGCGGTCTGAGCGATAGAGATACCGTCGTTCGCGTTACGCGCAGCCTGAGTCAGGCCTTTAATGTTAGAGGTGAAGCGGTTAGAAATCGCCTGACCCGCCGCATCGTCTTTTGCGCTGTTGATGCGCAGACCGGAGGACAGACGCTCAATAGCAGTGCCCAGAGAAGACTGAGATTTGTTCAGGTTGTTCTGAGTAGTCAGGGACAACAGGTTAGTATTGATAACTGCCATAATTTTCTTTCCTTCAAAATTGGGGTTTAGGTCCGGTGCCTAACACTCACAGCGTCTCTCACCGTCATGAAGGTTATCGACGGGTGGTAAAAAGACTTTAGAATCAATTTTGAAAAAAATTTAACCAATTGATAAAAAAGGATATTATTTTTTTAATAATGCCCTGTGCCTGTTTAATTAGCCTTCAGGTTTGTTTTATTTCGACGCTTAAATCATCAGATTTCTTTCGTTACCTTTCCCCACAACCGGGAGCAGTAATATTCGCCTAAGTGCAATCCTTTCATTTACTGCTTCCTGAAGCGGCTATTCCAGGGATTATTTTTTTTTGTCGATCGTAAACTTTTAGTCAATGAGGCCGATAACAGTCCTGAACTACTTTCGTATTTTAAGGAAAATATGCATGGCTACTATCAGTAACCTCGGGATAGGTTCTGCAGGACTCGGGGATTTATATAATCAGTTAGAAGCGGCAGAAAAAACCAAGCTAACGACGATTACATCCCAGCAATCGACGTATAACGCCCAACTAAGCGCTTACGGCAAACTGCAGAGCGCCATGACATCGCTGCAGACCGCGACTGCAACGCTGGGCAAAACAGCGACATGGAATTCAACATCCGTCAGCAGTACCAATACCGCCTTCACGGCGACGACAACGTCAGAGGCATCGGTCGGCTCTTACGTCGTGAATGTTAACCAGATTGCGAAAGCTCAAGCTCTGTCTACAGGCTCTATTGCGACGAATACCGAAAAACTGGGTGAAACGACTGGCGCAACGCGCAAGATTACCATCACGCAGCCAGGCACTAAAAAACCGTTAGAAGTTGAGCTGTCGGATGCGGATACTTCGCTCACTGGGATTGCCAATGCGATCAATAAAGCCAACGGCAACGTCACTGCGAGTGTGATCAAAGCAAAAGAAGGCGATTACCGCCTGATGCTGACCTCAAAAACCACCGGTACCGACGGTGAGATGACGATTAGCGTCACGGGTGACGATACGTTAAAGGCCGCTATTGGCTATGATTCTGCGACGAAAACAGGAGCATTGTCGGTTAAAACTGCGGCGCAGAACTCCATCGTAGTGGTAAACGATATTGAGATTGAACGTCAGTCAAATACCATTTCTGATGCATTGCCAGGCGTGACTTTCACGGTCAAAGCCGAGAGCAAGGCGGATGAAACGCTGGAAATCACGCGCGCAACAGACGCCAACCAAAAAGCAATTAGCGACTGGGTCACGGCATATAACTCATTGCAGTCCACTATTAATAGCCTGACGAAATACACGGCTGTTGATGCCGGGGCAGATCAGTCGTCCAGCAATGGTGCCCTCATCGGCGACGGCAATGTGCGCAGCATTCAATCGCAATTGCGCAGCTTATTGACGGAGGTTCAGAGTGGCTCTGTACAAATTATGGCGCAGTTGGGCATCACTCAGGATCCGGTCAAAGCTTCAGATGGCACGATGGGCAATCTGAAAATTGATACCGATAAGTTGAGCAAAGCGCTGACGAATAACCCGGACGCTGTACAGCAGTACTTTATTGGTGACGGCAAAACTACGGGTCTTGCCACGCAGATGAGTAAAACGCTGGACTCTATGCTGAGCACCAGCACGGGGAATGCAGGCGTCATTCAGAATGCGAAAGACGGTATCAATAAAACGCTGAAGAATTTAAGCGATCGTTATGATTCGATGGAAGCCTCCATTGAAGCCACGATGGCCCGCTATAAAGCGCAGTTCACGAGCCTTGATGTGTTAGTGACCAAAATGACCAGTACAGCAAACTATTTGACGCAACAATTCTCTCAGAGCTAGACGTTTATTTAGGAGCAACTATGTATAACACCTCTGGTGTTCAGTCCTATCAACAGATAGGAGTGGAAAGCGCGGTGATGAATGCCAGCCCACACCAGTTGATCGTAATGTTGTTCGACGGGGCGCACAGCGCCCTTGTCCGGGCACGTCTTTTCCTTGAGGCGGGCCAGATGGCGGAGAAAGGCGTCGCGCTTTCTAAAGCAATCAACATTATTGACAACGGTTTAAAAGCGGGACTGAACATGGATGCTGGGGGCGAGCTGTCCGATAATCTCGCTTCATTATATGAGTACATGGTTCGCCGATTATTGCTGGCGAATTTACGCAATGATGCAGAGGCAATTGTTGAGGTCGAGGGTTTGTTGAGCAACATTGCTGATGCGTGGAAACAAATTGGCCCTAATGCATCCTCCATTTCAGGATAACGTTGATGAATACTCCCACCGCCGCTCTTAGCCACTGGCATGCACTGCATGCACAGAGCATTGCTATGCTAAAACTCGCTCACGCCGGACAGTGGGATGCGCTGATCGAGCAGGAAATGCATTATGTTCAACTGGTGGAAAGCATTTCGCGCAACCCCATCTCTGCATGCCCCCCCGCGCAGGTAGAGCAGGCGCGTTTCTTGCTGGAAAGAATCCTCGAAAATGAGCAAACGTTGAAAGAAATGCTGAAGCTACGCATGGATGAACTGCGCAGTCTCATCGACCAGACCGGCAAGCAGCAGTCCATCACTTCTGCCTATGGCAAGCTGTCGGGAAATATTCTTTATCCGGAAAGTCTCACTCGCGACTCCCAATTATGATTTCATCAGCCATACTCCAGAAGTCAGCCAAACGGCTTCTGGAGCACGGACGATGATGAAAAACCCCACGCTGTTACAATGCTTTCACTGGTATTACCCCACAGGCGGTGAGTTATGGCGGGAAGTTACCGCACTGGCGCCCAACCTGAATGAAATCGGCATTAACATGATCTGGTTACCCCCGGCGTACAAAGGGGCATCAGGCGGTTATTCTGTCGGGTATGACTCTTACGATCTCTTTGACCTGGGCGAATTCGACCAAAAAGGCTCTGTCGCGACCAAATATGGCGACAAGGCGCAATTGCTCGAAGCCATTGCGGCGTTAAAAGCCAACGAAATCGCGGTGCTGCTCGACGTGGTGGTCAACCACAAGATGGGCGCAGATGAGAAAGAACCGGTTCGCGTACAAAGCGTCAATGAGCAGGATCGCACGCAGATTGATGACGCGGTGATCGAGTGCGAGGCCTGGACGCGTTACACCTTCCCTGCCCGCGCTGGCGAGTACTCCCAGTTTGTCTGGGACTACAAATGCTTTAGCGGCGTTGACCATATCGAAAATCCCGATCAGGACGGCATCTTCAAGATTGTTAACGACTACACGGGCGAAGGCTGGAACGAGCAGGTCGACGATGAAATGGGTAATTTTGATTACCTGATGGGCGAAAACATCGATTTCCGTAACCACGCGGTGACCGAGGAGATCAAATACTGGGCGCGATGGGTCATGGAGCAAACCCAGTGCGACGGTTTCCGTCTTGATGCGGTCAAACACATTCCCGCCTGGTTCTTCAAAGAGTGGATTGAACACGTTCAGGAAGTGGCGGAGAAACCGCTGTTTATCGTGGCGGAATACTGGTCTCACGAAGTAGACAAACTGCAGCAGTATATCGACCAGGTCGAAGGTAAAACAATGCTGTTCGATGCGCCCCTGCAGATGAAATTCCACGATGCGTCTCGCCAGGGCCGGGATTACGACATGAGTCAAATCTTCACCGGGACACTGGTGGAAGCCGATCCTTTCCATGCGGTGACGCTGGTTGCTAACCACGATACGCAGCCGCTCCAGGCGCTTGAGGCGCCTGTCGAAGCCTGGTTTAAACCGCTTGCCTACGCGCTGATTCTGCTGCGTGAAAACGGCGTCCCGAGCGTCTTCTACCCCGATTTATTCGGTGCCAGCTATGAAGATACCGGCGGTGATGGCGAAACATACCAAATCGACATGCCCATTATCGAGCAACTGCACGAGCTGATTCTGGCGCGCCAGCGTTTCGCCCACGGGGTGCAAACGCTCTATTTTGATCACCCTAACTGCATTGCCTTTAGCCGCAGCGGCACAGACGAAGCACCAGGCTGTGTGGTGGTGATGTCTAACGGGGATGACGGTGAAAAAACGATCTGCCTGGGGGAGAATTACGGTGACAAACGCTGGCGTGATTTCCTCGGCAATCGCGAAGAGATCGTCACGACCGGATCCGATGGTGAAGGCACCTTCACCTGCAACGGTGGCAGCGTCAGTATCTGGGTAATGGAGGACGTTCTGTAAACGCGAGTCGGGCGGCGTCTGACGCTGCCCGGCCTGTAACAGGGTTCAAGTCTGTGCCTGGGTCCCCCTTCGTGGAAGGGTTAAGGCAACGTACTCTCAAGGGGATGTTTAGTCAGATAAGCGGCGCATTCCACCGTCGGGCGATCGACCCGCTGCAATTCCATTCCGTCATACTCCAGCCTGCTGCCTTCGTGTTCGAGGGCATAAATATCGAGCTTACGCGTAACGTTATAGAAATCGCCGGAGCGCATCATGACTTTACCCGGCACGGCCACCACACGTTGCCACTGACGACAATCAAGGGTATCCCCGTCTTTGGTTACCACCAGGGTGGCAATGGCTTCCGGGCTGACCATTTTGCTTTGCGGCCCTTTTGACTGCCAGTACCCCGTCAGCTCCGCTGGAGCAGGATGCTTAACGACTTCCTGATAATTATCAACCTGTGCACATCCCGCTAACGCCAGCAACACGCCAGCCACTGCTATTTTTTTCATCATCTTTTCCGCATGCGAAGAAAAAAATATTGTGGCATTAAAGCGTTAAAGCCGCCAGCGTAAGATTCTGAGTCGCGACAGGGTGTTAAACCTGCATGCCCATCACTTCCTGATAGGCCGCCACCAGCTTATTACGCACCTGGATACCCATCTGCATGCTGACAGAGGCTTTTTGTAAATCGGTCATCACATCGTTCAATGCCACACCAGGTTCGCCCAGCGTGAATTTCTCAGCCTGGGTGCGGGCAACGGTCTGCGTGTCGCTGATGCGATCGAGCGCAGCGTGCAGTTGTCCTGCAAAACTCACTTCCGACTGAACGTCTGCCACGTTCTGGTTACGGGCCGTCATTGCCGCTGCCTGTAGCTGACTGATGACGCCTTCAATGCCCTGTATAGCCATGACTCTCCCCTGGATGGATTTTTACGCGGTCAAGACTAGCATCTTGTCAATAAGATAAAGGCGGTAAATAGCGATAAAAAACCAGGTTATTTGACGCATAGAAAATCCTGAATCATCAAATAATGGCGGGGCCATCCATATGGAACTTTTGTCGTGTTTGCCGACCCGGGAGTCTGTTTTGTTTCTCTACACGAATAACGTAATCCACGAAGCCTTACGAGGTGCGAAATGACTGCGACAGCATCAACTGCGCCGCAAACGAAATCGCTTGAGTGGATGAACCGCCTGCGTGCGAACCCTAAAATCCCGTTGATCGTGGCAGGCGCTGCCGCTATAGCGATTTTGGTCGCGATGGTGTTGTGGGCCAAAAGCCCCGACTATCGCACCCTGTTCAGTAATCTCTCCGATCAGGACGGCGGGGCCATCGTCACCCAGCTGACCCAAATGAATATCCCTTACCGCTTCGCTGATAACGGCGGTGCGCTGGAAGTCCCTGCCGATAAAGTCCACGAATTACGCCTGCGTCTTGCACAACAAGGTCTGCCGAAAGGCGGCGCCGTAGGCTTTGAATTACTGGATCAGGAAAAGTTTGGTATTAGCCAGTTTAGCGAGCAGGTGAACTACCAGCGTGCGCTGGAAGGTGAACTGGCCCGCACCATTGAGACGCTCGGCCCGGTGAAAAACGCACGTGTTCACCTTGCAATGCCAAAACCTACTCTGTTTGTTCGTGAGCAAAAAGCCCCTTCTGCCTCTGTCACCGTCACCCTCGAACCGGGCCGGGCCCTCGATGAAGGTCAGATCAGTGCGGTGACGCACCTTGTCTCCAGCGCCGTGGCGGGGTTGCCGCCGGGTAACGTTACCCTGGTCGATCAGGGCGGTCATTTGCTGACCCAGTCCAATACCAGCGGTCGCGATCTGAACGACGCGCAGCTGAAATACGCTACCGATGTTGAAGGCCGCGTGCAGCGCCGCATCGAAGCCATTCTTGGCCCTATCGTCGGGAACACTAACGTTCACGCTCAGGTCACTGCCCAGATCGATTTTGCCAATAAAGAGCAGACCGAAGAGCAATACAGCCCTAATGGTGATGCCGCTCAGGCTGTGATGCGTTCCCGTCAAGTGAATCAAACGGAACAGATCGGTGGTTCAAACGTGGGCGGCGTACCGGGCGCACTGTCTAATCAACCTGCGCCAGCGAACAATGCCCCGATTTCCACGCCGCCAGCGAACCCGCAAAACGGCCAGCAGAACAATCAACAGCAAACCACGTCGACCGCGAACAGCACCGGTCCTCGTAACACCAGCCGCAACGAAACCACAAACTACGAGGTGGATCGCACCATTCGCCACACCAAAATGAACGTCGGCGATGTGCAGCGTCTCTCCGTGGCCGTTGTGGTGAATTATAAAATGCTGCCGGACGGTAAGCCTCTGCCGCTCACGGCCGACCAGATGAAGCAAATCGAAGATCTGACGCGTGAGGCGATGGGCTTCTCAGAAAAACGCGGTGACACGCTGAACGTAGTGAACTCGCCGTTTACCGCCTCTGACGAAACCGGTGGCGAACTGCCCTTCTGGCAACAGCAGTCGTTTATCGATCAGCTGATGTCCGCAGGCCGCTGGCTGCTGGTGCTGATTGTCGCCTGGCTGCTGTGGCGCAAAGGCATCCGTCCACAGCTTAATCGCCGTGCGGAAGAAGCCAAAGCTCTGCAGGAGAAGATGCAGACCCGTCAGGAAGTGGAAGAGTCGGTGGAAGTGCGTCTTAGCAAAGACGAGCAGCTCCAGCAGCGTCGTGCTAACCAGCGCATGGGTGCTGAGGTGATGAGCCAGCGAATTCGTGAAATGTCAGATAACGATCCGCGCGTGGTTGCGCTGGTCATTCGCCAGTGGATGAGCAACGAAGATGAGTAACCTTAGCGGTACGGATAAAAGCGTCATCCTGCTGATGACCATTGGTGAAGACCGGGCGGCAGAGGTGTTTAAGCACCTCTCCCAGCGCGAAGTGCAGGTTCTGAGTGCAGCGATGGCCAACGTGCGTCAGATCTCCAATAAACAGCTGACCGAAGTGCTGGCTGAGTTTGAGCAAGAAGCGGAACAGTTCGCGGCGCTGAATATCAACGCCAACGACTATCTGCGTTCGGTACTGGTCAAAGCGCTGGGCGAAGAGCGTGCCTCCAGCCTGCTGGAAGATATTCTGGAAACCCGCGATACCGCCAGCGGCATCGAAACGCTCAACTTTATGGAACCGCAGAGCGCCGCCGACCTTATTCGCGACGAGCACCCGCAGATCATCGCGACTATCCTCGTCCACCTCAAACGGGGTCAGGCGGCCGATATTCTGGCGCTGTTCGACGAGCGTCTGCGCCACGATGTGATGCTGCGTATCGCCACCTTTGGCGGTGTCCAGCCAGCCGCGCTGGCAGAGCTGACCGAAGTTCTGAACAGCCTGCTTGATGGTCAAAACCTCAAGCGCAGCAAAATGGGCGGCGTGAGAACGGCAGCCGAGATTATCAACCTGATGAAAACGCAGCAGGAAGAAGCGGTTATCACCGCCGTGCGCGAATTCGACGGCGAGCTGGCGCAAAAAATCATCGACGAAATGTTCCTCTTCGAAAATCTGGTCGAAGTGGACGACCGCAGCGTACAACGCCTGCTGCAGGAAGTGGACTCCGAGTCCCTGCTTATCGCCCTCAAAGGCGCCGAACAGCCGCTGCGCGAGAAGTTCCTGCGCAATATGTCTCAACGTGCTGCGGATATCCTGCGAGACGATCTTGCCAACCGTGGCCCGGTCCGTCTGTCTCAGGTGGAAAACGAACAGAAAGCGATCCTGCTTATCGTGCGTCGCCTGGCAGAAACCGGCGAGATGGTGATCGGCAGCGGAGACGACACCTATGTCTAATGAGCTGCCGTGGAAACCCTGGACTCCTGACGATCTGGCGCCCCCGCTGGCCGAGTTCGTTCCGGCGATGAGCGCGTCAACGGAAGAGGATTCGGAAGACGACACGCCAGAGCTGAGCGAAGAACAACAACGTGCGCAAATGCTGGCGCAACTGCAAATGCAGGCGCACGAACAGGGCTATAACGCGGGCATGAATGAAGGCCGCCAGCAAGGCCATGATCTCGGCTACCAGGAAGGTCTGGCAAAAGGGCTGGAAAACGGCCTGGAGCAGGCGCGTCAGCAGCAGGCGCCTGTCCATGCGCGTATGCAGCAACTGGTCAGTGAGTTCCAGAATACCCTCGACGCGCTGGACAGCGTGATTGCCTCGCGCCTGATGCAGATGGCGCTGGAGGCGGCCCGCCAGGTCATTGGCCATACGCCGGCCGTAGACAACTCCTCCCTGATTAAACAGATTCAGGGTTTGTTGCAGCAGGAGCCGCTGTTTAGCGGTAAGCCGCAGCTGCGCGTTCATCCTGACGATCTGCAACGTGTGGAAGAGATGCTGGGCGCGACCCTCAGCCTGCACGGCTGGCGGTTACGCGGCGATCCGTCGCTGCATCACGGCGGCTGCAAGGTTTCCGCTGACGAAGGCGATCTGGACGCCAGCGTTGCCACACGCTGGCAGGAGCTGTGCCGTCTGGCAGCGCCGGGAGTCGTCTGATGACTGCACGCCTCACCCGCTGGCTGACCACGCTCGATAACTTTGAAACCAAAATGGCCCAGCTACCGTCCGTGCGTCGCTACGGTCGTTTGACCCGCGCAACCGGGCTGGTGCTGGAAGCCACGGGCCTGCAATTGCCGCTGGGCGCAACCTGCGTCATTGAGCGCCAGGACGGTAACCACACTCAGGAAGTGGAAAGCGAAGTCGTGGGTTTTAACGGCCAGCGCCTGTTTCTAATGCCGCTGGAAGAAGTCGAAGGCATTCTGCCAGGTGCCCGCGTGTATGCCAAACAGATCGCGGGCGACGGGCTGCACAGCGGCAAACAGTTGCCGTTAGGCCCGGCGTTGTTAGGACGCGTGCTGGACGGAAGCGGCAAACCGCTTGATGGTCTGCCCTCACCTGATACAACCGAAACCGGCGCACTGATTACTCAGCCTTTTAACCCGCTACAACGTACCGCCATTGAACATGTGCTGGATACCGGCGTGCGCCCCATCAACGCGCTGCTAACCGTGGGACGCGGTCAACGTATGGGGCTGTTTGCCGGGTCAGGCGTGGGGAAATCTGTCCTGCTGGGCATGATGGCGCGCTATACCCAGGCAGATGTCATTGTTGTGGGGTTGATTGGCGAACGGGGTCGCGAAGTTAAAGATTTTATCGAAAACATTCTCGGGGCTGAAGGCCGGGCACGTTCGGTGGTGATTGCCGCCCCGGCGGACGTCTCACCGCTTCTGCGTATGCAGGGAGCCGCCTACGCCACGCGTATTGCAGAGGATTTCCGCGACCGGGGTCAGCACGTCCTGCTGATTATGGACTCGTTAACGCGCTACGCGATGGCACAGCGTGAGATTGCGCTGGCCATCGGCGAACCGCCAGCGACCAAAGGCTATCCACCGTCGGTCTTTGCCAAACTCCCGGCGCTGGTTGAACGCGCGGGAAATGGTATTAACGGCGGTGGCTCGATTACCGCTTTTTATACGGTGCTGACCGAAGGTGATGACCAGCAGGACCCGATTGCGGACTCTGCGCGCGCGATCCTCGACGGGCATATTGTCCTGTCGCGCCGTCTGGCTGAAGCCGGTCACTATCCGGCCATTGATATTGAAGCCTCAATCAGCCGCGCCATGACGTCGCTTATCACCGAAAAGCATTACGCCCGCGTGCGTAATTTCAAACAACTGCTTTCCAGCTTCCAGCGCAACCGCGATCTGGTGAGCGTTGGGGCATATGCAAAGGGCAGCGATCCGATGCTGGACAAGGCAATTGCGCTTTGGCCGCATCTGGAAGCGTTCCTGCAACAGGGCATTTTTGAACGTGCCGACTGGGAAGATTCTCTCCAGGCTCTGGAGCTGATTTTCCCTCAGGTGTAACACAGGTGGAGGGCGAAGATCATGGCGCAAAATGGCGCACTTGCGACGCTGAAAGATCTGGCTGAGAAAGAAGTGGATGACGCCGCACTGCAGTTAGGCGTCATGCGACGTGGATACCAGCAGGCTGAAGAACAGTTAAAGATGTTAATTGACTATCAGCACGAGTATCGCACCAACCTCAATACCGACATGACACAGGGCATTGGCAGCCAGCGCTGGATTAACTACCAACAGTTTATTCAGACGCTGGAAAAGGCCATTGACCAGCATCGCCAGCAATTATCCCAGTGGGATCAAAAAGTCGATAAGGCGCTGACGTACTGGCGAGAAAAAAAGCAGCGATTACAGGCATGGACAACGTTGCAAGACCGGCAGAGTGCCGCCAGCCTGCTCGCCGAAAACCGCCTTGATCAGAAGAAAATGGACGAGTTCGCCCAGCGCGCATCAATGAGGAAACCTGAATGATCACACTGCAACAGCTGCTGATGACCGACACTGACCTGTCCGGCGGTACGCAGACCGGAAAAGGCGCCGCCGAGGGTGCGCAAGATTTCCTCTCGCTGCTGGCCGGGGCGTTAAACGATACCGCAGGCCAGGGAAAGGAGGCTCCGCTGACGCTGGCCGACCTGAAAGCAGCTGGCGGTAAGTTAGCCAAACTGGCGCAGCAAAAAGGCGGAGATGAAACGGTGAAGGCGAAGCTTGCCGATCTGCTCTCTCGTCAGGCTGAGCGTTTGACGGATACCGCAGAGCAAAGTCTGACGGGACAAACTCCGATAGCCGGGCTGATCCCGATGGCTCAGGGCGACGTGTTAAAAACGCTGACGACGCCGACAGCGGTAAAAGATGACGCTAAAACGGATCTGAGCGAAGAGGAGCTGGCAGGCTTAAGCGCGCTGATGGCGATGTTGCCGCATCAGCAAACCCCGGTTACTAAGCCTAACGCCACACCCGCAGACGCAGTGACCACGCAGGCCCCTCTCACCCAGGCCGCTGGCGGTCGTTCATCCCTGCTCAGCAACGAGCTTGCGTCGCGCGGAAAAGCCGAGCCCCAGGCACAGGACGTGGATAACACGCCTTCTGCGAGCGTGCCACTGACGCCATTTGCCGCCGCGATGGCAGCGAAACAGGAGAGCGCCAGCACACCAACGTCCACCGCGCCGACGGCAACCCTGGCCCCGATTATGGCGCCTCATGCCGCCGCACAGCCTGCGGCAGCGGTGGCGAGCGCACCGATCATTAGCCAGCCTCTGGGGACGCACGAGTGGCAGCAGGCAATCAGCCAGCACGTCACGCTCTTCACCCGACAGGGCCAGCAAAGCGCAGAACTGCGTCTGCATCCGGAAGATCTGGGTCAGGTGCAAATTTCACTTAAGCTTGATGATAATCAGGCTCAGCTACAGATGATTTCTGCACACAGCCATGTCCGCGCTGCGCTGGAAGCGGCCCTGCCGATGTTGCGCACACAGCTGGCCGATAACGGCATTCAGCTGACGCAAAGCAGCATCAGCAGCGACAGCTCCGCAAGCCAGCAGCAGTCCTCGTCCGGACAGCAGCAACACGCCCCGCGCTCCGGCCAGCAAGGCGGATTTAACGAGGAAAGTGATGAGTTGCTGACAACGCCGGCGTCATTGCAGTCCGCCGCGCGCGGAAACGGCGCGGTCGATATCTTTGCCTAAACGCAAGAGGTAGCGTGATTATCCCCGTCTTTTCCACGCTTTGACGCAGACAGGACACGGGATAATCACCCCTATTAGCTGTACCGAATACAGGAAGCTCGTATCAGATGACTGACACCGCTATTACCAAGAAAAGCAAGCGCTCCATCTGGATCCCGCTGCTGGTGCTGATCACGCTCGCCGCGTGCGCCACCGCTGGCTATAGTTATTGGCGTATGCAGAAAGAACCGACCGCTGCTGCCAAAGCTGAACTCCCGCCGCCACCGGCGCCGGTGTTTTTTGCCCTGGATACCTTCACGGTGAACCTGGGCGATGCGGATCGCGTGCTTTATATCGGCATTACGCTGCGTCTGAAAGACGAGGCCACCCGCACCCGCCTGAGCGAATACCTGCCAGAAGTGCGTAGCCGTCTGCTGCTGCTGTTCTCGCGCCAGGACGCTTCCGGACTGGCTACCGATGACGGTAAGCAAAAGTTGGTCGAGGCCATTAAGCAGACGCTCGCGCAGCCGCTGGTAAATGGTCAACCTAAGCAGGAAGTCACTGACGTTCTGTACACAGCCTTTATCCTGCGGTAACGACATGGGCGATAGTATTCTTTCTCAGGCAGAAATCGATGCGCTGCTTAATGGCGACAGCGATAAAAATGATGATCCGACACCGGGCACCGGTGGCGATAGCGACATTCGTCCCTACGATCCTAATACCCAGCGCCGCGTCGTACGTGAACGCTTACAGGCGCTGGAGATCATCAACGAACGTTTTGCCCGTCAGTTCCGTATGGGACTGTTCAACCTGCTGCGTCGTAGCCCGGATATCACCGTCGGCGCCATTCGTATTCAGCCTTATCATGAGTTTGCACGTAACTTACCCGTGCCAACCAACCTTAACCTGATTCATCTGAAACCCCTGCGCGGCACCGGTTTGTTCGTGTTTTCTCCGAGCCTGGTGTTTATTGCCGTCGATAACCTGTTCGGCGGAGATGGGCGTTTTCCAACCAAAGTGGAAGGCCGCGAATTTACCCATACCGAACAGCGTGTGATCAACCGCATGCTGAAGCTGGCGCTGGAAGGCTACAGCGACGCGTGGAAAGCCATTCACCCGCTGGACGTGGAGTATGTGCGCTCGGAGATGCAGGTGAAATTCACCAACATCACCACCTCGCCAAACGACATTGTGGTTAACACACCCTTCCACGTAGAGATTGGTAACCTGACCGGCGAATTCAATATTTGTCTGCCGTTTAGCATGATCGAACCGCTGCGTGAAGTGCTGGTCAACCCGCCGCTGGAAAACTCCCGCAATGAAGATCAGAACTGGCGCGAGAATCTGGTGCGTCAGGTTCAGCATTCACAGCTGGAGCTTATTGCCAACTTTGGCGATGTGCCCCTGCGGTTATCTCAGATCCTGAAATTACAACCCGGTGATGTTCTGCCGATAGATAAACCTGACCGCATTATTGCCCATGTGGATGGCGTACCTGTGCTGACCAGCCAGTACGGCACAGTTAACGGCCAGTATGCGTTACGCGTTGAGCACTTGATCAACCCGATATTGAATTCGCTGAATGAGGAACAGCCCAAATGAGTGACATGAACAATCCGTCCGATGAGAACAGCGGAGCACTGGACGATCTGTGGGCTGACGCGTTAAACGAGCAAAAAACGACACCGGCCAAAAGTGCGGCGGACTCCGTCTTCCAGCAGTTGGGCGGCGGTGACGTGAGTGGCACGTTGCAGGATATCGACCTGATTATGGATATCCCGGTCAAGCTGACCGTTGAACTGGGCCGTACCCGCATGACCATTAAAGAGCTGCTGCGCCTGACGCAGGGTTCCGTGGTGGCGCTGGACGGTCTGGCGGGCGAACCGCTGGATATTCTGATTAACGGCTATCTGATTGCCCAGGGTGAAGTCGTGGTGGTGGCCGATAAATACGGTGTCCGTATCACGGATATCATCACCCCGTCCGAACGTATGCGTCGTCTGAGCCGTTAAGCATGAAAACACAGGCAATCGTCTCGCCGCCCTCCGCCGTTCCTGGCTCACCGTTATTACAGGTGAGCGGTGCGTTGATCGGCATCATTGCCTTTATTCTGATCGCCGCCTGGCTGGCAAAGCGCTTTGGTCTGGCGGGTAAAACCGCCTATGCGCGCGGCCTGAAAGTCAGCGCCAGCGCGTCACTCGGCCCGCGTGAGCGGGTTGTGATAATCGACGTTGAAGACGCACGACTGGTGTTGGGCGTTACCGCTTCTCAAATTAATCTGCTTCACTCGCTGCCTCCTGCCCCCGCTGTTGTTCAGGAGAACGCAGAGACCACCGCGGATTTTCAGTCCGTTATGAAGAATTTGCTTAAGCGTTCCGGGAGATCGTGATGCGCCGTTTGTTGTTCCTTGCGCTGGCAGGCGTGGGTCTGTTTGCTCCCGCCGTGTATGCCCAGTTGCCAGGCCTGGTTTCCACACCGCTCGCCGGCGGGGGACAAAGCTGGACGCTGCCCGTCCAGACGCTGGTGTTTATTACCTCGCTGACCTTTATTCCGGCAATTTTGCTGATGATGACCAGCTTCACCCGCATCATCATTGTGTTTGGTCTGCTGCGCAATGCCTTAGGCACCCCCTCAGCCCCGCCTAACCAGGTCCTGCTGGGGCTGGCCCTGTTTTTGACCTTTTTCATTATGTCGCCGGTGATCGACAAAATTTATGCCGACGCCTACCAGCCGTTCAGCGAAGATAAAATTTCGATGCAGGAAGCGCTGGATAAAGGGGCACAACCGCTGCGCGAATTTATGCTGCGCCAGACGCGTGAAGCCGACCTGGCCCTGTTTGCTCGCCTGGCAAACGTCGGGCCGATTCAGGGACCAGAAGCCGTGCCGATGCGCATATTGCTCCCCGCGTATGTGACCAGCGAGCTGAAAACCGCTTTCCAGATTGGCTTTACCATCTTTATTCCGTTTTTGATTATTGACCTGGTGATCGCCAGCGTGCTCATGGCGCTGGGTATGATGATGGTGCCGCCGGCGACCATTGCCCTGCCCTTTAAAATCATGCTCTTCGTTCTGGTGGATGGCTGGCAGCTGCTTGTCGGTTCGCTGGCGCAAAGTTTCTACAGTTGAGGAGCGCGCAATGACGCCAGAATCGGTCATGATGATGGGCACGGAAGCGATGAGGGTTGCCGTGTCCGTCGCCGCACCTCTCCTGCTGGTCGCGCTGGTCACCGGGCTTGTCATCAGTATTTTGCAGGCCGCCACGCAGATTAACGAAATGACACTGTCATTTATCCCAAAGATTATCGCGGTATTTGTTGCCATTATCGTCGCCGGGCCGTGGATGTTGAACCTGCTGTTGGATTACATGCGTAACCTGTTTACCAACCTGCCCTACATCATCGGCTAAGCCTGTCATGTTGCATTTTACCAGCGATCAATGGATACACTGGCTTGGCCTCTATTTCTGGCCTTTGCTGCGCGTGATGGCGCTGATTATGACGGCCCCCATCCTGAGCGAACGCGCGATCCCCAAGCGTGTCAAAGTGGGCTTAGGGATCATGATTACGATCGTCATTGCCCCCACGCTGCCCGAAGTGGACGTGCCGATTTTCTCGGCAAAAGCGATCTGGCTGGCGCTTCAGCAGGTGATGATTGGCGTGGCCATTGGATTTACCATGCAGCTGGCATTTGCCGCAATCCGAACCGCAGGCGAGCTGATTGGCCTGCAAATGGGGCTATCCTTCGCCACCTTTGTCGATCCGGCAAGCCACCTGAACATGCCGGTGCTGGCACGTATTATCGATATGCTGGCAATGCTCCTTTTTCTGTCGTTCAACGGCCATCTGTGGCTGATTTCGCTGCTGGTGGACACCTTTCACACGCTACCCATTGGCGACAATCCGGTCAACAGCAATGCCTTCCTCGCCTTAACGCGCGCCGCCGGGCTTATTTTCCTGAACGGATTGATGCTGGCCTTGCCGATCATCACCCTGCTGCTCACCGTCAACCTTGCATTAGGTTTACTTAACAGAATGGCCCCACAGCTTTCGGTATTTGTTATCGGTTTTCCAGTGACCCTGACTGTGGGAATGATATTAATGTCGCTGTTAATGCCGCTAATCGCCCCCTTCTGCGAACATTTATTCGGCGAACTATTCAATCTTTTATCCGATATTGTTCGCGAACTTCCTAAAAACAGTAACCCTTAATCTTTATATTGTCTCTCTGAGGATATTCCTAAAGTAAAACATGAAAAACATCTTCCAGGATATATCTGGTGCGGTTTAATTGTTTTTATGCTCCTCACAATACTTAATATTTACTTTACTTTAAGAAGATTCCTGGCAAATTATACGTAACTTTACGGGATAGTGAGTTCGCCTGAAAGTTCTTGTAACGCTCACAGGTTATTACCTTTTTCCATCCCGTATGGCTGTTTATGAGCTCTCAGGCAGATGGTGAATTATCGTTACGCATTGAGTGAGGGTATGCCATGTCAACGATCATTATGGATTTATGCAGTTACACCCGGCTAGGGCTAACCGGGTATCTGGCGAGTAGAGGGGTAAGAAAAAGAGAAATCAACGATGTTCACACCGTTGACGAACTTTCAGCCGCTTGTGACGCACACAAGCCTGGCGTGGTGTTTATTAATGAGGACTGTTTCATTCACGATCCAGTCGACAGTCAGCAGATTAAGCAAATCATTAATCAACATCCTAAAACCTTGTTTATTGTTTTTATGGCAATTGCCAACATCCATTTCGATGAATATTTACTGGTACGAAAAAATTTACTGATCAGCTCCAAATCGATTAAACCGGAATCATTAGATGACATTTTGGTCGATTATTTGAATAGAGAAGTTAAGAATGTAGGAGCATTTAACTTACCCACGTTATCATTAAGTCGCACTGAATCAAGCATGCTGCGAATGTGGATGGATGGGCAAGGCACGATTCAAATCTCTGATCAGATGAATATTAAGGCGAAAACCGTTTCGTCACATAAAGGTAATATTAAAAGGAAAATAAAAACGCATAATAAACAAGTCATCTATCATGTTGTTCGTCTGACGGATAACGTGACAAATGGAATTTTCGTTAACATGCGTTAATCATTTTCATCTTTTTTACGGTGCTTCCAGTCAATCTCTGGCCTGGCCAGAGATTTTTTCCAGCTTCCCTTCAGAACCGCAGCTACTCAGCCAGCTCCACAAAGATACCGTCCGAGTGCCCAATCTCATTGAAGAACCAGATACCGAGCGGGTAATCTTCCAGCGAGACCAGATACATGATGCCTTCATTAAACTGCTCGACTGCCAGCACGACGCCAGGGCGGCGTGGCCCGCCATCTGTTTTCACGGTGACCCGATCGTTAACCTTCATACATTCCTCCTGTGGTTTTGTGCCAGTGTAGAACAAAACGTCGCAACTGGCAGCCCTGGCACCGGAATTTGGCCCTTTCGCACACCGTCTATACTGAAGGGGGTACACCGTGATGGAGGAGAGGTAATGAAGACAGCAAAAGAGTACAGCGACACCGCTAAACGTGAAGTGAACGTGGATGTCGATGCCCTGCTCGCTGCCATTAATGAAATCAGCGAAAGCGAGGTTCGACGTGCAGAGGATGACCCCACCCACGTGTTGGTAAACGGACGGGACTATCATACCTATCGCGAACTGGCGGAAGCCTTTGAACTGGACATCCATGACTTTAGCGTGACTGAGGTGAACCGCTAAGCCATAAAAAAATCCCGGTCATGGGGTGACCGGGATCAAACTTGCTACTGCAAGAAGCACTTATAAAATTCGTTACACCAGGAAATCTGATGTGAGACACACCTTATCCCCAATTTTTTTGGCTGACAAGGATATATTCTCCGTAATATCACCTGGTTACCTCAGGAGCCCCTATGTCTCTACTTAAGGATACCTTATTAATTTTTACGGATCTGGATGGCACGCTGCTGGATATCCACACCTACGACTGGCAACCTGCGGCGGCCTGGCTCGAAAAATTACAGGATAACCAGATTCCGGTCATTTTATGCAGCAGTAAAACTGCCGCTGAAACCCTGGAAATACAGCACGATTTGGGGCTGGCAGGGTTACCCTTTATTGCTGAAAACGGCGCCGTTATCCAGCTGGACGTCCGCTGGGACGATCATCCGGACGCTCCCCGACTCATCAACGGCACGCCCCACACCGATATCAGCCAGGTGGTGAATCAACTTCGTGACCGGGACGGGTTCAAATTCACCACGTTTGATGATGTCGATGAACGTGTCATTGGAGAATGGACCGGGCTCAATCGCGACAGAGCGGCACTGGCCCGCCTGCATGAGGCCTCCGTCACGCTCGTCTGGCGCGACAGTGACGATCGCATGAAGCGGTTTGCGTCTGAGCTGTTACAGCTTGGCTTTAGGTTTATTCAGGGGGCCCGCTTCTGGCATATTCTCGATGTGCGCGGTGGAAAAGACCAGGCAGTAAACTGGCTGATTGACGAGTATCGCAAACGCGAAGGATTTGTTCCTACCACCATTGGCCTGGGCGATGGTCCAAATGATGCGCCGCTGCTGGATAACGTCGATTACGCCGTCGTCGTTAAAGGTATCAATCGAATGGGCATACAGCTACAGGACGACCTTCCCGAGCGCGTGTATCACACGTCGCAGCCCGGCCCTGAGGGCTGGCGGGAAGGTCTCGATCACTTTTTATCCGCTTCACGGGAAACAACCTGATTTCGCCCCTGCTCTTTCGCCACGTATAAACGCGCATCAGCAATGGATTGCAGTTGCTCAAAATCAAAATTCCCGTTTTCCTGGGTACTGCTCACCCCCAACGAGGCGCTGACACGTATCGTCGTACTCTTCTTCACTAAAATCTCTTTTCGATTGAGCTGGGCACGTATCCGCTCGGCAACGACCGCGGCCTCTTCTGCCGTGGTGCAGGGAAGCACCACGCAAAACTCCTCGCCGCCTACGCGTCCTGCAACGTCGGTGCTGCGCAATGCGCTGGTAATCAGGCTGGCGGTATGGCTCAGCACGCGATCGCCGGCCTGATGACCGTACTGGTCATTGATATTCTTAAAGTGGTCGAGGTCAAGCTGGATGACCGAGAACGGCTGTTCCTGCATATGACACTCCTGCGCCAGCGCGGTAGCGCGTTCAAACAGCGCGCCACGGTTGTTCAGCCGGGTCAGGGGATCGTGCCAAGCCTGCCATTGCAGCGAATTTTGCAGGGTAAACATGTTGCTCACCATACGGCGGATCACTAGCCAGGAGATCAACAGCATGGCGGTAAAGAGTGCCCACAGCAGGGCAAGCGCAATGCTGATACTGCCAAAGTCACCCTGAACCCCCTCTTCCAGGGTGTGAATGCGTAATAAAACACCGTCAAAATGGTCCAGACGCTGCCAGCTGACAAACCGGCTGGTCAGGCGGATACCGCCTCGGGTGTCACTTTCAATGGCGTGCGCGATTTGCGCAAGCTCGCGTTTGTCGAACTGTCCAACCGTGTCCGGGGTGGCTTCTGTTGAGGCGATTAGGTTCAGACGGCCATCGTAGAGCTGATATTCCCCCTCTTCATAGCCATCGGTTGAGCTCAGTAAGAGTTTTTTCATCGCCTCAAGGGTGAAGTCCATCGCCAGCACGCCATACCAGTAATGATCGAAGTAGACAGGAATGCTGGCGGTAATCGTTCTTTCGCCGGTGGGCGATTGCGCCGCAGGCGTGATAAACCACCGCACGCCGCGGGCACGATTATCACGTTCAGATTGCAGGGTAAACCAGGGACGCGTGACGCACTGGTAGTAAAGTGAGGGCACATCCTGCTTCTGACCAAGGCTATCGGTGGAGAGGTAAAAGCCCGCGCGTGAAACGTACTGGACGCGTTTCTCAACCTGATCGGGACGGGCCGCCAGGCGCAGCAAATAGCCCACCTCAAACGCCGCAGAAAGCTCGTTTTTGATCCGGCTGTCATCACGCACTAATAGCGTGGTCCGTTCGACGAAAGCGTCTGACACCCCTTTGAGTGGCAGGGTACGCCGCCGATCGACATCCAGCTGCCAGTTGGGCTGGGTGCGCAACTGGCTAAAGTTAGCCACGGCATTACGTAGCACCTCAAAAGAGAGGGGCGTCTGAATCGCCTCTCCCATGCTCTGGCGAAAGAAAAAGAGTTTATCAATGCTGAACTGGAGCTGTCGGTCAAAGTCGCTTGAGACATTTTCCAGGTGGTTACGCTGGCTGGAAATATACGCTTCTTCTAAAACCACCACTTCTCGCCAGGTCAGAAGCGTGGAAAAAATCAGTACCACCACAAAACAGAGGTTAACAATACGCTCTGGATGATTCCGGTACCGCTTCAACAATGCTGTTTTTGCTATAAAAGGTTCGCGCTGCACGCTTTCTCCCTGCTCACAACCTTGTACCATCCGGCAGGAGTGGATAGTCAATAAAACGCCCGGACCAGCCGGGCGTTAAGTGATTAAGCCTTGTCGCGGCTTTGCCGTCCATCACCCCGCTGAAGCTCGTCTTCACGAAACGCTTCTCGCTTGATGCTGTATCCGTCATGCCATCGACATTCCACCATGCCACCGGCAAAACCGGTGACAATCATCCGTGGACCGCCTGATTTAGGCTTAACTTCATCACTGACCAAAAAGACCATACCCGCCTCCTGTATCAGGGTGAAACTGTTTCAATCTAGACGAGAATCAGACGTTTTGCATAGCCTTTTAGCGAACAAACTCGTCTATTTGCCGCGGACTTTTTCGATGATTTTCACGCCAGCAATGACGATGGCGCCAATGATAAAGCCCACAACGAGGTTCACCAGCGTCGGTAAGATCGCCGCCACCACGCTGGTCTGCCCTTCGGCAACGTGTTCGATCGCGTGATGCAGTGGCGGGATACCGTGCACCACGATCCCGCCACCGACCAGAAACATCGCCAGGGTGCCGATCACCGACAGGCTTTTCATCAACCACGGAGCGGTAACCAGCAATCCTTTACCGACGAGTTTCGCCAGCGTACTGGACTTATCTGCCAGCCAGTAGCCCATGTCATCAAGCTTCACGATCACGCCGACCAGACCGTACACGCCGATGGTCACGATTATCGCAATTCCGGAAAGGATGAGCACCTGATTCAGCAGCGGCGCTTCAGACACAATGCCCAGGGTAATGGCGACAATTTCCGCCGACAGAATAAAATCGGTGCGAATCGCCCCCTTAACCTTGTCACGTTCAAAAGCTTTGGGGTCCTGCGCGGCGAGGGCTTCCAGACGCGCCTGACGCGCTTGTGGCGTCTCTTTGTTTTTGCGGGACTCAAAGGTGTGAAGTACCTTTTCAACCCCCTCATAGCACAGGAACGCCCCGCCAATCATCAACAGCGGCGTGATGGCCCAAGGGATAAAGGCGCTGATCAAAAGCGCCAGCGGCACCAGGATCACCTTGTTGATAAAGGAGCCTTTTGCCACCCCCCACACTACCGGAAGCTCGCGGTTGGCACGTACGCCGCTGACCTGCTGCGCGTTCAGTGATAAATCATCTCCCAGCACACCCGCCGTTTTTTTCGCGGCGATTTTCCCCATCACCGAGATGTCATCCAACAAGGTGGCGATGTCGTCTAACAAGGTTAATAAGCTACTTCCTGCCAAAATATCTATCCTTCTTTTTGTCGTTAAGTGAATAGTATGGAGCAAAAGTGTCGACCCTGAAACAGGCTCTTTTAGTCAACAAAAAATTCACATATCCAACACAATTAAAACGCTCGCCAGGACAATCGTTTTGTCATTAACTATAAGCGACCTTTTTATCTCGCCGTGAGGGATTATGCGTTTCAGGCAATTATTACCACTTATTGGAGCGCTGTTTTCGCTCTACATTATTTGGGGTTCCACCTACTTTGTGATTCGGATCGGCGTGGAGAGTTGGCCACCGCTGATGATGGCGGGCGTGCGTTTTCTCTCTGCGGGCATCCTGCTGCTGGCGTTTCTGCTCATTCGGGGTCACCGCCTCCCGCCGCTGCGTCCCCTGCTGAATGCGGCCTTGATTGGTGTGCTGCTGCTTGCCGTGGGGAACGGGGCCGTGACCGTAGCCGAACATCAACATGTCCCTTCCGGTATCGCTGCCGTGGTGGTGGCGACCGTCCCGCTGTTTACGCTTTGCTTTAGCCGCTTTTTTGGTATCCGCACCCGTAAGCTGGAGTGGCTGGGGATCAGCATTGGCCTGGCGGGAATCATTTTGCTGAACAGCGGGGGCAATCTGAGCGGGAATCCCTGGGCCGCTGTGCTGATCATGGTGGGTTCAATGAGCTGGGCGTTTGGTTCTGTTCTTGGTTCGCGGATTGCCCTTCCGACCGGGATGATGGCAGGTGCCATTGAAATGCTGGCGGCGGGGATCGTGCTGCTGATAGCTTCGACGCTGGCCGGCGAAAAGTTGACCGCGATGCCAACGCTTTCCGGTTTCCTGGCCGTCAGTTATCTGGCCCTTTTCGGGTCGATCATTGCGATCAGCTCGTACATGTTCCTGATCCGCAACGTCAGCCCGGCCGTCGCTACCAGCTATGCCTATGTGAATCCGGTGGTTGCCGTGCTGCTTGGCACCACGTTCGCAGGCGAAGTGCTTTCGACGGTCGAATGGCTTGCGCTGGGGGTCATTATTATGGCGGTGGTGCTGGTGACGCTGGGTAAATACGTTTTCCCGGCAAAGCCGATCGTTACGCCTTGTGAGACGGGTAAGCCGTAATATCCTGAATGCCCTGAGTGTCGATCTGCGCCGACTGACCACCGCCGCAGATCCACTCCTCCAGTCGCTCGATAAGCGCGGCGTCATCAAGTTTTATTCTGCCCCGCAGCGCGCATTCCCAGACAACAAGCACTCGCCAGCCCTGCGCCAGCAGCGCGGCCCGATCGCGCGCGTCGCGGAGACCATTTTTACCGATTTTCTCCAGCCAGAATTCGGTGCGGGTGGCCGGAACCTTAAACAGGTAGCAATCGTGGTGATGCCAGAAACAGCCATGGGTAAAAATAATGCACTGATAGCTGTCGATAACAAAATCAGGACGCCCGGGCAGTGCGGCGTCCTGAACGCGATACTCGAAACCGGCCTGGGTCAGTAAACCGGCAAGACGTTTTTCAATCGCCGTGTCCCGGGTACCGATCGCCCGCATATTCTTGCTGCGGGTCGCTTTATCGTGCACATCCGTCATTGACGGCCTCACTCAGGCGGAGCTGCACGGCTCGTTTAATGCGCGACTCAAGCAGTTTGGCCACCGCCGCAAAGGCGGGCACCACCACCGAGTTACCAAACTGGCGATACGCCTGGGTGTCAGAAACCGGAATGCGGAAATGGTAACCCTGCGGCGTTTCAAATCCCATCAGTCGGGCGCACTCGCGCGGCGTCAGACGCCGTGGCCGATGACGCTGGTTTTCCGGATCGTCAAAATGACGTTCACCCAGCGCTTTATCCCACCCGCGATCGATGAGGATTTCCGCGCCGTCTTTATAATAACGGGCCGACAGGGTGCGGGTGACGCTGTTTGGGTTGGTCGGATCAACCATGCCGAACCCAAAGCCGTTGCCTTTCGCCTGATGCTTTTTGGCATAGCGATAGAGGTATTTCCACAGCACAGGGGTGAGAATAAATTTCGCGTCGACCGCCGGCTCCAGCAGCTCGGCGATTGACGGACGCTGTACCGGGTAAAGTGACGGAATATCCCGCAGCGTGAAATCGCCTTTGAGGTTGAGTTCACGACGAAAACCCACCAGCACAATGCGTTCACGGTGCTGCGGCAGGAAGTGTTTACCGTCGATAATTTTGGGATCGTCTGCCCCCATCACCTCTGAATCGGCAACATCGTAGCCCAGCTCATCCAGCGTTTGCATAATGATGCGGAAGGTTTTGCCTCCGTCGTGGCTCTTCAGATTTTTGACATTCTCAAGCACGAAAATAGCCGGACGTCGGGCGTCAATAATGCGCACAACGTCGAAAAACAGCGTGCCCTGGGTATCGCAGGCAAAACCGTGAGCGCGGCCCATGGCATTCTTTTTCGAAACGCCCGCCAGCGAGAAAGGCTGGCACGGGAACCCTGCCAGTAAAACGTCATGCGCGGGGATCACGTCGCGAATATGCCGGGCGGCTTCTTCATCGCTCACGCCGCTTTTATGGCTGAGGGTGACGTCGCGAATATCTTCGTTAAACTGGTGCGTCTCGGGATCGCAGTACCAGTTGGCTTTATAGGTGCGTACCGCGTGTTTATTCCATTCGCTGGTAAAGACACACTGCCCGCCAATCGCTTCAAAACCATGGCGGATACCGCCAATACCTGCAAACAGATCGATAAAACGGAAGGCATAGTCAGGATGCGCGGCGGGCGGACGTGGCAGCAGATTTTGCAGAAAATGATACTCGCCTTCACTCAAACGCAGCCCGGCACGTTCACTGGTCACCAGACGTTTAAGGATTGCCGGACTCCAGTGGCTTTCACCCTGCGCATTCAGATAGTTAACCAGCGTTCTGGCATCATAAATGGTCAGCAGTCGACTCAATAATGCCTGCACCGCTGCCGTTGATTTCTCTGCCAGCGGATAAGCCGACTCCCTCACTGCTCGTTTTTCCTGCATACCTTTAACCGGCCAATTGAGACTGAAGACAGATTAACATAGTTCTACCCTACAGATGCGGCCTGAAACGGCTCAACACGTGCTCATCCATTCCTGCGCTGTCGCCCTGAAGTTCAGCGCTAAGCTTCGCCATAAACTGCAACAGAAATTCAGCATTGTGTCGGGCAAGTTCGCGGCCTTTCTCCGTTTGCATTGTATCAGGCAGGCATAAAAGTTTGGTCTGGAAATGGTCAAGTGCCCAGGCTTTGTCGTTTAACGGACGGTGGTCGGCAAAGGGATCGTTGGCATCGAATAACGCCACGCCCAGCGAGCCCGATATCGCGAAGACGCGCGCTAACCCGATGGCACCGAGCGCCTCCAGCCTGTCGGCATCCTGCACAATTTTGGCTTCCTGCGTTTGCGGCGCAATATTGGCGCTAAAGCTGTGCGCCTCGATGGCATGCGCAACCGCAGAATAGCAGCTGCCCGGAAACTCCGGGAAAAACGCGGCAAGGATCTGGAGGGTCTTTTGTGCGGCAAGCTGCGAGGAACGGCTCCGCTCAGGATGATTTTTCGGCAAACTGACGATGTCATGGAAATAGCACGCGGTGAGAACCACCAGCGGGTCGGCCGTCTCTTCCGCCATGATGTGCTGCGCGCTCTGCCACACCCGACGAAAATGCGAGAGGTCATGCGCGGCGTCATCCGTCGCATGGTTATCCTTTAACCACGCCTCAAAGCGCTGCTGCCACTGCAGGATGTTCATGCTTTCTCCTTTCATAAAACGTCACCATAGCAATTTTACTCTCTGAGGATCTATGTCTCCCGCGCGGCAAAAAGAAGTGTAGGTGCGTTTGCTCGCCCTTTTCTCTTTCCCCTGTGAATACCATCACACTTTAACGTTTAATCGACGCGGATATCGCTATCGGGCTGATGAAATGAATTTTACATTGATCGAAAGCAATACCTTTATTTTGATATTTACTTTCCCCTTCGGAATAGTACATATGTTTTAAATATATTAATAAACAATATTATTCATTGGAAAAATAATGAGATCAATGGAAATATTATGAAATAAATTACATCATTTAATTACATTTATTTTTGAAACTATTTTCTCACTCCTGGAATAGTATCGAAAATGTAGTTACGGAGGTAATTACGTATATTCACAGCAATTATATTTAAAGGGAATATATAATGAAAAGAAAAGTTCTGGCTATTCTTGTCCCCGCATTACTTGTTGCAGGTGCAGCAAATGCGGCCGAGATGTATAACAAAGACGGCAACAAAGTTGACCTCTACGGTAAAGTCGATGCGCGTCACACCTTCTCCGATCATGCCGGAGATGATGGTGATGAAACCTATGTCCAGATTGGCTTTAAAGGCGAAACGCAGATTAATCAAGACCTGACGGGTTACGGTCAGTGGGAATACAAAACCTACGCGAATGATACCGAAAGCGCAGGCGATACCTCTTTTAATCGTCTGGCCTATGCCGGCCTGAAATATGCCAATATGGGCTCTTTCGATTACGGGCGTAATTACGGCGTCGTGTATGACGTTGAAGCCTGGACCGATATGCTGCCGGTATTTGGCGGTGACTCTTACACCTGGACCGATAACTTTATGACGGGCCGTGCTAATGGCGTGGCGACCTATCGTAATTCTGGTTTCTATGGTCTGGTGGATGGCCTGAACTTTGCGCTGCAATATCAGGGCAATAATGAAGGCTCAAATGCCAATGAAGATCAGGAAGGCACCAAAAATGGTCACGACGATGTGCGTTTCCAGAACGGTGACGGTTTTGGTATGTCGACCTCTTATGACTTTGACTTCGGTCTGAGCCTGGGTGCAGCGTACTCTTCTTCTGACCGTACAAATGATCAGGTGGCTTACGGCGCGGGTAATCTGAACCGCTTTAGCAAAGGTGCGGGTGGTAACACGGCTGAAGCCTGGACCATTGGCGCGAAGTACGATGCTCAGGGTTACTATCTGGCAATGATGTATGCCGAAACCCGTAATATGACGCCGTACGGCGACGTCGGTATTGCAAACAAAACGCAGAACTTTGAAGCCGTTGCCCAGTATCTGTTTGACTTCGGCCTGCGCCCTTCTCTGGCCTGGGTCTATTCCAAAGGCAAAGATCTGGGTGGCAACGACTACCATCCAGGTAACAGCTACGACTATGTTGACCAGGATCTGGTTAACTACGTCGACGTCGGTATGACCTACAACTTCAACAAAAACTTCTCAACCTACGTTGATTACAAAATCAACCTGCTGGATGAGGATGACGCTTTCTATGCTGACAACGGCATCGCGACCGATGACATCGTTGGCGTGGGCATGATTTACCAGTTCTAATCATAAATAACGAAAGGCCGCATCTGCGGCCTTTTTATTGCGAGTAAACCTTTATGGCGCTTCCTGCACCGCGACACGAATAAACCCGTTATTTTTCTCCAGAAGGTCTCGTGCCTCCCAGGCATCCAGCCCGGTCATGACCATCAGCACGGCAGTTTTACAGTGATGATGACATCTTTCCAGCGCTGCTTTGGCCACGGCCCGGTTACACCCACCCGCCGCCATGACAATCGCAATCTGACGTTCAGCCCAATGCGTATTGCTGGCGTCAATATCAACGCGCATATTGCTGTATACGCGCCCGGTGCGCACCGCAAGACCGGTAGCAATCATATTCAGGATCAGTTTTTGCGCCACGCCCGCTTTTGCCGAGGTAAACCCGGCCACCACATCCGGACCCGGCTGCGGGGAGACCACCATTTTGGCAAGTTGCGCCGCTTCGCTCTCGGGATCTTGCGTGATAATAGCGACAGGGGCGTTAAGCGACCAGGCATGACGCATCGCGCCCCACACCCACGGGGTTTTCCCACTGACCGTGAGCGCCAGCATCATGTCCTTTTCACCAAACTGTAAGGTCTGAAGATCGGCCACCCCGCGGTCGTAGTTTGCTGCCCCGTCTCCCGCCTCCACACCGATTACCGCATGCTCGCCTGGGGCAAACTCTTGCGCGGCCATCACGGCTGTCCGGCCCGACGCGCCCGCACCCACGATAATCAGACGCCCACCGTGACTCACCACCGAAGCGGCGTTATCGACGATACGTGCAATGACGGGTAAAAATGGAGTGATGGAATCGATTATCTGTTGATCGTCCCGATGAATGACATTCATCATATCCAGCGTCGAGAGCCTGTCGATATCCGCAGTATCTGCATGACGTCTTTCCCTGGTCAAACCGTTCAGCTTGATGCTCATAAACTGCCTCCTTTTTATGAATTACCACACACTATAAAGTGTTTTGTATGGATGACCTGCGAGGCGAGTCACGAAAAAACCTGCATTCGTAAGCTTTTACGCGGCTTTGAGAAACGGTCGTCATCGGCGATAATTACCCTTTCTTATTCGCTGTGGGGTTTTAATGAGCGATTTGCCTTTTACCACGACGCGCAAGCGCCCAATGAAACTCAGCTCGCTGGTCACTCTGATGGTTTGCAGCGTGATTGGCTCGGTGTTAGTGGTTCTCTTTACGCTCTACTTTCTGCAAATCACCCAGGCGACCCGCAACGGGGTAAAAGATACCGCCCTGGCCATTGCCCGCACGCTCGCCGACAGCCCGGAGGTGAAACGCGGACTGATGGCTTCTCCTGATAAAAATATCATCCCACCCGTGGCGGATGCGGTCAGCCAACGCAACGGCCTGCTCTTTGTGGTGGTGACCAATATGCAGGGCATTCGCTATTCGCACCCAGATCGCAGCCTGCTCGGAAAAAGTTTTATCGGTGACGATCTTAAGCCGGCCTTGCAGGGACATGAGAACGTGGCGATTAACCATGGTGTGCTGGCGGAAGCGCTGCGCGTGTTTACCCCCGTTTATAACGATCAACATCAGCAAATTGGGGTCGTATCGATTGGGCTTTCGCTTAATAAAGTTGATGAACAAATTAGCCGCAGTCGCTGGAGTGTCATCTGGACGGTGCTCTTTAGCGCACTCATGGGCACGTTAGGCACTTGGGGGCTGGTGCACTTTCTGAAGCGGATCCTTTTTGGCCTGGAGCCGCACGAGATCTCCACCCTGTTTGAACAACGCCAGGCCATGCTGCAATCGCTTAAAGAGGGCGTGATCGCGGTGGATAGCCAGGGTCGTGTGACCATGATTAACCATACCGCTCGCCAGATCCTGTTGCTGCCTGCGCAAAATACAAACGAACCGCATCATGTCCCGATGATGGCCGCCCTGCGCCGCGTCTCACAAACCGGTAAGGCATTGCAGGATCAGGAGATCGACTGTAATGGTCGCCTGCTGCTCTGCAATACGGTACCGGTAAAAAACCAGAACAACGTGATTGGCGCCATCAGCACCTTCCGTGACAAAACCGAAATCCGACAGCTGATGCAGCGCATGGACGGCATGGTGAACTACGTCGATGCCCTGCGCACGCAGTCCCATGAGTTCATGAACAAACTGCATGTGATCCTTGGCCTGCTGCACATGAAGCGGTACGACAAACTGGAAGAGTATGTACTGCAGACAGCACAAAATTATCAGACCGATATCGGCGCTATTCAGCTTAAAATTAAGTCACCGGTTATCGCCGGCTTCCTGTTAGGAAAAATGAATCGGGCCAAAGAAGCGGGCTTTACCCTGACGCTTTCTGAAGAGTGTCTGGTCCCCGACACGCCCAATGAAGAGCAGGTTACGGTGTTGATTACCGTTATCGGTAACCTGATTGAAAATGCGCTCGACGCGATGGCCGGGCAAACCGAAGGCGAAGTCACCCTGATGCTGCACTATCAGAACGGCTGGCTTAGCGGCGAGGTCAGCGATGATGGCCCCGGAATCGACGCCGAACGCCTGGCGCATATTTTTACCCGGGGCTACTCAACCAAAGGTGAAAACCGGGGCGTGGGTTTGTTCCTGGCGCGTCAGCAAATAGAAAAACTGGGCGGTGAAATTAGCTGTGAGTCAGAGCCCGGCGTATTTACCCAATTTTTTGTACACATCCCCTGGGATAGCGAGAGGAAAATCGCGTGATAAATGTCTTAATTGTCGATGATGATGCCATGGTGGCCGACCTTAACCGTCTGTACGTTAACCGCGTAGAGGGGTTTAGCTGCTGTGGGATTGCCTCTACGCTCGGTCAGGCCGAGGCGGTGGTTAATAATCTTGATCATCCTGTCGATTTGATTTTGCTGGATGTGTATATGCAACAGGATAACGGGCTGGATCTTTTGCCCATTATTCGTGCCTCTGGCCGCGCAATTGACGTGATCATGATTTCATCCGCCTCTGATGCGGCCACTATTCAAACATCCATGCACTACGGCGTAGTGGATTACTTGATTAAGCCGTTCCAGTTCCCGCGTTTTGAAGAGGCGTTGAAAGGCTGGAGCGAAAAAAAGCAGCTGATGGGGGCCCATCATTACTATGAACAGGCCGATGTCGATCGATTGCTGCACGGCGGTGCACCGGAGCTGGCGGACAGTAAGCGCCTGCCCAAAGGGCTGACGCCGCAAACATTACGCACGATCTCTCAATGGATTGATGCCCATCCGGAGGCTGAGTTTTCCACTGACGATCTGGCGAATGCTGTTGCTATCTCGCGGGTCTCCTGCCGTAAATACCTTATCTGGCTCGCTCAGATTAATATTCTCTTTACCAGCATCCATTACGGGGCCACGGGTCGTCCGGTGTATCGCTACCGTCTGCAGCCCGAGCAACTGGCGCTGCTCAGACAATATTGTCAGTAAGCCGGTAGTCTTCGTCGCAGAGCGTAAAGCGGAAATGATTCATTGAAGAAAGAATCACCTCTTTCGCTTTGGTGACGAAGATGGCTTCGATATCAGGCTGCGCACGTAGCGCGGCACAGCCTTTTTCGACGCCCATACCAAAAATCAACGTCGTCCAGATATCGCCATCCAGTGAATCAGGGGAGACGATGGTGACGCTATCCAGTTCGTTATCCAGCGGATAGCCGGTGCGCGGGTTCAGGATATGGTGATACCGCCTGCCGTCTTGTTCAAAATAGCGTTCATAGGTGCCCGAAGTGACAACCGAACGGTTTTCCACCTGCAGCGTACCCACCAGCGCCTCGGGCAGATCAAAGGGTTTTTTCACGCCAACCGTCCAGCCGCCTTCCCGCGCCCCGAGCGTCTGAAGATTGCCACCCAGATTAATAAGCCCTTCGGTTACCCCTTCTTTATGCAAATAATCACGAACTCTGTCAGCAATGTAGCCTTTGGCAATCGCCCCCAGATCGATCTCCATCCCGGGCCGGGTCAAGAATACGCTGCCCGCCTCGTCGTCGAGAATCACCTCCTGCGGCGAGGTGCGAGCCAGCAGGGCCGCAATCTCCTCTGCGGGCGGCACGCGGTCACCGTGAAAGCCAATCTTCCAGCGCTTCACCAGCGGACCAATCGCCAGATTGAAGGCGCTGCCGTGAAGCACGCTTGCGGCTTTTGCACAGCGAATCAACTCATACACGGGACGACTGACGACCACGGCATGCTGTCCAGCGGCATGGTTGATGTTCATCACTTCCGAATGGGCGCGATTTACCGTGAGCAGATCTTCATACTGCCTGATGAGGCGAAACACCCGTGAGGCAAGCATTTCATCATGAGAGAAGAGTTTTAACAGGATGGGGGACCCCATCAGAACGGCGGAATAGCTGTAAACGCGGTGAGTGGAAGACATGGCATAGGCTCCTCGGTTAACGCCCCGGCAGGCATCGCGCCGCCGGGAACATTGCCGGACAGCACATTGCGTGTCCGGCTGATACAACCCGCTGGCTTAGGCCTGTTTTGCGTGCATCGCCGCCTGGTGTCCGGCAAGGGTACCAAAAATAATGATGTCTGCCACCGCATTGCCCCCGATTCGGTTACCCCCGTGGATACCGCCCACGACTTCGCCTGCGGCAAATGCCCCTGGAATTACCTGCTGCGCCGTATTCAACACGCAGGTTTCGGTGTTGATGGTCACGCCCCCCATAGTGTGGTGAACGCCCGGTGCAATGCGGATAGCGTGGAATGGACCTTCATTGAGAGGTGCACGCAGCGCCGTGGTGCGACCGAAGTCGTCGTCATGCTGTGTTTCCACAAAACGGTTATAGCGTGCAAGCGTTGTCTGGAAAGTCTCATCATCCATGCCCAACGCTTCGGCAAGCGCCGTTGGCGTGCTGGCGCTGGTCACCAGCCCTTTCGCAATGTACTCATCCGCCGCTTTATTTTTCACGCGGACATGCTCGTCAAAGACGATATAAGCATATTTTTCTGGCAGGGCGATAATCTGTGCGGAGACTTTGTCGCGGGTATCCATCTCGTTGAAGAAACGACTCCCCTGCTGGTTCACCAGAATGGCACCACCGCCGCGAATAGACTCGGAAATCAGGTAAGAGGTGGTCTGTTCTACGGTTGGGTGGATCTGGATTTCGCCCATATCCACGGTACCCGCACCGATCCGCTCCAGAAGCGCGATACCGCCCCCGGTGGCCCCTTTGTGGTTGGTGGTCACAAAGCCATCCAGATCCGGGCGATACTTCACCACCATCTGGCTGTTGGCACTGAATCCACCCGTGGCGACAATCACGCTGCGCGTGGTCACGTTCAGCGTCTCATTCTCTTCCGTGGTCAGACGAACCCCGGTCACTTCGCCGTTTTCGAACACAATGTCGCTGACGGAGGTATCCAGCATCACCTCGATCTGACGTTTATTCACGTTACGTACCAGACCACTAATCAGGTAGCCCCCCACCGCCGAACCGTCTTTTGGACGGTGCGTACGGTCAATACTCATCCCGCCGGTGGTGGTGATGTCGTTAAGCATGATCCCACGATGGGCCAGCCACTCAATCGCTTCCGGCGCATTCTCAACAAAGCGGTGCAGCAGTTCAGGGTTGTTCTTGTTGTGCCCGCCTTTCAGCGACTCTTTATAAAACAGCGCTTTGCTGTCCTCAATTCCCTTCACCCGCTGGAAACGCGTTTCTGCTGCGTTCATCCCGGCAGACGCTTTAATGGTGTTCCCGCCGATGGACGGCATTTTTTCGACGATCAGCACGCGTGCGCCCTCATCATGCGCCTGAATGGCGGCTGCCAGCCCGGCTCCGCCGCTGCCGATCACCACGACATCGACCACTTTTGTAGCGTTAGGATCAACCCCTTCTTCCGCCGCCAGCGCTTTGCTGGATTTGACCATCGCTTTAGAGACCGCTTTTTTCACCGCCTCGCTCTGACTGGTGGCGCCGGTAATGGCATCTACATGCGGCGTGTTGGCATCCAGGATGCGGGTGCGGATCTCTTCAAAGCTGGTGATAAATTCCACGTCATCCAATGGCGTGGACGCCAGCGCAATGTCGGCAATGCGATCGGTTTCAAGAGAGACGTTGATGACAAGCTCACTGGCGTCGTCCTGGACGGTTTCAACGAACAGACCGGGTTTAAATTTCGACTCGCCCATGCTCATATCGCGGATCATCGCCTCCACCAGCGAGAATCGCCACAGGGGTTCCGGGATATGCAGCGCTTCACGCTGGGTGCTGTCCATAAACAGCTCCAGGGTTTCGCCGTTGCGGATGCGGTCCGTCCAGTCCGGATAGGCAATGGTCGCACGGCCTACGGCAATCAGGTCATAGCCATGGTCCAGCGCATTGTTCGCATCCGACGCGTTCACCACGCCGCCCACGCCCATCACCGGAATCTGTGCCAGCGTGTCTGAACGCATGGCGTGATATTTTTCGATTAATGGCGTTGGATCCTGGGTATCGACAATGGATGGACGTAAGGTTGCCCCAACGGAGAAGTGAAGGTAATCCACGCCCCGTGCTGCCAGTTTTTCCAGCAAATACATCGTATCGTCAAAGCGGATGCCGGGGACTTCCATCTCTTCTGGCGAGAAACGGTAACCAATGATGAAGGCATCATCGGCATACTGGCGCACCATTTTATGCGTGATATCCAGTACCGCGAGCGGGAATTTCGCCCGATTATCACGGCTGCCGCCCCACTGATCCGTACGCTGGTTAGAGTTAGGAGAATAAAATTGTTGGATCAGATAGGTGTTAGCGCCGTGGATTTCCACGCCATCAAACCCAGCCTGAATCGCACGACGCACGGCCTCACCAAACTTGCCGATCATGGCCTCCACCTCGTCGGAGGTTAAGGCGACAGGTGTGGCGGCCCCTTCACGCGGTGCGGCAACGGCGCTTGGCCCCACCGGCGAGCGCCCCCCAATCAGCCTGGGCTCGACCATGCGGCCGCCATGATAAATCTGCAGAATGGCTTTCGACCCTTCAGCCTGAATCGCATGGGCAATTTTTGCCAGGCCTGCAATCTTCTCGTCGGTGTCGATGCCAATAGCTCCCGGGAAAGCCAGCCCGGTGTCGTCGACAAAGCAACATTCAACAATGATGGTACCAATGCTGCCAGAACGTGCCCGGTAATACTCCACCAGTTCGCTGGTGACGGTGCCGTCGTAATAGCCCGTACAGGTCGTCATGGGTGCCATCAACAAACGGTTTTTTAACTCGATGCCATTCGGTAATGTGAAAGGACGTAGAATGCGATCGTTCGTGCTCATAATAGAAACTCCAAACTTTTAAAAATTGAAATTTGAGAATTCTTTATCGGGCCAGGTTCTGGTTATTTTTTTGCCGATGTCATGCTATTAATATAACGGTATTTTTAGTTACTAAAGTCATTACGTTAGTTTTAAAACTATTTAATCCCTTAGATAACATTATTAATACAATGGTGTTAGTGGGACCTACATTATATATTTACACAAAACCCTACATATTTAACGTTTTGATTACGTTACCCAAACGAAACATAAAATATGTTTAGTTTAAAATTCAACTAGTTATGAATTTCACTGGCGCATATTATTTCTATTTAATGCGAATGAATCTCATTGCAAAAATAATAACCACATAACTCAATAGGGTTATTTTAAGACGCACAAAAATACCTCTGCAATTCTCGTTTCTTGATCGGGATCAATAGAATCACCCTTCAAAAGCGCAATATATAAATATCCTTTATTTTTATTTTAACGCCTCCAGAGAAGCGTTAAATCGTTATTAAGAAATTGATTGCCGCACAGGTTAAATAACTAAAGTAAGCAAAATAATTTAAATAACCGCCGCGCACTCCTTTTTGATAAACCGAATTTCTAACAACTTAAGACGCTAACTATGAAAGAAACGAAAGCTGTAACGCCCTCTGTGGCGAGCAAGCCAAAAGACGGAAGTAAAAAACGTCTGCTGATGATGGCGCTCCCCGTTATCGTCGCCGTTATGCTGCTGTTTGTGCCGGTACCGGAAGGACTGCCGCCACATGCATGGTATTACTTCGCGATTTTCGTCGGTGTGATTGTCGGTTTAATTTTCGAACCCCTGCCCGGAGCGGTGATTGGCCTGACCGGCGTAGTGGCTATCGGCCTGTGCAGCCAGTGGGTATTGTTCAGCCCCGAACAGATGGCGGACCCTAAATTCAAACTGGCGGGCGCCTCATTTAAGTGGGCGGTCAGCGGTTTCGGCAACTCGACCGTGTGGCTGATCTTCGGCGCCTTTATGTTTGCTGCAGGCTACGATAAAACGCGGTTTGGACGCCGTCTGGCGCTGATTCTGGTGAAATATCTGGGACGTCGCAGCCTGACGCTCGGCTACGCCATTACCTTTGCGGATCTGCTCCTGGCCCCGTTTACGCCGTCAAATACGGCACGCAGTGGTGGGACCATTTACCCGATTATCGCCAACCTGCCGCCGCTGTATGGTTCAAAACCTAACGATCCCAGCGCGCGTAAAATTGGCTCTTATCTGATGTGGGTCGCGATTACCGCAGCCTGTATCACCAGCTCCATGTTCCTCTCCGCGCTGGCGCCTAACCTGCTTGCACTGGCATTGGTGAAAAGTATTGTTGGCATTGATATCTCCTGGGGCACCTGGTTTATCGCCTTCCTGCCGTTAGGTGTGCTGCTGATTCTGGTGATGCCGCTGCTGGCCTACTGGTTCTACCCGCCGGAAGTGAAGGTGAACGATGAAGTCCCGCTGTGGGCAAGCCGTGAACTGGAAAAACTGGGCAAACTTTCCCGCAATGAAATTCTGCTGCTGATCTTCGTCTGCTGCGCTCTGCTGATGTGGATTTTTGCCGCCGCGTGGATTGAACCGGCCATGGCCGCCCTGCTGATCGTCGGTTTGATGCTGTGGACCGGCGTGCTGGAGTGGAACGATATTACCGGCAACAAAGCGGCATGGAATACCTTCGTCTGGTTCGCCACCCTGGTCGCCCTGGCAGACGGACTCTCCTCCACCGGTTTTATTGGCTGGTTGGGTCACGAAGGTGGCATGTTGATGAGCGGTATCTCCCCAGGCGTGGCGACCATCGTGCTGCTGCTGGCGTTCTATCTGCTGCACTACCTGTTTGCCAGCACCACCGCCCACACCACGGCGCTGCTGCCTGCGATGTTGACCATCGCCGCCACCATTCCTGGCATGAACATGGAAGTGTTTGTCCTGCTGATGGTGACCTCGCTGGGTATCATGGGGATCATCACGCCGTATGGTACCGGCCCAAGCCCGATTTATTACGGCAGCGGCTATCTGCCAACAAAAGATTACTGGCGTCTCGGCACTATCTTTGGCGCCATCTTCCTGGCCGCCCTGCTGCTGATTGGTTATCCGTGGATGTCCATGATGTTCTGATTCCTGACCGCCGGAGCCTGTCTCCGGCGGTCTTATTTTTGTGGAGCAATACGCTATGTCGAATAAACCCTTTCACTACCAAAATCCTTTCCCGCTTGCGCATGACGACACGGAATACTATCTGCTGAGCAAGGAACATGTCTCTGTGACGATGTTTGAAGGCCAGGAGATCCTCAAAGTCGCGCCGCAAGCGCTGACATTGCTGGCGCAGCAGGCCTTTCATGATGCTGCATTTATGCTTCGCCCGTCCCATCAGAAGCAGGTAGCCGCTATCCTCAACGACCCGCAAGCCAGCGAAAACGACAAATATGTGGCGCTGCAATTTTTGCGAAATTCAGAGATTGCGGCAAAAGGCGTGTTACCCACCTGCCAGGACACGGGTACGGCCATCATCATGGGGAAAAAAGGCCAGCGCGTCTGGACCGGTGGGGGTGACGAGGCGGCACTGAGTCAGGGCGTCTATAACACTTACGTTGAAGATAACCTGCGCTATTCGCAAAACGCGGCGCTGGATATGTACAAAGAGGTGAACACCGGGACCAATTTGCCTGCGCAGATCGATCTGTATAGCGTTGATGGCGACGAGTATAAATTCCTCTGCGTCGCCAAAGGCGGCGGTTCTGCCAATAAAACCTATCTGTATCAGGAAACGAAGGCCCTGATTACCCCGGCTAAACTGAAAAATTATCTGGTAGAAAAAATGCGCAGCCTGGGGACAGCAGCCTGTCCTCCTTACCATATTGCCTTTGTCATTGGCGGGACCTCGGCTGAAAGTACGCTGAAAACGGTAAAACTGGCCTCTACCCGTTATTACGACAGCCTGCCGACTGAAGGGAACGAGCATGGTCAGGCGTTCCGCGATGTTCAGCTCGAACAGGAACTGCTGCAGGAAGCACAGAACCTTGGTCTGGGCGCACAGTTTGGCGGGAAATACTTTGCTCACGATATCCGCGTGATTCGTCTGCCGCGCCACGGGGCCTCCTGCCCTGTTGGGATGGGTGTCTCTTGCTCCGCCGACCGGAACATTAAAGCGAAAATCAACCGCGACGGTATCTGGATCGAGAAACTGGAACACAATCCAGGCAAGTACATTCCTGAATCATTGCGTCAACAGGGTGAAGGGGATGTTGTCAGCGTTAACCTTGACCGGCCAATGCAGGAAATTCTGGCGCAGCTTTCTGCTTATCCGGTTTCCACACGCCTGTCGCTGAATGGCACCATCATCGTGGCGCGCGATATCGCCCACGCGAAGCTCAAAGAGCTTGTCGATAATGGCGAAGCGCTGCCGCAGTATGTGAAAGATCATCCGATCTATTATGCTGGTCCTGCTAAGACCCCTGAAGGCTATGCTTCCGGTTCATTAGGGCCAACCACGGCGGGCCGTATGGATTCCTATGTCGATTTACTGCAAGCTCAGGGTGCCAGTATGATCATGCTGGCCAAAGGCAACCGCAGTCAGCAGGTGACCGACGCTTGCCACCAGCACGGTGGTTTTTATCTCGGCAGCATTGGCGGGCCGGCGGCGGTTCTGGCACAAAGCAGCATTAAGCGTCTTGAGTGTGTGGCCTATCCCGAACTGGGTATGGAAGCGATCTGGAAAATCGAAGTTGAAAATTTCCCGGCGTTCATCCTGGTCGATGACAAAGGGAATGATTTTTACCAGCAGATCCAGAACAAGCAGTGCGCGGGATGTACTCAGCGCTAAGACTTGCCTGCCGGGTAGCGTTCCGTCTACCCGGCCTACCTGGCCCGATAAGCAAAAGCTTACCGGGCGCTTTATCCCACCGCACGCCAGAGTGCTGGCATCAGAGCTAACGTTTCATCCATCATCATCCGCTTATCATTGCCTGGCTTCCAGATAGTGACCATCGTCTGGCTAATCCCCTGGTTACCCACCTCCGTGCGCAACGGCTGCACATTTTGCCAGTGACTTGCCTGAAAATGCGTGGGCAGAAATCCCCAACCGACGCCCGCTTCAAGCAAGGCACGCACCATTTCCAGCTCGTTCGCCCGAACGGTATTTCCAGAGATTTGCAGGCGACGTGCAACAGGTTCATCAGACGCAGCATGCATAATGACCTGGGGAGCCAGTGACAGTTCAAGTAACGAGAGTGGCTGCAGATCATCGGCAAAAAGCAACCGGGAAGCATAAAAATCCATGTCGATCGCCCCTAAGGCGCGCCACTCCATCTCGTGACCGACGCTTCGATTACGCGCCTGGCAGACCCCCAGATCGGCTTGACCTCGCGACAGCATCTGTTCCGCTTCATCGCGTGAGGCGCTAATCAGCGTCAGACGTCTGTTCCGGGACGCCATATTGCGGATTAACGCCTGCAAAAAGGCCCGGGGCGTAAAAGGATCGTAAACGAGGGAGAGGCCCTGCGTTGCGCTTTGCGGTACGTCCTTTGCGAACGCCTCAAACGCTTTCACCTGGCGCATAAGTAAATGAGCCTGACGCTGAAGCTGTTCCCCTTCCGGGGTCAGCCGTAAGCGGCGCCCTTCCCGCAAAAAAAGCGGATAGCCTAACCCGTCCTCCAGAAAATCAATGAGATCCCGCAGGGTCGTGCGGTCTTTCCCGAGTTTGATCGCCGCTTTTGCCAGGCTCCCGTATTCCACCAAGGCCGTAAACGCTTCCAGCTGAGCAAAAGAATAAATCAACGATGACACGACATGCTCCCATGACATTTTCGGGGGATTTTCCCCCATAAGGCGTTTTTCATTATAAGCCGTGAATTTTTAAACTGGCAGCACTCCTCACTCATGCGAGATAAACCATGAAAAACAAAACGTTTACTACCACGCTGTTAGCCAGCGTCGTCATTGGCCTGTTCAGTAGCGTCCTCGCCCCAGAGGCGCTGGCGGCCTGTCAAGGCACCGACCTCAGCGTCTGTCCTGCGCCTTTCGACACCCGGCTACCGGACACGCGCAACATGCTCACCTGGAGCCAGCCCGAACGTGTGGTGGGTTTTCGCAATGATTATCGTAACTATGCAGGCGATGTTTTCCATCACGGAAACGCCACGCCTCTGAGGGTGGCTGAGCAGCCCCTGAAGGACGCTCATTATCAGGTCAACGGGAAGACCTATAACCTGAAAGAGTATCTTACGCGGCAGAATGTCAGCGGGATGCTGGTCCTTAAAAAGGGTAAAATCGCCTTTAAATATCTGGGAGAAGGGAATACGGATACCACACTATGGACCTCCCGCTCGGTGGGGAAATCGGTGGTATCCATGCTCGTTGGCGTGGCGATCAAAGAGGGAAAAATCCATTCGCTGGACGACCGTGTCACTCGCTACGAGCCTGATTTAAAAGGGACGGCCTGGGAGGACGTTACGCTCAGGCAATTAATCACGCATACCTCCGGCGTCGCCTGGAATGAGGATTACACTCAGCCCACGTCTGATTTCGCCAGGCTTACCCAGTGCGAAGCCAGCCCCGGCACCTACGCCTGCGTTCGTAAGCTTGTTTCGGGTTTACCACGGGCGCATCCCGCCGGGCAAAACTGGTCTTACTCTTCTGGCGGAGCATGGTTACTGGGGGATGTGTTAGAGCGAGCCACCGGCATGACGCTGGCAGCTTATCTGGAAAAAAGCATCTGGCAGCCATGGGGGATGGCAAGCGACGGCGTGTGGCATGCTTACGCCAAAGGTACGCATGATGTCGGCGCGCATGGCTTTAACGCGACGCTGGAAGACTGGGGACGCTTTGGCGAGTTTGTCCTGAACGAAGGAAAATTGCCAAACGGAAAGTCCATTTTACCCGATGGCTGGGTCACTCAATCCGCCAGTTGGACCCGCGCGAAAGGCTCTGTCTCGGCGGCACATCCGCAGGGGCTTTACGGCTATCAGTGGTGGAATAATGAAGTGCCGGTCAATGCTAAAAACGTCACGCCACGGCCAGAGGCATCGTTACAGCATTCGCTTTGGGCATTAGGCATTTTTGGACAAATGATTATGGTGAATCGCGCGGAAAATCTGGTCATCGTGCAATGGTCAACCTGGCCGCAGGCTGAACCTTCTTTTAGTGCACAGCCGCTTGAAGCCTCACTGATGTTTAGTGCTATCGCTAAGGCGTTACGGTAATGCGATGGATGCCCGGTTTTGCGGGCATCCTGCCAACAAAATCGACAGTACGCGACACGACATACTTCACAGAATGAATGACATAGTGGCAAAGCACTACCGTGTGAGGCAAGCGAAGTGGTAACGTGTGGGCAAAGGAAGGTTGGCGGAGAGAGGGGGATTTGAACCCCCGGTAGAGTTATCCCTACTCCGGTTTTCGAGACCGGTCCGTTCAGCCGCTCCGGCATCTCTCCGTTTTGATGGTTGTCATGATGCCTGGAAATTTGGCATTTTAACAGTTCCCTTCCTGCAATTTTTTCATGTGATGAGTTTGCGAGCAAAGCGATGATAAAGTGGCTCTGGAAATCGAATGATACCGCCCGAAGCGCGGCGCTCCCCTGGGATGATGCGCTGGCAATCCCTGTCCTGGCGAATCTCACGCAGCACGATCGGACACGATTAATCTCTCTGGCAGACAAATTTTTGCAGCAGAAGCGTCTGGTCCCGCTTCAGGGCTTTGAACTTGATGAGTTAAAAAGTGCGCGGATCGCCCTGCTCTTCTGTTTGCCGGTCCTGGAACTGGGCATCGAGTGGCTCGATGGCTTCCACGAAGTCTTGATCTATCCCGCGCCGTTTGTGGTGGACGATGAGTGGGAAGATGATATCGGGCTTGTGCATAATCAGCGCGTCGTTCAGTCCGGGCAAAGCTGGCAGCAAGGTCCCATTATTCTTAACTGGCTGGATATTCAGGACTCTTTCGACGCGTCAGGTTTTAATCTGATCGTTCATGAAGTCGCGCATAAACTGGATACGCGCAACGGTGATCGCGCCAGCGGCGTGCCTTTTATTCCGTTGCGTGAGGTCGCGGGCTGGGAACACGATTTGCACGCGGCAATGAATAATATCCAGGATGAGATCGACCTGGTGGGTGAAAGCGCAGCGAGCATTGATGCCTATGCCGCCACCGACCCGGCAGAATGTTTTGCCGTGCTCTCAGAATATTTTTTCAGTGCGCCCGAGCTTTTTGCTCCACGCTTTCCTGCGCTGTGGCAACGCTTTTGCCATTTTTACCAGCAGGATCCTTTGCAGCGTCTGCGTGGTCATCAAGGCCCTGATGAGGATTTCTCCTCACAAGTACACTAAAACAGCAGGTTGACTCATAATTAATCATTTGAATCAGCGTGTTAATTTTAGTGTTGACACAAAATAGCGGGGCTATTAACATTCGCCTCGTTCACACGATTCCTCTGTAGTTCAGTCGGTAGAACGGCGGACTGTTAATCCGTATGTCACTGGTTCGAGTCCAGTCAGAGGAGCCAAATTTAGAAAAGCCTGCTTTCGAGCAGGCTTTTTGCTTTTCTGAAGCTAAAGTCATCTTTCGCCGTCAACGCAGAATGGCTTCCAGTCTGGCTAGCACCTCATTGATGACTACATCCGGTATGCGTTCCAGACGCTTACCGTTGCGGGCATCCAGATCAAGGGTTCTCGGTTGGTCGCAGCGAATAACACCCGTCGTCTTTGTCCCTGCACCATCCAGTGAAACGGTAAAGCCGGCTGTACGTGCAAAGTTACCACCGCTGGTAACGGGAACCACTACGGGTAATCGGGTAAGCTTGTTGAACGAGGCAGAAGAAACGATCAGAACCGGGCGCTTCCCTTGCTGTTCATGTCCGATAGTCGGATCCAGTGAGACGAGCCAGATTTCTCCTCTGTCCATTTACAGGACCTCCCTGCCCACCGCAGGCGCATCAATCCACTCCCGTTCCTCATCGTTCATGTCGGCATGTGGGTCGCACTGTGCCAGCAGCTCATCAAGCGAATAGCGTGGTCGTGTCTGCGGTTCAATAACCAGGCAGCCATTATCAATGGTCATACCGACTTCGCTGTCTGTAGACAGCCCTAGCGTTTTCAGCACGGCGGGAGGCACTGCCAGCATGACAGAGCCACCGACTTTTTTCAGGCGAGTGGTATACATAGAACACCTCCGGATATTATATTTTAATATAACATCAACGGTGGATTGTGTACATTTTTCAGTCAGATTCATTGTGATCTCCAAAGCGTAACGAAGCGTGAAGAAAGCCTTAATTTATCGAAGGATAGATCCGGCAATTTTCAAAGGCGGCATTGCCGATAAAACGGCGACCATCCTGATACATCAGGTGCTTCTTTCAGGCCATGAAGCATTTCGTGCAGGCAGGAGCTTACTTCACGGCAAAGTATGAGATTAGAGATAACTATTTTTGCGATTCAAAGGATTATTTCTAATCAGATAAACGAAATGCGGCGCAGCTTCCTGATTAGACCTGCGCCGGGAATATGTCAGCGATCACGCGAAGGCCAGATTTGTTCAGGTGTATCGTCCAGCGCGGGGCGGTGATTTCAGCAGAGAAATAGAGGGTCAGGTCGCACAGCAGGCAGCTAAGGTAATTCCGCGTTTCCGGCAACAGTCCCTGTGTCGTCAGTATCTGCGTCAGAGCAAGGCAGTAGTGGCAGAGTTCGGTGCAGTCAGGTTCAAAGCGAGGAAAGCTGGCGGGGAGCGTATCAACGGTCAGGCTGTCTCTCATAGACTCCGGGATCGGGTCGAGTAGCGTGGACTGCAACAGCGTCAGGCAGGTACCGAGTCTGCCGCAGAGCGCCATTTTTAGCGCCGGATCGTTGCTTTCGGCGAGAATTTCAGCGGAATGTTTGCAGTGTTCGGCCAGTACGGTGAAATCCGTGGCAGCGCTGAAGGGGATTGTGAGTAACAGGGAAGTCTGGGTAGGGATCGTAGCCATGAGGCAGCCTCCTGTAACGGGTTTAAAACCCACCACCAGAGGTTCCAATCTCATGGTGGTGGACTGAACGGGGTTGGAACTACCGGCGTTACAGGCAACCGGTGCACCTTACGGTGCCCCCGCCCAGCCCACCATTGAGGTATAGCTGAGCGCACGACATAAAAAAAGACGCGGGCGCGTCGTATGTCGCCTGTAACATTTATCAGGGTTCCAATCCAGGCACCTGATTTTGCAGGTGCGGGTTAAGGATACTGCGATTATTGATGGACGGCAAGGGAGTTAACTCGCGAATCTTTAGTCCCTTTTAGATATGCTGGTTCCAGCATCCCGGGCTTTCGCTATTAAAAAATTCAATAACAATATTTTGTCCCAAAATCTCTTTAATCAACTGATTAACTCTATTGCAATATGCCTGATCTCTTCTGAAAACAGATACCGCGACTCGCTGTATCCCTTTTCCTGCCATGCGTTTTAACAAATGTACGTCATGTTCCCCCAATCCCCAGCCCAGAATCACCAGACTTTCTCGTGGTTCGGCGAGAACTTCCCGATAAACCGTTGAAAGGTAGAAGCTGTTCTGTATAGAGTTTACCTTTTGCTTATGCGTTCCTTCGCTGACAAACAGCGGCACAACTTCTTCGCTTTGCCAGTTATCCAGGATAGATTCAAGCAAACCCGTCCCCCGGATATGTATTTTACGCTCCTGTTCGATACTATTTCGGGACAACACAAGGCTGCCGTGTGGATAAAAAACAAGCGTACTGGATTGCTCATCGCCATAAGGTGCCCTTAACCGCTGCCAGTCCTCTGCAAAAACGCCGCCGCCAAGAAAACAATCTTTAAATTTGTGGCGATCCGGGATATCTAAACCATATGTCATCGTCCAATAAACGATAAGGTCATAGTTAAGTGAAATAACCGTATCGAACCCTTTTAGAAAATTGTAAATACAGGGTAGTTGCTCACTAACTTCGTAATGTTCAGGATGTACATCGCGAACGGCCTGAATAAGGCATTCACGAATACTAACGTAGGCCTCGTGAGTACGTGCATCCTCAATCCGTAAAGATTTATTTACGTTAGAGGCCTGCCAGACAATACGGAGGATAAGCTCAAAATCTTGGGTTTTAAAAAAATCAAACAGTCTTCGCGCATCTTCCGCCAGACTCTCTCGCTGTCTGACGCAATCAAGCAGAGAGCTATACGCAAAACTAGGGCTTACGGCGATACTTGCGCCATTGCCCAGCAAGATCGTTCCATTGTAGCTTTGCGCAAGCTCAGACCAAGGACGAATCACAAAAAGCATTTTGTATTTCCAGTCTGTTGGTAAATTATTTCTTTAAATATAAGTAAGTTACGTCTCAGACACAATCGCCAGCACGGTATCAAATGCACTTTTTCTCCTTTTCTCTTTTAAATCAAAAGAATATTATTAATAACGACGCGGGATCATATCACCGGTACTTTAGTTCAGGTAATACGCTGCATTCCATATGGCTATTATCTTCATGATTTTATAGACTATCTACCCAACAATGCCGTTTTACGGTTGTTACGTGTTCCTCTCCGATTTATCAACATAACTTTATGGTCAGGCAATGAAAAAAGAAGCCGTCACGAGCAAGAATGAAGCAGAAGAAACGCACGAGGCGGAATTCAGTTTTTATGAGTTTTTCGCCGGCGGCGGCATGGCCAGGGCAGGTCTGGGAAAACGGTGGCGATGCCTGTTCGCCAACGATATGGATTCGATAAAGACGGCGAGCTATATCGAAAATTGGGGGAGCGAGCATTTCGATGACCGAGATGTGCGTGAAGTCAACCCCGGCGATCTGACCGGACGTGCGGATTTGGTCTGGGCCTCATTTCCCTGTCAGGACTTATCTCTGGCAGGTAATGGGCTTGGAATCGGCGAAATCGACGACAGCGGGGATGAAAGCACGCGTTCCGGCGCCGTATGGCCTTTTCTGGATTTGATAGACAAACTTGGCGATGAAAACCGAAAACCGCCAATGCTGGTTCTGGAAAACGTCCTTGGGCTATTAACGCTGGATCAGGGACGTCATTTTGCCGCGATATGTCGTCAGTTAAGTAAAACAGGTTATCGCTACGGCGCGATGATTATTGACGCGAAGTTTTTTTTGCCGCAATCCCGGCCCCGCGTATTTATTGTCGCGATTGACCGTCAGTCTCCCGTTCCCGCAGGGTTATATTCACAAGAGCCACAGCCCCAATGGCATTCCTCTTCGCTTCTTCGCGCCTGCGACGCGCTTTCGGAGGAGACGCGCGGCGACTGGATTTGGTGGATGCCCGGCGAGACCCCGAGCGCCCGAACCAGGGAGCTTGCCGATCTTATTGAGTGCGAAGATAAAAATGCGTTATGGCATTCCGCCGATGAAACTCGCCGGTTGATAGGCATGATGGCACCGGCGCATTTAGCGCGTCTGGCGAAAGCGCAGGAGTCCGGCGAAACGGCAATAGGCAGCCTTTATCTGCGCATGCGCAAGGAACAAGGAGTTAACCAACAACGGGCCGAAATTACCTTTTCGACAGTTCTCGGCTGTCTGAGAACGCCAAAAGGCGGCGCTTCTCGCCCCCGCATTATTGTTGTCCGCGGCAATCAAGTGAGAACGCGTTTATTGTCAGTCAAAGAGGCTGCGGCGCTAATGGGGCTGCCGGAAAATTTTATTCTACCTGCGGCGTATCAATCGGCTTTTAAAATCATCGGCGACGGGCTTGCCGTTCCGTCCGTCCACTTTCTGGCTGAACGCATCCTCGAGCCACTGGCGACAGCGATACGAAACGGCAGCCGTCAGATGGAGGACATACAAGTATGAACTGGACGCCGCCTGTTACTCCAGATGGTTGGGAAAATAAGTTAGTTGACTATTTTCTGCGATTCGGCACCGACGGCGACGCGCAGGATATTCGTTGGTTTGAAGTGACGCCGTCGACGCTCGCAGCGGCATTCGCCGACAGCGGCGTCAGCGCAGATGAAATAGAAGAAGCGTTTCGGACCTGTATGTCGAACATACCGGATCTGCCGCAGCGCCTTGAAAGCGGCATGATGGAAAGATCGAGCGACAAGTTGCCCGGATATTTCACTTATCTTGTCATGACGCTGCTTATCAGCAGTCAATTCGATGCTCAGGAAGGACACAATGACTTTCGCCTGAAATTACAGAACTGGCTGCAGACGGAACATAGTTATCAGAAGCTGGCGGGCGTTAACGTCATGTGGGAAGCGCTGGTCGGGTGGCTTGAACGACGAATTCAGAGAAGAGAACCCTATCGCCGCCTCTGCCTGCCGGAGATCCCCGCAAGCTGGAGCCATATCGGCTATACCCTGCGTCTGGCTTTTCCCGGAAAAGCGGATCTACGCTTGATGCGCCGTGTTCTTACGAACCATCCGCAAGCCGTTTCCAGTCCCAGACTGTTAATCGATTATTTTCATACAGCGATTCAAAAAGAGAATGCCTCTCATGCGGTGAAAGAGGCGTTTAGCGAGTTCAGGGAAGCCTGGTTTTCAGGACGAAGAGCGCTTGCCGACATGCCTTTCTGGCGTTTGCGTCAGCGGGCTATGACATTAATCTCCGATATTGAAGCGCGTAAAGCGATCATTGATATGCGCGTCGATTTCGACGGTTCGCGATGTTACTTCAGCGCCGCCGACGAGAATGACGAAAGCGTTTTCTCCCCTTCGTTGTCGGACGCATTATTATCGGCGTCTGCGGAAAATAGCGACAATCTAGGCAACGCCGTGCAGAACGGCCTACTCTTTTTTCATCAGGTCGGCCACGGATGCTGGAGAGCTATAGCCGCCCCTGACGCACTTTCTTCCAAATTTCACATCGCGTTATCCTGTAAATACGCCGCGCGCGCAAGCCAATATTTTGACGGTGCGATTATAGAAAACGCCTGGATTCTGACGCCGCATTCGCAGAGCCGTCATGTAGCAATCGAGATATTTCGCGCGCTGAAAGCGTCATCGACCGCACTTGATGAACAGGTTTCACGCCTACAGTTTTCCGACGGAATCAGAGTGCCGGGGGGATGGCTGGGATTGCCCGCTTTTTTGCCGACTGTCAAATCAGACACGCAAAACTACAGAATTTACGCGTCCCAAGAAAATGATGCGAAAGTCAGCGTCAGGAAGGTGGATGGACGTTTAACGTCATCAATGCCTCTTAACGGTGAGTTTATTATTGAACCTGAGCTGGAAATCGGCGAGAAAACGCCGCCATGGCGACGGCGGGCGCATTTTTTCGAGCGAGCTGTTCCGCGTCCTGCGCAGGAAGATAGCGCCAGATGTCGCCTCGAACCTCTTACCGATTGGACGACGTCTCCCCTGACAACGCCGACATTACGCACTGAACTCCCCCTAACGATAGAAGATAACGATGAGCGTCTTGAACATCTCCTTGAAGCGATTTACGCAAGCGGTGCCAGCGGCTGGGAGGAAATCGAATTAGTCGCGCTGCTGGAACGCGCCGCAGACGGTGTAAATGTCTGGCATTTGATTCGCTGTTTGCATGACGCTGGTCTGATAGAACCGCGCTTGCGCCAAGGCTGGAAAGGTCGGGTATGGACGTTAGTCAAACCTTTGCTGCTTCGTATTCGCAATGGGGATGACAGCCTGATCGTCGTGGAAGGCGCAACCTGCGCCAGCCTTATGGATGATTTTCAAAAAGCGGTCTCCGGGCTGGGCGGAAAATGCTTTCGTCGCAGCGGGGTAAGCGTCTGGTCTCCTCCTGTATTCGGCGCGGAGATCGATGATCCCGTCGCGTTATCGCGGATTATGGGATGGCCGCTTATTGATACATCGTCAACGCCTGATATGACACCGCTCGCGTTAACCTCGACCTGTCGTACCGCCGAATTCCACCTTCAGGCGGCAGTCTGGGACTGGCGTTCAGGGCGTTTCTCTCCGCATGCGACCGCCGATAACGCCGCGGCGCTTTTAACGCGCCATGTCCATCCAGGCGGGCGCGATCATGATGTGTACAAGGTTGTTTCCCGACGCAAAACAGCGTTTTTCTTATCCCGAACCGCCGCGATTATCGCCGCGAGCGTGAGCGCGCGCCGCCCGACGTTTAGACTTGTCGGGGATCATCGTTTTATTTGTCTTGCCGACGACTGCGGTTTGCCCGACGCGCTGGCGATGGGATTACGGCGCAGCGTGCTCAGGAACAGCGGCCCGACGGAAGCCGGATACGCTTATCCACTCGACGACGTCGCTTTCCGATGGCTGAACCGACTGCTTCCCGGATGCTTCGCTCCGTTCCAGTCAGATGACGGCGAGGACGCAAATCGTTTAGTTTCCGCAGCGCGCCATTCCGGCGGGAAAACGCGTCTGCGGTGGCGAAACGGGCGTCTGGCGTTATAGGCTGAAAAATAAGGAAAAGAATAATGAAAGATATTCCCTGGTATATTGGCCGATACGATCGACGAAACGATCGGTTCTCTTATTTTAAAGTCGTCGCTCAGCAAACGGAAAATGGCTGGCACGCAATCGACAGCCCTAAAAAGATGTTTCCTCGTACAGGTGAAGTCGAACTTACCGGATTCGACGCATCTCAGCTTCGTCCAAACGACTGGATCGTCTTTCAGGTGGATACCAATGCGCGCAGCAAATTGACGAGAGCGAAACATCCTCGCCGTATTTATCCTTATTATGATTTATCCTCGGCGCAGTCTCTTCAGGAAGCTCGCCATCGCCTGAGCCTGGAAGGCATCGAAACGAGCGGCGAACCGGGGCAATGGACTATTCGCTTCGAGGCGGGCGGAGTCATTCTGGCGAACCTGACAGAGTCGAAACCAAGCTGTTTTATTCTGTCACGGAATCAGCACGTTGCCGAATATGTGTTTAATGACAGCGGAATCATCTCCGTATCCGGTCTGTCTGAAAACAACAAAATATTTTATATGCCGGACACGGATGCCTCACCCACGCGACGCCATGATTGGACGCCTGATAAACATTACATTGAAAATGCCGTTCAGCTTATCGCCGGAGCCGACTCGTCAATGCAGATCGCTTCATGGCTTCGCAAACATGTCGACGAGCAAAACGGAAAATTAAAATCCGGCGTCGACGATCTGCTGGCTGCCGCTCAGATTCTACGATCCGGAGAGTTGGCGAAAAAAATAACTGAAGAGGACGCGCTGGCCAGGGAACTCGCGGAGGCGATGTTGAATGACGGTCGTATCGCCGCTCTGCTTGAACGCCAGATACAAAACATCGCGCAAGAAGAGCGGAACAGATTGCGCGCCGAACAACAAAAAGCGCTCGACGAAACGTTTTCCTCCGAGCGTCTGCGCCGCCGCGAAGCGATTGAAGCGGAAATGGCTGCCTTTCAGACGGAGAAAAGAAGCGAGAGCGAGCATAAAATCGCGCAATTACGACTAATCGAAGAAGAAAAATTACGTGCAGAATTCTTAGAAAAACAAATAAATATCGAAAAAACACTAAAACGTGAGAAAGAAAATCTCGAAAACGAGATCAACCGGTTGAAAGACGCTTTTGCAGATTTATCCAACCAAAGCGAAAGTCAGCGCCGAGTTTTAGCTTCTATGACAGCCGAACGAGAAGCATCTTTGGCCTCTCTTCGGGATACCGAAGAGCACGCCGCCCTGGCGCAGGCCGAGCTTGAAAAAATAAATGTCGCGATTGCTGAAAAAGCGCGCCGAATGGCGCATTCAGCGATTCCTGAAATACGCCTTCCTGTTGAAGCAAAAGCTGTTTCCCACGCAGAATTAAGTCGTATCGTAAGAGAAAACAAATTACTGACGCATGATGGGAAGATATTGATGGAACAATTTCTGGCGTTGATGCTTGCTGGCGAATGTCCATTGCTCTACGGCTCTGAAACACAGGACTTTCTGGCAATCGCCGCGTCGCTTATTTCTTCAGGACGCGCTATCCGGCAGACTGCCGATCCGACGATGATTTCCTATGAGGATCTTTGGGTCCGCGCGGGAAATAATCTGGCCACGCCGCTTTATCAAGGATTGTTATTAAGCGACGCTCATCGTCCCCGGACAATTCTTGCTGTCATCGAACGCGTCGAATGTTCCGCCGCGCGTTTCTGGCTACCTGCGCTGAAAGAGGGATTGCGCAATGGCGATCTGCCCCGACGATTCCTGGTCTGCGGCACCATTACGAATGAGGATGACGAGGAAACGGAAAATATAAAGGAAGAGAATATTTTCCTACAGGTGGAAAACATCGTCGTCCGCAATGCGATTACGCGCGCGCCGCTTTATCTTTCTGCCAAGCATCATAGCGAACTGAAGCCCGAAGCCGCGCAGCCAGAATCGCTTGCAGAAAAGCTTGCTATCGCAGATGAAATGTCGGGAGATCGTCTGAACGTGGTAAATACGTTGCGGGCGACAAAAGCGGCGCTGGAGATCACATTGTCTGTAGATGAAGACAAGGCAGCGCATCAAAAGCGATTAGTCGATTTATTCGCGAACATGCAAAATAACGAAATCTGCGCTCCATAGATTACAGGAGAAAGGAATCATGTTAGATCCGATTGGCGGTTTTCGCCGTATTCAGGACTTTTTTATTTCATATATTGAAACCAGTTTCCGAATCTCCGACCATTCGGTTGCGGCATCAAGGCGCAAGCTGCTGAATAGCAGCGGGGAGTTCGCCGCAGAGCCCTATATTGAACCCGTTTTACGATATGTGTCTTCGGATAAAACCCTTGAAGCTCTGGCTGATATGGAAAACGGGCCGTTAAAGAGTTTATCGTCGGAAGGCCGAAAAGCGTTCGTCGAACTGGCGTTATCCGGTTTGTTTGATTCAAAATCCGGCGACGCGAGCTGGCCGCGTCGGTCAGTCCACGCACCTTATCTTCATCAGGTGAAAATGCTGGAACGAGGTATTCGTCCCGGTTGCCCAGGCATAGTGACATCGGGGACGGGATCAGGAAAAACGGAAAGCTTTATGCTGCCCATTCTGGCCGCATTATCGAATGAGGCGATCAGTTGGTCCGCTCCTCACGACGGTTACCTGCAAAATCGCTGGTGGCATAATGCGGAGGCGAACTGGGTTTCGCGTCGTAAAGGAGAAAAACGCCCAGCGGCGGTCAGAGCGTTGGTGCTTTATCCGATGAACGCTCTGGTTGAAGATCAAATGGCGCGTTTGCGCAAAACGCTGGATTCCGATGAAGCGCGACAGACGATGGAACATCGTTTCACCGGAAACCGCATCTTCTTCGGACAATATACCAGCGCCACGCCGGTTACCGGTTACGCCAGTCACCCCCGCCTTTCCGGCGACCGTACGGAGAAAAGCCGCCGCGCCCGTAACCTTGAAAAATTACGTAAAGCATTGAACCGAGTTGATTGCGATCAACAGGCCGCGCGAGCGTTCGACGACGAAAAGGAAAAATCGTCGGAAAAGACCCGATATATCTTTTCTTCAACAGACGGCGGCGAAATGGTTACTCGTTGGGATATGCAGGCCGCGCCGCCTGACGTACTGGTCACCAACGCCTCCATGCTGGGAGCGATGCTTTCTCGTGAAGTCGAAGACTCTATTTTCGACATGACGCGCGAATGGTTGATGAGTAATGACGACGCTTACTTCTATTTGGTATTCGATGAACTGCATTTAATGCGCGGCTCCGCAGGTACGGAAACCGCAATGCTGATTAAGTCGCTGATCATTCGACTCGGACTCGACGATCCGAAGCACCGCTACAAGCTGCGTTTACTGGCGTCTTCCGCGTCTTTGCCGATGGAAGGCGCGGATGGAGAACAATCGAGAAAGTATCTGCGCGATCTCTTCGCTCCCTTCGGAACTTGTCGCGATCCCCGGGATGACGGCAGCGACGCTCCGGATTTCTGGCGTAACTGCGTCATTGAGGGAACCCCATTCATACCTGAACCAGAAAGTAAAGTTGACGCGCGACCTTTTGCCGCCCTGATGCGGATGGCGCTTACAGAGCAAGGCGACGTTGTCCGCCGTGTAGAGATTACAGACGAGTTTAAGCGAGCTTTGGTTAACGCTTTTCAGGCTCTTGGCGTAAAAGAGCGAGATAGCCGTCAGGGCGTTAAGCTGGCGGCGGAAACCGCAGCCGCGTTATTAACCAACGCCTGCATCGAAAAAAGCGGCGACAAGCCGCGCGCAACGTCTCCCAAACAGATCATCGACAAAATTTTTCTGGCGGAAAGCCAAGATGGGGAAAAAGAATCTGAACTTGCGTTGCGCGGATTAATGCTGCTGCGCGCGCTTCCGGATTTCGTACCTGACAGCGAGAAACCTCACGCCGCTACGCCGGCTTTTCGCGTGCATACGTTCGTCAGAAATATTGAAGGTTTCTTCGCGTCGGTCTCGCCCGGAGAGCGAAAAGCGAAATTCGCCGATTTTTGCCTGGAACGCGGCCTGTCGCACGCGCCTTCAACCTCAGAAGAAAAGCGCGGTAGGCGTTTATTCGAAATGCTTTACTGCGAAGCTTGCGGCGATTTACTGCTTGGCGGTCAAAGGGGACAAAGTTGCGAAGGCGCTACGGTAGAGTTATTACCCTCAGCGACCAATCTTGAAAATCTTCCCGAACGCCCCGGCGCAGAATATTACGATGATATGGCGCTTGATGAGTTTGCAGTTTTCTGGCCTGTTGAAAAAACGCCCGCCGCCAGTGAAAAAGGGTGGGATGTTTGGCAGGAGGCGACGCTGAATCCTGTTACAGGCATTGCGACTGTCGGGCAAGGAACTTCTACAATGAACCCCGAGGCGATTCAGGGATATCTCTATTTTCAGAACCCGCCCCCGGCGAAAAAAGGAGAACCTGTAAAACCGCCTTCCGCGCAACCTTTCTGTTGCCCTAACTGCGGTATCGACTATTCCAGTCGGCCGGCGACCAACCGCGCCAGAACGCCCATCCGCGCATTCCGTACCGGCGTGACGAAATCATCTCAACTGGTGGCGACAGAGCTATTCGAATTGCTGCATGCAATCGGTGCAGATGCGAAGAGTATTGTTTTTTCGGATAGCCGACAGGATGCGGCTTCGATGGCGCTGGAGATTGAACGCTTGCACTTACGCGATTTGCGCAGGGAAATACTGGTCGCGGCCGCCAGAGCCATGATCTGCGAGGCGGAAAAAGAATATATTCCAGAAGAAGAATTTAAAGAAAAAAGAGATAAAGCATTACAGGCTGGGGATGATGATGAGATCGACAGGCTGTATGAGCACAAAACAAGGCAAAAAGATATTGCGAGCCTTTGTAAATTTAGACGGGTAAAAATAGATAGCTTATTGGAATCGGAAGGAGACTACTTAGGAAAAATATCCTCAGAATTAGCTGGGTTGGGAATATCGCCTTACAAATATCGCCCGAGCGCTGATGGAAACGACAAAGTCGTTTGGTACGACAACTTTGTAAAAGATAAGGACATCGTTAGGTACCACGAAAAACTTTCTTTATCTGACAGGCTGGCGATCAAACAGAGGATTATAGACGATCAATCTGAATTGATAGACGACGTTATTTTCGCCAATACTTTTTTCGCATTAGAGGAAACGGGTTTAGCGTATCCCTGCGTCTCAGATAACGAGGATACGCCCGAACTCGACGCCTGGTTAAGAGTGTTCGCCGGCGTTTATCGCGTCAAAGAAAACAAATATGTCGATCCTGAACAATCCGACGGCTGGCACGTTGGAAAAGATGTAAAAAAAGCGAAAGTCAAGCGCGTCGCCCAGGCCTTATTCGGCGACGAGAATTATCTGGATAATTTGACGCTAGTCTTAAATCAGTTCGCTGATCGAGAACATACGGCAGGGTTATTCAATATTGGCAAATTGTTCCTTAAGGTAGCGAAATCAGGCGATCCCTACTGGGAATGCGGCAACTGCGGGCGGATCCACTTACATTTAGGGTTTAAACGTTGTACCCGTTGCGCGGAACCGCTCAATATCACCCCCAAAGGTGCTGTTGAAACGCTATGGGAAGAGAATTTCCTTGGCAAACGCATTGCGCGCGGCGAACGGGACGGCGTTAAACGCTTTCGGTTGAATGTCGAAGAATTGACGGGTCAGACGGATGATTTTTCCGATCGACTCCGTAAATTTAAGGGGATTTTCGTCGATAAGATGAGCGAACTTGAAAAACTTGACGCCGAGATCGATATGCTTGCCGTCACTACGACAATGGAAGTTGGCATCGATATCGGTTCGCTTCAGTCGGTTTATCAGGCCAACATGCCGCCTCAGCGTTTTAATTACCAGCAGCGCGTCGGTCGGGCTGGGCGGCGCGGTCAAGCTTTTTCTTTTGTCATTACGTTTTGCCGCGGACGCACGCACGACGCGTATTATTTCGCCCATCCTCACGCGATTACCGGCGATCCGCCGCCTCCGCCCTTCCTGGCGGTAGATCACGACGCGATCCCATTAAGGCTTTTGCGTAAAGTCTGGCTCAGAAGCGCCTTTAATCTATTGCGTGAAGAAGATCGCGAGAATGGGACAGTTTATCCCGGAGATAAACTTATCCCGCCCGACGTTCACGGCGAATACATTTCGACGCATGATTACTATTATGACGATAACGCGAACTGGCCTGACCGATTGCAGAGCGCGCTGGAAGCGACGCAGAACATACGCGAACGTTTTATCGAAGCGGCAACGTTCGACCCGGAACAGCGTCAACGTCTACATTCCGTATTGAATGCGGAAAGAATTATTGATGAAATCGCCGAGCTGAACGATTACGCACCTGACGACAATGTAGGACTTGCCCGTTTTCTGGCTGAACGCGGGAAATTGCCGATGTATGGAATGCCGACCCGGGTACGCAATCTGTATCTGGGATTACGTGAAAAAAAAGGTCTGAACAACCAGACTGAATACGAATGGTCGACAATGGATCGCGATCTTGACCTTGCGGTATTCGAGTATGCCCCCGGCTCAGTATTAATTAAGGATAAGAAAAAACACAAGGTGATCGGCTTCACGGGAAATTATCGAGAACCACAGATTCGTGATAATCGCGTGTCGGATCTCTCTACGGTGGGCTCGTGGCAAGAGTCATCCAGTCATGTCGCATTTTGCCCGGCATGCGGTTCCGCAAAGCTGGAGTTGCATCAACCGGACAATGACATTCAATGTAAAGATTGCGGCGAGCCTATCAAACCCGACGAATTTAAACACTACATCACACCTGCCGCTTTCCGTACGGATTTCGAACCCAAAGACGAAATGGATAGTTTTACTCGCATGTCTTTAAAGACTACCGCAACGGTATTAAACGAAGAGAATCCAACACACTGCGATCCCTTGATCATACGACGTGGCGAAGTCACTATATTGCGCCTTAACGATGGTCCTATTAATGGTGAAAAAGAAGGTGAACGTTTTACTGTCGACCTCGCGATTGATCAAAAAGCGCCGGTTCCTTTCGCTGCTTACCGCCCGTCGATTAAAGGCGAGCAGGCGATTGATTCAAATTGGCTAGGAGAACGCGATAATTCACGCTGGCGTCGTAAAGGCGAGAAAAGAAATTTCGGTCTGGCATCCGGTAAGGAGACAGAGTCGCTTCACCTCGAATTAATGAGATTCGATTCTCGGCTTAATCTGAATATGGTCGCCAGATACGGCGAGTATATGCACTTGCCTACTCGAGCGGCGGCCATCAGCGCGATTCAGATTTTGGCGCATAAGGCAGCCCTCTATCTGGACGTCTCGCCTGATGAGTTCGAAACGCTTGAACCTCGATTACATTTTGGCAAACCTATACTGCAAATCGCAGACGCGTTAATCAATGGCTCAGGATTATGCAGGCGTCTTGCCGAACCGGCGGTTGCCGGCGATTCTCCTTTAATAATCAAATTGCTGCATAAAATTCTGGAAGATGAACGCGACTGGCCGCTGGTTGATTTTCTGAAGAAGGATCATCCTGTTCAATGTCGGACAGCATGTTACAAATGTATACAACGCTACGGAAACCGCCAGTATCATGGCTTACTGGACTGGCGTTTAGGAATGGCCTATTTACGCGCCATGGTTATGCCGGAATTCGCGTGCGGCCTGAATGTTGAGGACTGGAACCATCCAGAGATGAAAGGATGGAAAGAAAGAGCATTTGAACTTGCGGAAGATGTCGAGGCGTTACGACCAGGGACCATCAAATTGTTAAAGGAACATTCTTTGCCAGTTCTTGAAATAAAGGATGGAAAAGAGCTTTGGCGCGCAGCTGTTACGCATCCCTTATGGCACTGCCGAGACGCTGAACGCGACGCCCTGATTGATTCTTTTGGATTAGATAAGAAAGGAGCGCCATTACGATTCATCGACACCTTTGAACTGGAAAGACGACCGTTGCGCGCGCTGGCGCAGCTTAACCTTAAACGAAGTTAAAGTCATTGCTGGCTGGGGCGTTTTGTATCTAAAGCGCCTTTTAGAAAAGCCTGCTTTCGAACAGGCTTTTTGCTTTTCTGAAGCTAAAGTCATCTTTCGCCGTCAACGCAGAACGGCCTGGAGTCTGGCAACGGTTAGGCTGTGAACAAGTTGTAACCCAGCGCCTAAATCGCAAACTGGTAATGCGAACCGTCCGGCAGCTCGATGTCCAAACGCAGTTTCCCCCCCGTCGCCTCAACGTATCGCTTCAGTGTGGAGAGTTTCAGGTCGCGTCCAGGCTTTTCCATACTGGCGACGGTTGGCTGACGTATTCCCAGATTTTTCGCTATTTCCACCTGTGTTTTCTGCACTTTTTCGCGCAACTCAGCAAGGTGAATGTTTAGCAGGATTTCTGTCGCCATCATCTGCGCATCGGCCACGACATCCGTTTTTTCATCCGCAATAAGTTGTTCGAGCGTTCTGCCCATCTCATCACTCCTTATCATGTAAGGTATTTAGATAGTCTGTAAATTCACGATCGGCGATTGGGAACATTTGCTCGTAAAAGCGCTTTTCATTACCCGCCTTCTTATCGGCGCAGAGCAGAATGCCGGTTCGCGTTGGGTCGAAAGCAAAAAAAACGCGTATCGGGTCTCCCCGGCTTTGAATGCGTAGCTCTTTCATATTCTTGTATCGGGAGCCATAAACCGTATCTGCGTAAGGTCTTGGCAAGGCAGGTCCCTTTTCCCTTAGAACAAGAAGTAATGCCAGTACACAGGCCCGCTCCCCTGCACAAAGCGAACTAAACCAATCGTCAAACCGATCCGTTGTCTTAATTGTCCACACAGGACCTCCCTTGTAATATAGATTACAATCTATATAGATGCAAATCGATAAAAACGACTTTGACATCGTGAGGGAATAAAGACATGCGACTTTGTAGAAAAACGGAAAGCGTCTTCCAGACATTAAGGCAGGGGCATGAAAAATCACCAGCACTATGCAATCCAGTTCGCAAAATTACCGGGGGGGTATTACAGCAAAGAACTGTTTTATAAAGTTATTGAATCAAAAAAGCCTGCTTAAGTTCCCTTAAGCAGGCTTTTTGCTTTCAAACGCTATCTACGTTTAAGGCCTCATCTTACGGCCAACATATCTCTTACTCGTTGCCCCACTGGTTCAGGAACGACGCGATTTCATCAATGCGTTTCGGGTTGATACCCGCCTCATCCGCCATCTCTTTTTGCGCATCTTCACCGATCTCCTCGTTATTCATCAAACGGGTGACCAGCAGTTGAAAATAGCGTGCCAGAGAGTCGCGTTCCGTCTCGCTTACCTGCTCGGCGGTCTCTGTCGAATACTCATCCACGATGTCATAGAATTTCAGCGGTATTTCGGTGCTCATAAGGGGCCTTAGGGGTTAACACCCGGGTCAGTGGCCGATTTTTGTGGCCTGGATAAACACCTGCATTTTGTCTCTTTCTTTGCCATAGAGTCAAATTCGCCAGCCCGCTAAAAATTGGCTATTATCCGCATCCCGTCTTCTGCTGGCAGCACTATGTCCACCATCATCGATAACTTCATTGCCCCGCCCTGTCATGACGAAATAGACGTTCTCTATTGCGACGACCACCTTTTACTCATTAATAAACCCAGTGGACTGCTCAGCCTGTCAGGGAAAAACCCGCAAAATAAAGATTCAGTTCATCATCGCCTGGTGCAACTTTATCCCGGCTGCACCCTGGTTCACCGCCTGGATTTTGGTACATCAGGTTTGATGCTGATTGCCCGTAATAAGGCGATGAATGCCTTACTTTGCCAGCAGTTTAGCGAGCGCGCGGTGAACAAGGTCTACAGCGCCCTGCTGTGCGGGCATCTGGAGCAGGATGAAGGGGTGATTGATGCACCAATCGCCAGAGATCCGGCGCTGTTTCCGCTGATGTCGATCTGCGCGATTCACGGCAAGCCCGCCCAATCGCATTATCGCGTCGTGGCGCGTTTTTTTCGCACATCCGAAGATGGCAAAGCGTTGCCCGTCACGCGCGTTCAGCTGACACCACAGACGGGCCGAACCCATCAGTTGCGTATTCACTGTCAACAGTTGGGCCACCCTATTCTGGGCTGCGATCTGTACGGTGGCCTTCTGTTGCCGGGCACAGAATCAACGCCACGGTTGATGCTGCATGCCAGCGAGTTAGAGTTCGTTCACCCTGTCAGCGGCGAAAAGATTCATGCCCGGCATGCCAGCCCGTTCTGACGCCTGCGCTGGCGGGCGTCATCAGCATCAAATCTGATAATCAATGGCGATTTCTTCTGGCTCCATCACCTGTCGTTTGATCTCATCGACCGACAGCCCGGCGTTACACAGCTCTATAAATCGCCAGACATAATTTCGCTGTAGCTGCCCGCGCTTCATCCCAAGCCACACGGTGTTGGCATCAAACAGATGACGGGTGTCCAGCCTGACCAGCGTTCCCTCCTCTTTTTCACCCGCGGATTGTTCTGCCACCAGACCGATGCCTAACCCCAGCTCAACGTAGGTTTTGATCACATCAGAATCTTGCGCACTAAGAACGACATCCGGCGTAATGCCTTTGCGGTTGAACGCTTCGTCAATACGCGAGCGCCCGGTGATCCCCTGCCGATAGGTAATAAGCGGCCATTTTCCGATGTCTTCCAGCGTCAAGGGTGACACCTGTGTTAAAGGATGCTCCGCCGGCAAGAGCAGGCTGTGATACCAGCGAAACCACGGGAAGGCCACCAGCAGAGGATCATTGCTTAAACGTTCACTGGCAATACCAATATCTGCCCCGCCGTTTTGCAGCAGACCTTCAATCTCCTGGGGCGTGCCCTGGATTAGCTCCAGTCGTACGTCCGGGAAGAGTTCACGAAAAGCTTTGATAACGGGCGGCAGACTGTATCGTGCCTGAGTATGGGTAGTGGCAATCGTCAGGACGCCAGATGCATCGTTGGTGAAGAGATCCGCCAGGCGGCGGACGTTGCTGGCTTCGTTAAGAATACGCTCAGCAATAATGAGCAGCGCTTTACCCGGCTCGGTCATGCCTAACAGGCGCTTGCCCCGACGGATGAAGATCTCTATGCCCAGCTCCTCCTCCAGCTCGCGAATATGGCGACTGACGCCCGACTGAGAGGTATAAAGCATGTTGGCGACGTCAGTCAGGTTGTAATCCCGCCTTGCCGCCTCACGGATAATTTTAAGTTGCTGGAAATTCACGTTTCACTCCACCCCATCTGTCATGTCCCTATTGTTAGAGTCAGCAGCGCGGCAGAACAAATAATAAAAACCAGCATCTTATGCTTTTATGGAATATCAACTCACCAGCTGGAGTTCGCGGTTCTCGAGCGATGGGCGACTGACCAGCGACATCAGAATCTCTTTCACCGCCTGGGCCTGCGGCGTTAACGACCCGCGGGCGGACATGTTCAGAGACAGCGGCAGGCTCATGGATGGCGTGGTGATCCGTGCCATCCAGCCGTTTGCAGCGCTGCATAATGAACGAGCAGCTGACTCGGGCAGGACCGTAACGCCCATTCCACTCGCAATCGCGGCGGTCAGCGTGGAAATGGAGTCAATTTCACCGATGATTTTTGCCGTCAGGCGGCGCAGCGAAAAGGCTTCATCAACACGCAGGCGTACCGCGCTGTAATCGCGGGGTAAGAACAGATTCATTTCGGCTACGGCAGTTAAATCGACGCTCTGGCCCGGACAATCACGCTTCCCCACCAGGTAAAGGTCTTCTTTCAGCAACGGCTGGCTGGTGATCCCCGCAATCGGAGAACGGTCGTAAAGCACCGCCATATCCAGCTGACCATTGAGGAGTTTGTCGTTTAAGACAGCGCCGCTGTTTTCGTGCAGATACACCAGCACTTCCGGCAGCTCGGCGCGAACCGCCTGCAGCAGCGGCATGGTAATGGAAGATGCCGCGGTGCCAGGTGCAAGACCAATCGAGACCTGTCCGCTCAGGGTTTGCCCCACGTTGCACACCGCAAGCTGCGCCTGTTCACACTGGCGAAGAATGGTGCGGGCATGCGTATAAAGAATTTTCCCGGCTTCGGTTGGCGTCACGCCGCGCTTGGTACGGATTAATAACTGTTGATCCAGTTCACCTTCCAGAGTGGCCACCTGCTGACTCAGTGCAGGCTGTGCGATATGTAACACTTCTGCCGCCTGGGTCAGGCTGCCGATGTCGACGATTTTTACGAAGTATTTCAGTCGTCTTAAGTTCATGTTGCCCCCTGTTCAAAATGCAGTGCCGGTACTGGCGCGAGTTGTTAAAAAGGGTTTTGCAATATGAATGCCAGTTTTTCGAAGAGGTCCGATATGTCCGCTAACCGGCTGAAAATAAGAGAATCTAATCACTCCATCTGGTTTATTGCCTGAAACAGCGGTTTAGGATCTGCCCCATAAGGGGTACATCTGCACCACAACCGTGCAATTCGTTGTCAAAAAACGCAATTTGATGGTTTTGTCAGCAAACGATCGACAGGAGCGATTCTCCCCTTTGACAACCGACACTGACGTCGATAATATGCGCCCCGTTCACACGATTCCTCTGTAGTTCAGTCGGTAGAACGGCGGACTGTTAATCCGTATGTCACTGGTTCGAGTCCAGTCAGAGGAGCCAAATTTAGAAAAGCCTGCTCAGGAAACTGTGCAGGCTTTTTGCTTTTCTGCCCTTCCCCTGCCTTCCTGACTTCTTACGATGGCAATTTACGACAGGCGTTCGCCGCCGAATTTGTTACAATCCACGCGCAACGGATCACCCCGATTACCAACGTGAGGATAGGCTCAACCACAATGAACACGACCGGGCTTAACATCATTAAAACGCTGGGTTGCATGACGGCGGTGACGTTTTTTACCCTCTACAACACCTGGGATCGTTATGACTACGATTATCACTGGATCCTGGGTTTTCTGACCTTTATTTCCACCATCGCCACTCCGTTGTTTTTTGTCGTCGCCGGTTATCTCGACGCGCAGTCCCGACACGGTTCCGGCTGGCAGCTCGATAAAATCAAAAAACTGGTTACCGTCTTTTTGTTCTGGGTGACGATTTATTATGTCTGGGAGCCTTACCAGCGCGGATATCTCATTCAGCCCTGGTTTGTTTTCGCTTTTCTGGTGATTTACACCTTTCATCCTCTGCTGGAGTGGTTAAGCCAGAGGCGACGCCTGTTTATGGGGGTCATCGCTGTTCTGCTGCTCTTTTCTTACGGTTACGATCTGCTCTCCGCGCTGTATCCTGAAGCGCATCTCTTTTCGTTACCGCCGCAATACCGTCTCTGGACCTGGCTGCTGTTTTATCTGACCGGGCAACTGTTCTGCGATCCGTCCATCGCGGCATGGCTAAACCGTAAGCGCGTCATCAATACGGCCATGATTTCTATTCCGTTTATTTATCTGTTCACCTGGCTTTACGAACGTCACTTTTTCTTCGCGCTGTTTAAGGCCGACCGAAACGCTTTTATTCTGACCGGGTCACAAATTTATATTTTGATTGTCGCCCTGGTGATTGCCGCCAACGGCGTCCGGTTTCGTAAAAACCGTGAAGTGAAAGAGGCCATGCTGGCGGCGATCAGCAAAACGATGACCGGGGTGTATATACTGCACTACTCTGTTTTCCATCTGCTGGCCGCGCTGATCCCCATTACGTCGCTCACGACCAAACTACTGCTGATTGCGCTGACGTTTATCAGCTCCGTGCTCATCTCCATGCTGGCGCTGTCTAACGTGTACATCAAAAAAGTGATCACGCTGTAGGCCGGTTAAAAGCCGACACGCATCCAGGCGAACAAGACGTTGCCGTTATTGTAGGTGCCAGGTATATAGGTGAACTGAACATTGACACGCTTATATCCCGCAGAGAAGAGCGGAAAAATAAAGGGTAGCGGGACGTAATTGGCAAAATCATCCCGCGCTGTAATCCCGGCGGCCGCGCCCAGACCGAGGCGAAAATCCTTCGCATTATCCAGATACCAGCCTTTTTCCCATCCGTAGCCCACCGCAGGTTGCCATTCGTTATGAGAATCTTTAAACATCATGGCGAAGAGCGCACTCCAGTTGCCTTCGTCAGTAAAACGCGATACGCCGAGGCCACCGCCTGAAGGCATTTCGTTGTAGTTATCTGTTTTCTCTTTGTCGTACATGAACCGGGCATGCCAGCTCAAAAAAGGCACATAGAGATCGTAATACTGTGGCTCATGCCAGGTTTGCGACACATCGTTACTGATTGCCTCCCACCAGCCGGCAATGCGTTGTTCACCATAGACGCCAGGTTCCGCGCGAAGCGGCAGCGCAAATAAAACCAGTAACGTTCCCATTAAAGCCAAAATGCGTCGCATCGATCATTCCCCCCTGATTAAGTGTGGTTACTGTAACCCAATCATTCGGCTGCACGACGCGCCGGGTCGATAATTCTGCGGTCGGGTTTAGGTCCGGTTTATTTAGCGCCTTCTGGAAAGATAAAATTGTTTTCACCAGCCCACCATCGCGGTAGTCTCATCAGTTCCGTTTATAGGACGGAGGCAACGTGAGTGACCTTTTCTTATACCAATAATTAAAAATCAGTACAGACAGGACAACTATGGACACCACCCTCATCTCCGATCGTGCCAACGAGGAGACACCTTCACTTCATCGCGCGCGCCGCGCCGCACTGGGTAGCTTCGCGGGCGCCGTCGTCGACTGGTACGATTTTCTGCTTTATGGCATCACGGCCGCACTGGTCTTTAATCGGGAGTTTTTCCCACAGATTAGCCCCGCAATGGGAACGCTGGCGGCCTTTGCCACCTTCGGCGTAGGTTTTCTGTTTCGCCCACTCGGCGGGGTGATTTTCGGCCATTTCGGCGACCGCCTCGGGCGTAAAAGAATGCTGATGCTCACGGTCTGGATGATGGGCATCGCCACGGCGCTTATCGGGTTATTGCCCTCGTTTGCCGCGATTGGCTGGTGGGCACCCGCCCTGCTGGTGACGTTACGCGCCATACAGGGTTTTGCCGTTGGCGGTGAATGGGGCGGCGCGGCGCTGTTATCCGTGGAAAGCGCGCCCCGCCACAAAAGAGCCTTCTACAGCAGCGGCGTACAGGTGGGTTACGGCGTGGGCCTCTTGCTCTCCACCGGGCTGGTTTCTCTGGTGAGCCACTACACCACCGACGCACAATTCCTGAGCTGGGGCTGGCGTATCCCGTTCCTGTTTAGCATCCTGCTCGTCATTATTGCGCTGTGGATCCGAACCGGGATGGAAGAGTCGACCGAGTTCGAGCAGCAGCAGCGTGAGCAGCCTGTCGTCAAACAACGGCTGCCGGTAATGGAAGCGTTACTTCAGCATCCTGGCGCGTTTTTAAAGATTATCGCCCTGCGCCTTTGCGAACTGCTGACGATGTATATCGTGACGGCATTTGCCCTCAACTACTCTACGCAAAATCTCGGACTGCCCCGGGAGCTGTTCCTCAATATTGGTCTGCTGGTGGGCGGGATTAGCTGTCTGACCATCCCTTGCTTTGCCTGGCTTGCCGACCGTTTTGGTCGACGTCGGGTGTACATCACTGGTGCGCTGATTGGTACCTTCAGCGCCTGGCCGTTCTTTATGGCACTGGAGGCACAATCGCTCTTCTGGATTGTGTTTTTCGCCATTATGCTGGCAAATATCGCGCATGACATGGTGGTATGCGTACAACAGCCGATGTTCACCGAGATGTTCGGGGCGCGCTACCGTTACAGCGGCGCGGGGGTCGGATATCAGGTTGCCAGCGTGGTGGGCGGTGGATTCACGCCGTTTATCGCGGCGGCACTGGTGACCTTTTCAGGAGGAGACTGGCGCAGCGTGGCGGTCTATCTGCTGGCGGGCTGTCTGCTCTCGGCGCTCACCGCGATGTTTATGAAAGACAGTCCATCCTGATCTCTGACTTTTGTTTCACAATCGTGTGACATACTATCGGGTAAGCCGCACACCTGTGGAACAAGGAGACAGAGATGAATAATAAGGGCAATAGCCTGACCCCGGCTCAGGCACTGGAAACGCTGGAGGCGTTGTACGAACAGTCCGTCAACGCCCTGCGCAGTGCCATCAGTGAATACATTGAAAACGGGACGCTTCCTGATGAAAAGGCCAGAAACAGCGGCCTTTTTGTTTATCCGTCACTGTCCGTGACCTGGGACGGGAGTTCAACCACCAATCCTAAAACACGCGCCTATGCCCGATTTACCCACGCGGGCTGCTATTCGACTACCGTCACACGTCCAGCGCTGTTCCGCGCCTATCTCGAAGAGCAACTCACGCTTTTATATCAGGATTATGGCGCGCATATCACCGTTGAACCCTCGATGCATGAAATTCCCTATCCGTACGTTATCGATGGTTCGGCCTTAACGCTGGACCGTTCGATGAGCGCGGGGCTGACGCGCCATTTCCCGACCACCGAGCTGTCGCAGATTGGTGATGAGACCGCCGATGGGATTTACCACCCTGCGGAATTTTCGCCCCTATCGCATTTTGACGCCCGTCGGGTAGACTTCTCGCTAGCCCGTCTGCGTCACTATACCGGCACGCCGGTCGAACATTTCCAGCCTTTTGTTTTGTTCACCAACTACACCCGCTATGTCGACGAGTTTGTCCGCTGGGGTTGCAGTCAAATCCTCGACCCGGACAGCCCCTATGTCGCGCTGTCCTGTGCGGGAGGGATCTGGATCACCGCAGAAACCGAGGCCCCCGAACAGGCGATTTCCGATCTGGCCTGGAAAAAACATCAGATGCCCGCCTGGCACCTGATTACGGCTGATGGGCAGGGGATCACGCTGATTAATATTGGCGTGGGTCCGTCGAATGCCAAAACCATTTGCGATCATCTGGCGGTATTGCGCCCGGACGTCTGGCTGATGATTGGCCACTGCGGCGGGCTGCGTGAAAGCCAGCTGATCGGCGACTATGTGCTGGCGCATGCCTACCTGCGCGATGACCACGTGCTGGACGCGGTGCTGCCGCCGGACATCCCTATTCCGAGCATTGCCGAAGTACAGCGCGCCCTGTACGACGCCACCAAAACGGTGAGCGGCATGCCGGGTGAAGAGGTCAAACAGCGCCTGCGCACCGGCACCGTCGTCACTACCGACGATCGCAACTGGGAGCTGCGTTACTCGGCCTCCGCCCTGCGATTTAACCTCAGCCGCGCCGTGGCCATTGATATGGAAAGTGCCACCATTGCCGCCCAGGGCTATCGCTTCCGCGTCCCTTACGGCACGCTGCTGTGTGTCTCCGATAAGCCGCTACACGGCGAAATTAAGCTCCCCGGGCAGGCCAACCGTTTCTACGAAGGGGCAATTTCCGAGCACCTGCAAATTGGTATCCGCGCCATTGATTTGCTGCGGGCGGAAGGCGACAAGCTGCATTCACGCAAGCTGCGTACCTTCAACGAGCCGCCGTTCCGTTAATAACAATAAGGAAAAAACATGCACTCCACATCACCGCTAAGCAGCCTGCGCACATGGCTTGAGGATAACCGACTCGACGGTATGATCGTGCCGCGTGCCGACGCCTGGCAGAGCGAGTACTGCGCCCCTTTCGATGAGAAACTGGCCTGGCTGACAGGGTTTGACGGCTCTGCGGGGCTGGCGTTAATTTTGAAAGATCGCGCGCTGCTGTTTGTTGACGGACGTTATCAGGTGCAGGCGCGGGTTCAGGTCGACACGAATGCGTTTGAAATCCATCATCTGCATAACGAACCCCTGGCCGCCTGGTTGCAGGAAAACGTCCCCGCGGGAACGCGCATTGCCTTTGAATCCTTGCTGATGACTAACAGCGACCATACCGCCCTGACGCAAACGCCGTGCGAGCTGGTGCCTTTGGCAGCCTCGCCTTTTGATACGCTCTGGACGGATCGCCCTGCCCCGCCCGCAGGGTTGATTCGTGACATGCCGCTGTCCGTGAGCGGTGAAAGCAGCGAAGAAAAGCGTCAGCGGGTTGCGCAGTGTCTGGCCGAAAAAGAGGCGGACTATCTGGCGATCACCCTGCCGGACAATATCGCCTGGCTGCTGAACGTGCGTGGCGCAGATATCCCGACAAGCCCCGTTCCCCTCTCCTTTGCCTTGCTTGCGCGTGACGGCGGCGTGGAGTGGTTTGTGAACGGCGATAAGCTTACCGGGCTGCCCCCATCGGCGATCGGCGGGATGGTTATTTCACCTCAGGATGATTTTATTAAGCGCATTCAGCAGGTGTCAGACGGCAAACGTATCTGGCTGGACGCGGAATCCGCGCCTGTCGCGCTGCGCTTTGCGATTGAACCTCATGGGCACATTCTCTGGCAGACCGACCCCATTACGCTTCTGAAAGCGCATAAAAACCCCGTTGAGCTGGCGGGCTATCGCGAAGCGCATCATTATGATGGCGCCGCCTGGGTTAACTTCCTGGCGTGGCTGGCACAGGAAGTTCCGCAGCGCGAAGCCGCGGGTCACCCGCTCACCGAACTGGAAGCACAGGAAAAACAGCTGGCATTTCGCGCAGAGCAGCCGGGCTTTATCGAGCAGAGTTTTGCCACCATCTCCGCGTCGGCGAGTAACGCGGCGATGTGTCATTACCACGCCAGCGTGGCGACCAATAAGGCCATCACCAGCGGTGATTTTTATCTGAATGACTCTGGGGGGCAGTACCCCAATGGCACCACAGACGCCACGCGCACCCTGTCGTATGGCAGACGGGATGCACAACAGCGTTTGCACTACACGGCGGTACTGAAGGGCTTTTTATCGCTCATCACGCTGCAGTTCCCGTCAGGCAGCCAGGGGCATCAGCTGGACGCGTTTGCACGCCGGGCGCTTTGGGAGATGGGCCTGGATTACGATCACGGCACCGGACACGGCGTGGGACATCAGCTGATGATCCATGAGAACCCTCACCGTATCGCGAAAAAGGTCAATCCATGGCCGCTGGTGGCCGGGAATATTATGACCATCGAACCCGGTTATTATCAGGCCGACAGCCATGGGATTCGTATCGAAAATCAGGTTGAGATCGTCGAAAGCCAGCCCGGTTTTTGCCGCTTTGCTTCCCTGACGCTGATCCCCATCGATCTGAGCCAGGTCGATATGCATTTACTGAGCGACCAGGATAAGCAGTGGCTGGACGATTATCATCAGCAGGTTCGTGAAGCGCTCTCCCCGCTGGTGGACAGCGATGCGCGTCCGTGGCTTTTCGCCGCAACGGCGCCCATTCGCGTGCAGGCTGCCTGACCTTATCCGCCGGGCCACGCGCCCGGCATCTTCAGCGACACGCAGACAGCAAAAAGCCCGCTTAAGTTTCCTTAAGCGGGCTTTTCTGAATATGGCTCCTCTGACTGGACTCGAACCAGTGACATACGGATTAACAGTCCGCCGTTCTACCGACTGAACTACAGAGGAATCGTGTGAACGGGGCGCATATTATCGATGGCCCCTCCCGATGTCAAAGGCTGAATGCGTAAAATAGATCGTTTGCTGATTTATTCTCCACTTTGTGCATTTGTCAGGCTGACATCGGCCTTTTTCTCGGTTTTATTCTTTTCACGCGGGTATTTCCACAGCCAGCGTCCGCTGACCATGCGCCAGTAGAACAGCACCCCGCGCACGGCCCAGTCGAGGAACATCCCCAGCCAGACGCCGACCACACCCATCCCAAGCATGATCCCCAGGGTGTAACCCGCAACAACGCGGCAGCCCCACATTCCCAGCATCGATACCCACATCGCAAAGCGGGCATCCCTTGCCCCTTTCAGGCCCGCAGGCAGCACCCAGGACGCCGCCCAGATCGGCATAAATGCGGCATTCATCCAGATGAGGATTTTCACCACCTCTTTAACATCATCTTCCCGGGTATAAAACGAGGCCAGTAGTCCGGCGAACGGCGCCGAGCCCCAGGCGATCAGCGTCAGGCCAATCGTCGAGAGCCAAAACACATGACGCAACTGACGTTCTGCCTGATAAATTTGCCCTTTACCCAGCCGCTTGCCGGTAATGATCGTCGACGCCGACCCGAGGGCGTTACCCGGCAGGTTAATCAGAGATGCGATGGAAAAGGCAATGAAGTTACCGGCAATGACGTCCGTCCCCATCCCCGCCACAAACATTTGGGTCAGCAGCTTCCCGCTGTTAAACAGCACCGATTCGATGCTGGCCGGAATGCCGATGCCCATCACTTCCCAGATAATGGTGAAATTGAACGGGCGGAAGTAACTTTTTAGCGAGATACGCAGCGCAGGATTGAAGCCCACCATCAGCACCACAATAATCGCAATGGCTCCAATATAACGGGAGATAGTCAGCCCCAGTCCGGCGCCGATAAAGCCCAGGCCGTCCCAGGAGAAGATGCCATAAATGAGGATGCTACTGATGATGATATTGAGGATGTTCATCCCGCCGTTAATGAGCAGCGGAATTTTAGTATTCCCGGCCCCGCGTAACGCCCCGCTGCCGATCAGGGCTATTGCCGCCGCCGGATAGCTCAGGACGGTCATCTCGAGGTAGGTAAGTGCCATCTCTTTAACCGTATTATTCGCGTCGCCGGCGACAATATCGATGATCTCTTTACCGAAATAGTGGATCACTGCCGCCAGAATAATCGAGAAGATGGTCATGATCATCAACGACTGGCGGGCCGCCTCGCGGGCACGCTTAGGGTCGAGTTTGCCCAGGCTAAAGGCAACGACCACCGTGGTCCCCAGATCGATCGCGGCAAAGAAAGAGATGACGACCATGTTGAAGCTGTCGGCCAGCCCTACTCCGGCCATCGCCTCTTTACCCAGCCAGCTCACCAGGAACGTGCTCAGCACCCCCATCAGCAGGACGCAGGTGTTTTCCAGAAAGATGGGCACGGCAAGCGGGGTGATTTCACGCCAGAACAGAACACGGTAACTTTTTCGTTTGGCATACCAGGGCGTTCGCATGACGGCCTGACGTAAAGCGGCAGTGACGTTCAAAATGGACCTTAAAGAGAGAAAGTTGAAACTCCATTTCAAATGATGAGTGAGAAATCCTCATCCTGCAAAGTATTTTCCATAAAAAGATGTGTGCAAAGACAACAAACTGCGTACAGATTCAGCAATTGAACCCTGCCCACTAAGATCGGGTTTGACAAAACTTTCTGGCTCGCTAAGATAGGCCTCCAAACCGATTCCTCTGTAGTTCAGTCGGTAGAACGGCGGACTGTTAATCCGTATGTCACTGGTTCGAGTCCAGTCAGAGGAGCCATATTCAGAAAAGCCCGCTTAAGGAAACTTAAGCGGGCTTTTTGCTTTCTGGCGTTTAGCGTGCGGGCCACATATTACGGATTACATTAATCAACGGCATCTCATTAAAGGTTTATACTCGCCCCCTATTCCCTTATTGGTAACGACTGATAATCAGGATACTGAAGAGATAAAGGCATTGCTCGTCATAAAATTGATTATTTATTCTTAAATCGCACAAAAGAAAAACTTAAAACATATTAAAAAAGAATTGATTGATTCGCATAACTTGCTGTTTATTCATAAATTTCATAATCTTTAATAATATCAATTGCGCATACATTCATATTTACGCCTTTTAGCGCATCTTTCCTGCCAGCCTAATCAGAAATATACTATTTAATATCAGAACTTCCTGACGATATTCATTTCGCTAAAAGTATTAATCCGCACGATTACAAGGATGTAAAAACAATGAAAAAGAATTTACTTTCGGTCTGCATTGCAATTGCCTTGCAGACCAGTACGCTGCCTGTCTTTGCTGATGAGACCGACGTCCATGACGTCTCAACATGTCCGGATAACATTGCCTCCCTGACGCAGGATGAGCAGAAGAAAGTCAGCCTGCAATGCAAGACAGATGAAAATGATGACGCGTTACTCTGGATCGCCGGAGGAGCCGCAGCGATTGCCACGGGTGTGGCTGTCGCGTTTCATGACGACAACGATTCCCATGGTTCGTCCTCCAGTACGCCAACGCCCCCCAATCCGGATGATGACGGCGGCGATGGCGGCGATACCCCTACTCCTCCGCCCGTGCCGGACGATGATGACACCCCCACGCCGCCTGAACCCGATACCGGCGTCACGACATTCAGCAATGGCGTGACGCTGGATAAAGGTCAGGACACCCTCTCGTTTGACGATCTCAAACTGGTTGATGGAACGCACCTAGGTGAAGCCACGCTTAGCTATTCAGAGCAGGATAAACAGTGGCAACTCACCACCCGCGAGGGGAAAACGCTGAATGTCACCGGCTGGAACGTCACTAATGACAACGCAGCCGTCATTGAAGGCACACAGCCAAACGGCCAGTACTGGAAATATGACAGCCGTGGTTACCTGATTTTCGCCAGCAACAATACACAGGTCGTCACCGGTGACAGCACCACCAACACCAGCGATCGCGGGCTGGATATCAGCGGTGAAGAAGAGATCGGTGCGATTATCTCCGGCGATAAAACGGTTAATACGCTCAGCGGTGATACTCACGTCAGCGACGGCGCGACGGGCATTGTGATCAGCGGCGATGGCACGACGAACTCGATTTCCGGTAACTCCACCGTCGATGGCGCAACCGGGGCGCTGATTTCCGGTGATAATACGCAAACCACCGTGTCCAGCGATGCCACCATCACCGGCGGCGGTACGGGCATGATCATTGACGGCGACAATACCCTGCTGGATAACACGGGGACGACCACCGTGCGCGGCGAAGGCTCAACCGGCTCGGTCATTAACGGCAACAATACCCATGTTATTAACGACGGTCCGGTTACCGTTTCCGATGGCGGTACAGGGGCGAAAGTCAACGGTGACGGCGCTGTTGTCGATAATATTGGCGACACCACGGCGACCGGTGCAGGTTCTTCAGCCCTGTCTATTGACGGTGATAACGTGATGGTTATCAGCGAAGGCGAAATGAATATTGCCGAGGGTGCAACGGGAGCCATTATCGACGGCGATAATGCCCGGATCGTGAATACCGGTGCGGCCAACGTTGATGGCGCAGGGTCCATCGGTACGCTGATTAATGGTGATAATGCCACCTTAACGCAGAATGGCGATATGCTGGTCACCGGCGGGGCTTACGGCGTTTTGACCTATGGCGAAAACAGCCGGATTACCAATAAAGGGAACACGACGGTTCGTGATGCAGATTCCATTGGTTTTTTAATCGCGGGGAATAAGAATTTTTACAGCAACAAAGGTGATGTCGATACTAGCCTGAATGGCACGGGTGCGCTGATAGGGGGCGACAATACTCAGGTCACGCTGGACGGTAATATCACGGTGCATGCCGAAAAAGACAGCGATGACGTTTATCGTGGCGCAACCGGTATTAATGTCACCGGCAATGACACCAGCACGCTGATTTCTGGTAACGTCAGGGTGAACGATGTGTATGGCAGAAACGATAGGGTTGCCACCGACGACATTCTGACCGGCGTGACGATAAGCGGCACCGGTAACGACATTGTTCTGGACGGCGAGCTGCATATGCTGGTGGATGACCAGACCAGCCTGGACAGCAATTACCTGAATACCTACGGTCTGAACATCCAGGGTGACGGCAACACCGCGAAAATTACCGGCGGTGTGGATATTGATTACACCACCAACCCGGACGCCGATTCAGCAACAGCGACAGGCATCAACATTAACGGCGCCAGCACGGTGACGCTGAGCGGAAAATCGACGGTGAACTCTACGGCCTTTATGGGTGCCAGTGTATCGCTCGCTAACGTGGAAAACCGTGGTACGCTTATTCTGGACGAAAATTCCGCCGTCGATGTTAACGTCGACAATCTGGATACCCCCTACATTAACCACTCTGCCATCCTGCAGGCATCGGGCGCAGGCTCGACAATAGACAACAGAGGCTCGGTCGTCCTGAATGGTGCCACGCCTCTGTTCCTTGCCAAAAATGGCGCCCATATTACCAACAGCGGCAACATCACTGCCAACGAAAGTCAGCAGAATAACCGTGCCCCGTTAGCGGTAATGGAAGCCAGTGATTCAGGCACGCTGATTGAAAATAATGCGGGCGGGAGTATCACGATAACATCCACGCTGACGCCATCTTCTAACGGCGGAATGGTAGCGTTCCCCCTGGTATCCTATAAAAATACCTACTACGCCATGCTGGCCCATGATGGCGCAACGGTCATGAACAATGAAGGTGCTACCATCACCTTACAAGGCGCTGGCGTTTATGGCGTGGCAGCCAGTAAAGGTACAGCCATCAACGCGGGTGATATCTACCTTGATGGCTTTAAAACCACGCTGGATGGCGAGGGTAATATCACCGACACCCAATACTGGGATCCTTCAAAATTGTATCTCACCAGCGCCGGAATGGTTGCTGGCTCTACCGACAGCGGTTATGGCAACGCCACCGCGACCAACACCGGCACTATTACGGTCAATAATGCCGGTTTCGGCATGATGGCGCTGAACGGCGGCACCGCAATTAACCAGGGCACCATTACGCTTAACGCTGACAATGGCGTGACACAAAGCGGCGAAAATCAACTGGTCGGCATGGCGGCGTTTAATGGCGGCACGGTGATTAACGACACCACGGGCACCATCAATATCAATGCCGACTACGGTAAACCCTTTTATGCGGATAGCAGCAGCTTCGTGGTGAACTATGGCACCGTCTGTATTGGCACTGATTGCAAGGACAGCGCCACCTGGAACCCGGACGATCAATATATTTCGCTGATCTATCATGACGAATCTATCGCATCGGCTGGAGAGATTATTAATCTGCCTAAAAACGCCTTGATTACCGGTAATGTGGCAAACAGCGGTACGGTGAATAATCAAAGCATTACCCTTAATGCATCGGATACGGTTTTCACCAATACCGATGCTGGCGTGATTAACAGCGGCCTGACGATAAGCGCAGGTCAGTTGAATAACGACGGCACCCTCAACGGCGTGATCACTCTCTCCGGCGGCGAAGTGAATAACAGCGGCACCGTCACATCGCGCAGTATGATTTCCGGCGGCACGATGACCAACACCGGCACGATGTCCGGGGCGAAAGTCACAAATAACGCCGTCCTGTATAACAACGGTGAAATGGTGCTCGGCGACAGCAGCAGCGGCAAAAATAGCTTTATGCTGGAGGTGAACAACAACGCGCACTTTATCAACAACGGTACGCTGTTGCTGGATAACAACAAAAACGCCATCCATATCAATAACGCGGGCATCGTGGAGAATACCGGCACGATGACCGTGACGGCCTCCTCACACACCGGCGTAGTTAACATCTACGGCGGCACCGGAATGTTTAAAAACAGCGGCGAGGTTAACGTCAGCGGCGTTAGCAGCGTTGTCGACAGCTCCGGCAACGCCGGTTCAGGTGACGCTTTCTTCTGGAACGAAGCCGACGGCACAGTGAACTTTGACAAGGATAGCGGTAAAGCCGTCAACTTCACCGACAGTAACTATGTTGCGCAAAACGACGGCACGATGAATATCAGCGGCAACAACGCTTACGGCATGTACGGCAGTAAGAATGCGCAACTGGTCAACAACGGCACCATCAACCTGGGCACCGAAGGCACCACCGATACCGGCATGGTGGCGATGGCGCTGGATACCGGGGCCACTGCGGATGCGGTTATTGAGAACAACGGTAAGATTAACATCTACGCCAACAACTCTTACGCCTTCAGCGTGGCGGGCAGCGGCCACCTGGTTAACAACGGTACGGTGACGATTGCTGACGGCGTGACCGGTTCGGGGATCATCAAACAGGATAACGTGACCATTGAGGGCACCGGTGACGGCGCGAACGGTCAGGTGGTGGATTACACCAGTTACACCCTGCCAGATAGCTCCGTAGCCAGTCCGGTATCGACAGAGACCAACGATCTCTCCGGCTACGTGGTCGGTACCAATGCCGACGGCAGCGCAGGACAGTTAACGGTGAACAACGCCAGCCTGAACGGCGTGGGCATCAACACCGGCTTTACCGCCGGCACCGCCGACACCACCGTGACGTTCGATAACGTGGTGGAAGGTGACAACCTCACCAACGCCGACGCTATTCAGTCCACCAGCGTGGTATGGAACGCGCAGGGTACCACCGATGCCAGCGGCAACGTAGATGTCACCATGACCAAAAACGCCTACACCGACGTGGTGACGGACAGTTCCGTCAGCGACGTGGCGCAGGCGCTGGACGCGGGCTACACCAACAACGAGCTGTACACCAGCCTCAACGTCAGCACCACCGCCGAACTGAACAGCGCCCTGAAGCAGGTCAGCGGCAGCCAGGCGACAACGGTGTTCCGCGAAGCCCGCGTGTTAAGCAACCGCTTTAACATGCTGGCGGATAACGCACAGGCGCTCAGCAGCAACGGTCTGGCATTTAACGTGGTGGCGAAAGGCGACCCGCGCGCCGAGCTGGGTAACGACACCCAGTACGACATGCTCGCCCTGCGTCAGACGCTGGACCTGACGGATGCGCAGAGCCTGACGATGGAGTACGGCATCGCCCGCCTGGACGGTGATGGCTCATCAAAAGCCGGAGATAACGGCGTGACCGGCGGTTACAGCCAGTTCTTCGGCCTGAAACACCGCCTGGCGTTTGACAATGGCGTGAGCTGGAACAACGCCCTGCGTTACGACGTGCACGACCTCGACAGCAGCCGCTCGGTCGCCTACGGTGATGTGAACAAGGTGGCGGATTCTGACGCACGTCAGCAGTACCTCGAGTTCCGCAGCGAAGGCGCGAAAACCTTTACGCTCTCTGAAGAGATGACTGTCACCCCTTATGCCGGCGTGAAGTTCCGTCACACCCTCGAGGATGGCTACCGCGAGCGCAGCGCGGGTGATTTTAACCTGACGATGAACGCAGGCAGCGAAACGGCGGTGGATTCTGTGGCGGGTCTGAAGCTGGACTATGCAGGTAAAAACGGCTGGAGCGCCAGTATGACGCTGGAAGGTGGCCCGAACCTGAGCTACAGCAAGAGCCAGCGCACCGCTTCACTGCAGGGTGCGGCAGGCCAGCAGTTCAGCCTGGATGACGGGCAGAAAGGCGGCGGCGTGAACGGTCTGGCAACGGTGGGCGTTACGTTCAGCAGCAATGATACGTCAATGCATCTGGATGCCTATCAGTGGAAAGAGGACGGTATCAGCGACAAGGGCCTGATGCTGAACCTCAAAAAAGCGTTCTGATAACAGTCCGGGGGCGCTGATGCGCCCCCTTCATACCGGAGGGCGCTGCGCTTATCCGGCCTACCGATACCGTCTGCTGCTGAACCCGTTCCCCTAAAGCTGCCCGGTGCTACTGCGTTGCACATTGATAGGTACAGGCATTCCTGAACGGCGGGTGAAAGCGGCACTGACCACCGAGGCATCCACGTCCGCGCCCTGCGTCATGGCACGCAATGCTGGCGTGATGGGCAACGGCACCTTCTTGTCGGATTCATATTCCGCACGATTGCGGGATAAGGGTTCGTGGACTTCCAGCCAGCGCGATCCATCCGGCTCAACAGTCGCTTTTAAGGGCTGATCAATCATCTGAACCCGCGTGCCCACCGGGACATTATCGAACAGGTATTTAATATCGTCCTTGCGCAGGCGGATACAGCCCTGACTGACGCGCAGGCCAATACCGAAATTGGCATTTGTGCCGTGGATGGCGTACAGCTTGCCAATATAAATCGCGTAGAGCCCCATCGGGTTATCTTCCCCTGGCGGAACAAACGCCGGTAAGGTTTTACCCTCTTTGGCATATTCACGTCGGGTATTGGCCGTCGGCGTCCAGGCCGGAGCCTCCTGTTTGCGTTCCACTTTCGTGACCCAGTTACGCGGCGTTTCGCGTCCGGCCTGCCCGATACCAATCGGCAGGATCTCAACGGTATTGCTCCCTTCCGGATAGTAGTAAAGCCGCATCTCAGCAACGTTAATAACAATCCCCTGACGCACGGTATCAGGCAGAATCAGCTGTTGCGGAATGATTAACTGCGTACCGGCTTTCGGCAGGAACGGGTCGACGCCGGGATTGGCTTCGAGCATATTGCTAAACCCTTGCCCGTACTGAGCGGCAAAAAATTCCAGCGGCTCGGTATTGCCTTCCGGTACCGTCACCGTGACAGGTGCGCCAACCAGCCGGCTCCCCTCAGGAGGAAGCGGATACGTCACCGCAAGGGCGCTCTGGGTTAGCGCGACCAGCACGAAGGCCAGCGAAGTTAAACGAATCATAATGTCCCTGTTATGTGATACGACGTCGATAGGCTAAATATAACCCTTTATATAAGATTCGCCTTAACGAAACGGCTTCCTGCACCCACAAAAAAGGCCCTCTGTCGCCAGAGAGCCTTTTTTCAAAACGCGGACGGATTATTCGCTTTTTGCTTCACCGTTTTTGATCTCACCCATCACTTTCAGCTTTTTGGAGATGTCGCGACGTTCTTTTGACAGCTCAGCATTTTTGATGATGTAGTCGTCAACACGGTCTTCATAATCGCTTTTCATGCTGGCAATAATGCCCTGAATGGCTTCGACGCTCATGCCTGGCTTGATGTAATCGCTCAGGTTGTCGAGCAGCAGAACACGTTTCTGGTTGTCACGGATCTTCTTCTCCACGTCCTGAATTTCACGCTGCAGTTTGTTTTTGCGGCGGAACAGGCGGACGAACTCCAGAACATCCTGGAACGAAGGCTTGGTAGTTTCCATTTTTATACCCCTGATAATGTGGATTCGGATTCGTTAAAGCAACCGTTGTGAAGATAACCTTACTTACAGCCGTTGCGAATGACAATGAGTATATCGTTTAAAGCTATCATAACCTCAAATGATGCTGAATCGAAGCAGCAGGCATCACATCGGGCAATAGCTGCGTTTTATTTGCGCAACGCGCGGCAGATAAGATGTGACAACAGCTCCAGCTGACGCGCCAGTTCCATGCTCAGCCAGACATACCCGTGGATAGGTGTTTCCGCCACGTTGTCCTCTTTGTGCTCGTTAATGAGCTGGCGCAACTCCGCGACAATCTCGTTGAGACGTTCGGTGTTGGCCAGAATCGGCTGCGGGTTCCCCTCATAGAGCGCGTGAGCAATGGTCAGCAGCGTTTGCTGCGTCATTTGCTGGGTCTCTTTCAACGTATGCGCATTCAGCAGGACAAAGTGGCTGGCGCGTGAGGCCCAGTGCGCGTTGATTTGCAGTTCAAGCATGCACACCAGATTGCGGCTCACGGTTTGAATCGCCTCAAAAATAGATTTCTGGATGTGGGTTTCTTTACTGGCCGGACCAATCAACCCTCGCATTTTCACCACATCGTTCAGGATCTTTTGCAGGTGTTTTTCAAGGCGCGGGCGCTCTACCAGATTTGGCGAAAAGCCTGCCTGATAGACGCGATTAAAGGCCGTGACGTAGTTCGCCATCTGGATGCGCCAGTGCAGGAAGGCACGCTGCGGCCAGATACCGGTAAAAAGCATTGCCAGCAAAGAGCCGAGGATCACATCACCGCTTCGCCACAGTGCGGTCGCCATGTCCCCCGCCGGGGCACCGACCACCACCGATAAGGTGATACCAATCAACAACGCCTGATACGGTTTCTTCCCAAGCGCCAGCCATCCGCACAAAAACATCGCGCAGGCGCACCAGAGCAGCATGACGGGCAGTGAGATCAGTTCCAGTTTGAGCGCGATAAGCCCTAACGCGGAACCAAATATGGTGCCGCCGATACGCTCAAAGGCTCGCGGAACCACGTTTCCCCAAAACGAGATCGGCCCCATGATCACCACCAGGGTAATCAGCGGCCAGGTGCCTTCCGGAATATCCAGCAGGCGCACCAGAAGAAAAGTCAGGATGAATGCCAGCGCGATGCGACACCCATGCACAACGCGATAATGGCGATAAAGACGGATTTCAAAAGGGGCTAATGATTTGTCGGGACGCACACCCGCTCTCCAGCTACACGGCAAACCACAATTGTACTGTGTTTTCTGCCAGACGCATCACGCCCGGCAGAAAAACCCTATTATTTCCAGGAATAAAGGTTAACCCGCTCTGTTTTGTACCGGCACAAACATTTCAATATCCCAGTATCCGTCCGCATTGCCATCGTTCAGATACCGTTCAAAGCAGGGCTTTGGCGCAATCTCATAATGACTGTCTTCCAGAAGACTGTTAAAGAAGCTGTACCATGGGGTAGCGAAGTCATGGTTTTCTACCCGCGCCGTGGCTACGGCATAGTCCCCTGCGGCCACTTCCGTCAGGATGACGCCTTCACTGTCTGGCGGAATGACGAAATCTTCAGGGACGGTCACCGCCGTATCGCAGCGCAGTTTTTCAGCGGGCACTTCATCGGGATTATCGTAATAGACGGCCACCCACTCCAGTGGCTGGATGTGGCGCCCCTCCACCCACATCATCAACTGTTCAAAACCCTGCTTAACCGTTTGATCCCACGGACCAACCAGATGAAAACCGGCAATCTTACGTTTCTGTTGCTGCCTGATGCTGTAGTCCATGCTGCCTCCGTTTCATTACTGTATATTTATCCACTATAAAGCAGATTTTGTCTGTTCAGCAAACCGGAAGTGTTTATTATGTGAGCAGACTCGCAGGAGTGCCAGTCTGCTTTTTAAGGAAGGAAGAAGGGGTCAGGCTTTATGGTGGATATAGTCGCTCAGGCGTGAGAAGAACCCGCCTTTATTGACCTTTTCCAGGGTGACCAACGGCCAGTGCGCCACAATCTTATCCCGATCGTACAGCTCAATTTCGCCTACGCGCTGATGGGCAGCAATCGGGGCTTCGAGCTCTTTTTTATCCAGCACGTATTTGGCTTTGATGTTGGCGACTTCCGCTTTTGGCAATGCCAGCCAGAAATCCTGCTCCGTCCCCAGGGAAACCTGCTCTTTATCGCCATACCAGATCCGTTCGGTACCCACCTGTTTACCGCTGTGCAGGATCTGCACGGTGTCGAAGTTTTGTTGTCCCCAGTGCAAAAGCTTGCGGGCCTGATCTTCACGCCCTTTCGGGCTGTCTGCCCCCATGATCACCGCAATTAACCGGCGTTGACCATCAACTGCCGAGGCAATCAGGTTAAAGCCCGCCCCGGAGGTGTGTCCGGTTTTCAGCCCATCAACATTCATGGTTTTATCCCACAGCAGACCGTTGCGGTTTTGCTGGGTAATTCCGTTCCAGGTCAGGCTCTTTTCACTGTACATGTGATAAAACTCAGGCTCACCGTGGATAATAGCCCGAGAAAGCACGGCTAGATCGTAGGCGGAACTGTGCTGGCCGGGGGCATCCAGGCCGTGTACCGTTTCGAAGTGGGTATCGCGCAAATGCAGCTTTTGCACATAGTCGTTCATCAGGGTAACGAACTGCGGCTGTCCTCCGGCGACATGATCGGCCAGGGCCACACAGGCATCATTACCTGAATCGACGATCAGACCCCGGCTCAGGTCGCGAACCGTGACGCGATCGCCCTCTTTCAGAAACATCAACGATGAGCCATCAAAAACCGGATTGCCTTTCGCCCACGCGTCGCGGCCCACGGTGACAACGTCATCTGGGGTAATACGGTGGCTGTCGATGGCACGATCCACCACGTAGCCCGTCATCAGCTTGGTGAGACTCGCCGGATTACGCTGTTGATGTTCGTTTCCGGCCGTTAAAATTTGACCCGTAGTGTAATCCATCAGCACCCAGGACCCTGCCTGAATGGCAGGAGGCTGCGGCGCAAAATCCAGCGGCTCAGCAGCCAGTGCAGAGGTAATGCTCGACGCGAGCAAGGAAACAGCAATAAACAGACGGCGTTTCAACGGTATATCCTCAGGTCATTTAAAATCGCTGTCCGTTTTACGGAAGTTCTTGTGTCGTTACCTGAAAAAATTGCAAAAAAGTGTGACTAACGTTGTGGTTTTATCAGAATCCACGCCGCAATTTCGCCATGAATTCACGCTTTTCGTTCGGAGGGAGCACCGGGATGGTTTACCATAGAGAGGTCACTTTTCAACTGGATGGTATTACTGGTGTCTGATTCCGCCGCACTCCCTACATTTCTTTTTCACGATTACGAGACCTTTGGTACCAGCCCGTCGCTGGACCGCCCCTCTCAGTTCGCGGCGATACGCACCGATGCGGATTTTAACGTCATCGGTGAACCAGAGGTTTTTTATTGTAAGCCTGCCGATGATTACCTGCCGCAACCTGGCGCCGTTATGGTCACCGGGATCACCCCGCAGGAAGCCCGCGAAAAAGGGGTGACTGAAGCCGAGTTTGCCGGGCGTATTCATCGCATTTTCACCGTGCCTAACACCTGCGTGGTGGGCTATAACAACATCCGCTTTGATGATGAAGTGACGCGCAATATTTTTTACCGCAACTTCTACGATCCCTATGCCTGGAGCTGGCAGAATCACAACTCCCGCTGGGATTTGCTGGATATCATGCGTGCCTGCTATGCCCTGCGCCCTGAGGGGATAAACTGGCCGGAGAACGAAGATGGGTTACCCAGTTTCCGTCTGGAACATTTAACCCGCGCCAACGGCATTGAGCACAGCAACGCGCACGATGCGATGGCCGACGTTTACGCCACCATCGCGATGGCAAAATGCGTTAAAACCGCGCAGCCGCGTCTTTTTGAGTATCTGCTCAGCCATCGCAGCAAGCATAAATTGATGACGCTTATTGATGTGCCGCAGATGAAGCCTCTGGTGCATATTTCCGGCATGTTCGGCGCAGCGAGAGGCAACACCAGCTGGGTTTCGCCTCTCGCCTGGCATCCGGATAACCGCAACGCGGTCATCATGGTGGACCTTGCCGGGGACATTACTCCGCTTCTGGAGCTGGAAAGCGATGCCCTCCGCGAGCGTCTCTATACCCCGAAAACAGCGCTCGGCGACGCATCACCTGTTCCGGTCAAACTGGTTCATATCAATAAGTGCCCAGTCCTGGCGCAAGCCAATACGCTTCGCCCGGAAGATGCAGAACGGCTGGGTATCGATCGCCAGCGCTGTCTGGATAATCTGAAAGTGCTGCGCGATAACCCGCAGGTGCGTGACAAAGTGGTGGCGATTTTTGCCGAAGCGGAACCTTTTGCCCCGTCAGAGAACGTCGACGCCCAGCTCTACAACGGCTTCTTTAGCGATGCCGATCGGGCCGCCATGAACATTGTGCTGCAAACCGATCCGCGTAATTTGCCCGCGCTGGATATTACCTTTGTCGACAAACGTATTGAGAAATTACTGTTCAACTATCGCGCCCGTAATTTCCCTGGCACGCTGGATGAAAACGAGCAGTCGCGCTGGTTGCAGCATCGTCGCAACGTCTTTACGCCGGAGTTCTTGCAGGCCTATGCGCAGGAGCTGGAAATGCTGTATACGCAGTATGAAGGCGATACGGAGAAACAGACGTTGTTGAAAGCGCTCTATCAGTACGCGCAGGAGATTGTGTAGCCAATCCCCTCCCGGGCGGGAGGGGTTGAAAGTCAGGCTTTCTGAACGGTGATGCTCCAGGCCGCGTCACCCACCTGCTGGTAGTCTGTGATTTCGTGACCCTCTTCTGCCGCCCACTGCGGAATGGCTTCCGTGGCCTGGGTGCAGTCGAATTCAATAATCAGCTCATCGCCACTGGCCATGTCTTCCAGCGCCGCTTTGGCTTCAATCAGTGGGAACGGGCACACCTGGGTCACCACATCGAGTTTTTTTACGGTCATAAACTGCTCCTGTTAGTGTTAGGCCGTCGCCGTCGCAAGCTTCGCTTTACGTTGAGGACGAACATATAAAAACCACGACGCCGTCCATACGCCGAGGATCATAAAGACTAAACCGATCCATCCTTGCCAGGTCATCATCGCGGTCATGACCAGACCATTACCAATGGAACAGCCGCCCGCCGCGCTGGCACCCACCCCCATCAGAAGGCCGCCGAAACCACTACGAAGCGTGGTCTGCGCATCGGCCGCGCGGACGCGGAACTCACGGCTGGCTTTTGCCGCAATAAAAGAACCGAGAAAAATGCCGAGCACCAGGAACACGCCCCAGTTCAGAAACTTACTTTGCCCCGCCACCAGGAATTGCAGGATGTTGGCGGTCGGAGAGGTGATCCCTAAGCCAAACAGACGTCCTGTCGCCTCACTTAAGGGCCAGGCCAGCAGCGCAATCAACCCGATTAATACAGCGGTAACAAACGGATGCCAGCGCTTCTCAAACAACAGATGCGCCAGACCGGTGCGACGCGGAGGAAGGGAGGCAATCTTACGTTTTGGTTTGCGCAGTTCTTTCAACACCAGCCAGACGGTGACCACCAGCAACAGGGCGATAAATGGCCATACGGACAGACCGAAGGTCTCCGGAATCGAGTTATGCTCTGTGCTGTAATTTTTGAGTACCTGATTCAGACCATCCGCATGCGGTGAGCGCATAACGGCACTCATGACCATATAGGTAAAGAGCGCAATCCAGCTCCCAATCAGCCCCTCACCGGCACGATACCAGGTGCCCGTCGCGCAGCCGCCCGCATAGACAATCCCCAGTCCAAAGATATATCCCCCGACGACAGTACCCAGCCAGGGAAAAGCACCCGCAGAATACCGGATATAGCCAAGCTGAATGAGTGCAAACACCCCCACGCTCTGGATAGCGATGGCAATGAGCAAGGCATAAAACATGCGATTATTTTTAGCGATATACATATCGCGGAAGCCGCCCGTCAGGCAAAAACGTCCGCGCTGCATAACAAAACCCAGAAGCGCGCCGCAAAACAGCCCGCTAAGTATCATTGAAAGCATAATAATTAATAAGTCAGCAAAATATCAGACTGCAAATTATTAATGATCGGTCTGGCAGGAACCAATAACCAAAACGTCTAACATAGACCTGGTGGTTATTAATCATTTTGGATAAGTCAGATTGAAGGTATAAAAAAACCGGAGAACCTGTCTCCGGTTTATTAACACTTAAGGCGTATTACTGCGGGATATCTTCGTACTGAGGTACCGGATTGCGGAAGCTTTTGGTCACGCAAGCCAGATAAATCAGACCAATGGCACCCCAGATAAGACCCAGAACCATGGAGCTTTCTTCCAGGTTAATCCACAGCGCGCCTACGGTCATCGCGCCACACATTGGCAGGACCAGATAGTTGAAGTGGTCCTTCAGGGTTTTGTTGCGCTTCTCGCGGATCCAGAACTGAGAGATCACCGAGAGGTTAACAAAGGTGAAGGCGACCAGCGCACCGAAGTTAATCAGCGCAGTTGCCGTGACCAGGTCAAACTTAATGGCCATCAGCGCAATCAAACCTACCAGCAGCACGTTCCACGCAGGGGTACGCCATTTCGGATGAACGTAACCGAAGAAACGCGTCGGGAACACGCCATCACGGCCCATCACATACATCAGACGAGAAACGCCTGCGTGTGCCGCCATACCGGAGGCCAGAACGGTCACGCTGGAGAAAATCAGCACGCCCCACTGGAAGGTTTTACCCGCAACATACAGCATGATTTCAGGCTGTGACGCATCCGGATCTTTAAAGCGAGAGATGTCCGGGAAGTACAGCTGCAGGAAGTAAGACGCACCAATAAAGATCATGCCGCCAATCAGGGCTGTCAGGAAGATCGCTCTTGGAATCACGCGCTCAGCGTCTTTGGTCTCTTCAGACAAAGAAGAGATGCCGTCGAAGCCCAGGAACGAGAAGCACAGGATAGTCGCGCCGGTGATCATCGGCACAACGTGCGCACCTTCAGACCAGAACGGACGGGTGCTGGTCAGCGTGCCTGCCCCTTCACCGTGAGAAACGCCGTAAATGATCATCCCCACAATCACCGCAACAATCCCCATCTGCAGGATAACAATCAGGGTGTTGAAGTTAGCGACGGTCTTAATGCTGCGCAGGTTAGAGATGGTCATAAAGGCCACCAGCGCCACAACAAAGATCCACGAAGGTACGGAAGGCACCAGCGCTTCGAAGTAAATTTTCGCCAGCAGAATGTTGATCATCGGCATGAACAGGTAGTCCAGCAAAGATGACCAGCCGACCATAAAGCCCACCGCCGGGCTAATGGATTTCTGAGCGTAGGTGTATGCAGAGCCCGCTGACGGGAAACGGCGAACCAGTTTACCGTAGCTCAGCGCTGTAAAAAGAATCGCGATCAGCGCAAAGGCGTAAGCCGTTGCAACGTGACCGTCAGTAAGGCCTGATACGATACCGAACGTATCAAACAGCGTCATCGGCTGCATGTAGGCAAGGCCCATCATAACAACCGGAATCAACGTAAGGGTTTTACGTAATTCCACGCGAGAGGTTGGAGTAGCATTATGCGACATGGTTATTCTCCATTACGGTAAATACCGCCGCGTAAGCAAAAGATTGCCCCATTTCTGTATTCCTCAGCGACAACAACTGTCGGATTTTAGTAAGTATCTATCCGGTACTAAGCCCGGCCTCTTGGATTTTTTTAAATGGCGTTTTGGTACATGCAAAAAAAAATAACCGACGCCTTTTATATCGTCGATTATTCATTTGTTTGCAGCGGCGGCATTTTGCCCCACCTTAGATACAAAACGCAATACTTTGGACAGCCATTTAATATTTTCTTTTTACTAACTGGCTGATTTCGCGGCATCGTCTGTTGAGTAAACGGTAGCGATAGCACTATTTGCTAAAATCTCATCCCGCCACCACGCGCTTGCCAGACCGGCAGTCTGTTCATTCCAGCCTACCCATACCGATTCTCGGTTCGCCTGGGCCAGCACCTGCTTTTCCACCAGCGCGCCGGATTCAATAAAACGCTGCGCAAGATAGCGAGGTAAATACCCGCAGCCCAGCCCGCTGATTTGCAGCTCCAGCTTGGTTTTAAAATCAAAAACGGTAATCGCTTCCTGATCGTCCAGTAATTGGGAAGACATCGCACACTCCGGTAAGGAACTGTCCCCCACCACAATCGCCCGACACCCTTTGATCACGCGACGGCTGATCGGTTCTGGTTCCTGCGCCAGCGGGTGATGAGGCGCAACCACAAATACCTGCTCAAGGACGCCCAGCCGGGCGAAGCCGAAATCGCTTAGCTGAGGCGGGTCATGCAGGGCACCAATAATGATATCCGCCCTGCCCTGCGTCAGCGCCTCCCAGGAGCCGCCCAGCACCCCATTGATAAATTTCAGCCGGGTCACGCTGTGACGCTGGTAGAAAGCCTCTATTAACGGGGTGAGCAACGAAAACGGAAAAGTATCATCGACCCCAATAATCAGTTCATTCTCCCAGCCCTGATGCAGCTTAACGGCCTGCTTTTCAAGCTCGCGAACCGTGTGCAGCACCTCACGCCCTTTTTCGAGCAGCATCTGTCCGGTGCGGGTAAAGCGGGCGCGATGGCCCGTGCGGTCAAGCAGTTGAATATTGAGGTCGCTTTCCAGCTTATGGATGGTATAGCTCAGCGCGGAGGGCGTTTTATAAAGCTTTGCCGACGCCGCAGCAAAGCTTCCCTCTTTTTCCAGTGCATCCAGAATAATCAGAACATCCAGCAGAGGTTTCATGCTCGCCCCCTTTCGGTGTGCGATCGTCTCCGCTGGGGACGTTATTCCATTGGCATAACCAGCGGATCGGGATATTGATATTCAAATCCCAGTTCACGGCAAATACGATTGCCATCAATGACTTTGCCTTGCCCTTCCCCGGACGTGTCCCGGAATTGCGGCGGTTCCAGCCCTAACTGGCGGGCCATCACCGGGTAAAAGGTACTCCGCGCCGGGTGGGAAGGTGCACATATATTATAGATGTGACCGCCCTTCGGAGCTTGTAAGAGTAGCGTAATCGCGCTGATAACATCTTCAAGATGCACAAGATTGACACCATGCTGGCCATTTGGCGCGGTTTTACCGGCAAAGAAACGTCCCGGATGGCGATTCGGGCCGACCAGCCCGGCAAGACGTAAAATATCCACCTGCGTGCCCGGTAAGTTATGCAGCCAGTCTTCCAGCTCCATCAGCACCCGACCGCTCGCCGTCACCGGCACGCGCTCCGTGCTCTCTTTTACATTCCCGTCGACATCACCGTACACGGACGTTGAGCTGGTAAAGATAATGCGGGGGATATTGTGCGCTAACGCGCTGTCCACGATTTCCTGAACGGCCTGATGATAAAATGTCTCTCCGGGGCCACTGCGTCGTGCGGGCAAGGTGAGCACCAGCGCATCCACGTTCATCAGTGTGTCCAGATCGTCAGTATCACAAACCAGCTCCGGCTCCAGGCGGAGCACAACGCTCTGGATGCCGCACATTCTGGCAGCCTCAACCCCATCCGCCGTGGTTTTGCTGCCGGTCACCTGCCAGCCTCGCGCCGTCAATGACATCGCCAGCGGCATCCCTAACCATCCTAAACCGACAATTGCGACCTTTTTCATGCGTTTTCTCCTGACATTCACGCGTCTCCTGTTAAGGCTACGCCAGCGATACCGAACTGACAATTCATAGCTTCAATATGAAATGAATTAATGATTAAAAAAAGGCCTTGCTTTACACCGTTGATGTGGTTTAGGTTAAAAGACATCAAATGAATAAGCATTCATCGAGAAATTATATGACACGCGTTCCATTTAAAAACCACCATCATCACCATCATCCTGACTAGTCTTTCAGGCGATGTGTGCTGGAAGACATTCAGATCTTCCAGTGGTGCGAGAACGCAAGAGAGAGCCCCCGGAAGATCATCTTCCGGGGGCTTTTTTTTTGGACCGTGTTCAGGCAGATTCAAACAGGATAACGAGGACCACAGAATGTTAGATAACTCACGTTTACGCATAGCTATTCAAAAATCAGGCCGCCTGAGCGACGATTCACGCGAATTACTGGCCCGTTGCGGGATTAAAATTAACCTGCACACCCAGCGCCTGATCGCCCTGGCAGAGAATATGCCGATCGATATTCTGCGCGTACGTGATGACGATATCCCCGGTCTGGTAATGGATGGCGTGGTTGACCTCGGTATCATTGGCGAAAACGTTCTTGAAGAAGAGTTACTCACCCGTCGCGCTCAGGGCGAAGATCCGCGTTATTTCACCCTGCGTCGCCTGGATTTTGGCGGCTGCCGCCTGTCGCTGGCCACCAACGCCGATGAAGCCTGGGACGGCCCGGCTGGGCTGAACGGCAAACGTATCGCCACCTCTTATCCACACCTGCTTAAACGCTACCTGGATCAAAAAGGGGTGCAGTTCAAATCCTGTCTGCTGAATGGCTCGGTGGAAGTCGCCCCGCGTGCCGGTCTGGCGGACGCCATCTGTGACCTCGTTTCCACTGGCGCAACGCTTGAAGCCAACGGCCTGCGGGAAGTGGAAGTGATCTATCGCTCTAAAGCCTGCCTGATCCAGCGTGATGGCGAAATGGCGGATGCCAAGCAGCAGCTGATCGACAAACTGCTGACCCGTATTCAGGGCGTGATTCAGGCGCGTGAATCCAAATACATCATGATGCATGCGCCAACCGAGCGTCTGGACGAAGTGATTGCCCTGCTGCCAGGCGCAGAGCGCCCGACGATTCTGCCGCTGGCGGGCGATCAACAGCGCGTAGCAATGCACATGGTCAGCAGTGAAACTCTGTTCTGGGAAACCATGGAAAAGCTTAAAGCGCTGGGGGCAAGCTCCATTCTGGTGCTGCCGATTGAGAAGATGATGGAATAACGCCACGTATGCCGCCCGGTGGCGCTTCGCTTACCGGGCCTACAAAACCCGTAGGCCGGCATCCGGCAAATTTAGGAAGACGATCATGAGCTTTAATACCATCATCGACTGGAATACCTGTAGCGAAGCGCAGCAAAAAGCCCTGCTGATGCGCCCGGCTATCTCCGCCTCTGAGAGCATTACCCGCACCGTGGCCGAGATACTGGATAACGTAAAAGCCCGCGGCGATGATGCCCTGCGCGAATACGGCGCGAAGTTTGATAAAACCGAAATCGCGGCGTTAAAGGTGAGCGAGCAGGAAATAGAAGACGCCAGCCAGCGCCTGGGCGATGAGATCAAACAGGCGATGGCCATTGCGGTTAAAAACATTGATACCTTCCACACCGCGCAGCAATTGCCCTCTGTTGATGTCGAAACGCTGCCCGGCGTGCGCTGCCAGCAGGTGACGCGTCCGGTAGAGTCGGTGGGTCTCTATATTCCTGGCGGTACCGCTCCGCTGTTCTCTACCGTCCTGATGCTGGCGACACCGGCACGCATCGCTGGCTGCCGGAAGGTCGTGCTCTGTTCACCGCCGCCGATTGCCGATGAGATCCTCTACGCTGCCCGTTTGTGCGGCGTGCAGGATATTTTCAAAGCCGGTGGCGCGCAGGCCATTTCCGCCCTCGCTTTTGGCACTGAAACCGTTCCTAAGGTGGATAAAATCTTTGGCCCGGGCAATGCCTTTGTTACCGAAGCCAAGCGCCAGGTCAGCCAGCGTTTAGACGGCGCGGCCATTGATATGCCGGCGGGTCCGTCCGAAGTGCTGGTGATTGCCGATAGCGGTGCAACGCCAGACTTTGTGGCCTCCGATCTGCTTTCGCAGGCCGAGCACGGTCCGGACTCGCAGGTGATCCTGCTGACGCCGGATGCCGAAATGGCGCAACGCGTCGGCGAGGCCGTCGAGCGCCAGCTGGCCGACCTGCCGCGGGCTGAAACCGCACGTCAGGCCCTGGCTGCCAGCCGCCTTATCGTGGCGAAAGACCTGGAACAGTGTCTTGCCATTTCTAACCAGTACGGGCCTGAGCACCTGATTATTCAGACCCGCAACGCACGCGATCTGGTGGAGAGTATCACCAGCGCGGGGTCTGTTTTCCTGGGCGACTGGTCACCGGAGTCGGCAGGTGATTACGCCTCAGGGACTAACCACGTTCTGCCGACCTATGGTTACACCTCCACCTGTTCCAGCCTGGGTCTGGCGGATTTCCAGAAACGCATGACGGTACAAGAATTGAGCCGCGAAGGCTTCTCCGCGCTGGCTTCCACCATCGAAACGCTGGCCGCCGCAGAGCGTCTGACCGCCCACAAAAACGCCGTTACGCTGCGCGTTGCAGCCCTGAAGGAGCAAGCATGAGCATTGAAGAGTTAGCCCGTGAAAATGTCCGCAGACTTACTCCGTATCAGTCTGCACGCCGTCTGGGCGGTAATGGCGATGTCTGGTTAAATGCGAACGAGTTCCCGACCGCCGTCAGCTTTGAGCTTTCTCAGCAAACGCTAAACCGTTATCCGGAATGTCAGCCAAAAGCCGTCATCGAGAATTATGCCCGGTATGCCGGGGTAAAACCGGAACAGGTGCTGGTCAGCCGCGGCGCGGACGAAGGGATTGAACTGTTGATTCGCGCATTCTGCGAACCGGGTAAAGATGCCGTGATGTACTGCCAGCCGACCTACGGCATGTACAGCGTGAGCGCTGAAACGCTGGGTGTGGCGTGTCGCAACGTCCTTGCCCTGGATGACTGGCAGCTCGATCTGCCCGCCATTACGGAGAACCTGGACGGCGTTAAGGTTGTCTTCGTCTGCAGCCCGAACAACCCGACCGGACAAATTATTAACCCGCAGGATATCCGGACCCTGCTGGAACTGACCCAAGGCAAAGCGCTGGTGGTAGCGGATGAAGCCTATATTGAGTTTTGCCCGCAGGCGACGCTGGCAGGCTGGCTGGAGGAGTATCCTCATCTGGTCGTTCTGCGTACGTTGTCCAAAGCCTTTGCGCTGGCAGGCCTGCGCTGCGGCTTTACCCTGGCAAATCAGGACGTCATTAACCTGTTGATGAAGGTGATTGCCCCTTATCCGCTCTCCACTCCCGTGGCCGATATTGCCGCGCAAGCGCTCACTGCCCAGGGGATCAACGCCATGCGCGAACGGGTGGCGCAAATTCTGCTGGAGCGTCAGTATCTTTCAAATGCCCTGAAAGAGATCCCCTGTGTGGAACAGGTCTTCGAGTCTGAAACAAATTACATCCTGGTCCGTTTTACCGCCTCCAGTGCTGTATTTAAATCTTTATGGGATCAGGGCATTATCTTACGAGACCAAAATAAACAACCTTCTTTAAGCGGCTGCTTGCGAATCACCGTCGGCACCCGTGAAGAGAGCCAGCGCGTGATTGACGCCCTGAAAGCGGAGAAAGTATGAGCCAGAAGTATCTCTTTATCGATCGTGACGGCACCCTGATTGCCGAGCCACCCAGTGACTATCAGGTCGACCGTTTCGACAAGCTGGCTTTCGAAGCGGACGTGATCCCCGTGCTGCTGAAGCTGCAAAAAGCGGGTTACAAGCTGGTGATGATCACCAATCAGGACGGACTGGGCACGAACAGCTTCCCGCAGGCGGACTTTGACGGGCCGCACAATCTGATGATGCAGATCCTGAGCTCGCAGGGCGTGTCGTTTGACGAAGTGCTGATCTGCCCCCATCTGCCGTCCGATAACTGCGACTGCCGCAAGCCAAAAGTGAAGCTGGTGGAACGTTACCTGGCCGACGAAGCCCTCGATAAAGCGCACAGCTATGTGATTGGCGATCGGGCGACCGACATTGAGCTGGCCAATAATATGGGCATCCAGGGGCTGCGCTTTAACCGTACCGACCTGAACTGGGCCATTATCGGTGAACGCCTGACCCTGCGCGATCGTTACGCGCACGTCGAGCGCAATACCAAAGAGACACAGATTGACGTTAAGGTCTGGCTGGACCGTGAAGGCGGGAGCAAGATCCACACGGGCGTAGGCTTCTTTGACCATATGCTGGACCAGATTTCGACCCACGGTGGCTTCCGGATGGAAATCAACGTGAAGGGCGACCTGTACATCGACGATCACCACACGGTGGAAGATACCGGGCTGGCACTGGGTGAAGCCCTGAAACTGGCGCTGGGTGATAAACGTGGCATTAACCGCTTCGGTTTTGTGCTGCCCATGGATGAATGCCTGGCGCGGTGTGCGCTGGATATCTCCGGTCGTCCTCACCTGGAGTATAAAGCCGACTTCACCTATCAGCGTGTCGGTGATTTGAGCACCGAAATGGTCGAGCACTTCTTCCGTTCCCTCTCCTACACCATGGGCGTGACGCTGCACCTGAAAACCAAAGGCAAAAACGATCACCACCGCGTTGAAAGCCTGTTTAAAGTCTTTGGCCGCACGCTGCGCCAGGCGATTCGCGTGGAGGGTGACACCCTGCCCTCGTCAAAAGGAGTGCTGTGATGAACGTGGTCATTCTGGATACCGGATGCGCCAATCTCAATTCCGTGAAGTCGGCGATTGCCCGTCACGGCGTTGAGCCCACCGTCAGTCGCGATCCTGATTTGGTGCTGCGCGCGGACAAACTCTTCTTACCGGGCGTAGGAACGGCTCAGGCGGCAATGGATCAGATTCACGAACGTGAGCTGGTGGAGTTGATAAAAGCCTGCACCCAACCGGTGCTGGGAATCTGTCTCGGGATGCAGTTGCTTGGGCGACGCAGCGAAGAGAGCAACGGCGTGGACTTACTCGGCATCATCGAAGAAGACGTGCCCAAAATGGTCGATCACGGTCTGCCCCTGCCGCACATGGGCTGGAACCGCGTCTATCCGAAGGCAGGCGATCGTCTGTTCCGGGGGATTGAAGACGGGTCTTATTTCTATTTTGTACACAGCTACGCCATGCCGGTAAATACCTGGACTATTGCCCAGTGCCAGTACGGCGAAGCCTTCACCGCAGCGGTGAATAAAGATAATTTCTTTGGCGTGCAGTTCCATCCGGAGCGCTCCGGCGCGGCGGGCGCACAGCTGCTGAAAAACTTCCTGGAGATGTGATGATCATTCCTGCGTTAGATTTAATCGACGGCACGGTAGTACGTCTCCATCAGGGGGATTACGACCAGCAGCGTAACTACGGCAACGATCCGCTTTTGCGCCTGCAGGACTATGCCGCACAGGGTGGTGAAGTGTTGCACCTGGTCGACCTGACCGGGGCAAAAGATCCCGCTAAGCGTCAGATCGCGCTTATTAAAAGTCTGGTGGCCGGCGTGAATGTGCCCGTGCAGGTCGGCGGTGGCGTTCGTACTGAAGAGGATGTCGCCGCCCTGCTCGATGCCGGCGTGGCACGCGTGGTGGTGGGTTCCACCGCGGTTAACGATCCTGAAAATGTAAAAGGCTGGTTCCGTCGCTTCGGCGCGGATGCGCTTGTGCTGGCGCTGGATGTGCGTATTGATGATCAGGGGCAAAAACACGTGGCCGTCAGCGGCTGGCAGGAAAACTCCGGCGTAACGCTGGAAGCGCTGGTCGAAATGTACCTGCCCGTTGGGCTGAAGCATGTCCTCTGCACCGATATTTCTCGTGACGGTACGCTGGCGGGTTCAAACGTTTCGTTATACGACGATGTGTGCACGCGTTACCCGCAGGTGGCTTTTCAGTCGTCTGGCGGCATTGGCTCGCTGGCAGATATTGCGGCACTGCGTGGCACAGGCGTGCGCGGCGTTATCGTGGGCCGGGCATTACTGGAAGATAAATTTACTGTGACGGAGGCGATTCAATGCTGGCAAAACGGATAATTCCCTGCCTCGACGTACGTGATGGTCAGGTCGTAAAAGGTGTGCAGTTCCGTAACCATGAAATTATTGGCGATATCGTACCGCTGGCAAAACGTTACGCCGAGGAAGGCGCAGACGAACTGGTGTTTTACGATATCACCGCCTCCAGCGATGGTCGCGTGGTGGATAAAAGCTGGGTGTCGCGGGTCGCAGAAGTGATCGATATTCCGTTTTGCGTCGCGGGCGGTATTAAAACAGCCGACGATGCAGCTCAAATCCTTTCGTTTGGCGCCGACAAGATTTCCGTCAACTCCCCTGCCCTGGCCGATCCGGAGCTGATCACGCGTCTGGCTGACCGCTTTGGCGTGCAGTGTATTGTCGTGGGTATCGACACCTGGTTCGATACGGCAACAGGTAAATACCACGTTAATCAGTACACCGGCGATGAAAGCCGCACGCGCATCACCCAATGGGAAACCCTGGACTGGGTGCAGGAAGTACAGAAACGCGGTGCGGGTGAAATCGTTCTGAACATGATGAACCAGGACGGCGTGCGTAACGGCTACGACCTGGAGCAGCTGAAAAAGGTACGCGCCGTGTGCCACGTTCCGCTGATTGCCTCCGGCGGCGCGGGAACCATGGAACATTTCCTGGAAGCCTTCCGTGAAGCAAACGTCGATGGTGCCCTGGCGGCCTCGGTATTCCACAAGCAGATTATTAATATTGGCGAGTTAAAAACGTACCTGGCGGATCAGGGCGTGGAGATAAGGGTATGTTAACAGAGCAACAGCTGGCCCAACTGGACTGGGAAAAAACGGACGGATTGCTGCCCGTGGTCGTGCAACACGCGGTATCTGGTGAAGTATTGATGCTGGGTTATATGAACCAGGACGCGCTGGCGACCACGCTGGACAGCGGCAAAGTAACCTTTTACTCGCGCACCAAACAGCGCCTGTGGACCAAAGGCGAAAGCTCGGGACATTTCCTCAATGTGGTAAGCATTGCACCCGACTGCGATAACGACACGCTGCTGGTACTGGCAACCCCTGTCGGCCCAACCTGTCATAAAGGGACCAGCAGCTGTTTTGGCGAGACCAGCCATCAGTGGCTGTTCCTGTATCAGCTGGAACAACTGCTGGCTGAGCGCAAAACGGCAGACCCTGAAAGTTCCTATACGGCCAAACTGTATGCGAGCGGTACCAAACGTATCGCGCAAAAAGTGGGCGAAGAAGGGGTTGAAACGGCACTGGCGGCAACCGTGCACGATCGGGAAGAGCTGACCAACGAAGCCTCTGACCTGATGTACCACTTGCTGGTATTGCTCCAGGACCAGGATCTGGATTTAACGGCGGTGATAGAGAACTTACGTCAGCGTCACAAATAAAAAAAGACCGGGGAAACCCGGTCTCTTTTTGTCCGCAATCTGTCTGCTAGATCTCTCTGCGCTGATAGTTACGCAGCGCATTACGTCCCAGCACAACACCAGAACCGATAATGCCACCCAGCAGGGTTGCCAGAATCAAGGTGATCCCTTTTTTCGGGCTGTCACGACGGATGGGCAGGTCCGGTTTCATTACGTAACGATACACATGGATGGTATCCGGGTTGACGTTCAGATTCTGGATATCCAGCAAGTTCTGTTTGGTCTGATAATAGGCACCCGAAAAGACTAAGGGGCGGGTCGCTTCATGCTGAATCATGGAACTAAGCGCTTCGCTGCCGAGCAGGAACATGGTCTCCTGCGTGACATCCTGAGTCTGCTGGATCTTAGGTGTGGTGATTTTTGCCGCTTCGGCAAACTTCAGCGCTTCACCTATTTGCTTCATACGCAGATCTTTTTGCTCCTGCGACACTTTTTCCTGGTTCTGTAAGGAATCATTCAACGTCGTAATCTGTTGTTTGATGTTGTCTTTCAGGTCGACAGAGAGTTCTTTTGCGGTTTGTTCGTCCACAAGCTGAATGTACTGTGCCAGCTGCTTTTGTGCCGCTTCCGGTGACTCACCCACATAAGAAACGTTCAGGGGCAGCGACTGCCCTTTTACTGAAGGTTCGATGGTGAGTTTTTCAGGCACTTCCTGATTATCCAGTGCCTGAGAAAGTGCAGAGAATGCAGAGTTAAAGCGGCTAATGGCACGCGTCTGGATATCCAGCATCGACGGTGCTGCGCCCCCGTAGAGAATATTCAGTGCATTGCTGTACGTCGCAATCTGTGCGGCATCCGGCTGAGAGATGATAGCGGTAGAGGTCCATTTCTCTTTTGCCAACATGATGTAAGCCACAGCCAGCATGATAAAGACAGCAACAAAGGCTCCGATTACCCACTTACCGCGCCAAAGCTGTAACACTAAATCAATGAGATCGATCTGCTCCGGGTCATTGCTTCTGCTGACCACGTTATTGTTGTTATGCGTCATACAATCCTTAACAGGTAAAAACAAAAAATATTGTTTAGTAGTTTATCGCTTGTGCTGGAATTTTCTATAAGAATCCGATGAGTCATATCGAAAAGATCGGTTTGGTAAGCCTGGTGCATCGCGCTATCATGAATGCCATTCCGGTGCAGTTACGCACCCACGATGTAGATATTGGATAAGGAAAGGTATGAAATTTCTGGTCACCGGCGCAGCGGGCTTTATCGGCTTTCACGTTAGCGAACGTCTCCTGCAGGCAGGACATCAGGTTGTTGGTATTGATAACCTGAATGACTACTACGACGTTAACCTGAAGCAGGCGCGACTGGATCTCCTGTCATCCGACAATTTTACTTTTCATAAACTGGATCTGGCGGACCGCGAAGGGATGGCTTCCCTGTTCGCACAGGAGAAATTCGATCGCGTGATTCACCTGGCAGCCCAGGCCGGAGTGCGTTATTCACTGGAAAATCCGCATGCCTACGCCGATGCCAACCTGACAGGCCATCTTAACGTGCTGGAAGGCTGTCGCCACAACAAGGTCCAGCACCTGCTCTATGCGTCATCCAGCTCCGTTTATGGGCTGAACCGCAAAATGCCATTCTCCACGGATGACTCCGTTGACCACCCGGTTTCACTGTATGCGGCCACCAAAAAAGCCAACGAGCTGATGTCGCATACCTACTCGCATCTTTATCAGCTGCCGACCACAGGCTTGCGCTTCTTTACCGTGTATGGTCCATGGGGTCGCCCGGATATGGCGTTGTTTAAATTCACCAAAGCGATGATTGCAGGCAACAGTATCGACGTTTATAACTACGGCAAAATGAAGCGTGACTTCACCTATATCGATGATATTGCCGAAGCCATTATTCGTTTGCAGGATGTGATTCCGCAGGCTGATGCAAGCTGGACGGTGGAAGCCGGTTCACCCGCGACCAGCTCCGCACCTTATCGCGTCTACAACATCGGTAATAGCTCCCCTGTTGAGCTGATGGATTACATCACCGCGCTGGAAGAAGCCCTGGGCGTCGAAGCGGTCAAAAATATGATGCCGATGCAACCGGGTGACGTACTGGAAACCAGTGCTGATACTAAAGCGCTTTACGACGTTATCGGTTTTAAGCCGCAAACATCGGTGAAAGACGGCGTGAAGAATTTCGTGGACTGGTACCGCGATTTCTACCAGGCCTGATAACGAAAAAGCCCGGCAACTGTGCCGGGCTTTTTTTGGGTACGACAGGCTAATCAGTCGCTACCAAACAGGTCACGGGTATACACTTTATCCGCCACATCTGCCAGTTCTTCAGCCATACGGTTAGAAACGATAACATCCGCCTCTTTCTTGAAAGCATCCAGATCGCGAACCACACGAGAGTGGAAGAACTCATCTTCCTGCATCACCGGTTCATAAATAATGACCTGCACGCCTTTCGCCTTAATACGCTTCATGATCCCCTGAATGGACGACGCACGGAAGTTATCGGAACCACTCTTCATGATCAGACGGTACACACCGACGACCTTCGGTTTTCTGGATAGGATTGAGTCGGCAATAAAATCTTTGCGCGTGCGGTTAGCATCAACGATAGCCGAAATGAGATTGTTCGGTACCGACTGGTAGTTAGCCAGCAGCTGCTTGGTATCTTTTGGCAAGCAGTAGCCACCATAACCAAAGGACGGGTTATTGTAGTGATTGCCAATGCGCGGATCGAGACACACCCCTTCGATAATCTGGCGGCTGTCCAGCCCCAGGCTCTCTGCGTAGCTGTCCAGCTCGTTGAAGTAAGCGACACGCATCGCAAGATAGGTGTTTGCGAAAAGCTTGATGGCCTCGGCTTCGGTGGAGTCGGTGAACAGCACAGCGATATCTTTCTTCACGGCACCTTCCTGCAACAGAGCAGCAAAGCGTTCTGCGCGTTCTGAACGCTCACCAATTACAATGCGTGATGGATGCAGATTGTCGTATAAGGCACGACCTTCGCGTAAAAACTCCGGCGAGAAGATGATGTTATCGATGCCGTATTTTTCACGGACAGACTGGGTGAAGCCAACCGGAACGGTGGATTTGACGATCATCACGGCGTTTGGATTGATTTCTTTTACATCACGGATAACAGATTCAACGCTGGAGGTATTGAAGTAGTTTGTTTTTGGATCGTAATCGGTTGGCGTCGCAATGATCACATAGTCCGCACCGCGATAAGCATCATGCTTGTCGGTTGTCGCGCGGAAGTTTAGCGGCTTCGTAGCCAGGTATTCTTCAATCTCTTTGTCTACAATCGGGGACTGCTTTTGATTAAGCATATCCACTTTGGCCTGCACGATATCCAGCGCCACCACTTCGTGATTCTGCGCAATAAGAATACCGTTAGAGAGACCGACGTAACCTGTACCGGAAATTGTAATTTTCATTCGCTAATGACTTCTGTGAGTTAACTGTAGAGATGGTCGCCAGACCATCACGATAATCAATAACTGTTGGGTTTTTACATCCTGGCTTGTAGAGGTGTCAAGGCGCAGTCGGCAGATTCACCCTTACAGAGCTGATATTCGGACTACTTCGAGTCAACATCAGCCGTTCAGGCATAAAAAAACCCGGAGAAGTTCTCCGGGTCTGATCATCAACAGGCAGAATTAATCCAGCCATTCGGTGTGGAACACACCGTCTTTGTCCGTACGCTTATACGTATGCGCACCAAAGTAGTCACGCTGCGCCTGAATCAGGTTGGCAGGCAACACAGCGGCACGGTAGCTGTCGTAATAGGCTACGGCTGCAGAGAAGGTAGGAACCGGGATACCGTTCTGTACCGCGTAAGCAACAACATCACGCAGCGCCTGCTGGTAATCATCGGCGATTTTCTTGAAGTACGGCGCGAGCAGTAGGTTGGCAATGTTTGCGTTTTCTGCATAGGCATCGGTGATTTTCTGCAGGAACTGAGCACGAATAATGCAGCCAGCGCGGAAAATCTTCGCGATTTCACCGTAATTCAGATCCCAGTTGTTCTCGTCAGAGGCAGCACGCAGCTGAGAGAAGCCCTGAGCGTAAGAGACGATTTTACCCAGGTATAATGCGCGACGCACTTTCTCGATAAACTCAGCTTTATCGCCAGCAAGTTTAGCCTGCGGACCAGAGAGGACTTTAGACGCGGCAACACGCTGCTCTTTCAAAGAAGAGATGTAACGTGCAAAGACAGATTCCGTGATCAGTGACAGCGGTTCGCCCAGATCCAGCGAGCTTTGGCTGGTCCACTTGCCGGTGCCTTTGTTGGCTGCTTCATCCAGAATCACATCAACCAGGTATTTACCCTCTTCATCTTTTTTGGTGAAGATGTCTTTGGTGATGTCGATCAGGTAGCTGTTCAGTTCGCCTTTGTTCCATTCGGTAAAGGTCTGAGCCAGCTCTTCATTGGACAGGTTCAGGCCACCTTTCAACAGTGAATACGCTTCTGCGATGAGCTGCATGTCGCCGTATTCGATACCGTTGTGAACCATTTTTACATAATGACCCGCACCGTCCGGACCGATATAGGTCACGCAAGGTTCGCCGTCTTCAGCCACCGCGGCGATTTTGGTCAGGATAGGAGCAACCAGTTCGTACGCTTCTTTCTGACCACCAGGCATGATGGATGGGCCCTTCAGGGCGCCCTCTTCGCCACCGGAAACACCGGTACCGATAAAGTTGAAGCCTTCAGCAGACAACTCACGGTTACGACGAATGGTGTCATGGAAGAAGGTGTTACCACCATCAATGATGATGTCGCCTTTATCCAGGTATGGTTTCAGGGAGTCGATAGCAGCATCAGTGCCTGCACCGGCTTTCACCATTAACAGGATACGACGAGGCGTTTCCAGAGATTCAACAAATTCCTGCACCGTAAAGAAAGGAACCAGTTTCTTGCCCGGGTTCTCTGCGATGACTTCTTCGGTTTTATCGCGGGAGCGGTTGAAAACGGAGACGGTATAACCACGGCTTTCGATGTTCAGCGCCAGGTTGCGCCCCATCACTGCCATACCGACAACGCCGATCTGTTGTTTGGACATTACATACTCCTGTCAGGTGTGGTCACCGCGACTTATGCGCGGCTTGAATGTATCACTGATGTTAACTCAGGTTGCGTATGGCTGTGTAGTATAAGTTGCCATTAAGAAAAGGAATCATTCGCTCAGTTATAAAAAATAAGGATTGATGATAAATGGAATATTCTTTCACATCAAGAATCACATAGAGCAGCCGTAAGCATATGTTGTAAAATTAACAATAAAACAGTTATGTACCTAAATAAAGTTATCAATTCCGCTCAATAACAAATATTCATAAAGCATTTTTTGATCTTTTAACTAAAAATGTATATACATATATATCCCACATGAACGTAACATGGAATTGCATCATAAACATATAATTACAAAGAATAAAAATATTAGACAGAGGTGAGTTTCTTGGAAAGATGCGAAATGACTAGCTCCACATAATTTATGGCTTCTGTTTCAGACCCAGCTTCGACATAGCACCTTAATTCAGGTGCATTACCTGACGCCCTAAGATGAATAATAACATCATTACTTAGAATAAAACGTGCACCATCGGTACGATCAATAGACTTACATTCAAGTTTATCAAGTGATAAGGTTGATAGAAACTGAACAGGAGACTCTGTCGCATCCTTAATTAACTGAGAACTTTTTTCATTAGGGAAGTTTTTAATCCTATCAGACCAAGTACTTCGTGATGGTAATCGACTGACTAGCGCTGAAATTTTTTTCTTAGCAGAAGAGGTTAAAACCATAAGTGCAGGAAGAAGAGCATCTCTTGTAGGCAATGCTGCCAAATACTTACCATTAATATTCATTTCAGTCGCTAATAAAAAACCACCATTAGCTTCGAAACCAGCAACAGATGGATAAACAGCAGACAGATTATCGAAAGCATCTATTACATATGGAGAACCAATTTTAGTTCTTTTTACACATTCAAATTTTTCGGACAGTTCGATAGCAGTGTTACAAGTAACGGGTACAGCTAAAGCACAAACATTTAATGCTTCGGCTGCTAATAATCCGAGTACATCTCCTCTAAGCCAATTACCATTTTCATCAGATAATAAGGGGCGGTCGCCATCTCCATCAGTAGAAAAAATAGCATCCAAACAAAATTTTCGAGACCAAAGTCTTGCTTGCTCTTGATCTTCTTTACTAACAGCTTCCGTATCAATAGGAACAAAATTATCGCTTCGCCCTAATGAAATGACATCTGCACCAAGCTTTTTGAAGAGCTGAGAGTAAAGATCTCTTCCCGCAGATGAATGTTCATAGATGCCAATACGCTGACCAGTGAGTGGTAGGCCATCGAAAAGTGAGGCATAACGATTTAAATACAATTCTGCAGCTTCGGTATGTTTAACTAAATCAAAAGGTTCCTTTGAAATACTAAATTCTTTATGACAATTCATTATTGCCAATTCATCAGCCTTAGAAATTTCTCCCTCGGGGTGATAGAATTTAAGCCCATTTCTATCGAATGGTATATGACTACCCGTAATCATAATACATGGACTTTTATTGGACATTGCACAGAGTGCTAATGCAGGTGTAGGAACAACACCTTGATAAGCGACCTTATAGCCACAATCCAAAACTGCTTGAGCGCAAATCTGAGCTATTCCATAGCTGCTTGGCCGATTATCAATGGCAATATAGATCGTATTAAATTTGAAATTATGAGAAATAACTTGTAGAAATGCATGAACGAAAGCAGCACATACCTCTGGACGAAAATCGGTAACAAGTCCACGTGCACCACTGGTGCCAAAAGTTATGTTGCTTGTGGTAATTACACTTTTTGTATCTAGTTTAGAATTACTCATTTATCTATTCGCTATCTAAGGATATACGTAAAATGTCATCGTCATTCAGATACTTCCCAGACTGAATTTCGATAACTTGTAAAGGGATCTTACCTGGATTTTCGAGCGCATGCACTGTTCCAACCGGTATAAAGGTTGACTGATTTTCAGTTAAAATAAATGTTGTAGAGTCTTTTGTGATTTTCGCAGTGCCCGAAACTACAATCCAATGCTCAGTTCTATGAAAATGCACTTGATTAGAGATTTTTTCTCCGGGTTTAACAACAACATGTTTGACATGAAAGTGATCACCAGAGGCAATACTTTCATGATTTCCCCATGGCCTATAGCATTGTTGATGTTCAAGATACTCTTTACGACCACTATTTATAAGCTGATTAACCAATGTCTTAACTTGTTGTACATTATTCTTATTCGCAACAAGAATTGCATCTTTTGTTTCAACAATTATAGTGTTATCGAGTCCAACTCCAGTTACTAATCTGTTAGTTGAAATAATGTAACTATCATTAGTGTCTACAAGTAATACATCACCTTTGGTACTGTTACCATTTTTATCTTTGTCACTTATATCCCACAGCGAAGACCAGGAACCCACATCATTCCATTGTGCATCTAAGGGTACGACTACTGCATTTGTAGTATGCTCCATGACAGCATAATCAACGGAATCGCTTGGACAAAGGGCAAAATCGTCTTGATTTATGCGTATAAATTCAAGATCAACCTGTGCATTTTTATAAGCCTCAATACAGTGCTGATTTATATCAGGGCTAAATTTTTCAAGCTCTAAAAGATATTCCTCAGCTCTAAACATAAACATACCGCTATTCCACAAATAATTATTGGAATCGAGATACTGCTGTGCCGTTTCTAAGTCCGGTTTTTCAACAAACTCATCGACGTAGAAACTATCTTCCGAAAAAGGCCCCCCTTTTTTTATATAACCATAACCTGTTTCAGGAGCGGTAGGTATCGTACCAAATGTAACCAGTTTACCATTAAGAGCTTGCTTGTAAGCTTTCATTATACAACTAGAGAAACTATTTATATCTGCTATTGAATGATCAGCAGCTAAGACAAGTATTACAGGATCCTCGACTAAAGCTAAAGCTCTCAGCGCTCCCAATGCTACGGCTGGCGCTGTATTTCTACCTATAGGTTCAAGAATAATACCATTATGATTATATTTTTTTTGTCGTAACTGCTCTGCGACTATAAAACGATGCTCTTCATTACATATAATTATAGGATCCGCATGCACAATATCATTCAATCGTTCAAGCGTATCTTGAATCATAGTAGTATCATTGACTAATGGCAAAAATTGTTTAGGATATAAACTACGAGACAAAGGCCAAAGGCGGCTACCAGAACCGCCAGCTATTATAATAGGAACAATCATATCAGACTCGCTTATAAATATTTTATAATGACTTGTATATATCAATGATTTTATTAAGCATTACTTCCCGATGGAAATATTCAGTGAAGCGTTGCCTTGCTGAAGTTGAATACTGCTGATATAGCGCTTTATCTCCTGTAATTTTTTTAATCGCATCGGCTAATTGTACAGGATCCATGATATCAACATTAATTCCGCTTGATTCATGTTTGTTTACCCAACTGGTACCAGAGCCATCAATTTTTGTTGCTATTACTGGTTTACCAAAACTCATAGCTTCAATCTGAACGACACCAAAAGCTTCTGACTTCATTATGGAAGGAAGACAAAATAAATCACATGCAGCAAAATAACTACCTAACTCATATCTGTCGATTTTTCCCAGTAGTACGACTTTGTTTTGAACATTGTTAGCAATAATAGAGTGTGCCAACTCTGAAGTTAATGGCCCCTCTCCACCAATCAGAATAACATATTCCTCATCAAGAAATTTTGCGGCTTCAATAAGATATTGAAGTCCTTTATAATACACATGGCGACCTAATGAAAGAATGATTTTTTTGTTAGCGTACTTTGTTCTTATTTGTTTAATTAATTCATTATCTGAACGTAATCTGTCAGGATCAATCCCAATAGGAATAGCAACGCATTTTCCTTGATAGGCCGATAAATCTTGAGAATTTTCAATATAATCTTGAGTAGTTCCAATTATAACATCTGCTTTATTTAGCAACCAAGATTGGAAGGGTCGATATAATTTAAGGATGTTTTTTTGTTTAATGATATCACTGTGCCAATGGATAACAATTTTTTTATTATGAATATTAGCAAGCATAATCGCTATATTGGCAAGAGGATTAGGCAAATGAACATGTAAAATATCGTAATTATCAATAATCTTTCTCAACAAAATTATATATTTCAAAGATAGCTGAGTAGAAAAAACATCACCAAAGATTCCTGCTCGAAATACTTTATATCCATTAATCGTATCGTAGACAGTCTTATGATTTATATTAGTACATAAAATATCACAAACAATACCCTTTTGATTCAAAATCTCTGCAATATCAAAGGCAACAGTTTCTACACCACCCATTATAGGGTAATAAAATTTTCCTATTTGTAATACTTTCATTTAATTAAGCCAATTTATTTAAATGGTCAATGGTTTGTTTCGCACATTCTTCCCAAGTAAATTTTTTCAATCTTTCTTGATAAGAAGAAACTTTACAAGCAGTATCACTACTTAAAACACTTAATATTGCTTCTGATATTTCATTTTTACTTTCTGGGTCGAAATAAACAATAGCATCCCCCCCCACCTCGGGGATCGAAGCCCTATGTGAAGCAGCAATGGGGAGATTAAACGCCATAGCTTCAAGAACAGGCAAACCAAAGCCCTCATAAAGTGATGGAAAGAGTAGCATAGACGCTTCAAGATAATACTTGCGCAATTCTTCAAATGAGACAAAACCTGTAAAAGTAATTCTTTTATTATTTTTCAAGATTCTATCTAAACCTTTTTCAGGAGAGTAGAACCCATCGGATTTACCAACTATCACAAGTTGATACTGAGGGATTTGATCCGATATAGAATTAAAGGCTTCTATCGCTTTTTTAATATTTTTATGCGGTTTAACATTACCTACACAAAGGATATATTTTTTATCAATTTTATTATCATTATCTCTAAGCGTGAATCCAGGATCGACCCCCAGCGGAACAGTACAAATTTTTTCACTTGATATTTTTAAATGTTTAATGATTTCTGTCTTGGAAAAATCTGATACAGTAAAAACTAGTGCACTTAACTGAGTAGCACGCTTCATCAATAAATTTATATAAAAAAAACTAAAGAAACTAAAGTTCTCTCTAAATTCGTAAGGGAACATATCATGGATAGTAACAACACGTTTTGCAATTTTATTCTTAAGTGAAAAAAGTGGAGCATTAAAGTGAGGGGTCCATAAAATATCTGCGTTTGGTAATTTTGTTAGATATTCTATTTGCTCGTATGGTGAAAAAAACTTCGATTTAAAAATGATGTAATCCTGTACTCCGAGCTCTAATACTGAATTAATCTGTTCTGCATTTATAATACATTTTATATCAAAAATATTTTGCTTCGCAATTTCACGCAAAATATTTCTAATATAAGTACCTATGCCGGAGGCATTTAACATCCTTGCGTCTATTATTACAAGCATTTGCATCCCTCTAAATTTAAAATCACAATACTAATGTGGTTATTTTAGAAACACATAAAACTAAATATTTCTGATTTCGTTTAGAATTTTTTTAGCAATTATGTCAGCACTGAATTCATTTTTAACTTTTTCATAACCATCTTCCCCGAATCTCGAAGCTAAGAATTTATCCTCCAGGAGAATATTTAGTGCATCAACTAAACCATCCACGTTCTCTTCTTCGACAAGAAGTCCATTTTTATAATTATCAATAAGAAACTTTGGGCCACCACATGAAAAAGCAATTACAGGTTTTTTAAATGACCATGCTTCAACTATTGTTCTTCCAAATGTTTCAGGTCCACCAAATTTTGATATAGAAGTATTAACTATAATATCGGCTTTAGTATAAAACCTTGAAATTTCTGCCGTATATTCAACGAAATGCACACAAGATCCATTTTTAATTTTTGCAGCTTCTTTTTCTAAATAAAGAAAATAATCATTATCGACTTTTTTTCCAATGATATATAAATCACATTTTTTATTTAGTTTTGCTACAGCTTTGATTAAAAAGTCAATTCCTTTCCATCTTGAAATCATTGCCGGACATACGATAGAATGCACTTTACTAGACAAATCGTCATCATATTGATGAACAACATTGGGAATTGCAACGGGATTGGGAATTATTTTAGGTACAGTTTTATATTTCGCTAAATAATCTATAACCGCAGGACTTGCGACGTAAAATCTACTCCTTTTTAGCATATAAAAAATAAACCCACAAAATTTCCACTGAAAATCTCGTACAAAAATCATGAATTTGTCTTTTTCAGTTCTTTTCAGAAAAATAGAAATTAATGATAAATAAAACGCAGCTTTATTTGTATTAGAAATTACGCCATCAGCTTTAGCTATTTGTTTTTTAATACATAATATTTGCTTGAAGAATTTATAAATATTTTTTGATTTCTCAGACTTGATAACTTTAATATTCAAATCCATTAAATTTTTTATATGTATTTCATTTTCAGCATAAACTGTAATGTTATTTGTGTTAGATAATTCTTTTATTAAGATTTCAAGCGTTCTTTCACTTCCACCATAACCCGACGCATTTGACATAAATAAGATATTCATTTTGGATTTTTATAAACCTCTAATAGTTCAATCCATTGATTAATGATGTGATCATTCGAAAATCTGAGTCGGGATTCACTACAATTAAATGACAATTGATGTTGTAATTTTTCATCGGACATTAGAAGGATTAATTTATCAGCAAAGGCTTCAATATCATTATTATTAATTAGAAAGCCAGTAATAGAATCTTCAATGACCTCCTCTGGTCCCGATGGAACTTTAAAAGAAATAGCTGGAACCTTAAAGATTAACCCTTCGATGAGAACCATCGATAAACCTTCATATAGAGATGTTAAAACTTGTATTTTAGATTCAGCATATAGTTTTTCAGGATTTTTAACAAACGGTTCGATGGTGATGTTTTTAATATTTTCTGATAATATTCTGTGCTCTAAATGTGGTTTTAATGGACCTTCACCTATAATTCTCAGAGTATAAGAATCATTTTTTTTATAGTTGATGATTTTCCATATATCGAGCAACCTATCCAATCCCTTTACTTCCACAAATCGACCAAGAGAAATGATCTGATTTTTTTTAGGGATTTTAGTTAATAATTCATCAGATTGTTCAAATCCGAAATGTGAAGGATTATAAATCACACTAACTTTTTTGTTATTCCACAATTTTGCATCATTATTGGTCAATATAATGATATTATCAGCAAATAGCTTGGATAAAAAGCGTCCTTTTATTGCCCAAGATTCTTTTCTTAAGTAACTAGTGTGATCCCAACAAATAAATTTCGTTTTATTTGCTATGATTGAAATAAAGGACCATATTACGGAAGCCATACCAACACTTATAAAAGAATGAATATTGTGTTTTTTGTTATAATTCCGTAAAAAGAACATAATATTTAATATGTTTACAAGCCTATATACCCTTTTTATACGATTTGGTGGTTGTATATAGGTGAGTTGAACCTCTTTACTGAATTTGAAGGGTAATTCAGCATTTTGTTGATTAGAGAACGTAACCACATGTACATTACAATAAAGCGATAACTTATTAGCAATATCAACTGTAACCCTTTGTAGCCCTCCCCTATCAAAAAGATCTATCACAAAAAAACATATATTACGCTTCATTACTTACCTTCCTTTTATTATATTGCAACATTAGAGAAGCCATAACTAAGACGACCATAACCATGGTTGTACAGTAATTACTGATTATGAACTCACCTTTATATTGCAATGCAAGAGATAAGAGCAAAAGTGCCATAAATAATGTTTTAGATTTTACGATATTGCAAATTCTTCTTAACCAGTTTATCCATACGAATAGCATAGCTGATATTAAAAAAATCCCACCAAAGAGGGTTGGTCTCATATAGCCAGCATCAGTCCCCATATAATAAGTACCATCTATATCACCTGCATATCTTCCATCACCAAAGATAAAGGTATTCTCTTGCAAGGGGAAATACATTCCGCGCAGTTCATCAGTGGAGGCAGTCGAAACGCCACCGGTATCATTATATTTATAGATAATTTCAAATGCCCACGGCAAAACTTTTTCTTGAATAATACTCAGTTGAGTAGGAAAGAGAGCGTATGAAAATAAAAGCATTAAAACGCCAATAGTAATGAAAATAAAAAGTAATTGTAAACTCCGTAGTTTACTAAACCGAGAAAACGGATTGAATATATAAAGAAAGAATATTACAACTCCTAAAATTGCAGTTCGGCTAATAAATATCGATGCCGCACTTATAAATAAAAGTAGTACACAGGTATATAGAAGTGAAACTTTTTTCTTTGTAAAATCGTCTGCTAATAAAACAAGCACTACACAAAAGTAACAAGCTAAGGCATAAAATTGCATACTCGAAAGCGCTACACCGCGCAACCCTTCTGTGACAAGAGAAGAATTATTCGATTCATTATTTTGCAGTGATTTAATAATATCAGCGAAAGTCGGAAAAAGAATGGCTGTAATTATTATAATTGACTGCAACAATGTTATTTTATAAATATACTTATTAATATCACTAAGAGTTTTGATATCACTGGTGATAAAAATACAAATAGTAAATAATGATGCAACGATACTGAATAACAATATTTTTATTAACATAACAGCAAAAGTAATATCAACTGCACCTTCACTAATCGTTCGTACTGTTGCCAGGGCGATAACAAATCCTAAAGGAAAACAAAATTTAGTTATAAACAAAGCATAACTACTAGATATCACCGACCATAAAATTGATGCGTTTCTAATATTTAATATTATTATTAAGAAGCTCAACATCAACGAAATGTATAATGCAGGACCGACCTTAGGAATGTAGAAATTAAATATTCCCATAAACAACATTAAATACACTAAATATTTATTAAGGCTAAGTATATTCATTTAGTTAACTTATCTTTTAACCAATATGGTTTAAACAAAAGAGCGGTGCGATAAATAAATTTATTGACCTTTGTGTTTTCTGTTCCTAAAATCAACGACATTACAATACATATAGTATAAAAAATAGATTTCCTAAGATTTACACTAAATGAGCAATATTTTCTAAACAATATAAAATCTACGGATAAACGTTGTAATAAATGGCCAAAATTGAACAATGTTCCTTTTGACTGTGAAATTGAGGTTCCTATGCGATACTTAACAGTCACTATATTCATTAAATGTAATTTCGCGCCTGTCTCAAGAATCCTTAACCATAAGGGAGAATCTTCTAACATCGTGAATCTTTCATCAGCAAAATTAATTTTTTGCAACATCCCACGATGAATAAATGCTGAAGGGGCACAAGCAAAACCTCCTGCACTCGTTAAAAAATCTAATTGTATTTCTCTAGAGGCTTGAAGTTTACTTCTTTGCAAAATAGATGGATAAATAATACCGTCCAAACCTTCTGATGTAAAAGATTGCATAAGAGAAAAGACCACACTGTTGATATCATTGAGGGTGGCAAAGTCAATGTTGTCGGTAATACAACTATCCATCAAAATATCATCGGCCGCTATAGACTTAATCCATTCCCCATTAGCAGATTGCCAAGCTTCATTAATATTTTTAGTTAAGCCTACATTCATTTTTCTTTTAATTAATTTTGCATCATGAAATATTTCTTGATTTTCTTTTAACCAGGATTGTACGATATCAATAGTATTATCCTGTGAGCAATCATCTGCAATAATTAACTCAATCAGTTTTGTTTCATAAGTCTGTCTTTTGATACTTTCCAAAGTATCGATTATAGTTGAACTTGAATTAAATGATACCACACAGATTGTAATTAGTTTTTTTGTAATGCTCACAGCATAACCTTCTAATCGTCAACTCTAATCTTTTATGCCTTTTACAAAGCACGTATATACCAAGAAAAAATAAATTATATAATTAATTAAATATGCAACATTCGCACCTTGAACACCAAAAACATTAATACAATAATACGATAATATAATAAACGTTAGTGCAGTGGTTATTTCACAGAATACAAAGAGTTTTGTGGCACCGCGAGAAATTAGCGCATAGGCATAAAGCCATGACAAAATTTTAACAACATCACCGCATAGCTGTATCAAGAATAACTCACGCGCATTCCTGAAATTTTCAGTGAAGAGTATCGTTATCGCGAAATCTCTAAAAAAATATATTGTTACCGCCATTATGGAAACTATCGGTAAAATTATGTAAGAAGTATTTTTTATCTCCTTCCTAAGATCGCTAACTTTTTTTATCCCGGACAACAATGGAAGATAATAAATAGATAATGACATTGTTACCACTGTCAGATAAGTTTCAGATATTTTCCACACAGCCTGCCAATAACCAGTTGCGTCCCATCCAACCTGGGAGATTAGAAGTTTTCTTACAATCATCAATGCGGCAGGCATGGTTAAAGCTGATATAACAGCCATGAAAATATAGCCAAGCACTATTTTAGATTGCTCTTTCTCAATACTACCAAAGAAATATCTAAATTTGCACCATGGTTTATGTAAAGCAAAAATTAATAGACCAAGACCAATTAAAGCATTCTGTAATGTTACAGCTACCAAAGCCCCATAAACACCATAGTTTACAACCAAAGTTATCATTATAATCGATGAAAGAATCACCGATAACATACCTAAAATGACATATTGTCTATATAGCTTTTGACCATTCAACACCGAATTAATAAAAGTTCCAGCTGCAGTAAAAGGTAGAGCAAATGCAGATGCAATTATAATCCATGTATAGATTGGTGTTTCAAAAAGGAAGCGAGATATATAAGTTGAGCATAATATTAATAATGGTGCAATTATACTATAAAGTATTATTGTCCATCTAATACTCACTCGCCACCAACTTGCGCAAACATCATATCCCTCATGATGTTTTTCAGCAGTAAACTTAACCACTGATGTATTCACAGGAGAGTTTATCAATCCTGTTAGGCTATTTATCAAATTTTGCAACTGACCCAACATTGCAATTCCTGTTGGGCCAGTATAAATAGCAACAATTTTAGCTACTAGAAAGCCAGCAATCATTCTGGAAAGAGTCAATAGCCCTGTAAAAAAGGTTACTGATAAAAGTTTTTTCATCCCTTAAAGCCATTGATAGCTTGAATAACCTTTTCCACTTCGTCAACAGTCATAGTTGGATCTAAAGGCAATGATAGAACTTCATTATGTATTGCCTCCGTCACAGGGAGTCTAAGATGTTCAAACACCTTATAAGCCTCTTGTTTGTGAGGCGGAATAGGGTAATGGATCATTGTAGCAATATTATTGTTTTGTAAGTGAGCCATAAGCTCTTCTCTTCTTTTGGTTTTTATAACAAATAAATGCCAAACATGACCTTCAGAAAATTCAACTCGTGGTAATTCCACATATTCATTTCTTATATTCTCCAAATACCTTGATGCTATTTTCCGACGCAAAAGTGTTTCATCGTCGATATACTTTAGCTTTACTGAAAGCATCGCTGCCTGCATTTCATCTAATCGACTATTAGTACCAGTATAGATATTATGATATTTTTTATGCGAGCCATAATTTCGTAATGCAGTAACAACTTTAGCTAGCTCATTATCATTTGTTGTTATTGCTCCCGCATCTCCTAATGCGCCCAAATTTTTGCCAGGATAAAAACTAAATGCTGCTGCATTTCCCCAACTACCTGCCATCTGATCTTTAAGCGTAGCGCCATGTGATTGAGCACAATCCTCAAGAACGAGTAACCCATGCTGTTTTGCAATACGCATAATATCTTCCATGGGAGATATTTGGCCATATAAATGCACAGGTAAAATAGCTTTTGTTTTTTCAGAAATTGCAGCTGAAACACCATCACCATCTAAATTAAATGTAAATATATTTGGTTCAACCAGTTTCGGTACAAGATTATTTTCGGTAATTGCTAAAATTGAGGCAATATAGGTATTCGCAGGAACAATTATTTCATCACCATTTTTTAAAAGCCCCATTTCTTTCCAGGCTCTTAACACTAAAGTTAGTGCATCAAGGCCATTTGCAACACCAATTGCATATTTGGTTCCACACCATTCACCAAAATTTTTCTCAAAATGCTTTAACTCTTCACCTAAAATATACCAACCAGAATCAATCACACGTGAACAGGCTTCTTTTAGTTCCATAGCGTAACGAGCGTTAATTCGTTTTAAATTTAAAAAATCGACCATCTTAATTTCCTTTTAAAATTACGTGTGCAGGATTACCTACCACAGTTGTATAGGGTTCAACATTTTTCGTAACCACGGAGCCAGCACCGACCATTGCATATTCACCGACAGTTATTCCCGGCAAAATTGTAGCGTTAGCGCCAATAGAAGCCCCTTTTTTTATATGAGTTTGTAAAAATTCTTGGGGATATTCTTTTGAACGCGGATGTTTATCATTTGTAAAAGCGACACAAGGTCCAATGAATACATCATCTTCAATTGTGATACCATCCCAAATATAAACTCCAGATTTTACAGTTACTCGGTGGCCTATTTTTACATCATTTTCAATGAAGGTGTGTGCACAAATGTTACATTCATTCCCTATAATTGCCCCGGGAAGAATAACTGCGTATTGCCAAATAGTTGTACCTACACCTATTTGCTGCGTTTGAACATCGCTTAATGCATGAATTTTCATTTTAGTGACTCGATAAATTCATCGTATCTACGGATATAGTCGTTTTCGTCATATACATCACTGGCCAATACAAGTAGGATGCAGTCTGACGAATAATCATACATCTCGTGCCAAATTGAGGGCTCAATAAGCAAACCCAACGCTGGATTATCCAATAGAAGATCTACTTTATCTTTCCCATCATCGAGTAAAATCTTGCAAGAACCGTTAATCGGAATAGCAAGTTGTCTTAATTGCTTATGAGCATGATATCCACGGCGTATTTCAGCTTGGGTACCAAACATATAATAGACCCGCTTAATTTCAAATGGTACGTTTTTGATTTCCTCGAGCGCAACCAACATCCCACGCTCATCACCATGCTTTTGGAATGGAATTAATTCAACTTTCATTTCTTTTTACCAAATTAATAAGGTATTGACCGTAATGGTTTTTTTCTATTTTTTTGCCGAGATTATATAATTCTTCATCTTTTAGCCAGCCACTTCTCCAGGCGATTTCTTCTGGACAAGCAACCATCATACCTTGTCTTTTCTGAACGGTTTCAACAAAGCTTCCTGCTTCAATGAGACTGTCATGGGTACCCGTGTCAAGCCAGGCGAAACCACGCCCTAGTAATTCGACATTAAGTTTGTTTTGTTTTAAATATACTTCATTTATAGAAGTAATCTCTAATTCACCTCTGGCGGAAGGTTGTATCGTTTTGGCTATATCAATCACGCTATTGTCATAAAAATAAAGCCCAGTTACTGCCCAATTAGACTTTGGTTTTGTTGGTTTTTCTTCTATACTGATTGCACAATAATCTTCATCAAATTCAACAACTCCAAAGCGTTCAGGATCCATGACTTGATACCCAAATACTGTCGCACCTGAATCCCTTTCAGCTGCAGCTTTTAACTTTGGAGTGAACCCTTGTCCAAAAAATATATTATCACCTAATACCAAACAGACCGAATCACCTTGGATGAAATCTTTTCCAATAATGAATGCTTGAGCTAATCCCTCTGGTTTTAACTGGACTGCATATTGAATACTAACGCCGAGATGATTACCATTTCCCAGGAGACGTATAAAGCCTGGCTGATCCTCTGGTGTAGTAATAACCAATATATCCTTAATACCTGCTAGCATTAGCACGGACAAAGGATAATAAATCATAGGCTTATCATAAACGGGCAGAAGTTGTTTTGATACACCCATAGTAATGGGGTATAAACGCGTTCCGGATCCACCAGCTAGAATTATTCCTTTCATTTAACTAACCCCAGACGCTCACGTTGATAACTTCCATCTTGTACTCGAGTACACCATTTCGTGTTCTTTAAATACCATTCAACCGTTTTACGAATCCCACTTTCAAAGGTTTCTTCCGGTTTCCAGCCTAACTCTGCCGCGATTTTATGTGCGTCAATAGCATAACGGCGGTCGTGACCAGGACGGTCAGCAACGTAGGTAATCTGATCGCGATATGAGCCGTCTTTAGGCACAATCTCATCTAAAAGATCGCAAATGGTATGCACCACATCCAGGTTTTGCTTCTCGTTATGACCACCGATATTGTAGGTCTCACCCGGCTTACCCTGAGTCACGACGGTGTAAAGTGCACGTGCATGATCTTCAACATACAGCCAGTCGCGGATCTGATCGCCTTTGCCGTAAATCGGCAACGCTTTGCCATCCAGCGCATTCAGAATGACCAGTGGGATCAGTTTTTCCGGGAAGTGATATGGGCCATAGTTGTTGGAGCAGTTCGTGACAATGGTCGGGAAACCGTAGGTGCGTAACCAGGCGCGGACCAGATGATCGCTGGACGCTTTAGATGCTGAATACGGGCTGCTTGGTGCGTAAGCCGTTGTTTCAGTGAAGAGGGGGAGTTCTGCATTTGCCGGTTCTTCGTCCGGATGTGGCAGATCGCCATACACTTCATCCGTCGAAATATGGTGGAATCGGAACGCGGCTTTTGCCGTATCGTCAAGCGTTGACCAGTATGCGCGCGCAGCCTCAAGCAATACATAAGTACCAACAATATTGGTTTCAATAAAGGCAGCCGGGCCGGTAATCGAGCGGTCAACGTGGCTTTCTGCAGCGAGATGCATAACGGCATCAGGTTTATGCGTAGCAAAAATACGCTCCATGGCAGCTTTATCGCAGATATCCGCCTGTTCAAAGGCATAACGGCTGTCACCGTTCACCTCAACAAGGGATTCAAGGTTACCCGCGTAAGTCAATTTATCAACATTGACGACTTCATCCAGAGTATTTTTAATAATATGTCGTACAACCGCTGAGCCGATAAAACCGGCACCGCCCGTAACAAGAATTTTCACGTTATCTAATCCGCTGTTTGAAAATATCGAAATATGGATGTTCTGTTTTACAACCGCAGGAGGCTGTCTGCAGAAAAATGACACGCTACCGCCCCTGGCTTAACAGCTACCAGTGTACTGAGCATAATCTTAATGTGAGGTAATTCAGCACCGAACGTCAGCGATAACTGCCATTCAATGCCTTTAAATATGTTCTTAATTGTCGTTCTTCTCGGCGACAGAAACAAGCAAAAATCTTATCTGGTACGGCCAAAAAAAAGACAGATAACTCACTGTTATTATTGGTTTTTGTAATAAAAAAACGGCAGTGACCATAATGAGCGCTCGTGCCTGCTCAAAATGCTCACTGCCGTGATGGGGGTGGAAGCCGGTAGATGTTACTCTGCTAACAGCTTCTCAATGCTCTTACGGAACTTCGCCCCTTCCTTCAGGTTACGCAGACCATAGTTCACAAACGCCTGCATATAGCCCATTTTTTTACCGCAGTCGTAGCTATCACCGGTCATCAACATTGCGTCAACAGACTGTTTTTTCGCCAGTTGTGCAATCGCATCCGTCAGCTGAACACGGCCCCAGGCGCCAGGTTCAGTGTTTTCCAGCTCTGCCCAGATATCGGCATTCAGAACATAACGGCCTACCGCCATCAGGTCCGAGTCAAGGGTCTGTGGCTGATCCGGCTTCTCGATAAACTCGACGATGCGGCTCACCTGCCCTTCTGATTCCATCGGTTCTTTCGTCAGAATGACGGAGTACTCAGAAAGATCGCCCTTCATGCGCTTCGCCAGAACCTGGCTGCGGCCCGTTTCTTTAAAGCGAGCCACCATGGCGGCCAGGTTATAACGCAGTGGATCGGCAGAAGCATTGTCCAGGATGATATCTGGCAGCACGACGATAAACGGGTTATCGCCAACAACAGGGCGAGCGCACAGAATAGAGTGGCCCAGGCCCAAAGGCTGCGCCTGGCGAACGTTCATGATGGTCACACCTGGCGGGCAGATAGACTGCACTTCGGCCAGGAGCTGACGCTTAACGCGCTGCTCAAGCAACGCTTCGAGTTCGTATGAGGTGTCGAAATGGTTTTCGACCGCATTCTTGGAGGAGTGCGTTACCAGAACGATTTCTTTGATCCCTGCAGCAACAATCTCGTCGACGATGTACTGAATCATCGGCTTGTCAACGATCGGCAGCATCTCTTTAGGAATCGCTTTCGTGGCGGGCAGCATATGCATGCCCAGGCCAGCTACCGGTATGACTGCTTTCAAATTAATCATTATTTCTTCCACCTTAAAATGGTTGACGAATTATAGCCCTTTGGTCTGTTTTCGCCAGCATGATTTCATTCAATTCTGTATTGATACTACGCGTTGAGACCATAAAATGCAGTAGTTGCAATCCTAATAGAAAGCCGTTTCGTACCAGGATTAATCGTAAAAGTGTGATGCAGACTTACCGATGCGGCAGTCGAAAATTAAGTTTCTCCGCATTCACCACATGCTGATCCACCCGGTCGATATCCACCGAACTCTGCCCTTTCTCGTTGACGGCCTTTACGTTTGCCAGAGAAAGCAAGGTCTCTTGTTTCGCCATAAACTTGCCGCGTACGTCTTTACGCAGGTCGAAATTCATCTTCAGCGCCGGGCCTGTCGTCGCCTCCTGCATAACATTGATATTACGCAGGAAAAGGTGCTGCGGTTTGTTATGCAGTTCCAGCGTGGCGCGCTGCATGTCGACGTTGGTGATCGCCACAAACGACGTTTCGTTCCCGGAGGAGATCTGTATTCCGCGCAACTTATAGGCAAGCTGGCGATTATCCATACGAATATCATTCAGCTTGAAATTCTGTGGGATGGAGAGGTAATCCCCTTTGATAACGCCATAGCCGATCAGCATTCCCGCACTATTGACCATATCGACATTATCAATAATGAAATTATCACAGCCGTAAATTGCCACCGTGGCGTTATCTATTCCGGCCTTCTTGCTGAAGTCAGGGGTGATATTCTTCGCTTTTATATTACGAATAATAAAGTGTTTGCCGTTTTCGACGTGGACCAGCTGTCGGCAGTTGCTTCCGGTGATATTCGCCACTACAAAATTTTTCACAGTTTGCTTTTCAGGGTAGTCGTTATCGTAGGTACTGCCCGCCAGGCCGATGCCGATGCCCCAGTTGATCTTGCCGTTGGTACAGTTGATGTTATCAATCACATGGTCAGAGATCAGAATGTTGCGATCGTTGATCGCCACGTTCCATTCAATCGCATCCCCCTGCAAATGACTGAAACGGCTGTGTGTGATACGCGCCCCGTCGACCTGATTATGGAAGCCCTGGCGCAAAATGGCGTAGTTGGCCTGGGTTACGGTGATATTGTCAATGAGCAGGTTACGCATCACTCTGGGCTTTTTGCCGCCGATATAAATCTGCGTAACCGGGCCGAAACCGCTCATGGCTAAGCCCTGAATGACGCAGTCTGAGCCGCGTACGTCCAGAGTGATATTTTCCGTGCGACCTTTGCCTTCACCAATTACTTTGCACCCTTCCTGCAGCACAAAGCGTCCACGTCCATTGCCGGTCAACGCGCCGCGAATCAGCAGCGTTTTTCCGTCGGGGATAAAGATACCTGTGTTGATGTTCTCACAGGTTAACCCCTCAGGAACCACCACCGTATCCCCGTCTTTAAATGCCTGCTTAAAGGCGGCAATCCAGTCATTGTGGTTGTAGCGGCTGATATCCACCGTACCGCCACCTGCCGCCTGCGCCAGCCGCGAGCTTAACAGAGGGGTGGCCGCCAGCAGCGAGCAGGTGGAAACGAACGTGCGTCGGGTTATCTTCTTAAGCATAAAACCTCGGCTTTTAAAGCGTTTGCAGCAGGGTCGCGAGCTGGCGATTGATCACCTGCTGGTTAAATTCAGTTTCGACTTTTTGCCGCGCGTTACGCAGCACAGGGATCAGCTCCTGCTGTTCGATATCGCTGAACGCCGCCAGACGATCGGCCAGGGCCAGGGCATTGTTCTCGGGCACCAGCCAGCCGGAATGTTCCGGCTCAATCAGCTCCGGAATGCCGCTGTGCAGCGTGGAGACCACCGGAATACCCACGGCCATCGCCTCCATCAGCGCAACCGGAATCCCCTCCATATCGCCATCCGCCCCGGTGACCGACGGCAACAGGAAGACATCGGCATCATCCAGCATGGCTTTGACCTCGTGGCTGGGTTTAAAACCTGGCATCTCGACGTAACCTTCCAGCTGATACTGCTCGATCAAGGTGCGTAAGCGACGCTCCCACGGCCCGATGCCCAGAATGCGGTAGTGGAAGTCGACCCCGCGGGATTTCAGCTGTCGGCAGGCTTCGATGGCGACGTGCAGCCCTTTTTTCTCCGTCAGGCGCGCCACGGAGATAATCTGCAAGGTCTTACCGGGCACTTTCGCCGGACGTTGGGTAAAGCGTTCCATATCCACGCCCATGCGCGATACCGCGATTTTCTCACTCGGGCAGCCCATGGTTTTCAGCCGGCCCGCCCACAGCTCGCTGATGGGCAGCATGATGTCGCCCCGGCGGAACAGCTGTTGGTATTCCGGCGTGTAGTGGTTGAGGACCTCCCGGCTGGAGATATCAATCCCGTGGAAGATGGTGGCGATTTTCCCGTTTATCACGCCGAGTTCGCGCAGTTTAGCCGCCGTGACGCCCGCCGGACCAAAGTGGGCGATAAACACATCTGCGGTGTACGGTTGCGCCGTTTGCCCGCAAATGGACGACAGAATCAAGTTGCGCGCCTCATCGCCATAGCGAGAGAAATTCAACGCCTTCAGCGTGGAGGTGCGGTGCAGGCCAAATAGCGTCTTCGTCGCACGATAGCGCAGCTTCGCCAGTCGCCCCTGCGGTTCATGCTGCAACCAGCGGGTTTTGGCTTCCAGGCCATACTGCGTCCACGCGGCGTGGGTATTTTGCGTATCGCCCTTTTGCAGGGCGATAATCTCCACGTCGTATCCCATATCGATAAACGCGGTGATTTGGTTAAGCACAAACGTTTCAGACGAGAGCGGAAATTTCAGTAAGAAGAAACCAATCTTCATTTGCCCTCCCCGATGCGATCGAGGACGGATTTCACCATGTTCAGGCCATTTTCCCGCTCGGCTTTCACCGCCGTCGCCAGACGTTCATTGATTGCCGGCAACTGGCCCAGCGTATCGCCAACCATCGCGCCCAGCGATCCATCCAGCAGATGGCGGATATCCACCGCCATCTCCGGCATGCCCAACTGCTGCATAATGCCCGCCGATTTGTGCTCATAGTTAATGGCAATGGCCGGGGTACCAAAGTTCATGGAGATAATCGCCGAATGCAGGCGCGTGCCGACGGTCAAATCGCAGGCCGAAAGCAGTTTGCCCATCTCCAGATCGTTAAGCTCGTCCATCACCACGTGGAAACGCGACGGATCGTTAACGATTTTCGCCAGGTTTAACGCTACCATGCGGTCGTCTTTGTTGTAGCTGTCGATACCGGTGCAGGTCGACAGCGCCAGCACCTGATAACCGCTGTCCAGCACGCGGTTAACCACCTCCGCAAAGGCCTGCTCGTAGGCGGCCTGCGTAGTGCCCAGGCGCTTGTCAAACGGCGCCAGTTCGCGAAGGGTAATCGCCACCGTTTTCTGTTTCGCGGCCACGTTCAGCCAGTGCTGCACCGCATAGCTCGCTTCAAAATCATTCACCTGATGATCCACCAGCCAGGCGGTGTCGACACCGTGCTCCACTTTTGAGGTGTCGATATTGCTGCGTTTCATCAGATCCAGGCTGACAGACTCGCGCAGGATCAAGCCATCACAGTGGCCGAAGACGTAATTCGCCAGCTGATTAAACTGCGGATCCTGGAATGGCCCGACGCTATGGCCAATCATGTAGAGCGGCTTTTTAGCCATAAAGGTGCAGAGCGCGTGTTCAAACTGCGGGACGCCATAGAGATCGACAAAGAACGATCCGCCCACCTGAATAATGGCGTCGTAGCCCGACAGCAGACGAACAAAATCGGTAAAGCCCTGGGCGATGGCGATATTGCGCAGCTTGCCGGTGTCGGTCACGCGGGAGAGCAGCACCTGATGCTGATAGCGACGGCGAAGGACTTTTTTCACGCGGCCCATTACGCCTGCGGCGCTGTTGTGCTGCTTCATCTGGCTGTATAACGGATCGCCCATCACCGGACGATTTAATAACCAGGATGAGCTGACCGGATAGCGGCTCATTACATCCACGTCTGTCTCTGGCGCAAGGGTGTTAATGGCATCCAGTAAACCGCGCAGAATGGCGCTGTCGCCACGGTTTCCGCAGGTATGGTTGCCAAGAATCAATAATTTCATAATGACCTCTTAAAGGGGTTCTGGATTCATTGGGTGCGCTGTGACGCCTTCACCCCGGCCCTCTCGCATGGGAGAGGGAGAAATAGCTAGCCTGCGCGAAGCAGCGTTTTCATTTTTTCGTTACGGCAAAACTGGCGTTTCATTTCAACCACCAACGCATTGCGGGACAGGACAATCATCACCACAAAAGCCAGCGCGCCTGCGCCAATTTGCGCCGCAAGCAGCATGCCCAGCGACAGATGCCCGGCAAGCGCAATGCCCAGGCCGTAGCTGACGGCAAGCGTGGGCAGCGAGAGGTAAAACGGTAGCCACAGGCTGAGGATGTACTGGCGATAGCTGGAGCCGAGCACCGGTTTAATCATCACGAAATAGCTCAGCACCGTGTTGACGATCTGCACCAGTAAAAAGCCGAGCGTCACGCCAATCGCCCCCGCCATATGCCCGCCGACCACAATGGCCGGAATGAACAGGAAGGTTTTAAATACGTTGAACTTAAAGCTGATATCCACGCGTGCTTTCGCCATCAGCAACGACCCGATGGGGTTGCCCACCGAACGTAACAGCCCAACCACGCAAAGCAGCTGCAGGATCGGCACAATGCTGTGCCATTTTTCACCGAACACCAGTGGAACAAAGTTATTGGAAACCACCATCAACCCCAGCAGCGCCGGGAAGTTGATAATCCCCACCACCGACAGCAGCTTGTAGAAGTTCACGCGCAGCTTTTCCGTGTCATCCTGAATTTTGGCGAACGCCGGGAACAACACGCGGGTGATAATGGGATTGAGCTTCATCGGCGGCACCACGGCCACGTTGTAGGCCAGGTTGTATCCCCCGGCGACGCTCGCCCCGAGAATACGGGCCAGGACCAGCGTTGAAAGGTTGGTGTTGACGTAGTTAATGATGCTGTCGGCCGTCAGCCACGCGCCAAAACGCAAATTAGAGGAGACGGAGGCCAGGGAGAAGTGAAGGCCCGGGCGATAAATCTTGCGACCAAAATAGCCGAACAGCAGCGTACGTACGGCAGTATTCACCAGATAACCGAGAATAGCCGTCAGCGCCACCGGCCAGAAATGCGCGCTCACCACGGTAAAGGTGAAGCCCGCCAGCACGGCGCTGGTTTCGATCATGCCGATCTTGCTGAACTCCAGTTCCTTTTGCATCAGAGCGCGGAACTGCTGTCCATGTGGGATAACCACGAAGGCAAACGAGAGCGTGCGGATAAGCGGGGCAAGATCCGGGTTATTCAGCACATCACCGATCGCATCACTGAGCAGGAATACCACCGCAAAAACGGTGATCCCAAGCCCCACGTTCAGCCAGTAAAGTGTGGTCAGCTCCAGGTGGCTGATCTCTTTACGCTGAATAATCGAGTTCGCTATACCAAAGTCCGACAGCGTATCGGCCAGGGCGATAATCACCAGTGAGACGGTCAGCAGACCAAACTGGTGATTATCGATAATGCGTGCCAGCACGGTCATCTGTACCAGCCCAAGGCCGATGATGATGACCGTGGCGATAGCCGACCATTTCGCGCCGCTAATGGTTTTTTCACGTAAACTCATGACCGTTCCTTAATATGCTGCTTTGTTCACAAAGCCTTTAAAGATGGTCAGGAAGACGATTTTGATATCGAACCAGACGCTCCACTCGCGGATGTATTCCAGATCGAACTCAATACGTTTTTCCATTTTCTCCAGCGTATCGGTTTCACCGCGCCAGCCGTTGATTTGCGCCCAGCCGGTAATCCCTGGCTTGACCTTGTGGCGCAGCATGTAGCCTTCAATCAGCGCACGATACTGTTCGTTATGCGCCACCGCGTGCGGACGTGGCCCGACAATGGACATCCCGCCGGTGAGCACGTTGATAAACTGCGGCAACTCATCAAGCGAGGTCCGGCGCAGGAAGTTCCCGACGCGGGTTACGCGCGGATCGTTCTGGGTGGCCTGGGTAACGACGCTGTCGTTTTCCATCACCTTCATCGAGCGGAATTTCCACACCTTGATCGGCTTACCGTCCATACCGTAGCGGGTCTGGCGGAAGATAATCGGACCCGGCGAGGTCATTTTCACCGCCAGCGCGATACCGCACAGCACCGGGGAGATCAGCAGCAGAATCAAAGAAGAGAGCACGATATCTTCCAGACGCTTCAACACGCGGTTGATGCCTGAAAGCGGCGTGTCATACAGCGGTACCACCGGTACCCCGTTTACCTCTTCAATGCGGGAATGCAAAATGTTGAAGGTGAACACGTCGGGAATAAGGCTGACTGAACACGTCGTGTCCGCCAGTTCGCGCATCAGGTTACGGATGTGACCCTCTTCGCTCATTGGCATCGCGATATAGACGTTATGAATTTTGCCCGCACGGGCATCTTCCACCAGTTGCTCAACGTTGCCTGCCCACTCAGACGGCACGCCGCCCGGTTTCGCGTCGTGATAAACCCCGACCACATCCAGCCCGAGCCAGGGCTCCTTGCGGAAACTCTCAAGTAGCGTCAGTCCGACCGGTAAATCCCCGGCGACCGCCACAAAACGTTTGTTGTAGCCGCGGTTACGTAACCATCCCGCACCGAAGCGAATCAGCGAACGGCAGACGACCAGCCCCACGCTGGTTAACAGGTACCAGCTAAAATAGGTGGCAAAACTGTTATCAAAATCACTGCTAAAGGCCACCAGTCCGGCACTGAAGATTAGGCTCAGCGTCCAGTTTTGCAGTAACAGCATCAGCTCGGTGGTAATTTTCACACCGCGCCATGACCGGTAAAAGTCGGTCATTCCGCCAATCATCTGGAAGACCACGAGTGCGATGAGTGCCATCAGCAAATGCATGTATAAAAACGAAAGCCCGCTCAGCTGGCACACAACCCACAGACCACCGAACATGATGGTGATGTCAGAAAAACGCTGCACCATAGAGATTAACGATGCATTCGTTTTGGCTCGCTCGCGCTTTTTTAGATTCGTCATCGTTGTTCCTGTTTATGTTCAGCCTGTCCCCTCACCCTCTCCTCTCCCCAAAGGGAGAGGGAACTGCACGGTGCGGGCTTTTCTCCCTTGCCCTCTAAGAAGAGGGCCGGGGTGAGGGACAAGGCCAACTGAGTTACTGTTTCAACAGCGCCAGAATGTCCTGCGTTCGCGCCTCCATCAGCGTGACATCCGCACGGGATTCGACGTTCAGACGAACCACCGGCTCCGTGTTTGATGAACGCAGGTTAAACCGCCATTCCGGGAAGGCCATGCTGATCCCGTCGGTATGGTCAATCTCCAGCGCGTTCGGGGCAAAATGCGCTTCCACGCGGGCAATCGCCTCTGCCGGGGCCGCCAGCTTGCTGTTGATTTCTCCGCTCGCCGGGAACGCCGCCATGCGATCGCGGACCAGTTCTCCCAGCGTCTGGCCCTTCAGGCACAGCAGCTCAGTCACCAGCAACCACGGGATCATCCCGCTGTCGCAGTAGGCAAAATCACGGAAGTAATGGTGAGCGCTCATCTCGCCGCCGTAGATGGCGTCTTCTTCGCGCATACGCTCTTTAATGAAGGCGTGACCGGTTTTCGACATCACCGGCTCGCCGCCCGCGGCACGCACTACGTCCACCGTGTTCCAGGACAAACGCGGGTCGTGAATGATTTTCGCCCCCGGGTTTTTCTCCAGGAAGGCTTCCGCCAGCAGGCCGACAATGTAATAGCCTTCGATGAACTGCCCTTTTTCGTCGAACAGGAAGCAGCGGTCAAAATCACCGTCAAAGGCGATACCCATATCGGCACCGTGTTCAATCACCGCGTTGCGCGTGTCGTCACGGCATTCGGGCAGCAGCGGATTGGGGATACCGTTCGGGAAGTTACCGTCCGGCGTGTTGTGCACTTTCACAAAGGTGACCGGCACGTTCAGCGCGTTAAAGCGCGCTTCCAGCGCATCCACCACCGGGCCGGCAGCGCCGTTACCGGAGTTAATGACCAGCTTCAGCGGCTTCAGGTTTGCCACGTTGATATAACCCAGCAGGTGGTCGATGTACTCTTTACGCAGATCGATCTGCTTATAGCTGCCGCGTTTTGCCTCGTTCACCGGCGGGAAGTCGTTGGCTTCCGCCAGGCGCTGCACGTCGCGCAGACCGGTATCGCCGCTGATAGGGCGAGCCCCTTCGCGCACCAGCTTCATGCCGTTGTAATCCATCGGATTATGGCTGGCGGTCACTTCGATGCCGCCGTCCACACCCAGATGGAACGTGGCAAAGTAGATCTCCTCGGTACCGGACAGGCCGATATCAAGCACGTCCACCCCCGCGTCCTGCAGCCCTTTTGCCAGCGCCATTTTCAGTGCAGCGCTGGTCAGGCGAACGTCGCCCCCCAGCACGATCGTTTTTGGCTTCAGATACTCGCCATAGGCGCGACCAATGCGCCACGCAATGTCTTCATTCAGCTCTTCACCCAGCTTGCCGCGAATGTCATAAGCTTTAAAACAGGTTAACTTTTCCATGATGATCCCTTTTTCAGGCAACAGTCGGCCCGCCCGTGTCACAGGCATAGTTATTTTTCATTCGTAGACCCGGTAAATACCCCGCAACCGGGCAGGATTAACCGGCGCTAGACCCGCCCGTAACGGTCTTCGAAGCGGACAATGTCGTCCTCTTCCAGATACGAACCGGAGCGCACCTCAATCAGATCGAGAGGAATTTTTCCCGGGTTTTCCAGGCAGTGGGTCGCCCCCAACGGGATGTAGATGGATTCGTTTTCACCCAGCAGTTTGATATCGCCATTGATGGTCACTTTTGCCGTCCCCGCCACCACGACCCAATGCTCGGCGCGATGATGATGCATTTGCACCGACAATCCTTCGCCCGGCTTCACAGTTATGCGTTTTACCTGGTAGCGATCGCCCGCGTCGATGGAGTCGTACTTGCCCCAGGGGCGATAGACTTCGCGGTGGATATGGTGTTCGTGACGCCCTTCGGCTTTGATCTGCTCAACCACTTTCTTGACGTCCTGCACCGCGTTACGGTCGGCAATCAGCACGGCATCTTTGGTCTGCACGACAACTAAATCTTTTACGCCAACGGTGGTAACCAGACCGGATTCGGCATACACGTAGCTGTTTTCTGTTTTGTGGCTGATCACGTCGCCGTGATGGACATTGCCTTCAGGCGTATGCGCGCTGATTTCCCATAACGATGACCAGGAACCCACGTCGCTCCAGCCGGCGTCCATAGGCACCACTACCGCATCCGCCGTTCGTTCCATTACCGCGTAGTCAACGGACTCTTCCGGGCAGGCCAGAAACGACGCTTCATCTACGCGAATAAAGTCCAGATCCGGGTCGACCACGGCCATCGCTTTTTCGCAGGCGGCGAGGATATCCGGACGGTACTTTTGCAGCTCTTCCAGATAACGTCCGGCACGGAACAGGAACATACCGCTGTTCCAGTAATACTCTCCGCTGGCCACGTAAGCCTGTGCGGTGTCGAGATTCGGTTTCTCGACGAACTGCGCCACGTTGAACGCCACGCTGTCGCCTACACCCGGCGCCACATCGCCACGACGAATGTAGCCATAGCCGGTTTCAGGCAGGTCGGGCACGATACCAAAGGTGACCAGCTTGCCGCTGTCGGCATAGGGAATAGCCGCTCGAACCGCGTCGCGGAAGGTGTCTTCCTGCTGAATCACGTGGTCTGCCGCCAGCACCAGCAACAGCGGATCGCAATCCGGGCTGCTGCGTTTCGCCGCCAGCGCCGCCAGGGCAATCGCCGGCGCGGTATTACGGCCCGCAGGCTCAAGAATGATGTTTTCCGTCAGCTTGTTCAGCTGGCGAAGTTGTTCGGCAACAATAAAACGGTGCTGCTCGTTACAAATGACGACCGGGCTTTCGCACTCCACGCCGTTCAGACGATTCACCGTCGTTTGCAGCATGGTCAGCTCCCCTTTCAGGCAGAGGAACTGTTTTGGATAGAGCACGCGGGACAGCGGCCACAACCGACTTCCTGAGCCACCAGCCATAACGACCGGATACAATTTATTCTGACTCATGATTATCCCCGTATATCTGCAATAAATTGGCTAAGCACGTTCTCTTTTTCGAGCGTGCGTTCGGCATATTCACGTGCCACCGTGTTCTGTTTTGGCATGACGAGTGCCTGTTCAATTCCGGCGACCAGCGCGGATACCGATTCGGGCTCAACGCAAACGGCGATCCCCGGGTAACGGTCACACAGCTGGCCCAGTTCGGTCTCAGGTTCTGCGGTGATCACCGCATTGCCGCCGACGGCCAAAATGTTGGTCAATTTAGACGGCAGTACCGCATCCGCGGCACCGCGTTTCTGTACGACGAGATGGCAATCGCCCATCTTCAGCAGCGCGGGCAGTGCGTCATAGGACTGTAGCGGGAAAAATTTCACATTTTTCAGGCCACGGTCGCTGACCATTTTTTCCAGTCGCGCTTTCCCGCCGCCCTGCCCGACAATCACGAACATCCACGCCTGGTGACTCAGCTGCGCCGCCGCGTCGATAACGCTTTCCAGCCCCTGCTTTTCCCCGATATTGCCCGAGTAAAGGATGATTTTTTGATCCTCCGGCAATCCCAGTTGAGCACGCAGCGCTGCGGCATCACACGCCTCAACGTCGCGGAAACGGGCCACTTCAGACCAGTTCGGGAAAAAGATCAGCTTCTGTGTCGCGACGCCTTTCTCCTGCGCTTTATTCATCATTGAACGTGAAATGGTCGAGACATAATCCACGTTGTGCAGGCCGTTGCGTTCAAACGCACTGGCAAGCTTCGCGACTTTACCGCCCTTCCCTTTTCCGGCCATTCCCAGACCGAGCATGGCATCCACTTCATAATCCTGAATGTGCAGCAACGTGCGTGCGCCAGACAGTTTTCCCAGCAGGCGCATTCCCGGGGTACAAAACAGCGTCGGAACCACGCCGATGATGCGATCCGGCTTCCAGCGTCGCTGCGCCATCAGCGGAAAGAAACTGCTCAGGGCAAAGCTGCCCAGGTGAATCAGACGTTTCAGCGTCGAAGGCTGCTTCGGCACGTAAAGGGGGCAGCGCCAGACGGTGGCATTGCCCACTTCACGGCGATAGCGCCAGCTGGAATACTTTTCACCGACTTTCCACTCCGGGTAGTAAGGCGGGGCCGTAATGACCCTCACCTCGTGACCCTGACTGGCCATCCATTCCACCATTTCACCGGTGTACTTGCCGATGCCGGTCAGCTCCGGGGAATAGTTGATTCCGTAAACGAGGATCTTCATAGTCCCGGTACTCCGGCCTGACGATCGGCAAGGAAGTAGGCCCGACTGTTGTCGTGCACACGATCGCTTGCCAGAAGCGCATCCGGCGTGAGCCAGCGATAGTCATCGTGTTGTGCGTCAGGCAGACGCAGGTCTGCCTGATTCACCTTCAGATGAAAACCGAGCACCACGTAATGGGTGGTGAAATCGTTACCGGAAAAGTTATCGTCATAGAAGTGCTGCCAGACGCCGTAGAACTGCCCGGCTGCCATCGGCAGACACAAGCCCAGCTCTGCCTGAGTCAGGCGTTCGAAAGCCGACTCCAGCTTCTCATCCTTCAGAACGCGCCCACCGGGAACGAACCAGTATCCCTGTGCGGGACGGTTGGTTCGACGTCCGAGCAGGTACTCCCCACGCTCGTTTTCCACGATTAAATCGATAGAAATCAGCGGGGTCGATCGCACAACCGTGGCAAAATCTTCCTGACTTAAAAACATGGTTACCCCCGGAAGCGGTGCTGGTTTTCCAGGAACCACTGATACGTGCTTGCCAGCCCCTGCTCCAGTGAAACCTCGTGATACCAGCCCAACTGATGCAGACGCGTCACGTCCAGCAATTTGCGCGGCGTGCCGTCAGGTTTAGTGGCGTCAAACACCACGCGACCTTTGTAGCCCACCACCTGGGCGATGGTCTGCGCCAGCTCACGGATGGTGCAGTCCACGCCGGTACCCACGTTAATGTGGGACAGCATTGGCTCGGTATTTTCCTGCCACACTTCGCTGTCCAGCTCCATGACATGGATGCTGGCTGCTGCCATATCATCCACATGCAGGAACTCACGCATTGGCGTACCGCTACCCCACACCACCACATCCGGCGCATTCTCGGCTGTCGCTTCATGGAAACGACGGAGCAGCGCCGGGATCACGTGCGAGTTGCTCGGGTGGAAGTTATCGTGCGGACCATACAGATTGGTCGGCATCACCGAGCGATAGTCACGACCATACTGACGGTTGTAAGACTCACACAGTTTGATGCCCGCAATCTTGGCGATGGCATACGGCTCGTTAGTCGCTTCCAGGGTGCCTTGCAGCAGTTCGCTTTCCGCGATCGGCTGTTTCGCCATCTTCGGATAAATACAGGATGACCCCAGGAACAGCAGCTTATTCACGTTGTGCAGGTGCGCCGCGTGAATGATGTTGCTCTCAATCATCATATTTTCGTAGATGAAGTCAGCCGGGTAGGTATTGTTCGCCACAATACCGCCCACTTTTGCTGCCGCCAGGTACACCTGATCGACGCGCGCTTCGGCAAAGAAATCCTGCACGGCTTTCGCATCCAGCAGGTTCAGCTCATCACGCGTACGAACAATGACGTCGACGTCGCCGCGCTGTTCAAGCTGGCGGACAATGGCGGAACCCACCATGCCGCGATGTCCGGCGACAAAAATACGTTGTTTGGTCATTATCAGGACTCCAGCGCGATGGAAACCTCGTAGCCATGAGACTTAAGCAGAGAGTGTTTTTTCGCTGCTTCAAGGTCGTTAGCCACCATTTCAGAGACCATTTCCTGGAGGGTGATTTCCGGTTTCCAGCCCAGTTTTTCGTGTGCTTTGGTTGGATCGCCGAGCAGGGTTTCTACTTCAGCAGGACGGAAGTAACGCGGGTCAACTTCAACAATGACATCGCCTGGTTTCACGCCCGGTGCATCGTGACCCGTAACGGAGACAACGATACCTTTCTCTTCCACGCCGGTGCCTTCAAAGCGCAGTTTAATGCCCAGCTGAGCGGCAGCCATTTCGACAAACTGACGCACGGAGTACTGCACGCCGGTCGCAATCACGAAATCTTCTGGTTTTTCCTGCTGCAGCATCATCCACTGCATTTTCACGTAGTCTTTCGCATGGCCCCAGTCACGCAGGGAGTCCATGTTACCGAGGTGCAGTTTCTTCTCGAGGCCCTGAGCAATGTTCGCAATCGCGCGGGTGATCTTACGGGTCACGAAGGTTTCGCCACGACGTGGTGATTCGTGGTTGAACAGGATGCCGTTACAGGCATACATGCCGTAAGATTCGCGGTAGTTCACGGTGATCCAGTACGCGTACATTTTGGCAACGGCGTACGGGGAGCGTGGGTAGAACGGAGTGGTCTCTTTCTGCGGGATTTCCTGCACCAGACCATAGAGTTCAGAGGTAGAAGCCTGATAGAAACGGGTTTTCTTTTCCAGGCCCAGGAAGCGAATCGCTTCCAGCAGACGCAGCGTGCCCATCGCATCAACGTCAGCGGTATATTCCGGGGATTCAAACGAAACCGCGACATGGCTCATCGCACCCAGGTTGTACACTTCATCCGGCTGTACTTCTTGCAGAATACGGGTCAGGTTAGACGTATCGGTCAGATCGCCGTAATGCAAATGGAATTTCGGGTTCGCAGCATGTGGATCCTGATAAATATGATCCACGCGTTCCGTATTAAAAGAAGAAGCACGACGTTTAATACCGTGAACTTCATACCCTTTTTCCAGCAGGAACTCTGCCAGATAAGAACCATCCTGCCCGGTAACGCCGGTGATGAGAGCGACTTTAGACATGTTTATATTCCTCTGTACTTATCGAATTTAATCAGTTTCAACGCGTTCGCGTATCACCACTGCGGGGTTGCCACGGCAAATCTTATTTGCCGGTAGCGATTTAAAAACGCTGCTGCGTGCACCGACTACTGTGCCATCGCCAACAGAAACACCGGGAGCAACAAACACATCTGTTGCCAGCCAGCATTTTTCGCCAATCACAACGGGTGTGGCGTTAATATCAAAATGCGGGCTCATAAAATCGTGGCTGCCGGTACACAAATAACACTTTTGTGACACCACGGAATTGGCACCAATGGTAATTTCACCAAGGGTGTACAACACCGCGTCATCCCCTACCCAGGCGTAATCACCGAGCGTTAATTTCCAGGGATAGGTAATTTTTACCGACGGACGAACCACCACGTTTTTGCCAATTTTTGCACCGAACAGACGCAGCAAAAATGCGCGCCAGCGATACATCACTTGTGGCGACCAGGCAAATAACGTTGCCTGCACGGCCCACCACAACTGCACTTTAATCCCGTTCCCGCCCCGAAAACCTTTCGGCACGGAAAAGCCTTTAAGATCCTGCATTACATTTCCTTATATTCAGACTTTGTTATATAAGGCTTTCGTTTTACCCGTCGTTTTCAGACGTAATAAATAGGACAATTCCGCCCAGAATCCGGGTACGCGTAATATCTTGCGCTGCACATTTCGCGCATCCTGGCATAATTCAAGATTATTGGAGGTTGACACACCGCCCATCGAGAATTCAGAAACCAGCCCTTTAATGCGACGGAACGGGTAGCCTGCTTTATACATGCTGGCGGTCAGCGCATAATCGGATGACACTTTATATTGCAGGTCGTACGGATGTTTTTTCAGCCCGGCCACCGGGAAGAAAATCGCCTGATGACTGGCCGGCAGGCTGTGGTAGATATACCAGCCTGGCTTCGCATTACGGGTCACTTTATGACCGTCACCAAAGTCCAGCAGCGCATCCCCCATGACCATTGCTTCTTCTTTCTGACGCGACAGCTGGCGGGCAAACAACGCCACATCTTCGTGGAACACATCGCCGGAATTCAGGAAGATAGCGTAACGCCCCTGCGCCATGGCAATGCCTTTATTCATCGCATCATAGATGCCGTTATCTTTCTCGCTGATGTAACGTAAGTTGAACTCACCGTTCAGTTTTTCGAGAAATTCCGCTGTGCCATCATTGGAGCCGCCGTCTACGACGATCCATTCAAACGTGAGGCTGGGATCGCGTGCCAGGTTGCGCAGCGAGCGCCAGGTTTTTACCACCCCTTCATGATTACGAAAGGCGACAGTAATGACGCTTAGAAACATAAACCACCTCGTTTTGTCATGAGCGCGTAATATTTAGCGCTTTGCGCAAAATAAACGGACACACAATTAAGAACGCATATTCCGGGCTAAATATTGACCCGGTAAAAAACAGCGACACCGGCGTAAAAAGATACAGCTGCACCCGAAAGTTTTGGTTATCACCAAACGCGTTTATCATCATTTTAAACACTTTAAACAGATACCAGGCTGTCAGCAGCACGGCAAACCATGAAAAGTAAATAATCAGCAGATACAGACCATTGTCTATGGTTTTACCGACGTCCGCACCGTTAAAGATTCCGAATGATGCAACATATTCATAAAGTGAGCCAAATCTTACTACGCCATCAATATGGGTTAAAGAATACCCAACCATCACCAGCGGACCGATAATGCGATAATAAGATGAAGACCCTTCTGTACCCAAATCCCCCAGCCTCGTGGCGATGTAAGGGAATGCAAAGACAATGCCGACTAAAAATACGGTTAGCGATATTATTGCTAAGGGTAGTTTTTTCTTGATGGCTTCTTTATTCAGGTACTGAAAAGCCCATTCAAGCAAGTAAAACAGGATGAACGTCATGACGCCCGAGAAGGAACCTGACAGTACAATCCCTGCAAGAATCATAGCATCGGTCTTGGGGGTTTTGATACCAAACTGTTTGATGCTGAGCCAAATTGAGATTAACGCCAGAGCAAAAAATGCCGGTTCAAAATAGAGCGCCGTGGTTCGCTTACCGCCAAACTTAATAAAGTTCAGTACATAGCTATTACTGTAAATGAGATATTTCGAAATTATTTCCATCAGGCTACTGCCGCCGGTCAAAATAATTTGCGCCATCTCCATTGCAGCAAGCACAACAATAAGCGTAACGGCAAGATAAAAGAACCTGAGGATTTTCCGATAATTGTGCGGCGATATTGTTTTAAAGCGAATACTCCACACCATGCCAATAATAATGACGATATAGACAAACAGCATGGTGGACGTGACATACTTGCTGGCATCCAGTGACTGACCAAAAATGTAGTTAAAGGCGGTCAGGCCCGCGCCCAGCCCCAGGGCAATCATCAGTTTTTTGATACTGATTTTGTCCACGTACAGCAGCAGAAGCACGGGCAGGAAAGTCACAATGGTTATCGGGAAGCTTTCACCGAGCTGGGCAATCTTGACGTTGACCAGCAGATAAATCAGTGGAAGCAGCAGATAACTACAGATTCTGATAGAACGAGACATACTCCTCCAGCATCTGTTCACCACTGTAAGCCACGCGACTGCGGTTGCGGAACGATTCCAGGGTGGTGTCAAAAACAGCCTGCGCAATGTGTGCCTTAGGCTGTTGCACCAGCGGGATCACCTCACTTTCGCTGAAAGTCTTCCCACCGGATTTTTCCAGCACTTCACGCGCGGCGTCGCTGTGGGTGGCAATGACCGGCACACCAATTGAGAGGGCTTCGCACAAAATCAGCGGATAGTTATCGACACGGGAGCTGAACACCAGCGCATCCATCCCGTTTAACGCACTCATTAATTTGCGTTTATCGGTCTCGAAACCGTGATTCACCACATTCGGCCCTTCAAACGGCGAGAACTTACCGAAGGTGTGCAGTTCAATCTTGTCGCCCAGCGCCATCATCTCGCGCACCAGCTGCTGATTAGTTTTGCCGTCGTAGCGCAGGTCGTGGGCGACTACCGCGATTTTCGGTTTCCCCTGGGTGTCCGTAATTGGGTCCAGTTCTGCCAGAATCTCTTCCGTCGCCACGTCGATGCCGTTATTGATAATCTTGCAGCGCCCTGCCCCGTACAGGCTGTTGAACGCGTCGGCCACGTGCTGGCTTGGCGATATAAAGGTACAGCCAAGTGCCAGCATCTCGCGGAACAACTGCCGTTTACCGGACACCAGCTGATGCGCGCGATCCACTTTCACCGGCGGGTAGTTGGTCAGCGTCGGGCATTTCTGGCACGCCGTCTTCCAGCCTTCACAGCCGTCGGTAAAGGCACAGCGTCCGGTAACGCTCCAGTGATCGTGCAGCGTCCAGACAAAGGTGGTATCCGCTTTATGCGCTTTCACCTTTTCACAAAAGGCCACCACCTCTTCCAGATTCAGCCAGTAGCTGTGCAGCACGTGGAAATGAAGCACCACCGGGCCTGACGTCCGGGTGACCGTGCGGTACAGGCTATTCAGGTTGCCGAACAGATCGCGGTTAAACAGACGGAACAAGGCAATGTTGGCAACGGAGGTTAAACGTGGCGTCTGTTTCAGCACGTGCGGAAAGTTATCGTGACTGACGCTTTTCTTTCCGCCTTTTCCGTAGCCGTAAACGAAACGAGACTGTAACCCTTTTTGCAGCGCACGCTGATGGAGATCCAGCGCAACCCCTGCTGCTCCGCCTTCCGCCAGACGGACATTAAATTGCAAAATATTCATTTAATCACCTTCACGCGGGCCTTTTCACCGGTCACCAGCGCGTTATCCGGAATGCTGTCCAGCACCACGCTTCCCGCGCCGATAGTGACGTTATTTCCCACCTGGATATCACCGATAATGACCACGTTCGCGCCCAGTTCGACGTTATTGCCGATGACCGGACAGGCCAGGCTGTCTGGCCCACGGTTGCCGATGGTGACGGCGTGGCGAATCGTAAAATCATCCCCGGCGACCACGAATTTATTGATCACCACCGCATAGCCGTGGTGAATGGTGAAGCGGCGTCCAATGGTCGCCGCCGCCTGGATTTCATAGCCGAAGAAGCATTCGGTGATGATGCGATACATCACCAGGACGGGCGCAGCCCAGAGATTGTTCAGGACATTTTTTTTGCGCCATACGGAGCAAAAATGGGCGATGCGATAAGCCAGTACCATGCAGCACGGGCGCAGGCTCCAGCTATTTGCGCGGCAATCTTCAAGAAACATTATTTCCCCCGAAGTCCATCAGCCAGACGCTTGCCGTTACGCACGGAGAACAGCGTAAGCAACGTGCGCCAGTTCATGCGCTTATTGCGGATCTGATAGAGGGTAAAGAGTTGATACTTGCGGCTGGCACGGTCGAATTTGTCTTTGTGCTTGCGATAAAAATGGAAGTAGCCGGAGAATTTCTTCGGCGAAGAGGTAATCTGCATCTCGCCGTGATTGATATGCAAAATCTGCGTCGCATCGTCCACTTTCCACGGTTCGCCGTACTCCACGACCATCCGCAGGAAAATATCGTAGTCCTGCGCCGCTTTCAGTTCGGTATCGAACAGACACTCTTTAAAACGCCATGCCCAGGTGAAGACCTGATTGCCAATAATGTTGCGTTTATAAAACAGACGACGCGAATATGGCGACTTCGGATAAAGCGGCAGGCTGGCCGGCTGGGAATAGACTTCCCCCTGACAGACATAGTCGTTGGCATACAGGAACGCATGCGTTACCAACTGCTGTTTGTGTGAGAGAAAGATCGACAGACGATTGGGTGTCCATTCATCGTCGTCATCAATACCGGTTATATACTCCCCTTTCGCCTGCATAATCGCCTGATTTCGCACCGCGCACGCACCTGAGTTCGTTGCGTTATGGGTGTATTTCACACGGGGATCGTTCAGGTCGGTGACGAATTGCTGGAGCTGCTCATACGAAGAGGAGCAGTCATCGACAATAATCATTTCCCAGTGGTCATAATCCTGACGCAAAACCGATTTAATCGCACGGATCGCCAGCTGCTGACGGTTCCATGTCGGCATATAAATAGAAATTAAAGGGCGCTGTGTTGTCATGGTTTCCCCGGATGGAATGGATACCCTCACCCCAGCCCTCTCCGGGTGGAGAGGGTCAGGTGAGAGGAAAAGATTATTTACTGTCAGACTTGTATTCGTACTCGTAATAGCCGTAATCCTGATACCCGGTGGCGCGGCGGAAGATGGAGTTCAGAATCACCCCTTTCACCTCAATGCCGTTCTGCTCGAAGCGGCTCAGGCTGGTTTCCACTTCTTTCAGGGTATTGACCGCATAGCGGGCAACCATCAGCGTGGTCCCGGCATGGCGACCTACAATGGCGGCATCGGTTACCGCAAGAATAGGCGGCGTATCGATCAGAACCAGGTCGTAATGCTGACTGGCCCAGGCGATGAGCTGAGTGAATCGCTCGCTCATCAGCAGCTCTGACGGATTCGGTGGAATTTGACCGCGTGGGACAAGGTCAAAATTGGTAATAGACGTCGGCTTGGCGCACTGCTCAATCTCGCCTTTACCCAACAACACCTCCGAGAGACCGTTTACGTTGTTGGTCCCCAGCAGTTCATGGGTATAGCCTTTACGCATATCACAGTCGATCAACAGCACGCGTTTGTTGGTCTGGCTAATGACGGCGGCAAGGTTGGCACACACGAAGGTTTTACCAATCGACGGGCTGACCCCGGTCAGCATCAGGACATTATTTTTAGCCTGCATCATGGCAAAGTGCAGACTGGTTCGCAGGCTACGCACCGCTTCAATGGCCAGATCGGTTGGGTTACCCACCGCAAGCAGCTGGCTTTGTTTGTAACGCTTAATGCCTTTGACGGTTTTGACGCTGTCACGAGATTTTTGCCATTCCGACAGCGGAATGCTGGCATAAACGCTGATGCCATGCTCTTCCAGTACCTGCGGGCTTTCGATACCGCGGTTGAACAGAGAGCGAAGCAGGACACCCACAATTGAGAGCACCAACCCAAGGATAATGCTGCCGAGAATGATCAATGCTTTCTTCGGCTTCAACACGCCAGGCTGTGTAATCGCCGGGTCAACGATACGCACATCGCCCACGGTGCTGGCTTCGGTGATTTTCAGCTCCTGCTGTTTGTTCAGCAACTGCATGTACACCTGCTGGCCGGATTCCACATCACGGGTCAGACGCACAATCTCCTGCTGCGTTTTCGGCATCGCGGTGACACGGTCGTTCAACTTCGATTTTTCATCTTCCAGCGCCTGGCGTTTTTCCAGCAACGTGCGATAGGCCGGGTGACGTTTGGTATAGAGCTTGGAAATCTCAGCTTCTTTAAAGGTCAGTTCGTTCAACTGCGCATCGATGTTAACCATCGAATCCAGTACCGATTTGGCTTCTAACGGCAGGTCAACGGAGTCTTTATCCTGACGAAACGCGTTCAGCTTGTTTTCCGCTTCATCCAGACGAGAACGCACTTCGGGCAGCTGTTTTGCCAGGAAGGCGAGACTTTTGGCCGCTTCCGCTGACTTACGCTCGATGTTTTGTTCGAGGTAGTTGCGCGTAATACTGTTCAGAATATCGCGGATTTTATCCTTATCCTCACCGGTGAAGGTCATGCTCAGCACGCCGGTATCCTTCCCGTTTTCAGTGACGCTCAGGTTGCTTTGCAGATTGTTGATCATCCCCAGCATGGAGAATTTACTGACGGTAAACTTGCCGCCTTCCGACGCATGAATGTCACTCACCATCATGCTGACGCCGTTTTTGTTCAACATCTGTCCAACCTGGCCACGTGCGCTAAAGCCCGCATCGCTGGTCAGCTCATACTCTTTCGGCCCTAACACCTCAAGCGTAAACACCTGGTCGCCTGCCCCTTTTGGCAGGTTAAAGGTGGTCACTTTGACCATGTCATTTTGACGGCCCATTAACCGGTCCCAGCCCGCCCCGAAGATCGGGAAGCTGTTTTTAGTGACGCCAATATCCAGGTCAAGATCGTCAACGGTTTTACCCAGCACCAGACGCGACTGAATCAGCTGAATTTCTGCGTCAGATGCGGGTGGCTTATTCGCCAGCGCCGAGCCGATATCCTGAACCAGCGAATTCCCGGTGTTCTGCTCTATCTGTACCAGTGCATCGGCGCTGTAGATAGGCGTGGCGAACAGGGTGTAAATAATGGCACCCAGCGCAAACACCGAGGTGATCCCCAGCACCCACCATTTCGCTTCGATAATGGTGCCGACCAGACGGCCAATATCAATTTCATCACTGCCCGAAATCGGGGCGGCAGAAGGTTTGGTTTTTTCTGTCATTGTTATCCCTGCTGAGCTTTCAGAGCCTGCGCCCATTTTTGGGCAGACTGGTCAAGTAAGGTATAAACCGCCTCAAATGCCTCACGGCTCTTGCGATACGGATCGGGAATTTCGCGCTCACTGTCCCAGTGACCAAAGAGCATGACTTTGCCGCGCATCTCCGGCGCAATTTCACACAGCGCATGAATGTGGCGCTTTTCCATCGCCAGAATGAGATCGTAATCCCGGCACATGCGACCGGAGATCTGACGGGCAACGTGCCCGTCCAGGGAGAGGTCATGCGCCTGCGCCACGCTTGTTGCACGCTCATCGGCCCCTTTACCCACCAGCGCCCCCAGTCCTGCAGAAGCGACCGTCAACTCAGGCTGATAATGTTTCAGCAGACGCTCAGCCGTGGGGGAACGGCAAATGTTCCCCACGCATACCACCAGAATTTTGTTAAACATCGCGGATTACCAGGTATGGACGTCGCGCGCCGTGTCCGTCATATAGCGAACGCCATTGATGGTTGGCAGCAACTGGTTGATCAAACGGTTCCAGCGCGTCACTGGCGCCGTGGTGACATAGACCACATCGTATGGCTGGAGGCGGAATTCGGTTGCCATCACCAGAGACGTCGCATCGGACATATCCAGCTGGTAAATATTGGCAATCTTACCTTTCGCATTGCCCTCGCCTTTCAGCGGACGAATCACAAAGATGCCGCTGGCGTTAGACGCCGTCAGGTCAAGACCTTCCGCATTGCCCAGCGCTTCGGTCAGGGTCATACCGCTGAAGTCCATTTTGAGCGTGCTCTGTTTTTTCACTTCGCCCATCACGAACACTTTCAGGTCGTCATTGCGCGGAACAAACAGAATGTCACCCGGATAGAGCAGACGGTTCTGACTCAGGTCGCCGTTTTGCATCAGGGCCTGGAGCGAAATGCGCTCTTCTTTACCGTTGTGCGTCAGCACCACGTTGCGCCAGTCGGCAGCGTCGGTTAAGCCCCCGGCGGTATTAATGGCATCGAGCACCGTCAGCGGAACGTTGGTGATCGCCTGCTGGCCAGATTTATTGACCTGACCGGAGACATAAGCCTTTTGCGAACGGAATGCGGCGATATTAACGTCAACCTGCGGGTCAGCGATGTACTGCGCTAAGCGGCCGGTAATATCACTACGAATTTCTGCGAGCGTTTTGCCCACGACGTGCACTTTACCGATATACGGATAGAACATGGTGCCGTCAGGCTGGACCCAGTTGCCGGTATCGCTGGAGCTACGATACTGCCCGGCAGGCGTGGTCAGTTCAGGGTGATCCCAGACCGTCACGCTGATGACGTCGCCTGGCCCTACCCGATATTCATAGGACGAGATTTCCTGGTCCAGAGACATATTTGGCTGTGCAACATTTGGACGCGGGCGTAATTGTTCAACAAGACGTGGGGTTAATGGATAAACATTCACCATCTTGTCGAGATCAAAATCAGCATCCTGTTGCTTGATCACATCCTTACCCATTGTTGACATATTGCTGCCGGGAAAGACCGTACAACCACTCATCAAGGTCACAGACACCAATAATGGCATCAATTTCATTTTGGATTTCATCATTGATTATTTATCACTTTGGCAGAGTAATTATCCTGTGCAATTTAAATAAGCGCGGATCGTTTTCCATTCAGAATGCAGTTAATGAAAATGAAATATAACTGGCATCAGTCCTAAAAAAACCTTATTCATCCGTTGGCTCTTGACAGAATAACCGAGGCTGATTCACACGCTTTCAGGCACGCTACCGCCCTTGGCTTTCAGTTACCAATCCACTGTCTTAACAATGTGTTATGGGAAAACACCCTCTGAAACGGGCCTTTTTGGGAAATAAATCCGTCATTTATGATGCCTGACAGATTACGCAGCATTTCCCACGACCTATTAAAAAAAATAGCAACAAGCAGATTTAACATTTGATGCTGGAAGAATTGTTGCAGCTAACCTAATAGCAGGCAAGGAGACAACTGGCCTGTAAGATGTTTTTAAGAATAATATTAAGAGCAAAGTTTTGCTGTTTTAGGATTATCTTCATATTGACAAATTACCCCGTCAAATCATTGCTTGCGATATTTCCTAATTGCACCTGCTTATATAAAATATTACTTTCCTTGCGGAATAATTGCCGTAACGAAAACCTGTCCATGTTGACCGGGGATTAAGAGAAATCTCAGGCAACCATTGCAATTTTGGCGCGCTTTATCCATGATCGAAGTGTGACAAATGTCATATAACCAAAGGTATTGCATTTACTATGGAATGGATTGCCGATCCATCGATCTGGGCCGGGCTGGTGACGCTTGTCGTTATCGAATTAGTGCTCGGCATTGATAATCTGGTGTTTATTGCCATCCTCGCCGAAAAACTGCCTCCGTCGCAGCGTGACCGCGCACGCGTCACGGGCTTGCTCCTGGCGATGGTAATGCGCCTGCTGTTGCTGGCGTCAATCTCATGGATGGTCACCCTGACAAAACCCCTTTTTACCGTCCATGATTTCAGCTTCAGCGCGCGCGATCTGATTATGCTTTTCGGTGGCCTGTTCTTACTGTTTAAAGCCACGGTTGAATTAAATGAACGGCTTGAAGGGAAAGACAGCGATAACCCCACCCAGCGGCGCGGGGCCAAATTCTGGCCGGTGGTGGCACAAATCGTGGTGCTGGATGCCGTCTTCTCGCTGGATTCGGTGATTACTGCCGTCGGGATGGTCGATCATCTGGCGGTCATGATGGCAGCCGTTATCATCGCCATCACCCTGATGCTGATGGCAAGCAAAGCGCTGACCCGCTTCGTGAACAGCCATCCGACGATAGTGATTCTGTGCCTCAGCTTCCTCCTTATGATCGGCTTTAGCCTGGTCGCAGACGGTTTTGGCTTCTCTATTCCGAAAGGCTATTTGTACGCCGCAATTGGCTTCTCGGTCATGATTGAAGCGCTGAATCAGCTGGCGATATTCAACCGCCGTCGTTTCCTTTCGGCGAATCAGACACTGCGCCAGCGTACCGCCGATACGGTGATTCGACTGCTGAGCGGGAAAAAAGAGGATGCAGAACTGGATGCTGAGTCCGCCTCTCTGCTGGCCGATCATCAGGACGGACAGATCTTTAATCCGCAGGAACGGTTGATGATCGAGCGCGTGCTGAATCTCAACCAGCGCTCTGTCAGCAGTATCATGACCTCGCGCCACGATATTGAACATATCGATCTGAATGCGCCCGAAGCACAAATTCGCGCATTGCTGGAGAAGAATCAGCATACCCGTGTCGTGGTGACCGGGGGTGATGAGGATGACGATCTGGTTGGGGTCGTTCACGTTATCGACCTGCTGCAACAGTCGCTTAACGGCGAGCCTCTGGATCTGCGTGTGCTGGTGCGCCAGCCGCTGGTGTTCCCGGAGGGACTGCCCCTGCTGTCGGCGCTGGAGCAGTTCAGAAACGCGCGGACCCACTTTGCTTTCGTGGTCGATGAGTTTGGTTCTGTTGAAGGGGTGGTCACGCTCAGTGACGTCATGGAAACGATTGCCGGTAATTTGCCTAATGAGGTGGATGAAATCGACGCACGTCACGATATTCAGAAAAACAGTGATGGTTCCTGGACCGCCAACGGCCATATGCCGCTGGAAGATTTGGTGCAGTATGTGCCGTTACCTCTGGATGAAAAGCGTGAATATCACACCATAGCGGGCCTGCTGATGGAGTATTTACAGCGTATTCCCAAACCGGGCGAAGAGGTACAGGTGGGGGATTACCTGCTGAAAACTTTACAGGTTGAAAGTCACCGCGTGCAGAAAGTGCAGTTGATTCCGCTACGCAACGAAGATGATTTGGACTATGAGGTTTAAACATTCCTCTCCTCACTGAGGAGAGGAATGCGTAGTGGCTTAGAGTTTTTCCAGCAGCTTTTTGACGTCTTTACCGTTTTGCGAATCTTTGTTTTTATCCGCCCACTCGTTAAGACGTTTTTTGGCTTCATCCTGAAGATGTTTACGCAACAGCTGATCGACCTGCAGACTGTAATTGAGCGCCTGCCATTTGCCGAACACGCTTAATGGAATAGGCGTCTCTTTCAGGAAATCAACCAGCTTGCCCTCCCCTTCCCAGCCAGACAGAACGCGTACGTTAAACCGTGTGTCCGTCGTTTCTTTCACCAGATCCAGCGTGCCCTGACCGGTCAACGCCAGCAGTGCAGACTGCCCCTGCATATTGTCGAGCGTCAGCTGCCCGTTATCGAGGGTCAGGTTGGTGGTAAAGCTGTCGAGACGCGTGGCGCTATCGTAGTTTTCATTGGCTTTGACATTGCTGCTACTGCGCTCGACCGCCTGCTGAACCAGCTGCTGGAAGTTAAGACCTTCCATGCGGGTATTGGTTAATTCCACATGCGCCTGCCCCTGCCAGTCCCGGCGGAACGCTTCCGCATCCACTTTGTTGCCCGAGAAGTCTCCCGCTAAGGTCAGGTTACCGGTTAAGGCAATAGGGTAATTGAAGGCTTTAAGAATGGTGCCAATCTCGACGTTATCAAGACGCGGCTGGAACGTTGTGCGGACGTTATCCTTGCGGACGTCTACCACGCCCGGCAGAGAAAGCGACCCGGCACCCATCTTACCGCTGAGAGCGGAGATGGTGAGAAGGCCGTTCTGGTTCTGCATCTGGCTGTTCACCGCACTAAAGTCGATCCCGCGCCAACGCACAGCATCGGCTTTAAGCGAAATTTCCGCCGTAAAGCCGCGCAGGCCGTTGTAATCCGGCTGATCGATGGACGAGGAAATCACCGGGCGCGTCTGCTTAGGCTGAGTTTGCCCTTGCTGAGCAGGGCTGCCCTCGGCGGCGGCAACTGGCTGCGGCGGCAGTAAATTCTCAAGATTGAGTTTTTCAGACTGCAGATCGATGACCCACTTCGGCTCTTCGCCAAGCACTACGCTGGCATGACCTTTCAGGTCGCTGTCATTGGCCTGAAGATTGAGCTGATTCAGCGTGAGCTGTTTCTGCTCTTCTCGCCAGATGGCCTGCAGGCTGCCCTGTCCGGTGATGCCCTGGGCAGGAAGATCGGCACCGGTGAGTGTCCAGCTGAGCGTTTTGATATCTGCCGTCAGCTCATGAGGATAATCGGAGGCGTTGACGTTGGCTTTCATCGCCAGCGTCATATCACGCTGGTTACGGTTGATTCGCCCGGTGAAATCAACCGCCGCCAGATGGTGCCTATCCTGATCCATCTGCAAATTGATATTGCGCACCGTCACCTGTTCATCGCCCTCATGCTGGAAAACCAGCACGCTGTCAGCCACTTTCAGGCTGCCAATATCAAACGACCAGCCCGCGTCTTCCGGCACATCAGGCAGGGTGTTTTCGCGCGGAGCGACAGGCGCATTCTCTTTACGCACGGCTTCGGATTGCGGGGTTAACTGAATGACAGCCCCTTTGAGCATAACCTGCTCAACCTGCAACTGATGCGACAGCAGAGGAATTAACGCCACGTCCAGACGCATATTGTCTGCCGTAACCAGCGGCACCGAGGCGCCCGGTGCGGTTAAGGACATACGACCCGAGAGAATACTGAGCTGAGGCCAGACATGCCAGCGCAGAGGGCCATCTAGCTTCAGTTCATAGCCGCTACGCACGTCAACCTGACGCACCATGTAGGCACGAAAATCATTGGGGTTAACCAGCAGAACCAACGCAGAAAGGCCAGCCACGACCACCACCAGCAAAATCATCAGCGTTGTCAGTATTCTTCTCATGGCATCCTCAGTGGACAAAAATCAGTCTTTATCAATACGACTGGCGACGGCACCCTGCTGATCGCGATATTTCGCGTCCTGACGGCGATTATACGGACGTTCCGCCACGCCGGTCAGGAGTTCAAAACTCAGGGCACCAATCATCATGCCTGGGCGCAGCGCAAGCGGCAATTTACCGGCATTGAAAAACTCCAGCACGATACGACCTGACCAGCCAGGATCGATACGGTGCGCGGTGACGTGCACCATCAATCCCAGACGCGCCAGAGAAGAGCGTCCATCCAGCCAGCCCACTAAATCGGCGGGCAGCGTCACGGATTCATAGGTAACCGCCAGCGCCAGCTCGCCAGGATGGAGGTAAAATGCCTCGCCCTCGTTCAGCACAATTTCATCGCTCATGACGCGATCCAGCGCCGCGCTGACTTCGTCTTTCGGCCCACTCAGGTCGATAAAGGGGGCAGTATGACCGCTGAAGGTGCGGAAATTATTTCCCAGGCGTACGTCGACGGTGACGCCGTTAATACGCTCAACTGGCGGACGCGGGGTGATAGACAGACGGCCCTCATCCAGCCAGGCTTCAATATCTCGGTCACAAAGACGCATGGCACTTTCTCCTTTTGCGCATCATGCGCCACGGCCATCGGGCCAGGGCGCAAAACCAGGTAATCTCTGAACGGTACACAATTCGCGCAATTTATTCAAAAAACTGGCTAATTTTCGCTTTCAGAATATCGATCGCAATGCGGTTTTTACCCCCACGCGGCACGATGATGTCGGCATATTGTTTCGATGGCTCTATGAACTGCAGGAACATTGGGCGTACCGTTTTTTGATACTGCGCCATGACCGAGTCCATCGAACGTCCACGCTCGTTAACGTCGCGTTTAATACGACGCATCAGGCAGATGTCGAGCGGCGTGTCCACAAAAATAGAGAAGTTCATCGCTTCACGCAGACGCGCGTCGGTCAGCAATAAGATGCCTTCCAGGATAATCACTTTTTTGGGTTCAATGTGGATGGTGTCCTGCGTACGCGTATGTTCAACGTAGCTGTAAACCGGGAGATCAATCGGCGTGCCGTTTTTGATCATTTGTAAATGCTGGAACAACAGGCTGTGATCCATGGCATTGGGATGGTCGTAGTTAGTTTTTACACGCTCTTCCATCGACAGATGCGATTGATCTTTGTAATAGCTGTCTTCGGGAATGACGCCGATATGCTCATCACCAACTTGTTCACGCAGTTCGCGATAAAGCGTACTGGCAATAAGACTTTTACCTGAAGCCGATGCGCCGGCGATGCCTATGATGACGCACTGATGAGACTTATCAGTCATAAATTTAGCGACCTGATTAACCTGGATGTAAAGGAAGGACGACGCCGTAGCGTCAAACGCGGCAATTATAGGGATTTAGCGTGCGCGATACCAGTCGAATGCGCAGGTAATGCGAGAGTGGCTGCCAAACGGGGCTGTTTCTCCCTGACGCAAATTTAAACGGTCACTTTTAACGCGCTAAAGAGGAAATTTATGCAGACTAAGTATTTAATAACTCTATGATGTCAAATTATGAGCGGTCAGCATATGAATTGTAAATTGTTTGTACTAGCATAATCCAATTCACTTTTTTCTTCGTCCGGACGCCGTCCTGGCGGCATGGCGTCCCTGGATAGAGCGGTAATGAATAAACAATACCAGCGCGTTTTGGTTACTACCCCAAATCCTTTACTACGGTTTGTCAGCCTTGGTCTGGTCGCCTTCATCTTTACACTTTTCTCACTCGAACTGACTCGATTCGGAACTTTGCTGGCCCCGTTATGGTTCCCGACCTCCATCATGATGGTCGCGTTTTACCGCCATGCGGGGAAAATGTGGCCCGGCATTGCGCTGGCCTGCTCGTTTGGCAACGTGTTCGCCTCGTGGCTGCTGTTTTCATGGGAAACCCTGAGCGTTACGTACACCGCCGTTAACGTCATAGAGGCTTTTATTGGCGCCCTGCTGCTGAGAAAACTGCTGCCCCGCTACAACCCTCTGCAAAACCTGACCGACTGGATTCGTCTGGCTGTTGGCAGTGCGATTATCCCCCCGTTGCTGGGCGGTATACTGGTGCATTACCTTGTGCCGAGCGTGCAACCGCTGCGTGATTTTCTGGTATGGACACTTTCAGAGTCCATCGGTGCTCTGGCGCTGGTGCCGTTAGGCTTACTCTTTAAGCCACATTATCTGTTGCGTCACCGCAATCCAAAGTTATTGCTCGAAACCCTGGTGACCCTGGCCGCCACGCTCCTTTTATGCTGGCTGGCCATCAACTGGCTGCCGTGGCCCTTCACCTGCGTCATCGTGCTGTTAATGTGGAGCGCCGTGCGTTTGCCGCGTATGGAGGCGTTTCTGGTCTTCCTGGTGACGGTGATGATGGTGTCACTGATGATGGCGAACAACCCAACGCTGCTTATTACGCAGCACTCCCAGGTGATGTTAAACGCGCCGTGGCTGCCGTTTTTAATGATCCTGCTGCCCGCCAACATAATGACCATGGTGATGTATGCGTTCCGCGCTGAACGAAAACACATTACCGAGAGCGAAGAGCGTTTTCGCAACGCGATGGAGTATTCCGCTATCGGCATGGCGCTGGTCAGTATCGAAGGCCAGTGGCTGCAGGCCAACAAGGCGCTTTGTGAATTTCTCGGGTATTCCCAGACGGAATTACACACGCTGACGTTCCAGCAGCTGACCTGGCCGGAAGATTTAAACAACGATCTTGAGTCGCTGGAGCAGTTGATACGGGGCGACATCAATAGCTATTCAATGGAAAAACGTTACTACACGCGCAGCGGCGAAGTGGTCTGGGCGCTGCTGACCGTGTCGGTGGTGCGCCATTCGGATGGTTCCCCGCTCTACCTCATTGCGCAGATTGAAGACATTAACGACCTGAAACAGACGGAATGGGTCAATAAGCGTCTGATGGAACGTATTACCCTTGCTAACGAAGCGGGCGGTATTGGGATCTGGGAATGGGATCTGGAACCTGACGTCATCAGCTGGGATAAACGCATGTTCGAGCTGTACGGTATTCCGGCCCATATCAAGCCAACCTGGCAGCTGTGGCACGACTGCGTGATCCCGGAAGACCGCGCTCACGCTGAACAGGTTTTACGTGACGCCCTGAGCGCCAGAGTGCCGTTCAAGCTGGAATTCCGTATCCGTGTGAAAGAGGGCGTGCGACATATCCGCTCTCTGGCGAACCGCGTGTTAAACAAACAGGGTGAAGTTGAACGCCTGCTTGGTATCAACATGGATATGACCGAAGTCAAAGAGCTAAACGAAGCGTTGTTCCAGGAAAAAGAGCGTCTGCATATTACCCTCGACTCCATCGGCGAAGCGGTGCTGTGTACCGACGTGGACATGAACGTGACCTTTATGAACCCGGTCGCAGAGAAAATGAGCGGCTGGCTGCAACAGGAAGCGATGGGGCAACCTGTCCTGACGGTGCTGCGTATTACCTTCAGTGAAAATGGCCCCCTGATGGAAAATATTCACAGCGGAGATATGTCACGAACCGATATCGATCAAGATGTCGTCCTGCATTGCCGCACCGGCGGCAGCTTTGATATTCACTACAGCATCACGCCATTAAGCACGCTGGACGGGCAAAACATCGGTTCTGTCCTGGTGATTCAGGATGTCACGGAGTCCCGCAAAATGCTGCGTCAGCTCAGTTACAGCGCCTCCCATGACGCCCTCACCCATCTGGCAAACCGCGTGAGTTTCGAAAATCATCTGAAACGCCTGTTGCAGAACGTACAGGAGACGCATCAACGTCATGCCCTGGTCTTTATCGATCTCGACCGTTTCAAAGCCGTCAACGACACCGCGGGGCATGCGGCGGGTGATGCACTGCTGCGCGAACTGTCGTCGTTAATGCTGAGCATGTTGCGCTCAAGCGACGTCCTGGCGCGCCTTGGCGGGGATGAGTTTGGTTTATTGCTGCCCGACTGCAATATTGAAAGCTCGCGATACATTGCCGGTCGGATCATTCATGCGATTAACGAATACCACTTTATGTGGGAGGGTCGACTGCACCGCATCGGTGCCAGCGCAGGTATCACCCTGATTGATGACAACAACCACCAGGCCGCCGAGGTGATGTCGCAGGCAGATATCGCCTGTTATGCCTCTAAAAACAGCGGGCGCGGCGTGGTCACGGTCTATGAGCCGCAACAGGAGCGCATCCACAGCGCCCGCAGCATGATGTCCCTCGACGAGCAGTGGCACATGATCAAAGACAACCACCTGCTGATGATAGCCCGCAGCGTGGCTTCCCCCCGCATTCCGGAAAGCAGTAATTTCTGGCTTATCTCCCTGCGTTTGTGGACCAGCCAGGGCGAGGTGCTTGAGGAGCATGCTTTCCGTTCGGGCCTGGCGGAACCGGATCTGCTGCACGCGCTCGATCGGCGCATCTTCCAGGAGTTCTTCCGCGCTTATGCAGCCCAGGTGGCCGCGAAAGGCATGGGGGTGGCGCTGCCGCTTTCAGCGGAAGGGCTGACCAGCGCGACGCTGGTGGACGAATTGCTGGAGCTGCTTGAGAAAAGCCCGCTACCGGGGCGTTTATTGCACCTGGTGATCCCGGTGGAGACGGTGCTTCAATCGGAGACCACTATTCAGACCGGCGTGCAGAAACTGCGTCATGCCGGCTGTCGCATCGTGCTCAGCCAGGTGGGACGCGATATGGACGTCTTTAATCATCTGACGGCGCACATGGCGGATTACTTCCTGCTGGACCAGGAGTTGACCGCCAACGTTCACGGCAACCTGATGGATGAAATGATGGTGACCATCATCCAGGGGCATGCACAACGGCTGGGGATGAAAACCGTTGCTGGCCCTTGTCATCAACCGCTGATGATGGACACGCTTTCGGGGATAGGCATCGATTTTATCTATGGCGATACCATCTCAGAACCCCAGCCGCTGGAGCTACTGCTGAATACCAGTTACTTCGCCATCAACTAAGGGCGACCAGTTCTCGGTGTACCAGATATGCAGCAAGGCATAGGAGCGCCAGGGCTGCCAGCGTTCGGCATAACGGCGGATTTGCGCAGGCGTCATGCCGGCAAAACGCTGTTTAATAAGATAGTCATCCGGCAGAAAAACATCCTTCGCCTGCCAGCCGCGTAGCGCCAGATAGTTTGCCGTCCAGCGCCCGATGCCGGGCCGTTGCTGGAGCGCCTTCATGCCCGCCTCAATGTCGGCGGGTGGCACCAGCGGGTAATCCCCCTCAACAACCGACTGTGCCAGATAAATAAGCGATTCGGCGCGTTTAAGCGGCATACCCAGGGCTTTTAGCGCCAGCGGGTCGGCCGCCGCCAACTCAGCGGGGGTGGGGAAGAGAAAATAGCCGGGATGCTCTTCGAGGGGGTGACCGCATAACGCCACCACTTTTCCGGCCAGCTTTGCCGCCATCGCCACGCTCACCAGTTGTCCCAGAATCGCCCTCACACCCTGCTCGTACGCATTCATCGCGCCCGGCAGACGTAAACCCGGACGAGCCGCGCCCAGTTCACCCAGCGCACGGGCAATTTGCTGCGGATCGCAGGTGAGATCAAACAGCCGCTCAATGGCCGACAAACAGTGCGTCGCCACAGGAACCAACCCTTCGCTTAACGTCACCTGCAAGGTGGCTTGCGGCTCATTCGGGGTGACGCGAAAAATGCCCTGATGTCCCTGCCAGGCGAAACTACGCTCATAATACGTCCGGGTGACGGTTTCGATGCCCGCGACCTGACGCGCGCCGAGAAATTCAAACATCCATTGCCAGTCATACGGCGGTTGCCATTTAAGGGTATACATTCACGCTCCTTACAGTGTTCTTCACAGCATAAACCGACTTTCCCCGATGTGCTTTGCTTTCATATTCCTGTTGTCGCCGGGCAGACATTTCGCTAAAGTCTCGCCCCTTCTCAACGGCATGGGGATTACGACTGTGTTTATTGGTTTTGACTACGGTACGGCAAACTGTTCAGTCGCGGTGATGGATAACGATCAACCGCGTCTGTTGAAAATGGAAAAAGAGAGCACGTTGCTGCCGTCGATGCTCTGTGCGCCGACGCGTGAAGCGGTGAGCGAATGGCTGTACCGCCATCATCAGGTTCCGGCTCCTGCCGGAGAAACCCAGGCGTTATTACGTCGGGCCGTTAACTACAATCGCGACGAAGATATCGATGTGACGCCTGCCAGCGTGCAGTTCGGTCTCGCCTCGTTGGGTCAATATATTGAAGATCCTGAAGAGGTTTACTTCGTCAAATCGCCGAAATCCTTCCTCGGGGCCAGCGGACTGAAACCTCAGCAGGTCGCCCTGTTTGAAGATTTGGTCTGCGCCATGATGCTGCACATTCGCCAGCAGGCGCAATCGCAGGTACCGGAGACCATCACGCAGGCCGTGATTGGTCGACCGATCAACTTCCAGGGGCTGGGCGGTGATGAGGCCAACCAGCAGGCGCAGGGCATTCTTGAGCGTGCGGCGCACCGCGCGGGCTTTCAGGATGTGGTATTCCAGTACGAGCCGGTTGCGGCAGGTCTGGACTTTGAAGCCACGTTGCGCGAAGAGAAACGGGTGCTGGTGGTCGATATCGGCGGCGGGACCACAGACTGCTCTTTACTGCTGATGGGGCCGCAATGGCATCACCGTCGCGACCGCGAAAACAGCCTGTTAGGCCACAGCGGCTGCCGCGTTGGCGGTAACGATCTGGATATCGCGCTGGCCTTTAAAAGCCTGATGCCGTTGCTCGGCATGGGGGGACAAACAGAAAAAGGCACCGCCCTGCCTATACTGCCGTGGTGGAACGCCGTCGCCATTAACGACGTTCCGGCGCAGAGTGACTTTTACAGCACGGCAAATGGTCGATTCTTAAACGATCTGGTCCGTGATGCTCAGGACGGTGAAAAGGTCGCTTTGCTGCTTAAACTCTGGCGTCAGCGTCTGAGCTATCGCGTGGTACGCAGTGCGGAAGAGAGCAAAATTGCCCTTTCTCAGGTCTCGCAGCATAACGTAGCTTTGCCCTTTATGAGTAACGACCTGGCGACGGCGATTTCGCAGCAAGGGCTGGAACTCGCCCTCACCCAACCGCTACAACGTATTCTGGAGCAGGTTCAGCTGGCGCTGGAAAACGGCAACGAAAAGCCCGATATCATCTATTTGACCGGGGGCAGCGCCCGTTCACCGTTAATCAAAAAAGCGCTGGCAGAACAACTGCCGGGTATTCCGATTGCCGGTGGCGATGATTTTGGCTCGGTCACCGCAGGTCTGGCGCGCTGGGCGAAAGTGATGTTTAGCTAAATGCCCCATGCCGGGGATATGACGTCCCCGGCAACGCCATTCCTTATGCGCCGGCAAGGGCAATCGCCCTCCGGCTTTTTATTTATACGCGTTTCCCTCTGCCCATTCAGACAATTCCAGACAGTCTTCCATATTTCCTCCATTTTTCCGCGGCGTTGCCTGACTAAACTAGTATCATTCCCCGCAGTGTTTCAGGAAGAGAACGTATAACGATGAAAGGCAGTAACAAATCCCGCTGGGCCATCGCCGCCGGTATCATTGTGGTCGCACTTGCCGCCGCCTGGTACTGGCACAGCCACTCGTCGGCAAACGAGCCATCCACGCAGCAACAGCGCCCCGGCGGGGGTCGTCATGGTATGCGAAGCGGCCCGCTCGCGCCGGTCCAGGCCGCCACGGCGGTCAATAAATCCGTGCCGCGTTACCTCTCTGGTCTGGGCACGGTGACGGCGGCAAATACGGTGACCGTGCGGAGTCGCGTCGACGGGCAGTTAATGGCCATCCACTTTAAGGAGGGCCAACAGGTGAAAGCGGGCGATCTGCTGGCGGAAATCGATCCGAGCCAGTTCAACGTGGCGCTGGCCCAGGCGCAGGGACAGCTGGCAAAAGATAAAGCCACGTACGCAAACGCCCAGCGCGACCTGGCCCGCTATCAGCAACTGGTGAAAACCAACCTGGTCTCCCGTCAGGAGCTGGATACCCAGCGTTCCCTGGTTAGCGAAACGCAGGGAACCATCAAAGCCGATGAGGCTGCCGTTGCCAGCGCTCAGCTTCAGCTTGACTGGAGCCGTATTACCGCCCCTATCGACGGGCGCGTCGGGTTGAAGCAGGTGGACATCGGCAATCAGATTTCCAGCGGCGATACCACGGGCATCGTGGTGTTAACGCAAACTCACCCTATCGATCTGGTATTTACCCTGCCGGAAAGCGACATTGCCACCGTGGTGCAGGCGCAAAAAGCGGGCCAGACGCTGGCGGTTGAAGCCTGGGATCGCACCAATAAACATAAACTCAGCGACGGCACGCTGTTAAGCCTGGACAACCAGATTGATGCGACCACGGGGACCATCAAGCTGAAAGCACGGTTTAATAATCAGGACGACGCCCTCTTCCCCAATCAGTTTGTGAACGCGCGTATGCTGGTCGCGACGGAAGAGAACGCCGTGGTGATCCCAACGGCGGCTCTGCAAATGGGTAACGAAGGGAACTTCGTCTGGGTGTTGAACAGCGACAACAAAGTGAGCAAACATCTTGTTAAGCCGGGCATTCAGGACAGCCAAACGGTGGTCATCAGTGCCGGATTGTCAGCCGGCGATCGCGTGGTGACCGACGGTATCGACCGTCTGACCGAAGGGGCAAAAGTCGAGGTCGTGGAAGCGCACACTGAGGCGGCACCGGCAAAACCGGCGAAGGCTGAACGCACCCGCCAGGGAGCGACCTCCTGATGCAGGTGTTACCACCCAGCTCTACAGGCGGGCCTTCACGCCTGTTTATTCTGCGCCCCGTTGCCACCACGCTGCTGATGGTGGCGATTTTGCTGGCGGGGATCATTGGCTATCGCTTTTTGCCGGTCTCCGCACTACCGGAGGTGGATTACCCGACCATTCAGGTTATTACCTTATATCCTGGCGCCAGCCCGGACGTGGTGACGTCTGCGATAACCGCGCCGCTGGAACGCCAGTTTGGACAGATGTCGGGCCTGAAGCAGATGTCGTCCCAAAGCTCAGGCGGGGCGTCGGTGGTGACGTTGCAGTTCCAGATTGCCCTTTCGCTGGATGTGGCAGAACAGGAGGTGCAGGCCGCCATTAATGCCGCCACTAACCTGCTGCCGTCTGATTTACCTAACCCGCCCGTCTACAGCAAAGTTAACCCGGCCGATCCCCCTATTATGACCCTGGCCGTCACCTCCTCCGCCATGCCGATGACGCAGGTGGAAGATATGGTCGAAACCCGCGTGGCGCAAAAGATCTCTCAGGTCTCCGGCGTCGGGCTGGTGACGCTTTCAGGTGGGCAACGTCCGGCTGTTCGCGTCAAGCTCAACGCGCAAGCCATTGCCGCACTGGGTTTAACCAGCGAGACCATCCGCACCGCCATTACCAGCGCCAACGTTAACTCGGCAAAAGGCTCTCTGGATGGGCCAACCCGTGCGGTGACGCTGTCTGCCAACGATCAGATGCAATCCGCCGATGAGTATCGCCAGCTGATTGTCGCGTATCAGAACGGCGCGCCAATTCGTCTGGGCGACGTCGCCACCGTGGAACAGGGCGCGGAAAATAGCTGGCTCGGTGCCTGGGCCAATAAAGAGCAGGCGATCGTCATGAACGTTCAACGCCAGCCAGGCGCCAACATCATTGACACCGCGGACAGTATTCGCGCCATGCTGCCGCAGCTAATTGAAAGCCTGCCTAAATCAGTCAATGTGAAGGTGCTTTCAGACCGCACCACCAACATTCGCGCCTCCGTCAGCGATACGCAGTCTGAGCTGATGCTGGCGATCGCGCTGGTGGTGATGATCATTTACGTCTTCCTGCGTAACGTTCCGGCGACCATTATCCCCGCCGTTGCCGTGCCACTGTCGCTCATCGGGACCTTTGCGGTGATGGTGTTTCTCGATTTCTCCATTAACAACCTGACGTTGATGGCGCTGACCATCGCCACCGGTTTTGTCGTGGATGACGCCATCGTGGTGATCGAAAACATCTCGCGCTATATCGAAAAAGGCGAAAAACCGCTCGCTGCGGCGCTTAAAGGCGCCGGTGAAATTGGCTTTACCATCATCTCGCTCACCTTTTCGCTCATTGCGGTCCTGATCCCTCTTCTCTTTATGGGCGATATTGTAGGGCGTCTGTTCCGTGAATTTGCGGTAACGCTGGCAGTCGCTATTCTCATTTCTGCCGTCGTGTCGCTGACGCTGACCCCGATGATGTGCGCGCGGATGTTAAGCGTGGAATCTTTGCGCAAGCAGAACCGTTTTTCCCGCGCCACCGAGCGTATGTTCGAACGGGTGATCGCTGCCTATGGCCGAATGCTGACGAAGGTCCTTAACCATCCGTGGGCCACCCTTGGCGTCGCGCTCGGCACCCTGGCGCTCAGCGTCGTGCTGTGGATTTTCATCCCGAAAGGCTTCTTCCCGATTCAGGATAACGGCATTATTCAGGGTACGCTGCAGGCACCGCAGTCCGTCTCTTTTGCCAATATGGCCGAACGGCAGCAGGCGGTGTCAGAAATTATCATGAAAGATCCCGCTGTGGAGAGCCTGACATCCTTTGTGGGCGTAGACGGTACCAACCCGTCGCTCAACAGCGCACGTCTGCAGATCAACCTCAAGCCGCTCGACGATCGCGATGACCGGGTCAACGCCGTCATTGAACGTCTGCAATCGGCGGTTGCCAGGGTGCCGGGCGTCGAACTGTATCTGCAACCGATTCAGGATTTAACCATTGATACGCAGGTCAGCCGCACGCAGTACCAGTTCACCCTGCAGGCCACCAGCCTGGATGCGCTCAGCACATGGGTGCCGCAACTGGTGGACACGCTAAAAACCCTGCCGCAAATTTCGGACGTCAGCAGCGACTGGCAGGATAAGGGACTGGCGGCCTGGATCAACGTCAACCGTGACACCGCCAGCCGTCTGGGCATCACCATGGCGGATGTGGATAATGCCCTCTATAACGCCTTTGGGCAGCGCCTGATCTCCACTATTTACACCCAGGCTAACCAGTATCGGGTGGTGCTGGAGCACGACACCGAACACACACCGGGACTGGCAGCGCTGGATTCGATCCGCCTGACCAGCAAGGACGGCGGCATTGTGCCGCTAAATGCCATTGCCCAGGTGGAGGAGCGTTTTACGCCCCTGTCGATAAATCATCTGGATCAGTTCCCGTCCACCACGATTTCGTTCAACGTCCCGGATAATCACTCGCTCGGCGAGGCGGTGGAGGCAATTCTCAACGCGGAAAAAACGCTGAACTTCCCGACCGACATTCAGACACAGTTCCAGGGAAGCACGCTGGCGTTTCAGGCCGCGCTGGGCAACACCATCTGGCTGATTGTCGCCGCGGTGGTCGCCATGTATATCGTGCTGGGTGTGCTGTATGAGAGCTTTATCCATCCGATTACGATTCTCTCCACACTGCCTACCGCGGGCGTAGGCGCACTGCTGGCACTGATGCTGGCTGGCAGCGAGCTGGACGTTATCGCCATCATCGGCATTATTTTGCTGATTGGTATCGTCAAGAAGAACGCCATCATGATGATTGACTTCGCCCTGGCCGCAGAGCGCGAACAGGGGATGGCACCGCGGGAGGCGATTTATCAGGCCTGTCTGCTGCGTTTTCGCCCGATTCTGATGACCACTCTGGCCGCTCTGCTGGGTGCCCTGCCGCTGATGCTCAGTACCGGCGTCGGGGCGGAGCTGCGTCGTCCGCTGGGGATTGGCATGGTCGGCGGGCTGATGGTCAGCCAGGTCCTCACGCTGTTTACCACCCCCGTTATCTACCTGCTGTTCGACAACCTGGCGCTGATAATAAAAGCGCGGTTCCCAAAACGTGAAGAGGAGGCGTAAATGAAGTTTTTCGCCCTCTTCATTTACCGCCCGGTGGCGACGATATTAATTTCGCTCGCCATCACCCTGTGCGGAGTTCTGGGTTTTAACATGTTGCCGGTGGCCCCTCTGCCGCAGGTGGATTTTCCGGTCATTATGATTAGCGCATCGTTGCCGGGCGCATCGCCCGAAACGATGGCGTCGTCTGTGGCGACACCGCTGGAGCGGTCGCTGGGGCGCATTGCCGGGGTCAATGAGATGACCTCAAGCAGTTCTCTCGGCAGCACGCGCATCATTCTTGAGTTCAACTTTGATCGCGATATCAACGGTGCCGCGCGCGATGTTCAGGCGGCGATCAACGCCGCGCAAAGTCTGCTGCCGAGCGGAATGCCCAGCCGCCCAACCTATCGCAAAGCCAACCCTTCCGATGCGCCGATTATGATCCTGACGCTCACCTCGGATACCTACTCCCAGGGGGAGCTGTATGATTTCGCCTCTACCCAGCTGGCGCAGACTATCGCGCAAATTGACGGCGTGGGCGACGTGGATGTTGGCGGTAGCTCACTGCCTGCCGTGCGGGTGGGCCTGAATCCGCAGGCGCTGTTCAATCAGGGCGTATCGCTCGACGATGTCCGTACCGCCATCAGCAATGCCAATGTGCGCAAGCCGCAAGGGGCCATTGAAGACGGAAGCCATCGCTGGCAGATCCAGACCAATGACGAACTGAAAACGGCGGCGGAATACCAGCCGCTGATTATCCATTACAACAACGGCGCGGCGGTGCGCCTGAGCGATGTGGCAAGCGTAACCGACTCGGTGCAGGACGTGCGCAACGCCGGGATGACCAACGCCAAACCGGCCATCCTGCTGATGATCCGCAAGCTGCCGGAAGCCAATATTATTCAGACGGTGAACAGCATTCGCCAGCGCCTGCCGGAGCTTCAGGAGACCATACCGGCCGCTATCGATCTGCAAATTGCGCAGGATCGCTCGCCCACTATCCGCGCATCGCTTGAAGAGGTTGAACAGACGCTGATTATTTCCGTTGCGCTGGTGATTCTGGTGGTCTTTCTCTTCCTGCGTTCCGGACGCGCCACGCTGATCCCGGCGGTGGCGGTGCCTGTGTCGTTAATCGGCACGTTTGCCGCCATGTATCTGTGCGGATTCAGCCTCAACAATCTGTCGCTGATGGCGCTGACCATTGCCACCGGCTTTGTCGTGGATGATGCCATCGTGGTACTTGAAAACATCTCCCGCCATCTTGAAGCAGGCATGAAACCGCTTCAGGCCGCCCTGCAGGGCACCCGGGAGGTGGGGTTCACCGTGCTGTCGATGAGCCTTTCGCTGGTCGCCGTCTTCCTTCCATTGCTGCTGATGGGGGGCCTGCCGGGACGATTGCTCCGCGAGTTTGCCGTCACGCTGTCGGTGGCGATTGGTATTTCACTGGTTATTTCGCTGACGCTCACCCCAATGATGTGTGGCTGGATGCTTGAAAGCAGCAAACCCCATTCACAACCGCGCAAAAAAGGCTTTGGTCGTTTACTGATGGCGATGCAGGAAGGCTACGGTAAATCACTCAAGTGGGTGCTTAACCATACCCGCCTCGTCGGACTGGTGCTGGTGGGCACCATTGCGCTCAACGTCTGGATGTACATCTCTATTCCGAAAACGTTTTTCCCGGAGCAGGATACCGGCGTGCTGATGGGAGGGATTCAGGCCGACCAAAGCATCTCCTTCCAGGCAATGCGCATTAAGCTGCAGGATTTCATGAAGATTATCCGTGAAGATCCGGCGGTAGATAATGTCACTGGCTTCACCGGCGGTTCGCGGGTGAACAGCGGCATGATGTTTATCACCCTGAAAGCGCGAAGCGAAAGAGAGGAGACGGCGCAACAGGTGATCGATCGCCTGCGCGGGAAACTGGTGAAGGAACCCGGAGCAAACCTGTTTTTGATGGCCGTTCAGGATATTCGCGTGGGGGGACGCCAGTCGAACGCCAGCTACCAGTACACGTTGCTCTCCGACGATCTGGCGTCACTGCGAGAATGGGAGCCCAAAATTCGCAAAGCGCTGGCCGCGCTGCCGGAGCTGGCAGACGTGAACTCCGATCAACAGGATAACGGCGCGGAGATGAATTTAACCTACGACCGGGAAACCATGGCCCGGCTGGGAATCGACGTAAATGCCGCGAACAGCCTGTTGAATAACGCCTTTGGTCAGCGGCAAATCTCCACCATTTATCAGCCCATGAACCAGTATAAAGTAGTCATGGAAGTGGACCCGCGTTACACCCAGGACATTAGCGCGCTGGATAAAATGTTTGTCATCAATAACGATGGCAAATCCATTCCGCTCTCGGGTTTCGCCCACTGGCAGCCTGCAAATGCGCCGCTTTCGGTAAACCATCAGGGTCTGTCAGCCGCCTCGACGATTTCGTTTAACCTGCCGACCGGTTCGTCACTCTCCGAGGCCAGCGAAGCCATCAACCGCGCGATGACGCAATTGGGCGTGCCCTCTACCGTGCGCGGAAGCTTCGCCGGTACGGCGCAGGTCTTTCAGGATACGATGAATTCTCAGGTCATCCTGATTCTGGCGGCGATCGCCACGGTCTATATCGTGCTGGGCATTCTGTACGAAAGCTACGTCCATCCGCTGACCATACTGTCGACGTTGCCGTCCGCAGGTGTCGGTGCGCTGCTGGCGCTGGAGATTTTTGGCGCGCCCTTTAGTCTTATTGCGCTGATCGGCATTATGTTGCTCATCGGCATCGTGAAAAAGAACGCAATCATGATGGTAGACTTCGCGCTGGATGCTCAGCGTAACGGCCAGCTTACGCCGCGGGACGCTATTTTCCAGGCCTGCCTGCTGCGTTTTCGTCCGATCATGATGACCACGCTGGCGGCCCTGTTTGGCGCACTGCCGCTGGTGATTTCCGGTGGCGACGGTTCTGAACTGCGTCAACCGCTGGGGATTACCATTGTCGGCGGGCTGGTGATGAGCCAGCTGCTGACGCTCTATACCACCCCTGTGGTCTATCTGTTCTTTGACAACCTGCGGGTGCGTTTTTCGCGAAAAAACAGAACGACGGTGAGCGAATAGATGACCGACCTTCCCGGTAATGTACGCTGGCAGCTGTGGATCGTCGCGTTTGGCTTCTTTATGCAGTCGCTGGATACCACCATTGTGAATACGGCCCTTCCCTCAATGGCGGCCAGTCTGGGCGAAAGCCCGCTGCATATGCACATGGTGATTGTCTCCTACGTACTGACGGTGGCCGTCATGCTGCCTGCCAGCGGCTGGCTGGCCGACAAAGTGGGGGTGCGCAATATTTTCTTTACCGCCATCGTACTGTTTACCGCCGGCTCGCTGTTTTGCGCGCAGGCCAACACGCTCGATCAGCTGATCATGGCTCGCGCCCTTCAGGGTATCGGCGGGGCGATGATGGTCCCGGTCGGGCGGCTGACGGTGATGAAAATTGTCCCGCGCGCGCAGTACATGGCGGCGATGACCTTTGTCACGCTTCCTGGTCAGATTGGGCCTTTACTCGGTCCGGCGCTGGGCGGGGTCCTGGTCGAATACGCCTCATGGCACTGGATTTTCCTGATCAACCTTCCCGTTGGCATTGTTGGCGCCATCGCCACGCTGGTGCTGATGCCCAACTATAAAATGCAGACCCGCCGCTTTGACCGGACAGGTTTTATCTTGCTCGCGGTGGGTATGGCAACGCTGACGCTGGCCCTGGACGGGCAAAAAGGGCTGGGCATTTCCGTCCTGTCGCTGTCGCTGCTGGTGTTCATTGGGGTGCTCTCTCTCCTGTGGTATCTCTGGCACGCACGGGGCAACGAGCAAGCGCTGTTCAGGCTCTCGCTTTTTGAAAATACGACCTTCAGTTTAGGTCTGCTGGGCAGTTTCTTTGGTCGTCTGGGCAGCGGCATGCTGCCGTTTATGACGCCCGTATTTTTGCAGATCGGTCTGGGCTTTTCGCCCTTCCATGCCGGCCTGATGATGATCCCGATGGTATTGGGCAGCATGGGGATGAAACGCATTGTGGTACAGGTGGTGAACCGGTTTGGCTATCGTCATGTCCTTGTCGCCTCGACCCTGGGGTTAGCCTTGATCACCCTGCTGTTTATGGCGGTGGCGCTGATGGGCTGGTACTACGCGTTACCCGTCGTGATGTTCTTCCAGGGGATGATCAACTCGACCCGTTTCTCCTCGATGAATACCCTTACGCTGAAAGATTTGCCCGACGACCTGGCCAGCAGCGGCAACAGCCTGCTGTCGATGATCATGCAGCTCTCGATGAGTATTGGGGTCACCATTGCCGGTCTGCTCCTCGGCCTGTACGGGCAGCAGCATCTCAGTGCCGACAACGCCGCGGCGCATCAGGTCTTTCTGTACACTTATCTCAGCATGGCGGTCATTATCGCCCTGCCCGCCTTTATTTTCGCCCGGGTCCCGGATGACACCAGCAAGAACGTTGTCATCAGCCGACGCAAAAGGAGAGAACGATGAAATTCTGGCGACCCGGCATTACGGGCAAGTTGTTTGTGGCGATCTTCGCGACCTGTATTGTGCTGCTGATCACCATGCACTGGGCGGTACGCGTCAGCTTTGAGCGGGGCTTTATCGACTATATCAAACACGGCAATGAGCAGCGCCTCCAGGGGTTGAGTGATGCGCTGGGCGAGCAGTATGCGCTGCACGGTAACTGGCGTTTCCTGCGCAACAACGATCGATTCGTGTTCCAGATCCTGCGCTCGCTGGAGCATGATACCGATGATGATCGCCCCGGGGCCGGCATGCCACCACATGGCTGGCGCACGCAGTTCTGGGTGATCGACCAGGATCAACGCGTGCTGGTTGGCCCGCGCGCTCCCGTGCCACCGGACGGTACAAAGCGCGCCGTCACGGTTAACGGCGTGGCCGTGGGCTGGGTGATTGCCTCGCCCGTTGAACGGCTGACCCGCAATACTGACATCAACTTTGACCGCCAACAGCGCCAGACCAGCTGGTTAATTGTGGCGCTCTCCACCCTGCTGGCCGCGCTTGCCACCTTCCCGCTGGCGCGCGGGCTGCTCGCACCGGTGAAACGGCTGGTGGAGGGTACGCACAAACTGGCGGCCGGTGATTTCTCTACCCGCGTGGATACCCGCAGCCAGGATGAACTGGGCAAGCTGGCGCAGGATTTTAACCAGCTCGCCAGCACCCTTGAAAAGAACCAGCAGATGCGCCGGGATTTTATGGCCGATATCTCTCACGAACTGCGTACTCCGCTGGCGGTATTGCGCGGGGAGCTGGAAGCCATCCAGGATGGCGTGCGCCAGTTCACCCCAGAATCGGTGGCGTCGTTGCAGGCTGAAGTCGGCACGCTCACCAAACTGGTTAACGATCTGCACCAGCTTTCGATGTCCGACGAAGGCGCGCTGGCCTATCAGAAAGCGCCGGTGGATGTGATCAATATTCTGGAAGTAGTCAGCGGCGCGTTTCGGGAACGTTTCGCCAGCCGCAATCTGACGATTGACCTGTCGCTGCCAGATAGCGCCGTGGTGTTTGGCGATCCCGACCGACTGATGCAGCTGTTTAATAACCTGCTGGAAAACAGCCTGCGTTATACGGACGCGGGCGGTGGATTACATATCTCGGGCCGTCAGGAAGAGGGGCGATTTGCCCTAACCTTTGCGGACTCCGCACCCGGCGTCCAGGATGCTCAGCTGGAAAAACTGTTTGAACGCTTCTATCGCACTGAAGGTTCGCGTAACCGCGCCAGCGGCGGCTCCGGGCTGGGTCTGGCGATTTGCGTCAACATTGTGGAAGCGCACGGCGGGACAATCCGCGCCGCCCATTCGCCTTTTGGCGGGGTAAGCATTACAGTAGAGTTACCGCTGGAACGGGAGTTATCGAGAGAAGTATGACTGAGTTACCCATTGACGAAAACACGCCACGCATTCTTATCGTGGAGGATGAGCCTAAGCTTGGGCAGTTATTAATCGACTATCTGCGTGCGGCGAGCTATGCACCCTCGCTTATTAGCCACGGCGATCATGTCCTGCCTTTTGTGCACCAGACCCCGCCGGACCTGATTCTGCTGGATTTGATGCTGCCCGGCACCGACGGTCTAACGCTGTGCCGGGAAATTCGCCGTTTTTCCGACGTGCCCATTGTGATGGTCACCGCCAAAATCGAAGAGATTGATCGTCTTCTGGGTCTGGAAATCGGCGCGGATGATTACATCTGTAAACCCTACAGCCCACGCGAAGTTGTGGCCCGCGTAAAAACGATCCTGCGCCGTTGTAAACCCCAGCGTGAGCTGCAAACTCTGGACGCTAACAGCCCGCTGGTGGTGGATGAGAGCCGCTTTCAGGCCAGCTGGCGCAGCAAGCTGTTGGATCTGACGCCCGCCGAGTTTCGCCTGTTGAAAACGCTCTCCCACGAACCGGGGAAAGTGTTCTCCCGCGAACAACTGCTCAATCATCTTTATGATGATTATCGCGTCGTGACCGACCGCACCATCGACAGCCATATCAAAAACCTGCGCCGTAAGCTGGAAGCGCTGGACGCCGACCAGTCGTTTATCCGTGCGGTCTACGGCGTGGGGTATCGCTGGGAAGCGGATGCCTGCCGCATTGTCTGAAGCCTGTTGATGAGGCCGGGTCAGGCGAACGGCCACCCGGCACAATCACTTTACCTCCCCTTCCCGCAGCGCTACAATGCCCGCCCTTAAAGTAGGGGATCTCCCCTTACCCGCTTCACCCGGTGCAAGCGGATCTGACCTGTCATCAGAACGAGAACACACATGTTTAAACCTGAACTCCTTTCCCCGGCGGGAACGCTGCAAAATATGCGTTACGCTTTCGCCTATGGTGCCGATGCGGTGTATGCGGGCCAACCGCGTTACTCGCTGCGCGTGCGCAACAACGAATTCAACCACGAAAATCTCCAGTTGGGCATCAACGAAGCCCATGCGCTGGGGAAAAAATTCTACGTGGTGGTGAATATCGCGCCGCATAACGCCAAGCTGAAAACGTTTATTCGCGATTTGAAGCCGGTGGTGGAGATGGGTCCGGATGCGCTGATTATGTCAGACCCGGGGTTGATCATGCTGGTTCGGGAGAATTTCCCTGAAATGGATATTCATCTGTCCGTTCAGGCGAACGCCGTGAACTGGGCGACGGTAAAATTCTGGAAGCAGATGGGCCTGACCCGCGTGATTCTGTCGCGTGAACTCTCGCTTGAAGAGATCGAAGAGATTCGTACCCAGGTACCGGACATGGAAATTGAGATTTTCGTTCACGGTGCGCTGTGCATGGCCTACTCCGGCCGCTGTCTGCTTTCTGGCTACATCAACAAACGCGACCCTAATCAGGGCACCTGCACTAACGCCTGCCGCTGGGAATATAACGTCCAGGAAGGCAAAGAAGATGATATCGGCAATATCGTTCATAAATACGAGCCGATTCCGGTGCAAAACGTCGAACCAACCCTGGGCGTTGGCGCACCTACCGACAGCGTGTTTATGATTGAAGAAGCCAAACGTCCGGGTGAGTACATGACCGCCTTTGAAGACGAGCACGGCACCTACATTATGAACTCAAAAGACCTGCGGGCCATTGCGCACGTTGAGCGTCTGACACAGATGGGCGTGCATTCCCTGAAAATTGAAGGCCGCACCAAATCGTATTACTACTGTGCACGTACCGCGCAGGTCTACCGTAAAGCGATCGACGATGCCGCCGCGGGCAAGCCGTTCGACACCAGCCTGCTGGAGACGCTGGAAGGCCTGGCGCATCGCGGGTATACCGAAGGTTTTCTGCGTCGTCACACGCACGACGATTACCAGAACTACGAGCACGGCTATTCCGTCTCAGAACGTCAGCAGTTTGTCGGTGATTTCACCGGTGAACGCAAAGGCGCACTGGCTGCCGTGGCGGTGAAAAACAAATTCACGCTCGGCGACAGTCTTGAGCTGATGACCCCGCAGGGCAATATGAACTTCCGTCTGGAGCATCTGGAAAACGGCAAAGGTGAAGCTATCACCGTGGCACCGGGTGATGGTCACGTGGTGTGGTTGCCGGTCCCGGAAGAGGTGGAACTGAAGTTTGCGCTGCTGATGCGCAATTTCGAAGGGGAAAGTACCCGTAACCCGCACAATAAATAGTTAAGCAGGGTTATTTTTTACCAGCGGAAGATTCTTAGAATCGGATCACATACCGTTTCGTTCGATAAGGGTATTATCCTCAGCGCTGAAAAACATAACCCATAAATGCTAGCTGTACCAGGAACCACCTCCTTAGCCTGCGTAATCTCCCTTACGCAGGCTTATTTTTTTCTTTATTTAACAGCTTGTAAGACGACCTAACCTTTTTCATGCCCTTTGGCGAGCCAGGACAGCAGGCGCACCTCTCTGACAGGTCGGTTATTGATTCACCGTTATGTAACGTGGCGCAGCATGTTCCTGGGCAAATTCTGGCAGCATGGCCTGGCGAGTCTGTTGATGTTGGGCCCACATTGACTCGTCATGCAAAGGTGGGATGGTTACTGCTTCCTGGCGATCGAATCCGACAAGCGCTGCGTCCACCAGCTCATCCGCATCCATGACGCCGCTCATGGTATTAACATCCTTGCCGGATCGTGCCCAGATTTCAGTGCGGGTCGCCGCAGGTAACACGGCCTGGACATACACCCCCTGTGGTCCCAGTTCAACGCTCAGCCCCTGAGACAGGAAAAGGACAAATGCCTTCGTCGCACCGTAAAGCGTCATCCCGAATTCCGGCGCCAGTCCCACCACGGAGCTGACATTGATAATCGAGCCTTTTCCGGCATTCGCCATGCGTGGTGCCACGGCGCGTGCAAGACGGACAACGGCGGAGAGGTTAACCGCGAACAAACGGTCCATTTCCGCGGGGGTCTGCGTGGTAAATGTCCCTGGCAAGCTCATCCCGGCGTTATTAACCAGAATCGTGATGCGGGCATCGGTTTCGAGACGTTCTGCCACGGCAGCCAGATCCTTTTCTTGGGTCAGATCGGCTGGCAGCACCTCAACGTCAACACCATATTCCGCCCGCAGCCGTGTGGCCAGGGCCTCCATCCGCGTTGCGTCCCGGGCAACCAGCACCAGGGAATGCCCACGACGGGCAAAGCGGTCTGCATACACTGCACCCAGGCCTGTCGATGCGCCAGTAATCAGTACGGTCTGTGTTTTCTCAGTCATTGATGTCTCTCCGGTAAATGAGTCGTCTTGCTTGCCTTTTTAAATGATGATTGACATCTATATTAAATGTCAATCATCATTTATAATGAAGGGCAAGAAAAGAAGCGCCCCCCGTAACGCACCTGTTTTTGCGGATGCCAGGGTGCCGGAGCCAACTATGGTAAGATCGCAACACCACGCGCCTGTGCAGGCGGTGTATTTGTCAGGGGCAAAGTGAGCGCCCTCTTCAAAAGTCACGGGAGTAAAAATGGCCAGAACCGGGCGAGTGTCCAGAGAGCAAAGTGAGCTTAACCGTAACAGTATTATTGCCACCTCATCTCAGCTATTCAGAGACAGGGGCCTCGACGGTGTGAGTCTTAAGGACCTTATGTCTGCCGCCGGACTGACCCACGGCGGATTCTACGGGCATTTCTCATCAAAAGAGGAACTGGAAGCGATCGCCTGTGAAAAGGCATTCGAAGACAGCCATGCCTCCCTGGACGAACGCGGTATCAAATCTTTTTCACAGCTGGTGGACTACTATCTCTCACCGCCTCATCGGGATTGCCCCGCCAGCGGGTGTGCCGTGGCGGCACTTGTCACCGATGTCCAGCGTAAAGGCGAAGATACCGCGGTCTCGCAAGCCTTCCTTGCGGGCCTTAAAAATATGACAGAACAGTTCAGGTCCCTACAGAACGGCCCCGACGATGCGCCTGTAAAAGATGAATACCTTGCTCAATTTTCAATGATGGTGGGGGCGTTGATGCTGGCAAGAGCCACGCGCGGAGACGAACTTTCCGCACGTCTTCTCGCTGCAGCAAAATCTGCGCTTCTTGGGAAAGCGTAAAATGGATTCACTCTTCCAGGATGATCCTCTTCTCACCCAGCGAGAGCTTTAGCAAGTGACGTCATCGGTTATCACGGTGCAATCAACGCGGGATGACGAGTGAAAAAGTGGTAGATCGTCTCTGTTGAGGAATCCTTAACGCAATTCGGCCTGTTCTTACCCGCTTTTCCCCTCGCTGAGATACACTCTTGTGAGAGCAAAAAAAGGGAGCACCGTGGATGGCAATCTATCCAGACAGTTTATTGATCCTTAATGGTAAAAGTGCTGGCAACGATCCGTTGCGTCAGGCTATTGCGGATTTACGCGATGAAGGGGTGGTTATTCATGTGCGTGTCACCTGGGAAAAGGGCGACGCGGCGCGTTATATCGAAGAAGCCTGCCAGTTGGGGGTTGAAACCGTGATCTCGGGTGGTGGCGATGGCACCATCAATGAAATTGCGACGGCCCTGACCAGGCTTAACCTGGCTCATCGCCTTGCCCTGGGCATTCTCCCCTTAGGGACGGCTAATGATTTTGCCACCAGTGTCGGGATACCTGAAAGTCTTGATAAAGCTCTTCAGCTGGCGATTGTGGGTAAGCCGACGCCGATTGATATTGCTCAGGTTAATGATGAGACCTGTTTCATCAATATGGCAACCGGTGGATTTGGCACGCGTATCACCAGCGAAACGCCGGAAAAACTCAAAGCGGCGCTGGGCGGCGTGTCGTATCTCATTCATGGTCTGATGCGCATGGATACCCTGAAGCCGGACCGCTGTGAAATCAACGGTGACAACTTCCACTGGCAGGGCGACGCGCTGGTCATTGGGATTGGCAACGGGCGTCAGGCTGGCGGCGGTCAGCAGCTTTGCCCCGACGCGCTGATCAACGATGGCCTCCTCCAGTTGCGCATTTTTACCGGCGACGAACTGCTTCCGGCGCTGTTTACCACCCTGACCAATCCTGAAGAGAGCCCAAACATTATCGACGGGCAATCCGCATGGTTTGAAATTAAGGCCCCCCATGGCATGACCTTTAACCTGGACGGAGAACCCTTAAGTGGCGATCATTTCCGCATTGCGGTTATGCCTGGTGCGTTACAGTGCCGCTTGCCGCCGGATTGTGCGCTGTTGCGCTGATGTCAGTGCCGGGTGGTGTTAACACCTGACCCGGCCTGCCCTCACGCATCATTAATAGACTGAGACCCTCCGTGCCATTTCACGGCTGTACTGCTGGCTGGCTGTCATTAACATTCGCGTATAATCCGTTTTAGCCTGCCCGGCGACCAGAGCATTAACGGTCAGGGTTTCCAGGATTTTGCCATACTGCATCACCGCCACCTGGTGACACAAATGCGCGATGACCCCTAAATCGTGCGTCACCATCAGATAGGTCAGATTCGACTCGCGTTGTAGCTCTACCAGCAGGTTCAGGATCTCCGCCTGCACCGAAACATCCAGCGCAGAAGTCGGTTCATCGAGTAATAGCACCTGTGGCTCCAGAATCAACGCCCGCGCGATGGCCACACGCTGGCGCTGCCCGCCGGAGAGCTGATGCGGATAGCGATCGCGAAAGGCCCGGTTCAGTCCGACCTTATCGAGCAGACCATGAATGCGCCGATCCCGGTCAGGGATACCGTGGATGTGCAGCGGCTCTTCCAGAATATCGCCAATGGTATGGCGCGGATGCAGCGAGCCGTAAGGATCCTGGAAGACCATCTGAACGCGGCGGCAACGCGCCTGGCTGATGCGTTTTTCCAGCGGTTTGCCGTCAATCGCCAGCTCGCCGTCCCAGTGCGTAAACAGCCCCGCCAGACATTTTAGCACCGTGGTTTTGCCAGAGCCCGACTCCCCGACCAGCCCATAAATCTCGCCTTCCCGGACGGTAATGTTCACGTCGTCCAGCACCTGGGTGCGCTTCTCACCTTCGCCAAAGGCGAGGTTAAGATGTTTAATCTCGATCATCGTTGCTCCTTACTCGGTGAGCCAACTGGCCTGACGCTGCAGGACGGGCAGTACCGGGCGGCGATGGTGAAGCTCCGGCAGTGCGTTAATTAACCCCTGGGTATAAGGGTGCCTGGCGTTGTGCAAATCGCAGGCGGCGATGGATTCCACCACCCGACCGGCATACATCACCAGCACCCGGTCGCAAAAGCTGCGCACCAGATTGATATCGTGGCTGATAAAAATCAGCCCCAGCCCGCGTGACGCCACCAGATCGTCCAGCAACCCCAGCACCTGAAGACGCACCGACACATCCAGGGCCGACGTGGGTTCATCGGCGATAACCAGTTCAGGATCGGTGATCAGCATCATGGCGATCATGATGCGCTGCCCCTGCCCACCGGAGATTTCATGCGGATAGAGGTGATACACCCGCTCCGGCTGGCGAATGCGCACGACGTCAAGCATCTCCAGCACTTTTGCTTTGGCCTCCCCTTTACGCCCGGGGTGATGGGTTAACCAGGCTTCGGCGATCTGGTCGCCCACGCAGACCACCGGGTTAAGCGAATATTTCGGGTCCTGCATGATCATGGAGATCCGCTTGCCGCGAATACCGCGCATTTGTGCCTCGCTGACCGTGCGTAAATCCACCTCGCCAAACTGCATGCGGGTGGCGCTGATGCGGGCCTTGGCCGGGTGCAGGCGCAGCAGCGCCCGCCCTACCGTGGATTTACCGGAGCCAGATTCGCCCACAATTGCCAGTTTTTCACGACCTAACTGGAAAGAGACGCCGCGCACGGCCTGCGTCACGGCGCTGCGGTTGATAAAATCGACGTGGAGATCGCGCACGTCGAGCAGCGCGTTATTCGCTGCGAGGATCGAGGATGTCACGTAAGCCATCTCCTAAAAAGTTGAATGCCAGACTGTTAATCAGAATCGCCAGCCCCGGGATTGTCACCACCCACCAGCACTCCATCATGTAGGTACGCCCGCTGGAGATCATCGCTCCCCACTCCGGCTCCGGTGGCTGCGCGCCCAGGCCCAGGAAGCCCAGACCTGCGGCCGTGAGAATAATCCCGGCCATATTCATAGTGATACGGATAATCACCGACGGCAGACAGAGCGGCACAACGTGTCGCCACAAAACACGCACTGGCGATGCCCCCTGCAACCGTACCGCTGAGATAAAATCGGCCTGGCGCAGCGAGAGAGTTTCCGCTCGCGCCAGGCGGGCAATGGGTGGCCAGGCGGTCAGCGTGATGGCAATCACCACGTGTTCGAGGCCCGGACCGAGCGCCGCGACAAACGCCAGGGCCAGCACCAGGCTCGGGAACGAGATAAAAATATCGGTGACCCGCATCAGCACCGCATCGACTTTGCCGCCAAAATAGCCGGCGGTGACGCCCAACAACAGCCCCAGCGGTCCGACGGTCACCGAAACCAGCAGTACGATATAGAGCGTGATGCGCGAGCCGTAGACCAGCCGACTGAAAATATCGCGACCAAACTCATCGGTGCCGAACCAGTGCTGCCCGTTCGGCGCCACCAGGGCATTATTCAGGTCCTGCACCAGCGGGTTATAGGGGGCAATCCACGGAGCAAAGGCGGCGACGATGAGCAGCAGCACGACGATGCCCCCGCCGATAGCGGTCAACGGATTACGCGCCATCTTGCCCACAAATCCGGCGGCCCGCGTCAGGGTTCGCTTAAGCCGCTGGCGACCTTCACGCTGACGAGAATCCAGCGGGGTGTCCAGAGAAACGGTCATGATTTCGTCCTCGGGTCAAAGAATTGATAAAGCATGTCAGAGAGCAGATTGAGCATGACGAAAATCAGGCCCACCAGCAGTACACAGCCCATTACCGCGTTCATATCTCCCAGCAGCAGGCTGCCGGTAAGGTAAGAACCGAATCCCGGCCAGGAGAAGACGGTTTCAATCAGCACCGCGCCTTCCAGAAGGGAACCATAGGCCAGGGCAACGACGGTCAGCAGTTGAACCAGGATGTTGCGAAACGCATGATTCCAGATCACCTGACGCTCCGTTAAGCCTTTTACGCGGGCGGTGATGATGAACTCCTGCGACAGCTGCGCCAGCATAAAGCTGCGGGTCATACGGCTGATGTAGGCGAGCGAGTGGAAACCGAGCAGCGACGCGGGCAGCACCAGATGATTGATGGCGTTCCAGAACACCGCACTGTTACCCGCCAGCAGCGCGTCAAGGGTCATCAGACCGGTACGACGCGGTACGACGCCTTCAAGGCCGAGATCCAGGCGTCCCGCGCCACCCACCCACCCGAGCCAGGCATAAAACAGCAGCAGCCCCATCATCCCCACCCAGAAAATAGGCGTGGAGTACCCCGCCAGGCTGATAATGCGTACCACATAATCTGATACGCTATTGCGCCGCGCCGCTGCCAGCACGCCCAGCGGGATCCCAAGCCCCGCGCCGACGATAATCGCCATGGTGGCCAGCTCCAGCGTGGCCGGGAAGACGCGCAGGATATCGTCCGTCACCGGTTTGCCCGTCAGCAAGGCATTGCCCAGGTCGCCGTGGAGCAGATTGTTAAGGTAAATGCCGAACTGGGTCAGCAGCGACTGGTCAAAGCCCAGCTGGTGGTAGACCTGCTGATAGGTACTGTGATCCGCATCCGGGCCGACAATCGCCAGAACCGGATCCACCGGCATGACGCGCCCGATGAAGAACGTGAGCAGCAGCAGGCCAAACAGCGTGATCAGCACCTGCGTTAGCCGTTTCGAAACACGCCGGGTGCGGGAGCCAGGAGAGAGGATCGCCACGCTCATTGTTCACCTCCGGTTTTATAGACTTCGCGCAGGAAGGTGGTCGCGGAAGGATGCGACTGGAAGTTTTTCACCTCATTACGCACCACCACGGAATCCACCATTTGCGACAGCGGGACCATCGCCGGGATCAGCGCGTCATAACGCACCTGAATTTGCTGATAATCGGCAATCTGCTGTTTTGCATCCCGCTCCAGCAGCGCTTTATCGATCATCTCATTCAGGGGCTTGTCGTAAAAACTGGTGCGCCATCCCTGAAAATTAGTGAGCCGTGCCGCGTCGCTGTTGTCCGGGTTATAGACCAGCGCACGCAGGCTGGAGTGCGGATGCGGTTCCACCCCGCTGCCGCCGCGCCCGACCAGCATGTCGAACTTTCGCTCGCGCATCGCGCCGTAGATCTGGTTACCGGTGCCGGTGATAATTTTGGCGTTGATCCCCGCCTGCATCAGCGTGGACTGCACGGCGATGGCGATATTCAAAAACGGCTGATCGGCCAACACGCGTAAGGTGGTATCAAACCCTTCTGGATACCCGGCTTCTGCCAGCAATTTTTTCGCGCGCGGTATGTCGAGCTGATAACCCGGGTCCGGCAATGTGGACGGCATTCCCGCCTTAATGGGCCGCTGGTGCAGCACGCCGTAGCCCGGCATCAGCGCCTTGTTGATGCCCTGATAGTCAATCAGGTAGCGCACGGCCTCGCGCACTTTCGGATTGGCAAAATGCGCCTCTTTCATGCTCATGGCAACGTAATAGACCGTCCCTTTTTGCACGGCTTCCACCGTCAATTGAGGGTCTTTGCGCAGGGCATTGATGTCAGACACGGCCATATTACTGGCGATATCCAGATCGCCTTTTTCAATCATCAGTCGCAGGGTTTGCGACTCCTGAAAATGGCGTAGCACAATCCGGTTCATCTTTGGCGCATCACGCCAGTAATGCGGATTGCGCTGCATCCGCAGCACATCTTTAGCCTGCCAGGTTTCCAGCATAAAGGGCCCTGAGCCAGCCTCGTTGGTGGTCAGCCAGCGGTTGCCCCAGTCGTTATTGACCGCGTGCTGTTGCACGGTTTTGCTGTCGAGCACGCCCAGATTGCCGAGTGCGCCCAGGGAATAAATCACCAGTTGCGGATCGTTGGGCTTAGGCAGAACAATTTGCACCGTGTACGCATCCGGCGCGCTGATCTGCTGGTCGATATTTTTCTTCGAGAAGCCGTAGGATTTCCAGACCGACGCCTGCGCCAGATTAAGATGCAACAGACGGCGCATCGACCAGACAACGTCCTGCGCGGTAAGTGGATTGCCGGAATGGAACGTCACGTCATCACGAAGATGAAACGTCAGGGTTTTGCGATCCGGTGCAATCTCCCAGCTTTTCGCCAGCGCGGGTTTCACGTGAGTGAGTTCGTTCGGGTCAAGCTCCACCAGCGAATCATAGAGATTCACGACAATCCCGACGACCTCGTTGCCGGTCATGGCGGCCGGATCGAGGGTCAGCAGGTTGTTCATATTCATACCGATGATGAGCTGATCGGGCGGCGTTTTTGCATAGGCCGCACCGCTTCCCATTATCAGCGAAAGCGCGAGTAAACACGCCTTCGTGAGGGCGTTTTTGTTCATCTGTGTATACCGTTTGTAGGGTTGAAGTATTGTTATGGTCAGTCGTGGCTGACGGTATTGGCTTCGATATACGCAAAATTAATGTCTTCGCCGAGACCGGGACGTTCTGGCAGGGTGACCATGCCATTTTCATCCATCGGATCGACCAGACTGTTGAGATACGCCGCAGGTTCATCGTAATCAAGGAACGGATGCAGTAACCCACGTTCATACCAGCGGCAGTTTTTAATGGCGCCAATCACTGCAAGGCTTGCCGCACCGTTTCCGTGCACTTCGCAGTCCATACCGAACGACTCGGCCAGGTGAGCCACTTTGAGCGTGGGAGAAATGCCGCCGACGCCGTTGGCACCCGCACGCAGAATGTCGCAGGCCCCCGCTTTGACCCAGTCGGCGCGGCTGTGGTGTTTCCCCCCTAAGCTTTCAGGCCCGATAATCGGAATCGACAGGTTCTCCGCCAGCCAGGCGTAAGAGGCCATGCTCTCCTCTTCCATGGGCTCCTCAAACCAGGCGAAGTTGAGTTTTTCCAGCGCTTTGCCGATATACAGCGCCTCGGTACGGCTGTACCAGTGGTAGCCGTCAATCATCAGATCGATGTCCGGGCCGACCGCTTCACGCACGGCTGCACAGGCTTTGACGTCCATTTTCGGGTTCGGCGCAAAAGAGACCGGCGGCATCCAGGTATGCAGTTTGATAGCCTTATAGCCGCGCGCCACCAGTTTTTCGGCAAAGCGGGCATAGTCGTCAGGCGTAGAGAGACCGCCCGGCAGATCGTCGCCACACATGGTGCTGCCGTAGGCTGGCACGGTATCCCGATAGCCGCCCAGCAGCTTCCAGACCGGCATATTCAGCTTGCGTCCCGCCAGATCCCACAACGCCTGTTCCACAAACGAGAGTGCCCGCTCGGTTAGCTGGTGTGCGCTCCCACGCTGCCAGTGCGCCAGATCCTGCCAGATGCGCTCGCGATTGAACGCGTCTTGCCCCACCAGCACCTTGCGAAAAAACGTATTCACCACAAAGGGGCGCACCACTTCCGGCGGCGCAAACGCGTACCCTTGTGTGCCATCGTCGGCCGTGATGGTGAGCATCGCCATTTTGGCCATGCTTTCCGGGCCAGGATGGGAATGGCCGGCGCTGTCCGAGACCCGACGCGTGGGGTACTGGAAGACGGTGACATTGACAGATTCAATTTTCATTTTTAGTCCTTAACACAACAGAGGTCAGTGCGACGTCACAATTTGAAAAGCCGTTTCGAAATTAACTTTAAGCGCAAAATTTGTCCGCTGCCTTAGACAATTTCCGCTATGCGTCGACGATTTGTTGTGCATATGCACGGGGCGAAGTGACACTTTTCACAAAAGGAGGGGGAAGTGTGAAGTGGATCAGACTGTGTTTTAAAAAGGAATGAAGCAGGTATACACACGCAATTTATGAGAGGGGAAAAGGTAGACGAAGAACGGCCCCGGAGAAGAGACCCTCTCCCCGTGAGAGAGGGTCAATGAGGGAATTAAGCGATCGTGACCTTGCTATCCAGATAGACATCCTGAACCGCATTGATCAACTTCACGCCTTCGCTCATGGTTTTCTTGAACGCTTTGCGGCCCAGAATCAGCCCCATGCCGCCGGCGCGTTTGTTGATCACCGCCGTGCGAACTGCGTCGGTTAAATCCGTATCGCCCCCAGCCGCACCGCCGGAGTTGATCAGGCCTGCCCGCCCCATATAGCAGTTCGCCAGCTGGTAGCGCACCAGATCGATTGGGTTCTCACTGGTCAGCTTGCTGTACACGCGGTCATCGGTATAACCGAAGTTAACCGCCTTGTAGCCGCCATTATTTTCAGCCATTTTCTGCTTAACAATGTCCGCGCCTATGGTGGCCGCCAGATGGTTGGCCTGACCGGTCAGATCCGCCGAAACGTGGTAATCCACGCCATCTTTTTTGAAAGCATTATTACGCAAATAGGCCCACAGCACGGTGACCATGCCCAACTCATGCGCCCGTTCAAACGCGGCGGAGATCTCTTCAATCTGACGACGGGACTGCTCAGAGCCAAAGTAAATCGTTGCCCCGACGGCCACCGCGCCCATATTGAACGCCTGTTCAACGCTGGCGTAGAGCGTCTGATCGTATTCCGTGGGGTAGCTTAGCGTCTCGTTGTGATTGAGTTTGACAAGAAACGGGATGCGGTGCGCGTAGCGGCGCGAAACGGAGGCCAACACGCCGTAGGTGGAGGCCACGCAGTTGCAACCGGCTTCAATGGCCAGTTCCACGATATTCTTCGGATCGAAATAGAGCGGGTTAGCGGCAAACGAAGCCCCCGCGGAGTGCTCCACGCCCTGGTCAACCGGCAAAATCGACAAGTACCCCGTTCCGGCAAGACGTCCGGTGTTGTAGAGGGTTTGCATGTTTCGCAGAACCGCCGGCGGGCGATTGTTATCGATCATGACGCGGTCAACGTAGTCATGACCCGGAAGGTAAAGCTGGTCGGCTGGAATAGTCATACAACGATGCTGTAATAGGCTGTCGGCGTCTTTGCCAAGCAACTGCGCAATATCTGTCATAGTGAGGCTCCCGTAAGTTCCGGCCTGATGCCGGAGCATGTTTTCCAAACCCAAATTTTTTGGGCAGGTTAAGCCTGGTACCGACGGGAGAGATTTTCCACTTAACGTCTCTTCTTTCAGCACAATCTGCTGCCTCGATTCATTAACAACAAAACTGTTACATTGATCAAACAATCACCTCAAAGGTATTTAAAAGGTATTATTGAGTGGTATGGTGTCAACGTACTCTCTCTGACATGCAGGATGAAAAAATGAAAACGAAAGTCCAACTGTCGTTCATGATGTTTGTTGAATGGTTTATCTGGGGCGCCTGGTTTGTGCCGCTGTGGTTATGGCTGAGCAAAAGCGGTTTTACCGCCGGGGAAATTGGCTGGTCATATGCCTGTACCGCCATCGCGGCGATCCTTTCTCCCATTCTCGTCGGCTCGCTGACGGACCGCTTCTTCGCGGCGCAAAAGGTCCTGGCGGTGCTGATGTTTGCGGGCGCCATTCTGATGTACTTTGCCGCTCAACAGACCACGTTCAGCGGCTTTTTCCCGCTGCTGCTGGCCTACTCGCTCACCTATATGCCGACCATTGCATTGACCAACAGCATTGCCTTTGCCAACGTGGATGATGTGGAAGCTGATTTCCCGCGCATCCGCGTCATGGGGACGATTGGCTGGATTGCCTCTGGTCTGGCTTGCGGATTCCTGCCGCAGATGATGGGCTACCACGATATTTCAGATACCAACCTGCCGCTCCTGCTGACGGCAGCCAGCTCTGCACTGCTCGGGGTCTATGCCTTCTTTCTGCCGAATACGCCCCCCAAAAGTACCGGCAAAATGGATCTTAAGGTCATGCTGGGTCTGGACGCGCTGATCCTGCTGCGCGACAAAAATTTTCTGGTCTTTTTCTTCTGCTCGTTCCTGTTCGCGATGCCGCTGGCGTTTTATTACATCTTCGCCAATGGCTATCTCACCGAAGTCGGCATGAAAAATGCGACGGGCTGGATGACGCTCGGCCAGTTCTCAGAAATCTTCTTTATGCTGGCACTGCCCTTCTTCACAAAGCGCTTTGGTATTAAAAAGGTTCTGTTGTTAGGCCTCATTACCGCGGCGATCCGCTACGCCTTTTTTGTCTTTGGCGGCGCGGAAGAATATTTCACCTATGCCCTGCTGTTCCTCGGGATTTTGCTGCACGGCGTGAGCTACGACTTCTATTACGTTACCGCCTATATCTACGTGGATAAAAAAGCCCCCGCACACATGCGCACCGCAGCACAAGGGTTGATTACGCTCTGCTGTCAGGGATTTGGCAGCCTGTTGGGCTACCGTCTGGGCGGCGTGATGATGGAAAAGATGTTTGCTTATAAAGAGCCCGTGAACGGTTTGACCTTCAACTGGGCCGGAATGTGGACGTTTGGCGCGATCATGATCGCCGTCATCGCCGTGCTGTTTATGCTGTTTTTCCGCGAATCGGATGATGAAATCACCGCCATTGAGGTGGTGGATCGCGATACCGCGCTGACACGAGGGGAAGTAAAATGAAAGCAGAACGTATTCTCGGCGCCCTGTACGGGCAGGCATTAGGGGATGCGATGGGTATGCCATCGGAGCTGTGGCCGCGCCATCGGGTCAAAGCGCATTTTGGCTGGATTGACCGTTTTCTGCCAGGTCCGGCCGAGAATAACGCTGCCTGTTATTTTAATCAGGCTGAATTTACCGACGATACGTCGATGGCGCTGTGCCTTGCCGATGCCATCATTGAATGCGATGGTCAGATTGATGCGGACGTCATCGGCAGACATATTTTGCAGTGGGCCACCGATTTCGACGCCTTTAATAAAAATGTGCTCGGGCCGACGTCCAAAATTGCCCTGAACGCGATTCGCGACGGTAAACCGGTAAGCGCGCTGGAGAATAACGGCGTGACCAACGGCGCAGCGATGCGCGCCTCCCCGCTGGGCTGTCTGTTGCCTGCGACGCGCCTTGAGCACTTTGTAGGCGAAGTGGCACTGGCTTCCAGCCCGACGCACAAATCCGATCTGGCCATTGCCGGGGCTGTCGTGGTGTCGTGGGCAATTTCCCGCGCGATCGACGGTGAAAGCTGGACGAACATCGCGGACGCTCTGCCCGGCATCGCGCGTTATGCACAGGAGGTGAAAGTCACGACCTTCAGCGCCTCCCTGGCTGCCCGGATCGAGCTGGCGTTAAAAACGGTGCGCGAGGCGAACGGGATTGAATCGGCCAGCGAGCAGATCTATCAGCTTGTCGGCGCAGGCACCAGTACGCTGGAGTCGGTGCCTGCGGCGATCGCCATGGTCGAACTGGCGGGCACCGATCCGAACCGCTGCGCCATTCTGTGCGCTAACCTGGGCGGTGATACTGACACCATTGGCGCCATGGCGACGGCCATCTGTGGTGCATTACAGGGTGTCCAGGCTATCGACCTTTCGCTAAAAGCGGAGCTGGACAGGGTCAATCAGCTCGACTTTGGCTATTACTGCGAAAAATTACTCCACTACCGGGAGCAAAGGGAGTGTGTATGAACGCAACATTCGCCCCTCGTCTGGCGTCGTTAACCGCCCGCCGTCCAGTGACGGTCCTGGGTGCAGCCGTGATTGACGTCATTGCCGATGCTTACGCCCTGCCCTGGCGCGGGTGTGACATCGAACTCAAGCAGCAAGGCGTTAATATCGGTGGCTGTGCGCTGAATATCGCCATTGCGTTAAAGCGCCTTGGAGTCCCCGCGCAAAACGCTCTGCCTGTCGGGCATGGCGTGTGGGCGGACATTATTCGTCAGGCGATGGCCCGTCAGGGTCTGCAAAGTGCAGTGGAAGCAGAGTCCGGGGACAACGGCTGGTGCCTGGCGCTGGTTGAACCGGACGGTGAACGTACCTTTATGTCCTTTAGCGGTGTGGAAAATCAGTGGCAGCAATCCTGGCTCGACGCGTTGACGGTGCCTGCGCAAAGCCTGGTCTATCTGTCTGGCTATCAGCTTGCCTCTCCGTGCGCGGCACTGCTGACGCACTGGCTTGAAGGGCTTGAGTCCGTCACGCCTTTTATCGATTTTGGCCCGCGCATTGAGGATATCTCTGACGAGATAATGACGCGCGTTATGGCCTGTAAACCCATTGTCTCACTCAATCGTCAGGAAGCAGAACGTGCCGCCGAACGTTTAGGGGTGGACACGCCGTTGCTGGGACGCGTATGGCAGACGCATTATGGTAGTCCGTTGATTATTCGTCATGACAAGGATGGGGCATGGTTTTACGACGGTGAGCATCAGGGCCATGTGCCTGCCTTTTCAGCAACGGTGGTCGATACGATTGGTGCGGGTGACAGTCACGCCGGAGGAACGCTGGCCGGTCTGGCGGCGGGCTGGACGCTGGAAGAGTCGGTGCGGCTCGGCAACGCGGTCGCTGCGTGGGTAGTCAGCCATCGCGGCGGCGACTGCGCGCCCACCCGTGAGGCGCTACTCCTCGCACACGAAAACGTATAGATCGCTTCGGCAATAGCTGATGCTGTACTCAATGGGCCGGTGCTGTTGATCGAGCGCAACCTGCTTGATGACCAGCACCGGAATTTTATCATCCATATTGATATGGGTCTGGAATTCACTGTCCGGCATACGGGCACTCACGCGGGAACGGGTCCGCTGAGGAAAAATATTCTGACTGCGAAAATAGTCGTACAGCGAGATGCCAATTGCATCCGGATCCTCAATTAACCCGACGGGAACCCACGACTCCTCAATGGACACGGCATCGTCGTCCACGTAGCGAATCCGCTTAAGCAGGAATACATCGCTCTGTGGCGCAATGGCAAGCTCGACGGCCACCTCTTCCGGACAGTTGACCACCCGCTTGTTCACCCACAGCGTGTCGGGCTTTTTTCCGCGCAGCACGACCTGCTGAGAAAATCCGCGTGCCTCTTTAAGGGAATATTCGAAGATATTATTGATTTGCGTGCCGTAACCTCGCGCACGCGTCACTACGCCCTGCTCTTCCAGCGCCTGCATCGCCTTACGCACGGTGATGCGTGATACCCCCGTCAACTGGCTCAGATCGCGCTCACCCGGCAAAATATTGCCGTGTTCGAGCACACCACTGCGCACGGCATTTTTTACCGTCTCGGCGAACTTGAGGTACAGCGGCGTATTATCTGCCGCTGAGATCCGTTCGTTCAGTTGCCTGATTAACTGGGTATGCGCTTGTTCCATCTCTGTTTTTCCTGACCTGAAGTTCCCTTCCAGTATACTCCTTCAGGGCTTTACCACCACGCATGAAAATGGTGGACGGGTCCAATTCCGTGACCGACCTCCAGGCTGTCGGCTTTTGCCAGCGCGCAGGAGAGCCAGGCTTTTGCCTCTGCTACCGTGTCCGCCCAGTTGGCGTGTCGGGGGCGCAGTGCGGCGAGTGCGGCAGATAAAGTACAACCGGTTCCGTGGGTATTTTTGGTGTGAATGCGCAAAGCCGTGAATCGCTGCGCCCCGAGGCGGGTAAATAGCCAGTCCGGGCTTTCTGCATCATCCAGATGCCCCCCTTTCATCAGCACCGCTTCACATCCCATGGCCAGCAGCGCCCTGCCCTGTTCTTTCATCTCTTGCTCGTTACGCGCGTGCGGCGCATCCAGCAAAGCGGCGGCCTCCGGGAGGTTTGGCGTGATCAACGCAACGCGCGGCAATAACTGTTTTCGCATCGTCGCCACCGCTGACGCTGAGAGCAAAGGGTCACCGCTTTTCGCCAGCATGACCGTATCCAGAACCACGTTTTGCACCTGATAACGGGTGAGTTGCTCCGCCACGGCCTCAACGATGTCCGTTTCTGCCAGCATGCCGATTTTGGTGGTATCAATACGGACATCGCTTAAGACCGACTCCAGCTGGGCCGTGACAAAATCGGGCTCAATGCGAAAGACAGACTGCACGCCACGGGTGTTCTGCGCCACCAGCGCGGTCATTACCGAACAGCCGTAAGCGCCCAGTGCAGAGAAGGTTTTCAGATCGGCCTGAATGCCAGCGCCGCCCGAGGGATCGGTGCCGGCGATAGTAAGAGCATTGATCCGTTTCATGCCCGCCCCTCCAGATTCCACAACGCATCAAGAAAGTGCGGGACAAAACTACCCGGTCCCCGGCTTTGCTCAGCAGCCATCGCACCGGCTCGTTTCATAAAACCACAGGCGGCAGCCACGTTATCCAGCCGGTCACCCGGCAGCGAACAGCTGGCAGCCACCACAGCGGACAGCGCACATCCTGTGCCGACCACGCGCGTCATCAGGCTATCGCCGCCAGTCACACTGCGGGTGCGGTGCCCATCGGTGATGTAATCCACTTCGCCGGTGACGGCGACGATGGTATTGATCTGACGCGCCAGCGCCTGGGCGGCAGGCAGGGCATCGGCTGCGGTGTTTGTGGTGTCGACGCCTCGTCCCCCACCACTCATTCCCGCGAGAGCCATAATCTCCGAGGCATTACCGCGGATCGCAGCAGGTTTCAGGGAAAGGATCTGCTGACAAAAACGGGTGCGAAAAGCCAGGGCCCCCACCGCAACCGGGTCGAGCGTCCAGGGTTTTCCTGCCGCCGTTGCGCTTTCCACCGCCCGACGCATTGCCTGTGCACGCGCCGAGGTGAGCGTGCCGACATTAATCAGCAGCGCATCGGCAAGGCTGGCAAACTGTTCAGCCTCTTCAGGCTCAATGACCATAGCCGGAGACGCGCCAAGGGCCAGCAACACATTGGCCGTAAATGCCTGAACGACATCGTTGGTCATGCAGTGCGTGAGCGGGGAATGCGTGCGGAAATGGTGTAAAACGTGAAAATCAAGAAGGTCAGGTTGCATGTTGTCGCTCCTGCCTTGCGTGAAGAAGCGATAACCGGGAAGGTATCTGACTTCCCTACGCTGGCATTATCCAGATCAGGTGGTACGGGTATTTCTCAGCCTTCACGTGGAAGGGCACCCCGAGTCAAATCACATATAAAACAGATAGTTAAACTATATGGCTATATATTTAATAAATATAACCGCGATGACAACCTCAGTGCAAGGGGTTTATATTTTCCTGCCGAAGATAATCCCCCCCTCAGCTCTTCAGAAATCACGGTCTGGAATATCGAATTTCTCCTGGACTTAAATACTTCCCAGTTCATTAAAGATTTGCAATTGAACAGCGTCTATTTCTCTTTCCTTACGATACGGGCTTCAATCGAAAGACAACGTGATTTCATTACGAAAAAAACATAATTACATGTTTTAAAATGATTTATTTAATCGATTAAGATTTTTCTTAAGAGTTAGCGATTCGTGCTTTGTGTGATCAAGATCAAAATTATTTTAGTCCACCAGGGCGATAGTTACGCCGCTTAACCATTACCGTTTCTTCTATAGAAACCCCTTCACTTTTTATACTTAATCAAAAATGAAAAGATCCTTCTTAGTTGTGATGATAACGTCTGCAGTTTCTTTAAATGCGTTGGCGAATGAAAATTTCAGCATTATGAATGACCGCTTAGGTTCAGCGATTCAGGATAATGCTAATAATAACAATTCAGGTACGCAGCAGCGTGTTAACAAGGCGTATAACGATGCCAAACAGGCAACTTCAGGGCCAATGGATAACAGTCACGCGGGAGCGATAACGGCTCCATCATCCGTTACGGAACCGGCCGCAACGCTATCTGATAATAATCAAACGCCAAGCGAAACGTCCTTAGCCCCTGCGACCCCACGCGAGGATATCAGCCAATATGGGGTGAAAACGAATCCTGCCGGAGTGCCTACGGGTCTCACTGGCGTAAAGGCTCCTTCCATGACGAAAGGCGTGGTACAAGGAATCGACCCGGCAACGTCGGAACGTTACGCCAGCATGAAACCCACGCAAAACGTGCCGTCGCGGCCAAAAGAGGTAAAACAAGCCGTTGCAGATATTCACGCGAAACCGGCGCAGGTCGATTCTATCAATGTGAGTGTTACGAGCCTGAAACCGGATACCCGGGTTAACGCCATTATTAAAGGCGAGGCCGTCCGTACAACGGCGGGTGAGCTGGCAAAAATAGACCCGGACGCACAGATCAGCGTCCCACATACCCCTGCTTTGCTGCGCAGTGCCCATCCACGTAGCGACCATGAAAATGTCTCCGGACACGCGACACAGGGTACCGGCAATGGCGCAAATAATGCAGCCAATTCCCATAGCGCCCATGGCGCAGGCGGAGGCAACCACATCGGTGGTGGTGCTGCTCAGTCGGGTTCGCAAAACGTGGGCCACTGGTAGCAACGAAAGTTATCAGCGCTCGAACGAGCGTTTTTTATGACTTAATTATGTAAACGCTTACACGCTGGTTAAGCCCCGGAAAATGAATGCTTATCCACGACGTTTTCATAAATGGAGAAAGAGTCACGTACAGACAGACGGCGTTGTCGCAATCCCAATGAGTTCATACTCAATGCTTAAATATATTTTATGTAGCGCTCTGCTTTATCTCACCTGTATCGCCGTAGGCTTTGCAGGAGGAATAGAGTATATGAGGTTATTTTCTGATAACTGTATGACCTATAAAACAGGTGATAGCCCTTATGAAAAAGTCTCTTCTGGCGATATTCATCGTCACGGTAACAATCAGCTTTAATGCTTCTGCAATCAGTGAGCGTTTTCGTCAGCAACTTGATTCATCAGGCTGCACACAAGTTACTGAAGCTAATGGTTCATGTGATATAAGCAAGACCAAAGCGCATACTAATCAGCATAATGAAAAGGTGTTTATCGGCTATGACGTAGAGGTTGTGTTCGTAAATGACGCCTCCGTTACGGTAAACGGAAAAGCGGCTACGATGGATGAAAATAATGCTGACGCCACTGTTTTTAAACAAGGCATCTATACCATTATTCATTACCATAGCGGCAACGTTTCATTACTGAAAAATAACGTTTACGTCGGCAAACTTAAAAAAGCGAAATAGCTAAGGGCAGTCATTTTTTTTAAGCCTGACGGCGGTGGGAATAGTCCGCCGCCCTTTCCCGCTTGACGTCAAACCCGCCCCAGTTAGCGCACGCTTTGCCTGCATACCTGGCCGATTTGACAGGCCGCGTCCGGCTTTTGTGAAAAGCGACGCAAAGGGCAGAAAAGCCCTGCATGTGCATTTCGCGTTTTTGGGGGTATCTTTGGCACGATTTGTAACACTCTCAGCACGACCTTTACAGTCTGTTCTGACAAGGGCTAAGAGGCTGTTTTTGTTTGAGGATTCCCCCTGTTTTTTCTCCGCTTGTTAACGGGGGTTGCCCCCCCTGACTTACGTAACAAAATAGTAATCAAATTAACCATTGAGCCGGACCTAAAAAGGCTCTATATTGGCGGCGTTTTTTACAGGCCCCCCTTTATTTACTATTTATTCAATCGTGGCGCATAACGAAGCCGCGGTTGTAGGAGTGATATGATGACGGATAAAGTCCGTATTGACACTGCAGATGCCCGCAAAAGCAACGAAACCTATCTGGCCCGTCAGGCCGAGTTTGAATCGAACGTCAGGAGCTATCCTCGCAAACTGCCTTTAGCGATAACTAAAGCAGAAGGCGTGTGGATTACCGATGCCGATAATAAAGAATATCTGGATTGTTTAGCTGGCGCTGGCACCCTCGCGCTGGGCCACAATCACCCTGATGTGCTGAAAAGCATCCAAAATGTCATTACCAGCGGCTTGCCGTTACATACACTGGATCTGACAACGCCTCTGAAAGATGCGTTCTCCGAATACCTGCTTTCTCTTCTGCCGGGTCAGGGCAAAGAGTACTGCCTGCAGTTCACCGGTCCATCCGGTGCTGACGCCGTTGAAGCGGCGCTGAAGCTGGCGAAAAAAGTGACCGGCCGTAGCGGTATCATCAGCTTCTCTGGTGGTTACCACGGTATGACGCACGGCGCACTGGCCGTGACTGGCAACCTGTCTCCGAAAGAAGCGGTTAACGGTATGATGCCAGAAGTGCAGTTTATGCCTTACCCACACCAGTACCGTTGCCCACTGGGTATCGGCGGTGAGGCGGGTGTGAAAGCGCTGACTTACTATTTCGAAAACCTGATCAACGACGTTGAAAGCGGCGTGCGTAAGCCTGCGGCCGTGATCCTTGAAGCCGTTCAGGGTGAAGGCGGCGTGAACCCGGCTCCGGTTGAGTGGCTGCAGCGCATCCGTAAAGTGACCCAGGAACACGGCATTCTGCTGATCCTCGACGAAGTTCAGGCAGGCTTTGCCCGTACCGGTAAATTCTTCGCCTTCGAACACGCGGGCATTGAGCCAGACATCATCGTGATGTCTAAAGCGGTTGGCGGCGGTCTGCCACTGGCTGTGCTTGGCATCAAAAAACAGTTCGATGCGTGGGCACCAGGCCACCACACCGGCACCTTCCGCGGCAACCAGCTGGCGATGGCAACCGGTCTGACAACGCTGAAAATCCTGAAAGATCAGAACATCGCGGGCAAAGTGGCCGCTCAGGGCGAATGGCTGAAAGGCCAGCTGAACGAGATGGCGAAACGCTATCCGGTTATCGGCCACGTTCGCGGCCTGGGCATGATGATCGGCATTGAGATCGTTAAGCCACACGAAGCGGCAGACCACATGGGCTGCTTCCCGGGCGATGGCGAACTGTCTGCCCTGATTCAGAAGAAGTGCTTCGAAGCCGGTCTAATCCTGGAACGTGGTGGTCGCAACGGTATCGTGTTGCGTCTGCTGCCGTCTCTGTTGATCAACGATGAAGAGCTGAAAATCTTCCTGGATAAATTTGAGCAGGCACTGCTTGCTGCGGGCGTTCGCCCGGTATAACCGGAGTTGTTGAATACGATGTCTGATTCAAACCCAATTTTGTTCTCCTCTGCACAGAGCATTGAAGCTTATCAGCAGGCGATTGAGCAGAGCACTCAGGCTGTGATGCAGTGGCTGAAACAGCCTGAGATGTATCAGGGCAAAACGGTCGCGGAACTGCGCGACCGTATTAAGCTGGATTTCAACCCGAAAGGGCTGGGCAACGAAGCGGCAATTGAACGCGCCGTGGAGTTCTTCCTGAAAGACAGCCTGTCCGTTCATCACCCGCAGTGCGTGGCGCACCTGCACTGCCCAAGCCTGGTGGTAAGCCAGGCGGCGGAAGTGCTGATTAACGCCACTAACCAGAGCATGGACTCCTGGGATCAAAGCCCGTCCGCAACCATTATTGAGATCAAGCTGATCGAATGGCTGCGTACCCGCGTGGGTTATCAGGCTGGCGACGCGGGTGTGTTCACCAGCGGCGGCACGCAGAGCAACCTGATGGGGCTGATGCTGGCCCGTGATGCGTTCTTCGCGCGTCAGGGTCATTCCGTTCAGCAGGACGGCCTGGTGGGCGATCTGCGTAAAATCCGCGTGCTGTGCTCTGAAAACGCACACTTCTCCGTGCAGAAGAACATGGCGCTGATGGGTCTGGGCTACCAGTCCGTCGTGCAGGTGAAAACGGACGAATTCTCGCGCATGGATCTCAACGATCTGGCGGCGAAAATTGAGCAGTGCAATGCTAACGGCGAGCAGATCCTGGCGATTGTTGCCACGGCCGGTACGACCGATGCAGGTGCAATCGATCCGCTGCGTGCCATTGCTGAACTGGCGGCGAAACAGAATATCTGGGTCCACGTTGACGCGGCCTGGGGCGGCGCGCTGCTGATGTCTGAGCAGTATCGTCACTACCTGGACGGTATCGAGCTGGTGGATTCCGTTACTCTGGACTTCCATAAGCAGTTCTTCCAGACCATCAGCTGCGGGGCGTTCCTGCTGAAAGAAGCGCGCCACTATGAGCTGATGCGCTATCAGGCGGCCTATCTGAACTCTGAGTTCGATGAAGAAGCTGGCGTGCCTAACCTGGTGTCCAAATCGCTGCAGACGACCCGTCGTTTCGACGCGCTGAAACTGTGGATGAGCCTGGAAGCGCTGGGTCAGGAACAATACGCGGCGATCATCGATCATGGTGTGACGCTGGCACAGCAGGTTGCGGCTTACGTGAAAGAGCAGCCTGCTCTTGAACTGGTTATGCAGCCACAGCTGGCAAGCGTGCTGTTCCGCTTCCGTGGACAGGTACAGATGGACGACGCGGGTATCGCCCTGCTGAACCAGAAAATTGGTGATGCGCTGCTGGAATCCGGCCGTGCTAACGTCGGTGTGACCGAGCATAACGGCGTCACCTGCCTGAAGCTGACTCTGCTGAACCCAACCGTGACCCTGGAGGACATTAAAATCCTGCTGTCGCTGGTTGAGCGTACCGCTCAGGAAGTTCTGGCGAAGTAATATCCAGCCCCTCTTCCGCCGGAAGGGGGGCTCTCTTTAGAGACCTGCCCACCACAGTCTGAGCTTCATTCCCCAGTAACTTGTCCAGCCCGTTGTGGTGCTGACAACCTCTCCTTTCGAGACCATTATCAGCGTTGGCGTGACGCTCACCTGCCACTGCTGAGACAGCGCACCGTTCTTATCGTTAATGACCGGCATGGTCAGCTGCTTCTTCTCTACCCAGCGTGCAAGCTTTGCGTTATCACCCGATCGCAACGCAATACTCACCACGTTACCGCCCTCTTTCGCCAGCTTATCCACCGACGGCGTGGTAAAACGACAAATACTGCACCAGGTTGCCCAGACGTATATCAGCAGTGGACGGTCCTGACTGAGCGCCGCGATGTCGTGCGTCTTGCCGTCAATGCTTTGCATAGGGGTGGCGCTGAAGCTGGCAGGAAGCGTGGGCTTACGATATTGATCCACGCCCCACATCACGGCCAGCGCCAGCAGAATGAAAATGATCCCTTCCCGCGCCCAGCGGCGCAGCTTACTGACGTTGCGGTTTTCCATTGTGACCTCTTGATGAATCGACGGTCATCTTAGCGGGCAACGCAACGGCTCGCTGTAAAGAAGTGTCGGCTCAGCGTGAGCGCAGCGTATCAACCATCAAGGTAAAGCAGGATTCGATCAGCGGAGGAAGCGCCTGAGGCGCACGCATTAGCGCCACCGTGCGGGCCAGGGCCGGTTGTTGAAGATGGACAACCTTCAACTGGGGGTCCCGCAAATGGCTGGTGTAAAGCTGCGGGAGAATTGCCACCGCCAGTTTTGAGCGCACCAGCCCGTAGAGGGTTTCGATGTAATCCACCTGATAGCAGGTTTGTAACGACAAACGGTGGCTTTCCGCGAGCGCCGCAACCAGACGCTGAATATTTCCCTTTGAAAAGACGCCAATATCACGGCCGACCAGCTGCTTCCAGGGCAGATGCGCCGAGGCGGCCAGCGGATCGTCACAATGAATAACGGCGACAAACGGATCTTCCTGCAAAGGAAAGTGCTCCAGCGAATCGGGAACAGAGTTATCCAGCGCACCGATCGCAAAATCAATCTGCCCTTTCAGGAGTTGTGCCACCAGCTCGTCGTTGGTCCGATCGTGAAACTCCACTTTCAGACGCGGAAAGGCCCGGGCAAGCGTCTGCGGCAGCAGGGGAAATAACAGGGAGCTTACGGAAGGGATAAGCCCAATGCGCACGGTACCATCGCCGCCGGCCTGCACGATCTGCTGCATATCCTCGAAGGCGAGCTGTGCCACGCTGAGCACCCGCTGCGCATGCGGCAAAATGGCCGTCCCTAGCTCGGTGAGCGTCACGGCCGAGGCGGTGCGATTGACCAGTTTACCGCCAAGCACCGTTTCGATTTGCCGTAACGCGCTGCTGAGCGCCGGCTGACTTATCGCCAGTTTACTGGCGGTATCGGTAAAATGACGCAGCTGCGCCAGGGTGACAAAATACTGTAGCTGTCGAAGAGAAAGCGCGGGCAAGCGCTGCCAGGGTTCCATCATCATTATCTTTTTTGTGCGTTCAGAATAACGCGGGTTTATGGGGTGATAAGTTTTATCAGCTGGGCAAACGTTTGCCGAGTCCATAGAGTAGCGTCATTGTTTTCATGCTGGAACTGAAAATTACATGAATGCTGATACCCGCCGTCGCGCCGTACAGGCTGCACGAGGTGAAAGCCCTTTCGATCTGCTGCTCACACAGGTTCGTATTGTGGACATGGTCACGGGCGAAATTCGTGATGCCGATGTCGGTATTGTCGGCGAGCTGATCGCCAGCGTACACCCGCGCGGGAGCCGCAGCGATGCAGGTGAAACACACGACCTGAACAACCATTTCCTTTCGCCGGGCTTAATGGATACGCATGTACATCTGGAAAGCTCTCACCTGCTGCCGGCCCGCTATGCGGAAATCGTGCTGGCTCAGGGCACCACGGCGGTCTTCTGGGATCCGCATGAGCTGGCGAACGTGCTGGGTCTGGATGGTGTACGTTTCGCCATCGAAGCCAGTCGTAATCTGCCCTTGCACGTCATGGTGGCGGCCCCCTCAAGCGTGCCCTCCACACCGGGGCTGGAGATGTCCGGAGCGGATTTCGCCGGAGACGAGATGCATACCCTGCTCAGCTGGCCAGAAGTGCGCGGCGTGGCTGAAGTGATGGACATGCACGGCGTGCTAAATGGCAGCCAGCGTATGCGTGAAATTATGCAGGCCGGGCTCGACAGCGGAAAGCTGATTGAAGGCCATGCCCGCGGTCTCAGCGGTGCGGATTTACAGGCTTATCTGGCAGCAGGCGTGACGTCTGACCATGAGTTAACGTCGGCTGACGATGCGCTGGAAAAACTGCGCGCCGGTTTAACGCTGGAGATTCGGGGGTCACACCCTTACCTGCTGCCCGATATCGTCAGAGCGCTGAAAACCCTCCCCCATCTCTCCTCACAAATCACGGTTTGTACCGACGATGTTCCGCCGGACCTGCTGATGGAAAAAGGCGGAATTATTGCGCTACTGAACCTGCTGATTGAGCAAGGTTTACCCGCCACGGACGCGCTGCGCTTCGCCACGCTGAATGCAGCTATTCGCCTGCAGCGACCCGATCTGGGGCTGATTGCCGCCGGGCGTCGGGCCGATCTGGTGGTGTTTGACTCGCTTGAAAAACTTACGGCGCGCCGGGTGTATGTCGGCGGGAAAATGCTCGCCCGCGACGGCAAGATGTCCGAGCCGATCGTTGAGCCTCCGATGACGCTTCCGTGCGATACCCTGCGCTTGCCCGCACTCAGCGCCGGGGATTTCCAGATGCGTATTGCCAATGCCTGTCACGGCGTGGCTCGTTTGCGTCACATCAGCGGTGCGCGCTTTACCCGCTGGGGAGAAATTGACGTTCAGGTGCGCCATGGACAGGTTGAGATCCCGGACGGCTTTAGCCTGATTTGGGTTCAGCATCGCCATGCCCGTCATGCCGCGAAGCCGCAAATTGCCCTGCTGGAAGGCTGGGGGGAACTGCGCGGGGCGATTGCCACCAGTTACTCGCACGATTCTCACAACCTGGTGGTTCTGGGCCGCGATCCGAACGATATGGCACTGGCTGCAAATACGCTTATCAGCAGCGGTGGTGGCATGGCGCTGGCGCAACAGGGTGACGTAATTGCCCACGTTGCCATGCCGATTGCAGGCATGCTGTCGGAGCTCCCCCCTGCCGAGCTGGCGCTGCAGTTCAGGACGCTACGCGATCGCAGCAGTCTGATTGCCGACTGGGAACCGCCGTATCGGGTCTTTAAGGCCATCGAAGGCACCTGCCTTGCCTGTAACGCCGGGCCGCACTTAACCGATCTTGGACTGACCGATGGCAGCACCCGCCAGATTGTCGATCCGTTAATTTCTTACCGGGAAATCCCGGACACGCCGCAATAATGCCGAAGGAGAGCCGGAACATGGCCGACAATACCGTAAATTCATCCGCACCCGGGAGCTGGCTGGAGCGCCGGTTTGCATTGCGTTCCCGTGGGAGTAGCGTTCGCACCGAGTGCCTTGCCGGCGTCACCGGATTTCTGGCTGCGGCTTATCTGCTGGTGGTTATCCCTGGGCTACTGGCCATTGGTGGAATGGACAAGGGCGCGGCGACCACCGGAACCATTCTGGTTTTTGTCGCCGGAACGCTACTGATGGCGTTTTACGCCAATTTACCGTTTATCGTCGGGCCGGGCATCGGCGGCTCGGTGTTGGTCGGGGTCACGCTGGCAGGCAGTGAAGGCATTGGCTGGCAGATTGGCCTGGGCATCGCCTGCTGGTCAGGCGTCCTGTTCTTTCTGCTAACGCGATTTGGTCTGCGCGAAGTCGTCACCCGCTCCGTCCCGCAGTCCATTAAACTGGGACTGACGGCCTCCATCGGTCTGTTTGTCGCCGTGCTCGGTTTCCGCAATGCCGGGCTGGTGCTGGCCAATGCCAAAACCAACGCCCTGATGCTGGGCGATTTCCTGGCTCCTGGCGCGCTGGTGGCGCTGTGCGGGCTTTTCCTCGCCATTGCCTTACAGGCGCGGCGTATTCCCGGTGCGATACTCTGGGCGATTTTATTTGCCACGCTGGTTGGGATCCCGCTGGGGGTGACGAAACTGCCCGCCAGTTTTATCGACCTGCCGCATGCGCTGACGCCAGTCTTAGGGCAAATCGACCTGCTCGGTGCACTGAACATCGCCTTCCTGCCGTTTTTGTTTGTCTTTTTCGCCTCGGAGTTTTTCTCCACGATGGGTACGACACTGGCGGTCGGTGGCGAAGCCGGATTGCTGGATGAAGAAGGCAATATGCCGCACATCAATCGTCCGTTTATGGTGGATTCCATTGCTGCCGCGCTCGGTCCTTTGGTGGGTATTCCGGCCGCAACGGCGTTGATTGAATCCTCGGCGGCCGCAGAAGCAGGCGGGAAAACCGGCATGACAGCCCTGGCGGCGGCGGTGATGTTCCTGCTGATGCTGCTGTTCACCCCGGTGGCGCTGATGATCCCGAAAGAGGCCACGGCCCCCGCCTTGATTCTGATTGGCCTGAATATGTTCAGCGGCCTGCGCAAAGTGGATCTGGCTAATTTCACCGACGGGTTACCCGTCCTGATGATGGTCATGATTACGCTGATTGCCAACAGCTTCGGCACAGGCATTGCGGGAGGGTTACTGTTTTACATTGTCATCAAAGCGATTGCCGGGAAAGGACGTGAAATTCCGGTCGGTCTGTGGATCCTTGCCATTCCGCTGGTCTATTATTTTGCCACGCTGGTCAGGCACTAACAGAGGATCCTGATGAGGACGTTCAGTTTTGTTACATTTTTTCTCAAACAAGCCGTAGTCTGATACTTAAAATGGGCCATCTGCCGTATGGTTAGGTCATGGCTCATAAAACGTATCAATAAAAGGTCAAACTGGAGAAAAAATGGCTAAGCGTAAATTGCTGCTTCTGGGTGTATTACTGTCTCTTGCGGGTGCAGCCTCTGCTGCCCCACAGACTGCGGCTGCGCCGTCTGGCATCCAGACGTATGAAGAACAAGAGTTCATCGCCGATTTCACTAAGTTCAAAATTGGCGATACGGCTCCGGCACAGTATCAAACGCCAGAGTACACCATTAAGCAGTATCAGCTGCGTAACCTGCCCAAGCCGGATGCCGGTACACACTGGACATACATGGGTGAGAACTACGTGCTGATTAACGATACCGATGGCAAAATTCTCAAAGCCTACAACGGGGATATCTTCTATCACCGTTAATACCATCAGCGTCCGGCCCTGGCAGGAGAGCGACCGTCCTTTCCTGCGCACGCTCTACCTGCACGCCCGACGTGACGCCTGGCCGTGGTTAAACGGTGATGAGTGGCAGCTTGAAGACTTTGACGCGGCAACACGTGATGAAGAGATTTGGGTCGCCGTTCAGGACGGGCATCGCCTGGGTTTTGCTTCCGTCTGGGTGAACGATAATTTTCTGCACAACCTGTTTGTCGACCCGCAGTACCAGCACAAGGGTGTGGGTCGCTTACTGCTGGAAAAGGTTCAGGAGAGGTTTACAAGTACGGGCGCGTTAAAATGCCTGGTGAAGAACGAACAGGCTGTCGCGTTTTACCAGCGCCACGGCTGGCACATTGAAGCGACGGGCGATTCGCCGGACGGCGAATACTATTTAATGCATTATCGGCTGCGTTAAAGCCAGGCGGCGTTGCCGCCACCTGGCGCGACCTTATCGGCGTTACACCGCGCGGAAGGCGATTTCACTCGGGATAACGTCGCCCTGCCAGTAAAGCTGCGCCGCAACGCGCCCTGCCAGTTGACGATACATCTCCGCAAACTCGCTTTCCGGACGGCTGACAACCGTCGGTTTACCGCTATCAAGATCTTCACGCAGCGTGATATGCAGCGGCAGCTGACCCAGCAGTTGGGTGTGATACTGCGCGGCCAGTTTTTCCGCACCGCCGGTCCCGAAGATGGCCTCGTGGTGTCCGCAGTTGCTGCAGATGTGCATGCTCATGTTCTCGACAATCCCGAGCACCGGCACTTCCACCTTCTCAAACATCACGATGCCTTTTTTAGCATCAATCAGCGCGATATCCTGCGGCGTGGTGACGACAACCGCCCCCGTAACCGGGATGTTTTGCGCCAGCGTCAGCTGAATGTCACCGGTGCCCGGCGGCATATCCAGCACCAGATAATCCAGGTCCGGCCACATTGTCTCTTGCAGCATCTGCAACAGCGCCTTGCTGGCCATAGGACCACGCCAGACCATGGCATTATCGTCAGTCACCAGATACCCAATGGAGTTGGTGGCAAGACCGTGGGCGACGATAGGCGCCATATGGGTGCCATCCGGCGAGGTCGGACGCTGATTTTCCGCACCGAGCATATTCGGGATGGACGGGCCATAGATATCGGCATCCAGGATCCCCACTTTCGCGCCTTCTGCGACAAGCGCAAGGGCCAGGTTGACTGCCGTGGAGGACTTCCCTACCCCGCCCTTGCCAGAGCTGACGGCGATAATATTCTTAACGCCATTCACGCCCGGTTGATTCTTCACGCGCTTGAGCGTGGCAATGCTGTGCGACAGCTTCCAGTCAATGGCCTTCGCCCCGGTAATACGCAGAAGATCGGCGCTGGTTTGCTCTTTCAGCGTTTCAAATGCGCTATTCCAGGCAAACGGCATCTGCAGCTCAATGTGCAGCGTGTCGTCCAGCCAGGCAACATGGTGTAGCGCTTTCAGCGCCGTCAGATTGTGCTTCAGGGTGGGGTGCTGAAAATTAGCCAGCGTCCCGGCGACCATTGCTCGTAAGGCTTCCGGTGATTTGGCCTGGGATTGCGAACTCATCCCGACTCCTTTGTTCTTGTGAATAAGACCTTAGACGACAAGTTTACCTGAAAGGCCGTGGTTTGTGCTTACTTAATAATGCCCCTTTTGGTAATATCAAAAACCCTTTTCACAGTTAAAAGAAGTAATGACTACTATGACTCAAGTCGCGAAAAAAATTCTGGTAACGTGCGCACTGCCGTACGCCAACGGCTCAATCCACCTCGGCCACATGCTGGAGCATATCCAGGCTGATGTCTGGGTCCGTTACCAGCGAATGCGCGGCCACGAGGTAAATTTCATTTGTGCAGACGACGCCCACGGCACGCCAATTATGCTGAAAGCGCAACAGCTGGGGATCTCCCCGGAGCAGATGATTACCGAAATGAGTCAGGAGCATCAAACCGATTTTGCTGGCTTTGACATCAGCTACGATAACTATCACTCCACGCACAGCGACGAGAACCGCGAGCTGTCTGAGCTGATCTATACCCGACTGAAAGAGAACGGTTTTATCAAAAACCGCACCATCTCTCAGCTGTACGATCCGGAAAAAGGCATGTTCCTGCCAGACCGTTTCGTGAAAGGGACCTGCCCGAAATGTAAATCCCCGGATCAATACGGCGATAATTGCGAAGTGTGCGGTGCGACCTACAGCCCGACCGAGCTTATCGAGCCAAAATCCGTCGTTTCTGGCGCCACGCCGGTGATGCGTGATTCTGAACACTTCTTCTTTGACCTGCCTTCGTTCAGCGAAATGTTGCAGGCATGGACCCGCAGCGGCGCGCTGCAGGAACAAGTGGCGAACAAAATGCAGGAGTGGTTTGAATCAGGCCTGCAGCAGTGGGATATCTCCCGCGATGCGCCATACTTCGGCTTCGAAATCCCGAACGCGCCGGGCAAGTATTTCTACGTCTGGCTGGACGCGCCAATCGGCTATATGGGTTCATTTAAGAACCTGTGCGACAAGCGCGGCGACACCACAAGCTTTGAAGAATACTGGAAGAAAGATTCCAGCGCCGAGCTGTACCACTTCATCGGCAAAGACATCGTTTACTTCCACAGCCTGTTCTGGCCAGCGATGCTGGAAGGCAGTAACTTCCGCAAACCGACCAATCTGTTTGTGCACGGCTATGTGACGGTCAACGGCGCGAAGATGTCCAAATCCCGCGGTACGTTCATTAAAGCCAGCACCTGGCTGAACCACTTCGACGCGGACAGCCTGCGTTATTACTACACGGCGAAGCTCTCTTCCCGCATCGACGATATCGACCTGAACCTGGAAGATTTCGTGCAGCGCGTGAACGCAGACATCGTTAACAAAGTGGTCAACCTGGCGTCCCGTAATGCGGGCTTTATCGCGAAACGTTTTGACGGCGTCATGGCCGCTGAGCTCGCCGACCCGGCGCTGTACCAAACCTTCACCGACGCGGCGGCCACGATTGGCGAAGCGTGGGAAGCCCGCGAGTTTGGCAAAGCCGTGCGCGAAATCATGGCGCTGGCTGACCTGGCAAACCGCTATGTAGACGAGCAGGCACCGTGGGTTGTCGCCAAACAGGAAGGCCGCGATGCAGATCTGCAGGCCATCTGCTCCATGGGGATTAACCTGTTCCGCGTGCTGATGACTTACCTGAAGCCGGTTCTGCCGCAGCTGACCGAACGTGCTGAAGCGTTCCTGAACACCGAACTGACCTGGGATGCTATCCAGCAGCCGCTGCTTGGCCACAAGGTAAATACCTTCAAGGCGCTGTACAACCGCATCGAGATGAAGCAGGTAGAATCCCTGGTGGAAGCGTCTAAAGAAGAGGTGAAGGCTGCCGCTGCGCCGGTGACCGGTCCGCTGGCAGACGATCCGATTCAGGAAACCATCACCTTTGATGATTTTGCCAAAGTCGATCTGCGCGTTGCCCTGATCGAAAACGCCGAGTTTGTTGAAGGCTCCGACAAACTGCTGCGTTTGACCCTGGATCTCGGTGGCGAGAAGCGCAATGTGTTCTCTGGCATTCGCTCTGCCTATCCGGACCCACAGGTGCTGATTGGTCGTCAGACCGTGATGGTCGCTAACCTGGCACCGCGCAAAATGCGCTTCGGTATCTCGGAAGGCATGGTCATGGCCGCAGGCCCTGGCGGGAAAGATATCTTCCTGTTAAGCCCTGACGAAGGCGCGAAGCCGGGTCAGCAGGTGAAATAACAAAAAAGCCGGAGAACATCTCCGGCTTTTTTATGGCAATTTGTTTTCTCCCTCTCCCCTGGGAGAGGGACGGCTGAATTTACGCCTTCGGGTGATGCACCCGGTGGGTCAGGCCGCGCAGGAAGTTGCGCAGGAACTGGTCGCCGCATTCGCGATAGTTCTTGTGATCTGGCGCGCGCATCATGGCCGTGATTTCAGGTACCGAGACGCGGAATTTCTGCTCGGTCATGATGGCCAGAATGTCGTCAGTTTTCAGTGAAAACGCAATACGCAGCTTTTTCAGCACAATATTGTTGTTAACACGGCGCTCAAGAGCCAGCTCTGGCGCAGCGTCATCTTTACCGCGTTTATCGTAAATCAGGCCATTGAGGAAACCAGACAGGATAATGTCCGGGCAGCGGACAAAGCCCTCTTCATCTTCTTTGGTCATCCAGGTATCAAAACCCGCAGACGTGGCCTCCATATCGGCCAGCGCAAGAATGCGCACCATGTCGTTATTGTTTGCTTTCAGTGTGTAGCGCAGGCTACGAAGAATGTCATTACTAAGCATGAGTGCCTTTAACTGTCGATGTTGCAATGTCGCGAAGTGTACCAGTTTTACAGCCCAATCGCCTCTTTCAAACTCTTCAGATAGCGTCGGCTCACCGGAACGGTCTGTCCGGCGCGCAACACCAGCTCCGCCTGGCCATTCTCTTCGAGACGGATCTCTTTAAGATGCGCCATGTTTACCAGATACTGGCGGTGGCAGCGAACCAGCGGCGTACGGCTTTCCAGCGTGCGTAGCGTCAGCTCGGTAAACCCTTCGTTGCCTTCTGCGCTGGTGACATAAACGCCGCTCATACGGCTACTCACAAAAGCAACGTCATCCATCTGCAGCAGATAAATACGGCTATGGCCCGTGCAGGGGATAAATTTCAGCGCCTGCTGATGCTCGGGTAAAACGGACACATCCTGCACCGTCCGCTCCTGACGCAGGCGGGTCAGCGTTTTATCCAGACGTTTCTCTTCAATCGGTTTGAGCAGATAATCGAAAGCGTGTTCTTCAAACGCCTTCACGGCATATTCGTCAAACGCGGTGAGGAAAACGATATAGGGCCGATGGTCTGGATCCAGCATGCCCACCATTTCCAGACCGCTGATCCGCGGCATCTGAATGTCGAGAAACAGCACGTCCGGCCGCAGTTTATGCACCGCGCCGATGGCTTCAATGGCGTTGGCGCACTCCCCGACGATCTCAATATCCGCGTGCTCCTGAAGCAGGATCCGCAAGTTTTCCCGCGCTAACGGCTCATCATCCACAATCAGCACTCTTAACATGGGCTCTCCTCAAGGGGCAGTCGTAAGGTAATACGGGTAAATCTGTCTGGCTCATAGATAACGGTAATCCCGCAATCATCACCAAAACGGGCACGCAGCCGTTTGTCCACCAGGCTCATCCCCAGCCCACCGGACTCAGCGCCAGGCTGATAGAGACCGGCGTTATCTTCAATATCGAGCACCAGATGATGGTTAAAACGGCTCGCTGAAATACTGATTTCACCGGTCCCCAGCAGCTGCGAAGTCCCGTGCTTGATGGCATTTTCCACAATAGGTTGCAACGTAAACGCAGGAAGATGCTGATGTGCCAGCTCCTCCGGGACTGAAAGCGACACCTGTAAGCGGGCCTGAAAACGCGCCTTCTCGATTTGCAGATAGGCATTCACATGCTCAATTTCATCCGCCAGGGTGACCACTTCTGAAGGCCGCTTCAGGTTTTTGCGAAAGAACGTCGACAAGAATTGCACAAGCTGAGTGGCCTGTTCTCTGTCGTGCCGGATCACCGCTTTAAGGGTATTCAAGGCGTTAAACAGGAAATGCGGATTGACCTGAGCATGCAGAAGTTTAATCTCCGACTGGGTCAGCAAGGCTTTCTGCCGCTCATATTGTCCGGCGAGGATCTGTGCCGACAACAGTTGTGCAATCCCCTCTCCCAGGGTACGGTTGATGGAGCTGAACAGGCGGTTTTTTGCTTCATAAAGCTTAATCGTCCCCATGACCCGCTGGTTTTCACCGCGCAGAGGGATCACCAGCGTCGACCCCAGCTTGCACTGCGGATGCAGGGAACAGCGGTACGGCACTTCATTGCCGTCTGCATACACCACCTCCCCGGTTTCAATGGCCCGTATGGTATAGGCCGAGGAAATGGGTTTGCCGGGCAGATGATGATCGTCTCCGGTCCCGGTAAAGGCCAGTAAACGCTCGCGATCGGTGATCGCCACCGCCCCGATATCCAGCTCCTGATAGAGCACCTGGGCCACCTTCATGCTGTTCTCTTCGTTGAATCCCTGCCGGAGGATCCCTTCCGTTGAGGCAGCCACTTTTAGCGCCGTCGCAGAAAACGCCGAGGTGTATTTTTCAAACATCGCACGCTTATCCAGCAGGATGCGCATGAAGAGCGCCGCGCCCACGGTATTGGTCACCATCATTGGCGCAGCGATATTGCTGACCAGATGCAGCGCATCGTCGAAAGGACGTGCAATCAGCAGAATGATCAGCATTTGCGCCAATTCTGCCACTAAGGTAATCGCGCCTGCGGTGAGTGGGCTGAACACCTTATCCGGGCGCCCGCGCTTGATCATGTAGCTATGGACCAGCCCCCCCAGAAGTCCTTCAACGATGGTCGAAATCATGCAGCTGAGTGCCGTCATCCCGCCCATAGAATAGCGATGCAATCCGCCGGTCAGCCCAACCAGTCCACCGACCAACGGCCCACCCAGCAGCCCCCCCATCACTGCGCCAATGGCGCGCGTATTGGCGATGGAATCTTCGATATGAAGACCAAAATAGGTGCCGAGGATGCAGAAGATGGAGAATGTAACGTAACACAGGAGTTTATGCGGAAGGCGAACGGTCACCTGCATCAGCGGTATGAATAACCGCGTTTTGCTCATCAGCCATGCGATGACCAGAAAAACACACATCTGCTGAAGCAGCAGCAACACCAGATTAAACTCATACATGCCAGCAACCGCACTGTCTAAAAACGCGTAACATACACTGATGTGGCTTAACTTTCTTTGAAGCTAACCAAAAAAATATGAATTCGTGCCCGGCCTCACATCCTTTTGCCCGCTGTTCATAACGCCTTCGCAGAGAGTGTTCGAAAAACAGACAATTTTTCCTGGTTCGCCAAACAAGGTCTACAGTTAGTCTGGGGACGCGCAAGCCAGGGGGCAATGATGGCGCTATACACGATCGGTGAAGTGGCACTCCTTTGTGATATTAATCCCGTGACGCTGCGGGCCTGGCAGCGTCGATATGGTCTGCTAAAACCGCAAAGAACAGACGGGGGTCATCGCCTGTTTAATGACATGGATATTGACCGAATCCGTGAAATCAAAAGCTGGATCGATAACGGGGTCCAGGTGAGTAAGGTCAAATCACTGCTGAGCCAGGAGGATTCAGATTGCCTGGCGGAATGGCGGGAACAACAAGAAACGCTGCTTCGTTTTCTGCAGGCGGGTCACCTGCAACGGATGCGGACCTGGATAATCGATCTTTGCCGTGAGCACCCGGCGCAAACGCTCATCGAGCATCTTTTTATTCCGCTCCGTCTTCGTCTGCAAAGCCAACAGCCGACGCTGCAGGCGTTGTTAAGCATGCTTGATGGCGTATTGATTAACTATATTTCCGTCTGCCTGGCGTCGGCGCGTAAAAAGAACAGCAAAGACGCCCTGGTGGTGGGCTGGAATGTCCATGATACGACCCGACTGTGGCTTGAAGCCTGGATTGCCACCCAGCAGGGCTGGCGCGTCGACGTTCTCGCCCATTCTCTGGTCCAGCTACGTCCGGAACTGTTCGACGGGCAAACCCTGCTGGTCTGGTGCGGGGATATTCCCAGCGCAGCGCAGGAGCAGTTGATTAGCGAATGGCGCGAAAATGGCTATCCGGTCTATGCCTTACGCCACTGATCGCCCTAAACGGCATTTAATGGTTCATTAACAGGTGCGCTTCACCGTATAATTGAGCGGTTAACAAAAGGAGCACACATGAAGTCAACTAAACTCGCCGTTATCATCCTTTTCGCCTTTATGGCTATCAGCGGCATCGGCGGCGTGATGCTGGCCGGCTACTCCTTTATTGTGCGCGGCGGTGTCGGCTGAGCAACCAGGCCAGACGCTCGAAGGCGCGATCGACAACGATAGCCGCCAGTGCCACCAGAATGGCACCCTGCAAAATGTACGCCGTGTTAAATCCGCTGAGTCCAATGATTATCGGCGTTCCCAGTGTGTTTGCCCCCACCGTCGACGCGATAGTGGCAGTGCCGATATTAATAATGACCGAGGTCCGCACCCCCGCCAGAATCACCGGCGCGGCCAGCGGTAATTCCACCTTTACCAGCCGCTGCCAGGCACTCATGCCCATTCCCTGTGACACACTCATAACCGCCGCAGGCACTGCTGCCAGCCCCGCCAGCGTCGCCTGCAACACAGGTAAGACGCCATATAAAATCAGCGCAATAATCGCAGGCTCTTGCCCAAACCCAATGACGGGAACCGCAATCGCCAGTACCGCCACGGGCGGAAAGGTCTGACCGATCGCGGCAATGGTCTCCACCAGCGGGCGAAACTCCCGCCCTGCCGGACGGGTGACCAGAATGCCAGCCCCCAGACCCAGCACCACGGCAATCGCACTTGAGATGCCTACCAGCCAGAAATGCGCCAGCGTCAGGCTAATGAAGCTCTCCTGCTGATAGACAGGCCGGGGCAGCTCGGGGAATACAGCACTAAACAGCGCGCCACTGTAGGGCATCAGCACCAGCAGGGCGACAAAAGCCACAACCAGCCAGAGCAGTGGATCACGCAGTCTCTTCACGTTTCACCTCCCCTGCCAGCAAATCGCGGAAATGCAGCGTACCGCAGGGAGCCCCGTTATCGTCGACGACGGGCAAGGTTTCACACTGCTGTGCAACGAATGCCGACAACGCATCACGCAGGCTCATTCCCGCCTGCAAGGCTTCACCGCCAGCCAGAGGCTCGGGACGCATATACGTTTCCACAGTACGCAGGGAGAGCAACCGGACGCCCAGTTCGCTGCGCCCGAAGAATTCGCGCACAAAGTCGGTCGCTGGACGCGTCAGCAGTTCCAGCGGTGTCCCCTGCTGCACCACCTCGCCGTTATCCATCAGCACCAGTCGATCGGCAAGACGCAATGCCTCGTCAATGTCGTGCGTCACCAGAATAATGGTGCGTCCAAGAATGCGATGAATACGGGTCATTTCGGTTTGCAAGGCACCGCGGGTCACCGGGTCCAGCGCGCCAAAGGGTTCATCCATCAGCAAGACCTCAGGATTTGCCGCCAGCGCCCGGGCCACGCCCACACGCTGCTGCTGCCCGCCCGAGAGCTGATGCGGATACCGCGCACGCAGGACCGGATCCAGCCCCAGTAACGCCATCAGTTCATCCACGCGATCGGCCACTTTTTGCCGTGACCATTTTTGTAAATCCGGCACCGTGGCGATGTTCTGCGCCACCGTCCAGTGGGGAAACAGGCCAATGGACTGAATCGCGTATCCCATGCGACGGCGCAGTTCCAGCACCGGCAGGCTGCGGATCTCCTCCCCCGCAAAACGAATCTGCCCGCTGTCGTGTTCCACCAGCCGGTTGATCATTTTCAGCGTAGTGGATTTACCCGAACCCGAGGTACCAATCAGCACCGAAAATGCGCCCTCTTCAAACCGAAGATTAAGATCGCTCACCGCTTTGTGCCCGGCAAAACTTTTGTTCACATCATGAAATTCAATCATCTTTTCTCCCCTTGAGCAGGGCCAGCCACAAGGCAAAGACCGCGTCGATCACCACCGCCAGCGCAATCGTGGGAATAACGCCAAGTAAAACCAAATCCAGCGCGCTACTGAGTAGCCCCTGGAACACCAGAGCACCAAATCCGCCTGCGCCAATCAGCGCCGCGATGACGGCCATGCCCACCGTTTGCACGGCTACCACCCGCAGGCTACGGATGAGCAGAGGAAGTGCGATCGGCAGCTGAACCTTCCAGAAGCGTTGACGGGCGCTCATGCCCATTGCGTTCGCACTTTCCATCACGTCGGATGAGACCTGACCCAGCCCTGCCAGCACGCCTCGCGCCAGCGGCAGTAGCGCGTAAAGTACCAGTGCAATCAGCGCGGGGGTTAATCCGGTTCCGGCGATGCCTAGCGAGCCGAGCGCGGGAAAGATCTTAACCAGCCCGGCAAGCGGGGCAATTAACAGACCAAACAGCGCAACGGAAGGCACGGTCTGGATCACATTCAGGACAGCGAAAACTGGCCCCTGCCGGAGGGGATGGCGGTAACACCACAGACCGATGGGTACGCCAATCAGGATCGCCGGGATGAGCGTGCCAGCCAGAATCGTCAAATGCTGAATCAGGGCATTATCGAAGACATCCTGGCGATTGGCATACTCCTTCAGCAACGACAGCTGATTTAAATCGCCGCTGAACAGGATCCCGACGGGCAGGATCCAAAGCTGCGCATTCAGGAGCCAGCGCCAGAAAGGCTGCGTCGTCAGACGCCGGATAGCATCGCTACAGGCCAGCAGGCACAAGGCCAGCCACAGCCAAAGCCCGCTCCCCACCGAGGTGCGCGCCAGCGGGCTTTCCACGGTGACTAAATGCGTCGCCGCCTGTCCGGCACTCCACACAAGCAGGGTAAACAGGAGTTCGCAGACGATAAGCGTGATGATTAACGCGGTGCGCCCTTTGCAGAAAGTCAGCAGCGCGAGCACCGCCAGCGCAGCCGCCAGCAGACCGGGCGTAAAGGACCACACCTGCCAGAGGGCGCGCCCTTCGCCAGATAAAAGACGATTGGGCGCAAAATTCACAAACGGGAGCGCGCACGCTGCCAGCGCGATAAGCACGAGGAGCAGCAGTACGCGGTTATGACAATGTATTGGCACAGCCTTGTCCTGTTACTTCACCAGTCCTTTTTGCTTCAGGTAGTCGGCTGCCACTTTTTTGGCATCCAGCCCTTCTACCGCGATGCTCGCATTGAGCTGTTGTAACGTTTTGGCATCCAGCGTTTCAAAGACCGGTTTCAGCCAGTCGCCCATTTCCGGGTAGGCTTTCAGCACGGCTTCACGCACCACGGGGGCGGGAGCATAAATCGGCTGCACACCTTTCGGATCGGTCAACGTTTGTAATCCCAGTGCCGCAACCGGGCCATCGGTCCCGTACGCCATTGCCGCATTGACGCCGGACGTTTGCTGGGCCGCCGCTTTAATCGTCACGGCGGTATCCCCACCGGCCAGGGAGAGCAGCTGGCTTTGATCGAGTTTAAAGTCATAGGCTTTTTCAAATGCGGGGAGCGCATCCGGCCGCTCAATAAATTCAGCCGATGCCGCCAGTTTGAACTCGCCTTTGTCTTTCAGGTAACGGCTAAGATCGTCGAGCGAGGTGAGTTTGCCTTTTTCAGCCAGGTCCTTGCGCACCGCAATGGTCCAGGTGTTATTGGCAGGAGCAGGCGTCAGCCAGACCAGTTTGTTTTTCTCGGCGTCGAGTTTTTTGACCTTCTCATAACCCGCCGAGGCGTTTTTCCAGGCCGGATCGTTTTCGTCTTTGAAGAAGAATGCCCCGTTGCCGGTGTATTCAGGATAGATATCCAGCTCGCCGGAGGTAATCGCCCCGCGCACCACAGGCGTGGCGCCCAGCTGAACTTTATTGACGGTTTTCACGCCGTGGCTTTCAAGCACCTGAAGAATAATATTCCCGAGCAGTGCCCCTTCGGTATCAATTTTCGATCCTACCTTTACCGGCTCAGCCGCCTGTAAAGGCAGGCTCAGCGCCGCCAGTAGCATTGCTGAACCTAACATCCCCTTTGACATTGTCATTGCGCTAACCCCATTTTTTATCGCCCTTATCAGAGGCTTGAGAGAAAAGCGTAGTTTAAAACCGGGAAATTGACCGCCTGAAATGCGCTTTTAACAGAAGATAAGGCGCCTCTTCCTGGATCAGGAAGAGGCGTAAGGCAGGGAAATTACAGCAGGTTGAACTCGCCCTGATTCACGCGGGCAGAATCCAGGCCAATGAAGACGTTAAACTTGCCGGCTTCAGCATCGTACTTCATCTGTTGATTCCAGAACTTCAGTGCGTTCACGTCAATCGGGAAGCTGACGGTTTTCGTTTCGCCAGGTTTCAGATCCACTTTCTCGAAGCCTCGCAGCTGTTTCACCGGGCGGCTCATCGACGCAGTCACGTCCTGAACGTACATCTGGATGACCGTCTCGCCTTCACGTTTACCGGTATTCGTCACCTCCACGCTTGCCGTGACGGTGCCGTCACGCGTCAGGGTCGGTGAGGACATTTTGACCTCTGAGACCTTGAAGGTGGTGTAGCTCAGACCATAACCAAAGGGATACAGCGGGCCGTTAGCTTCATCAAAGTAACGTGAGGTGTATTTGTTTGGCTTGTCCGCATTGTAAGGACGACCGGTGTTCAGGTGGCTGTAGTACACCGGAATCTGCCCCACCGAGCGCGGGAAGGACATCGGCAGTTTGCCGGACGGATTGTAATCGCCAAACAGCACGTCAGCGATGGCATTACCGCCTTCGGTACCGGCGAACCAGGTTTCCAGAATGGCGTCAGCCTGCTGGTCTTCTTTTACCAGCGCCAGCGGGCGACCGTTCATCAACACCAGCACCAGCGGTTTCCCGGTGGCTTTCAACGCGGTAATCAGATCTCGCTGGCTCTGCGGGAGGGTGATGTCCGTACGGCTGGAGGCCTCATGCGCCATGCCCTGGGCTTCGCCCACAACGGCCACGACGACGTCAGACTGTTTCGCGGCGTTAACGGCTTCGTCAATCATCACTTTCGCGGGACGCGGATCAACTTTCACTGCATCTTCATACTGATTCAGGAAGGTGACGATGTCTTTGTCATCGGTGACGTTCGCCCCTTTGGCGTAAACCACCTTCGCATTTTCACCGACGGCGTTTTTGATACCGGTGAGGACGGTCACCGACTGATCGGCCACGCCTGCCGCGGACCAACTGCCCATCACGTCACGCTTGCTGTCAGCCAGCGGGCCAACCACGGCAACGGTGCCCGATTTTTTCAGCGGCAGCGTGTCGAGTCGGTTTTTCAACAGCACAAGGCTTTCGCGCGCCACTTCACGCGCTTCTTTGCGATGCAGACGGCTTTCAGCGTTGGTATCAGCCGGATCGGAATCCTTCGGCCCCAGGTGGCTGTACGGATCGTTAAACAGCCCCATATCGTATTTTACGTTCAGCACATGGCGCGTCGCATCGTCCAGCTCTGCCATGGTGACCTTTCCGGTCTTCACCAGGTCCGGCAGATATTTGCTGTAATACTCGTCGCTCATACTCATGTTAATACCGGCTTTCAGCGCCACACGTACCGCATCTTCCGGATCGGAGGCCGTGCCGTGTTTAATCAATTCTTTGATTGCGCCATGGTCGGACACCGTAATGCCCTTAAAGCCCCACTGGTCACGCAGAACGTCTTTCAGCAGCCACGAATCCGAGGTCGCCGGGGTGCCATTGAGCGAGTTCAGGGCAACCATCACCGCCCCGCTCCCCGCATCCAGACCGGCTTTGTATGGTGGCATGTAGTCGTTAAACAGACGCTGAGGACTCATGTCCACGGTGTTGTACTCTTTGCCGCCTTCAACCGCGCCATACGCGGCGAAGTGTTTGACGCTGGTCATCACCGAATAGCGATCCGCCGGGCTTTTGCCCTGCATCGCCTCCACCATGGTCTTACCCAGGGTGGCGGTTAAATAGGTATCTTCACCAAACCCTTCTGAGCCGCGGCCCCAGCGCGGATCGCGGGAGACGTCCACCATCGGCGCCCAGGTCATGTTCAGCCCATCGTCCGCCGCTTCATAGGCCGAGACGCGACCCACGGTTTTCACCGCATCGAGGTTAAAGGAGGAGGCTAAACCGAGGCTGATCGGGAAAACGGTACGCTGACCGTGCACCACGTCATAGGCAAAGAACAGAGGAATTTTAAGGCGGCTCAGCTCCATCGCCTGATCCTGCATTTTACGGATATCCTGGCGAGTGACCGTGTTAAAAATCGCCCCGACCTGGCTCGCTTTGATCATGTCGCGGATGGCCTCTTTCGGGTTATCCGGGCCGACGCTGATAAGACGCAACTGGCCGATTTTCTCATCAACCGTCATTTTGGTGAGCAGTTCCGTGACGAAGGCGTCCCGGGCTTCTGGCGTTAGCGGGTGGTTGCCAGACAGTTCATTTGCCAGCGCAGGTTGCAGCGCCAGACTCACCGCGACACCTACAGAACAAAGCCATTTCATGTCGTTTTACTCTCTCATCTTTAACCGCCGGTCGATCCCGGCCCGGAGCGTGCGAAAAGCGCAGTGTGCCATAAACCCTCGGTTCGTTGCAGGGTTATTCTCTGATATTTCTACTGAATACTTGCTCACTTAACAATTAATCGCGCTATGCTTTACTGCGTGAAATTTGCCCCACCACAAGGAGTGGAAAATGACTTCCGTTCGAACTCAACATAACACCGTATTGATTAACGAACTGTCTCGCCTTGTCGGTCAGACGCACGTCCTGACAGACCCGGCAAAAACGGCCCGCTATCGTAAGGGCTTCCGCTCCGGCCAGGGCGAAGCGCTGGCGGTGGTCTTCCCCGGCACGCTGCTGGAATTATGGCGCGTGTTGAGCGCCTGCGTCGACGCGGACAAAATTATTTTAATGCAGGCGGCGAATACCGGTTTAACCGAAGGCTCCACCCCAAACGGTAACGATTACGACCGCGATATCGTCATTATCAGCACCCTGCGCCTGGATAAACTGCACGTGCTGGATAAAGGTGAACAGGTGCTGGCATTCCCTGGCACCACGCTCTATTCACTGGAAAAGGCGCTTAAGCCGCTGGGCCGCGAGCCGCACTCGGTGATTGGCTCATCCTGCATTGGCGCCTCGGTGGTGGGCGGGATTTGTAATAACTCCGGTGGTTCGCTGGTGCAGCGCGGCCCGGCGTATACCGAAATGTCGCTGTTTGCGCGCATTGATGAAAACGGCAAACTCACGCTGGTCAACCATCTGGGGATTAATCTTGGCGTTACGCCAGAACAAATTCTCAGTAAACTCGATGACGACCGCGTGAAGGATGAAGATGTGCAGCACGATGGCCGACACGCGCACGATCATGACTATACTACGCGCGTTCGCGACATCCATGCGGATACCCCGGCGCGCTATAACGCCGACCCGGACCGTCTGTTTGAATCCTCCGGCTGCGCGGGCAAACTGGCCGTTTTTGCCGTCCGTCTTGATACCTTTGAAGCCGAGAAAAAGCAGCAGGTGTTCTATATCGGCACCAATCAGCCCGAGGTGCTGACTGAGATTCGTCGGCACATCCTTGCGGAGTTTACGCATCTGCCCGTCGCCGGTGAGTATATGCATCGCGATATTTACGATATCGCCGAACGCTACGGCAAAGACACTTTCCTGATGATCGACAAGCTGGGCACAGACAAGATGCCGTTCTTCTTCACCATGAAGGGACGCACCGATGCCATGCTCGAAAAGGTGTCGCTGTTTAAACCCCACTTCACCGATCGCTTTATGCAAAAGCTGGGGAGTGCCTTCCCGGCGCACCTGCCGCCGCGCATGAAAAGCTGGCGCGATAAGTACGAACATCATCTGCTGTTAAAAATGGCGGGAGACGGTATTGCCGAAGCGCAGGCCTGGCTTGCAGACTACTTTAAAACCGCCGAGGGCGATTTCTTTGCCTGCACGGCGGAAGAAGGCAGCAAAGCCTTTTTACACCGTTTTGCGGCAGCGGGCGCCGCCATCCGCTATCAGGCTGTCCATGCGGATGAGGTCGAAGATATTCTGGCGCTCGATATTGCCTTGCGTCGTAACGATACCGAGTGTTTGAACATCTGCCGCCGGAAATCGACAGCAAACTGGTACACAAGCTCTATTACGGTCACTTTATGTGCTATGTCTTCCACCAGGATTACATTGTTAAAAAAGGGGTCGATGCCCATGCGCTTAAAGAGCAGATGCTGGAACTTCTGCGCGAACGCGGGGCGCAATATCCGGCTGAACACAACGTGGGGCATCTGTATAAAGCACCGGAGACGCTAACGAAATTTTATCGCGAGAACGATCCGACTAATAGCATGAACCCCGGCATTGGTAAGACAACCCGGAAAAAATACTGGCAAGACGAGCCCAATCCAGCCGTTGATCATTTGCACGTCCCCGATGATGAAGTGAAGCCACACTGATATTATTGTTAAGCTCACCAGAATCGTACTAGAGTAATCTCTCACCGCCGGGGAGCGTTCCCCGGCTTTTTTGATTCTGAGGAGTAAGCAGCTCATGTCGGCCGTCGATATTTTCTCCACTTCCGAAACAGAGGTGCGCGACGCCCACCCTGACGACGTTCATGCCATTGCCGCAATCTACGCCTGGCATGTGCTTAACGGACGCGCCTCGTTTGAAGAAGTTCCCCCCACGATTGATGATATGCGCCAGCGTATGCGCACGATCAGTGACGCGGGTTTCCCCTGGCTTGTGGCGCTCTATCGCGGCGTGGTGGTGGGATATTGCTATGCTTCGCTTTACCGTCCGCGTCCCGCCTATCGGTACACGCTTGAAGAGTCAATTTACGTGGATGCCAGCGCAACCGGACGCGGTTTAGGTAGCCTGTTAATGGACGCGCTGATTGCCCGCTGTGAAGAGGGGCCGTGGCGGCAGTTGATTGCTGTCGTGGGCGATGGACATAACAACGCAGGCTCATTGCGACTGCATAAAAAACATGGGTTTGAGGTCGCCGGGCAGCTCAGAAGCGTTGGCTACAAGAAAGGGAACTGGCGGGATACGTTGATCATGCAGCGTCCACTCAATGACGGTGACTGGACGCTGCCGGAATAGTTAATCGTTCTGCGCGGTCTGTTCGCCCGCAACGGAGGCACTGGCCATCTGCGCCGCCTTTTGCTTTTTATAACTCAGCGCGGCTGCCGGCACCGGCTGCACCTTGCCTGTCTCAATCCAGGTGCGCAAACGGCTGGCGTCCGCAAAGTGGGTATATTTGCCAAAAGCATCCATCACCACCAGCGCCACCGGTTTGCCGTTAAATACGGTGCGCATCACCAGGCAATGCCCTGCCGCGTTGGTAAAGCCTGTCTTGGTTAACTGAATATTCCAGTTGTCGCGGTAAACCAGATGGTTGGTATTGCGGAACGGCAGCGTATACGGCGGGTTGGCGAACGTCGCCATCTCTTCACGCGTGGTGCTCAGCTGCCCAATCAGCGGGTATTGTTTGCTGGCAATCAGCATTTTCGTCAGGTCACGCGCCGTCGAAACGTTATGAATCGACAATCCGGTCGGCTCAACAAAACGAGTGTTGCTCATACCCAGCGCTTTGGCCTTTGCGTTCATCGCCCGGATAAAGGCGTTATAGCCCCCCGGATAGTGATGCGCCAGGCTGGCAGCGGCACGGTTTTCTGACGACATCAGCGCCAGCAGCAGCATATCCTTGCGGCTGATTTCACTGTTCAGACGCACACGAGAGTAAATCCCCTTCATTTCTGGCGTCTGGCTGATATCCACCTTCAGCTTTTCATCCAGCGGCAGGCGTGCATCCAGCACCACCATCGCGGTCATCACTTTGGTAATAGACGCGATCGGGCGCACCAGATCCGGATGGCTGGAGTAGATCACTTTATTGGTATTCAGATCGACAATCATTGCGCTACCGGAGGCGATTTCCGGTTGAGCGGCGGTCGTCATCGCAGGCGTTTTAGCGATGGCGGGCATGGCTACAGGCACAGCCAGAATCAGCGCGAGGCTGAGTAATGAGACTCGGAATTTCAGCATGGTGAGGCTTCTGATAATTGTTCAGGCACGTTTCAACGTACGCCGCCTGTCACAACGGGTGAAAACAGGCTGGCAAAGGCATCATAGCGAGCCGATTCGCATGTCGCCAGTGGATAATCGTGAACAGATGCTGCATTGCTGGCATTTACGCCAGCAATGCAATGAGCTTAGAAAAGCCTATACCCATAACCCCAGAGAATAACAGTCAGTGCCAGAAGGGCTTCCAGCACCAGAACACCGATGGCGAGCGTGGAGCCAGAAAAACTTAAGCCTTCTTCTTTGTTGATATTCAGGAAGGTCGGAATGCCGACAAACAGAAGATAGCCGGTATAGAACAACGCGACCGTGCCGATCAGGGCGCACAGCCAAACCAGAGGGTAAAGCGCCACGATACCGCTCAGGAACAGCGGCGTGGCGACATACCCGGCAAACACCATACACAGCGTCAGCGAGGGTCGCTGCGGATAGTTTCTTGCCATCCAGTAGATGACCCGGCCCATGATGGCGACCCCCGCCAGCATAATGCCGTAAAAGACCACGGCGAGCGCTAATCCGGTGGGCCAGGAGAGCCGCACGATATTGCCATCGCCAAAATTCCAGCCAATTTGTGTTGTGCCAATAAACGCGCATACCACAGGAATCGCCGCCATCATAAGAACATGATGCGTGTAGTGATGCGTGACCGTTTCGTTCTCGCTCCTGATGACATGCATTTCACGATCGGGATGGGAGAAAAGACCCCAGACATGGTTCATAACGCCCCCTTGTTGTCGACCCGTACAGCGATACTCTGAGTATAATGCGCCTTTAGGTTATTTTCTGAACAATCAACAAATACCCGTTTCCACGCTATTGATTGACAGGGTGTATGCTTTAAGGACGCATTCACAGGGAGACACCGCTTACCTCATGGATATCAATAGTCTGATTGAACATTATGGTTACGCTGCACTGGTTATCGGCAGTGTGGCAGAAGGAGAAACCATTACCCTCCTCGGCGGCGTGGCCGCCCATCAAGGTTTACTTCGCTTCCCGCTGGTGGTTGCATCTGTCGCACTCGGCGGCATGATTGGCGATCAGCTGCTTTATCTGTTGGGATTACGCTTTGGCCCAACGCTGCTTAAGCGTTTTGCCAAACATCAAAAGAAAATTAATCGCGCCCAGCGCCTGATACAGCGTCATCCCTACCTTTTCGTGATTGGTACACGCTTTATGTACGGTTTTCGCATTATCGGCCCGCTGCTGATTGGCGCGAGTCGGCTCCCGCCTAAAATATTTATCCCGCTGAATATTCTCGGCGCGATCGCCTGGGCGCTTATCTTTACGACGCTGGGATATGTGGGGGGAGAAGTGATTGGGCCATGGCTGCACAATTTCGATCAGCATGTGAAGCACTGGGCCTGGCTCATTGTTGTGGTCGTGCTGGTTATCGCGGTGCGTCTCTGGTTAAAACACCGCGATAACAAGCGCGATTAGCCTGGCGTTACGCCGGTTTAAACTGCGGATTGGCCAGCATAAAACCGCCATCGACAATAAAGGATTGCCCGGTCGTGTAGCTGGCATCGGTATCGCATAACCATGCCACCAGGCTGGCAATCTCCTTCGTATGCCCTGGACGCCCCAGCGGGATCTCCGGCATGGAACCCGCTTTGACTTCACTGTCATCCATATCATTCATCGGCGTGGCTATGGCGCCTGGCGCCACGGCATTGACCAGAATGTTATGCCCGACCAATTCAAGCGCCATCGATTTGGTTAATCCCCCCAGCGCGTGTTTGGCGGCGGTATAGGCGCTGGCATCCGGCAACGGCGTGTGTTCGTGAACGGAGGTAATGTTTACGATCCGCCCGCCCTCCCCCTGCTTCACCATCTGGCGAGCTGCAATTTGCGAGCAAAGGAAAGCGCCGTCCACATCCACGGTAAAAATGGCGCGCCAGTCGTCAAATTCCATATCGAGAAAAGGCGCCTTGGTCATCGCGCCAGCGTTGTTGACCAGAACATCCAGTCTGCCAAGGCGGGCGATCAGCGTCTCGATAGCCTTTGCCCCGTCAGGGAGCGTGCTTAAATCCAGTTGAATAGACTCGGCCCGACGCCCAAGGCGCTCCACTTCCCGGCAGGTTTCCTGCGCGCCTTTGTCATCAGAGTGCCAGGTGACCCCGATATCAAAGCCGCGTTCGGCCAGCATGAGGGCCGTCGTTTTACCAATGCCTGAATCCGATGCGGTGACAATCGCCACCCGATGATGTGTTCCCATACCTGTCTCCTGTACGTTCACCAGGAGATAAGTATAGATAACGCTCATTTTTTACCCATTGTGATAGCCACCGCCGAGCGCAGAGGTAAGTTGCAGCGTGGCATCGATGTACTGTCCTTTAAGCATCAGCCCGGCGATTTGCTCCTGCAATGCCGGGATTTTCGCCTCGCTGACGCGGGACCCGGCAATAATCCCGGCGTTAAAGCGCGCCTGCGCCAGGGCGACTACACGGGCGGCGTCTGCCTCCACCTGCCGCTGGTGTTGGTTTTTGGCCATCAGGGTTTCAACCTCGCTCGCCGCTCGGGTGACCTGATTGACCGCCTCCACGACCGCTTTGTTGTAATTCGCCACCGACAAATTACTTTGTGCCTGGGCAATATCGAGGTTGGCATTCAGGCGACCACTGTCGAAAACAGGCAGGGTCAGGCCTGCGGTGACGCCCATCTGTTGCGCCGATGAACGGAACAAATCACTCAGGTGCAGCGCATCCTGCTGCAGAAAAGCCATCAGATTAACGTCGGGATAAAACGCCGCTTTCGCCGCATCCACCTCACTGATGGACGCCTCGATATACCAGTGTGCCTCCTGAAGATCGGGGCGACGGGCCAGTAATTCATAGCCCAGGGACGCAGGCAGAGTGGTGTTGACGGCGGGCAGAGGCTGCGGGGAAAGCGTCACTGTGGGTGCACTGGTGAGCGCTGCCAGACGCGCCTCGATGGCGCGCTTTTTGCCCTGAATTTCAGCCAGTCGCTCGTCAGATTTACTGGCATTGATATCCGTTTCGACGCCTTCGACGGAGGAGGTAATCCCCTGCTGATACAGCTCGCGATCGGCCGCAATAATATTTTGCTGTTCGTGTTTAATGGCGTTGACCACACTCTCCATGGCCGACTGGGTTTGCCAGTCCCAGTACAGGCGCGCCACACTGCTGGCGAGGATCTGCCGGGTCTGTTCCAGCTCCGCTTTTTGCGCATTGACCTTGCCAATGCGGGCTTCAACCTGCGCCCGGTTTTTTCCCCATAAATCAAGATCCCAGCCCGCCGTTAAACCGAACGTCCCGTTGGTGTACCACGGCCCGGTCGTTCCCGCTGCCGGATCGGTCAGCGCGAACGGGCCCATCAATCCTTCTGCCGACATCTTTTGCCGTTCTGCATCAGCTGAAAAATCCATCTGCGGACCGCCAGCAGCCATGGCCATTTTTGCCTGCGCTTCTGCAAGCGTAATGCGCTGCCGGGCGATCTGCATATCTGGCGCATCGGCCAGGGCTTTGGCAATCAGCGAATCAAGCTGGGCATCGTGGAAGGTTTTCCACCACTCATTTTTCGGCCACTGCCCGGCTGTCAGCCCGGTCTCTATTCTGGCCGTCGGGACTGTCGGCGAAAGCGCGGCAGCCGTGTCGTGACCCGGCGCGCAGCCAGCCACTAAAAAGGAGAGAGGTAAGCACAAAGAATAAATAACTGAACGTTTCATCACGCCATTCACCCAAAAAAGAAAGGCGCAAATTACGCCTGCTCCGTTTCTTTTTTTTAGTAACCCGTGGCAATGCGCAATTTGTCATACATTATAATGTTCAGCAAAATATTCACCTTAAATATTAGTGAATTACAGGTATTCATCTGATTTATAAATCAACGTAGCCGTGGCTGCTACACTTAACTCGACATACATACGCAGGAGAAGCGAATGAAAATATTATTGTGGGTTATTTTGATTATATTTCTGATTGGGTTACTGGTGGTAACAGGCGTATTTAAGATGATTTTCTGACGTCACGTGCCCGGCTTCCCGCCGGGCACGTCATTCTGACGTATATCGCAGACTCCCCCGCTTACAGGAACTATTTTGACTGGATAACGCGGGCAATCTCTTGTGAACTTTGTAACGTCCGCACTTCCTGGAATAGCGCCAGCGACTCGCTGTACTCTTTACGCAAATAGCTTAGCCACTGCTTAATACGGGCCACATGATACAGGCCGGTATCGCCCTGTTTCTCAAGGCGCGTGTATTTTTGCAGCAGCGCTACCACGTCCGGCCAGGGCATTCTCGGCTCGTTATATTTAATGACTCTGCTCAGATTAGGCACATTCAATGCGCCGCGACCGATCATCACCGAATCACAGCCGGTTGCTTTCAGGCAAGCCTGCGCGCTGGCGTAATCCCAGATTTCTCCATTCGCAATCACCGGAATCGTCAACCGCTGACGGATATCCCTGATCGCCTGCCAGTTAATGCGATCGGCTTTATAAGCATCTTCTTTGGTACGCCCGTGGACCACAAGCTCTGTCGCCCCCGCCTGCTGTACCGCATCCGCGATTTCAAACTGGCGATCGCCGCTGTCCCAGCCAAGGCGGATCTTCACCGTGACCGGAAGATGCGCAGGCACCGCCTCACGCATTGCTTTCGCCCCGCGATAAATCAGCTCAGGGTCTTTAAGCAATGTGGCGCCGCCGCCGCTACCGTTGACCATTTTGGACGGACAGCCGCAATTCAGATCCACGCCCCAGGACCCTAACTCCACGGCGCGGGCCGCGTTTTCTGCCAGCCATTCGGGATACTGACCCAGCAACTGAACGCGCACCAGCGTGCCTGACGGCGTCCGGCTTTGATGATGCAGCTCCGGGCAGAGTCGATAAAACGACTTAACCGGCAGGAGCATATCGACCACCCGCAAAAATTCGGTGACGCAAAGATCATAATCGTTCACCTCGGTCAGCAGCTCACGCACCAGGGAGTCGAGCACACCTTCCATTGGGGCCAGTAAAACGCGCATCATGGATACCTGTGAAAAAAGACGCGCTATGGTAGCCGCTCTCCTGGCAGGTTGAAAGCCTTTAGACGGGAAAACAGACGCGGGATGGCGCCTGCTGAATACGAGGCCCGGAGCACGTGTCGAATACCTCTGGGGCTGGCCACGGTCGAAAACAGAATAAGGCCAACTATGCTTAACCATTCCAGGCATAACGTTCCCTTTTGGAATGTCTGTTATGCTCAAAATTCATGATGTGATCCGTGGCACGTTTTAGGATTTAATTGTATGATGAATGTGTTTCGTTAAGGACCCTTTTATGAGCAAATCATTCACTATCGTCTGGCAATATCTCCGCGCATTCGTCCTGATCTATGCCTGTCTGTACGCGGGTATTTTCGTTGCCACGCTTCTGCCAATCACCATTCCCGGCAGCATTATCGGCATGCTGATTCTCTTTGTGCTGCTGGCGCTGCAAATTTTGCCCGCAAAATGGGTGAATCCAGGCTGCTTCGTATTGATTCGCTATATGGCGCTGCTGTTCGTCCCTATCGGGGTGGGCGTTATGCAATATTACGATCTGCTTAAAGCGCAGTTCGGCCCCATTGTTGTCTCCTGTGCCATCAGTACCCTGGTCGTTTTCCTGGTGGTGAGCTGGAGTTCACATCTGGTTCATGGCGAACGCAAAGTGGTCGGTGAAAAAGGAACGAAACAATGATGGCTAATATCTGGTGGTCGCTGCCGTTGACGCTCGCGGTATTTTTTGCCGCACGCAGGCTCGCCGCGCGTTTTAAAATGCCCTTGCTGAACCCGTTGCTGGTCGCGATGGTGGTGATTATCCCCTTCCTGGTCTTCACCGGAATTCCTTACGAACGTTATTTTGCTGGCAGCAAGATCTTAAACGATCTCCTGCAACCGGCGGTGGTGGCCCTGGCCTTTCCGCTGTATGAGCAACTGCATCAAATCCGCGCACGCTGGAAGTCCATTATTACTATCTGCCTTATCGGCAGCGTGGTTGCCATGGTCACCGGTACCACCGTTGCGCTACTCATGGGCGCATCACCGCAAATTGCCGCCTCTATAATGCCTAAATCCGTGACGACCCCCATTGCCATGGCTGTGGGCGGCAGCATCGGCGGTATTCCTGCGATAAGCGCGATGTGCGTAATTTTTGTCGGCATTCTGGGCGCGGTCTTCGGCCATACGTTGCTCAACCTGATGAAGATTCGCACCAAGGCGGCGCGGGGTCTGGCAATGGGTACGGCCTCTCACGCCCTGGGAACGGCCCGTTGTGCCGAGCTGGATTATCAGGAAGGGGCGTTTAGCTCGCTGGCGCTGGTGATTTGCGGGATTATGACTTCGCTTCTCGCTCCGTTCCTGTTCCCGATTATTCTGGCCCTGGTGGGCTAAAATTTGCGATGCGTCGCGCAATTTTGATTTTGTTTCCATGAGTTGCATAAATAATGAGATTTGGATCACATATAAAGCCCAGTTGGCTCCGTACACTACCGATCCATTAACCTTTATGAGGCATTGCCATGCATCCACGTTTTCAAACTGCCTTCGCCCAGCTCAACGCCGATCTTCAGTCAGCTCTGGCCCCGGTTCTGGCGGATGTGCACTTCCCCGCCCTGCTGACGGCTGAGCAGGTCGCGACGCTTAAACAGGCTTCGGGGCTGGACGAAGACGCGCTGGCTTTCGCACTGTTACCGCTGGCCGCTGCATGTGCCCGAGCCGATCTTTCCCATTTCAACGTCGGTGCGATTGCGCGTGGCGTGAGCGGGACCTGGTATTTCGGCGGGAATATGGAGTTCCTGGGTGCGACCATGCAACAAACCGTTCATGCCGAGCAGAGCGCCATTAGCCATGCCTGGCTGCGCGGTGAAAAAGCCCTCGCGGCGATTACCGTCAATTACACCCCCTGCGGACATTGCCGTCAGTTTATGAATGAACTGAACAGCGGATTGGAGCTGCGTATTAACCTGCCAGGCCGCGCACCGCATACACTGGGTGATTATTTGCCGGATGCGTTCGGTCCAAAAGACCTGGAAATTAAAACGCTGCTGATGGACGAGCAGGACCACGGCTTTGCGCTGACCGGGGATGAACTGGCTCAGGCCGCCATTGCCGCCGCCAATAAGTGCCACACGCCTTACAGTAAATCGCCAAGCGGCGTGGCGCTGGAATGTCGCGACGGGCGTATTTTTAGCGGCAGCTATGCGGAAAATGCCGCCTTTAACCCAACCTTGCCGCCGCTCCAGGGCGCACTTAACCTGCTGAGCCTGAATGGATACGACTATCCTGATATCCAGCGCGCCTTGCTGGCTGAAAGAGCCGATGCGCCGCTGATTCAGTGGGATGCCACTGCCGCTACCCTGAAAGCGCTGGGCTGTTCAAATATCGACCGCACTCTGCTTGCCTGATTATCGTGCGCGGGCAGAAATGCCCGCCTTTCTGGCTAAAATCCCTTCGATCAAACCGCTGTTTCTTGCGCTTCACTGGCGGGTAAAGTAGCCTGATTGAAATTTCACCTTCGGTACGAGTCAACTTCATGTTAAAGCGCGTGTTTTACAGCCTGTCTGTCCTGGTCGGCATACTGCTGTTGACTGCGCTCGGCCTCGATCGGTGGATGAGCTGGAAAACCGCTCCCTATATCTTTGACGATCTTCAGGACCTGCCCTACCGCCAGGTGGGCGTGGTGCTCGGTACCGCCAAATACTACCGTACTGGGGTCATCAATCAGTATTACCGCTATCGCATTCAGGGCGCGCTTAATGCGTACAACAGCGGCAAGGTGAACTACCTGCTGCTGAGCGGCGATAACGCGCTGCAAAGCTATAACGAACCCGTGACGATGCGTAAAGACCTGATCGCCGCGGGCGTCGATCCCGCAGATATCGTTCTGGACTATGCCGGGTTCCGCACGCTGGACTCTATCGTACGTACGCGAAAAGTGTTCGATACCAACGACTTCATCATCATTACTCAGCGCTTTCACTGCGAGCGCGCGCTATTTATCGCGTTGCATATGGGTATTCAGGCGCAGTGTTATGCGGTTCCTTCTCCGAAAGACATGCTCAGCGTGCGTGTACGTGAGTTCGGGGCGCGTTTTGGTGCGCTGGCCGATCTCTATCTGTTTAAACGTGAGCCCCGCTTCTTAGGCCCGCTGGTTCCCATTCCGGCCATGCACGAAGTACCGGAAGATGCCCAGGGGTACCCGGCAGTGACGCCAGAACAACTGCTTGACCTACAGAAGAAAAAGTAAGATGACGGACATAAAAAAACCCGCTGCGAGAGCGGGTTTTTCTTTCCCTGTTTATTACTTCTTACGTGCGTACTTCAGTGAGTCCAGGGCAACGGCGAAGATAATGATTGCACCCTTAATGATGTACTGCCAGTAAGGGTTCACGCCGATGTAGGTCAGACCATAGTTGATCACGGTAAAGATGATAACACCGGTCACCACGCCGACAACCGTACCCACGCCACCGCTAAACGAGACGCCGCCGACCACGCAGGCTGCAATCGCATCCAGCTCGTACATGAAGCCCAGGTTGTTAGTCGCAGAACCGATACGACCCGCTTCCAGTAACCCCCCGAAGGCATAGAACACACCAGACAGGGCATAAATCATCAGCAGGTTCAGCGCCACGTTAACGCCGGACACTTTGGCTGCTTCCGGGTTGCCCCCGATGGCGAAGATGTTTTTACCAAAGCGCGTTTTGTTCCACAGCACCCACACGAACGCCACGGCAATCAGTGCATAGAAGGTGATGTAGGAGAGTCGGAACGTCCCCAATGCCACGAACCCCTGGGCAAAGGTCGAGAAACCGCTGTCAAAACCAGAAATGGGTGATGCACCGACAAAATCGTAGTAAAGGGAGTTGATCCCGTAAACGATGATCATCGTACCCAGGGTGGTGATAAACGGCGTCACGTTCAGATAGGCAATGATAATGCCGTTAATCAGGCCGATGATCGCACCGATAACGCAGACAATCAGCACAACCAGGATGATCGGCATAGTTGCCATTTCCGGGAAGACTTTGTTGGCGTTTTCAACCGACTGAAGCAAGGTTGCCGCGATCACCGCCGCCAGGCCCACCTGACGACCGGCAGACAGGTCCGTACCCTGCGTGACGATAAGACCCGCCACGCCCAGCGCGATAATAATACGTACCGAAGATTGCGTCAGAATATTACTTAAGTTCAGTAAACTTAAGAACGTAGGGTCCTGGAAAATAATAATGGCCAATAACACTAAAAGAACAACGTAAATTCCGCCTTCTTTCAGATAAGTGAGAAAACTTTTTTTATTTAACGCACTCATGAGGAGCCCCTGATCTTAAAGGTGCAAAGACGCAAGACGGAGAATTTCGTTTTGCGTTGTCGTTTTGGTGTCAACAATTCCGGCAACGAGACCATTGCTCATAACCAGAATACGATCTGTGATCCCTAACAATTCCGGCATTTCGGAAGAAATAATAATGATCCCTTTATTCTTTTTGGCCAGTTCTGCTATCAGCTGATAGATTTCAAATTTTGCACCGACATCAATGCCGCGAGTAGGCTCGTCGAGCATTAAAATTTCTGGCTGTGTTAATAACCAGCGACCAATGATGACTTTCTGCTGGTTACCACCAGAAAGCGAACCAATCTGCGTCTGATGCCCAGGTGTTTTCACGCGCATCGAGTCGATAACCCATTGGGTATCACTCTTCATGCGCGAGTTATCCAGCAGGCCCATTTTGTTTTTGTAGTTACGAATATTAGAAATCAGTGAGTTGAAGTTAATATCCAGATACGCATAAATCCCCGTTGAGCGACGCTCTTCGGTGACCAGGGCGAAACCGTGGTTAATGGCTTCGTTGGCATTATGGTTGTTAATCTTTTTACCGTGGAGGGTAATGGTCCCGCCCGATTTTTCCCGGATACCAAACAGGGTTTCCACGATATCCGTACGTTTGGCCCCTACCAGCCCGGCAATGCCTAAAATCTCGCCCTTGTGCAGATCGAAAGAGACATCGCGAATAGAAGGCTGACGCAGTGACGTGAGGTTTCGCACCTCCAGAATCACTTCACCCGGCTTGTTCTCTTTATCAGGGAAGCGTTGGTTAAGGGAGCGGCCCACCATCATGGCGATAATCTTGTCCATGTCCAGCCCTTCCAGGGGCTGAGTGGTGATCCACTGTCCATCACGCAGAATAGTGATCTCATCACACAGCTGGAAAATTTCTTCCATTTTGTGCGAGATATAAACGATGCCACAGCCGCGATCTTTCAGTTTACGGATAATCGTGAAAAGGTGATTCACCTCTTTTTCCGTTAATGACGACGTGGGCTCATCCATAATAACAATTTTGGCGTTATAGGAGAAAGCCTTGGCAATTTCAATCATCTGCATTTGTGAAACAGATAAGGTGCCTACGCGTGCGCGTGGGTCAATATCAATATCCAGTTCATCGAAAATCGCTTTGGTGTCACGGTACATTTTGTCCTGATCGACAAAGACACCTTTGGTGGGATAACGTCCCAGCCACATATTGTCCATAACGGAACGTTGCAGAACCAGGTTTAATTCCTGATGAACCATCGAAATACCATTCTCCAGTGCTTCTTTGGCCGAATGGAAGTCGATCTCCTTTCCCTGAAAAAGAATGCTGCCAGAATCTTTTTGATAGATTCCAAAAAGGCATTTTAATAATGTTGATTTACCTGCACCGTTCTCCCCCATTAATGCATGAATAGAGTGAGGACGGACTTTTAAATTAACGTTATCGAGAGCCTTAACGCCCGGGAAAGACTTGTCGATATTACTCATTTCCAACAAGAATTCGCCTGACGACTGAGTAGTTGTGCTGACCATAATTATACCTTTCGGTCTCGCATATCGCGTTATAAAAGGGCGCAACGAATTGCGCCCATTGGGAACGTGCTTTGTCTAAATTATTTACCGATAAACTCAGACAGATTTGACTGGTCTACGCCCACGTAAGGAACGCGAACGATTTTGTTTTCAATTTTCCAGGTGGTGCCATCAGCTGCACCTTTACCGTCGGCCAGGTTTTTCGCCAGGTCAAAGGTGGCTTTCGCCTGGTTGTTGGCATCGTTCAGCACGGTACCGGCCATCGCACCGGATTTCACCAGCGCCAGCGCTTCTGGCAGCGCATCCACGCCAAATACCGGGATAGAGGATTTGTTGTGTGCTTTCAGGGCTTCAACCGCCCCCATTGCCATCGCATCGTTGTTGGCGATCACGACTTCAATTTTGTTGGCGTTCGGACCAGACAACCATGCATCCATCTTGTCTTTTGCCTGTGCGGTATCCCACATGGCGGTATCTAACGCTAACTGCTGAGTCTTAAGACCTTTATCGTTCAGCTCTTTGATCACGTAGGTCGTACGCGCTTCAGCATCCGGGTGGCCCGGCTCGCCTTTCAGCAGCACGAACTGAATCTGACCGTCTTTATTCAGATCCCAGTTAGGATTTGCCGCCCAGTGTTTAGCGATCAGATCGCCCTGGATGATGCCAGATTCTTTCGAGTCGGTACCCACATAGAAGGCTTTGTCGTAGCTATCCAGCGCTTTACGTGAAGGTTCTTTGTTGAAGAAGACGATAGGCACATTCTGGCCACGCGCTTTCTCGATAACGGTGCCTGCTGCAGCCGGGTCAACCAGGTTGATCGCCAGCGCTTTCACGCCTTTTGCCAGCAGAACGTCGATCTGGTCGTTTTGTTTGGACTGATCGTTCTGGGAGTCGTTCATCAGAAGCTGAACGTCTGGTGCCGCTTTCGCGTCTTTTTCGATTGCTTTACGCACAACAGACATGAAGTTGTCGTCGTATTTATAAATAGTTACGCCAATACGGGTATCCGCAGCGTGCGCTGCTGCACCAAAAAGCATGCTTGCCATAACAGCAGACAGAGTCAACACCTTCTTATTCATGGTATCTCCGGTTTTTTTATGCAGGGTAGTTCTGGGTGTGAATAACGATCGGCGGGCAGGTGTTAAAAAAACGTTACTGACAGCCGAAGTTCACTTATAAAAATTCTATCTTCCGTGTTCGGTAACGCTCCAGATTGCGTTTTTTTGGTCGTTTGCGGCACTTTCGCTATGGTGAAAGTGATTAATCACCGTTACATAGCGTTTCAGCTCCTGAAACGCTGACATCATAGACAGCGCCTTGTTAAGATACTGTGAATTTACTCACAGATTGAAAACGGTTACATCACTCCATGTAATCAGTTAGTGATCGGAGCCACAATTTGCCGAATAGCAACAGAGTGGCGACGCACTAAAGTCGGCATGAAACAGTGTGTTGCGTCAGGATCCAGTAATCCTGCCGCCCCCTGTAACGCCAGCTCAGTGGCCAGGCGCGCCATGGAGGCAATGGGGTAGCGGACGGTCGTCAACTGCGGGTCGGTGTAACGCGCAATGGGGATATCATCGAAACCTATCAATGACAAATGCTGTGGCACCGCAATGCCGTTGTCTTTTAACGCCGTGAGGGCCCCGGCGGCCATGCTGTCGTTATAGGCAAACACCGCCGTCAGCTGCAAATTACGGCCTAACAGTTCAACCATCGCCGCCTCCCCGCCCGGCATATCCGGGGAACCCGTCCCAATCCAGCTGTCCAGCGGCGTAATGCCGGCCTCTTTCAGGGCATTTTGCCACCCTTCCCGCCGCATATCGTCATCCTCAATATGATGGCTTGAGGCCAGGTAGCCGATGCGCTGATGTCCATTATTCAACAACATACGCGTTGCCATGGTTGCACCGCTGACGTTATCCAGCGCCACGCAGCGGTGGGCATACCCAGGCACCACGCGGTTTACCAGCACCATGCCAGGAATATTTTCCATAAACCCGGCAAGCTCTTCATCACTGAGGGCTTTTGAATGGACGATCAGTGCGTTACAACGCTGGCGGATAAGCACCTCGATGGCATGGCGTTCTTTTTCTGCCTCGTGGTAACTGTTGCCAATCAGGACATATTTTTGATGCTCCTGGGCAACGACATCAACCGCTTTGACCAGCGCGCCAAAAAAGGCATCTGACACATCCATTACCACCACGCCGATGGTATCGCTGACCTGCGTCGCCAGCGCCTGCGCATTCGCATTGGGTCGGTAGTCCAGCTGTGCGACGGCCTTCATCACGGTTTCACGCGTGTCAGGGCTTACCAGTGCGCTGTTATTCAGCACCCGGGAAACGGTCGCAACAGATACACCCGCGATGCGGGCCACGTCACGGATGGTGATCATGTTCACCACCCTTTAAAAGATTGCAGCAACTCACAGACACCCCCTGTGTTTAGCAAGGAGGCTATTTTGGCAGCGACAGCGCGGGGACTACGTGAAGAAGGTCACACAGATGAAAACGGTTACATCCGTTTTGTTAATGATTGTGATCCAGATCGTTATCTGGATGTATTAGTCAATGACGTGCCTGACGCACGCGCGGTGAGTTGACGCCAGACCCACTCAACGGGCCCCTGACGGAAGTAGCGTAGCCAGATAACCGAGAAGACCAGGTTTGCCATCCACACCGGCACAACAAACGCCAGGAGCTGAAGCCGGTCGAATTTCATAAACAGATCAAGGCGATAAAAGAGTGTAGTGCAGATCAGTGTCTGTAACAGATAGTTGCTTAGCGCCATCCTGCCCACGCAGGCAACAGCCCCTGCCAGCCTCGTGCGCGCGATCTGCGGCCAAAAGCCGTAAATAAGCGAGGCGTAGCCGATGGTCTGAAACGGTGCGCTCAGTTCACGAGGAGCCTGAAGCAGGAAGGCACACCAGCGATAGTCCCAGTGCAACATCCATTGCGCGACAATGGCAGGCAAATTTATAGCCACGCCGGTCAGCACCAGCACGATCCCCGTCCGCCGATAATGGGTCAGGCTGAACGCCCCTTTTAGCCAGCCGGAGCGCATCAGCGCGGCTCCCATTAGCATCATGCCCGCCAGCTGCCAGCCATACTGCGCGCCGATCGCAAGCAGATTGTCCCCGAGCATATCAGCCCGATTACTCACCGCTTCGACGCCTCCTTTCAGCTTCCAGTACTGTTCATACTGAAGGTTAGCGGCATCCGGAATCCAGGAGCGGTTGGTGGCACCGCCGGACATCATGCCCAGCAGCAGCAGGACGCCGATGCCAATGACGTATAACACCACGCCGGTGTTAAACATATTTTTAACGTCATGCGCATCGCGGATCATCCGCCAGCAAATCAGTCCGACTAACCCATAGGCCAGCAGAATGTCGCCATCCCAGAAAAAAAGACCATGAATAAAACCGAGGAGGACAAGCAGCGTCAGCCGGCACTGTATCCAGCGCTTACCGCGTTTGAGGAGGAGTTGTAATCCTGCGCCGAAGAGCAGCGCAAAAAGCGTCAGGAATTTGACCTGCGCAAAGAGATCGAGGAGAGCCCAGGTCCAGGCATCGCTATGGGTAATGTCCCCGTACCAGGCCGGGTTCAGATAAGCGGCCTTCGGTAACCCGAAGGCGCTAATATTCAGCAGCAGGATCCCCAGAATGGCCACGCCGCGTACAAAATCCAGCGTGACATTACGCTCCATTGACCCTGCCCTGTTGGTTAGTTGTGGTGGCGCACTGCGCGCAGGAATTCCTGGCGCGTATTCTGGCTGGATTTAAACAGGCCACCCAGCGAGGTGGTGGTGGTCGCACTGGTAGCATCACGCACGCCACGCGCTTTCACGCAGTAGTGTACGGCATCAATGGAGACAGCCACGTTATTCGTGCCCAGCAGCGTTTGCAGCGCGGTCAAAATTTGCTGGGTTAGTCGTTCCTGCACCTGCGGACGCTGGGCAAAAAACTGCACGATGCGGTTAATTTTGGACAAGCCAATCACCGTATCTTTAGGGATATACGCCACGGTCGCTTTGCCATCGATAGTGACAAAGTGATGCTCGCAGGTACTGGTCAGCGTGATATCGCGCACCGTGACCATTTCGTCTACGTTCATCTTGTTTTCAATGACGGTGATTTTCGGGAAATTGGCGTAGTCCAGACCAGAGAAAATTTCATCAACATACATTTTGGCGATACGTTGAGGGGTTTCCATGAGACTGTCATCGCTCAGATCGAGATTTAGCAGTTGCATGATCTCAGTCATGTGCCCGGAAATCAGACGTTTACGTGTTTCATTGTCCAACTCATTTACTGGTGGACGCAGCGGGGTTTCAAGACCACGCGCGACCAGCGCTTCATGGACCAGAGCAGCTTCTTTACTGAGTGATGGCATTATTTTCTCCTGCAGGTGTGGCTGTCTTTTGCCCTCGTTGTGGCAAAAGTATGCGCTCATTGTGCGTGAGCGCGGGCACATAATCCAGTATTCACGGCGATAATTATTGCAATTGCTTCTGCCTTTCACTCTGACGATTCCACACCAGCGCGCCGCCGATAAACAGCGCCACGCCTGCCAGCCCCAGCGCAGGCTCCAGTCGGTGGGTAAGCCACGTCGATACGGCTGAGGTCACCGGGCCAACCAGCTGGCCTAATGCATATCCCGTGGTGAGCAGCCCAGCCATGTAACGCGTATGTGCCGGAGCCAGTTCACGTCCACAGTGTAAGGACAGCTGCACCGCGCACAGGAAACCGCCGCCGACCAGCAGCGCGCCGGTGATGAGGCCGCTGATTCCCGGCATCAACCAGGCGGCAAAGACGCCAAGTCCCTGTAACCAGAGAACTATCGCCAGCCGGCGATGTGTCGAGGATACGTGACGCATCGCTATGCTTAGTGCAATTCCTGCCACCGCCGCCGCCCCAAAGACGGGCCAGACGAACTGCGCGAATACGCTGCCCGGAAAACGCAGGGCGGCCATTTGCGATAAAAACGTCGCCGGAAGGATATAGCCGAATCCAGCCAGGCTATAGCTCCAGACCAGACGACGGAGGTCGGGGGTCAGAATAAGGGGTTCCGGTACGGTATCAGGACGATGAAGCTGGCCCTTTCGGGGGAGATAGCGCGCCACAACCACAATAAGAATCAGCGCCAGCACACCATAAATCTGCCACGCCGCCCCCGCGGATAACGCGCGCGCCTGAATATACACGGCCAGTAATCCACTGAGCGCGATCCCGGCACCGGGGCCGGCAAAGACCGCCGCGCTCAGGCCTGGCTTCCCATAATGGGCCAGCCTTTCGTTGGTCCACGCGGCGATGAGCACCATCGACCAGCCGCTCATGCAGCCAATGATAAAACGTAATATCCCATGAACCAGGGCATTATCCGCTACCGCCGAGAGCAAGGTGATGGCGACGGCCCCAGACACCCCAAGATAAAGGCGGCCTTCAACGAAACGGTGCGCCCGCATGGCATCCCATGCCCCTACCAGATAGCCGAGATAATTCATTGCGGCCACCAGGCCCGCGCTCGTCAGCGTCAGTTGCCCTGCCGTTATCATTAATGGGACCTGTGGCGTAAAAGCAAACCGCCCAATCCCCATGGCAACGACCAGAACCACAAATCCCGAGAGCGCAATACGCAGCGCCATGACCACTCCGAATGTTAAAATTAGGTTAATTCATGATGCAACATATGTTGAGTGACCGAAAGTGAAAGTTACTCACAGGTCAATGAAAACGCTGTATTATGGGTTAATACTCACCACTTCCTCAGGAGCCTTGCATGGAACTGCTCGAAGAGCACCGTTGTTTTGAAGGTCGGCAGCAGCGCTGGCGGCACGACTCCACCGTACTGAACTGTGCGATGACGTTCAGCATTTTTCTCCCACCTGTTACAGGTCAGCATAAGCCGCCCGTGCTGTACTGGCTTTCAGGGTTAACCTGTAACGACGAGAATTTCACCACCAAGGCAGGGGCGCAACGACTGGCTGCTACGCTGGGTATTGCGCTGGTGATGCCCGATACCAGCCCGCGTGGCGATGATGTTGCCGATGACGCCGCATACGATTTAGGTCAAGGGGCCGGTTTTTATCTGAACGCCACGCAGGCGCCGTGGGCTCGCCACTATCGTATGTATGACTACCTGCGCGATGAGCTACCCGCCCTGATTCAGGCAGAATTTGAAGTGGGCGAACGCTGCGCCATCAGTGGGCATTCGATGGGGGGGCATGGCGCGCTGGTGATGGCCCTGAAGAACCCGGGTAGATTTACCAGCGTGTCGGCCTTTGCGCCGATTGTTAACCCGTCGCAGGTGCCGTGGGGCCAGAAAGCCTTTACGCAATATCTGGGTGAAGAGACGGCGTGCTGGCAGGCATGGGACAGCTGTGCCCTGTTGCAGGCAAGCCAGACCGGGCAGGCCATGCCGCTGCTGATCGATCAGGGCGATGCAGATCAATTCCTGGCCGGGCAGTTACAGCCCGCGGTATTTGCGGAAGTCGCCCGTCAAAAAGACTGGCCACTCACGCTGCGTATCCAGCCGGGCTACGATCACAGTTACTACTTTATTGCCTCGTTTATCGAGGATCATCTCCGCTTCCATGCGAAGTACTTATTCGCCTGAGCATGGCCTGTCTCTTCTTCCATAAGAGAGGAAGCAGGCATTAAAAACGGCAACTTACGTTGCCGTTTTGCTATCACTTTTACCGGCGCTGATTACTTCATCAGAACCGGTAATCCACCGCCATAAAGTAACGGCGGCCATCTTCCGTGTAGCTGTAGTCATCGCGGCTCAGGTCTTTATCGAGCAGGTTTTGCACGCCTGCACGCAGCTTGACGTTTTTCGTCGCCTGCCAGGCTGCGCCGGTATTCCACACCACATAACCGCCAGGCGTCGCGTCGCCATCGGTGACCGTGCGTTTCTCACCCGTATAGTTGCCCTGAACATAGAACGACCAGGCCTGAGAGGCCTGCCAGTCGACGGTACCATTTGCGGTATGGAACGGCAGATCGGACAGCGGCTTGTTTCCACCGTTACTGATATCGCGCCCGTCGTTGTAGGTGTAATTCAGCGTCATTTTCCAGTCTTCCGCCAGCGGGAATTTCAGCTCGGTTTCCACTCCACGGATACGCGCCTTGTTAACGTTGTAGTACCGGAAAATCGGCTCACCGTCGGCATTAAGACCGACATAGTTAGGATAACTTTGCGCCTGATCCACGTTTGATGTGCGTAAAATACTAATACGGTCATCCACATCGTTCTGGAAGGTGGTAACGCTGGCCTGTACACCTTCTAAAAAGCCCTCTTCCCCGGCATAGTAAAGACCCAGTTCAACGCTTTCGCTGGTTTCAGGTTTGAGATCCGGGCTACCGACAATTTCACAGGCACCGCGGCACGATCCCGTGGTCCAGTCCGGGCTTAACTGCAGCAGTGAAGGAGCTTTAAATGCCGTTGCCCAGCCCCCTTTGATGGTCACGGTGTCGGTGGCGTTATAGACGAGATAGGCGCGCGGACTCCAGTGATCGCCGTAGGTTTCATGATCGTCCATACGTACACCGGTGGTCAGCGCCAGCGGCTCAAAGATCCGCCATTCATCTTCAATAAACAGGGCGTACTGGCTAGCCGAGGTCTTGCTGCTGGAGCCGCCGGTCAGGTTAACCGGATCTTTTAACGCATCGTGACGCCATTCCCCGCCTACCGTGAATAACTGGTTGATCTCGCCCAGAGGCAGGACGTATTTGCCGTCCACGGCCGTACTTTCGGCGGTAATGGCACTGCTGTTGCCCGGGTTTTTGTTATCGACTTTCTCACCGTAGAATTTCAGCTCACTGCTGCCGACATTCCAGCGTCCGTTATGGCTCAGCGAGTAGTTTTGACGTTCAAGACGGTTTTGGTCGAGTGAGTCAGAGTCGCGGTCCTGACGATCAAAGCCATATCCGGCGGTAAAGTCATGATTTTCATCGGGAGTCCAGGCGAACTCCACATTGCCGTCGCGGCTGGTAAAGCCTTCAATGCGGGGCGTTTGACCGGTGGCGGAGGTGTCTGAGGATTGCTGGTCGTCTTTTTCACGTTTCGACAGGCTGCCGTATGCCTTCAGGCCCAGCACGCCGTCAATCAAAGGACCACTGGTATAAAACTGGCCGTTATAGGTATCACCGCGATCGCGATGCTCCTGAATGGTGGTGTCTGCCGTCAGGCTGCCGGTCCATTTCTGGCCAATTTTTTTGGTGATGATATTGACCACACCGCCCAGAGCATCCGACCCGTAAAGCGAGGACATCGGTCCGCGCACCACTTCGATACGTTCGATGGCATCGACCGGGATCCAGTTAAGGTCAAAATCGTTGTGACGGAATACGGCGTTCCGCGAATTGACGCGCTTCCCGTCAACCAGGATGAGCGTATAGCTGCTGTCCAGGCCACGAATACTCACGCCTTTGCGGTTATCCCCTTCGTTCGTTAATTGCACACCCGGTACTTCCCGCAACACGTCTTTCAGGTTGTTCACCGGCTTGCGTTGCAGATCCTGTTGAGTAATCACGCTGATACTGGCGGGGGCATCTTTCAGATTTTGTTCACTGGCGGATGCAGTCACCACCATTGTATCGCCGGACTCGGCCGCAACGACAGGCAGGGTCAGGGACAGAGCGGACGCGCACAGTCCTCCCCTGACGAAGGGATTCAACCTAAACATTCCATATCTCCATGAGGTAAACACAACAATATCAAATAATTATTGCTCACAGTGCATTGCTATCCGCCCGCGTCTTTGGCGGGTCGGTTGTGTGTTTATGTGCAGGTGTGGCAGTCGCGTGATGATGGGTTGGGGACGCGATGCCCGGTCCTAAATCCGTGTGTTAATGAGCGTAACGATAAAGCAAACGATAACGATTATCAATTCAATTGTTAGCAATTATGTCGTTTCTACATACTGTGGACATAAAAAAGCCCGCTCAGGGAGCGGGCCAAAGAGAGGCGTTGCGGTTATTTTTTAAATCGTCCTGGGAAATCCATTTCGCTATAGCGGACGAAGCGAGTGCCTTTTGACAACTTGTAGCCGAACCAGATAATCAGGAACAGCGGGATACCGATGTAGGTTGCCATCACGCCGCCCCAGTCAATGGTATCTGACAGGAAGGCTTCGTAGTTCTGGCCGAGCGTAATAATCAGACACAATACAAAGGCGAAGATGGGCCCAAGCGGGAAGAAGCCTGAACGGTACGGCAGATCGTTGATATCGTGACCTTGCATGACATAGCCGCGACGGAAACGATAATGGCTGATGGCAATCCCCAGCCAGGCGATAAAGCCTGTCATACCCGACGTATTAAGCAGCCACAAATAAACCGTCTGGTTGCCAAACATAGAGGTCAGGAAGCACAGCCCCGCCACCACCGTGGTTGCATATAGCGCGTTACGCGGTACACCGCCACGGGACAATTTAGCGAAAATGCGCGGCGCTTTGCCATCACATGCCAGCGTATAGAGCATACGGGTGGAGGCATACATCCCTGAGTTACCCGCAGAAAGCACGGCGGTCAGGATCACGGCGTTCATCACCGCCGCCGCAGACAGCAGACCTGCATGCTGGAAGACCAGGGTAAACGGACTGACGCTGATGTCTTTCACATCGTTACGCAGCAGACTCGGATCGGTATAAGGAATAATCAGGCTGATAATGAGGATCGCGAATACATAGAACAGCAGGATACGCCAGAACACCTGACGCACCGCGCGCGGAATGTTCTTTTCAGGATCTTCAGATTCACCGGCGGCAATACCAATCAGCTCAGTTCCCTGGAAGGAGAAGCCGACGATCATCGCCACGCCAATCATTGCCGCAAAGCCACCCGCAAACGGCGCGTCGCCTATCTCCCAGTTACTCCAGCCCGCCGGTTGCGCGCCTTTGAAGATACCGACAATCATCGCCACGCCAACCACAATAAAGATAATGACGGTGGTAACTTTGATGAGCGAGAACCAGTACTCCGCTTCACCGAAGCCGCGTACAGAAATGTAGTTAAGCAGGAAAATGACCGCGAGGAATAAAGCACTCCAGATCCAGCCCGGCGTATCGGGGAACCACCAGGTCATCACCAGCTGTGCCGCCACTAAGTCAACAGCGATGGTGACCGCCCAGTTGTACCAGTAGTTCCAGCCCAGCGCGAAGCCGAAACCTTCTTCCACATACTTTTGGCCATAGGTCGAAAAGGAACCGGATACCGGCATGTAGGCCGCCAGTTCACCCAGGCTGGTCATCAGAAAATAGACCATCAAACCAATCAGGATATAAGAAAACAGCGCGCCACCCGGGCCTGCCGCTGAAATTGTCGCGCCAGAGGCGACGAAAAGACCTGTACCGATAGAACCGCCAATGGCAATCATCGTCAGGTGACGCGCCTTCAGTGCGCGACGTAGCGCGGGCGCTTCTGTGGTTTTAGTTTCTGAAACCATATAAAAATGCTGTCCCTTCAATAAATGAGGCGCGATTGTAGCAGACGATAAGCGTTCCATCTGGCAGAAATGCGCAGTTATAAGAGAGCTTCATGACCCGTCCAGGATTATTAGCAAAGCTGAGTCTCAGCTAGATCTCGCAGTAGCGTAAAAAACGCTGTAAGGCGTTGGAAAGGTGTTTCTGACGATGGTGGATACACCACAGCGTGCGCACCAGTTTCGGTAACGGAACCGGTATTTCGACCAGCGAGCCGCTCTCCAGCTGCTCGGCTATCACCCGGCGGGACAAGCAGCTGATCCCCAGACCATGACGCACCGCGTGTTTGATGGCTTCTGAATTTCCCAGTTCCATCCCTAAACGGAACTGCGGTAAATGAGAGAGCAGCAGATAATCAACGATTTCACGCGTGCCGGAACCGTGTTCACGCAAGATCCAGGGAGCTTGCGCCAGACGTTCCAGTGTGACTTTTCCCTGCCGTAACTCGGATGCCGGAGACGCAAAGACCACCAGTTCATCTTCCAGCCACGGCTCGGCAATGATATCGACGTTATGGCATGGCCCTTCAATAAGACCAATGTCGACACGAAAGTCGATAATCGCGTTAATCACGTCCTGACTATTTCCTACGCTCATCTCCAGCGGGAGAGTGGGAAAATCCCGGCGGTAACGGGCGATCACTTCCGGCAGGATATAGTTGCCGATGGTGCTACTGGCAAAAACGCGTATCGCACCGTTGTCCTCGCGAAACAGCTGCTCTATTTCTGTCGTCTGCTCAAGCAAAGCCAGCGCACGAGGGTAGAGCAAACGACCATGTTCATTCACCACCAGCCGCTTCCCTACCCTGTCGAAAAGCTGTACGCCTAACTGGCCTTCAAGATCGGTTAATGCGGCGCTGACCGCCGACTGAGAGAGAGCCAACATTTGTGAAGCCTGCGTTGTCGATCCGCTTTTAAGCACTTCAGCAAAGACTTCGAGCTGGCGTAAGGTTATGTGCATGGTTGCTTACCACTTATAAAGATTAATTATAAATATATAATCAATTTTATTTTTAAGCCAGATCGCCGTAACCTTTTAGCCAGACAAAGGAGAAGGTTATGACAGCACTCACCCTACAACATCATCGTACAGTGTGGCACTTTGTGCCGGGCGTGGCGCTTAGCGCCGCGATTGCGGGCGTCGCATTATGGGGAGGCAGCATTCAGGCCGTGGCAGGCGCAGGTTTTAGCGCATTAACCCTCGCGATTTTACTCGGCATGGTCGTGGGAAATACGTTTTATCCTCAGATTGCAAAGCCGTGCGATGGCGGGATCATTTTCGCCAAGCAACACCTGCTGCGCCTGGGGATTATTCTTTATGGTTTCCGCCTCACCTTCGCGCAAATTGCCGACGTGGGCGTAAGCGGGATAGTTATCGACGTTTTGACGTTGACCAGCACCTTTCTGCTGGCGTGCTTTATTGGACAGAAAATTTTTGGCCTGGATAAACACACCAGCTGGCTGATCGGTGCCGGGAGCAGTATTTGTGGGGCAGCCGCCGTGCTCGCCACAGAACCGGTGGTGAAAGCCGAATCCAGTAAAGTGACCGTCGCCGTGGCCACCGTGGTTATCTTTGGTACGCTGGCGATTTTCCTCTATCCGGCGATGTATCCCCTGCTGGCTCACTGGTTTACGCCTGAGGCTTACGGCATCTATATGGGGTCGACGATGCATGAAGTGGCGCAGGTGGTTGCCGCCGGCCATGCCGTTAGCCCGGAAGCGGAAAACGCCGCGGTCATTGCCAAAATGCTGCGCGTGATGATGCTGGCTCCGTTCCTGCTTATTCTGGCTGCGCGGGTCAAACAGCTCACGCCTGCCGGAAAAGGCGAGGAAAGCAAAATCACCGTGCCATGGTTTGCCATTCTGTTTATCGTGGTCGCCGTGTTCAACTCCTTCCATCTGCTGCCAAACGCGGTGGTTGAGATGCTGGTGACGCTGGATACGGTCCTGCTGGCTATGGCGATGGCGGCGTTGGGCGTGACAACCCACGTCAGCGCGCTGAAAAAAGCCGGTGCCAAACCGCTGCTGATGGCGCTGATGCTTTTTGTCTGGCTGATTGTGGGCGGCGGCGTCATTAACCTGGCCGTTCACAACCTGATGGCATAAACCACTTCATCCTTCTCCTGTTAACCCCTATCATACGCGTTTCGGGTTAACAGGAGTCCCTTTATGAAATATGTTGGAGCGCACGTCAGCGCTGCGGGTGGCCTGGCAAATGCGGCCATTCGCGCTGCCGAAATCGAGGCGACGGCTTTCGCCCTGTTCACCAAAAACCAGCGCCAGTGGCGCGCGGCTCCGCTGACGGCGGAGATCATTGATGATTTCAAAGCCGCCTGTGAAAAATACCATTACGGCCCAGGACAAATCCTTCCGCACGACAGCTATCTGATTAATCTTGGTCATCCGGTTCACGAAGCGCTGGAGAAATCCCGCGATGCCTTCCTGGATGAACTTCAGCGCTGCGAGCAGCTTGGCCTGACGCTGCTGAACTTCCACCCGGGTAGCCACCTGATGCAAATTGATGAGGATACCTGTCTGGCGCGCATTGCCGAGTCGATCAATATCGCACTGGCACAGACTCAGGGCGTCACCGCAGTGATTGAAAATACCGCCGGACAAGGGAGCAACCTGGGCTTCAAATTTGAGCATCTGGCGGCCATCATTGACGGCGTGGAAGACAAATCGCGTGTCGGCGTTTGCATCGACACCTGCCATGCGTTCGCGGCAGGGTACGATCTGCGGAGTCTGGAAGCGTGCGAAAACACGTTCGCGGAATTTGAGCGTATTGTTGGATTCAAATACCTGCGTGGGATGCATCTCAACGATGCAAAAAGCGCTTTTGGCAGCCGCGTTGACCGTCACCACAGCCTCGGCGAAGGCAATATCGGCCACGACGCGTTCCGCTATATCATGCAGGACCCACGTTTCGACGGCATTCCTATGGTATTGGAAACCGTTAACCCGGATATCTGGGCCGAAGAGATCGCCTGGCTGAAAGCACAGCAAACAGCAGAACAGATGGCATAAAAAAAGCCGGGTTGCAGTCGCACCCGGCTTTTTTGTCGGTCGGGTGAGGCAACGCCGCCACCCGACACCTGTTTTACTTTTACGCGACCTTGGCGACCACTTCCGCTTCCGGGCGTTTCAGCACTGCGTAAGAGAGACCCGCCACCAGCGTACCGGCGATAATCGCGAACAGATAACCCAGAACCGGGGTAATGGCGCCAGGAATCAGCAGTACGAACAGACCACCGTGCGGTGCCATCAGTTTCGCACCAATCGCCATGGAGATAGCGCCAGTCACCGCGCCCCCCACGATACAGCATGGCAATACACGCATTGGGTCACGAGCGGCAAACGGAATGGCCCCCTCGGTAATGAAGCACAGCCCCAGCACCAGCGCGGCTTTCCCACCTTCCTGCTGTGCTTTATCGAACTTACGGCGCGCAATGATTGTCGCCAGACCCAGCGCCAGCGGTGGCACCATACCGGCTGCCATAATGGCCGCCATCGGAGCGTACGTCTGGGTACTCAGTAAGCCGACACCAAAGGCGTAGGCCGCTTTGTTAACCGGACCACCCATATCGGTACACATCATGCCACCGAGGATAGCCCCCAGCAGAACCGCGTTCGCCGTCCCCATGGTTTGCAGCCAGTGAGTCAACCCTTCCAGGATGCCCGCAACTGGTTTACCGATCAGGTAGATCATACCCAGGCCGACCACCAGGCTTGAAATCAGCGGAATGATCAGAATCGGTTTCAGCGCTTCCATGCTTTGCGGCAATTTCAGTTTAGAACTGATGGCTTTTGCCACATAACCTGCCAGGAAGCCGGCAATGATACCGCCGATAAAGCCTGACCCGGTGCTCACCGCCAGCATACCGCCGATTAAACCCGGGGTCAGACCTGGGCGATCTGCAATGGAGAAGGCGATGTATCCGGCCAGCACGGGCACCATCAGGGCAAAAGCAGAACCGCCGCCGATTTGCATCAGCGCCGCCGCCAGAGTGCCTGGTTCCTTAAAGGCTTCAATACCAAACGCGAAGGAGAGTGCGATACATAAACCGCCCGCCACAACCATTGGCAGCATGTATGACACACCGGTCAGCAGATGGCGATAGGCGCCAGCAGACTCTTTTTTCCCTTCCGAAGCCGTCTGGGATTTTGCCGATGTCTGGTACGGTTTCGCTTCTGCCAGCGCTTTATCAAACTCCTGCGCCGTTTTCTTCAGCGCCAGTCCGGTGGAGGTGCGATACATCGGCTTACCGGCAAATTTCGCCAGATCCACTTCGATGTCTGCCGCCACGATCACCAGATCGGCTTCAGCGACCTCTTCCGGGGTGATGGCATTGCCTGCCCCCACGGAACCGCGCGTTTCAACTTTCACCCACCAGCCGCGTTTTTTCGCTTCGGTTTCAATGGCTTCTGCCGCCATAAAGGTATGCGCCACACCGGTTGGACATGCGGTAATCGCCACCACACGTTTTGGTCCCGTCGTGGTAACAGCCGCGGTGTCCACCGGGGCGGTATAAACGGCGGCATGGCCTTTCGCTTCACTCAGGAAGAGTTCAGGATGGGCCACGGCGCGGTTAATATCGCCCAGCCACACTTTCTTGCCGTTCAGCGCGTTGTCAGCGGGGATTTTGTCACCCAGAACAATCGCCAGTTCGGCATCATTCGGGTTATCGACAATCTCAACATGCGCTTTATGTGCCGCCGCGCCCAGAAGTGTCTTCGCCATATAGGCGCGAGCCTGTCCGAGACCGGAATCAATGATCAGCAGCGTTTTCATTATGCCTCTCCTGCTGTTAGTTAAAAGGTTGTAAGTCAACGCGCGCCATCATCGCGGCCAACTGGGTACGTTCGGTAATGCCTACATTGCTCTGGCTGACGGCCAGGGCTGCCACCGCGGTTGCAAGACGTAACGTATGTTCACTGGATTCACGCATCAGCAGGCCATAAATGAGGCCCCCCACCATTGAATCCCCTGCCCCTACGGTACTGACAACCTCCACCGACGGTGGTTTGGCGATCCATTCGCCCGACGCGTTAACCCACAGCGCGCCCTCTGCCCCCAGGGAAATCACGACATGAGCGATACCCTGTTCACGCAGCGCATGGGCGGCCTCAATCACATCTTTTAATTCTGGCAGCTTACGGCCCGCCCAGATCTCCAGTTCGCGACGATTTGGCTTAACCAACCATGGCGACGCTTTCAGTCCGGCGACCAGCGCTTCGCGGCTGCTGTCGAAAATAATACATGGGCACTGACTACGCAGACGCATCATCCAGTCGGTGAAGGCCTCCGGGCTGACGCCGGACGGCAAACTGCCGCTGACGCAAACCATGTCGAACTGACCCAGCCAGGTCAGAGAATCGTTAACAAAACGCTCCCAGTCGGCAGGGGTCACTTCAAAACCGGAGAAATTCAGGTCGGTGACTTCGCCATCTTTTTCAGTCAGCTTAACGTTGATACGCGTGCGGCCCTGAACTACCTGAAAACGGTTCGCAATCCCCAGCTCGCTGAACAACTGCTGAAAACCGTCCTGGTTGTCTTTACCGAGGAATCCCCCCACGGTGACATCAATACCTAAATCTTTAAGGACCTTCGCAACGTTAATCCCTTTACCTGCCGCGTGCAGGCCGGTCGTCCGGACCAGGTTCACCTCGCCACGTTCAATCTCCGGGCAAAAGCCAACCAGGTCATAGGCGGGGTTAAGCGTAATAGTGGCAACACGTCTGCTCATTATGCGCCCTCCCCTAAACCTGCCGCGATGGCATCGCCAATCGCCTTCAGCGCCTGTTCAGCATCGGCTCCCTGTGCGGTAAAGCGCAGGCGATGGCCTTTTTTGACGCCCAGTGCCACCACTTTCATCAGACTACGGCCGTTAGCCGGTTTTCCCGATCCATCGAGGTTAGTCACGGTAATCTCACTCTCAAACTGCTTAATGGTATTCACCAGCATGGTGCCCGGACGCGCATGTAAACCATGCTCGTTGCGCACCACAAATTCTGCGCTCAACAGATCGTCCGTCAGCGCGTCGTCCTGCGTCAGCAGTGCCAGCAGGGTGGCGGCATCCGCGTTCAGCAAATGTTTAGCTTTATCGTTCAGCAAGAGATCGCTCAGGCGCTTCAGTACCGCAACCGGCTGTTCGTCGGCCATCGAAACGGTGACCAGCAGCGCGGCGCTTTCGCCTTCTACGTCAAACGCCGTTGCAGCCCGGCTGACCGCAATCGCGCTACGCACATTGCCTTCAGCACTGTCGTTCAGCCAGATGCCCTGGCCCAGATTTAACGGCTTTTCATTGATGGCGTGCGCCACAAAAGCCGTTTCCACTGCCCCGGCTTCCTTCAGGCGGCCCGCATTAAGCGCCTGTAACGTCACCAGATCGGACGCGACAACGTCCAAAGTCAGCGTGTCATTATCCAGTTTCAGCGCTTCGCTCTGTTTTTCACCCATCAGTAATGCGCGCAGCTCTTCCGCCGTGGTGGCAGATTTAAGCTGTTCAGCCACAGAGTCGTCACTGAGAACATGCGTCAGCTGACGCAGCAGCCCCAGATGCTCGTCACTGCTGGCGGCGATGCCGATAGCCACATACGCCACCTGGCCTTCGCCCCACAGAATCCCCTGCGGGAACTGATAAACCTGCACGCCCGTTTTCAGCACCTGGTCGCGGGTCTCGGTGGTGCCATGCGGAATGGCAATACCATTTCCGAGGAAGGTCGACGTCTGTTGCTCGCGAGCGAGCATGCCATTTACGTAGCCGTCCGCAACATTACCTGCCTGCACAAGTGCCGCGGCAATCTGGCGAATAGCCTCTTCTTTATTACCGGCCTGCTCGCCCGGGTGAATGTCCTGCACTGATAACTGGAACATAGTTCTCCTCTCCTGCTGAATTGAATCGTTTCAGCTACTATGAGAAAAAATGCGCTAACCTGCTCCGTCAGTAAAACAAGAAAGCGCTGAAACGTTTCAAGAAGTCTTGCGCTTTATGCTGAAGCTTGCAAGAAAAGTTACCATTGGTGTGTCAGAATTTAGAAGTGCAGCACATTTTATCGGCACCCCGCGTCTCTTTGCTGATGGCTGAAACACATTTTCCCGCGGCGTTCAGCAACCTTCAGCTTGTCATTCATTTTTGAAATGCCTTTTTGATTTTTCGTGGCTAATTTGATCCCGTCATCTGTTCATTTTCTGACAAGCGGCGTAAACTCCCGCGACTCTTTAAATCACTGATACAGAAACATGCACAATTCCCCCGCAGCTGCCTCACCAAAGCCTTTTGATTTGACGTCATCGGCATTCTTGATTGTTGCCTTCCTCACGGGGATTGCCGGTGCGTTGCAAACGCCGACGCTCAGCCTCTTTCTGACCAACGAAGTGCATGTTCGCCCGGCGATGGTGGGCTTCTTCTTTACCGGCAGCGCGGTGATTGGCATTCTGGTGAGCCAGTTTCTGGCGGGGCGTTCAGACCGTAAAGGCGACCGTAAAAGCCTTATTGTCTTCTGCTGTCTGCTGGGCGTGTTTGCCTGCGTGTTGTTTGCCTGGAATCGTAACTATTTCGTGCTGCTGTTTGTGGGCGTTTTCCTGAGTAGCTTTGGCTCCACGGCAAATCCCCAGATGTTTGCCCTCGCCCGGGAACACGCCGATCGAACGGGACGTGAAGCGGTCATGTTCAGCTCTATCCTCCGTGCGCAGGTCTCTCTGGCGTGGGTCATTGGTCCGCCGCTGGCCTATGCGCTGGCGATGGGATGGGGCTTCACGGTGATGTATCTGTGCGCTGCCGTTGCCTTTGTGGTCTGTGGCGCCATGGTGTGGTTCTTCCTGCCTTCCATGCGCAAAGAGCCCAAACTCGCCACCGGCACGCTGGAAGCCCCCCGTCGCAACCGACGCGACGCGCTGCTGTTATTCAGCGTCTGCACGTTAATGTGGGGAACAAACAGTTTATACATCATCAATATGCCGCTGTTTATTATTGATGAACTCCATCTGCCGGAAAAGCTGGCCGGCATAATGATGGGCGCGGCTGCGGGGCTGGAGATCCCCACCATGCTGATTGCGGGCTATTACGCGAAGCGTTTTGGTAAACGTTTTTTGATGCGTATTGCCGCCGTGTCGGGGTTACTTTTTTACATCGGTATGCTGACAGTGAACACGCCTGCGCTGCTGCTGGCTTTACAGCTGCTGAATGCGGTCTATATCGGGATTCTGGCCGGGATCGGCATGCTCTATTTTCAGGATCTTATGCCGGGTCAGGCGGGAGCTGCGACCACGCTTTATACCAATACAACGCGCGTGGGCTGGATCATTGCAGGCTCGCTGGCCGGTGTGGTGGCGGAGATTTGGAACTATCACACCGTCTTCTGGATTGCCCTGGGCATGTGTGTGGTAACCATTGGCTGTCTGACCAGAATAAAAGATGTTTAGGGGGCGGTAAGCGCCTCCAGCTCTAAAAGATAGATCATCGCCTGGCCCCGCGTGACGCCACACATCTCCACGGAAGCCTGAAGCCCGGCACAGACCGCAGGGCGTAAAGGTGAGCCGAAGATCTGGCAAAGGTTCTCGTCAGAAAGCTGTACACAACGCGTGTTGGCAGGCTTGCCGTCTGGCATCCCTGGAATGGGGCTTGAAATGGACGGTGCGGTACAGCACGCGCCACAGTCTGGACGGCAATTCATTAATGCTCTCTATCATTGACTGAGGCCCGTGCAGTCGGGCATTGGGCGCACAGTAACACCTTTTGTGTATTGATAGCAAAAGCCACTAATTCCGCTTGCCTGAAAGGCCGCGCACGAGTAATTTGGCGCGATATTTTTTACCTCCTCGTAAACAGGATTAATGCAATGCCAAGAGCGAACGAAATAAAGAAAGGTATGGTGCTGAATTACAACGGCAAACTGCTGATTGTCAAAGATATAGACGTTCAGTCCCCGAGCGCCCGTGGTGCAGCGACGCTGTACAAAATGCGCTTTGCTGATGTGCGTACCGGCCTGAAGGTTGAAGAACGTTTCAAAGGCGATGATATCGTCGATACTGTGACCCTGACGCGTCGTTTCGTTGATTTTTCCTATATTGACGGCAACGAATACGTCTTCATGGATAAAGAAGATTACACCCCCTATATCTTCACCAAAGACCAGATCGAAGATGAATTGCAGTTCATTCCAGAAGGTGGGATGCCGGACATGCAGGTTTTGACCTGGGATGGTCAACTGTTAGCTCTGGAACTGCCACAGACCGTTGACCTGGAGATTGTTGAAACGTCACCCGGTATTAAAGGCGCGTCCGCAAGTGCTCGTAACAAACCCGCTACGCTGACGACCGGTCTGGTTGTGCAGGTGCCGGAGTATTTGTCTGCTGGCGAAAAGATCCGTATCCATATTGAAGAAAAACGCTATATGGGTCGCGCTGACTGATTCTCTTATAATCGGGGTTTACCCGGCTTAAAAGTAAAAAACCGGCTCATTGGCCGGTTTTTTTATTGGCCCGGTCAGCGTGACGCTACCGGGTATGCGGGCTTACAACAGCTCGGGATATTTAGTCATTTTCAGCGCCAGCTCTACGCCGCGCACTTCCGCCATGCCTTTCAGACGGCCAATAGCCGAATAACCCGGGTTGGTTTTCTTACGCAAATCATCCAGCATTTGATGCCCATGATCGGGACGGAACGGGATAGCGCGGCTGTCCCCCGCCTGTTTGCGACGCTGTTCTTCTTTCAGAATCGCGTCCACCACGGCCACCATATTCACGTCACCCCCGAGATGAGCCGCCTCATGGAAGGTTTTTGGATTTTCTTCGCGGCAGGTCGCGCGCAGGTGCGTAAAGTGAATACGATCGCCAAACGCCTCAATCATGCGGACCAGGTCGTTATCTTCACGCACCCCGTAGGAACCCGTACACATGGTAAAACCATTATTGATGCTATCAACGGTCTCTTTCAGCCATTGCATATCTTCGATGGTCGATACGATACGCGGCAGGCCAAGAATTGGACGCGGTGGATCGTCAGGATGGACGGCCAGGCGCAATCCGCAGGCCTCGGCAACCGGCACGATAGCGCGCAGGAAATAGGCCATATTTTCGCGCAGCTGATTTTTATCGATGTCGCCATATTCCGCCAGACGAGCACGGAACTGGTCCAGCGTATAGCCCTCTTCAGCCCCCGGCAAACCGGCGATAATGTTACGCGTCAGCTTTTCGATATCGGCTTCGCTGGCTTCGTTAAACCATTTCAGTGCCTGCTGCTGCTCTTCAGACGAATAATCTGCCTCGGCACCCGGGCGCTTCAGAATATGCAGTTCAAATGCTGCAAAGGCGATTTGGTCAAAACGTAGCGCTTTCGATCCGTCCGGCATCTGATACTCAAGATCGGTACGCGTCCAGTCGAGAATCGGCATAAAGTTGTAGCAAACGGTATCGATGCCACAGCTGCCAAGATTACGAATGCTTTGCTGATAGTTGGCAATCCAGGTGTCGTATTCACCGGTATGCGTCTTGATATCTTCGTGGACAGGGATACTCTCCACAACAGACCAGGTCAGCCCCTTTTCCGCCAACATTGCCTGGCGCTTTTTAATCTCTTCTACCGGCCAGACCTGACCGTTGGGAATATGGTGCAGTGCAGTCACAACACCCGTCGCGCCAGCCTGACGCACATCATCAAGAGAAACCGGATCGTTCGGCCCGTACCAACGCCAGGTTTGTTCCATTGCAACACCTCACAAGTTGTTATACCAAAATTGTTTCACGCAATGACGACTACCATACATGTTTCGTTATACCGGTCAATCCACGCCGCCACATTGATTGATCGAACTCACAGAATCTGGATATTTACGGCTTACCAATTCTCTTTGTTGTCATATAACTTTACACTGGCATTGTTAATTAATGGTTAATCAGGTGTGTATTTCATGAAGACTGTAGCCTCTGTTTCGCTCCCCTCGCACGTTAAGCAACCTCAGTACGATCGTCAGCAACTGCGCTCCCGCATCGTTCATTTTGGCTTCGGGGCGTTTCATCGTGCCCATCAGGCGCTTTTAACTGACCGCGTGCTGAATGCGAAAGGCGGAGACTGGGGCATTTGTGAGATTAGCCTGTTTAGCGGCGACACGTTGATGAGCCAGCTTCGCGCGCAAGATCATCTCTATACCGTGCTGGAGAAAGGGGCAGAGGGCAATCAACCGATCGTTATTGGCGCGGTCCATGAATGCCTGAATGCAAAGCTCGATTCTCTGGCAGCCATTATTGAGAAATTCTGTGAGCCCCAGGTCGCCATTGTGTCGTTGACCATTACCGAAAAAGGCTATTGCATCGATCCTGCGACGGGCAAGCTGGACACGCAAAACCCGCGTATCCTTCACGACCTGGAAAACCCGCAAGAACCGCATTCGGCGCCGGGCATTCTGGTCGAGGCTCTGCATCGTCGTCGCGAACGCGGCCTGCTGCCGTTCACCGTATTGTCCTGCGATAACATCCCTGATAACGGCCATGTTGTGAAAAACGCGGTTCTCGGCATGGCCCAGAAGCGTTCGCCTGAGCTTGCCGAATGGATCGCCGAACAGGTGAGCTTCCCGGGTACTATGGTCGATCGTATCGTACCGGCAGCAACCGAAGAATCGCTGGCCGAGATCGCCCGTGAGCTGGGCGTTGAGGATCCTTGCGCCATCAGCTGCGAGCCTTTTATCCAGTGGGTGGTGGAAGATAATTTTGTCGCCGGCCGTCCGGAGTGGGAACTCGCCGGGGTACAAATGGTGCAGGACGTTCTCCCCTGGGAACAGATGAAACTCCGCATGCTCAATGGCAGTCACTCGTTTCTGGCGTATCTGGGCTATCTGGCCGGGTACGCCCACATTAATGAATGCATGGAAGATGACGCTTTTCGGGATGCGGCCCGTCGCCTGATGCTTGACGAGCAGGCCCCGACGTTACGCATTACCGGGGTGGATCTTACCGCTTACGCCGACAGCCTCGTTGCGCGATTTGCCAATCCAGCCTTGCAGCATCGCACCTGGCAGATCGCGATGGACGGCAGTCAGAAGCTTCCACAGCGGATGCTGGAAGGAATACGCGTTCTTATTGAGCGCGAAAGCCGTTGGCCATTACTGGCTCTGGGTATCGCCGGTTGGATGCGCTACGTAAGCGGTGTGGATGAGCGCGGCAATTCTATTGACGTGCGCGATCCGCTGAGCGACAAAATTCGGTCACGGGTTGAAAACAGCAGCGATGATGAACGTGTTAACGCCCTGCTGACCCTGTCGGAAATTTTTGGCAGCGACCTGCCGAAGAACCCTTGCTTTGTGACGGCGGTGAGCGACGCGTATCGTCGCATCGCCCGGGACGGTGCGCGCCAGGCCGTCGTCGACACCCTCGCGCATTAACATTTTTTGCTTTAAAAGCGGACGGAGACCTTTTCCGTTCGCTTTTCCCTTCTCATCACTGTCATTTTCGACCAGGATTACGCATCATTGTTACAGCATGATCATATTGTCCTGGAGTAGATGTGACCAAAACCAATCTGGTAACGGGTTTTCTCGGCAGTGGAAAAACCACCTCAATTCTTCACCTGTTAGCCCATAAAGATCCCGCCGAAAAATGGGCCGTGCTGGTCAACGAGTTCGGTGAAGTGGGTATCGATGGGGCTTTACTGGCCGACAGCGGCGCAATGGTTAAAGAGATCCCGGGCGGATGCATGTGCTGCGTGAATGGTTTGCCTATGCAGGTGGGGCTGAATACGTTGCTGCGTCAGGGTAAACCAGACCGATTGATCATTGAACCCACCGGCTTAGGCCATCCTAAACAGATCCTCGATCTGCTCACCGCACCGGTTTATGAACCCTGGATCGACCTGCAGGCCACGCTTTGTCTTCTTGACCCCCGCCAGCTTCTGGATGAGAAAGCGGTGCAAAACGACAACTTCCGCGACCAACTGGCCTCTGCCGATATTATCGTTGCCAATAAAGAAGACCGATCCACGCCGGAAAGCCGTGCGGCACTGGATACCTGGTGGCAGCATTTTGGCGGCAATCGCACCCTTATCCACGCCACGCAAGGCAATATAGATGGCGCATTGCTCGATCTCCCCCGGCTGAATACCGTTGAGCTGCCTGCCAGTGATGCACATTCACACACCCACTCGGCGAAAAAAGGGCTGGCGGCACTGAGCCTGCCTGAACATCAGCGCTGGCGTCGCAATCTGAACAGCGGCCAGGGGCACCAGGCCTGCGGCTGGATCTTTGATGCCGATACGCGGTTTGACACCATCGGGATCCTTGAGTGGGCGCGTCTGGCCCCCGTTGAGCGGGTGAAAGGCATCATGCGCACCGCCGATGGCCTGGTAAGGATCAATCGCCAGGGCGCCGATTTTTTCATTGAAACGCAAAACGTTGCGCCGCCGGATAGCCGAATAGAGTTAATTAGTGCGGTTAACCCGGACTGGAATGCCCTACAGGCAAGCTTGTTGAAGCTTCGTTTAAGTTCGGACGACTAACGTTTCCGTCGAATACATTACCGACATGATGATGATGAAAAGACTTCCCCTGATTTTACTGATGAATGCGCTTGGAGTGGCCCTCTTTCTCTCCTGGTATCTGCCGCTGAACCATGGCTTCTGGTTTCCACTGGACTCCGGCCTGTTCCACTTCTTTAACCAGGAGCTGGTAAAAAGCCGCGCCTTCTTGTGGCTGGTTGCGCTGACCAACAATCGCGCCTTCGATGGCATTTCATTGCTGGCGATGGGCTGCCTGATGCTCTCCTTCTGGCGTAAAGCCGATGTCGAAGGGCGTCGGCGAATCATTATGATTGGACTGGTGATGTTGCTTACCGCCGTAGTGATTAACCAGCTCGCGCAGGGGCTGATGCCGGTAAAACGCGCCAGCCCGTCGCTCTCCTTCCCGGATATTTATCGCGTCAGTGAACTGCTGCATATACCGACTAAAGACGCTTCGAAAGACAGTTTCCCGGGCGATCATGGGATGATGCTGCTTATTTTCTCGGGCTTCATGCTGCGTTATTTCGGCAAAAAAGCCTTCGCCATCGCCCTTATTATCGTTGTGGTCTTCGCCTTCCCACGCGTAATGATCGGTGCGCACTGGTTGACCGATATTGTCATCGGATCGCTTTCCGCCGTACTGATTGGCCTGCCATGGGTGTTGATGACGCCGTTAAGCGATCGTCTGGTCACGCTCTTTAACCACTATTTACCTGGCGGGCGTAACAAGATTAGAACAAATTAATAACCTTCATTAATGCTATCCATCAGGGATCGTTTTCGATCCCTGGTTATTTTCTCGCCAACCCATTCACATTTTGTCATTCTTTTGTCATCTTATTCCCGATACAAATGAATATGTTGCACGGTTTTTAACCTAAACGGGCGGCATTTCGCGCTATGCAGCATATTCACTTTCTGTATCACAATTTCTTATAAAAAAACCTCTCTTTTTGCTCGCAATGACCTAAGCAATCGGTTAATCTCGAACTCGTTTTGCCTCACAGAGATAATTATCCTCGTGTTGAATAAATTTGTGCGTTAAACCACAGATTTGACCATAAAGAATTGTCTCAAAGTGCGCAGGTATTTAGTCTCGTCACGTTTGGCATTTTTATAACGATATTTATCGTTAAGGACTTCAAGGGAAAATAATCAACATGGTCAAATCTCAACCGATTTTGAGATATATCTTGCGGGGAATCCCGGCGATTGCAGTGGCGGTCCTGCTTTCAGCATGTAGTACGACGAACACCGCAAAGAATATGCATCCTGAGACGCGTGTTGTGGGCATAGAAGATGCCTCGTCACTGCAAGCCTCTCAGGATGAATTTGAGAATATGGTACGTAATCTGGACGTGAAGTCCCGTATTATGGACCAGTATGCTGACTGGAAAGGCGTGCGTTATCGTCTTGGCGGCAGCACCAAAAAAGGTATCGATTGTTCCGGTTTCGTCCAGCGGACTTTCCGTGAGCAATTTGGTTTAGATCTTCCGCGTTCCACGTATGAACAGCAGGAAATGGGCAAGTCAATCTCCCGCACTAAGCTGCGCACCGGTGACTTAGTTCTGTTCCGTGCAGGTTCAACCGGACGTCATGTGGGGATCTACATCGGTAACGACCAGTTTGTCCATGCTTCCACCAGCAGCGGTGTGACCATCTCCAGCATGAACGAGCCATACTGGAAGAAGCGCTATAACGAAGCGCGTCGCGTACTGAGCCGCAGTTAATCTATTGTATTGTCGGTTATCCCCTTGGCTGACAATATGATAAAACTAAGCACTGCTTCGGCAGTGTTTTTTTTTGCCTTCAGGTCAGAGATGTCATCGTGGCTCGGTCATAATCCCGACTACAGTCATAGGATGTCGTAAGTTTAACCGTGAGAATGGTCCCCACGGTAATTCAGGAACAATGACGTTTATGTTCACCCGCTACTTTTCCAGCAACCGTAAAGTACTGACTGGCAGTATCCTCGCTGGCATCCTGATCGCCCTGCTCTGCGGCTCACTGCAATTTTTCTGGAGCTACCATAAGCGGGAAATTAAATTAGATACCCTGATTACCGATCTCCACGTCTATATGGAAAGCTATTTTGACGAGCTTAAGACCTCCATTGATGCCCTCCAGCCGCTCACGCTCGGCCACTGCGACGAAGTCAGCGCAAAACTGACCTCCCGAGCCGCCTTTAGCATTAACGTGCGGGCTTTTTTACTGGTCAGGGATAAAATGGCCTTCTGTTCCTCCGCTACGGGAACCATGAACTACTCTATTGAGTCATTAATCCCTGAACTGGATATCACCAAACCCGTCGACATCGAGCTCCTCCCGGGTACGCCGATGCTGCCGAACCGCCCCGCGATTGCCATCTGGTATCGAAATCCACTCATTCGTGACGGCGGCGTATTCACCTCTATTAATATCAACCTGACGCCTTACTTGCTCTATACCGAACGTCAGAATGACTTCACCGGCATCGCCATCGTGATAGGTGACAAAGCGTTGACGACGATGTCATCCAGCTTATTCAACACCCGCGACCTGCATGAGATCCCGACCCGCACCGCCACGCTTAACGGTGTTCCGCTTAAAATCAATCTTTACGCGCAAAAGTGGACGCCCGATGAGCTGTTCTTTGCCCTCTTGTTTGGGCTGGTATGCGGCATTGCTGCCGGCACGCTCAGTTATTACATTCTGACGGTCCGCCTGAATCCAGGTAAAGAGATCCTTGCCGCCATCAAGCGCGGGCAGTTCTACGTGGTTTACCAGCCCGTAGTGGACGCCGGACAGCTTAAAATGAGCGGGGCTGAAGTCTTGATGCGCTGGCGACATCCCACCATGGGCGAAATCCCACCGGATGCCTTTATTAATTTTGCCGAAGCGCAAAAGTTAATTGTTCCCCTGACGCTGCATCTTTTTGATTTGATTATCCGTGATGCGCCGGTATTACAAACCGTGTTGCCGCCGGGCGCCAAACTGGGCATTAATATCGCCCCAGGCCATCTGCATGCAGAATCCTTTAAAGAGGACATGCGCCTCTTCAAGGCCTCCTTACCTCCCGATCACTTCCAGGTGGTGCTGGAGATCACCGAGCGTGACATGATCAATCAGCGTGAAGCCCGCTCCTTATTTGAGTGGCTCCATCATGAAGGATTTGAAATTGCGATAGACGATTTTGGCACCGGGCACAGTGCGCTGATTTATCTTGAGCGGTTTACCATGGATTACCTTAAAATCGACCGGGGCTTCGTCAATGCGATCGGAACCGAGACCGTGACCTCGCCCGTGCTGGACGCTGTGCTCACGCTTGCCCACCGACTGAATATGGTCACCGTAGCGGAAGGCGTAGAAACGCCCGAACAGGCGGCATGGTTACGAGAGCATGGGGTGAATTACCTGCAAGGGTACTGGATTAGCCGTCCAATGCCGTTGCCGGACTTTATACAGTGGCAGCCTGATTTCGTTAAGGACAGTGAATAATTTCACAATGACGGCTTCGTCACTTATTATTCAGCTTGATAAAGCGCTCACGCCGGGTGAGTCAGAATAAAAGGAATACGCTGCGAATGTTAATGCGCTTCGTTTTATCGCTGCTGACGTTATTCAGCCTGACCTGCCAGGCGCAAGCCATAAAAGAAAGCTACGCGTTTGCGGTACTGGGTGAGCCGAAGTACGCGGCTCACTTTACCCACTTTGATTACGTTAATCCTGCCGCACCGAAAGGCGGCAGCGTCACGCTCTCCTCGCTGGGCACCTTCGATAATTTCAACCGCTTTGCTCTGCGCGGAGTGGCAGCACAGCGCACTGATGCACTCTACGATACCCTGTTTGTGACCTCTGATGATGAACCCGGAAGCTATTACCCGCTGATCGCCGAAATGGCGCGTTATGCGGATGATTTTTCCTGGGCTGAGGTGACGCTGAATCCCAAAGCCCGTTTTCACGATGGCTCGCCCGTTAAGGCCAGCGATGTCGCGTTTACCTTTCAAAAATTTATGACCGAAGGGGTGCCGCAGTTTCGGCTTATATTTAAGGGGACAACGGTCAAAGCCATTGCGCCGCTTACCGTCCGCATAGAACTGGCTAAGCCCAGCAAAGAAGATATGCTGAGCCTCTTCTCACTTCCCGTGATGCCTGAATCCTTCTGGAAAGATCATAAGCTGAGCGACCCGATATCCACCCCGCCGCTGGCAGGCGGCCCCTACCGCATCACAAGCTGGCGTATGGGCCAATATGTTGTCTATTCCCGCGTAAAAGATTATTGGGCCGCCGATTTACCGGTTAACCGTGGGCGCTGGAACTTTGATACACTGCGCTACGATTACTATCTCGACGATAACGTCGCCTTCGAGGCCTTCAAAGCCGGTGCGTTTGATTTTCGCCAGGAGGTCAGCGCCAAAAACTGGGCCACGCGCTATATCGGTAAAAACTTCGACAATCACTCTATTGTGAAAGAAGCGCAAAAGAACACGTCAGCGCAGGATACGCGCTGGCTGGCATTCAATATTCAGCGCCCCTTTTTTGCCGACAGACGGGTTCGCCAGGCCATTACGCTCGCCTTCGATTTTGACTGGATGAACAAAGCCCTCTTTTACGGGGCTTACAGCCGGACCAACAGTTATTTTCAGAATACCGACTATGCCGCACGCCACTACCCCGATGCGGCTGAGCTTACCCTGCTCGCGCCGTTGAAAGCAGACGTACCGCCTGAGGTGTTCACCACGATTTTTGAGCCCCCCTCCTCAAAGGCAGATGGGTACTACCGCGAGAATCTGCTTAAGGCGAGTAAACTGCTCGATGAGGCCGGCTGGGTGTTGAAAAATCAACAGCGTGTGAATGCGCAAACCGGTCAGCCGCTACGATTTGAGCTTCTTCTCGCGTCCGGCGGCAATAACCAGTGGGTACTGCCGTTCCAGCATAATCTTGAGCGTCTCGGCGTGAAAATGGATATCCGCCAGATTGATAATGCGCAGATAACCAACCGCCTGCGCAAACGGGATTACGACATGATGCCAAGCCTCTGGCAGGCTCAGCCCTGGCCGAGCAGCAATTTGCAGATCGCCTGGTCCTCGGAATACATTAACTCCTCGTACAACGCGCCGGGGGTCTCCAGCCCTGTGATTGATACGCTGATTGCCAAAATCATCGCGGCACAAGGGGACAAAGAAAAGCTGCTCCCCCTGGGCCGCGTGCTCGACAGGGTGTTAACCTGGAATTATTACATGCTGCCGATGTGGTTCATGGGGGAAGATCGCCTTGCGTACTGGGATAAGTTCTCCCAGCCGGCGGTTCGCCCGGTCTATTCGCTGGGGTTTGATAACTGGTGGTATGACGTTAATAAAGCCGCAAAACTGCCCGCTGAGCGGCGGTAGGGAATCCCAATGGGTGCTTACTTAATACGACGCTTGCTGCTGATTATCCCGACGCTGTGGGCCATCATCACCATTAACTTTTTTATTGTGCAGATTGCCCCCGGTGGCCCGGTCGATCAGGCCATTGCCGCCATTGAGTTTGGGCACAACAGCGGCTTGCCCGGCAGCGGGAGCGACGGGCTACGCGCCAGCCATGCCCGGACGGGCACCGACAATATCAGCGACAGCAATTACCGTGGCGGGCGCGGGCTCGACCCGGAAGTGATCGCAGAAATTACCCAGCGCTATGGCTTTGATAAACCGCTCCATGAGCGCTATTTCACCATGCTGTGGAATTATATCCGCTTTGATTTTGGCGACAGCCTGTTTCGCAGTGCCTCGGTGCTGCAACTTATCAAAGACAGCCTGCCGGTGTCGATTACATTAGGCTTGTGGGGTACGCTGATTATCTATCTGGTTTCCATACCCCTCGGCATTCGGAAGGCGATTTACAACGGCAACCGGTTCGATATCTGGAGCAGTACATTTATCATCGTGGGCTATGCGATCCCGGCCTTTTTATTCGCCGTATTGCTAATTGTTTTTTTTGCGGGAGGCAGTTATTTCGATCTCTTCCCGTTACGTGGCCTGGTGTCGACCGATTTCAGCACCCTGCCCTGGTATCAGAAAATCACCGATTACCTCTGGCATATTACCCTGCCCGTATTGGCCACGGTGATTGGCGGGTTTGCCGCCCTGACCATGCTCACTAAAAACGCCTTCCTGGATGAGATCCGCAAGCAGTACGTGGTCACGGCAAGGGCAAAAGGGGTAAGCGAAAAACAGATCATGTGGAAACACGTTTTTCGCAACGCCATGCTGTTGGTGATCGCCGGATTTCCGGCCACGTTTATTAGCATGTTTTTCACCGGCTCACTGCTGATTGAGGTGATGTTCTCCTTAAACGGACTGGGGCTGCTGGGCTATGAAGCCACCGTCTCGCGTGATTATCCGGTGATGTTTGGCACATTGTATATTTTCACGTTGATTGGCCTGCTGCTGAATATCATTAGCGATATCAGCTACACGCTGGTCGATCCTCGCATTGATTTTGAGGGCCGCTGATGTCGCGTTTAAGCCCCGTTAATCAGGCCCGCTGGGCCCGCTTTCGTCACAACCGCCGCGGATACTGGTCGCTATGGATCTTTAGCGTGCTGTTCGTCCTCAGCCTGTTTTCCGAACTGATCGCTAACGACAAACCTCTGCTGGTGCATTTTAACGATCGCTGGTACACCCCGGTGTTGACGAATTACAGCGAAAGCGATTTCGGCGGGCCATTCGCCACGCCCGCCGATTATCAGGATCCCTGGCTGCGCGCGCAAATCGACCGCCATGGCTGGGCATTGTGGGCACCGATTCGCTTTGGCGCGAACAGCATTAACTTTGCAACGACGTCCCCCTTCCCTTCCCCGCCGTCTGCTCAAAACTGGCTGGGCACCGACGCCAATGGCGGTGATGTGCTGGCCCGAATTCTGTATGGCACGCGAATCTCGATTCTGTTCGGTCTTCTTCTCACCCTTTTTTCCAGCGTGATGGGCGTGGTGGCAGGTGCGGTTCAGGGGTATTACGGTGGGCGTATCGATCTCTGGGGGCAGCGTTTTATTGAGGTCTGGTCAGGAATGCCGACGCTCTTTTTGATCATTCTGCTCTCAAGCGTGGTCCAGCCTAATTTTTGGTGGCTGCTGGGGATTACGGTCCTGTTTGGCTGGATGGCGCTGGTTGGTGTCGTGCGGGCCGAGTTTTTACGTACCCGTAATTTCGACTACATCCGCGCCGCGCAGGTGCTGGGTGTGAGCGATCGCAGTATCATCTTCCGCCATATGCTGCCTAATGCCGTGGTTGCCACGCTGACGTTTCTGCCCTTTATTCTGTGCAGCTCCATTACAACCCTCACCTCACTCGATTTTCTCGGCTTTGGTTTGCCGCTGGGATCCCCCTCGCTGGGTGAGTTGCTGTTACAAGGGAAGAACAATCTGCAGGCCCCCTGGTTAGGTATAACAGCCTTCCTGTCCGTTGCCGTATTGCTCTCTCTGCTGATTTTCATTGGCGAAGCGGTACGGGATGCTTTCGACCCCAATAAGGCGATATAAGATGACCCAGCCGCTTCTGCATATTGATAATTTGTCCATTGGCTTCACCCAGCAAGGTGATTCCCGTGAAGTGGTCAGTGGACTCTCGCTGAAGATTGAGGCCGGTGAAACGCTGGCGCTGGTCGGCGAGTCGGGGTCAGGTAAGAGCGTCTCTGCGCTTTCTGTCCTGCGGCTGCTGCCCGCCCCGCCCGTCGTTTATCCTCAGGGCGATATCCTGTTCCACGGACAGTCGTTGCTGCATGCCGACGAGCAAACGCTGCGCGGTATACGCGGGAACAAAATCGCCATGATTTTCCAGGAACCGATGGTGTCGTTGAATCCCCTGCATACGCTGGAAAAACAGCTGTATGAAGTGCTTTCTCTGCACAGGGGAATGCGCAAAGAAGCCGCGCGCGGCGTGATGCTGGATTGCCTGGACCGCACTGGGATCCGTAACGCGGCAAAACGCCTGGCGGACTACCCGCATCAACTCTCCGGCGGAGAACGTCAGCGCGTGATGATTGCGATGGCGCTGCTGACGCGCCCGGAACTGCTGATTGCCGACGAGCCCACCACCGCGCTGGACGTCACCGTTCAGGCCCAGATCCTGCAGCTTCTGCGCGAGCTGCGCGAGGAGCTGAACATGAGCCTGCTGTTTATCACGCATAACCTGAGTATTGTGAAAAAGCTGGCTGATAACGTGGCGGTAATGCAGAACGGCCGTTGCGTGGAACAAAACAGCGCGAGCGCGTTATTTTGCGCACCGCAACACCCTTACACACAACGGCTGCTGAACAGTGAACCGTCGGGCGATCCCGTCCCCCTTACCCCGGGAAGCGCCCCTTTGCTGAACGTTGAAAACCTCTCGGTCGCGTTTCCCGTCCGTAAGGGCCTTCTTCGCCGGGTTGTCGCACAAAATACGGTCCTGAAAGCCATCAGCTTTAGCCTGCGCCCTGGCGAAGCGCTGGGGCTGGTGGGGGAATCAGGATCGGGGAAAAGCACCACAGGACTGGCGCTGTTACGGCTGATTGCTTCTCAGGGGACCATTCTGTTCGACGGTCATCCGTTGCATCTCTGGAATCGCCGTCAGATGCTTCCGGTACGCCCCCGCATGCAGGTGGTCTTTCAGGATCCCAACTCCGCGCTCAACCCGCGGCTGAGCGTACTGCAAATTATTGAGGAAGGATTACGCGTGCATCGACCCGATCTTCGCGCCGCCCAGCGTGAAGAGGAAGTGATCAGCGCTATGCAGGAAGTGGGGCTGGATCCCGAGACACGGCACCGCTATCCGGCGTCGTTTTCCGGCGGACAGCGTCAGCGTATCGCTATCGCCCGCGCCCTGATCCTGAAACCGGAACTGATTATTCTTGATGAACCCACCTCTTCGCTCGACAGAACGGTCCAGGCACAGATCCTGGCTTTACTGAAGGGATTGCAGGAAAAACACCGGCTGGCCTATATCTTCATCAGCCACGATCTTGAAGTGGTCCGTGCGTTGTGTCATCAGGTGATCGTGCTGCGTCAGGGAGAAGTTGTCGAGCAGGGGGACTGTCAGCGCGTCTTTAACGCACCCGCACAGGACTACACGCGCCAGCTACTGGCACTGCGCTGACGTTCAGAAAGGATACTGCCCGGAGAAGGGCTCAGCGATAGCAACGCCGAAATTTTTCAGTCGGCAGGTTGCGGCAAACTCATCCTGACTGCTGACGAATAAACACGGCTCGCCTTCACACTCCAGCACGGAGCTGACCACTTCAATATCGGTTAACGCCTGGCTCAGACGCTCCATCACCGGCCACGCGTTCTCATCGTCCGGGCTTAATAACTTCAGCGCGACCAGTGAGTTTTCGCCGTTCGTACCACTTTGCGGAATCGGTTCAACCTTCGAACCTGCAAAGCCCGCAGACCAGCGATAACACTGCGGTAAGCGATGGACGATGGAGAGTTGTAATGTATTCACGTTCGTTCCCCGGAAGCAAAATTTACTTCACAATTTATTTACATTTATATTAACACATCATTGCCAGCCTGCCCTGTTTTTGCTGAGAAACCGTTAACCGACGCGGCTTGCAGAAGGTTAGTGTCTCATTTATCAGGGCGTTTTTTTGTGAGTTACAGGCTCGCTTTCGCGCTATATGTACCCGTTTCTGCGATCTAACTCAACCTTTTTAACTACAACGGTGTGACTTTTTACATAAATAGATTTTACATAAAAGAAACAAACACAGGGTAAACGAACGCCTCTTTGGTTGATGTGCATCAAAAAAGGGACCACCCGGGTCCCTTGTTTGTGCGTTACTTCGCCAATTTTCTCGGCCGACTGGCATAGAGGTAGAAAAAGATGGAACAGCTTGCGCAAAAGGCAATTGACCAAATCATCGGCCAGGCGGTGTTGAAGGTTGCCAGTGACAACAGCGCACCAATGATCGCGCCAATACCGAAACGGAAGGTCCCCGCCAGCGACGATGCCGTACCGGCCATATGCGGGAATTCATCGAGGATCACGGCCATTCCATTTGACGACACCATGGAAACACAGCCGACAAAGGCCGCCACACCCACCACCAGCGCCCAGAAGCCGATATCAAAGAAGGCGCTAAAGACCATCCAGAGCGCCATTGCGAACTGGATCCACAGGCCCGCGCGGAACATATTGAGCGCACCAATCCGACGAACAAAGCGGCTGTTAATGATGGTCATGATAAACAGGAACACAATATTCAACGCGAAGTAGTAACCAAAATGCTGCGGTGAGACGTGGTTAATTTCGATATAAACAAACGGGCCGGCACTGAGAAAGGAGAACATGCCTGCAAAGCTGAACCCGCTTGCCAGCATGTAGCTCAGGACTCGCTTATGACGAAACAGCGAGGCAAAGTTACCCAGCGTCGTCCGTATATGAAACTTCTGCCGACGCTCAACGGGCAAGGTTTCATCAATAAAGAAGAAGATCATCGCCGACGCTAACAGCGCCGCAATCGCCAAAATCCAGAAAATAGCATGCCAGCTAAACCAGACCAGCACCGCGCCCCCCACCATAGGCGCAACCAGCGGCGCAATGGTGGTAACCAGCATGACAAACGACATCATGCGTGAAAACTCTTCTTTCGGGTAGATATCGCGCATCAGTGCGTTAATCACCACGCTCGCCGCCGCCGCGGCAAGGCCATGGAAGAAGCGCATCACAATCAGCTGGTCGATGGTTTGTGCTAACGCGCAGGCCACCGCCGCTGCGGCAAACACCAGCGTTCCGCCAAGGATCACCGGCTTACGACCAATACTGTCGGCCATCGGGCCATACAGCAACTGACCGACCGCAAAACCGAGGATGTAAGTGCTGAGCGTCATTTGCGCGCTGCCCGCCGGTACGCCAAACTGCGCGGAAATGACCGGCAGCGCGGGCAGGTACATATCGATGGACAGCGGCATCAGCATCGCCAGCAGACCGAGGATAAAGACAATGCTGAACGAGGTGTGTGGCCTGGTGGTCACAGGTTGCTCCTGAAATTAGCGTGAAGGCATGCCAATACTGGCAATTTCGGCTTCCGTTAACGGGCGATATTCACCGGGCTCGAGATCCGCATCGAGCGCAATGTCGCCAATCCGTTCACGGTGCAATCCCACCACCCGATTGCCTACTGCGGCAAACATCCGCTTCACCTGATGGTAACGGCCTTCGCTGATGGTCAGACGCACTTCGGTGGGGGTAATCACTTCCAGCACCGCCGGTTTGGTCAGATCCTTTTCATTATGGAGCTGTACGCCGTGGGTGAATTGCGCTGCTGTGTCATCCGCAACCGGCGACTCCAGCGTCACCAGATAGGTTTTTTCACAATGATGACGCGGGGAGGTCACCCGGTGAGACCACTGACCATCGTCAGTCATCAATACCAGCCCCGTGGTATCAATATCCAGACGCCCCGCCGCGTGAAGCTTGTGCGCCACGGGTTCATCCAGGAAGTAGAGCACCGTTGGGTGATCCGGATCGTCGGTGGAGCAAACATAGCCTTGTGGCTTGTTCAGCATAAAATAGCGCGGGCCGAGCTGTTGGGTCAGCGTATTACCATCGAACTCTACCTCGTGCGCAGGCAGCAGTTTGAAAGCACTGTCACGGACAACCTCGCCGTCCACGGTAACGCGGCTGGCGCGTATCTCACGCCCGGCAATAGCGCGGCTTACGCTGAGTTGCTGAGCGATAAACTTATCAAGTCGCATGAAATCTTTTTAGCCTTAATGGTGCAGGGAGTCGGACAACATGTCCGAAAAATAAGCAGTCAAGAACGGTCCAGTATAACGGTCTATTAGCGCCACTCAAGGGAAAAAGTTTCGTGGCATACTATGTGCGAGATAACCAATCAGAGAACCCATGACTTTCACACTTCGTCCTTACCAGCAAGAAGCCGTAGACGCCACGCTTGCCTGGTTTCGCAAACATACAGAGCCTGCGGCTATCGTGCTCCCTACAGGCGCGGGTAAAAGCCTGGTGATTGCTGAACTGGCGCGCCTTGCCCGCGGGCGCGTGCTGGTGCTGGCGCATGTCAAAGAACTGGTCGCGCAGAACCACGCCAAATACCGGGCGCTGGGCCTGGAGGCGGATATTTTCGCTGCCGGGCTAAAACGTAAAGAGAGTCACGGTAAGGTGGTATTTGGCAGCGTACAGTCCGTCGCCCGCAATCTGGCGCTTTTTCGTAGCGAATTTTCGTTGCTGATTATCGATGAATGCCACCGTATTAGCGATGACGACGACAGCCAGTATCAGCAAATTCTCGCTCATCTGAAGGCAGTCAACCCCGCCATTCGCCTCCTTGGGCTGACAGCCACTCCGTTTCGTCTGGGAAAAGGCTGGATTTACCAGTTTCATTATCATGGGATGGTGCGCGGTAATGAAAACGCGCTGTTTCGTGACTGCATCTATGAACTGCCGCTTCGCTATATGATCAAGCACGGCTATCTGACCCCGCCTGAGCGTCTGGATATGCCGGTGGTGCAATATGACTTCAGCCGATTGCAGGCCCAGAGTAATGGATTGTTCAGTGACGCCGATCTGAACGGTGAACTCAAAAAACAGCAGCGAATTACCCCGCATATCATTAGCCAGATTGAAGAGTTCGCACAAACGCGCCGGGGCGTGATGATTTTTGCCTCCACCGTTGAACACGCCAGAGAGGTCGTCGGCCTGCTTCCGGCTAAGGATGCGGCACTGATTACGGGCGATACGCCCGGCCCCGAGCGGGATGTGCTCATTGACGCGTTTAAAGCGCAAAAATTCCGCTATCTGGTGAATGTCTCGGTCCTCACTACCGGCTTTGATGCCCCCCATGTCGATCTGATTGCGATTCTGCGTCCCACCGAATCCGTCAGCCTCTATCAGCAGATCGTCGGACGAGGGTTGCGGCTGGCACCGGGGAAAAAGGATTGCCTGATTCTGGATTATGCGGGTAATCCGCACGATCTATACGCGCCAGAAGTGGGCACGCCAAAAGGTAAAAGTGACAACGTGCCGGTGCAGGTATTTTGTCCGGCCTGCGGATTCGCCAATACTTTCTGGGGCAAAACCACCGCCGACGGCACGCTGATTGAACATTTTGGTCGCCGCTGCCAGGGCTGGTTTGAGGATGACGAAGGGCACCGTGAGCAGTGTGATTACCGTTTTCGGTTTAAAAACTGCCCGCAGTGCCATGCGGAAAATGACATTGCCGCCCGCCGCTGCCGGGAATGCGACACCGTGCTGGTCGATCCGGATGATATGCTGAAAGCGGCGCTGAAGCTCAAAGACGCCCTGGTGCTCCGCTGTTCAGGTATGACGCTGCAATCCGGCGCCGATGACAAAGGTGAGTGGCTTAAAATCACCTATTACGACGAAGACGGTGCAGACGTCAGCGAGCGGTTTCGGCTACAGACACCTGCCCAGCGTACCGCCTTCGAGCAACTGTTTATCCGGCCGCATACCCGCACGCCCGGCGTACCGTTGCGCTGGATAACCGTTGCCGACATCCTTCATCAGGCACGCTTGCTGCGCCATCCCGATTTTGTCGTTGCGCGTAAGAAGGGACAGTTCTGGCAGGTTCGGGAAAAGGTTTTTGACTACGAGGGCCGCTTTCGCCGGGCGAATGAATTGCGTGGCTGAGGGACTTTTCGTTGATGTAGGGCGCGTTTAAGTATAAAATGCCGCCCGCTTCACATCCGTGGAGCAGAACACTCGCCTGTTGCTGGGTCGCCTGTAGCAGGGTTTTAAATACAGAGAGAAATCAATGTTTACTATCGAAGCAGAAGTTCGTAACGTGCAGGGCAAGGGTGCGAGCCGCCGCCTGCGTACCGCCAACAAGTTCCCGGCTATCATTTATGGTGGCGAAGCTGCTCCAGTTGCTGTTGAACTGGAACACGACAAAGTGTGGAACATGCAGACTAAGCCTGGTTTTTACGGCGAAGTTCTGACCCTCGTTGTTGACGGTAAAGAAGAAAAAGTGAAAGTTCAGGCTGTTCAGCGTCACCCGTTCAAGCCAAAACTGACTCACATCGACTTCGTTCGCGCATAATCGCCAACCTGTCGAGAAAAACCCCGCAATGCGGGGTTTTTTTATGGCTGCTATTTACCGCCTGAGGTCCGGCGCTGAAGCTGATCGCGCAGATTAGGTGGCGTGCCTTTGATCGTCAGCGTGTCGGTTGCCGGATCCCAGAAGATACGCTCCCCTAACAACATGGCATCAAAGTTAATGCTTAACCCACCGCCGCTACCGGCGAATTTGGTTAACTGGCGCAGCGTACTGCGATCCGCCGGGAAGCTCTCTTCCAGCTCGTAACCTTTATCCGCGGTAAACTCGTGGAAGCTCACCTCACTAACGCCTGCCAGCTCTTTAGAGAGTGATTCCAGTTCTATCTCCTCCCCTGCCTGAAGCTGTTCGTTGCAATAGCTGTAAACCTGCTGGCGCACGGTCTGGCGTTCAGATTTGTCCAGCTGCGCTTCGGCGGTGAAATCATCCACCGCCTGCAGCAGGCCTTTATTCTGTGCTTTTGCGTTCAGACCTTCGCTGGCCCCCAGGAAATCCATGAAGAAGTCAGCGACTTTACGCCCGACACGTCCTTTCAGGAAGGTCAGGTAACGCGTTGATTCCGGATTGGTTTCCCACTCCGTTAAATCAATACGCGCAACGATATCCGCATGGTTGATATCCAGATAATGAGTCGAGCTGATATCCAGCTGCTCGTTGACGCGCATGCTGCTGAGGTTGTTCAGCACGGTCACCAGCAGATACTCAACGGCCAGGTAGCGATACTGGCAGAACAGCACGATACCGCCCTCCGCAAAGGGGTATTTCGCCAGCTCGTCACGTAAACGTCCGGTCGCCGCACGGCTGAAGGGCAGAAACTCTTCTTCGCCCTGACGCTGCAGACGCAAAGATTGCGCCAGCTCGCTGTCTTCATTAAACATGCCGTAGGCTTTATTTTTAGCGCTGTAGACGCGGTGTAATTCAGCCATCATCTCTACAACGGTAGGCGTGGGTTCAAGTAACGAATCGCGCAGCACCAGCTCAAGGGTTTGCTCATCACGCTTGATAAGCTGGTGAAGGGCAATCTGGTTGATATCCAGACTCATGATAAACTCTCCTGTTAGACCGGGCGGTATTCAACCACCACCAACGCGTGTGTGCAATAGAAGATAAAAAAGGGGAAAAAAAGCTGTCGCTACGGTACTATGTTGCCCTTTCATCAACGAAATGATTTTGATTTATGCCACAACATTCCCGCTATAGTGACGAACACGTTGAACAACTGCTCAGTGAGCTGGTCAACGTACTGGAAAAACATAAAACGCCGACCGATCTCTCCCTGATGGTTTTGGGAAATATGGTCACTAACCTTATCAATACCAGCGTGGCTCCGGCTCAACGTCAGGCGATCGCCAAATCCTTCGCCCAGGCCTTGCAGTCATCCGTGAGCGACGACCAGGCGCATTAAGGGAAACGAACAACAGTTTATGGTAACGAATCGTCAGCGCTACCGCGAAAAAGTCTCCCAGATGGTCAGCTGGGGGCACTGGTTTGCCCTGTTCAACATTCTGTTGGCCATGGTGATTGGCAGCCGTTATCTGTTCGTGGCCGACTGGCCGACGACATTAACCGGGCGTGTATACTCCTGGATTAGCGTTGTGGGCCATTTTAGCTTCCTGGTTTTTGCCACCTATTTGCTGATTCTCTTCCCGCTGACATTTGTCGTGATGTCGCAGCGGCTGATGCGATTTTTATCGGCCATTCTCGCCACGATCGGCATGACGCTGCTGCTGATCGACAGCGAAGTTTTCACCCGTTTCCACCTGCATCTTAATCCCATCGTGTGGGAACTGGTCATTAACCCTGACCAGAATGAAACCGCGCGCGACTGGCAGCTGATGTTTATCAGTGTGCCCATTATCCTGCTGATTGAGATGCTGTTTGCCACCTGGAGCTGGCAAAAACTGCGTAGCCTGACCCGCCGACGTCATTACGCCAAACCCGTGGCAGCGCTGTTTTTCGTCGCTTTTATTAGCTCACATATCATGTATATCTGGGCAGATGCCAACTTCTATCGCCCTGTTACCATGCAGCGCGCCAACCTGCCACTTTCTTATCCTATGACGGCCCGTCGCTTCCTTGAGAAACACGGTCTGCTGGATGCGCAGGAGTACCAGCGTCGACTGGTCGAGCAAGGCAATCCGGAAGCGGTGTCTGTCCAGTATCCGCTCAGCGATTTGCACTATCGCGATATGGGCCGGGGACAGAACGTACTCCTGATAACCGTAGACGGGCTGAACTACTCGCGCTTTGAGAAACAGATGCCTGCCCTGGCAGACTTTGCCGAGAAGAATATCAATTTCACCCAGCATATGAGCTCGGGCAATAACACCGACGCGGGTATTTTCGGCCTGTTTTACGGCATTTCGCCAAGCTATATGGACGGCGTATTATCTTCCCGCACGCCGGCAGCGCTGATCACCTCGTTGAACCAGCAGGGCTATCAGTTGGGCCTGTTCTCTTCTGACGGCTTCAGCAGCCCACTTTATCGCCAGGCATTATTGTCTGATTTCTCATTGCCTGCGGCACGTAGCCAGTCCGATGAGCAGACGGCCAGCCAGTGGATAAACTGGCTAAACCGCTATGCCCAGGAAGATAACCGTTGGTTCTCATGGGTCGCCCTGAACGGCACCACGCTGGATGATACGCAGCAGAAAGGTTTCACACGTCGTTATCATCGCGCTGCAGAAGGAGTGGATACTCAGATTGGTCGCGTCCTGACTGCCCTGCGTGAAGCGGGCAAGCTGGAAAATACCGTCGTGATCGTGACCGCAGGCCATGGTGTTCCCTTGGGTGATGAAGTGAAAGATACCAACTGGTCTCGCCCTAATCTGCACGTTCCACTGGTGATTCACTGGCCGGGTACGCCTGCGCAACACATCAATATGCTGACCGATCACAAAGATGTGATGACCACGCTGATGCAACGCCTGTTGCATGTGAGTACACCCGCTATTGAGTATTCGCAGGGGCAAGATCTGTTTAGCGCCACGCGCCGCCATAACTGGGTGACCGCCGCGAGCAGTAATAACCTTGCCGTGACCACACCGGCGTTTACGCTGGTGCTGAACAGCAATGGTAATTACCAGACCTACGATCTGCAGGGCGAAAAAATTAAGGATCAGAAACCGCAGTTGAGTCTGCTGCTGCAGGTGCTGACCGATGAGAAGCGTTTTATTGCTAACTGATTAATTATTAATCGCTTAGCAACCTGTATTCTTGCATTCAGCAAAAAAACAGGTAGGATAATTTGCTATGCGTCGGCACGTAGCGCAGCCTGGTAGCGCACCGTCATGGGGTGTCGGGGGTCGGAGGTTCAAATCCTCTCGTGCCGACCAAAAATTCCCATAAAAAAACCAACCTTCAGGGTTGGTTTTTTTGTTTCTGACGCTCGCTTACTGTTTCTCTTTTCCACCCAGGAAGTAAATACCCAGCGGGATGGCCAGCAGAACGGTGAAGACCAGGCTATACACAAATATCATCGCCGACTGCAGGACGAACATACTGGTCGTCCACTGGGAGAGCGGAATGTTGTACTGCTCAATGACGCCCACGATGGTCGCGCGTCCGACGCCGGCAGCGGCAATCAAAAACACAACAAATAGCGCCAGTAAAAACTTCCTGCCTTCAGGGGTGTTTAGCTTTTCGCGGACCATGATTGTTCCCTTCACAGTTAAATAACATTATTTTCCGCTAACCCTAACACGATCGACCTGACGATTCCACATCAGCATTTTTAACTAAACAAAGGCTAAACAGGCAGTTTGATTCGCTAATAAACGTGAAAATTAAAGTAAATCAAACCGACGAATGCAATGCGCTATGCTAGCCTTATGCCGATCGTTTTAACATAAAGGAAGAACTGTGAAAAACGCACCTAAATTCGCTCTTGCCCTTCTCGCCGCAGCCTGTGTCAGTGGCAGCGCATTTGCCAGCACAACGGATAAAACGCAGCCGCTGGAAAAAATCGCGCCTTACCCGCAGGCCGAAAAAGGCATGAAACGTCAGGTTATCCAGCTCCCTGCCCAGGAAGATGAATCGGGTTATAAGGTCGAGCTGCTGATTGGTAAAACGCTTGAAGTGGACTGCAATCAGCACCGTCTGGGCGGTCAACTGGAGAGCAAAACCCTTGAAGGCTGGGGCTATGATTACTATGTCTTTGATAAGGTAACGTCGCCTGTTTCAACCATGATGGCGTGTCCGGACGGTAAGAAAGAAGAGAAATTCGTGACCGCGTACCTGGGAGATAACAGCCTGTTGCGCTATAACAGCAAACTTCCCATTGTGGTTTATACGCCAGACACGGTTGATGTGAAATATCGCATCTGGAAAGCCGAAGAGAAGATTGAAAACGCCGTAACGCGTTAAAAATAGCCGGGTGATTCACCCGGCTTTTTTATTTACAGTGCAATATCCGCGACGGGCTTCGTCTCCGCTTGCGGTTTGGCCTGTGGTTGCGCCTGCGGCGCGGCCTCTGCCGGCTGCGGTTTAACATATTGCAGTTGCAGTACGCGGCTGGTGTACTCCAGCTCCTGCTCAGTCGCGGCCACGTTACCGTTTAGCTTCGTGCCGTATGACGGAATAATGGTTTTCAGTTTCGCCTGCCATTCCGGGCTGGATACTTTATCTTTAAACACTTTTTCCATCAGATGCAGCATGATCGGGGCTGCAGTGGATGCACCCGGAGAAGCACCCAGCAGGGCTGCAATGGTGCCTTCTTTATCGCTCACCACTTCGGTACCCAGACGCAGCACCCCGCCCTCTTTCGGATCGCGCTTAATGATTTGCACGCGCTGTCCGGCCTGCCACAAACGCCAGTCCGCTTTTTTCGCCTGTGGGTAATATTCCTGCAGCGCAGCGAAGCGGTCGTCATCAGAGAGCATGACCTGGCTAATGAGGTATTTCACCAGATCAAAATTATCCATGCCGACGTCAACCATGGGCATAAAGTTAGACGTAGTGGTTGAACTCAACAGATCCCACAGTGAGCCATTTTTCAGGAACTTAGTGGAGAAGGTGGCAAAGGGTCCAAACAGCACAACACGCTTGCCGTCCAGCATACGGGTATCGATATGCGGCACCGACATTGGCGGCGCGCCGACAGAAGCCTGGCCATACACTTTCGCCAGATGACGATTAACCACTTCCGGGTTCTCAGACACCAGGAACTGACCGCCGACCGGGAAGCCTGCATAGTCATCCGCTTCAGGAATACCGGTTTCCTGAAGCAGCTTCAGCGCAGCACCACCCGCACCAATAAAGACAAACTTCGCCTTAATGACGTGCTCTGCTTCGTTGTTTTTCAGATCGGCAACGGTCACGCTCCAGCTATTATCCGCGTTGCGCTTAAAGCCACGCACCTCGGTGCTGAGCTCCAGGTTAAAGTTCTCTTTCTTCTGCAAAGAGCCAATCAGCTGACGCGTGATTTCACCGTAGTTCACGTCGGTCCCGATTTCGGTACGGGTAGCGGCCACTTTCTGATTCGGGTCACGCCCTTCCATCACCAGCGGCGCCCACTCTTTGATCTGATTGTGATCTTCAGAGTATTTCATGCCACGGAACAGGCTGCTCTGCTGTAACGCTGCGTAACGTGCGCGCAGGAAGTTGACGTTCTGATCGCCCCAGACAAAGCTCATATGCGGAACGGTATTGATAAAAGAGTGCGGGTCGTGCAGCACGCCGTTATTCACCTGGTGAGACCAGAACTGACGGGAAATCTGGAAAGCTTCGTTGATTTCTACAGCCTTCTCGATACTAATGGAGCCGTCCTTTTTCTGCGGCGTGTAGTTCAGCTCCATAAGTGCCGAGTGCCCGGTACCGGCGTTATTCCAGCCGTTCGAGCTTTCTTTTGCCACGCCATCAAGGCGCTCAACCATAGTCATCGACCAGTCTGGCTGTAATTCTTGCAGGTATGTGCCAAGCGTGGCGCTCATGACACCGCCACCAATTAATAGAACATCCGTTTCCTGCTCTTTTGGCTCCGCAGCCTGCGCCGACATTGAGACGACGTTAAGCCCGATAGCCATGGAAAAGAGCATGGCAGTCATTTTTTTCATCATTTGTGCCTTACGTATAATGATAAGTACGTGAAAATTGCAGGTGAGATAAGCTGCGGGGCAACGGTAACAACTTTTAAATGGCGTTTAAAGGTTACGAAATTATTGTAATTGTGAAATTTAATGATGGATTGTTTATACGGGTATAAAGTTTAGCGGCTGGCAAAACCCGGTGTTCCTGGCTACTATGCTGCACTTTGTGATCGCGCGCACGGAAGCCTGCCTCAACCTGCGGATGTTTATGTCATTACCCCACTCCTCTCCTCTGTCGGCCAGTGATGGTCACGTGGCTACCGTAATACGCTCGCCAAAACTGTTTATGCGCGAAACGCTGGCTGGCGTGATTACCGCACTGGCGCTGATTCCGGAAGTTATCTCTTTTTCCGTGGTGGCGGGCGTAGATCCCAAGGTCAGCCTGGTTGCCTCGGTGGTGCTCTGCCTGGCGCTCTCGGTGTTTGGCGGACGTCCGGCAATGGTGACGGCGGCAGCCGGGTCCGTTGCGCTGGTCATCGGCCCGATGGTAGCTCAGCATGGTGTTCAGTACATTTTGCCTGCGGTGATACTTGCGGGAATCATTCAGATTCTCTTTGGCGTGATGGGCATGGCGCGGCTAATGCGCTTCATTCCCCATGCGGTGATGACCGGTTTTGTTAACGCGCTGGGCGTGTTGATATTCTTTGCGCAGGTGCCCCATTTCTGGACAAAAAGCCCGCTCATCGTCGGGTTGTTTGTCCTCACCTTATTAATTGTGCTGTGGGTGCCGCGCTTTATTAAAAGCGTTCCGTCGCCGCTGATTGCCATTGTTCTCTTAACCCTGTTTACCGTGACCAGCGGACAAATTCTGCCGACCGTCGGGGATGAAGGTAGCATGAGTGGCGGCCTGCCGGGTCTGACACAACTCCTGGTGCCGTTAAATCTGCATACGCTCAGCATTATCTGGCCTTGCGCCCTGAGCATCGCTTTCGTTGGCCTGATGGAGTCGCTTTTAACGGCGAAACTGGTCGATGAGCTTACTGCCACGCCGTCCAGTAAGCGCCGGGAGAGCATCGGACTGGGCGTTGCCAATATCATGTCCGGCTTTTATGGCGGGATTGCGGGCTGCGCAATGATTGGGCAAACCATTGTCAACGTGGAGATGGGCAAAGGGCGTAGCCGCATCTCGACGATCGCCGCCGGACTGGTCCTGCTGGTTCTCGTCACCGCACTGAGCGAGGTGATGGCCAAAATCCCGATGGCCGTACTGGCGGGAATTATGGCCATTGTGGCCTTCAAGACGTTCAACTGGCACAGCATTCACCCCGGCACGGTGGCCTCTGCCCCCATCGCCGAAACCCTGGTAATGCTGATCACCGTTGCCGCCACGGTCTACACGGGTAATCTGGCGATTGGCGTATTGGGCGGTCTGGTGGTAATGGCTATTTTACCTGCCCGGATTAAACGCAAGCAGCCGGTTAAAGAAGAAAAATCGTCGCCAGACCCAGAAAAATAAAGAACCCGCCGGTATCCGTAATGGCGGTGATCATCACGCTCGACCCCACCGCGGGGTCGCGCCCCAGGCGAGTCATGGTCAGCGGAATGATCACCCCCATCATCGACGCCACCAGCAAATTCAGCACCATTGCCAGCATCATCACGCCCCCCAGCGCCATATCATCATAGAGCCACCAGGTGATACCGCCCATAATACCGCCCCATACCAGGCCATTGATTAGCGCCACGCCCATCTCCCTGAATATAAGAAAGGCGAAGTTACCGGGCTGAATATTTTGCAGGGCCAGCGCACGGACAATCATCGTGATGGTCTGGTTCCCCGTATTGCCGCCAATGCCCGCCACAATCGGCATCAGCGAAGCCAGGGCGACCAATTGTGAAATGGTATGTTCAAATCCGTCGATGACGCGGGACGCGATAAACGCCGTGCAGAGGTTAACGGCAAGCCACGCCCAGCGTGTTTTGACCGCTTTGCCCACAGAAGCATGAACATCGTCTTCTGCACTCAGGCCCCCGAGCGCACGCAGGTCGTTATCGGTCTCTTCGTAGACCACATCAACAATTTCATCGATGGTGACGCGACCCATCAGTTTCCCGACCGAATCGATCACCGCGGCACTGATTAAGTTGTCACGTTCGAAGGTACGGGCGGCTTTTTCCGCATCATCCTCCGGTGAGAAGACCATAGGATCGTCTTCCATGACGTCACTCACCCGACGATGCGTGCTGTTTAAGAGTATGGTTTGCAGCCCCAGCTCACCTAACAGCGTTTTATCCCGCGAGGTAACGAAGAGTTTGTCGGTGTTTTCCGGCATCTTCCCCAGACGGCGCAGATAGCGTTGTACGGTGCCTAACGTCACATCCGGGCGAATGGTGATCACCTCGAACTCCATGATCGCACCGACGCTATTCTTATCAAAATGCATCACCTGCCGTACGCGAGCACGTTCATCGGCAGGCAGCGAGGCGAGAAGACGCCCGGTCAGGTTACGCGGCAGGTGCTGTACCAGATAGATCTGTTCATCAATATCCAGCGTTTTCAATGCTTCCAGAATATCGTGGTCGCTCATCTCATCGATGAGATCGTCCCAGACATTCTCAGAGGCTTCGAGCAATACCTGCCCGCGCTCATGGTCCTGGACCAGACGCCACAGGGCGTGACGCTCTTCTGACGGCAAGGCTTCGAGGGTATCGGCGAGATCCGGCGGCGGCAAATGCGCTACCAGTGCCCCTACCTCAGCAATATCGTCGGCCAGCGTGCCGACGTCATATTGCTCAGCCAGGGTTAACTTGCCTAAAAGCGTCGAGGTTACCGCTTTATCAGTGGTGAGCAGCCAGATAAGACGAGCACGCTCCTGGTCGCGCAACCGTGCGCTATTTTTCTTTTTTACGGACATTAATCATAAACCCATGAAATGAGATGCGGTTAAGCATAGCGCGAGGGAATGTAAATGATAATAAACAACCGGCGGGGATGAATGAAAAACAGGCGAATCGGGTGAAATCATGCCCGGCAGGCCAACACTGCCGGGCAAAAAGGACGTCAGGCGGTTCGCGCCACGGCATCGCGCGAGGCGGCATCGCGTTCTTCACCCACAAGTTCACTGAGTGTGCCATTGCGCATTTCCAGCAAACGGTCGGCATGAATGAAGTAATGGTCGTCATGGCTGATAGCAAAAATCGTTTTGCCCATCGCCTGCATCAACGGCAACAGCACCTGATAAAATTCGCGACGGAAGTGGGGGTCCTGATCGGCCGCCCACTCATCGAGCAGGATAATGTCGCGTTCTTCCGCCAGCGCCAGCAGTAACGCCACGCGTTTTTTCTGCCCTTTTGACAGCTTGAGGTTCAGGATTTTGCCCTCCTCCAGCTCAAGCTTGTGCGACATCTGGAGATGATTCATCCATTTCTCGACCAGGGCCGCGTCCGCGGCTTTGCCCTCCGGCCCTAACAGCTGGTCAAACAGCCAGACATCGGTAAAGACCGCGGAAAACAGTTTGCGATAATCTTCGGGTTTATCGACCGACACCGGCTTGCCGTCCAGCAGAATTTCGCCCGATTGCGGTTGATACAATCCTGTCAGCAACATCGCCAGCGTTGATTTCCCGCTGCCGTTGCCCCCAATCAGAAAGATCAGTTCACCGCGGTGGAGGGTAAGATTCACCGGTCCGACGGCGAAGGCGTTGTCCTGATAATGGAACGTGACATTCCGCAGTTCCAGCGTTTTCCAGTCAGGGAAGGCCTGCGGACGCGGGAACGCGGCTTTGAACGGCGCCAGATCGAATTTGTTCAGTTTTTTGAAAGCGACCTGCGCACTCAGCAGCGTCGGCAGTGCCCCCACGGCTGACAGCAGCGGCGTGCGTAAAAAGAGCAGCGTCAGCGAATAGGTAGCGGCTACGTTAGTATCCGCCCAGCCCAGACTGTTTGCCATCCAGAAAACCAGACCGATTGCGCCCAGCATCATGATATTCGACCAGTTCACCGCGCTCAGGTGGAAGGTGTCTGCGCGGATAATATGGTGGCGATATTCACGCGCATCCGGAATATAAAGGTGATTAAAGATGTGTTCCGCCCGCTCGCGGTTAAGCGTGAGCTCTTTACGCCCTTCCAGCACCGTCTGGTAATCGTTATAGAGTTTATCTTCCGTTTCGCGCAGTACCGCCATGTGCTTATACACCCGCGCTACCAGCATATATCCCCCCCAGATGGTCACCACTATCCACAGCGCGGTGACCGCCAGCATTTTGGTGGAGAGCCAGGCCAGATAAGCCGCAGAACCAAAGGTGAGGATAATCCCCTGCACCAGCTCCGGCAGACGTACAAATGCGATGGTGATGGCGCGAACATCGCTGGTCAGCCCGGCCAGAAGCGATGCGCTTCCCAATTGTTCCACGCGCTCCACATGGGTATCCAGAATACGCTTGATAAACTCACTGCGCAGGCGATAGACAAAGTGGTGGCCCAGCACGGTGAGCGCCAGTTGCGATCCCAGCGTGACGGCCATGAGGAGCAGTAATAACCCGAGAAATTCCGGCAACACGGACAAGGTGGTATCGACCATTTCAATCAATCGCACGTTGATAAAAGCGATCAGGCCAATACCCAGGGCCGCGCTGGCAAGGCTGAGCGCCATGACCGCGATAAATGGCCAGCGGTACTGCCGCCAGACAAGAAGAAGTAGTTGCATGCAGAGCAATCCGGACAATAAAAAACAGCCAGCAGTGTAAACTGCCCGGCGCTTACATCAAGAATAATTCTTATTTTTATTCGCTATTCGATGCCTGGCGGAAGGTCAGGTTATAGCGAAACGCCCCCGCCTCAGGATGATCGCCAGATTTTAGCGGCTGGACCCCATGATAAAACAGCCGCGATTCACCTCCCCACACCACCACATCGCCATGCTCCAGCATCAGTCGCTTGAGCGGATCCTGACGCCGTAATCCACCAAACTGGAAGATCGCCGGTAATCCCAGCGAAACGGAGACAATAGGTGCCGCTAAATTTGCTTCGTCCTTATCCTGATGCAGAGAAAGTTTCGCCCCTGGGGCGTAACGATTTATCAGGCAGGCATCAGGCTGAAAATCGGGATAACCTGCCGCCACGGCGGCATCATGGCAAAGTTCACTCAGCGCCGTCGGCACCTGCGGCCAGCGTTGCCCGGTGAGCGGATCGACCGGGGAATAGAGATAACCGCGCGCGTTGGTGGCCCACCCCAGCTCTCCACAGTTCGTCATCGCCACTGACATGGTGTATCCCCCCGGCGTCACCATATGCCGGAAGGGAGCTACGGCGGCAACGTCATCAATGCCCTGAAAAAGCGCCGCCGCCCGCGACAGGGCAAAACGTCGTAAAATTACCGCGCCAGGGGCCAGCGGTTCCTGCCAGGGTTCTGCATCAGCAAAGAGATCGAGCATCAGGCCTCCCGAGGTTTGGCTTCGCGCCGAAGTAAGGCTGCTTTTCGCGCCGTCCCCCAGCGATAGCCGGATAACGCCCCATCAGTACGCACCACACGATGACAGGGAATGATAATCGCCAGTTTATTGGCGGCGCAGGCCCCCGCGACAGCGCGCACGGCATCGGGTTTACCGATAGCCTGAGCCACCTGCTGGTAGCTGGCCGTTTCACCACAAGGAATGGCGCGAAGCGCCTGCCAGACCTGCTGCTGAAAAGCCGTGCCGCGAATATCAAGCGGCAGCGCCAGCGACGCATTCGGGTTATCCACGCGGGCAATGACCTGACGAACGCGCCATGCAAAGTCTTCGTTTTGCGGCTCGCACCGGGCGTGGGGGAAAATCATATCGAGTTCGGCCAGTAACGCCGTATCATCATCACCCAGTAACAGAGCACAAATCCCCCGCTCGCTTTCCGCGACCAGACAGCGCCCCAGCAAGCAATTGCTGATGGCATAGCGCACCGCAAGCTGACTCCCGCCGCTGCGGTACTGTCTGGCGGTCATGCCCAGCGCTTCATCGGCCTTACGATAATAGCTACTGCTATCAGGGAAACCGGCTGCCAGCACCGACTCGGTTACCTGCTCACCCGCCATTAATGACCGGCGCAGACGTCCCGCCCGCGCTGCCTGTTGCCAGGCTTTTGGCGTCATGCCCGTCAGGGATTTGAACAGGCGATGAAGGTGATACGGACTCATTCCCACCTGTTGCGCCAGCGCATCCAGCGTAAGGGGGAGATCCTGTTCGAGCAGACGGCAGGCTTTTTCGACTTTAGCCACCCGATGCGCCTGAGGATCGGCTTTATCAGGGAAACAGCGTTTGCAGGCCCGGTATCCGGCCTGCACCGCATGAGTCGCATCGGGAAAGAAACAGACATTTTTACGCAGCGCATGACGCGCGCGGCAGGACGGACGGCAGAAGATGCCGGTTGTCCGGACAGCAAAAACAAATTGCCCGTCGGCAGTCAGATCGCGGGCCAGCACGGCCAGCCAGCGATCGTCATCGGTATTTCGCGTCAGGTTTTTCATCATCGACTCCTCTTACAAGCATAATCCTACCTTGCCAGAGCGCCATGAAACAAAAACCCGCAACCTTGCTTTTTAATTTTTTTCGCTCACGAGGTAGCTCTGAAACTGAGGCGACATCCAGGTTTTGAAACCCTCCCCCTCTTTAAAGATCATGTAAACCGCCAGCCCTTCCTGACGCACCACCTCTTTGGCTTTCTCGGTTCCCAACACCATCAGCCCCGTATCCCAGGCATCAGCCTCCAGCGCAGTGGGCGCAACCACCGTCACGGAAACCAGCTTGTGTTCAATGGGACGACCGGTTTGCGGATCGATCACATGCGAAATACGTTTGCCATCCAGCTCGTAATAGTTGCGATAACTGCCGGAGGTGCTGATTCCATGGCCGTTAATGTCCACAATCGCCTGGACGGCCTCTTGCTGATCGGTCGGTTTTTGGATAGCCACACGCCAGGGTTTATCGCTGGCGTTCGTGCCGCGACTGACCAGTGCTCCCCCCACCGACACCAGATAACGCGCAATCCCTTCCTGACTCATCAGCTTAGCAAGATGATCGGCAGCAAAGCCCTCCCCTACGGTTGAGAGGTCGACATACAGATCGGGAATATCTTTTTGCAAATACTGTTGTCCGTACTGATTGATCACCGTCAGATGCTGTAACCCGGTGCGGGCGCGGGCATCGTCAATTTGCGCCTGGTCGGGCTCGCGCAACGGCTGCTTAGCAGGACCAAATCCCCACAAATTGACCAACGGCCCCACAGTGATGTCCATCGCGCCGTTGGTTTTATAACCTACACGCAGCGACTCGGTGATGATATCGGCCATCGCCGGATTCACCGGCCAGGGTGAGGTGCTGTTCGATAAATTGAAGCGCATAAGTGCGGAGTCATTTTTATACGTCGTAAGCAGCTGATCGTCGGCGTCAAGCTGGCTCTGGATCTTGTCGCGCAGTTCGCTGGCCCGATCTTTTTCGACATTCATGATGCTTACGCGCCAGAATGTCCCCATCGTCTTGCCTTCGAGTACCGTTGCTGCGGGTGTTTCAACCTTTGCCACGGGCGTGGACGAATCGCATGCCGTGAGAAAGAAAAGCGCTGCCAGCACGCTGGCGCGAAAAAAAGTCATTTCCATTCGTTATTATCCTCATACCTGAGCGGCAAGAGTACACCAAAACGGTTCGTTTTTAGTCGTGAAAAATGCATAAAAAAAAGGGACCTGACGGTCCCTTATTCAAAAAAGACAAGAAATTAGAACTGGTAAACCAGACCCAGTGCGACGATATCGTCAGTGCTCACGCCAGCTGCACGGGTGAAGTTGTTGTCATCCAGCAGGTTGATTTTGTAATCAACATAGGTAGACATGTTTTTGTTGAAGAAGTAGGTCGCGCCAACATCAACATATTTCAGCAGATCCTGATCGCCGTAACCGCCTTCGATGTCTTTGCCTTTAGACTGCAGGTAAGCCACGGATGGACGCAGACCGAAGTCGAACTGGTACTGAGCAACCACTTCGAAGTTCTGGGCTTTGTTAGCAAAACCGTAAACGGAGCTGTTGTTCTGAGAGTCGCCGAAACGCGTTGCGTTATAGGTCTGGGAGTACTGTGCTGCCAGGTAGATGTTGTTTGCGTCGTATTTCAGGCCGCCGCTGTAGACTTCAGCACGGTCGCCGTTGCCGTAAACGTCTGCTGCGTTCTGATCTGCGGTACGTTTAGAGGAAGACATCGCACCCCCTACGCTGAAGCCTTCGCCCAAGTTGTAGGTCAGAGACGCGCCGTAACCGTCGCCGTTCTGTTTCAGGGTGCTACGACCCGTGTCGTTTTCACCGCTTACGCTGCCGTTTTTACCCTGGTACTGCAGAGCAAAGTTCAGACCATCCACCAGACCAAAGAAGTCCTGGTTACGGTAAGTGGCAACGCCATTTGCACGCTGTTGCAGGAAGTTGTCGCTACCGTAAGTGTCGCCGCCAAATTCTGGCAGCACGTCGGTCCATGAGGTCACGTCATAGATAACGCCGTAGTTACGACCGTAGTCGAATGAACCCGCATCAGCGAATTTCAGACCGGCGAACGCGACACGCGTCCAGGACTGGTTGTCGCTTTCAGTGGTGTTGCCCTGAATCTGGTATTCCCACTGGCCGTAACCGGTCAGCTGGTCGTTAACCTGAGTTTCGCCTTTAAAGCCCAGACGCATATAGGTCTGATCGCCATCTGCACCGTCATCATCAGAGAAATAGTGCAGGCCATCCACTTTGCCGTACAGATCTAATTTGTTGCCGTCTTTGTTATAAATTTCAGCCGCATTTGCTGCGCCCGCTACCAGCAGAGCTGGTACCAGGAGGGACAGAACTTTAACTTTCATTTTATTAACCCTCTGTTATATGCCTTATAATTGCCACTGCTTACTGATTGACCCTCTCAACCAGTCGGCACATTCATTCTCCGCAAAAATACAGAATAATCCAATACGAATATGATACTAAAACTTTGAAGATGTTTCATATGTCGCTAAAGATGTTTCAATTTGTAAATAAAAGGGAACTTTTCCATAGCACAAATAGCTAAAAAATAAGGCACGATTAATCAAAGTGATTAATAAAATCATTAAAATCAATAGGATGATGAAAAATGTGTTACCGCACTGAATGACAAAACAAAGCCCACTGATATCACTAAAATATATCTCGCTATCATCATTAACTTTATTTATTACCGTCATTCAAATTTGAATGTCTGTTTATCCCTAATTCTACCGAATGCACTGCATTCGGTTTTTTTTTACCTTTCTTTACGTAAAAGGGATTTTTTTGTGCTACCGGCATGAAATTATAACGACTATTAATTAAACCTCATCGTGACATTCACACCACCTGTTAAATTATCTTTGATCTTAATTTCTTGTTAATTAGTGCTATTTTTGGCTACTTCAGATAATTATTTGTACAGTCAGTCGTGCATTGTACATATTCTCGCCGGTTGCGCGTTGGCCTGCTTCAGGCGCAAAAAGTCCCCCGTAGACTGACAACTACGCTGGAAATTCAGGTATTACGCTTTATACTGCCTATCTCCCAAAAGTGCGACCACCACGGGTTACCAATTAATGAGTCAATCTGAGACGACCGCGTCAGGCAAATTTTCCCTCCTTCCGGGGAGCATCACCCGTTTCTTTCTTCTATTGATCATAGTGCTGCTGGTGACAATGGGAGTTATGGTGCAAAGCGCGGTGAACGCCTGGCTGAAAGACAGAAGTTATCAGATTGTCGATATCACCCATGCTTTGCATAAACGCATCGATACCTGGCGCTACGCCACCTGGCAGATTTACGACAACATTGCGGCTGCACCAGGCACCGCTTCGGGTGAAGGATTGCAGGAGACGCGTCTCAAGCAGGACGTCTACTACCTCGAAAAGCCGCGTCGCAAAACTGAAGCCCTGATTTTTGGCTCCCACGATAGCGCCACGCTGGAAATGACGCAGCGGATGTCGACCTACCTCGACACGCTGTGGGGTGCCGAAACGGTGCCGTGGTCGATGTACTACCTTAATGGTCAGGATAACAGCATGATCCTGATCTCCACGCTGCCGCTTAAAGATCTCTCCTCGGGCTTTAAAGAAACGGCGGTCGGTTCGATTGTCGATACTCGCCGCGCGGAGATGCTCCAGCAGGCGAATGCGCTGGATGAGCGTGAAAGCTTCTCTTCGCTGCGTCGTCTTGACTGGCAAAACGGTCATTACTTTACGCTGCGCACCACCTTTAATCAGCCAGGCCATCTGGCGACGGTGGTCGCCTTCGACTTACCGATTAATGATTTGATTCCACCGGATATGCCGCTGGACAGCTTCCGACTGGACCCGGACACCTCCGCGCAAAACATGCGTACGCCACCGGACAAAGAGAACGCGGAAAGCGTAACAATCTCTTTTAATGGCTCAAAAATTGAGATTACCTCGTCGCTGAATTCGACCGGCATGCGTCTGGTATGGCAGGTTCCTTTTGGTACCCTTCTGCTGGACACCCTGCAAAATATCCTGTTGCCGCTGTTACTTAACATTGGCCTGCTCGCCCTGGCCGTGTTTGGTTACACCACGTTTCGCTTCCAGCCTGGCCGGGTCAGTGAAAGCCCAACCTCCTCCGGCTCCAGTAATGAACTGCGCGTGTTGCGTGCCCTGAATGAAGAGATTGTTTCCGTGCTGCCTCTGGGATTACTGGTGCACGATCAGGAAGCAAACCGTACGATCATGAGCAACAAAGTTGCTGACCATTTATTGCCGCATCTGAATTTACAGAATATCACGGCAATGGCCGACCAGCATCAGGGCGTGATTCAGGCGACCATCAATAACGAACTCTATGAAATTCGCCAGTTCCGCAGCCAGGTGGCCTCGCGCACCCAGATCTTTATCATTCGCGACCAGGACCGTGAAGTTCTGGTGAATAAGAAGCTGAAACAGGCCCAGCGTTTGTATGAGAAAAATCAGCAAGGCCGTGCCGCGTTTATGCAAAATATCAGCGATGCCTTCAAGCAACCGTTAAAAACGCTGGCAGCCCAGGCCGCCAGCTTAAAGGAACCTGAAAGTCATCAGTTGGCAATCCAGGCCGACTCGTTAGTGCGACTCGTCGATGAGATCCAGCTGGCGAACATGCTGGAGAATGACAGCTGGAAGAGCAGCCCATCCCTCTTCTCCATCCAGGCGCTGATTGACGAAGTGGTGCCTGAAGTCTTGCCGGTCATCAAGCGTAAAGGTCTCCAGCTGCTGATTAATAATAATCTCCCTGCCAATGATGAACGCCATGGCGATCGGGAGGCGTTACGCCGCATTCTGTTGATGCTGATTCAGTACGCCGTCACCACCACACAGATTGGCAAAATTACGCTGGAAGTCAGCACTGATGAATCGGTCGACGATCGACTGACGTTCCGCATTCTCGATACCGGCGAAGGCGTCACGGTGAATGAGATCGATAATCTGCATTTCCCGTTCCTGAATGACACTCAGGGCGATAATTACGGCAAAGCGAACGCCCTGACCTTCTGGCTGTGCGATCAACTGGCACGCAAGCTCGGTGGTCATCTGAATATCAAGGCACGTGAATCGTTGGGGACACGTTATTCGCTGCACGTTAAAATGACCGCGAATCCGCAGGAAGAGGATGAAGAACGCCTGCTGGATGACGTCGTGGCAATGGTCGATGTGACCTCGAATGAGATCCGCGCTATTGTGGTTCGTCAGCTTGAAAACTGGGGTGCGGAGTGCATCACGCCGGATGAGAGACTGGCGAGTCAAGAATTTGATCTCTTTTTAACTGATAATCCGTCTAATCTTACTGCCTCCGGCTTGCTTTTAAGCGATGATGAGTCCGGCGTGCGAAAAATCGGCCCCGGCCAGCTGCGCGTCAACTTTAATATGAGCAATGCTATGCAGGAAGCTGTACTACAACTAATAGAAGAGCAGCTGGCGCAGGAAGGGATCCTGGAGTCCCCGTTGGGTGGCGATGAAAATGCCGAACTCCATGCCAGTGGCTACTATTCACTCTTTGTGGATACAGTTCCAGATGATGTTAAGCGGTTGTATACTGAGTCCGCCGAGAAAGATTTTGCGGCACTGGCGCAGACAGCACATCGCCTTAAAGGGGTGTTTGCCATGCTTAACCTGGTTCCGGGCAAGCAGTTATGTGAAACGCTGGAACATCTTATTCGTGAGACAGATGCTTCTGGCATAGAAAAATACATCAGCGACATTGACGCCTACGTCAAAAGCTTGCTGTAGCAAGGTAGCCTAATACATGAACAATATGAACGTAATTATTGCCGATGACCATCCGATTGTACTGTTCGGTATTCGCAAATCACTTGAACAGATTGAATGGGTGAATGTTGTCGGTGAATTTGAAGACTCCACAGCACTGATCAATAACCTGCCTAAACTGGATGCGCACGTGCTCATCACCGATCTCTCCATGCCTGGGGATAAATACGGTGATGGCATTACCCTGATCAAATACATTAAGCGTCACTTCCCGAGTATTTCGATCATTGTTCTGACCATGAACAACAACCCGGCTATCCTGAGCGCTGTTCTGGATCTGGATATCGAAGGTATCGTGCTGAAACAAGGTGCACCGACGGATCTGCCAAAAGCCCTGGCGGCACTGCAGAAAGGCAAGAAATTTACGCCGGAAAGCGTGGCTCGCCTGCTGGAGAAAATCAGCGCGGGTGGATATGGCGACAAACGTCTCTCTCCGAAAGAGAGCGAGGTTCTGCGTCTGTTCGCAGAAGGTTTCCTGGTCACGGAAATCGCCAAGAAGCTTAACCGCAGCATTAAGACCATCAGCAGCCAGAAGAAATCGGCGATGATGAAACTGGGCGTGGAAAACGATATCGCCCTGTTGAACTATCTCTCTTCCGTCACGCTGAGCGCGGTCGACAAAGACTAATTTGCTTTGGTCGTAAAAAAACCCGGTCGCGCTTTTGCGGACCGGGTTTTTTTATACCCTGGTTTTCCTGACGCGCTCGGCATACACCGACAGCGTCTGTTTGAGTACGTCCAGCGTCACCGGTTTCGACAGACAGCTGTCCATCCCTGATTCCAGGCAACGCTGTTTCTCTTCCGCCAGCGCATTCGCCGTCACCCCGACCACCGGCAACGTCAGACCGAGCTGGCGAATACGTTGCGTCAGGCGATAGCCGTCCATGTTTGGCATGTTAACGTCACTCAGCACAATATCGATGTGATTCTTACTGAGAACATTCAGCGCATCGACACCGTCGTTAGCGGTCAGGCAAAGATAACCCAGCGATCCAAGCTGATCGGCCAGCAGTCGGCGGTTAATCGGATGATCGTCTACCACCAGAATCATCATGTCATCGTTCATGGCGACAGTAGACTCCGCTGACGGCAGCGCCGTGACGCCATCCCGCGCATCCACTTCAACTTTGTAAATATGCGCCAGCAGATTGAGCAGCTCGTGCGGCGTCGCCACGCTGTGAACCCACTCGCCGGGCACGCGCTCCTGCGGAATACCGATATGGCGACGGCAGAAGACCACGGCGGCTCTGCCCTCCCACGCGGCATCCGGCGCATCATCAGTAATAAGTATGTCATCAGCCTCCGCCTTGCGCCCCTCGTAACGCGCCACCTGAATGCCACAGTGGGTGAGCAGCGATTCCAGGAACGCATAAAGGGAGGCGTTATGCACCGCCAGCCAGCAGCGTTTGCCACTGAGCCCTTCTACAACGGTTTTTTCCGGATACTGTGCATGGTAAAGCGGGATACGAATCGTAAACTGGCTTCCCATGCCAGGCTCCGTATCCACCGAGATATCACCGTCCATCATGCTGATCAGCTTTTCACAAATCGCCAGTCCCAGGCCTGTGCCCTGGAAGTTACGCTGCACACCGGTGCCAACCTGGAAGAAAGGATCGAAAAGACGCACCACTTCTTTCGCCGGGATCCCCACGCCTGTATCGCGCACGCGAATGCTTAAATAGTCGCCCGCCCGGGAGACATGCAAAATGATGCAGCCAATATCGGTAAATTTAATGGCATTGCTCAACAGGTTTGAGATCACCTGTTGCAAACGCATTGGATCGCCTTCCAGCGTCAGCGGAACATCGGGCTCAATAAAGCAGTAAAGTCCCAGCTGTTTTCGCACGACCAACGGCATATAGTTGGCGGTAATATGGTTCATCACTTCGCGCGGAGAGAATTCGCGAGGCTCAATTTTAAGCTGTTCCGATTCGATTTTAGAGAAATCGAGAATATCGCTGATGATTTTCAGCAACAGGCTGGAAGAGTTGTTCATCGCCGTGACGAGACGCCCCACCCCTTTCGGCAACTCTTTCGTTTGCAACAGATCGAGGTTACCAATAATCCCGTATAACGGCGTGCGCAGTTCATGGCTGACCGTCGCAAGGAACATGGATTTCGACTGGCTGGCCTGTTCCGCAGCTTGCGCCATTTCCTGCAAAGACTCTTCCATCTTCACGCGGGCCGAGACATCCACCAGCACGCAAATGGCCACGTTTTCGTTGCGGTAGCGCGAATGCACAAAGCTGATTTGCAGATTGGTATTGTTGCTGGTGAGAACGTCGACGAAGTTCACCTGCTGCCCGCAGATGATCTGCGTCAGGCGCTGTCGGTCCTCATGGGTCAGCATATTCAGGTAGTTATGCGCCAGTTCGTTACTCAGAATATTGGTCCCGTCCTGAGTTCGCAGGATACAAATGCCGACCGGCGCGGAGGCAACGATTTTACGGTTAAACTGTTCGTGTTCTTCCAGCCGCTGCGCATCGGTTTCGGCGGGAATAAATATTCTGCGCTCATACATGCGTGTCAGCATGAACAGGGCAATACCGACCAGCACGTTAAGCAGGATAGCATTCAGGATCAGCAGGCGAATACGTTCCAGAACCAGGTCGACCGGCACGGAATAGACAATGCTCAGGGACGATGGCGGCAAACTTTTTTTCAGCACCAGTTCACGGAACCCAGCGGTGTAGCCAAACCAGGCGCGTTCCTGCAACCAGCGCTGATCGATTTTGATACGCTTGTCTGGCCCGGTGAGTGAGATCAGGGTATGGCCGTTTTCATCGAGAATGGTTACGCCCATTGGCAGACTGCCCGGCGTAAAGAAATTTTCCATGCGGATGGTTTGCTCAATCCCCAGCAGCGCCTGCAGGCGATTTGCCAGGTAGACAGGCGTCAGCGCATAGAAATAGCCCACATCAGGACGCGGTCCCTGGCTAATCCAGTAGATATTATTGCTGCGCTCATCCTGCGGCGCGTTTCGGTATTTCTTAATACGCTCGTGCAGGCTTTTCAACGCATTGTCACGATCGACCGGCACATCGCGCAGACCGAAGTTCGCCATACATAAATTTTCGCTGCCGATAAGAAAGACGCGATTCAAATCATAGGCCGCAGAAAAATTATCGCGCCAGTAGCGCATAAACCATGAAAGTGACTCCAGCGAGCCGCGCCAGGTTCCGCCCATCGCCGAGCAGTCGGAATCGGGGAACAGCGGCTCAAAAGTGGGGATCTCCGCCTTTTCATTGCGTCCACGGCTGGCCAGAATGCCGTTTTCGGCCGTCAAGCGGTTTTCCGCAATGTATTTCAGCTCTTTCATCACATCCGACGTGCGTTGAATATAGCGCTGGGCCTGATCGGAGTTATAGCTGAACTCCTGACGGATCTCGGACTCCTTCTGGTGCAAGGCGTTGACGATATAAAACACCGAGGCCAGGGCCACCAATAGCCAAAGGAGTAGCGCTAACGCCCGGAAAAGATAGCGAGAAACTTTTAGCGTGGTACGAAAGGAGACGAGATATTTCAAGGGGGCGAGGCTCCGCCGTCGGGGTCAAAAAGAATGTGGTTAAGGTAGCGGTAAACGTAGCTTGTCGCAATGCTCACTTGTCCGCAAAAAAAGAAAGGGCCGGTATCCGGCCCTTTTTTACGTCTGGAGACATTACTCTTCAGCGTCGTCCGCAACATCATCGTCGCTTTCCGCTTCTGGCGCGATCTCATCGTCGCCTTCCGCTACGCTGCCGTCGATAGAGTCAAGCTCTTCATCGTCGACAGGCTCTGCAACGCGTTGCAGGCCCACCACGTTTTCATCTTCCGCCGTACGGATGAGGATAACGCCCTGGGTGTTACGCCCTACCACGCTGATCTCTGACACACGGGTACGCACCAGCGTACCGGCATCGGTGATCATCATGATCTGATCGCAATCATCAACCTGTACCGCACCCACAACGGAACCGTTACGCTCGGTCACTTTGATCGAGATAACACCCTGCGTACCGCGCGATTTGGTTGGGTATTCGCCTTCAGCAGTACGTTTACCGTAACCATTCTGCGTCACGGTCAGGATTGCCCCTTCGCCACGTGGAATGATCAGGGAAACAACCGCGTCTTCACCGGCCAGCTTAATACCGCGAACACCGGTCGCGGTACGGCCCATGGCACGCACGGCGTTTTCTTTAAAGCGAACCACTTTACCGGCGGCGGAGAACAGCATGACTTCGTCAGTACCGGACGTCAGGTCGACGCCAATCAGCTCGTCGCCTTCGTTCAGGTTCACCGCGATGATCCCGGCAGAACGTGGACGGCTAAATTCGGTCAGCGCCGTTTTCTTCACGGTACCGCTGGCGGTCGCCATGAAGACGTTAACGCCCTCTTCGTATTCCCGCACCGGCAGAATCGCCGTAATACGTTCGTTCGGCTCAAGCGGTAACAGGTTGACGATTGGACGTCCACGCGCACCACGGCTCGCTTCTGGCAGCTGGTAAACCTTCATCCAGTACAGACGACCACGGCTTGAGAAGCAGAGGATCGTGTCATGGGTGTTGGCCACCAGCAGACGGTCAATAAAGTCTTCTTCTTTAATACGTGCCGCAGACTTGCCTTTACCACCACGACGTTGGGCTTCGTAGTCGGTCAGCGGCTGATACTTCACATAGCCCTGGTGAGACAGGGTGACCACCACATCTTCGCGGTTGATCAGGTCTTCAATGTTGATATCAGAGGAGTTCGCGGTAATTTCCGTGCGACGCTCATCGCCGAACTGATCGCGGACCAGCTCCAGCTCTTCGCGAATCACTTCCATCAGGCGATCGGCGCTGGCAAGAATATGCAGAAGCTCTGCAATCTGCTCCAGCAGCTCTTTGTATTCGTCGAGAAGTTTTTCGTGCTCAAGGCCGGTCAGTTTCTGCAAACGCAGATCCAGAATGGCCTGCGCCTGCTGCTCGGTCAGGTAGTATTGACCATCACGCACGCCGAACTCAGGCTCCAGCCACTCAGGACGCGCCGCATCATCGCCCGCACGTTCGAGCATGGCGGAGACGTTACCCAGCGCCCATGGACGGGCAACCAGTCCTGCTTTTGCTTCAGCAGGGGTTGGCGCACGGCGAATCAACTCAATGATAGGGTCGATGTTTGCCAGTGCCACAGCCAGTGCTTCAAGGATGTGCGCACGGTCGCGTGCTTTACGCAGTTCGAAAATAGTACGGCGCGTCACCACTTCACGACGGTGACGAACGAACGCGCTCAGAATATCTTTCAGGTTCATGATCTTCGGCTGACCATGGTGCAGTGCAACCATGTTGATACCGAAGGAGACCTGAAGCTGAGTCTGGGAGTACAGGTTGTTCAGCACAACCTCACCCACCGCGTCGCGTTTGATTTCAATCACGATGCGCATACCGTCTTTATCAGACTCGTCACGCAGCGCGCTGATACCCTCAACACGTTTCTCTTTTACCAGCTCGGCGATTTTCTCGATCAGGCGCGCTTTGTTTACCTGATACGGAATTTCGTGAACGATAATGGTTTCACGGCCGGTTTTCGCATCCGCTTCGACTTCTGCGCGGGCGCGAATATAAATCTTACCGCGACCGGTACGGTACGCTTCTTCAATACCACGACGGCCATTGATGATGGCAGCCGTTGGGAAGTCCGGACCCGGAATGTGTTCCATCAGGCCTTCAACGGTAATCTCTTCATCGTCGATGTAGGCGAGACAACCATTAATGACTTCGGTGATGTTGTGCGGCGGAATGTTGGTTGCCATCCCCACGGCGATACCGGAAGAACCATTGACCAGCAGGTTCGGGATCTTGGTGGGCATAACATCAGGGATACGCTCGGTGCCGTCGTAGTTATCGACGAAATCGACCGTCTCTTTTTCCAGGTCAGCCATCAGCTCGTGGGCGATTTTCGACATACGGATTTCCGTATAACGCATCGCCGCAGCGGAGTCGCCGTCGACAGAACCAAAGTTACCCTGACCATCTACCAGCATGTAACGCAAGGAGAATGGCTGCGCCATACGGACGATAGTGTCGTAAACGGCGGTATCACCATGGGGGTGATATTTACCGATGACGTCACCCACGACACGGGCAGATTTTTTGTAGGCTTTATTCCAGTCATTGCCCAATACGTTCATGGCGTATAGTACGCGACGGTGTACCGGCTTCAGGCCATCTCGGACGTCTGGCAGCGCACGGCCAACAATGACCGACATCGCATAATCCAGATAGGAGCTCTTAAGCTCTTCCTCGATGTTAACCGGTGTAATTTCTCTCGCAAGGTCGCTCATCTAACCGCTATCCCTCTACTGTATCCCGGATTCAAAGGTCGCAAATTATAACACAACCGCTACCAGACAGGTAAACCTGTATGCTTTATTCGCGGGGATAGCCTGATATACTCGATTGTCTTGCTAAATAAGGAGTAAAAGCGCCCATGAATGCCGAAAAATCACCGGTGGCTCACAACGTAGACCATGAAGAGATCGCCAAATTTGAAGCGGTGGCGTCCCGCTGGTGGGATCTTGAAGGTGAATTCAAACCTCTGCACCGTATTAACCCGCTGCGTCTGGGCTATATCGCAGAGCGTTCCGGCGGCCTGTTCGGTAAGAAAATCCTCGACGTCGGCTGCGGTGGCGGGATCCTTGCGGAAAGCATGGCGCGGGAAGGCGCAACGGTGACGGGTCTGGATATGGGCTTTGAGCCTTTGCAGGTTGCCCGTCTCCATGCGCTGGAATCCGGGGTGCAGGTTGACTATGTGCAGGAAACCGTTGAAGAACATGCGGCCAAGCATGCCCATCAGTACGATGTGGTGACCTGCATGGAGATGCTGGAGCACGTTCCCGATCCACAGTCCGTCGTTCACGCCTGTGCAAAACTGGTGAAACCGGGCGGCCAGGTCTTCTTCTCGACCATCAACCGTAACGGAAAAGCCTGGTTGATGGCGGTCGTTGGCGCGGAATACGTGCTGCGCATGGTGCCGAAGGGTACGCATGACGTGAAGAAATTTATCAAGCCTGCGGAATTATTAGGCTGGGTGGATCAAACGGGGCTCAAAGAGCAGCATATCACCGGTCTGCATTACAACCCGTTAACAGATAAATTCACGTTGGGCGCGGGGGTGGATGTTAACTATATGTTGCATACGACCGCCAAAAACGACTAACGTCATCAAATATTCTTATAAAGATTGCGCAGCATCATGTTGCGCAATTCTGACCTCTCGTTGAAGAAATCAGCACTCGATCAAATTTTCATTTTTTTTTCTACATTATTGACATGACGTCCAGGCCTTACGGTACGAGGACTTAGCCTTTTTTACGCTCTGACAACCTCATTTTAACGTCAAAATCAACTCTTGTGCTGAAAAGATTCGATACTAGAATACTCACCATATAGCGTTCATTTAATCGCAAACCCCCTATATATAGTATTTATCCACAGAGTTAGTCACAAGACGGACCTGTGGATAAGCGGGGGGATATTTTTTATTTCACGGACAGGTAAAAAACCACATGAATCAGAGTCTGCTGGTGACAAAGCGCGACGGTACCACTGAGCGTATCAATCTCGACAAAATCCATCGAGTTCTCGACTGGGCAGCAGAAGGACTGAGCAACGTATCTATTTCCCAGGTTGAGCTGCGTTCACACATTCAGTTCTATGACGGCATTAAAACGTCTGATATCCATGAAACCATCATCAAGGCGGCAGCCGATCTGATCTCCCGTGAGGCACCGGATTATCAGTATCTCGCTGCCCGTCTGGCCATTTTCCACCTGCGCAAAAAAGCGTACGGTCAGTTCGAGCCACCCGCGCTGTTTGACCACGTTTCAAAAATGGTCGCCATGGGTAAATACGACAGGCATCTGCTGGAAGACTACACGGAAGAAGAGTTCGAGCAGATGAACGGGTTTATCGATCACTGGCGCGATATGAACTTCTCCTATGCGGCCGTGAAGCAGCTCGAAGGCAAATACCTGGTTCAGAACCGTGTGAGCGGCGAAATCTACGAGAGCGCCCAGTTCCTGTACATTCTGGTGGCAGCCTGCCTGTTCTCTAACTATCCGCGTGCCACCCGTCTGGAATACGTGAAGCGTTTCTACGATGCGGTCTCCACGTTCAAAATTTCTCTGCCAACGCCAATCATGTCCGGCGTGCGCACCCCGACGCGTCAGTTCAGCTCGTGCGTTCTGATCGAGTGCGGCGACAGCCTGGATTCCATTAACGCCACCTCCAGCGCCATTGTGAAATACGTCTCCCAGCGCGCCGGTATCGGTATTAACGCCGGTCGTATTCGTGCGCTGGGTAGCCCGATTCGCGGCGGTGAGGCATTCCACACCGGTTGTATCCCGTTCTACAAGCACTTCCAGACTGCGGTTAAATCCTGCTCTCAGGGCGGTGTGCGCGGCGGTGCAGCTACGCTGTTCTACCCGATGTGGCATCTGGAAGTCGAAAGCCTGCTGGTGCTGAAAAACAACCGCGGGGTTGAAGGCAACCGCGTGCGTCATATGGATTACGGCGTTCAGATCAACAAGCTGATGTACACCCGTCTGCTGAAAGGCCAGGACATCACCCTGTTCAGCCCGTCTGACGTCCCGGGCCTGTATGATGCCTTCTTCGCCGATCAGGACGAATTCGAGCGTCTGTACACCCAGTATGAACAGGATGACAGCATCCGTAAGCAGCGCGTGAAAGCCGTAGACCTGTTCTCTCTGATGATGCAGGAACGTGCGTCCACGGGCCGTATCTACATTCAGAACGTCGACCACTGCAACACCCACAGCCCGTTCGATCCGGCCATCGCGCCTGTGCGTCAGTCTAACCTGTGCCTGGAAATCGCGCTGCCGACCAAGCCGCTGTATGACGTGAATGACGAAAACGGTGAAATCGCCCTCTGTACGCTGTCTGCGTTTAACCTTGGCGCGATTCAGAGCCTGGACGAGCTGGAAGAGTTAGCCGTGCTGGCCGTTCGCGCCCTGGATGCCCTGCTGGACTACCAGGATTACCCAATTCCTGCGGCGAAACGTGGTGCGATGGGTCGTCGTACGCTGGGTATCGGCGTGATTAACTTTGCTTACTGGCTGGCGAAAAACGGTAAACGCTACTCCGACGGCAGCGCTAACAACCTGACTCACCAGACTTTTGAAGCGATCCAGTACTATCTGATGAAAGCATCAAACGAGCTGGCTAAAGAGCAAGGCGCGTGCCCGTGGTTTAACGAGACCACCTACGCGAAAGGCATTCTACCGATCGATACCTATAAAAAAGATCTCGATGCGATTACCAGCGAACCGCTGCACCTGGACTGGGAAGCACTGCGTGAATCGATCAAAACGCACGGTCTGCGTAACTCCACGCTCTCCGCGCTGATGCCTTCCGAGACGTCATCGCAGATCTCCAATGCCACTAACGGCATTGAGCCACCGCGCGGTTATGTGAGCATTAAAGCATCGAAAGATGGTGTGCTGCGTCAGGTTGTGCCGGACTACGAACTGCTGAAAGATAACTATGAGCTGCTGTGGGAAATGCCGAACAACGACGGTTACCTGCAGCTGGTCGGTATCATGCAGAAGTTTATCGATCAGTCGATCTCTGCCAACACCAACTATGACCCAACGCGCTTCCCGTCTGGCAAAGTCCCGATGCAGCAACTGCTGAAAGACCTGCTGACTGCCTACAAATTTGGCGTGAAAACCCTGTACTATCACAACACACGTGATGGAGCCGAAGATGCGCAGGACGACATGGCGCCTTCTATCCAGGACGATGGCTGCGAAAGCGGCGCATGTAAGATCTAATAAATCCCCTCACCCTCTCCCACAGGGAGAGGGAACTCTTTCCCCCTCTCCCTGTGGGCGAGGGCCGGGGTGAGGGAAATAACACCACAGGAAACACTCATGGCATATACCACCTTTTCACAGACGAAAAACGACCAGCTTAAAGAGCCGATGTTTTTTGGCCAGCCGGTCAACGTGGCACGCTACGATCAGCAAAAATATGACATCTTCGAAAAGCTGATTGAAAAGCAACTCTCCTTCTTCTGGCGCCCGGAAGAAGTTGACGTTTCCCGCGATCGTATCGACTTCCAGGCACTGCCGGATCATGAAAAGCACATTTTCCTGAGCAACCTGAAATACCAGACGCTGCTGGATTCCATTCAGGGTCGTAGCCCAAACGTGGCGCTGCTGCCGCTGATCTCCATTCCGGAACTGGAAACCTGGGTCGAAACCTGGGCGTTCTCCGAGACCATCCATTCTCGCTCTTACACCCATATCATCCGTAATATCGTTAACGATCCGGCGGTGGTGTTTGACGATATCGTCACGAATGAGCAGATTCAGAAGCGCGCCGAAGGCATTGCCCATTACTACGACGAGCTGATCGAAATGACCAGCTACTGGCATTTGCTGGGCGAAGGCACGCACAACGTCAACGGTAAAACCGTTACCGTGAACCTGCGCGCGCTGAAAAAACAGCTGTATCTGTGCCTGATGAGCGTGAACGCGCTGGAAGCGATTCGTTTCTACGTCAGCTTCGCCTGCTCCTTCGCCTTTGCTGAACGCAAGCTGATGGAAGGTAACGCCAAAATCATTCGTCTGATTGCCCGTGATGAAGCCCTGCACCTGACCGGCACCCAGCATATGCTGAACCTGCTGCGCAGCGGTACAGACGATCCGGAGATGGCTGAGATTGCCGAAGAGTGCAAACAGGAGTGCTATGACCTGTTCGTGCTGGCGGCCCAGCAGGAGAAAGAGTGGGCAGACTATCTGTTCCGCGACGGCTCCATGATTGGCCTGAACAAAGACATCCTGTGCCAGTACGTTGAGTACATCACCAACATCCGTATGCAGGCGGTCGGGCTTGAGCTGCCGTTCAAAACCCGCTCTAACCCAATTCCGTGGATCAATACTTGGCTGGTATCCGATAACGTGCAGGTGGCGCCACAGGAAGTGGAAGTCAGTTCTTATCTGGTCGGGCAGATTGACTCTGAAGTGAATACCGACGACCTGAGCGACTTCCAGCTCTGATGAGCCGCGTAACGCTTAGCCTTTCCGGTACAGAAGTGCTGTGCCGGGAAGAACACCCTTCCCTGTTGATTGCGCTTGAAGCGCATCAGGTTGAAGTGGAGTATCAGTGTCGCTCGGGCTATTGCGGCTCATGTCGCTGCCGTTTAGTCTCCGGACAAGTTGACTGGCTGACCGAACCGCTAGCCTTTATCAACGAAGGTGAAATTTTGCCCTGCTGTTGCCGGGCAAAAGGCGATATCGAAATCGAGATGTAATCCCCGTCCTTGCCCCCTCTGTCTCCCTGTGGGAAAGGCTTAGTATGAAGGCATCAGGCCGCAGAGCCTGTATGTCAGGTGTCGGCTTCGCAACAACACTGCACCCGCCCTTGTCCCCTCTCCCGTGGGAGAGGGTTAGGGTGAGGGCATCAGGCCGCAGAGCCTTTATGTCAGGCGGCAGTTTCACAACAACACTGCACCCGCCCTTGTCCCCTCTCCCGTGGGAAAGGCTTAGTATGAAGGCATCAAGCCGCAGAGCCTTAATTCCAGGTGGCAGTTTCGCAACAACACTGCACCCGCCCTTGTCCCCTCTCCCGTGGGAGAGGGTTAGCGTGAGGGCCTCAGGCCGCAGAGCCTTACCTTACCTCTTCTGAATAAATGCCACCGCTTTATCCGGGAAATCGGTAAACAATCCGTCCACGCCGGCCTGGTTGTACAACACGTCGTAAAGCTGATTCACATCCGTGGCATACGCCGGTAACTGGTCGGCACGCACCGTGTAAGGATGCACCTGAAGATGGTCGCTATGCGCCTCTTTCACCATGGCCGTCAGCTTCACATGCCCCGGTGACGACCCTTCCGCCACCAGCATATGGTAATCAGGACCGATACCGTCAGCATACTGCGCGATCTGCTTCATCGCCCCAGGCTTGAACATCCAGTCATAGCTGTAGTTCACCCATGTCCCGTCAGGCTGTTTTTCCTGAGTTTCATTCCAGTCGGTATAAGCGATCAGCTGGACAAGATTCAGGTTCATGCCCATTTTCGGCTCCAGCTCGTTTTTGATGCGTTTCAGTTCGGCGGCATCAAAACATTGCAGGTAAACCTTGTCCTTTTTGCTGGCGTAGCCGTACTTTTTCAGCACCTCCAGCGTTTTCGCAGCGATATCCTTTCCTTCCTGATGATGGAACCACGGCGCTTTGATTTCCGGGTAAATACCTATGTTCTTCCCGGTCGAATGATTTAACCCCTGAACAAACTCAATCTCCTCTTCAAAGGTATGAATACGGAAATCGGATTTGCCCATCGGGAAGCGCCCCGGATACACCTGAACCTGCTTACCGTTTTCCAGCTCAAAGCCTTCGGTAAATTTCAGTGACCGAATTTCATTCAGCGTAAAATCAATGGCATAGTAACGCCCGTCTTTTCGGGCGCGGTCCGGAAAACGTGTTGCCACGTCGGTTACACGATCCAGATAGTGATCGTGGAGAACGACCAGATGGTCGTCCTTCGTCATCACCAGATCCTGCTCAAGGTAGTCGGCGCCCTGCGCGTACGCCATCGCCTTAGCCGGAAGCGTGTGCTCCGGCAGATAGCCACTGGCGCCGCGATGAGCGATCACGATTTTCTCTGCCGCCATCGCCTGCACGCTGAGCAGACCGGCCAACATCATACCGGTTACAATTCGGGTATAGTTCATCAGCCTGCTCCTTATTGACGACGCGCCTGCACTTCGGCGTGATGGCGTTTTTCACCAAACATCACCACGATGAGCAACAGAACCGCGAGGATGCTGCCACCGATCATGACCATAAAGCCGCCGTCCCAGCCAAAGAAGTCAACGGTGTAGCCAACAATGGCGCTTGCCGCCACCGATCCGCCCAGATACCCGAACAGCCCGGTGAAACCTGCTGCAGTACCGGCCGCTTTTTTCGGCGCCAGTTCAAGCGCATGCAAACCAATCAACATGACAGGGCCGTAAATGAGGAAGCCGATGACGATCATACAAGCCATATCCACGCCCGGATTACCCGGTGGGTTGAGCCAGTAAACGATGGTTGCAATGGTTACTAACGTCATAAAGAAGACGCCCGTCGCCCCACGGTTTCCGCGGAACACTTTGTCCGACATCCAGCCGCAAATCAGCGTCCCCGGAATCCCGGCGTATTCGTAGAGGAAGTAAGCCCACGAGGACTTATCCAGCGCGAAGTGCTTCACCTCTTTCAGATAGGTCGGTGACCAGTCGAGAATGCCGTAGCGCAGCAGATAGACAAACACGTTGGCAATCGCGATGTACCACAGCAATTTGTTGGGCAACACATACTTCATGAAGATCTGCTTCGCCGTTAACTCTTCTTCATGCTGCTCACTGTAGTCGTCCGGATAATCGTTCTTGTACTCTTCGATAGGCGGTAACCCGCAGGACTGCGGCGTATCGCGCATTAGGGCAAACGCGATCACGGCAATGATGATGGCCCCAAAGGCAGGCATATACAGCGCCGCTTTCCAGTCGTTAAACCACGCCATACCCAGCAGGAACAACAGCGGAGGAATACCGCCCCCCACGTTATGCGCGCAGTTCCACACTGAAACAATCCCGCCGCGCTCCTTTTGCGACCACCAGTGCACCATGGTTCGCCCACAAGGCGGCCATCCCATGCCCTGGAACCAGCCACACAGGAAAAGCAGCACAAACATGACGGCAATGCTCGATGTCGCCCACGGAACAAAGCCCATAAATAACATCACGGCAGCAGCCAGGATCAACCCCGCAGGCAGGAAAACGCGCGGATTCGAACGGTCCGATACGGACCCCATAATGAATTTAGAGAAACCGTAGGCGATGGAGATCCCCGACAACGCAAAGCCTAAATCGCCGCGTGAAAAGCCTTGTTCCACCAGGTAGGGCATCGCCAGTGCGAAGTTTTTACGCACCAGATAGTAAGCGGCGTAGCCAAAGAAGATCCCCAGGAAGATCTGCCACCGCAGGCGACGATAAAGGGGATCAACCTCCGCGTCTGACACACGCGCCTGATGCGGCGCAGGTTTGAAGATACTGAGCATAATAGCCTCCGTGGCCTTGTCATAAACGACCGGACTGAGCGCGCCCGGTTCCAGAGGCCGCGATGTTAAAAAATCACAGTGATTGTTACTGTGAATCAACGCACAGATTGTTACAGAAATATGACAGTGTGCGCAAAAAGGCGCACGGAATCACGTTTCATTTTCGAATGATGCTCGATTATGTTCGAAATCAAACAAACCACAGTATTAATGTGGCTAAATGGTAAAAAAACGAACATGAGGTAAACCATGACTCTTCGTGACCCTCGTTACAGCGATGTCATCATTATTGGCGGCGGCGCAACAGGCGCGGGTATTGCTCGCGATTGCGCACTGCGCGGGTTAAGCGTGACGCTGCTGGAACGCCATGATATTGCCACCGGCGCTACCGGGAGAAATCACGGCCTGTTGCACAGCGGCGCTCGCTATGCCGTCACCGATGGCGAATCAGCAGAAGAGTGCATCGCCGAAAATCAAATACTCAGGCGCATCGCCCGCCACTGTATCGACCCGACTGAAGGCCTGTTTATTACTCTGCCCGAAGACGATCTGGCCTTTCAGCAAACCTTCATCAACGCCTGCAACGCGGCGGGTATTCAGGCGCAGGCGCTTGACCCGGCACAGGCCCGGCGGATAGAGCCTGCTGTCAATCCAGCCCTTATCGGCGCGGTCAAGGTGCCGGACGGCACCGTGGATCCTTTCCGTCTGACGGCGGCCAACATGCTCGATGCCCGCGAACACGGGGCGACTATCCTGACCGCGCATGAAGTCACGGGTTTAATTCGCGAGGGGGACACCGTCCGGGGCGTGCGGGTTTACGACGCGCTCTATGGCGAACACAGCGAGCTGTATGCCAGCGTGGTGGTCAATGCTGCGGGGATCTGGGGACAACGCATCGCGGAATACGCCGCCCTCTCTGTACGCATGTTCCCGGCGAAAGGCTCGCTGCTGATCCTCGATCATCGCATCAATAACGTGGTGATTAACCGCTGTCGCAAACCTTCTGACGCCGATATCCTGGTGCCTGGCGATACCATCTCGCTCATTGGTACCACCTCCACCCATATCGATTACCACGAGATTGACTGCAATCGCGTCACGGCCGAAGAGGTGGATATTTTGCTGCGCGAAGGGGAAAAATTAGCGCCAGTGATGGCGCAAACCCGCATCCTGCGGGCCTATGCAGGCGTGCGGCCGCTGGTTGCCAGCGATAACGACCCGAGCGGGCGAAACGTCAGTCGCGGCATCGTGCTGCTCGATCACGCGGCCCGTGACGGGATGGAGGGCTTTATTACCATCACCGGCGGGAAGTTAATGACCTATCGGCTGATGTCCGAGTGGGCGACCGACGCGGTGTGTAAAAAACTCGGCAATACGCAGCCGTGTACAACCGCTGAACGCCCTCTGCCCGGCTCACAGGAATCCGCCGAAAAAACGCTGCATAAAGTCATCTCTCTGCCCGCGCCGATGCGCGGATCCGCGATCTATCGTCATGGCGATCGCACGCCTGCCTGGCTTGGGCAGAGCCGCTTAAGCCGTAGCCTGGTCTGTGAATGCGAGGCCGTTACCGCGGGCGAAGTGCAATACGCCGTTGAAAATCTCACAGTGAATAATTTACTCGATTTACGACGCCGGACCCGCACAGGGATGGGCACCTGTCAGGGTGAACTGTGCGCCTGTCGCGCTGCCGGTCTCTTACAGCGGTTTAATGTCACGACCTCAGCCCAGTCATTGACCCAGCTGAGTGAATTCCTTAACGAGCGCTGGAAAGGGGTGCAGCCCGTTGCCTGGGGGGATGCATTACGTGAAAGCGAGTTTACCCGCTGGGTCTATCAGGGTTTATGCGGACTGGAAAAGGAACCTCATCATGAAGTTTGATACGGTGATTATTGGCGGCGGGCTGGCGGGCCTGCTCTGCGGCCTTAAGCTGACTCAGTTGGGTTTACGCTGCGCTATCGTCTGTCGTGGTCAGGGTGCGCTGCATTTCTCCTCCGGCTCGCTGGACTTACTGGGCGCCCTGCCGGACGGTACGTCTGTAGATCATCCGCTTACCACACTGCAAAAACCGGATATTCTGCCTTCTGAACATCCTTACAGGGTGATCGGTGTTGGGCAGGTTGCGCCGCTGGCACGAGAAGCCGAAGCCCTGCTGGCTCACTGTGGCACACGGCTGCAAGGGGATGCACATCAGAACCATCTTCGCGTTACACCGCTTGGCATGCGACGCGCGGCGTGGCTCAGCCCGGAAGAGGTGCCCGTTAAGCCCTCCACGACAGAGCGCATCCGGGTGGTGGGCATCAGCGGTTTCCTCGATTTCCAGCCCCACCTTACGGCCTCGTCGCTGCGTCAGCAGGGTTTTCAGGCGGACACAGCTGAGATTGAACTTCCGGAACTGGACGTCCTGCGTGAGAACGCCAGCGAGTTTCGCGCCGTGAATATCGCCCGTTTTCTCGACAACGATGATAAGTGGCCCCTGCTCTATGCGGCCCTCGCCCCGCTCAGCGCAGAGTGCGATGCGCTCTATTTGCCCGCCTGTTTTGGCCTGACGGATAACCGCCTGTGGCGCTGGCTATCAGACCGTCTTCACTGCCGACTCTGTTTATTGCCTACGCTTCCCCCTTCCGTTCCGGGGATTCGCCTGCACAATCAGCTCCAGCGGCAGTTTATCGCCCAGGGCGGGGTGTGGATGGCCGGCGATGAAGTTAAAAAAGTGACGCTGACAGACGGCGTAGCCAGCAGCGTCTGGACGCGAAACCACGAGGATATTCCGCTGCGTGCCCGTTATGTCGTGCTGGCGAGCGGGAGTTTCTTTAGCAATGGGCTAATAAGTCATCGCCACGGCGTGGAAGAAGCCATTATGGGCCTCGACGTGCGGCAAAGCACGACGCGCTCAGCGTGGTATCAGAGTGATTTCTTCTCACCACAGCCCTGGCAGCAATTTGGTGTGATCACGGACAACGACCTGCGTCCAACGCTTTCCGGCGTACCGGTAGACAATCTCTACGCCATTGGCTCAGTGCTGGGAGGCTTTGACCCGATTGCACAAGGTTGCGGCGGCGGTGTCTGCGCCGTTACCGCGATGTATGTTGCCCACCAGATTGTCCAGCGTGCGGGGGAAAACGCATGAACGATACCCGTTTTGAAAGCTGCATTAAATGCACGATCTGCACAACAGCCTGTCCGGTCAGCAGCGTTAATCCACGCTATCCCGGCCCAAAACAGGCAGGGCCAGACGGCGAACGTCTGCGCCTGAAAGATGGCGCGCTCTACGACGAAGCGCTGAAATACTGTATCAACTGTAAACGCTGCGAAGTGGCGTGCCCGTCAGATGTCAAAATTGGTGACATTATTCAGCGCGCCCGCGCACGCTACAGCCAGCAAAAACCCACGCTGCGCGATGCGATTTTGAGCCATACCGACCTGATGGGTAGCGTGTCAACGCCGTTCGCCCCGCTGATTAATGCCGCCACGTCGCTTAAACCTGTACGGCAATTGCTGGATGCGACGCTAAAAATCGACCATCATCGCAGTCTGCCGAAATATTCTCACGGTACTTTCCGTCGCTGGTATAAATCCGTTGCCGCGGCACAAGCAGCCTTTCCGGACCAGGTCGCGTTCTTCCACGGTTGCTACGTCAACTATAACCACCCGCAATTGGGCAAGGACCTGATCAAGGTGCTGAATGCGCTGGGAACCGGCGTGCAATTGCTGAAAAAAGAGAAGTGCTGCGGCGTGCCGCTGATTGCCAACGGCTTTATGGATAAAGCACGTAAACAGGCGCAATCGAATGTGACGTCACTCCGGGAAGCGATTATCGACAACGCCATGCCGGTACTCGCCACCTCCTCCACCTGTACCTTTACGTTGCGTGATGAGTACCCTCACCTGCTGGATGTGGATAACAACGGACTGCGCGAACATATCGAACTGGCGACGCGCTTTCTGTGGCGTAAGCTGGATAGCGGTCAGACGCTACCGCTCAAGCCCCTGCCGCTCAAGGTGGTCTATCACACGCCATGTCATATGGAAAAGATGGGCTGGGCGCTTTATACCCTTGAGCTTTTACGCTTGATTCCGGGTCTGGAACTGACGGTACTGGATTCGCGCTGCTGCGGCATTGCCGGAACCTATGGGTTTAAACGCGAAAACTATCCGACCTCGCAGGCCATTGGCGCTCCGCTGTTCCGCCAGATAGAAGAGAGCGGCGCCGATATCGTGGTGACCGACTGCGAAACCTGCAAGTGGCAGATAGAGATGTCCACCAGCAAGCGGTGTGAACATCCTCTCTCTTTACTGGCAAAATCGCTGGGGTAAAAACCGGGGCAACAGGCCCCGGCAACTGCGTTCATTCAATAAACAGCGATTCGACGACGTTGATCCAGCCGTGCTCGCTGGCGACTTCTTTACCCAGCAACCAGCGACGCAGCATATTCAACGCCATCATGGCACAAACCTCCTGACGCACCTGGAGACTGTGACGCGTTACGCTCATCTGCACCCGCAGAGCGTGCGTGCCCTGCGGTGTCGCCAGCGCAAAGTTGAGATGTTCGTCTTCCAGCCCCGTCACCGCCAGCGCCAGTCCGGCAAAGTGGTTAACCCGTCGATCGGCGGCCCAGTGGGCGGTTTGTGCCAGGGTCTCTTCCTGAGAAGGCACCACTTCGCTTGCCAGCAACGGCGCACCGGCACGTGACAACTGCAGTGCCAGCAGACCGCCGGTGAACTGTTCGCTCAGGGTCAGGCTCAACTGACGTGCCTGTAAGCCACGCGCGATATGCACCGGCAAACCGTCTGTCCCTTCGAAAATAAGATTTTCCCCCGCCACCCGCTGAACCTCGGGCCAGAGTGCCAGCATCGCCGCTTTCTGGCTCGCCGGGCCGGTGAGTTTAAGCTCAATGATCGGCATAGAGGAGCGATACCCCATCGTCACGCCTTCCGGCAGGGTCAGATGATCCAGGCTTTGTGCCAGATCGCTTTCTGAACGTCCAAAGGTCGTCAGACGAAGACAGACTGGAGGGTCAGGCAAAGTAAAACGTGCGCGCAAGCGCGGTAAAATCTCGCGCTCTACCATCACCTTAAATTCAGAGGGTACGCCTGGGGTAAAGAACATCAGACAGCGATTGAGCGTAAGGGCAAAACCGCATGCCGTCCCGACCGGGTTATCGACCAACTCAGCGCTGGCGGGTATTTCGGCCTGTTTGCGGTTACTGGGCGCCATGACCCTGCCGCGCTCGGTGAAGAAACGCTCCATTTGCGCCAGCCATTCGGTGTGCAGCACCAGTTCTTCGCCTTTGGCGGTCGCCGCCGCCAGTGCGCTGAGATCATCGCTGGTGGGACCCAGGCCGCCGTTTACGATCAGCACATCTGCATGCTCGCTACGCTCACGCAGAATGCTCACCAGCGCGTCCAGGCTGTCGCCCACGGTGTTACGGCGCGTTAAGGGCAATCCCTGCTCAAAGAAAAAATTGGCCAGCCAGGCTGCGTTGGTATCGGTAATTTGTCCATGAAGAACTTCATCACCGGTGGACAACATCTCCACATTTATCATTGTGCTCTCCCGCATATATAGTGAAAACACTATAGCGCAATCAAATGCGGAGGGAAGAGGAAACAGGCGCGGCAGGACACCGCGCCAGAAAATCAGAAACCTGCGCTCACGCCCACATAAGGGCCGTCAGCCAGCGCGTTGTCGCGGTTGCCGTCTTTACCCGCCAGGTTCAGATAGCGATAACCGGCTTCAATCGTGATCGGACGCATGATGGTCCAGCGCGCGCCCGCGTTGGCTTCTTCATAGCTGTCGATGCCGCTGGAGAGCGAATCCGGAGAGTAGTAATACTCGCCGAACAGGCCGAAGCTATCGCCAATTTTCCACTGCAGGCCGCCACCTACCGCCGCCGCGTAACCTTCATCGCCGTCGTTCGGGTTAGTGTAAATGCCCTTACCGCCCACGGTAGCCAGGAACGGTCCAAGAGGAATGTTCAGGCCCAGGCCAAGGCTTGCCGCGTCGCCGTCGTCATCGTTATGTGTCCAGCCGCCGGTCATCGCCAGACCGGAGGTCTCGGTCCCCAGGCCAAAGCCGAGATGAGTATAATCCTCACCCGCTGAGCCGTTAAAGCTGATGGCGTTCGCCGCCGAAGAAACAACCATCAGGCCTAAGCCCACTAATGCCACTTTTTTCATTGTCGTGTTCCCGCACAATTTTATAGAGAAGTCCCAAAACCGCGAGATTTTAACCTGTGTCACCCGGGGATCAAGCACTCTGCGTGCGGCAGTGCCGAAGTTTGTAACGATGTGATACCTGGTGTTTTTTTACGTAAGCAGTAAAAAACGCATTTTCACGCACAATCCGCCCAGGGTTTCGCTGCGGGTCAACTGCAGGTGACTGCGGTGCAGACGGGCAATATCACCCGCCAGCGCCAGCCCAATCCCTGACCCGGTGGCATTACCGACGTTATCCAGCCGGTGGAAAGGCAGCATCGCCTGATGGATCTGATTCTCTTCAATACCTGGCCCACTGTCCTCCACGCTCAGCTCAACGGCGCCGTTGTCCGTTCGCAGGAATACGGTCACCACGCCTTCAGCCGGCGTGTACTTGATCGCATTCTCCAGCAGGTTGGCGCACAGCTCACCCAGCAGTACGTCATCGCCTTCAATCATGACCGGCTGCTGCAGGCCGTCATAGCCCAGATCAATCGCTTTACTGCGCGCCTGCGCCAGCCGGGAGAAGCAGCAGTTCTGCACCACCTGAACCAAATCCACCGGTGCAAACTGGCCCTCCCCCTGCTCTTTACGCTTCACCGCAGAAAGCTGCAGCAGCCGTTCGGTCAGCACAATGGTGTCATCCAGGGTGGCATTGATGGCCCGCAGGCTCTCCTGCCACAGGGCGGGATCCTGACGCGTCAGGGCGACGGAGACCTGCGTTTTCAGCACCGCCAGCGGGGTTTTGAGCTGATGCGAGGCATCTGCGTTAAAGCGTTCCTGGCGCGACAGCACGCCGCGCAGCCTGTCGATATAGCGGTTAAACGCCACAATTAACAAGCGGGTCTCGGACCAGGGTAACAGCTCCGGCAGCGGCGCGAGGAGGCCAGGCTCCCGGCGCACCATCAGCGAAGAGAGCTGGCGCATCGGGCGCAGTACGCGACGCAATAGCCACGCGGTCAGCACCAGGGTCAGCAGCACCAGCAATCCCTGAGAAACCCAGGAAGAAAAGAGCAACTGGCTGGCAAGATAGCGGCGGGACTGGAGCGTCTCCGCGACGTAAATCTCCGCCATACCGACAACATTATCCTCATTGACGGGTTGCAGCAGGCGCGCAACACGAATCGCCTGCCCGCGATATTCGGTGTGATAAAACCACGCCAGCGCCGGATAGAGCGTGGTGCGGGAAATCGCTGGCGGCATCGTTGGCAGATCGTCGTAGCCGGAAATCACCCGCCCGTCGGGATCGACCACTTTATAGTAGAGCCGGTCGTTCATGTTGAGTTCAAAGCTGTCGAGCACCACCCAGGGTACATTCACATCCAGCTTGCCGTCGTGTACCACCAGCCGCTCCGATATGGTGCGGGCAGAGGATAACAGCGTGCGGTCGTAGGCCTGCGTGGCCGCCTGCAATGCGCTGACGTAGCTGTTAAAGGCCGACAACCCCCACAGCAACAGCAACGGAAGCCCGAGGAACAGCAGCAGTTGCAGGTAAAGCGACTGCGGCTTAACCCACTTCATCGCCACACTCCAGCACATAGCCCAGCCCGCGAAGGGTAGTGACCCGCACGCCGCTGCCGCTGAGCTTTTTGCGCAGACGATGAATATAGAGATCGATACTCTCCGGGCTGACGTCGTCATTCAGGCTAAACACCTGATCGAACAATTGCTGCCGGGAAACGGGCCGGGTCCGGCGATGCATCAGCACCTTCAGCAATGACAGCTCCCGCGGCGTGAGTGACAGAGGCTCATCGCGCAACAGGAAAAAGCCTTCGTCGTCATACTCCAATTCTCCAAGGCGCTGACGCTCCTGCGTTCGCCCTTCGCTTCTGCGCAACAGGGCGCGCAGCCGTGCGTCCAGCTCCTCCAGCTCAAACGGTTTCGGCAGATAATCATCCGCCCCGGCGTTCAACCCCTTCACCCGGTCCGCCACGTTACTGCGTGCAGTCAGGAACAGGACAGGCAGCGTCTGGCCGCGTTTACGCAGGCGATGCACGACCTCCAGACCGTCAAAGCCGGGCATACCGATATCCAGAATGGCCACCGCATAGCTTTCTCCCTGCAGCAGATGGTCGGCGGCGCGCCCGTCAGAAACGCAGTCCACGGCAAATCCCTCCTGCACCAGCGCTTTCTCCAGCCAGTGAGCCAGCTCACGATTATCTTCCGCCAGTAAGAGACGCATATCACATCCTGTAAAGTTGGTGACGCATTGAAAGGGAAATGAAAGGTTATTGTTTTAACAATCACGCAACGGAACCGCTACAAGGTGGTTCACATAATCAGAAAAAAGACCCGTACCCGTACTCCCGGAACTCCGGCGCGAGGATAAACGATGAAAAAACAATTACTTTCTACCTTTGCTGCAAGCGTATTGATGATGAGTGCCTCTGTGGTTCAGGCGCAGGATGCCCCGTCCCGCACCGAGTGCATCGCGCCGGCGAAACCCGGCGGCGGGTTTGATCTCACCTGCAAACTCATTCAGGTCAGCATGCTGGAGACCGGCGCTATCGCCAAACCCATGCGTGTGACCTATATGCCCGGCGGCGTAGGTGCCGTCGCGTACAACGCGATAGTCGCGCAACGCCCTGCGGAAGCCGGTACGGTGGTCGCCTTTTCCGGCGGCTCGCTGCTGAACTTGTCCCAGGGGAAGTTTGGCCGCTACGACGTGGATGACGTGCGCTGGCTGGCAACCGTCGGTACCGACTACGGCATGATTGCCGTGCGCGCGGATTCACCGTGGAAATCCCTGAAAGACCTGCTGACCGCCATGGAAAAAGATCCGAACAGCGTGGTGATTGGCGCCGGGGCCTCCATCGGCAGCCAGGACTGGATGAAAGCCGCCCTGCTGGCACAGCAGGCGAAGGTTGATCCTCACAAGATGCGCTACGTGGCATTTGAAGGGGGCGGCGAACCGGTGACGGCGCTGATGGGGAATCACGTTCAGGCGGTATCCGGCGATCTCAGTGAAATGGTGCCCTACCTGAGCGGCGATAAAATCCGCGTGCTGGCGGTCTTCTCCGATAACCGCCTGCCGGGCCAGCTGGCGAACGTCCCTACCGCAAAAGAGCAGGGTTATGACCTGGTCTGGCCGATTATTCGCGGTTTCTTCGTTGGGCCAAAAGTGACCGATGCCGAATACCAGTGGTGGGTCGACACCTTCAATAAACTCCAGCAGACCGACGCATTTAAAAAGCAGCGCGATCTGCGTGGGTTGTTTGAGTTCAACCTGAGCGGCAAGCCGCTGGATGAGTACGTTAAAAAACAGGTCGTCGATTATCGCGAGAAGGCGAAAGCCTTTGGCCTGGCCAAATAACCGGAGGCGGTATGAGCGATCGTATTTTTGCCGGAATTTGGCTGCTGCTCTGTGTGGGAGGAATGTTCGTCGCCTGGCAGATCCACAGCGAATACAGCTATGAACCGGTGGGGCCGCGCCCCTTCCCGATGGGCATTGTCGGTCTGATGCTGCTCTGCTCGGTGGCCCTGCTGCTCCGCCATCCGGATACCGTGGAGTGGCCACCGCGCCGTATTCTGCAGCGTCTGCTGGTGATGGTGATTGTTTTGCTGATGTACGCCTGGGGTTTTGAGTGGCTCGGCTTTCCGCTGGCGACCGCCATTCTGACGATGGTGATCGGCATGCTGTTTAACGCCACCCTCCCCGCTGCGGTGGTTTCCGGCGCAGTGCTGGGGATTTCACTGTGGTTCGCCTTTGATCGCCTGCTGGACGTGACGCTCCCGCTCGGCGCATGGCTTAATTAACGGAGCACGCTATGGATACCTGGATTTATCTCTCACAGGGGTTCGCCGTGGCGATGACCCCGGAAAACCTGGTGATAGCCCTGATCGGCTGCTTTGTCGGGACGATTGTGGGTTTATTGCCCGGCCTTGGGCCGATTAACGGCGTCGCCATTTTACTCCCACTGGCATTTGCCCTGCATCTGCCTGCGGAATCGGCGCTGATCCTGCTGGCGACGGTGTATATCGGCTGTGAATATGGAGGGCGTATTTCCTCCATCCTGCTGAACGTGCCCGGCGATGCGGCGGCCATAATGACCGCGCTGGATGGCTACCCGATGGCACGGCAGGGTCGCGGTGGCGTGGCGCTGTCCATCTCTGCGGTCAGTTCGTTTTGTGGTTCGCTGATTGCTATCGGCGGTATTATTCTGTTTGCCCCTGCGCTGGCCCAGTGGTCGCTGGCGTTTGGTCCGGCAGAGTATTTTGCCCTGATGGTCTTTGCCATCGCCTGTCTTGGCAGCATGATGGCGCAAAATCCGCTGAAATCGTTTTTGTCCGCGCTGATTGGCTTAGGGTTAGCCACCGTCGGCGTGGATGCCAACACCGGAGTTTATCGCTTTACCTTTGACAGCGTGCACCTTTCCGACGGCGTGCAGTTTATCGTGGTGGTGATTGGCCTGTTCTCGGTCTCTGAAATTTTACTGATGCTGGAACATACCAGCAGCGGTCAGACGCTGGTGCGCAAAACGGGCCGCATGCTCTTTAATGCCAAAGAGGGCGCACAGTGTATCGGCGCAACGCTGCGTTCGTCGGTGATTGGCTTCTTCGTCGGTATTCTACCGGGTGCCGGAGCCACCATCGCCAGCGCCATCACCTACATGACCGAGAAAAAGCTCAGCGGCAACAGTGACAGCTTCGGCAAGGGGGACATTCGCGGGGTAGCGGCACCAGAGGCGGCGAATAACGCCTCGGCCTGCGGTTCGTTTATCCCGATGCTGACTCTGGGCGTGCCGGGTTCGGGCACCACGGCGGTGATGATGGGCGCACTGACGCTCTATAACATTACCCCAGGACCGGCCATGTTTACCGAGCAGCCGGATATTGTCTGGGGGCTGATAGCCGCACTGCTGATCGCCAACGTCATGCTGCTGGTCATGAACATTCCGCTGATTGGTCTGTTCACCCGGATGCTGACAATTCCCCTGTGGTTCCTGGTGCCGGCTATCGCGGCCGTCTCTGCGGTGGGGGTGTATGCGGTACACAGTACAACCTTCGACCTGGTGCTGATGGTGCTGCTTGGCGTACTGGGCTACATCCTGCGTAAGATGCACTTCCCGATGTCGCCGCTGATTTTAGGCTTTGTGCTGGGAGAGATGCTGGAGCAGAACCTGCGCCGCGCCTTGTCCATCAGCAACGGCAATATATCTATTCTGTGGGACAGCAGCGTGACGAAGGTGCTGTTAGCGATGGCCGTCCTGGTGATTGTGGTTCCGCCGGTATTGCGTCTGCTGCGTCGCCGTCAGCGCAAACCGGCGCCGGATATCGGTTAATCACCCTTTCAGAAGACGAGCAACCCACTGTTTTAACGCCTGGCGGGAGATCTTAATCCCGCCATTTTTGAGCTCTGCCGGCAGCATCAGCCAGTGCACCGGCTGCTCAAAGCGCGCCAGTTTGTCCTGGACCCATGCCGGGAAGCCGGTGATATCGGTTCCCGGTTCACACTCCACCACCGCCACCGGACGCTGACCAAACTCGGCGTCATCCAGCGGGACGATAAACGCCTGGTTTATCTGCGGATGGCGGGCAATAACCCGCTCAAGGCTTTCCGGCTGGATCCCTTCGCCCCCGCTGAAAAAGAGATTGTCCATCCGGCCAAGGATCGTCAGGCGTCCGTCATGCCATTCCCCGCGATCGCGGGTAGCAAACCAGCCCTGTGGATTGGTCAGCGGAATCAACGCGCCGTCCCGCCAGTAGCCTGCGGCCATGCTTTGCGCTTTGATCCACACTTCACCGTCAACCACCTGCACCTCTCTGCCCGGCAGCGCAGCGCCGACGTCCGGTTCACCGTCCGCCTCTTTGGCGCAAACCGTTGAGGCAAACTCCGTCAAACCGTAACCACAGAAAGTGCGGATCCCCCGCTGGCTCGCCTGCTGAGTCAGATCCACGGGAATCGCGGCCCCGCCAAGCAGTACGGCTTTCAGCGCGACAGGCTGGTGTACATTGAGCAGACGCCAGAGTTGAGTCGGGACCAGTGAGGCATGCGTACAGCCCTGCAGGGCCTGCACCAGCGGCTGCTTCTCGCGGACGGTTAAGCGTGCGCCGGCCTGTAGCCAGCGCCACAAAATCCCCTGACCGGAGACATGAAACAGCGGCAGGGAGAGCAGCCAGTCGTCTTCATCGCCGTAGGGCATCAGCGAAAGCACGCCGCGCGCGCTGGCAAGATGGGCGGCACAGGTATGGACCGCCGCCTTGGGTAAACCGGTAGAACCGGAGGTCAACGTCATGGAAGCCAGGCGCGACGGTTGCCACGCCACGCGATACATGCCCGCTGCCTCGCGCATACTGAGCGCGATCAGCCCGTCGTAGACACCATCCAGCACCAGGGCAAAGCGCAGCGTCATCTGCGGGAGCAACACGTCCAGCAGCGGGTGCGGCAGCTGCGGATTAACGGGAAGAATACGTGCCCCGCACTGCAGCAATGCCAGCCACGCCATCAGGGTTTGCGGGTGATTATGCGCCAGCAGCAGGACGCCATCGCCCTCCTGCACACCCTGCTCATGAAAGCCCGCCGCAAGGCGGTCGATGCGCTCGCACAACTGTTGCCAGCTGAGCGTCTCATCGTTGAGCCTCAGGGCCGGTTTATCAGCATGTTGCGCGCGCCAGTGTCGCCACGGCCAGTCGATAAAACTCATCGCAACGGCTCCAGCGCCTCTGGGTCGAGAAACGGCAGCGTGCTGTCCGGCCATGAACGGATCAGCTGATTTTGCATCAGGTTCAGCGTATCGAGACCAGGGACCGTGTCCGGCGTTAACCAGGCGGCAATGCGCGCCAGTTGCGTCAGCCCAAGGCTGGACTCAATCGAAGAGCTGATGACCGCCGTCAGCCCGGCGGCATGGGCCGCCGCGACCTGCTCGCGTACCTTAGCAAGGCTTCCGGTCAACGTCGGTTTAATAACAACCGCGCTAACACCCGGTTCGGCGACAAACGCAAAGCCGTCTTCACGCAGGCTTTCATCCCAGGCGATGGCAATGCCGGTTTCACGGGCAAACGCCCGGGAATCGTCGCGGGTTTTACACGGCTCTTCCAGAAACGCGATGCGACTGCGGTGCGCCGGGTTTACGTACTTCGCGAACTGCTGCGCCTTCAGCGGCGTCCAGGCGCGGTTAGCATCCAGACGCAGATGCAGGTCGGGCAATGCTTCCAGTAAGAGGTTAGCGACCATTCCGTCGCGCACCGCTTCATAAAGACCGACTTTGATTTTCGCCACTTTCTCGCCCGGCATGGCGGCGAGCAGCGCAAAGAGTTCATCCGGATCGCCCGTACAGAGCGGTGCCGCGCGGTAATTCGCCTCTGCAGGCAAGCTACCGTCCAGCTCCGCCAGCGCGCAGCTAATACCAAAAGCCGCGGAAGGCACCTCCGGCAACGCCGGGTTCGCGCCCTCACGCCACTCACTGGCCCATGCCAGCAATACCGCCTGCACGTCATCCAGCGATTCAAGGCTAAAGCCCGGCAGAGGCGAAATCTCGCCCCAGCCTTCCTGCTCGCCCTGCTGCAGATGCACCAGCAAGCCATCACGGGTCTTTAACCGCCGTTCACGCAGTACCACGCCCGCGTCCATCGGTATCTGCCAGCGGTAAACCTGCGCGCGACGCATTACGGGTTACGCTTGTATTTGCTGAAGTCAGGCTGGCGTTTTTCGTTAAAGGCGTTGCGCCCTTCCTGCCCTTCTTCGGTCATGTAGAACAGCATGGTGGCGTTACCTGCCAGCTCCTGCAGTCCCGCCTGACCATCGCAGTCAGCATTCAGGGCCGCTTTCAGGCAGCGGAGCGCCATTGGGCTGTTTTGCAGCATTTCGCGACACCAGCGTACGGTCTCTTTTTCGAGGTCGGCAATTGGCACCACGGTGTTCACCAGGCCCATATCCAGCGCCTCTTTGGCATCATACTGGCGGCACAGGAACCAGATTTCACGCGCCTTTTTCTGACCGACGATGCGGGCCATATAGGACGCACCCCAGCCGCCGTCAAAGGAGCCGACTTTAGGTCCTGTCTGACCAAAGACGGCATTTTCTGCGGCAATAGTCAGGTCACACATCATATGCAGCACATGGCCGCCACCGATGGAGTAGCCTGCCACCATCGCGACAACCGGTTTTGGACAGGTGCGGATCTGGCGCTGGAAATCGAGCACGTTCAGGTGGTGAACGCCAGAGTCATCCTGGTATCCGCCGTAGTCGCCACGCACTTTCTGGTCGCCACCGGCGCAGAACGCTTTGTCGCCTTCCCCGGTCAGAACAATCACCCCGATATTGTCGTCATAACGGGCATCCGCCATCGCCTGCATCATCTCTTTCACCGTCAGCGGGCGAAAAGCGTTACGCACCTGCGGACGATTGATGGTGATTTTGGCAATACCGTCAGCGGATTTGTGATAACGAATGTCGGTGTAACCTTCGGAGCAGTCGTGCCATTCAACCGGTGCATACAGCATTTGTTCATCAGGATAGATCATGGAGTGTCCTTTATTCGAAGACGCAGTATCTGCGCCAGACACGCGGCAAAGGCATCCGGATTTTCCCGGTGCGCGTTGTGTCCGGCATGAGGAATCACATGGCGTTGAGCATTCAGTTCAGCGGCTATTGCGCCAAACCGGGCATCTTTTTCGCCATACACATAGTAAAAAGGGTAATCACGCTCACCCAGCGCGGCACGTAAGTCGTCTTGTTCGCCAAGCGACGTTGCCTGCAGCATAGCCGCAAGACTCTGCCCCTGGTTCTGGCTGCGTAAGGCGATCAGATCGTGGCGTTGCACATCGTTTAAAGAGGCAAAAACGGGCTGCTGATACCAGTCGTTAAAGACCACTACAAGGGGTTCATTGCGGAATCGGGATGCCCAGCGCGCGTCCGACTGACGTCTTGCTTCGCGCTCCGGCGCAGATTGCAGCCCCGGATGTCCCCCCTCAACGACCAGTCCCCTGAGTCCTGCCGGGCCACGTGTGGCGTGATACATGGCGATACGTCCGCCGAGGGAGTAACCCACCAGCCAGTAATCAAGTATGTTGTAACTAAGAAGGGTTTTGGTCAGGAGATTGCTGACATCTGCAAATCCCGAAACAACCACATCCGCCGAGCCGCCATGTCCTGGCAGATCAACATACAGCGCCGGATAGTCAGGTAATCGCTCGCCAGTCTCATGCCATTCATGACCATCGCCTGAAAACCCGTGCAGGAAGACAAGCCACGGGTAGTCGGGTTTACCTGCACGTTGCGCGACAGAAAGCATCATAAATGGCTTACCTGCGCCACCAGATTTTGCAGCGTTTTAGCGCCATCCGACTCATTGACCACCAGCTCAATGACCGTGGTCCCCGGCTGTCGCCAGGCGGTGCGGAAGGCATCGTCCAGATCGGCCCAGCTTTCCGGACGATGATATTTCAGGCTAAACATCGCTGCCGCATGTTCAAAATGCACGTTTTGCGGCATCAGATAGAAACGCTCACGTTCGCTCTGCGGTGTCGGCAGTAATGAGAAAATTTGTCCGCCGTTGTTATTCACCACGACCAGCACAAACGGGGCTGAAACCTGGCGCAGGAGTGCCAGTGCATTCAGGTCATAAAGCGCGGAGAGATCGCCTACAATGGCCAGCGTGGATTTTGCGCTGGCACGCTGCACACCGGCTGCGGTCGAAAGCAGTCCGTCGATGCCGCTGGCCCCACGGTTGCTGTAAACCGGATAACCCGCAGGCAGTTGCGAGAGTGCATCGATTAACCGCACCACCAGGCTATTGCCCACAAACAGCTGGCCTTGCTCGGGCAAATATCGGTGAAGGCGATGCGCAAACTCTGCCTCGCCAAAGCCTTCACATTGTTGAGTGGTTAATTGCCAGGCCTGCTGCGCCAGTGCCGGAATGGCTGTCGCCCACGGCGCGCGTTTTTCCGCAGGATGGGCATCCAGCCAGGTATCAATGTCGCTGACCAGACGGCGACCACGATGATGTGCTGGGTCCAGCCGGCCTTCCAGCGAGTCGATAATCCAGTATTCTTCAGGCTCACAGGTGGCCTGCCACTGAAGCAGACGTTTGCCGGTCAGACTTGATCCCAGCTGTACGACAATTTGCGCCTGCGCCAGTTCGCTGACTGCGCCAGCGTTCCCCAGCCACAGGTCCGCACAGGGCAGCGGCTGCCCCGTCTGCGACAGCACATCGCCGATCAACGGCCAGCCCAGCGTTTTCGCCCACTCAGCCGCCAATTTTCCTTCACTTGCACTCATCCGCCCGGCAACGACCACGCCGCGCTTTTGCCGCCAGAAGAACCAGTCCCGCTGGCGAGCGCTTTCGAGATGGGTTTGTGTGCGAAGCCAGGGTTTATCGCTGCGCCACCAGTCACCCAATGATTGCTGCCACTCAACGCCTGTGTCATCAAGCTCGCCGTACAGCGGCTCGGCAAAAGGACAGTTAATGTGCAGCGCGCCGTGACGCAGCGAGCCCAGCGCATTATCCAGCGTAGAGACCAGCCAGCTGGCGGGGATATCCTCCGTGGGACGCGGAAGCGCAACGGACACCGACGGATGAGAGGAAAAAATCCCGGGCTGACGAATAGCCTGATTCGCGCCGCAATCAATCAACTCCGGCGGTCTGTCTGCGGTGAGCAGTACCAGCTTTTCACCCGTCAGGCCTGCTTCAATTAACGCAGGATAAAGATTCGCGACCGCCGTACCGGACGTCACAATCACCGCCACGGGCGCGCGGCTGACTTTCGCCAGCCCCAGTGCCAGATGGCCCAGCCCGCGCTCATCAAAGTGCGTATGATGAACCAGGGCCCGGTTTTCCGCCGCCGCCAGCGTCAACGGCGTCGAGCGCGAACCCGGTGCAATACAGACGTGCCTGACACCATGGCGCGTCAGGGCTTCAAGAATGACCGCCGCCCAGCGTCGGTTAAAAGAACTTACTGACATGAGATTGTCCGGTATCAATATTGCGACACAGTATAAATAATAGGAAAAGATGGAATTTTGATATGAATCGGGAATGCGCGACTCTGTCTTAATCCCTAAGGAGCAAACTTCTCAATCCTGCGGCTTTATTTTCGATTTCCAGCCACTCCTGTTCAGGATCCGAACCACTGACAATGCCCGCCCCGGCGTAAAGCCGTACCTGCGCGTCCGTGACCCGCGCCGAGCGGAGCGCCACGCAAAATTCACTTTGAGCGAGCGAGAGATAGCCCGCCGATCCGGCATACCATTCCCGATCAAAGGGTTCCACGTGCTGAATAAACTCACGAGCCGCCAGTCGGGGGAGCCCCGCAACGGCCGCAGTGGGCTGGAGCAGATACAGACACTGCTCATCATCCGCATCGTTCATTTCGGTCCAGATACAGCGGCGCAAATGCTGTACTTTGCGCAGGCGAACCACCTGTGCGGGCAACACCTCCAGCGACAATGTATGACGCTGCAGGCGCTGACAGATATCTTCAACCACCAGCATATTTTCGCGCTGATTTTTATCGTCATGCATCAACCAGTCACTCAAACGCTGCGCCTGAGCATCGTCGCTACTGTTGGCCACGGTCCCTGCCAGGGCTTCTGTACGCAGGTGTTTCCCGCGTCTGCGCCAAAGCCGCTCGGGGGTTGAGCCCATAAAGGCATTTTGCGCATCGAAGACCATGCAGAAATGAAAGCAGGTGAGATTGAGTGCCCGGCTGGCCGCCATCAGTGCGATGGGGTTGACCGGCTGTGAAAACTGCAGGTCCGTAGCCCGCGCCAGCACCACTTTTTCGAATTCACCGCGTGCGATCGCGTCTGTCGCCCGGGCAATTAATGCCATCCATTCAGGACGACTGGACGAATGGGTTTCGCTGACGTTTTGCAAAGGCAGGCGTGACATCGGCCTGAGACGGGAAAGTTGTTGTAAAAATGCCGCCGCCTCCCGCGCGTCTTGCGCCAGATCGCTCGTGCTGAACAGCGTCAGGCGCAGCGTGGCCATCCCTCCTTCACGCAACCATAACAGACGCGGCAAAAAAAGATGTCCCTGCTCTGGCGCAAAGGCATTCAGGCCACAAATACGGGTATCGTCACAGGAAGTGTGGGCACGCAAAAAGCGTTGCGCTGCAGCAAGAGAAGTGAAATGTATGAGGGATCCGAGCGCGGCCAGCTCTTCGTTACCGTTACGCTGCTGCCAGTAAAACTGCGGATAGCATAACTGTGAACCCAGCCAGGCCAGGGGATCGAAAGCATCGTTTAACGGAAAAGAGACGTCCAGATGACGTAAACCGGGTGTGGCTGGAATGTCATGTACGAGCAGAGCATGCAATCGCTCCAGCGCATCAGATAGTGAATGCACGCGGACCTCTCCCTGTAAAACCTCACATTATACGGGGTACTTGCCCCAAAAGGCAGTACCCACGTTTAGGGAGGGGTCAGCACGGGCAGAAAAGCGTGATTAACGACGCGCTAACAACAGCCCTAAGACCAGACCTGCCGCAGCCCCGACGCCAATACCCTGCCACGGTTTTTCATGCACATAATCATCAGCACGATAGACCGCTTTTTTTGCACGGTAGTAATAATTGTCGGATGCATGGCTGACGCGGTTCTTCACGTCTTCCAGCGCCTGCTCGGCACGCGCTTTCAGCTCAATATACTTTTGGTCCGCCGGATCGCCTGAAGAGCGCAGCACTTCTTCCAGCGTCTCGCTCAGCAGAGCGAGGTCGTCATCGATACGTGTATCCCAGGATTGAAATGACATAGTTATCTCCTTGTGAGTGCATCAGTCCGGTAACTATAGACAACCCCGCGCCATTACGCCTGTTTCGCTTCCCGTGCCATGCCAATGTGCGGGATCCCATCTTCGTCATAGACTTCCGTTACCGGTAAGAAGCCAAAGTGGGCATAGAAAGGTTGAAGATGAGCCTGTGCGCCAAGGTATAACGCCTTGTCAGGCCAGTGTTTTTTGCAGGATGAGAGCGTTTGTTCCATCAGCTGATGGCCGAGCTTTTCGCCACGTGCCTTGCCGCTAATCACCACGCGGCCAATCACTACCGGATCAAAATCGTCTTCGCTTTTCAGAATCCTCGCATACGCCACCAGCGCGTTGTCGCGCCAGCCGAGGAGATGACGGTTTTCACCGATCAGGTCGTCGCCGTCTACATCCAGATAGGGACAGGTTTGTTCAACCACGAACACTTCGCAACGTAGCTTAAGCAGGGCATATAGCGCGGATGCGCTGAGCTCACTATGGTGTAAATCTTGCCACTGAATCATGTCAGGCTCCTTATGAGGTATCATCCCGTTATACTAAACACTTTATCGTTCGGCAAAGAGTCTGACTGTATTATGGAACTGATTTTTCTGGGTACGTCTGCGGGTGTGCCAACCCGTTCGCGCAACGTAACGGCAATGCTGCTCGATTTACACCATCCCGTCCGGGCGGGACTGTGGCTATTTGACTGCGGCGAAGGCACGCAGCACCAGCTGTTACAGACGCCTTATCATCCGGGTAAGATCGATAAAATCTTTATTACCCACCTGCATGGCGATCACCTTTTTGGTCTGCCCGGGCTGTTGTGCAGCCGTTCGATGGCGGGGAACGTCAATGCGCTGGTGATTTACGGCCCGACCGGCATTCGTGAGTTCGTCGACACCACGCTGCGTCTGAGCGGCTCGTGGACCGATTATCCGCTGGAGGTGATCGAAATAAACGAAGGCATTGTCTTCACGGATGCGGATTATACCGTGAGCGCACACTCGCTTAACCATCCCGTTGAATGCTATGGCTATCGCATTGTGGAACATGACAAACCGGGCGCGCTGGATGCTGCCGCGCTGATTGCTCGCGGCCTGAAACCTGGCCCGCTGTTCCAGCGCCTGAAACAGGGTGAAGCAGTCACGCTTGAGAATGGTGACACGGTTAACGGTCAGGATTATCTTTCCGCCCCCCAGCCAGGTAAGAAGCTGGCTATTTTTGGCGATACCGGTCCCTGCCCGGCGGCGATGGCGCTTGCGCAGGATGTCGATCTGATGGTGCATGAAGCGACGCTGGAAGCAGCCATGGAAGAGAAAGCAAACAGCCGCGGGCACAGCTCAACGCATCAGGCGGCACGCGTTGCCCGCGACGCAAACGTGAGGAAGCTGGTCATTACTCACGTCAGTTCCCGGTACGATCGACAAGGCTGTGCCAGCCTGCTGGCAGAGTGTCGTACCCTCTTCCAAGACTGCGACCTGGCAGAAGATTTTGCCCGCGTCCGCGTTTAGTCCTTCATTTTTCCCTCAGCGTGCCGATAACGATTAAAAGGCAAGCATCTCACTTGAGGGTACAATGGATAATTTCCAGAAAGATATTGATGACAGGGCCAATCTGACCCTGTCGAACCGGTTTGAACTGCTGTTGTTCCGTCTCGGCACCTCGATGGATGAGACCAAATCTGAGCTGTTTGGTATTAACGTATTTAAGCTGCGTGAAATTGTACCTATGCCGGCGTTCACCAAACCGGCGGGGATGAAATCGCCGCTGATGGGAATGGTGAATATCCGCGATCAGGTGATCCCGGTGATCGACCTGGCTGCCGTGGCGGGCTGTAAGCCTAAAACCGGGCTGAATATTCTGTTAATTACCGAATATGCCCGCAGTGTGCAGGCGTTTGCCGTCGAGTCGGTCGAGAATATTATGCGTCTTGACTGGAAACAGGTTCATGCCGCAGAAACCGCCGTCAGCGGTCGTTACATCACCAGTATTGCGTGCCTTGATGAAAAAAGTGACACCAACGATCTGGCCATGGTGCTGGATGTTGAGCAGATTCTGTATGACATCACCCCCGCCAACCATGACCTGCACGCCACCAATCTGAAGACCACCAAATTTAATATCAAGCCAGGTGCGGTCGCTATTGTGGCGGAAGATTCAAAAGTCGCGCGTTCGATGCTGGAAAAAGGGCTGCAGGCGATGGCGATCCCGGCGCAGCTGCATATTACCGGGAAGGATGCGTGGGAGAAGATTGGCGTGCTGGCCGCGCAGGCGCAGGCCGAAGGGGTGCCGATCACCGATAAGATCGCGCTAGTACTGACCGATCTTGAAATGCCGGAAATGGACGGTTTTACGCTGACGCGTAAGATCAAAACCGATCCAGTCCTGAAAGATATTCCCGTGGTCATTCACTCCTCCCTTTCAGGGAATGCCAACGAAGATCATATTCGTAAAGTGAAGGCCGATGGTTACGTGGCAAAATTCGAGCTAAATGAATTGTCATCAGTGATTGAAGAGGTGCTGGATCGTTCGATGAAGAAGATTGACGGTCCGTTGATTAGCCGTAAGCAGCTGGCGTGAGCGTGTTTTCCGCTGTCTGGTAATGAATAAACCCGCTTCGGCGGGTTTTTTGTTTGGTGCGGTCTGGTGCCCTCACCCCGCCCCTCTCCCACGGGGAGAGGGAGAAAGACAAAATCTGTGCCCGGTTTTGTTGGGTGCGCGCTGGTGCCCTCTCCCCGCCCCTCTCCCACGGGGAGAGGGGGAAAGGCAGAATCCGTGCCCGGTTTTGTTGAGTGCGCGCTGGTGCCCTCACCCCGCCCCTCTCCCACGGCGAGAGGGAGAAAGACAGACTCCGTGCCCGGTTTTGTTGGGTGCGCGCTGGGGCCCTCACCCCGCCCTCTCCCACGGGGAGAGGGAGAAAGACAGAATCCGTGCCCGGTTTTGTTGGGTGCGCGCTGGGGCCCTCACCCCGCCCCTCTCCCACGGGGAGAGGGAGAAAGGCAACAGCCGCTGGTCAGGATTCATCTCGAGAAAGGGGAAATAAAAAACCCGCCGAAGCGGGTTTTTCTTTTTTACGCCTTGATTACATCAGCGGCATGGCATGTTGTACCAGCGTAATCAGCGGCTGCGGATAGACACCGAAGATCAGCACCAGAAGCGCAGAGATGAGCACCACAATACCACCGGCGCTGTACTGCCAGTTGGTTGGTGCATCACGGTTAAGCTGCTGAGGTGCATTCAGATACAGGCTCACGGCAACGCGCAGGTAGTAGTACAAACCGATAGCGGAGCCAATAACCACTGCCGCTGTCAGCCACCACAGGCCCGTCTGCACACCGACTGCCAGCACGTAGAACTTACCGATAAAGCCGAGCGTCATCGGGATACCTGCCAGAGACAGCATCATCACCGTCATAACCGCAGACAGAATCGGGCGATGCCAGAACAGACCACGGTAGGAGAACAGGGAATCGGCATCCGGACCACGGTACGGGCTGGACATCAGGCTGACCACGCCGAACGCGCCCAGGCTGCTGAACAGATAACCGGCAAGGTAAACCCCAACGGCTTCCATCGACATCATCCCGCTCTGCAGCGCAATGAGCGCGACCATCAGGTAACCCAGATGGGAGATAGAAGAGTAACCCAACAGACGCTTAATGTTGGTCTGGCTCAACGCCATCAGGTTACCGAAGATGATGGAGACGAACGCAATAATGCCGAGCACAACGCGAACCGCTTCGCTATCACCCACCGGTGCGTACATGAACAGACGCATCACCACCCCAAAGATGGCAATTTTACTTGCCGTCGCCAGGAAGGTAGATACCGGCGCGGGTGCGCCCTGGTAGACGTCTGGCGTCCACAGATGGAACGGCACCAGAGAGAGCTTAAAGCCGAGGCCAACAATCATCATGCCCAGACCCGCCAGCAGCAGCGGCTCATGCAGCATGCCGTCGCCCAGGCTCTTGCCAATGGCGACGAAAGAGAGGTTACCGGACTGTGCGTAAATCAGCGCAATACCGAACAGCAGGAACGATGACGCAGCCGCAGACAGAATGGTGTACTTGATACTGGCTTCCAGCGAACGTTTCTGACGGAAGGCATAGCCAATCAGGCCGAACAGCGGCAGAGAGATCAGCTCAATACCGAGGAACAGCGCCGCCATATGGTTCGCGTTTGCCAGAAGAATCCCACCCAGCGAGGCAATCAGTACCAGCAGGTAAAACTCTTCTTTGTTGTCGTTGTACCCTTCAAGCCATGGATAAGCAAACGTACAGGTTGCCAGGCTCGCCAGCAGGACCAGCCCGGTGTAGAGCATGGCAAATCCGTCAACGCGCATCAGAGGCGTGACGTCCATTGCCCCCGCCTGGCCAACAAACCAGAGGGAGACTAACGCAGCGTTCAGACCCAGAACCGACAGCGTGGCATTCAGGAAGTGATTGCGTCGCCACGCAATGGAGAGCATCACAACCACCACCGTCAATCCGACGATCAGCAGCGGTAGCAGCGCAATCAGTTGTTGTGGAGTTATTGTCATGGCGATTTACGGCCTTGTAGTAGATGCAGAATTAACAAACCACTGCTGGATGTTGCTCATCGCAGAATGCGAGGTATCCAGAATCGGCTGCGGATAGAAGCCCAACAGCACCAGTAGTACGACCAGCAGCAGAACGATCGACAGCTCTCGCAGCGACATTCCTGGCAGCGTTTGCGCAGCAATTTCGCTTTTCGCTTTACCGAAGTAAGCGCGATGCAGCATCGCCAGCGAGTAAACGGACGCGAAGACCAGACCGAAGGTGGAGATCACGGTGATCGCCGGAACGACCTTAAAGCTGCCGAACAGAATCATAAATTCGCCGACGAAGTTACCGGTCCCCGGCATACCCAGGGTAGCAACGGCGAAGAACATCGAGAGCGCAGGTAGCCATTTAATCTTGCTCCAGAGACCGCCCATCATACGCATATCGCGTGTGTGCAGGCGTTCGTACAGCTGACCGCACAGGATGAAGAGACCGGCTGCGGACAGACCGTGCGCAATCATCTGAATCACCGCCCCCTGGTAAGCCAGCTGGCTGCCGGTGTAGATGGCAATCAGCACGAAGCCCATGTGGGAAACGGAGGTGTATGCGATCAGACGTTTAATATCGTACTGAGTGAAGGCCATCCAGGCACCGTAGAAGATACCGATCACACCAAGCCACATGGCAATTGGCGCGAACTCTGCGGAGGCATTCGGGAACAGCGGCAGTGCAAAACGCAGCAGGCCGTAGGCCGCGGTTTTCAGCAAGATGCCCGCCAGGTCAACGGAACCCGCCGTTGGTGCCTGGGAGTGGGCATCCGGCAGCCAGCCATGCAGCGGTACTACCGGCATTTTCACCGCAAAGGCGATGAAGAAGCCCAGCATCAGCAGGTATTCTACCCCGTGCGACATTGGCGTTTTCAGCAGCTGTTCGTAGTTGAAGGTCCAGACGCCGGTCGCATCGTAATGGACAAACACCAGTCCCAGGATGGCAATCAACATCACCAGACCACTCGCCTGGGTGTAGATGAAGAACTTGGTTGCCGCCGTGATACGCGTTTTACCGTCAGAGGCCTTGTGGCCCCACAGCGCGATCAGGAAGTACATCGGCACCAGCATCATCTCCCAGAAGAAGAAGAACAGGAACATATCGATGGCCAGGAACACGCCGATAACACCGCCCAGGATCCACATCAGGTTGAGGTGGAAGAAGCCCTGGTATTTTTGAATTTCTTGCCAGGAGCACAGGACCGCCAGAACGCCGAGCAAACCGGTCAGGACGACCATCAGCAGTGACAGACCATCCAGCGCCAGGTGAATCGTGATCCCAAAGCGTGGGATCCACGGCAGGATAAACTCTGACTGCCACTGCGGAAGGCCCGCAGATTGGGTCAATGAATAACCGCCCTGCATCCACAGTTGCAGCGACAGTGCCAGCGTCAGTCCCATGGTGATCAGCGCAATCCAGCGCGGCATCTTCACGCCAAAGCGTTCGGTCTGCCAGCACAGGAACCCACCAATGAAGGGAATCAGTATTAGCCAGGGTAATAACATGGCGATATTTGTTCCTTGTTTAAGTCCGGTTCAGGCTATCTTGCTCGTCATAGTGAACCCCGACTGTGCTCGCAATCTTACGTACTTTAGTACGTTTCGGTTGCTGTGCGCAGGCGGTGTCCACTCTGACTTCGCCGATAACGCCTGTCCTTTTGGACCTGATTTCAACGAATTCTAATTAAATTCACTTTACGACTAACGCAACACCATCAGCAGTGCCAGCACCACAACCGCGCCGATGCTCATGGATGCAACATACCAGCGCAGATATCCGTTCTCGCTCAGCAGCAGACCTTTGCCTGCAAAGCGGGAGAGGATGGCAGGGATGTTCATCATTGCGTTCATCGGATCGCGTTTTAGCAGCCACGCAATGCCCAGGAATGGCTTCACGAAGATCTTATCGTATAGCCAGTCGAAGCCCCACGCGTTGTACCACCAGGTGCCCAGCAGACGGCCTGGCGCACTGTTGGCAATCGAGGTCACGAGCGTACGTTTGCCCAGCCACAGCCATGCCGCAATCAGGATGCCCGCAATCGCGACCACACCGGAGGTGATTTCAAGCGTCAGAACGCGACCATGCTCAAGCTCGGTGGTATCCGGCAGGACACCCTGTAGCGGTGGCACAATCATAGCCCCGATGAAGGTGGACAGGATCAGCAGCACAATCAGCGGCAGGTGGTGAGTAATCCCCTTCCCTGCATGGGCGTGAATTTGTTCTTTACCGTGGAAGACGATGAAGATCATACGGAAGGTATACAAGGAGGTCATAAACGCACCGACCAGACCCGCAACCATCAGATTGATATGTCCATTTGCCATGGCGCCCGCAAGAATTTCGTCCTTACTGAAGAAGCCCGCGGTAATCAGCGGCAGAGCCGCCAGCGCCGCGCCGCCCACCAGGAAGCAGACATAGACCAGCGGAATGGATTTACGCAGTCCACCCATCTTGAAGATGTTCTGCTCGTGATGGCAGGCCAGAATGACCGAACCAGACGAGAGGAACAGCAGCGCTTTAAAGAACGCGTGCGTCATCAGGTGGAAAATGGCTGCATCCCACGCCTGAACGCCCAGCGCCAGGAACATGTAACCAATCTGGCTCATGGTGGAGTAAGCAAGCACGCGTTTGATGTCGGTCTGGACCAGCGCGGCAAAGCCTGCCAGCACCAGCGTCACCGCACCCACGATACCCACCAGATGCAGAATCTCCGGCGTCATCAGGAACAGACCATGCGTACGGGCAATCAGATAGACGCCCGCGGTAACCATGGTGGCTGCGTGGATCAGCGCGGAGACAGGCGTTGGGCCCGCCATCGCGTCAGCAAGCCATGTCTGCAACGGCAGCTGTGCGGATTTACCCACAGCACCACCCAGCAGCATCAGCGTTGCCCACATCAGCATGTTGTTGCCTGCTTCGAAGTGTGCCGGCGCCAGTTCCACCATTTCGCGGAAGTTCAGCGTGCCCAGTTCGTTGTAGAGAATAAACAGCGCGAAGGCGAGGAAGACGTCACCCACACGGGTTACGACGAACGCTTTCATGGCCGCTGCGCCATTCTTCGGATCGGTATAGTAGAAACCGATCAGCAGGTAAGAGCAGAGACCCACGCCTTCCCAGCCGAGATACATCAGCAGCAGGTTATCGGCCAGCACCAGTACAACCATGCTCGCGATAAACAGGTTGGTGTAGGCGAAGAAGCGGGAGTAACCCTCTTCACCGCGCATATACCAGGAGGCAAACATGTGGATCAGGAAGCCCACACCGGTCACCACGGAGAGCATGGTCAAAGAGAGACCATCCAGCACCAGGTTGAACCCGATATTGAAATCACCGACCGACATCCAGGTCCACAGCGGCACGCTGAAGGGTTGACGTCCGTTGTTGAAGAAGTCGATACCCGCGTACGCCGTCACCAGCGCAGCCAGACCGATAGAGCCAATGCCCACGGTTGCAGACAGATTCTCAGACCAGCGGCCGCGAGAAAATGCCAGCAGCACGAAGCCAATCAGCGGAAAAATAATGGTTAAGGCAAGCATGTTCATCCACGCAACTCACTTACTGAATCGATGTTCAGGTTCTGGCGGCGACGATGGAGCTGCAGCAACAGCGCCAGGCCAATACTCGCTTCGGCAGCCGCAAGGCTGATAGCAAGAATGTACATAACCTGACCATCAGGCTGTCCCCAGTAGCTCCCGGCGACCACAAAGGCCAGCGCCGAAGCGTTAATCATGATTTCCAGACCGATCAGCATAAACAGCAGATTGCGGCGGATGACCAGACCGGTTAAGCCCAGAACGAATAATATCGCGGCGAGGATCAGTCCATGTGTTAAAGGAATCATGCGCGCTCCTCCGTTTTTCTTTTCGCGCGATCGTCGGTACGATTGCTCAGCACCTCGCCAGCACGCTCTTCGCGGCCCACGTGGAAGGCAACAACCAGACCGGCCAGCAGCAGCATTGACGCCAGTTCAACCGCCAGGACGTACGGACCAAACAGCGCAATACCCACTGCTTTCGCGCTAATCGGCGTACCGTCAATGCCCTGGTCGTTGACGCCCAGGATGGCGTAAACAATCACCACCAGCATGATGGCCGACAAAATTGCCGGGCCAATCCATACCTGCGGTTTTAACCACTGACGTTCCTGCTCAATTTCAGAGCCGCCGAGGTTCAGCATCATCACCACGAAGACGAACAGCACCATGATGGCACCCGCGTAGACGATGATTTCCAGTGCACCTGCAAAATGCGCGCCCAGAGAGAAGAACACCCCGGAAATAGCCAGCAGCGAAATGATTAAATACAGCAACGCATGCACCGGATTGGTGTGCGTAATCACTCGTAGCGTAGCCAGGATGGCGATGAGGCCACAGATATAAAAAGCGAATTCCATTGCCCTCTCCTTACGGTAACAGGCTCTTGACGTCGATAGGCTTGGCTTCGTTCTCTGCTTCGCCCTTATCTTTGCCGTCGATTGCCATACCCGCCATC